>QFCH01002603.1_pt1 | contig 817077 bp, 607 predicted proteins | sample 5346071 | NCBI WGS metagenome assembly QFCH01 (sample SAMN09062255, study PRJNA434731) | Human gut metagenome, whole genome shotgun sequencing project. | isolation source: stool timepoint B chromium assembly | host: Homo sapiens | collected 2015
CTCACGGGTAAGTCCGTTATCTCCGGTGGCTATGCCGGCTTCCTTGTTCTCACGCTTCCAGTCGGCTTCCTGCCGGTTAATTTCTTCTTTTCTCGCGTTATAGTCATATTCGATTTGCGCCAGTTTCTTCTCGGTACCAGCTTGCATGCGGTCTATCTCTTCCTTCCGGTTTTCAGCCTGCAGGGCAGCAAGATCCTTCGCCAGCCTGCGCTCTGTAGCAAGCCTTTGCTTGGCTTCCGCTTCCGGATTCTTTCCGGGCTGTTTTGGGTCGATATGCCCACCGATATTTCCTTTTTTGGCTGCTTCTGCGGCTTTTTTTACCTCTTCCTCCGCTTTTTTCAGATAACCGTCCCGTTTGTTTTCGGCATTTTTCAACAGTATGTCATAAGCTTCCTGATCATGTTTCTTGATGGCAGCCTGTGCGTCATAGAACTGCCCGGATTCTGCCATGTTGGACTGTATGATATATTGTCCCCATTTCCCGAAAAAGCCCATGGCGCTTTCTGCCTCTTCCGGTTTCTGCGCCTTGATTTTATTCACCTCTTCATCGGCTTCTGCTGCTTTTTTTACAAGGTTCTGGACATTGGCCTGGTGCAGCAGAACCTGTACATAGTCCTCGCTCTTTTGGATAAGGGTATCATACCATTGGGATAAAGTTTGGTAGTATCCGAAAGATTCCCCGTACTTGCGGTTCAGTTCCTCCACCTTGGCCTTTTCCTGTTCCTTGCTTCCGGTGAAGTTCTTTATTTCATTGATAACCGATTTCAGCTCGAAACGGGTACGCACCATCTGGGCACGGCCGTCCTTCTCTATCTCGGTCATTTCCTTCAGCGATATGTTGAATTCATCCACACCCTTTTTGGCGCTGAACAGGCTCTTCGTCCAATCCCATATTTCATCACCGTACATTACCAGCAGCATGATGCCGGTGGTCATGGCCGTCTGCCAGGAAAAAAGTGAGGAAAGAACCTGCTTCCATACCGGTGTGCCTTTCTTGCCGGACTTCTGCAGCTCATCGTATTCCTTGCGGGCACGGGCCAGTTCGTCCGTAAAAATCGGCAGGTTGTTGGATATAGCCAGGAAGAACATCTGCGGACCCATGGCCAATGAAGGCATTTCACGTGCCATCTGCTGGATGCTGTTGTGAAGCCCGTTGAACTGGCGCTGTGCATTGGGCATGTCTGCAGGGGTGACCTGCACGGATTCCGATTCCTCCTGCAGCAGTTTCAGTTTGCCACGCAATCCCTCAAGCTGCTTCTCCAGTGCATGGATCTGCGCGATATTGGCACTCTGGTCCAGATTGGGGGCGGCTGTCTCCCCGGCAAGGCGCAGCCTTTCCAGTTCAGCCTCCAGCAGTCTGACGGTATTACGCAGTTCCAATGCCTCACGCTCGGCCTTATTCATGCCGGGCGTAAGTTTGTCCTTCATCAAAAATTCAACTTCTACAGGTTTACTCATTCCAGTTTGCTTTGAAAAAATCCTACTATATCGTTCGCTTCATCCTCGGCGCTGTGTTCCGGTCTGGGAGCACCGTTTCCGCCTTGCTTTTTCCGCACATACCGCGGCGCGTCGCTCAGCATCATGATCAGCGTCTGGTAATTCACCCCATCAAGGATGTAATCCACGCTCCAGCCGGTCGCCGATGCAATCTGCCACACGAAGCCGAAAGGGCTATGGGAACCTTCATACCGGGTTCTTAACTCCCCTTCCTTGCCTGGCTCAGTCTCGGAGTCATCGGGTTCGCCCGCGCCGCCGAGCTGATAATACGCATAAAATCCTTCGTGCCCATCAGACGCTCGAATGTCCGGAACATAGCCGTCAGATAGCGCCACTCCACAAAGTTCCGAAGCACCCACGCCGTCACCCCGATGCCTACATGTCGCGACACGTATCCCCGGCACACCGTATAGGCCAGCAAACGGCTCATAGCTTTACCATGTTCCGCTACAAAGGCCAGTTCCTCGGTCTTGTCCTTTGCTTGCCACCCGGGCGCAACGCCCATCTTCAGGTATTCCCTCGCCAGCAGAATCTGACCCCGCAGCCTCGGACGCTTCATCGTCACACGCACCTCCACCGGGCGTTTCAGCCACGGAAGCTTCCACCTTTTAAGAGGAACGGACACGCCGCTGTCCAGCAGCGCGTCCGCACACTCCATCTCTATCAGTTGTTCCAGCCGGTCAGCCATACGTTAGCCCTCCTCACTTTGGAGCGATGCTGCAGCCGCGGCTTCCGCCGGCGGCAGCTTGTACTGCCCCCACTCGTCCGGTATTGCTTCCGTATCGAACACGCCGTAAGGCTGCGAACCGTCCTCCGGCATCGCCACTTCGAGCGTAACCTCTATCTTGGAGGTTTCTGTAAGGGTCAGCTTGCCTGCAGGATTGGAAAGCAGCGTGGCGTTGGGAATCAGTACGCTCTGTCCGGACACGAGGGAGAGTTCCCATGGTCCCTGCATGACAAGCACCTCCGACGGGGCTGTCCAGCCGATCGGAGTTTTCTTTTCCGAATCTTCTTTCTTATAATGCAGGCTGCCGCCAAGCAGTTTGTGCAGGTTCGAATAGTTCATCTGGATCACATTGAACGTCGGGGCGATGCCGCCGTTACTCTGTGGGATGACCAGCACGGGGGCACCCTGCACCTGTTCTGCCTCGATCTTCGCGGCCTCGGGTTTCTTGCCGCCCAGGTCAAACGAGTTCTTTTCAATATACCCGATTGTGAAATCCTTATACTTTACGGCTCCTATGCCGTACATGAAATTCTTGTTCATCGTTTTTTCAGTTTGATGGTTAATAACACACCGGCCAACAAGCCGGCCAATACACCTGTGATAAACGTCCGCATCCGGTTCGGAGGGCGTTTTTCTACCGTTTGAACGTCATTCGAAGTTTCGTCCCTGGTCTCGCTCCGGATGCGTGTCAGCTCTTCTTCATACCACAGAACCAGCTGCTGCAGGCTGTCGCACGAGGCTTCGGCCACAAGGTTCCCCTTGCCATCACTGCCTACGGTCAGATTGGCCTGTCCGCTCTTGCCACGGTACACGGCACCTTCAGGAAGCTTACGGAGGCTGTCCACCGGTATGGTCAGCTTCACCGCACTCGCCGGTATCCCCGCCATCATCAGTCCCGCCCGTCGACTTCCGCTCGCGCTGTCGGCGCTTGCCGATTCCGTCCGGACTTCCCGGTTCATGCTCTTTCGGTGACTCGCGCAACCTGTCAAGCACAGGGCAATCGTCACGATGAGGACAGTTTCCGGCTGTATCAATAGCTTTTCTAAGACGGGCCATCTCGCGCGTATTGCGGGCCAGTTCTTTCTTTGTTTCACAAAATTCATCTTTCAGAGGTTTTACAATATTTTCCATCAAAATGCGGGTGGCATGTTCGGCGTTATCTATGCGCATGGCCTCTGCACCGGCCTCGGCCTTCATCGCTTCCGCTTTCGCTTTTCTCACAGTAGCCCGCAAGGAGCCAATGGTCGCCACCGTACCGACCAGGCCGCCGCCAAGGATAATGTTCATAAATTCGCTCAAGTCCATACCACCCGGTTTTATTATTGATTAATACCTATTTCTTTCAACCATTCCTGCACATCGAAGCTCGGACAGGCTTTCGCTGCCAGTTCGTTGTGTCCTACAATGCGTACATCAGGGAATTTCCGATGAAAATCCTTCACATACTTCTCCAGTGCCTTTTTCTGGCAGCCAGTGCGGGTGTCTTTCGGGGTCTTACCGTCTTTTCCCACGCCTCCGGCATACACGATGTGACGGCTTACACTGTTATATCCCTTGGCTCCGTTGGTCACTTCCCAAGGGTCCACCTGTGCATCCTCATTGTTTTCTACCAGACGTTCCACGCCTCCGTTCAGGTGGAACAGGTCGGTATAGCCAACCTGCTTCCATCCTCTTCCTCCCTGGGCAACCGGAGAAGTATGCCATTTGCGGATGTCCGCCGATGATACCTCACGCCCCTCCGGAGTTGCTGTACAGTGTATTACCAGATATTTCAACTTTGCCATAATCATCATGCTTGATAGCCGCTCATCATTACCACTCCGGCATCCTCTTTCTTGGGCATGCAGATGAAGTAATGGCGGAAGTTAATCAGGTTTCGCTGGTTCAACGGGTCGTTCTTTGACTCGGAATAATACATCTTGGTAGAGCCTGTTGCCTTGAAAACCCGCTGTTTGTAGAAGGCAAACGAACACGGGAATTCACCGGATTCTGCCGTTGTACCCAATGCCTTCTTCACCCCAGCTGTAGTGTAAAGCGGGTTGTTGCCGTACTCATAGATTTCAAAGCCATAAAGGTTACCTACCTTGCCGCTGTTGCGGTCAATGTTGTACTGTTCACGGAATGCCTGGCTGGTCAGCAGCAGGTCATTCACATGGTCGGGACAAAGCACCAGTCTTCGACCGTCTGACGGTACGCGCAGGTTGTCAAGGGCACGCTTCATTTCTACAAGGTCATTCACGGTAAGGCGCAGACGGTTTGTAGCTGGATCTTTCTCGCCGGTAGTCTTAAGCACCGGAGTAGTTTCCGTATTTTTGTTCGCACAAAGCGCATGGGCTGCCTTGGTGAACTTCGCATCATTGATGCTGTTGGCATGTCCCTCTTTCACACGGGCGGTCTTGTCATAGCTGATTGCATAAAGCTCATCGTCTGTAATCGGCGTGGCCTTGGTCTGGAATTTGTCCAGTTTGATGGCAATATCCTTGTCCTCCAATGCCTGCACATCAATCGGATAGGTTTTGTTGTTAATCAAGACATCCGGATCTACACCAACTTCTACCAGATGAATCACATCGTTGTTCACGATACTGCTTTGGTCGGGGATTCCCGCCAGCCAGGTTCCTTCCAGTCCGGCACGAAGCACCTTGACAAGTTCCCCTGTCCAGATTTCCGTATAAACCCCTTCACGGAGTATTGAAGCACTCTGCGGGGTCATTCCCATAAAGGCTGCCACCGCATTCATTCCCACAGCTCCGGCCACCGGAGAGAATCCCAATACCGAAGCACACACGACACCTGTCAGCGTATTGAACAGAAGTGCCGTCAAAAGCATTACAATTTTTCCCATTGTCTTCTTTTTAAAGGTTTTCAAATTTCACAAGTCATGCCGTATTCAGCCTTGTACAGGCGCTTGTACTCCTCCGGGTTATGCTCGCGCATTTCAAGCAGCGCATCACTCGGGACATCGCTCAGCTTGGCATAGGTGGACGGCTGTGCCTGCTGCTTGCCGCCCTGATAGCTCAATACAGTGGAAATCTTCACCTGGGGCTGCATGGCATCAAGCACATTCTTCAGTTCATCGACGCCGACCTTCTTGCCAAGTTCGATAAACTGTGTCTTCTTGTCTTCTCCCAGACGCTTTTCCACCACTGCCTTTTCCACAAGGCTGGTAATACGGGCCAAAGTCAGTTTCCCGTTTTCTTGCTTCAGGGAATCATTCTCTGCCTTGGCTGCTTTCAGTTCATTTAAGGCTTGATTAACATCAGCCTCCGTTGCCGTTTCCGGCAGCCCCAATTGAAGGGCCAAAAGTTTCAGTTCCATTTCTTCTGTTGTTTTTTGGTTATTGATTAGTGGCAAAGGACAATCACCATCCTTTCCCAATGTGATTTGTTTTCCATCCTTCATCAGTACGATAGCATCATCATTGGAACCTACGTCCACCAGTGATACCTCATACAGCTTACTTTTGGTTATTGTCGGGCTGGTCTGCCCCTGCAGCAAATGTTCGGGCTGGTCACTCAGTTCCAGAATGTCTATTCCGGCACTCACCATTCTCAGGCTGCCGAATTCAAACTGTTTTTTGCATCTTTTACTGAGGTCGGTTGCTTCGTCAAACACCAATTCCCCGGTTACCTCACCATCTTCCACCCGAAGGTCCTTCACATAGCCAATCACGTTCCCGCGTTGGTGCATGTACAGCAGTACCGGGTTTCGGCAATACTGCTCCACACTCATGCCCGATGTCAGCACACGGCTTCCGTAGCTGTTCAGGCTGTCGTTTGAAATTCTTACACGTTTACTCATTTTCTCATGCCACGCCTTTATGCATTGGCGCTGCAATATTACAGAGCACTTATCGGGAAGCCAAAAAAGTGTGCAATGGTTGCACACTTCTATGAAACCGTTGCACATTATTTTGGCTGCAAGCTGATAAGCGGACAACTTTGCGAATAAATCGGGCAGGTGCAAGGAACTCCGAAGCCTGCCTTTAACCCTATATTCTTTATTATATGACAAAGGCAGAAATCGAAAAGAAAAAATCTCTTGCACGCTCATTGTTCCTTTCCGGTATGGAGCAGACTGAAATTGCGGAGAAAGTGGACGTGTCACGCGTCACTGTTTCAAAATGGTGCACGGCTGACGGATGGAAAGAGGCAAGGGCGGCAAAGAACGTCACCCGGCCGGAACTGGTGAACAAACTCCTGCTCACCATTGATACACTCATTACTCAAGTCAACGAATCGAACGACCCTGCACTTGTAGCCGGTCTCGGGGACAAACTGGCCAAACTTTCGGCGGTGATCGAAAAGTTAGACAAGAAGGCCAATGTAGTGGATGTCATTGAAGTGTTCATGGCATTCTCCAAATGGATTGAATACCGTTCAACCATCGACCCGGAAGTGACTCCGGAACTGGTCAGGGCAATCAACAAGTACCAGGATCTGTATATCACCGAACAGATGGGCATAAAATAAAACGGCCATGGCAACAGCATCGGAAAAGAAACAGGCATACGAACAGTGGAAGGAACACTGTAAAAGAGTACAGTCCATCACGGATACGGCTTTGCTCGCGGGCGAGACACCGGCACAAAAGGACAGGCGTATTCTGCGGCTGCAGGGTAACTATGCTGCGTTCTGTGAATATTACTTTCCCCACTTCCTCACCTTGCGTGACAAAACCACCGGAGAAGTCATACGCACCATCCACAATGCACCATTCCACAATGCGGCAGCGGCTAAAGTAAAAGGTACACCCAACCTGAAGGCAGTATTCATGTGGCCGCGTGGCCATGCCAAGTCCACACACATGGACATTTTTGTTCCGCTGTGGCTGATGTTCCAGCCCAAGCGCCTCATCAACTTCATGGTGGTGGTCGGCAAAAGCGAAGATTCAGCCACGCGTCTGCTGGGAGATATTCAGGCAGAACTGGAGCATAACCAGCGCATCATTGCCGACTTCGGCAAGCAGCAAGGGAATGCCTCCTGGCAGGATGGGGAGTTCAAGGCAGCCAACGGGGTGAAATTCCTGGCTTGCGGACGCGGACAGTCTCCGCGTGGTCTGCGCGACCGGGAAGCACGTCCGGACTACATCGTCATCGATGACTTGGATGACGACGAACTGTGCCGCAATGAGAAACGGGTGCATGACATTACAGACTGGGTAAAAGAAGCCCTTTTTGGTGCACTGGATGTGGGCCGGGGACGCTTTATCATGGTCGGGAACCTCATTTCTAAAAATTCGGTGCTGGCCAATCTCACCAAGACAAAAGGGGTGCATGTATCCGTCATCAAGGCAATAGACAAGAACGGAGAACCGGTATGGCGCGAAAAATGGACGAAAGAGGAGGCGCAGGAATACAGGGATTTTGTAGGCTACCGGGCATGGGAAAAGGAGATGATGCACAACCCCATCGTGGACGGAACTATCTTCCGGGCAGACTGGATTCGTTACAAGAAACTGCCCAGACTGTCCAAGTATGAAATGTTGGTCTGCTATACCGACCCCTCTTTCAAATCGACCACTTCCAACGACTACAAGGCTTGCCGCCTTTGGGGCAAGATTGGGAAGGAACTGCACCTTATAGACTGCTACGTCAGGCAGGATACCGTTTCCGGAATGGTGCGGTGGCTTTACGACCTCTACGAACGTACACGTGATACGGCAGCCGTGCAGTTCTTTATGGAAGCGAATTTCATGCAGGATGTCATTCTGGATGAGTTTGAGGCAGAAGGAAATCTGCGTGGATACCAACTGCCCATCATGCCGGACAAACGAAAGAAGCCGGACAAGCTCCAGCGCATCGAAGCGGTGTCACCATTATGGGAACGCGGTTTCGTATTCTACAATGAGAAGTTGAAAGAATCGCCGGATATGCAGACCGGAATCGAACAGACCTTGGCACTGGAGCGTGGCAGCCGTATTCACGATGATGCACCGGATGCCGACGAGGGAGCCATCTGGATGCTGCAGCGCAATTCAAGACAGGAGAGTTTTCAACCGGTGTTCGGCAAAAGGCCGACCGCCAAAAATATATGGTAACATGATACAGCTGATTAAAAGAATGATTTTTGCATGGCGCTATAAACGTGCCGTTGCCCGTGCTTGCAAGTATGCCAAGCTTTACGGAAGAAAATACTACGTCCTGTATATGGGCGGCAAACTGAAAGTTGTCCCCAAAAGGAACATCTGTGAACTGATTCACCGCCACCGTTTCCGCAAGGGAACCACTATCCGGGATATAGAAAAAATGGCATTGTTCATCACTAAATAATAAGGTCATGTTCATTACAGAAGAAGATTACAAAGTTGTCATCGGCGACAACGCATTGAAGGTTATTTCGCAGGTAAGCCCGGAAAACCGTACCAATGCAGAAGCGGAAGCCCGGGAAGAAATTGCCGGTTATCTACGGCCGAAATACGACTGTACGGCCATTTTCTCTGCACAGGATGAACACCGGAACCGGCTCATTGTCATGTACACCTGCGACATTTCACTTTACCACATGAGTGCAGCCATGCCGCAAAAGATGGGAAGCGAGATACGCAAGGAACGATATGAACGGGCCATCAAGTGGCTTGAAGGCGTACAGGCCGGGAAAATTATCCCTGATTTGCCCCTGGCTGTCGGAGAAGATGGGCTTCCGTCCGGAAATTCATTTGTTTACAGCTGTCAGAAGCAGCTTCATCATAACTGGTAGGATTATGGATATTAAAGACTTTTTCAGCGGTATGTTTTCCGGTAAACCGAAAAACGTACTGCAAACACCATACGGCAATTTTAATCTGGCCAAGGGGAAAGACATCAAGCGGGTGCAGAAAATGGTCATCGACCTGCAACGCACCACCGATGCACTCACCCGGAAGGACATCAAGAACTGGCGCGATGCCTGGCAATATGCCATCAATGTGGACAGCCCCAGCCGCCAGCGCCTGTACGACATCTACCGGGACGCGGAAATAGACCTTCACCTCTCCGGGTGTGTGGAGCAGCGCAGAGGTTTTGTCATGGCACGTTCTTTCAAAATCGTGGATATAAAAGGGGATGAGAACGAAGAAGCGGTTCACTTCTTCGACCAGTCCTGGTTCAAGCAGCTCATGCGCTATGCACTTGATTCAATCTACTGGGGACATTCGCTCATCGAATTGGGCGACCTTTGCACTGACGGCGACGGCTGCATCTGTTATTCGGATGTTAAGCTTATTCCGCGCAAACATGTCATTCCTGAGTACGGACGTGTCATAACCGACCTCGGGCAGGACTGGACTACCGGTATAGATTACCGCCAGCCTCCTTTTTCCGACTGGCTCATTGAGGCAGGCAGGCCCGACGACCTCGGGCTGTATCTCAAGGCAGCTTCACAGACTATCCCCAAAAAGAACATGCTGGCCTTTTGGGACACCTTCGGGGAAATATTCGGAATGCCCATGCGTATAGCACGCACCACTTCGCGCGATCAGAAAGAGATTGACCGTCTCGACCAAATGCTGCGTGAAGCCGGAACCGCCCTCTCTATGGTGGCAGGAATGGAAACCGAAATCGAGTTTGTGGAAAGCGGCAAGGGAGATGCATTCAATGTCTATGACAAGCGTATCGATCGGGCCAACTCCGAACTGTCAAAGCTTATCATCGGGCAGACGATGACCATTGAAGACGGCTCCAGCCTGTCACAGTCTGAAACGCACCTTGAAGTGTTCCAGAACCTTGTGGAAAGCGACTGTGATATGCTTCGGGATATAGTGAACAACCAGCTCATTCCGCGAATGGTGCGCCACGGGTTCCCTGTCAAAGGGCTGCGCTTTGATTGGGACTACTCCATTGACTACACGCCCGAACAGCAGAAAGCCTACGAAGAAATGGTACTGCAGCACTACAAGGTAAAGCCACAGTACTTTGAGGAAAAATACGGCATTCCGTGTGAGGAAAAGGAGCCGAAGGAAGAGCCGGACCCGACAGATCCGAAAAAGAAAAAAGGCGGCAAACCGGCTGAAACGCTGTCCCGTTTTTTCGACTGAGCCCCGATGATTATTCGGGGCTGCACCAGCGATATTCCCGGTTGTTGGAAAACAGGAAACCCATCCTGCAGGCGGGGAAAACGGAGGACATCGAAAAAATGGCCAAGGAATGGGCTTCAATAATCAAAAACAAAGAAGCCAGAAAAGATGCGGAAGATGCAGCCCGTATTATCTTGGAACATGGCATCAAGCTTCCCAGACTGCTTAAAAAGAAAGGAGGAAAAACTTCCGGGGCAGAATACCGGGCACCCATGTTTGAGGGTGATGATGGTATTCTGTATTTCAACGAACTCCGTGAACGAGACTACAAATCGTACAAGGAAAAGAAAATGCAGTACCGCTCAGGTGCACAGGATAACACATTCCTTCATGAACTGGGTCACCACATCGATGCGCTGCTGGAGCCCAAAGCTTACAGCATGGTAGAGCACCAGTGGAACATGGAGAAAGTGAACAGAGAACTTATCGAAAAGGAGCTGTCCAGATATGCCCTGGAGAACCGGGCCGAGTTTGAAGCCGAGCTGATCAGCGCAACACTCAGGGGGAAAACATTCTCCAAAGAACTGCTGTCATATTCCAATCTGCATAATCCGGAGCAGAATGAAGGAATAGCAAAAACCTTGCTGCAGTATGCATCCGGAAAAGATATATGCACACCGGTTGACCTGGTACGTGAAAAGTTCGACCGCATGATGAAGGTACTGTTCCGGCAGGAAGGGGCAAGCCTTGAAATAGGTATTCTGGCATCCGAAGAAGCGCAGGATTTTATAGAGACTCACTCTTCCGTCCTGAACGGATCATTCCGGCAGGTGGAAATGTCCGAGGCTATGCGCAAACGGCTGGAGCGCTCCAACTATGTATTCTCCGGGCTGAAGACCTTTCATGAACTGAATGAAGCCTTTCCCTCCTTATTGGATGAGAACGGCAATAGAAAGACGTTCGAACGCTTTTTGAATGATGTCCGAAAGATCGACGAAACATACAATTCAAACTATTTACGGGCTGAATTCAACTTCGTACAGGCTTCAGCTGAAATGGCGGCCAAATGGGAACGGTTCATGCAGGACGGCGACCGCTATTATCTGCAGTACCGCACGGCCGGGGATGCAAAGGTACGTCCCACCCATGCAGAAATGGCCGGTATCACACTCCCGGCTTCAGACCCGTTCTGGGCGGAATTCTATCCGCCTAACGGATGGGGCTGCCGCTGTTCCGTAGTCCAGGTACGCAAATCCAAGTATCCGGCTACGGATCATGAAGAGGCTATGGCAAGAGGAGAGTCAGCTTTGGAACTTGACAAGAAAGGTATGTTCCGGTTCAATGCAGGCATGGAACAAAAGACGATGCCCGACTATAATCCATACACCATCAAGCGCTGTAAGGATTGCGATATGAACAACGGAAAGATGGAACTGGTCTTCGTTCCGGAAAATGAATTATGCGCTGCATGCAAACTGGTTCGGGAATTAGCAAAAGCCGATGCAAAACAAACACGTGCAGCAGCCAAGCCATTACAAGGAACTATTATCCGTAATACACATTTTCATCATGATGTGAATATTACAGGTACCTCTATTAGAGAATGGACTAATCAACCGCACAAACATTTCAAAGCCAAAAATCAAATGCTGCTGGACATAAACAATGTGTTTTCAAATGCAGCATACCTTGGCACAACAGATAACCATAAAGGTATCAAACGTGTCGTACAATCACACATTTTTGAAGTGGAAGTGAGTGGAGAAAAAAATTTGCTGATTGTCCGTGAATATGATTGGGGAGAATATGTGCTGCATAGTATATCGGATAGTCCGGAACTTTACAACAAGATAAAAAAAGAATAGCAAAAGAAGCAATCTTCCGGAACTACAATCCGGCACTGGACTTCTAATGCTATTCCTCACTGCAAATATACAAAACAATTTTCAAAAACAACTCATTATGAACAAAATTATCGAATTTCTCAAACAAAGCAACCGCTATAAGCACCTTATTGGCGGTCTTCTTGTAGGATTTGCTGCCCTCAATCCGTGGACGGCTCTGTATGCATCCATTATCGCTGCCTCCTGTCTGGAACTCAAAGACAAACTGAAAGGAGGACTTTGGGACTGGATAGACTGGTCTCTTACCGTCATCGGCGGCATATTGTCGGCCATATTTTGGTGGATAGTGTAATGCTTTAGTTCATTTTGCCTGTTAAATCAGTAACTTTGTACCCGGCGGAGCTTCCCGATAGTCCGTGTGGTCTATCGCGGGTACAACAATGCGAACGCGAATGGCGGTGTATCGAATGCGAATGCGAATAACGATGCTTCGAATGCGAACGCGAATGTCGGCTCGCGTCTGGAAATCTAATTAATCGGCGTACAGCACCGGGGACGTGTCCCCAATGCGGTGCCGAGGGAAGCAAGCCACAGCAACAGCACCCATTAGGGTGGAAAGCTGAAAAATCACGCGTCGGGTGGAGTTTGGTAGGCTGTTATCAGTTCGAAGGAGTCAGACCCGGGGAAAGGAAGGCCCTTATCTTCCGTATTTACAAACCAACAGCAGAACCGTATGCGCAGGGAAGGATATATCATAGAGGAAATCATCGAATACTCCAATATGTCGGAGGCATTCGATGCCGTACTGCGTGGAACCGATCGTAAAGAGTCCACTCAAGGGGAAAAACTGCTTGCCCGTAGGGAGAAGGTTATATCCAAACTTACTGCTGCCATTAAAAACGGTTCGTTTCAACTTGGTGGATACCATGAGACGGAAATCAAAGAGTATGGCAAAAGTCGCATCCTGCAGATTTTATCCATGTATGACCGCATCGCAGTATATGCCGTAATGAACGTGGTGGACCGTCACCTACAGAAACGCTATATCCGGACTACCGGGGCCAGCATTAAACGACGTGGCACTCATGATCTGATGCACTGCATACGTACCGATTTGCAAAAAGACCCGGATTGCACGCTGTATGCCTACAAATTTGACATCCGCAGGTTCTACGACAATGTGCGGCAGGATTTTGTGATGTGGTGTTTCCGCAGGGTATTCAAGGATGAAAGGCTGTAGGTGCTGCTGGAGCGGTTCGTGACACTGCTGCCGGAAGGTATCAGCTTTGGACTGCGCAGTTCACAAGGAGCAGGCAACCTGCTTCTGTCTGTATTTTTAGACCACTATCTGAAGGATAGGTACGTGGTTCGTTATTACTACCGCTATTGCGATGACGGACTGGTACTCGGTAAAACGAAAGCGGAATTGTGGAAGATTCGTGATGTTATTCACGGGCAAATGGAGAAAATAGACTTGGAAATTAAGCCGAATGAACGGGTATTCCCTGTAGAAGAAGGCATTGATTTCCTTGGCTATGTTATTCGTCCTGACTATGTGAGATTGCGGAAACGTATCAAGCAGAAGTTTGCCCGGAAGATGCACGAGGTAAAATCGAGAAAAAGACGGCGGGAATTGATTGCCAGTTTCTACGGCATGACGAAACACGCCAACTGTAATAAGTTGTTTAAAAAATTAACAGGCAAAGAAATGAGAAGTTTTAAAGACTTGAATGTCGCTTACAAGCCGGAGGACGGCAAGAAGCGATTTCCCGGCGTGGTGGTAAGCATCCGGGAACTGGTAAACTTACCGATTGTAGTGAAGGATTTTGAGACCGGTATCAAGACCGAGCAGGGAGAAGACCGCTGTATTGTGGCCATCGAAGTGAACGGCAAGGCAAAGAAATTCTTCACCAACAGCGAGGAAATGAAGAATATTCTCGCACAAGTAAAAGAAATGCCGGATGGCTTTCCGTTTGAAACGACCATCAAGACGGAAACCTTCGGCAAAGGTAGAACCAAATACGTTTTTACATGAGAAGAGTTGAAGGAAGTGCCGATGTTTCGCTGATGGAATGCACGAACCCGGTAAAAGACAAATGGCGCATCCGCTGGGATGTGCAGGAAAAAGAGAACGGCTCTGCCTCCTACATGGAAGAGGAGTTCGGACACAAGCCTACTGATGAGGAAATCCGCACATTGGTTATGTCATGGTATAACAGCCAGACTGATGCAGCTATCCTATCCGGATTCGCCTATAATGGCGCCCCTGTATGGCTTTCTACGGAGAACCAATACAACTATAAGGCAGCATACGATTTGGCTGTTCAGACGGGCGGAGAGACCCTTCCAGTTACATTCAAATTCGGTTCGGATGAGCAACCCGAATACCATACCTTTGATAATTTGGATGAATTGAAGGATTTCTATGTTCAAGCGGTCAGACACATCCAACATACACTGGCAGAAGGATGGAAAAGGAAAGATGTATTCAACTTGGAATTGTATCGGGTTGATTGAGTGAATTTCCCACGGGGGAGGAATAAAAAAAGCCCCCGGCCTGTTAAAAATCATCTCACTTACTTTTGATTTAAAAAACGCATCCAGTGCGCACGACCGGGGGCAATGCCCTCGCCGCGCACTGGATGCGTTTTTTAAATCAAAAGTAAGTGAGATGTTGCAAATGTACAAAATTTAACTGGATATGAAAGTAATTGAGATACTAAAATTGAACAGGGAGCTTTTAAAAACATGCCATTACATGGGCATACGACCCGATGATGTGCAATATATAGAACTATATAATGAATATAACAAGTTGCATACCAATGGTGAAAAAGTGTCTTATATCGTAGCAACGCTTTCCCTACGATATGGCATCAGTGAACGAAAGGTGTATGACCTGATCAGGCGTTTTAAAACCGACTGCAATTTGTGTGCAGTGTAATCAGGACTTCCTCCCACTAAAGGCAAACTCCCCTACCCTACCTTTGTATCGCAATAAACAACATTCATATCATGAACAAATATTATCAAATCTTAGGCAAGGTACTTTCATCCGGAAAGATGCAAAGCAATAAGAAAGGGAATATCCGCTACCTGCTGAATGAACAGCTGACGCTGCTCCCTGCCGACCTTCTTGATATATTCGAAGGGCATACCATAGCGCGGAAAAAGTTAAAAAACGAATTACAACTGTTTATGAGAGGCGAGCGCAACGTGGAAAAATACAGAGAGGTCGGCATCAACTGGTGGGACTACTGCGGCTCAATCCTTGTGAACAGCTACCCAACTTATTTTGAAAAACTGCCGCCACTCATCGAACGCATAAACAGGGAAAAAAGGAACAGCAAGAACTATATACTGTTTCTCGGATCTACAGGAACGGAAAGTAACCAGGCTCCATGCCTTAGTCTTGTTCAGTTCCAGATAGAGCAAGGAGAACTGGTCATGACCGCCTATCAGCGAAGCAGCGATGCGAATTTAGGACTGCCGGCAGATATTTATCATTTGTACTTAATATCAAGACAGATTGAGTTGCCGCTAAAATCCATCACCCTGAATCTGGGGAACGTGCATATTTACGAAAACAACATCGACAAAACAGAACAGCTGCTTGCCGGCAATGAAAATGTAAAATTTGAATTGAACGTATGAGAAAGATGTATCTGTCAGCCCCTCTCCCATTTGTCGGGCAAAAGCGCATGTTCGCCAAGGAGTTCATGAAAGTGCTGGAGCAATATCCGGATGGAACATTGTTTGTTGACCTGTTCGGTGGCTCCGGATTGTTGTCTCACATTACCAAATCCCTCAAGCCCCACTCTACTGTTATCTATAATGATTTTGATAACTACCGCTTCCGCATGAAGCACATTCCGCAAACGAATCAGCTGCTTGCTGACATTCGCACAATAGTGGGAAATTCCGTACCACGTCATAAAATCATTAAAGGGGAACTGCGTGAACGAATATTAAGCCGCATCGAGCAGGAAGAAAAAACTACCGGATATGTGGATTTCATTACCCTCTCCTCCTCTATTTTGTTTTCCATGAAATACAAACTGTCTGTTCAGGATATGCGGAAGGAGGCTCTGTACAACAATATACGTAAGACCGGCTACCCGGAATGTACGGACTATCTTGAAGGGTTGGAAATCGTATCTTGCGATTACAAGGAAGTGTTCAACCGGTATAAAGATACTCCTGGGGTAGTATTTCTTATTGATCCGCCCTATCTGTCCACTGACGTAGGAACCTATAACATGTACTGGAATATGGCCGACTACCTGGATGTGCTGAATGTACTGAAGGGGCATTCATACGTATATTTCACTTCCAACAAATCTTCAATTCTGGAGTTATGTGAATGGATAGGTAGAAATAGGGATTTGGGTAATCCTTTTGAAAACTGCACAAAGGTAGAATTCAATGCTCACATGAATTACAGCTCTTCTTACACGGATATGATGCTTTACAATAAAGAGGCCGCCTGATGGCGTTTACTTTGCCTGTATTGAATAGAAAAGCCGCAGACGGTAATTTATACGTCCACGGCTTTTCCTTTCTAATAATGACGACTATTGCATCCGCTTGATAGCCACACACTGGTACACTTCAATACTTTCCACAATATCCTCATGGTTGTGATTGGTATCACTCTCCACCAGATCCAGCTCCAGAAAGGTTTCCCCACTCAAGCCGGCAAGCCGAGCATGAATCAGCCCGGGCAGGTCAAACACCTTCAGCGCATCTTCCTGCAGCTCACTTCCATCAGCACTCGAACCTTCCCAGTCTGTCACGATGTGCAGCTTGATCAAAGGTTCTGCCCGGTATTCCACACCGGGAACAATCGCATTCCACTGTATAGGGCAGAATTCCACAAAGACAGCCGGACGCTCCCAGTTCTCTTCCTGCTCGATGAACTCCACATTGTGGTTCCACAAGTCTATGTGCTTGATAAGGTCAATGGCCTTCAGTTCGCTGCAAAGCAGCCGATAAAGTTCTTTTCTCATTTTCTTATGATATTATATTCAATGGTGAAATACTCTGTTAGGTTCTCTTCTACAATCTCACGGACGGCTTTTTCCACTTCAGGCGATGTGCCGAGGAAACGGCGGCGGGGTATCTTGATGGTGCTTCCTTCTTTCTTTAAAGCCATGAACATCCAAAAATCGGCTTCTGTATCAAGCCGGGCATTTCGTTTGTCTTTCCGCAGCTTTCCGTCCTTCCTTCTCCCGAATGCCCCGGTGGCCTCATAATACTTATGCCAGAAGAAACGCTTCATTCGCCCTGTCACCACTATTTCACCACCATCATTATGAATGGCCGCATAGGGCAGAGAAGTAAAGAAGGTAATGCTGTTTTCCGTCGTCCGACTCCCAATACTTTTCCGAAGCGCCCCGGTATCTGTCAGTATGGCTCTGCCTTCATCCCGGATGGGGCTTTTCCGCCGCTGCCATTTTTCACTGAAAAAAGCCTGCCGCTCAAAGTTCTTGTCAAACTCATCGCTCATTTCCACCTGAATGTCTTTCAGTATCCGGGCCACTACTTTTTTAACGTCTTCGTTCATTCCCAGTCAAAGTTAAATTTCAATTGTACCGTATCGTCCGGCAAATCGTTTTTAGGGTCTGCGGACGCTTTAAGCATATTGTAGAATGTACGCTCACTAATAGCATACACAGGATATATGTACCGCCGCCATATTTCACGGTTCGGTACACCGTGACTGGCATAATGGTCATATATCCTGTTTACTTCTGCTACACGCTTCTGATAACTAACTCCGTGCCGCTTTCCCATATAGGTTTAATCGTTCATAGACGGTTCTACTTTAGGTTTATAGGGGCGGATGTCAAGCGTCATTTTTGCGCTTACCGTTACCCGGCCACTTCCTTCACACTGTTTGCAGACTTCCTCAACGGTTTCGCTTCGCTTCTTTCCAAAGATCCGAGAGGGATATTCTACAACTTTCTTTACTTTACCTGTACCGTGGCAAGCACGGCACAGGGCTACTTTCGGAGATTTCTCCACTTCTTGTATCATAGTTCTATAATTTATGATTCTGTCATTCCCAGTGGAATAGGTTTCCACATTCCGTTTTCGTTCTTGATTTCAGCACGGATAAACTGTTTGCTCACTTCCGGCTGGTAGGCTTCCTCAATGATGCGTACACCTTCAATGAAACGTTCATCTCCGGTTTCCATGGCCACTTTGCGAAGCTGCACAATGCGTGAAGCCTTCAGCGTACCCTTGGCATCACGGGCCAACAGACGAAGCACCATGCTCACCAGTGCCTTGGTCTTTTCATCTTTGGCCAAGCCTTCGATATATTCCTTCACAATGGCTATACCGTCTTCCACCGTGTCACGGTAACCGTCGGTCACATACACACCCAGCGTGATTCGTTTGTCGCCTTCACTGTTAGTAAAGGTATGGCTGCGCTGGTCATCCTTCACCTTGGTCTTGAAAAGGTCTGCCTTCATTTCCAGAATGGTTTTGAAGTTGTCCATCACAGTCTGCTTGCTTGCCTTGATCTGCTCACTGATGCCCAGCAGTACCGGAATGGAGTTGGCTATCTCCTCATCCACCATCTGTTTGTACATTTCGCGGTCATTCTTGGCTTTTTCCTCTGCCGCTTTCTTTGCTTTTTCTCTCTGGAAGGCTTCAAATTCCGCCTTTTCCTCTGCCGTCATTACCACGGTCGTTTGTTTCATTTCTTCCATGATTCTTGTTTTTTGGGGTTATTGGTTTTCATAATCCTGCATTTCAGGTTCGTCTTCCATCAGCATAGCCTCTCCGTTGGCGTATGCCCAGTCAGCCAGTTCACTATAAAACTCGGCTGCATCTTGCTTCTCCATATCAGAGGCAAGCAGGTTGATTTCCTTTTTCAGATTCTCTAAAATCTTTGTGTTTCTATTTTCCATATCCTATCAGTTTGCCGGAGCATCAGGGTCAATCTGAATGAGTGATACCATGCTCACGGGGTTAATCGTTTGCTTTTCTTTCCTGGGCTTCAAGCCGCCTTTCCGTTGTATGGACCGAAGCTTTACCGCCAGTTCATCCAGTTCGTCCACCGTAATCTGTCTGAACGCCTTGCCGACTATTCGGGGATTACTGCAGAAGTCATTGATTCGTGCCCAGTCGGATGTATCTATGCCCAGCTTCTGCATCAGGTTCAGACAGAGACTCCGTTTCCGTCGCAGCTCCTCACGCAGCTTCTGTCGCCATTCGTCTTGTCCGCTCAGCTTCTCCAGAGCCGTACAGCAGGCTTCATACTCCTTGGCTGTCATTTCCTTCAGACTGTCCGTCCGGTTCCACGTGTACTGCTGCACAATGCTTTTCTTGAATTCTTCCCGGTCTCCTGTACAGGGCAGTTTCTTGAACAGTGCGTAGAACCGGGCGAAATTGGTTACTTCCTGTGCCATCTTGATTGTATTAGCCAATTAATAATTGAAATCCCTTTTCCGTAATATACATATCCTCACGCTCTATCCACGGTTCTCTCAAATCATCATCTTCTTCTTTGGAATCCGAGAAATTCAAACTAAGGCTGTTTTCAAGGCTGCAATCTATTTGTTCCTCTATGTCAGCAATGCTTACATCTTCAGGAACTGTTCCTCTAAACTTTACAAGTACCGTAATTTCTTTTGCCATAATTCAAAAACTAAAAGGTTATTCAAACAAAACTTTAATGCCACACGAACTGCCCACATCAAGCTCCAGTTTAGCTCCTTTGCTCAGTTCCCAGTCCTTCAGCATATAGATATACTCACAATCCAGCAACAGGCGTATATCCGCCCGCATGTGCTCTCTCCAATGCGCTTCATCCGGAAGTCCGTTTTTAAATGGATTCACCGGATTGAACCCCATAGCACGCAATCTGTTTTCAGCATCGAGGAACGCACCTTTGCGCTCATCGATATTGTAGTGGGCTATTGCCCCACTGATGTAAACTTTGTCCTTTTCCATATCACTTCTTTTTGATGTTGACTTTACAACTTGGATTCCAAATCAGCACATTACGTGCAAATAATACATCACCCGTTTCTATTACGACATGACCGGGCGTTTTCGCTCTTCTCACTTTCAGGTCACTTTGGATGTTTCGCTCCAGCCAGTCATCCAACACTGCCCTGCTGGAACTTCCGTCCAGCAGAATCTGGAACACTTCTGTTCCGGTGTAGCTTTCAAAAGCCTTTTCGTTATTATCCATAATCACTTTGGTAAATTATTACTTGTTTGAATGATTCCGTCTTCCCATACCACATAATAGCTTCCTGGGTCTCCAATGGCGCGGCCTTGGCAATAAGCTTTATAACCGACCACTCGAATCTTCATATCACAGATATATTTCAATCTTACAGCACCGCCACCCATTGGCTGGCTCTTCTTTTCCTGGCTGATCCAGATGAAACATTTCTTCGGGAAGGTTTCCATCAGTTCCACAGCCTGCGGATAGTCCCATCCGGCCACCTGGAAGGAATCAATGATGATGAACTTCGGGCTTTTCGGCTTTTTCAGCCGGGCAATCACTTCCTCCAGACTGCTTTCTGTCACCACGCGAAACTTACCCTGTACCTCATTCATCTTCAAATAACCCATACGCCGTTGGAAACTTTGGTTGATTTTCTCTTCGTAACTCATGTACAGCACCGGCCCATAGTTACACAGTTCCTTTCCAAGCTGCATTACAAAGCTGCTCTTCCCGCTGGCACTGGCACCACTGATGAACCACGAAGCGTTCTCTGCCGGAAACCCGAAAGGTTTGCTCCATTTCTCATTCCACGGCAGAGTAACCCATTTCTTGGCAGCTATTTCCTTCGGACTGTACGCACGCTTCATATTTTTTTATATTTTTGCATCATGAATGATTCAATACACATAAGAGTTTCATTATTTAGCAATGTTCCAACGCGAACGGATGATGGGTTTCATCGTTTTGAAACCGTCTTTCTAAATCCGCTCTTGCAAGCATGTGCTCCTCCTCCACTGTCAACTCACGAATGGGAAGTGACTCGACATCGATACATTCCATACAAGGTCTTTGGAGAGGGCGGGAGGGCTGAATGCTTTGGCGCTGATTTAATTCTGCGTCACACATGCAAATCAGCACATCAAGCCTTTCTCGTAGCGCAAGCAATTCGTTCAGTAACTGATTTGTTCCAGTCTTCACACGAGGGGATTTATTGTTTTTGTTGCATCTATTCATAATTCATTCATTTTAAGTTTTTCAATCTCAGTATAGACTCTTCTCAAACCACCGCGTGTCTTCCGTACAATCTGGGCTATATCAGCACCTGCCGGGGCATTTACCTTGGCCACAATACGTGCCTGGTTGTTCAAGAACTGTTCGCGCTCCTTGCCATCATCCGGAGTCACCTTGCTGTACCGGTCACCATAACGGCTCAACATTTCGGTATAACCCACCTTCTTGCATTCTATGGAGCGGTTGATTTTCTCTTTCAATCCGTCTGCCCCCATCATGTACCAAGCGCAGCAGCGTTCAGTGGCATTCCACAAGGCCTTCAGTTCAAGGAAAGCTTCATACTGCAGGTCGCCTGCTTCATCGAGGATGATAAGCGGGGTTTCCATAGAACGGAGGTAATATACCAGATCTTCATACACATCAGAATACTTTCCCTTACTGTCCACACCAAACTCTGCAGCAATCTTGCGTACCAGCTTCAATTTGGTCTTTACCTGCGAGCAGTCGATATAAACGGCATTCTTGTGGCTCTGCACATAATAACGCGCCGTGAAAGTCTTGCCGATATTGGGCATGTCGCACAAGATACCCGACAGGCTGGACTGCTGTGAAAACTCCAGCTGGGCTGTGATATATTCAAATGTCGGGGTCTTGGCTGCTTTCCATTCCATTTCACCACGGAGGTTCACCCCTAATTTCCGGGCAATGCTTATCCAGTTGGCATCGCTCAGGGCTTTGTCTGTCTGTCCGTTCTTGATTGCACTGTACACAGACGTACTGATGCCCAAAGAAGCAGCATGCTTGGCATCACTGGGATAGTTCACACGGTTGCCGGCTATCGCTGCTATAATCTTCTGTTTTTGCGCTTCTGTAATCATAATTCTAACGCTGTTTTAATGTTGTTCTAATTCTGTTCTTACATATCACTGATGGCTCTCATTGCCTCGCTTATTCCGGAGTGCCATTCATAATCTGATTCCGGATCTGCCGACAAATCGACTGGCAAATCATCGGATAGTTCCACCGGGAGAAGTCCCAGTTCCTCTTCCGGGTCATCCGTTGGCTGATCCGGTGTACCGGTTCCCACCTTTCCGATGGCGTGGTCATTGAGGTATTTGCTGAAATGACTCAGAACTTTGTTTTGCTCTGTATAGGCTACCCGGTCTTCTTCGGTCTGTTCTGCCATCACCCGGTTGTAAGTCACTACCGGACGAACCTTGTCAAGGTAGCGGTCGTTCTGGTACAGGAAGACATCCGTAGGCTTGCCCTCTTCATCCGGCAGGAAGTAGGCCGTCACCTTGCGGTTGTTTGGTTCCAGCTGCTCCAGCACTTCCGGACCGCTCAGCCACCAGTCCGCATTTGCCACACGTACTGTGGAATTTCTACGAATACTGGTATCTACCTTTTCTCCGATATATCTGCTCAAAGTCAGTTTATCAAGCGGTCGAAGGGTCGGATTGATTTTGGCTACGAGCACATCCCAACGGGTCATTCCGGGATATTTCTTTTGATTGGGGTGAAGCGTATTGTTCCATTCTTCACAATCGCGCCGGTCGTCCGCCACAAGCTCTTCAAACGTATAATACTTTCTGTCTTCCCAGGTGTGGTTGCTGCTGTCGCTCACTTTCTTCTGATCCACCCGCCGTGCACCCTTACCATACCAACGGCCAATGCCTTCATGGTTCTTATGTGCTATGGTTGTCTTGAACGCACCGTTCAGAGCTTCAGCATATTTCTCCTGTGAGTTCTGTGGAGCACAGAAATGCACAAACTTAAATACCTCGCCTGCCTTCAGAAATCCTTCTTTATACTTGCTCATCAAGTGCTGCTCCACCTCAATACCGGCTGGAATACCCCATCCGTTACGTTCGATGAGCCGGAACATATCACGGAAACAGTCCACTACCAAGGCATCATCCTTATCCCGTCCGTAGGCCAGCCCGATACGGCACTGGCTCACCACATCATAGGCATAATAGGCATGCACATACTCGCCGCCTTTCATCCGACGCGGCAAATCCACGTCATCCATCGTAATTTGTGACAAAGAGAACTCACCACCATGGCGGTGCATGTGCGGCATTTGCTCATGATAGAACTCCATACGCCCACGCAAGGCTTTCTCTATCAGCAGCTGGTTTGCCGGGTTGTTCAGAATGTTCCGGATAGTGCTTTCGCTCAGTTCTTTCGGCTCCCCGTTCTTGTCCGTAAAGTTTTCCGGGTTGAATATCTCTCCTGTTTCCAGATCCCATACTTCCAGCTCACCGCATACAAACGACAGATACATTTCATGTACATCGCTGCCGTATGGTTGGTTGGGAAGTACTTTCAAACTCATCACCAAGCGTTCGTCCATGTGAGTTACCTTCCGCTTGTTCTGGTTGCCGAATTTTCCGGTTATCAAACATTCGTAACCATACTGCTTGTATTCGTTCACTTTCTTGCGGAAGCGTAGGGTACTGGCAGGAAGGTCATGACCAAAGTCTTCGCGCAGGGTCTCGATGGTAGTGGCCATCATGTCCCAGTTATATTTTTCACCCATCAGTTTGCGGTAATCATTGCTTCTGTTATAAAGCTTGATACAAGTATTCAGAACTGAAGCATTCACCGCATATTTCCGGGCAAGTTCGTCTGTAGCTCTGTTGCTGGAAGAATGGGAGGCCCAATCCAAGAAATAAGCTACTGCAGCCTGATCCAACACATAGTTTGACAGTATCCAGTGGCGAAGTGCCTGCTCTGTTCCTCCGGGGTTGTCTTCCTTTACCCGCTCCAGGCACTCGGTAGGCAGACTATTGAGGGCGACCAACGCGCAATTTCCAGCAGCACCTCCACCACGGCGCACCACCTTGATACGGCCACGGTTCACCCAGTTCCTGTAGCAGGATTCGGTGATATAGCCGCCATCTATGAGCTCACGTGCAGAAATACACTGTATGTTACCGTAATACACCAACATAGCCGCCTCCTATCTCAATGCCGATGCAAACGCTTTAATGTGGTCAATCTCCGAAACCATTACATGCTCAAAGGTTTTCACAGTCTCACCTTTGAATATTACCTGGCCGCTACCATCCTTACGGTCAAGCTCTATCAGAGCACCATTGGGACAGTACAGACGAGACACTTTGTCATAGTCGTGGAATACCTCCACCTCCGGAATAACAACCATTACAATACCACCACGGTCCATGGCCAACTTACGGATCTTTGCAGAAAGTTCGGAGTTGCCACGACGGTCATCAAACCGGATAGCGTTATAAACAGTCTTCTCTGTCACGTTGAGTGCCTTTGCGATAAAGTCGCGGTCAGCTTTCGTAATGTGAATGTACCTCTTGTTCATATCTCACTTATTTTAATGATTAATATTGGAGGGAGTCCGGGGAATCGAACCCCGGCGCAAGAACCATGCACTCCCGTGTGTCTTTCCACACCGTCACCCGTCTCTTAACGCCTTCCGGGTCGTCACGCTGGGTTATCCTGAGTATCTTTATCTACTTGTTTCTTCTGTTCGTGCCACCTTAGTGTCTGAAACGCATCATAGTTCATCACGAGTAAAGATGTATATGATTCATCTCGGAACCTTTCATTCTTGTTAGGTACTGCATCCTTGATTTCATTAAGAACATCACCAACCGCACTGAGGAGTTTTTCCAATGTTTCCGGTTTTACCTTTTTCAATAATGTCTCTTTCATAATCTTATATTTAAAATTCGCTAATCACACGCCTTTTTCGTATATTTGGCGCGGTGTTCTTTTTTGAACACGTCACAAAGATAGTATGAATATCTCATACTTCAAAACAATTTAGTGTAATTTTTCATACTTAGAAGCAAATATGAATGAAAATCTCAGATTTATAAGCATAATCGACGAATTGAAGTCTAAAGGTGTGATTGCCGACTATGTACAAGTTGCAGCTAATTTACAAACTAATAAAGCAGGGATTAGCGATATAAAATCCGGGAGGAAGAAATTATCTATCGACCTACTTCGCCGTATGAAATTATCATACCCAAATATTAATATAGAATGGGTTATTATGGGTGAAGGAGAAATGTTTCATACGGATACACCCGCCTCAAACAAGCCCCAAACCCCGGAACTCTCCTCTCTCCTTGCCTTAATTCGCGAAAAAGAAGAAATCATCAGGGAACAAGATAGAGAAATCGGACGCTTAGAGGAACGAATCCGGCAAATGACAATCGAAAAAGAAAAACATGTATCGGATGCGTCCATTTCCGGTACTGCAAATGTCGGGTAGGCGGATTTACTGTTACCATACACCGGTGATGGGAAACGAAGCGTACCCCCTATCACCCCCCATGATGTCCCCCTCCCAAGCAATCCCCCTCCCCTGCCTTCATATATGGGTATAAAAACACTGATATTGGGGCATTTAAAAACTAAAGCGTGAAAAATGATAGGTTTTTAGGGGGGGGCTATCAAATAAAAAACGAGGGGTATTTTTAAAATTATAGTATTTTAGTACGTCTGTATCGCACACCGCCAAAACCCTATTTTGAATATCCAGTTCTATAAAAGTGAATATCCACTTTGAACATCCACCTGAATATCCAGCGTCAAAAAAGACCGATTTCAAGCACAAAAAAAGGGAGGTATAACCACCTCCCCACACCGGATCATTCTAAAGCCATTTTTATTGCGTTTTTGGCCGCTTATTATTCGTCTGACACATTTCACTACGCCCGCAAGAAATGAGCGTAGATTGCTTTATTATAGCCTTTTTGGTGCATATAGTACCGTTCCCGGACAATCCTGCATGCAGCAAATAATTCTTCGTTGCACCCACCTGTTCAGCTGTAAAAACGGTATAAACCGCCGAAATGCTGCTGAAATACCAATCTTTCCGCTTTGTTCCTTCTATTCCGTGCGTCAAATGCACATGTATTACCTTTGCCATACTAATAATATTTTGGCACAAATATACCAAATAACTATTATATGGAATATTTTAAGAAGCAATATATCAAATAATCGGGCACAAAAAAAGCAGCCGCAGCTGCCACTCACTCCCCCACCCGAATCAGCCATGTAAGCCCTATGTAAACCCAATTAAACCTATCTGCAAATCTGTATGCCTAAAAAGCACCTAAATGTAGCTGCAAATTAAACCCACGTAAACGTTTCGTTTTGCAGAGCCATCCACTCATACCTTGCACAACCTTTTGTATATCAATAGGTTTGATGTCTTTTTCTCCCAACCCTCAATATACGTTTCGTTCTGTGCCCCATACTGAAACTCCGTGGCGGCTGGGGACAGACCGGTAACCAAAGCGGCATAGGCGATTACTCGTATCTGCAACGCTACAACATCAACCGCATACCGTGGTTCGAAGAGGGCAACGACCATGCTGTTCCCGGCATCAGCCAGGCCAACCTGAGAACAAGTGACCTGAAATGGGAAACCACCAGCCAGACCAACATCGGCCTTGACCTGACCGTACTGAACAACAGACTGACCTTCAGCATGGACTACTATTACAAGAAAACCACAGACATGTTGATGAACGTAAGTCTGCCTGCGGGTGCGGCAGCAACCACCAGCATCACCCGTAACGAAGGCGAGATGACCAACAAGGGATTCGAGTTCGCCATCAACTCCCACAACCTGACCGGCGAGTTTTCCTGGGATACAGACTTCAACATTTCTTTCAATAAGAACAAGCTGACCAAGCTGTCATTGCAGAAAATCTATACCGCAGCAAGCAGTGCCGAGGTGGTGAAAGAGAATATCGTACGCAATGAGCCCGGACGTCCTTTGGGTGGTTTCTACGGTTACATCAGCGACGGCGTAGACCCTGAAACCGGTAACCTGATCTATCGCGACCTTAACGAAGACGGCAAGATTTCCACTTCCGACCGTACCTATATCGGCGACCCGAACCCCGACTTCATCTACGGATTGACAAACACCTTTACATGGAAAGACCTCAGCCTGAGCATCTTCATCCAGGGAAGCTACGGAAACGACATCTTCAATGTGTCCCGTATGGAAACCGAAGGCATGTACGACGGCAAAAACCAGTCAACGGAAGTATTGAAACGCTGGAGAATCCCCGGACAGATTACGAATGTCCCGAAAGCCAACTTCAACATCAAGAACTCCACTTATTTTGTAGAAGACGGCAGCTACCTGCGTGTCAAAGACATTTCACTCTCTTACAACATCCGTTGCCGCCAGTTCAAGAAATGGGGTATCAGCCGCGTACAGCCTTACTTTACCGCCAGCAACTTGCTGACCTGGACCAGCTATTCAGGTATGGACCCCGAAGTGAACCAATATGGCAACAGCGGTTCTGTACAGGGCATCGACTATGGAACTTACCCGCAGAGCAAATCATTCGTTTTCGGTATCAATGTTGAATTCTAAAAAAGGAAGAAATAACTTATGAAACTAAACCATATATATAAAAGTATAGCTTGCGGTGTATTGTTGGCAATGACCGCAACCTCATGTGACTTGGACTATAATCCGGTAGACACCTACTCGGATGTAACGGAAGGAGTGAACAAAACTGATGAAAAGCCTATTTTCAACAGTGTGCAAGACGTGGAAACTTCAATGGTAACCCTTCACAAAAAATTTCGTGACCGGCAGGAGCACTGGTATGTCGACAAACTGCTTATCGGTGACGCTCATTCCGATAATGCCTACGCCGGAACAACGGGGGCCGAAGTGGTGCCTTACGAAACCAACTCCATTGAAGGCTCTAATTCTGTACTAAAACGTGACTGGGACCGTTTCTTAGGCGACATTGCCGTTGCCAACCGCATCATCGTGGGCTGTGACCAGCTCAAGGCACTCAGTGAAAGTGAACGCGGCAAGTATCAGTCACAAGCCAAGATATTCCGTGCCATGGTCATGTTCGATATGGTACGCTTATGGGGTAACTTCCCGGTCATCACTACCGTGGGCGGTGACATTACCGAAGACAACGTAGAAGAAATGTACCCGACCTATTTTCCTCCACAGAATACGGCTGAAGAGGCTTACGCCCAAATAGAGAAAGACCTGACTGAAGCAGTGGAAAACCCCAACACACCGACAAACGACACATCAGACAAGAGCATACTTACCAAATCGGTGGCACGTGCCATGCTTGCCAAGGTCTATGCAGAAAAACCTCTGCGCGATTATGCAAAGGTTATCAAATATGCCGATGAACTTGCTGCCGACGGCTTCGACCTCGTGGAAGACTTCAGCGACCTTTGGGCGTATGATACGGAAAAAAAAGACTGCCGGGTACGCAATACCAAGGAGGCAATTCTCGAAGCCCACTTTCCTCCCGGCTCCGGCAACTGGTGTACTTGGATGTTCGGCCGTAACTTGAGCAACTGGGATGAAAGTTTCACCTGGGCCAAATGGATTACCCCTTCCCGTGACCTTATCCGCCTCTATGAAGAGCAAGGAGACACGAAACGTTACAATGAATCTGTTGTATGGTATGACTGCGGATGGAGCAACTATTATCCGGCAGACCATTATGCCTTCATGTACAAATGCCGCTCTGCGTTCAACAGCATTATCTATCTGCGATATGCCGATATCCTGCTCCTCAAAGCCGAAGCAAAAATTATGGGAGAGGCTCCCGACCTGAACGGTGCAGCCGACATCATCGACCGCATCCGCAACCGCGCCGGACTGGGCAAACTTCCACAAAGCACCCGCAGCAGTAAAGAAGCATTGCTCCAAGCTTATATGGACGAACGCCGCATGGAGCTTGCCTTTGAAGGACAGCGCTGGTACGACCTTTGCCGCCTCAATAAGGTAGAAGAAGTGATGAACGCCGTTTACGCCAAAGACAGCGGCCGCCATGCACAAGAAAATCTGTTCAATGAGAACTCCTATCTGCTGGCTATTCCCCAAGGAGCCATCGACCAGAACGAAAATCTGATACAGAACCCGGGCTATTAATACTAATGAGTAATATAAAAATCAATTGAATATGAATTTAAGAAATATATTCACTACCGCATTAGGCTGCTTCACCATACTGGCAGCCTGCGGCAATGACAATGACAGTAACATCACCCCTACACCGGAACCCAAGCCAGACCAACCCACGGAAGAGGCAAAGGATGTTACCCTCTATGTAACGAACACCAGTCGTACTTATGATTTGACAAAGTCCGGGCTGACCTTCGGCACCGGAAGCAACATGTCACCTTCTACCGTGACACTTGACCCTGCCACCCGCTATCAGGAAATGGACGGTTTCGGTGCAGCCATCACCGGCTCTACCGGTTACAACCTGATGCAGATGACACAAGAGAACCGCACGAAGTTTCTGACTGAAACATTCTCGGACAAAGAAGGCTATGGCTTCAGCTATGTACGTATTGCCATCGGTTGTTCCGACTTCTCATTCAGTGAATTCACTTGCTGTGACGAAAAGGGGCTTGAGCACTTTGCCCTTCCGATGGAAGACACCAAATATGTGATTCCTATATTGAAGGAAATTCTGGCAATCAATCCTGCCGTCAAAATAATTGCCGCTCCCTGGACATGTCCGAAGTGGATGAAAGTGAAAAGCCTGGAGGAACGTGTACCCTTTGACTCATGGACCAGCGGACACTTGAACCCCGAATATTACAGAACGTATGGCGACTATTTCGTAAAATGGATACAAGCTTTCGAAAAGGAAGGCATCAAAATCCACGCTGTGACTCCGCAGAACGAACCGCTGAACCACGGTAACTCAGCATCCTTGTTCATGGGATGGGAAGAAGCCCGTGACTTCATCAAGACCGGCCTGGGCCCTGCCTTCAAAGAAGCCGGAGTTACTACAAAGATTTATGTTTTCGACCATAACTACAACTACGACAATCTGGCCGACCAAAAAAGTTACCCTACCAAGATTTATGATGATGCGGAAGCCTCACAATACATTGCGGGCGCTGCCTACCATAATTATGGCGGTAACCGTTCTGAGTTGCTGAATATCCACAAACTCTATCCCAACAAGGAACTGCTTTTTACGGAAACCTCCATCGGTACTTGGAACTCCGGTCGCGATTTGGAAGCACGCCTGCTTAACGATATGGAAGAAATAGCATTGGGAACAGCCAACAACTGGTGCCGCGGCACCATTGTGTGGAATCTGATGTTAGACAGTGACCTGGGACCGGTAAGCCCCTCAGATGGTTCTTGCAAGACCTGCTACGGTGCAGTGGATATTGACAATACAAACTATTCTAAAATTGTCCGTAATTCCCATTATTACCTTATCGGGCACATGTCTTCAGTCGTGAAACCGGGAGCTGTACGTATCGGAACGACCGGTTACACAGCCAACGGAATCACCTACTCCGCCTTCGAGAATACGGACGGTACCTATGCATTCGTATTGGCAAACAACAATGCAGATGCCAAGCGAATCACCGTAAGCGACGGCACACACTACTTTTCCTACGAAGTTCCGGCCAAAGCAGTCGTTTCTTACCGTTGGAAAAAATAAAACTAATAATTTAAACAGAAGATTATAATGAAAAGCTTAAAATACTATCTAATGGCATTGGCAGGCATAGCCATGCTGAATGCTTGCAGCGATGACGATCCGGTTCCCGGCAACCCGACAATGGACTTTCAGGCAGAACCTTCTTCAGCCTTGTTCGGAGACAGTCTGCCTTTTACAATCAAGGCATCGGACGCAGATGTACCCCTTTCCACGTTAAAAGCGCGGTTATACTTCAGCGACGAAATGGTGTCAGAGACTATAATCCGTACAAAAGTAAACGGTCAAGACTATACCGGGAAAATATATGTTCCCTATCTGGCAAATATTCCCAACGGAACAGCTACATTGAAGTTCATTCTGCAGAACATCAATTTCACAATTACAGAAAAAAGCTATGACGTGGCGCTGAGTCGTCCGGACTTCCCCTACCTAACTCTGATTTCCGGAGACCAAGAATACCGCATGGAAAAAGTCGCAGCCAATCAGTATAGCGTGACCGGTGAATTTGCACAAAAAGTGAAAGGTTACATCAAAGCTCCTAAAGTAGGCGCCAACGGGAATGAAATCAACTTCGGATGGAGCAACGGTGCCATTACACAAGGTACCTCCAGTGAAATTACCTTCTCCAATCTGTCAGCTGGAGAATATTCCATCTCCTTCAATACGTTGACTTATGCAGCCGCTCCTTTCGTGAAACTACTGCTGAACGGTTCTGAAATGGAGATGGTGGATGATGACCATTACAGCATCGACCTCAATCTGAAGCAAGGGGACAACATCACTGCAGACATTCCCAACTTCGACCAATATTGGATAGACCCCGACTTCTTCGAAAAGAATGAAGACGGTTCGCTGAAGTTCCTGCCCATCGATGGAACTTATCGCGTCATTGCCAACCTGGCCCTGAATTATCTGGAAGTATTGAAAATGAACGGAACAAGCACCGCCACTCTGAACGATGACGGAACCGGCGCCCTTTGGATTATCGGTGACGGTATCGGTAAACCTTCCGTAGCGACCAATGCCGTAGGTTGGACCACAGAGAAAGGACTCTGTATGTCACAGATTGAAGCGAAGAAGTATCAGGTAACAGTAGTAGCGGGAGAGCAAATCAAATCTGATGACATCAACTTCAAGTTCTTCCACCAGCAAGGTTGGGGAGGTGAATATAAAAACGATGCCTTGTCTACCACCAGTGACTTAGTATTTATAGGTGACGGTACCAACGGACGTGATGCCGGCAACTTGGGCCTCGTAGAAGGCAAAAGCCTGGAAAACGGTGTCGCTTACCGGTTCACAGTTGACGTAACGGCAGGTGTCTCTTCGGCAGTTCTGACAGTAGAAAAGGTAGAAAGATAGACGGATAACGCAGAAGATTAACTAAATGAGAAAGGGGCTGGCTCTATAAAAGAGTTCAGCCCCTCTTGTTTATGCAGAATATATGTTCCGGATTTAGCTTAAACCTTCTTTCGCCTCTTCTTGTGGAATACGTATCGAAGTGTAAAGCTCAAGAATGGCGGCTATCGTCAGAGACACAATCCATTCATTGCCCCTTGTAAAGAGCATGAATGCCCCCGTAAGCACCAGCAAAAGCGCACCGAATATTTGCTGTCGGCGCAGGCGTTTGACAGTGGGACTTTTACATTTGGACGGAGAATTAATTTGGGCCAAAGCAACCATCGTAGCGCCGATAGTATATATATAAGGTGAAAGAGGCCAGCCCGTGATATAAACGGCAGCTCCTGCCAAGAGCATCACGGCCCCTACTGCGAAAAGGGCAGGTATCAGTTGTTTCATTCTTCTATATCTTCTTCAAATACATAAATATCCTCATTGGGCTTTTTCATCAGATACTTCTCACGGGCAATCCGTTCGATGGCACCGGAGTCGACGGCAAGCTCATTGAGCCGTTCGGTATTCTCCTCGTATTCCTTGCGGTACTTTTCTATTTCATCGCGCAGACGGCTTTCTTCCCGGGCGTAACCCAAACGGCGTACAACACTGTTCTCATCCAGGAACCCGATAATTACAGCAAACAACGCAAGCGTAATCAAATATTTATGCTTGCGGACAAAAGACCAAAGAGAAGCAAGTTTATCCATCTCGTTATCTACTATTTAGCAATTTATCATTCATGATGGAGCTTGTCCATCATATAACTTCACGTCACAAAGATAAGAGGAATAACCGAAAGATTTCTTTTTTTTGTGTACATTTGCACAAAAAGCAAAGAATATCCCGAATATGGAAAACTATATCGTATCTGCACGGAAATATCGTCCCTCGACCTTTGAGTCTGTGGTAGGCCAACGTGCACTGACCACTACCTTGAAGAACGCCATTGCCACCGGAAAATTGGCGCATGCCTATCTTTTTTGCGGTCCAAGAGGCGTGGGAAAAACAACTTGTGCCCGTATCTTTGCTAAAACAATCAACTGCATGAGCCCCACAGCAGACGGCGAGGCATGCAACCAATGTGAATCCTGCACTGCCTTCAATGAGCAGCGCTCCTACAATATCCATGAGCTGGATGCCGCCTCAAACAACTCTGTGGATGACATCCGCCAATTGGTGGAGCAGGTACGCATTCCACCTCAGATAGGCAAATACAAAGTATATATCATTGACGAGGTACATATGCTGTCCGCCTCGGCTTTCAATGCTTTCCTGAAAACACTGGAAGAGCCTCCACGCCATGCCATATTCATCCTTGCCACTACCGAGAAGCACAAGATATTGCCCACCATCCTTTCACGCTGCCAAATATATGATTTCAGCCGGATTGGTGTGGAAGATACCGTAGCACACCTCGCATATGTCGCCTCCAAAGAAGGTATCACTGCTGAACCGGAAGCGTTGAATGTCATTGCCCTCAAAGCAGACGGCGGTATGCGCGACGCACTATCCATCTTCGACCAGGTGGTAAGCTTCACCGGAGGACACATCACCTATAAGAGCGTGATTGAAAACCTCAATGTGCTGGACTATGAATACTACTTCAAACTAACCGGATTCTTTCTTGAGAACAAAATCAGTGACGCGTTGCTATTACTGAATGATGTGCTCAACAAAGGCTTCGACGGCAGCCACTTCATCACCGGACTTTCATCCCACCTGCGCGACTTGCTTGTCAGCAAAGACCCGGCGACACTGCCGTTGCTTGAAGTGGGCGCAAGCATCCGCGAACGTTACCAAGCACAAGCACAGCAATGCCCCCTCCCTTTTCTTTACCGTGCCATGAAGCTCTGCAACGATTGTGACCTGAACTACCGTGCCAGTAAAAACAAACGGCTACTGGTAGAGCTCACTCTGATACAAGTGGCACAACTGACCGCCGAGGAGGACGACGGTGCCAATGGGCGCAGCCCTAAACAAGCTATAAAACCCATATTCACGCAGCCTGCCGCCGCTCAGCAGCCACAGGCCACTGCTGCCATGCCCCAACAAACCGTACAGCCGGCAGTACAGACAAACAGCACTCCCCAACCTGCTGCCACGCAGCATAGTAATGCAACAACTCCACATGCCACACCTGCTGCCGTATTAATGGCGCAAGGGAGAGAAGAGAAAAAAATTCCGGTCATGAAAATGTCCGGATTAGGGGTCTCCATCAAACGCCCCCATATAGAAGAGGAACAAAGAAACCCTTCATCTAACCCTACTGCCGCCCACCAAGCAGCACAACCGGAAGAAGACTACATCTTCAATGAAAGGGATTTGAACTATTACTGGCAGGAGTATGCCGGACGTATGCCCAAGGAGCAAGTAGCCATAGCCAAGCGCATGCAGAACATGCGCATCACTTTAATAAATGACACAACTTTTGAGGCTGTGGTAGACAATGAAATCGTTGCCAAGGAATTTACCGGCATGATACCCACTCTGCAAAATTACCTACGTACCCGGCTAAAGAACCGCAAAGTCACCATGACTGTCCGGATTAGTGCTCCTACTGAAAAGGTACGTGCCTATGGACGCGTTGAAAAATTCCAAATGATGGCACAAAAGAACAGTGCACTATTACAACTAAAAGAAGAGTTTGGTTTGGAACTCTATTAATCCCTTCCAATCGCCTGCATAAAGTTGCTAACAAATTGAGTATAAAGGATAAAAAAACATCTATTTAATTTTTTATTTATTCATTTATATTTATTTTTGCCAATAATAAACAAAAGAGGCAAACAAACATTTGAGAACAAAAACAATTATATGGATGCTATTGGGGCAGATACTGTATACTTCTGTCTTATCAGCACATACAATAGCCAATCAAGAAAAGCAGAGTATTCTGCAATCATTGGTCAAAAGACAAGTTCTCTATGATGACTCTATATCCATAGACAGTGTCATTGCGTGGAGTGAGCAACTTCTTCCCATCCTACAATCAAATGAAGATAGAACAACATATTTTCTATTACAACTTCAATTGGCCAATGCCTATACATTGCGCGGCGATATCAGCTTAGCAACGAACCGGGCACAACTTATGTACGAAGAAGCTAAAGCAACAGACTACCAATTTGGTATGGTAGTGGCCAACCAAGCCATCGGAGACGCCTATAATACAATAGCCAACATGGGGGATAAAGCCCTGGAATCATACCAGGATGCTTTGACTGAACTATCCAACATTTCAGACCAGCATCCATATAGGACACAGCTTCTTTTAAAAATGTCCAACGTTCTGCAACGGAAAGGACGTCTGGAAGAAGCGGAAAAAATCCTGGAAGAGCTGGAGAAAATATTATATCAGGAGCCTGACTACCCGACAGACTTCTTTTTCTGCATCGAAAAGACGAATTTTGCCATTTCCCATGGACACCTCTCACAAGACTATCTTGATGAAGCAAACATCTGGCTCCACAAAATGGACTCCATTTACCAACTGCACCCAGAGAAGTTCTATCGGTTTCACTTGGATTATACCACTGCCGCCTACTATAGAGCCATGGGAAATTGGGACAAACAATACTGGAAACAAGCTCTGGACATCTACTCCAAATTGCAAGCAGAATACTCCGGTAATAAGCGCTCCACGTATTACCGCTGGACTTCGCTGGAAAAAATCTATCTCTGTAAAATACAAGGCATGGCCATGGAAGCCTGCCGAATCTACCAGGAATTGTATCCTCCTATAGATACACTCGCTTCACAAAGCTATATCCGGCAAATCAATACGATAAAGGCAAAATACCAGGTAGATAAGGCAGAGACGGCCAGCAATAACGAATACAATAAAATCATAACCAGCATATTGGTAGGAACGATGGCATTAGTAACGTTATTTGTTCTACTTGCCATCCTACTCAAAAGGCAACGGGAAAAGGTGAAACTCTCCACCCAAAAACTGGCAACATCACGGATAAATGCCGAAAATGCCATGCGTGCAAAAAGCGTGTTCCTCTCGAACATGAGCCACGAAATCCGTACCCCACTCAATGCATTATCGGGCTTTTCATCCCTATTGACGGAAGAGGGACTGGACGATGAGACACGCCGTCAATGCAATGAAGTTATCCAACAGAACTCAGAACTATTGCTGAAGCTTATTAACGACGTGATAGATCTATCGAGTCTTGAATTCGGCAAACTGCAATTCTGTATTGCACTACATGATGCCGTAAGCATCTGCAGAAACGTGATAGATACCGTGAATAAAGTGAAACAGACACAAGCTGAACTCACATTCACCACCGAGCTGGAAGAAATGCCCATCGAGACTGACGACTCACGCCTGCAGCAAGTCCTGATTAACCTACTGATAAATGCTACCAAATTTACCCCACAAGGCAGCATTGTCCTAAAGCTGGAAAAAGAAACGGACGATACCGTACTATTCACCGTAACAGATACCGGTTGCGGCATTCCCAAAGACAAGCAAGCCAACATTTTCCAACGTTTTGAAAAGCTGAATGAGAATGCTCAAGGCAGTGGGTTGGGACTCTCCATATGCCAACTTATCATAGAGCATATCGGCGGACAAATATGGATTGATTCAGAGTATGCCGAAGGCTCACGCTTCTGCTTCACCCATCCCATAAGCCAGAAAGGCAGAAAGGAGAATAAGAAATGAAACAGATATTTACATTGCTCATTGCCTTATGCTGGCTGTTACCGTCCGCACACGCAGATGTGCGACGGACAGAAGCCAAGGATAGCCTGCTACGTATATATCTTGCCTCCCCAGCCGATACCACCAGATTGGAAACCCTATATCAGATAGCACTGCTTGACCAACTGTCACCGACATTCATCTATTACGAGAACAAATTACTGGAAGAGGCCATCGCCCAGAAAAATATACTTTACCAGAGTGCGGCCATATATGCGCACATTATTTATTACTACAACCTACTGGACCAAAAACATGCAGAACAATGGCTGAAGAGGCTCGAACAGTTGTCTGAAGAGCACAACTACTACCGTCATTACTTCAGAGGCAAAAAGATGATGATAGAATTCTATGTCATCAGCCAGAAGATTGAATTAGCCCTCAAACAAGCACAAGACATGTACGACAAGGCTCAAAGTCTTGGCAACCATGACGGTATGCGCGAAGCATGCCTATGCCTGATGACTGGATATTTCAATACCTTACGTTACAAAGAAGGAATCACCTACCTAAACAAGGCTTTTGAACTGACAAGTCCGGATTCCTCCCTTGCCACTCAGATTGATTTATTGACAAAAGCGGTACTGGCTTACTCATATCTGCATGACAATGACAACATGTTCCGGTATCTGGAGGAACTCAACAATGCAAAAAACAGATTGCAGGAAGAAGGCACCACCGTACTGACAAACGGCTATACCAATTTGTATCTGCTCATAGATTTACAATACGCCCTTTACTATACCCGCCTTCAACGTCCTGCGGAAGCATGGGAATATTTGCAGAAAGCAGAGCGGCATCTCAGTACATCTTCATTTCTTCCTTATCGGTTGATACGTTTGGCAGCATATGCCGAATATTACCAACTGACAAAAGAATACGACAAAGCTTTGGTTTATTTAGAAGACGCCATTGAACTTGTAACCCCTATTTCACTGGATGATGCCATGATTTATGGACTTCAGAAAGCGGATATATTAGTAAAGATGGGGTTTCCGGACGACGCACTTCCTGTCTATAAACAAATAACCAAGGCAAAAGATTCGTTATATACAGTATTCTCCACCTCACAGATAGAACAGATACAAAGCCTATATAATATGGACCAACTGCTTTTCCAAAAAGAACAGCGGCAAGCCACTTTTCACCGTATCTGTCTCGTTACCTCCATCATCATCATTATAGCCTTGTTACTTTTCAACCTACATATGTATAGAAGCAGGAAGCGGCTGCAACAAGATGAGAAGGAAATGCGTAAATTGGCAATTATTGCCGAAGAAGCCAACGAAATAAAAAGCCGTTTCCTTGCCAATATGAGTTATAATATCCGTATTCCACTGAACAATGTAGTCGGTTTCTCCCAACTGCTTTCCACCGACAACGAACTGGATGAAGAAGAGCGAAAAGAGTATTCCGGTATTATCCAGACCAATTCGGGTGAGCTTATCCAACTGGTAAACGACGTATTGGACCTCTCACGCCTGGAAGCGAATATGATGAAATTTCAATTGCAGGATTGTAATGTAAAAGAATGGTGCAACGAACTAGGTTGTCTAATACAAATGCGTAGTGAAGGCCGTATCCTCCTGGAACTACAAGTGGAGGTGGGAGATGTGCGTATCCATACCGACGTCAACCGCCTTACACAAATAGTGACAAGTATGCTGCTTTATCCGAACGACTGCAAAGAAACGCGCAAAGTCAGCATGTTCTTGGTCAACCATCCGGACAAACACATCATCGCATGCCGGATAGAGAACAGTCCTATAGCCGATTCCAGGTTTGCCTCTCAAAAAGTATCAGTGCAACAGAAAATCAACCAGTTGTTCTTTGAACATTTCAAAGGTACCTATCAAACCGAGAATGTCGAAGAAGGAGAAATCGCAGTGATTACTTTTACCTATCCGACTCTTTCTTAAAAGTTGAAAATCGGCTTAAGCTCCAGCTAAAGCCAATAGTATCAGAGCAATTCGTTTACGAAATTCAAAAACGAACATTTTTCAGTCTCTGCGGTATGCTGTGTCGCTTTCTCGACTCCTTATTTAGACGACATACAAATTATACGTTTTTAATCAAGATTGATAGCAAGTAATAAAGAAAACCACTATTTTTGCCGAACGAATTAGTACTAATAATAATTTAAATCTAAAAGAAAATGGCTTACGTAATTAGTGACGATTGTATTGCTTGCGGAACTTGTATCGACGAGTGTCCGGTTGGCGCTATCTCTGAAGGTGATATCTATCATATCGACCCTGAGACTTGCACAGAGTGTGGTACTTGTGCAGATGTTTGTCCTTCTGAAGCAATTCATCCGGGAGAATAATACAATCCCAGTATCAAAAACAAAAGCGTGGGTAGATAAACTGCCTGCGCTTTTTTATATCCCCCACGTGAAATTCAGTACCTTCACCCCCCTCATTGTTATTTTCTATATACGGATAATACGTTAGTTCACAGACATGAACACTTTGTTCCATAAGTATAAAACAAAGTGTTCATATAGTAGAAAACAAAATGTTCGTATAATATAAAACAAAGTGTTTATACTGTATGGAACAGAGTGTTCGCTATAATGAAACAAAGTGTTCGTCATAACAAAACAAAGTGTTCGTCATAACAAAACGAACAGTCCGCTTTGATGAAACGAACTGTTCGTGACAGCATGACAGATGTCTTGCTAAAATAAGTTTGTAGAAGAAGTTAGAATCACTTCAGATTAGCCAGTACTTCTTTTATACGACGGATAGCTTCAACTATATTTTCATCGCTGGTTGCATAACTCATACGAATGCATTCGGGAGCTCCGAAAGAAGCACCACCTACGCAAGCCACATGAGCCACTTCCAACAGATACATGGCCAAATCATCTGAATCATTGATTTTACGTTCTCCGGCAGATTTACCGAAGAATGAATCGCATTTAGGGAACAGATAGAAAGCACCTTCCGGTACATTCACCTCGAAACCCGGAACTTCCTTGGCCAACTTTACAATCAAATCACGACGACGCTCGAAAGCCTTGCGCATTTCCTCCACCGGAACTTGTGTACCCGTATAAGCAGCCTCAGCAGCCTTCTGAGATACAGAACAAGGACCGGAAGTATACTGTCCCTGCAATTTATTGCAAGCCTTCACAAGCCATTCCGGACCTGCAATGAAACCGATACGCCAACCAGTCATTGCATATGCTTTGGAAACACCATTCACAATGACCGTACGCTCTTTCATTTCGGGGAATTGTGCTATGCTCTGATGCTTGCCGATATAGTTGATATGTTCGTAAATCTCATCGGCAATCACAACAACCTGCGGATACTTTGCCAATACTGCGGCCAGGCCTGCCAACTCCTCCTTGCTGTACACCGAACCCGTAGGGTTAGAGGGAGAGCAAAGAATCAGCGCCTTTGTCTTCGGGGTGATGGCAGCCTCCAGCTGTGCAGGTGTTATCTTAAAGTCCTGGTCGATACCGGCAGGTACGATAACCGGCGTACCCTCAGCCAACTTTACCATTTCCGGATAACTGACCCAATAGGGAGCAGGTACAATTACTTCGTCACCCGGATTTACCAATACCAGGATTGCATTGCAAACCGACTGCTTGGCACCATTGGCGCAAGAAATTTGTGCGGCGGTATATTCCAGACCGTTTTCCTTCTTCAACTTCTCTACAATTGCATTACGTAAGGCAGGATAACCCGGCACTGGAGAATAGCGAGAAAAGTTATCGTCTATCGCCTTTTTCGCAGCCTCTTTAATGTGGTCGGGAGTATTGAAGTCCGGTTCTCCCACACTCAGGTTAATTACGTCTACGCCTTGAGCCTTCAGCTCTGCGCTCTTTTGAGACATAGCCAGTGTCGCAGAAGGCGACAAACTGTTTAAACGATCTGATAATTGGTTCATTTTGTTACTATTTAATGATTGTTACGCAAATCCGGTTGCAAAATAAGCGATTTTCTTTGATATAAGAAAACAAAAAGACAGTTACTTATTGAAATGAAGTGTATGTCCCATACGTTCTTTCTTGGTACGGAGATAACGCTCGTTGTATGGATTCGGAGTAGTCTCAATAGCTACGTTCTCCGTTATTTCCAAACCGTAAGCCTCCAAGCCCACACGTTTCACGGGATTATTGGTCATCAGCCGCATTTTGTGCACTCCTATCTCACGAAGAATCTGGGCACCCACACCATAATCACGCTCGTCTGCCAGATGTCCCAGGCAAATATTAGCATCCACAGTATCCATGCCTTCTTCCTGCAATTTATATGCTTTCATTTTTTCCATCAGGCCAATGCCGCGACCTTCCTGATTCAGATATACAACTACCCCCTTACCGGCTTTCTCTATCATCTCCATTGCCTTATGCAGCTGCTCGCCACAATCACAGCGTTTGGAATTGAATATATCACCAGTGGCACAAGAAGAATGTACACGCACCAGAATCGGTTCATCCAATTCCCAAGTACCCTTGAACAAAGCTACATGTTCCAAACCGTTCGACTTCTGGCGGAAAGGAATCAAACGGAAATGACCGTGGTCTGTAGGCATATCCACTTCCACTCCTTTTTCTACAATAGACTCCTGCTTCAAACGGTAGGCAATCAAGTCACGGATAGAAATCAATTTCAAGCCAAATTCATCTGCCATTCTGCGCAATTCGGGCAAACGGGCCATTGTACCATCCTCATTCATTATTTCCATAAGGGCTCCCGCCGGATAAAGTCCAGCCAAACGTGCCATATCAATAGTAGCCTCCGTATGTCCGGCACGGCGCAACACACCTTTCTCCTGAGCATACAATGGATTAATGTGGCCAGGACGCCCGAAAGTGGCCGGAGTAGAAGCCGGATCGGCCAACGCCTGGATAGTAGCAGCGCGGTCTGCCGCAGAAACCCCGGTACTGCAACCTTCCAACTTGTCAATAGTCACCGTAAAGGGAGTACCCAATACAGAAGTATTATCCGATACCTGATGCGGCAAATCCAGTTCCTTGCAACGCGAAACTGTAATTGGAGCACAAAGCACACCACGGGCATGCTTCAACATAAAGTTTACTTTCTCCGGTGTAATCTTTTCAGCTGCAATTATCAAATCACCCTCATTCTCACGGTCCTCATCATCCACAACAATCACAAAGTTACCGGCTTTGAAGTCTTCAATGGCCTCTTCTATCGTATTCAACTTTACATTTTCCATAATCTATTTTGTTTTTATTTATTCTGATCCCTTTCTATAATTCCAATCACATCTTCATTTGTCTTGATAATCCGCTCCATATCCTTATTCAGACGGATACGGAATGCCCAGATACGGAAATAAAAGAACAAGCCTATCGGGAAAACAATACCGCAGAGCAAGTTTAACCAATAATTGCGGAACGGACGGACATGCGCATGGATGGGGATGACCGGATAGGTGTTCAGCGCTGTCAACAAAGTAACGGATCTTGTATTCGACATCTCATCTATCAGACTCTCCAAACGTTCGTTAATATCTTCCACTGCCTCATCCTGGCTATCAGTCATCCACAATTTAAAGTAATTGGGAGCACGTTTCAACCCCTTTCTATCAGCATATTCACGACAGTCTACGGACAAAGCCTTCAGCTCTTCCGGAATACGTGTATAATCAGGATCATGGATGATTACTTCCTTACGGAACAGATGGCGTACACTGCGAATACCCACAACCTTCTTGAACCAATTTATATAAGCATCAGCATTCAATACCACTGAATCATTGTTGGATTTATATGTCAAGAACGCACCCAATGGAGCCAAGACAGCAGTACTGGTCCACATACCCATCCAGACAACCCACTGTCCGTCACGGGCCATCTTATACCCCGTATTGTTGATGATGTAATAGATAATAAAAATCAATACAGAAACCACCACCGGCATTCCCAAGCCTCCTTTACGGATAATTCCTCCGAGTGGCGCACCAATAAAGAAGAAGATGAGACATGCCAGAGAAAGAGTCAGTTTCTCATGCCAGGAAGTCATGTGCCGTCGAAGGCTGCTTTCAGTCTGCGATATATTAAAGCTCTTAAAACTCCAGTCACTTCCCGCACTCTCTGCACGGCTGACGGCTGTGGATATAACCTTCTGTTTCTGCATCAGTGTAGCCACATTGTAGAGGCTGTCTACATTGTACTCACCTAAATAGGCCTTTTCAATCTTCAATGTATCCTCTTTAGACAAGCTGGCTGTCACCTTATAAGTTCCTGCCATAGCTTCTTTATAATAACCACGTCCCACACTGTCATTCTGCAATTTCATGGAATCAATATCCGCCTGCAGCATTCTCATATCCTTACTGTTGGACTGATTACTCATGATACCTGCATCCACCATATTAAAATCCGAATTGAACTCAATGATTGCATGCTTTTCGCGGAATGTCTCACGCCGGTAAGGCACATTCCTTTGGTTCATGTTCTGCGATTTCAAATTCTCAAACTGCTCACCACTGTATAAATGCAAATATAAATGCTGTTTGTCAGCCGTCATCTCCAGACGTCCCGAATCAGACTTGATAATTTGAGCATTCTCAAAACCTTTCTCAAAATTATATATCAGTACGTCATACAGCATACCAGTTTTGCGGTTCTTATGCTTCACATACAGATTATAACCATCTATTTCATCGTAGAACACACCTTCAGGAATATCCACTTCGGGAGATTTCTGCTTCATGGAAATAAGCAAAGTCCATAATTTTGTTTGGGCTTTTGGTCCTATGACATTTTGGAAATAGAAAGAGACACAACAGATGAAACAAATAAAGATAATCAGGGGCCGCATGATTTTCAATAAAGAAATACCGGCTGCCTTCATGGCAAGTAATTCAAAACGTTCTCCGAAATTTCCAAAGGTGATAAGGGCAGCCAGCAGAATAGCCAGCGGCAACGACGCAGGTACCAACGAAAGCGCAGAATAAAAGAAAAACTGTGCAAGGACAGTCATCTCCAATCCTTTTCCTACCATTTCGTCCACATACCTCCATAAAAACTGCATCATAAAGATGAAGAGGCAGATGAAGAAAGTACCCATAAAGAGCATGCAAAAGCTCTTCAAAACAAATATATCTAACTTTTTTATGCGCAGCATTTTACTCGTTTCATGCAATGAGAGCACAAAAGTAGTACAAAAAAGGGAGTACGGGAAATTTTTAATCTAAAGTTAACTAAAAACCACAAGTTCTTCGCAAAGTATCCACTTGCGATTCCCATAATTCACGCGAATCACCCACCTCGTCTATATCGGCAAAGTCTGTTATCTCCAATACGAAATCATTGGTCAACTCATTGTTTGTCATCTTCAGTTCAAAGTATTCTCGCTCGTTCTCATCGTCCAGCCAGCGGAAGCGGATGAATGAATACGCCCGCACGGCAATAATCTCGGCATCACGTTTTTCTGTTTTTCCCCAAAAAAAGGTTACTGTTTTATCGTCTGACTGAACCCTATCAGCAAACCAGCCCTCCAAACCAGTAGGGGTACTTATCGCTGCCCAAAGAATACTTTTAGAAGTCGCATTCAAGAGATATTCCAAATGTATTTTCTTTCTTTCCATAGTCTATTCTGCTTTTTATTGCGCCAGCCAAGATAAATACTTTTTTCTAATTACAGAAAATAAATCATCAAATTTATTTATACCTCCCTTTCCATACACCCCTAATTCATTGATAATGTTATACAAAGACGTTTAATAAAAAGTACTGCAAACCACTTCAGCACCCTATCAGCAAAAGAAAAAGCAGAAAATATCCATAAAAGTTTTGGCAATTTAAATAAAAGCTATATCTTTGCACCCGCAATCGAGAAATGATGGCGGGATAGCTCAGCTGGTTAGAGCGCATGATTCATAATCATGAGGTCCCCGGTTCAATCCCGGGTCCCGCTACAAAGAAGATTTAGACTGTTAGGAGGCTTCCACTCTTGGCGGTCTTTTTTGTTTTTAATACTCATTTTTTACTATGGTTTGTTTTCAAATTATAGTAAAAAGGAAAATATGAATACAAACAGTTGATATATGGATAGTCCTCTTGCATTTTAAGCCACTAACTTTGTGTGCAAATATCAAGTGACTATTATGAAAAGACAACTGTTCACATTTTCCTTTCTGTGTCTGCTTGCACTAGGTACAAGAGCACAAAATACCCTAACCTTGGAGGACTGCCTCAAAATAGGTATCGAAAACAACTTGTCCTTGCAAAGCAAACGGAAGGAAATACAAAAAGGGAAATACAGCATCTCTGAGAATCGAGCCAAACTGCTGCCCCAAATCAATGGTTTTGCCAACTATAACGACAATATCGATCCACCCGTCTCCGTTACCGACGGTTCAGCGTATGGCAATCCCTACAATGTAACCCAAACCTTGCAATACAACGCCAACTTTGGATTACAGTTGCAGATACCACTTTATAACCAGACACTCTACACCACTCTATCCATAGCCAAAACCATGGATGAGATGAATCGCCTTTCTTATGGAAAGGCAAGAGAAGACCTCATCCTCCAAATTAGTCAAATGTACTATTTAGGACAGGTTACAGCTGAACAGATTATTTTGATAAAAGCCAACATCACTCGCCTGGAAGAGTTGAGAGATATCACTCAAGCCTTCTATGACAACGGCATGGCTATGGAAGTAGATGTGAAACGCGTCAACATCAACTTGGAGAACCTCAAGGTGCAGCACGACAACGCACAAGCCATGATGGAACAGCAACTGAATCTACTTAAATACATTATCGACTATCCGGCGGAAGAAAGAATAGCACTGGTACCAGTGAATACAGAAACGATTACGCCCGCAGCACTCACCGGGCTATCCGAAACACTATATGAACTCCAGCTATTGCAATCACAAAAACAACTTGCTGAACAACAGAAAACAATAATCAGCAACGGTTACATCCCCTCCTTGAACCTGACGGGAAGCTGGATGTTCTCCGCCTATACAGACAAAGCTTACCATTGGTTCCATTCCGGCCCTTCCAACCATTGGTATCGCTCCTATGGAGTGGGCCTCTCCTTACGCATTCCCATTTTCGACGGACTGGACAAACGCTACAAGATGCGTAAGGCAACCATCGACATAGAGAACATCAAGCTCGCCCAAGAGAATACCAGAAAGAATCTTCAGACACAATATCTGAATGCTACCAATGACCTGATGAACAGTCAGCGTAACTTTAAGAAGCAGAAAGACAATTATCTACTTGCTGAAGATGTATATACCGTTACTATGGACCGTTATCGGGAAGGAATCGCTTCAATGACCGAAGTATTGCAGGACGAAATGCGGATGAGCGAAGCCCAAAACAACTATATCAGTGCCCACTACAATTACCGGATAACCAATCTGACTTTGCTGAAGCTGACGGGACAGCTGGAGACGTTGAGCCCCTCAATTCCTTAAAGAGGAAGATGAATAGAGTCCGTATTCAAGGACGGATATATATATAATAATGAGTAAACAATATAATATAGAAGATATGGAAACAAAAGAGAACAATAACACCGCAAGTACCCATCAAGAGAAAGCACGGAAATTGAAGAAGCTTCGCCGTTGGCAAATCGTTGTCAGCCTATTAGGAATAGCTATCCTTATCTGGGGAATAATTCAAGTGACCTGCCTCTTTTTGAACTACAAACGGACGGAAACCAGTAATGATGCACAGATTGAACAATACATATCTCCCGTCAATCTGCGCGCATCAGGATATATCAAGAAAATTTGTTTCACAGAACACCAAGAAGTACACAAAGGAGATACCTTACTTATATTGGACGACCGGGAATATAAAATCAGAGTCATGGAAGCTGAAGCTGCACTCAAGGATGCACAAGCCGGCGCCACAGTCATTGGTGCTACACTACAAACCACGCAAACTACAGCCTCTGTCTACAACGCCTCCATAGCAGAGATAGAAATCCGCCTTACCAAGCTGGAGAAAGACCGCCAGCGATACCAGAACTTGGTGAAGAGAAACGCTGCCACCCCCATTCAATTGGAACAGATAGAAACCGAATATGCAGCTACCCACAAGAAGTTGGAAGCTGTGAAACGGCAACAGAAAGCTGCCTTGTCGGGTGTGAACGAAGTGTCACATCGCCGTGAAAATACAGAAGCTGCCATACAACGGGCAACAGCCGCACTCGAAATGGCACGGCTGAACCTCTCCTACACCGTAGTAGTAGCTCCTTGTGATGGGAAATTGGGACGGCGTACTCTTGAAGAAGGACAATTCATTACTGCTGGACAAACCATCACCTACATTCTGCCTGACACACAAAAGTGGATTATAGCCAACTACAAGGAAACCCAAATTGAGAATCTGCACTTGGGACAAGAAGTAGCCATTACCGTTGATGCCATCAGCGGCAAAGAGTTCAAAGGGAAAATCACTGCCATCTCCGGAGCCACTGGTTCCAAGTATTCCCTAGTGCCCACGGATAATTCTGCCGGTAACTTCGTGAAGATACAACAACGCATCCCAGTCCGCATCGACTTTACCGATTTGTCTAAAGAAGACAACAGTAGCCTTGCCGCCGGTATGATGGTAATAGTCAAAGCGAAAACAAAAAAATAGGGATTAAGGATTAGAGGTTAGGGATTAAGGCAACCAACTCCTTAATCCTTACCCCCTAATCCTTAATCTTTAACCCTTAATCCCTAACCCCTTAACCCTTATCCCCATGCCCTCATACCCCAAGAACTATCCTTTCTACAACTGGGTACCCAAACCGGTAGGTATCATCATCCTATTCGTATTCTTTTTGCCGATACTGACTGTGGGCGGTACCTACTCGGTGGCAAGCACCGAAATGATGAGCGAACTCGGCATCATTTCCGAGCATATCCAGTTTGCCAACTTCGCCACTTCCATTGGCATGGCAGCATTCTGCCCTTTTCTGTATAGGCTGGTAGTCATACGCCGGCAGAAAATGATGTGCCTGGCAGGATTCTCCCTGATGTACATCTTCAGCTATATCTGTGCCAAGACAGACAGCGTTTTCCTGCTGGCACTATGCAGCATCTTTATGGGATTCCTACGAATGGTGCTGATGATGGTCACCCTCTTCACCCTCATAAAGTATGCAGGGCATATCGAGGCGTACGACAAAATTACACCCGGCAACGAGCCCACAACTGACGAAGGCTGGGACAAGCTGGACATCGAACGGAGTGCGGCACAACCCGCCATCTACCTATTCTTCATGGTACTGGGGCAATTGGGAACCTCGCTCACCGCCTGGCTCGCTTTTGAATATGAATGGCAGTACATACACTACTTTATGATGGGGCTACTATTACTTTGCATCCTCATCACCTTCATTACTATGCCTTATCATAAATATACCACCCGCCGTTTCCCCATCAACTTCAAGCAGTTCGGCAATGCCTCCATCTTCTGCATCACACTGACCTGCATTACCTACGTGCTTACTTATGGCAAAGTGCTCGACTGGTACGACGACCCAACCATACGATGGGCCACAGTCTGCGCCATCATTGCTGGCGGCATATTCCTCTATATCGAGTCTACCCAGCGCAATCCTTACTATCAACTCGATGTATTCAAACTGCGCACCATCCGTATGGGTTTCCTATTCTATTTTCTGTTAATGGTACTGAATTCCAGCGCCATGTTTGTCAACGTATTCACAGGCATAGGCATGAAACTGGACAACTTTCAGAACGCCACCCTAGGCAACTGGTCCATGCTGGGCTACCTCATCGGCGGTATAGCCACCATCTGGCTCAGTGTGAAAGGCGTACACTTCAAATATCTCTTTGCCGCCGGTTTCCTTCTATTGGGGCTTTCCACCATGTTCATGTATTTCGAGGTACAAGGTGCAGGACTGTACGAACGGATGAAGTATCCGGTCATCATCCGTTCTACCGGTATGATGTTCCTCTATTCGCTGATTCCAACCTACGCCACCCAACGCATGCCTTACAAATATCTTTCTTCCTGGATATGCACCATGCTTACCGTACGCATGGTATTGGCTCCCAGCATCGGAGCCGCACTCTATACGAATGTACTGCAAGAACGCCAGCAGCACTACGTCACCCGCTATGCACAGAATGTAGACATGCTACACCCCGAAGCGTCCGCCTCGTTTACCCAAACTGTACAAGGTATGCAATATCAGGGAAAGAGCAAACAAGAAGCAATCAACATGGCTGCCATATCCACCAAAGGACGCATCCAAGTACAAGCCACTCTCTCTGCTATAAAGGAAATGGCAGGATGGACACTCTATGCCTGCCTGATTTGCATGATATTTGTGCTTGTCGTGCGGTATCCTAAACGAAAATTACTAACTTAGCGGACAATTTTCAGTACAACCTGTAATTTTGTCTGTTATGGATACCCAACAAGAACGTTTATCCCACTTGGACCACGCATTGTCAAACGGAGAAAACATTTGTAGTTCAGAAGGTATGCTCTGCTCCTTTCCCACCTCCCTGAAGAAACCTTTTATGATTAATGGAGCAGGACTGATAGTTTGCCGCCAGGGTAACTTCACCTTTTCGCTCAATATGAAAGTATTCTCGGCCCAGGCTGGCGAAACAGTTTTCATTCCGGAAGATTCCCTCTTCCAAGTGCTGAGCGAATCGGAAGACCTGCAACTATTCATATTCATTTACCAGATAGAACCGATACGGGACATCATAGGCAATTCAGTGGCAGCCATGTACCTATACATGCAGCTCCGGACTGAACCATGCTACGTATGGAACACCGGAGATGAAGAAGAAGTTTTGAAATACATGTCCCTATTGGACAATACCCTGCACTTAGACAACAACACCTTTAATGATTACGAACAAAGACTGCTTCTACTGGGACTTACATACCGCATCTGTTCCATTTACAACCGTAAACTGATGAACCTAAAAACAACGGTTGGTCACAAACATGAAATCTTTATCCGGCTGATTCAGCTGATAGATGCACACTACACGGAAGAACGCGGCGTAGAGTTTTATGCAGACAAACTCTGCTTATCACCCAAATACCTCTCTGCACTATCCAAGTCCGTCTGCGGATTCACGGTGCAGGAACTGATATTTAAATCCATCATCCGCAAAAGCATCTCACTACTCAAGAACACCCAGAAAAACATCCAGGAAATCGCCGACTTCTTCAATTTTCCCAATGCTTCTTATTTTGGAACATTCTTCAAGAAACAAACCGGCATGTCTCCGCAACAGTACCGTAAAAAATAGAAAACGTTACGCTTTCAACCGGATAACGAAGCGACTCCCCTTACCCAGCTCACTCTGGACAGCCAATGTACCGCCATGAGCTTCCACAAAGTCTTTCGAAATGGAAAGACCTAAACCACTACCTTGCACTTTAGTGCCCGGCACTCGGAAATAACGGTCAAAAATGCTCTGATGATAACGCGGGTCGATACCTTTTCCAAAGTCCTGCACATACATTTCTACAAAGTCCCCGTCATGCCTAGCGCCGATAACCACCCTCCCGTTCTCTTTGGAATAGCGGATAGCATTGCTCAATAAATTGGTGAGCACCCAAGCAATCTTTTCGCTGTCGACAAACAATTTAGGCATTTTTTCTTCCGGATACTCCACTTCTATCTGAATGCCGAATTTATCAGCTTGTACCTGATTGGCCTTGATAGCATACTCTATCAGTTCAATGGGCTTCGTTATCTTAGGCATCATCTGCAATTTACCGGCTTCCACCTGCGTCATGTTCAATAATTCCCCGGTAATCCCAAGAAGGCGATCAGCATTTTCCTTGATGCTGTTCGACAATTGCTCCTGTTCGTCGTTCAACACCCCTACCCGTTTGTCCTCCAACAACTGCAGACTCATCAGAATAGCGGATATAGGCGTTTTCAGTTCATGAGAAATAGTCGAGATAAAAGTAGTCTTGGCACTGTCCAATTCTTTGAATTCTGTAATATTTTTCAGTAAAATCACATCGCCAAGATTATGAGGTTCGTCATCATCAGCCTCTGTATTTATAATGGTAATGTAAGAAGCTTTAAAATAACTCTCCTTATTGTCTGCATAAATTTTCAACGGTTCTTTCTTTTCACCCGGAGTTACCAATTCACGAACTAAACGGCGAAGCAAATCATTCTTCAAAGAAAGCTCCTCAGCCGAACGGCGAATTACTTCCTCCCGTTTCAAATTCAGCACAGTTAAAGCCTCATTATTGATAAAGAGAATTTCCCTATTACGGTTCAAGCCAATAATAGGTTCATCAATACTATTCACAATAGCTTCTAGAAATTTCTTAGCAGAAAGTATGTCGTTCAGCGTACTGGCGCGATACTCCGTCAGTCGTTCCGCCATCCGATTAAAGCCATCAGCCACTTCACGAAACTCTTCGTGTCCACTCATATCCAGACGTTTCTCATAATTATGGTTCGCTATTTCAAGAATCCCACGTGTCAGTTCTTGAATAGGTTTGCTGATGGAACGGGGAAGCCATACCAATAATATGATACTGGCAAAAATACACACCCCACCTATCACAGAAATCCAGAGCAATGCACGTTGCAATCCCGGTACAGCAGCAGGACTATCCGGCTCCGTAGCCGTCAGTATCTGTAGATTCACCACAGAAAGAGCAACCAGCAAAATAATCATTCCAGCCAACACCCCTACGCTGAGTATCAATTTTGTACGAATATTCATAATGTTCCTAAGAATTAATATTATGCAAGTATAATCAAATCTATGTTTACTTGTGCCAAATCATGCACAAATTTTCGGTATTTCAATATCATAAACAATGATTTCGGAAAAGAAAGTGACGGACTTCCCATGCAGACAGTTGTTATCTGTTTCTCCCTACAAGTATCCACAATGCTTCCCAACACATCCGACGATTGTACCTGAACAACCTCCCCCCCCAGTTCAGTCACCAATTTGAAGTGGTTCAACAAATACCTTTGATTTGCCAGACCGATACGGTCAGTACTTTCTCTGGGAGTCTGTACATAAAGGGCGACAAACGAAGTATTGTAGCGGGTTGCCAGACGTGCAGCTTTACGAATGATGCGTCGTGGTGTTTTCTCGTTGCTGCTGATACATGCCAGAAACTTCTCATGACGGACTCCCACACTGGTAACCACCTCATTCTCCACTTTCTTTTCCACCCGCAAAGCCACCTCTTTCAAAGCCAGTTCACGTAATTGGAGAATATTTTCCGTTTTGAAGAAATTGTTCAAGGCAGTAGGGACCTTTTCCGGTTTGTAAATTTTTCCAGCTTTCAAACGGGCTATCAATTCTTCCGCAGTCAAGTCAATATTCACCACCTCATCTGCCTCTTGCAAAACGCTATCGGGAATACGTTCCTTCACCTCAATACCCGAAATGCCCTGCACTTCTTCATTGACACTCTCAATGTGCTGGATGTTAACGGCGGAAATCACATTGATACCCTCATCAAGCAAATCCATCACATCCTGCCAGCGTTTCTCATTCCGACTACCTTCCACATTGGTATGTGCCAGTTCATCCACCACTACTATCTCAGGGTGTATCTGGATAATGGCATCCAAATCCATTTCTTCCAGTTCTTTCCCTTTATAGAATATCTTACGACGAGGAACAACGGGCAATCCTTCCAACATGGCATCCGTACCGGCACGCCCATGTGTCTCTATATAGCCTATCTTCACATCTACTCCGTTGTCAAGTAACTCGTGTGCTTCCTGAAGCATACGATAAGATTTACCTACACCGGCAATCATGCCGATGTAGACCTTGAACTTGCCACGCCGCGACTTTTTAATCAAATCAAGAAAATGTTGTACGCTTTCTTCCCTACTCATTTCTTCTGTTTCTTGCTTGTTTTATATATACCATATAACCCGCAACGATCATCACGACCGCCACGGGCATCCAACACTAATTCATGAGTTCTAAAGTTATATCTAAATAAATCATGGCCTTAAAGTAACGCCGAATACCAGATGTGCATCTTCCATACGAGGGTTCCAAATGGCTTGTGCAAATACAGGTATTGAGAAACTGTCAGTAATCTCGATTTCCGTAATGCCTTTCAGTGCCACATTGGTTACAGCAAACCCGCTGTTAGGAACGCCATATACTCCTACCCCAGCTTCATAAGGCAGAAATCCGCAAGTAAGGTTCAAATCTACAGACTTAACACTGAACGGATAGTTGAGTTCAACATACGAAGAATAATTCTGCCTGCCTTTGTCATCTTTGTCAGCTCCGGCAAACATAGTGTACCAAGCGATTGACAAAGGAAACTTTTCAACCGGCAATGTATAGGCTAATCCCGCTTCAAAGTGATGAGCTGTTTCGTGGCTCTTAAAATTAAAATACTTTCTTGCTCCTTGTCCGCCCCACCACAAGCTGGCAACAGAAAAAGTTAGACCTGATTCTCCCAAAGCATAGGCAGCCGTCAAATCAATCTCCTTAGCCGCAGCCCCTTCTCCTGAAGAAACTCCGTCAAAATCGGTAGAGCCCCATGCCGTCAAAGAAAAATCACCGACCCCAAAACCCAAAGTGGGCTGAAAACTGACTCCCGTCTGGTAAAAGCCGCGCCAAACATAAGAACTGACTAAATCACCTTGTATTGTAAATTCCTGAGCTTGCACTTTGCCGGTTCCCATAAAACAAGCAGCTACCATACTCGCAAAAACTAGAATTGATATTTTTAAACTTTTCATATCCAACTATTTATTTACCATTACTAATCAATCGTTGAAAGGCAGGAAGGAAGTTTCGGCTCCCCCTGTAAAATGACAGTCTTTCGCTGCCTGAACAGAAATACTTCCGCTCCTGCCCATAACACATGACAAACACAACTAAAAAATTATTTATTCTGATCGGCTTCTTCTAATGCAATGTTCAGTTCCAGCACATTGACAGTTTCCGTACCAAACACCCCCAAAAAGGGTTTGCTGATGTTCTTGTCTACAATGGCTTTCACTTCAGCCTCGTTCATGCCACGTGCCTGAGCCACACGCTTCACTTGTACATAAGCACAAGCAGGTGTGATATGTGGGTCTAGACCGGAACCACTGGCGGTTACCATTTCAGCAGGCACATCCTTGCGGCTCAGATAAGGATGATGTACCAGAAAAGTATCGATACGGGCTTCCACTTCTGCCAGGTATTCATCGTTCGTAGGTCCCTTGTTACTACCACCCGAAGCATCGGCTGTATAATTACCCGCAGATGGGCGTCCCCAGAAATAAATATCTTGCGTAAACATCTGGCCTACATTGGCTGCACCTACCACTTTACCATTGAGTGTTGCCACCTCTGCATTTCCCTTGTTGGGACCGGCGAACTGTGCAAATATCCACAAGACAAGGATATAGAACAGAGAGAAAAATATGCAAAATGCAATTGTTATTTTAAATGATTTCCAAAGAGTTTTCATTTTATCCAAGTTTTAAAAAAACAGACTAACTATCATATCTATCAGTTTGATACCGACAAACGGAGCAATGACGCCACCCACACCATAAATCAACAGATTGCGACGAAGTAGCGCACTGGCACCGATCGGCTTATACTGAACACCTTTCAAAGCCAACGGAATCAAGATAGGAATAATGATAGCGTTGAATATGACAGCCGAAAGAATGGCCGTTTCAGGGCTATGCAGTCCCATAATGTTCAGAGGAGCCAACTGAGGGATGGCTACCATAAACAAAGCAGGGATAATAGCAAAGTACTTGGCAACGTCGTTCGCAATGGAGAAGGTAGTCAACGTACCGCGTGTCATTAACAACTGTTTGCCAATCTCCACAATTTCAATCAGCTTCGTCGGATCGTTGTCAAGGTCCACCATGTTACCAGCTTCTTTGGCTGCCTGCGTACCGCTGTTCATTGCCACACCCACATTAGCTTGTGCAAGGGCGGGAGCGTCGTTTGTACCGTCACCCATCATAGCCACCAGCTTACCGGCCTGCTGTTCTTTTTTGATATATTCCATCTTGTCTTCCGGCTTGGCTTCAGCAATGAAATCATCTACTCCAGCTTTCTCTGCAATATATTTGGCTGTCAAAGGGTTGTCACCGGTCACCATCACAGTTTTCACACCCATCCTGCGAAGACGTTCAAAACGTTCCTGAATGCCCGGTTTGATAATATCCTGCAACTCAATTACCCCAGTAACTTTCTGATTGACACATACCACCAGCGGAGTTCCACCGTTGCTGGTAATTACAGCAATCACCTCTTCAATCTCTTTCGGGAACTTGTTTCCGGCATTTTCCACAATCTTGCGAATAGCGTCGAATGCGCCTTTACGTATCTGAGTACCATCCTGCAAATCCACACCCGAACATTTTGTTTCGGCTGTAAACTTAATCATATGAGCACCGGTAGTATTCAAATCACGCATACGATGACCGTTTTCACGTCCCAGTTCAATGATAGACTTACCCTCCGGAGTCTCGTCAGAAAGTGAGGACAACAAGCAAGCCTCTACGAACAAATTCTCGTCAACACCCGAAGCCGAATGAAACTTAGTAGCTTTACGGTTACCGATTGTAATGGTGCCAGTCTTGTCTAGCAACAAGGTATCAATGTCACCGGCTGTTTCTACCGCCTTACCGGATTTTGTAATTACATTAGCGCGCAAAGCACGGTCCATCCCAGCAATGCCGATGGCAGAAAGCAGTCCGCCGATAGTAGTCGGTATCAAGCAGACAAACAAAGATATGATGGCTGCAATGGAGATATAAGTTCCCGGATGGTCAATATTCGTATAATCAGCCATAGGAATCAATGTTACACATACAATAACGAATACCAAAGTGAAACCAGCCAGAAGAATAGTCAATGCTATTTCGTTCGGAGTCTTCTGGCGAGTAGCGCCTTCTACCAAAGCAATCATCTTGTCAAGAAAGCTCTCACCCGGTTGCTGCGTCACCAATACCTTGATTTTATCAGAAAGAACTTTTGTACCACCAGTTACGGAACTCTTGTCACCACCGGCCTCACGGATAACCGGAGCAGATTCACCGGTAATGGCACTTTCGTCAATGGAGGCCAAACCTTCCACAATCTCACCGTCGGCAGGAATCGTATCTCCTGCTTCACAAATAAAATAGTCACCTTTCTTCAAACGTGAACTGCTAACGGTATGGATTTTACCGTCAACCAACACTTTAGCAGGAGTCTCTTCACGGGTTTTACGCAAACTGTCAGCTTGGGCCTTACCACGAGCTTCAGCGATGGCTTCAGCAAAATTAGCAAACAGTAACGTCACAAACAAGATGATGAATACCAATAAATTATATCCGAATGCTCCATATTCCGAAGTACCCAATGAAAGGAAACAGACAATCAGCATGACAACCGTTACGACTTCCACCGTAAACATAATCGGATTCTTTATCATCACCCGTGGATTTAGCTTCACGAATGATTGCTTCAAACTTTCCATTACTTGCTCCTTCTGAAACAGAGAAGCTGATTTATTATCTTTCATACCTATGAAATTACTTTTTACAAACTACTATTACAAACTGAAATGTTCAGCAATCGTACTCAATGCATGTGCCGGGAAGAATGACAAGGCAGCCACAATAAAGATAACGGCAAAAGTCATCACACCGAAAGTTACTGTATCTGTCTTCAGCGTACCGGCACTCTCCGGAACATATTTCTTTCCGGCCAACAGACCAGCAATGGCTACCTGACCTACGATAGGCAGGAAACGTCCTAAAATCAGCGTCCAGCCGGTAGTATAGTTCCAGAAGTAAGTATTGTCGCCCAATCCTTCGAAGCCAGAACCATTATTGGCCGCAGCCGAAGTATATTCATAAAGCTGCTCACTCAGTCCGTGGAAACTGGGATTATTCAACCAGCCGCCCTCACCTGCCACAAATTCAGGATAATGAGCGAACAAAAAGCAAGAAAGTGCCACACCGCCCAAGATGATAAGCGGATGAAGCAGTGCCACAATGGTAGCAATCTTCATTTCACGCGCCTCTACCTTCTTACCGAGAAATTCCGGAGTACGTCCCACCATCAGTCCACTGATGAATACGGCGATAATGATGAATGTATAATAGTTCATGAAACCTACACCCACACCTCCAAACCACGTATTAATCTGCATGTTCAGCATTTCCATCATACCGGAAAGAGGCATCGTTGAATCATGCATACCATTCACAGAGCCATTGGAAGTAACTGTAGTCACAATACTCCAAAGAGCAGTAGCAGCAGACCCTAAACGGACTTCTTTACCTTCCATTGCTCCATTGTCTTGGGCAATTCCCATCTCATCAATGCGCGGATTACCTCCCATCTCCTGCGAAACATTGATGCAAACACCGACAAGAAAAGCAAAAAGCATTACGCTATAGATAGAGTAAGCCATCTTCTTACGTTTGATGTAAAAGCCGAGTGCAATCACCATAGACATTGGTATAATTAGGATAGACCAACATTCTGCAATATCTGTCAAGTAAGTAGGATTTTCCAACGGATGTGAAGAGTTACATCCAAAGTAACCGCCACCGTTCGTACCCAATTGCTTGATAGGAACAATCGCTGCCGTAGGACCTTGTGAAACCAACTGGGTTTGTCCTTCCATCGTCTGAACTTCCAGCTTACCATCAAATCCCATCGGAGTACCTTGTAGAATGAGGATGAAGCCCACAATCAACGAAAGCGGTAATAATACACGTGTACAGCTCAAAACCAAGAACTTCCAGAAGTTACCGATAGTCTTCGTCGATTTAGCAGCCATACCCTTCATGATACCTGCCATAGCTGCCATACCGGTAGCGGCGGTAATGAATTGGAACAACATAATGACGAACAACTGTGTAAAATATGTCAGTCCGCTTTCACCGGAATAATGCTGCAAATTACAGTTCACCATAAAACTGATACATGTATTGAATGCCAGGTCCGGTGTCTGGTTAGCGTTTCCATCCGGATTTAACGGCAACCACTGCTGTGTACAGAGTAGCACCATGCCCCATACAAACCAAAAGGCATTCAGAATCAGCAGGGCTTTCAAGAACTGTTTCCAGTTCATCTCTTCCTCCGGATTGACTCCGGCCACTTTATAAATCAATCTCTCGACCGGCTTCATGAAATCCGACCATGTCTTTTCGCCTTTGTAAACCTTGGCAATATACTTTCCCAGAGGATAGGATATCACAATCAGCAGAACAATCTGCAAGGCTACACCTAAAATTTCAGTGTTCATTTCTCCACTCTCCATTCATTAAAACTTTTCGGGTCTTATCAGCACATAAGTCAGATACCCGAACATTACAATACCTAATACAAATAAAGCTGTGTACATAATTCTCTCTTTTAAATCTTCTCAAACCAATCTACGCATTTCCAGAAAAGCCAAAAGGCGAACAAACCGCTCAATAGGCAAAAAATAAATGATACTGTTATTCCCATGTTTTTACCTTTTAAAATGTTACTACATATTTTTGTCTGCCAGGAATGTGCCAAATATGTGCCAAAAAGAGCGCATATACCATACACCATTAATTATCAACAGAATACATACTAAACAAGTATAAAAAGAAACAGGTTGCACCCTTTCAAAATGAAAAGGTGCAACCTGTTTTGATATGTTTTAGCCCATAGGCACTTTCTGCTTCTAAGCCTGTTTCAAGAATAATCTTGCCACGGTCCTATATCGAAGGTACCTCAGTCGTATACTGAGCCCCCTATTATAGATCTGAGATCTTGTATTCCTCAATCTTCCGATACAACGTCGTCAAACCTATTTTCAATAACCGGGCTGCTTCTGTCTTATTCCCCTTTGTATACTCCAGTACACGGGCAATGTGCCGGCGTTCCATAGCTGAAAGTTCAAAACTGCCGGGACTTGAATCATTGGAGTGTTCATAATGGGCATTCTGAATATCAAACGGCAAATCAGCAATGTCCAGATATCCGCTCTCGCAAACAATCATACTGCGTTCTATCACGTTACGTAATTCACGAATATTTCCCTTCCACGGTTGGGAGTCCAATGCTTCAAGAAATGCGGGAGCTATTTCAACCACCGGACGCGCCAGCTGTTCCGCAAAACTCTTTATAAAAGCCTTCGCCAACAGCCGGATATCACCTGCACGTTCGCGCAATGGCGGCAGATGTATCTGAAATACGCTTAATCTATAAAACAAATCCTCGCGGAAACGTCCGGCAACAATCTCCTGGGACAAGTTGCGGTTCGTAGCGGCAATGATGCGGACATTGACACGGGTAGGTTTCGTATCACCTATCTTAATATACTCACCGGTTTCAAGAATACGCAGCAACTTGGCTTGCAGTTCAAACGCCATCTCACCGATTTCATCCAAAAAAATAGTCCCATTATTCGCTTCCTCGAACAGTCCCTTCTTATCCTTCAATGCGCCGGTAAACGAACCGGCTTTATGACCGAACATTTCACTTTCCAGCAACTCCTTGCTGAACGAAGAACAGTTAACCGCTACAAAATTCTGCCGTGCACGCTTACTACTGTAATGGATGGCCTGGGCAAATACCTCCTTACCCGTGCCCGTTTCTCCAGTCAACAGTACAGGAACATCAGTCCCTGACACCTTCTGAGCTAATGAAACAGCATCCTTCAGGACTTTGGATTCTCCCAGGATAGAATCAAAAGAGTACGTCTGTCCCACCTTCTTCTCCAGTTTTTCCAACCGCACATTCATACGCGCTTTCTCTACAGCACGGCTTATCAGAGGAATAATCTTGTTATTATCGTCTCCCTTGGTGATGTAGTCGAAAGCACCGTTCTTGATGGCCTGCACCCCATCGGGAATATTGCCGTGCGCTGTCAGCAGAATAACTTCCACATTGGGTGCCGCCTTCTTGATAGCCAACACCAGGTCTACCCCATTTCCATCGGGCAGAAACACATCACACAAAACTACATCGGGATTTTGGAGTTCCAGTTGCTTCAGGGCAGCCCTGCAATCACCAGCCTGACAGACGTCATATCCCTCCAACTCCATCATCCGTGTCAGAAGGGTACGGATTTGTACCTCATCATCAATGATTAGAATCTTACTCATATCTATTCGATAAGTTTTTAAACTGATAACGGTAAAAAACAGGGTGTGCAAATATAAGCTTTTCCCAAATACCAACGGCATATCTTTTGAACTTTTATAGGTGAAGGGGCAAGAGCCTGCCACCAACCGGGATATGAATATCCCACCACAACAATGCCACAGCGGCATTATGCAGGCCTAGTCCCAGTGACAGCCCCTCATGCCTCCCCCTTCCATTTTGGAAAGAGGCCACCTGAAATGAAAAGCCGGAAGGAAGAACATCCGGATGAATGCAATTATGAAACTGTTAAAAAAGAAACAAGAAATGAAAGTTTGTAAATTCGGCGGAACTTCCGTCGGCACCGTAGAGAGAATGAAACATGTAGCAACACTCATTAAAGATGCAACACCCAAGATTGTGGTACTGTCTGCCACCGCAGGCACCACCAACCATCTGGAGGAGATTGCCGCCAACTTGTTCAACCGTGAAATAGAACAAGCCCACGACCGCATCACCCGGCTGGAATTCCAGTTCATCGAATTTGCCAATGGGTTGCTGACCGACGAGAAACTGAAACGGGAAGCAATAGATTATATCCTCGACCGCTTCCAGCAACTATGGAAATTTACCAAGAACTCTTTCACCTCCGTCGAAGAGAAGGAGGTGCTGGCACAAGGCGAACTTATCAGTACCGCTCTGATGCATTTCTACCTGCGCGAGCTGAAAATTCCCAATGCACTGCTTTGTGCATTCGACTTCATGCGTACCGGCCCCGACAACGAACCCGACTTGGAATATATAGAACAAAAACTCCGAGAACAGCTTGCCTGCCATCCCGGCATCAATCTCTTCATCACTCAGGGTTTCATCTGCAAGAATGCCTATAACGAAACAGATAACCTGAAACGCGGCGGCAGTGATTACACTGCTTCCCTCATTGGCACCGCCCTCCAAGCAGACGAGATACAAATATGGACGGACATAGATGGCATGCACAACAATGATCCGCGCGAGGTGTCAGGTACCCGCCCCGTGAAACGCCTCAGCTTCAACGAAGCCGAACAACTGGCCTTCTATGGTGCCAAGATACTGCATCCCTTCTGTATCGCCCCGGCACGCCTAAGGAATATTCCCGTCCGGTTGCTTAACTCTATGGAACCGTCGGCAGAAGGCACGCTAATTTCCAACCTGCAGGACGACAATATCATCAAGGCCATAGCCGCCAAGGACCACATCATATACATAAAGTTCGAATCGAACCATAATCTGTGTCCCTATCTGTTCATCAGCAAGATTTTCGACATTTTTGCCAAGTACCGTACCCCCCTCTGCCTGCTGGTATCCTCCAATCTGGACGTATCTGTGGCTATAGACGACTGCACTCGTTTATCGAACATCATCTCCGAACTACGCCAATATGCCCATGTATTGGTAGAAGACCGCATGACCATCGTCTCCGTGGTGGGCAACATGCAATGGGAATATGCCGGGTTTGAGGCAAAGATTATGGAGGCGCTAAAGGACATCCCCCTACGGATGATTTCATATGGCAGCAGCAATAATGACGTGGCATTCGTCATTAAGAATACAGACAAAAAAAGGGCTTTACAAGCCCTAAATGATAAGTTATTCCAACCGGAATATGCAGAACGGAACTAAAAGAAATGGTTCCGTATCTCCTTCGCGATGTAACGGCCCATCAGCTCCTGCCCCGGTTTGTCGGGATGCAACCCGTCGCGCAGATAGCGCCCGCTACCGGAAGGCTGCTCAAACTTTTCGGTGATACCACAATTGGAGTAACAGTCTATCAGCTGCACGGAAAGCGCCCGGCACAACTCACGCAAGATGGCAATCTTCTGCAGATTCAGTGCATTGTGTTCGGGGTTGCCGGTCTGAATCGGCGTGCACACGAATACGCGGCATTGGGGATAATGCTCCAGAATGGTCTGAATGGACCAACGGGCACCGCCCGCCATGGTGTTGACATCTACTTCATCGAGCGTCTTCCCTTTAAGGGCCTCTTCGGCACTACCCAAGTTACGGTCATTCGTTCCCATAGAGAACACAAAGACATCGGGCGCAGGGTAAGCGCCACTTTCCACTTCGGCTATGAACTTCTGGATATGCACCTTTGACACGTTGTTGTGCCGCATCTGTAACTCATGCCTATCCTCCGTAACCTGCCAACCGCCAGAGATGCCGGCAAAAGCTTCGCTGCCATAATCCTGAGTATCGGGATGGCATGCCCATGTGGCAGAACCGACCGCCACGTTGTGATGTGTAGCGAATCCGAGTTTATCCACTACAGTCTTAGACCATTGTTCGCCTGCGGTAATGCTGTTTCCGTCGCACCCGAAGTTCAGCTTGCTGAAGTCCGGATAAAGAGATTGCGCGTGCAGCGCAATCCCCATCCAGACAAGAATCCCCAAAACCATCAATCTATTCATCTTCTTATGATAGAAAACCTATGAAAAACGTTCAATAATTTCCATGCACATACGTCCGTTGTGATACGGACATTTCCAGAATCCCGCCTTGTCATCATCGGTGTTCACCGTGCCGTCAGCACGCACGCTCCAATGCCATTCTCCGTACTTGTAGTCTACCAGATGCTGCTTGATGAAGTCCCAACATCGGAGAGCCTTCTGCATGGCCACTTCGTCATCAAAGTGCTGGTAGAGGTTGGCATGTCCCACTACGTTCTCGGCCTGCACCCACCAGTGGCGGTCGGTATCGGTCTTTCCTTTATCCAGAAAAGTCTCGTATATCATGCTGCCGTCGGGCGTCAATCCTTCATCGGCAGCGGCAGCGATGTATTCTACAAGTGGTTCCACTTTCTCCAGGAGGTCCTTATCGCCCAGAACAAGGGCAGCCTCGTGTATCAACCAGGAGGCTTCGATATCGTGCCCATAGGAGACAATGCGGTATTTACTAACCCAATCATCATTGAAGAACAATTCCAGATGACCGGTCTTGATATTCAGAATCCGTTCCGTGAAAAGGCCTATCAAATTGCGCAGTTGCCTCTCCAGACGGGTATCCTTCCACATGCGGAAAAGATTGGTATAAGGTTCCAGAATATGCAGATGGGTATTCATCGTCTTGCGCTCGTTCTCATCCTTGGCGCTGAGGCGCATGTCGGCTATCTCTCCCCATTCGCGGGTCAAGGCTTCACAATAACCGTTCTTCACGGGGTCGAAGCTATGCTCTTCGATAGTCTCGAACAAACGGATGGCATATGCCAGCGCTTCATCATCGCCCGTGGCACGAGCATATTCACTCAGCCCGTAGATGGCGAAACCCAAAGCGTAAATCTGCTTCTTGGTATCGAGCGGATTGCCTTTATAGTCGAGAGACCAGTAAACTCCGCCAAATTCATTGTCGTAGAAACGGTCGATAAGAGTGCGTTTGGCACGCGTAGCCGTTTCCAGATACTCCGGCCTCCTCAGCAAGCGGTATGCAGCCGAAAAGGTCCACAAGATGCGGGCGTTCAGGATGGCCCCCTTTTCAGCTTCGGGCTTCACCTCCTCTCGACCCGTGATACGGCCGTAGAAGCCGCCGTTCACTTCATCCGTCATTCTGTTTATCCAGAAGGGGAGGATATTGGAGACCAACTCCTCCTCCATCTCCTGTTTCATCTTCTTGATATCCACAAGTTTTTGAGTTATGAGTTATAAGTTATTCTGCTGAAGGTTCTCACGGCGCTCTTTCAGGTCTGCATTGATGGCTGCCATACGCGTCTTATTCAATGGATAGATGAATACGACAACGATGGAAAGTGCGGCTATCGCAGCAGGAATAAAGCTCATCAGATACTTCAAGCCATCCAGCGCCTCGGGAGTCTGCACGGCATTCTCTGCGGTATTGTAACCGAAGAATGCCAACAGTGCCATTACTGCCCAGCCTGCAAATGCACCGCCAAACTTCTGCGCCATAGAACCGGAAGAGAATATCAGCCCCGTAGAGGATGTGCCATCCTTTTGCTCGGCATAGTCCGCCACATCCGCATACATGCTCCAAATCAACGGAGATACGATACCGGTGCAGATGGAGATAAGCACCTGGAAAATCATCATCAGCCACCATCCCAGCCCGTCATTCGGCACAAAGAAGAAGAGCACGCTGAGCACTACCAGGCACACGAGCGAAATGATATAAGTGGACTTCTTTCCAAACTTCATGGACAGAGGCACAGCCAGCGCCACACCAATCATATTACACACTTCACCCACCATCAGGAACAAGCCGGCATACAATACCAGATTGAACACCCCGAAATCGAGGAATGCATTGGCACTGATATAGTCCTTGAAGAAGTAGGCGGCAGTAGCTCCGCGTACCGTATTGAAGAAATTCGACAACAACGCCGCACCATTCAATATCCACCAAGGCGAATTGCGCACCAGTGACTTCACATCCTTACCGATGGATTCGGACGCCACACTCTTGACATGCTCGCGCGTCATGCTAAAGCAAAACAGAAAACCCAAAAAGCAGAGCGTGGCAATGCATACCATGGCATATTGCCAACTGGAAGCATTGCTATAGTCCATTGATTTAAACCAATTACACAATGGCTCCCATGCTCCCAAAGCGATAAAACTACCTCCGTATGCAAAAAACATACGGTAAGAAGAGAAAACCGTTTTTGTGTTCGAATCATCAGTCATTACTCCCAACATAGCCCCGTATGGTACATTGATTGCCGTATATACCGTCATCATCAGGATGTAAGTGACATAAGCCCATACCAGCTTACCCGTTGTCCCCATGTCGGGCGTTGTAAAAAGTAAAATCCCGGCAATGGCAAAAGGAGCTGCAATCCACAACAAATAAGGACGGTATTTACCCCAACGCGTATGAGTACGGTCTGCAATGACTCCCATCATCGGATCGGACACTGCATCCCAAATACGTGTCACCAGCATCAGCAATCCTGCATCAGCCAAGCTCAAACCAAAAATATTCGAATAGAAGAACGGTAAGTAATAGGAGAATATTTTCCAGAACATAGAGGAAGACATATCCCCAAAACCATAACCGATTTTCTCTTTTAGTGTTGCCATAGTATGTTGTATTTTTATTATTTCATTATCTGCAAATTCTTGTCTATCAGCTTCTTCAACGTTTCTACCGAAGCTGATGAAGACAAGCCGTCAGCAGGCGTATTCATGCAATAGTCCACCAGCTTATCAATGGTAGAGGTAGCCACATGCATCCGCGTGTCGGAAGAAGCGTAGTAGATGAATACTGTTCCGTCTTCGTCGGCAATCCAGCCGTTGGTGAAAAGTACATTGCTTACGTCACCTATACGCTCCTCACCCTCGGGTACCATAAAGGCCCCACCGGGAGTGGCAATCAGTTTCGTCGGGTCTTCCAGGGAAGTCATGTACATATAAAGCACATAACGCAATCCGGCGGCACAACCGCGGACACCATGAGCCAGATGCAACCAGCCTTTCGGAGTCTTGATGGGATGCGGACCTTCACCATTCTTCACCTCCTTGATGGTGTGATAGTAGCGCCGGTCGATAATCTTCTCTTCCTTCACCTCGGCATGGGTTATGTCGTCCACCAGCGCCCAGCCGATACCACCACCGCTGCCGGCATCAATAAAGCCATCCTGCGGACGGGTATAGAGGGCATACTTGCCATCTACAAACTCCGGGTGCAGCACCACGTTGCGCTGCTGACTCCTGGTCTTCAGGTCGGGCAGGCGTTCCCAGTTCTTCAAATCCTTGGTGCGGGCAATGGCAGCTGTAGCCGTAGCCGAGGACAAATCACCGGCAGGCGCATTGTCGTCGTGGCGTTCGGCGCAGAAGATACCGTAAATCCAGCCGTCCTCATGAGCCGTGAGGCGCATGTCGTATACATTCGTTGCCGGAATCGCGTCTTCGGGCATGGTGATGGGATAATCCCAGAACCGGAAATTATCAATGCCGTTGGGACTCTCGGCTACGGCAAAGAACGACTTACGGTCAGCGCCCTCTACACGTACCACCATCAGATACTTGCCATTCCACTTAATGGCCCCCGAATTCATGGTCGCATTCATACCGATACGTTCCATCAGGTACGGGTTGGACTTCTCATCCAAATCATACCGCCAGAATACAGGTGTATGAGCAGCCGTCACTACCGGATATTTATAGCGGGTGAATATGTCATTGCCGTCTTCCACGGCCACATTCTTTCTCGTAATCAACTCTTCGTGTTTCTGAAAGAGCCTCTCTACCTTTTCTTTAAAAGCTTCCATGTCTGTTATATTGATTGTTTGTTTATTGATACAGATTTACATCAGCTGCAAACAGCGTCTTGGGATTGTTATAGAACTCCACAAAATCCTCCGCAGATGTCTGTCCCGGATAGGGGGCATAGTAATGGGTCACCTTTTCACGGGCATTGCGCCACACCAGCACATAGGCAAGCGGATATTTCTCCAACGCAGGCAGCAGAGTACCAGTCCACCATTTGGCATCGGGAATTCCTTCGTAACCGGTTTCGGTCACAGCAATCACCTTATTGTGTGCTTTCCCTACACTGTTGATAATGGAAAGTGCCCTATCCATCCCGGCAAGATAGGCATCCCGATCGAACTGATAGGTATCGAAACCGATAACGTCTATCAACTCATCGCCCGGATACTTCTTCAAATATTCCGTCGTGTCCTTGGGTTCCGTGCCCGGAGAGTAAGCATAAAGTGCATTGTCCACTCCTTTGGCCTGCAGAGTATCCACTGTCATGTGCCACAATGCCTTATACTCTTCAGGGGTACACAGTTTTTCGCCCCACCAGAACCAGCTGCCGCTGTGTTCGTGCCAGGGACGGAAAAGTACGGGTATCTTCACGCCGTCCGCCGTCTTCAACGAATGAAGGAAATCGGCCACTCCTCCCAACCAGCCGGCAAATTTCTGGTGATTCTCGCCACCAGGCAAGATGGACTTCACCACCGTCGTATCCGATACATCCCAGGCATCACCGCCCGTCTTGGGATTGCGCGCATGCCAACTGAGCGAAACCATGCCGCCCCGCTGATACTGATTGATTATCTCTTTCCTGATTTTATCGAAGGGAACCTTATCCAGATTGGCGGCATTCCCAAGTTCCAGCTCTCCCAAATCAAAGCTGATAACAGCCGGATAGTCGCCACACACGCTTTTCACATCCGAACGGCCTTCCTCACCTTCCCAGCCGATACCATATACCGTATCGTCATGATGGCCGAGCATGATACCTTTGGAAGGGATTTTTTTCAAGTTAGCCAGTAAGTTCTCCGTTTCCTGCGTACGCGCAGCAGCCGTCTCTTCATTCACACTCTGTTCTTTCTTGGAAGAACCGCAGGCGGTCAACAGACTTGCCGCCAGAATCATCATAGCAAATTTTACTTTTCTCATATCCATGTTTTTCAATCTGGTATTGTTATTGGTAACACTAATTCCTGGCACAAAGATAGCGGATTGCACCAAGAGAAAATGATACAATTTTATCCCTTTACTGTATTAAAAAACAGAATATAAAAAACGTATCATCTAACTTTCACCGGAACGCGCTTCCGCGAGACAATTCCCCGTTCCACTTTCCGGCGTTCCAGCTTCACCGGTTCGCTTGTAAAATCGGGAACATTGTACGAGTAGACCAGACGGTCGTAATACTCCCAAGGATTTTCCTGAGGAAGCAGGAAAGGCTTGCCCACCACCCCATTCTCATCCATACTTGCCAGATACAGACGGGTATAAAGCCCATCTCCCCTGCGGCTACTGAACACAAACCATCGGGAGTTACTGCTCCAGTTATGGAAACTTTCCGTATCATCGCTGTTCACCTCCTTTATGGGACGCATACCGCCATCCTTCAAATCCAACAGCCATAAATCGGCTTCTTTATGCCAAATTGAGAAATTCCCGTAATCCGACAAAGTAAACATGATATACTCACCGTCGTACGAGGGCCTCGGGAAGGAGATGCTTTTCTTCATAGCTGCCGCATTGACCAGCGTATCTATCGTTTCGCCAAATGTCCCGTCTTCCGGATTGAAATCTATACTACACAAGCTATAACGTATTTCCTTATATTCTGCCGGTATCGGCTTGGCCTCCGCAGCACAGAAATACAGTTTGCGTCCGTCCGGTGAAAATACTGGAAAGGTTTCGAAGACTTCCTTCTTCTGAAGCAAGGGAGAGAGCAGTAATTCATGTGTCTCGGGATGATAGATCAGTACATCCGATTCCAAGTCGAGCACTTCCACACGCTCATCCTTCACCGCATGGAAAGACTGGCGCGTATTGTTGACGGAATAGGCAATGAATTTTCCGCTTGGATGCCAATAGGGGTATACACCCGCAGAGAGAGTGGAATCCGTTTTCGTATCCAGCATTTCGCGCTTCCCGTCTATCTGCATCAAGGTCCCTCCGTTCTTTCCACGGATATGCAGGCTCAGATGGTCCGGATTTGTTTTGTTGAAAGCATGACAATTCAGGCACATGCCCGGCACCATGGTATTCTCCAGCAAGGGACGCTCCTCGAACGAAGCAAGGTCACGCTCATAAATGCCCATCTTGCTATAAACTTCATATCCGGGAGCCAGCTTGCGGTATACCACCCCATAATCTATAGGATACGGACTGACATACATGGGAAAAGAGCGGTACTGTTTCCACTCGCCGTCTTTCCGGATACATACCGTAAACAGAAGGCTATCACCCTTGTTCTCCTCCAAAAGCTCTTGCCATGCATCTTGCGGAAATGATACTATTTTATCATTTACGTGCATCTCTCCGGACTTTCCTCCGGTCACGGTCACATCCACACGTTCGTACGCTCCACCAATACAATTGAAATTCATAGGAGCAATGGTTGCAGGAATAGTCACACCGATATAGTCGGGATAGATATCCGGCCATTCATCCACCCTTTCCGGGGAAGTCACCGGATTGCCGCAAGCGGCAAACCACCATGCAGCCATTATGCAAACAGCTATATTCTTCATCTTTTTCATTTTACTTTCTTAGTAGCAAATAATTCCAGTATGTACTGCCGAAACGCGCCTCCAACATCTGCCGGGCATTCTGCTGCGAGGTATATATCCGCGCAAATTCCGTTACATCCCGCACCACTTGGGGCGAAATGCTCCACGGCATACCCTGGAAGTTCTTGTGCGTCTGTGTCCATACATATATCAACGCCTCTTGATAGCTGCGGGGAATATGGTCGTAGCCGGCATGCTTACCCAGCGGATAGTACTTCATGAAACGTTCCAAATCACGTTGCTGCAGGACATAGGCCAGCATATACTCAAATGCCATCCGGTTCCGGTGGTTGTGCTGGTAAAGCAGCCCCAGCATGATGTCCGTTTCCTGGCTGCTGAACAAGAAGTCTTCCGTATAGCGTATCTGCCTTAACCAACCCCACTCCTTGTGGGCATTGATTTTTTCCTCATTATACAGATAGGTCATGGCATCCTCTGCCCAATCCCTGTAGAAGATTGTCTTCCTCAACAAACGCAGGTACTTGGCTGCCACTTCGTATTGCCCGTTTATCAGGTTCGTCTCTGCCAGACGCTTGAAGCAACGGCCACTCTTGTTGAAGTTAGGTATGGCCTCCATCGCCTCAAAAGTGAAACGCTGTGCCGTATTGACCATACCCAAATGATAGTATGCCTCACTGGTGGGCAACGGAGAAGTAAAATCACGCTGAAACTCCGGCAGCAGCCCTTCCGTCCCGTTCTGGTAAAACTCGAACATACGGTCGCCCATCTGTCCCGTCTTTCCCAAAGCAAGATTCAGGCAGGTCACGCCGAAAGGTGAAACCGGTGACTTCTCTTCTGCCTTTTCTATAATCTCCTGCCATTGTTTATTACGTACCAGCTGGTCATACTCCATCGCTTCCTCTTTATCCATATCGCAACCGGCCGCCACGTAGTAATAGCCGAACAATGTTACCGCCACCACTTGCAGAACTCCATAAAATACCGGCTTCTTCTTCAAAGCGGGCAAAGCGGACAGCAGGAAGGGGAGAACAACCAGTAATACGGCAAGCCCTATCTCTATCCAGGGAATCACTGCCGGGAAACGGTAATATCCTATACCACCCATCAGACGGTAAATGGGGAATTGTACCCACATGCTTGCCAATAGCGGACAACCGATACCCCACAATCCTACACCCCAGAACACTCCGACACCACCCCAGAAATTCTTACCTTTAAGATTCAACCGGAACTCGCGTACAATCACCCAGCCCATAAAGATGAAGTGTGCCGCACCCGCTGTCCAGTAAAGCAGCGGAAGGACTATCAGAATGTATGCCACACGCTGCCACTTCCCTTTCAAATCCGCATACCAGCAGGATGCAGACAATGCTAACAGCAGAGCCACCACCAATGACAGCATCGCATTTTCATCACCCATGAAATGCCACAAGACAATGATGGGCAGAAAACTCAGCGGATAATACACATCAGCCGCACCCTGCTCCTTCGCCAGTTTCCAAACCAACCGTTGCAACAACACGTACAAAAAAGCCAGAATACAAGCTCCCGCCCACACGTGATAATAGAACTGCGTCAGATACTCAGCGATATAATCGGCCAACCCACCGGGAACCACTATCCGTTCCCACCAGTAGTCGGCATCGAACAAGAAAAGCTGGAACTGCTCCTGATAGGAAATATGGGCCGGATATACGCTTCCCCAAAAGAGAAGCACCGCTACGCCAAAAAGTATCGACAACCCTATCTTCCAAGTCTTTTTCAGAAATAAGAACATTTACTATTTACAATTTATTATTTACAATTTGGTACTCTCTGTATGTCTTGTCATTTGAATTCCTCAGCCTTCAGTTGCCGGTTTATCCGCTTGATGGAAGAAGCATCAAAAGGAACGGGAGTAGCCGACAAATCGGGAATATTGTAGGATTTCAATGTCAAATCGTCTTTTTCAGGGTCCGACTGGGGTAGCACAAAAGGCTTATGCGCCTTCCCTTCAGCATCCAGATAGGCAAAATAAACCCGCCCGTACTGCCCGTCACCCCGCTTGCTGGCAAAGGCAAACCAACGGCTGCCTGACGACCAACTGTGATAAGTGTCCGAACGGCTGGAGTTGACCATTGGCAGGGAGTCGATGGCGCCCGTCTGCAAATCCATCAGCTGCAATTCCGTCTCCCGGTGCCAAATGGGGAATGTTCCATAATCAGCAACGGTATAAAGCAGGTAGCGTCCGTCCGGTGAGGCTTTCGGATGACACACGGAGCCTTTCTCCAGCCGGGCATTCCAAAGGGTATCCACGCGGTCACCCCATGCGCCGTGATTGGCATCGAACGCAATGCGGCAAAGCGAATAGCGTAATTGCTGTACGCTGTCCGGCAATGGCACAGTCGGAGCTGAGCAGTAATATATCCATTTCCCATCGGCAGAGAATGTGGGAAAAGTTTCCAATACGGTGGAATCCGCCGTAAGCGGAGATAGAATCATCCGGTTTCCGTCAAAATCGGCGACAGCCAAATCGGAGACGGTATCGTAAACTTCCAGACGGCGGTTACTTTCCGTATGGAACATGGGAATAATCACATTAGACGAGAACACACCATACCGCCCGTCAGGATGGAAATCCCCGTAGACAGCCGCAGATATCATCTGTTCATTCTTCAAGGCAAGCTTACGGAGCTTGCCGTCACGGTTCAGGACAGTCCCCCCTCCCTCACCCCGAAGATGGAACATCGAAAGGTTGCCACTATTTCCTCCGTGCACATGACAGTTCATGCACTTGCCGTCTGTCTGACTGTTATCCGCCAAAATACGCTCTTCGAAATTCTCAATACAACGTTCACGTATCTGCAAGGTATTCCATACCTCATAACCGGGCTCTATCAGACGGTAACTGACATAGGCGTCAAGCTTGTCCGCCACTACCTGCCATGCAAAGGAAGGATAGCGCAGCCAGCGGCCGTCGGTACGGGCAGTAACAGTTACTTCCAAAGTATGTTCCTTCTCCGCTTCAAGCAATGCACGCCAAGCTTTCAAGGGGAATATCGCCTTGTTCCCGCGCGCATTTATCTCCAAGCTGTCCGATGCTCCCTTTACACTCACGCATACCGCATCCACCCCTTCATTCCGCACAAGGAAATTCAAAGGAGCCACATTGTAGGGAATGGTTACATCCTGATATTCCGGATAGAGCATCAATAACCGGTCTGCAGGCTGTACAGACTCCGGACGGGGACTGCAAGCATATAGGCAGTAGCACAGTAACAGCCCCACAACAACTTGTATATATTTCATATCTATGTTCATCATAAATCACTTCCCCTTTTTCATCGTAGCATAGTGGAAATAAAACCAATATGTTTTTCCGTATTTGGCTTGCAAAGGGGCACCATTACCACCATTCGCCTCGTACAGTCGGGTATAATCGCCAAATTCATCCAATACTTGAGGCGGTATATTCCATTTTTCCACTTCATCCAACGAAGCCTTTTTCCCGGCAAGATAGATAAGTAAACCTTCGGCATACAATCTGGAAGGAAACTTCTTTGCAGCAAACTCCCGATAATCTCCGGCGAAAGCCCCAATATCCTTATTCAGCAAATCAAAGCAGAGAAGGTAATCGCATGCCAACGTATTATCAGGATTGTTACGCAACAGATGACGAAGTGAAAGCGGAATGTCGGCAGAAGAACGCAAAGTATCCGTTGCAGGCAACAACAACCGCTTCCGTTCCAGCCATTGGCAGACTTCGGCCGTCTGTTTTCCGGGAATACGTCGTTCTGCCCAATCACGGTAACACATTGTCTTTTGCAGGAGACGAAGATATTTCATAGCCGCCGCCTCATCACCGTTCACCAGGTTGATTTCCGCCAAACGCTTGACAGCTCTTGCCCCGGTGTGGTGCGGAGAAAAAATCATTCCCAGAATGGCGGCATGTTCAGCCATCGTCATATCTCCCAACGCAAACCAGACTTCATTGGCTGCATAAATAGTGAGGTAGGTAGAATGGGGAGCCACAGGCAGAAACAGCCCTTGCGAAGCCGGTTGATAACCATCCATCAGCCGGTCGGGAAGCCGGTTCTGCTGTGCATTCAGCAAATTATAATAATAGGCAGTGAACGGAGAGCGGTATTCACCCTCCACCAACAGTTTCCGTACTTTTTCCGAACGGCCGAAATACATTTCCGAATCCAACGCCAAAAGATATTCCCGCCCTAAATCGGGCATATTGTACCATCGTGACGACCAATCGCCACAGCCAAACAGCCAATAGCCGGACAATACCGCCAATATGCTTACCGGTAAGCCCGACTTCCACGAACGTCGCATGCAGCTACGGCACAACAACAAAACACCTCCGATACCGGTTAAAGCGATTGTGCCGGAAAGCGGATAACTCAATCCGCATTGCCTTCCTGCCTCCCAAGCCACCGCCAACACCGTAGGAATCCACGCCCAACGTCCCATGTACGGAGCCAACAAACGAAACACCACCACTCCCCAAAGCAACAGCACGACAGCCATTATGGTCGGGCCACCCCCTTCGTAATAAAAGAATTGAGTGAGGAAATCTCCTGACAGACGTGCCAGAGCCGCCGGATGCCGCAGATACCCGGCCAATGGTTCGGTGGCAAGCAAAAAGAGCTGTGTCTGCTCCCGATGGAACAGATGATAGGGCAATATCCGGAAGAAAAAAAGAAACAACGCCAAAGCACCGATTCCTGCCGCTCCCCATTCAATGTATTTCCTTCTGCAAGCTTTCATCCAACAGTTTTTGTTGTTCTTCCGTCAAGGAGCCACGCACCATCTTCCGCATGAATGTCCCCAACGTATTGTTTCCCTGCTCTTTCAAAAACAGAAAGTTCGTTTCCTGCTCCTGCATCCTCAGACTGTCACGTATCCGTATCAGATGCAGTGAATCTTTTCCGGTGGCATTCCGTAGTCCCGTCCGGATAAAATGGTAAGCCTCTTGCTTCTTTTCCCTCCCCTCTTTCCATTTCTGAAGGGCATCATTTTGCGGAGTGCCCGTTACCGAACCGACAGAGTCGGCCTTCACATGTATGGTTCCCGGCTCCGTCACCACCAGCAGTTCCTGGATGTAGATACGCAGCAGATGGCGCAGACGCAACACCCTCATCTCCTCCCCTTGTCCGGAAAAAGAAAAAGAGGCATTGGTTATCTTTACAGAATCCACCCGCCCCGGCGCATTCTCCATCGGCACGAGGTATATCCATTCCCCGTCGTATTTCACCGACGGCAACGTTCCTTCAATCACATAATTCTGTCCGGAATTTCCACAACTTGCCCAAAGAAGGCAACTGATACAGAAAAGCAAGATACGTGTTTTCATCCTTATACATTAGAATTTCAACAAAGGTAGGCGTTTACCAACTGTCAGCCTAATATTCAATTAACCAAAGATAATATTTTTAATCAGAGATTTTCTTCACCGCCATACACTCCATTTCCACCAGCCACCCCGGGCGACAGACGGGAGCCAGCGTAATCACTCTCGGCGTATCGGGAAAACGCTTGTCAAACATCTCTTTCACTACAGCATAATCCGCAATATCACGCAGATAGACAATGATATGCCCTACATCTCCAAAGCCGCAGTCAGCTTCCTTCAGCAGAGCCTCCACATTCTCCCACATCCGTTCTGTCTGACGGCGTACATCTCCGGCATACATCACTTCCCCACGGTTGTTGATACTCGCCGTACCGGAAATGAGTACTTGCCGACGGTCGTCGTAATCCACCGCCGTTCCCCGTTCGAAACTGACTCCATACTCATAAGTGGGGTTCAGATGTGTGCGGGCATAGAGATATTTGATTTGTCCGGGCTTTAATCCCGCTACAGCAAAAGCGTCAAGCATCACCAATGCTTTCGGATCGGCATGACGCCCACCGATACCGGTACTGGCAATATAGTGCGTGTTCTCCGTCAGGTTCTGGGTGACGAACATCTCATTGCGTGCCTTGACTACACCGGCATAATTGCAATCCACATTCTGCACAAATATCCAGGTACGCAGGCAATTGTCGGCCAGAGTACACCCTTCCTCCATCAGTTGCATGGCATAGTCGTTGAGCAAAAGACGCATCTGGTATTCCGAATTGGCGGCACGATTGAAGCTGCCTCCCATCCAGAGCTGGCGGTAAGCACCGTGTTTCACTTCATACAGTCCGTTCGGCAGCACTCGTGTCTGCACATCGGTCTGCAGATAGGCCCACAAAGCAATCTTGGTGCCATCCAGCGGAGGCTGTTCCACCACAGACAGCGCGCAATCGGAGCTTTCCGCCGTAGCGGCAAGCAACAGTTCCGCTTGGTTGGCGGCATCACTCAGGAAGTATCTTTTAAAAACCGCCACGGCTCCGGACAGTTCTTTTTTCAGTAAAGCGGCATACGCATCCAACACGACATTCATCTGTTCACGATAGGTCTGTTTCGGGTCAGTGGCATGTATCATCACATGGTATTCCGTCACTCCGCCGGTCACAACAAATGCAGCCACTTCCGCCCTGCCTGAAGGATAAGAGTATGATGTGTATTTCATATCATTAACAAGAGATTGTTTCAATCGCAAAGATAAGTTTTTTATCCGACAAGGAGTAGTGAAAATCGCAACTTTCGCTTGTTTTGTTCTTATAAAAAAGTTACTTTTATAGAAATCTATAAAATATACAGTTATTATGAGCGAAAATATTTATCCCATCGGCATCTACAACCTGAATTAATAGGAATCTATGTCAATCCGTAATGAGACTATAAACCGGCTTTCTCTTCCTTCACCCCTTCACCTTTCGCATTATTTCCCTATCGTTCAACCCTTTCCGGTGAAACTTCTTTCTTCCTTCTCACCACCTCATATACATTGCCGTACTTCGTATGCCGGCGTTTCAGTCCCACCCGCAGCAGCACCGAACCGAACTGCATGGGATTGCTGCCACGCATCAAGGCGGGATGCGTTTTTTGTAACTCATCAAAGATGTCGGCGGCAGTCAGGTCGAAGCTCTTCTCTGCCGGAAGCGGGGTACGAAACAAGCTGTGAACCGCCTCCTCCACAAGGCTGACACGATAGAAAGCCTCGTTATGCCATTGCAGTTCCTCCTCCTCCGGCTTGGTGAACCAGTTGCGCCGCCCGGCAATGAGTTCCGCTTTCAGTTGGGCAAAAATCTGGTCGTGCTCTATGCCTATGCAGTCAATATTGTGCTTCACCTCGATGCAGAGGAAGCGCCGGCTCCCGGTGGGGTCGGTCAGCAGGTCGAACCGGTTGCTGGTGCCGATGAACGAGGCGATACGGGGCAGTTGCCTGAAGTTCTGCTGATAGGCCTTGCGGATGTTGAGCACCGACATCTGCATCAGATTTTTCAGTAAGGGCATTTTGTTGTCGGCATACTTGTCGAACTCGTCCATATTGAGCAGCCCCATTTCCGCCAGCATTCTCTCAGCTTGTCCCTGCGAGGTCAGTTTCAGGTTGTCGGCGTAGTAACGCGTCAGCACGTCAGGCATCAAGGCGCGACAAAAGCTGGATTTCCGTCGTCCCTGCTCGCGGCTGACGAGAACGGGAGCCACGCTGTTGGCATGCAGTCCGGACACGCCCATCCATTGCGAGGCAAGTCCCAGCATCCAGGTATGGAATCCCCGCACCCAGTGAGGCCGAGAAGAGACGCGGCAGGCAAGCGCAGTCAGCCGGTCCTTGCCGTCCCAATCGGGCAGTTCGTCCATGTAGAGCAGGAAGGGATGGTAGGCAGGGATGTAAGTGGAATAGACGTATCGGTTCAAGTCCTTGTCCCAGCAAGGAATACCTTCGGCATGGGCTTCGATGCAGAAAGTGTTCAACTCGCGCTTGCCCACGGGGGTGAAGGCGGCAGAGCGTTGTCCGGCGGGGCGGAACTCGGTTTCATCCGTCAGCAGATTATAGCGAAAGTCGTAGCGCGAAGTGAGGAACTCCTCGATGTCGCCGCTCAGTGCAGTCACGGTGCTTGCGGCTTTCGCGCTCCGGCGGCGCTGCTCTTCCCGCTCCTTCCAGTTTCGGTCGGTCGTTTCTTTTTGTGCGTGTTTCAGCCTTTCGGAAAAGGCTATCAGTTGTCCCGCTTCCTTCAAGAGCCGGTGTTGCTGCAAAGTCATCAGTTTTTTCTTCATAAATATTTTTTATTAAAATGATTATTGGGAGGTTTCGAGGAAGGGAATCATCCTTTCTTTCCTCTCGCCTCTTCGCCAAAGTTACTGCCTGCCGAGGGCGTTTTGCAAACCATTCTCCGCTTATTCTTCAAAAATCATTCCTGCCGACAAACATACTTATTTATGCTTCGGAACCCTTTATTTTCAGTACCTTTGCACGGTTCTTTATAAGTGAACGCCCCGGGTCGTCCAATCGACTGACTTAGGTCGTTCAATCGAACGACCCGGGTTATTCGTTCGGCCGACCGGAGTCGTTCACTTACAGGAAGACACTTCCGAGGGAAGAAACAAGTATGTTGAACGCACTAAAACCTATTGATATGGCAATACTATATGACTGGTACGAGAATCCGGGCACTAATGAGGAAGCCCCTGAAGAGAGAGGCCTCCATCCCCGCCCGTTGCTCAACGGGAAAGTAACCATGCGGCAGCTCTACAACCGCGTGCATGCCCGCAGCTCGCTCACGGTGGGCGACGTGATGAACGCGATAGACTGCCTGGCGCAAATTTGCGGCGAAGAACTGCGCGACGGCCACGAGGTGCACATCGAAGGGCTGGGCTACTTCGCCCCCACCCTGGAAGCCACACAGAAAGTGACCCGCAGCACCCCGAACAAGCACCTGAAACTCCGGCTGAAAAGCATCAGCTTCCGTCCCGACGTCAGGCTGAAACAAGCGATGACGGGAGTCAATGCCATCCGCAGTAAATACACCCGCCACTCCCTGAAGCTTTCGGAAGTGGAGATAGACATGAAGCTGAAAGAATACTTTGCCGACCACGACGTGCTGATTCGCAGTGACTTCCAAGCGCTCTGCGGCATGGCGCGCACCACCGCGAACGTCCACCTGAAACGGTTGCAGCAAGAGGGCAAGCTGAAGAATGTGGGGAAGCCCACGCAACCCATCTACCGGGCCATGCCGGGATACTACGGCGTGTCGCGCGATGCAAAGGCGGGGCGATGAGGGTGGAAAGCGGTTTCACCGGGAAAGCCAATGAACAGGAGGATGGGAGAAGGAGGTGAAGGAGATGCAGGGATAAAAAGAAACATTCTGCGCCCTGAAATCAGGGGTAATACAAAAAGGAATGTGAATTGCATCCGGAAAGGCAATAGAGAATGAATGCGAAAAGGCGAATCTCACGACTCGCCTTTTCCTGATTTAACCATTAAACAATTGTACTATTCGGTTAATGCATTTACAATTATCCGATGTTACGGGCGACTAATAAAGTCGGGGGGGTAACGACAACTGCTTTGAGTTGAATAATTCATTTATAGATTATTCTTAAAGTGCCTTTTTAGAAAACACAATGGAGAAGAATGACGCAGGAACTGTGAAAGTCCTACCAGCAGAAAGCGGTTGTCTAACATTTCCATACTCCAAATAAATATAATTTCCATTGGTAGCACTCAAAGATTTTATAGTGTATGTGCCTGGCTTAATGTAAAAGTAATGAGCACCGCCTATATGTCCGGTATAATTAAAGATACCATATTCTTTTTTGTCAGAATCAACCAACACCCCACCGCCGTTTGTCTCTATTCCATACACTTTCATTATATTGTAACCTACTTTGGAAGGAGGAACATTATCATCAGTACCCGATGCTTGAACAATACTTGGAGTAGAGATTGTTCCTATATAATTTAAAGAAATATAGCCACCTCCTGTCACTTCGAAAATTGTACCAACCGTAAGTGCGCCCCAATTAGATTGTGCTGTACAATCCTCTAAAGCGACCACGCGGTAAACGCCATAAGCCAAGAAATAACAATATGGAGCAGCATTTGGGGTAGTAGTTCTCAAAACATACTGTTGACCACTTTCGTCACAAACAGTTATGCTTACGGCTACCGAAGCGTCAGCACCTCCTATCGGAAGTACAACCCGAGCATATCCGGTTGGTGTGGGAGGTACATTACTATCCATTGTATACGGTCCCAAAACATCCGCTTTAACAAAAAGAGCACAGAAGAACAGTAATATCAAAAAGAAAGTTCGTTTCATTGTTGCATTTTTTTAATTAGTAATAAAAGTATACGAGTGGTCGTTACCCACCCGTACCTTTCAATATTAACTATTTTTTCTTGAAGTTCCAGAACCATGCCGTACCCCAAGCGCCAGCACCGGGTTCAGGAGCACAAAGACGAAGTTCATCTTCTGTAATCTTCAAAATATGATACTCATACTGACGTGCATTTCCTTGATTCGGCTGTATACCTAACAATGGAATAGTACCAGAGAACTCCATAGTACCTACATCCCAACCGGATTGCACCACATCTTCTGACACCTTGACAGAACCACTTTCACCACGACTTGTCTGAACACCAGTCAAACTAAGTGAGAACCAACCATTTAATCCATCATCAGGCAATCCTTTTCCTACAGCTTGTTCATCAATTTGCCCTCTACCGTTTCCGACATCTCCCACAGCATCACAAATCCACCAACCGGGGCCGGTATTGCCGAGATAACCTCCATTACCCCAACAACCGTCTGCAGCTTCTGTATTCCAGACCCAAGTGGTTGTTCCATAACCACCGTCCGGAGTTGTGCCGAATACATCAGCATAAATAGCGGGAAGATCTGTATACTCCGTTACTGCTATTGATTTGGAAGCCGATTTTGTTATGGAGCCGTCCGAATTAATGGTTGTTACATATACTTGCAATTCTTTATTAGGAGGAGCTACTTGAACCGACGGAGCCGTACCTTCTGCCAACTTGATATCAGACGTAGCATCATAAACCTTCACATAACGTGACGGAGTAGGAACAATCTGAATGTTGTTGTTTCCCTGGTTCTTGGCCACAAGTTCAAAAGTAAGATTTTCCGGTGTGACATTGGGATCCGGACTGATTTCATCCACTATCGGATCGCAAGCCACCAGCAGCATTGCAAACAAAGGTATTGCGAATAATATCTTTTTCATATCTTTTTTCATTTTAAATTCATATTCTATTCTTGCCAACCATTATACTCAGCACTTGCATCCGTATAACCCTCATTTTGTTCTACCTTTCCTTCATTCAGGAGGACTTGGTTTTCGGGAATCTTCTGGAAACCTGCCGTAGCCTTATAACGTGCGGCATAACCACCGTTCTGCGCCACATTACGGCTTTCAGCCCCATTTGTATAAACCTTTGCTCCCGTCTGTCTTTCAAGGGCATCGGCAGCAATATGCCAACGGCGAATATCGTTCCAGCGAGTACCTTCAAAACATAATTCCCAACGGCGTTCATTCTGCAATGCAGCCAACGAATATGTACCAATAGGTTCAAGTCCGGCACGACTACGCACTCTGTTTATACCGGAAACATCTTCCTTCAATTCAGACTGCATCAACAATACATCCGCAAAACGAATCAAAACCAAATCATGAATAGAACCGGTTTGCATCAGATTATCATTAATCCAGCCGTCGGCACCATACATTATCTTCTCAAATACCGGCTCAATCGTTTTATTTCCAGCCGCATCCGTACTATAAGCCATGATAGAACCTATTTTCATCTGATAATAATCCGTTTCTTGGATAAAGCCGTCACCACCACCTTTATTATAACTCGGCATATCCTCCGTCTTGAATACGGAGGCCGGACGACGGGCATCATCTTGTTCTGCCACACTCCAATCATTATAAAAATTGGGAGCTACAGGACCGGCACCCCATCCTTGTCCGAAGGGGAAAGAATTGGCCTGATCATTGCCACGTACACCAAAATGCAGAGCATAACCGTTACCATAACCGATAGTAGTGCTCCAAGATGCAAGTTTATTATATTTAATGGCAAACATGGATTCGGGATTTACCGCTGCATCATCTTCTACCCACTTCAATCCCTGACCGGCAGTAAACGGAAAATCTTCTACCGTACATTTATTGGTATATGCCCACAAATTACGAAACTCAGGAACAAGACTATAACCAGAATTATTCACACAATCATCAATATACCCAACCACATCCTGCTTGGTCAAAGTTGTCCCATCAGGCAAATCAACTGAAGTCAACGGACTATAGTTCGTACTAACCAAATCGTTCAGAGTTTCACCATTGCCATACATACCAGTATAATACAACCAAGCACGTCCTAACATAGCTTCAGCCGTATATTTATCAACATGCCCATCCGACTTGCGAACAGCCGGCATATTTGCAGCCGCATCGCGAAGATCCTGCAGAATCTGCCCCCAGATAACAGCGGCAGTCGGAGGAGTAGTATCTTCGGGCAACAAAGCAGTAATCACCAAAGGTACGCGCCCATACATGGAAGCCAACTCGTAGTAATAAAAAGCACGAAGGAACTTGGCTTCGCCCTCAGCCTGCGCTCTTACTTCCGGATCCATTTCAATACCAGCAAGAGCCTCCAACAACGTATTGGCACGGTTGATTCCTTGATAGCGAGCCACCCAGTAGTCCTGCGTAGCATTTGTACCCGTATTACAAATAAGGTCCAAAGATTGCATCAACTTATCATTGGGACCACCACCACCCAACATATCATCGCAAGCCAGCAGAGAATTATACAAGAAAGACTGCTGTGGAAAAGCATTGACATTATTCAGGTTCTGATATATGGCAGCTAAAGCCTGATTGGCATCTTCAGCCGTTTTAGGAAAATTGGTCGTATCTTTTTCCGTCAGACTCATCGAGTCCAAGCTACAAGAAGCAAACATTCCTGCTATCATCAAAGCTGCACCTATTAAATATGCTATTTTTTTCATCGTGTATCAATTTTAGAATTTAACATTAACACCTACCATATAAGTACGAGGTTGAGGATAGTTACCTACATCAACACCGGTTACCCACGGTTCTTTGTCATTGAGGGCTCTACCATTCTCCGGATCCATCCCTTTATAACCGGTAAAAGTAAATAGATTCTGTGCAGCAGCATACACACGAAGTTGCTGGAACGGACAGTTCTTCCAAATTCTCTTGAAATCGTATCCTATAGTCAGATTTTGAATGCGAACATAGTCGGCATCATCAATATAAATATCTGAAATGGCCTGGAAATTCTGTCCACTATTTCCCGGCGCAAGCAGCGGATATCTGTTTGAGGTTCCTTCGCCATGCCAGTAATCGTAAACTTCTGTCGTATAGTTTTCATACTGTCCATCTGAGAACTTTCGCCAAGAGCGAGCTACCTGTGCACCAAAAGCGCCATAGGTTGTTACAGAGAAATCAAATCCTTTATATTCCGCACTTAACGTAAGACCCATTGTCACGTCAGGATGAGGATTACCCAAATCAGTCTTATCGTCATCATTAATCACCCCATTTCCATCAACATCCACAAACTTCAAATCACCCGGTTTAATACTTGCACCTTGCTTAGAGTTTGCCGCATTTCCTTTACAATTCTGGTCAAGATATGCCTGCAAGTCATTCTGGTTCTGAATGACACCATCCGTCTTATAACCATAAAAATAGCCAATAGGATGTCCTTCTTCCATACGGACAAACCGACCCGTACTTTGAGCCAACAAATCATTACCGCCTTCAATAAAATGATTGGCGTTATTAACCTCCGTTACTTCATTCTTATTATAGGCCATATTGACATTCACCCCATACTTGAACTCCTTACCAATCTGATCTCTCCAGCCCATTGAAAGTTCAAGGCCAGTATTCTTTACCGTACCAGCATTTTGATATTGAGTAGCGAAACCGGAAGCCGCATTGGTACCCACTTCCACTAACAAGTCTTTCGTCTGCTTGCTATACCAGTCCATGGTAAAACTCAGACGGTTATCCAAGAAACGGGCATCAATACCGATATTGGTCTGTTCTGAAGTTTCCCATGTCAAATCGGGGTTAGCCAAACGATTCGGGTAAGCTCCGGTTGTACCTCCATTCTTATCCGAGCCAAATGTATAAAGACCATAATCGCCAAACTCGTAACCGGCACGCCAATTTGAATTAGGGATATTGTCATTACCATTCTGTCCCCAACCAGCACGGACTTTCAAGAAACCAAGCCAAGAAGCAGTATTCTTCATAAAAGCCTCGTTTGAAATAACCCAACCAGCAGAGAATGATGGGAAATATCCCCATTGATTGCCTTTCGCAAACTTAGACGAGCCATCGGCACGAATGATAGCAGAAAACATATAAGTTTCCTTAAAGTCATAATTCAAACGTCCAAAATAAGACATCTTAGAACCATAATCCGAGGGATAACCATTTACTGTAGCAGTAGCTTTACGTTCTGTATTATGCAAATAAGCATGTGTAAAGTCACCAAAAGCACTATTATAACCGGTTGCCTCTACTGATTCGCCATAAGTTGGTCTTGATTTAGAATACTCTGTACCAGCCAAAACATCAAAATGATGTAAGTCTGTAATATCAAACCGATAACTCAACGTATTAGTCAAACTCCAGTTCCAACCCAAAGACACGTTATTTATCGTTTGGTCTTTATCACGGCTATCTCCCTGATTATTAATTTGGTAAACGGGAAGATATGAACGCCATGAACTTGACCATTGTTTGTAACTAACCTGACCTTTATAAATAAGATTCTTAAGTGGTTGTACTTCCAGATATGCCGCTGTGTTCAGATTAAAATTCTTATTCTTATTATTCCCAGCCTGATTATATACCATGTGAGCCATCGGATTAGAAGCATATGCAGTATAATCAAGTATACCATTAGCACTCGTTCCAAAATTCTTCAAATCATCATACATGAAGAAATCACCATTTTCATTATATACAGGAATCAGAGGAATAGCACGCAAAGCATTAGAAAGGTCATTCGAATATTGATTACCTAACTGCACACCTTGATTCTGTTTGTGCTGATAATATATATTCTCACCAAACTTTATCACATCCACATCTCCCTTACGATATATCACATGCTCAGAATTAATGCGGAAAGTAAAACGACGATAGTCAGTCTTCACCGGACCACCGAATGCACCATCCTGATACTGATAGCCTATACCTGTCGAAAATTTGGAGAATTCAGAACCACCTGTTACATTCAACGCATGATTAGTAACCACAGCATTTTTATTCCGGAATTCTTTTACCCAATCTGTACCAGGATTGGTACCATTCTGATAAGCAGTCAGCAAATCAGCATCTACGAATTTTGACCAATCATACGGTTGGCCTCCATTATTATAGGCCACTTGATCCATTACCGCCATATATTCTTTGGCATTCAACATATCAGGCATCTTATATATATTTGCCCAACCTATGTTTCCATCATAAGATACAGAAACCTTTCCTACCTTACCCTGCTTCGTAGTAATAAGGATAACACCGTTGGCACCGCTCGAACCGTAAATTGCACAAGATGCAGCATCTTTCAACACGTCAATACGTTCAATATCGGCAGGATTCAAGGCGTTAATATCGCCACCGGCTACACCATCAATAACGTAAACTGGAGCTGTATTTCCGTTAGTACCAGCACCACGAATATTAATTTTAAACCCATCACCCGGCTGACCGGAAACGGCCTGAATATTTACACCCGGAGACTGGCTTTGTAAAGCGCCCAATGCCTGCGTAGTATTTAATTTTGCGATGTCTTCGCCTTTTACCTCAACCGTAGCACCTGTCACCAGTTTCTTCTTCTGTACACCGTAACCCACTACGACTACTTCATCCAACAATTCCGTATCTTCCTTTAGCTGAATCTTGAAACTAGTCTGGTTACCTACCACTATTTCTTGCGGCTGATAACCGATAAAAGACACAACAATCGTTGCTCCCGGCTGAACATTCAATGTGAAATTACCGTCAATGTCGGTAATGACACCATTTGTGGTTCCTTTCTCCAATACATTGGCACCGATGACCGGTCCCATTGCATCTGTTACAGTACCTGTGATTTTTTTTGCTTGCTGCACAGCATCTATTGCATCGACCGATGCGGCGAAAAGTTGCGGAGTATAAGTCAGGCTGACAGCCGAACAGATACCCACGAGCAGCGCGGTTCTTCTGAAATTTAAATTCATACTTGTATTTTTCTTAGATTAATGAATTGGTATTGCCTGGCGGCATCTACCGTTTAATATAAGGTTAAACTTCTCTTTTTGAGGAAAAATTAAATATACCTTATTCTATAAAGTGGTTGGTATACATATCACTCCTTTCTCATAGGCATTTTTCATTTCATTAGCGGTTAAACATTATATGATTATTATCAAATTTTAATTAGGCTTGACAAAAGTAGACTTTTAGCAGCAAACCTTATAATACTATTTTATCAAATAACGACACTCATTTAACATCCATTACTATTTTTCCTAAAAAGTATAAAGCATGAATTCTATAACCAACAACTAAAAGCTATAAAAGACAGAAAGGGTTGCCCCGATACTAACCAGAGACAACCCTTTCTATTTTATTATTAAAAATTGCTATTCCATAGAAGGAAGCTCTTCACGGGAAACAACAAATTCCTGGCTCATAGCATCCTTCCACCATGCTTCATCAGCATGGACTACCGGGCTACCATCCTCATTTGTCCCGTCATACCACGGCATGAACCAACTCCAACGTGCACCAGATGCCCATTGTTCGGAAATAAGTCCGACCGTACCACATTCACTCAGCGAAACAATCTTGTTTCCATAATTTTCGGCAATGGAAGTATATTCTGAAACACAATCTGCAGTTTCCCTATTATAAACATCACGTCCCACGATGTCTACATATTGATCTCCCGGATACCAATCGGCATCATTGCCCTCGGTAGTCCAAACCCAGATAAGATTATCCAATCCTTCAGTCTTGAAGTAATTGAACATAGCAATCCACAGAGATTTAAAGCTGGCAGCATCCTTACCCCACCAGAACCAGCCACCGGCTGCCTCGTGGAATGGACGCCACAATACCGGAATATCCGCATCTCTCAATAGCTTCAAGTAAGCGGCAGCATTTTTCAAGTCTTCGGTAAACACCTTGTTTTCCCAAGTGCCTTCCACTGTGGCATTGGTAGCATCAAACTCCGTATCTGCCTTATAAAAGGCATAATCCTTATTCGGGTCGAGAGCTGTACCGTTATTTTCAAGATAAACAGCAACTGCTGTATAATCATGTCCACCAATGATGAGACCACCTTCTTGCAGGGATTTCAAAACATCTTCGGTAATCACCAATGTATAGTCCCCGGATATGTCAAAATAATCAGTTCCTGAAGCAATCTCGCTCCAACCACTGTTTTTGAACGAACCTTGTGCACCCGCTGCCACATCCTTCACAGCCACGCGTATCACCTGACCCACTTGTGCATCAGCAAAGACAGCTTTTGCAGCATCATCCGTCATCTGTACATTTCCACTCCAATCACCCGGCATTACTGTCTCTCCTTCCCATATTTGGGTAGAAGAAGCTTCGCCTACAGCTTTCTTGGGTACATTCCAATGCCACATGGCAGCTACGATGCCACCTTTGTCAGACCAATCCTTAACAGGAGTAATGTCACCGTAATTAATCCAGTCTGCTCCAGCTACAGATGCCGGCAGATGAACATAGTCGAAACAGTTGATAGCCGGATATTTTCCAGTCCATCCATACACCTTTTCGGACATTTCCGTATTCCAGGCAACATTGGCCATCATAGCTGAAAGTGTCTTCGTCTCGAAGTTATCCAATAGATAATTGTACAGTTTCACAGCTTTGGCCGAACTAGCGGCAACCAGTGCCTTGTCCAAAGCGACAGTAGAGAACTGAACCGATACAGCCGGAGCAGGCATCTGGTTCGGTCCGGTTACTATTCCCTCGGGGATAGAGAGAGAACAAGCCGTCTCTCTCCCGGGAACATTCACTTTTACAGTCAGTATATTGCTTGCGCCAAGTACATCGGCACTTATCAGTTCACCACCGGTAAACTTGATTTCGCTCAGATTGTCTGTTGCAAAGAATATATTCTTGTCATATTTCACCTCAATAGTGATTTCTCCCGTTTTCACTTTGGCTGCTCCACTTTCAGGAGTAGTAGACACCAATACCGGTGTATCCACTGCTGGGATATCATGATCGACATCAGTATCGCAGGAGGCAAAAGTAAAAGCTGCTATCAACGAAAGCATCCATTTTATATTCAGTTTCTTCATCTTAATTATGATTTTATTTCATTCTTAATCAGGGCATCCATAGTCACATTCTTCAAGCCACAATTCATCAATTTACAATCGTTATTTTTGTAAACGTCAAATCACTGCCCTGAATAATGATACCTACATTTGTCTGGTCTTCACAATCTCCTTGTTTAGCTTGAATATTATCAAGTATCTCCTGAGTCAACGTCAACTCCATCACACGGCTCTCGAAACTCCATCCGTAAATGTCTGTCGGTACCATAGTCGTATCAAACAAAGAGAAAGCTATGCCACTCCAATCGCCATAGTTAAACTGAGCCTGTGCCCAAGTCTGGTCTTTCTGATCAAAATAGACTTTCATGACAGTGCCTGCCGTTACCTTGGCAAAAGATACAGCCGGTACCAACACACGTCCTCCATCACCCCAACTAATATCAAGCGGACCAGCCCAAACTGTTTCTTCATTGGCAACTACAAGAACATCATAAGCAATTTCACCATTTGAAGAAATCAGTTTTAGGCTATAAGTTCCATCCAGCTCAGCCGGTACATTCAACATCAATACCCCTTTAGCTGCATCATTGATATACTGAACAGCAGCCTCATTCAGCAATACATTTGTCAGCTTATCAGCATTAACAATCTCAAGTTCCACAATTCGTCCCCGAACCAATTTGTCAGGCAATGCCGGCAAATAGGCACATACCGGTTTCTCTATTGTCAAAGACGGTGCTTCCACAGATTCACCATTGGCCATCTTCAAGAGTAAGGCCCCGGTTTCAGCAGTTGTGGGTACAGTCAAGGAAATGGCAGTAGCGGTGGCATCGGATACGGTAACCTCCACATTACCACTGAATACAACAGCCGAAACTACATCCATATTTACTCCTTTGACAGTCAAAGCCTCTCCTGCCGGGACCGTCGCCGCACTATAAGAAATGTTTTCCGGCTTTGCCGTTGCAATAGATACGGCAGTTGCTTTTCCACTATTTGTATTCAATTGCAAATCACCACTAATAGCCGCAGCCGGCATCAAGACCTTTATTTCAGTCGAGTTTTGTGATTCCAATCCTACTGCTTCTTCTACACCAGGGAACGTTACATCAGTCACCAAATCCATATTGGTACCTTTCAAGGTAATCATATCTCCACCACGCAAGTTTACAGCAGGAACAGCCACTACGTTCGAAGGCGTAGCTACTACAACAGTAGCGACCACAACTTTTACATCCGAAGCAGGAAGTACCGTAACTTCTCCGTCCGAGACATTATCCGGCAATGTAAAAGTAAGTTCATCTCCTTCGGAAGAGGCAGTCATCGTAAATTCAACTTCATCCCCATTCGGCATCTGCACTTTCTTCACCAAATCAAAGTTTTCACCAGAAACTCGAATGACATCCCCCGGCTTCTTATCTACCAGGTCGAGTGGAGCCTCTACCGATGGCAAAGTAACCTCCAGTTCCCCTTCAGAATAAATCCAATTGGGGATTTCAGCTCCATCAGACAAGATGAACTTACCGGTCTGAGCAGAATCAGGAACAATAACTTTAATCTCCTGACGGCTTTGACTGACAAACTCATCAGCAGGCACTGTTACCTCGTCAGCAAATATCACTTCTTTAATCAAATTCAAATATTCACCAGTAATGGTCAATTCACTACCAGGCTTTACTTCTGCCGGTGCAAAAGCCTCCAAAGCAATCGGCTCCGTAAATGTCAACTCGGTTTTTGTTGTAATATCCCCTTTCGGAGTCTTCAAGACAACCAACCCCGGCTGGGCTGTCTGAGGTACAGTGACACGGATTTCCGTATCACTGACTACTTCGATGTCTGTTATATCGTCGCAACCGGGAATAGCGACCGCAGTCACTTTATCCATGCCACTGCCTAGGAAACGGAGTACACCGCCGCGGGATACGGGACTCGGTCCGAATACATTCAGACTGATTCCCCCTTTATATTGGTTGGTATCTTCATCATCCCCATTGTCGCAGGCCGTAAACGTCAAGCAACTGAAGAGCATCAGGCACATCATCCACAGTGCCGGAAATTTATATGTTTTATTCATATCAGTATTCTATTTAAAAGGTTATTCAATAGGTACCACACGGATGTTGTCAATCATAATCACCGGATTGCAATCCTTACCTTCCACACCACCTGCCCAGACAAAGAATGTCAATCCGGTCAGCATAGTCTTGTCAAAAGTTCTATCACACTTATTACCTTCATGCGTCTTGTTGAACTCGGACAGATTCATGGAAACGGTTGTCCATTTACCACCCGTATCATACGAACCCGTATTCTTCCAAGGCAACCACAAACCGCGCGGCACATTCGTATCACTAAAATAAGCATTAGTTCCCGTCGCATAAGTCACCACATCATTACCCGTAAACATCACTTGTAGAGCGCAAGACTGCCACGGATTGGAAGAAGGAATATTCACCTCGAATTTCAGTTGCAAGCCATTGACGCCATACTCCTCGAGCAGTTCTGCAAACTCAGGACGTGCAGAAAGTTCGGGATAACCGGCAGACGGTTCCGGCCAATAGTTGAACGAGAACTCATCTTCTGCCCAAGTAGCTCCGATAGCACCGTCAAGTGCTCCGGTGAGACAGATATAAGCACCGTCAATACTGTTTTCATCGGCTTCTCTCAACACCTTGCTACCATCACGCCAACCGTGGGCAATAGCCATACCGCCATGAGAACCGTCCCAGTCAAAGAGAATGTTACGTGTATCATAATAGCGGAACTTGGAACGTCCGGTACCATAAATGGACTTCACGTTGATATAGCCTGCAGGAGCATTGTCCGGAAGAATAAAGCTGACCGCAGTCTTGGTTATGTTCGTAATATTAGTCACTTCCACATTACCGGCCATCGTAATGGTCAGCGGCACATTCGGGTCATCAATGAAATAGTCACCAATCAGTGTCACCTCACTACCCGGCTTTGCAAACTCACAAGAAATGGAGTTCACGGTAGGAGCCGGAACCAACACCTTGAAATCATAATCTATGGTATCCTTTGCTTTGGTCACCATATAAATCTTATCAGTCACTACCGAAGGAATCTCTTTCGGAACATCTACCATAAGTGTATGGTCAGTGATGTAACTGGTATTAAGTATCGCCTTCTGGTCATTGAAATAGAGCTCGTAAACACTCCGCAGATTTTCACCGACCAGACAAATCGTATTCGCCATATAAGCCCCCGTCAGCAAAGAGTCTGCCGCTGCCGGATCAGGGACACGAACATATTTCAAGGTAGGCTTTCCCCCTGCCACTTCATATTTATCCGGTTCATCCTCACAAGCCGCCATGGAAAAGCCTGCTACAACAACAGCTGCCGCGAAGAACCAATTCGTATATCTATTATTTTTCATCTTTTCAAGCATTAAATTAATAACTGAATTCAGAACGTACATCTACGTGTACCGGGTCTTTCATCAAATTAGGATTGAACACCACGTCTTCTGTCGGGAACGGCAATGTAAAGCTGGAGACTGTCACATTCGGCGCCTTTGCATCCGGATTGTAACGGGTCTCGTCCGGATTCACCGTCCAACTGCCGTTTTCATAATAAGCCTTATAAGTAGTACCCAGACTATAATAAACATCACGGCGCTGTGCCTTCAGCTCATTGATAGCACGCTGGGAATCATAATATGCCAAACGTACATAATCATACCAACGGTCGCCTTCGCAAGCCAGTTCCAGCCGGCGTTCCTTCCAGACGTCCTCCCAAGTAATGGAGGTTTTCGGAGTAACTCCCGGAATGGCACGGCCACGTACTGCATTGAAAGCATCCAGTGCACTCTGGTCTGTAGTAGAGGTAGCCAGTCCCATTTTCGCCTCGGCATATACCAGATAGATATCGGACAGGCGCAGGATATGGGTTGCCAGGCCGCTGTACATATTACCAGCCGATACGCCCAAGCCCAATACATGGTCATTATTGTTACCATAGAGATGCTTCACGTGATTGGCACCGGTAGGAGACTGGTAATCGCCATTAGGTCCTCCCTTCCCATATTCGGCATCATAAATAAACCGCAGATAATCAAATCCGCCCTTGTCCTGCCAGAAATAATCGTATACATCACCTGCCATCATCATAGTAGCCTTACGACGGGTATCCGTATCCGAACGCGTCTCAGGACTTTCCAAAGCGGAAATTCCAAATGCATCCTGCAAATCAACCGACGGACCTGCATAGCCGCCCCAGCAATCACCAAATTCATCGAATCCCACCATTGCCAAGTCCGACTGCAACGTATTCTGCTGTGTCCAGGGGTCACGTCCTGCCGACCAGTGCCAGGAGAAGAGACACTCTTCATTCTTGTTGTTTGCCAAACGGAAAACATCGGAATAGTTAGCCAGCAAGTTACGGCCGGAATTATTAATTACATCCTTGGAATATTCTGCCGCTTTCGCCAAATCATCCGCATTGCGGGTACCGGAAAGGCCACTCTTAGTTAGATACACCTTAGCCAAAAGACCTTCGGCACAATAGCGGTCAATACGTCCCGTTTCACCTCTGGCCGGAAGCAACTCCATAGCTTTCTCCAGAGTCATAATGATATATTCGTACACATCTGCTGCCTCCACTTTGAATTTGGAGTTATAATTACCGGAATTCAATTCGTCCGTATTATCATGGATAATGGGTACTGCGCCAAAACTACGTACCAAATAGAAGTAAGCCATGGCTTTCCATGCCAGACACTCGCCCATACACTGATTTTTCACTGCTTCTGACGCATTTGCCGTCTTCAAACGAGTATATACAGTATTGGCATGGCCAATCACTGCCCATAGAGAATAGGACATGTTCACAAGGTTTTCATCCGTACCATTCACCGTAAAATTCAAGTAAGGGCTGTTTCCCTCGTATACGTTTCCGGACAAGATTTCACCGACTTTAATAAAACCGCGCTGAAAGTCATACCAAGGTGAGTTATAAAGATAATTAACCCCCTGCACACATTGTTCGTCATTCTGATAGGAGTTCGATTCGTTATAATTGTCTTCGGTAGGACGGTTCAGGAAATCCTCGCATGAAACTGTTCCCATACCGAGTACAGCTGCAAACGCCCAATATTTAATATATCTGATTTTCATGTTTTCTTCAATTTAAAGTGTTAGAATGAAACATTCAAGCCGAATGAATAAACTGTAGGAGACGGATAACGTCCGTTGTCCAAACCATAGACATTGACGCTTGAAGTGCTGGCACCAATTTCAGGGTCATAGCCGTCATAACCGGTAATGGTCAGCAGGTTCTGGATATTGGCATAGATACGCAAGTTGCTCAGTCCCAGTTTATCAATCGTCTTTTTCGGGAAAGTATATCCCAAAGAGATGTTCTTCAGACGGATATAAGAACCATCTTCAATATAACGGTCACTGATACGGTCGTTGTCATTCGGGTCATTGATAGTGGCGCGTGGAATGGAAGCTCCCGGGTTTGCCACCATGACGTTAGACACATCATTATACCACATCGTTCCATCTTCGTAGACCTTGTTCGGATTGATAGGAACAAGCTGTGCACGTCCGTTTACAGCATTCAGCTGGTTAGTCCAGGGAGAGTTCATATGTGTCAGCTTCATGGAAAGGTAGTTGTACACCTTGTTGCCATAGGAACCGTTGATGAAAACGGACAAGTCGAAGTTCTTGTAACGGAAAGTATTGGTCCAGCCAAAAGTAAACTTAGGCATCGGAGAACCGATATTGGTCTTGTCATAGTCGTCAATAACGCCATCGGGCACACCGTCAGGACCACTGATATCCTTATATTTCACATCACCCACCCATACGGTATTGGTACGGTCGAATACACCGTTTGCCGGGTACTTGGCAGGTTTCGGAGAAGTCTGAAGGTCCTCCAGGTCCTTGTAAACACCATCACAAACAAATCCATAGAAGTTATAAAGTGATTCGCCTACACTGGATACACTGACTACATCGGTCCACTGTCCGTAACCCACAATCTGCGCATTGGCTGTACCAGCCAATCCTTTCAGTTTGTTCTTGTTGAAAGAAATCTGGAAGTCAGAATCCCATTCAAACTTACCCGTAATAGGATGTGTGTTCAGAGAGATTTCAAAACCGGTATTCTCTATGTCACCATAGTTACCTTTCGGAGCAGCCAATGCAGAAGAGGCATTACCGGAAGTACCCATATAAGAAGGCAACTGCAACGGCATCAACATATCACTGGAAGTTTTCTTGTACCACTCTACCGTCAGGTTGATACGGTCGTGCAGGAATCCCAAATCCACACCGACGTTCCATTGCTCCTGGGACTCCCATTTGATGGAAGTATTCGGTATATTGGAGGGGCGATACCCCATACCCAGACCGGAAGGCATACGACTCATGGATGTACCCCAAGCATAACCACCGATGTTGGCATTACCAGTTTGTCCCCATCCCAGACGCAACTTACCGTTACTGATGACCTTCTTCAACGGTTCAAAGAACGTTTCGTTGGAAAAGCGCCAGGAAGTAGCCAATGAATGGAAGCCTGCCCAACGGTTCTCGGGACCGAAGTTTGAAGAGCCGTCATAACGATAGGTATAAGTACCCAGATAACGGTCGGCATAGTTATAAGTCAGACGTGTAAAGAAAGATGCCATAGACGAGCTTCCAAAACCTGCATTGATAGTCGGGGTTCCCGTACCCAAGGCAGGATTGTGCACTTCATCCGAAGGCAGACCGCTATTGAACACACTCGTGAAGTCATAGCTGGACTCCCAGCACTCCTGGCCCACCATGGCTGTATAATGATGCTTGTCGCCTATGTTTCCGGAATAGGTCACATAGTTCTTCAATTGCCAGAATGTACTGCTGTTTTTCTGGATATTGCTTTCATTACTGGAACGTACCCATCCACCCAAATCAACCATCGGCTTGTAGCGCTCACCTTTGCTGGAACTGATGTCATAACCCAATTCGGCATGCCATACCAGATTTTTAATCGGAGTAACCTCAAAGAAAATATTACCCGTCAGTTTCTGACGGTCCAGCAGAATGTCATCCATCATGGCAAGGGCAATCGGGTTAGGATTCGTGTAGCCTTCGCGAACAACGGTGGCATAGCTGCCATCCAGATTATAGATAGGTATATCAGGAAGAGTGGTCAACGAGTAGTTAATCAAACCTTCATCACTGTCTGCCAGTTTCAGGTCATCACCCGTTGCTGTATAGGTGGCGGTCAAACCGAGTTTCAACCACTTCTTCAGTTGGGCATCCAAGTTGGCACGGAAGCTGTAACGGTTAAAGTTTGAACCGATGATGGTACCGTCCTGATCCATATAGGAAGCTGATACGTAGTATTGTATCTTCTCTGTACCACCTTGTGCCGAAATCTGGTGCTGATGCTGCAAAGCAGTCTGGAAGATGGCGTCCTGCCAGTTTGTACCTACTCCCAGCAGAGAAGGATCGGCATAATAATTACTAGGGTCAGAGATTTCACCCATGTTTGCCAAATCATTATAATAAGTGGCATACTCACGCAGATTCATCATATCCAGACGCTTTGTCTGGCGTTGAACGGCAAACATACCGTCATAAGTAAACTTAGCCTCACCCGCCTTACCACGTTTGGTCGTAATCAAAACCACACCATTGGAACCTTGCGCACCGTAAATGGCGGTTGCCGAAGCATCTTTCAGAATTTCCATACTGACGATATCAGCAGGGTTGATGGTGGAAAGCGGAGAAATGGTGGAAACCGAGCCATTACCCAGTGCATCGCCCAAACCATAAGATGAACCGCTTTGTCCCTGACTCTGTACAATCACACCGTCAATTACATACAACGGCTCGGCATTAGCATTGATAGTGGCCTGACCACGTACGCGGATAGAGGAGGAAGAACCCGGAGCACCGGAAGTGCTGACTGCCGTCACACCGGCAGCACGCCCTTGAAGGGACTGGTCGAGATTGGTGATAATAGAACCCTTAATCTTGTCTTCACTCATGGAAACGGAAGCACCGGAAAGGTCGCTTTTCTTCATCGTACCGTACCCCACAACCACCACTTCGTCCAACATCTCGGAGTCTTCCTTCAGCGTGATGTTCACTGTTGTCTGGTTCGTTATCTTTATTTCCTGGCTGACATAGCCTATAAAGGAGACTACAATGGTAGCTCCTGGTTTCACATTCAAGGCAAAGTTACCGTCAATGTCGGTAATTACACCATTCGTTGTACCTTTTTCCAATACATTGGCACCGATAATAGGGCCCATAGCATCACTGACGACACCCGTAATTTTCTTTGTTTGCTGCACTGCCTCAACGGTATCCGTCGATGATACTGCGAAAAGCTGAGGAGCATAACCCAGACTGAACACCGAGCATATCCCCGCAAGCAGCGCTGTCTTTCTAAAATTCAAATTCATACTGTATTTCTTAGATTTAAAACAAACACAAAACCTCCCAAAAGAAGATTTTTTTAGTTAACAAAAATGAGACTGAGTCAAAAAGCCCTGATATACTATCACAGCCTTGACATTTAGGTTTACTTCCAAACAGTCCATGTCTTCATAGTTCCGTTTTTCCTTTTTTCCCATAGGCACAATTCTTTTTTTCTTAAATTATTAATGGTTAAATCATATTGCTTTTTCCCGAAAGGGTCATTTCTTCAGTTCGTCCCGTACCATTCTTCCCCATTCCTTCATATCTGCATCTTTCCAGTTTCCCTCGGAAGAAGCCGACGGATAGAACATGGAGCAAGTCTCATCCTTGTCAGACAAAGACCAGGCCACCCAGCTGATGGAATGCCGCTGCATCCAGTCCAGCCAATTCCCCCACTCTTCTTTACTGATGGGGCCGTCCCCACTTGCCTCCATACCGGCGCATTCGGAAACGAAAATCGGCAAGCCCTTGCCCAGAGCATAGTCGGCGCGGTCGCGCAGCCACTGTCCGTGGGTGTTGGCATAAAAGTGGAGTGTATACATTATATTGCTATATCCGGTAATAGGATCGTCCGCTGCCAAATGGATGTCCTGGTCCCAATGCGGACAACCAACGAGGATAACGGCATCCGGTTCTATGGCACGAATCGTCTTGATAACCTCCACAGAGTATGACTTCACCTGCTCCCAACTGTCTTCCACCGGTTCGTTGAAAACCTCATAGATGACATTAGGAACCCCTTTGTAACGGGTAGCCATTTGGGTGAAGAACTCCTTTGCTTCTTCCTGCCGCAGATTGTGGCTATGCCAGTCGATGATGACGTAAACGCCGTTCTCGATAGCAGCATCCACCACTTTCGTAACACACTCAATACCGAACTCGGGCTTGTTCACATAGCAGGCGCTATCCAAATCCACTCCCATAGAGGCCCGAAGCACTTGTGCGCCCCAGTCATTGACCAGATAAGCAACCGAAGAGGCATTGTAGAAACGGGGCCAGAACTGATGCCAGCCATAGCTGACACCGTGCAATACCACCGTGTCTCCTTCGGTATTCATCAACTGCGTACCATTGACCACCAATGCCGGTAGCGTTTCCTTTACATTTTCATTCTTCGACGGGTTTGTTCCACAACCAATGGTCATACCTAGGCAACAAACCGCCAACATAACTTTCCATATGCTTTTCATATCATACTTAGTATTTAGAGTAATAATTTTTCTTATATAACGGTACAAACGCTTTGTACACGCTTACATTCTAATTTTCAGGCAGGGATTACACGGAAAAGCACGGATAGGTTCAATTTTGCAGCTTCCGGTTTTCCGCTTTAATTATTTCAATAGTGCTGTCTGTGGCAAAGACAGAGTTCAGTCCTTGTTGTTCTTGAGCCGGGTCACCGGTATAGTCATCTCCCTTTTCCCAGAATACATGGTCGGGATTTTGTCCGGCAAAACCACCCCATGCCCAGAAGTTGCATCCGGCAAAGAGTCCGCCGCTCTCACGGTCCTGGCGGATGAGGTCGAATACATAACGGTAATATTCATCGCGGGCAGTGGTCGGTGCCTCTTTGGAAAAGCTGAAACCGTCACGGGGAAAACCGAACTCCTCCAAAACAATCGGCTTGCTGTACTTCCGAGCAATGACCATGTGGTCATCTATATACTTCTTAGTATTTTCCTTGGCACACGGAAGAAGTTCCTTCAGGCTGTCCGCCTTCACCCAACTCCAGTTGTAAGGCCAGATGTGGATATTCAGATAATTGATGTTGGGGTCGGCATGAATCTTCTCGAAAAGATTCATATCCATTTCGCATCCCCACGAGCCCTCACTGCCAGAAGACACCATGTGGTTCGGGTCAAGTGACTTGATTTGTGCAGCCACATCGGCCATCCAGCGGGCAAACGGTTCCTTGTTCTCGTCAGAGAAAGCGCGAGGCTCGTTACCAATCTGCCAAGACATAATAGTGGGGTCATCCACATATTTTATCTGATTATACCTATTGGTGCGTGAAACAATATAATTGACATGATTGGCAAACAAGGCCTTCGCGCTGTCCGATTGGGGGAACTGCTTGACATACTCCATATAGGCGGGCCATCCGTCTACGGCAGGTACCACGGCATCACCGTGTCCGGACCATTGCAGGTAAACGGAATAGCCACCGCTCCATTCCCAGGAATTGTTCAAATAGAGGACAGCTGTCATATCACGTTCACGCAGTTCATTCATAAAATAATCCAATCCGGCTAAAATAGTATCATTATAGACGCCCGGTGCCACTTGTAAAGAGGGCTCTACCCGCGTCTTTATGCCATTTTCACCGTCAGCACCCACCAATACGCGCAGGTTGTTGATGCCAATACTTTTCAGAAAGTCCAGCTCCTTATGCAACCGTTCACGATTGCCGCCTTCACCTTCGGAACCAAGAATGGCACCGTACCAGAAATTGGTACCTACAAAATAATAGGGTTTTCCGTCGCGAACGAACTGTCCATCGGCATTGACCTTAATAAACGAATGCTCCGCAGGCTTAGGGGCACATGCCCCCAAAAGGAATAAAAGTACTGTCAGCAAAAGGAATTGTTTCTTCATATTATCAGTTTTTAAGCGATACACAAAGATACGCGGCTCATATCATAAAAAATGATACTATATTATCAGATTAATGTGCCAATGTGATTAATCACATTGGCACATTAAGTTGTCTCCGTATCCAGTCCAGCCATTCATCCCACTGTTCCTGATACCAGTAATGCCCGGTTTCCAGATAAGGATGCAGTTCCTTCGAAGAAGAAATCACATTGTAGGCTGCATACATGGAAGTGGGAGGACAGACCTCATCGTTATACCCCCAACTGAACCAACCGGGCACATTCAGCAGGCGGGCAAAGTTTGCCGTATCATAATAGCGCACCGTTTCAAGCTGCTTTTCATCAGGAGCACCGTAATAATAAAAATAATGGGGCCAGCCGCAAGCGCGCTTCTTGAAGAACGCTTCGTGGTCGCACAGGGCAGGATGAACAGCCGCCAGGAAAGTAACGCGCGAATCAAGAGCCGCCGTAATCACAGACAAGGCACCGCCCTGGCTGGAGCCCGTAACGCCCAGCGCTTTCCCGTTGTACTGCGGCAGCGAACAGATAAAATCCACAGCACGCAAAGCGCCTACCACCACACGGTTATAGTAAGAAGCATCCCGATTGTCGCGGCCGAACATCCAATAATTGCTCAGCCCCCCACCTGCCAGCGCATCATATACAGACTGCTGCATCGTGACGGGAATGCCGTGGATACCCACCTCCAATATAATTACCTTTCCAGGAGCCGTATACGTATCTCCCGCATAAGGGCGGACACCCGCACCGGGCACACGCAGCAAAGCCGGATACTTCCCTTCTTTCTTGGGAATACTGAGAATACCGTAAAAACGTCCTCCCCAGGCTTTTGTCTGGAAGCTGACCTGATATACATTATCCGTTTCCGTACAGCGTTCGGGAAGCAGCGTCATAAGGGGATTCAACGGAGTCTTGCGCGCCTCTTCCAAGGTCTTGGCCCAATAATCCTGAAAATCGGCAGGAAGTTTCGTCACGGGTTGCAGCTGCTCAGGAGCATAGGCCGATGTAGCCAGCCCTTCATAAGTCCGGCCGTCCACATGCGCCTTGACCTTGCAACGCAAGAAGCCTGCAGTCTTCATCGTGCCTTGCAACTTCAAGGTACCATCTTTCAGCACCATGTCTTTCTTTACTTCAGTAGGATACATTTCGGGGCCCAGTTCATAGTCAATCTTGACATCGGGCAAGAGGTTCTGTGCCTTCAGCACCCGGACGGTAAACGTACACTTCTCATTCAGACGATACACCCAATCGCTATGGTCAGGTGAAACGACTACACGGATTTCATTGCCACGTATCTGCGCCGTCACAGCACATACACACAGCAGACATAAAAATAAGGAAAAAACTCTTTTCATGATATCAGATATTAGTATTAATCATCGGTGCAAAAATAGGCACTTCCAATGAAGAATACCAATACTTTTTTATCATATCACCAGCTTCTTTTTCCGATAATTCTCACGGAATTCCTTCGGCGAGCATCCCTTCTTCCGCTTGAACATACGATTGAAATTGGACAGATTGTTGAAGCCGCAGTCATAGCACACCTCTGCAATAGTACGCGTGGAATCTACCAACATACGCGTGGCAAAGCCCAGACGGATATCAATAATGTAGTCGGAAAGCGTCTTGCCGGTGCGCAGGCGAAAGAAACGGCTGAAAGAGACCGGGGTCATGCCCACCATATCGGCCAATGAAGCCAACCGGATATCCTCCTGATAATGGGTGGAAATGTATTTCTGCACCTTCTGTACCCGGCGGCTGTCAGAGAAAGTCTCTATCTTGGCAAACGAAGAACTGGACAACACCCGAGCATTGTCATAGAGGGAAAGTTCGTAAAGGATACGGAGAAAGTTCATCACGGCATAAAAGCCCTGCTCCTCGGAAGCCAGCTTATCCAGCCAGTTGTACACCTTCATGATGGCCTGCATGGGGAAACTAAGTCCGCACTGTGCACGCTCCAGCATCCGGCGGATACTGTCGAACTGGTTCTTGTTGACAACGTTCCCGAAGAACAAGTCGGGAGAGAACTGAATGGTAATCTCCCGAATATCCCCGGAGGTACATTCATGTTGCTCCCATACATGCTCCAACTCCTTACCGGTTATCAGCACCAGGTCATAATCACCGATAATCTCGGCAGAATCGCCCACCACACGGCGTACGCCGGAAGCATGTTCCGTGAAGTTCAGTTCATACTCTGCGTGACAATGGATGGGGTAGGTAAATTCTGTTTTGCGACGATCGGCAATATAGAAACAGTCACGTTCCGACAGAGGGGTTATCTCCCTCATGATATAGTTCTGGTTTTCCATAGGCATTGGTTAAAAAAATATCATGCCACAAATATACTCATTCTTTTTAATCCCACAACAGTACCATTTGTTACATTTAGAGGTAATAATTGTTATATATGAGCAGATACCCGGGAAAGTCCCGCCCGGAAAAGCAAAACTTCCGTTCTTCTCCCCCTCAGGCTCTAATGTAAGGATGTATGAGATGCGCATCTCGTACACTTACACACTATAGTTTGAGGAAGAAAGAAGCGGAGATCCCTCTCCTGCCCCATAAACAAAAGAAAGGTCTCCGCTTCGCCGGATGATATGAATGATAAGTCGCTTACTTCTGCAGCTTCAAGACGCAGGAAGTTTCCGGCAGGTTTTCCGAAACGACCGTCATTGTGGCTTCTCCCACTTCGCCGGTACTTTGCAACAGCACCTGTGCAAGTCCATTGAATGCCTTTACCTGATAGGTGCGTGCATCAGCGTCGGCCGGACGTTCCGTAGCCCGATAAGCGGGGTCTCCATTCCCCACCCCAAGGATGCGTACCGGACCGGAGACGGTTATTGTCAAGTCGTTGCAGGCAGTGGGGACAAAACGTTTCTTCTTGTCCTGCAACTCAATGTTACACACTGCCACATCCCGATTGTCTGCCTGAATGACGGAACGGTCTGCCGTCAGGGAGATACGGGCAGGAGCACCGGTAGTCTCCACAGTACGGGCCAATATTTTTTTGCCGTTCTTATAGCCTACAGCCTTCACTGCACCGGGCTGGAAAACGGCTTTCCAGGAAAGATGGCCGTTTCGGGGCATCGGTTTGCGCTCCAGTTTCTTGCCGTTCACAGTCAGTTCCACTTCATCGCAATTACTGTATACCCAAATGTCGATGCTATCACCTTCGTGACCTTGCAGATTCCAGTGGGGAAGGATGTGCAGCACCGGCTCATCCGTCCACCAGGACTTCAGATACCAGGCTTCGTCCTTGGGAAAGCCACAGTAGTCCAGAATGCCGAATTGTGAGCCCGTAGCCGGGAACTTCATGGGGTTGGGTTCACCGCGGTAGTCGAAACCCGTCCAATAGAAAAGACCTGCCAGATAGGGGCGTTCGTCATAGAATTTCCAGCCACGCTCGATGCAGTTCAGCAGGCTGTCAGGTCCGTTCGGTTTACGGTTGTGCGCCACCATGTGGCCTTTGCCGTGGGCATCAAAGTAGATGCCGCGCGTACCACAGCCCGTGGTCTCTTCCGAACCGAGCGCCCGGCGACCGGGATAATCCTTGCGGTGCTGCTCCACAGGGTTCTGAAGGATGTAGTTATAACCGGCCACGTCTGCGGGAATCAAAATGGCAGGGCCACTGCTCGAAGCAACGGTCATGAGGCGCGTAGGGTCGAAACGGTGGCAATATTCGCGCATCGTGGCAGCAATGCGTGTACCGCTTTCTTTCCACTCGATGCCCCACTCCTCGTTGCCTACGCTCCAAAGGATGATGCACGGATGGTTGCGGTCGCGGTCTATCATACGTTTCAGCAGGCGGGTATGTTCCTCGTTGACGCCCGTCAGACGGTTTTCCTCTATTACAAGAATGCCGAGGCTGTCGCAGGCATCGAGCATTTCGGGAGTCATCAGGTTATGGGAAGAACGGTAGGCATTGCAGCCGAACTTCTTCAGTTCCTTCAGTCGGTACACTTGCAGGGCATCGGGAATGCCGGCACCTACTCCGGAGTGGTCTTGGTGCATGTTCACACCTTTCAGTTTCAGAGGCTGTCCGTTCAGGAGGAAGCCCTTGTCGGCATCGAAGCGGATGTCGCGAATACCAATCGGGGTGGCCACCACGTCCACCTGCCTACCGTTTTGCCAGACGCTGGTTTCCATTTTATAAAGGTAAGGATGTTCTGTACTCCATAGCTGGGGATTCAGCACTTTGGTACGCACCTTTACGCTACGCGTTTCTTGCGGCAGCAGGGTTATCTCTTCCGCCTCGTCCTCCATCTGCACTTGTCCGTCGGCATCAAGCAGACGGCACCATACTTTGCCGGAGACGGGGTCTTTTCCCGAATTCTTCATCTGCACTTCGGTCACCAGCACAGCCTTGTCGAAAGGAGCTTCCAGCGTGGAAGATACAAATACGCCGAAAGGAGCTACATGCAACGGCGCCGTCTTGTTCAGCCATACATGGCGGTAGATGCCCGCACCCTCGTAAAACCAGCCCTCCTCGAGCGTGGCATCCGCACGGACGCAGATAAGATTCTCTTCTCCGTAATTCAGGTATTCCGTAATGTCGTATACCTGCGTGGCATAGCCGCTGGGTTCGTGTCCCAGGTAGAAACCGTTTATCCAGATACGGGCATCACGGAAGATACCGTCGAACTGAAGATAAAGATGCTTGCCGAGGTCCTCTTGCGGAACAGTGATACTTTTCCGATACCATCCCACAGAGTTTTCGGGGAATTTATAGCCGACGGCTTTATAGCCATGACTGTGGCTCGCCTCTTTGGCATAAGGCAAATCAACCACCCAGTCATGCGGAAGATTGACCGTCTTCCAGTCCACACCCCACTTCTCCGGATTGAACTTGGGAGAGTAAGGGCCCTCATTATGGATAGAGGCTGCCTTGGTCAGATAGTTGAAGTACTCCGTTCCGCAGCCGAAGTCTTTCTCCGGTGAGGAAGCATTGCCAAAAGCAAACTGCCAGCCGTCGTCCAGCAAAATACGTTCGCGGACGGATTGGGCAGAAAGAGAAAAGGTAATTCCAAGAAGGAACAGAAATGCGAATAAGTGTTTCATATCGGTTAATCATAAAATGTGTTTACAAAGATAGAGCGAAAAAGATTCGTGCGGTGATACTTTTGTATCATTTTCCGGTACTTCATGTTTCCGAGGGGAAAAAACACGCCGGGCAAACAAGGGTGATAGGAGAAAAGTTTTTAAATTTGAAGCGTGCTTCCGGGAAAATGGCCGGATGGCACAACTAATGAAGAATGTATCAAACTAAATACAAGAAATAATATGCAAGACAAAAGATTCGGATATTTCGATGACGACAACCGCGAATACGTCATTACCGACCCCAAGACACCTTGGCCATGGATTAACTACCTGGGCAATGAAGATTTCTTCTCACTCATCTCCAATACTGCCGGAGGCTATTCCTTCTACAAGGACGCCAAGTTCCGCCGCATCACCCGCTACCGCTACAACAACGTGCCGATGGACAACGGGGGACGCTACTTCTACATCAATGAAGGCGGCAACGTATGGTCTCCCACCTGGAAGCCCTGCAAGACTGCACTCGACAGTTACGAGTGTCGCCACGGCATGAGCTACACCCGCATCACCGGATCCAAAGACGGCATCGAAGCCAGCCTGCTCTTCTTCGTCCCACTGAAGACCTGGGGAGAGGTGCAGAAGCTGACCTTGCGGAATACTTCTGCCAAAGTGAGAAAACTCAAACTATTCTCCTTTGCCGAATGGTGCTTGTGGAATGCCGCTACGGACATGGAGAACTTCCAGCGTAACTTCTCCACGGGAGAGGTGGAAGTGGACGGGTCTGTCATCTACCACAAGACGGAATACAAGGAACGCCGCAATCACTACGCCTTCTACAGTGTCAATACACCCGTAGACGGTTTCGATACCGACCGCGAAACATTCGTGGGACTCTACAACGAGTTTGCCGACCCGGAACGGGTAGTAGAAGGCAGACCGGGCAACAGCATTGCCCACGGTTGGAGTCCCATCGCCTCGCACTATCTGGAAGTAGAACTGCAACCCGGCGAAAGCCGCGACTTCATCTTCCTGCTGGGCTATGTGGAAAACAAGCAGGAGGCAAAGTTCGAGGAACGTGAAGAATCTCTGCATGAAGCGTTCAAGCAGAGTGTACCCTCTTCACCTATTATAAATAAGGTAAAGGCTAAGGCGATGATTTCGGCCTTCGACACTACCGCCAAAGTAGATGCTGCCTTTGCCGAACTGAAAGCCTACTGGGACCGCCTGCTGGACATCTACGTCGTGAAGACCGACGAAGAAAAACTGGACCGCATGGTGAACATCTGGAACCAGTATCAGTGCATGATTACCTTCAACATGTCCCGTTCCGCCTCTTTCTTCGAGAGCGGCATCGGTCGTGGAATGGGTTTCCGCGACTCCAACCAGGACCTCGTGGGCTTCGTGCATCAGATACCGGAACGAGCCCGCGAACGAATCATCGACATAGCTTCTACCCAATTCCCCGACGGAGGATGCTACCACCAATACCAACCGCTGACCAAACGCGGCAACAACGACATCGGCGGCGGCTTCAACGATGACCCCATGTGGCTTATCTTCGGTACGGTGGCATACATCAAGGAATCGGGAGACTTCAGTATCCTGGATGAGCCCGTCCCCTTCGACAACAAAGAAGGTTCGGAAGTGTCTCTGTTCGAGCACCTGCGCGTCTCCTTCAACCATGTCATCGAGAACCTCGGCCCTCACATGCTGCCCCTCATCGGCCGTGCCGACTGGAACGACTGCCTGAACCTGAACTGCTTCTCCTGGGATCCGAATGAATCCTTCCAGACCACAGAAAACCAGACGGAAGGCAGCCAGGCAGAATCGCTGATGATTGCCGGCTTGTTCGTCGTATGCGGACGCGACTATGTGGAACTATGCCGCCGCCTGGGTAAAGACGACGAAGCAAACAGAGCGCAAACCTATATAGACAATATGGTGGAAGCCGTGAAAAAACATGGCTGGGACGGTGACTGGTATCTGCGCGCCTACGATTACTTCGGCCACAAGGTAGGCTCCAAAGAGAACGAAGAAGGACAAATCTTCATCGAATCGCAAGGCTGGTGCACCATGGCAGGCATCGGACTGGAAGAAGGCATGGTAAAAAAAGCGCTGGACTCCGTAAAGGAACGCCTGGACTGCGAGCACGGTATTGTACTCAACAATCCGCCCTTCACCCGCTACGTTGTGGAGTATGGAGAAATCTCCACCTATCCCGCCGGCTACAAGGAGAATGCGGGTATCTTCTGCCACAACAACCCGTGGGTCATCATCGGAGAAACCGTACTGGGACGTGGTGACCGTTCCTGGGAGTATTTCCGCAAGATATGCCCGTCGTACACCGAAGAGCACAGTGCCCTGCATAAAGTAGAACCTTACGTATGCTGCCAGATGGTGGCCGGCAAGGACGCCGCCCGCCCCGGTGAAGGCAAGAACAGCTGGCTGACTGGAACGGCTGCCTGGATGTGGTATGCCATCACGCAATTCATACTCGGCATCAAGCCTTCGTATGAAGGTCTGGAAATCAATCCTTGTATCCCGTCAGACTGGAAAGGCTTCAACGTGAAGCGCAAGTTCCGCGGAGCGGAATATCATATTACCGTGAAGAATCCCGATGGTGTATGCAAAGGCATCAAGTCCGTCACAGTAGACGGCCAGCCGATAGAAGGCAATGTGGTGAACCATCTGCCGGGCACGCATACAGTAGAAGTAATAATGGGGTAACCCACAAAATACAATATCATGATAAACCCTATTTATTCTCCAGCGCCCGAACGCTATGACAACGGCATGAAATTCCGCCGTTGCGGGCAAAGCGGCATCCTGCTGCCGGAAATATCACTCGGATTGTGGCACAACTTCGGTGACGTGAACACATTTGCCAATTCCCAGGCCATGGCGCACTATGCCTTCGACCGTGGAATCACGCATTTCGACCTCGCCAACAATTACGGTCCTTCCTACGGTTCCGCCGAAGAGACTTTCGGAATGATTATGAAGAAATCCTTCATGCCCTATCGGGACGAACTATTCATCTCCACCAAGGCCGGACACGACATGTGGCCCGGCCCCTACGGGGAGTGGGGTTCACGCAAGTACTTGATGAGCAGCCTCAACCAAAGTCTGAAACGGATGAACCTGGAGTATGTGGACATCTTCTACTCTCACCGCTACGACCCGGTTACTCCGCTTGAAGAGACCCTGCAAGCACTGGTTGATATCGTACGGCAAGGCAAAGCACTCTATGTAGGAATCTCCAAATATCCCAAAGAGGCGGCCGAGTTTGCCTACAAATACCTGGAAGAACGGGATGTACACTGCCTGCTCTATCAAGGCAGATACAATCTCTTCAACCGCGAACCGGAAGAAGAAGGTATCCTGCAGCAAGCCAAAGGGAACGGGACCGGCTTCATCGCCTTCTCCCCGTTGGCACAGGGCCTGCTGACCAACCGCTACCTGAATGGTATTCCCGAAGATTCGCGCATGGCAAAGGGGGCTTTCCTGAAGAAAGAAGCACTGACCGACGAGACGCTGCAAAAAATCAAGGCACTCAACGAAGCTGCTGCCTCACGCGGGCAAACCCTTGCCGAGATGTCACTTGCCTGGCTGTTGAAGGACGACCTGGTGACAAGCGTCATCATCGGAGCGAGCTCCGTTGCCCAACTGGCAGATAACCTGAAAGCGACTGAAAATACAGACTTCTCTGCCGAGGAACTGGAGAAGATAAAGAAAATCATTCAAAAATAAATCAACATGAAAAGCCTCCTTATTCAAACCTTTTGTTTATTATTCCTTTGCTTGGGCACGGTCCGTGCACAGCAATACCAACTTGCATCACCCAACGGAAAACTATCCGTTACGGTAGATGCCGGAGAAGCCCTCACCTGGCAGATAGCACACAACGGAACCACGGTGCTGCAACCCTCTGCCATCGCCCTGCAAGGCAGAGATGAAAAATCAGCCAAGAAAGCAATAACTTTCGGTAAAAATGTAAAAGTAATCCGTGCAGAACGCAAGTCCGTGGAGTCCTCCTTCCCCACTCCCCTCTACAAAAAGGCAAGTGTGGAGGATGTCTACAACCAGCTGACACTGAAATGCCGCGGAGGCTACAGTGTACAGTTCCGCGCATACGATGACGGCGCTGCCTATCGCTTCATTTCCGAACAGAACAAGCCGTTTATCGTCCTCAACGAAACAGCGGACTTCAATTTCGACAAGGATTACCAAGCATTTGTACCTTACATAAACGACAACCGCAATGGTGAGCGCTATTGCTTCTCCTTCGAGTCTTACTACGACGAAGCCCCGTTGTCCAAAATGCACACCGACTCACTCTCCATCACCCCACTGATGGTTTGCCTGGACGGAGGAAAGAAAGCCGTTATCATGGAAGCCGGATTGGAAAACTATCCCGGCATGTTCCTCACTGTAAATCCCCAGACACGTCAAGGACTGCAGGCAGCATTTGCCCCCTATCCGCTGGAAGAAATAATCGGCGGACACAACCGGCTGAACCTGATACCGACAAAACGTGCAGACTACATCGCCCGTTGTGCCAAGCAGGAGCTCCCCTGGCGTGTGGTGCTCGTCACCGAAAAGGACACGCAGCTTGCCGACAATGACATGGCACAGCGTCTTGCCCCCGCCTGCCGCATCAAAGACATTTCCTGGATTAAACCCGGCAAAGTGGCTTGGGACTGGTGGAACACCTGCAACCTGACTGGCGTAGACTTCAAAGCCGGCATGAACACCCCGACTTATAAGGCATTCATCGACTTTGCCGCCGACAACAACCTGGAATATATCATCATCGATGACGGCTGGAGCGGAAACGAATCCTTATTGAAAGACCTGAATCCGGATATCGATTTAAAGGAACTGGTAGCCTACGGAAACCAGAAGGGCGTCGGCATCATTCTCTGGGCAAGCTGGCGAAACTCTGCCAAAGATACGGAAGCTGCATTCAGCCACTATGCACAGATGGGTATCAAAGGCTTCAAGATAGACTTCTTCGACCGTGACGACCAGCCACTGGTACAGTCTGTAGAACGTATTGTAGCCTGCGCCGCCGAGCACCGCCTGGTATTGGACCTGCATGGCCTCAAGCCATACGGTATACAGCGCACCTATCCCAACGTCCTGAACTTTGAAGGTGTAAAGGGATTGGAGAACGCCAAATGGGAACCGATAGTGAACGGAGCCCCCCTCCACAACTTCCCACGCTATGACGTGACTGCTCCCTACCTGCGTATGCTTATAGGCCCGATGGACTACACACCGGGAGCCACAATGAACGCAACCCGCGAAACCTTCCGTGCCGTCAACGACCATCCGATGAGCCAGGGTACGCGCGTCCACCAGATGGCGATGTACACCCTCTTCGAAGCCCCGCTGCAAATGCTTGCCGACAGCCCCAGCAAATATATGAAGGAGCAGGAATGCACGGACTTCATTGCCAAAGTGCCTACCGTTTTCGACGAGACCGTGGCACTGGACGGTGAAGTAGGCGAATACCTTACACTGGCACGCCGCAAGGGAGACGTCTGGTACATCGCCTCCATGACCGACTGGACACCACGCGACTGTACCATCGACCTTTCCTTCCTCGGAGAAGGAAGTTACGAAGCCGAAATCTTTTCCGACGGCATCAATGCCGACCGGGAAGCAACCGACTACAAGAAAGAAGTACGCACCGTGACCTCGGGAGACAAGCTGAACATACACATGGCACCCGGAGGAGGATGGACAGCACGGATATGGAAAAGATGATAGGGTGATAAAGTAATGACATGATAAGTGCAATAGGGTGACAGTTACGTTAAAAGTGCTGTCACCCTATTCCTTTATCACTTTTAACATACCTCTACGTGAACCTTTTATATCCTATCTTGTTTTTTCTCACAAAAGCCTAAGGTACCATAGGGCAGGAATTTATATTAAACCTAAACAATTATAAAAGTATGAAGAAATTTATTCCCCTATTATTAGCGGTCTTTGCAGTGACGCTTGCATCTTGCGAAAAAGACCCTGACATGGATAAGCTGGACAATAATTATCTGGTTTATACCAACTATGACAAGAAGGCGGATTTCAAAACCTTCGAAACTTATTACTTGCCGGACAGCATTCTGGTCATCGGTGATAAGGAAAACGCCGAATACTGGAAAGATGAGAATGCCCAGGAAATTCTCAGCGCTTATGTTGCTAACATGAACAGCCGCGGCTACATCCGTGTGGATGACCGGGAAGAAGCCGACCTTGGCTTGCAGGTAAGCTATGTCAGAAGTACCTATTACTTCACCGACTACGGACGTCCCGAATGGTGGTGGAACTATCCAGGCTACTGGGATGCTCCTTACTGGGGCAACTGGGGCGGATGGTATTATCCCTATGCCGTGAACTATTCCTACAGTACCGGTTCCTTTATCAGCGAATTGTTGAATCTGGAGGCGCCGCAAGGCCAGAGCGAGAAACTTCCTGTTCTGTGGACCAGCTATATGAGCGGCTTGCTGAGTGGTTCTACTTCTGTCAATACCAAACTTGCCGTGCAAGGTGTGAACCAAGCTTTCACTCAATCAACTTACCTGACTAACAAGTAGTGACAAGCTACGAGCTATAAGTGACAAATGACGGGTTACCCAATATTAAGGTAACAAGAATAATACGGCAGCATCCTTTCCGGACTGGGAAGTTGCCATTGAACCAAAAAACAAGAACAAAGTATGAAAACAATAAAATATCTTTCCTTGAGAGTATTTGCGGTTGCCGCTCTTGCTCTCGTCTTCGCCCTACCGACGAAGGCACAGATGACCGATAACGGTTATGCCAATATCGACTGGCAATATAACTTTCCCCTCAGCAACAACTTCGCCGACAAATCAAGCGGCTGGGGTATGAATTTTGAAGGCGGTTACTTCCTGACAGACAATTTTGCATTGGGAGCTTTCTTGAACTACCATAGCAACCATGAGTATTTCGGTCGCCAGACACTTCCCGTAGGCGAAGGCGGCAGTCTGAATACCGACCAGCAGCACACTGCATTCCAGTTGCCTTTCGGTCTGGCCTCCCGCTATGTATGGAACCGTGGAGGTGCATTCCAGCCGTATGCCGGTGTAAAACTGGGTGCTGAATATGCACAGTTGAAGTCAACTTTCAACGTATTCGAAGCCAACAAAGATACATGGGGTTTCTATGTATCTCCTGAAATTGGTTTCAATGTGTATCCTTGGGCTTATGGACCGGGCTTGCATTTCGCAGCCTATTACAGCTACGGTACGAACAAAGGTGACCTCTTTACGTACAGCGTAGACGGTTTGAGTAATTTCGGTCTGCGCGTAGGTATTGCGTTCTGATAAGACACACACTTAAAGCTTAACAGATAGAATTTAATTGTTTCAAAATTGAAGAAGAAAAGAGCCTTTCCTGCGTGAGCAAGGGAGGCTCTTTTTAATTTGTACCAATTATTTTTTTCCTCTCAGCATCGCCTTATATACCGCCTCCTGAATCCTCGTCCTTATATCCAGCCTCATCAACTTGTTATTCCACACATCCGGATAGGTGCGGTTGCTCAAAAAGACATAAACCAAGCCGTTCTCCGGGTCTGTCCAGGCGCAAGTGCCCGTGAAACCGGTATGACCGTAAACAGAAGCAGGGGCAGACTCTGCGCAGGGACTCTTCTGGGGATTATGCCGGTCGGGCTTATCAAATCCCAGCCCCCGGCGGCTTATCCTTGAGACGGTGGTAGTAAATACCCTGCAGGTCTCCTTGCTCAAATAGCGTTTACCGTCCAGTTCACCCCCATTCAGCAGCATCTGATAGACTTTTGCCACTTCTCCGGCAGTGGAGAACAGCCCGGCATTACCGGAAACGCCGCCCTGAAAAGCTGCAGATTCATCATGTACAAATCCTTGCAAGGTAGTCTTACGCAAGAAAGGATCTGTTGATGAAGGTACAATATCTTCCTTCTTCAAGAAGCGCAGAGGAAGATACCCCGTACGCTCCAATCCCATCGGAGTATAGAATTCCTTGGCCAGATATTCGTCCATAGACATGCCGGTGCGCGCCTCGACCAACTGCTGCAACAAGATAAAGCCCACACAACTATAACGGTAACGTTTATCTCTAAGCGAAGTATCCACAATCTTCTGCAAGTACTCTTGCTTGAAGGAACGGTTCAGCCAAAGGCTGTCGGACACTTGCATCGTATATTCCGGTGTCTGCACCTTCGACGTCAGTCCCTGACGGAAGCGGAACTTAGGGTTCGCCCAAGTCTGCCGTCCGATGCGTGCGGAATGCCGGGCATCGGGACGTGCCTTGAACAAAGTGCCGGTGTAGCTCTCTTCATCAATCGCTTCCTGATAGAATAGCAAGGTAGAAGGTAGACCGGATTCATGCATCAGCAGTTCGCGTACCGTAATATTCTTCTTGTCCGTATCCTGTAGGAAAGGCAGATAATCCGACACCCGGTCTGTAAGATTGAGGCGTCCGCCATCGTACAACTTCATCACAGCAAGCAGCGTGGCTGTGGTCTTTGTCAGCGAAGCGATGTCGTATACATCCGTCTTCTTTACGGGAAGCGCCTTGCTTCCGGCCTCGTTCCAGACGTGGGTACCGAAAACTTTATTATACATCTCCCTACCATCCTTCAGCACCACCACCTGGCAACCGGGGTAAGCCCCTTCACGAATGCCTTCTTCAGCTATCTTGTCTATTTCAGCCAGCAGACGGGAATTCATACCATGCTCTTCGGGTACAAAGCGGGGGGCGCTTTGAGGAGTCAGCGTCACTCCCGCACCGGCAGCAAACCGACTACCGATACTGGCAGACAAGCGTCCCTCTGAACAAGCGCTGCCATAAACAATCCGGGCAACCTGCCGCTGTACCTCCTCGTTGGAGGAGTGTGCCAAAATCACCGCTTCAGCAGCAGCGTCCCCTTGTTTTATCTGCAATACCTGCTTGCCAGGAATAAAGAACAGATAAACCACCGGTACGTCAGGAGCGAACTTTGCAAAGAAATTCTGATAGGGCGTCAAACGGTGTTCGGTGACACAGACCAGAATACGTTTGTACTTGGCCAGCGCATTCCTCAAACGGTTCCCGTCAGCCTCCGGCAGATTCTTGCCCAAATGGAACTCCACAGGACGGGTATACTGCGACAGTTCCTTGAGGAACGGCTGGATTTCCTGCGCTTCTCCCACATTGAGCACGGCAACTTCACCGATGGAAGGGTCCAGCGGAAGTACCTCGTCCCGGTTATCCAGCACAGTGATGGCCGCCAAGTTCAGCCGGCGCATCAAATCACGCGTTTTCGGAGTATTGATGCGGGTCCCCAAACCTGAAAGCTGTACATGGGGTTTCTTTTCCAACCCAAGGGCATATTTATATTTCAGTACTTTACGGCATTTCGCCTCTATCTCTTTCTCTGTCAGCTCCCCTTTTTTCACAGCGGCAAGCACAGCCTCCACTTCTTCCTTAATACGCCGGGGGACAAGCAGCAAATCATTGCCGGCTTTCAGCGCCTGCAAACAGATGCTTTCATTGCCCGATACCCCTTTCATGGCAAGGGCATCTGTAAAGACAAGCCCCTGAAAGCCGAGGTCATTCACCAACAGACCGGAAACTACCTTACGCGAAAGCGAAGACGGGAGCCCCTTTTGCGGCTCTATGGTAGGCACCTCCAAGTGCCCCACCATCATTCCTCCCAATCCGGCACGAATGGCTTTTCTGAAAGGATAAAGCTCTATACTGTCCAGACGGGCACGGGTAAAAGGCAGCACGGGCAACGCCTTATGAGAATCCACATCCGTATCCCCATGCCCCGGAAAGTGCTTGCTGACAGAAAGTACACCACCATCCTCCAACCCTTTGGAGTAGGCAACAACCTTGTTCGCCACATTGAACGGACTTTCACCGAAGGAACGGGTATTGATAACCGGATTCTTGGGATTGATATTCACATCCGCTACAGGAGCAAAATTCACTTGCACCCCCAGTTCACGGCATTGGCGGGCCACTTCGCGCCCATATTCATAAATCAGTGTATCGTTCTGTATGCAGCCCAGCACCATGTTTCGCGGAAAGTTCGGAGTACCGCGGAGGCGCATAGCCAGTCCCCATTCACCGTCAAAGGTAATCATCAGCGGAACTTCCGCCATCCGCTGCGCCTCATTGGTCAACATCACCTGGTTCTGCATCAATCCGCCGGAGAATAACAGACCGCCTACCTTATAGTCCTCCACCACCTTACGCAGCAGTTCCTTGTTGGCCTTGTCCTGCTGGGGGGCAATCGTATAGATGAACAGTTGTCCGATGCGTTCTTTCAGAGTCAGACGCTGCATGACGGAATCCACCCACTGCCTGCACCGCACGTCACTGTTCAAGAGACGTACAAGCGAAGGGTCGTTCGGCGGCACCGGAGTAAACGGCATCGGGCCAAGCTGCGCTTTCAGAAGCGGACAAAGACAACACAATATAGTGATATAGGCAAGCAGGTATATTCTCTTCATTCCTTATAGATAGATTGTTTTTAGGGGATTTGCGGAATAATACTTTTATAAATCAATTCCTGGATATCTCTTCTTATATTCATGTCACCCAGTTTCGTGTTCCATACATTGGGGCACAAGCGGTTGCTGAGGAATACATACACTGTCTTGTTTTCCGGGTCCACCCAAGCACAAGTACCGGTAAATCCGGTATGTCCATATACTGCTTCCGGAGCGGAAGGAGCACAAGGGCTGCGCTTCACAATGGATACATCCGGCTTGTCGAATCCCAGACCGCGACGGCTGATGGCGGATTTCTCCGTCGTAAACAAACGGCAGGTTGCCTTACTCAAGAAACGCTTGCCATTGAATTCACCGCCGTTCAGCAACATTTGATAAACCTTTGCCACCTCTTCGGCCGTAGAGAAAAGTCCTGCATTACCGGACACCCCACCCATGCAGGCAGCAGTCTCGTCATGCACATATCCGCATATATCCTGGCGACGCAGGAAGTCATTGGATGCCGTGGGCATGATTTCCGCTTTAGTGAACTTCGTCAAAGGCAGAAACATAGTACGTTGCAATCCCATCGGGGCATAGAACTCACGGGCAAGGTACAAATCCATCGGCAGCTCCGTCACCTTCTCCACTACCTGCTGCAACAGCACGAAGCCGAGGTCGCTGTAAACATAACGTTTGCCATCCAACTCGCACTTGGCTATCCGCTGAAGGATGGAATTCTTGAAACTCTTGTTCAGCCACATGCCATCTGCCATGTGCAGAGTATAGGCCGGTGTATTCTTGTCGGACACCATCCCTTTCCGGAACTTAAAATCGGAACAATAATAGCTATGCTCGCTTACCTGCGTACGATGCCACTCGTCCACCCAACTCTGGGAGTACGGGCCGTGTACCGAATTCGGGTCTATGATGTCCAGGTAGAAGCGGATATAGGGAGGAAGCCCCGATTCGTGGAACAAAAGTTCGCGGATGGTAATGTTCCGCTTGTTGCCATTGCGCAAGAAGGGCAGATAAGCGGAAACCTTGTCATCCAGTTTTATCTTGCCCTCATCATACAGTTTCATGACGGCAAGCAACGTAGCCGTAGTCTTGGTCAGCGAAGCCAAATCAAAAAGGTCCGAAGAACGGACAGTAGTGGTATCCTTATCAGAGTGGGTTCCGAAGCCTTTGTCATATACCGGCAGTCCGTCTTTCCACACCAGCACGCGGCAACCGGGATAAGCTCCCGCTTCCAGTCCCTTCCGGGCAACGGCATCGATACTTTGCAGCACATACGATTTCATGCCGTAATCTTCCGGAACAGTCTTCCCCGGTTTCATGCCCGGCTCAATCATACAGCCCGTTCCCGCTGGAAACAGTTTACCGATACTCATCGACATTCTGCCACTGGCCGGCTTTTTGGCAAAAAGAACATCAGCCACGTATTGCTGCAAATCCGTCTCTGCCGAATGTGCCAGCACCACAGCGCTAGATTTGGCAAGTGCGGGCATCAGAGGTTGCAATGTACGGTAAGAAGTAAAAAAAGTATAGACCAGCGGAGCACGCAGGTTCAAGCCTTCCAGAAAGGCCACATCACGGTCGCTGACATAAGCCGAACCGGTGATGCTGATAACCACGCGACGGAAAGCAGCCAACTGCCCCTGCACTTCCTGCCAGAGAGCCTCATCGGCATTCCAAGGCAAGTGGAAATGGCTGATGCCTGCATTCTTTTTCATAGCTTCCACAAAGGGAGCATCCGCCTCCTTCTCTCCGATGCTGAGCACGGCAATATCACCTTCCACCGGTGCCAGCGGGAGGACATCGAAATAATTGTTCAATACAGTCACTGCCGAACGGCGCAACTTGGCAGCCAACGCCTGCGCTTCCTCCGTATTGATGCGATAGCTCATTCCGCTGACCCGAAGTTGCGGCTGGCGGTTTCTCAAACCAAGCATATACTTGTACATCAATACCTTGCGGCACTTGGCATCAAGTTCGTCCTTACTCAGTTGTCCCGACTCCACTGCATCTACCAGCTCCTGCACCGCATTCTTCGTATTGAACTGTACCAGCACCATATCATTTCCCGCCAGCAGCGCTTTGGTAGTTACCTGCGGAATGGCAGACACACCCTTCATGTCCAAGGCATCGGTAAACACCAGCCCTTTAAAGCCGAGTTCATCCTTCAACAACCCGGTCACCACATTCCGCGACAAGGAAGAAGGAGTCACCCCGTCCGGGTCCAGCGCCTGCACTTGCAGATGGCCTACCATGACACCCCCCAATCCGGCACGTACCATTTCCTTGAAGGGATAAAGCTCCACACTGTCCAGGCGTGCACGGTCGTAGTGCAAGGCGGGAAGCGCCTTATGAGAATCCACATCCGTGTCGCCATGCCCGGGGAAATGCTTGCAAACGGAAAGTATGCCCCCGCTTTCGAGCCCACGGCTGTATGCCACCACCTTTTCCGCCACCCGCTGCGGGTTCTCGCCAAAGGAGCGTACGTGTATCACCGGGTTCAGCGGATTCGTATTGACATCCGCATCGGGTGCAAAATTGACGTGTACCCCCAATTCGCGAAACTGGCGGGCCACCTCACGTCCATATTCTTCAATCAGGCCATTGTCCTCGATACATCCCAAGGCGGCATTACGGGGATAGTCCGGAGCGCCTTTCAGCCTCATTGACAGTCCCCACTCTCCATCGAAAGTAACCATAACGGGAATCTTGGCATCCTTCCGGGCCATATTGGTCAAGATAGCCTGCTCTTCCGGAGTACCTTCGGAAAACAGCAAGCCACCGACCTTGTATTTCTTTACCAGCTCGCGCATCTGCTTTTTCGTGGCCTTGTCTGCTCTGGCCGGAATGGTGGCAACGATGAGCTGCCCCACTTTTTCGTGTACATTCAGACCTGACAACACGGAGTCCACCCATTGCCGGCACCGGTTGTCTGCAGCCGAAGGAAGAAACGGGCCTCCCGTCTGGGCGTGAAGTGAAGATAATCCCAATATAAACAATCCTGCAACCCATAAAAGGAGGGTGAGTCTTTTCATCATGCTATTTTTCAGTTAAAGTAAGTACCATTTCTCCTACGTAGATGCCACTCTTTCCGGTGTGCAGCACGGGAACGCTCTTGCCGTCCGCATTCAGATAAACGGCAGGCTTTTCCATAAAAGTATGCGAATGTCCTCCCAAAATGACATCAATGCCACGCGTCTTGCCTACCAGGTTCTCGTCGGAAGCGCCTTCGGGATTTGCACTGCGGATACCCAAATGAGACATGCAAATCACAACCTCGCAATTCTCCTTCTCCCTGAGAAGGTCTGTCATTTCCTGGGCCACCTTTATCGGGTCGTTGTAGACAATGCCTACGCATTTATCCGCCTGCACCAGCCCTTCCATCTTGGGGGCCAGGCCGAAGATACCGATTTTCACCCCTTCGCGCACCAAGGTGATATAAGGCTTCACCAGTCCTTCGAGTACCGTACCCGTCACGTCATAATTGGAACAGACCACGGGAAAATCCGCCATACGGAACAATTCCGCCATATTCTCAAGTCCGAAATCAAATTCATGATTACCTATCGTCATGGCATCATAGCCCATGAGGTTCATCATCTTGACCTCCAGCTCGCCTTTGAAAAAGTTATAATAAGGGGTGCCTTGCGAGATGTCTCCGCAATCCAGCAGCAACATATCCGGATGCTTGCCGCGAAACTGCTTTACAAAACCGGCACGGCGCACCACACCGCCCATCCCGGCATACTCGTCGGCAGCCTCGGCGCTGATGGGTTCTATACGGCTGTGCGTATCGCTGGTGTGCAGGATAAACAGTTGTTTTCCGGATTGGCCGGACGATACAGAATCGGCGGACACCAGGCAAAGGGGTTCTTCAGTAATGACACGCCCCTCTTGCTGTGCCGATGCGGGGAGCATGAAAAGCAGCAGGGCTGCCAAGGAATACATATGTTTCATAGAACTTCTGTTTTTTTAATGCTTACTCTTTAACGACCACTCTTCCCTCCATGCGCGAAGTCACCTTCTTGCCGGCTGCCGTCTGCTTCTCCACATACTTCATGAACAGACCACGCAGTGTAGCCCCATCCGGGCACTCCCTTTTATCCGCCTGCAGGAAAGCCGTCATTCCATCGTTTCCATCAGCCAGATAATCAATCGTGGCAACCGTATAGTCACGGTCATCCTCCACCGGCTTGCCGGCAATGGAAGCCTGGAGCAGCTTGCCATCCTTGCTGATTTCCAACTGTATACCACTCACCCCTTCACCAAGTCTCACCGCAATGTTTTCAAACAAGTGCTTCATGGCAGAGCCTTTCATCGTCAGCACACAGAGCGAATTCTCAAAAGGCAATATCTCATAGATGTTTTCGGTAGTGATGTCTCCTTCCGTCAGGGAGTTCCGGATTCCACCGATATTGATTAGCCCCATATCGGCCGGTTTGCCCAGCACTTCCACCGCAGCCTCACGCAGTACATCTGCAATCAGATTGGATAAAAGGCTTTCGGGCCGGAATCTGTCCATCGACATTTCTGCGGTTCCCACCACATGATACATAACGCTGTCCATCCGGGCCTTGTAGGGCGCCAGCAGAGCCACGGCTTCGGCATCCGGCTCGGCATCCCAGACAGAGTTCATGGGAATTCTGCCTCCCTCTACCTTGGTCACTTCGTAGGAAGAATGGCAGGAAACCAATAGAAGCGCAACCGCCAACACTGCCCCCGAAAGGAGACTGAAAGTTTGTTTCTTCATATTCATTTAGTTTTAAATTGCTACAAATATACTTTTCTTTTGCGACTGAGCCACACAATTAACCGATTATTTAGACTTGCGTTTAGCAGAATGAAACGCTCAAAAATCATCCCAACTGGCGAAAAAAAGCTTGAAGCACTTGTGTATCTGGCAAATAATTCGTTCCTTTGCACCGCTTTCGCGCAATCGCTGTCAGGACACCAAGAGAGAAGCCTGGTATGTTGCGTTGTAACGATGAAACAATTTAATAATAAAAACAATGGATTTAATTAAAATTGCAGAAGAAGCATTTGCTACCGGAAAACAGCACCCGAGCTTCAAGGCAGGTGACACTGTAACAGTAGCATATCGTATTGTCGAGGGTAACAAGGAACGTGTACAGCTGTACCGTGGTGTTGTTATCAAGATTGCCGGACATGGAAACAAGAAGCGTTTTACAGTACGTAAGATGTCAGGAACCATAGGCGTAGAACGTATTTTCCCGATTGAATCACCGGCTATCGACAGCATCGAAGTGAACAAAGTGGGTAAAGTTCGTCGCGCTAAACTGTACTACCTGCGCGCTCTTACCGGTAAGAAAGCAAGAATCAAAGAAAAAAGAGTTAACGGTTAATTCCAGACTCCTATTTCGAAATAAAAAAGGGAAACTGACAATGTCGGTTTCCCTTTTTTAGTGATATACACAGTAGACATACACACCATGCGATACTCTACTGCTACTCCCTCATTCAAAACATTGTAAGCCTGCGCTCCTTTCCTTTCACATAAGCCTTCCTTCTTGCTGATATGTTAGTTTATCAGCGCCCAACGGCCGTGAGGCGCTCTGCTAACGACCGTCAACAAGGTGCTTTATGGCCGTTAGGCGAACGCCTCACGGTCGTTAAACAGCTCTCATATGCATAGCTTGCCTATACTGAATACCTATCTTATCCATACCAAAAGCCTGACTTCCACCTATTATCGCACGGGCTTTTACGAAGTTAATACCGTGTTTGCAGGAAACCAATAGCTTGTTTACACGATATTGGCAAATTGCCCCATATCCTATTAATTTATTGTACTACAAGACATTAATAGATTATTTGGCGTAAATTTAAGGTGGAAGCAACTTTTGCTTCCACCTTTTCAAGTTGCTTCCACAGCATCCGCAACCCCGATGAATAAAGGGATACAGAGAATGGGTGGAAGTGTGGAAGCAACTTGTGCATAACTTTATTGCTGAGGAATATGTGCCACCAAAGAAAAAAAGGTGTGTCGAAACTCTCATAAACTAAAAATCACCCTCGCCACAGATAGGTGTAGCGAGGGTGACTTCGATAGAAGGGGAGTTTTGACATATCCCCTCCTTTATCAGTTTCCCTAATATTGATTACTTGATATCTCTCAGCTCCCAGCCCAACGCACTGGCACCCAGCACTGCAGCATCAGAGTCCTTCAACTCGGAAGCCAGCAACTTGGTCTTGCCTTTGTAGATATTCAATACATTGTCGTCAATAGCTTTCTGGATAGGCTTGAAAATATAGTCTCCCGCTTTTGCCAGACCACCGAACAACACGATAGCTTCCGGACTGGAGAAAGCGATGAAGTCAGCCAAAGCCTCACCCAAGATGGTTCCGGTAAACTCAAAGATGTCTTGAGCAATCTTGTCACCCTTCACCGCTGCATCATACACATCCTTGGAAGTAATGTTTTCTGCCGGAATGTCGCGCAACAAACTCGGTTCGGTACTCTTGGTCAAGAACTCACGTGCAGAACGCGCCACACCCGTAGCCGAACAATAAGTTTCCAGACAGCCGTGACGTCCGCATCCGCAGAGACGTCCGTTTTCACGACGGATAATAGTATGTCCCAACTCTCCGGCAAAACCGTCATGGCCATATACCATCTGACCGTTAATAACGATACCGCTACCTACACCGGTGCCAAGAGTTATCATGATAAAGTCTTTCATACCACGAGCCGCACCGTAAGTCATTTCACCGATACCGGCAGCATTGGCGTCGTTTGTCAAAGCGGTAGGGATACCCAAGCGCTCTTCAAACATGGCAGCCAAAGGAATTACACCCTTCCAGGGAAGGTTCGGGGCAAACTCAATAGTACCGCTGTAATAGTTTCCGTTAGGAGCACCGATACCGATACCTTTTATCTTGTCTACTCCACCGTTGGCAATAATGAGCGGCAACAGATTCTTGCAAACTTCGTCTACGTAATCATTGACGTCCTCATAAGCTCCGGTTTTGATGGAACTGCTTGCAATAATAGTTCCGCGTGCGTCTACAATACCAAAGACGGTGTTTGTTCCGCCTATGTCAATGCCCACTACATAGGGCTTTTCCATGTTTGAATTCATGATATTACTTTTGTTTAAAGGGTTAGTTAATCACATTCATGGTTACAAAAATCACAAAGAAAAACGACACTGCAAAATCTTTTTTTAAAAAAGTTTGCAACTTTTGCAACTTTTCGTAGCATTGCTGCGTCTAATAGTGAAAATTAATAAGAGTAAAGCAATAAACAGGGAAAACAGTGATACAACTAAAAGACATTAACAAGACCTACAACAACGGAGCACCGCTGCATGTGCTCAAAGGTATCAACCTCGACATTCAGAAAGGCGAATTTGTTTCCATCATGGGCTCATCGGGTTCGGGAAAGTCCACTTTACTCAATATACTGGGTATTCTGGATAGTTACGACACGGGGGAATATTATCTGAACGGTACCCTCATCAAGAACCTCAGCGAAACGAAGGCAGCCGAGTACCGCAACCGTATGATTGGTTTCATCTTCCAGTCCTTCAATCTCATTTCCTTCAAGAATGCAGTGGAGAATGTGGCGCTTCCTCTCTTTTATCAAGGAGTGAGCCGCCGCAAACGTAATGCGCTGGCACTGGAATATCTGGACCGCCTGGGGCTGAAAGAGTGGGCACACCACATGCCAAATGAGATGTCCGGTGGACAGAAACAACGTGTAGCCATCGCCCGTGCCCTCATTACCCAACCGCAGATTATCCTTGCCGATGAACCTACCGGCGCACTCGACAGCAAGACTTCCGTAGAGGTGATGCAGATTCTAAAGGAACTGCACGATACGGGCATGACCATCGTAGTCGTGACCCACGAAAGCGGTGTTGCCAACCAGACGGACAAGATTATCCATATCAAAGACGGTATCATAGGTAGCATCGAGACGAATCTGAACCACGATGCAAGCCCGTTCGGAAAAGACGGATTCATGAAATAATAAAGGAAGAGCCCCCTCCCCCTTTAATTTTTAATTCTTAATTTTTAATTATCAATGATAGACCTTTGGCAAGAAATATACGGAACCATCAAACGCAACAAACTGCGTACATTCCTGACGGGCTTTGCCGTGGCATGGGGAATCTTCATGCTCATCGTGCTGCTCGGAGCCGGAAACGGTATCATACATGCCTTCGAGCAAAATGCGTCGGAGCGCGCCTTGAACTCTATCCGCATCTTCCCCGGCTGGACCACCAAGTCATACGACGGTCTGAAAGAAGGACGCCGCGTCCAACTGGACAACCGGGACATGGATGACACGGAGAAGCAATTCACTGAAAATGTCATCAGTGCCGGTGCCACCGTGCGGCAAAGTAATGTAAACGTCAGCTTCGGACAAGAATATATCAATATCTCTCTGCTGGGCGTATATCCCAACTACACCGAAGTGGAAACCGTGAAAACAGCGGACGGACGTTTCATCAACTACAACGACCTGAAAGACCGACGTAAAGTCATCATCCTCCATAAGAAATCTGCAGATATCCTTTTCGGAAAAACGCATACTGAACCCATCGGACAATTTGTCAATGCCAGTGGAGTGGCCTATCAAGTAGTAGGCCTCTACAATGACCAGGGAGACCGCGAGGCAAACGAAGCGTATATCCCCTTCTCCACCTTGCAGACCATCTATAATAAAGGAGACAAGCTGAATAACATCATCTTTACAACCAAGAACCTGCACAGCATAGAAAGTAACGAAGCCTTTGAAAAAGAATACCGCAAGGCTATTGCCACCAATCACCGCTTTGACCCCACGGATGAGAGCGCCATATGGATATGGAATCGTTTCACCAACTATCTGCAGACACAGAATGCAATGGGTATCCTCCGGACTGCAATCTGGGTTATCGGTATCTTCACACTGTTGAGTGGGATTGTCGGCGTGTCGAACATAATGCTGATTACCGTGAAAGAACGTACCCGGGAATTTGGTATCCGTAAGGCATTGGGAGCAAAACCTTTCTCCATCCTTTGGCTGATTATTGTGGAAAGCGTGACTATCACTACGCTATTCGGTTATATCGGTATGGTGGCAGGCATCGGGGTGACGGAATGGATGAACTCTGCTTTCGGTAGCCAGACGATGGATGCCGGCATGTTCCAGCAGACCATGTTCTCCGATCCCACCGTAGACCTCAGTATTGCTATCCAAGCTACCTTGACCCTTATCATAGCGGGTACGTTGGCTGGGTTCTTCCCGGCTAAGAAAGCGGTAAGTATCAGTCCTATTGAAGCACTTAGAGCAGATTAAAGATTATGAGAATAGACATAGATACGTGTGAGGAAATCCTCATCACAATAACAAGGAACAAAACGAGAAGCCTGCTTACGGCGTTCGGCGTATTCTGGGGTATCTTTATGCTGGTGGCGCTTATCGGTGGCGGCCAGGGCATGCAGGAAGAACTAAAATCCCAGTTCGAAGGATTTGCAACCAACTCGGGCTTTATCGCTGCACAAAAGACAAGCGAGGCTTATAAAGGTTTTCGCAAAGGACGATGGTGGGATTTGGAGATGGAAGATGTGGACCGTGTACGCAATGTGGACGGTGTGGCGCTTGCCACGCCTTCCATTGCCTTATGGGGACAAGTGGCTGTCTACGGAGACAACAAGTACGACTGTAGTGTGAAAGGCTTGTATCCCGAATATGAACAGATAGAACATCAAGAGATGACCTATGGACGTTTCATCAATGATGTCGACATTAAAGAGTCGCGTAAAGTGTGTGTAATCGGCAAACGTGTTTATGAAAGCCTCTTCAAACCCGGTGAAGACCCCTGCGGCAAATATGTCCGGGTAAATGGTATCTATTACCGGGTTATCGGAATGTGTTCATCCGAAGGCAATGTCAATATACAAGGGCAGGCCTCTGAAGCCATTACATTGCCTTTTTCCACCATGCAACAGACCTACAACCTCGGAAAGAAACTGCATGTAGTATGTTTCATCATGAAACCGGGAGTAAAAGTGAAAGACGTGCAGCCCGAAGTGGAACGTCTTGTAAAAGCGGCGCACTACATTGCTCCCGATGACAAACAAGCCGTCATGCTTCTGAATGCGGAAGCTATGTTCTCCATGATGGACAACCTGATGATTGGAGTGCGCTTTCTAATCTGGATGGTAGGTTTGGGGACGCTGTTTGCCGGAGCTATCGGCGTATCGAATATCATGATGGTAACCGTCAAGGAGCGCACAACGGAAATAGGCATACGCCGTGCCATAGGTGCCCGTCCTAAAGACATTCTGCAACAAATTCTTTCGGAAAGCATGGTGCTGACCACTATAGCGGGTATGGCAGGTATTTCTTTTGCCGTATTTGTACTGCAAATACTTGAAAAGGCCGCCAATGACCCTGGAGTTATCAAAACCCACTACCAGGTTTCATTCGGACTGGCTATCGGAACCTGTATCCTCCTCATCGCATTAGGAGTGCTTGCCGGACTGGCACCTGCCTATCGCGCCATGGCAATCAAGCCAATTGAAGCCATCAGGGATGAATAAACTTATAGAGAGACCACTAACCGTAAGCCATGAAATAATGGCTATATCAATCGTAAATAATTAAATCGTAAATATAAGATGAAAACAAAGAAGTTTCTGAAAATCGCATTATTGGTAGTAATTGCTGCCTTATTCATTTGGACATTCGTTTTTCTGTACCAGAAGTCCCAACCTAAAGTAACAGTATACGAAACGATAGTTCCGGAAGTGACAGACCTTGAAAAGACTACCGTAGCCACCGGCAAAGTGGAACCGAGAGATGAAGTCCTTATCAAGCCGCAGATTTCCGGTATCATTGCCGAAGTATACAAGGAAGCAGGACAAAGTGTGAAGCAAGGGGAAGTGCTTGCCAAAGTAAAGGTGATACCCGAACTGGGACAATTGAACTCTGCCGAAAGCCGCGTACGATTGGCGGAAATCAACGCTGCCCAAGCCGAAACGGATTTCGCCCGTACCCAGAAACTGTACAACGACAAGCTTATCAGCGCTGAAGAGTACGAAAAAGGGGAAGTAAGCGTGAAGCAGGCACGCGAGGAACTGCAGACAGCAAAAGATAACCTGGAAATTGTAAAGGAAGGCATCACCAAGAACAGCGCCTCTTTCAGTAGTACCCTGATCCGTTCCACCATTACCGGTCTGATTCTGGATGTACCCATCAAAGTCGGTAACTCGGTTATCATGAGTAACACTTTCAATGACGGAACCACCATCGCTACCGTTGCCAACATGAACGATTTGATTTTCCGCGGCAACATTGACGAAACGGAAGTGGGCCGTGTGCACGAAGGCATGCCGGTGAAACTGACAATCGGCGCCCTGCAGAATCTTTCGTTCGATGCCACACTGGAATACATATCTCCGAAGGGTGTGGAAGAAAACGGTGCCAACCAGTTTGAAATCAAAGCTGCCATTGCCGCACCGGACAGCGTACAGATACGTTCCGGCTATTCTGCCAACGCAGAAATCGTATTGGACCGTGCCCAGAAAACGCTTGCCGTACCGGAAAGTACCGTTGAATTCAATGGTGACAGCACCTTTGTATATGTAATGACGGACAGCGTACCGGTACAGAAGTTCGAACGCCGCCCCATCCAGGTCGGCATGAGTGACGGCATAAAGATTGCCATCAAAAGCGGTATCAGTGCCCAGGATAAGATTCGCGGTACAGAGAAAAAGGATTAACAAACGGAATAGCTTAAAAAGATATACGATATGAATAAAAAGATATTCTTATACCTCGCAATATTCGGCAGTATCTCAGTGCAGGCGCAGGAACGATGGTCTTTACGCCAATGCATAGACTATGCCATCGAGCATAACATCAGTATCCGCCAGACAGCCAACGCTGCCGAACAGAGTGCTGTCGAAGTAAATACAGCCAAATGGGCACGACTGCCGAACCTGAATGCCAGTGCCGGCCAGAGCTGGAACTGGGGACGTACGCAAACAGCCATCAAAAATGAGGATACGGGAGACTATTCCACTGTATACGTCAACACCAGCAGCCACAGCACTAATATGTCTGTCAATACCAGCATACCTATCTTTACCGGTCTGGAAATTCCCCACCAGTATGCATTGGCCAAACTAAACCTCAAAGCTGCCATTGCCGACCTGGACAAAGCCAAGGAAGACATTGCCATCAATATAGCTTCGGCCTACCTTCAGGTGCTGTTCAATGAAGAGCTCCACCAGGTGGCGTTGGGACAAGTGCAATTGAGCAAAGAGCAATATGTCCGCATCAGCCGGCTTGCCGACTTGGGAAAAGCCTCTCCGGCAGAACTGGCAGAAGCCAAAGCACGTGTGGCACAAGACGAGATGAATGTAGTGCAGACAAACAACAACTATAAGTTGGCCCTGCTCGACCTTAGCCAGCTTATCGAACTGGAAACACCGGAAGGGTTCAATCTGGAATCTCCGGCAGTCAATCTGGATTTAGTCCCTCTCACTCCTCCGGATGAGATATTCCAAACAGCCATGGTGAGTAAGGCTTCCATACAAGCTGCACAGTTCCGCTTGGAAGGCAGTAAACACAATATCCGTATTGCCCAGAGCAACTACTACCCGCAACTGAGCCTGAACGGTAGTCTCGGTACGAATTACTATTCTACCATCGACCGTACTTTCAGCCAGCAGATGAACGATAACTTCAACAAATATGTAGGATTCAACCTCAGCGTACCTATTTTCAACCGTCTCTCTACCCGTAACCGGGTACGCACGGCACGCCTGCAACGTGAAAACTATGCCTTGCAATTGGATAATGCCAAGAAGACACTTTATAAAGAAATCCAACAAGCATGGTACAACGCCGCTGCTGCCGAAAGCAAATATACCAGTAGCCATACAGCCACCGTTGCCAGCGAAGAGTCTTTCAAGCTGATGAGCGAAAAGTATGAGAACGGAAAAGCAAATGCCGTAGAATACAATGAAGCAAAACAGAACCTTATGAAATCCCAATCAGACGAATTGCAAGCCAAGTATGACTATCTGTTCCGTACCAAGATTCTGGATTTCTATAAGGGAGAACCGATTGAATAAAAAAAGAAGTATAATTTTAGTTGTTGTGTTTGATTCTCCCCTCTCCCTGCCTCCAGGCTGACAAGAGGGGAGTTTTTTGTTCTTCTATCTCCTTTCCGAAGAGCGGGAAGAGCTACTGCCGGTAGAACTGCGGGTAGTGCTTGAAGAGCTGCTGCGACGGCTTTCGGAACTCCGTACGCCGGAAGCATTTCTTCTTTCCTTGCTTGCCGTCTTTACCCTGCTACGGCTGGGGCTCTTATCATTATTTTTAGTTCTTGTGGTTTCTATTTTCTCTTTACTCGACTTTCTGCCACTATCCACACTACTACGTCGCGTACTGCTGTTACGTGTACCTGTGCTAATGCGATTATTACTACCGTTGCTACGTCGCGTGGTATATACATCATCCCTGCCTGCCGGACGCTTATGCGAATTAGGGCGGATGTTCACCGAACCGAAATCTGAACGGCGGCTGGTGTGGTACGACTTATCATTCCGAATACTCCACGAACCGGTATAGTGCGGATGATGGTAACGACCGCGATAATAGCTGTTGTGATAGTGCGTACGATAATGCCCACCGCAATATGTACGGTAATGATACGGCCGCGGGAAATAGAAATGATTATGGTTGGTGTAAGTGATGTAAACCCTAAAAGACCAACGACCACCACTTACATAAACCGGACGGTAAAAATAGGCGGCCTGCATGAAACGGCCGTACTGCCGGTTATTCAGCACCCATCGAAGGTCGTCATTGCGCACATCCAGATAATCGTAATAGCGATTTAATGCCCATTCCTCCCCCCGAAGAACGTCATCCATCAGATAGCGTATACCGGAAATGAAATCATAGTTTATTTCGTACACGTCATTATACTGTTCTGTACTCAGGTTCAATTCATAGGCCATCTTGTCCGTAAGAAAGCGGGTCTCTTTACGCACTTTGCTGTTGCTCATTGCCGCACTACAAACAGCTGTACTCATCATAGCGGCAAAAAATATAAATATAATCCGTTTCATAACCCCTCCTTTTTTTAGTTATTCTTCTCATGATATTGTTTGATGAAGGCATTTATCTCGTTCTTGTCCGACGAGAAGGTCAGCTTGTCTATCGCATAATAGAAATTCGGTTTATCGGCTATTTTAGGATAAATCTTCTTCATCAACTGTTTCTTTTCACTGTCGAAACGATAAAAATCCATCAGACGGATACACTGGTCAGTAGTGAACCAAGAGGTCAGCAAGGCATGGTCGAGCACTTCCTTACGGTCTGAATCGAAACTCTGTTTTTCCATCAGCCCCATAAACTGTTCGAAGGCAGATGGTGACATCACCGGTTCATGCTGCTCGCCTCCTAACGGTCTGTCACCGGGTCTGCCAGGCTTGTGATGATTAGAAGTACCCCAGTTTCCACCAGGTCTTTTGTCCTCTGGAATGAAAATATCTTCCACTTCATTGATGGAGCAATGCACACGTTCATCATATAGGAGTTTTCCTCTTCGGGAATTCTCCCCACGGGATGGCGCTTCATAAACCTCTACCCGACAACTACCACGCAGATTGGCTACAAAACAACTGAAAGTAGGCAGGCAAACCTGCTGTCCGTCGACCAGTACCACCACTCTACGGTATGGACTTTCTATACGGATTCCGTCTATGGGCGCCGCTTTTATTGCGGGAAACGCTACCAGAACTAGACAAACACTTAATATCAAATGACGTATCATGACTTTTCTTTTTTTATTGTACGACAAAAATAGGGAGAGGAAATTCCCCTCCCTAATGATTGTCTCTATTTACAAGTAGGGAAATTCCTAATGACTGGGACTAATACCTAATCCTGATTCCATCTTCCTCCAATACAACCAGATGTTTTTTGTACAAATCTCCCACAGCCTTTTTGAAGGTTTTCTTGCTGACACCGAAAGTTGCATAGATTTCTTCTGCCGGACTCTTGTCATTCAAAGCTATCCGTCCGCCCTGTTCACGGATATAGTCCAGCAGCGTAGCTGAGAAATCTTCTACTTTAGCCTGCCCCGGTTTTTGAAGCAGCAGGTCTATCTTGCCGTCTTCACGTACCTGCTTCACATAAGCTTTCATCCTCATGCCCGTGTGCAGTGGCTGAAATATCTCGCTCTCATATAGCAAGCCGCTATATTCATCGTTGATGATCGCCTTGAATCCCAAATCCGTCTTCTGCCAAATCAGGATATCCACCTCCTGCCCCGACTCATAGGCGGCCTTCTCTTTGGAAAGATAACGGTCTACCTTGGCCGATGCCACGATACGATAGCTTTCATCATCCAAATGGGCATGAACCACATACTTCTTTCCCACCTGCATCTTCATTTTCTGTTCGCGGAAGGGGACGAAAAGATCCTTCATCAATCCCCAGTTAAGGAAAGCACCATACTGGTTTATCCACGCCACCTCCAAGCAGGCAAACTGCCCGACCTGCACTAACGGTGTCAGAGTAGTAGCTACCAGACGTTCTTCGTTATCAAGATATATAAAAACGTTCAGTTTGTCTCCCACCTTACAGTCTTGGGGGACATAACGCGACGGAAGCAGAATTTCACCTTCTTCGCCACCGTCCAGATACATGCCGAAGGCTACCTCCTTCACCACTTCCAGCGTATTGTACTTTCCTAACTCAATGCTCATAGTTTCTTACTTATCTTCATTTTCCCAACAAAGATAAGTAATTTAGGTACAATACAGCAGTTCGGAAAGAAGAAATAACTTTTTGCTCTAAAAGATAACTTTTTTCTATGAACAACTCTCTCCAAAAAGGGTTATCTTTGTATCGTGACAATTAGCAAGAAAAGATATTACTCACCTTTAAATAAAAAAGATTATGGAATTTCTGACAAATGACAAATTGACAATCGTCGGCGCAGCCGGCATGATCGGTTCAAACATGGCACAGACTGCAATCATGATGCATCTCACTCCCAACCTATGTCTGTACGACCCTTATGCTCCCGGACTGGAAGGTGTGGCCGAAGAGCTATTCCACTGCGGATTCGAAGGAATGAACATCACATTTACCTCCGATATCAAAGAAGCGCTGACCGGTGCCAAGTATGTGGTATCATCAGGCGGTGCCGCCCGCAAGGCCGGCATGACCCGCGAAGACCTTTTGAAAGGCAATGCCGCTATTGCCGAAGAATTCGGTAAGAATGTAAAAGCCTACTGTCCGGATGTGAAGCACGTGGTTGTCATTTTCAACCCTGCCGACATCACCGGTCTGATTACCCTATTGTATTCCGGCCTGAAACCTTCACAAGTGACCACATTGGCTGCCCTCGACAGCACCCGCCTGCGCAGTGAACTTTCCAAGCACTTCGGCATCGCCCCCGACAAAATCGAAAATTGCCGTACCTACGGCGGTCATGGTGAACAGATGGCTGTATATGCCTCTACCGCCAAGGTGGACGGTAAACCGTTACTTGATATCATCGGTACCCCTGCCCTGACTAAAGAACAGTGGGTCGAAATCCAGACTAAGGTAACCAAAGGCGGTGCCAACATCATCGCCCTCCGTGGACGTTCTTCCTTCCAGAGTCCGGCATACGTCTCTATCGAAATGATAGCTGCAGCGATGGGTGGCAAACCGTTCCGCTGGCCTGCCGGTACATATGTACACAGCCACGGCTTCGACCACATCATGATGGCAATGGAAACTGAAATTACCAAAGACGGTGTACACTATAAGGAACTGAACGGCACGCCCGAAGAAGAAGCCAAACTGAAAGAAAGCTATGCCCATCTCTGCACACTTCGTGACGAGGTGATAGAAATGGGTGTACTGCCTGCCATCAAAGACTGGCACAGCATCAATCCGAATATCGACTGATGTCTTCGATAGCAAATGATTTTTAGAAGTAAGGTGCCTCGCTCCATAGAGCAAGAGGCACCTTTTTTAGATATTTTTCCTCAAAAAGCCTTGCGGTATAAAAAAAACTCTTTATCTTTGCACCCGCAAACGAAAAAGGTGCCATAGCTCAGTTGGTAGAGCAAAGGACTGAAAATCCTTGTGTCCCCGGTTCGATTCCTGGTGGCACCACTTTTCAAAAGCAATCGGAATGTAGCGCAGTTGGTAGCGCACTACGTTCGGGACGTAGGGGTCGGGCGTTCGAGTCGCCTCATTCCGACAGAAAAGACTTAACTTTTAGAAGTTAAGTCTTTTTTTGTTTTATACCTCCTCTCCTCCGGTTTCCCGACCATAAGAGCGATACTCCAATGGAGTGAACCCCGTACGTTTCTTAAACGAGGAGAAGAAATGCTCGGTAGACTTATAGTCGAGCATAAAAGAGATTTCTTTCACCGATAAAGAAGTACCCACCAGCAATTGCTTAGCCTTACGCAACTTTAGCTCTTGGAAATATTTTGCAGGAGCATAGCCGGTATAATCCTTAAATACTTTGCGAAACCAAGAATAACTGATATTCAACTTCATTGCCAGTTCTTCCGGGTCAACATCCTTGAATACATTCTCGTTCATGATGATTTTAGCCTGCTCTATTTTCTGATCGACATCACCCACTTCGAAAATCTTGTTTTTAGAGATGGACAATATCATCCCTATCATATGTAGCACAATACCGGCAAGATATTGCTGGGAAGAAATCTTATCAGCTTCCGCAATTTCCAAAGCGCGAGAGAAAAGTGAAACGAGCTCTTCATTCAACCCCACCTCCAACACTTGATTCTCTTTCGATAGAAAACCACCTTTCACCATATCATCAATCACAGCTCCCTCGAAACCAATATAATATTCATTCCAACCCGTCTGCACATAAGGATAATATGTATGCCACTGACCAGGAAACAGCACCATCAGTCGTCCTTTGCACACTTGCTTCTCTGGCGTGGTCTCCGAAGAGAACACCCCCCTCCCTTTAGTAATATAGACCAACTGGTACTCGCGCAGAATCCGTCCTTTCTGCGCATTGAAAAAATAACCGGTAGGATGATCCTTCAACGGATAAGGAGAATTAGGCTGGATAGACTGAAAGCCCACAGTATTTACCCAAAGACCATATTTCTGGTCCATGTCATTTACAATAAGGTACTTAAACTCTACTCCTAAATCATTATAATTTTTAGTCATAACACGTGCCTTCCATAATAGCTCCGGAACAAAAATAGAGATTATTTATGAAAAATCCCGTCCGCAGCGAATATTATTCATCACGGACGGGAATAGACATGTAACCTAAAATAGCGCTTGCCTTAAAAAGCTTTATGATACAGAGCTTCTATATCTTCCACAGATGTAGGTCTCGGATTGCCACCGGTGCAGACATCATTGAAAGCATCGATAGCCAATTGATGCAAATCCTCTTCCCTAACATTGATTTCACGCAACCGCTGTGGAATGCCAATACTTAAAGACAATTTCCGGACAGCATCAATAGCAGCACATATACCTTCTTCCACGCTCATACCTTCCGTATTGACTCCCATCGCCTTCGCAATATGGACATATTTAGGAGCAGCCGGGGACGCTGCATTATACTCCATTACGTAAGGAAGAAGCAATGCGTTGGCCACCCCATGCGGAGTGTCATAATGGGCACCCAAAGGATGGGCCATGGAATGAACGATGCCCAGACCGACATTGCTGAACCCCATACCGGCAATGTATTGCGCTTGAGACATGGCCTCGCGGGCAACCGGATCGCTGCCATTGTCTACGGCAGCTTTCAAATGGACAGCAATCATTTCAATGGCTTTCAGTTCGAACATATCCGACATAGCCCATGCACCCGGCGTTATATAGCTTTCTATGGCATGAGTCAGTGCATCCATACCGGTTGCAGCAGTCAATCCTTTCGGCATGGAATACATCAGCTCCGGGTCAACAATAGCTACTGCCGGAATATCATTAGGGTCTACACAAACCATCTTTTTTTTGACCTCTTCGTCAATGATAACATAATTGATGGTCACCTCAGCAGCAGTTCCCGCCGTAGTAGGTAAAGCAAAAGTAGGGACAGCCTTTTGACGAGTATCCGCCACACCTTCCAGAGACTTCACATCTGCAAAATCCGGATTATTCACAACAATACCAATACCTTTTGCCGTATCAATGGAAGAGCCGCCACCCAAAGCCACGATAAAATCGGCACCGGATGCCTTGAAAGCAGCCACACCATTCTGTACATTGGTAATGGTAGGATTGGCCTTCACATCACTGAAGAGCTCATAAAGTATGCTGTTCTTCTCGAAAACTTCAATCACTTTATCAGCCACCTTGAAACGGATCAAATCTCTGTCCGTTACAAAGAAAGCCTTTTTGAAACCTCTGCGGGCAGCCTCCACGGCAATCGTTTCGCGACAGCCGGCACCGAAATAAGAGGTCTCATTCAATATCATTCTATACATAATTACACACTATCTGTTAAAACAATTATTTGGGCAAATTAAACGCTACGGACATTTCCTTCATTTGAAGCTGGCTCATACCATCCGGTTCAAAACCCATATTTTTGGCAGCGATATAAATAAGGGCGGATTTATTGAGTACATCCACCTGGTCGAAAGCAGCCATCACATCCACATCCACAGCAAACACACCATGTTTCTCCCACATCACTACATCATAGTCATCCAGTTCGCGGATGGTAGCCTCAGCCAATTCTACCGAACTGGGAAGTTGATAAGGGATGATGCCCAAACCGCGGGGACAGAAAGCCTTTGTTTCCGGTATCATACTCCAAAGCAGGTTCGAAGCTACATCTTTTTCCAGAAACTTCTTGTTGTGAGTCATGGCTACCAGCTCAATAGGATGCGTATGCACCGAAGCTTTATAGGGAGAACCTTTCGCTATCAGATTGTTGTGTACACTAAGATGGGAAGGAAGTTCCGATGTAGGCTGTACAGACTGGTCGGCTATAATGACATAGTTGGCACAGTCATCCAGAATGCGGATGACCGAACCGTTCTCCATCGGCCAACGGGCCAAATCGCGCATACGCTTGTTGGTGCCTTTGCAATAAAAATAGCAGTCTTTCAAATAAGGTAAAGTAGCACCGATTGATTTCACCTCACTAATGGCGGGCATAGCCTTGATTTCATCGTCTACAAACTCAGTGATGTTGACCGTAATATTGCCCCCATTACGTTCTGCCCAACCTTTCTGCCAGAGATAACCAGCCACCTCAGCCACCTTATTAACTTCCGCAGCCAGCGCCGGACGATTTTCTAGAATTGATTTCATATATGCAGATATATTTTAGTTTTATATTCAAAGATAGGTATTTAAACTTACCCCAGCAACTGTGGCAGGAAAGAAGAAATTATCAAGACTGCCAAGCCTATGACAAGCACTGTAATTGTCTTGGGTGTACACCCTTTCCATTCCTTCAAAAGGATCCCCCAAACATTGGAGAACGTTACGTTCAACGACATCAGGATGCACCACGAGAATGTGAGCAATACCGGAGAGGCAGCAAGGAATCCCTTACCCAAGCTAAGACCAAAGAACTGGCTGTACCACAACACACCGGCCAAAGCACAAAACAAGACATTGTTTACATAAAGGGATTTCTTGCCATAATCGCCCCAACTTTTGTTCCTGGAATTCTGATAGAAACAATAGACGGCATTCGTAATGAAACCACCCAGTGTCACCATCAATGTAGCAGGCAGTGTCTTGAATATATCCGCACTTTCAGCAAAACAGAGTTTCTCTCCAAAACCCAATCCTATACTGAAACACGCACTCATAAATCCGGCAAGAAGGGCTACAATAATACCTTTAGTAAAATTGAAATCCTTTACGGCCTTCTTCTTCTCTTCTTCGCTCAGGCTGGCAGACTTCATGCTACCGGCCAGACCGATAATGCCAATACCTACCAACGTGACCACTACACCAACAATAACCGATGTTGTCAAATCTCCTGCCTTACCAGTAAATACCGGAGTCAATATCGTTCCCAATCCGGCACAAGTACCCAAAGCGATAGACTGCCCAAGAGCTACGCCCAAATAGCGCATAGACAAACCAAACGTCAGTCCCCCCACTCCCCATAAAGCTCCGAAGAACATAGTCCAAAGCGTATCCGCAGGATTGTTTGCATAAATCTCGAACAGCGAATTGTCGGCAGGTACTGCCAGCAACGCGCCCAAGAACGGAAAAACCAGCCAAGCGAAAACACCTTGTACAATCCAATACGACTCCCAGCTCCACTCCTTGATGCGGTTAATGGGTACATAGCAACTGGATTGGCAGAATGCTCCGATGGCAATAATCAATAACCCTAATATTATTTCCATTTCTGTCAGTTACAAGGGTTTCCTATCCTCTTTTAGAGGTTACATTAGCTTCATACTTCTCTATTTCAGCGATGAACTCCTCACCTACCGGAACATTGTTTTTCAGACAGAACATGTCCCAAACAGCGTTCCAAGGCAAAGCCTTAGCCTCTTCGAGTAAAGCAAGGCGCTGGAAACCTTGACCGGTGGCCTCATATTCGCGAAGCTTTGCCAATGGTTCTAGTAACGCACGCAACATGCATTTCTGCGCCGCACGGGTACCGATTACATAAGCACCGATACGGTTGATGGAAGCATCAAAATAATCAAGACCAATGTGTACACGGTCCAGTGCATCGCAACGGACAATTTCTTGGAAAAGTTCAAGAGTGGGGTCATCCATGATAGTTACATGGTCAGAATCCCAACGTACCGGACGGCTTACGTGGAGCATCAGCTCAGGGACAAAGAGCAACATGGAAGACACCTTGTCTGCAGCACTTTCCGTAGGATGGAAGTGCCCGGTATCAATGGTAATAAGTTTCTGATGCTGTACACTATAGCCCATACAGAATTCATTGGAGCCTACTGTATAACTCTCTAAACCTATGCCAAACACCTTCGATTCAAGGCAGTCCTTCATATGCTTGTATTCCGTAGCAAAAATACGGTCGAGAGAATCTTTGAAAAGCACACGATACTTCATACGGTTTACAGTGATATCCTTGCTACCATCATGCACCCAAAGATTCATGATGCAGGGATCTCCCTGGCGGCGCCCCATTTCTTCGGCAATGGCACGACAACGTTTAGTATGTTCGACCCAAAAGTCACGGATACCTTGGTCCGGATGAGCCAGAGAAAGATTACCGCTCTTCGGATGAGAGAAAGAAGTGGAATTAAAATCCAATTTTATACCATTCTCGGCTGCCCATTGCATCCAGCTTTCGAAATGTTTCACCTCTACCTGATCGCGATCTACGAAGGTACCGCCAAAGTCACCGTAAATCTCATGCAAATTCAAACGGTGCTTACCGGGGATATAAGAAGCAGCTTTCAAAATATCGGAACGCAGTTCTTCCATATTACGGGCTTTACCGGGATAGTTTCCTGTTGTCTGGATACCACCGGTCAATGAGCCGGCAGATTCGAATCCCTGAACATCATCGGCCTGCCAACAATGCATAGAGATAGACACTTTCTGAAGTTGCTCCATTACTTTTTCTACATCCAATCCGAGAGCTGCGTAACGCTCTTTAGCAATTTCATACGCTTTGTTTATCAATTCTTCTTTCATGATACGTGATTTGATTATGAGTTATAAATTATTGGTAATCATTATCCATTATAATTAGTCATCGTCAATTGCTTGAAGTGCAGGTAAGCGGTATTCCAATCCTCCATATCCTGCGGATAGAAAGTCTTTAATGGTATGGAACGGTTGATGAGCTGTCTCATGGAAGCAATGTCTCTAGCTGCTCCGGCAGCCAATGCCTGAACCATAACGTTACCGATAGCAGTAGCTTCGGAAGGTCCGGCAATCACGGGAATACCGACAGCATTGGCTGTCCACTGGTTAAGCAGTTCGTTACGGCTACCGCCACCGATAACATGTAAAGCCTCCACCGGACGTGGTGAAAGATTTCGCAGGCTATCCAGCACCTGACGGTATCTCAAAGCAAGACTCTCAAAGATACAGCGTACTATCTGTCCATGTGTCATGGGAATAGGCTGACGATAATCGGAACAATAGGTCTTGATGGCTTGCTCCATATTCGCCGGATTGGCAAACAAAGCATCATCCGGATTAATTAGACTACGGAATGGTTCACAAGTACCAGCCTCAACGATGAGTTCGGAATAAGAGATTTCCCCCCATTCGGTACGGCAACGTTCAAGCAGCCACATACCACAAATATTTTTTAACAAACGAATGGTTCCTTCCACACCGCCTTCATTCGTAAAATTCAAGGATTCTGTTTCAGCAGTAATGACTGGAGCATCCGTCTCCACTCCCATCAGAGACCAAGTACCACTACTTAGATAAGCAAAATTACGGTCCATGGCAGGTACGGCAGCAACAGCAGAAGCCGTATCATGCCCGGCAACAGCTATCACGGGGACAGCGCCAAGTCCGGTTATTCGTTGTACTTCCTCCGTCAAGCCCCCTATTTTTTCACCAGGATAGACAAAACGCCCGAAATGAGCTTGTGTCAGTCCAATCTCCTGCAGCAAGGCATCCTCCAGCCTGCAGGTATTGGCATTTACCAACTGTGCCGTACTGGCAATAGTATACTCCGTTACCATCTGACCGGTCAACATATAGCTCAAAGCATCAGGCATAAACAGCAATTTATCTGCAGCTGCCAATGCACTGTCATGATTACGGCGTAATGTATCAAGTTGGAACAAGGAGTTGAAATTCATCACCTGAATCCCCGTCCATCCATACACATGGCTACGAGGTATACGTGTGAAGAACGCTTCCGGAGCACCCACCGTATGAGGGTCACGATAGGAATACGGCTGGCGAAGAAATCCCCCATCCTTACCTACACTGACAAAATCTACTCCCCAAGTGTCGATACCGATGGAAGTTATTTCTACACCTTTACGGGCGGCAATCCTTAGCCCTTCAATAATATGACGGTAAAGTTCATAAATATCCCAGTAAAAATGTCTGCCAGCTTCAATCAGATGATTTGGGAAACGGTTTACTTCTTCCATTTCCAAACCATTCGAAGTAAAAGTTCCCAGAATTGTGCGACCACTGGTAGCCCCCAAGTCGACCGCAAAAAAGCATTGTTTCATGGTAATTAGTTTTAGTTGCTATTCAACGATACAAAAATAGGAGATTATCCCCCTACTTTTTGTACAGTTTTTGATTGAAAGGGTGTCAGATTTGGCAATTTATTATAAAAAGAAGAATTAACGATGCACCGGAAAAGTTTCTATTTCCAATGACACCGGCCCCATCAATCCCGACGGTTGCAAAGAATCACCATTAGTCCAGTTATTAATAGGTATCCAGGTAGTCCGTTCAGATTCAGGCAAATGACTATCACCAATCAAACGATTTTGCCAAGTAGTAACCAGTTCGATCTCCAAATGATTCTTACCGGGTTTCACCAAATCCGTCACTTCAACCCGATAAGGTGGTGTCCAAACTCCTCCAGCATACTGACCGTTTACCTTTACCTTCGCCATTACACCGACACGATTTAGGTTCAGATAAATGCAACCTTTAGGCTTGGCGGTGAAAAAGAAGTCCGTTTCATATATAATGGTTCCAGAATAATAACGTATGTTTTCCTCTACGCTTTTACTCAAATCCTCCAATACATTATGCGTTTGTATCTTTTTGGGACCTCGCAAGGTATCACAGAAAGTCAACGTCCAAGGTTGGTCAATCTGAAAAAGAATTTGTGGATTTGGAAAGTTTTGCACCAGCAATTCGCCAGCCGGTTCCCCACCTGTTCTACGGAACACAATAAACGCACTCTCATAAGGATAGAGTTTTAATGGAACGACAGTTCCAGTTTCTGTCCTCCAATAAGCCGGTAAAGAACGGATCTTTCCATTAATGGCATTCCATAATTCCGGTTGCTTCCGCTGCACACGGAATTCCGGGTAGACTGTTACCTCCTTATTTTCCTGGTTGGAGATAAAATAAATCTCCGTTTGCTCCATTGTTCTATGTCCGTACAGCAATTGCACATCTTCTGGAAGCTTGCAATCCGGTACACAGCGAATGGTAGCCAAGGCCTCGTCCATATCCATATTCACCATTAAAAGCCCCTTCCCTATACAAGCCATCTTTTTCCGGTTACCGTCCAACCCATCCCAAAGCTCAGCAGCCAAAGCCTTCACTTGTTTATCCGCCTCTCCATAATTTTGTCCACTGGGTGAGCGTTCAGGAGCAGGTCCTAAAACGACAGCCCCATCATACAATAATTCTTTGATCTTTTCTAATAACTCCGGCCGCATAGTTTTAAGTTGTGGTAACACCAATATACGGTATTGTGTACCATGAGGCAAAGTCAACAAACCATCTTTCACAAACAAGTCACGCTCAATCACCTCAGCGTTAATATAGTCAAATTGAAACCCTTTAGGTAATGCCGGTTCGGCAATTCCAGTCATTTTAGGAGTATCTTCACCGATAAAATAGGCTACATCTGCCACATTTACCCCTTGCTGTAACATATAGTTTACCCGTTTCAGATAAGAAGTAAACAAATCTAATTGGGAGTACCATGTATTCAAACGGTTAAATTCACTACTGAAAAAAGCATTGACTCCCGGAACCCGTTCATCAGACGGTTGAGAAATATATACATGTAGCAGCGTATTATTAATACCTTCCGTAAAGAAACGATCCCCTCTCTTTTTCATCGTAGCGGGATAGCATTCAAACGGACGGCCACCACTTGTAAAAGACTCAGCAGATATCTTATTCTTCCCATAAATATGCCCACAAGAGGAAGCAGCCCGGTTCTCAATATTGCCCAACTCACCAAAACTCCAGAATTCACCACCAATTTCATCAGACTGCCCACCATATTGCAAGAATTCACCTGGAAATCCCCAATGCCCATAATTTTCAAGCCATGTCTGTAACCCGTATTTATGACTGATATCACGCAACCCACCTACATAATCGTACGCTATACGGTCGGCTACCAAGCGACGCATATCCCATAAAAAGCGGTCCGTACGATCCTGGCTTTCCACTACATATCCTTCATAAGCGGGTAAGAATGGTAATGCGTCATAACCATAACGCTGACAGAATGACTCCAGGAAGTCATCGGTAAAGTTTTGCCCTCCGGTCTCATAACTATCTTGTACCACAACCTTCCAACTCCTACGGTCAGCCTCTGGAATACGACGGCAAATTTCCCCCATTAATGCCTCAAAATGTGCTGCAACATGTTTGCGACTCATTTTATCAGTCTCCAAACCGGTAGCTTCCGGATCTGCCGGACTGTTTTTAACCCCAGTCGGACGCATTCCCATACGCATAATAACCCAATCTCCTGCAGGAGCATCCCATTCCAAATTATCACCTTTCAAAAATGAAGATATATCCAATACTCGGTTTGGGTCAACAGCCAACGAAGCATCATCCAACACCGGTTGTTCCCGCCATTGATATTCATGCCAATAAGGAAGAGGCGTCTGATACATTTTAGCCAGTAACTTCTCCGGATAACGTTCCACCAATGGCTGTGACAGCAACTCTATATTTTCCAATTCATAACTTTCCACTTTCTGATCCAACTCCAATCTGAAGTTTCTGCCCACTGTAGCAGGAACAGAAACCACGACCGGAGCATAAGGTTCGAAACCAACGTTCAAAGCTGCATTAAAACGGGAAATCTGAAACTTCGCCAACTCACGGTACTCGTTTCCGTCCTTCACCGATAAATATGCATTAGTCTGAATAGCCTTAGTGGATGGATATATCCGGATACTTCGTAGTGTAAAATCTTCAGTTGCCAAGAAATCTACAACAGTAGCGTCACCAGATGTCTTGGGGAAAACGACTTTACCGGAAGACAGAACAGTCTTTTCTTTAGTAGCTGGAAATGCTATGACTTTAACATCTTGGAAATCATCGGCAGGCTTTTTCAATGTTAAATTGACTTTCTGTCCACCTGATACCTGGCAACTGACAGAAGTAAGATACCTCATTGCCTGCTCTGGCTTCACCCAAGGGCCACCGGATTGGCTCCATCCCGGAGAATTGAAAATACCAATTTCAATTCCTAACTCCGTAGCTGTTTTCAAAGCTATATGCAACACCTTCCACCATTCCTCGCTTCCAAACGCAACCTTAGGATAAGGCGACTTCATGGATTCATCTCCTATACAACCTATGAAAGCACGATTAATTCCTGCTTGTTTCATGGCATATAAATCTTTCACGACTCCTTCTTCTGAAATATTTCCGGCTATCCAATACCAATAAACAGACGTCTGAATTTGCTCTGGCGGAGTCTTGAAGTTTACCTCCAGCATATCCGATGTCTGTTTACATCCCACAAATACAAGGGACAAGAACAAACCGAGTACAATCTTACGATACAATTCTTCCATATTTACCTTTATTTGATATTGCATGATTAATTAGTATTAGTCACTGTTTTACTGAATAATAAAGGTAGGGAATTTGCGCCCTACCTTTTGTGTGTTTTTGTGGAAAAGCATTAGACAATATACCTAATTTATACCCCATGAGAAATTCGGAGTATTTCCCATTTCCAACTCTAAAATACCTCCGGCCATTATGTCCTTGTAATCCAAATAACATTTGGTATAATCCCGTCCATTTAATCGAACTGATTGAATATAAATATTCTTATCCGAGTTTTTATTAGCTTTTATCATAAAAGTCTTTCCTGCTCCTACTTGAATCTCAATTACTTCAAAAATAGGACTGGTAATCTCATAACGGGTATCACCCGGACAAATAGGATATAATCCGCAAGCAGACAGCACATACCAAGCAGACATCTGTCCAACATCTTCGTTACCGACCAGGCCTTCTACCTTATCATGATAAGCGTTATCACAAATGAACCGTGACCATTTTTGGGTTTTCCACGGTTGTCCCAAACGGTTATACAAATAAGGGACATGGTGTACAGGTTCATTGGCATGGTTATAATAGGCATTCCATAAGAAACTATCCGGGGTTTTTGCAAACATAGTATCCAAATCCGCAATGACTTGTTCGGTTCCTCCCATCAATTCCACCATGCCTTGTATATCATGAGGAACAAACCAGCCTTGTTGAAGCTCGTTACACTCTATACATCCGTACCACTCATGCAATTTTCCATCTGCGGGCCAAGGTTCAAACGAGCCATCCGCTTCCTTCGGGCGAAAACTATGTTTTTCTTTATCATACAGATTCTTATAGGAACGGGATAATTTTGCATAGTATTCAGCATCCTCTCGTTTTCCCATAGCTACTGCCAGCTGAGACATACACCATTCCGTATAGGCATATTCTAAAGTTTTGGAAATACCCAACGGATTGGGAGTATATCCCAGTTCCGCATTCCCGAACATTTTAGAGGTCTTGTCAGCACACTCATAAGCTTTGTCCATATCCAACCGGCAAATACCTTTTGCATAAGCGTCTGCCAATACAGAAATGGCAGGATTACCTAACATACAGCCGCTATAAGCATTCAAAAATTCCCATCTTTCATAATAGCCCTTACCGCTTTCCTCTGCCATTGTAGTTAAAGACAACAATAAGTCATTCACCAAACAAGGATTGATGATGGTCTGCAAAGGCATTTGACTACGGAACACATCCCAACCACTAAAAATTGTTCTTTTAGTAAACAGCTTGGATTCATGAACCCTACCGTCAGCTCCCATATACTTACCATCCACATCAGTAAAATCTCTCGGATCAATCATTGTATGATACAAAGAAGTATAAAAAATCTTTTTCTGTTCATCAGTACCTCCCCGGACTTTTATTTTCGACAAAGCCGCCTCCCATAAATTCCGTGCTTGTGCTTTCACACCATCAAAATTCCAGTCTGCAATTTCTGCCTTAAGATTCTTTTCTGCACCAACCTCACTGACATACGAAATCCCTGACTTAAACAGCACTTCCTCACCTGCTTCCGTTTCAAATTCTGTAAAGAAGCCGATATGCTCTCCTTCATATTCCTCCACATTGTATATGACAGAAGCATCTGATGTTAGTTTCTGAAATTCCGGACTTTCAATAAATTCCAGTTTCCGATTCTGCCCCTCCGGTATTTTGACACTCCACACACCGAAAGTCTTCAAAGGTTTTGAGAATTCGGCATAAAAATACACGGTATAATTCGCCTTTCCCTCTCCATTTCCCCAACCTCCTCCATCGGGAGTACACTCCATTCTACCTGAAATCGTATGCTCATCAATGACTTTCACTGCTTGAAAAGTTGAAGTACCACCTACACGACGGGCAAGGTCTATCTGTATCCGTGACTGTTCACTTTCCGGATAAACCAGCCTCAACATGCCACAATGAGGAGTGGCCGTAGCCTCCACTTTCACCTGATAATCACTCAATAGAACTTTGTAATATCCAGCACTAGCCTCTTCGGAACTTTTATCATAACGAGAACGATATCCACTCATGCCTTTCTCTTTACCCGAATTTGTACGCATAGTACCCACTGTAGGCATGACCAAAAGATTACCCAAGTCTCCTCCCCATCCGATACCGCTCATCTGCGTAAAAGCAAATCCTTCTATAGTTTCATGCTCATAACTATAACCGGAACCATTGTCTCCTCCAGTTATTGTATTAGGACTTACTTGAACCGCCCCAAAGGGAGTTACGGCCCCTGGAAAAGTTTTACCCAGACCATGATAAGCCCCGGCAGCCTCTGTATTAGTACTGGCACCGATAAAAGGATTCACATAATCAGAAACATGTGCCATTTCATCTTTACCCGAATATATGGAACAAGAAGTACAATTCAAAAGAATGCATGCTGATAAAAAGAAACTCCCCTTTCTTACTTTATAAAAAATAGTGTTTGCCATAACCTATATTTATTTTATTAATCAAAAATAGAATACTACTTCAAAACCTTAAAACTGTATGAACCGGACAAAACCTGGATAGGTTCTTTTGCACATTCTTTCCCCCATTGAGGGAGTACAATAGTAGCTGAGGTATTTACTGGAATTTCCACATTCAATTTAAAATTACCTCTTTCGTCTATATGCCAATCCGAAATTATCTTCCCATATAAAGTGTTATATGACGCCCTACAATAACTCAAATCAGATACCGGTGCAGGAGCAATATAAAAATGTTTCATACCCGGTTTGGATTTATCCGGTCGTATACCCGCAAGCGAATGATAAAACCATGCCACGACGCTTCCAAACATCGGGTGACAATGCCCACATCCTCCCGGATCTCCGCTACCATCCCAAGTTTCCCACAATGTACTGTTTTTTTCATCCAGCAAATAGCTATATCCTGGAAAGTCTCTTTGATTCATTAGTCTATATGCCAGATCGGCCCTTCCATTATCCGTCAAAACCTTCAATAAAAGCGGAGTGCCAAAAATGCCTGTATCAAAATGATAATCAAGTTGTTCTAAATGGCCCAGCATTGCAGAAAACACCTTTTCATATTCATCGTCAGGAACAAGTCCAAACCCCAATGCAAAAACATCGGCTCCTTGCCTTCCTTCCCAATAATGATTGGTAAGAGGATTATAAAAGGCTGAATTAAAATTTTCTTTTATACTCCGAGCCGAAGCCCTAAAAAATTCTGCATCCGCTTTCTGCCCCAATACCTTTGCTATGTCTGCCATTATACAAGTTACATGGTAAAAGTATGCTGTATTGACCAACGCCGTCGGAATTTCTATATGGTTATACAAAGTACACCATTCTCCCAAACACCAGCCATTCGGTTCTTCCTTAACTATAAGCCCACGGTCATTAGTCCGTGTACCAAGGTACCCTATCCACTGCTTCATGCCATCATAGTGTTTCTGTAATATTTCGGTATCACCGTAATGACAGAAATAAGCCCAAGGAACAATAATATAAGCCGATCCCCATGCAGGCCCACCTCCTCCACCGCTAAAAGGTGCAGTATGCGGTACATATCCGGTAACTTTATTCCGCGCATCATCCATATCATCTATAAACTTCCGGAGAAAACGCGTCATATCGTACGAATAAAGCAGACTTTCAGTTATAACTTGTCCATCCCCCGTATAAGCCAACCGTTCACGATGCGGGTCACTACTTACAATCCCTTTAAAGTTAGCATGCATAGTACGATTATAAGCCTGACAAATACGATTAAAGAGTTCATTGGAACATTCAAAACTCCCCGTATTCTTCACATCTGTAAATATAGATTTCACAATCAGACTAGACTCTGAAATTTTTGTGTTCCGAGATACGACCTCCACCTTTCTGAAAGTGTGCCATGTAAATTTAGGCTCCCATTCTTCCTTATCGCCACCTTTCAAAATATAAGTATCTGTCTGCCCATAATCCAATCCTTCCTCACTGATAAAACGTAACCGTATCATATCCCCGGAATTACCTTCTACATTCAAGGTACACCAACCGGATACTGTTTCGGGCAACGTAAAGATATAGAGTGAATCATTAAGTTGCTCAAAATGAGTATCCACAATCTGCATAACCTTATTAAAAGGGATTGTCTGGAACATCAATGTACCGGTAGGCGGTCAGACTTGTAATGCTGATTCCCATATATTATCATCATAGGACTCTCGATTCCAATGTCCCAAATCTTTACGAGCATCATAAATTTCCCCCGTAAATATAGCATCATGCAATAATGGTCCTGTTGTAGTCTTCCATGAATTATCTGAAACTATCATTTCTTTGGTTCCATCTTCATATTCAATCTCCAATTGTAATATCATTTTAGGAACATCATACCACATATGCCCTTCCACTGTGCGATCACGCTGATTGTACCAACCATTCCCCAATATTATACCTATAGCATTATTCTGCATTTTAAGGTTTCCTGTTACATCAAATACATTATAAAATACACGTTGCGTAGACTGGTCATCATAATGATACAACAATTTCTTAAGAGACCGTCTATCATAGTTGGTTACAGCAGGTGCCAATACTTGTTCCCCTACTCTTTCTCCATTGAAATACATTTCATAGAAGCCCAATCCACAGACATAAGCCATTGCTTTTTTTATAGGTTTTGCAACTACAAATTCCTTACGGAAATAAGGAGCTGGAAAAGTCAGGGTGGAGTCTGGAAATATATCTTCCCTATTCCCTATCCACTGCGCTTTCCAATCCGAAGGACACAGCAAGCCCATGCTCCAGTCAGCAATATTGCTCCATTCAGAAGGGACATCACACTCATCCCAAACCATCACTTTCCAATAAAGTTGCATTCTGGCAGATAACTTCTTGCCTTGATACCGGACGATAGATTCTGAAGACAACACTTTTCCAGAGTCCCAATAATCTCCTTGTCCTCTTTTTATTAAAGACAAATCATCCGATACAATAATACGGTATGCAGACTGAGACTTACCCGTTCCTTCTGAGATCAATTGCCATTGTAATACCGGATTCGGATTATCGACTCCCAATGGACTTTCCATATAATCACAACGCAGATTCACTATGTCAATCCCCCTTTCTGCACATGCAACAAACGATAACATAGCGAACACCAAAGATATTTTTATAAAGAATTTATTCATGATATTCAATTTATTATTCAAAAAAGGAACAACATTCACTCGTTTCTCAAATCAAGGAAAAGAAGGAGGCAGCACTTTGGTACCCCATTTCAAATCAGCCTTACCGGAAGTCTGATATTCTAAAGTAGCACCATTGGAGAGTTCATCCCAATTTATCCAAGTACTATTATATAGTACCCCATTCACCTTTAAAGACTTGATATAGATGTTTTTCTCAGAGCCACCCTTAATAAAAATAGAACCATTTTTCAGATGAATCTTTACAGAAGAAAAGATTGGCGTATTTATGGTGAAACCACCAATTCCCGGAATCTCCGGATATAATCCTATACAAGCAAAAATATACCATGCTCCCATTGTTCCGAGATCATCGTTGCCAGGAAGCCCATCTATCTTGCCAGAATACTGTTCATTCAGTATCCGATTTACGACAGCCTGTGTCTTATACGGACAACCTACCCAGTTATATATCCAAGGAATATGAAAACTTGGTTCATTACCCGAAGCAAACCAAGCATCATTATAATTAGCATCCAAACGTTGGAAGAACTCATCTAAACGTTGCTCTGCATTTTTTTTACCACCAATCATTTCAACCAAGCCTGCAATATCATAAGGCACCATCCAAAAATAATTTTTATAAGTAGATTCACGAAAGTCCTCACTTAACGGTTTCCAAGAGCCATCGGAGTTACGGGATTGTAACCAACCAGTTTCCGGATTGAAAAGGTTCTTCCAGGAACGTGCAAAGTGAAAATAACGCCAGGCCGAGAATTCATCTCCTATAGCACGCAAAGCAAATTGTCCGATAGCAAAATCTGAAGAAGTATACTCCAATTGTTCGGAAGCATTATAGTAACCTTTCTCCAGATATTGCTTTAATCCCGGCCTTTCTTCTATATTCTGCGATTTGGCTCCCGGTATTTCTGCATTTGTTCTCATTGTTTTAAAAATCGGTCTAGGATCATAATTCCTGGCTCCAAACGCATAAGCGTTCGAAATCAGAATAGGAGTAGGATCCCCCTGCATGACTCCCGTTTCTACATTTGCCAACACCCAACGTGGAAAAGCGCCACCGGATTGTTCTGCAAAATCCTGGTGAGAAATTACAATATCAGAAGTCACATCTGGCTCCAGCATAGCCAAAAGCTGAATCTGCGTACGATAAGTATCCCAATTACTAAAAGAAGTATATTGTTTGGAACGTGATTTATATACCCGGTTATCAGCCCCCATATATTCACCGTTTACATCACTGCAAACGTTCGGATGAATCATTGTTCTATACAAATGTGTATAGAACTGGGTGATACGGTCCGCATTGTCGCCTTCAACCTCTATCTTGCTTAAATAGTGGTTCCAACTTTTTTCGGCTTCTCCCCTTATCTCATCAAAGTTCCAGCCTGCATTCTCCATTCTCAAATTTTTCCGCGCATTATCAACGGACACATAAGAAACTCCAATCTTGTATTGTATATCCTTCTTCTTATCTAAATCAAAAGTAAAATAAACACCAGAACATTCTCCTTCGGCAAAAGTTGTATTAGGTTTCAGTTCCTTCTGTTTCCAGGTTCCAAACTCAACTGCGCCTTTATCAAACTCCGCAACAAAGTAGACTTTGTAGGGAGTAGGTAATCCACAAAAATTTCCCCCAACAGCATACCCTTCACACCTATTGGGAGCAGTGATAACAATTGCTGCTTGATTTATAGGGGTGGCTGATATACCACCACCTATGATAACCGTCCCCATGGTCTGATTGGCTGGAAATTCATACTTGGCCATACCTGTTCGCTCAGTAACCGTCAAATGTGCCCGAATATCCTCTTGTACTGTTGCTTCATAATATCCGGCATGACCTTGTTCTTTAGAAATATTGATTCTGTAATTCAAAATATTCTCTGGAGAGGCCTGCAACTTTCCCTTTACGGGAAAAGTGGGGAAATTACCCATATGGTCACAACCGGCTCCACTCAATTGGTTGATTACAAAACCGGCACTTTTTGAAAAATAAGATGGAGTAAACTGTACCATCCCAAAAGGATAAGTGGCCCCTGGATAAAGATAGCCCGACGCAAGGCCAAGCCCTTTCGTACCAATCAACGTATTGACTTCCTCCGCATAATTTTTATCATCAGTCCAATTGTTTCCTAATATGAAGAACGGATTTAATAATAAAAAAAGAGATAATAATATTTTATTTTTCATTCGAATCAATTCTTAATGTACGTATTCCGAATTGAGGAATGGCTAAATCCAAATAACTCTTCCCATTTTCCTCATGTACAAGCAATGTTTCTATAGTCCGGCCATCCAATTCTACTAGTTTAACACTCAAATTCGTTCCGGTTATAGCAATCTTTCTCGAAGTATCATTACTCAGAGAATTGAACAAACGGACATACAAACTCTTTCCTTCATAATACATGGATGACAATTCATAGGCATCATTTTCTACGGATAGGAAAGAAGCAGAAGTCAAAGAAATATCACCCGCCAATGTAGCTATCAACGGTTCATTCCGTTCTTCACTACGTGTCCATAAACGGCATTGCTCCCAATTTCCCTGATGAGGTAATATAGAATATGAGAATTCTGTAGGTCTATCTATTCTATAATCCATTCCCCAAAGCCCTTTGCCTGCATACTGCACATTCAATGCCAAAGGAAAATCCTCCCCATGCACATAGCTGGTTGTATGGTCAGAGAACAAAGCCAGCCCACACGAATTATCTCCGGCAACCTTATCGACCCAATGTACAATGACATTATGTTTAATGCTGTCCCAACGATTGAAGAATGTATTTTCCAAACGACTTTTACACACATCGAAAGGAGCATCCTTGTAAATCAAGGGCGATTCTATCTCCGTAGGAAAATAAAGTAGCAGTTTATACCGGTCATCATAAAAGGATTTGCGCGGGTCTTCAGTCTTAAATTCAATACCCGGTTCACCAATCTGCACATCACCCATCCAATCAATCTTTATATGCATGTCGATTCGAGGTTCACCCTGCGCCAATTGAATTGTCTGTACAAAAGGATGCACCCCTATCTTACCTTGTACGCACACCTTCATCAGTAAAGGGCCCTGCTCTATTAACCGAATCGTAGCAGGTTGTTCGGTACTAGACAAAAAAGAATTTTTCTCAATAAAGAATCCCCGCAACTCATTAAAACTCCGTCCATTACCCAAATCAACCAGTTCTCTGTCTTGAAGGAATCTTACCTTAAGACTTTCCACAGCACCACCTTTAGACGGATTTAAAACCAGAGAATATAAGTCACTCTCCAAACGACACCTACCATCATGCATCCGCTCGAAACAAAAAGTTGCTTTAGTACGGCTTGTTGACTCCTGGAAAGTATAAGTTGCGAACCCCGTAGATGGAACTTTTGCACGGAACAGTAATTTAGTTACTTCCCCTTCATCAATCCATTGGGTAGGAGATTCTACCCCCCGATTATCAACCGCTATCCAATCCTTGCCCTTCCATGAAGAAGGGACTTCGACAGAAACCAGTTCTTCTCTCTCCACAGCCAATGTATTGAAGACCCAAATCTTGTTTCCTCTCCTTTGACCCGCCATTAGCTTTAAAGATTGGTCTATCACTCGTTGGCTCTTTTGGTTTGTATTTCTAGTCCAATCGGTTACCGTTTCTGCCCAGGTTTTCCCACCATTCAAACGGTTATACGGAACAATCCAACAATCATGATGCTGAGAAAGCATCAATGTACGCCATGCCTCATCTATGGAATCCATGGGCCATTTCTCTCCCCGATACAGCTTTGCATAAGAAGCCATCTTCTCCGCTTGGACAATGGTATTTTCTGCTGTACGAATCTCCCTCGCCAGACGTTGCATAACTTGTGTTCCCCACATTAAAGAACATAACACATCCTCCTGTGAAAAATGCCAATCATCTCCAGTACTTCCGTTCGAACAATTCTGTATATAGTCACGCCAAGTCTTATAAGCTGTAGGACAATAATAAGCAGCAGTATCTTGACCCAACCAAGGTCCCTTATTCCAGCCATGGCTCCATGCCGCATCCTGAATGCACATGCCTACCGGATGCTTAATCCCCGCATCCAGGCATTTCCCAATATAATCCCTACTGTTAAACCAAGCTATGGACTGCCAGGTCGAACCCGGCTGTAAATCTTCGCAGCCATAACGGGGTACTGTAACAAGTTTCGTCCCGTCCGGTCCTACCCAATTCACCAATCCCCCCCCATAAGCACTTACATAGCCTCCCCACATGGTATTGGGATTCTTTGTCGAAGCATACGAAAAGCCTAAAGACTTCAAGACCATAGGTAAGCAACTTGTAAAGCAAGGTTCTTCTGCCGAATAAGTGGTGAAAACAGCTTCGGGGAAGTGTTTTCTAAGAAGACGCATCCCATATTGAAATTGACGGATAACACTTTCTCCCGAAGTTCCGAAAAAATAACTTTGAGCATAAGTAGGATTCACATATTCTATGCGTCCGGAACGGACAGACTGGTCTTTGAACATTTGTTTAAAAGCAGAATAACCCTCTGGATCGCGTTGTCTGACTACTTCCCAAGATTCCGGTTCTATCTCCAGATTGACTCTCCAATCCGGATACTGTTTCAATTTCTGGACAATGAATGAAGTCTGCCCCATAGGATAGTGTCCATAGACCCCTCCATGATAGCCATCTATAAAATAGGCTTGCTGGGCTTTTACCAAACTATTAAAGCCCAGCAAACCTATTAAAAAGATTATAAACCTTTCCCTCATACCGTTTCCCTCAATTAAAGCTTAACCAGTTCCACTTTCAAAGCCTGTGGTTTATTCATTTTATAAATACGCTCCACCAATTCCAACTGCTCATTTTCGTTATCTTCACGAACACTCTTATGCATGAAACGCAACCAATAATCTTTCAACATATTAACAAAAGGATTAGTCCTACGATTCTCCAACATAGTGTCAACAGCCTTTTCATCACTTGCCCACAGCAGCCCTTTGTCACGCATCAAGTTATATTCCATCCAGTAATATTCACGCATCTCACGTTCCATAAACCAGCGCTGCTCATTCAACCGGCGTATCTCTTGTGCTTGTTCGTTTTGAGGGGTATTGTCATAAGCAGCCAGGTTGATTCCACGTTTCAAGTCACCGGCTGTTAGACGTGTTATTGTCTTTCCATCAATTTTCAAAACATAATAACCATCGGACAAGCCTTTCACCGCCAAACCCTCATAATTCATTTCATCCATGAACGGTATGACATTCAATGCATCAGCCTGCGTATGCAGTTCGTTGTTGTAATGGCTTCTGTCTATCGGATAAGGGAGTGAATTAGCTAGATAAGTAAAACTGATATTTTCAGAAGAAACAACCAAATCATCAATCTTGCAGTTATCTGAACGGTTCACAGTCCTGGTTAAAGCATCTATAGCTATATCTGCAACAGGCTCATTAGCTAATCCTTGAGCTTTCAAGAATAAATATGCCATCACCAAATGGCCGTCTGTTGTAGGATGGACACGGTCACCGCCACACAACGTGAATGTAGAATCAGCTTGTTGCTCACGCATGTTGATCTCTGTCATCGGACGATTAAAATCCACATATCCCCACCGATTGGCATGTGCCCTTTCTTTCAGAAAATCAGAAATATCCTGAATCAACTTATTCTTTCCCGGAAAAGGGACCTTATTGAAACAAGAAGTTTCGTCATAAGGCGAACTGCCAATCAGCACCTTCTGAACTTTAGGATATTTTTTATAGGTATCTTCTATGACTTTGTAATCACGGCAGGAGGCTTCTACGTTCTTACGCCCTATATTTGCATTCTCTGTAAGAGTGTAATCCATATAACCGGTATCATTCATGCCGAACGAAAGAGTAACCACAGTGGGGTTATGTTCAAAAACCTTGTCCAATCGTTGAGACATCTGCTTTGCCACATCGCCCCCGACACCTTCATTAAAGACATCAATGCGTCGATTCGGGAAATGGGTCATATAATACAACCATATATAGGAATGATAATGTCCTCCACAAGTTATACTGTTACCTACAAAAGCAACTCGCTCTCCCTCCTTAAAAACCGGAATGCTCTGAGATTGCATTCCATTAATACCCATTAATAAGTAAATTGCTACAATTATAAATTTCTTCATCTTATTCTTTTTTATCAGTAAATATTTTCCCAAAAGATGCATAATCAAAGCATCCTTTCTATTACAAAAGAAATGAACACCTAGCAGTTACTCCTTATTTTTGAAAATAGGACTTCTATCTTTATCTCCAGAAAATGATTATAACTACCTGATTTCTATATCATATGTGCCTGTGCCTAATTCCAAATACTGCTTATCCAATTTAACTTCTTGACCATTCACAACACCTTTATTAGCATTGCTGGGAATAGCAACACTTGCCTCCACTCCTACCGGCAACACAACATGCATCATTAAACAGTCATCTTGCAATTTCCAATTCACTATGATAGTTCCATAAGGAGATTCCTTAGTAGTATTTGCCCAAGTCACCCCTTGTGGAATTTGCGGCTCAATAAACACATGCCGGTAACCCGGTTGTTTTTCATCAGCTCGAATACCGCCGACAGCCTGATAGAACCAATTAGCAATACCGTTATAACAATTGTGCACACGGCTACGCTCCCCATTCCAATACTCCCATGTAGTAGTAGCATTATTATTAAGCATGTGCAGATATCCCGGATAGTCTGGTTGCTTCAACATGTCATACATGAAATCGGCTTCCTTATTCCGGATAACCCAATCCGTCAGGATAGGGACCCCAACCAGACCAACCGCTATATGTCCTTTGTACTGTCCAGCTGAACGGGCAAGCATCTCCTGCTTTACTTTATCATATAAAGCGTCAGGCACTGCCCCTACAAGCATCGGATAAGACATATCCAGTTGTGACCCTGTAGCATAAATATTTTCTTCATCGTTATAGAATGTCTGGTGAATCAGAACGTTCAACTTCTCCTTACGCACGGCAAAACCCTCCGCTTCATCCTTGCGTCCCAATGCCGTCGCTATCTTGCACATAGCATCCAGACAGTCACTGACAAAACAGTTGTTCACCAAGTCTATCGACATCTGGTTCCCGCTATCTACACCTATGGGAGCCAACCAGTCTCCCAGATACCAATCACGGTAAGTTGTGTCGGGCCAGCGTTTCAACAATCCGTTTACGGTGTATCTGTCCACATAACCGAACCATTTCTTCATATTGTCGTAATAGCGTTCCAACAGCCGGCTGTCTCCATAGTTTACATAAGTACGCCAAGGGGCCAGAACTATAAACCCACACCAATAAGGACCGCCGCCACCACCACCGGCAGGAGCTACATGAGGCAGTCCACCGTCCTCTTGCATCACATCACCCCATGCTTGTAACCAGTTCATATAAGTCGGAGCAGCATCATACATAGTCTGGAATGCCTGTGTGGACGAATTACCATCACCGCCGTAACCGGCACGTTCCAAATGCGGACAATCCACCATGTAACCGCTGAAAGTCAGACAGCGCAATGTGTAGTTCACCATATCATGTATAGCATTCAAGTCTACATCCGAACAAACGAATGTAGATGCTGGACGATAATCACCATGTACCAAGTAAGCTTTTATTTGCGACGGTTGCGGATGATAAGGCAAATTGGAAATTTTAATGTAACGGAAAGCATGGTGATGGAACTTATTGCAGAACTTGTCACCATTTTTACCGGAAGCAATATAGAGATCACTCTCCCCTTGCTCTTCAATACTGCCATCAGCCTTCATAAAATCGCTATAAACTGCCGTTATTTCATGCCCTTCAGGCAGTTGAGGAGTTTGTAGTTCAAACCAGCCAGTCAACACCTTCCCCATATCCACTAACCATGTATTGTTACCAAGGGCAGTGATACTCTTTGCTGTCAACGTTTCCTGGATCTTATTTGCACTACACATCTGCGGAGTCGCTTTCCGGTCATTCACACATACTTCAACAGCCGACTTCCATTGCAGTTTGTCCAACTCCCTTGCCGTAAGACCAGCAGGAAGCATGCGAGCATCTATCCGTTCACCGCCGAAGCGCAAAGCATTCCAGGTTCCCATATCAGCATAACCACTCTCACGTCCCATCCACGTAACATCTGTCGTGAGAAGTTTTTTCCATTTCCCATCTTTCAAAGTGCTTAAATCGGCCCTTACCACCGGACCGTCATGCTCAGCTTTGAAAGTGGTTTTCTTATACCAACCTTTTCCCAACCATAAGAGTATTTCGTTTTTACCAGACTTCAAAAAAGACGTAATGTCATAGGTCACAACCAACGAACGCTTATCCAGTTGTGAAACTGCAGGTGACAAAACAGAGGAATCCACCTTCTTTCCATTGATATACACTTCATGATATCCTAAAGAATTGACATATAAAAAGGTGGTAGAAGGCTTGTCCACTGTAAATGATTTCCGCAGCAAAGGCGAATCCACATTACCTCCGTCCAGACTAATGAACTTTCCCTGCAAGTTGTCATTTCCCAATATACCTATTGCAAAACGTTGGATAGGACTCCACTCCGAGAGCTCCCCTTTTTCATTGCCCACACGTACACGCCAATAACATAACTGGCGTGATTTCAAGTCCTTACCTTGATAAGGGATCATCACAGAAGCACAAGATTTCGTCTTGCCGGAATTCCACAAATCAGCTTTTCCCCGAGACAACTCAAGGCTATCTGCCCCCACTTGTATTTCATAATATTCCTGACTCATAGGAATATCACACAACACCTTCCAACTGAAATGCGGGGTTATGTTATCTATACCGAGAGGATTCTTCAGATTCTCACAGCGAAGGTCTTCCAGGAGAATCGGACCAGCCAGAGAATACTGAAAACCCAATAGACAAAACAATAATAAAAAAAGAATTTTCTTCATAACGATTGAATTACTAAAAAACAGATACCCGTAGGAAAAAGAGTCTTCAAACAAATACATATATTCTTTAATTCTCTTTTACTCCTCCGGGTATCTTTTTACCATATCATAATATAGCTCTTTTACCAACCCGGATTCTGTTCCAACTTTATGTCTTTATTAGTGTCAATCACACTTTGAGGAATCGGCCAAAGGTTGAAATTTTTATTAGCAAGTGAAGTACGAGCCACATCCCAATAAGCATACTTTTTAATGCGGTCAATAGCTACGGTACCTCCCATACGGAGCAAAGTATTCCAACGATGCTCTTCATAAACCAATTCACGGGCACGTTCATCCAAAATCAAATCCAAATTCACATCTGAGGCCATAACCATATAGCCACATTGTGCTCTTTCCCTCAATTTATTAATATCAGCAGCAGCACCGGCATTATCTCCTAAACGCCATTTCACCTCCGCACGTAGTAAGATAGTTTCCGGTAAACGTGCCAAATAATCATCTCTATAAAGGAAAGAAAAATTACCATCAATACCTGCAATATAACCGGAATATTTATCCGTAGCAATCTTACAGGAAATAGGGAACAAAAATGTTTCAGCTTGCCTATCTTTTACCCCATTTGAAACCTTATGCAACACATCCCATGGAACCACCTTGCCATAATAGTTACCATTTTTTTGGTTCCCCACAAATGTCCTTCTGAATACAGCCTCGGAATTTCTCATATCTTCCGCCCATTTATCTTCATAAATGATGTCACGTGTATAATAGGTAGGCATTACAGCCGTAACCCCCTCACCACCTACATCTTCTAAACTCCCCATCAATTCTCCTTGCACGTCACGGGCTACCGGACTATAGTTACAAGAATGAGCCATACGGTTTGCTGTATATCCTTGCTGACAGAGATCCAAGCTCATCTGGGCTACCCAAATAGCTTCTGTATTACCATTCTGATAATCCTGATTGCCTTCTTGGAACAAATCCCAGTAAACATTCCCCTCAATATGTACCCCAGCAGACTCATAAGTATGCTCTGCTGTCTGGTCCTGTATGCTGATTGCATAATAGTAAGTAGGATTCTCATGCTGACGAGTACCGAAACGGTTCATCATCAGACGATAGATACCTCCATCTATCACAGCATCAGCATATTCCTTAGCCTTACGAAAAGATTCAGCACCATCCTGACCTTCTTCTTGCAATGCTACGCCCTTATCAATATAAAGCTGGCACAAATAATGCTGAACAGCTCCTTTCACCAAACGTCCCGCTTCTGCATGGGTTTCTGGAAGATTCAAAGCATAGTTTTCCAGGTCATCTATCGCAAGCTGATAAGTTTCCACACGACTACTGCGTTGAAAATCATAACGTGGTCCAGTAATACGTTCAGTTACCAAAGGCACTCCACCATACAGCTCACCCAAGTTCATATAAGCATATGCTCTGAAAAAATGTGCTTCTGCCAATGTCTGGGTCTTGTCAACCTCGGAGCTCCACGCGACCTCTTCGGCAGCAGATATGGCCAGATTAGCTTGGGATACCAGATTATAAAAATTATTGTATACTTGCTTGTAAATGTCATAGTCGGCTGCCAACTTACTATAATCATTCATATTCTGTGCATCCCGACCGTTGGGAACATCAAACATATCAGTTCCGTTATTTCCCATATAGAAATGTCTCGGAGAGAACTGCATAGGTGCAGAAGTACAAAATATATCACGCACTTTCTCGTAGCAGGACGTAAGTACTTGTTTCACCTGGTTGGAGCTTTTGAATACATTTTCTATTGCATAGGAAGATTCCGGAGATTCCTTCAAGAAAGCAGAATCATCACAACCACTTGCCATAATAGCAGATAAAGCTATTAATCCAACATTGATTTTATTTTTTAAAATATTCATAATTCATCAAAGTATAAAGTTTAGAAACTAATGTTTGCTCCCAGCGAGAGATTTGTTGAAATAGGATACGTAGAAGATAAAATTGTATTACCTAATTCAGGATCTCCATTTTCCCAACCTGTAATCGTGAACAGATTCTTTCCAGTAAAAAAGACACGCAAATTATTGATACCGAAATTCTTTATTTTAGCAGAATTAAAGGTATAGGACAATGTAATGTCCTGCAGACGAACAAAGGCACGGCTTTGTAAACCTTTGAAACGTCCATCACCACTAAAGTTTGCCGCAGGATATTTATTGCTCGGACGTTCTTCTGTCCAATAGGGTATATACATATTGTTAGAATAGGCTCCACCGCCACCACCACCAGCAAGGAAAGCCGGAGCATTTTCACTTACATAATATCCATTTCCTCCAAACGTTCCGGTAAGCATAAAATATAATTCAAAATTCTTCCATGAAAGGGTGTTTGACAAACTCATCTTGAAACGAGGGTCTGATGTACCCAGTATGGTACGGTCTTCCACACCAATGGTTCCATTGCCATCTACATCCACATATTTCGGATTACCCGGGGTAGCGCCATTGGCTTGTATGTATTCTGTATCATCCTTCTGCACAATACCCGCCACCTTGTAACCATAGATAGAATGAATAGAGTGCCCAATAAATAGATTGTTCCCCAAATCATCATCTTCTCTACCATCACCATCCAAATCCTCACCATATAGATGAACCAATTCATTACGGTTCAGCCAAAAGGTAAGATTAGTATCCCATCGCCAATCTTTATTCTCGATGTTTACAGAATGAATACTGAATTCCACCCCACGATTAGCAACTTCACCCATTGTTGATTTCATAGAATCAAAACCTGTCATTGAAGGAATAGTACGATTGAATATTTGGTCAGTAGTTCTTGACAAATACACATCCATGTTAACAAACAAGCGGTTGTTCAACCAAGCCGACTCAAAACCGAAGTTCCACGAATTAGTCGTCTCCCATCCAAGACCGCTGTTACCCAATGAATTTTGTTTTATACCAAATGAAGGTACCGTAGAGTTTCCAAAAGGATAAGCAATGCCACCACCCGGGCCGATAACAGCCTCGGACAAAGTTCCATAAGGATCAATACCCTGGTTACCATTTCTACCCCAGGATAACTTAAGTTTCAAATCATTCAAAAAACGAACTTTCTCCATGAACTTCTCATGAGTAACACGCCATGCACCGCCGAAAGCATAGAAATTACCCCATTTATTATCCGCACCAAAAACTGAAGCACCATCTCTACGATAAGAAGCTGTAAGATAATAAGCATCGTCAAAAGAATAGGATGCACGGGCAAAATAACCGGCATTTCTACGACGTGTAATGCCAGTAGTGGTCTTTTGTGTTGTAGCATATTGCAAGCCATTATAGCCCAAGTTCGTATTGCCATTAGCTACATAATCACGTCCCTCCATTTTATCCCATCTGTCAAATTTACTATCACGAGTAGCAACAGCGGTCAAATCAATGGTATGTTTACCGAACGTATTCTTATAATTCAAAATATTATCCACTACCCAGCTATTCGCTCTTGTATTCTGATAATAACCATTTGTTGATCCTAATTTAGAATAAACGGTTTCTGCAGAATAACGGGAGTCATCATCATAAGCACCCAATGGAGCATAATATCCTTCATGGTAGAATTCGGCGCCATCGTTCACATTCATGTAAGCTGAATAATTGAAACGGTAGCTCAAACCTTTTACCCAAGGCAGCTTAACCACAGCATGTGCATTGATTCGGAACGTACGTCTAGTATCCAAATTATCATAAGTACCAGACTGGTCTTTCCATAATGGATTTTCAAATTCATTAGAACCTAAAGGGAATCTTTCCAACAAATTAGTGCCTTTACGATACATTACATCGTACGGACCAAGAAGAACCGCTCTGTTATACTCAGCACCTGCTCCCGAATAGTCTGAATAAGAATAAGAGGCATCTGCACCCACTTCCAACCAATCTGTAATATCCGTGCTGATTTTGGCCATCATTGTAAAACGAGAAAAGTCATCGCCAATGATTATCCCTTGATTATCCGTATAAGAAGTGGACATATAATAATTCATCTTTTCACCTGCACCCGATACGGATACCTGATAGTCCTGCAACCAGCCAGTACGGGAGATCTCATCTAACCAATTAGTCTCATGACCAGCCTCATAGTTAGCTCTCTGCTGTGCACTCAGCGACTCTACAGTAGTTCCATTTTTATCATGAAGCATCTGTAAATAGTCTTTGCCATTCATGAACTCCGGTTGACGATGCCAAGATTGCATTGTACCTGTCATATTCAAATTTATCACAGGCTTACCCGATTTACCACGTTTAGTAGTGATAGCAATAACACCATTTGCCGAACGTGAACCATAGGCTGCCGCAGAAGTGGCATCCTTCAAGACATCAATTGTAGCTATATCATTGGGGTTGATATCATTTAAACTACCTAAGAAAATCACACCATCCACAATCAGTAACGGGTCATTATTACCCGAAATAGAATTTTGTCCCCGGACTAACATAGAAGGTTGACCACCAGCTGTATTAGTAGCACCAATATCCAAACCACCCACGGAACCTTTCAGAGTTTCCAAAGCATTCGTGTTAGCAACCAGCGCTACTGGCGAATTTTCCAACTTCATGGATGACACAGAGCCTGTGAAATCTTTTCGTGTTGTCGTACCATAACCGATAACCACAACCTCATCCAGTAACTGTGTATCTTCTTTCAATGTGACAGCAAGCATTTTGCCACTCTGGGCCTTCAAGACCTGGGTCTGATAACCAATATAAGACACTTCCAAATTGGCATTAGGAGCTACATCCAAGGTAAAATTACCGTCAATGTCGGTAGTTGTACCATTGGATGTACCTTGTTCCCTAACCGTAGCGCCGATTACCGGTTCACCGGTAGCATCAACGATACGTCCTCTAACCTTACCCTCTTGCGCAGAAGAAACAGTTCCTGTCTGCGCTTTTTTTATAATAATCTTTTTACCCTGAATTTCATAACTAAATCCACTTTGTCCCTGCAGAATTTGTTTTATAACTTCTTCTATACCTGCATCTTCTACTGATATAGAGATACGTTTCTTTGTATTGACATCTGCCGATGAAAATACAAATGAATATCCAGACGATTTCTTCAACTGCTCCATCGCCTCCTTTACCGTTACATTATTGGCTTTCAGCGTTATATCTTGCGAAAAGGCCGATAAATTAAAGCAAAGCGCTGCCGAGGCTATTAATATAGCCCTTTTAAAATATCTCATAATACTCCTGATTTTTAATTAAATAACTAAGGTAATTAACAAGATTATTTAAAGATTCACTATCTTTGCATAATCTTAAATTCAAGGTGATCTCTATCAAGACTACTTGACTTTTAATCTGGGGGGGTGTTGCCGCACCCTCCATTTTATTACTCAAGTGCCTTCATCGCATCAGCCGGAAGGATTTATTTTCATGTCTTCAATGTTTTTAAGGTTCAACACATTTACTCATTCTCAAAAATCAATATAAAATATATTTTTCATCTTCATACCTATACTGCATTCTATTGGTAGAAGCTATTGTTTGAAGTACTTCGTCAATGGTGTTTCCTATTATTTTAAAACTACCATAGAATCGTTTGTTCCGCAAAGAATCAGCCACTTGTATTTTCACATCATAGCTACGCATCAATTTCTTCGCAATATCTTCCAACAATTCTTCATCAAAAAACAATTCATTCCTAGACCAGGCATTTGAATATTCTACATGGGTCTTCGATTTCTTTATTATACCAGTTCGTTTATTCAAAACCATTTTTTCTCGAGGAGCCAGATACAAAGCGGGCATCTTTTTCAGTTCATTTTGCAAAGCGACCTTTCCTTCCATCAGATTTACAGTAACCTCCTCGTCTTCTGGATAATTTTTAAAATTAAACTTCGTTCCAAGCACCTTCAAATTAAGTTCCCTTGTTTCAACAACAAAAGGAATCTTCTCATTTTTAGTAACTTCAAAATACCCTTCTCCTTCCAAAGACAAGTTTCTATCATCTACACCAAATCCCTGCGAATAAACAATCTTAGAACCTGCATTCAACCATACTAATGTGCCGTCCGGCAAATATAATTTAGTACGTGCTCCTAATGGAGCCTCTACTACCATATCTGCAAAATTATGTTTGACAACCTCCTTTCCTTGCCAATAAGTAGCCAAAGGCAACAACAAAAGTAAAACTACAGCGGCTACGCGATATATCACTTTCCAAGAAAAACGTCGAAGTCTTTTATTCCTTCCAGCCTCAGCAACCCGTTGCTTAAATAAATCAAATGCTTCATTCTTATTAAAGAAGGTCTTATCGCTCAATACGCCTGAAGAGAACCAAATTTCCAACTGATCGCGTACATAAATACGATTAGTTTCTGACTCCATACTCCACCGCTTTAACTCAGAAAAGGATTTTTCATCCAATTCATTGGATAAATACGATGCTATCAGCTTATCTATATCGTTATATTTTTCTTCTGTATACATAATTACAAGTACGTTTATAAGTAAGACAAAATAGAAAAGAAAGAGGGTAGTCTAAAATGTATTTTTTTCAATTTTCCCAAAACATATACAATATCAGCAGTTTCAGATAGTCTCCCATATGTAATTGAATGGATGCTAAAGCATTTTTAATATGATACTTAACTGTATTCACCGATATTTTCAGTTCATCTGCTATTTCTTCATATTTTTTTTGTTCAAAACGGCTTTTCTTAAAAACCGCACGGCATTCTTTTGGAAGTTCCTCAATACATTTCAATAATTCTTCTTCCAACTCTTGCTCAAGTAAAGTACCTAAAGGATGATTATCCTCCACAAAAACACTATCTAAAAATTCCATATTTTCTGGAAGCATAAAAGAAGAGAAATGAAGTTCTTTGCGATGCCTTTGTGAATTCAATTCATTCAGGCAGCGATTACGCACTGCACGCATCAAATAGGCACGTAAGGAAAAGGTTATTTCAATGTCAGTACGATGCTCCCACAAATAGAAGATAGTATCATCCACTATTTCTTCTGCTAAAGCAACGTCATCCAACAGTTGATATGCAAAACGACAAAGAAGAATGTAATGGCAATCGTATATATATCTAAATGCCTGTTCATCTCCTAATCTCAGTTTTTCAATAATATATTTTTCCATAGTAATTAAAGTGACAAAGGGTAAATTCTTAATTATTAATACTTTCTATCAAGAAAACCATATTGTTCCTCTATGTTGGTTGATTATAAGATTAAAGCAAAAGTAATATTTTATAATAACACTGACCATCGATTACAGAAAAAGATTAATCTATTCCAAATAAAGTTTATCAGACTTATAAACAAAAAACGCCATGGATGAAGCCCGAATCCTTATCAAAGCCCCGGATTTACCTTCAGATAAAATCAAATGTATATACAAAAATCATCTGCATTAGTTTTATAAAACAATCATCTATGTATTTTTCCAGTATATGCATAAGACAAAATAAAGAGAATAGAGGGTAGTCCCAAAATGCACTTTTTTATTTCTAAGATTATTGCCTTCCAGAACAAATAAAGCTCATCTTTCAAAGAAAAATGCACAATACATACATAAAACAAAGAAAAAAGTCTCTTTTTTGCATATTCTTTCCGAAATAATCCCTAATTTTGCGCCACTCTTAGAATAATTATACAGAAAATGAAGAAAAAAGCCAATCGGTTAGACGCCATCAAGATGATTATCTCAAGCAAAGACGTCAGTTCTCAGGAAGAACTGTTGCAAGCTTTGAGCAAGGAAGGCTTTGAACTGACACAAGCCACCTTGTCACGCGACTTGAAACAGCTGAAAGTAGCGAAAGCAGCGAACATGAACGGTAAATACGTATATGTGCTGCCCAACAACATCATGTATAAACGTTCGAACGACCAGAGTGCAAGTGAGATGTTGATGACAAGCGGATTCGTTTCACTTCAATTTTCGGGCAATATTGCCGTCATCCGTACCCGGCCCGGATATGCCAGCAGCATGGCCTACGACATCGACAACCGGGAGTGTCCCGCCATTCTGGGTACCATTGCCGGAGATGACACCATCATGCTGGTGGTGCACGAAGCGGCGTCACATGACGAGGTACGCAGCTTCCTATCGCAAATCATCCCGAACATTAAATGATAGATAACAACAAAAAATAAGAAATTAAATAAGAAATGGATTCGAAACAAATTGATGTGATGGTGGCTGACGCCTCACATGAAGTTTACGTGGACAAGATTTTGGATACCATCCGGGAAGCTGCCAAGGTACGCGGAACGGGCATCGCAGAACGCACACACGAATACGTAGCTACTAAGATGAAAGAAGGAAAGGCCATCATAGCCTTGTGTGGAGACGATTTTGCCGGTTTCACCTACATAGAGAGCTGGGGCAACAAGCAATATGTAGCAACCTCCGGTCTGATAGTACACCCCAAATACCGGGGACTGGGACTGGCAAAACGTATCAAGACCGCCTCTTTCCGCCTGGCACGCCTACGTTGGCCCAATGCCAAAGTTTTCAGTCTCACCAGTGGAGCTGCCGTCATGAAAATGAATACCGAGCTAGGATATGTGCCCGTCACCTTCAACGAACTAACCGATGACGAATCCTTCTGGAAAGGTTGCGAAGGCTGTATCAACCATGATATATTGGTAGCCAAGAACCGTAAATTCTGCATCTGCACAGCAATGCTTTACGACCCGAAGCTGCACGAAGAAGATAAAATATAAAAATATAAGGATATGGAAAAGAAGAAAAAAGTGGTAGTCGCATTCAGCGGCGGTTTGGATACCTCATTCACGGTCATGTATCTTGCCAAAGAAAAAGGATACGAAGTATATGCAGCTTGTGCCAATACTGGCGGTTTCAGCCCCGAACAGTTGAAGACTAACGAGGAGAATGCCTACAAGCTGGGTGCCAAAGAATACGTCACCATTGACGTGACGCAAGAGTACTACGAAAAAAGCCTAAGATACATGGTATTCGGAAACGTACTGCGTAACGGTACCTACCCCATCTCCGTAAGTTCCGAACGTATCTTCCAGGCACTGGCCATTGCACGCTATGCCAACGAAATCGGCGCCGATGCCATCGCTCATGGTTCTACGGGTGCGGGTAACGACCAGATTCGCTTCGACATGACTTTCCTCGTCATGGCTCCGGGCGTGGAAATCATTACGCTGACACGCGACATGGCACTGAGCCGTCAGGAAGAGATTGACTACCTGAACCAACACGGTTTTGCCGCCGACTTCACCAAACTGAAATACTCCTATAACGTGGGTCTGTGGGGCACCTCCATCTGTGGTGGTGAGATTCTGGATTCTGCACAAGGATTGCCCGAAAGCGCCTACCTGAAACACTGCACCAAAGAGGGCAGCGAACAGTTGCGCCTCACTTTTGAGAAGGGGGAACTAAAAGCCGTGAACGACGAGACATTCGACGATCCCATCAAAGCCATCCAGAAAGTGGAAGAGATCGGTGCAGCATACGGCATCGGCCGCGACATGCACGTAGGCGACACGATTATCGGTATCAAAGGCCGTGTAGGCTTCGAAGCTGCCGCACCCATGCTGATTATCGGCGCACACAAGTTCCTGGAGAAATATACCTTGAGCAAATGGCAGCAATACTGGAAGGACCAGGTAGCCAACTGGTACGGCATGTTCCTGCACGAAAGCCAATATCTGGAACCGGTAATGCGCGACATCGAAGCCATGCTGGAATCCTCGCAACGCAACGTAAACGGTACGGCTATCCTCGAGCTTCACCCACTCTGCTTCTCTACCGTAGGTGTAGAAAGCAAGGACGACCTTGTGAAAAACAAGTTCGGCGAATACGGCGAAATGCAGAAAGGCTGGACGGCAGAAGATGCCAAGGGCTTCATCAAAGTAACCTCCACGGCACTGCGTGCATATTATTCAAATCACAAAGACGAGAAAATCTAAATGACGGACAAGAAACGGAAACTGACACGTCCCCGAACCGGAAGAATGCTTTCCGGTGTATGTGCAGGACTGGCAAACTTTTTCGGACTTGACGTATCTTTAGTACGCATCGTTTATACGTTCGCTACCGTCTTTACTGCTTTTGCAGGTGTAATTATATACATTATATTATTGATTATCATACCAGAAGAATCCAATAGATATTATAGAAATGATTAAAGTAGGAATCATCGGCGGAGCCGGATACACGGCAGGCGAACTGATACGTTTACTGCTCAACCATCCGGAAGCGGAAATCGTATTCATAAACAGTTCAAGCAACGCCGGCAACAAAATTACTGATGTACACGAAGGACTGTACGGTGAAACAGATTTGGTATTTACCGACCAGCTTCCGCTGGAAGAAATCGACGTGCTGTTTTTCTGTACGGCACATGGCGACACTAGAAAATTCCTCGAAAGCCACAACGTGCCCGAGGAGTTGAGAATCATCGACCTCTCCATGGACTACCGCATAGCCTCTCCTGACCACGACTTCATTTACGGCTTGCCGGAACTGAACCGCCGCGCCACCTGCAAGGCAAAGCATGTAGCCAATCCGGGCTGCTTTGCCACCTGCATACAATTGGGGCTGCTGCCGCTCGCCAAGCACCTAATGCTGAATGATGACATCATGGTGAATGCCATCACCGGAAGTACGGGTGCCGGAGTGAAACCGGGTGCCACGAGCCACTTCAGCTGGCGCAACAACAACATGAGTGTTTACAAAGCTTTCGAGCACCAGCACGTGCCCGAAATCAAGCAATCACTCCGCCAGCTGCAAAACAGTTTCGATGCAGAAATAGATTTTATCCCCTACCGGGGTGACTTCCCGCGCGGTATCTTCACTACCATCGTAGTAAAGACCAAAGTGGCTCTGGAAGAAATCATCCGTATGTACGAAGAATACTACGCCAAAGATTCCTTTACATTTGTCGTGGAAAAGAACATTGACCTGAAACAAGTGGTGAATACCAATAAATGCCTCATCCACCTGGAGAAGCACGGTGACAAGCTGCTTATCATTTCCTGCATCGACAACCTCCTGAAAGGTGCCAGCGGACAAGCAGTCCACAACATGAATTTAATGTTTAACCTGGAAGAGACCGTAGGATTACGGTTGAAACCTTCTGCATTCTAAAAAAAATGAATTTATTCGACGTATACCCTCTCTTTGACATCAACATCGTCAAAGGAAAAGGCTGCCATGTATGGGACGAGAACGGTACCGAATACCTCGACCTCTACGGTGGTCATGCAGTCATCTCAATCGGACATGCACATCCACATTATGTAGAGATGGTGAGTAACCAAGTTGCTACGTTAGGATTCTACTCAAACTCAGTAATTAACAAGCTGCAACAGCAAGTGGCAGAACGCTTGGGAAAAGTCTGTGGCTATGACGACTACTCATTCTTCCTCATCAACAGCGGTGCCGAAGCCAATGAAAACGCCTTGAAACTCGCCTCTTTCTACAATGGCCGTACCCGTGTGATATCCTTCTCAAAAGCATTCCATGGACGTACCTCACTGGCGGTGGAAGTAACGAACAATCCTAAAATCATCGCTCCCATCAACAACTGCGGGCACGTCACCTACCTCCCGTTGAACGACATCGAAGCCATGAAGGTCGAATTGTCCAAAGGAGATGTCTGCGCAGTGATTATCGAAGGCATACAAGGTGTAGGCGGCATCCAACTGCCGACAGACGAATTCATGCAGGCTCTCCGCCAGACTTGTACGGAACACAACACGGTCTTGATTCTCGATGAAATCCAAAGCGGCTACGGACGCAGCGGCAAGTTCTTCGCCCATCAGTACAACGGCATCAAAGCCGACATCATCACCGTGGCAAAAGGCATCGGCAATGGTTTCCCGATGGCAGGCGTACTCATCAGCCCAATGTTTACACCAGTATACGGGCAACTTGGAACCACTTTCGGCGGAAACCACCTGGCTTGCAGTGCCGCCCTTGCCGTGCTGGATGTGATAGAGCAGGAAAACCTGATAGAGAATGCAGCCCAAGTCGGCAACTTCCTGATAACGGAACTAAAGAAATTCCCTCAAATCAAGGACGTTCGCGGACGCGGACTCATGATAGGGCTGGAATTTGAAGAACCCATCAAGGAACTGCGCCTAAGACTACTGAAAGAGCAGCATGTATTCACCGGTGTAAGCGGTACGAATGTACTTCGCCTGCTGCCGCCTCTGTGCCTCGGCATGGATGAAGCAAAGGAATTCTTGGAACGCTTCAAGAAAGTACTTTAATATTTGACACAAATAATCAGCCAGCAAAAGAAACGACCGAAAAGCAGAATACCTTTCTCTCTCGGTCGTTTTTTGTAGAAAATTTATCTACCTTTGCCAGCAAAACAACTCTTTTAACAACAAAAAGATATGAAAACAGCAATTATCGGTGCAGGAAATATGGGGGGAGCCATTGCCCGAGGGCTGGCAAAAGGAACAATCATCCCTGCCGGTAACATCATTGTCTCCAACCCCACCCAGGGCAAGCTGGACAAGCTGAAGGCAGAATTCCCCGCATTGCAAGTGACCAATGACAACCAGGAAGCGGCAGCCGGTGCAGATATGATAATCTTTGCCGTGAAGCCATGGCTGATGGAGCCAGTGATAAAGGAACTGGAACTAAAAGGCACAGAGATTCTTATATCCGTTGCAGCCGGCATTCCTTTTGAAGAGCTGACACACTATGTAGCAGACAAAGAAATGACCATGTTCCGTCTTATTCCCAATACCGCCATCAGCGAGATGGAAAGCATGACACTCATCGCCAGCCGCAATGCCACCAAGGAGCAGGAGCAACTGATGCTGGACATTTTCAACCAGATGGGACTCGCCATGCTCATTCCCGAAGAAAAGATTGCGGCAACCACTGCCATGACTTCCTGCGGCATCGCCTACGTGCTTAAGTATATCCAGGCAGCCATGCAGGCCGGCGTTGAAATGGGTATCTATCCCAAAGACGGCATGCGCATGGTGGCACAATCCGTGAAAGGGGCAGCCGAGCTGATTCTGAACAACGACACGCACCCCAGTGTTGAGATTGACAAGGTGTGTACCCCCGGAGGAATTACCATCAAGGGAATCAACGAGCTGGAACATGAAGGATTCACCTCCACTGTGATTAAAGCCATCAAAGCGAGTAAATGATATTTAATGTGCTAATGTAACGATGTCCCGATATGCCTATGAGCTACGGTATAATTAAACATTGTGCAGCCTATTGGCACATTGCCACACTTTAATAACAACCCATTAAAAAAATATAATTATGGACGAACAAATCAGACAAATAGCCGAACGCCTGCGCGGACTGCGTGACGTATTGGAACTGACTGCCGACGATATCGCCCGTGACTGCGACATTTCTGCAGAAGAGTACCGCCTGGCCGAAACCGGAGAATTCGACATCTCGGTCAGCATGCTGCAGAAGATAGCACGGCACTACGGCATATCACTGGACGCACTGATGTTTGGGCAAGAGCCCAAAATGAGCTCCTACTTCCTGACACGTGCCGGAAAAGGAACCAGTATAGAACGTACCAAGGCATATAAATACCAATCGCTGGCAGCCGGTTTCATCAACCGCACGGCAGACCCGTTCATTGTGACCGTAGAACCGAAACCGGACAGCGAGCCGATACATTACAACAGCCATGCCGGTCAGGAGTTCAACCTCGTACTGGAAGGCCGTATGATGGTCAGCATCGACGGCAAAGACTTAATCTTAAACGAAGGAGACAGTCTATACTTCAACTCCAAACTGCCGCACGGCATGAAGGCGCTTGACGGAAAGACTGTAAAATTCCTGGCAGTAATCATGTAATAAAGTTATGGTAGAAAGATTTTTATCTCAAACATCCTTCACCTCACAGGAGGACTTCATCAAGAACCTGAAGATAAACGTACCGGAGAATTTCAACTTCGGCTACGACGTAGTGGATGCCTGGGCCGCCGAGCAACCCGACAAACCCGCACTGTTGTGGACCAATGACCAGGGCGAATGCCGGCAGTTTACCTTTGCCGACATGAAACGGTACACAGACATGACGGCTTCCTATTTCCAAAGCCTCGGCATCGGCCACGGAGACATGGTGATGCTGATACTGAAGCGCCGTTACGAATTCTGGTTCAGCATTGTGGCACTACACAAACTCGGTGCAGTGGTGATTCCCGCCACCCACCTGCTGACGAAGAAAGACATCGTATACCGTTGCAACGCCGCAGACATCAAGATGATAGTCTGCGCCGGCGAAAGCGTCATCACCGACCATATCACGGCAGCCATGCCGGAGTCTCCTTCTGTGAAACGCCTCGTAAGCGTCGGGCCGGAAGTTCCCGAAGGATTCGAAGACTTTCACAAAGGTATCGAGGCTGCCGCTCCTTTCGTGAAACCTGAACATCCGAATACGAACGATGACATCTCCCTGATGTACTTCACCAGCGGCACTACCGGAGAGCCCAAAATGGTGGCCCACGACTTCACCTATCCGTTGGGACACATCGTCACCGGCAGCTTCTGGCACAACCTGAAAGAGAGCAGCCTACACCTCACCATTGCCGACACCGGTTGGGGAAAAGCCGTGTGGGGCAAGCTCTACGGACAATGGATTGCCGGCGCCAACGTATTTGTATACGACCACGAGAAATTCACTCCCGCAGCCATACTGGAGAAGATACAAGATTATCACGTCACGTCGCTTTGTGCGCCGCCCACCATCTTCCGATTCCTCATCCACGAAGACCTCACGAAGTACGACCTATCCAGTCTGGAATACTGCACCATCGCCGGAGAAGCATTGAACCCCGCCGTATTCGAGACCTTCAAGAAGTTGACGGGCATCAAGCTGATGGAGGGATTCGGACAGACCGAAACGACCCTTACCGTTGCCACCATGCCGTGGATGGAACCGAAACCCGGCAGCATGGGATTGCCCAATCCGCAATACGACGTAGACCTGATAGACCACGAAGGACGTTCCGTGGAAGCCGGTGAGCAGGGACAGATTGTAATCCGTACCGACAAAGGCAAACCGCTGGGATTGTTCAAGGAATACTACCGCGATGCCAACCGTACCCACGAGGCATGGAACAACGGCATTTACTACACGGGAGACGTAGCCTGGAAGGACGAAGACGGCTACCTCTGGTTCGTGGGCCGCGCCGACGACGTTATCAAAAGTAGCGGTTACCGCATCGGCCCGTTCGAAGTGGAAAGTGCATTGATGACCCACCCAGCCGTAGTGGAATGTGCCATTACCGGTGTGCCCGATGAAATCCGCGGTCAAGTGGTAAAAGCTACGATTGTGTTGGCAAAAGAGTACAAGGCACGCACCGGAGAAGAGCTTGTCAAGGAGTTGCAGAACCATGTGAAGAAAGTGACGGCTCCCTACAAATACCCGCGTGTCATCGAATTTGTTGATGAGCTCCCCAAAACCATCAGCGGGAAAATCCGCCGTGTGGAAATCCGGGAGAACGACCGGAAATAATACTCGCCACCCAGCATCTGAATCATAAGACAACATCCGGGTGAATGAATAAGGAGGGGATAAAACCGAAGTCGGCCATTCTATTGACGATTTCTGTTTTACCCCCTCTTTTTACAAATAGTTGTCTCATTGTGAATACCAAAAGGAGAAAAGAACTATATTTGCACGAAATTAAACTTCACTTGGAACATTTATAAACAAGAAAGACCGACACGGCATATGAAAAATAGAATGCAGATATGGAAAATACTGGCTTTCTTAGGAGCGGTACTTTTCTTGTCTGATACAATATACGCCCAACAATGGACATCCGATAGTCATTCGGAATACAAACGGGATACACTCCCTTTCTCACAGCGCTTCATCCATAGATTAGGCGTAGAAGGGCGTGCTGGCTATATTTTTCAGACCAACCCTTTTCTGGAGTACTCCAACCACCAATACAAGCCCATGAAAAATGCCTATGCCGGCCATCTGAAATACTCCTTCCAGCTCCGTCCCCACACCGTTGCCGACCAGGCTTATATAGGAGCCTATCAAGGGATTGGAGTCGGCTATTTCAACTTCGGCAATCCGGAAGAGCTGGGCAACCCGCTGGCGGTCTATCTGTTTCAAGGGGGACGCATCGCCCAATTCAGCCCCCGCATATCCTTGAACTATGAATGGAACTTCGGCGCATCGTTCGGCTGGAAACCCTACGATGAATACGACAACCCGGAGAACCAGATTATCGGCTCGAAAGTGAATGCCTATCTCAATGTGAACCTCTACTTAAAGTGGGCACTCTCCCCCAAGTTCGACCTGATGATAGGAGCTACCGGAAGCCACTTTTCCAACGGAAACACCCAATATCCCAACTCCGGTCTGAACACGGTGGACTGCAAAGTGGGATTGGTATATAACTTTAACCGCAGAGCGGATGAGCTCGCCCAATCATGGCAACGCCCTATCGTTCCTCCATTCCCCCGCCACGTCAGCTACGACTTGACTTTGTTCGGCTCCTGGCGAAAGAAAGCAGTGGCCCATGAGGGCAGTAGTGGCCAGGTACCCGCACCCGGCACTTACAACGTGTTCGGTTTCAGCTTTGCACCCATGTACAACTTCGGCTATAAATTCCGCGCCGGTGTGGCGTTGGACGGCGTATACGACCACAGTGCGAACATGAAAGAATCGTACGAGGAAGAGAACGGCTTCTATACTCCGCCCGCCAAGAAGCAGATGGCATTGGGCTTATCCGCCCGCGGAGAATTTGTCATGCCTTACTTCACGGTAGGTATCGGTCTGGGAGCCAATGTTCTGCACGGCGGCGGTGACATGAAGTCTTTCTATCAGATTCTTGCCCTGAAAATAGACGTAACACGCAATTCGTATCTCCATATAGGATATAACCTCCGGGAATTTCATGAGCCCAATTATCTGATGTTGGGTATCGGCTATCGGTTCAATAACAAACGCCCCAAGCTGTTCTGAACAATAAAGAGGAGGCTATTTATATAGATTCTTTTATTTCATCTGCAAGCACATATTAGTAAGTGCCACGCGCATATCATCTACTATAGTATTATAGTTAGTTTGTTAGTTCACAGCGATGAACACTTTGTTCAAGTATAGAGAAACAGTTTGTTCCAATAAGGAAAAACAGTTTGTTTTCATATGATGAAACGAAATGTTTTGTTAAGGGAAACAAAGTGTTCGCCATAATGAAACAACTTGTTCTATTAAGGGAAACACTTTGTTCGCTATAGAGAAACGGTCTTTCATATCAAGAGCTTATAAAGAAAAAGCTCTGCAAATCAATGATTCACAGAGCTTAATCGAGTACTCGAAGCGGGACTTGAACCCGCACAGCCGCAATGGCCAAAGGATTTTAAGTCCTTCGTGTCTACCATTCCACCATTCGAGCATCCTAAAAAGGGAAAAGAGAGCGGAAAACGAGACTCGAACTCGCGACCCTAACCTTGGCAAGGTTATGCTCTACCAACTGAGCTATTTCCGCATTTGGAGAACGGGTGCAAAGATAAACAGTTTTCCCGTTTCTGCCAAATTTTTTTTTATAAAAGTACAGTACTCGCAGCGGGACTTGAACCCGCAGAACCTTTTACCTGCCCAGCAACTCTTTCTCTGCAGCTTGCATGGTCTCAAAATTGAAACCATCTACCACTTTCTGCATCAGGGCAGAGACTTCATCGTTGCAAAGGTTTCCGATACTGCCTTCATGGGTATGATGCACCTCTTTGCTGTGCGAGAAGTTTCCGGCTTCAATATCCAGTCCCACCTTCTTGTAGGCATCGCGGAAAGGCATCCCTTCACGTGCCAAGCGGTTGACTTCCTCCACACTGAAAATAAGCAGATACTTGTCATCATCAAGAATATGTTCGTTCACCTTGATTTCATTCATAATGTAAGTCGTCATCTGCAGACAGTCTTTCAGTTCCTGAAAAGCAGGCAGGAAGACCTCTTTGATAATCTGCAAGTCACGGAAATAGCCGGAAGGAAGATTGTTGGCTATCATCATAATCTGCTGGGGAAGGGATTGCAGTTTGTTGCACTTGGCACGCGTCAGTTCAAAGACGTCCGGGTTCTTCTTGTGAGGCATGATGCTGGAGCCGGTAGTGCAATCGTCCGGCAGCTTCACAAAACCGAAGTTCTGACTGTTGAACATACATGCGTCAAAAGCCAATTTCGATATGGTTCCGGCCACACTGGCAAGGGCGAAAGCAACATTACGCTCCATCTTGCCACGCCCCATCTGGGCATACACTACGTTGTAGTTGAGGGAATCAAATCCCAAAAGACGGGTAGTCATCGTACGGTTCAGCGGGAACGAGGAACCGTATCCCGCAGCAGAACCCAAAGGATTGCGGTTGCACATCTTGAAAGCTGCCTGAAGGAACATCATATCGTCCACCAGGCTCTCGGCGTATGCCCCAAACCAAAGTCCGAAAGAAGACGGCATGGCTATCTGCAAGTGTGTATAACCCGGCATCAGTACATCCTTGTAGCGTTCGCTCTGCATAACCAGCACATGGAACAATTGCTCCACAGCTTCCGCCACCTCCTTTATCTCTGCACGGGTAAAGAGCTTCAAATCGAGCAACACCTGGTCGTTGCGCGAACGTCCGCTGTGTATTTTCTTACCTATATCACCCAAGTTGCGCGTCAGCATAAGTTCCACTTGTGAGTGAACGTCTTCCACTCCCTCTTCTATCACAAATTCTCCACGCTCGGCCATCGCATAGATTTCCTTCAATTCGGCCAGCAATTGCCGCAGTTCTTCCTTCGTCAACAAGCCAATGCTTTCGAGCATCGTGATGTGCGCCATGGAACCCAGCACATCGTGCTTTGCCAAATAAAGGTCCATTTCACGGTCACGGCCTACCGTGAAGCGTTCGATATCCTTATTTACCTGAACGGATTTTTCCCAAAGTTTCTGAGCCACGTTGTTTCTAATGATTAATGGTTAGTGATTAATATTGTATCATCGCCAACATATCTGCTATCTTCTCCAATCCTTCCTGCAAGGGTTTCTGCACCATGGTCTTCATAAACGGATTTATATCCATGCCGATGGTCAGTTTCATTTTACATTCGGTTTCGGTGACGGGTACAATCTGTATCCACAGATTGAAGGGCAGCGGTGAAGTGGTTGTTGCAAACTTGATACACTTGCAAGGTTCCTTCTCCACAATCTGCAACGTAATCTTTCCTACGGGAGCCACCTCTATCGTCATGCTCTCCGCATCAAAACTCAAGTTCTTCACTTTGTCTTCAGGCAAACGGTCTTTCACCTTCTCCAGATTGCTCAGGTCGGAAAGCTTTTCATAAACAGCTTCTTGTGAAGCCGGTACAACTTTCACTCCACTCTCAAATTTCGTCATGATCAATCGTATTCAAAAAGAAAAAAGAACTATCCGGACAGAATCTATCCGAATGGCTCTTTTATCCATATTAACATTTTTACAAATAAGTTCTTATTTACCAGATTCCCAATGTGCAGGGTCTTTACGCCATTCATTCAGAGTCTCCACATCTTCTTCCTCGATATAGCCCGTACGCAGTGCCACTTCCATCACAGCCTCGTAATTGGTCAGCGTCACCAAAGGCACCTTGGCATCCTTGAAAGCCTTTTCGGCAACCGGGAAACCATAAGTATAGGCAGCCACCATACCGATGACCTCACATCCGTCACGGCGGATAGCTTCTACAGCCTTTAAACTGCTTCCACCCGTAGAAATCAAATCTTCCACGACTACCACCTTCATACCGGGACGAAGTTCACCTTCAATCAAATTCTCCAGTCCATGGTCTTTCGGAGTGGAGCGTACATATACAAACGGCAAGTTCAATGCATCGGCCACCAAGGCACCTTGCGGGATAGCTCCCGTTGCCACACCGGCAATGGCATCCACCTGTCCGAAACGTTCCAAAATCAGACGCGTAATTTCAATCTTTACGAAATTACGGAGAGAAGGATAAGAAAGGGTTTTGCGGTTATCACAATAAAACGGAGACTTCCATCCGGATGCCCAAGTGAACGGGTTAGCCGGTTGTAGTTTAATCGCTTTTATCTTCAGCAACTTCTCTGCAAACAATCTTTCTAAAGTTTTCATAGCAAAACTAATCTATATATGATAAATATGGCACAAAAATACGGAAACAGAATGAGAATAAAAAAGAGAAAGCCGATAATTTTCATTCGGAGTAGTCATTTTCCTCAGAAACCTCTATGCAACGACATATATCCTTCATTTCGAACCCCCTGCTCAAGGCAAAACGCACCAGTTTGCCATTCAACTCATACTCACTTTCGGCACGGACGCTTTTACGCTTTGCCGCCAGCAGTTTCTGCAAGACGGCGTGGTATTCCTCCTCATCAATCTCGTTCAAATAGGGCCAATAGACAGATGAAGATATCTTTTTCAACTGGAGCGCCTGCCCTATCTTCATCTTGCCCCATTTGGCAAAACGGTATTTGTCGTTGATGAAAGCACGGCAGAAGCGCTCTTCATCAATGTACTTCTCTTGTTCCAGACGGTTGATGATACGGTCTATGGCATCATAGGCAATGCCCCAGCGTTGCAGTTTCTCCGCAATCTCCGCCCGGCAATGCTCGGCAGTGGAGCAATATGCCGCCACTCTGTTCAAAGCTTCAGTTTCAGTTATTTCTATCATCGTTCTGCAATTACGTACCGGTCGTTGCCGGAAATATCTTTTCGGATACGGACATTCGTATAGCCTTGCTTGCGAAGCATCGAAGCGACAGCCTCTCCAAATGCCCGGTTGATTTCAAAATAGAGTCGGCCGCCGGCCGTCAGCATGCTCCGTCCCAGTTCACCTATACGCCGATAGAAACGGAGCGGGTCGCTATCCGGAACAAACAAAGCCCGTGAGGGTTCCCAGTTCAAGACGTTTGGTTCCATATCCCGCTTTTCTATTTCCGTAACATAAGGCGGATTACTGACGATTACATCAAAACATTCACCCTCAACCGGTTGATACGTCAGGACATCACGCTGTACAAATAGCACGGAAGCCTGCAAAAGGTGGTTATTGTCGCCGGCTATGGCAAGAGCTTCTTCGGAAATGTCCCAAGCAGTTACTTCCGCTTCCGGCAACTCCTTAGACAAAGTGACGGCAATACACCCACTTCCGGTGCCAATGTCGAGAATACGGGAAACCGGAGCGACTTCCTTCAGCATCCCCTCCACCAGCTCTTCCGTTTCGGGGCGGGGAATAAGTACCCCCGGAGCCACCCGAAAAGTACGTCCCAGGAAACGGGCAGTACCCTGCACATACTGTATGGGCTCAAAATTACACAGACGGGAAAGAATGCTTTCCAATTCCCTTTCATCGTTTGGAGATAAAATCATATCTTTGCCCAGGTAATAGTCAATATGACTCTGACCAAACATTTCACAGCAGACAATACGGGAAAGATTGGCCGCCTCCCGGGGAGGGTAGCATTCCTGCAAAGCACTGCGGATATGTGAAACGGTTACATTCATTCGGGGTCCGGTTTTATTCGGGCTGCAAAAGTAATCATTAATTTTGATTATTCAACCAAAAGACAAGCAAGGATATGAATTCAGAAGAAGAGAAATATATGCTGCGATGCATCCAACTGGCACAAAACGGACTTTGCAATACAGCACCCAACCCGATGGTGGGAGCGGTAATAGTATGTGACGGGAAAATCATAGGCGAGGGATACCATGTGCGCTGTGGAGAAGCCCACGCTGAGGTCAACGCCATCCGTTCCGTGAAAGACACGTCCCTGCTGAAACGTTCCACCATCTATGTCAGCCTGGAACCGTGTTCGCACTATGGCAAAACTCCTCCTTGTGCAGACCTCATCATCGAGAAGCAGATTCCACGCATCGTCATCGGGTGCCGGGACCCTTTCTCTAAGGTTGCGGGCCGGGGCATACAGAAACTGAAGGATGCCGGACGTGAAGTTATTGTCGGAGTGCTGGAAACAGAATGTCGGCAGCTCATCCGCAGGTTCATCACTTTCCATACTTTGCGACGCCCCTACATCACCCTAAAATGGGCGGAATCTTCTGACAGATATATCGATTACTCCCGCACGGACGGTAAACCGGTTATCCTCTCCAGCCCGCTGACTTCGATGCTGGTACACAAGAAACGGGCAGAGCACAGTGCCATATTAGTAGGTACCCGTACGGCTGAACTGGACAATCCCGGCCTGAATGTCCGCCATTGGTATGGTCGTTCACCGGTACGTATCGTGCTGGACCGGCAACAAAAGCTATCCCCCAGCCTTCACCTATTTGACGGTAGCGTGCCGACCCTCGTTTTTACAGAAGCCCCGCACGCTCCGCTACCGAATGTAGAGTATCTGCCAGTCAGCGACTACCGGCGGAATGTACTCCCCGAAATCATGGAAACGCTGTATACACGCGGATTACAATCCCTTTTGGTAGAGGGTGGCAGCCAAACTCTCCAATCCTTCATCGCTGCCGGATTGTGGGACGAAATCTTTGTGGAAGAAACTCCGTACCTTCTTCATTCCGGCGTCAAAGCACCCGAAATCAGTGACGGATATCCATTTGCAACAGAGCATTCTTTCGGCAGGAGTTTTCGCCATTATACTGCCTCAAGAAACAGTCAATAGCCTCATTTCAGGGCTTTTTTATCGAGAAAAAGGGGGATATTATCTATAATTTTATATAAAACTTCCTCGTAAAGCTGTTTATAGAAAAAAATGTTCCTATTTTTGCAACTTGTAAATAAACACTAACTTTCAAAATGAGAATAAAGTTTCGATCAGTAATTGTGAGTTTTCTTATTGTGTCATTTGCTCTAAGTTCATGCCTTGACTCTGACGACAATTATGAATTCAGCTCCGATGCTACTATACATGCTTTTGGTATCGATACCATACATGGCAAACATTACAAATTTACAATTGACCAGCTCAATAGACTCATCTATAACAGAGATTCATTGCCCGTAGGTTCAGATACCATCATTGACCGTATTCTGATTGATACTATGACCGTTACCGGTTGGATAACTTCAGGCTCGCCTACCGACACGGTATTCGTCATGTCGGACTCCGTGGATTTGAGACCCGCCATGAACAACGATGCCGGCATGCTGTTCAAAGCACATGCCGCCGACGGTGTTACAGTCCGCGAATATAAACTGAAAGTTAATGTACATCTGCAAGACCCGGACTCACTCGTCTGGACAGACATGCAGAAAAGAGGGAATGTATTCTCCAATACCATCAATTTAGGCCAGCAAAAAGCGGTTATACTTGGAGACGAGTTGTTTGTCTACACTTCCAACACTACCGCTTACAAGACATCGACTGCGCCCGATAAATACAACTGGAGTAAAGTCAATGTCAGCAACCTCCCCTCAGACGTAAAGCTGACATCTGCCGTAGAGTATAACAATGCACTCTACATGGTTACAAAAAGCAAGAGAGTATTCAGCTCCACCAACGGCGGCGCCTGGACAGAAGTCACTACATTGGGAGACAATGTCATAGTCCTCATCAATGGTTTCTCCGACCGGCTCTCGGGTATTGTGGAAATCAATGGAAAGCAATATTTCAACATCTGTAAAGACGGAAAGAATTGGGAAACGGAAAACACGGCTGACAACCTTACCCTTGAGGAAGTCCCGGCAGGATTCCCTACCGAAAACATATCCACCACCCAGACCAACACCGGCAATGGTGTAGAGAAGGTGGTTCTGGCAGGAATGCCGCTGGCCAACGAACAAGAGACAATACCCTGGTTCTCATTGGACGGCAAAGGCTGGGCAAGCCTGGCTAACACGGTGTACGACACATCTTGTCCCGGCATGGTCAACCCTGCCATTATGTACTATGGCGACATGTTCTATTGCTTTGGAGGAGAACTTGACGCCATCTACAACTCCATCACAGGCATTGCGTGGAGCAAGACAGAAACCAAGTTCCTGCTACCCCAGGAATTCAAAGGGAAAGGCGCGTACTCCATTATAGTGGAACCGACGAAAGACAAAACTGTGGCCCCGGCAGACAAACGGGACTTCATTTGGGTGATATTCGGCGGCAACGGCACCAAAAATGAAGTATGGCGCGGACGTCTTAACAGATTGGGCTTCGAAATACAATAATAATGATGTCATATAAGGAAGAAATCGATCTAAACCGGATACCCCAGCACGTGGCGATTATCATGGACGGTAACGGACGGTGGGCCAAGCAGCGTGGACACGAACGCAGCTATGGACATCAGGCCGGCGCAGAGACTGTGCACGTCATTGCAGAGGAAGCCGCTAAATTAGGAGTCAGATACCTTACTTTATATACGTTCTCTACCGAGAACTGGAATCGTCCGTCGGACGAGGTAGCCGCCTTGATGGGACTGCTCTTCGACTCCATAGAGGAAGAGACGTTCATGAAGAACAATATCAGTTTCCGGGTAATAGGAGATATTGAAAAACTGCCTGCCAACGTACAGCAACGGCTCAACACTTGCGTGGCACACACCTCCCACAACACGGGAATGTGCCTGGTACTGGCATTGAGCTACTCTTCCCGCTGGGAAATAACGGAAGCTGCCCGGCAAATAGCCGACCTGGTACAGAAAGGTGAGCTGAAACCCGAACAAATCGACAGTGAGCTCATATCCCGTCATCTGACAACCCACTTCATGCCCGACCCCGACCTGCTGATACGTACCGGAGGAGAGCTCCGCCTCAGTAACTACATGCTCTGGCAATGCGCCTATTCGGAACTTTATTTCTGTGATACCTATTGGCCCGACTTCCGTGAAGAGGAGCTACGCAAAGCCATATGTGACTATCAGAAACGCGAACGCAGGTTCGGCAAGACCAGCGAGCAAATCAATTAATCACCGGACACACAAATAGTAAATAGTAAATTGTAAAATAGTAAATAAAAAGATGCACTATCGTATTTTCTCCATACTCGTAACGTTTGTCTGCCTTTTCGGCTGCGCACTGACAACAGCAGCACAGGACGTAAACAACACCGATGAAACCGAAAAGCCGGTTATACTCTATTCGGGAACACCCAAGAAGTATGAAATAGCCGACATTAAGGTCGAAGGAGCCCAGAACTATGAGGATTATGTAATTGTCGGATTGTCCGGACTATCCAAAGGGCAGACTATCACCGTGCCGGGTGACGAGATTACACAAGCTTGTAAGCGCTACTGGCGCCACGGTCTGTTCTCTGACGTGGAAATTACAGCAGACAAGATTGAAGGTGACCAAATTTGGCTGACCATTCATCTGACCATGCGTCCGCGTGTTTCCGACATACGCTACAACGGTGTGAAGAAGTCAGAGCGTGAAGACCTGGAAAGCAGAATCGGCATGATAAAGGGCGGTCAGATTACACCTAATCTGGTGGACCGCGCCAAGACCTTGATAAAGCGCTATTTTGACGACAAGGGCTTCAAGAATGCAGATGTAATCATCACCCAACGTGATGATCCGGAAAAGAAGAATGAAGTGATTGTCAACATCGACATCGACAAGAAGGAGAAAGTGAAAGTACATCAAATCACCATTGTAGGCAACGAGGCCCTCACGACCAAGAAGCTGAAGCGTGTGATGAAGAAAACAAACGAAAAGGGCAAGCTGCTCAATCTGTTCCGCACCAAGAAATTCATTGAGGACAACTACGAAGCGGACAAACAGCTGATTATCGACAAATACAACGAACTGGGTTATCGTGACGCCATCATCGTGACAGACAGTATCAAGCCCTACGATGACCGTACTGTAGACATCTTTATGCAAATTGATGAAGGGCAGAAATACTACCTCCGCAATGTAACCTGGGTAGGTAACACACTGTATCCTTCCGAACAACTGAACTTCCTCCTCCAGATGAAGAAGGGTGACGTCTACAACCAAAAGTTACTTGAAGAACGTACAATGACCGATGACGATGCCATCGGCAACCTCTACTACAACAACGGTTATCTGTTCTACAGCCTCGAACCGGTGGAAGTAAACATCGTGGGCGACTCCATCGACTTGGAAATGCGTATCTACGAAGGCCGCCAGGCTACCATCAATAAAGTCAGCATCAACGGTAACGACCGTTTGTATGAAAACGTAGTACGCCGTGAACTCCGTACCCGTCCGGGCGAACTCTTCAGCCGTGAAGACCTGATGCGTTCCATGCGTGAAATCCAGCAGATGGGACACTTCGACCCCGAACAAATCCAGCCCGACATCCAGCCGAGACCGGAAGACGGCACGGTAGACATCGGTTATGACCTTGTATCCAAAGCCAACGACCAGGTAGAGTTCTCCGCCGGTTGGGGACAAACGGGTATTATCGGTAAGTTAAGTCTGAAGTTCACCAATTTCTCTCTGTCCAACCTGCTGCATCCGGGTGAGAACTACCGCGGTATCCTCCCGCAAGGTGACGGTCAGACATTGACCATCAGCGGACAGACCAATGCCAAATACTATCAGTCATACAGCGTTTCATTCTACGACCCGTGGTTTGGCGGTAAACGCCCGAATGCGTTCTCCGTATCGGCTTTCTATTCCCGCCAGACCGACATCAGTAGCCGTTATTACAATTCGGCCTACATGAACAGCTATTACAACAGCTATTATAGTGGTATGTATGGCTACGGTATGTACAACTACGGCAATTACAACAACTACGAGAATTATTACGACCCGGACAAATCTATCCAGATGTATGGTCTTGCTGTGATGTTCGGTAAGCGCTTGAAGTGGCCGGATGACTATTTCCAATTCACAGCCGAGTTGTCTTACCAACGTTATGTTCTGAGTGACTGGCAGTACTTCCCGGTTACCAACGGTAAGTGTAATAACCTCAGCCTCAACCTGACCTTGTCCCGTAGCTCTATCGACAACCCGATTTATCCGCGCCAAGGTTCCGAGTTCTCGTTGTCTGCACAAATCACACCGCCTTTCTCTCTGTTCGACGGTACCGATTACAGCAAGTACAGCACCAGCAGCCAGGAAGACATGAACAAGATGCACAAGTGGATTGAATACCACAAGTGGAAATTCAAATCCAAAATCTATATCCCGTTGATGGACCCGATTACCGTTAAACGTACTCCGGTATTGATGGGACGTGTAGAATTCGGTTTGCTGGGACACTACAACAAATACAAGAAGTCTCCATTCGAAACGTTTGACGTGGGTGGTGACGGTATGACCGGCTACTCCAGCTATGCTACAGAAAGCATCGCCCTCCGTGGTTATGAGAACAGCTCATTGACTCCATACGGCTCTGAAGGTTATGCCTATACACGTCTCGGACTGGAATTAAGATATCCTTTGATGCTCGAAACAAGTACCAGTATTTATGCGTTAACGTTTGTAGAAGCCGGTAATGCATGGCATGATGTCAATAAGTTCAACCCATTCGAATTGAAGCGTTCAGCCGGTGTCGGTGTCCGCATCTTCCTCCCGATGATCGGTATGATGGGTATCGACTGGGCTTACGGTTTCGACAAAATTGGTCCTACATTCCAATACAGCGGTAGCCAGTTCCACTTCATCCTGGGACAGGAATTCTAAGCAATGGACAATTGATAATTGACAATTAATGCAGTATCGTTATGAAGAAGAGTTTATTGATCCTTTTTACGCTGTTTGCAGTAAGCATAACAGCCGGTGCACAGAAGTTCGCCTTGATTGACATGGAATATATCCTGGAAAATATTCCTGCTTACGAACGTGCCAATGAACAACTGGAGCAATCCTCCAGACAATGGCAGAGTGAGGTCGAAAAGATTTCCGAAGAAGCCAAGACTCTGTACAAGAACTATCAGTCTCAGATTGCTTCCCTTTCTGAAACACAGAGAGGTAAAAAGGAAGAAGAGATTGTCGCTAAAGAGAAATCAGCAGCCGAACTGCGCCGCAAATACTTCGGTCCGGAAGGCGAACTGTATAAAAAACGTGAAAGTCTGATGCAACCCATTCAAGACGAAATATACAATGCTGTAAAGGAAATTGCTACACAAAACGGATATGCAGCAGTTGTAGACCGCGCTTCCGCATCAAGTATCATTTTTGCCTCACCGAGTATTGACGTCAGCAATGAGGTACTTGCAAAACTGGGATATTCAAATTAATTTCATACATTTGTTTCAGAATATAGACTGCATTCTGGATTAAAAATAAGCGAGCTTATTTTGTATTGCGTTCAGTTTGCGCTATATTTGTCCCCGACGAATAATCATTCAAATAAATAATAAACATTATGCTTAAAAAAATCGCACTACTCGTAGTTATGTTCGCCCTCCCGCTGGGAGCTATGGCGCAAGCTAAATTCGCTCACATGAATTCTCAAGATGTAATCGCTGTTATGCCTGAATTTACCAAAGCCCAAGCTGACTTGGACGCCATGTCTAAAAAATACCAGGATGAAATGCAGCGTACAAACGAAGAATTCCAAAAGAAGTACCAAGAATTCCTGGCACAAGCCGACTCTCTGCCGAAAAACATTGCAGAAAGACGTCAGAAAGAGTTGCAGGATATGGCTCAACGTCAAGAACAGTTCCAACAAGAAGCTTATCAAAGTATGCAGAAAGCACAGCAAGATGCTATGGCTCCCATCTATCAGAAACTGGACGAAGCCATCCAGGCTGTCGGCAAGGCTGAAGGCGTGGTCTATATCTTCGACTTGGCCCGTACCCCGATACCATTCGTAGGAGCACAGAGCGTTGATGTAACTGCCAAAGTTAAAACGCAATTGGGCATTAAATAATAGAATTATCTATGATAGAGCAAGCGCGGATAGTTTTATCCGCGCTTATTTTTTATACATTACTGAGAAATTTGCATTATCTTTGCATGGTACATAGTCTTTAGAAAGCATGAAACAGACATTACCTTCTGCAGCCGGTCCCATCGGAATATTCGATTCCGGATATGGCGGACTGACCATCCTGAGCAAGATACGGGAAGCCCTTCCCCAATATGATTACATTTATCTGGGCGACAACGCGCGCGCGCCTTACGGAACCCGCTCGTTCGAGATTGTCTATGAGTTCACCTTGCAGGCAGTTACCAAACTGTTCGAGATGGGTTGTCACCTCGTCATTCTGGCATGCAATACAGCTTCGGCAAAAGCTCTGCGCAACATACAAATGAATGATTTGCCTCGCCTCGACCCTATGCGCCGTGTGTTGGGAGTAATTCGCCCAACCGTAGAATGCATAGGGAACATTACCCAAAGCCGCCATGTGGGAGTGCTTGCCACGGCAGGAACCATCAAGTCTGAATCCTATCCGCTGGAAGTGCATAAACTCTTCCCCGACATCAAAGTGAGCGGTGAAGCCTGCCCTCTATGGGTATCCCTCGTAGAAAACAACGAGGCACAAGGTGAGGGTACCGACTACTTCATACGCAAGAACATCGACAACCTGCTGGCCAAAGACACGCAGATAGACACCGTCATTCTGGGCTGCACGCACTTCCCGTTGCTGCTGCCCAAGATACAGCAATACATGCCCGACGGCATCACGACCGTCACCCAGGGGGAACTGGTAGCAGACAGCCTGAAAGACTATCTTCACCGCCATCCGGAAATGGACAAAAAATGTACCAAAGGTGGAAGATGCGTCTACCGCACCACGGAATCGGAGGAGAAATTCACAGAATCGGCTTCTACTTTCCTGAATGAATCGATAAGAGTTGAGAGGATTGAACTATAAATTCGTCAGCATTAAACATTAAAACAAAAACATTTGTTATATTTGTAAGACAGAAACCTCTAAATTCATACCATCATGAAAGAAGAAGACAAAAGCAAACTCGTTGAGGTGTTCACCGGTTCACCGTGGGAAGCAGAACTCGTAAAGAGCCTGCTGGGAAATAGTGATATTGAAGCTGTAACAAAAGACGGAATGGTAGTAAACGTTGTACTGCCTGCCACTGCGGTAGATGTTTCCGTTCTCGTCAATGAGAAGGACTACGAAGCCGCCATGGAAGTAGTCCGTGAATACGAAAAGAGAGAAAATGGAGATTGATTTCAATAGAATTGCTGTCAAGGTAGGCAGCAATGTTTTGACACGTCGTGACGGCACTCTCGACGTCACCCGCATGTCCGCTTTGGTGGACCAGATAGCCGAGCTGCACAAGGCCGGCATAGAAATAATACTTGTTTCTTCCGGAGCCGTTGCTTCGGGACGTAGTGAAGTGCGCCCCACCAAGAAGTTGGACAGCGTAGACCAGCGCCAGCTCTTTTCCGCTGTAGGGCAGGCCAAACTCATCAACCGCTACTACGAGCTGTTCCGGGAGCATGGCATCCCCGTGGGACAAGTGCTCACAATGAAAGAGAACTTTTCCACCCGCCGCCATTACCTCAACCAGAAAAACTGTATGACCGTAATGCTGGAGAACGGCGTCATTCCTATTGTCAATGAGAACGACACCATCTCCGTGAGCGAACTGATGTTCACCGACAACGATGAGCTGTCCGGCCTGATAGCCTCCATGATGGATGCCCAGGCACTAATCATTCTCAGCAATATAGACGGTATCTACAACGGTTCACCCGCCGACCCGGAGTCTCAAGTCATCCGTGAAATAGAACAAGGCAAAGACCTCTCCTCCTACATACAAACTTCCAAGTCCAGCTTCGGACGCGGCGGCATGCTGACAAAAACCAACATTGCCCGCAAAGTGGCGGATGAGGGCATCACAGTAATCATAGCCAACGGGAAGCGGGACAACATCCTTGTGAAAATAATGAATAATGAAGAATTAAACTATACCCGTTTCATTCCGTCTCCGGAACCGGTATCGAGCATCAAGAAATGGATTGCGCACAGCGAAGGGTTTGCCAAAGGCGAACTGCACATCAATCATTGTGCCACCGAACTGCTCTTCTCGGACAAAGCAGTAAGCATCCTACCGGTAGGCATCACTGACGTTATAGGCGAGTTCGAGAAGGACGACATCGTACGGATTATCGACTTCGGCGGTAAACCCATCGGTGTGGGAAAAGCCAACTGTGACTCCAGCCAGGCACGGGAAACAATGGGAAAACATGGAAAGAAACCCGTAGTGCACTACGACTACCTATATATAGAATAGGACACAGACGGATACTATCCACGATATTCATACTTGCATATTTATCACTCTATACTCAGTAAGAAAATGAACTTAAACAAAACTTTTGTCGCCGTACAAGATGCCAGCCGTAACATGCTAGCGTTGAGCGACAAAGAAATCAACCAAATATTACTGGCTGTTGCAGACGCTGCCATAAACAAAACAGACTTCATTCTGAGTGAAAACCAGAAGGATTTGGAGCGTATGCCTTCTACCGACCCTAAATACGACCGCCTGAAACTGACAAAAAGCCGTTTGCAGGACATCGCTGCGGACATCCGCAACGTAGCCGCCCTCCCTTCTCCTTTGGGAAAAGTCCTTAAAGAGAACGTATTACCCAACGGATTGAAGATAAAAAGGGTCAGTGTACCTTTCGGTGTCATAGGCATTATCTACGAAGCCCGTCCCAACGTCAGTTTCGATGTATTCTCACTCTGCCTTAAAAGCGGCAATGCCTGTATTCTGAAAGGCGGAAGCGATGCAGACTATTCCAACCGTGCCATAATCAGCGTGATACACGAGGTACTGGAGCATTTCAACGTAGATACACATATCGTGGAACTGCTTCCTGCCGACAGAGAGGCGACTGCCGAACTACTGCATGCCAACGATTATGTAGATTTGATAATTCCGCGCGGCAGCAGCAGCCTGATAAACTTCGTACGCCAGAATGCCACAGTACCGGTTATAGAGACAGGTGCCGGCGTATGCCATACGTTCTTCGACCGCTATGGCGATATAAGCATAGGTCCATCTATCATTGCCAATGCAAAGACACGCCGGGTCAGTGTATGCAACGCTTTGGATTGCCTGATTATCGAAGCCGACAGCCTGGCTAATTTGCCCGACCTATGCCTGCCGCTGCAATCAAGCAATGTAGAGATATTTGCCGATGAACCCGCCTACCACAGTCTGCGTGACAAATATCCCGTCGAGCTGTTGAGACTTGCCACTGAAGACTGCTACGGCAGAGAGTTCCTGGACTACAAGATGGCCATTAAAACCGTGAATTCTTTCCAGGAAGCATTGGCACATATCCGGAAGTACGGTTCCAAACATAGCGAATGCATCATTACGGACGACAAGACACGTGCCGAATGGTTCTGCCGGGAAGTGGACGCCGCTTGCGTATACGTCAATGCACCGACCTCTTTCACCGACGGCGCACAATTCGGACTCGGTGCCGAGATTGGCATCAGCACCCAGAAGCTACACGCCCGCGGTCCGATGGCTCTGGAAGAAATCACCACATACAAATGGATTATCGAAGGTTCCGGACAGACCAGACCTTGACAGCCGAATAACAAAGATATAGATACACTAAAAAGACTGTAAATATGAAGAACTTTACTTGCGTGCAGGACATCGGTAACCTGAAGTCTGCACTGGACGAAGCATTCGAGATTAAAAAAGACCGTTTCAAATATGTGGAACTGGGACGTAACAAAACGCTGATGATGATTTTCTTCAACTCCAGCCTGCGTACCCGCCTCAGTACACAGAAGGCTGCATTGAATCTGGGCATGAACGTAATTGTACTGGACATCAACCAGGGAGCCTGGAAACTGGAGACAGAGCGTGGTGTCATCATGGACGGTGACAAACCGGAACACTTACTGGAAGCCATTCCCGTGATGGGCTGCTATTGCGACGTCATCGGCGTACGTTCTTTTGCACGCTTCGAAAATAAGGAAGACGATTACAACGAAGTGATACTGGAGCAGTTCATCAAGCATTCCGGCCGGCCGGTATTCTCCATGGAGGCTGCCACACGCCATCCGCTGCAGAGTTTTGCCGACCTGATAACCATTGAGGAATATAAGAAGACGGCACGCCCCAAAGTAGTGATGACATGGGCTCCACATCCGCGTCCATTGCCCCAGGCTGTCCCCAACTCCTTTGCCGAATGGATGAATGCAACTGATTATGACTTTGTGATTACACATCCCGAAGGTTATGAACTCGACCCCAAGTTCGTAGGAAATGCCCGCGTAGAATATGACCAGATGAAAGCTTTTGAAGGAGCCGATTTTGTCTATGCCAAGAACTGGGCGGCCTATACAGGCGACAACTACGGACAAATATTGAGCAAAGACCGCACCTGGACAGTAGGCGAGCGCCAGATGGCCGTTACCAACAATGCCTACTTCATGCACTGCCTGCCGGTTCGACGTAACATGATTGTGACGGATGATGTGATAGAAAGCCCGCAGTCCATCGTAATCCCCGAAGCGGCCAACCGGGAGATTTCAGCAACAGTGGTGCTGAAGAGACTGCTTGAAAGCCTCTAACCAGAGGACAAGACTACTTTATTCTTTTTAGGCGCGGATTACGCGGAAAACGCGGATTCTTTTCTTAAATTTTTCCGTGAAATCCGCGTAATCCTCGCCTAAAAAGAAATTATAGCAAATGCATTTCAGCTACACCGCTATTACTTTTCCACTTCTTTGTCCGCTTCTTCCCAACCGATGAAACCTTTGTCAAGGTCATAGATTATATATCCTTTTTTGCTCAGTATGGCAGCGGCCTTTTTACTACGCTTACCACTACGACAATATACTGCAACCGGTTTGTCCTTCTGCAGAGTGGAGTCGGCCATCGTTTCAAACGACTCATCCAATACATTGATATTGATACTGTGGGGCACGTGTCCTTCCGAGTATTCGGCAACAGTACGCACATCCAGAAGCTGCACCTCCGGATTGGCTATCAATGTGGAAAAGTCATCTACCGAAACAGACTTGAACTGTCCCTCCTTCTGCTGGCAGGAAAAGAGGGTGGTAAAAACGAGGCAAAAACCCGCGAACAATGTCTTCATCGAATATTTCATTTTAGTCAGGGTTATAAACAAAATCGTAAGTCTTGATGTCACCGGAATAAGTGTGCACACTGAAATGAACCATAACCTTCTGTATACCCTCTGCCGCATACTGCCGCAAAGGTACGGAAGCGTAGGCACGCCTGGTATAAGACACCACCTCCTCCTTTGCGTCATGATACAGCGTCAGATATACTTCACTACACCCGGTAGCAGTATCCACAATCACTTCATCCTCAATAAAATGGAACTTATGTTCACCATTCTCCTTGACTATCAGTGTCATATTGAGATAGTCGAGTCCCATCCAGATACCCAGTACATCAGTAGGGTCTGTCTTGACGCCCTCCTCGAACTTGTCGACCGTTTGGGGAACGACAGAAAGAACACCGCTCAAGGCATACAGCACCGCACCGGCAGTTCCATCGGCAGTTACCTCCGAAGCATAATTACTGATGACACGTACCGAGGCGTTTGCCTCTATGTTCGTCTTTGTCTTGTCCTCCACTACCGGCAAGGTTTCCCCTTCATCTGTCACAACAGACTGCAGATAGCCGTCAGCCCCCGAAAAGGCAGTCAGGAACTCCAGCTTCACGGAAGGATAATGATAATCATCATCGCCACAACCAGTCAACAGACAGGCCAACAAAGGCAAAAGCCACCAATCACAGTACTTCTTCATGTATTCATTCTTTTATAGCCGCCAGATAATTCTTCAACGGGTTGGCATACATCAGCAGCATTTTTCCGCGCAGAAAGTCCACGTCCTTATTAGGAATGGAGATACGCTCCAACTGTTGTTCTATATAGGCCGTGAAGCGCTGCTTATCCTCGGCAGTGTAATGGTCGGAAAAATCCTCCTTCCCCTCGAGAAGGTCGTGTGCCACATAATTATTGGGATACATCCGGTAGCTGGCATGAATGCGTTTGTCTATCAGTGCAGACATGCGTGCAAAGAGTTCGGGCTTCGGAAGTGAACGGTCCATCTTCGCCAATTCATCATTCATGCAGGCACCCGTCTGGAAATGTACCCGCCCTTTATAGCCGAACAGTCCGGTCTGCATATTCAGCAAGTCGTCAGCCGTCGTTTTCTTATAGCCTTCAATGTCCCGTTTCAGTTGGAACTCCTGCGCTTTCAGGAAGTCGCAAGGGTCGTATTCATAGGAAATGGCAAGCGGAGCTATATTCATTTCCATTAAGCGGTCAATGACGTCGCCTTCACCGCCTATTGCCAGCATCTTCAGCACACTGTCCTGCGTGCGGTCGTTGGAATCCTTGGCACGCCCTTCACGTTGTGCAATCCAGATAGACTGTTTCTTCTCACTGATGGTATAATGCATATAGCGGGACATGCGTGCGGAAGCCTCCAGCATCTGGCGCATGGTCAACGCACGCAGCACAATGAAGGACTTGTTGACACGCACGAATTTCTTAATCCACGGATAGACAAGCAGGTTGTCGCCAATGGCTATCTCTACCGTATCCATACCCTGGTCTACCAAAAGAATGGACAAGAAACCGGAATCGAGAATAATGTCGCGATGATTGGAGATATAGGTATACGCCGCCGACTTGTCTGCCGGCAACGCGGTATGGTCCAAAGTCAATCCATCCGTAGCCTCCTTCGCCAATTTCCACAGAAGCCCATAGCAGAAGGTCTTCTGAAATTCCAGCTTGGTTTTACACGCGCGCATTTTCTGCGACCAGACTTCAAAAGGTACACCAGGCATCACAGTATCCACTGCCTGCCGGAACGCCGCATCGGCAATCAGTTCCTCATAGACTTGAGGAAGTTCCTCATCATGATAAGGACGGATTTCATCAAATTCCACGTTCGCATTCATAATGAATAATGATTAATCCTTAAACTTGTTTTCTATAATATCTGTCATTACATCCTTCATCTCCATTCCGGCAGCACGAACCTGCTGGGGAATAAAGCTGGTGGCAGTCATTCCGGGGGTGGTATTCACCTCCAGCAGATTGATTTTTTCCCCTTCGGTAATGATATAGTCCACGCGGATAATGCCATAGGCCCCGAGTATATCATAAATGGCAGAAGTCAGCGTCTGCACCCGGCGGGTCAAATCGTCCGAGATGCGGGCGGGAGTAATCTCGTCAGACGCACCATTATACTTAGCTTCATAATCGAAGTACTCGTTGTGGCTCACCACCTCCGTAATGGGGAACACTACGGACTTGTCTTTTGTTTTGTAACAGCCGCAGGTAATCTCGGTTCCGTCCATAAAGGCCTCCACCAGTACTTCCTGCGCTTCCGCAAATGCCTTGGCTATGGCAGGTTGTATCTGCTCTTTCGCCGTCACCTTGGTCACGCCGAAGCTGGAACCTCCCAAGCTGGGCTTAATGAAGCAAGGCAGACCGATTTTCTCCATCACATCTTCATCCGTCACCGACTGTCCGCCGCGCAGCAACAACGATTCGGCAATGCGCACACCGAAACCTTTCAGATACTGGTTGCAGGCAAACTTATCGTACGTGAGCGACGCTGCCAGTACTCCGCAACACGAATAAGGGATGTGGAGCATATCAAAATAGCCCTGCAGACGGCCGTCCTCACCCGGAGTTCCGTGGATGGTGATATAGGCAAAGTCGAATGTCACTTTCTCGCCATCCAGCACGAAGCTGAAGTCATTGCGGTCTACCGGAGCCTTAGCGCCGTCGGGCAGCTGTACATGCCAGTCCAGTCCGTGCATTTCTACAATATATAAGGTATACTTCTCCTTGTCGATGAAGGAGTAAATCCCCTGTGCACTACGCAGGGAGACGTGGAATTCGGAGGTATCTCCTCCGGCTACAATAGCAATCGTGCGTTTCATTCTAATTCTCTGTTACTGATATAGCCTCTCCATTTGTCTATCAGCCGGGTCATGTCATCGGGCAATTCCGAAGTGAAGTACATTTCTTCTCCGGTGACGGGATGCACAAACCCCAGCGTCATGGCATGCAATGCCTGCCGCGGACAAGTGTCGAAGCAGTTGTTTACAAATTGTTTGTATTTAGCGAAGTGGGTTCCTTTCAGGATTTCGTGTCCACCGTAACGTTCGTCGTTGAAAAGTATGTGTCCGATGTGCTTCATGTGCACACGGATTTGATGGGTGCGTCCCGTTTCAAGGATACATTCCACCAGTGTGACGTATCCCAAACGTTCGAGCACCCGGTAATGGGTGACGGCATGCTTTCCCTGGTCGTCGGGGAGGACGGTCATCTGCATGCGGTCTCTGGGATTACGACCGATATTGCCGACAACGGTCCCTTCATCCTGCTCTACATTTCCCCAGACCAGCGCCCGGTAACGGCGTTTTGTCGTCTTGTTGAAGAACTGGTTGCCGAGATTCGTCTTGGCATCCGGAGTCTTGGCTATCACCAGCAGGCCGGAGGTGTCCTTGTCGATGCGGTGCACCAGTCCCACATGCGGGTCATTGGCATCATAATCGGGATTATCCTTCATATGCCAGGCTATGGCGTTGACAAGCGTACCGTGATAGTTGCCATGACCGGGGTGCACCACCAGACCGGCAGGTTTGTTCACTACCATCAGATACTTGTCCTCATATACTATATCAAGGGGGATGTCTTCGGGGATGACTTCATTCTCATAGCGTGGACGGTCCATCATCACAGTGATTACATCCATCGGCTTCACCTTATAGCTGCTTTTCACAGCCTTGCCGTTCGCCATCACGAAGCCTGCATCGGCAGCCTTCTGGATGCGATTGCGCGAGGAGTTCGTCAAGCGGTCGAACAGATACTTGTCCACCCGCATCATCTCCTGCCCCTTGTCCACCACCACACGGAAGTGTTCATAGAGTTGCGCCTCGTCACCCACCGGCTCTACGTCGTCCAGCTCATCATTATCTATATCATCCGGCAATTCTTCTATCATCACGGCATTTACAATTTGACTATTTACAATTTACGATTGGAGTCAGATGTTTATCAGAACCAGGACTCATCTGCCGCGGAGTCTTCGGACAACACGGGTTCAACGGTACCTCCCACAGAATCCACTCCCAGGGAGTCTGCCTGCAAGGCGCCTCCATCTCCCACCATCAGCGTCAGCACTGCACCGGCGGGCACTTTCTCGCCGATGGAAAGCTGACGACCCTTATACTTCACGCCATACACCCAGTCCTTCTCACCCGGAATATACTGTATCTCGGCCAGCTTGAAGCCCGAAGCCAGAATACGCGCTTCCGCCTGCCGCAGCGAACTGTTGTCCGCCACATCGGGTACTATGTGCAGAGGGACTTCAATCGTATTGATTGTAAGATAGATGGTACGTCCTTCCTTTACCTTTTGTCCGGCTGCCGGATTATATTCGAGGATGCAGCCGGCAGGAAGAGTCTTGACATAACTGGAATCCGAAACGATGCAGACCAAGCCGCGGTTACGGAACATTTTCTCGGCTTCCTCCACTCCCATGCCCTTCACATCGGGCACTATCACAGCCTCGCCGTGGCGGGTATATATATCCAGTCCTTTCAGCACTCCGAACAGCAATCCCACTACCACAACGGCCATCGCAAGTATGTTCGCCCAGAAGAACCGGTTCTGCCGGAAAGAGAAAAAATCTTTTATTGTCATAATCGATAATGCATTATTTGGGACAAAGATACAATTTTCACCACATAGTACACGGAGTTGGCAATAGTTTTTTCCGGAGAAGCGGGCACAATACATAAGAAAAGCTGCAAAAGACCAGAATCAGTCTTTTGCAGCTCCCTTATTTCTTTAATACGAACGAGAACGACTATTATGCCTTTACTCCGTTGTATTCGTCAGAAACAGTCAGTTTCTTTCTGCCTTTAGCACGACGTGCTGCCAATACTCTGCGGCCGTTTGCTGTAGCCATTCTCTCACGGAAACCGTGTTTGTTCTTTCTCTTTCTGTTCGAGGGTTGAAATGTTCTTTTCATTACTGTATCTTGTTTTATGTTATTATTCTCACGAATTCGGGCTGCAAAAATAGATACTTTTTTCAAATAAACCAAGAGATAACTCATTTTCTCTCAAAAGTTTTTGTGTTTTTTACCGAATTCCATTACTTTTGCACCCGCAAACCAGCACTAAAGAAGTAAATACCAATATAATAATATTAAAGACTATAAGTATGATTAATGCCCAAGACATTAAAATCGGAACTTGCATCCGCATGGACGGCAAGCTGTATTTCTGCATCGACTTCCTGCATGTAAAGCCGGGAAAAGGTAATACCTTCATGCGTACCAAGCTGAAAGACGTGGTGAACGGCTACGTTCTGGAACGTCGTTTCAACATCGGTGAGAAACTGGAAGACGTGCGTGTAGAACGTCGTCCCCACCAATACCTCTATCATGACGGTGACAACTACCAATTCATGAACCAGGAGACTTTTGACCAAATTCCCATCGCCCACGACCTCATCAACGGTGTTGACTTCTTGCTCGAAGGAATGATAGTAGACGTGGTATCAGACGCTTCTACAGAAACCGTACTCTATGCTGATGTGCCCATCAAGGTTCAGCAGAAGATTACCTATACGGAACCGGGACTGAAAGGCGACACAGCCACCAACACGCTGAAGCCCGCTACGGTAGAATCAGGTGCAACGGTCCGCGTTCCTTTGTTCATCAACGAAGGCGAGACTATCGAAATCGATACGCGCGACGGTTCTTACGTAAGCCGCGTAAAAGCATAAGCCCTTTTGGAAATCAGGCAAATGCCCTTTTCATATCATCCCCGGTGCTCCACTTGGCATCCGGGGATTTTTCTTTCCATTTATTCATCTACAAAGCTTAAATGATATATCTTTGCGGAGACAACCAAAACATAAAGCCATACCCATGAGATACTCCGTCATCATCCCCGTATACAACCGCCCCGATGAGGTGGATGAACTGCTGCAAAGCCTGACGCAGCAAAGTTTCAAGGATTTTGAAGTGATTGTGGTGGAGGACGGCTCCTCCATCCCCTGCAAGCCGGTCACAGAGAAGTATCAGGAACTATTGGACGTACATTACTATGACAAGCCCAACTCCGGCCCCGGGCAGACCCGTAACTACGGGGTGGAACGAAGCAAGGGTGAATACCTGATAATACTGGATTCGGACTGCATCCTGCCCGAAGGTTATTTCCTTGCTGTGGAAGAAGAGCTGCAGCACGAAGCCGCCGATGCCTTCGGAGGCCCCGACCGCGCGCACGAATCATTCACAAACATACAGAAAGCCATCAACTACTCCATGACCTCCTTCTTCACCACCGGCGGTATCCGTGGGGGGAAGAAGAAGATGGACAAGTTCTATCCGCGTAGCTTCAACATGGGTGTGCGGCAGGAAGTGTACCAAGCCCTGGGCGGATTCTCGCGGATGCGCTTCGGGGAGGACATCGACTTCAGCATCCGAATCTTCAAGGGAGGATATACATGCCGGCTGTTCCCCGGTGCCTGGGTATACCACAAGCGACGGACAGACTTCCGAAAATTCTTCAAGCAGGTACACAATTCCGGGATTGCCCGCATCAATCTGTACAAGAAGTATCCGGAATCGCTGAAGCTCGTCCACCTGCTGCCGGCTGCATTTACCCTGGGAGTGGCCATATTCCTGCTGGGAACGCCCTTCTGCCCGTACAGCCTGCTGCCCATCGCTCTTTATGCGCTTCTGGTATGCATGGACTCCACTATCCGGAACCGTAGCCTCAGCATCGGGCTCTACTCCGTCGCCGCCTCCTTCATCCAGCTCATCGGATACGGGACGGGGTTCCTGCGCGCCTGGTGGAACCGCTGCATACTTGGCAAGGACGAGTTCGAGGCGTTCAAAAAGAACTTTTACAAATAAGGAGGATTAGGGGTTAAGGATTAGGGATGATATGGAGAAACTGAATATCAACCAGTGGGCTGCAGAGGACCGCCCGCGGGAAAAGATGATGCAGAAAGGGGCGGAAGCCTTGAGCGATGCCGAACTGCTAGCCATCCTCATCGGCTCCGGCAATACGGAAGAAACCGCCGTGACACTGATGCAGCGCATACTCGCCGCCTGCGGCAACGACCTCAACCGCCTGGGCAAATGGGAGGTGCGGGACTTCTCCCGATTCAAAGGCATGGGCCCCGCCAAAAGCATCACCGTCATGGCATCCCTGGAACTGGGCAAACGCCGCAAGCTGCAGGAACGCTCCGGACGTACCGCCATCCGCTCTTCCGCCGACATCTACGAGCTGTTCCATCCCCTGCTCTGCGACCTTGCCACAGAAGAATTCTGGGTACTGCTTATGAACCACGCCGCCAAAGTGATAGACAAGGTACGCATCAGCCGCGGCGGCATCGACCAGACTACCGCCGACGTGCGCAGCATCCTGCGCGAAGCCCTGCTGCAACGCGCCACACAGATAGCCCTTATCCACAACCATCCCTCCGGCAACCCGCACCCCAGCAACGACGACCAGCGGCTGACGGAACTCGTGAGGAAAGCCGCCCAAACCATGAACATACACCTGACCGACCACGTCATCGTCACGGACGGAAGCCATTACAGCTTCAACGACGAAGGATTGCTATAAATAATCCAAGTTACGGACATACTATACGAAAGACAAAAGCGGTCATAACACTAACTATCAGCATATTGTATTTACCTGCTATTTACCAGCTAATGTAAAAGCCGTTACCGCGGTATGTAAAAGCCGTTACCCTATATTGTAACGCCCTTTACCCCATATTGTAAAGACCTTTACCGCCTATTGTAAAAGGAGTTTCCCCAGGGGTAAAGGGAGTTCCCCCAGCGGGTGAAGCGTGTTTCCCCACCGTCAAACTGTCTTTTCCTGATTTAGCTAGACGCTTTTTCTTTTTATAACCGATATCAGTAGACGGTTCTTGGAATGTTGTACTGGTTCAGTAGTCACTTCTTCCCAAGCCCTGCTGATATAGTAGACACAGCAAAGTGAGTTGTCCTGATTCTGTTGACAGTCATCCTGCTGCATTTGCAGAGCCCGTGCTTGCTTGTCCGGCAAGACTGGGTGCCCCTAAAAGAGGCATTCTGTCTTTGTCAGGTGCGCTGTCCTGCGCCTTCGCCCGGACTTGCTGTCCGGCTTTGCAAAGATATTGCATCCTTCTTTTTATTGCTACTTGTGGAAGGATATTTTTTCTTCTTCCACATTTTCTTCTGTATTCCCTTCTCCAGATGCGCCACAGCAGGTATTTTATACCCGATACTCATATGCGGTCTGCGATGGTTATAGAAATGTATGTAGCGAGCTATGACATTTCTTGCATGCCCGATGTCGTTGAACCGGCCTCGAGGATGGCTGCTTTCCGCCTTAATAATCCCGTTGATACGTTCCGCAACGGCATTGTCGGTGGGTTTGTAGTCTTCCGTCATACTGATGGCAATGCCATGTTTCTGAAGAAGTGCCACGTATGGGTCGCAACAGTATTGTACGCCACGGTCCGAGTGATGTATCAGGCCCGTAAGATTTTCATCTCCTGTCATTTCAACAGCCTGCTCTATAGCCTGTTGCAATGCATTGATGGTTGCCGATACCCGTAAGGTGTCGGCAAGCACCCATCCCACTATCTTATGGGAGTAGGCATCCGTAATCAGATGCAGATAACAGACTTCACCATTGGCAAGTGGTATATAAGTAATGTCGCTGACCCACAACTGGTTGGCTGAAGTCAAGGTCAGTCCTTTGATTAGGTTCTTCCACTTGTGGTAGCGATGGTTGGAGTTCGTCGTATGCCGGGTCTTGCGGGCAGGAAGCATCAAGCGGTGTTGCCGGAGCAATGCATAAAAGCTGTCCCGCCCAGGCATGAACCCGGCTCCAAAAAGCACGGTGAGCATAATCCACAGTTTGTAACAGCCTATACCCGGATCTTCGATACGGATATCACGGACAGCATCCAGCATGAGACGTTCCCTATGTATCTGACTCTCAATGTCAGCCTTTGACTGGTAGTAGGCTTGACGACAATGGTCAAACAGACGGCAGGCCAACGCAACTTTCAGGTTGCGCTGACTGACCAGTTCCGTTACGATTTGGCCCCAGATTTTTTTCTGATAGGGATGTTGAAGAGTTCTTCAGCACGCGTAATCATCAATTCACGGGCTTCTGTTTCCAGCTTGGAGAAAGACAGGGCTTTCTCCAGCTCTTTAATGCGCTTTTTTAATTGGGCATTTTCATCTTTGTAGGCTTCCTTGCTGCGATTGGACATATCTGGTGATTCTTGTTCAGAAGGCAAAGATAGCTCTTCTGCTAAATTTGAATACTTTTTAATCCAACTATTTAGCAAGGCAGGGCAACAAATGCCATGTGCCCGGCAAAAGGCATGCTTACTCATACCTGATTGATAGTAAGAGTGAAGAAAAAACAGTTTTTCATCTTCACGATAAAGCTTTCGTTTTGAAGTCATAATAGTAACACATTTATTAGTTTGTAAATGTGTCTACCTATATCAGGATAAGACAAACCCTTTCTGAAGTAATGAAAAGGAGGGCGTTCCTTTGCATTTTCAATTAAATTCCATAGCTTTGTTCTTTGAAAACCTATATATAAAACCCTACGAATATGACCAAATTTGAAATAGAAGAGAAAATAGTCTCCATGCTCAAGACCGTATTCGACCCGGAAATACCGGTAAATGTATACGACCTGGGACTGATTTACAAAATAGACGTCTCCGACCAGGGAGAAGCCTCCATCGACATGACGCTGACTGCCCCCAACTGTCCGGCAGCCGACTTCATCATGGAAGATGTGCGCCAGAAGGTGGAATCCATCGACGGCGTAACCTCCGCCACCATCAATCTCGTTTTCGAACCCGAGTGGGACAAGGACATGATGAGCGAAGAAGCGAAACTGGAACTGGGATTCCTTTAAATCAGTTGAAAGTTCAAAGTTGAAAATGGAAAGTTGAAAATGAAGAATGTATATTTCCTCTCGGATGCTCACCTGGGCTCACGAGCCATCGAACACGGACGAACCCAAGAACGGAGGCTGGTCAACTTCTTGGACAGCATCAAGCACAAGGCATCGGCCGTATACCTGCTGGGAGACATGTTCGACTTCTGGTACGAATTCCGTACCGTAGTGCCCAAAGGATACACCCGCTTTCTGGGCAAGCTGTCCGAACTGACCGACCTGGGAGTAGAAGTCCACTTTTTCACGGGAAACCATGACCTTTGGTGCGGCGACTATCTGACCAAGGAGTGCGGCGTCATGATACACCGCGAACCGCTGACCACCGAAATCTTCGGAAAAGAGTTCTACCTTGCCCACGGTGACGGGCTAGGCGACCCGGACAAGAAGTTCAAGATGCTGCGCGCCATGTTCCGCAGCCGTACCCTACAGACGCTGTTCTCTGCCCTGCACCCCCGCTGGAGCATGGAGCTGGGACTGAACTGGGCCAAGCACAGCCGCTTGAAACGCATAGACGGGAAAGAACCCGCATACATGGGAGAAAACAACGAATACCTGGTGCTCTACACCAAGGAATACCTGAAAAGCCATCCCAACATCAACTACTTCATCTACGGTCACCGCCACATCGAACTGGACCTGATGCTGAGCAGTACCGCCCGCATCCTCATCCTCGGCGACTGGATAAACTACTTCTCGTACGCCGTCTTTGACGGCGAGAACCTCTTCCTTGAGAATTTTGTGGAGGGAGAGACGAAGCTATAACCCGCATTTCCAAACTGTTAACCATCATACCATTACCACCCATGAAACCTTTAAGACTGAAAAACATGATTGCCGGATGCCTGCTCGCAGCAGGAGCATTGCCGGTATGGGGACAATCCGGCGCCCCGACACTTGTCATCCGCATTGACGATCTCGGTGCCCTGCATTCCGTCAACGAAGCCTGCATCCAGACCTACCGCTCGGGTATTGCCCGCAGCGTGGAAGTGATGCCCGTAGCAGCCTGGTATCCAGAAGCCATCAAGATGCTGAAAGAAAATCCGGGACTGGACGTCGGCCTGCACCTCGTCATCACCAGCGAGTGGGAGAACGTGAAGTGGCGTCCGCTGACCCACTGCCCCAGCCTGACGGACGAGAACGGCTATTTCTACCCGATGATGTTCCCTAACCCCGCCTATCCGGGACAGTCCATCATGGAGCAGAAATGGGACATCAAGGAGATAGAGCAGGAGTTCCGCGCGCAGATAGAGACGACGCTGAAAAGCATTCCGCAACTCAGCCATCTGTCCGGACACATGCTCTCCACCGGTTTCAGCAAGGAAGTGAACGAGCTGGTGCAACGGCTCGCCAAAGAATACAACCTGCCGTCCATCGACCGCATGGACTCCTCCAAGGACTACCGGTTTACCTACATCGGGTACGACGGCCCCAAAAGAACCGCCGAAGAAAAGGAGGCCAGCTTCATCAAAGCATTGGAGAAGTTGCAGCCGGGCCAGCGCTACCTTTTCTTAGACCACCCGGCACTGGACAACGATGAAATGAAAACCGTCTTCCACGTCGGATATGAGGACGTGGCGCTGGACCGCCAGGGAGTGACCGACCTGCTGACAAGCCCCCATGTCCGGAAAGCCATTGAGGACAAAGGCATAAAGCTGATTTCCATCAACCAACTGACCAAGGGCCTGCCCCGCACCGCCGCTACTCCGAAGCTGGACAAGGCCATGAACAGATATCTGGATGCCGTAAAGAAAGCCGGACAAGACCTGCACAGTATCATGATTGTGCAACACGGCAATGTCATTGCCGAAGAATGGATGGGCGAAGGGAAAGAGGATGAGCCTCACATCCTGAACTCCGTCAGCAAGACATTCACCGCCACCGCCGTGGGACTTGCCGCCTCCGAAGGCAGGCTGAAGCTGACGGACAAGGTCATCTCCTTCTTCCCCGACAAGCTTCCGGCAACCGTCAGCGAAAATCTGGCAGCCATGACCGTACGCGACCTGCTGACCATGAACTGCGGGCACGACACCGACCCCACCGGAACGGTACGCAAAAAGGCGGACGCCGATTGGGTGCAGGAGTTCCTTGCCTTCCCCGTGGAGCACAAGCCCGGTACCTTCTACACCTACAACAGCCTGGGAACCTACATGCTCTCAGCCATCGTACAGAAAGTGACGGGCGAGAAAGTGGTGGATTATCTCTATCCCCGTCTGTTCCGCCCGCTTGGCATCGTCAACGCCCGGTGGCAGGAAAGCCCGCAAGGCATCAATACCGGAGGCTGGGGGTTGTACCTCAAAACGGAAGACCTTGCCAAGATGGGACAACTGTTCCTGCAGAAAGGAAACTGGAACGGACAGCAGATTCTGCCCGAAGAATGGGTAAAGGAGGCATCTGCCTGCCAAGTGCCCTCACTGCCCGCCGGCATGAAACCGGAGATGCTGAAGAAAGCGAAGATGAGCGCCAAGACAAGCGACTGGCTGCAGGGCTACGGCTACCAGATGTGGCGCTGCCGCCACAACGCCTACCGTGCCGATGGTGCCAACGGACAATACATACTGGTGTTGCCGGACAAGGATGCCGTCATTGCCGTCACCGCCAACATCCCCGACATGCAGGCAGAGCTGAATCTAATATGGAAGTACCTGCTGCCCGCGCTATAAAACGTTTATTCTTATAAATGATTACGAAAAAGTGAAGATTACCGGAACTTTTTCCCGGCATGGTTGTAATAACATCATAACATTAAAAACATTAGCGTCATGGATGATATGATTTACAGAAACGACCCGATTGCCGAAGAGAACATAGACCCGCACGGACGTCCGGCAACGGATGAATTCGAGGAATGGAGCGAAGAGGTCTCCGAACGGACAGATACCGGATACAAGGACCAGAAAATAAAATCTGCCAAGGAACGGGAGAAACGTATCCGGGAGATGGATGAAATTATAAAGAAGGACCTTAAGGAATAATCACCACAGATAGCACAGATTCTCACAGATTAGTCTCTTATACTTGATTTCAGAGCTTCCAATCTGTGAGAATCCGTGTAATCTGTGGTGACCTTTTATTATTTGTATCCGCCAGCCTTGGCTATGCGTTTCGGGATTTCCGTGTTGTCCATCTTACCCACGAACAGCTTGGAACCTGCACCTACTGCGAATACCGGCACATATCCGGCTGTATGGCCACCGCTGGTCCAGCCTACCATGGCAATCTGGCTCATCACCTTCTTGGCGGCAACGGCCAGGGGCTCAGTCTTGGCATAAAGACTTTCCTCAAACACTACATGCTTGTTCACGAATGATTCTTCGTAAGCATCACGCAGCATCTTCTCCTGCTCCCAGCTCACCGGCAGTTCTTTCCAGAAACCCATCTTTTCTGCCAGGAATTCCTTCATTTCCGGCCAGTTGATAACCTTGCGCATCTTGCGTAAATCCGTGATGGAACGTGAAAGGATATCCTGAGACTGCTTCTGCTTGGCAAGGGCTTTCAGTTGAAGCTCGTACTTACCGGTACCCAGCCCCAGACCGCCGGTTTCATGGTCGGCAGTTACCACAATCAGCGTTTCTTTGGGATGCTTCTTATAGAACTCGTAAGCCACCTTGATGGCGTTGTCCATATCCACCACTTCCTCAAAGACTGTGGCGGGGTCGTTTCCGTGGCAGGCCCAGTCAATCTTTCCACCTTCAACCATCAGGAAGAAACCCTTGTTACTGCCTTTGGTCAGGAAAGAGATGGCGCTTTCGGTAATTTCGGCCAGCGTCAGGTCGCCTTCCTGGCGGTCGATGGCATAGGGCAGGCAAGAAGGCTCTGCCCCTTCTTTCTGGATAAGAATCATCTTGTCCGCCTGGGCAGACTTCGACTTATATTCGTCAAGGCCTCTTGCAACGGTATAACCGGCTTCTTCAAAGATAGGGAAGATGCTCGGAGCCTCTTTCTTGTCGGCAGTGGTAGTCGGTTTCAAGAAACCACCGCCTGCATAGAAGTCGAAACCGGCTTTCGGCAGGTCGAGGGCTATCTCGTAATACATGCCACGGTCCGGCTGATGGGCATAGAATGCGGCGGGAGTAGCATGGTCTACACTGACGCTGGTAGTTACCCCAACTTTCTTACCGGACTTTTTGGCTCTCTCGGCCACACTCTGAAGCACACTCTTGTTATCGTCCATACCAATGGCACCGTTGTAGGTCTTTGCACCGGTAGCCAGGGCTGTTCCGGCAGCAGAAGAGTCAGTCACCGAGTTGGTGGCAGAAAAGGTAGTTGCCATGCTGGCAACCGGGAAAGAAGTGAACAGCAAAGGCTTTACACCGATGCGCCCTTCTTGTTCGGCCAGATACATCTCCGTACCGTTCACCTGGTTCACACCCATTCCATCACCGATGAAATAAAACACGTACTTCGCCTGCTGGGCATAGGCCATGCCGCTGGTCAGCAGTACAAAGAACAACACATACATTAATCGTTTCATAAGCAGTTCTTATTTAAAGTTATTCGAAAAATTGCCTTTATTGTTTTTAACCGAGTAACAAAGATAAGGATTTTAAAGGATTCGGAAAACATTTCGCCCCAACAAATACATTACATATTTGCAGGGGCGAAACCACATCCGGACTCCGGGAAGCCGGAACCGGGAAATATTACAGCGATATTACTTCTTCAGAATATCCATCGTGTCCGAAGCAATCATCAGTTCCTCGTCAGTGGGAATTACCACCACCTTCACCTGAGAATCTTCGGTAGAGATAACCATTTCTTCACCGCGTACTTTGTTCTTCTCGGCATCCAGCTTTATGCCCATGAATTCCAGGCCTTCACATGCACCCCAGCGGGCACTTGCCTGATTCTCGCCGACACCACCGGTAAATACCACGATATCCACACCACCCAAAGCAGCGGCATAGGCACCGATATATTTCTTGATGCGGTAGAAGTACATTTCTTCAGCCAGAACAGCCTTCGGATTGCCGGCAGCTACGGCATTTTCCAGGTCGCGCATGTCACTGGATTCACCGAAGATACCCAGCACACCGCTCTTCTTGTTCAGCAGGTTGGAGATGCCGTTGGCATCCAGACCCTCTTTCTCCATGATGAAGGAAACGGCACCGGCATCAATATCACCACTGCGGGTACCCATCATCAGACCTTCCAGCGGGGTCAAGCCCATGCTGGTGTCTACACACTTACCGTCCTTGATGGCAGTAATGGAACCACCGTTGCCAATGTGGCAAGTGATGATTTTCTTTCCTTCCGGCTCTACACCTAGGAACTCGCAGACGCGCTGCGATACGTAGCGGTGTGAGGTTCCGTGGAAACCATAACGGCGTACGCCGTACTTTTCATAAAGTTCGTAAGGCACGGCATACAGATAGGCATGCTTCGGCATGGTCTGATGGAAAGCCGTATCGAACACACCAATCTGCGGAACATTAGGCAGAATGGCAGATATTGCATTTACCCCCTTCAGGTTAGCAGGATTGTGGAGCGGAGCCAGGTCGTTGCAGGCAGTGAAGGCGGCAAGCACTTCCGGCGTCAGCCGTACAGACTCGCTGAACTTTTCGCCTCCATGCACCATACGGTGACCTACGGCATTGATTTCGTCCAAAGACTTGATGGCTCCATATTCAGGGCTTGTCAAAGTGTTCAGGATAAATTCCACACCTACGGTATGCTCTGGAATGTCCCTCTCAAGAACTTTCTTCTCGCCACTGGGCAAGGTGAACTTCAGGAAAGAGTCCTTCAAACCAATTTTTTCGATACCACCCTGGGCGATAACTTCTTTCCGGTCCATATCAAACAATTTGTATTTGATGGACGAGCTACCGCAGTTCAATACTAAGATTTTCATACTATATATCAGATTTAAAAGTTATTCAGCATTCTTTTTGGCAGCAATGGCCTGATTGGCAGTGATGGCAATCATGCGATACACATCCTCGATGGAGCAACCGCGTGAAAGGTCGTTCACCGGACGGGCGATACCTTGTAGGATAGGTCCTACGGCATCAGCATGTCCCAGACGTTGCACCAGTTTGTAGGAGATGTTGCCCACTTCGAGGCTGGGGACAACCAATACGTTAGCATGTCCGGCGATAGAAGAACCCGGAGCCTTGCTTGCACCTACTTCCGGCACCAAAGCTGCATCGGCCTGCAACTCACCGTCGATGGCAATATCGGGAGCCATCTCCTTGGCAATCTTCAATGCCTCAACCACTTTATCCACCACTTCGTGCTTGGCAGAGCCCTTGGTAGAGAAGCTCAGCATGGCAACTTTCGGGTCGAGACCGGCAACTGCCTGGGCTGTACGTGCCGTACATACGGCAATCTGTGCCAATTGTTCTGCATCGGGCACCGGAGTCACAGCCACGTCACCCATCACCAGGATACCGTTCTTTCCATATTCAGGAGCATGTGTCAGCAGCAGCATGGCACCCGAAACGCAAGTGATGCCCGGGGAAGTCTTGATAATCTGCAAAGCAGGGCGAAGTACATTACCCGTAGTGTTGCGTGCACCTGCCAACTGGCCGTCAGCATCGCCATTCTTTATAATCAGGCAGCCCAGATAAAGCGGATCGACAACCAACTTGCGAGCCTCTTCGATGGTCATGCCTTTCTTTTTGCGGAGCTCGCAAAGCAGTTGGGCATATTCTTCTTTCTTAGGATGGTCTTCCGGGTCGATAATGGTAGCCTTGTTTATATTTCCCAGCCCCCACTCTTTGGCACAAGCCTCTATCTCGGCAGGTTTTCCAAGGATAATCAAGTCGGCTACTCCGTCAGTCAAGATTTGATTGGCAGCTTTCAGTGTACGCTCTTCCGTACCCTCGGGAAGAACAATTCGTTGGCGGTTTGCTTTGGCACGCTCAACAATTTCGTTAATTAATCTTTGCATGATATTTTAATTGTCTATTAAGAATCGGCAGTATGTGTTATTCACGCCGCAAAAGTACACAATTTTGCAATATCTACATTGCAAACATCGGTCTTTTTACCGTTCAGACCATAATTATTATAATATTTAACATTAGGTATTCCCAGCATTCATGTGTACGCACACGTGCCCCTCTGCAACAAACAATTACCCGTCCGGCAGGAACAACCCGCCCGACTCTACAAACGACATAAAAAAAATCAGGATACAACGATAACAAGCAATACATAGAATACCTACCTTTGCAGCGTTTTCAACGTATAACAATAGGTATTATAATAATATGATTCGTCAATGCGCCATCCTTTTCGGATGCTTAGCTTTGGGTGAACTGATTGTTTTCTTTACGGGTATCAAGTTACCTTCCAGCATCATCGGTATGCTGTTGCTCACCCTATTCTTGAAATTGGGTTGGATTAAACTGCACTGGGTGCAGGGTATGTCCGACTTCCTGGTTGCCAACCTGGGCTTCTTCTTCGTACCGCCCGGTGTAGCTCTCATGCTTTACTTCGATGTCATCGCCTCCGAGTTCTGGCCGATAGTGACCGCTTCCATAATCAGCACCCTGCTGGTGATTGTAGTCACCGGATGGGTTCATCAACTAACACGTAAAATCAAATGAACTTTTTAGAAAACGAATTTTTCCTATTGGCTGTCACCTTCGGGATTTTCTTTCTGGCCAAACTCCTGCAGAAAAAGACCGGCATCATGTTGCTGAACCCCATCCTGCTGACAATTGCCATCCTCATTGTCTTCCTGAAGATGACACATATCAGTTATGAGACCTACAATGAAGGAGGACATCTGATAGAATTCTGGCTGAAACCCGCTGTTGTAGCCCTGGGAGTCCCCCTATACCTCCAATTGGAAACGATTAAGAAACAGCTGCTCCCCATCATGCTGTCACAACTTGCCGGCTGCATTGTGGGAGTTATCTCTGTCGTGCTGATAGCTAAATTGATGGGGGCTTCCGACGAGATTATCTACTCCCTGGCGCCCAAGTCGGTCACTACGCCGATAGCCATGGAAGTAACTAAGTCGCTGGGCGGCATTCCCTCACTTACCGCCGCCGTAGTGGTCTGTGTAGGCTTGCTGGGAGGAATACTGGGCTTCAAGACCATGAAACTGACCCACATCGGCAGTCCTATGGCACAAGGCCTTTCCTTGGGAGCCGCCGCCCACGCGGTAGGAACTTCCACAGCCATGGACATCAGCCGCAAATACGGCGCATTCGCCAGCCTCGGCCTGACCCTGAACGGTATTTTCACTGCATTGCTGACCCCAACTATTCTGCGATTATTAGGGCTACTCTAACAAAATCTTCTTATTTTTGTTATCTATAATCATAACCAACTAAAAACAACGTATGATTTCATTTAAAGATATCGAATTACAAGACAAAGAACTGATTACTTCCTATACACAGAACAGTCCGCGACGGAATTGTGACCTCTCATTCTCCAACCTATGCAGCTGGCGTTTTCTATACAATACAAAGTTTGCCATCATGGACGGCTTCCTCCTGCTGAAATTCTGGGCAAACGACGAACTGGTGTACATGATGCCGATAGGTAACGGAGATTTGACAAAAGTACTGGACGCACTGGTCGAAGACGCACACCGGGAAGGGGAACCTTTCTGCCTGCTGGGAATATGTTCGGGCATGTGCTCGGAACTGGAAGCCTTCATGCCCGGAAAATTCCAGTTCACAGCAGACCGGGACTATGCCGATTACCTCTATCTGCGTACAGACCTCGCCACGCTTGCCGGAAAGAAATTCCAGTCCAAACGGAATCATGTCAACAAATTCAAACGCACCTATAATTACGAATATACTCCCATCACTCCCGACCGCATCCAGGAATGTCTGGACCTGGAAGCCGAATGGTGTAAGGCCAACAATTGCGACCAGCATGAAGGAACGGGCAACGAACGTCGCGCACTGGTCTACGCCCTCCACAATTTTGAAGAACTGGGATTGACCGGAGGCATCCTGCATGTAGACGGCAAAATTGCCGCCTTCACTTTCGGAATGCCCATCAACCAAGATACCTTCGGAGTACATGTGGAAAAGGCCGACACCAGCATAGACGGAGCGTACGCAATGATTAACTATGAATTTGCCAACCATATCCCCGAACAATATGTCTACCTCAACCGTGAAGAGGATTTGGGTATTGAAGGATTGCGCAAGGCCAAACTTTCGTACCAGCCTGCCATTATTCTGGAAAAATACGTGGCATGCCTGAAAGATGAACCGGTGGAAGCTATCAAATGGTGAGAGTAAGGATTAGAGATTAAGGATTAAAAGGATAAGGGATTGATGATACGGGAAAAGGTAAAGAACTTATGGAAGCTCTGTTTCAATGATAGCGAGGAATTTACTGAACTGTATTTTCGGCTCCGCTACAACAATGATATCAATATTGCCATCCAAAGCGGCGAAGAAGTGATTGCCGCCCTACAGATGTTGCCTTATCCTATGACGTTCGAAGGAGAAGATATTCATACGGCCTATATATCCGGCGCCTGCACACACCCTGATTACCGTAACCGGGGCGTAATGCACGAGCTGTTATCACAAGCCTTTGCACGGATGCTACACAATAATGTCGCCTTATCCACCCTGATACCGGCAGAACCGTGGCTGTTCGACTACTATGGCCGCAGCGGTTATGCCCCCGTATTCCGCTATGCCGAAGAGACCTTTATCGCTTCCGGTACACCGACAGCCGATACGGGCCTTACTTTGGAAATGTCTGCCGAATATACTGAAAAAAGATATGAATATCTCGACCGGAAATTGCGGGAGCGCCCTTGCTGCATCCAGCATACGGAAGAGGATTTCCAGGTTATCATTGCCGATTTACAACTGGGACAGGGCTTCGTTTGCACATTGAGCAATGGGGAGGAAATCACGGCTTTGGCCATTACCTATCCGATAGGGAAAGCCAACTGGCGCATTGGAGAAATCGTGTCGGATACTCCCGCAACAAAAACTTTACTGCTTCAACATATCTGCCAAAGCTTGAATCTCCCGTCCATCCGGGTTCTCACTCCTCCCGCTACCGGTGAAAGCCAACTTTTGGGCATGGCACGCATCATCAATGCCAAAACCATGCTGCAACTCTATGCTACGGCCCATCCGGAACTGGAACTCAGCATTCATCTCACCGATGAGCAGGTCAGTGCCAATAACGGCTACTACTACCTGAACAATGGTAAATATATGAATAGTGCCAAGCGTCTGCCGGGCAGCCACTTGGCACTTACAATCGGTGAACTCACCGAAAAAATATTTGCAACATCAAGCCCATATATGAGCCTGATGTTGAACTAGCATTATAATCCGCTGAAGTCGACTCCCTCAAATACCAGCGAAGGAATCTGCCATGAACGGTTCGGTTGAGGGTCATTGCCCACAGCAACCAAGGAATTCCATAAAGTAACCATGTTACCCGTCACATTCATTTCGTTGACGGGCTGTGTCAGCTTGCCGTCTTCAATAAGGAAACCCTCTATACCATAAGAGAAGTCACCGGTACTGCTATTGCTGTTACCGCCATTGAAGCCCGTAACCAAGATGCCTTGTTTAATATCTGCAACCAATCCGTTCAGGTCCTTATCGCCCGGTGTCAGAATTAGACGTGAAGGTGCACTGATAGTAGGAGCTATATCCATCTTCTTACCATTGTAGGTATCGATGAAATAAGTTTTCAGCACGCCTTTGTCAAAAACAGTGCGGGGTTCGGTAGCCACACCCTCATTATCGAAATAGCGTGAACCGTTTGCACCGATAGCATGCGGCTCGTCACGCAACGTGAAGAGGTCGGAAGCCACTTTCGTATCCAGCTTGTCCATCAGGAAGGAATTCTTTTGTTGCAAAGCACTGCCATACAATGCACTTAGCATCGGGCTGAGCAGATTTCCCACATTCATAGGGTCAACCACCATTGTATATTTACCCGACTTTGCTTTCTTCTGTCCCAGCTTGCGCAATACGCGTTCCAATGCCTTGGCACCGATTCCCGCCTTCGTCAATTTATCATAGAACAGAGCCGAGTCGTACCAGTAATCCTGAGGACGCGCTTCACCTTCTCCCTTAATGGATACACTGGCTGAGACAGAGAACCAGGTACTCTTCGACTCGCCTTCAAATCCGTTGCTTATCAAACGATAGGAAGAACCCTCACCATCACTATAAGAAGAATCAACCGAAATGATACGCTCATCCTTGCCCAATACCTCCTCTGCAGCAGCACGGGCAATCGCCACTTTATCATCCGGGTTGACTTCATAGAGTTTCTTATCAAAAAGCTGCAAGTCAGGCTTGCCTCCTTTATAGTAGCGTGCAGGGTCGGCCAGCATACGCGACTCATCCACCGCCAGATAGCGGGTAGACTCTATACCATTCGTGATAAGAGTTTCCAATTCTTTCTTATCCAGCCGATTGGTGGAAAAAGAGCCGAAACGTCCGTCCACATAAAGATTCAATCCCAAACCATTCTCCGTAGACTGCTGCAAACGGTCCATTTTGCCGTCACGCAGTTCAAAAGAAGAATTAGAATTTGTATATAGCACCAGTTTGGCTGCCTGGCAACCGTTCTTCAAGGCATATTCCATTGCCCATTGTGCCAATTTCTTATTGTCGTCTGTAATCATGTCTTTAATTGATAGTTGATAATTAACTTTCTCCTCCTACAGTCAGCTTGCTGACTAGTGCCGATGGCATACCGCAGGTAACGGGACAAGACTGACCGTCTTTACCACAAGTCCAAGTACCGTTGTCAATCTTATCGTTATTTGCCACCATCGTGATGTCAGCCAATGCTTTCGGACCATTACCGATGATATTTATATCCTTGACGGGCTGCGTCAGCTTGCCATCCTCAATCAAGTAACCCGACTTCACAAAGAAGGTAAAGTCTCCGGCACCGATTTGCACCTGGCCATTGGTAAACTGGTCACAATAGATACCTTTCTTCACGGTGGAGATAATGTCCGCTTCCTTCATATTGCCGGCTTCCATATAAGTGGCACGCATACGGGGGATAGGAGTATTACGGAAAGTATCGCGACGTCCGTTTCCGGTAGGAGCCACCCCGTAATGCTTGGCACTGATGCGGTCGTGCAGATAGCTGGTCAGGATACCTTCTTTCACAATATAGGTCTTCTGGCCTTCCACACCCTCATCGTCAAAGTTCACGGCTCCGCGGTTGAAGGCAATGGTACCATCATCCACCACATTGATATGCTCGTTGCACACCTTCTTGCCAAACAAGTCGCAGAAGATGGAAGTACGCTTACGGTTAAAGTCAGCCTCAAAAGCATGTCCTATGGCTTCGTGTAACAAGATGCCCGAACCACCCGCTCCCATCACGACAGGCATTTCACCGCCTTTGGGCTTCACTGCCTTGAACAAGATGGAGGTCTTATCCACAGCTTCACGCGCAAGGGTATCCACAATATCGTCCGTCATGAATTCAAACCCTTTGCGGTAAGAACGACCGGCATAACCGTTCTCCATTTTTCCATTCTCTTCCATAATACACACGGCCATGAAAGAGACCATTGGGCGGTAATCATAGTAGCTCACGCCCTCTGAGTTACAGAATAAGACATGAGAAGTACTGTCTACAAGAGACGCCTGGACCTTGCGCACCCGGTTGTCCAGAGAAAAAATCTTTTCGTTCAGTTTCTCCAGATAAGGAATCTTTGCCTTAAGGCTCACGTCTTCCCAAGGTTCGGTGACGGCATAACGGCTTTTGGCAATCGTCTTCTCCGTCAGCCCCACAGGCTTTCCGGCCTTACCCGAAGAAGCTATACGGGCAGCCGTACGGGCAGCACGCAGCATTTCTTCTACGGTCACGCCTTCTACATAGGCATAGCCAGTCTGGTCGCCTGCTAATACGCGCACGCCCATACCGAAGTCAATGTTGGCTCCACAATTGTTTACTTTACCGTCCATCAGAACCACACTATTATTAAACGTGTGCTCAAAATAGAGGTCGGCATAATCTCCGCCTTTTTCCAGAGCGGCAGCCATCACTTTCTTCAAGTCAGCTTCCGTCACGCCAAAGTGAGCCATTGCCGAAGCTACGGCAGACTGATTATCTGCTCCTCCCAAAGCTCCGCGTACTGACGCAGGCATAGCCAACGAGGGTACTGCCAGCGAGCCTAACATCGCCAGACTTCCCGTCCGTAAGAAATTTCGTCTATCCATCCTTTTCAGTTATTAGTTATAAGATATTGTTTTTATTTTAAATTCTGAACGGTTTCGTCTAACCGTTTGATGAATAAACATTTAACGGAGTATCTGAAAAGTAATGGTAACGACTAGGAAACCGTGCGATTTTCAGCGTTTTGCGGTGTTTTACTATCAAATAACTCTTTCAGGTGCAAAGATACGACAAATCTTTGATATAGTATCCAATACAAACAGTATTCGCCATTTTTTGCCTTTCGATATATACCTATTTGCTTATGCCGTTATTTTTTGCAGATTTGGATAAAAAAGGAAAGGCAAAATTCAGGAAGCATTGAAATTCTTTACTTTAGTTAGTGCAAAAATCGAATAATTTATTGTAACTTTGCAGCGGATTCGGTGTGCATATAATACCATCCCAATTAAGATAAGTCGCAACATATATAGTGGTTTTCAATATGATTATGAACAATTGTACAATATTAACAGGTAAAAACACCGTTAATATTGCATATCATAAACCTTGGTAATTTTTCCACATTCAAATCTAATTAATTCGATTTGAATGTCATTGTCTTTGTAATCCGGCATGCTATTTCAGGCTTGTCGAGAGATTTTTTGTGCTATAAAATCAAGAAACATTCAAAAGATAAAAGGAAAAATTCAAATGGAAAAAATCAGAAATTGGAAACAAGATTTCTATACAATATGGGCGGGGCAAGCTGTGTCCCTGATAACAAGTGGGGTTCTTCAAATGGCCATCATCTGGCATCTGACAAATACAACAGGGTCTGCGATGGTGTTGTCAATGGCGACCTTGGTTGGGTTTCTACCTCAAGCGGTTTTAGGTTCTGCAATCGGAGTACTTGTTGACCGCTGGAACCGGAAAATGGTCATGATTGGTGCAGATGTCATCATAGCTTGTGCTGGACTGGTACTTACCGTAATTTCCCTGTCAGCGGAACTACCTGTATGGATAGTAATGCTCATCCTCTTCATTAGAAGCGTTGGCACTGCATTCCATTCCCCTGCGTTAAGTGCGGTAACACCTCTTTTAGTGCCTGAAGAACAGTTAGTCAAATGTGCCGGCTACACCCAGTCCATCCAATCGGCAAGTTTCATCCTAAGTCCGGCAATTGCCGCTTTTCTCTATGCAAAATGGGGGTTGAATTCTGCGGTTGCCCTTGACGTATTCGGAGCAATAATTGCCTGTATCACTGTTGCAATGGTTCACATCCCAAAACAACCGATTGAAGCGCTGCAGCAAGAAAACTTTTTCACCGAACTGCGCATTGGCTATAACGCAATACGACAAAATAAAGCTCTTTTCACATTGCTTTGGATAGGAGCAATCAATATGTTCATTTATATGCCAATCAATGCGCTATTTCCGCTGATGAGTATGAATTATTTCGAGGGAAGTACCTTGCATGCTTCCGTGGTGGAAATTGTTTTTGCAGTTGGTATGTTGTTGGGCGGACTTCTATTGGGCGCATGGGGAGGTTTCAAAAAGCGCATGGCAAATATCATCGGCTCTATCTTTCTTGTGGGAGTGTCATTGACTGTTTCCGGCTTGCTACCAACCAATGGTTTTATGATATTTGCGATATGTTGTACGTTGATGGGCTTTTCTGCCCCATTCTATAATGGAGTACAGACCGCGCTATTTCAAGAACAGATACAACCCGAGTATTTAGGGCGTGTTTTCGGACTTCTTGGCAGCATCATGTCGTTTGCCATGCCGCTTGGGTTGGTAGTGTCGGGTGCATTTGCAGACCAAATCGGGGTAAACCGTTGGTTTTTGTTCTCAGGTATGGCTATTCTGCTTCTCGCTATAATAGCCTTATGTCTTCCACAACTTAGAAAGGTCGACAATCAAAAACAAAAATCATGATTTATGAAACGTAACTAAATCTAAACAGCAATAAGCCTCTGATAGGGAAATACGATTATCGGAGGCTTATTGCAATCTGTTTTAACTACTTATGTAATTCCTCTACTTTTCCTTTGTGGTTGAATTGGCTGTCGTATGCTCTGCCGTAGCCTGTCGAACTGTTCCCTGAACCATTCGCCTATGGGCTGGCGGTTGATTACGAGTGTCAGTTTAGACTTGTCCGCAGGGTCTTTCACCACTTGAAAGCCTGCTCTTTCTGTCGTAAAACTCCGATTATGTTCCTCCGAATAAAGTTTGCCCTCGTATATCAAAGGCTTACCATAAGTCAATGTCGTGGTCTGCCTTTCATTGAACCCGACAAGGCGGCACAGGCTCTCTATTCTCATAATTTCCTTTGCCATAGGAAACCATGCACACAGCTTTTCGATAATGCGTTTCAAACCTGATACTTCATCTTTGTGTCTGACACTTTTTTCCGCCATCTCCTTACGGTGATTCTGCTGTATTTCCAACAACTGGCGGTTGTGCTCGGTTTGCATCGTGTGTATGCGGTTTTGCAGTATCTCAATGGTTTCCTCATGGGTGGCAACTTCCCGATACAGGGCGGTGTTCTCCCTTTCCAAAGTCTTGACCTTGTTGCTCCCGAAAAGAGAACCGACACTTTCAGCTATGTTGGTCGCTGCGGTGGTGGCTGCACCTTTCAGTTTCTCGGTCTGTACCTCTTTCTTGGCTTGTCTGAGTTCCTGTTCGGTTTCGGTTTTCTGCTCCTGTAACCGCTTGTTTTCTGCATCAAGGGCAGCGTTCTTTTTCTGTATGTCCCGATAATACTGTGTCGTGGTGGTGTGCCGTGCTTCGGAACCTCGCACACCTCGCTGTAATCCGTATTTAGCCATAACCCTTGCATAATTGTCGTGGTACGCAATCAAGGTCTGACGGTTGAACAGGTCATCGGCACACAAACGGACGGTATTTGCTTTCTTGTGATACTTCCGTTTGCCGTCTTCCTGCTCTTTCTTGGCTTTGCGCCTTTCACCTGTCACGATGGGAACAATGGCTGCATGGATATGCGGTGTCTTCTCGTCCATGTGAAGATGGGCGGCAACCACGTTCTCCCTGCCGAATGTGGCTTGCAGCCATTGGATGCTGTCGCTGCACCATTCGTCAAGTCTTCCGTTTTCCTGTATGTCCATCATGTCCTCATGTGTTCCCGACAGAACCACTCGGACTACACGGACTTGGTCATGTGTAATCTTCCGCTTGATGCCTGCCGTGTTCAGCCTGTGGGCAATCGCTTCATCCCTGCCATGAACGCCATCGGGGTATTCTATAAGTACCCTGTTCAGATGCGTTCTTGTCGGGTCTGCGTTTTTAGGTATGATTCTTCTCTCTATATGGTCGGATTGTACGGTGTCCGATGAACCTTTTGCTTTCTTTATGTCCAATGAAAAATATCCCATGTAGTTTGATTTTTACGGTTATTGTTATGAGTGTATTCTCTGCCTGTGGCATTGGCTCTCAGGGTTTCCAAAGGGATTTCCCTTTGGCTCGATAGGGAGTTTTTAGCATTACCGTGTAATGCGTGAAGAAAACGCCCTATTGAGCTATGGTATTTCTGTCTAAATACCCTTGGGAAAGCGAACCTGTTCCCCTCTATATTTTCAGCCCTTTCTTTTTCGGTGGCTGCATCATCCGCCTTGCGGATTGTACTTGCTTCTCCTCCTTTATCGGCTCTGTCGATTGGGACAAGAGTTTTTTGCACAGGTACTCGTTCAAGTCATTATACCCTGCATAGTGAACCGACATATCCTGCAAGCGGTCACCCAACATCCGTTGCAGGTTGGCGTATGCGTTCCGTCCTGCTGTGTCATTGTCAAGGAAACAGCCGATTCGGGTATAGGTTGCCAATATGCTTTCCGCTTTCGAGAGGTTGGAAACGGAGTTGAGAATGACGTAATCCTGTGCATTCAATCGTGGGTGTTGCGGATTGTTCTTTACTCGGATGGTCAGGAACGAGAGATAATCCATGAAGCCCTCGAAAAGATAACAGACGGTTCGTGGCTCTTTTTGCTGTCGGATATGGGTGATGTCCTTCGGGGCGACACATCCCTTGAAGTATCTATTACGCACTTCATACCCTCTTGCCATATTCGGGAAGCCGATGGCGAAATAGGGTTTGTCGGCATTCTCAAACCGCAGTTCCTTACACTCCCTTTTGGCGAGTTCAATGTCTATCCCCCTTTCTTGCAGATAGGCAATGAGCGCAGGTGATGACAGCTCGCCAACTCTTAATACCCGATAAGTGCGGTTGTCGGATTGCTGCTTGCCAAAAGAAAACGATGCAGGGCGGATGTATGGTGTCCGTTCCTCTATGCGCTTCAACAGGCAGGTTACATCTTCCGTATGGTAGAGTTCCGCTGCCAATGCGATGATGTTACCGCCCTTGCCAAGTCCAAAATCGTACCATTTGTTGAGTTCTGTGTTTACCTTGAAAGATGCGTCCGTTTCCTCTCTCAGCGGTGATTTGTACCAAAAGCTGCTGCCCTGTTGCTTGACGGGCGTGTAACCCAAACTTTGCAGATAGTCTGCGATTCTGATTTGTTTAACTTCTTGTATGTTCATGATATTCTATAGATTTGATGATGATTGTAAAAACGTTGATTTGTTGAATGGCTTATATAACACATTTATTTACAGAAAGATATTTGCTCAACATCTTCTCAACAAACCACTCGCCAAAAGAGAAATCAACAATCGGGTGCTGTTCCTCTCTCAACTTCTCTTTTCGATTGTTGAGATTTTGTTGAGAGTGTATATTGTTTATTGTCAGCATAGTTATATCCTTATTCATCAATTCAACAAAAAAAAGAATGATATTACAGGGATTCAAGTTGTTCCCTCGTGACAGAATAGAAACGACCGACCCGTTTTACAGGCTCATACCGACACTCCCGATTGTAGTTGAATTGGTAGGTGGTATAGGTCAGTCCGTTGGGTGCAGGCGTAAGTTTCCAACACTCCTGCAACACCTTTCGGACTTGGTGCTTCTCCACTTTTACCTGCGAGTGTACCAGCAACAGAAGAATGTCGTTGTAGCAGAACGAGAATGTGTCCGTGCCGACACTATCCATGATGTCAAGTATCAGCTCGTGCATCTCTATCTCCAGTCGGTTACGGTTGCTGCGGATTATCTTCTGCAAGGCTTCGGTATGCAACAGCGATGGAGCAAACCACATACGGCTTTCCTTTTCGGTGGATAGTGTTCTGTGTTGCAGGAAATGAAGAAAGGCGGGTATCTCCGCTTTCAGCTTTTGCAGGAAGTCGGTATCATCAGACTGCAAGCGGTCTATCTTGCGTACCCAATAGCGTGTTTCCCCTGCATCAATGATTACAGGCAAGTACTCGTTGTTGGAGCATAGCACGAACTTGGCGAAAAACGCTATCTCGTCACGGTCTTTGCCTTTGGCTTCCACCTTGTAGGAAAGTGTGGTGCTTAGGTTCTTCAACCGCTCGCTGTCCTCCCTACGGTTGAGCAGCACCTCGTCCACCACGATAAGCAGTTTGCCGGCCCAGTCGGAATTGAATTGGCTACGGAAATCCTCGTTGGTGTTAAAGGTTACATTGTTCTGAAATAGGAGTTTTAGAAAATTCAGAAATGTGCTTTTGCCTGTGTTGCGTTCCTCTGATACCAACAGCAGGATAGGCAGCTTTTGAATGGGGTACAAGTAGAGCAGTTGTAGGTAGTCCATGCCCAACTCGTATTGCTCCCCGAAGATGTGACCTACCAAAGATTGGATATGCGAGAAATCGCCCTCTTTAGGTTGGTGGTCTATCGGTTCATAGAGGTTAAGGAACTTGCCGACCACGGGATGGTAGCCGATGTGTTCGGGTACGGTGCAGAAGCCGTCATACTTGGGAACGCTGCCGATGTAGTCCTTGCCGTAGTCTTGGCGCAGGGTTTCGTTGTTCCATGCTATGCGTTTCCTTACATACCCTCCGTTCAGTTTGGGCTGCTCCACAATCTTGTAAAGCGTAGTCCCCACTCGGATGAATTCCTCCTTTGCCATGCCACCATCCGATGGCGGTCTGTGGCTGTCTTGTTGTTTGTTAGCTGACATAATCAAATGGTTTTAAGTTTGAAAAATACCAGCTACAAAAGTATAAGCATTTATCGGATAAGTTGTTACGCAAAACGCGGCAGAACGGTGACAAATAGCCCCCGAAGAAAAAACTTTCAATGGTTTGGAACGGAAGTCGGGCAGGACAGACGAAAAAACTCCCAAAAAACGAATGTGGGGATTACGCTTTTCGGGAGAAAAAATTGGAGTTCCTGTTGATATGTCGGTCAGATTATATGCTGACACGCTGGCTTGATTACTCTATTCGTGACTGAATGAATGGATTCCGTCAGTCGTGCAACCAATTCAGCTACGAGAAGTATTCGGCTTTGGCTATGCCGTTGGTGTTCAGCGAAAAGAAGATGCTTGTTTTCTCTTTTCGCAAGTACAGTCTTTCAAGAACGGCATTGCGCACCTGCTTCGCACTGTATGTGCCGATACGGAACGCAAGGGCGATTATCGTTTCAAGGCTGTAAACCTCCATGCTGCACTTGTCGGACAGTCGGATGGTATGCCTTATCTCACACTCATTCAGAATGCCGTTCTTGCAGAGTGTCTTTATCCCTGCCCTGATAGTCGGGGCGGTTACATTGAACAACTCGCAAAGCTCCCACTCACTCATGGCGGTTGCCTGTATATCTTTCGGCATAACTACATTGCCGAACTCGTTCATTGTTATGATGTTTCTTTCCTCTTTCATTATCGTTTGATTTAAGGGTTACTGAATGGCATTGCAAATGTTCTTTTCCATATCCTCCAGTTTGTGCGACAATGTTTCCATATCCTGACTAATCTTTTGGGCTGTGATTTTTGCGTAAATTTGGGTCGTTTTTATGTTGGTATGTCCCAAAAGTCGGCTGACGGTTTCAATGGGTACTCCGTTGGATAACAGCACAGTGGTCGCTGCCGAATGTCTTGCTACATGATAGGTCAAGTGGACTTTTATACCGCACAACTTGGCAATGGCTTTCAGCTTCTTGTTGCAAGTCGTGTTACTCGGCATGGGGAATACTTTATTATCTCTTGTCATACCCCTGTACTTCTCTATTATCTTTCGGGGAACATCCAACAATCGGATATTGGATTCCGTGTTAGTTTTCTTTCTTCGGGTGATAATCCACAGATTTCCGTCAAAGAATGTTTGCAGGTTGTCTTCCGTAAGGTTCTTGACATCGGAATATGCCAAACCTGTAAAGGTGGAGAACAGAAATAAATCCCTGACAAGCTCGTGTGTCTTGTCGGGCATATCGGTGTTCATCATTGTGTGTATCTCCTCTCTCGTAATATACCCTCTGTCCACGCTTTCGGGAGAGTTGATGTACCCTGCAAAGGGATTGAACGGCAGACGACCGTCATTCCTCGCTATGGAAATAATGTGTTTCAGCACAATCATGTAGCCCCAAATGGTATTGGTGCGGCATTTTTTCTCAGTACGCAGGAAATACTCGAAGTCGTTGATGAACGAGAGGTTCAACTCTTTTAACGGAATATCTTCACGCTTGTAGGTATGGGGTAGGAACTCACGGATGTGCTTGCAGACGGTAACATAACGTCGGAATGTTCCTTTTGCCCTGCTGTGTCCCACTTTCTTGGCAAATTCGCTGTTGTGTTGTTCAAACAGTTTTAGCAAGGTTTCCTGTTTGATACCGATGCCGAGATAGGCATCTTTCAACTTGGCAGCAGTGACATAACCGTCCGTCTGCATCAACTCTTGATAACGGCGGTTTATCTCCACTCTGATTTTGTCAACGGCACGGTTGATTCTTTGCGCTTCGGCACTCTTACCCGAAGCACGGTTGTTCTTCACGTCCCACAGGCGCAAGGGAACATCCATCTTGCAACTGAACTGCTTAATCTCTCCGTCCACCGTAATGCGACACATCAAAGGCAGGTTGCCGTTGGGTTTCTCACTGCCTTTCTTCACGTAGAACAATACCTTAAATGTACTTCTCATAACTCACTTTTTTTTGGTTACAAAATTAATTCATAGTGAGTTACCGACAGATACGACACATAACGCCAAACGATGCAAAATTTAGGTTTCGCAAGAAATTTGCATCATCGCACGGGTAATGATAAAGTAACTGAACTTTTGCTGCGTTTGTCCATATTCTGTCTCTTCTTGGCTTTTGAACAAGAGAAAAATATAGCGTAACGAACGCTTTTTCAGTCTGTTCGCTACGCTTTACTCAAATTTGCTATTCCGTTAGGTGTTTATTTTATATCATAGTTATATGACGTAAAAATAGGGGATTTTGTCACACCTCAGCTTTCCTTTGTTAACAAACTTTCCAATTCCTCAGCATTTAGGCGCAGATAGAATTGTCCTTTATAAGCCACTGAAATACCTCCGGTCTCCTCCGATACAATGATAGCATGCGCATCAGACACCTGGGAAATTCCCATGGCAGCACGATGCCTCAGCCCCAGTTCCTTAGGAATGTCCAGATTATGGGAAACAGGCAGGATACATCCCGCCGCTTTGATACGTTTCTTACTGATAACCATCGCTCCATCGTGCAACGGACTGTTCTTAAAGAAAATATTCTCAATCAGACGCTGGTTTATATCGGCATTGATAATTTCTCCCGTACGCACCACATCATCCAAAGGCAAATTATGTTCAATGACAATCAAGGCACCAACCTTCTGCTTCCCCATGCTGATACATGCCATTACCACCGGCATGATGTCGTCATGTTCCAACTTCTCTTTCTTATTGCCGGTGAAGAAGCGTACCAGCGCACTGGCATGCTGATGCGAGCCGAGTGTCAGCAAGAAGCGCCGTATCTCGTCCTGAAACAAAATGATAAGCGCCAGCACGCCCACACTGACCAGCTTGTCGAAGATGGAGCCGAGCAATTTCATCTCCAGCACCTGCGACACCACCAGCCATATCAGGATAAACACCAGGATACCCGTAAACACATTGATAGAGCCGGAGGCTTTCATCAGCTTATACGTATAGTACAGCAAGAAAGCCACTAACAGAATATCTATAAAATCTTTTATTCCAAATTCAAAAAACACGATATTGAATGATTAGGGGTTAGGGATTAGGAATTATTTCGCATGGCTTGCACAATCCGTACGGTTTCCACGGCTTCTTTCACGTCGTGTACGCGGAGAATGTCAGCACCTTTCAGCAAACAGATGGTATCGAGCACCGTAGTACCATTCAGCGCCTCCTGAGGAGTAATGTCCAACAAGCGGTATATCATCGATTTACGTGAAACGCCTACCAGCAAAGGCAACTCAAAAATACGGAACTCTTCCAGATGGGACAGCAATTCATAGTTATGCTCCATTGTCTTTCCAAAGCCGAAACCGAGGTCCAGAATGATGTCTTTTACACCTAAGTCACGTAATTGCTGCACCTTGCGCGCAAAATACAAGAAAACCTCTTTCAGAAGATTGTCGTAATGAGGATGCTGCTGCATACTTTGCGGAGTGCCTTGCATGTGCATCATAATATAAGGTACGTTCAATGCCGCAACGGTATGGAACATATTCGCATCCATCTCACCGGCCGCAATATCATTGATGATGGCAACACCATACTCTTCCACACACATTCTTGCCACATCCGCCCTAAAAGTGTCTACCGACACCACAGCATCCGGCTGTATCTCAAAAAGTATTTTCAGGCCCATACGCAACCGTTCCATCTCTTCCCTGGCAGAGACATTGTCGGCATTGGGACGGGAAGAGTAAGCGCCTATGTCAATAATGGCCGCTCCCTCCGAAACTATCTGTTTCACCCGGCGTGCTATTTCCACCTCTGTCTGTGTACGGCTACCGGCATAAAAGGAATCGGGAGTAACGTTCAGTATGCCCATGACACGGGGTTGAGAGAGGTCGAGCAGCGAACCGTTGACATTTATATATCGGGCAGTTGTAATTTCCATAGGCAGTCTGTTCTATATAGTACCTGCAAATGTAAACAAAAAAGTGGTTTCAAAATACATAAACTCATAAAACTGATAAGTTTTTTGCTTGTACCCGGGAAGGGAGAGGATTAAAACTATATCTTTGCACGATGGTTTACCACAGATTACACAGATTCACACAGATTGATTTAATTATAAAGTCATGGATATAACAGCTATACATCAGATATTCCTAACATGCACCAGTGTCACTACTGACAGCCGTAACTGCCCCCAAGGCTCTTTATTCATTGCGCTGAAAGGCGAGTCGTTCAACGGAAATGCCTTTGCCGCCCGGGCGCTGGAAAGCGGAAGTGCTTATGCCATAGTGGACGAAGAAGCCTATGCCCCTGAAGGCGATACACGATACATCGTGGTGGAAAACAGCTTGAAAACCTTGCAACAACTTGCCAATTACCACCGTCGGCAGATGCGTACACCCATCATCGGCATTACGGGTACAAACGGAAAGACTACTACCAAGGAACTGATGTCCACCGTACTTTCGCAAACTCACAACGTGCTCTATACCTTGGGAAATTTGAACAATCACATCGGTGTTCCCCTCACCTTGCTTCGCCTGCGCCCTGAACACGACCTTGCCGTGGTGGAAATGGGTGCCAGCCACCCGGGAGACATCAAGGAGCTGGTAGAGATAGCCGAACCTGACTACGGGATCATTACCAACGTAGGAAAAGCCCATCTGGAGGGATTCGGCTCTTTTGAAGGAATCATCAAGACCAAAGGAGAGATGTACGACTATCTGCGGACGCGGAAAGAAGCTACCATCTTTATCCATAACGACAACCCCTACTTGAAAAAGATAGCCTACGGACTCCACCAGATTGCCTACGGCAGTGAGGACGGGCTGTACATCAACGGACACGTCACCGGCAATTCTCCTTACCTCACCTTCGAGTGGAAAACGGACAACGAAAGCAAATATCACGAAGTACAAACCCGGCTTATCGGTGAATATAACTTCCCCAATGCTCTGGCAGCTGTCACCATCGGACATTTTTTTGGTGTGGAACCGGAGAAAATAGACAAGGCACTGGCCGGATATACCCCGCAAAACAACCGTTCACAACTGAAAAAAACAGCGGACAACACTCTGATTATCGATGCCTATAATGCCAATCCCACAAGCATGATGGCTTCCATTAGTAACTTTCGGAACATGCAGGCCGAAAACAAAATGTTGATATTGGGAGATATGCGGGAGTTGGGTAAAGACAGTGCCGACGAGCACCAGAAGATTGCAGACTATCTGGAAGAATGCGGATTCAAGGATGTAGTTCTTGTAGGGGAATTGTTTGCCGCCACACGCCACTCTTATCAGAGTTATCCCGATGTAACCGCACTCATCGCAGAGCTGCAAAGAGAGAAACCTTGCGGGAAAACAATTCTGATAAAAGGGTCGAACGGCATCAAGCTAAGTTCCGTAGTTGAATACTTATAATCCTATTTCATCCTTGGCCTTAAAATGAAATAGCCGACCATTGATGCAAGCACCGCTCCCGTGGTATTGGCCGCAAAATCCAGCCAGTCTCCACCACGGTATGTCGTGCAGTATTCTTGCAGCAACTCCACCATTCCGCTGAACAAAACGGGACAGACAAACGCCCCTGCCCATGCATGCCATAAAGGGGCGTTGTCTCTCCGGTGAGCGCGAAGAAACTCCAGCCACAGCATTCCTGACATGCCGAAATACATACAGATATGCACCACCTTGTCTATATTGGGAATCTTGCTTATTTCTGTAGAAGGCGGTTTAAAGAATGAAAGATAAATCACCGTCAGAATAATAAAAAGCGACACCGGATATTTCTTAATATAATATAGCATATACCAAATTATCAACGAACTGTGCGCAAAAGTACAGAACATTTTCTATATTTGCATGTTTTAGCTGGTATTAATAACGAATTGAAAGAAAAATCTACGTTTTATGACAAAAAGTGACAGAGCCAACTTCGGAAGCAAATTAGGCGTCATACTTGCCTCGGCAGGCTCCGCAGTCGGTTTAGGCAATATCTGGCGTTTCCCGTTTGAGACCGGGAATCACGGAGGTGCGGCATTTATCCTTGTATACTTGGTTTGCGTGCTCATTCTCGGCATCCCCATCATGATTGCAGAATTCCTCATCGGCAGGCGCTCGCGTGCCAATACGGCAAGGGCTTATCAGAAATTGGCACCCGGCACGCATTGGCGCTGGGTAGGACGTATGGGCGTACTGGCCGGATTCCTTATTCTGGGATATTACTCCGTTGTGGCAGGATGGACGCTTGAGTTTATCGGCGAAGCGGCTACCAACAGTTTTGCCGGGAAGTCGGCAGCCGATTTCATCGCATCCTTCAACAGCTTTGTCAGCAACCCCTGGCGTCCGGTCATCTGGCTGGTGCTGTTCCTGCTGGCCACCCATCTCATCATTGTCAAAGGAGTGGAAAAAGGTATTGAAAAATCAGCCAAAATCATGATGCCAATGCTATTTGTCCTATTGATAATCCTTGCCATCTGCTCCATATCCCTGCCCGGAGCAGGAGCAGGCATTGAATTCCTGTTGAAACCGGACTTCAGCAAAGTGGACGGCAATGTGTTCCTTGGAGCCATGGGCCAGGCATTTTTCTCCTTGAGCTTGGGGATGGGATGTCTCTGTACATACGCTTCTTACTTCCGCAATGATACGAACCTGCCCAAAACGGCACTCAACGTGGCGGCTATCGACACCATGGTAGCCATTTTGGCAGGATTCATCATCTTCCCTGCCGCCTTCTCTGTAGGCATCAAACCGGATGCGGGTCCTAGTCTGCTATTCATCACCTTACCTAATGTCTTTCAGCAAGCGTTCGGCAATATTCCCTGGCTGGCGATACTGCTGTCTCTGATGTTCTATATCCTACTGGCATTGGCAGCACTTACTTCCACCATTTCCCTGCACGAAGTGGTAACTGCCTATCTACATGAAGAGTTCAAGTTCTCACGCAGCAAGGCAGCCAGATACGTGACAGCGGGCTGTATTTTCTTAGGAGTATTCTGCTCACTGTCTCTCGGTATCGGCAAAAGCTATACCGTATTCGGGCTAAACCTATTCGATTTGTTCGACTTTGTAACGGCCAAGCTAATGCTACCGTTAGGCGGTTTCTTCATTTCCATCTTCATAGGCTGGTATCTGGACAAGAAAATCGTATGGGAAGAAGTCAGCAACAATGGCACTCTGAAAGTATCCGTCTACAAGCTATTGATATTCATCCTGAAATATATTGCTCCGATAGGAATTGCACTGATTTTTATCAATGAACTGGGTTTTCTGAAATAGGCCATCATGCAGAACCCCTTTAAAGAATTCCTTTATTTCTCCCGGGGAGAAAGGCGCGGAATACTGGTTTTGATTACCGGCATTATTCTCGTCTTTCTCTCCGGGTATATTTATATATACCAAAGAGAGAACCGCCCCCTCTCCGATGAAGTAATCCGGCGGCAGGCCACTGCCATGGCAGAATACGAATCGTTCATCGCATCCATACAAGAAAAGGAACAAAAATGGGACAACAGACTTAAACCTTCCTCCCAAAAACAACCGACAACCGTCTCCTTGGCCCGTTTCAATCCCAATATCGCCGACTCCGTCATTTTTTGCCGACTGGGACTGCCCGGATGGATGGCGCGGAACATACTCCGCTACCGTAGTAAAGGAGGGAAGTTCCATAAGGCAGAAGATTTCCGGAAAATATATGGAATGACAGAAAAACAATATCAGACACTCCTACCCTATATCCACATCACTCCGGAAGACACAGAAACAAGAACCGTCCAGTTATACAGCTCTCCTGCAAGCAATGACAGCGCCGTTACTTTCCGAATTGCACCGGAAAAATATCCGTCTGGGACCCTTGTCGACCTGAACCGCGCCGACACCACAGAACTGAAGAAAATACCAGGCATCGGTAGTGGCATTGCCCGTCTAATCATCGGTTATCGGCAACGCTTGGGAGGATTCTACAACATCACGCAATTACAAGAAATCCATTTGGACACCACCCAATTGCAGTCCTGGTTTTCCATCGACACCCGGGCCATCCACCTCATCAACCTGAACCGTAGTAGCATAGAGAGGCTGCGTAACCATCCTTACATCAACTTCTACCAGGCAAAGGCCTTTGTAGAATACCGGAAGAAGAAAGGCGACCTTCATAGTCTGAAACCTTTTGCACTTTACGAGGAATTCTCCGATACCGATTTGGAGAAAATCAGTCACTACGTTTGCTTTGAATAACAGCATCATGCAACATTTTTCAATGTCTGATGCAACCTTTTCACCAGTCATTTCGTCTAACAAGCAGAAACACCCTAAAAACAGGAAGGCCTACTGCAATAAGGATTAGAACCATCGTATCAATATGAAAAAATTAATGATTATAACCATGCTGCTGGGCAGTATGGCACAGAATGCTTTTGCTCAAAAAATAGAAATAAAAGGAACCGTCCGCGATGCTTCCGACAAGAGTATAGAGTATGTCAATGTGGTATTACAGACCATCGACTCTACTTTTGTCGCCGGTGTGACCACAAGTCCAGAAGGAGAATTCATCTTCAAGAACACGGCTGCCGGAGATTACAGACTTGTTCTTTCCAGCATCGGGTATAATACCGGATACATCACCCTCAATGGAGTAAAGCGCCATACCGACCTTGGACCAATCGTATTAGACAGTGCTTCTATCGCACTGGAAGGAGTGACTATCACCGGCTCCAGCCAAATCAGCCGTGCCGACCGTAAACTGGTTTTCCCATCCGAAAGACAAATGAAAACTTCCACAAACGGAGTGAATCTGTTGCAGGAACTGATGCTGCCACGTATTCTGGTCAACCCCATGAACAATGAGATTGGATTGTCCGGCGGTGGAGAACTGCAATTACGCATCAATGGAGTCAAAGCCGAAATAGACGAGATAAAAGCCATTCGCCCTGCCGACATTATACGTATAGAGTACCATGACAATCCGGGACTGCGCTACGGTAATGCCGAAGTCGTTTTGGACTACATAGTGCGCCGTCCCGAAACGGGCGGAAACTTCGGTGCCGACATTTCCCAAGGATTGAACACGATGTGGGGAAACTATAATCTGTACGGCAAAGTAAACCATAAAAAATCAGAATTCGGCTTCTCCTACTACATGGGACCGCGGGATTTTAACGGCATGTACCGCGACAATGAAGAAGAATTCCACCTGGCAGACGGCACTACACTCAGACGCCTGGAGAAAGGAGAGCCCAGCAAGGCAACCATGTGCCAGCACAACCTAAACGTAAATTATAGTTTGCAGGCTTCTGAGAATTCCCTTTTCAGCGCCACCTTCCGCCTTCGAGGAAACAATCAGCCACACTGGGATTATAAAGGAACTCTCTATAATGCCAATGATGAAACGGACGTGGTAGACATGACCGACCGTACCGACCAGAGCTGGACACGTCCCTCACTGGATTTGTACTACCAACAGAATCTGAAAAACAAGCAAACCCTGGTATTCAATGTAGTAGGCACCTATAATCGGGAAAAATCGCAGCGGCTCTACCAAGAAAGCACCCCGGGGAACATATTGACCGATATTGACAACAATATCCGAGGCAACAAATACTCCCTGATTGCCGAGGCCATTTATGAGAAGCAATATTCCAAGGGGAACGCATTGAGCTTCGGTCTGAGCCATACACAGTCCTACTCTAACAATGAATACAGAAACGGGCATTATTATGAAACCAATATGCACCAAGAGAACACATACATATTCGGAGAATACCGTGGAAAGATAGACAAACTAAACTACCGGCTGGGAGTGGCCATGACTCGTTTCTACTATAATCAGAGCGGCAAGGACAAATCTACCGAGAACTACAGTTTCAACCCGAGTATCGTTCTGCACTATGCCATGTCAGACAACTCCTACCTCCGCTGGAAGGGAAACATCTATAACGCTTCTCCTTCATTGGGCGACCTCAGCGATGTGGAGCAAGCAGTGGACTCATTCCAGATACGTCGTGGCAACCCGCATCTGAAATCATATATGTGCTATCATACGGAACTGACTTACGAATGGAAAAAAGGCATCTTTTATACCAATCTATGGGGAGCCTATGACTATCGTCCCAATGCCATTATGGACGAGAAGATTCAAGAAGGCAACAAAATAGTGCAGACTTGGGACAATCAGAAGGATTGGCAGAAACTCTCCGGGCGTGCCATGCTCCGCGTAGGACCCATCCGCGACATTCTGCAATTTTCTTTTACGGGCGGTGTCAACCATTACATGAGCCATGGCAATCACTACTCGCATACCTACACCAACTGGTTTTGTGAGGCAGAAGCCTCATTAAACTACAAACAGTTCTCTCTGTTCTGGCAGATAAACACCAATTGGAACAATTTCTGGGGAGAAACCCTCTCGGGAGGAGAAAACATCCAGATGTTAGCTGTATATTACAAGCATAAGAATCTTCGGGTAGGAGTCGGTGCATTCAATCCTTTCACCGACAACTATAAAGTACAAAGCGAAAACTGGAATAAATTCGCATCCTACAAGACAAATAATTATATAAAAGAAAGCTCCCGCATGTTCCTGGTGAACTTTTCCTACAACTTCTCGTTCGGCCGCAGTTTCAAGACAGCACAGCGGAAGGTAAACAACAGTGACAATGACTCGGGAGTAATGGGCACGGGGAAATAGGCTCAGACCATTTTATTGATTTCCCCGTCAATCAGATGTATCGTCCGGTCGGTGAGCTGCGCCAGTCCTTCATCATGGGTTACGATAACAAACGTTTGTCCGAAACGGTTACGTAAATCAAAAAAGAGCTGGTGCAGTTCTTCCTTATTATGGGTATCCAAGCTGCCGGAAGGTTCATCTGCCAGCACCACTGCTGGATGATTGATGAGAGCACGGGCCACCGCCACACGCTGCTTCTCACCTCCCGACAACTCATTCGGCTTGTGGGAGGCCCGTTCGGCAAGCCCCATGAATTCAAGAATTTCCGTAGCCGCCTCCTTGGCTTCCTGCTGTCCTCTTCCGGCAATGAAGGCTGGTATCATTACATTCTCCAAAGCCGTAAACTCCGGCAGCAGTTGATGGAACTGGAACACAAAGCCGATATGGCGGTTGCGGAATGCGGAAAGTTCCTTCTCCCTCATACGGTTGACTTGTGTACCGTCAATAACCACCGAACCGCCATCCGGCATATCCAACGTACCCATGATTTGCAGCAAGGTAGTTTTACCCGCTCCACTGGGGCCTACAATGCTGACAATCTCCCCTTTCTCTATCTCCAGGTCAATACCCCGCAACACTTGCAGGTTACCGAAACTCTTCGTTATATTCTCTAAATGAATCACTAGGCTATTTACAATTTGACAATTTACTATTTACTATTTGATAGTTTTCTTTCAAGTGCTATTACTATAGTCTTTTAATTACATATTCGGCCAAATAGCAGCCAAAAACTGCGGGCATGTAGCTCACTGTTCCACAGGTGGACTTCTTGTTCATCTCGTCGTCCGTCAGCAAAACGGCATTCGGATCAGCCTGTTCGGTGCTGAAAACAACTGGAAGTTTCCGCTTTATGCCCATTTTTTGCAGACGCTTACGCACAGCCTTGCTCAACCCGCAATGATAGGTATCCCAGATATCGGCAAAGCGCACTTGCGAAATGTCACTCTTTGCTCCTGCCCCCATGCTGGACACTATCTTGATATGCCGCTTCATGCTTTCCGCTATCAAGTGGCATTTTGGAGCAAGCGTATCGATGGCATCCACCACAAAGTCATAAGCCGCATCATCCAGCAGTTCCGGTATGTTCTCATCTTTCAAGAATACGGGCAACACTCTCAGTTCCAGAGCCGGATTAATGTCCCTGAAACGTGATGCCAATATCTCCGCCTTCTTTTGCCCCAGGGTAGAATGCAGAGCCGGCAACTGACGGTTTATATTCGTAGGCTGCACGGTATCGGCATCGACAATCGTCATCCGCCCCACTCCGGCACGGCATATCATCTCGGCCGCATAAGCACCTACACCACCCAGTCCTACGACAAGTACATGTGCCCGGCGCAGGCGTTCCATTTTTTCATCTCCTAATAAAAGTTGCGTTCGTTGTTGCCAATCTTCCATTTTCACCACAGATTACACGGATTTACACAGATTTTTGTCAATTATCAATTGTCAATCGTCAATTCTTCTTGAACCATTTATAGAACCATTTGCCTACCTTCTCGTAGTGCTGCGACTCGTTGTTGCCACGCGGGTTGGAGAAGGATACCGCATCCTGCGGCTCGCCCAGTTGGTCGGGATAGAGTACTATCAGGCTGTTATTTGCAAAGTACTTGCTGATTTGTGCCGGTAGCTTCTCGAAGGAGCTGTCATAGGAGATGGAGCCGCGGCGGGCGCTGATGATGACCAGCAGATGGTCGAAATTCACTTGTCCGGTCAGTATCAGCAGGTCTCCCCAGTCGTCCAGGCGGGAAAAGTCTGTCAATGTCTGTCCATATTTGGCTTTCACCAGCCCTTGAAGATGGGCGGTAGTCTCTTCATTGGCATAAAAATGCACCCGACAGCCCAAAGTACTCCCCAACCGGCAGAAATGTTCCACCCACTTCAGGAATCCCGCCTCATACTCGGCTTTCGGAGGTACCGCCACAATCACCCGCCTAATTGTGTTAATGGGCATCAGGAACTTGGAAACCATCACCTCGCGATGCAAGCCCTTCAGCAGATTCTCCGTCAGCATACCGAAGAATGAATCCACAATATTGACTTTACGGTGCAGACCTATAACGACATCCGTTGCCGCATATTCTTTTGCTGTATGGATAATGCCCGAAGCGATATTCAAGTCGTAACGCGTGATTTGCCTCAACGGCACATCTGCCGAGGCCGTTATCATGGCAGCCTTTTCCAGATAGCGTTTCCCGCGTAGTTCGGCACTTTCAGAGCTACTATCATCGTTGATGACATTCAGTGCCAACAGATTATCCCGTTGCTTCGGGTCGCGTATCACCAAAGAAAGATTTATCAAGTCTTCAATCGTATCGGGGTTGGCTATCGGAATCAATATCTTCTCCGCTTCCACGGAGCGGTTTTCTTCCAGATGCGCCTCCTCCATGGCAATCTTCCGTGCGGCACGCTCCGTAATGAACGAGCTCACAATGCAAGTTACAAGAATCAGCAGGACAGTACCATTCAAAACATCATCGTTCAGCAAGCGTTCCTCATTGGGCAGAATGATGTTGTATCCCACCAACACAGCCGCCAGCGTTGCCGCTGCTTGTGCATTGCTCAATCCGTACATCAGCTCCCGTTCAATCCCTCCCATCTTATATATTTTCTGCGTCAGCCAGCAGGCAATCCATTTACCTGCCAATGCCACCACAATCATTACAGCCGCTACTTTCAGAGCATCGCCATGACCGAAAATCACGTGCACATCAATCAGCATACCCACACCTATCAGGAAATAGGGAATAAACAAGGCGTTGCCCACAAACTCCAGATGGTTCATCAACGGAGAGACATGCGGAATCAGCCGGTTCAAAACCAAACCTGCAAGGAAAGCACCCAGGATACCTTCCATCCCCACAAACTCCATCAATCCGGCTCCGAGGAAAACCATGGCAAGCACAAATATGAACTGCATCACGTTGTCATCGTACCTCCGGAAGAACCAACGGCCTATGCGTGGAAACAGATATACAATCAAAATACCCAGGAAGATAACCTTTATGACAAGCCATACCCAGAAGAAGCCGTCCGACTCCCCCTTGAACATACCACCCACAACGGCCAGGACCAGCAAAGTGAGTGTATCCGTAACCGCCGTCCCCCCCACTGCAATACTCACACTGCGATGCCGCGACACACCGTAACGAATCACGATGGGATAGGCCACCAGTGTATGCGATGCATACATACTTGCCAGTAGGACAGAGGTCAGTACCCCGTACTTCAACAAAGCTATATTCGTTACCAAGCCTATGCCTATGGGCACAATAAAAGCCAAGAGCCCCAGAACAAGCGCTTTGCCCCGGTTCTGTTTGAAGTCCCCCATATTCATTTCCAGACCGGCAAGGAACATGATGTAATACAAACCCACTTTGCCGAAAAGCTCAAAACTGCTGTCACGCACCAAGATATTGAAACCATGCTCCCCAATGACAAGCCCCGCCAGTATCATTCCGATAATGTGCGGAATACGAAGCTTATTCAACAATATGGGAGCAAACAATATAATGAGGAGTACAAGGAGGAATATCCATGTAGGGTCGGTGATGGGAAGTTTCAAGCTGAAGTCAAACCAATCCATAGGCTATAAGTTTTAGGTTTTGAATGCAAAATAACGAAAAACTTTTCACTTTATGCGGTGTTATACAGCATTTTGTTATAAATTTGCGACCAATTCTATCTTTTTAGAGATAGTATTTCACTTTTTTATAAACTTAATTTAAAACAAAAGAAAAATGAAAGTAGCTATTGTTGGAGCAAGCGGAGCCGTGGGACAAGAGTTCCTGCGAGTGCTCGATGAAAGAAATTTCCCGTTGGACGAGTTAGTATTGTTCGGTTCTAAACGCAGTGCCGGAACCAAATATACCTTCCGCGGTAAACAGATCGAGGTGAAACTCTTGCAACACAATGATGACTTTAAAGGGGTTGATATCGCTTTCACTTCCGCAGGCGCAGGCACCTCCAAAGAATTTGCCGAAACCATTACCAAGTACGGAGCAGTGATGATTGACAATTCCAGCGCTTACCGTATGGACGACAATGTACCTTTGGTAGTGCCCGAAGTGAATGCCGCCGACGCCAAAGAACGTCCTCTCGGCATCATCGCCAACCCCAACTGTACTACTATCCAAATGGTAGTGGCACTGAAAGCCATCGAACAGCTTTCCCATATAAAGACCGTACACGTTTCTACCTATCAGGCTGCCAGTGGTGCCGGCGCCGCTGCCATGGATGAGTTGTACGAGCAGTACCGCCAGGTATTGGCAGGCGAACCCGTAACCGTTGAGAAATTCGCTTACCAGCTGGCATTCAACCTCATTCCGCAAATCGACGTATTCACCGAAAACGGCTATACCAAAGAGGAGATGAAGATGTTCAACGAGACCCGTAAGATTATGCACTCTGACGTAAAAGTCAGTGCTACCTGCGTACGTGTTCCCGCTCTCCGCTCCCACTCCGAAAGCATCTGGGTAGAAACCGAGCGTCCCATCTCCATCGAAGAAGCCCGCGAAGCATTTGCCAAAGGCGACGGACTGGTGTTGATGGACAACCCGGCAGAAAAGGAATACCCCATGCCGTTGTTCCTCGCGGGCAAAGACCCGGTTTACGTAGGCCGTATCCGCAAGGACCTCAGCAACGAAAACGGATTGACGTTCTGGATTGTGGGCGACCAGATTAAGAAAGGCGCTGCACTGAATGCGGTGCAGATTGCAGAATACCTGATTAAGGAAAAGGCACTGTAAGAGAACAATGAATAAAAAATAAGGGATGTCCTAGAAATGACATCCCTTATTTTTATAATCCACTTTATGGTATTACCAGCCTGGGTTCTGAGTCAACACCTGACCTTTATTCTCATAAATAGTCAGCTGTGCAGCCGGTATGGCACGCAAATAGTAGCGTTCCGAATTCAATTCACCAGCCTTGAATATACGAAGTTCCTTTTCACGAAGATAATAAATATACCCTTTTTCAGTATCCTCATTACCCGGATTCTCCGGGTCGAACAGATAGAGCACTCTCTTGCCGGAATCATCTTTTGAAGATATTTCCGGATAATCGGCCATATTGACATAAGCACCCAGGAAAGACATGGCAGGATAACCATTTGCATCTTCTGAGTTTAAGTATTCAAACTTGGCCCAACGACGGAGGTCTTCACCACGACGGCCTTCCATAATCAACTCAATACGACGCTCACGACGGATTTCCCACAAAACCGGATTGACATCAGGGTCACGGGCAGGGTCATTGATAACAACTCCATTCACACTCAAGTTGCCGCCATTCAGTTGAACTTTCGGCATTGTCTTGGCTTCAGTATCTCCCCACTTCGTCAGCTGACGGTCACGGAGTTCATTGATAGACTTGTCAAGGTCACTCTGAGTGAAAGCGTTACCACCCACTTGGGCAATCTCATAACGCGCCTCTACATAGTTCAGCAATACTTCCGCATAGCGGATGCACGGCGCATCAGCCGGACTTAATCTACCGGTACAATAATCCAGACCAGCCACCCACCACTCGTCGTTCAAGAACTTTTTGGTAGGATATCCCGTTGGTGATGTACCTTCGGTATAATTTGTCCCCATGGCGCTCATGATACGAAGACTGTCGGCAACTGTTTGATACAAACGCGGGTCACGGTCTTGAAATGACTTCTGAATACTCGGGTCTTCCTTACCTTGATACAGCGGAGACTGACCTATCGGCAAACCGTCACTACAAAGATAAGTGTTGATTACATCTTGCGTCACACCACCCTGAGTCTGATCTTCCGGACCATTGTAGGACATCAAAGCATTACACTGCAAACCGCTTGTATATTCACGATACCAGATGACTTCCGGATTGTTAGCCAAATCGTCCGTAGTAAACAAAGCATTATAGGTATTGCCTATTGAATAGATACCAGAGTTCATCACTACCTCTGCACCATTAATGGCTCCTTGCAGCAAGTTCTTAATATCACCATCCGCCACCTTCTCTGAAGTAGGACCTACAGTAGTACCGTGATACTTCAGCCATGTGGCATGATACAGCATTTCGCGTGACATATACGCACCAACCACATATTTGTTGACTTGGCGCTTCGTATCATCCGTACGTACATTATCCAATGCATATTGAAAATCCTCTTGTATCTTCTGCGCTACATACAAATAAGAATCACGGTCTTTATAAAGAGCCGGGTCTGCCGGGTCTGTCACCTTATCGTAGTAAGGAACACCGCCATAATACTTTGCCAGCGTACTATAGGCCATTGCACGGAAATAGCGTGCAATACCTTCCCAGTGTCTCTTGGCTTCGTCCGAAATATTCATTCCGGGAATCTTCTCAAGCATGACATTGGCTTTATAAATAACACTATAATTGCCCGACCAAGTTCCTGTCTGGCTATTCCAGTCCGTAGTGGCAGAAGTGGAGAAATAAATATATCCTGAACCGTTTGTATTTGCATTATTCAGATTGATAAAATCATCCGTATAGTCATCTCCAGAGAAATAACCGGCAAAAACAGTATAGTCGGTACCATATCCTGTAAAGTAGGAAGAATAGAAGTCTTGCGCATAAGTACGCAAAGAAGTTTCAGTCTGCCAATAAGTGTCATTGGTCTGCTTGTCCTGCGGGTCTTTATTCAAAAAATCGTCGCAACCGCAGAGCGAGCCCATTGCCAACGCACAAACGATGTATAATAAATTTTTCTTTTTCATAACTGCAATTACTATTAGATTATAAACTAAGCTGAATACCGAACGACACTGTCTTCTGGTATGGATAGCTACGGCCAAAGTTACGCTGGTCACTCTTACCACTGGCCGTACGTATTCCTATTTCCGGATCGATAGCAGGTTTCACACCGTCGATGGTGAAAAGGTTTTCACCAGTGAAATAAACACGCAAACCTTGCACTTTGAATTTACTCAACCAAACCTTAGGAAGAGAATATCCTACAGTAAACGTCTTCAGACGCAGATAAGCCATATTCAGCAAATAGCGGTCATTCACGCTATAGTTACCCGAAGCAGACTGCTTGTAATCCATCGGACGGGGATAGAAAGCATCTGTGTTTTCGGGAGTCCAATAATCCTCAGCACCTTTGTAGAAGGGTTCACCGGTAGTAAAGCCTGGTAATACCTGGTTACCTGCCGCCCAAAGTTTTCTTTTGGCTACCCCCTGGAAGAACATGCTTATATCAAAGCCTTTCCAAGCAGCATCCAGATTCAAACCAAACTGTAAACGCGGCAGGGCGTTACCTATAACACTAAGGTCACCCTTGTCATTTGTATTGGTCTGTTTTACGATTTCACCGTTGTTGTCGAGGTCTTTATAAAGCACATCACCGGGAGCAAATTGATAACCGGCAGGGAATACTTTAGTCTGGTCGGGCAAACCGGCTTTCAAAGAACCGTCAGCATTAAAGTCATCTTCCGTCAAGAAACGGTCGAACTGCAAGCCCCAGATATCTCCCAAAACCATACCTTCTTTATAAGCACTCTTATCCCACCAGCCGGTAGCTCCATAAGAAGGAATCTTTGTATTATACGTCCACTTGGTTACTTCAGTCTTGTCATCGGCAACAGAAGCCGTCACGCCAAAGTGCAGACCATTCTTGAAGGTATGGCGATAGTCAATGGCAAGTTCCCATCCTTTGGTCTGGATAGTACCCATATTTTCATATGGAGCGTCAGCACCCAATGTGGCAGGTAGGTTGGCAGTAGTCAAAATATCACTGGTAGTACGGTTATACCAATCAAACGTTACTCCCAAAGCGTCATTGAAGAAACGGGCATCCAAGCCAAGGTCAAGTGTAGTAACCTTCTCCCAAGTAAGGGTTGAAGACACAATAGTCGGTTTTTGTGTTGACTGTACTTTCTTTCCATCGATAATCCAACTGTCTACAGAAGTGGACAGAGTGGAGATATAACGGTCGGTACCTACATCCTGGTTACCAATCATACCCCAAGAGCCGCGAATCTTCAACGTACTCAGATAAGGCTTCAGTGACTGCATGAACGGTTCTTCAGAAATACGGTAACCGGCAGACATGGATGGGAAGAAACCGAAACGATTCCCAGAGGGGAAACGGGAGGAACCGTCATAACGGCCGTTCAGTTCCAACATATATCGGTCTTTATAAGAATAATTAAGACGTCCGAAGAAGCCTGCTACAGACCACCAAGTATGCGAGGAGCTTGTAGTCTGGTCACCTGTAGCCAGATTCAATTCCGGTTTTGCGGGGTCGAGCAGACCTTTGCGTTGCGCCCAGTAATATTCATATTCGCTCTTTTCAAGGCTGGAACCTGCCATTGCCTTAAAATCATGATCTCCCCAGCGTTTGGCATAAGTTGCCACGAAATTGGCTGTCAGATTCTCCGTGCGTCCGGTTTCCTGATATACATAATCATAAGTAGCAGCAGATAGATAACTGCCATAAGAATCACGTAATGCCTCAACAGACGGACGGGCAGTGAAGATTTCATAACCACTGGTCAAGCTCGGTGTACCATACTTCTTATAGCGATTTTCCACGCTGCTATAAGCAACATCTATATCCAGTGTTAAATCTTTGATAGGCTTGATAGTTGCACCACCTGTCAAACGCAGATACTCACGTTCTTTTGTGGTAATAGGAGCACTTTTCTGTTCGGTCAAGGCGTTACGGAACTCCTTGCCTTCAAAAGTACCGTAAGGCATCATCGGCTGCCAACGATACAGATAGTACATCGGGTCGTAAAGATCAGTATTATAGTTGAATGGCTTGTCGTAGTCAGAACGGGTGAACATGACACCTGTACGGATAGACACATATTTGTTTAATTCAGAGTTCAAAGAGATATTGGCATTGTAACGCTTATAGTTGTCCGAATTGACTTTCATCATACCATCCTGGCTCAGATATCCCAAAGCGATATTGTAATTAGTCTTTCCGTTGCCACCGTTGATAGAAAGGCTATGGTTCTGCTGCGGAGCCCAGTCCTTGATGTATTCATCATACCAGTCCCAAGTACGGATAAAGAACATACCGCCATCGCGGAACTCAAAGTCACGACCCAATTCCATCTCACGACCAAACTGGTCACCATAGCCATATTTGTCCCAGTAATCCTTCATTTTCTGCACATGTGTAGCATCCACACGCATATTACCCACTACGTTATAAAATGCGGTAGACCCCTTAGTCTGATTGATTACACCTTGCAAGTTAATATCAGCCTGCTGCCATCCCGGAAGTTGTTCGGGTGTCTTGGTCGGCGTACGCCATGCAAAGTTATTGGTATATTTTACAGAGAGACGTTCATGTTTACTTCTTGATTTTGTGGTAATCAGCAATACGCCAAATGCACCACGGGCACCGTAAATAGAAGCAGAAGCGGCGTCTTTCAATACAGAAATACTTTCAATATCGTCCGGATTCACCATAGAAATATCCGTTACTTCCACATTATCTACCAGAATCAACGGTTTGGAGTCACCATTCGGAGAACCGATACTACCACGAATCTTGATAGTAGGCGCACCACCTATCTCACCGGAGTTAGTAGTAATGGTCAATCCCGGTACCGCCCCCTGCAAGGCACGGCCTATATCCGTGATAGGACGGCTATCAATTGTTTTGTTCACGTCCACGGAAGCCACCGCACCGGTCAGGTTCACCTTTTTCTGTGCACCATAGCCTACTACGACAACTTCATCCAACAATTCCGTATCATCTTTCAAAACAACCTTCATTACCGAAGTTGCCTTGACTTCTTGAGTAGTATATCCCACAAATGATACTTGCAGAATAGCACCGGGCTTTACATTTAATTTGGAAACTCCATCCAAATCCGTAATACCACCATTGGTCGTACCTTTCTCAATGACATTGGCGCCAATAATAGGTTCACCTTTTGTATCTACAACTGTAACAGTCACAGAGATAGATTGCATCTGTTCTTGTACTCCTTGCGAGTCGTCGGATGCTGTTTGGGCAGCCATCACGTTGCCACTGCCTAAAAACAGAGCACAGATTGCCACCGCCGTAAAGAACTTACCATTGGCAAGTCCTCGTTTTTTGCGATCTTCATTCATAAGTGATTGATGATTTTGTTAATTAAACCAGTTTTTCAAAATTAGGGTAAGGGAATCATATAGTTCGGAATTGTCAGACCATTTCCGAAGATTTCTTTAATTTCTCATAGGCATTTTCTTTATTTAAAGGTTCATAACTTTTATATTATCTCTCTTTTTTTCTATTTATTTACCAAGTCCAGACGGAACTTGGAATTCAGCCAGATAGTATCTTATTGTTAGTCTGTTATCGTCTTGTTTTGACTAAAACACGGTTGCGTTGGAAAAGTGGGAATACTTTGTTGGATGATTGAAGACATGAGCAAAAGGGAGATGTATGGCCAGCAAAATGATTTTTTCTTGAAATAGCCTTGGAAAGATTAAAAAAAGCTATATATTTGTATTCAATTCTAAAACTAACTACCTATGAAACTAATTGCAGAAAGTGGTTCTACGAGAACAGAATGGGCGCTGGTTGAAGATAATCGTCTGATACAGCGAGCCTTCACAGAGGGCTTAAATCCTTTCTTTCAAACGAGAAGAGAGATTAGCCGAAGTGTGCGGTTAGGATTACCCGAGCATTTTTTCAAAAGGAAATTGGAACAAGTCTATTATTATGGTGCCGGATGTACTTCTTATGAAAAGAAAAATGTATTGGGAGCTTCATTGGTAGCACAATTCAAAACTCCAATTCAGGTAGAGAGTGATTTGCTGGCAGCTGCACGTGGCTTGTTCAAATGCGAGGCCGGCATTGCTTGTATTTTGGGAACCGGCTCAAACTCATGTTTTTATGATGGGAAAATCGTTGTAAAGAATGTCCGGGCAGGAGGTTACATCCTGGGGGATGAGGGTAGTGGTGCTGTATTGGGCAAAATGTTTTTGTCTGATGTACTGAAAGGTTTGGCTCCTAAAGATGTAACGGCGGATTTCTTTGAGAAGTTCCGTATAAGCCCGAATGAGGTTATGGAATCTGTGTATAACCGCCCGTTCCCCAATCGCTTTTTGTCTACTATATCTTATTTTTTGGCAGATTATACCAATGATGACTATGTATTTGAGCTGATTACCGGTAATCTGAGAAATTTCTTTACTCGTAATGTCTGCCAATATGACTACAAAAATTATCCTATTCGTTTTGTGGGTTCATTGGCTTACAGCTACGCGACCATTTTGCGGGAAGTTGCCCGTGAATTTGGCATCGAACTGGAAATCATTGAAGAAACACCAATGAATGGCTTGATTGAATTCCATTCTTTAAATATAGAAGAACCTTAAATTCTTTATATAATAAGGTGTATAACCTCCTTTTTGCAAATGTATAAATATAAAGTTAAATAAATGCAAAGGAATGTTCTTGATATTAAATAATAATGTATCTTTGTTAGGACGAAATGAATGAATCATTTCTCACCTTTGTTAATAACGAGTTTTTTATCTCTTAAAACAACCAATAGAGTTAAGTAATTAACAAGATTTTAACCTTGTATAATATATAACTAAGTTCCGTCTGGACTTGGCAAACAAATAGGAAAACAAGAGATAATATAAAGTTATGAACCTTTAAAAAGAGAAAATGCCTATGGAAAAAGAAACAATCCTGCAAGTTGAATAGTCTCCACTATTTGGCTCTTGTTACCCTTACCCTAAATTTAAGAACTATTTAATTAACAACAAATCATCAATCATTTATGAATGAAAATCACAAAAAACGAGGACTAACACATAGCAAACTCCTCACAGCAGTGGCAATTAGCTCACTGTTATTAAGCAGCGGTAACGTGATGGCTGTACAAGCCAATCCTGATAAATCGTTTGGCGTAACAGAACAATTACAAGCTATCACCATCAGCGGTTTAGTTGTCGATGCAGCCGGCGAACCGATTATCGGTGCCAGCGTAGTAGAAAAAGGGACTACCAACGGCGGAATTACCGACTTAGACGGTAAGTTTACATTGACCATAACACCGGGAGCAACACTAAAAATATCATTTGTGGGCTATCAGACACAAGAAGTGAAGGCAGCCAAAACGATGAGAATAACTCTGAAAGAAGATACCGAGATGCTGGATGAAGTAGTAGTAGTAGGCTACGGTGTACAAAAGAAGGCTAACTTGACAGGAGCAGTTTCTACAGTGGACTTAAACAAGACAATGGCAGGTCGTCCACAACAAGATGTAGCCAAAGCATTGCAAGGGGCTGTTCCGGGACTAAGCATTCTCACCACAAGTGGTGCCATCGACGAGACAGCCTCCATGCGTATACGTGGTTTGGGGACATTGAGTAATGGAGAAGTCAGCAATCCACTCATTGTAGTGGACGGCGTTCCGATGGATGACATTTCTTTCCTCGATACGCAAGACATCGAAAATATTTCCGTACTGAAGGACGCTTCCGCTTCCTCCATTTATGGAACGCGCGCCGCTTTCGGTGTGATTCTAATCAATACCAAAAGCGCAAAGCCTAGCGAAAAGGTTACCATCAATTACAGCAACAATTTTGCATGGGATCAAGCTACTTACCTGCCGGACTATCCCGATGTACCCACACAATTAAAGATGGGTATCGAAGCCAGTATGAACGGTGGTGCCGGTATGCCTGAATTGTTCGGTATGTATTTCGACAAATTGTTACCTTACGCCGAAAAGTGGCAGCAACAGAACGGCGGCAAGACCGGCTACCGTCCTATGAACCTCTACCAAAGCGATAGTAACGTGGGTGACTATATCGTATTGGACGGCACTCCTTTTTATTATGCTGACTGGGATGTACAGGACATCTACTTCAACAAAGCTGCTCCTTCCATGAGCCACAATGTTTCTATACAAGGAACATCTGGTAAGACCAATTACTACCTATCTTTCGGCTACAACGAAAAGCAAGGACAGATGAAGATTCACCCGGACGAACTAAAAAAGTACAATGCCTCAGTCAATGTCACCACTAATGTTTACGACTGGCTACAGGTGGGTGCACGCATCAACTATAGTCGTAAGAACTATAAACGCCCGGACACATGGGCCAACACCTACCAATATTTGTGGCGTTGGGGTTCTTATTTCATTCCTTCGGGCACAATCGACGGCTATGACACACGCGTCATGGCCATGCAGAAGCAAGCTGCCGATCGTGAAGTGACAACAGACCTGACCCGTATGAACACTTTCTTGAAAGCTGAAATCGTTAAAGGACTGACCCTTAATGCAGACTTTACATATGCCATTCAGAATATGAACAGCGGTTCGCAGGACAACTCCGTTTACGGCATCAATTGGAGCGGGAAACCGGTACCCTCTTACATCGTCACTAAAGGCAATAGCGGTATCTGGAGAGACTTTTCCAAACAGAACACATGGACGGCCAACGCATACGTAAACTATACCAAAACATTTGCCAAAAAACACAATCTGAATGTAATGGCAGGTGTCAACGCAGAAGAAGAGGAATACAAATATCTGTATGGTACCCGCAATGTGATGTACGATCAAGAGGGATACCCCGAACTGAATATGGCTGGCAAGGATGGACAAGATTTGAGTTGGAATCATACATCCCGCGCTTCTGCCGGTTATTTCGGCCGTATCAATTATGACTACAAAGGCATTTATTTATTGGAACTGAACGGACGTTACGACGGTTCTTCCCGTTTCCCCCATACCGACCAGTGGGCCTTCTTCCCTTCTGCATCCATCGGCTACCGCTTCTCCGAAGAAGCCTACTTCGCCCCACTGAAACATATTGTCAGCAATGGTAAGTTGCGTGCTTCTTTTGGCGAAATCGGCAACGAGGCTGTGGGCGACTACATGTTCGAACAATTAATAAGCCAACGGTTGAACAATAAAAGTACCGGCTATATCTATTGGATTGAAAACAATAATGCCAACGCTAATCTCCTGACCATGTATAACATGCCGGATTTGGTATCAAGTACTTTGACCTGGGAGCGTATCCGCACCCTCAATATAGGTCTTGACCTGGGTCTCTTGAATGACGAACTGACTATAGGTTTCGACTGGTTCCAACGTGAGAATCGTGACATGCTGGCACCGGCACAAGTATTGCCGAACACTCTGGGTGCTTCTGCTCCTTATGAAAATGCCGGTACCTTACGTACACGTGGATGGGAGTTGAACTTGAACTGGCGCCATACCTTCGGCGACTTCGACGTATATGCCAACTTCAACATCGGTGACTCCAAGACTAAAGTAACAAAGTGGGACAATGATTCCAAACTGCTCAGCACCTATTACACCGGTAAAACCTACGGTGACATTTTCGGTTTTGAAACCGACCGTTACTTCGAGGAAAAAGACTTCACCAGCCAAAATGCAGACGGCTCATGGAATTATGCAAACGGCATTGCAAGCCAGGCAGGACTGGAATCCGGTAATTTCCATTACGGCCCGGGAGACGTCAAGTTCAAGGATTTGGACGGCAATGGCAAGATTGACGGTGGAAAAGGCACAGCAGACGACCACGGCGATTTGAAAGTCATCGGAAACTCTATGCCACGCTACGAATACAGCTTCCATTTAGGCGGAGCGTGGAAAGGTATCGACCTTGACCTCTACTTCCAAGGTGTAGGCAAACGTGAGGACTGGACGACTTCTTCCCTAAACCTTCCCGCCATGGTACATGCCGACGTAGCCATCTATTCCCACCAAACAAGCTATAACAAAGTGCTTTGGAATTCAGACTATACCGCCATTACCGGTTATGAGGTAAATCAAGGCAACCGTTATCCACGTCTTTATCGTGGTACAAATAATAGTGGAGGTACCGTATCCGGTATAGCTAACGGCTGCAACAACTACTATCCCCAATCCCGCTATTTGACAGACATGTCCTATCTTCGTCTGAAGAACGTAACTGTGGGATATACCCTTCCGAAAGAGTGGACACGCAAAGCCTACATTGAGAAAGCACGTATCTACTTCAGTGGCAGCAACCTCTTTCTGCTCCACAAAGGGAATGACCTTCCAGTCGACCCCGAAATCAGTACAGGCAATGGACTTACAGCCGGTGGATGGGGACGTATAGCTCCTATTACACGCACATTCTCATTTGGAGTCCAGGTAACATTATAACAACCTCAAAAACTTAAGAACAATGAAGAAATTATTTATATATGGGGTCACAGCGCTGGCGATGTTAACCGGTTGCAACGATTTGCTGGACAAATCCCCCTTGGATACCTTCACGAATACTCCGGCATACTGGAGCAACACCGATAATTTGGATAATCAGTGCAATACTTTTTATAACAACTTTACCGGCTTTGGCAACGGAGCCAGTGGAGGATGGTTCTACTTCAAAACAATAAGCGATGACCAGGTAGATGCAGAAAGCCATAACTGGACTTACACTAACGTGGTCGCATCTTCCACAAACTGGTCAGCCCCTTTCACAGAAATCCGACGCGCCAACTATATCATTGCCGGTGTACAGTCTTCCTCTCTTGATGAAGCAACAAAGGCCCACTATGAAGGTCTTGCACGCATGAACCGTGCGTGGGAATACTATCAGTTGGTCCGTATGTACGGCGATGTGCAATGGATAGACAAAGTTATCGACCCAGCCGACAGCGAAGCCCTCTACGGACCACGCACCGACCGGGATGAAGTGATGGACCATGTGCTGGCAGACATCAATTATGCGTGCGAACACATTACCGCAAACAGCAATCGGCAACGTTTCAGCACCGACATGGCATATGCCATGAAAGCAGACATCACCTTATATGAAGGTACATACTGCAAATATCGCACTCAAGCCGAGAATGGCAAAGCCGCTGATGAGAGCCGCGCCAACAAATACTTGCAAGAATGTGTATCAGCCTGCGAATATCTTATGGCCAAAAACTACTCTCTAAGTAACAGTTACAAAGCCAACTATAATTCTGTCAGCCTGGCAAGCAATCCGGAAATGATTTTCTACAAGCCTTATGCACAAAGTTCGCTAAGGCACTCCACCATTGACTACACAATCAACACAAGTGGTACGCACGGCATTTCAAAGGACGCATTCGACAGTTTCCTTTTCCTTGATGGAAAACCGTTGGCAACAACCTCGAAAAACAAGGACGATGCAGCCGTATTGGATGCAGACAAAAATTACTCTATAAGAGAGGTTTTGGCCGTACGCGACAAGCGCCTGTCCGAAATTCTTGACCCGGTACTTTCTTTCAGAGGCCACGCCTACAGCCGTGCCGGTGTAGCAGCCTTCACCACATCGACCGGTTATGGCATCGCCAAGTATGATAACCCCGAAGAATTGAGTGTAAGCGACCGAAACAACATCGGCTACCAATACACCGACTGCCCGCTCTATTGGATTTCAGTTATTTATCTGAACTTTGCAGAAGCCAAAGCCGAAATGGGTTCTCTCACACAAGACGATCTCAACAACTCCATAAACAAGCTTCAAGCTCGTGCCGGCCTGCCGGCTATGACAACTACTCCAGATGCCGATCCTGCCAATAATATGGGAGTAAGCAATCTGATTTGGGAGATACGCCGCTGTCGCCGTTGCGAACTGATTATGGATAACTGGTACCGATATTGGGATTTAATCCGTTGGCACCAGCTCGACAAATTGGATTCAACCAAGTACCCGAACACCATGTTGGGCGCCAACGTAAGCAATGTGCCTGACTGTGAAGAAGCGACCAAGAACGGATATATAGATGCCTCCGATGCACAAATCCGTACTTATGAAGCCAAACATTATTTCTACCCGATTCCAACTACACAGTTGACCCTAAATAAAAACATGAAGCAGAATCCGGGTTGGTAATCAACTAAAAACAGCATATCGCGCTGTACCTCGTTTGGATTTAATTAAAGCGTTCATACATTCCATGTATCTAAATACAAATGTATGGACGCTTTTGTTATTCCCTTTAAAAGGTGTATAGAAACACGAATAGCACCTTCTAAAAGGAACCATAAATCAATATCATATACTTTCCCTTCGTTCATAACATACTAACAAGAAACATATCATGAAAAAGAAGAACATATTTTTCGTACTACTAATCTGCTTCATCAATAGTAGTTGCAACAAAGAAGAACAAACAGACGAGTTACAAGATAAGGATTTCTATTCTGATGTCACAACACGTGCTTCCTACATAAGCGGTACTATTACGGGCGAAATGAACCCCTATGTTAGTGATGGTTACTACACTTATGATTTAAGTATTCCTATACAAAAACAATCTGTAGGTATAAGAATTTCAGCAGTCGGTGGAGAAGCACGATTCAAAACAAACTACCAAGAACGATTCGAGAGTACATGGGTAACCCAAATTCCAGCAGGAAAAAACCATTTTCCAATAAATGTATTATGGACTAAAGCAGGTAGTAATTCTACCCTGATGGTACGTCCTGAAAAAAGTACAATCGAACTTACCGCAGATCTAAGAAACATCAATGTCAAAATGAAACCTATGCCAATCAATGCCCCTTCAACATTTGAATTGGGAGATACGATAACACTTCGGTGCAATTATCCCATAAACAAAGATACGGACATAAAGTGGACTTACGATAAAAATCTATTCGCTGAAATCTCTCAAAGTGCATCTGCTACAACAGTAGTAAAAGTTTCAGTATAAAAGACCAGCCCTCCGGTTCAAGTGTACAATGGCGTACTACTGGAGGAACAAGCCCACAAAACTACATAGGAGATATTTATACTTGTAAAAACATTAGTTCTACCATTACAATGCCCAGATTATACGCAACTATAGTCTTACCCTCTGGATTCACAATAGAAAAAGAAAGCTATCTCAGACTTTTCAATCCAAATGCTTCTTTTGAAAAAGGGAATTTAGTTCCAGACCAAATCGATGCTGTCAATGCAAATATCACTGTAAGTTTAATGGGATATCCAAATTGGGCCACTAATTTTACTTGGTCATCGACAAACGTCTCTGAAATTTGCATACAAGGGCAATCATGGACATGTATTTCTTACAACTCTTTTGAAGTATGGGATAATGAAGTAGAGATTAAAGTTGCATATCAATCACCTTGTGGGGACTGGTATGAAGTCAGTGAAATGTTCCCAATCGTTCATTAATGATAATACTATAACATATCGCCCTCACAAGCGAAAAAGCACCCGTCCATTTGCTCGTTACACAAAAGAAGCTTATATTTGCTTACCTAAAAAACAAACAGCTATCATGGTACAGCAAGACATACGATGGATACAGCGTTTTTCCAACTACCGCAAGGCTTTAGCCAAATTAAGCCAAGCCATGGCAATCATGTCCGAACAATTAGCGTTCAACGATGGAGTGGACGAATTATTGCAGGAAGGCATGATACAGCGTTTTGAATATACCCACGAACTGGCTTGGAAAGTGATGAAGGACTATGCCGAGTATCAGGGGTATACCGACATCCGCGGCTCCCGTGATGCCATACGCAAAGCCCTTGAAATGGGATTGATTGATGACAAGCAATGGATGGAGACTATAGAAGCCCGAAATCTGACATCGCACAATTATGACAACGATGTAGTCTCTGAAATCTATGAAAACATCACAAACTTCTATTTCCCCCTATTCTGCAGATTTGAAGAGAAAATGCAATCCTTGAATACACCATCCTTATTCGATTGAGCTATGTACGGATTGACCGACAATGAACTGGAAAAGCTATGCAATCTCTTCCGGAAACATGAAGAAATAGAGCAGGCTGTTTTGTACGGCTCACGAGCCAAAGGAAATTTCAAGCCTTTTTCCGACATAGACATCACGCTGATGGGAGACAGACTTACGTATAATACTTTAAGCAGCCTTTCCGATGAAATAGACGACCTGCTTTTGCCTTACAGCGTAGACCTTTCCATCTATGGCAAATTAAAGAATGCCGACCTTTTGGAACATATACACCGTATGGGAATACCCATATTCAGCCGCCCATCAAACTAAACTAAATTTCACACATCCACCCTCACCACCCTCACCTTTCGCACGCATCGCCCTATTCATCGGCATTCAAGAGGTGGGTGAGAGCAAATTTAAAAAGTGAGGGCAAAATTTGCCCTCACCACAAGATTTCTTCGTTCAAAGTTATAAGTCACTCATTCTTACCGTAATATCCTGAAACGGGTACATAAATCGGTTGCAGCATTGTTCCCTCATTCTTCAACTTTCCTTCGGTGCGCAGCCGACGGATATGCCGCATGGCAGTAGTACGCATCATGCCGCAAACGCTTTGAAAGTCATTCCGTGTCATAAAAGGGCGAGTGGCGAAATAGTTGGTCAGCCGACGGTCTATCTCTTTATCCGTCAGTTTAGCCGAATGCTCGTTTGCCTTCAAAGCCTTTGCCTTGATGGTACCAATTTCATTTTTCAGTTTCTGGTCGGCACGAAATTTCACACCCGCCATCTTCACCTTCGTCAACTTACGCTTGGTAGCAGCCACTACCGGTTCGATCGTGGTGAGCGACACGCGAAAGTAGCCGATGCCGTCGAGATGCACCTGCCTTCCTTCGGCAAGTTCCCTGCCCATGACGTGCGACACAGCATCAAGCACAGCCGTCACATCGGTTTCTGTCAATGAGCAACGTGCCTGGATGTCCCGCCGCAATTCATCGGTAGACCTGCTCCCATTTAGGCGGAGACGGGGATGAAGGATTTTATCTTCCGGAGATTTGTCGTACGAGTCCGGATTCTCGTACCAATCAAACAAAATAGCCATAGTTCAAACTGCGTTAAAGGGTTACATTATACGATAAAGCACTGCACGGAACACGTGCGAAGTACGTACGCAGTCTGTTGAAGTACAAAGGTTATATCACAGCCCAGCCCGTGAGCAGAACCGTTCACTGTAGTGAGCTGCTCCGTTCACTAATATGAACAAGAAAGACCACTTTAGTGGACTGTTCATAAACTCTGGTGTAAAAATAGACAAAACTATGGGGATAAGCAAAGAAACAAACACCTTTTATAAAAGAAACATATAGACATTCCACCCCCAAAAAGAAGCCAATCGGAAAATAATCCTTGAAAAGCTTGTATCCCCCCCTTTCCCGGCGTATCTTTACAAGAATATTACATACACGATAAAGAATGAAAATCACACTGATCAGAGAGGAACGCGAAAGCGGAAAAGAGGCCGTCAGCACACAAGAAACGGACATGTTGATGGAAAAGCTGAAAACAGAGAACAAGACCGGATACATTACGGAGCTGCGTAGCATCATCCCGCATTTGAAAGGGACCAACGCCCGATATGAGCATATCGACAGACTGCCGCGTCTCTATCCCGCCGTAGAAATGACCCGCACCAAAGCAGGAGAACATCGGATAAAGACCTACAACGGGCTGATACTACTGGAAGTAAACAATCTGGCCGGGGTGGCCGAAGCCGAACTGGTGAAACAACAAGCCGCCCTGCTGCCGCAAACCTTTGCCGCCTTCTGTGGCTCCAGCGGACGAAGCGCCAAAATATGGGTACGCTTCACCCTGCCCGACGGAGGGCTTCCAAAGAATGAAGACGATATCGCCTTATTCCACGCCCACGCCTACCGCCTGGCAGTGAAGTGCTACCAACCCCTTCTCCCTTTCCCCATCACCCTCCAGGCTCCTTCACTCCTACAAAGCTGCCGGATGACCGTGGACGAACAGCCCTATTATAGCCCCACCGCCGTGGCCTTCTGCCTGGAACAGCCCTGCGCCCTGCCCTCGGAAGACAACTACCGCCAACGGAAACAGCAGGAAAGCAATCCGTTGCTGAGAATGACTCCCGGCTACGAAGTGGCGGACACATGCAACCTGCTCTTCGAGGCCGCCCTCGACCGCGCCTTCCGCGATTTGGACAACTGGCGACGGGGCGACGACCTGCGCCCGCTGCTGTCCCGCCTTGCCGAACATTGCTTCAAAGCCGGCATTCCTGAAGAAGAAGCGGTGCGCCAGACACTGGTGCACTACTACCGGGAGGCAGACGAACCCCTTGTACGCCTGACGCTGCATAACCTTTACGGGGAATTGAAAGGCTTCGGCACCCGCAGCAGCCTAAACAAAGACCAGGAAACTGCTTTCCGGCTGGAGGAGTTCATGAAACGCCGCTACGAATTCCGCTACAACACCGTGCTTGGCGACTTGGAATACCGGCAGCGCGACTCCATCCACTTCTACTTCCAACCTGCCGACCAGCGCGTACGCAGCAGCATCGCCATGAAGGCACTGAAAGAGGGAGTACGTGTGTGGGACCGCGACATCACCCGCTTCCTGTCTTCGGACTACGTGCCGCTATACAACCCCATCGAAGAATATCTCTATAACACCGGACGCTGGGACGGCAAAGACCGCATCCGCGCATTGGCCGACCTCGTGCCCTGCCACAATCCCCACTGGAGGGAACTGTTCTACCGGTGGTTTCTTGGCATGGTGGCACATTGGCGGGGAATCGACAAACAGCACGGCAACAATACCTCGCCCCTGCTCGTAGGTTCGCAAGGTTACCGCAAAAGTACTTTCTGCCGTATCCTATTGCCACCGGAGCTGCGTTTCGGCTACACCGACAGTATCGACTTCAAGAGCAAGCAGGAAGCGGAGCGCAGCCTTGACCGCTTTTTTCTGATTAACATCGACGAATTCGACCAGATAAACGCCAATCAGCAAGGCTTCTTGAAGCACCTCCTGCAAAAACCGGTTGCCAACCTGCGAAAGCCCTACGGTACCACTATTCAGGAAATGCGCCGCTATGCCTCCTTCATCGGGACCAGCAATCTGAAAGACCTGCTGACCGACCCGTCGGGAAGTCGCCGTTTCATCTGCATCGAAGTGACCGGTCCTATCCAGACAAACGTCACTATCAATTATCACCAGCTCTATGCCCAAGCCATGCACGACATCATGAAGGGTGAACGCTACTGGCTGGACGACACTGACGAAGCAATCGTAAAGGAGTACAACCGGGAATTCGAGCGGGTAGACCCATTGGAAGAACTTTTCCTTTGCCATTTCCGTGGCGCGGAGGAGAGCGAAGAAGGCGAATGGCTCACAGCCATGCAGATTTTCAACGACCTGCAACAGAAAACGAGGGATAAGTTGGCCATCAACCGGATAGCAGCTTTCGGGCGCACGCTCCGCAAGCTGGACATCCTCAACAAGAAATCGAACCGGGGAACACTTTATCATCTGGTAAGAATAGAAGAATGAACCGGCACTCCCACCGATTGTACCAAAGTGAGGGCAAACTTGGCCCTCACTCTTTTTATAAAAAGTATTTCCGTACGCAGCTGATGCAGTTCAACCATTATTTAATAAGGTGAACAGTTGACTATTTGCAAATTATGATTGATAATACTAAAAATACCCAAATAAGTGTTTTTGATATTAAAATAAAACGTATCTTTGTTGCAAACAACGTCCTCCTTAATAATACTATTATGAAGAAACTGCTGCTTTTAGCCTTTGTGCTATGTAGTTCTTTACTGTGCCGGGCACAAGAAGAACGAGTTATTTTAGGTGATGAACAGACTTCCGAGTATTTTCCAATCCTAAAAGATAAACGAATTGCCATATTCTCCAATCATACAGGAATGATAGGAGACAAGCATCTGCTGGACATTCTGCTGGAAAACAAGTTCAATGTAGTAGCCATTTTCTCCCCTGAACACGGTTTCAGAGGAGATGCCGACGCAGGCGAACACGTGTCCAGCTCGGTAGACAAGAAGACCGGAGTACCTATCCTCTCGCTGTACGACGGGAAATCCGGAAAACCAAGCGAAGCATCCATGCGCAAGTTCGATATCCTTGTGGTAGACATCCAGGATGTAGGCCTAAGATTCTATACTTATTATGCCTCTATGTGCCGGCTGATGGACGCTTGTGCAGAATACAACCGCAAGGTGCTGATACTGGACCGCCCCAATCCGAACGGACACTACGTGGACGGCCCGATACTGGACATGAAATATAAATCCGGTGTAGGTTGGCTGCCGATTCCCGTGGTGCACGGCATGACGCTGGGCGAACTGGGCCTGATGGTAAACGGCGAACGCTGGTTGCCGGCGTCACGCACTTGCGACCTGACCGTCATTCCCTGCAAGAACTATACGCACCAGACACTATACAAGCTGCCGATTCCCCCGTCCCCCAATCTGCCGAACATGAAGTCCATCTATCTGTACCCCTCGACCTGCTATTTCGAGGCCACTCCGGTCAGTCTGGGAAGAGGAACCGACCTCCCCTTCCAGGTCTACGGGCATCCCAACATGACGGGCTACAGCTACAGCTTCACCCCGCGCAGTGTTCCCGGAGCCAAGAATCCACCCCAGCTGGACAAGCTTTGCCACGGCGTGAACCTGAGCAACATGAGCGACGAGGAAATCTGGAAACGCGGTATTGACCTGAGTTACGTGATAGACGCTTACCGGAATCTGAACATGGACGATCACTTCTTCCGTTCCTTCTTCGAACTGTTGATAGGCACCGACTACGTGCGCAAAATGATAAAGGAAGGGAAGAGCGCCGAAGAAATCAAGGCAAGATGGAAAGACGACGTAGAGAAATTCAAGGTACAGCGCAAGCCCTACCTGCTCTACGAAGAATAAAGACATGTACAATTCACTATTTACAATGTACAATTTCAGAGAAGGTACAATTCAAAAGTAAATGGGAAGGTACAACAGTTTATACTAAAGAAACGCCGCATGGCAAATTGTAAATTGTAAATGAACAAATTGTAAATAAACATTATGACTCCACTATCCGTAATCATCACCATAGCCGCCTACTTCGCGATACTGTTCACGGTATCCTATATTGCAGGAAGGAAGGCAGACAACGCCGGCTTCTTTGTGGGTAACCGCAAGTCATCCTGGTATGTCGTGGCGTTCGCCATGGTCGGTTCCGCCATTTCAGGTGTGACCTATGTATCCGTACCCGGCATGGTTGCCGCCAGCAGCTTCGGCTATCTGCAAATGGTGTTGGGCTTCATTGCCGGACAGCTCATCATAGCCTATCTGCTGGTACCGCTGTTCTACAAAATGAACCTGGTATCCATCTACGAATATCTGGAGAACCGTTTCGGCATGTCTTCCTACCGTACGGGTGCCTGGTTCTTCTTCATCTCCAAAATGCTCGGTGCCGCTGTCCGTCTGTTCCTCGTATGCCTGACGCTGCAACTGCTGGTATTCGAACCTTTCGGACTGCCTTTCCTGCTGAACGTGGCCATCACGGTGGCACTGGTCTGGTTGTACACTTTCCAGGGTGGCGTAAAGTCTCTTATCTGGACAGACTCTCTGAAGACATTCTGCTTGGTGGTGTCGGTCGTACTCTGCATCTGGTATATCGCTTCCGACCTCAATCTGTCATTTACCGGTATGGTAAGCACCATTGCCGACAGTGACATGTCCCGCATCTTCTTCTTCGACGATGTGAACAGCAAGCAGTACTTCTTCAAGCAGTTCCTCGCCGGCGCCTTCACCATGATTGCCATGACCGGGCTGGATCAAGACATGATGCAGCGCAACCTGAGCTGCAAGAACTTCAAGGACTCACAGAAGAACATGATTACCAGTGTCATTTCGCAGTTCTTCGTCATCCTGCTTTTCCTGATGCTGGGCGTGCTGCTCTACATCTTTGCCGCCAACCAGCAGATTGCGGTGGAGAAGAGTGACGAACTGTTCCCGCTGATTGCCACCGGCAACTATTTCCCTGCCATTGTGGGCATACTGTTCATCATCGGCCTGATTTCTTCTGCCTATTCAGCCGCAGGCTCGGCACTCACCGCGCTGACCACTTCCTTCACCGTAGACATTCTGGGAACGAAAGGCAAATCGGAAGAGACGGTTGTGAAGATGCGCAAGAAAGTGCACATCGGCATGGCGGTTGTCATGGGAATCACCATTTTCGTATTCAATCTTCTGAACAACACCAGTGTCATCGATGCTGTATATATTCTGGCAAGCTATACCTACGGTCCTATCCTGGGTCTGTTTGCTTTCGGCATTTTCATGAAACAACAAGTGCGTGACAAGTACATCCCGTTAGTTGCCATCGCCTCCCCGGTTCTCTGCTTCATTCTGCAGAAGAATTCCGAAGCCTGGTTCGGAGGTTATCAATTCAGCTACGAATTGCTGATTTTCAATGCACTGTTCACTTTCATCGGTCTCTGTCTATTGATTAAGAAAGATAAAAAGAACAATTAACTTAATACATCATCTATGAATGTAAGACGTCAGTTTTTACTTAGTCTGCTTGCCGCCTCCCTCTTCCCCCACGCGGGAGGCGCGCAAGGACTTCCGACGGATGTCCGCCAGGCAATCGGGAAATTCCTGGATATCACCGCACGGAAAGAAGTTTCCGTAGGACGTATCAGCATCGACTCAGTGGCCGTGGAAGGAAATACACTGCAACTGTTTGCCAACATGAACTGTGCCTATATTCCTTTCCGCGAGGACAATGTAGCCGAAATATACCAGGGCGTAAGTGCCCTGCTACCGGCGGAGTTTACCAAATACAAGCTGCAAATCCGTACCAACAAGCGCAGCATCGAAGAACTGGTTCCCCAAGTCCTGCGTAGTAAAAAAGACAAAAAGACGAAGACATTCAGCCCCGTCGCTTCCAAGCCTCTGGTTACCGAAGTTTCCTCCCCCTACACCCCCACCAACGGCTTGCATAACCGGCACATCGCCCTATGGCAAAGCCACGGCTGGTACTACGAGCCGAAACTCGACCGTTGGGAATGGCAGCGTGCACGTATCTTCCAGACCGTGGAAGACCTCTACACCCAGAGCTACGTATTGCCCTTCCTTGTACCGATGTTGGAAAATGCCGGTGCCAATGTGCTGCTTCCCCGCGAACGCGATTGCCAGACGGCAGAAGTCATCGTAGACAATGACGGTTGCCTGACCGGCCGTTCCGTCTATACAGAAAATTCCGGTGACAAGCTCTGGAGTCAGGGAGAAGGACAAGGCTTCGCCCACCTGCGCCCCCAATACATAGACTTTGAGAATCCTTTCAAGGAAGGCACCTACCGCGCCATAGAAACCATCAAGAAAGGAAACGCAAGCACCGCCGAATGGATTCCCGAAATTCCTTCGACCGGACAATACGCCGTATACGTCTCTTACCAAACCTTGCCAAACAGCGCGGACGATGCCCTTTACACCGTCTATCACAAAGGCGGCACCACGCAGTTCAAGGTAAACCAGCAAATGGGAGGCGGCACCTGGATTTACCTCGGCACCTTCGGCTTCAATGCCGGCCGGAACAATGAATGCAAAGTCGTTCTGAGCAACCTTTCCTCCAAAGTAGGAAGAATCATCACCGCCGACGCCGTGAAGATTGGCGGCGGTATGGGGAACATCGCCCGCCGCATCTCCAACGAGGGCGCTACGGAAAACCTGAAAAGCTCCGACACCCGCAACCTGCAAAACACCCATACAGGCAACATCCAAGACCGTGTAACCTATTCTCCATTGTCCACTATCAATTATCAACTATCTAACTATCCCCGTTTCTGCGAAGCCGCCCGCTACTGGCTGCAATGGGCAGGCATACCGGACAGCGTATATTCAGAAAGCAACGGAAAGAACGACTATACCGACGACTACAAATGCCGTGGTATCTGGGTGAACTACCTTTCCGGAGGCTCTGCCGTGAATCCGACGGAGAGAGGGCTGAACATCCCCGTCAACATGGCCTTCGCCTTCCACTCCGATGCAGGAACTACACTGAACGATTCCATCATCGGGACACTCGGCATCTACTATACCAACGCCTACAATGAGAAGTTCGCTAACGGAGCATCACGCTATCTGAGCCACGACCTGACAGACTTGATTCAGTCCAACATCGTGCGTGACGTGCGTACCCTCTACGAACCTCAATGGACACGCCGTGGCAAATGGAACCAATCTTACTATGAGGCCCGTGTACCCCGCGTACCTACCATGCTGCTCGAACTGCTTTCCCATCAAAACTTTGCAGACATGCGCTACGGACTGGACCCACGTTTCCGTTTCACCGTAAGCCGCGCCATCTATAAAGGTATGTTGCAGTTCCTCTGCTCACAATACCACATGGATTATGTAGTGCAACCGCTACCGGTAGACCACATGGCCCTGCGCATGACCGGTGAAAATGAAGTGGAACTGACCTGGCGACCCGTAGCGGATGCGTTGGAACCGACTGCCATAGCAGAGAAATACATTGTCTATACCCGCATCGGCGACGGAGATTTCGACAACGGAGTATTGGTGGACGGCAACAGTTACCGCACCACACTCCCCGCCGGCATGGTGTGCAGCTACAAGGTTACCGCTGTCAACAAGGGCGGTGAAAGTTTCCCTTCCGAAATTCTTTCTGCCGGACGGGCGTTCAATTCCAAAGGTACCGTATTGGTGATAAACGGATTCGACCGTATCAGTGCCCCTGCCGACTTTACGGCACCCACCCCCGCCGACACCCTCCTTGCCGGATTTCTGGATGAGCAGGACCACGGGGTCCCCTATATCCGGGACATCAGCTACATTGGCAAGATGAAGGAATACCGCCGTTCCATTCCCTGGATGGACGACGATGCCTCCGGTTTCGGCGACAGCTATGGGAACTACGAAACTCAAGTGATTGCAGGAAATACGTTCGATTATCCTGCCATACATGGTGCCGCTATCCTGAAAGCGGGATATTCGTTTGTATCGGTTAGTAATGAAAGTCTCTCCCCCGTAGGAAAGGGAGAGAAGAATACTCCAGTGGATATGAGGGAGTATAGGTATGTGGACTTGATACTTGGGAAGCAATGCCAGACCAAGATGGGACGGGGAGGCGTAAAACCGTTGGAGTTCAAGACTTTCAGCAAACCGATGCAGGAGGCTATTGTGGCTTATTGTAAGCAAGGTGGAAATATCTTTGTTTCGGGCGCTTTTGTAGGAACGGATTTATGGGACAACCGCCTTGCAACTGCCGACGAAGCCGACAAGAAATTTGCGATGGAAGTACTGAAATATAAGTGGCGTGTGGGACAAGCGGCTACAATGGGTAAGGTGAAAAGCGTAGCTTCTCCGTTCCCCGCCCTTTCAGGAAACTATACCTATCACAATGAGCTGAATGCCGATTCGTATGTGGTGGAATCACCGGACGCCATTGAACCGGCAACCAAAGATGCACACACCGTAATGCGGTATTCTGAAAACAACCTGAGTGCCGGTGTGGCCTACCAGGGCGACTACAAGACTTTTGTATTGGGATTCCCTTTTGAATCCATACGTACTGATTCTGAAAGAGAGGCACTCATGAATGCTGTACTGACATTCTTCAACGACAACAAGTAATATCAACCAATCATCATCTATGAACAGAAGACTGTTAATAATCGTCCTGATGGCTTGCCTGCTCCCCCTGGGGATGCAGGCACAGCAAGGGACATTCCGTTTTGCCCAACTGACGGACATTCATCTGACCCCGAACAATCCGAATCCCACAGAGGACCTGCTGCGTTCCGTGGCACAGATTAATGCCACCGACAGTATCGACTTTGTCCTGGTGACGGGCGACCTGACCGAAGAAGGCGACCGTACTACCATGGAAAAAGTGAAATCGTGCCTTGACTTGCTGAAGGTCCCCTACCACGTAGTCCTAGGCAACCATGAAACGAAATGGAGCGACTCCGGCTGTACCGCTTTCGGAGAAATCTTTGGCGGCGAACGCTTCGAGTTCGAGCATAAGGGATTCCTTTTCCTCGGCTTCAACTCCGGTCCGCTGATGCGTATGGCCTACGGGCATGTAGTGCCGCAAGATATCCGTTGGATGACGGAAGAAATGGATAAAAACGGCAAAGACAAACCGGTGATACTTGTCACCCACTACCCGCTAATGGACGGGGATGTGGACAACTGGTATGAGGTGACGGATGCCGTCCGCCCCTACAACGTGCGCTTGTTTATCGGCGGACACTACCACAGCAACCGGGATTTACGTTACGACGGCATTCCGGGCGTACTGATGCGCAGCAACCTGTGCGACAAAGAAGGGAAACCGGGTTACGGCATCTATGAAGTAACCGGGGATTCCATCCGGGTATACACGCAACGTATCGGCGAGCCCAAGAAGCAGTGGACAGCATTCTCGCTGACCGGACAGTATTACGACCGCAACGGAAAGGCAGAGAAATATCCTGACTTCTCGGTCAACAAGGAGTATCCGCAAGTAAAGGAGCAATGGATGGTGCAGACGGGCGCAGGCATTTACTGCTCTCCCGCCGTAGAAAAAGATAAAGTGTTCGTAGGAGACGATATGGGACAGCTGACAGCCTACGCCCTGAAAAACGGTAAAAAGCTATGGAGCTTTGAATCCGGCAAGCGCATTGTCGGTACTCCGGCCGTAAGCGAGGGTATCGTTGTATTCGGGTCTGCTGACCGTCGCATCTACGGATTGAACGCCAAAGACGGCAGCCTGCTCTGGACGGTAGAAGCCGCCGAACCGGTGCTCGGAGCCGTGACCATCGCAGACGGCAGAGCATACATCGGTGCCAGTGACGCCACTTTCCGTGCCATAGACATCCATACGGGAAAAGTAATCTGGGCCTACACCAGCGTGAAGGGCTACATCGAGACCAAGCCGTTGGTGACGGAAGACAAAGTTATCTTCGGCGCATGGGACAATACACTGTATGCCCTGAGCAAGGCAAACGGGCATGAACTATGGAAATGGACGGGCGGACTGACCCGTATGCACTTCTCTCCAGCCGCCGTATGGCCGGTAGCCACCGACGGCAAAGTATTCATTACCGACCCGCAACGCGCCATGACCGCCATAGACATCCATACGGGCAATACCGTGTGGCGCACCTTCCAGTCCATGGTGCGCGAGACCATCGGACTTTCCGAAGACGGTGAACGTATCTATAGCAAAACGATGAACGACAGCATTGTTTGCTATGCAGCTCAAGGAGATACTCCGCGGGAGTTGTGGGCAACCAATGTAGGTTTCGGTTATGAGCATGCCCCCTCCATGCAAGTGGAAAAAGAGGGGGTAATGTTTGGCAGTACCAAAGAAGGACTTATCTTCGCACTGGAAGGAAAAACAGGCAAAGTACTGTGGAAACATAAAATAGGAAATTCACTCATCAGTACCGTAGTTCCGTTGAACGGCCACGAAGTTCTATTCACGGCAACCAGCGGGGAAGTGGGACTTCTGAGAATTAAAAATTGAGAATTAAAAATTAAAAGATATATCATGAATAAAATCAGTTGCTTTCTTCCCTACGCAGGAAAAGAACAAGTAGAAAAAACAGTGAATAGCCTACAGGCGACAGGACTTATAGAAGAAATCCGGTTAATCACGACCGATGCCACTCTGGAATCGCTCCCGGACTGCGAAATATTGTTTGTTGACATGCCCTACAGCAGTGCAACTCTCAAAGCTATTGCTAATGCAGCCAAAGGAGAATACACATTGCTTTATACCAAAGAGACTACGCTCGAAATGGGTATGTTTGCACTGGAACGTATGATACACATCCTTGAAGATTCAAGCGCCGGTATGGTATATGCCGACCACTACCAAATAGCAGACGGCAAGCAGAGCAACGCTCCGGTAATCGACTACCAATTCGGTTCCTTGAGGGATGACTTCAACTTTGGCTCCCTGCTCCTTTTCAACACCGAAAAACTAAAGGAAGCCGCCGGACACATGAAGTCTGACTACAACTTCGCCGGACTTTACGACCTGCGCTTGAAATTGAGCCAACATTCAGACTTGGTACATATCAACGAATACTTATACAGCGAGGTGGAAAACGATACCCGCAAGAGCGGCGAAAAGATTTTCGACTATGTAGACCCCAAAAACCGTGACCGCCAGATTGAGATGGAGCAGGCATGTACCGAACATCTGAAAGAAATCGGGGGGTATCTGGCACCGGAGTTCAAGAAGATTGAGTTCTCTGCCGGTAACTTTGAGTATGAAGCTTCGGTCATCATTCCGGTGCGCAACCGTATCCGTACCATCCGCGATGCCATCAAGTCGGTACTGATGCAGAAGACAGACTTCAAATATAATCTTATCATCATCGACAACCACTCCACAGACGGCACAACGGAGGCCATCGACGAATTCAAGGACGACGAACGCCTCATCCATATCGTCCCCGAACGCAACGACCTCGGTATCGGCGGTTGCTGGAATGTAGGTGTACACCACCCCAAGTGTGGCAAGTTTGCCGTGCAGCTGGACAGCGATGACGTATACAAAGACGAAAATACACTCGCCATCATGGTCCGCGCCTTCTACGAGCAGAACTGCGCCATGGTAGTAGGCACCTATATGATGACGGACTTCAACATGAACATGATTGCTCCGGGCATCATCGACCACAAGGAATGGACTCCGGCAAACGGACGCAACAACGCCCTCCGCATCAACGGTCTGGGTGCCCCGCGCGCCTTCTATACCCCGGTGCTGCGCGAAGTGAAAGTACCCAATACCAGCTATGGCGAAGACTATGCACTGGGACTGAACTTCTCCCGCCAGTACCAGATAGGACGCGTGTACGACGTGGTCTACCTCTGCCGCCGCTGGGACGACAACTCCGATGCCTCACTGGACATCGTGAAAATGAACGGACACAACCTCTACAAAGACCGCATCCGTACCTGGGAACTTCAGGCACGCATAGCGATGAACAAAAACAAGTGATATGAATCAAACGATACACCATCTTCTGACTGGACAATTGGCATCCTGGGAGACGGCACGCAACAACTATGCCGCCCTCTCCGGTGTGCGGGTGAAAGAGCTGAATGTAAACGGGATACCTTATAAGGTACAGTTCAACCCGGCACGCATCGTTTCCTCCGGTGCCAAAGTGGATGCCAAGTCCATCCTGGAACGGAAATGCTTTCTGTGCCCGGCCAATTTGCCGCCGGTACAGAAAGGTATCCCGTTCGGAGGACACTACAATATTCTGGTGAATCCGTTCCCCATCTTCCCCCGCCACCTGACAGTACCGGAACTGGCACATACCCCTCAACGCATAGCCACCCGCTTCACCGACATGCTGGAGCTGGCCGAGGCGCTGACGGATTACACCATCTTCTACAACGGTCCCAAATGTGGTGCTTCCGCCCCCGACCATGCTCATTTCCAGGCAGGAAACAAAGGGTTCATGCCTATTGAAAAGGACTGGCGCGGACAGACTGCCGGGAAAATAGCCGATTATAGGAAAGCAGCACTGTGGTATCTTGACGACGCTCCCCGTGCCACACTTGTGATTGAATCCACCTCCAAAGAGGACGCGGCAGACTTGTTCGACATCATTTACCGTTCTCTGGACGTGAAACCCGAAGAAGACGAGCCGATGATGAACGTACTGGTCCTATACGAGGCCGACCGTTGGGTGGTCTTTGTCTTCCCGCGCGAGAAACACCGCCCCGCCTGCTATACTGCCGAAGGAGAAGCCAATCTGTTGAGCAGCCCGGCATCCGTCGACTTGGGAGGTGTCTTTATCACCCCCGTAGAAAAGGATTTCTTGAAAATCACTGCGGAAGACGTGGCGCAGATATTAAGTGAAGTATGCCTCTCTGCCACAGATTTCCACAAGGTACGGCAGCGTATCAGGGAAAAAATATGACTTCTGAAATCCAAGAACTCTAATTTTAAAGAAATACCATTATGAAAGAGCCCAAAGTACAAGTAGGCATTCTGTTTGAACCGCAGATAGAATTCGTTTTGCTGAATCCGTATCGCATGGACGGAACGGAAGTCAGCGGAAAGCAGGTAGTGACCTACGACGAAGGCAAGATTCTCTGGAATGGACGCCGGTATGACGAACTGCTGTTTGAACCGCAACACGAGCAGACCGATGCCTTCGAACTATTGGACGTTACCATCGGCATCAATTTCCATTGGGAGCGCAAGGAAGACCAGCGTTTTCTGGGTGCTCTCAAAATCATCGTTGAGAATGGAAAGCTCACCGGCATCAACGTCATCCATGTAGAAGATTATCTGACCAGCGTCATCTCCTCCGAGATGAGTGCCACCGCTTCTCTGGAGCTGCTCAAGGCACACGCTGTCATCTCCCGAAGCTGGCTACTGGCACAAATACAAAAGAATAAGGAAATCACCGAAGCCCAAGCTAACTACTCGGCCTTTACGCAGACCGACGAAGAGCTGATTCGCTGGTACGACCGAGAAGACCACACACGTTTCGATGTATGTGCCGACGACCATTGTCAACGCTACCAGGGCATTACACGTGCCTCTACCGATATTGTGAAACAAGCCATCTCCGCTACCCGCGGCCAGGTACTGACATCTGATGGTAAGATTTGCGACGCCCGTTTCTCCAAATGCTGCGGCGGTGCTTTCGAGGAGTTCCAATACTGCTGGGAAGACATCAAATATCCCTATCTTGCCCAACAACGAGACAGCAAAACGCACGCCACACTGCCCGATTTGACGCAGGAAGTCGAAGCGGACCGCTGGATTCGTACCTCCCCCGAAGCATTCTGCAACACCACCGACAAGAAAATCCTCTCGCAGGTACTCAATAACTATGACCAGGAGACTACGGACTTCTATCGCTGGAAAGTGGAATATACCCAAGAAGAGCTTTCAGCCCTCATTCTGAAACGTTCAGGCATTGACTACGGACAAATCATCGACCTTATCCCCATAGCCCGCGGAACCAGCGGACGCCTCTGGAAACTGAAGATTGTGGGAACCAAGCGCACGCTCACCATCGGCAAGGAGCTGGAAATTCGCCGTACGCTCTCTACTTCACACCTCTACAGCTCTGCCTTCGTGGTGGACAAGGAGGAGTTGTCCTCCGAAGGCATTCCCGGACGCTTCATCCTCACCGGCGCCGGTTGGGGGCATGGTGTGGGACTTTGCCAAATAGGTGCAGCCGTGATGGGCGAGCAAGGGTATAAGTATGATGCAATACTGCTGCACTACTATATAGGTGCCAGCATTGACAAGCTGTATGAATAATCGAATAGAACACAATAAATCAATATCATGAACCATACAAAAAACATATCGCCATGGGCATGGGTACCCACCTTGTACTTTGCACAAGGCATTCCATATTTTATCGTAAACAACATCTCCGTGATGATGTTTACTAAAATGGGCGTACCGAACGGAGAAATGGCCTTGTTCACAAGCCTGCTCTATCTGCCATGGACTATCAAACCCTTCTGGAGCCCGTTTGTCGACATCATCAAGACCAAAAGATGGTGGACCCTTTCCATGCAGATTCTGATGTCTGTGGCATTCATCCTGCTGACGCTGTCCATTCCACGGCCGGACGAGGCGACTATGGCGGCCGGAACAACCCCCATCAGCATGTTCAGCATCACGCTAATGCTGTTCATCATCACGGCTTTTGCCTCTGCCACACACGACATTGCCGCCGACGGCTTCTACATGCTGGCACTGAAACAGAGTGACCAGGCAGCCTTCGTTGGCATCCGAAGCACGTTTTACCGGCTCGCCTCTATCTTCGGACAAGGCGTGCTCGTAGCCATTGCCGGCGCCATCGAACTGAGAACCGAAAACATTCCGCTGTCATGGACCATCACGATGCTGGTTACAGCCGTTCTGTTCAGCCTGGTGACGTTCTATCACCTCTTTGCAGTCCCCAAACCCACCTCAGATAAGTCAACACTGGCTGCCGATGCCGCCACTGCAGGAGCCATATTCAGAGAATTCGGACGAACATTCGCCACCTATTTCACCAAACCGGGCGCATTGCTGGCCATCGTGTTCATGTTGCTGTACCGCCTGCCTGAAGCATTCCTCATCAAAATGTGTATGCCTTTCCTGGTTGCCTCCAAAGAATCGGGAGGTCTGGAACTATCGACAGCAGAAGTAGGTATCGTATACGGCACCATCGGAGTCATATTCCTCACCCTGGGCGGTATCCTCGGAGGATTGTTCGCATCACGCATTGGCTTGAAAAAATCCATCTGGTGGATGGCAGGATGCATGACTCTGCCATGCCTGACGTTTGTCTATCTTGCCATTGCCCAGCCCGACAATCTGTTTGCCATCTCCACCGCCATCGCCATCGAGCAATTCGGCTACGGCTTCGGTTTCACGGCCTACATGCTCTACATGATGTACTTCTCCGAAGGTGAATTCAAAACATCCCACTATGCCATCTGTACCGCATTCATGGCACTAAGCATGATGATACCAGGTATGTTTGCGGGATATATCCAGGAGGCTATCGGATATACGGACTTCTTCTGGTTGGTAATGATATGCTGTTTCGCCACGGTTGTTGTCACCATTTTTGCAGACAGAAGGATAGACCCGGAATATGGAAAAAAATGATTAATGGTTAATGATTAATGTTTTGTGAGTAATATTTAGTGATTGGTTATGAAGAGGACTATTATTATATCCTTGCTCTGCCTCCTTTGCGGAGGTGCGATGCAAGCACAGAAGATCAGAATAAAGACCGGTATCGAGGTACTGAAAGAACAGAATTTCCGATGCCTGGAAGGTAAGCGTGTAGGATTGATTACCAACCCGACGGGGGTGGACAACCGGATGAGGTCCACCATTGACATCCTGCACGAGGCGCCCAACGTGAACCTTGTGGCACTCTACGGCCCCGAACACGGTGTGCGCGGCGATGTGCACGCAGGCGACCATGTGACGGACATCAAAGACGCGACTACCGGACTGCCCGTCTATTCGCTTTACGGAAAGACCCGCAAGGCCACGCCGGACATGCTGAAAGATGTGGATGTATTAGTGTATGATATCCAAGACATCGGTTGCCGTTCCTTTACCTACATCAGCACCATGGGACTGGCCATGGAAGCCGCTGCCGAAAACGGCAAGGAATTCATTGTGCTGGACCGGCCCAATCCCGTAGGCGGATTGAAGATTGAAGGCAACTTGGTTGAAGATGATTGCATTTCTTTTGTAAGCCAGTTTAAAATTCCGTACCTTTACGCCCTCACTTGCGGTGAGCTGGCACTGATGCTCAATGGCGAGAAGATGTTGAAGGATGGGGAACAATGTAATCTCCACATAGTGAAGATGAAAGGCTGGAAACGCAAGATGGATTATACCCAAACCGGACTGCAATGGGTTCCCTCCTCTCCACACATTCCACATCCTCATTCTGCATTCTTCTACCCCGTCAGCGGCATTCTGGGTGAACTAGGATATATGTCTATCGGCGTGGGGTATACCATTCCGTTCCAGATGTTTGCCGCACCATGGATGGAAGCGGAAAAGCTGGCCGGAAACCTGAACCGTCTGAACGTACCGGGGGTCATCTTCAGACCGATGTACCTGAAGCCGTTCTATAGCGTAGGCAAAGGCGAGTTGCTGCAAGGTGTGCAAGTGCACATCATGGATTTCGGCAAAGCACCGTTGAGCGACCTGCAATTCCTGGTCATGCAGGAAGTCGCCGCCCTCTATCCTGACCGTGCCGTGTTTGACCATGCCGACAAGGGACGTTTCAACATGTTCGACAAAGTAAGCGGTTCGCGGCAGATACGCGAGCGCTTCTCGAAACGGAACCGTTGGGAGGACATACGCGACTACTGGTATAAAGATGCCGAAGACTTCCGTAAGCTGTCGAAAAAGTATTATTTATATAAATAAATTTACAGATAAATAAGGAAGGGAAAAGAGCCTGATACGGAGACTATTTCAGTCGTATACAGAACCACATTCAGTCGTATACTTAAATATATTCAGTATACGACTGAATGTACCCCCTCGTAAGACACGTTTACAGAGCACTTTGAAGCGAAGTGATGCAATAAAAAAAAGTGAACATGAAAGAGCATAGTTACATGGCTTTCCTGCAGGAAGCAAAACAATTCATTCCGCAGGAAAGGATTTACACCGACGAACTTCGCCGGCTGGCTTGGGGTACGGATGCCGGTTTTTACCGACTGATTCCCCAGATTGTAATCCGTTCGAAAGACGAAGATGAAGTTTCACAACTGTTGAAACTGGCGAGCCGCCACGGGCTGCCCGTCACCTTCCGAGCGGCAGGGACCAGTTTGTCGGGTCAAGCCATTAGCGACTCCATCCTCATCGTAGCCGGCAAGAATTGGGAAAAATACAGCATATCCGCCGACTACGAACAGATAACCCTCCAACCGGGCATCATCGGACAACGTGTGAACGAACTGTTGGCTCCCTACGGCCGTAAGTTTGCACCGGATCCCGCCTCGGTGAAAAGCGCCATGGTAGGCGGTATTGTCATGAACAATGCTTCCGGCATGAACTGCGGTACGCACGCCAATAGCGACAAGGTGCTTATTTCCGCCCGTATTATCCTGATGGATGGTACCCTGCTGGATACCGGAAATCCCGTCAGCCGCGCCTCCTTCGAAGTGAGTCACCGTGACTTCATTCGCCGCATCTGCGAACTGCGCGATGAAATACGTACCAACGAAAAACTGGCCGAACGCATCCGTTACAAATATTCCATCAAAAATGTAACCGGGCTCAATCTGTTGCCCTTCGTCCGTTTCGACGACCCATTCGAAATCATTGCCCACCTCATGGTAGGTTCCGAAGGTACACTGGCGTTCCTTTCGGAAGTGACGATGAAGACTGAATATGATTATCCCTACAAGGCCAGCGCTATGCTCTACTTCAAGACCATCAAAGAAGCGAGCCGCGCTGTGGTAGCCATGAAGAAGCTGGTCGACGAAACCGGCGAATGGACAGTAAAAGGGGCTGAAATGCTAGACTATAAGAGCCTTTCTTCCGTCAACGACCCCGTATTCCTAAAATACAAAGGCGAAGTTGCCTCCTCTGCCCTCCCCGGCGTGGAGCCCGGCGACGAAACCGGGTTGACAGCAGTGCTGACCGAAACCAAAGCCCGTACCCCGGAAGAACTGCAACAGAACATATCTGCCATTGAAGCTTGCCTGCAAGCCTTCACCACCTATATTCCGGTACGCTTCACCGACCGTCCGGAGGAATATTCCAAATACTGGGCCATCCGTTCCGGCATCTTCCCCTCTGTGGGAGGTACGCGCCAGCCGGGAACCACTTGCCTCATCGAAGACATCGCCTTCCACATTGAAGACCTTCCGGAGGCAACGGCAGAACTGCAACAGCTCATAGCCCGCCACGGATATAATGACGCCTGCATCTACGGCCATGCTCTCGAAGGCAACTACCACTTCATCATCAACCAGTCCTTCAGTACCCAAGCGGAAGTGAAACGCTACGAAGACTTGATGAATGACATCAAGACCTTGGTAGTAGATAAATATGACGGTTCCCTAAAAGCCGAGCATGGCACGGGCCGGAATATGGCTCCCTTTGTCCGCCATGAATGGGGAGATGACGCCTACAAAGCCATGAAAGCCGTCAAAGAGCTGTTTGACCCACAAGGATTGCTAAACCCCGGTGTCATTTTCAATGATGACCCGCAATGCCATATCAAGAACTTCAAGCCGCTGCCTTTATTAGTGATGAGTGACAAGAGACAAGCTACGTCACTCGTAGCTGACAAATGCATCGAGTGCGGTTTCTGCGAAGTCAACTGTCTCTCCTGCGGCTTTACCCTTTCCTCGCGCCAGCGTATCGTGTTGCAGCGCGAAATATCCCGGCTGAAACAAAGCGGCGAGGACCCGACACGCCTTGCACTGCTCGAAAAACAATACCGCTATCCCGGCAACCAGACTTGTGCCGGAGACGGCCTCTGCTCCATGTCGTGCCCGATGGGTATCAATACGGGCGACCTTACCCATATAATCCGCCAGGAAGCATTACCCAAAGGCAGTCTGGGATACAAAGCCGGAGACTTTGTCGCCAATCATTTCGCTGGTGTCAAGAGTGCACTGCGTCCCGTATTGTCCTTAGCCAACTTCGGACATTCACTATTAGGGACAAAGGCGATGAGCGGCATTACCAAGGGGCTGCACAATGCATTAGGCATACCTCTATGGACGCCGGCTATGCCGAAAAGTTATCAGTTACAAGCTACGGAGTTACAAGCTACAAGCACTATGCAGCATAATAGCGCAGCACTTGTAGCTCGTAGCTCTGTAACTCGTAACTACAAAGTCGTCTACTTCCCCAGCTGCATCAACCAGACTATGGGTCTGGCAAAGAAGTCTCCCGTAGAGCAGCCATTGGTAAATAAAATGGTGTCCTTGTTGCAAAAAGCCGGTTACGAAATCATCTTCCCGAAAGATATGGACAAGCTTTGCTGTGGCACCATTTGGGAAAGTAAAGGGATGCTGGACATTGCCGATCGCAAGACAGCCGAACTGGAGGCCGCACTTTGGGAAGCCAGCGAACAAGGCAAATACCCCGTCCTCTGTGACCAAAGCCCTTGTCTGCACCGCATGCTCGAATGTATCAAGAAGATGAAACTGTATGAACCTGCAGAATTCATCTATACATTCTTACGTGAGAAGCTGATTTTCACACCTATTAACCGCCCCGTAGCAATCCACATCACCTGCTCCATGCGGAAAATGGGACTGGCAGATACCATTATAGCCCTTGCACGCCTTTGCTCCAGTAAAGTCATCGTGCCGGAAGAAGTAGGTTGCTGCGGTTTTGCCGGAGACCGGGGATTCACCTATCCTGAGCTGAACTCGTACGCCCTACGCAAACTCCGCCCGCAAATAGAAGCGTCCGGAGTGAATATAGGCTACTCTAACAGCCGTACTTGTGAAATCGGATTGACAACAAACTCAGGTATCCCCTATGTATCCATTGCCTATCTGGTAGACGAATGTACAAAGGCAGCTGATAATTAGGATTGATAATTAACTTAACACACAAATATTACAATGAACAGTACAAAAGTAAGTAAACGCATCCTTGCACTCGACATTCTCCGTGGTGTCACCATCGCAGGTATGATTATGGTAAACAACCCCGGTTCGTGGGGACATATCTATGCCCCCTTGCGGCATGCAGAGTGGAACGGTCTGACCCCCACCGACCTCGTCTTTCCCTTCTTCATGTTTATCATGGGAATTTCCACATACATTTCCCTGAAGAAATACAACTTCGAGTTCAGCCACGCCGCCGGCATGAAGATACTGAAACGCACCATCGTCATTTTCCTTATAGGCATGGCTATCGGCTGGTTCTCGCGTTTCTGCTATTACTGGGCCTCCGCTCCGGACGACCTCAGTTTCGGAGAGAAGCTATGGGCTTCCGTCTGGACATTCGACCGTATCCGTATTCTGGGTGTCATGCAACGGCTGGCCCTTTGCTACGGAGCAGCCTCCATCATTGCACTAACCATGAAGCATAAACATATACCTTATCTGATAGCCGGCCTATTGACAGGCTACTTCATACTGTTGATGTGCGGCAACGGTTTCGCCTATAATGAAACAAACATTCTTTCCGTGGTAGACCGTGCCATCCTGACCCCTGCACACATGTACAAGGATAACGGCATAGATCCCGAAGGTTTGTTAAGCACCATTCCTGCCATTGCACATGTGTTGCTGGGCTTCTGTGTAGGGCGGCTGATGCTGGATGGCAACAAGTCGGAAGACCGTGCCTCATTTCTCAATTCGCAGCTTATCACACTGTTTCTGGTAGGTGTTATCCTTACTTTCTCCGGTTTCCTGCTAAGCTACGGTTGCCCCATCAACAAGAAAATATGGTCTCCTACCTACGTACTCGTCACTTGCGGACTGGCATCCAGTTTTCTGGCATTGCTTATCTGGATTATTGATGTGAAAGGCTATAAGAAGTGGAGCATGTTTTTCGAGGCATTCGGTGTGAATCCGCTGTTCATGTATGTATTGGGCGGCGTACTTAGCATACTTTTCGGTAGTATCAGTTTCCCGTGGGGAGACAGCAGCATCAGCATACACGGATTCTTATACAATATAGTCCTCATGCCCGTTTTCGGTGAAACCGCCGGTTCCCTTGCCTTTGCCCTGCTGTTTATCGCCATTAACTGGTGTATCGGCTACCAGTTGTACAAACGAAAAATATATATCAAAATATAAGGATTAGGGGTTAGTGATTAAGGATTAGTGATTAATACGTTGCCTATAATTAAGAAACAGTATCACCTACCATTAATCACTAATCCTTAATCACTAACCCCTAATCCCTAATCATTAAACATTATTTATATGATTCTAATAGCAGACAGTGGCTCTACAAAGACCGATTGGTGTGTTGTAGAGAATGGAGTACTTCTCCAACAGATATTCACGAAAGGGACGAACCCTTTCTTTCAGTCGGAAGAGGAAATCAGTAATGAAATAGCAACAGCGCTATTACCTCAGCTGAAGACAAGTGAGCTGGATGCCGTATACTTTTATGGTGCAGGATGCGGATTTCCCGACAAGATAAGTATGGTGCACCGTGCCATAACCAAACACCTCAGTGTGAAAAATGAAGTGGAAGTCAATACCGATATGCTGGCTGCCGCACGTGGCCTCTGCGGACATGACTCAGGCATTGCCTGCATCATGGGGACCGGCTCCAACTCATGTTATTATGACGGAAAAAGCATTGTCACCAATGTATCTCCTCTGGGATTCATCTTGGGAGACGAAGGCAGCGGAGCCTGCTTGGGCAAACTGTTGGTAGGCGATATCTTGAAAAATCAGATGACACCCGAGCTGAAAGAGAAATTCCTCAAACAGTTCGACCTGACACCTGCTGATATCATCGACCGTGTCTACCGTAAACCTTTCCCCAACCGTTTCCTGGCAAGCTTGTCACCATTTCTTGCACAGAATCTGGGTGAACCTTGTGTACGCGCTCTGGTACTGAACAGCTTTAAGGCATTCCTTAAACGCAATGTCATGCAATATGAAGACTATCAGCATCAAAAAGTACATTTCATCGGTTCCGTAGCCTTCTATTACAAGGAAGTTCTGGCAGAAGCTGCCAAAGAAATGGGTATCCAACTGGGTGCAATCATCAAGAGCCCCATGGAAGGACTCATCAAATATCACAACTGAAAGTGACAAATCGTAAATAGTAAATCGTCAAATAGTAAATAGCCTTATGTTCGTAAAAATCTCAGAGCAACCATCGCTCTACAATGACTTGGAAAAGAAATCAGTCCGTGAAATTCTGGAAGACATCAATACCGAAGACCAGAAAGTGGCGCTTGCCGTACAGAGGGCAATCCCTCAAATAGAAAAGTTGGTAACCCAGATTGTGCCCCGCATGAAACAAGGCGGACGCATCTTCTACATGGGTGCGGGTACCAGTGGACGTCTGGGCGTACTCGACGCTTCGGAAATTCCACCGACTTTCGGTATGCCCCCCACGCTGGTTATCGGCTTGATTGCCGGTGGTGACACTGCATTGAGAAATCCGGTAGAGAATGCCGAAGATGACATTCACCGCGGTTGGGAAGAGTTGACGGAACGCAATATTACAGATAAGGATACGGTCATCGGTATTGCTGCATCCGGTACCACCCCCTACGTGATTGGTGCCATGCACGAGGCACGCGAACACGGCATACTGACCGGCTGTATCACCAGCAACCCGGACTCTCCAATGGCAGCAGAGGCAGATGTAGCCATCGAAATGATTGTAGGGCCTGAATATGTGACGGGAAGCTCACGCATGAAATCGGGAACAGGACAGAAAATGATACTGAATATGATTACTACTTCCGTCATGATACAGTTGGGACGCGTGAAAGGCAACAAAATGGTGAATATGCAGCTCAGTAACAAAAAGCTTGTGGACCGTGGTACCCGTATGATTGTAGAGGAACTCGGACTGGACTATGGCAAAGCCAAGGCGCTGCTGTTGATGCACGGTTCGGTGAAAAAGGCAGTGGATGCGTACCGGATTTAGCTATTACTCACTCTTAAATTCCTTTATTATGAAAGCAATATATTTTTTTCTCTTTTCTCTTTGTCTGCAAGCTGCCACCGCGCAACCCTTGCAACGCGTAGCCCCTGAACAAGTGGGAATGGACTCACGCAAGTTGATGTATGCTGACGAAGCGATTGAAACAGCCATCTCCAACAAGGATATTCCCGGTGCCGTACTTGCTGTAGTACGTAACGGCAAGATGGCCTATCTGAAAGCTTACGGCAACAAGCGTATTTATCCCAATGTGGAGCCTATGACTGCCAATACTATCTTTGATATGGCATCTTGCAGCAAATCCATGTCGACCGCCGTATGTACGATGATACTGGCAGAACGCGGCAAGCTCCGTATGCTGGACCCCGTCAGCCTCTACATACCCCATTTCAAGAATTGGGAAAGCGAAGACGGCAAAGAGAAAAAGGTAATCCGCATTGCCGATTTGATGACACACACTTCCGGTCTTCCTCCCTATGCACCGGTAGCCGAGCTAGAAAAGCAGTACGGTTCTCCCAATCCTGATGGGCTTATGGAATATATTGCTACTTGTAAACGCGACTTCAAGCCGCAGACTGATTTTCAATACAGTTGCCTCAACTTCATCACTTTGCAGCACATTATCGAGACTATAAGCGGACAGAGCCTGCGTGACTTTGCACGTGAAAACCTATTTGATGTACTCGGCATGGAGCATACCGACTATCTGCCTTGCCAACGTGATAAGGATGGTAACTGGATTACGATAGTTGACAAAGGAACGAGAAAACAAGGACACAAGGAAAACAACGTAGCCAATTCTCAATTTTCAATTCGCAATTCTCAATTGAATAACATTGCCCCCACTGAAAAGCAACCTAATGGACAAGTTCTCTGCGGACAAGTTCATGACCCGCTGGCACGTGTCATGAACGGAGGTATCAGCGGTAATGCAGGAGTATTCTCTTGTGCTGATGATATTGCCATACTCTGCGCAGCCCTGCAAAACGGAGGTGAATGGAACGGACGCCGCATCCTGAGTCCGCTGGGTGTAAAAGCCATGCGTACTGTGCCACGCACTACCGCCAGTCTGGGACGCACTCTCGGTTGGGATAATTTTACAGCCTATGCCTCCAACAATGGAGATTTGTTTGGTCCTAATACCTATGGGCATACCGGCTACACGGGTACCTCCATCATTATCGATCCGGACAATGACACTTCCGTCATACTCCTTATCAACGCCGTACATCCGGAAGACGGACACAGCGTAGTTCGCCTGCGTTCATTGGTTGCCAACGCTGTGGCGGCTTCCATCTACCCCATTCCGCGTATTTATACAGACCATTACTACAAACGTTTCCTACAGTTTATGGATGAGCCTGCCATTACAAGCAAGGACATCGTCATGCTTGGCAATAGCCTGACTGAAGGTGGCGGTGACTGGTCTGCCCGTCTTGGTAAGAAGAATGTACGTAATCGCGGCATCATCGGTGATGAAGTGATGGGTATCTATGACCGCCTGCATCAGATACTTCCCGGACATCCCGCCAAGCTGTTCCTGCTTATCGGAGTCAATGACATTTCCCATGACTTGGCACCAGACAGTATTGTAGACATGATTCGCATGACGGTGGAACGCATCCGGAAAGAATCTCCCGACACAAAACTCTACCTACAAAGCCTACTCCCTTTCAATGAAAGTTTCGGCCGATACAAAAAACTGACTGGAAAGACAGATATGGTTCCTGAAATCAACTCCCGTCTGGAGGCGTTTGCCAAAGAGGAAGGCATTGCCTATATCAATCTTTTTCCACTATTTACAGAGAAGGGAACAAATGTACTACGCAGTGAGTTGACCGGCGACGGACTGCATTTGAATGAGGATGGATACAAAATCTGGGTAAAGGCCATTAAGAAGAAAATATAAAACGAACCAGTCTCCGAACGTCTGCCACACTACCAACAGGCTAAAGAAGACATCTCTCCATTAACTAGATTCCCCCTGCCATAGACATCTATAGCAGGGGGAATTCTTATATTCGGGGCGTTTCGGCACACACCCTCTTTTATCTCATTCGGCAAAGCTAACCAGTTGCAAGTCAAACGTCAACAGAGAGCCTCCGGGGATTGTATTTGTAGAATAAGGAGCAGTATAATCATTTATACCATATCCGCTTTGATAAGGGATATACAACATCCACCGCTCACCCATCCGCATAAGCTGCAAGGCAGCTGCCCAACCGGCAACGACACCCGAAACTTCAAAATCCACGAATGAATCAAAAACCGTAGGTTCTTTTACCGGAGGAATAGGTATATCGCGGTCAATAGCACTATAACCGTCAAAGCAACCGTCGAATTCTTCGCCATTCACATAAGTCCCATAATAATAAGCATTCACCTTTGAATGATAACCCGTATACAACGGGCGTTCACCCGTCTCATTCTTCACAAGCTTCTTGCAATAGACATACTGAGCACCTTCAGAAGTGCTTGCAGTCGTCTGTATGGCATACAGTTTCCCGAGTTCCATAGCATCGGCCTGCTCTGCTGTGGCGACATAATTCTCGCCAGTCAGCCTTTTTATCGAGTCAACAAAAGCCTCGCCGCGTTCTCTCCAATTATCATACTTTCCAGCCTCTTCCACTTCTTCACAAGAGATAAAAGCACCCACCAGCAACAGCAAGAAAGGCAAAAACAAAAGGGACTTTTTCATTTACTATTTTACTATTTTACTATTTACTATTTCAGTTTGTTCACGCACCGGTCTATTCCATAACCGCTTTATTGCAAGGTTTTCAGCAACGATGTGATGCTTACACGGTCTGCAATAATATTATTCAGTTCAGAGATAGCCACGCGCTCTTGCTGCATGGTGTCACGATTACGCAGTGTCACACAGTTATCTTCCAAAGTCTGATGATCCACGGTGACACAGTACGGAGTACCAATGGCATCCTGGCGGCGGTAACGCTTACCAATAGAATCTTTCTCATCATACTGACAATGGAAGTGGAACTTCAGATTGTCAATGATTTCGCGCGCTTTTTCGGGCAGACCATCTTTCTTTACCAACGGCATTACGGCCAGTTTCACCGGTGCCAGTGCAGCAGGCAACTTCAAGACAACACGGGATTCACCGCTATCCAACGTCTCTTCACAGTAGGAAGCCGACATGATGCTAAGGAACATGCGGTCTACACCGATACTAGTCTCGATGACATACGGGGTATAGCTTTCGTTGGTTTCCGGATCGAAATACTTGATGTTCTTGCCGGAGAACTTCTCATGCTGGGACAAGTCGAAATTTGTACGGCTGTGAATACCCTCTACTTCCTTGAAACCGAAAGGCATCAAGAACTCAATGTCTGTAGCAGCATTAGCGTAGTGGGCCAGTTTGTCGTGGTCGTGATAACGGTAATGGTCATCACCGAAGCCCAGCGCCTTGTGCCATTTCAGGCGAGTAGCCTTCCAACTCTTGAACCAGTCAAGCTCTGTACCCGGCTTCACAAAGAACTGCATTTCCATCTGCTCGAACTCGCGCATACGGAAGATGAACTGGCGGGCTACAATTTCGTTACGGAAAGCCTTACCAATCTGGGCGATACCGAAAGGAATCTTCATGCGACCGGTTTTCTGTACATTAAGGTAATTTACGAAGATACCTTGTGCCGTTTCCGGGCGAAGGTATATCTTCATGGCACCATCGGCGGTAGAGCCCATTTCAGTTGAGAACATCAGATTGAACTGGCGTACCTCTGTCCAGTTCTTTGTGCCACTGATAGGGCAAACGATTTCTTCGTCAAGGATAATCTGACGGAGTTCGTCCAGATTATTATCGTTCAAAGCCTTGGAAAAACGTTCATGCAAGGCATCACGTTTGGCCTGGTGTTCCAGCACACGACCGTTGGTACTGCGGAACTGAGCCTCATCGAAAGCCTCACCAAAACGCTTGGCAGCTTTGGCCACTTCTTTGTTTATCTTGTCATCGTACTTAGCAAGCTGGTCCTCTATCAACACATCGGCACGATAACGTTTCTTGGAATCGCGGTTGTCAATCAAAGGGTCATTGAAAGCATCTACGTGTCCGCTGGCTTTCCAGATGGTGGGGTGCATAAAGATTGCTGAGTCGATACCGACAATATTTTCGTGCAGCAGCACCATACTCTGCCACCAGTATTGCTTGATGTTATTTTTCAGTTCCACACCCATCTGACCATAGTCATACACAGCTCCCAGTCCATCATAAATCTCGCTGGAAGGGAACACAAAACCATATTCCTTACAGTGTGATACGAGTTTCTTAAAAACGTCTTCTTGTGCCATTTTCTGTTGTATCTAAATTAATTTGAATCTTATTTTCAGCTAAAAAGCGCCACAAAGATAGGGATTTATATCGTAAGTAGGACACGGAGGGTATTAATTTATCTTATTACCAAATAAAAGAAGAAGCTACCTCATAACTCCGAGGCAGCTTCTTTCCCAATTTTACCCAATTACAATTAATTTACCTAAGCACTACAAATCAACCTAATCACAACCAAGAATAATATTATACTCACCTTCAGCGTTTTATCGTATTAACAGTCTCTTGTGGTTTCAATATGTCATTTGTTTTTTCCACAACTGATACCACATCAACATCAAGTACAGCCTTAATATCCTTGGAAGAGGTTCCAATCAAAAACTTATAATTTCCAGCATCCACTACCCATGAAGAAGAAGCTTCATCATAAGAAGCCAAATCCGTAGTGTTCAGTTTCAAAGTGGCAGTAACAGTCTCACCTGGCCTCAATTCCTTAGTTTTGGTAAAAGCTTTAAGTTCTTTTTCCGGTTTGTTCATCTGAAACCTATTGGGAGCGGAGACATAAAGCTGAACAACCTCTTTCCCTGCAAACTTACCAACATTCTTCACATCAATAGAAACAGAATATATACCATTATCAACTTTGACAGACGGATTGACATACTCGAATGTTGTATACGAAAGACCATAGCCGAAAGGATAAGACACTTGCTTTCCGAAACTATCGAAATAGCGATAACCGACAAAAATATCTTCTTCATAATCCGTATAGTCTACATTCTTCACTGAAGAGCTTTTGTCCTCCTTATTCCTCACATCTGTATTAGCCCTAGCATCCATAGGAAAATTGGTCGAAGAAGCAACGTCCATCAACTTGTTCGGGAAAGTCATTGTCAACTTACCCGATGGAGATACCTTACCGCTCAACACATCCGTCACACTATTTCCACCCTCCTGTCCTGCCTGCCAAGCCAGCAAAATAGCATCCGGTAGTTTTTTCCAAGAAGCTGTTTCGATTACACCTCCGATATTCAATACCACCACCACTTTCTTCCCAGCAGCATGGAAAGCTTGGCTGACGGACTTCAGCAGTTGCAATTCTTCCTCACTCAGTTCAAAATCACTGACATTACGGTCTACAAATTCACCGGAAGTACGTCCCAGCGTAACCAATGCAACATCCGCTTTAGCAACTTGTTCTGACAACACCTTTGTAGTAGGGATAAGTTCTGTCGGGCGAGGTACCGGCATAAATCTGGAGAAAGGCTGAGACGAGTCAGGAGTATTTTTCTTATTCTCGGCCTCAATATACTGTTCATAATCGGCCTTCAATGCTTCATCTATCTGGTATCCAGCATTCTTCAAACCATCCAATAATGAGACTGTATAGGCACGATTCACATTACCTGAGCCGGTACCTCCTGCTATGAAATCATAGGAAGTACACCCGAAAAGAGCTATATTTCTGACCTTCCTTTCAAATGGCAAGGTTTCGTTATTATTCTTCAACAAAACCATTCCTTCAGTCGCTGACTGGCGGGTAACTGCTGCGTGCGCCTTCAAATCAGGTTTATTGGAATATTTGTATTCTTTAAAATGAGGAGTTTGGAGAATAAGTTCAAGAACACGCTTCACATTACGATTCAGTATGGATTCATCCAATTTTCCGGATTTCACCCCTTCGATAATCATATCATACTGGTTAGCCCTTCCCGGTTGGAGCATATCATTACCTGCTATCATCTGAGCCACGGCATCCTTCCCTCCAAACCAGTCAGTTACCACCATACCCTCGAAATTCCACTCATCACGCAATAAAGTGGACAGCAAGTCTGTATTCTCAGAAGCATAGGTGCCATTAATATGATTGTAAGAGGACATTACTGTCCATGGTGCCGATTCCTTCACTGCAATTTCGAACCCCTTCAAATAGATTTCCCGTAAGGCACGAGGAGTGATACGAGCATCATTAGCATTCCGATTGGTTTCCTGGTTGTTAACAGCAAAATGTTTGATGGAAGTTCCCACTCCGTTGCTCTGTATCCCTCTAACATATGCAGCAGCTATCTTGCCAGACACCAACGGGTCTTCGGAATAATATTCAAAATTACGCCCGCACAAAGGATTCCGATGGATATTCAAAGCAGGAGCCAGTAAAACATCCGCACCATATTCCAACACTTCATTACCAATTGATTTTCCAACTTCCTCTACCAAATCCTGATTCCAAGTAGAAGCAAGTAACGTACCGATAGGAAAATGTGTACAATAATAAGTAGCAGAATCCCCTTCGCGGATAGGATCTATACGTAAACCTGCAGGTCCATCAGCCAACACAATGGCAGGAATTCCCAAACGGGGTATCGGATAAGTAGTACCTGCTGCACCGGGAACCAACTTCTTTGTAGTGCCAATCACCGTACTGTCACCCGAAGTACCCACCATTCCGGTACCGATAACCAAATGTGCCTTTTCTTCCAAAGTCATGGCACCAATAACATCCTCAACAGAATCTTTACCCAATTGAGGAGCCGCAGGGCCACAAGCGCTCAACACGCCTGCAGCCAACAGCAAATAAAACAGTTGTTTTTTCATAGCCTAGTCAGATTTATTTAAACAACTTGGGAGCAAATACAGAGAGATAAATACGCCAGCAGGTCCATACATGTCCACCAGGAGTTTCCATAAACTCATATTTATATCCTTTTTTATCCAAATCAGCGCGATAAGCTGCATTGTTTCTATAAAGAAAATCGTCTTTACCGATACCCAACCAGTAAAGTTTGGGAGCCTTATCAAACTGAACAGCTAACTTTTTATCCATATCCTGATAAACCGGACTATTTTTCTGACCTGCACTCTGGACATTAAGGGCCGCAGAGAATAAACCTACATAGTCGAACATATCAGGATAGTTCAAAGAAATATTGGCAGAATGAAAACCACCCATTGAAAGCCCCGCAATAGCACGATGAGCTTTGTCCGCTTGTACACGATAATTACTTTCTACAAACGTGATAATCTCAGGGAAATAGGCTTCAAAAGCACCGTCCATGGTTCCATTCTTCATATGGTAAGGTTTATAGTATCCCAGACTACTCTCACCAGGTGCAGCCTCCATGGCAGCATGCCCATTGGGCATCACGACAATCATCGGTTCAGCCTTGCCTTGTGCAATCAAATTATCGAGAATCTGTGCAGCACGTCCAAAAGTTGTCCACTCATCTTCATCCCCTCCCATACCATGCAATAAATAGAGTACCGGATACTTCCTATCACCGGATTGTTCATAACCTGCCGGCGTGTAGATATTGATACGGCGATCCATTTTCATACCATCAGAGTGATACCAACGATGGGCCAATGTTCCATGAGGAACTTTATTTACCTTATATAAATCTGCCTTACCATTCCCTACAATAAACACATTGCTTGTGGTAGCAAAGTCACGATAGACATAAACATTGTTAGGGTCTATAGTCGGCACACCATCTACCATGAATTCATAGCTATAAAGTTCTGAATCCAACGGCTTGGTAGTATAGGTCCAAATTCCTTCTGAATTCTTTGTCATGTCTATCAAACCTGCTCCCACCATACCTCCAATGTGTTGTCCCTCCGCCTTTTCGGCAAAGTCACCGGCAATCTGCACCTTTTGGGCATCAGGAGCCTTAAAGTTAAAAGTCACTGTGTTATCTTTGTTCACAATTGCAGACTCGAGGTCTTGCGCTACAAACAAATTCTGCTGGGCAGACATTTGCAGTCCACAGGCTGCCATAAATGCGGCCAATATAATCTTTTTCATTTCAGTTCTTCAAATTAAAGTTCATTGATTCAAGTTCATTCTGCCACTGTAATAATCAGACGATGATAGCGGTTCATCTGTGGCGTACCGTTATCCGTAGCTTCCAAAATCAAGTGGATGGTATCACCGGGGTTGGCATCAGCCGGAACAGTAAAAGTTGTATTTGCAGAAGCAGGGTCATCTACCGCTACTTTGCCCCGATATGTACCGGCTGACACATATTGCCACCATTTAATGGTAAGGGCATCCTTATCCGGATCGGTTACAGTGTATTTAAGTTTCAGCTTCTCACCCGGCTTGGCACTCATGGCAAGCGCCCCTTTTATCACCGGTTCATGATTTGCGTCGGCATAGTTTGGAGTGACCGACCATTTAAAACGGGCAGCCAATCCATTCATTACCGGAGCAGTGAAGTCGGGCAAAGGATAGTGCTCGGCTCTATACTTTATCTGTTCCATGCGCGGAAGATTCTTCACCGAATCGGGAAGGACGGTTCTTCCACCGCACCATCCCCCATAAGTGGGGTCTTCGTGACCACGCAGGCCGTTACCTATCAAATTCAGGAAACAGTAAGTGTCGCCTTCAGCCAGATAGGACCCTTTCGGCTGGATTCCGGTCCAAACCACATAGCCTTGCTTTTTCAATTCATCAATCGTATAACCCGACAAACCGAAGAAATCGAACTTATCACCTTTCACCATCTGCTTACCGTCTCCCCAGACCCGATACATCTCGCCGAAAGGACCTTTACTGCGGATGTTCTCCTGCATCCATTCCGGAGAGTAGAAAATCTGATTTTCCTTGGAGGCTCTTAACTGTGCATTATAAGCCAGGCCGACTGTCATGCCCCCCATCTCCATTTGTCTGAGTTCCGGCCAGAAAGGTCGGATATACCGTGCATACGTATCATCCTGATCACCCGAAAGGGAAAGGACCACTTTTCCTATTATCTTCTCACGGATGCCTTTCCAGGCATCGGTATGCTCATAAATATCCTGAATGGACTTCAAGGCACGGGCGATGGTGCTGCCACCTCCCCAAGCATTGATGAATACCGGATCCGTACAATCATCGAGCAATACAGCTTTAATCAGCTCCGACCCCGGAGTGTCCTTGGAAATATCACCGTCGAACTCGATATTACCGATACGCACTTTAGACTTCAGGTATTCGGGAGTCGGATAAGACGAGTCGTGCACTTTCAGATTGGGATATACTTTCTCATAAGCTTCCACAGCATCGTCAATGAAACGTTCATCCGGATCCCAACGCCAACTTTCCATCGGTCCGTAGTCTATGCCATTACGGGAATATTCACGTCCCGGCACATACCACTTCGTGCCGTGCCCGTCACCTTTCCAATGGAACTGGCTGCTGGCATAAATCAAGCCTTCCACACGGAAATCCGTACTGAAAAGCAGGAAACGTATCAAAGAGTTCAGGTCATCAAGTTCCGGGTCACAAGTAATGATGACACGCGGTTTTGACGATTTTTCACCGGGCGTCTGCTGTCCGCTCATGCAAACCGGCATCACAGCCATAAGGCCTGATAGGAATAAGCATTTTAATTTATTCATAAACTAAGTTTTATTGATTAATTACCAACCCGGGTTCTGGGTCATATTCTTATTGACATTCATTTCAGTGGCAGGGAACGGAAGCAGTTCATGCTTACCACTCTTGAAGCCGGCAGAAGCATTTTTCTGCTCATCCCAGCTTACACGGCCGTCTTTGTAAAGAGCCGGTCTTTCCTGCCCTCTCTTGGCAAGTACCGTAGCAGCATCACCCCACCGAATCAAATCCTGGTAACGGCAGCCTTCCATCCAAAGCTCCAGACGCTTCTCCTTCTTGATATCATCCATAGAAACGTTGCCCAATGCAGGCAACTGGGCACGGTCACGCACTTTATTCACATATCCGGCAGCCTTACTTGCATTTCCGGACTGAAGACTCGCTTCAGCAGCAAGCAGCAGAACCTCGGCATAACGCATGGCACGGGTATTGTTAGGACAACGCAACCACCAATAGTTAATGACATCTGCTTCATAAACACGGTATTTCCAGCTGAAGTAACCGGCATTGTCCGGCATATAAGCTATGGCATTGCTCAATGAGATACCCATATCCTCCATTTGCCGGTATGTCTTGATAGAGGCATTCAACCGATAAGTATCTCCCATTTCGACAAACGCATCGTAGCTTTCCTTCGTCGGATTAAAAAATCCCCAGCCTCCATGAGAATAGATTTGAGTAGGCTCATTGAATGCAAGCATGTCTCCACGCCAATGCACATATACCCAAATCATGTTACTCATAATGCCGGTAACATTGTTGGCGTCGTAAACATAATTACTTTCAAACAGACTTTCACAATTCGCCTCGCCTTTGGTAGTCTGGATATTCTCATAATCACTGTAAAGGTCGTACTTCCCGCTATTGATTACCTCATCCAAAACCGTAACAGCAGCACCATAATTCTTCTGGAATACGTATGCCTTGCCCAACAAGGCTTGTGCAAATTGTTTGGTGATACGATAGGTAAAGTTGTCCAAGCTTGTCTTTTCCTCCAAATTGCCACTGTTGACAGCTTCGGTCAAATCTTGGTTCACCAATGCCCACAGCGCCTCTGTATTGCCATTTGCCTGGGAATATTCGTTTGCTTTCAACGGATGGTCCACCAACGGCGGAGTTCCCCAAAGACTGATCAATTCGATGTAGGACATCGCACGGAAAACCTTTGCCTCTGCACGTGCACGAAGCTTAACCTCAGAATCATCGCCTACATACTGCAAAACAATGTTGGCGGCATAAATCACTTTATAAAGATTCGTATACAACGTTTTAATATGGGAAAAATCAGAGTCGAACGTATAGGTCGACAGCAACTGCGCACTGGCAGCCGTCCAGCTTTCCCCTGCCGAATAGCAATCGTCAGAAAGAAGATTCTTCAGCCAGAACGCAGGCTCATAGGTGTCCTTCCAATTGCTATAGCAGGCTATAATGGCTTCTTCCGCATCGGCATCCGTTTTATAGAAATTTTCGAAAGTGCTTACCCCATGCTGCGAAATATCCAGATTGTCCTCACAAGAGGAAAAGAAAGTGCAGCCGGCAAGTAACAGACTTGATAAAATATATTTTGCTTTCATATTTCGTATTGAATTAAAGATTAAAATACTACGTTAAGACCGAGCACGACTTTCTTGCTGGACGGATAAGAGCCCATATCCAAACCCATCGCATTGCCTGTACTCGTAAATTCAGGATCAAATCCGGGATATTTGGTAAATGTGAAGAAGTCGTCTAAAGAACAATACAAACGAAGGTTACTCAAACCCACCTGCTTCAACAAATTCTTAGGCAGGTTATAGCCCAACTGTATCTGCTTGATTTTAAAATATGAGCCGTCGAATACAAATTTGGAGCTCTTTAAATACTTATCATAATTGCTGGGATTGGAACGGGCATATTTTGCATTGTCTCCCACAGCAATCCACCGTCCGTCATAGAATTCCTTCAAGGTATTCGCTTTCATACGGGAAGTACGGTTATAGCCGGCAAACACATCATTGCCATGAGAACCGGAACCAAAGATTGTCAGGTCAAGGCCTTTCCAGGCAGCTGTCAAAGTAATACCATAAGTAAAGTCGGGAATGGCAGAACCGATCTCTGTCTGGTCGGCATCTCCAATAATGTCATCATCATTCTTGTCTTTGAACATTGGGTCACCCGTTTGCGGATCAATACCCGTGCACTCATAACCGCGCATGTACCAAATGGGATGTCCTTCTTCAAAATAATTCATAGTGCCGATACCTGCACTTGTTGTACTGGCAATACGCTCCAATGTTTCATGAAGATAAGTTACTTTATTCTTCAAAGTAGCGATGTTAGCTTTTACACTATAACTGAAATCTTTGATATGATCACGCCATGAGAGTTCAAACTCAAATCCGCTGTTCTTGACATTTCCCGCATTCATAGGTGAAGTAGTGTTACCCACAATCAAAGAAGGAGTAATACCGGTTACAATCAAGTCTTTGGTTTTCTTCTCATAATAGTCAAATCCGAAGCTCAAACGGTCATTCAGCATCCGGAGGTCGATACCCAAGTCTATCTGTTCGGAAGTTTCCCACTTCAAATCATAGTTACCGGTTGCAGATGGCAACGAACCTGTTTCATAAGACACATCACCTGACATCGGATAATTGATTCCAGACAAAATCGTAGCATCATACATATAGTCTGCCAAACCGGCGATACTACCATTCTGTCCCCAACTTGCACGCAACTTCAAATGAGAGATTGACTTGAGGTTTTCCATAAATTTCTCGTTGGAAAGTACCCAGCCGACAGACACAGCCGGGAAATAGCCCCAACGTTTCTGCAAAGGAAGGATAGACAAGTCGGCTGCATCCGCACGAAGGGTGAATTGGGCAAAATACTTGCCTGCATAGTCATAAGATGCCCGGCCAAAGTAAGAAAGATTGGCATACCTCCGCTTCTCTCCACCACTTACCGTACGAGTGGCAGTACCGGTCCGAAAAGCAAAATAGGCATAATTGGGATCCAACTTGGTAATACCCAAATCAACCTTGTCGCCGGAACGGCTACCATTGATTCCTCCCGTCACTCCAAAGGAAGTATTGGAAGAATAGGACATACCAAGCATCACGTTTACATTGTGCTTATCTGCAAATGTCTTGGTATAGTTGGCAAAGTTTTCCCATTGCCAGTACGTGGTGTTGGAGCTTGTCGCACTTACCGATACATAGTCCTGATAAAGGTCAGAGCAAGTAATGTTAGGCATAACATAGCCGTAGGAATTGCTGTAAGTATAACGGTATCCCAAACGTGAAGTGATGACCAACTCTTTGATCGGAGTAAAATCCAGATAAGTGGAACCGCTGAATACAAAACCATCCCTTTTCGTTGTGCCACGGTCACGCATGATATACGGATTGATATTATTGGAGTCGCCATAAGGGGAAATGGAATAATAATCACCATTGGCATTCTGAAGCAGAGTATGTCCCTGATTCATATAGTTAATCATAGTGTCGGGCAGTTTGTCCGGTGCATAGGTGACCGGCGTCAGAGGGTCAAGCTGAATGGCAGACAGCATCAGAGAACCGGTTGCCGAACCTTCGCTTACAGACTGTACATGATAACGGGAAAATGAATTGTTTGTCGTGAACTTCAACCAATCCTTTATTTTATAATCTGCATTGACAGTGCCGGTAATGCGGTCAAAAACATCCTTATTGCCAACAATGGGACCATTATTACTTAAATAAGAGAGTGAGGCGAATAATGAGCCATTATCATTGGCACCTTGGAAATTGACATTGTGACGCTGCATCATGGATGATTCAAATGTCTCTTCTATCCAATCGGTATTTGTCTTTCCATCCCAATACCTATCTATTGTTTCTCTGGGAATAAGATTACCTTCAGTCATATAATTGACATATTCCTGAGCATTCAGAATATCAGGAGTACGACCTAAAGACTGGGAGGACAACTGGAAATCATAAGAAATACGACGAACTCCTTTTTTTGCCTTCCGGGTGGTAATCAAGACAACACCATTACCGGCCTGGGCACCATAGATAGCAGCAGAAGCAGCATCCTTCAACACCTCCATACTCTCAATATCATTCGGATCGAGGTTACTGATGTCTTTCGTACGCAAACCATCGACCACATACAAAGGATCTGAACTGGCATTACTGCTATATCCACGGATACGAATGGCGGGATTCGAACCAGGAGCCGCAGATGCAGAAATAATTTGCACACCGGCTGTTTTACCCTGCAGGGCCTGCTCAGCATTGGTTATGGTACGATTTTCAAAATCTTCTGCTTTTACGGAAGAAATCGCCCCTGTTACGGAACTTTTCTTCTGTACACCATATCCTACAACAACCACTTCATCCAAAGTCTTGCTATCTTCCTTCAGTATAATATTCATAGTACCTGCAACGGCTTTCTTTTCCTGGGTCACATACCCGATATACGAAAAGACAATAGTGGAACCCTCGCTCGCTGATAAGGTATAATTGCCATCCAAATCAGTTATAACACCATTTGTCGTTCCTTTTTCCAATACACTTACACCAATCATCGGTTCATTAAGCTCATCAGTAATTCTGCCAGATACATTTACTTGTTTCTGTGCAAAAACAGATGTCATACCTACCAAAAGGAACAGCACTAAGGCCATTAACCTTTTCTGTCTAATTTGTGTTACAATCGTTTTCATTTAATATTATTTTGGGTTAACAATGAATTTAAAATATCAGTTTGAAAGAGTAATCAGTACCAGCCCCACAACAAAGAGCACAAACATGGTTGCAATCATAGGTACAGTCCCCTTTGGAGCGCCTTTGAACTCCTTCCATACAAAGAATCCCCAAATCATGGCTACCACCGGTGCGGCATTGCTCAATGCATAGGCTATAGCCGGATTGGCAGAACCAGCTCCCATAAAGCTGACTACCATACCACTCATCCAAATAAAACCTCCCAACATACCAATCAGATGTGTACGGGTGTCACCTTTCAGATAATCCTTCATTGTCACCTTGTTTCCCTGAGCCGGATGACTCATAGCAAACGTATTAAAGACAGGAGTCGTGATAAGGACACCGGCAGCAAAACAAAATACACCGGTATAGGGAGTCAGTGTTCCCGTACCACCCGTTACATACTGAGGATTTAGTGATTTTACAACCAAGCCATAGAAGAACATAATGGCCAACCCCGCTACAATAGCCAATAAGATACCTTTTTTAGGAGTAGACGCCTGACTTGCCGACATCTTTCCATAAGCCTTGCCACAAATGCAGATGGCTATCACAATAACAGCTACTCCTATCCAAAGCAATGTCTGGTTTCCAGGGTATACTTCGCCAGCTAAAGATATCAGTAGATAATTAAAAATTATACCGCCTATCCAAGCTAAGCCCCCACCAATGGGAAAACCTACCGACATCCCAGCTACAGCAATGGCTGCTGTCAGAAAGATATTACCGAAATTCCATACAATACCGCCCAGGAGCGCATACTTCATACTATTCCAGTCCATTACTGCCAAATCCTCAAAGAAAGTACGACCTTCACTTCCCAAGCTACCCAATGTCAGGGCACCTAACAGAGCTGTGAAAAATAAACCGAAAGTCAAATCCCAGTAGAAAAGCTCAAAACTCCAGCTTTTCGATGTCACCATCTTCTGCGTATTCGCCCAAGAGCCCCAACAGAGGCAACAATAGACACAACACAGAATGGCCCCAATATAGTTGTCAACAAGTATCATAATTTATTTTCTGTTGTTTACCGTGTGTTTACCTATTTATTCATGCACATACAGATTCCACCCCAAATAACCCTCGATGGCCTCATTCAGAATATCCTTTACATCATTACGAACCATAGCCACATGATGTTCAAAACCATTCTTGCAAATATGTTTCATCAAAATCTGTAAGTTATCCACTTTGGTAACAGCTATACATCCATCCATTCCATACGGATCATCCGTGATTTCACCAGTACCCAAATAAGCCTTGATAACGCCTTTAGTATCATCAGTGGAAATACGGAAGAATGTGAAATCACCTTTAGTCACTTTGCCATATACAGCACCGAATGTATTGACCTTACCTAGCGTACGTCCCAGAACGCCAAGTGTACCAAGCTTTAAGTCATTTCTGACAAACGATTTCGGGAAATTACCGCAATGAGTACACACACATTTATTCCGGTCTTCCGCAAAATTATTGTTCCAGTCAAGTAATGCCGATTGACCTTGCGCTGCCAATGTCAAAGCATACATGGATACAGCACCGGCAATATCAACCTCACAAGCGGCAGGTAGTAGTTTTTCACCCAGCATACTCATTGTCACACAAGCTGCACAACCATAGTTCTGTTCCAAAGAGTCCCAACACTGAACAGCCACAGCATCAATCTGATTGGCTTCAATCCACCGTTCCACAGCCACGCCAAACTTTGCCTGAAGCACCAGCTTGTCACTGTATTCTTTAGGAACTACTGCATAACACTTAATCTCTTCAAGTTTCTTCAGCAGTTCCACATCTGTATCCTCAATCTTACGGGCAGCACCGAGTATTTCAGAAAGATCGACAGGAACGACTGTAATACCACTCTTCTGCAACAGTTTTTCACTGGCACGTACCGTCTGAAAACCGGCTGGACGGGCACCGATAGCACCGACACGTGCATGGCGCAAACCATTGACCACACGACAGATACCGGCGAACTTATTAATATCCTTAGCCAATAGTTCAGAGTATATAGAATAGGTATGCAGCGTGGTATCTGTAAAAGGAATACCATATTGATACAAATTATTGCAAACAGAAATTTTACCACAGAAAGCATCACGGCGGCTGTCCAAGTCCACCTTGTCATTCTCGTCGTCACAGGCTTGTACCAAAATGGGAACATTCAAATCAGCCACACTGATAGCATTGATTATTCCAATCTCAAAGCCAAAGTTGGGTAGAGATACTATAATGCCGTCAATACGGTCACGATTTTGACGGAACAGTTCGGCACATTTCAATCCGTCTTCACGGGTTTCAATACTGCTACTGCCAGTAGGAGTAGCATCTTCAGGTAAAATTACATAGTCATAGCCTTCGTCTGCAAGTGTTCTCAACAGCTGTTTGCGAACATCTTTGGCCAATTCAGAATTAAAATAAGCACGAGTGCCGATAATTATACCGAAGCACATTCTTTCCTTGTTTTTCATCGTAAATAGTTGGTGTTAAAATTATACTTAGAAAATATTTATCCGATTAATTGATTTACTGCTTTCAGCCAGCCTTCACACCATTTCTCCATCAGTGGTAAGTTGCCCTGCGGTTCTATTCGGTAGCGGCTCCGGCGTAATACGGCCACTTGTTCAAAGCTCGTCCATATCTTGCGGGCCATTCCATTCATCACAACAGCTCCCAAAGCCGAGGCCTCCTCAACATCCGAACAATTGATCGGTACACGTAAACAGTCAGCCTGGAACTGCATTAAAAATTTATTTTTTGTAGGTCCTCCGTCAACCCTGATTTCTTTCAGTTTTATACCTGCCTGAGTGGTCATCGCTTTGACTAAATCATTAACTTGATAAGCTATGGATTCAAGCGCCGCCCTAAGAACATGTGGCTTCCCGGTACCTAAAGTCATCCCTAAAATGGCCGCCTTTATATCCCCTTGCCACCAAGGAGCACCCAGTCCGGCAAAAGCCGGTACAACATACACCCCTCCATTGTCTTCCACAGTAACAGCCAGTTCTTCTGCTTCATCGGGCGAACCGATCATCTGCAATCTCTGTTCCAACCACTTGATAGTACCGCCAGTACAATGAATATTCCCCTCAAAAGCATAGAACACTTTTCCAAGTGCGGCAAAACCTATGGAAGTGACCAATCCCCGAGGAGCTGTAGCAACCTTTTCGCCAATATTCACCATTACTGATGAACCGGTACCATAAGTGACCTTACCTAATCCCTCTTCAAAACACATCTGCCCAGTCAGTGCCCCATGCGAATCGCCCAATACACCGGCAATGGCAATAGGGCTCTTGAACAGCCCACCTACCGTAGTTTTTCCAAAAACAGCATCACAAGGCAACAATTCCGGCATCATGATTTTGGGTATAGTGAACAATTCCAACAAGTCATTATCCCATTGCATTGTATGAATATTCAATAAAAGGGTCCTGGAAGCATTCGTATAATCTGTCACATGGCGTTTACCATCGGTTAACTTCCAAATCAGCCACGTGTCAATGGTTCCCATCAATAAGTCTCCATTATCAGCAGCCTGACGGGCTCCCTCCACATTGTCAAGTATCCACTTCACACCACTAGCCGAGAAATAGGGGTCTAACAACAAGCCACTTCTTGCTTGTACAAACTCACTGTATCCTCTATTTTTCAAGTCATTACAGATATCAGCACCACGCATACATTGCCATACCACAGCATTGTATAGCGGTTTACCCGTATGTTTATTCCATACAACCACTGTCTCGCGTTGATTAGTGATAGCCAACGAATACATATTGTCTGCCGTTTCCTCTTCAATCAACTCAGCAATGCTTTTCAGCACATTCCGATAAATTTCTTCAACATCATGTTCCACCCATCCAGTTCGGGGATAATATTGTTCGTGAGTGACATTGACACGCTTCAGCATTTCACACCTCTCATTGAACAGCATAGCCTTGGTGGCCGAGGTGCTTTGGTCTATTGCAATTATCAAGTTTTTCATTTTAGGTATTATTAAAGGCTGATTATTTCTTACTTAAGGAAGTCAAGGGCAGTTTTCACGATACCAGGTGCATCCAACCCATAATGGGCAAAAATTTCGGAAGAACTCCCATGCACCACATTCTCGTCAGGAATCCCCAAAATTTTCACGGGTACGGGATTTTCGGAAATGATTTCAGTCACCATTGCTCCGAGGCCTCCATACTGACTATGCTCCTCAACCGTGATAATACGACCGGTTTCAGAAGCAGCTTTCAAAACAGCCTCCTCATCACAAGGTTTAATAAAGGACATATCCAGTACCCGGACTGAAATACCATATTTACGCAACTCCAAAGCCGCTTGATGTGCATGGTATACGGTTTCACCGGTTCCAATGATTGTCAAGTCGGTCCCGTCCAATAACCTATTTGCCTTACCTATGGCAAAATCAAAATCATCGTTCTCATAGACATCAGGAACTGCTGCACGTCCTACACGAACATAAACCGGTTCAGGATAGTCAATCAAAAACTCAACCAGTTTTTTTGTCTGTCGGGCATCACAAGGCAACACAATATTCATACCGGGGAAAGTACGTAACACGGCAATATCATGCAAGCTATGATGGGTAGCCCCCAAAGCTCCGTAAGCTACTCCTCCACTTACTCCCAATATCTTTACGTTGTTCTGACTATAAGCCAAGTCAACCTTTACCTGTTCCAGACTGCGAGCCACATAAAAACATGCCGGGCCACACACAAACACTTTCTTTCCGCTATGAGCCAACCCGGCTGAAATACCCACAGCATCCTGCTCCGCAATACCACACTCCACGAATTGCTGTGGCAATTCTTTGGCAAAATCATTTAACGTCACCGAACCACGTGCATCCGTTGTCACAGCAATGATATCTTTGTCCATCCGGGCCAATGACAACAAAGTGTCGGTGAAACTTTTTCTGCAAGCTATCATATCAATTATATTCTAAATTTTTTATCCTTTCTGAAATTTCCCGAATAGCCAGTTCATACTGCTCGTTGTTCGGAACCCCATGATGCCATTTGGCCACTCCCTCCATAAAAGACACTCCCTTGCCTTTTGTTGTATGAGCCACCAGCAAATGAGGATGGTGATTTGCATAATCAATGGAACGGAAAGTCCGGATAATGTCTTCCATATCGTCACCATTCATATCCTTTACCTCCCAACCAAATGCCGTCCAACGGTCACGGATGTCATCAATCCCCATCACATCTTCCGTATCTCCACTAATCTGCAAATGATTACGATCTATTACAGCTACCAGATTATCCAGCTTGTACTGCCGGGCAGCCATTGCAGCCTCGTATATGGAACCTTCACCCTGCTCACCGTCTCCCATCAGCACATAGGTTTTATAATTCCTCTTATCCATTTTAGCAGCCATGGCTATACCCACCCCGACAGACAAGCCATGCCCCAAGGCTCCAGTATTCACTTCAATACCCGGAACTCCGATAGTGGGGTGCCCCGAAAGAATGGAACCATATTGCCCCAATGTGTCCAAAATGCCTTTAGCCATGAACCCTCTGGATTCCAGCGTCACATACAAAGCCTCCACACAATGTCCCTTACTCAAAATGAAACGATCCCGCAAATTATCCTTAGGGTTACCTGCATCTACATTCATCACATCAAAGTAAAGAGCAGTAAGAACATTGAGGCAAGACAAGTCTCCACCGATATGTCCGGCTTTTGCTTTATAGATAATTTCAATTAATCTTTTTCGATTTCTTTCTGATTGAAGAATTAATTCTTTTGTTTTCATAGCTTATACACTTTCGTTTCCTTTGCAAATAAAACAAAAGAAAAGTATAAATCGAAAGAAAACGAAAGATTTTCACCTTATATTAACATATTTTACGATTAACAAGAAGGGAAAAGCAAATAAATAAAATATAAAACAAAAGCAATCGATAAAATAAAAGATAATTATTAGAATAAAAAAGAAGAAAAACAGTAAAAACGAACTTTCATTTGACTTTTTTTGACTACCTTTGCGAAAAAATTAAATGATTGCACAATGCTCAATACTATAGACGAAGGAATCAAAGCGGTTCGGCAAGGAAAAATAGTGATAGTTGTCGACGATGAAAATAGAGAAAATGAAGGGGATTTTATCGTATCCGGCGAAAAAATCACCCCTGATATTGTCAATTTCATGATTACACATGGAAGAGGGCTTCTTTGTGTACCATTACCTCGTTCCCGTTGTGAAGAGCTTCAACTATACCCGATGTCGGAAGACAACACTTCTCTTTTGGGCACTCCGTTCACCATGTCTGTCGACCTGAAGGGCTACGGCTGTACAACGGGGGTTTCTGCCTATGACCGTTCTGCTACCATACGCGCTTTGGTTACTGGCAATATAAAACCATCGGAATTGGCACGTCCCGGACATATTTTTCCTCTCTACGGACATGAGAATGGAGTATTAGGACGCGACGGACATACAGAAGCCTTGCTAGACCTGACAAGAATGGCAGGATTGACACCCGGTGGCGCCCTCATTGAGATACTGAACCAGGATGGAACAATGGCTCGTTTGCCTCAATTACTTGAAATAGCAGAAAAGTTCCAGCTGAAAATTATAGCTATCAAAGATATCCAAGAGTATCGCAGGAACAACAAGATATAACAATATATAAAGTAGATATGGCACTAAACCAAAGAAGAGTCAAGATTTTGGACCTAATCCGCGAAGACGGACATGCAAAAGTTCAAGAATTAAGCAGGATTTTCAATGTTACGGATGTTACAATCAGACAAGACTTGGAAGCCCTTGAAAAATTAGGGTATATCCAAAGAGAACATGGTGGAGCTTTCCTAAAAGACGTAGGCTCATTTGCAAAAACCGGAAAGGTCTTCAACCAAAACCATATTGAAGAAAAAAGAGAAATAGCCCGAAAAGCGGTATCGTTTATCCGCGAAGGCGAATGCATCATTCTCGATTCAGGTTCCACCACTACAGAAATAGCCAAACTACTTACGCAATACAAAGAGCTCACTGTCATCACCAATGCACTGAACATAGCGTTGATATTGGGCGAAAATCCCGGTATCACCCTCATCGTGACGGGAGGAGAGTTCAAAGCGCCTACCCTTTCACTGACCGGAAAGATGGCAGCCGACTCACTCAAAGGTTTCCATGCCAACAAATTATTCCTCGCCACAGCAGGAATATCTCCGGACATGAGCCTGACTTATCCAAGCCTCAGCGACCTGATGGTAAAATCGGCCATGATAAAGGCTGCCGAAGAAGTCATCCTGGTAGCCGATTCTTCCAAAATCGGGATAAGCGCATTCGCAAGTTTAGGGTCGATAACTATGGTGAACTCCTTCATCACAGACAATCATATCTCGAAAGAGAATATTGAGAAAATGAAGGGGAAAAACATAAATCTCCTGATTGGATAATTGAAAGGAAAAAAGAGACCCGGCCCTCGTACCCATTTATATTATATTACAAATATAAGTACAATCTGCCTGCATTCCCATGCCTTTTCATCTCACTCACTGAACGAACCGGATTCAGTCAGGGACTGAAAGCCTTTCACTCAGGGACTGAATGCCATTCAGTCCTTGAGTCATTGCACCCCCTCTCAGAAGGTATCAGGAAGGAGGTATAGCAAACCACCCACCCCGTAAAAACAAGCAATAAAATTATAGGACATCCTCCTCTGAAAGCCGATATGCTTCCCTGACCACTTCCTGCGGATAGCCGCACATCTCGATAATCCGGATGGCATTACGTTCCGTCACCGGTCCCGGCTTCAACTTATAATCAAAAGACAATGTATTGTCGGCAACACACTCACAAAAATGAAACAATTCATATTCGTCCTCAAGTAAGGAAGCCAGTTCGACATCGTGAGTGGAAGCAAACACAATACTGTTCTTGTGCGCCAAAGCAGACAGCACAGCTTTGGCTATAGCTATCCGTTCCACCGTATTCGTCCCCTTGAACAACTCGTCCAGCAGGAAAAACCGCCAACACTCCTTTCCGGCTTCCAGCATCTCTCGAACAATTTGCACCTCCTGCAGAAAGAAACTTTTTCCCTCCATCAGACTATCCTCCAGATGGATAGCAGAATATAACGCAGTATCCATAGGAAAACGGAAACTGCGAGCAAAACAAGTATGGAGCACTTGTGCGGAAAGCAGGTTAAGTCCGATGGCACGGATAAAAGTTGTCTTACCGGACATATTGGAGCCGGTAACAAGGACAGATTTGCCACAGAGTGTAATGTCATTAGGGATACAACGTTCTATAAGCGGATGATAAAGCCCTTCTGCATGAAACGTTTCACCCTCGCTGCAAGCTTCCGGTAAAACATAATAAGGCAGCCCATTCCGGAGTTCGGAAACAGAGCAAAGCACATCCACCAATCCGAAATAGCGGAAAACCTCTTCAATCTGTTCCTGTCTACCCTGCAATAGAAAGAAAGCCTTGGAAACCGGAATAACTTCCCGCAGAAAAAACACATTCACTATCTCGGTGAAGAAATAAGCGAAAATGGCGATGTCGCTCTCCAGTCTGATACTGAAACGGAAAGTGGAAAGTTTCTTTCGCAACGGATGCAATGCCTGCAAAGTCTTTTGGATATCCCGATGCACGGATGCACACAACGGAATCTGTGCCAACTTCTCCGCTTGCCTGAGCAACTGCCATAACTGAGGAATGGAAAAGAAATAGCCCTGAATCCGCGCCTTGCTGCGATAGTGCAGTACCATGTTCACCAATACCGATGTGCACAAAATCCCCAAAACATAAAGCGAAGACGTAATGTAAACTATTCCCAACAAAACAAAAGGCGCGAATTGCAAGATAGTCAGCAAACGGTAAAAGCGGCGGGAATACACGGGATGGGAAATGGAGAATAGCGATGCAATGGTATAAGCATCCGGCGTATCCAGTTTCCGCAACTCCGACCGGATTTCTGCACGCAACTCCTTGTCAGCAGAAAGCTTACGAATCACTTCCTCTTGTTCCGAAATCTCCGAAAGACGGTTGTAATGCAACACGTCGTAGAGGTACTGTCGGCCCACACAAGAAGAGGTACGGTCAGCCCATTCGAAAAAATCATCCAGATTGAGGTCATCCCAGGTTTTCTGCGACACCAAATGTTCTGTCTCCCTCGCCGACCGGTACTCGTGGTATAGCGATATATCCGAAAATGACTGTTCCATCAAAGAATTATTTGGAATGATGCACAAAAATAATGAAAAGATTGCATTCTATCTAATTTCCTTGCTGCTTTCCCTATATTATGTTTACTTTGCGGATACAAACACTTTTCATTACTTCACCATTAAAATTATAACAAGATGAAACACACTTTTTTCACATTGACACTGTTTTTACTGGCCTTACTGTCAACATCATGCGGAAACAAGAAAGTAGCATATCAGAATCCCCTGCCCATGGCCTTCGGAGACCCGTTCCTACTGAAAGCTTCCGACGGCAAATACTATATGTACGGAACGGGCGGAGTATCGAACGGTTTTAAAGTATACTCCTCCGATGACCTGGTGACATGGACAGACGAGGGTCCCATCTATCAAGGCGGCACCTCCGACTCATGGGCCACCGACTGTTTCTGGGCACCCGAAGTGTATGAACGGGACGGCAAATACTACCTATGGTTCAGCGCCAACTGGAAGGAAAATCCCACTAAGGAGCAAGAGAACTTCCGTATCGGTGTAGCCGTAGCCGATAAGCCTACCGGCCCTTTCAAAGAGCTGTTCAACCAACCGGTATTCGACCCCGGCTATCCTATCATCGACGCAAACATACTCTTTGACGATGCATCCGGAAAGACCTACCTCTACTACTCCCGCTGCTGCTACAAACATGCCGTCGAGAGCGAAGTCTCAGCATGGGCCAAAACAAAGGGCTGGTTTGACGAGATTGAGGAGAGCTGGATTTACGGCGTGGAGCTGAAACCGGATTTCTCCGGTGTCATCGGAGAGCCGGTAGCATTGCTTTGCCCGCCCAAAACGATGGACGACCCTCAAGCGAAATGGGAGAACCGTTCGGTGACTACACATGAGGTCAACAGACGCTGGACAGAAGGTTCGTATATGGTGAAACACGGGAATCTCTATTACATGCTTTACTCTGCAAACTTCTTCGGAGGAAAGAATTATGCGGTGGGCTATGCAACCTCCCAAAGTCCTTTAGGCCCATTCACAAAGGCTGCCAACAATCCGGTGCTGCAAAAGAACACAGAGCAAGGCGGCATCGTGACCGGAACCGGGCATTGTATGCTCATCGACATTCACAATCGGCTCTACTGTGTCTACCATGGACGCACCGAAACCACCGGTGACGAACGAATGGTATTCATCGACCTCATAGACATCCAACCAGACGGGAAACTGGTAGTCCACGGACCGAATACGGATTTACAGAAAATCACATATTAAAGCTATCAGGCGCAGACTGTACAGCATTTCACGGTTCATTATTCCCCGTGGCTCTCCTATACATTCCGCGCCTGATGAAAATTAAAAAGGACATATCCATACACAACAATCCGCTCCATATTTGTTCCTGACTTCAATTCTATTTTCACCGGTATCCAATACAATGCCTTTCCATTCCAGTACATTTACGGAATCAGGTTTTGCAGTCCCATATGCTTTGCCATTGATATACAATTTGGCAGCTCCGCTATTGCTGAATACTTGCACATCAACGGTTTTGCGGGTTCTGTTTACCAATCGTTTTCCTGCGATATATACAAACTTATCTTCTTGATTCCAGTTTGCCTTATAAAAGTAAAAGGCATCTTTCTTTATTTTCCGGTCGTAAGTCACCAGCCCCTTATCGTTGCGTCCCATAATGGATCCCTCCCTACGGCCTGCCGCCGAAAAGTCGAACATGCACCAGATGAAGTTGCACCACAAGAATTCACGTTCCTGAAGCTGTTTCCAATTCTCCACATGATAATAAGTCTGCCAGTTTTCGGGATGCCATTGCCCCCACGGTTCCGGATGCCTCAGCGAGTCTGCCTGCTGGAATACGCATGCCCCGGCACCATACTCGCTGATGCCCATCTTCCGCTCCGGATGTGCTGCATGCTCGCGGTCTATCCAGCGCCCCATGTCATCCATGTTGTCGCCATACCAGCCGAAATACTTGTTGAAAGCAATCAGGTCGGTGAATCCGTTGAAGTCGTCATCCTGATTACTGGCTCCCATAGTGGGACGGCTCGAGTCCAACTGACGGGCCAAAGCATGAAGCTCTGCCGCCATACGCGAAGGACGGTCCAGCCAACCGGAATTTATCTCATTGAACAGCCCCCAGAACAAAATGCAGGGGTGATTGTAGTTCTGTAAAATCAGTTCCTTCAATTGCAGGCGCAAGTTTTCATCATAAGCAGGATTATTCACATAAACATTGACAAAAGGAATCTCAACCCATGCCACCAGTCCCCGCTTGTCCATCTGTTGATGCATGTATTTGGCTTGCGGATAGTGACAAAGACGCACGGCATTGCATCCCATTTCCTGCATCAAGTCCAAATCTTCATCATGGTCTTGCGGATAAAATGCCGAAGCGCGTTCTGCCCTATCCTGATGCCGGTTCACGCCATTCAAGCGATAAGGCTTTCCATTCAGGAAGAAACCTTTCTCCGCATCGGCATGAAAGTAGCGGAAACCTATCTCTTCTTCGCGGCGGTCTATCTCTTTTCCATCCTTACGCAATATCACCACTCCTTTATATAAATAGGGATTCTTCACTCCATCCCACAAATGAGGCCTTTCAAGCACTATGTCCATCATCACCTTTTTATCCTCACCCACCTCTGCACTGGCAACACGGCAAAGCAACTTTTCCTTGTCATATAGTCGAAACTCCACCTCGCAACCGGTCACAGTAGTTTCCCTTGCCGAAAGCAGTGCTTCAATTTTCAAATGGGCCTTTTTCTCCGATACATCGGACTGAGTGAAGAATACACCTGAAGAGGCATAATAAGCAGGTTCTATGCAGACATCCTCCGTTACCAGCAGCTCCACTCCCCGATACAACCCGCCAAACATATTGAAGTCACCGCAAATGGGAGCGATATCCATAGTCTGAGCATTGCTGACACGAATTTCCAATACACTTTCTTTTCCCGGAACCAAGAAATCAGTCAGTTCTGCTACAAATGCCGTATAACCACCTTTATGTTGCATCACAAAATAATGGTCGATAAAAATGTCGGCAACCGTCTGTGCAGCCATCACTTTCAAGAAAAAACGTTTGCCCCGATAATGGGCAGGAACAGACAACTTACGACTGTAATTGCATAATCCCCTATAATAATCGGCATTGCCAAACATGCCATCGCCCGCATTCCAAGTGTGAGGCAAAGTAACCTTCACTATTTCCGAAGCAGGTGCCTGAAAACCCCGGTGGAAATTCCATCCTTCATTCAGTGGAATCACCTCTACGGCAAATACACATGTTGACAATATTCCCAAAGAGAATAAAAATAAAATGATGAATCTGTTCATTTTCGATAAAGTATTAGAAGGTTAATCATATTGGCAGGAACCAGTCCTTCCCTGCAAAGGTATGAAATAAATGTTGAATAATAAATGAGAAAAACACTTCAAGACACGCAAGACAACAAACGGATGACATGTTTAAGACTTATACGACCGCGATGCAACATTACAGACCTATTAATGCAACATATTTACGTTTATTTAAATAAGATATTGCTATCTTTGAGAATTCAATTTCAGATTATATAGTATGTCTTTTACAAACTATTTACACAAATTAGTGTTCCCCCTCATTATTCTGTTACTGGCTTATCTGCCGTTAGCAGGACAAACTCCGTATGTATTTCGCCATCTGAAAGTAGAAAACGGGCTTTCAAACAATAACGTAAAAACCATATTGAAAGACTGTGAAGGCTTTTTATGGATAGGGACCGCCAATGGATTGAACCGATACGACGGATATAACTTTAAAGTGTATCAACCCAAAGAAAAAGACATCCATTCTTTATTGTCTAACGACATCTGGAACTTACAGGAAGACGGTTTGGGCAATTTGTGGATTGGAAGCGAGGCAAGATATTGTATATACGACCGAGACAAAGACAACTTCATTACCGATATTCCCTCATACCTCCTTAAAATAGGCATCCAGATAAATGGTACCTACAAAGTACATGTTGACAAAAGACACAATTTATGGGTACTGCAAGGCCAAAATGCTTTTTACTTCAATTTTTCTCATAAAACCCTTAAAATATTCAAAATAGAAAACTTTCCAGAAGAAACTCCGGAACTGAGTATCAGCGATGATGGTGAAAACCTATATCTTCTTTGGAATTCGACCTTATTGAAACTAGAGAACAACGCAAAGAAATGTAAACGGGTAGATAACATCAGCTTACCCTCCAACTCTATTATCGAAAAGCACATATACATTGATTATCATGGAGGCATCTGGCTATATTCATATACCGATGAACAAATATTCTATAAGAAAAACATAAAATCGGAATGGAACCAAATCAATCTCCATTCCAAAATAGAGACAAAAAGTAATGCGGTAAGGAGCATACTGGATGACTCGAACGGACATGTCTGGATAGGAACGGACCATAAAGGAGTATTCATTTATGACTACGTAAATGATAACCTTGTCAACCTCCTGAATACCCCTATGTCTTCCACATCCCTTGCTTCCAACAGAATAAATACAATCTACCGTGATGATTCAGGCGTCATTTGGTTAGGAAATTTCAAAAAAGGAGTTTCTTATTATCACGAAAGCTTCCATGAATTTATTGATACCCAGCATAAAGAATGCGGTGATATAGCCTCCATTTTAGAGGATAAGGCCGGAAACATTTGGCTGGGAACAGATGGGAACGGACTTTATGTAAAAGAAAAGCAAAAAGGATTTGCCATTCGCAAACTATCCATCCCCGACATAGCCATCATCAGTCTTCTCGAAGACCATAAAGGACGGATTTGGGCAGGAAGTTATCAAGACGGATTGTTCTGCTATGAGAACAACAGTATTCGCCATTTTACTCCAGAGAACAGCCAACTGCCATACAGTGGCGTATGGAGTATGAAGGAAGACCGATATGGAAACTTATGGATAGGTTATGTACTGGAAACTTTGGTTTGTTTTAATCCGGACACAAATACTGCGACAAGTTATCTACTACCTGATGGGAATAATATCAATGTACTCAATATCTGTTATGACTATGGAGACAAAATGTATATCGGGACTACATACGGACTCTGTGTAATGGACATCGTGACGAGAAAACCCGAAATGATTTATGCCAATCGAAAAGAGACACAGCCATTCAAGCAGCTCTTCATTTCCACTGTATTCAAGGACGACAGAGATATATTGTGGTTAGCCCATAAACAAGGATTGACTGCCTGGGACTTAAAAAATGATTCACTACACTGGTTCGACGTAAACAACGGATTGTGTGACAATCTCATTAACAGTATAACCCAAGACAATCATGGTAACATGTGGCTTGCAACAAGTAACGGATTGTCTATATTGGAAGTAACCCCAGACACCCAGGAAGGAGTAGACTTTTCTTTCAAGAATCTTTCTACCAGAGACGGATTGCCAGAAAATCATTTCAACTCCCATTCCGCTTGTAAATTGTCCAGCGGAGATTTACTGCTGGGAGGCACCAGTGGCTATACATCTATAAATCCGAACAAGCTGACCGAAAAGAGCCGACCGCTGGCAAAGGTGTATTTTACAAATCTGACCATTGGCAATCAACATATAGAAGTAGACTCAATATATGAAGGGCGTAAACTATTAACAACTGTACTTGGCAGAACCCCATCATTGTCTGTCAGATATGACGATTATTTAATCTCCATCGAATTTGCCGCAGGCGATTTGCTGAATGCTGATAAAATAAGATATGCCTATAAACTGGAAGGATTAAATACCCAATGGTACTATACAAACGAGAACAAAGTAGCTTTCACCACCCTTCCTCCTGGCAATTACAAACTATTGATTAAAGCTTGTAACAGTGACGGTATATGGAATGACGAAGCTAGTGAGTTGAATATAACCGTTTCATCTCCAATATATTTATGTAATGTTGCTATCATCTTATACATATTGTTTGCCATTGGTATAATATCCTATGTAATATACCGATTCAAAAAGCATCACAACATAAGACTGGAGCAACAACGAGCAAAACTGGAGCAAGAACAAAAGTTGCTCCTGAATGAGATGAAGCTAAAGTTCTTTACAAATATAAGCCATGATTTACGTACACCACTGACGCTTATCATTAGCCCGTTACAAATGTTATTGTCAGAAACCCTGGATGACGGAATACGCAAAAAACTAAATACAATCAATAAAAATGCACAACAATTACTTACATCGATAAACTCTCTGCTTGATTTCCGGAAACTGGATGTAGGAGCCGAGACAGCTCATTACAAATCGGGAGATATTGTCAACTTTATCCGCGAGATTTGCAGTACTTTTCAAGAGTATGCTCTTGACCATACCATCAGCTTCTGTTTCATGTGCGAAGTAGAAAACCTGAACATGTCCTTCGATCCGGTTAAAATAAAAAAAGTAATGAACAACTTGTTGTCCAATGCCTTCAAATACACTCCTGATAAAGGAGAAATCAATGTACATCTTTATCGCGAAGATGACAATGTATGCATCTGTGTGGCAGACAACGGACAAGGTATCATAGACAAAGACAAGAAACATATCTTCGAACGTTTTTATCAGGTGCAACAAACTTCGGAAAAAACCGGCAGTGGAATCGGCCTGCATATTGCAAACGAATATGTACATCTACACAAAGGAACAATCTCCGTTACAGACAATTTTCCTAAAGGTTCCGTATTTACCGTTAAATTGCCTATCGTCACATATGCCAGTGAAAAGGAGGAATTACTTCCGGAACTGCTAAACAATGACAAAGCTCCGAATGAACTTCCCGTTCCAAATGCGGAAGAATTGCGGTATACCATCTTGTTGGTGGACGACAACAAGGATTTCTGTAGTTTCATGTCTGAATACCTGTCCGATGAATACGCCATACAGGTTGCCTACAATGGAGCAGAGGCATTGAAGATATTAGAAAAAAACAGTGTCAATATTGTAATAAGCGACATCATGATGCCAGTGATGAATGGAACAGAGCTATGTCGGCAAATCAAAACAAACATGCAATGGTCCCACATTCCCGTTATATTGCTTACAGCCCGTATGGCAGAAGAATACAAAAGTGAAGGATTTGAGCAAGGAGCCGATGACTATATCGTAAAGCCTTTTGACTTCAAATTACTAAAGCTGCGCATCAGGAAATTTATTGAATGGACAGAAAAAAGCCATCGTAAATTCAGTCAGAAAATAGAAGTGACACCTAATGAAATAACAATCACTCCACTAGACGAACAATTTATTGAAAAAGCTATCAAAATAGTAGAAGAGCGCATGAGTGATTCCGACTTCTCTGTGGAAATGTTAGGAGCAGAATTGGGGTTGAGTCGTAGCCATCTCTACAAAAAGCTGATGTGTATCACCGGTAAAGGTCCGGCAGAATTCATCCGGATTATCCGTTTGAAGCGCAGTAAGCAACTTCTAAAGGAAAGCCAGAAACAAATTGCAGAAATTGCCTATGAGGTGGGATTCAGTTCTCCAAAAAGGTTCACTGTAAACTTCAAGAATGAATTTGGAATATCACCATCTGATTACATCCGCAGTCTAAAATGATAACTTGAAACATAAAGGTATGTTATTTGAGACATGATAGACCTATGCTATTATGATAACTTTCCATATTTGCAGTAGCTTTTAATAACAGTTATTTTTAAATCTTAAATTAAAGTATTATGAAGTTACACGCAAATGTATGCTCTCAATGGGAATGGACAAAATTGAGACAATTGCTTGTTATCGTGTTACTAGGTTTGGGTATTGTTTCCACGTATGGACAAACCAAAACAGTATCCGGTATCGTTAAATCAGAATCGGGCGGTGAGCCACTTGTAGGAGCCACCGTCAAAGTGAAAGAAACCAATACGGGCGGCATTACCGACATCGACGGCCGTTACACCATCCAGGCAAATCTGGGACAAACATTGATAGTCTCTTACATCGGCTACCGCACCAAAGAGGTGAAAGTAGAGCGCACCACCCGCATCGACATACTGCTGCAAGAAGACAATGAGATGCTGGACGAAGTAGTAGTAGTGGGATACGGTACGATGAAACGCAGTGACCTGACCGGTTCCGTAGTCAGCGTGACGGGTGACGAACTGAAAAAGTCCGTAGTCACCTCGCTCGACCAAGCTTTGCAAGGACGTGCCGCCGGTGTGCAGGTGACCCAGAATTCCGGAACTCCGGGTGGCGGTATCTCGGTCAGCATCCGTGGTATCAACTCCTTGAACGGCAACGAACCGCTCTACGTTATCGACGGTGTAGCCATCTCAGGCAACAACACCAGCAACAGCAGCGTGCTCAGTTCCATCAACCCTGCAGACATCGTTTCCATGGAAGTATTGAAAGATGCATCGGCCACAGCCATCTATGGTAGCCGCGCCTCCAACGGTGTAGTACTCATCACCACCCGTCAGGGCGAAGAGGGCAAAACGAAGGTCTCCTACGAAGGTTACTATGCCTTGCAACAGCTTCCCAAGAAACTGGAAACACTGACACTCCCCGAATATGCAGTTTACCAGAACCTCCGCGCCGCCACCATCGGCTTCGGTGCACGCGAAGAGTTCAAAGACCCCTCACTCCTCAGCCGCGGTACCGACTGGCAGAATGAAATCTTCCGCACTGCCCCGATGCACAACCATCAGATAAACATCTCCGGAGGTTCGAAGAGCATGAAATACTCGCTCTCCGGCGGCTACATGCAGCAAGACGGTATTGTATTCGGTTCGGACTTTGAGCGTTTCTCTTTCCGCGTCAACATGGACAACGACATCAACAAGTGGCTCACCACCGGCTTGCGCGCCTCCGTAGCCCGTACACAGCAGACCAACAACGTAGACGGTTCGGGTGCCATCTACAATGCCCTGAACCAGCTCCCCGAAGTGCCTGCCCGCAACCCGGACGGCAGTTTCGGCATGCAGACGGAGAACATGTATGGAACTTACTTCTCCAACCCCCTCTCCGACCTTATCCAAAATGAAAACTATAGTCGCAACACACAAGTCTATGTCAACGCCTTTGCCGACATCAAGCTGTGGAAAGGACTCGTATTCCGCACGGAATATGCCGCCAACTTCAATTACAGCAACGACTATAAGTTTACCCCCTCCTACGACTACGAGCACTTCAAGCAGCAGTCGTCAGCAAGCCGTGGAGCCGGCAACGGAAGCAACTGGACATTGAAAACTTACTTTACTTATAATAATACCTTCGGCAAACACGGCCTCTCTGCCATGCTGGGACACGAAGCGCAAGAAAACAAGTACGAGTCGCTGAGCGGCAGCCGTACCAACTTCCTCTTCAACTCCGTACACGAACTGGATGCGGGTGATGCCACAACAGCAAAAGCCAACAGTTCCCGTGGTTCATCCGCCATCGAATCATACTTCGGCCGTCTGAACTACAACTACGACGACCGCTACTTGCTGACCGCTACGCTCCGTGCCGACGGTTCGTCTTCGTTTGCCAAAGAAAGTCGTTGGGGTTGGTTCCCTTCGGTAGCATTGGCTTGGAAAGTCAACAACGAAGCTTTCCTCAAAGATGTGGAAGCCATCAACTCACTGAAACTCCGCCTGGGTTGGGGTGTAGTAGGTAACCAATGGGCGGGTTCCTATGCCTACGGCGTCACCATGGCTTCGGCAGCCTCCATCTGGGGTACTGGTTTCTATGCAGGCAACTATCCTAATCGTGAACTGAAGTGGGAAGAAACAAACTCCTTCAATGTAGGACTCGACCTCGCCCTCTTCAACAACCGCATAGAGTTCATCGCCGATGCTTATTACAAGAAAACGGACAATCTGCTGATGCAAGCTTCTCTTCCTACCTACGTAAGCGGTCTGATTCGTGCACCGTGGGTCAATGCCGGTGCCATGACCAACAAAGGTGTAGAATTTACCCTGAACACGCACAACATCCAGACACGTGATTTCACCTGGACCTCAGGACTCACCTTCTCCATCAACCACAACGAAGTGACGAAGCTCTACTCCGAATCATCCGCTATTTCGGGAATCAACGGTTCGGAAACACTGACCTACACCATGGTGGGCGAACCGGTCGGGCAGTTCTACGGCTATAAAGTAATCGGTATGTTCAAGGAAGAAGGAGATTTCTACAAGAAAGGTGCCGACGGCAACTTCCTGCTCGACGAAACGGGCAACCGCATCCAAGTAGCCATCCCGAAAGACCAGACCATCGGCAAATCGGGCATCTGGGTAGGTGACTACATCTATGAAGACCGCGACAACAACGGTGTAATTGATGAGAAAGACCGCACGTTCCTCGGCAATCCGGCACCCAAATTCACGTTCGGCTTCAACAACTACCTTTCTTATAAAGGATTTGACCTCAACATCTTCCTGAACGGCTCGGTGGGCAATAAGGCTATCAACCTGATTCGCCGCACCTTCACCGATCCCATGCGTAACAGCAACCTGCTGAAAGAAGCTACCGGCATTGCCCAAATCGCCATGCACGACCCCGAAGTGGGCGACGAGGTACTTTCCAATGTTTACGTGGCCAACGCCGATGCAGCCAAAGTACAACGCATCACTACCAGTAGCGCCAACGACAACAACCGTATCTCCGACCGCTTTGTTGAAGACGCTTCCTACCTCCGCATAAAAAACATCTCGCTGGGGTACACCTTCCCACAGAAATGGTTGCGCCGTTTGCAGATAGACCATCTGCGCCTCTACGTCAACATCCAGAACCTCTGTACCATCACAGGCTACAAAGGCTACGATCCCGAAATAGGCGCTTTGAACTACAATGTATTGCTACGTGGTGTGGACGATGCGCGCTATCCTTCGCAACGTATCTATACATTTGGCCTTAACTTCAATTTCTAATGAGCCAGACAAATCATTTATCATTTAAAATCTCAATATAGTTATGAAACACAGATTTCTAACCCTTATATCATCGCTCCTTCTGCTTACGGCATGCAGCGACTCATTTTTGGAACGTGCTCCCGAAGGAAACTACGTAGATGTGACATACTACACTTCCGACGATGCACTCGAACAAGCCACTGCACCGCTTTACAACCGTGCATGGTTCGACCTCAACTCCCGCGCCATCGTGCCGCTGGGCAGTAACCGTGCCAACGATAACTTCAGTCGCTGGGGAGCTCCCGAGTTCACCAACTTCAAGGTGACAGCCCTGAGCGAAAACCTTGCCAATGCATGGACAGGTTTCTACTCGGTCATTACAATGGCCAATGCAGTTATCAGTGATGTGCAGACCAAATGTAGCAACAGCGTAAGCGAACGTGCCAAGCGCACAGCCATTGCCGAAGCCCGCCTGATGCGTGCTTGTGCCTACTTCTACATGGTTCGCCTCTGGGGACCGGTTATCATCATCGAAGACAACGACAAAGTGGTTGCCAATCCCATGCAACCGCTCCACCGCGAAGAAGATGTGCTGGAACTCGTTATTCGTGACCTCACTTATGCAGTCGAGAATCTTCCTGAAGTGGCAACCGCCAAAGGACGTGTCAACGCATGGGGTGCAAAAGGCATGCTTGCCAAAGTCTACCTCGCCCGCTCAGGCTGGAAAGGAGGCACACGCGACAACGCCGACCTGGAGAAAGCCAAGGAACTGGCCGCCGACGTGATAAACAACAGCGGCATCAGCCTTTACGAAAACTATGAAGACCTCTTCAAGTATAAGCACAACAACAATCCCGAATCGCTCATTGCCATGCAGTGGGTGCCACTGGGTGATTGGGGCGTATGCAACACTCTGCTTGCCGACCTCGCCGGCAACAGCAAGATGACCGGCGGTGTAAACGTATGGAGCAGCTATCAGGCAAGTATAGATATGCTCCAGCAATATGAGTTGGGCGACACTATCCGCCGCAACGCCACCTTCTGCACACCGGGTACATACTATTCATACATCTGCATTGCCGACGGTGGTTATACTTACGACGGCGCCACCTCTTGCATTAAAAAAGGTGTACCGGGCGGTCCGGACGACGACAACGACGGTTATATCCAGTCCATGAACTCTCCGCTCAACACCTACATCCTACGCCTTGCCGATGTTTACCTGACCTATGCCGAAGCTTGTCTGGGCAACAGCGAAGAACTGACCGGTGGTCCCGGCCTGGAAGCATTGAACCAGGTGCGCGACCGTGCACGTATCCCCCGCAAGGAACGCGTAACCTTCGAAGACATCATTCGCGAACGCCGCGTAGAGTTCTCGATGGAGTATTGTAACTGGTATGACATGGTATCGTGGTATCACTGGAAACCCGACTACATGCTGAATTACTTCCAGAACCAACACCGCGGCTACACAGTAGACCTCATCGTGAAAGACGAAGACGGTTACCTCCACTTCGGCAAGAAAGAAGGCGACACTTTCCTCGAAGGCATAGAAAATTGGCAGGAACCGGGCGAGAACATCGAAATCCACCACGGCAACATCCTGATGCCTTATCCGGAAAGCGATGTCATCCAGAATCCGCTACTGAACGAAGAACCGGTAGCATACGAATTCAGTGAATAAACCAAGTTATACATTCATTATCTCAAATAACGACTTTAATATGAAATATATACATTTTCCTTTTGTGTTGCTCACCATCCTGTTGGCATGCAACCTTTTCACCGCCTGCAACGATGACGAGGGCGGCGGTGTTCCCGTAATCCACCACATCCGTCTTGTCGACCCAGAGAAGGCCGACAGTACGTTCACCGATGTAAATCCGGGCACCATGATTGTAGTCATCGGCGAAAATCTGAATGATGTGCGGAAAGTGTTCATCAACGAACAAGAAGTTTCGTTCAATAGCAACTACGGCACTTCCACCAGTCTCATCCTCACTATCCCCGGCGAATTGCAACTGACGGGTGCCAACCCCGAACTGAAAGGCGAACTGCGTATCGAGACCTCGCACGGCATTGCCACGTACTCCATGCATGTACTCTCGCCCGCACCCTACATCACCCGTGTAGCCACAACCTTCCCCGTGGAGACGGGCACGCCTCTGCGCATCGTGGGCGGTAACTTCTACGAAATTCAGCGCGTTTATTTCACCACTGCCGTGGACGACATCACCAATGCACCTGTTTCGGTAGAAGTAACGGACTACACGGTAAACAAGAACTTTGACGAAATATCATTCAATGCTCCCGCAGGCCTGATTGATGAAGGCAGTCTGGTAGTGGAGTGCTATACCGCATCCGCATTTACTCCCTTCCGTCGCACAGCCCTCCCACCAAGTATCAGCAAGGTAAGCTCCATGATGCCTATCACGGGTACCACAGTTACCGTACTGGGACAGAATTTTATGGATATCGCCTCCATCACAATGGGCAATCGCTCGGTAGATCTCTCTACTGTTACCGTAAGCGAAGCTAACGATATGCTTACCTTTACCATGCCGCGTGCACCGCAAGGCACTTGCTCACTCGCCATTACCACAATGGGCGGTACTGCCGAAGTTCCGGGCTTCTATCCTTTGGAGAATATAGTATTGAACTATGACAACATCGGTTGGTTCTCCTGGGGCGGGCAAGCTGTACCCGTCACTGCCGACGGTACAGCAGCTCCTTTCTTCTCGGATGGTAAATGCTACAGCATATCAGGGGAACTTTCAGCATGGAATTACTGGTGGGGCCAATTGCAGAACGGTGCCGTATGGGGCATTGACACAGCCTTCCTGCCTACCGATACACCGACTTCCGAACTGGCTTTGCAGTTCGAATGCTTCGTGGCAGTGGAATATGGCGAAGGTCCTGTATTCCGCATCTACCTCAAAGGGAATGAGGCTCACAACTACACGAACTATCGTCCGGTGAGCGACTTCACCGGAAAAACCGAAGTAGGCCAATGGATGCAGTGCAGCATTCCGCTCTCCGAACTGGTAGACGAAACCACTTGGGGCGAGTTCCAAAAACGTGACGGTGACGAGTTGGCACTCCAGATGACAAACCCCAGCGAAAACGGTCCATACAACATCGAAATGTATTTTGATAATTTCCGAGTTGTCAAGATACAATAATTTGAATTAAATTCTGGCACAGGATTACACAAAGTGACACCTTCTTTTAAACTCTTAGACGCTGATTCAATTGAATCAGCGTCTAAAAATAAATACACCGAAATTATTAAAACGAAATTTTACCGATACCATGACACAAATCTTCAAGAAAACCTTATTAACCAGCCTGGTTCTATTTCTGATGACAGCTTGCTCTGACGATAAAAAGGAGCTGAAAATCATCGTAGAGCCTACTTCTTTCCATTTTGAACAAACGGGTGGTAGCAAGAAATTCGGTATCACCCCCAATGAACCAGCCACTTTCCAAAGTTCGGAAGCATGGTGCAAAGTAACCTCGGAAAGCAGCACTCCCGTACAGGCAATCTATAACATAACCGTAGAACCCAACACTACGCCCGACGTGCGCAACGCCATCATCACCGTCAGCGTAAAGGAGCATATACAAGAAATCAACGTGGAGCAGGCGGCCTATATCCAAAGCGATGAACCGGAAAAATACACTGTACGCGAGAATCTCACAACCCACCAACTGATTAACGAAATGGGACTGGGCATCAACCTAGGCAACACGCTGGATGCCGTGGGCGACTGGATAGACCCAAGCAACATTCTCAATTACGAACAAGCATGGGGAAGCCCTATTATCACACAAGAAATCATTGAAGGATATGCCAAAGCGGGCTACTCATCTCTGCGCATACCGGTCAGCTGGGGCAATCTGCTGTCCGACGACTTCAAAGTGCATCCTGACCTGATGGACCGCGTAGAGAAAATCCTAAACTGGACCCTCGACTGTGGCATGGTGGCTATCATCAATATCCACCACGAAAACGAATGGATTAAACAAGTACCCACCGACAGCAAAGCAAAAGAAAAATTCACTTCCATCTGGAAACAGATATGTGAACGCTTCGAAAAGTACGGTGACCACTTACTGTTCGAGCCAATGAATGAAATCGGATACGATGAGATTTGGACTCCGTGGGGCGGTAGTGAAGCCGACAAGGCAAAGGCACTGGGATACGTGAACGACCTCAACCAGCTCTTTGTCGACATAGTAAGAAACAGTGGCGGCAACAACGCCAAACGTCATCTGTTGGTGGAAATCTACAACACCAACTTGGAGTATGCTTACGACCCCTTGTTCAAGATGCCGAATGATCCCGCAAACCGACTTGCTCTTACAGTGCATTACTATACTCCCGCAAACTTTGCCATACTGGGTGGAGGCGAGGTTGTCGATTGGGGTGTAGGCCGGGAAAGCTGGGGAACGGAAGCTGACTTCAAGGAACTGAACGACAATATGGACCTACTGAAGAAGAATTGCGTAGACAAAGGAATCCCCGTCATCATAGGCGAATATTGCGCCGACTCCAGAAACAGAACAAAGGAAGTGATAAGACTCTTCTGTGTTTCCGTAACCGAAGCCATCTACTCGCGCGGCATGTGCCCAATGCTATGGGACACTCCGGGGGGACAATACAACCGACAGACTTGCCAGTTCGACGACCCTCTCTTCTTAGAAGAAATGATGGCTATTCCGGTTAAATATCCACGGAATTAAACAAATATTCATAATCAATAATCAAATAAAAATGAACAGAATCAGCACTTGTTTCGCCAGCCTATTGCTTTCTTGTGCATTGACGGCACAAGCACAGCAATATCAACTGAATTCACCGGACGGAAAACTAATTGTCAACATCGAAGCCGGACAAGCCCTCAACTGGGCGATTGCCCACGACGGTACCACCGTTCTTTTGCCTTCAGACATTGCCATGCAATGCACTGAATCTGAGGGAAAGCCCATTGCTTTCACCTTCGGCAAAGATGTGAAGGTGACCAAAGCTACCCGCACTTCCGTCGACACTTCCTTCCCCACTCCTTTCTACAAAAAGGCGAGTGTGAAGGACACTTATAACCAACTCACGCTGAAATGCCGTAACGGCTATAGCATACAGTTCCGCGCCTACGACGACGGAGCCGCCTATCGTTTTGTTTCCGAACTGCGCAAACCTTTCTGCGTGAAGGACGAGATTGCCGAGTTCAACTTCGACCGCGATTACCACGCTTTCGTGCCCTATATTAACGACAATCGCGCCGGCGAGCGTTACTGCTACTCCTTCGAGTCCTACTACGATGAGGCCCCCCTCTCTCGCATGTACAAAGACTCGCTTGCCATTACTCCGCTGATGGTAGAACTGGAGAACGGAAAGAAAGCCGTCATTATGGAAGCCGGATTGTCCAACTATCCCGGCATGTTCCTCACTGCCAACCCACAGATGCCCCACGGAGTGAAGGCAGAATTCGCCCCCTATCCACTGGAAACAGTCATCGGAGGCTATGACCGCTTGAACCTCGTCCCTACCAAACGTGCCGACGTTATCAGCAAGCCCAACAATGCCCCCTACTTCTGCCCCAACGGGCGTCCCACAGGGAAACAGACCTATCCTTGGCGTGCCGTGCTTGTTGTTACCCACGACACACAACTCGCCAACAACGACATGATGCAACGCCTCGCACCCGAATGCCGCATCGCTGACACATCCTGGATTAAACCCGGAAAAGTGGCATGGGACTGGTGGAATACTTGTAACCTGACCGGCGTGGACTTCAAGGCAGGCATGAATACGCCCACCTATAAAAAATACATCGACTTTGCCGCCGAAAACCAGCTGGAGTATATCATCATCGACGAAGGTTGGAGCGGAAAGGAATCATTAATGGAAGACATCAGTCCCGAAATCAATCTCGAAGAACTGGTGGCATACGGCAACCAAAAGGGCATAGGCATCATCCTCTGGGCAAGCTGGCGCAATCTTACGGGAGGAGGCGACATCTCCCCTGCCGTGGAACAAGTTATCAGCCACTACGCACAAATGGGAATCAAAGGTTTCAAAATTGACTTCTTCGACCGCGACGACCAACTCGCCATCTCTTCTACCGAACAACTCGCAGCATGTGCCGCCAAGCATCACATGTTGCTTGACCTACACGGACTGAAACCCTTCGGCATCCAGCGCGCCTATCCCAACATCCTCAACTTTGAAGGTGTGAAAGGACTGGAAAACAGCAAGTGGGAGCCCATCGTGAACGGTGCACCCTTGCATGACTTCCCGCGCTACGACGTTACCGCCCCCTATCTGCGCCAACTCGCCGGTCCGATGGACTATACGCCGGGAGCTATGGTAAATGCCACCCGTTCCCTGTTCCGCTCCGTCAACGACCACCCCATGAGTCAAGGTACACGTGTACACCAGATGGCTATGTACACCGTCTTCGAAGCACCCTTGCAGATGCTTGCCGACAGTCCCAGCAAATACATGAAGGAACAGGAATGCACCGACTTCATCGCCAAGGTTCCCACTACCTTTGACGAAACCATTGCTCTTGATGGTAAAATAGCCGAATACATCACGATAGCACGCCGCAAAGGAAACACTTGGTTTGTAGGCAGCATGACCAACTGGACTCCGCGTAGCTGCACCATCGACCTCTCCTTCCTCAGCGAAGGCAACTACGAAGCCGAAATCTTTGCCGACGGCATCAATGCCGACCGTGAAGCTACCGACTATAAAAAAGAAGTACGCATCGTCACTGCCAAAGACAAACTCAATGTACAACTGGCACCCGGCGGTGGATGGACAGCACGAATTACAAAAAAATGAATCTGAGAAAACTGTTTCTGCCATTGTGTTCAGTAGCCTTGTGCCTGCAATCCTATGCACAAGACAAATCCTTCCTTAAGGATATGCTCTGGTATATAGACAACCCTTCTGTATTTGAAAAAGGACAAGAGGAAGGACACGCTTGGCATATGCCCGAAAAGAGCATGCTACTGAATGGGACATGGAAGTTTTTCTGGTGCGATACACCGGAAGGGATACCTGCACACTTTTTTAACCCCGAATTCCCGGATAAGCAATGGGGCGACATCAAAGTTCCCTCAAACTGGGAAATGCAAGGTTATGGTGACAAGCTGTTCAGAAATGTATCTGCTCCCTTCGGGGTGAATCCACCACATGCTCCCAAAGAGTATAACCCTACCGGACTATACCGGCGAACATTCAAGGTACCTGCAAGTTGGGCAGCAAAAGACCAGATATTTTTAAGGTTCGAGAAAGTGGCATCCGCTTCTTTTGTATGGGTCAACGGTCATGAAGTGGGCTACAATGAAGGAGCACAAGAACCTGCCGAATACAACATCACTCCTTATTTGAAGCCGGGCGAAAACACGCTGGCTGTCTGTGTACTAAAGTATTCGGACGGCTATTACCTGGAAGGACAAGATTATTGGCGACTGGCCGGAATCTTTGACGACGTATGGTTGTACGCCACACCTGCTGTCAGGATATTCGACTGGCAAGTAATCACAGAGTTTGATAATACGTATACCGATTCGCAGTTAAGTATTCAGGTAAAAATCAAGGACTACCAAAAGAAGCCAAATGAGAATTATGGATTGAAAGCTTACTTAAAGGATAAAAACGGCAAGATTATCTGTAACTTTTCCGCAGCTCCATTTGAAATGGACGCTGCGGAAAAGACAATACAGTTGCATACCTTGGTACAAGAACCCCGGAAATGGACAGCCGAGACACCCGAGCTTTATACGCTCGGTCTGGAATTATCCAATCCGGCCGGTCTGCAGAAAGACAAGATAGAAACGGTCATCGGATTCAAAAAGACGGAAATCAAAGACGGTGTTTTTTATCTTAACGGTATCCCACTGAAAGTCAATGCACAAAATTCGCACATGCAGCATCCCGAAGAGGGACATGTCATGGACGAAGCCACCATACGCAAGGATTTTGAATTGTTGAAACAGTTTAATTTCAATGCCGTACGTACCTCTCACTATCCTCCGGTGAATAAGTATTTGGAACTGGCCAATGAATACGGGCTTTATATCATAGACGAGGTGGGCGATGAAGCCCATGCCTCGGAATGGATTTCAAGTCTCCCGGAATACGAAGAGATGTATCGCGAGCGATGCCGCAGAATGGTGTTACGGGACAGAAACCATCCCTGCGTCTTGTTCTGGAGCGCAGGAAACGAAAGCGGTGAAGGTATCAACATTACCCACACCATTGAAGAAGGGAAATCGCTGGACCCCACCCGCTTCTGGATGTATGGCGGAAATGCATTCTCCCATCCGGCAGAAGATATTATCGGACCCCGTTACCCTACTCCTATGGAACTGGAAATGCAGGTAGGCATAGGAGAGGATTCCCGACCATCGTTTATGGATGAATACTTATCGGTTGCAGGCAATGCCGGCGGTGCCCTGGACGATTATTGGGAAGCCATCTACCGACATCCCCGCCTGATAGGAGGGGCCATCTGGGATTTTGTAAGTCCGGGACTGACCGAACGGATAAGGCAAGTGGACGACCTTTCGCCCTTCCATACTCCCGCCCATCTGATGGGAAATGCCCGCTTGGTGAAGGAAGGAAAGAACACGGTGCTGGACTTGAACGGTCACGACCAATGGGTAGAGGTCTATCGTGCAGACAATGTGGAGTTGAACAGTAATGAACTGACACTCACTTGCAGAATCTACCCCCGGAAACTGGTAAGCAGTTGCGGCTCATTCATCACAAAAGGCAATTATCAGTTCGGGCTGCAACAACGCGGTAAAGACAAACTGGAATTTTATATCTATACTGATAAAAAGCATTCCGTATGCGCCTCCTTGCCTACTGACTGGGAATACAACTGGCATCAAGTGACGTGCGTCTACGACGGACAGAAAATGTCCATCTATATAGACGGAGCAGAAAAGGCCTCCACACAAGCATCGGGCAATATCCGGAACTTCCCCTACCCCGTCAACATCGGTCGGAATGCAGAAACACACGGCCAAGAGACTTCGGTCTACATCTGCGATGCTCAAATGGACGAAGTCGGCATTTTCGCCAAGGCACTGACTTCCTCTTTTCACCCGGAAGAAGCCGCTCTGTGGCTAGATTTTGAGCAAGAGACGGAAAATGGTACATTCTACAGTTACGGCATCGGTGCACGTACGTACGGCAGCATCTGGCCCGACCGTAGCGTACAGCCCGAAATGTGGCAAATGAAGAAAACCGGACAACCTCTTTCTTTTTCCATGTCGGATGTGACAGAGGGAGTCGTTGAGTTATGGAATCGCAATCATTATACAAATGCTTCCCGATATGCCATACGATGGGAATTGAAAGAAGATGACAAGGTTATTCAATCGGGCGACTTGGCACTCTCAACAGCGCCGCTTAGCCAAGAGCTGGTGCACATACCTTATAAGAAGCCAGCCCTGATTCCCGGCAAAGAATACCGCCTGATGCTTCATGCCGTCCTGAAAAAAGATGAATTGTGGGCAAAAGCCGGACATGAGGTGGCATGGGAAGAACTTGAACTGCCTTGGAGCCTGCCATGCTCTTCGGAAGAAAAGGCTCAAGGCGTACCTTCCTATTCACTTTCGGAGAAAGAATTGGTTGTCTCCGGAGATGGCTTCAAATATGTATTCAACCGTACCGACGGACAACTGACGTCGATGGTTGTTCAAGATATGGAACTGCTGGAATCACCGCTCCGGCTGAATCTTTGGCGTGCCCCGCTGGCCAATGAGCTGGACAACTGGAATGCCTCCAGCGCCCGCTCCTCCAACTGGAAAGAAGGTTACGGATACACGGTAGCCACAGAAATGTATTCTGCAGGGATTGACCGCCTGACACATCAGCCCCTCTCTTTTTCGGTGTCCGAAACCACCGAAGGCGTACATATACACATCATTGATGCGGAATTGATGGGCAAAGGAGAAAAAGAGAAAAAAGACCTCTACATCGAAGGAGTACAGAACAACGGCATCATCAACCACTATGAGTATATTATCAATAGTGAAGGGACGATAGAGATACGCCATGTATTGAAGCCTGAAGGGAAAATGCCGCTTTGGTTTCCTCGCATAGGACTTACGCTGACCGTAAGCGATGCGCTCGACCAAGTGAAATGGTACGGCCGAGGACCGCAAGAGAACTATCCGGACCGGAAAACCGGCTATCCGATGGGGATATATGCCTCTACCGTACAAGCTATGTACGAGCCCTATCTAATGCCACAAGATTACGGATTGCGGACAGATGTACGCTGGCTGCAACTGACCACGGACAAAGGCATCGGCCTTCAATTCAAGATGAACGAATGGTTCAACTTCAACATTTATCCGTACAGCACAGACAATCTGACGAAAGCGATGTATACCTACCAATTGCAGAAGCAGAAAGGCATGACCCTGAATCTCGATTATGCCACTACCGGGGTCGGCTGTACGGCCCGCGGTGTATTCGGTGCTTACAAGGTGATGCCGCAGGAATATCGGAGAACCATCAGCATAAGACCTATGATGAAATAAAAATATTGTATCGGACTGGTAAGATTATGAAAAACAAAAATTACTTTATTCTATTAGTGTTGTTTTTAAGCGCTTTACAAATAAAAGCGCAGTATTCATTCGACAACGTGCTTTATGGTGCAGCCTACTATCATGAATATATGCCCTATGAGCGACTGGATGAAGATATCCGGCTGATGAAAAGAGCCGGCCTGACAGTAGTGCGCGTTGGAGAATCTGCCTGGGGAGTATTTGAGCCGCAAGAAGGAAATTTTGAATTTGAATGGATGGACCGCATTCTGGACAAGATGCATGCAGCAGGAATCAAAGTCATCTTGGGAACTCCCACCTATTCCATTCCTGCATGGCTGGCATACAAACACCCGGAAGTGCTGGCAGAACACGCCAAAGGAAACAAAGCCTATTATGGAATCAGACAGAACATGGATTTTACAAACCCGACCTACCAATTCTATTGCGAACGGATTATCCGCAAGATGCTGGAAAGATATGCACAGCATCCGGCAGTCATCGGGTATCAAGTGGACAACGAAACAGAAGCGCGCGGAGTAAACAACAGAGACTATTTCTTCGGATTCAGGAACTACATCAAACAGAAATTCAACAATGACCTGAATCTGCTTGCCAAGGAATGGGGAATGAACTACTGGGGAATGAACATCAACACCTGGGAAGAGTTCTATCCGCGCGATGGAGTGACAAGCCCCTCGTACAAGAATGAATGGGAACGCTATAACCGGAAGGAAGTGGCCGATTTTCTGAATTGGCAGTGCGACCTTGTAAATGAATACAAGCGTAAAGACCAATTTGTCACCCACTGCTTTATGCCCGACTTCCATAATATAGACCAAGTGGAAAGTTTCAGGCAGATGCAATATCCTGCCATCAATGTCTATCACGATGTACAGGATAAACAAGACGGCCAGCGCATCGCTTATGCCGGTGACTTCGTGCGCACCGTGGTCGACAACAATTACATCGTCATGGAAACCAACGCACAAGGCATCGGCTGGGATGCCCGCACCCAGTTTCCTCCCTACGACAACCAGTTGCGGCAGAATGTGTACGCACATTATGCTTCCGGAGCCAATATGGTGGAATACTGGCACTGGTCTACCCTGCACTACGGGCAGGAGACATACTGGCGAGGCGTGCTGGGCCATGACCTCCAGCCCAACCGCATATACAAGGAATTCACCACCACCGCCAAAGAGTTGGAAAGAATAGGCAGCCACATCGTGAACTTGAAAAAGAAAAACCGGGTAGCTATCCTCTACAGTCATGATTCTTATCATGCTCTCGGCTTCATGCCCTACACTTACAAGAGCAATTATCCCATTGATATGGTGCATAAAGCCCTCTATTTCCAAAACATAGAAACGGACATCATCCCTTGTGACAAGACAACCGATTTCAGCGGATATGACATGCTTGTCATTCCCCCTTTGTATGTGGCTACCGACCAATTGCTATTAGCCATTGATGAATTCGTACAGTCCGGCGGACACGTGGTAATGATGCACAAAAGCGGTTACTGCAATGAGCACTCCGCAGTTCGGGCCACCTTGGCTCCCGGGCCGCTACGCAAAGCCTGCGGCTTCCATTACCAGGAATTCTCCACTATCGGTGACTTATCATTAAAGGATAACCCCTTTCAATTAGAGGGAAAGAACCAGATAAGCGACTGGTATGAATTCCTGATTCCCGAGACAGCCACCCCGTTGGCTTATGCAGAGCATCCGTTCTTCGGCAAATGGCCCGTTGTCACCGAAAACAAGTATGGCAAAGGCAAACTGACCTACATAGGAGCCTACCCTTCGCAGGAATTGCTGAATGCCATCGTGCGAAAGGCAGCCATCCATGCCGGTATCATCTCTTCAGAGAGCGACGTGTTCCCCATCATACAGCGTTCGGGAATAAACAAAGCCGGAAAAGCCATCCGTTACTTCTTCAATTACAGCAGCGAGAGTAAAGAAATCACTCATAACTATCCGACATCCAAAGAGCTGATTTCCGGCAAGACTGTAAAAGAAGGAGACCATGTAACATTGCCCCCCTGGGGAGTTCTCATCATGGAAGTTTATTGACCATCAGAAAACATGAGAAAAAATGAGAAAAAAGATATTTGCCTTTCTATTGCTAAGTGCCCTATATGCCGGCGCCCAAGAAGCTCCGGACTGGGAGAATCCTATTGTAGTCGGCATCAACAAAGAGCCGTATCATGCCACACTGACATTGCCTTCGCAAAAAGTCGATTGCAAAGAAATCATATCCCTGAACGGCAAGTGGCGATTCCAATGGTCTGCCGACCCGGGAAAGCGCCCGGCCGACTTCTACAAGAATGATTTCAATACCGACACATGGGATACCATCACAGTGCCGGGAGCATGGCAATTGCAAGGTTATGGGAAACCTATCTATTCCAACGTAAACTATCCCTTCCAGAAGGATGCACCCAGAGTGACAAGCGAGCCTCCCGCCGAATATTACAGTTACGGGCACAGAAATCCCACAGGCTCTTATGTCACCACGTTCGAAGTGACGCCCGATATGAAAGACAAGTGCCTATACCTTCACTTTGAAGGAGTAAAATCGGCCATGTATGTCTGGGTAAACGGAGAGCGGGTAGGCTACAGCCAGAATTCGATGTCGCCTGCCGAGTTTGACATAACCGAATTTGTGAAGAACGGAGCCAATCGTCTGGCAGTGGAAGTGTATCGGTGGTCGGACGGCAGTTATCTGGAAGACCAGGACATGTGGCGGCTTAGTGGAATACTCAGGCCGGTAGAGCTATGGGTACGTCCCCGGACAAATATCCGGGACTATAGGTTCAGCAGCGACTTGTCGGACGACATGCGTTCAGCTACATTCGGAACCGAAATTTGGATAAGAAACCAGACCGACCGCAAAGTAAAAGACCTGACCGTAGAAATAAACCTGGTGGGGAAAGACAACAGAGGAAATAAACTCGACAAAAAAATGGTGGCTCCCGTAGGTACTATTCAGGCCTTTTCTGAAACGAGCGTCACACTGTCCGAAATGCTCCGGGAGCCTCAACTATGGTCTGCCGAAAAACCGCATCTATATGACATCCACATCAAGCTTCGCAGGAAGAATGAACTTTTGGAATCGTTCGAATACCATTGGGGCATACGGAAAATAGAAATCGCGGGAGACGTCTTCAAAGTCAACGGGAAAGCCGTCAAGCTGAAAGGAGTGAACCGTCACGACTTCCATCCCCGTATGGGATTCTTTGTCGACAGCCGGACGATGGAGAGAGATATCCGGCTGATTAAACAAGCCAACATCAACATGATACGCACGTCCCACTATCCACATCTGCCATTGCTGTACGAGCTATGTGACAAGTATGGAATCTACGTAATGGACGAAGCGAACCACGAAAGTCATGCCTACGGTTTGGGGAACAAAGTATTAGGAGACAACCCTCAATGGACACTGGCCCATGTGGACCGGGCAGTAGCCGTGGTGGAAAGGGACAAGAACCATCCGTGCATCCTATTCTGGTCATTGGGCAACGAGGGTGGAAGCGGTGCCAATTTGCGAGCTATGGCAGACACAATCCGTGCCTTAGACCCCACCAGACCGATATACGACGATACAGACCGCACCGTATCCGATGTCTATGACGAAGCTTATCTGCATCCCGACGCTTTGAAGGAACTTGGCGAGAAAATAACCGACCGCCCCGTATTCATGAGAGAGTATGCCTACGCCATGGGAAATTCCATCGGCAACCTCAAGGAGTATTGGGATGTGATTGAAAAGGACGAAAGTATTATCGGAGCTGCCATTTGGTGCTGGGTAGACCAAGGCATTCCTAAAAAGCTTAACGGTGCACCGTTAAGTTTCGGCGAGAGCCCCTCGTCACTCCCATTACTGCCCGATGAATTCTGGGCGTATGGAGGAGATTTCGGGGACTATCCCAACGACGGTCCCACCGGCATTAACGGGCTGGTATCTCCCGACCGGGTGCCTCACCCCCATTACTATGAAGTACAAAAAGTATATCAATACATCAAGTTTGAAAAGAAGGGAACACAGCAAATCAAATTGACCAACGGGTATGCGTTTTCCGATTTGGATGAATTCGATTACAGCTATGAGTGGATATGCAACGGAAAGGCTGTACGCAACGGCGACCTCCACTTGTCCGAAGGGAATCTGCTGGAGGTACCTTCAAGACCGGATAAGTGTGGGGAACTTTGCCTCAATGTATATGCCACGTTGAAGGAATCCACGACGTGGGCAGAGAAGGGCTTCAAAGTTGCCAAGGAACAACTTACGTATCATGACTATGAATTCCCACAATTGAAGGATGACGGCGGGAAGGCCACGTTTAAGGAGACACCCGAAGCGGTGGAAATTATAGCCGCCGATGCCTTGTTCACCATAGAAAAAGGTACCGGTGCTTTGGTGAGTTGGCGAGTCAAGGGAGAAGAGTTGTTGCACAGTGCCTTGGAACCCTATTTTTGGAAACCGGCAAATGACATTCAGGTCCGCAACGGCTACAATGAACGTTTGAGCGCTTGGAAAAATGCAGAGCAAAAACGTATCGTAAAGGCATACCAAGCAACCGTAAACGATGGTATGGTGATAGTGGATGCCAGTCTCTCCCTCCCCCGGATAGGAGCCGGTTACCATCTCCGCTACACTGTGGACGGCAAAGGCCGCATACAAGTAGAAGCAACCTATCAGCCTGAAAAGGAAGATATTCCGCTGATGCCCAAATTCGGTATGCGCATGAGAATGCCCTCGGCGCTGAACCGGATAGCCTGGTACGGACGCGGCAAGTTCGAGAACTATCCCGACCGCAAGAGCGCCGCTTTCCTGGGAGTCTACGAGTGTGGCATACACGAATTTATCACGAACTACATCGTACCGCAAGACAATGCCAACCGGTGCGATACACGCTGGTTCATGCTGGGAGACAGTGAGCGATGGAAAATACAAGTCAAAGGCTTGCAACCCCTATGTTTCCGTATATGGCCCTACGGGGAAGAAGACCTGGAAGGGAAAGAGCATGCGCACGAACTGCCCGAACGCGACTTCATCAACCTGAATATCGACTCCAACATACACGGAGTAGGTGGAAACGACGGATGGGGCGCACAGACCATGAAGCCATACACCATTGACGGCAATCGCTCCTACCGGTATGGGTTTATCATGGAGTATATGGACAAAACAGAATAATCCGTTCATCAATGCATTCAAAAAGGGAATAAACATTTTGTAAACAACAATAAAGGTATGAAAAGAAACATCTTTAAAACAATTCTCCTATCCGCCTGCATCCTGCAAGGGGGCAGTGCATTGGCACAACAAGAGAAAGCAGAACCGGGCAAGTTCTCACCTACCTGGGAGTCATTGTCCCAATACGAAGTGCCCGAATGGTTCCGCAACGCCAAATTCGGCATATGGGCACACTGGGGTCCGCAATGCCAACCCGAAGCCGGCGACTGGTACGGTCGTGGCATGTACGAAGAGGGCGGTGCTGCCTACAAGTGGCACTTGGAGCATTACGGACATCCTTCGGAATTCGGCTTCAAGGATGTAATCAACGAATGGAAAGCCGAAAAATGGAATCCGGAGAGGCTGGTAGCCCTTTTCAAGAAAACCGGTGCCCGATATTTCTTTGCTATGGGCAACCATCACGACAACATGGACTTGTGGGACAGTAAATACCAATCATGGAACTCCGTCAACATGGGCCCCAAGCGAAACGTACTGGGCGAATGGGAGAAAGCGGCCCGCAAAAACAAACTTCCCTTCGGTGTCAGCATCCACTCCTCCCATGCTTGGACATGGTATGAAACTGCACAAGGAGCCGACAAGAAAGGCCCATACGCAGGAATCTCCTACGATGCCCGCGTAGTGACTAAGGAAGACGGCAAGGGAAAATGGTGGGAAGGCTACGACCCGCAAGAGCTATACGTACAGAATCATGCCCTGAGCGGACATGCTTGGGCTGCATGGGACTGGCCCGAAGGAACCTCTGTCCCCCCACAGAGCTACTACGACAACTTCTTCGACCGCACAGTGGACATGATAAACAAATATCATCCCGACCTGGTCTATTTCGACGACAGCGTACTCCCCTTCTGGCCCATCAACGATACGGGGCTGAAAGTCGTGTCGCACTACTATAACCAAAACATGAAGCTTCACAAGGGCAATCTCAATGCCGTAGTCTTCGGAAAGAAGCTGGAAGCTAAACATAAAGAGGCCATCGTATGGGATGTAGAAAAAGGGGTTCCATCGGAATGCCAGGACAAGGCGTGGCAAACCTGTAGTTGCCTCGGTACTTGGCACTATAACCGCTCTGCTTACGAAGACAACTGGTATAAATCAGCCGAGACCGTCATCCACATGCTCATTGACATCGTCAGTAAAAATGGCAACCTATTACTAAGCGTACCAATGAAAGGAAACGGCACCATCGACGACAAGGAAGAAAAAATTCTGGAAGACATAGCCGCCTGGATGGAGGTGAACGGAGAAGGAATATTCGACACACGTCCCTGGTGTATTTATGGTGAAGGTCCCTCCACAGAAACAGCAATACCTTTGGACGGAGCAGGATTCAACGAAGGCAAGAACGCACCCTACACTTCTGCCGACATCCGGTTTGTGAAAAAAGGGAAATACTTGTATGCCCATATCATGAAATGGCCCTCAGACGGAAAAATACAGATAAAATCACTGGCTACCGGCAGTCCCTACTGCAAAGGAGAAATCGAAAAGGTAGAATTATTAGGAGGTGGAAAGGCAAAGTTCAGAAGAACTTCCAAAGGCTTGCTTATTGACCTTCCCAAAGACAAGACACCCAATCCTATTTCTTTGGTACTGAAAATCACTAACCGTTAAACTGCTGATATTGTATGAAAAAGGGATTTTTTTTAAGACTATTTGTCCTGCTGATGCTGACATTTTTCATAGCAGAACAAGGCAGAGCACAAACCTACCAACGCACCTCACAAGGCATAAAAAGCACTGTGCAAGGTATAAATATAGATATTAGCTTCTTCTCTCCTGTCACAGTGAGAATCTTAAAATCGCCTGACGGCTGGAAGTATACCAAAGAAAGTTTGTCGGTCATCGGGCAACCGGAAAAAGTAAAACTATCCGTCTCTTCGAAAGGGGGCATATTGACTATCAAAAGCCATCAGCTTACAGTCCATCTCAACGAAGAGACCGGACAAATAACTTTTGCCTCTTCCGATGGAAAATCGCTGTTGCAGGAACAAAATAAAGGCGCACGTTTTGATGATTTCAACGATGCCGGCACAAAAACCTTCAGCGTTTATCAATCGTTCACCTTAGAGAAAGACGAAGCTATTTATGGATTGGGACAATTGCAAAACGGCAAAATGTCGCAACGTAACCAGACCAAACGCCTTATCCAAGACAATCTTGAGGATGTGATTCCCTTCTTCCAGTCCGTCAAAGGCTACGGTCTCTTTTGGGACAACTATTCGCCAACCATCTTCAAAGACAATCAAGAAGAGACATCCTTCCTTTCTGAAGTCGGCGACTGCATTGACTACTATTTCATGTACGGCGAAAATGCCGATGGAGTAGTTGCCCAGATGCGCTACCTCACAGGACAAGTGCCCATGTTTCCATTATGGACATATGGATTCTGGCAAAGCCGTGAACGCTACAAAAGCCAAAAAGAGATTGTTGGCGTAGTGCAAAAATACCGCGAACTGGGTGTGCCCCTCGATGGAATTATCCAGGATTGGAGATACTGGGGAAGCAACTACCTGTGGAACGCAATGGATTTTTTGAACGAAGAATTCTCCGACCCCAAAAAAATGATGGAAGACATACACGGAATGAATGCCCACATTATCATCTCCATTTGGTCAGCTTTCGGACCACATACCAAACCCTATCACGAGTTGGATAAAGGGAACATGCTCTTCAACTTCCGCACATGGCCCGAATCCGGTTCCGAGAAGTGGCCTCCCAATATGGACTATCCATCCGGTGCCCGCGTGTACGATGCCTACCATCCGCAAGCACGCGACATCTATTGGAAGTACCTGAACGAGAACCTACGTTCTGTGGGTATAGACGGCTGGTGGATGGACTCTACCGAACCCGACCATTTTCACCCCATTCCTGAAGATTTTGACACGCCCACCTATTTGGGGTCATTCCGTAAAGTACGCAATGCCTACCCTTTAATGAGTGTAGGTGGAGTGTACGACCACCAGCGTGCCGTAACTTCGGATAAACGCGTATTTATCCTTACCCGCTCAGCCTTTGCCGGCCAGCAACGTTATGGTGCCAATACATGGACAGGAGATATCACAGCATCATGGGAAGTTTTGGAGAAGCAAATACCTGCGGGATTAAACTTCTCACTATGCGGCATTCCCCATTGGAACAGCGATATCGGCGGATTCTTCCTATGGCAATATCCCTTGATGCTGGATGACCCGGATTATCGCGAGCTTTATGCCCGTTGGATACAGTTCGGTACATTCTGTCCCATGATGCGATCACATGGGGAAGGTGCTCCCAGAGAAATCTATCAATTCGGCAAAAAAGGCGAGCCAATATACGATGCGATTGAGAAATACATTCGGTTACGCTACAGTTTGTTACCATACATCTACACAACTGCCTGGGAGGTAACTGCCAATCAGTCCAGCTTCATGCGTGCCTTGGCAATGGATTTTGCCCACGATCGCAACGTGTGGAACATCCACAATCAGTATATGTTTGGCAAATCCCTATTGGTATGCCCTGTAACCCAACCCATGTATACCCAAACAGTTTCGGACACCATCCGTGTAGAAGATTTCAGTACCGTTAAGTCTATGCGAATATATCTGCCTAAAAATACGGAATGGTATGATTTTTGGACCAATCAGAAACACTCCGGCGGACAATATATCGTGAAAGATACCCCTATTGACATTTTACCACTTTATGTGAAAGCAGGTTCCATCCTGCCAATAGGTCCCGAAGTGCAGTATAGCACCGAAAAATCATGGGACAACTTGGAGATAAAAGTGTATCCCGGTTGTAACGGCGAATTCACACTTTACGAAGACGAGAATGACAACTACAATTATGAAAAAGGAATGTACAGCACCATTACGATGAAATGGAATGACCGTACTCGCATGCTCACTATTGAAAATCGGAAAGGAGAGTTTTCCGGTATGTTGAAAGAACGGAAATTCAACATAGTAACTGCTGATGGCGCAAAAAAGGCAGTGGCTTATAATGGGAAAAAAGTAACGGTTAAAATGTAATGGTTTCTAAAAACAGCTATTAATTTGCATTATGGAAATAAATACTCGTATGAAAAAATATCATCATTATCTTACCCTTTTAAGTTTATTTATGCTGCTCGGCATCCTGAAATTGCAAGCAGCGATACAACTCCCTGCCATATTTTCCAACCATATGGTGCTACAACGTAACTCAGAACTTACTTTCTGGGGATGGGGTATTCCGGGAGAAACAATTTCCATCGCCCCCGAATGGATGAAAGGAGAAATAATCAAAACCCAAGTCAATAATACGGGGAAATGGTCAGCCCGTGTACCTTCCGGCGAAGCCGGCGGACCTTATGAGATTCGTTTCAGCGGCTCGTCAGAAGTAACCTTGACCGATGTCATGCTAGGCGAAGTTTGGCTGTGCAGCGGACAATCCAATATGGAATGGAGCGCCAACCACGGCATAAAGAACGGAGACGAGGAAACGGCAAATGCCCATTGTCCCAATCTCCGAATTTTTCACGTGGCCAGAATAGCCGCCCCGTTCCCTCAAGAAAACTGTTTCTCGCAATGGACACAGTGCACGCCCGAAACGATGCGCAGCACGAGTGCCCTGGCCTACTTCTTCGGCCGCAACATCCAGGAAGAGCTGGACGTGCCGGTAGGAATCATCGTAGCCGCATGGGGCGGAACCACCGCCGAGACATGGACGCCCCGCGAATGCGTAATGAGCGACCCGGTCTTGTGCGACTATCCGTATGAATCCAATCCTTGGTTTCCGGCTGAAACAGGCACGTTGTACAACAGCATGATTTATCCCGTGATGCCCTACGGCATTGCCGGATGCATCTGGTATCAGGGAGAAGCCAACCAAGGCCGTGCCAGCTCCTACGCCCGGGTGATGCAGCGGCTGATAGGCTCGTGGCGTACCGGATTTAACAAGGAATTCCCATTCTATCTGGTCCAGATAGCCCCCTTCCAATACCACTCCAAAGACAACGGACCGGCACTGCTACGCGAGCAGCAGGCCATGTTGCCCGAAATGCTGGACAAGGTCAAGATGATTACCGTGTCAGATTTGGTGGACAATGTGCAGGACATCCATCCACGTGACAAAAGAAGCGTAGGCAAACGTCTCGCCAATCTTGCACTGGACGATACATACCATATATATGCAGGCCCCTATAAAAGCCCGGTCTTTGAAAGCGCCTGCCGCAAAGGCAACCATGTGACAATCTCTTTCAAAGACATAAAGAACGGACTGGCCGTACACGGGAAAAGGATAGAGGGGCTGATGATGGCCGCAGCCGGCCAGGAATGGCAAGAGGCCCGGGCCAGGATAGACGGGGGAAAGCTGATTGTCCCGGTAAAAGGAATCGAAAGCCCGGTTTCCATTCGCTACTGCTTCAGTGACGCTGCTCAAGGCAACCTTTTTTCAACGGAAGGCATCCCCTTAGCCCCCTTCCGGGCAGACAGCATTGCCTCTTCTGAAAACATTCCGGTTTCTACAGACAGCGCTTTGGAAGAATCTTTTGAATTCTCGCCCAAGTTCTCTACCGGCAATGCCAATCCCCTTCTCGACTTCCAATACATGGCCGACCCCACAGCAGTGGTGCACGACGGCCGCATTTATGTGTACGGCACTAACGACCACCAGCAATATGATGTAGTGGGCCGTAACGGGAAAAACACCTATCAGCACATCCATTCGCTGACGATGGTCTCTTCTGACGACATGGTGAACTGGACTTATCACGGAGTAATCAATGTAAAGGCTCTGGCTCCCTGGGGAATGGCTTCGTGGGCACCTTCCATCGCTTCGCGCAAGGAGGCCGACGGCAAAACCCACTTCTATCTGTACTACTCCAACAGCGGTTCCGGTGTAGGTATGCTGACTGCCACTTCCCCCGTGGGGCCCTGGACAGACCCATTGGGCAAATGTGTGGTAGACGGTAATACTCCAGGACTCGGCAAGTGTAAAGCTCCCTTCGATCCGGGAGTAGTCATCGACGACAAGGGCATCGGCTGGCTCTCCTTTGGCGGGGGCGACAGCGACGACTACATTCCCGGAGACGCACGCATCGTGCGGCTGGCAAATGACATGAAGACGCTGGACAGCGAAATAGTTGAAATAAAAGCGCCATACCACTTTGAAGCAAACGAACTGAACTATCTGAACGGCACTTGGATTTACACCTACAACACCAACTGGAAGAACCGGGATGCATGGCCCCACAAGGATATAGACAAGCCGAGCCGGTGCTGCATGAGCTACATGACGAGTCGCACGCCACTTGAGACAGACAGCTGGACCTATCGGGACAACTACTTCAAAAATCCCGGCGACTATGGCATGTCCGACAGCAACAACCATACACATCTGGTAAAATTTCAAGGGAAGTACTATCTCTTCTACCACTCACTGGGCTTGCAGGACAGCCGCGACCTCAAAGTGGGTGTCCGCAGTATCTGCGTGGAAGAAATAGAGGTGGACGAAAAGGACCTCACTATCCACATGGGCACAGCCACAGCCAAGGGCGTTTCACAAATCAAGCCTCTCGACCCGTTTGCGCAGCAACAGGCCGAGACCACAGCCGCCACACGCGGCGTTGCCTTTGAACCGACCGGACAGACAGGCAACATGTCTGCCGTAGGAAACAAGAGCGGACAGGCCATCTGTGTCCGCGGTGCGGAATTCCCGCAATCACCTCAAGCCATACAGATGAAGATAAAAGGGAAAGGCTCCATCGAAATACACATGGACAGTCCAGACGGTCCGCTCCTATCCACCTTGACCTTTGATACCGATACGTGGCAAACATTGACAAAGCCGTTGGACAAACAGATAAAAGGCAAACACGACATTTACTTCGTATTCGGGAACGGAAAGTTCTTATTTGACGAATGGAAATTCACAAAATAATGAATCCGTCGGCAGAATCTGCCCAGTATCTCTTCACCCTTGTGATGATATCGCTGCACAATTCGAGCCAACACACAACAAGCTAGCAAGTTACTTTGCCAGCGTTTTGCCACCATATTGGCAAAGTTTTGCCATGCCTTTGGCAAAGCTTTGCCAATGTGGTGGCAAAACCTTGCCAACTTGTCGGCAAGAAAGACAAAAGCAACATCGCTGTCCGCAAAGAGGCGGAAGCACGTCCTCAATATAATTCCGCTAACGGGAAAGAGACAGATTGGTTCCATTAACGGGCAGAAGTTTTAAAAAATGGGAAGGATTTGGCACAATAGTTCCGCGCAAATTCTCATTTATCGAACAAAAATTGTATTTTTGCCTGCGACTGAAAAATCAGTAATATCATAGAATAGACAATTCCCGAACAAATATGAGCGAAGATTTTGAAGCACCGAAAGATGATTTGGACAAGGAACTCCCGGCCGGGAGCGAAGAACACTCGGATTACAAACCTGCGGACGCAAAGGATGCCAATATAAAGCACCAACTGAGCGGCATGTACCAGAATTGGTTTCTGGACTACGCCTCATACGTTATATTGGAACGTGCCGTACCCCATATCATGGATGGTCTGAAACCCGTACAGCGGCGTATCCTCCACTCCATGCGCCGCATGGAAGACGGGCGCTACAACAAGGTGGCGAACATCGTAGGACATACCATGCAGTTCCATCCGCACGGTGATGCTTCTATCGGCGATGCTCTGGTACAGCTGGGACAAAAGGACTTGCTCGTGGATTGCCAGGGAAACTGGGGTAACATTCTGACGGGTGACAGCGCCGCTGCCCCCCGTTATATCGAAGCACGTCTCTCCAAGTTTGCACTGGACGTGGTATTCAACCCCAAGACCACCGAATGGAAACTCTCTTATGACGGGCGAAACAAAGAACCGGTTACACTACCGGTAAAATTCCCACTGCTGCTTGCACAAGGTGTGGAAGGTATTGCCGTAGGCCTGTCATCCAAAATATTACCACATAACTTCAATGAGCTGTGCGATGCTTCCATCAGCTATCTGCACAACGAAGAATTCAAGCTGTACCCCGACTTCCAGACGGGAGGCAGTATCGATGTATCCAAATACAACGACGGTGAACGTGGCGGTGCGATACGCGTGCGCTCCAAAATAGAAAAGATAGACAACAAGACACTTGCCATTAAGGAAATTCCTTACGGGAAAACGGTGGCCAGTGTATGCGACTCCATCGTAAAGGCCAGCGAAAAAGGAAAAATCAAGATACGTAAGGTAGAGGACCTAACATCCGGCAGTGTGGAAATATTAGTGCATCTAGCCCCGGGTGTATCATCCGACAAGACCATCGATGCCCTCTATGCCTTCACCGACTGTGAAGTGAGCATCTCTCCCAACTGCTGTGTCATCGACGACCAAAAGCCCCACTTCCTCACCGTGAGTGATGTATTGCGCAAATCAGTCGACAACACATTGGCACTGCTACGCCAGGAACTGGAAATCCGTAAGGGAGAGATACTGGAAAGCCTGCATTTCGCTTCACTCGAAAAGATATTCATTGAAGAACGTATTTACAAGGATAAGGAGTTTGAACAAGCCAAAAACATGGATGCCGCCTGCGAACATATCGATGAGCGCCTGACTCCCTACTACCCGACTTTTATCCGCGAAGTGACCAAGGAAGACATCCTCCGGCTGATGGAGATAAAGATGGCACGTATCCTCAAATTCAACTCCGACAAGGCAGAGGAACTGATAGCACGCATGCTAAAGGACATAGAGGAGATAGACTGCCATCTGGCAAACATCGTGGAATATACCGTCGACTGGTTCCGTATGTTGAAGGACAAGTACGGCAAAGCCTTCCCCCGCCGCACGGAACTGCGTAACTTCGACACCATCGAAGCAACCAAAGTCATCGAAGCCAACGAAAAGCTGTACATCAACCGCGAAGAGGGGTTCATCGGAACTGGATTGAAGAAAGACGAATTCATAGGCAACTGCTCGCCCATAGATGACGTGATTATCTTCTTCCGCGATGGAAAATATATCATCACACCGGTGGCCGACAAGAAGTTCGTGGGCAAGAATATACTTTATGCCAACATTTTTAAGAAGAACGACAAACGTACCATCTACAATGTCTGCTACCGTGACGGCAAGGAGGGGACAAGCTATATCAAGCGTTTTGCCGTCACTTCCGTGGTGCGTGACCGCGAATACGATGTGACGCAAGGTACTCCCGACTCCCGTATCACCTACTTCACCGCCAATCCCAATGGAGAAGCTGAAATCATCAAGGTAACCCTGAAACCCAATCCCCGTGTACGCCGTATTATCTTCGAGGAGGATTTCAGCAACATCAATATCAAGGGACGGCAGGCCATGGGAAATATACTCACGAAACTCCCCGTACACAAGATAGCCTTGAAACAACGTGGAGGCTCCACGCTGGGTGGACGGAAAGTCTGGTTCGACCGTGATGTGCTACGTCTCAACTACGACGGGCGCGGAGAATATCTCGGAGAATTCCAGAGCGAAGACACCATCCTTGTCGTACAGAACAGCGGAGAGTTCTATGCCACCAACTTCGACTTGAACAATCACTATGACGATGGCATACGCGTATTGGAGAAATACGATCCGAACAAAGTATGGACCGCCGTACTCTACGATGCCGACCAGCAGAACTATCCTTACATCAAGCGTTTCTGCTTCGAGGCAACCGCCCGCAAGCAAAACTACTTGGGAGAAAACAAGAACAGCAGCCTCATTCTGCTGACAGACGAGTGCTACCCGCGTTTAGAGGTGGTGTTTGGCGGCCACGACAATTTCCGAGAGCCGATGGTGGTGGAAGCCGACGAATTCATCGCCGTGAAAGGCTTCAAAGCAAAAGGTAAGCGCCTGACCACCTATACTATAGAAACCATCAACGAATTAGAGCCTACCCGCCAACCTGAACCCTCGCAGAAAACCGAAGAGCAGGAAACGGATGAAGAACCGGAAATTCTGGACCCCGACCACGGTAAAAGCGAAGGGGACATACTGGACGAGATGACAGGACAGATGAAACTCTTTTGATGAAGGACGGAAATGAAGTATTAGTGGCTAACGATTACTAATTTGTAATTGATAATTTAATATGTACATATACAAGATAATAATCCTATGCGGACTGCTCTTGGGAAGTGTCGGACTGAAAGCACAAGAAGCACAATGCAGCATCGACCGGAAGCTACGGGCTGACTCCACCAACCGTAACCGTATTATCACCCGTGCCACCATGTATGGTGTCGGCTTCACCAACGTGTTCGACACTTATCTTTCACCTCAGGAGTATAAGGGAATCGATTTCCGTATCTCCCGCGAAAGCATGCGGATGACACGGTTGATGGACGGCAACGTGTCTCTGCAAACTTTCTTCCAGGCAGACTTGGGATATACACACAACAAAGTAGACAATAACAATACATTCTCCGGACTGGCCAACTGGAACTACGGCCTGCATTATAATTTTCCAATCACGGGCAATTTCAAACTGCTTGCCGGAGGAGTCGGCGACTTCAACGGTGGCTTTGTCTATAATCTGCGCAACGGAAACAACCCCGCCCAAGCACGTGCCTATATCAACCTTGCCGCATCGGGAATGGCTATTTGGGACTTGCGCATCAAGAACCGTCCCATCACACTACGCTATCAGGTAAATCTTCCCTTGGCAGGTATCATGTTCATGCCCAACTATGGACAGTCCTACTACGAGATATTTACGTTAGGACATTGGGACGGAGTAGTGAACTTCACCTCCCTGCACAACCAGCCCTCTCTGAGACAAATGCTGACCGCAGACTTTCCGGTGGGACGTGCCCGGATGCGTTTCGCTTACATATGGGACGCACAACAGTCCAAAGTAAATGAAATAAAGACACATACTTACTCGCATGTATTCATGGTGGGGTTCGTAAAGGAACTCTATCTGTTTCCTAACAAGAGAAAGTAAAAAGTGACAAGGTGATAAACGATAAGATGATAAGGATAATGTGCATGAAAAGAAGATATATTTTAATAATTTGGAGTATCCTACTCACGTTATTGCCCCTATTGAACGGATGTATTCGTGAGGAAGAGTTCGACAATACCCCACAAGGCAATTTCGAAGCCTTGTGGGAAATAATAGACGAACAGTACTGCTTCCTGGACTACAAGCAAATAGACTGGGATGCCATCCATGACAAGTACCAGCCACTCATTACCCCGGGAATGAGCAACGACGGTCTATTTGAAATATTAGGTAACATGCTTGCCGAGTTAAAAGACGGACATGTCAACTTGTACTCTTCTTCCAACATGGCGCGCTACTGGGACTGGTATCTGGATTATCCTCGTAACTTCAACGAAAGTATCATTGAAAAGTACCTGGGAAGAGACTACCGCATTGCTGGAGGCGCCAAATATACCATATTGGAGGACAACATAGGATATATCTATTACGGTGATTTCTCCAGCGGCATCGGAAACGGCAACCTGGATGAGATTCTGTTATACCTTTCCGCTTGTAACGGCCTGATTATCGACGTGCGCAACAATGGTGGCGGCAACCTGACAAACGCCACCCGAATGGCACAACGCTTCACGAATGAAAAAGTACTGACGGGATATATTCAGCACAAGACCGGCAAAGGCCATAGCGATTTTTCAGATCCGACTCCCATTTATGTGGAACCTTCCAACAGTATCCGCTGGCAAAAAAAGGTAATTGTCCTGACCAACCGTCATTCCTATAGTGCAACCAATGATTTTGTCAACTCCATGCGCTGTTTTCCCAATGTCACCCTGGTTGGTGACAAAACCGGCGGCGGGTCGGGCCTGCCATTCTCTTCGGAACTGCCCAACGGATGGGGGGTACGCTTTTCTGCCAGCCCGCACCTCGATGCCCAAAAACAGCATATCGAGTTCGGCATCGACCCGGACAAGAAAGTGGATATGAGCAAAGAAGATGAGAACAATGACTTGGACACCATCATTGAGGAAGCAAGAAAAATACTGAAAGTGACTTTCTAAAACGACTTTATCTACAAAACAATTTGCCAAAACGAAAATTCTTTCTATCTTTGCTCCCGCTAATCGGAATTATTCCGCGGATGTGGCGTAATTGGCAGCCGCGCCAGACTTAGGATCTGGTGCCGTGAGGCGTGTAGGTTCGAGTCCTATCATCCGCACAATCCCTATAATAAATTTCAAAAGACAAACAACTAAGAGGGGAGGATATTCATTAAGAAGCATCCTCCCTAACCGCTTCAAGTACCTTTTTTATCTCATCAAAACACAATATTTAGAATACTTATTGTATCTTTGCTTCCAAGAAACACTTCGATTAACCTGAAAAAATGAAACAAAATACGATAAGACCGATGCTTTTCAAGTATTGGGTAGTGTGCCTTCTATTGTTCATCCTCTTCATCCAGGCCAGGGCTTCTTCCTTCATGCCCGCCGTCACCAACTATCTTGCCAAAGACTATGAAGCCGGTTATCAGAACTGGGCATGTGCGCAAGGCAGCAACGGCGAAATGTATTTCGGCAACAGCCAGGGGCTCCTGGTATATGACGGTTATCGCTGGACTCTCCACAAAGTGCCGGGGAACCATATTGTCCGTTCGGTGTATGTGAAAGAAGACCGTATCTATGTGGGGGCATTCGAGGAATTCGGCTATTTCAAGTATTCGGAGGCAGGCACTCTCCGGTACCATTCTTTGAGCAAATTCCTGAAAAATTTCCCCATGGAGAACAACGAGATATGGAACATTGTAGAGCTGGACGGTCGCATCTACTTCCAGTCGTTCAGCGCCTGGTTCTCCTACGACGGGAAGATGGTACACGCTTTCCGCAACAGACAGCAACAGCCGCTCTACTTCTACACCCAAAACGGACATATCTACACACAGATGATTGATGAGGACTTCTATGAATTCGACGGCAAGGATTTCCTTCATCTCTTCCCCCGCAGCCAAGTGAACGATGACAATGTAGTGGCATTACTGCCCGACGGGGACGACAGCTTCCTGATGGTCACAGAGAATAACGGATTGTTCCGCTACAACGGTGACATCACCCCCTGGAAAACAGACATTGATGCAGAGCTGAAGAAACAGCGGGTGAACCGCGCCGTCATGACCAATGATTCCATATTCATGATAGGTACAGTCTTGAATGGCATATACGCCATCGACCGCAAAGGACATTGCCTCTGGCACTTCAATCTGGATAACCGTCTGGACAACAACACAGTCCTGGGCTTGTTCTGTGACAAAGACAACAACGTATGGGCAGCATTGGACGACGGCATCGCATACATCCACCACAACTCACCCGTCATGCTGCTGACTCCTGCCAACCATGAAACCAAACTGGGCATGGTGTACGACATAGCCCACCGGGGCGACTGTTTCTATCTGGCCACCAACCAGGGCTTGTACGAATACCACCAGGTTACCGAGAATCTGCGCCTGCTTCCCCATACTGAAGGACAGAACTGGTATGTGAAGGACATTGACGGGCAACTCTTTGCAGGCAACAATGCCCATACCTTATTAATAGGCGAAAAAGGGAATGTTTCCGTCATAAGCAATACCAACAGCAGTACGTGTCTGATAAAGTGCACCCTCTATGGCGAAGAGATACTGTTGGAATCATCCTACGCCAATTTGCGTATCTATAAAAAGAAGAACGGGCAATGGACCTTTTCGCATGTCATAGACGGCTTCATTGCACCGGTCATGCACTTGGAGGTGGACCAAAGCGGTGTCATCTGGGCTTCACACATGTATCAGGGAGTCTATAAAATAGTCTTGAGCGATGACTTGTCGGCTGTAAAAAGCGTACGGCACATCTCCCATTTAGGCTCGGAATATATCATCGGCCCTATCCAAGTAATGAAAATGCGAGGACGTATCGTCTTTTCCAGTCCCAACGGCTTCTATACCTATGACGACATCACCCGGCAGATTATCCCCTTCCAAAAGCTGAATGCCATTCTGCCCTATATCAGGAATGCTCATTCTGTGGTATCCGTCACGAACGACCGCTTCTGGCTGTCCGGTTCACATGAGTACGTACTGGTAGAGTACGCAGAAGGAGAGTACATCGTGAAGCAGCGCATCCTCATCGAACTGTTTGATTCTCCATGCATAGAGAACTACAACAATGTGTTCGTCGACAATGACGTTGTCTATTTTAATCTGAACAACGGAATCGCCAGTTACAGCAAAAACACAGACAGCCTCAGTCCTACTCTGGAGTCCGCCCTCTCACTGAGCTCGGTCACTGCTTCCTCTTCCGATAAAAAGGAGAAACGCCTGCCTCTGTCTGGAAATGTCGAACTGGAAAGCAATTACCGGGATTTGCTGTTCTCAGTAAGCCTGCCGCATTACAATAAATTGTCCGTACATTTCCATTATGTCCTGCAAGGAGGACAAGGCATGGCGCTGACATCGGACCTGAAAGAGCCCGAAATCCGCTACGGTAGCCTGGATTACGGAGAATACACATTCCAGGCAGAAGCCTATAATGATTTGGGACAGAAAATCGGTGAGGTGGAATATCATTTTGCCATAGCCCGCCCTTTCTACCTCTCCTATTATGCCTTTGCGCTCTATCTCATAGTTCTCACAGCGCTTGTCTACTTTTTCTCCAAGTGGCGCGCCAACCGTGCCATGGAAAAGAAACGGAAGGAGTATGAGGCAGAGCAGGTGCAGCAGAACATCAAGATGCGCGAGCAGGAGCATCTGATAACTCTGCAGCAACAGCAATTGCTGGAAGCCGAGTTGTCGGCAAAGAGTAAAGACCTTGCCAGCATGGCACTGGGTGTATTTGCCAAGAACGAGGTCCTGGAGAAACTTCGTACTGTCGTACAAGAGTCCCTGGTGAAAGGGCAATATGGACGCAAGAACCTCGAATCTCTGCTGAAGCTCATCAACGAAAACATCGAGACACAGGAATTTTGGGATGTATTCCAGAACAATTTCGACCTGATTCATGAGAAATTCTTCCGTAATTTGCGCGAACGTTATCCCAGTCTTACCGCTACCGACCTCCGTTTTTGTGCGCTGCTGCGCCTGAATCTTTCTACGAAAGACATTGCGCAAATGACCAACCTCACTATCCGGGGAGTAGAGGCAGCACGCTACCGTTTGCGCAAGAAACTGGATATCCCCGACGGAACGGGATTAGTGGATTTTCTCATCGACTTGAAATAAAGCGGCTACAAATCATTCAATCATAACAAACTGATTATTAGAAACAAGTAACACGAAAACGTAGTAAAACGGTACCCATTTTTACCCTAAACGTATTATCGTGGTAGTGTTTTTTTTTGCCTTACTTACCGTAATTACTTCCTTTGCCGGCAGAATTATTAACTCTTAAATTTAGTTTATGAGAAGGCAAACTTTATTTCTTCTATTCATGATTTTGTTCTCATTGCCACTGACAGTTTTGGCACAAGGAACAAAGACAGTTAAAGGAACTGTTGTTGATCAGAACAACGAACCGATTATTGGAGCCACGGTTGTAGTAAAAGGCTCTACTATTGGAGCAGCTACCGACCTCGACGGTAACTATGTACTGAACGGCGTCCCCGAAGACGCAACTCTCGTATTCAACTATTTGGGCATGTTGCCGCAGGAAATAAGCGCTGCGGGACAATCCGTCATTAATGTAAAGCTACGTGAAGATGCACAACTACTGGAAGAAGTTGTTGTTATCGGTTACGGTTCGGCCAAGGCGAAAGACCTGACGGCCCCGATTGACGTTGTCAAAGAGAAAGAACTTATCAATGTTCCTACCTCCTCCCCGATGGCAGCATTGCAGGGAAAGGTACCGGGTGTTAACATCATCAATTCGGGAACGCCGGGCGAAGGTCCTAAAGTGACCATCCGTGGTATGGGTTCCTTCGGTGACACTTCTCCTCTCTATGTAGTGGACGGAATGTTCTACGACAACATCAACTTCCTGAACAATTCCGACATTCAGGACATGACCATCTTGAAAGACGCATCCGCATCTGCCATCTACGGTGTACGCGCCGCCAACGGTGTTGTAATCATCACCACCAAGAAAGGAAGCCGCAACCAGGATGCCAAGATTACCTATAACGGTTATGTAGGTATTCAGAAAGCCACCAACCTGCTGGAGATGTGTAACTCTCACGAGTATGCCACCATGATGTTGGAAGCCAACCCGGAAGCTTACCGGTCGATTTTCGAAAAGTCAGTAGCCGAATTCGGAGGCAATATGGAAAACCTGCAATTCAATGCCGATACCAACTGGTATGACGAACTGTTGCGCACAGCCATGATGACCAATCACAGCTTGAATATCTCCGGTGGTACGGAAAAAGCGACCTACTCTGCCGGCATGAGCTATCTGGCACAAGACGGTATCATGGACGTGGAAAACTACTACCGCCGCTTGAACTTCCGTGCCGCCCTTGACTACGAAGCCCGCAAATGGCTGAAAGTAGGCTTCAACGGCGTATTCAGCAACTCGCAGCAGCAGCTTCCCAAGAATGCCGCATGGCAACAGGCATACAACACACCGTCTATCATCCCGGTGTATGATGACCGCCGCGACGATGCCGTGTTCCCTAAGAAGTACACATCGCCCGAGCAGGTGGGCCTGACCAACAACTTCAACAATCCGGTAGCCACTGCCAACTATTACGACAACCGGAACGAGACCTACCAAGTGCTGACCAACTTCTATGCACAGCTCAACCTCATCCCCGACAAGCTGAATATACGCAGTAGCTACAGCTACGACTACTCAATGATTCGCGGTTCTGAGTTCACTCCTACCTACTATGTAGGCACCAACCAGAAGAAAGAGGTTACCGAACTCACTAAAAAGAACACTAACTACTACAAATATATATGGGACAACGTGGCCACTTATACTGACAAGTGGGGCAAACACTCCTTTACCGGTATGCTGGGTGCATCCATGCGTCAAGAGCAATACCGCCTGCTCGAAGGTACCGCCACCAACGTGCCCGAAGGTGAGGACGTGTGGAAATACATCGCACTGGGCAACAAGGAAGGCGCTACGGTGAAAGACGACGGCTGGAAATACCGCGGTCTCTCCTATTTCACCCGACTGAATTACAACTACAACGACAAGTACATGTTGATGTTCACCTTCCGTGCCGACGGCTCGTCCAAGTACAACGACAAATGGGGCTACTTCCCCTCCATCGGTGCCGCATGGGTCATCTCCCAAGAACCGTTTATGAAGAACCAGAATATCTTCGACTACATGAAGCTGCGTGCCAGCTGGGGTAAGCTGGGTAACGACAAGATTGCTGCCAGTGCAGGCTTCGCAAGCATACAGAACGTACAGTCCGTATTCGGTCCCAATACCGCCATCGACGGATTCATCAACACCACCAACTTCAGCTGGCTGGGTTGGGAAGTAGTGAACGAAACCAACGTGGGCGTCAACTTCAGTACACTGAAGAACCGCTTGAACGCCGACATCGACTGGTACTACCGTCTGACTGACAACGCCGTGATTTCACCCAAGCTCCCGATGAGTGGCGAGCTGCTGGCCGGCAACAACGGACAGATTCTGAATACCGGTATCGACCTCTCCTTGAACTGGAACGACAAGATTGGCCAGGACTTCAATTACAACATCGGCGTCAATCTCTCTTATCTGCATAACGAAGTGAAAAGCCTAAAAGGAAACATGAAAATCATCAAAGGCGGAAAGACCGTGAATATGGTGGGCGAGACGATGAACTCATTCTATGGCTACAAGGTCATCGGCATCTACCAGACTCCTGAACAATGTGCTGCCGACCCCATCGCCGTGGCCAACGGACTGGAACCCGGCGACTTCATCTACGAGGACGTGAACGGCGACCATGTGATAGACGGAAACGACAAGCAGGTGTTGGGCTCATACGTGCCCAGCTTTACTTATGGCTTCAATGCCGGATTCTCTTATAAGAACTTCGACTTCAGCCTCACTACCTACGGACAAGCAGGCGGCGAACTGTGGAACCGTAAGCGTGCCCTGCGCTATGCAGCCGACTACTATAACTTTGACCGCGCACAGTATGAGAACCGCTGGACGGGTGCAGGCTCTACCAACGAACATCCGTCGGCCAAGGCTCTTCTCAAAACCTGGAACAAATCAGACAGTAACAACGCTTCCTATTTCGTAGAAAGCTCCGATTACTTCCGCATCCAGAACATCACGCTGGGCTACTCGTTCAAGAACTTGAAGATAGGCAGCTACGTGATGCCGGGACTCCGCCTCTCATTGACGGCCGACCGCCCCTTCACTACCTTCAAGGCCAACAGCTTCACACCTGAAGTGTCGGATGCCGAAGGTTGGGATACCGAAGTATACCCTCTGACTTCAACCTATACTTTCGGAGTGCAAATAGATTTCTAAACCCTAAAACGTAAAACAATGAAATTCTTAAAGAAAACATTCGCATATATACTTCCCGCCATGATGGTGCTGGGAGGAGCCACCGCTTGCACCGATTTCATAGAAATCGATCCGGAGAACAAAGTTCCCGAACAAGGCGTAGACTTTACCAACAAGAACAATATGTACCAACCCGTAGTGGGTGCCTACTCCAAAGTACGCACACAGGGCATGCACTGGTGCAACGCACTATTGATGTTCACCCGCGACGGTGACGTGTGGTCGGGCCGTACCGACGACCAGGGCGATGCCGTGACCTTCGGACGCAAGTTCAACTATAACAACTCCTTCTGGGCGCTGAACCAGGTATGGATGAACTTCTACGACATCATCCGCATCACCAATGCCGCCCTGCAAAGCCTCGACAGCTATGCCGAACACCTTGCAGCAGGAAGCGAAGACTACAAGACCTACGAATCCTATTGCGGCGAAGTGCGTACCATCCGCGCATGGGCCTACTACTGCCTGGTGACCAACTTCGGCCCCACCGTCATCTACCGTGACAACCTGCAGACCGATTTCCGCCGTTCTACCGTAGACGCCGTATATAATTATATGCTGGAAGATTTGAACTATGCCATCGGAAAACTGCCCCGCATGCGTCCCAACCAGATGGAGCACAAGGGAGCCGTGACAGCCTTCACCGCCCAAGCACTTGCCGCCCGCGTCTATCTGCTGAAAGGAGACTATGCCCAAGTGGAGACTCTGACCGACGACATCATCAAGAATGGCGGATTCCGTCTCTACGATGACTTCTACCAACTGTTCAAGATTCCCGGAAAGTTGTGTGACGAGTCTTTGTTCGAATGCCAGGTGACGGACTACGGCAATGGTTCGGGCGATTATCTGGGCGTAGACCAGTGGTTCAACTTCCAGGGTCCGAACATGGCAGAGAAGTATGTTGAAGTAGTGAACGCAGATGGCACCATCAGCTACAAGCAGGCCGAAGGAGCCAAGTCCATAGGCGGCTGGAACTTCATCGGCTACGAACCCGAGTTCGTGGCATGGGCCGAAGCCCGTGGCGAAGGTGTGCGTGCCGAGACTTCTTTCCTGAAAGCCCTGAGCAAGACACGCGAGGGTTGGCAGGTAGGTCCCACATCGGCCACCAAGACCGACTGTTGGAACGGCAAAGGTTACCTTCCCTACAATCAGATGACTCTTCCACGTACGACCTACGGAGCCAACAACAATGTGCGTATCATCCGCTATGCCGAAGTGCTGCTGATGAACTCCGAAGCCAAAGTCAGACTGGGCAAGGATGGAGACGCAGGCTACAACGAAGTGCGCCGGCGTGCAGGCATGAGCACCAAAACCGGTGTTACCCTGAAAGACGTGATGGACGAACGCCGGATGGAGCTTTGCGGCGAATGGTGTGCCCGTTATGTGGACTTGGTGCGTACCGGCGATGCCGCCACCGTACTCGGTCCCAAAGGATGGACAGCAGAAAAGACTTATTGGCCCATACCGGCCAACCAGTTGGACGACCTTCCCGACCTGAAGCTGGAACCCATTGACGGAATTGCCGAATAAATCCGCTCCAATATGGTAAAAAGATTCCTAATCAGTTGTGGAATAGCCTTTGCCGCTCTGGCGGCAAAGGCAACCCCTGACGATTCCATCAAAGTGGTGAAGGGGCAAGTCAGTGACTATTACATCACTGTAACCCAAGACCGTATCGTAAAAGGACACGTACTGGACACCAACCGCCAGCCACTCGCAGGCGCCACAGTCATGTTCTTCGCAAGTCCCATGCACAATACCACTGCCCACGACGGCAGCTTTGCCATCAAAGGAGCGAAGAACGACGTGCACCTGTATGTCTACTATCCCGGGAAAAAGATAGTGAACAGAATCCTGGCACTGGATGAAACCGATATTGAGGTAGTGATGGAAGAAGAGGTACACAAGGCAACCGCAATCCGCCGTCCCGCCCAGGCGACCCGGTGGTATGACCCGCAGGCGCCTCTGTCGCGCACCTTCTGCAATCCGATGAACATCAGTTATAACTTCGAGCCTTTCAACAACAATGTGCGTCCCAACGGTTCGTTCCGTTCCTCTGCCGACCCGATGGCGGTGGAATACAAGGGAGAATACTTTCTGTTCTCCACCAACCAGGGCGGTTTTCACTATTCCAGGAACCTGGTGGATTGGGATTTCGTTCCTGCCGGCTTCCAACGCAAGCCTACGGACGACGACCAGTGCGCGCCGGCAGCCTATGTAAGCGGTGACACGCTGTTCTATACCGGCTCCACCTACGAAGGCCTTGCCGTGTGGTACAGCACACACCCCAAAACGGGACGTTTCAAACGTGCCATCGAAAAGAATGTGCTTCCCACATGGGACCCCTGCATGTTTCTGGACGATGACGGCAGACTGTATATGTATTATGGCTCCAGCAATGAATATCCGCTAAAGGCGGTGGAACTGGACCGGAATGATTTCTATCCCATCAGCAAGATTCACGACGTGATGATGCTCCGCCCGGAAGAACACGGCTGGGAACGTTTCGGAATGAACAACGATGACGAGGTGACGCTCCGCCCATTCACAGAGGGCGCTTACATGACCAAACACAATGGCAAATATTATTTCCAATATGGTGCTCCGGGCACTGAATTCAAAGTCTATGCCGATGGCGTATATGTTTCGGATTCCCCGCTGGGCCCGTTTGTCTACCAGAAGCATAACCCGATGTGCTACAAGCCGGGCGGTTATGTGCAAGGTGCCGGTCATGGAGGCACGTTCTGCGACGTGAAAGGCAATTACTGGCACGTGGCCACCTGCATGCTCTCCCTGAAGTACAAGTTCGAACGCCGCATCGGTCTTTATCCGGTGGCTTTCGACAAGGATGGTGTCATGTATTCGTCTACTGCCTTCGGCGATTATCCCAACTGGGCAGAACCGATGGACGTAAAGAACCCTGCAGAGCGTTTCACGGGATGGATGCTTCTGTCCTACGGCAAACCGGTGGAGGTATCATCTACGGATAGCATCCATGCAGCTTCCAACCTGACGGACGAAAGTATGCGCACCTACTGGGCAGCCCGTTCCGGCAACCCCGGCGAATGGGCCGGGATAGACCTGGGCAGTACAAAGAATGTACGTGCCGTGCAGTTGAACTTCTACGACCATAAAGCGGTTCAATACAACCGTGCCATGGATATTTATCACCAATACCGTATTTTTGCTTCCGAAGACGGAAAAGAATGGACATTGGTCATAGACAAGAGCGACAGTGACAAGGATTGTCCGCACGACTACATCGAGCTCAACGAGCCGTTGCGTGCCCGTTATCTGAAATACGAGAATGTGCACATGCCTACGGGAAATGTCGCCTTGTCCGGCTTCCGCGTCTTCGGGAACGGTGACGGCGATGTCCCGCAAGCCGTGAAAGGACTGACTGTGAAACGTGACAGGAAAGACCGCCGGAATGCCCTTATCTCCTGGCAACCCGAAGCAAGCGCCTATGGCTACAACATCTACTACGGCACCGCCGAAGGCAAGATGTACAATGCCATCACGGTACTGGGACAGACGGAATATGACTTCCGCGGACTGGATGCGGACACGGACTATTACTTCACTATCGAGGCGCTGAACGAAAACGGCCGTTCGCCATTGTGCAAGATGACAAAAAATTAAACACAAGAAATAAAGATATGAAAAAACCAATAATGATACATGTGCTGGCTTTGTTCCTGATTTCCACATTGGCGGGCTGTGCATCCTGCTCTTCCGACTTGAAGGAAAACGGGAAAGAGAACGGAAAAGAGGAAAAGCCCGACACAGAGGAAGTACGTCCCGAATCATTCGCTTCGGATGACGAAATGCTTGATTACATCCAGAAGGTACATTTGAACTACATGTGGGACGGTGCGGAACCGACCTCCGGACTGGCACGCGAACGCATCCACCTGGATGGGGATTATCCCGAAAAGGACCAGAATGTTGTCACCACCGGCGGCAGCGGATTTGGTATAGCCGGACTGCTGGTAGGCATCGAACGCGGCTTCATCCCCAGGGAAGAAGGCGTGAAGCGCCTGACCAAGATTGCCGATTACCTGAAACGCGCCGACCGCTTCCACGGCGTATGGCCCCATTGGTTGTACGGCCCTACCGGCAAGGTGAAACCTTTCGGACAAAAAGATAACGGCGGAGACTTGGTGGAAAGCTGCTTCCTGATGCAAAGCTTGCTTTGCGTACGCCAATACTTCCGCGACGGCAACGAGCAGGAAAAGGCGCTGGTAGAGAAGATTGACCAATTGTGGAAAGAGATGGAGTTCAGCTGGTATCAGAATGGCAAGGATGTCATCTACTGGCACTGGTCTCCCGAATACAACTGGGAAATGAACTTCCCGCTGGAAGGCTACAACGAAGCATTGATTGTGTATGTGCTCGCAGCCTCCTCCCCCACTTATCCCGTTCCGGCTTCAGCCTACCACAACGGCTGGGCACGCGGCGGCGGCATCAAGTCCGACTCTGCCCCCTACGGCCTGCCTTTGGAATTGAAACACAACGGAGCCGAGAAACTGGGCGGTCCCTTGTTCTGGGCACAATACTCGCACATCGGTCTGGACCCGCGCAACCTGAGCGACCGCTATGCCAACTACTGGAACGTGGTGCGCAACCATGCCCTCTCCAACTACCGCTACTGCGTGGAGAATCCCAAACAATACAAAGGTTACGGCGAGGACTGCTGGGGACTGACCGCCAGCTACTCTACCAAAGGCTATGCAGCCCACTGCCCGGGCGACAACGACCATGGTGTCATCACACCGACAGCAGCCTTGTCCAGTTTTCCCTACACACCGGAGGAATCCATGCGTGCACTGAAGTATTTCTATTCCAAAGGCGACTGGATTTGGGGCAAGTACGGATTCTACGATGCCTTCTCCGAGGGAAGTGACTGGACGGTACCCCGCTATCTTGCCATCGACCAATGCACCATTGCCCCGATGATTGAGAACTATCGTTCCGGCTTGTTGTGGAAACTCTTCATGAGCTGTCCCGAGGTTCAGGAAGGATTGCAGAAGCTGGGATTTAAGGCTTAGGGATTTACGATTGAAGTTAGTATGCGACATGATGGAGCAGCTAAGCTTAAGTTGAATTTCTATATCACTATTCCCCTCCCCCTTCAGGGGGCCGGAGGGGATAATCAAAATTATATCATATGAAGAAATACACATTATTAGCAGCCTTGGCTTTCTCTGCCCTCACCGTGACGGCAACGCCCAAAGAAAACACATCCCAAGGCAATCCGCAGGAGATGGATAAATTCATTACGGAGCTGATGGGCAAAATGACGCTGCACGAGAAAATCGGTCAGCTCAACCTGCCGGTAACGGGAAACATCGTCACCGGACAAGCCAAGAGCAGCGACGTTGCCGGTAAAATCCGCAACGGTGAAGTCGGAGGTCTGTTCAACCTGAAAGGCGTGAAGAACATCCGCGAAGTGCAGAAACTTGCCGTAGAGAACAGCCGCCTGGGCATCCCCTTGCTGTTCGGTATGGACGTGATTCACGGTTACGAAACGGTATTCCCCATCCCCTTGGCACTCTCGTGCAGTTGGGACATGGAGGCTATAGAGAAATCGGCCCGTATCGCCGCCATTGAGTCGAGTGCAGACGGTATCTGCTGGACGTTCAGCCCGATGGTGGACATCTGCCGCGATGCCCGTTGGGGACGTGTATCAGAAGGCAACGGTGAAGACCCCTTCCTGGGTTCAGCCATTGCACAAGCCATGATTCGCGGTTATCAGGGCAAGGATATGAGTGCCAACAACGAGATAATGGCTTGCGTAAAGCACTTCGCACTGTATGGTGCCGGAGAAGCCGGCCGCGACTACAACACGGTGGATATGAGCCGCAACCGTATGTTCAACGAATACTTCCCTCCCTACAAGGCTGCCGTAGAAGCCGGTGTGGGTAGCGCAATGACCTCCTTCAATGAAATTGACGGAGTACCCGCCACTGCCAACCACTGGCTGCTGACCGACGTACTGCGCAACCAATGGGGCTTCGACGGCTTCGTGGTGACAGACTATACAGCCATCTCCGAAATGATAGACCACGGAATCGGCGACCTGCAGGAAGTATCCGCACGTGCCTTGACCGCCGGAACAGACATGGACATGGTAGCCGACGGATTTATCGGCACACTGGAAAAATCCCTGAAAGAAGGCAAAGTGACTGAGGCCGACATTGACAAAGCCTGCCGACGCATCCTAGAAGCCAAATACAAGCTGGGACTGTTTGCCAATCCGTATAAATACTGCGACGTGAAGCGTGCCGAAAAAGAAGTGTTCACTCCCGAACACCGTTCCATCGCCCGCCAGATTGCCACAGAGACATTCGTACTGCTGAAGAACCAGGACAATCTGCTGCCCTTGCAACGCAAAGGCAATATCGCCTTGATTGGCCCGCTTGCCAACACCCGTGCCAACATGCCGGGCACTTGGAGTGTGGCAGCCACAGCAGACAAATACAGCACCCTGCTGGAAGGTTTCAAGAATTCTGTCGGCTCCAAGGCCAACATTCTCTATGCACAAGGCAGCAACCTGATGTACGATGCCGACTACCAGACACGCGCCACGATGTTCGGCCGTGAACTGCCCCGTGGCAATGACCAAGAACTGCTGGACGAAGCCCTGAAAGTAGCCGCACAAGCCGATGTCATTGTAGCCGCCCTCGGCGAGTCCTCCGAGATGAGTGGTGAGAGCAGTAGCCGTTCCGAACTGGAAATGCCGGACGCACAGCGCCACCTGCTGGAAGCATTGCTGAAAACGGGCAAACCCGTAGTATTGGTATTGTTCTCCGGACGTCCCGTAGTGCTGACTTGGGAGAATGAAAATGTTCCTGCCATCCTGAATGTATGGTTCGGAGGTAGTGAAGCTGCAGACGCCATTGCCGACGTAGTGTTCGGAGACGTTTGCCCCAGCGGTAAGCTGACCACCACTTTCCCGCAGAATGTGGGCCAGTTGCCTATGGCATACAACCACAAGAATACCGGCCGTCCTCTGAAAGAAGGCAAATGGTTCGAGAAGTTCCGCAGCAACTACCTGGATGTGAGCAACGACCCGCTGTATCCTTTCGGCTATGGCTTGAGCTACACCACCTTCCAGTACAGTGACATCACGCTCAGCTCCAAGCAACTGAATGCGGACGGCAAGCTGACCGCTTCCGTAACCGTAACCAATACGGGTAACTACGATGCAGATGAAATCGTACAGCTCTATATCCGCGACTTGGTGGGCAGCATTACCCGCCCCGTGAAAGAGCTGAAAGGCTTCGAGCGCATCCACCTGAAAAAAGGCGAAAGCAAGCAGGTGACCTTCACCATTACCCCCGAATTGCTGAAGTTCTACAACTACGACATACAGTATGTATACGAACCCGGCGAGTTCCATGTAATGATTGGACCCAACAGCCGCGATGTAAAGACTACGAGTTTTGAGTTGAAATAGGTATAGTTTTGCTTTTAGGTAAGAGGGCAGTCCGCGAAAACCGGGCTGCCCTTTTTTAACACCGTCACCAAATCTTTTTTGCATTTTGATTGTTCAGAGGAGAAACTGAATGATTTATCCACTAAAAAATCAATGTAATGAAGAAGAACCTAAACCTTCCCAAGAAGAAAACCGGAAGACTGAGAAACCTATTTCTGACGGTGTGCCTGCTGGCAAGTGTCGCTGCATCGGCGCAGGAGAAAACAGTAACCGGTACCGTGACCGATGCCCTGGGTGACCCGCTGATTGGTGCCACCGTATTGGTGCAGGGAACCTCCAATGGCGTGATTACCGACATAGACGGCCGGTACTCCATCCAGGCCACCCCGGAGAACACATTGGATTTTTCCTATGTAGGCATGGTGAAGCAAGCTGTCAAGGTAGGCAGCCAGTCGGTAATCAACGTCCAGATGAAAGACGACTCGCAGATGCTGGCCGAAACCGTTGTCATCGGTTATGGCAGCGCCAAGAAGCGAGACCTTACGGGCTCCATCACCAACATTAAAGGCGACGAAATCGCCAACAAGCCGGTGGTCAACCCCGTATCCGCACTGCAAGGAAAGATTGCCGGCGTGCAGGTGATAAACTCCGGCAAGGCAGGCTCCGACCCGGAAATCCGTGTACGCGGAACAAACTCCATCAACGGCTACAAGCCACTCTATGTGGTGGACGGACTGTTCAACGACAACATCAACTTCCTGAATCCGCAGGACATCGAATCCATGGAGATACTGAAAGACCCGTCGTCGCTCGCCATCTTCGGTGTGCGCGGTGCCAACGGCGTGATTATCATCACCACCAAGAAGGCGAAAGAGGGACAGACACGCGTCAATATCAACGGCTCGTTCGGTTTCAAGTCCATCACCGACAAAATTGCACTGACGGATGCCGAAGGCTTCAAACTGCTGTACAACGAACAGTTGAGGAACGAGGGCAACCCGGAATACAACTTCTCGGACTGGACGGGAAACACCAACTGGCAGGATGAAATCTTCCAGACTGGGTTCATCACCAACAACAACATCAGCATCACGGGTGCCTCGGACAAGAACAGCTTCTATCTCGGTGCGGGCTATGCTTACGAGCAAGGCAACATCAAGCACGAGAAGTACAGCAAAATCACGCTGAACATCAGCAACGACTATAAAGTGACGGACAACCTCAAGGTAGGTTTCCAATTCAACGGGGCACGCATGCTGCCCGCCGACACGAAGAGCGTTGCCACTGCCCTGCGCGCAGCTCCGGTGGCGCATGTATTCAACTCCGAGTACGGCCTCTACACCTCACTGCCCGGATTCCAGAAGGCACAGATGAACAACCCGATGGTGGACGTAGACCTGAAGGCGAATACCACGAAAGCCGAGAACTACCGTGGCTCGGGCAACGTGTACGGGCAATGGGATTTCCTGAAACACTTCCAGTTCAAGGCCATGTTCTCCCTGGACTATGCCTCGAACAGCATACGGACATACACCCCGGTTATCCAGGTATATGACGCAAGCGTCGAGGGAGACATAGCCACGCTGGGCAACGGCAAGACCGGAGTGTCCCAAGCCAAAGAAACGGAAATGAAGGTACAGAGCGACTATCTGCTGACCTACACCAACTCCTGGGGAGACCACAGCGTGACGGCCACAGCCGGTTTCACCACCTACTACAACAAGCTCGAGAATCTGAACGGCGCCCGTACCCAAGGGGTAGGCCTGGTCATTCCGGACAATCCCGACAAATGGTACGTAAGTATCGGCGACGCAGCCACCGCCACCAACGGCAGTACGCAGTGGGAGCGCTCCACCGTGTCCGTGCTGGCACGCGTGCTCTACAACTACAAGGGCAAGTACCTGTTCAACGGCTCCTACCGCCGCGACGGTTCTTCCGCCTTCTCCTACACCGGCAACCAGTGGCAGAACTTCTACTCCGTCGGCCTGGGCTGGCTGATGAGCGAGGAAGCATGGATGAAGGACATCACCTGGCTGGACATGCTGAAACTGAAAGGCTCGTGGGGCACACTGGGCAACCAGAACCTGGACCGCGCCTATCCCGCCGAACCGTTGCTGACGAATGCCTACTCCGCCGTGTTCGGCACCCCGTCCGCCATCTACCCGGGCTACCAGCTTGCCTACCTGCCCAACCCCAACCTGCGCTGGGAGAAGGTGGAAGCCTGGGAAGCCGGTGCAGAAGCCAACTTCCTCCGCAACCGCCTGCACTTTGAAGGGGTGTACTACAAGAAGAAGACCAAAGACCTGCTCGCCGAAGTGCCGGGCATCTCGGGCACCGTACCGGGCATCGGCAACCTCGGCTCCATCGAGAATTCGGGCGTGGAGCTTGCCTTGAGCTGGCGCGACCGGATAGGCGACTGGAACTACAACATCGGTATGAACCTTGCCACCATCAAGAACAAGGTACTGAGCCTCGTGCAGGAAGGCTACTCCATCATAGCCGGAGACAAGCAGCAGAGCTACACAATGGCAGGATACCCCATCGGCTACTTCTACGGCTACAAGGTGGAAGGCGTCTACCAGACCCAGGAGGAGATTGAGCACTCTCCCAAGAACACACTGGCAACCGTCACCCCGGGCGACCTGAAATTCCGCGACGTGAACGGTGACGGAGAAATCACCACGGCAGACCGTACGATGATTGGTAACCCCACCCCCGACATCACCTACGGCTTCACGCTCGGACTGGGTTACAAGAACTGGGAGCTTGCCGTTGACATGATGGGGCAGGGCGGCAATCAGATTTACCGCACGTGGGACAACTACAACTGGAGCCAGTTCAACTTCATGGAGCAACGCATGGACCGCTGGCACGGCGAAGGGACCAGCAACACCCAGCCACTGCTGAACACCAAGCATACCATCAACAATCTGAACTCCGAGTATTACATAGAGGACGGCTCCTTCTTCCGCATCCGCAACGTGTCGCTGGCGTACAACTTCGACAAGGCGCTGATTTCGAAGATAGGCATGCAGGCACTGAAGCTCTACGTGAACATACAGAACCTGAAGACCTGGAAGCACAACACCGGATATACCCCGGAACTGGGCGGCTCGGCCATCGCTTTCGGGGTGGACGACGGCAGTTATCCGATGCCGGCGATTTATACGTTCGGATTTAATCTGACGTTCTAAAAGCCCTCCCCTAAATAAGAAAGAGTAACTTCAAACCTCCCCCGCCCCCTTCAAAGGAAACGGGGAATGAAAAATATAAATTTATGAAACTGATAAAATACATATTTACATTGCTGGTGGGTGCAACAGCCCTCTCACTGACATCCTGCAACGACTTCCTGGACCGCGACCCGCTGGGGCAGTTCACGGAAGATGACTCTCCTAACGCCCTTGTAGGCGGAAAGATATTCAACGTCTACTACCTGATGCGCTCGTACGATATCACTGCCGGTATTCCTGCTTTTATGGTGCACATGGTGCGCAGCGAGGACTCCGAGAAAGGCAGTGATGCCGGCGACGGCAGCAACGAGGCCGCCATGTGGGACGACTTCGAATACACTGCCTCCAACGGCCCTCTGAGTGCCTATTGGGGACAGAACTACAAAATCATCTACCAGTGCAACGAAATCCTGGACGACATTGAGAAGAGCGGACACAAGGACGACACCGAAGCCATCCGCAACCGCGGCGAAGCGCTCTTCTTCCGTGCCTGGTGCTACTTCAACCTGGTACGCGCCTTTGGCGAAGTGCCGCTGGTCACCATCAAGGTAGTGGAAGCCTCCGATGCCAACGTGCCCAAGACCACGGCGGAAAAGATATACGAACAGATTGACAAAGACCTGACCGAAGCCGAAGAATGCCTGCCCCTGCGGTGGGACAGCGACTATACGGGACGGCTGACCTGGGGCGCCGCACGCTCCCTGCACGCACGCACCTATATGATGCGGAACGATTGGGACAATATGTACACAGCCTCCACCGAAGTGATAAAGTCGGGCATCTACAACCTGAATACACCGGTCGACAAAGTCTTCACCGTAGAAGGGGAAAACTGCGGCGAGAGCATCTTCGAACTGCAATGCGAAGCCACCGATGCCATGAAAGAGGATGCCAGCATCGGCAGCCAGTTCTGCCAGGTGCAAGGGGTGCGCGGAGCCGGCGAGTGGGACCTGGGATGGGGCTGGCACATGGCCACCAAACTGATGGGAGAAGCCTTTGAGCCGGGCGACCCGCGCCGGAACGCCACATTGCTCTACTTCCGCCGCAGCACGGACGAGCCCATCACACCGGAGAATACCAACCAGCCTTATGGCGAGTCACCCGTATCCACCGCCATGGGTGCCTACTTCAACAAGAAGGCCTACACGGACCCGACACTGCGCCGCAAGTACAGCCGTATGGGTTTCTGGGTAAACATCCGCCTCATCCGCTATCCGGACGTGCTGCTGATGGCTGCCGAAGCCGCCAACGAGAAAGGGCTGACGGGCGAAGCCGCCGGGTATCTGGAACAAGTACGCGCCCATGCCCGCGGCACACTGGCAAACGTGCTTCCGAAGGTAGAATCTGCCAGCCAGTCCGTGCTGCGTGACGCCATTCGCCACGAACGCCGCGTAGAGCTGGCATTGGAACCCGACCGCTTCTACGACCTCGTGCGCTGGGGCATTGCCAAAGAAGTGCTGCAAGCTGCCGGAAAGAATTACCAGGACAAGAATGCACTACTGCCTCTGCCCCAGACAGAGATAGACAAATCGAACGGAGTACTGGTACAGAACCCCGACTATTGATACCCGGCCAAAGGAAACAGCCGACCCAATCAATGGCAAAAGGTCTATTTCATAACTTGCTTTCAATCAAAGCATTGCTACTGCAAAGAGCTGCAAACTTTTTGCAGTGGCACTGCAAAAGTGTTGCAGTAGCACTGCACAACAGTTGCAGTGTCGCTGCAAAGCAGTTGCAGTAGCGCTGCAAATCGTTTGCAGTATCACTGCAGAGAAATTGCAGCACCGTTGCAAAGAAGTCATAGCGCCACTGCAATAGAGTGACGGCAATCTAAAAACAATGAAAGGAACATACTTACAAACAATTAATTCAATATGAATATGAAGAAAATTTTCAAGAGAACAAGTCTGCTGCTCGCGACCGCTTTAATAGGCGTCACCGTGCAGGCGCAGAAGTCTCCGCAGGACATGGACCGCTTCATCGACGCACTGATGCGCCGGATGACTGTGGAAGAGAAAATCGGCCAGCTCAACCTGCCCGTGACCGGAGAAATCACCACCGGTCAGGCAAAGAGCAGCGACGTGGCCAAGAAGATTGAGCAGGGGCTCGTGGGAGGGCTTTTCAATCTGAAAGGAGTGGCCAAGATACGCGACGTACAGAAACTGGCCGTAGAGAACTCCCGCCTGGGCATCCCCCTGCTGTTCGGCATGGATGTGATACATGGCTATGAGACCATCTTCCCCATCCCCCTCGGCCTCTCCTGCACGTGGGACATGGCAGCCATCGGGCAGTCTGCCCGCATCGCCGCCATCGAAGCCAGTGCCGACGGTATCTCATGGACATTCAGTCCGATGGTAGACATCAGCCGTGACCCACGCTGGGGACGTGTATCCGAGGGTTCGGGCGAAGACCCGTTCCTCGGAGGTGCCATCGCCCGCGCCATGGTGTTGGGGTATCAGGGAAAAGACCTGAACGACCAACTGAAACGGAACGACGAAATCATGGCATGCGTCAAGCACTTCGCACTGTACGGTGCCGGAGAAGCCGGACGCGACTACAACACCGTAGACATGAGCCGCAACCGCATGTTCAACGAATACATGTACCCCTATGAAGCAGCCGTCCATGCCGGAGTGGGCAGTGTAATGGCCTCTTTCAACGAAGTGGACGGTGTGCCCGCCACCGCCAACCGCTGGCTGATGACAGACGTGCTGCGCAAACAATGGGGCTTCAACGGTTTTGTGGTGACCGACTTTACCGGTATCTCCGAAATGGTGGAGCACGGCATCGGTGACCTGCAGACCGTTTCCGCCCGTGCGCTCAACGCCGGTGTGGACATGGATATGGTGAGCGAAGGTTTCGTGGGCACGTTGAAAAAGTCGCTCACCGAAGGCAAAATAACCATGAAGACGCTGGATGCAGCCTGCCGCCGCATCCTTGAAGCGAAATACAAGTTAGGGCTGTTCGATGACCCTTACAAATACTGCGACCTCAGCCGTCCCGCACGCGACATCTTCACGCGCGAGCACCGCGACGCCGCACGCCGGATTGCCGCCGAAAGCTTTGTGCTGCTGAAAAACGAACCTTTTGAGGGACAAGGCAAGAAGTCTTCTCGTCCCGTCCTTCCTTTGGAGAAGCAAGGCACCGTCGCCGTCATCGGCCCCCTGGGCAATACCCGCAGCAACATGCCCGGTACCTGGAGTGTTGCCGCACGCCTGGACGACTATCCCTCTCTGTACGAAGGATTGAAAGAAATGACAGCCGGCCGGGTGAACATCACCTACGCCAAAGGCAGCAACCTCATCGGTGATGTAGCCTACGAGGAACGCGCCACCCTATTCGGCCGATCGCTGAGCCGGGACAACCGTACGGATAAGGAACTGCTGGACGAAGCTTTGAAGGTGGCCTCCGGTGCCGACGTGATTGTAGCCGCCCTGGGCGAGTCTTCCGAAATGAGCGGTGAAAGCTCCAGCCGTACCGACCTCGATATCCCCGACGTGCAACGCACCCTGCTGGAAGCCTTGCTGAAGACCGGAAAGCCCGTTGTACTAACCCTCTTCACCGGCCGGCCGCTGACGCTCACCTGGGAGCAGGAACATGTGCCCGCTATCTTGAACGTATGGTTCGGTGGCAGTGAAGCGGCATACGCCATCGGCGACGTACTGTTCGGCGACGTGAACCCAAGCGGTAAGCTGACCATGACTTTCCCGAAGAACGTGGGGCAGATACCTTTATTCTATAACCACAAGAATACCGGTCGCCCGCTGGCTGCCGGCAATTGGTTCGAGAAGTTCCGCAGCAACTATCTGGATGTGGACAATGAACCGCTGTATCCCTTCGGATACGGACTCTCATACACCACTTTCCAGTACAGCGACATCGCCCTCAGTACCCCGGTCATGGGACAAAATGGCTCCACCACTGCCGTAGTCACCGTGACCAATACCGGTAAGCGTGACGGCGCAGAAGTCGTGCAGCTCTATATCCGCGACCTCGTAGGCAGCATTACCCGCCCCGTACGCGAGCTGAAAGGCTTTGAAAAGGTGTTCCTGAAAGCGGGCGAAAGCAAGACCGTATCCTTCAAGATTACCCCTGAGCTGCTCCGCTTCTACGACTACGACCTCAACCACGTGGCCGAGCCGGGAGATTTCGATGTGATGATAGGTGGCAGCAGCCAGGCAGAAAAGACAGCCCGACTGACACTGAAATAAAATAAAATATTTAATATTGCACTCTAAAAACAAGAAAACATGAGATATACTACTTTACTCCTTTGTTTTTGCAGCATTCTGCTCCTTGGCAGCTGCAAGAGCCAGCCCTCCGCACAGAACGGACAGCCGCTGGAAGTGATGACGTTCAATGTCCGCCTGGATATTCCTTCGGACAGTGTAAACAACTGGAATTACCGCAAGGGTGACGCCTGCCGTATGATAGCCTACTACAGCCCCGACTTGCTGGGCATGCAGGAAGTGCTTCACAACCAAATGGAAGACCTAAAACGCGGGCTGCCGCAATACACAGCACTCGGTGTGGGGCGCGACGACGGCAAGGAAGCAGGCGAATACTGCCCGATATTCTTCCGGACCAACCGGTTTACACTGGTGGAATACGGCAATTTCTCCCTCAGCGAGCAACCCGAAACTATCGGCATCAAGGGCTGGGACGCTTCCTACAACCGTGTCACCACCTGGGCGATACTGCAGGAAAAGAACAACGGACAAAAGTTTGTATATTTCAACACCCATCTGGACAACGACGGAAAGACAGCCCGCAAAGAGGGCGTGCAACTCATTCTCGACAAAATCAAGGAGATAGCACCGGACATGCCCGCCATCATCACCGGTGACTTTAACTGTACGCCCGGTGAAGAACCTCTGCAAACGCTGGAAAAGGGAGGAATGGAAAATGCTGCAAAGACAGCTGCCGTCACCTACGGCCCGTCCTGGTCTTTCCATGACTTCGGCCGCCTGCCGGTGGAGGAACGCGTACTGCTGGACTATGTCTTCGTGACCAAAGGCGCAAAGATAGACCGCTACCGCGTTATCCAAGACAAACCGGAGAACAGCTACCTTTCCGACCACTGTCCTATACTTGTTGAATTGACCGTGCAATGAATATAGATAAGTAAATGATAAAAAAACAAGTAAGCATTGGTACAATGAGAATACAATACTGTTTATTATTGTTCCTGCTGTTGCTCGGTTTCACGCAATGCAAAAGCCCCGCCGCCAAAGAAGACCGGCTGAGCGACGATGCCCTGATGGACACCGTACAGCGCCGTACCTTCAACTACTTCTGGGAAGGTGCCGAGCCCAACAGCGGACTGGCACGCGAACGCATCCACATGGACGGTGTCTATCCGGAGAACGACCAGAACGTAATCACGTCCGGCGGAAGCGGCTTCGGCATCATGGCCATACTTGCCGGTATAGACCGCGGCTATGTCACCCGCCAGGAAGGGCTGGAACGAATGGAGAAAATCGTCTCCTTCCTCGAAACCGCCGACCGTTTCCACGGTGCCTACCCGCACTGGTGGTATGGCGATACGGGCAAGGTGAAACCCTTCGGGCAGAAAGACAATGGCGGCGACCTGGTAGAAACAGCCTTCATCATGCAGGCGCTGCTCTCCGTCCACCAGTACTACATCGACGGTTCGCCCGCCGAGCAAGCCCTCGCCGCCCGCATCGACAAGCTGTGGCGCGAAGTGGACTGGAACTTCTACCGCCAGAACGGCCAGAACGTGCTCTATTGGCACTGGAGTCCGGAATACGGTTGGGAAATGAACTTTCCCGTACACGGTTACAACGAATGCCTCATCATGTATATCCTTGCCGCCGCCTCGCCTACCCACGGCGTGCCTGCAGCAGTCTATCACGAGGGCTGGGCGCAGAACGGGGCCATTGTAGACCCTCATAAAGTGGAGAATATCGAGTTGCATCTGCGCTATCAAGGCACAGAAGCCGGACCGCTCTTCTGGGCACAATACTCGTTTCTCGGCCTCGACCCCATCGGGCTGAAGGATGAATACTGCGCCAACTACTTCGACGAGATGCGTAACCTGACGCTTGTGAACCGTGCCTACTGTGTCCGCAACCCCAAGCACTACAAAGGTTTCGGGCCCGACTGCTGGGGACTGACAGCCAGCTACTCCGTCAACGGATATGCCGCCCACGCTCCCAACGAACGCGACGACCAGGGAGTCATCTCTCCAACTGCCGCCTTGTCATCCATCGTCTATACCCCGGAACAGTCGTTGCAAGTGATGCGTCACCTCTACGAGATGGGAGATAAGGTCTTCGGCCCCTATGGCTTCTACGATGCTTTCAGCGAAACGGACAACTGGTATCCGCAGCGCTACCTCGCCATTGACCAGGGCCCGATAGCCGTCATGCTCGAGAATTATCGGTCGGGACTGCTGTGGAAGCTCTTCATGAGTCATCCGGATGTGCAGAAAGGGTTGAAGGAGTTGGGGTTCTCAACAGTCAGCAAGTAACTTACTATCATAAAAAATCCCCTTCTGAAACTTGTATTCTCTGATGAATAGCGAGGTACAAGTTTCAGAAGGGGATGTATTTACAACCTATTCACCGCCGCCACCGGAACCACTGCCACCGCTCTTCACATCATCATTGCTGATAGTGCGCGCAGCCTTTTTCACGCTTGCCTTCAACTCACCGATACGGTAGCTGACGCTTATGCCGAAGCGTTGGCGGCTGTACTTATAATTGCTTTCCCGTATAAAACCGCTGCCTTCGGTGGTGGAGCTTTGGTCCATATACTTCTTGAAGAAGTTGCTGGCAAAGGCAGACAAGGTGAGGCGCTTGTCCAGGAAGGACTTGTTGACGCTCAAGCCATAATCAAAGAAGCTGCTGCCCTTACCTTGCAGCATAATCCACGGCGTCTGTCCGAAGACATTCAGACTGATGCGCCAGTCATGGGGCAGCGTCTGCTGTGCACCGCCGTAGGCAAAGAGGCTCCAGCCATCGTTACGCATGCCTTCACTGCCCTCCAGATAAGAGTAATTGCCGCTCATGTTCATGTAGATACGTGTACGTGGAGTGGCATTCCAGTTGACGTAGCCGTTCACACTGGCATAACGGGTCTTGCCGATGTTGGCATAGGTAGAATAAAGCACATCCTTGCCCGTGGGATTCTTCAATCCCTCAATCTCCGTATCGGGCATGAGCCTTGTCACATTCTCAATACTGTTGTTGGTAAACGAGTAACGGGCCGAGATATTGATGTTGAACTTCTGTGTGAAGTTACTGTAACTCAAGTTGAAAGCATGGCTCTTCTCGCTGTCCAGCTCCGGATTACCCTGGCTGATGTAGGAGGGGTCCGTATCATTCAGATAAGGATTCAGAGACCAGATTCCCGGACGATAGATACGCATGTTGTATCCTAAACGCAGATTGGACATATCCGTCAGCTTGTAGCCGATGGAAGCGGAAGGCACTACGTCGTCAAAGTTCTTTGTGAAATCCTCACCGCGGCCCACCAGATACTTCACATCTTGGATGGTATGCTCGTAGCGTAATCCCAAACGGCCCGAAAGTCTCTTCACCTTCAGTCCATATCCCAGATAGGCGGCGATAATATCGTTCAAATGCTTGTAGCGTGAGCTCTGGTCCTTGTTGTATTCATACTTTCCGGTATCGTCCGCATCAAAACGGTCGTCTTCGGAGGAGTTGTTGCGCAGAATGTACTTGGCACCTGCCTCCAATGTATGCAGCTTGCCGATAGGCGTGGTATAGTCGGCCTGGAACGTATGCTCCGTGGTATTCTGCTCACCGTCGTTATGCTGGTTCTTCAAACGGTTCAGATAGTCTGCCCAATCGGGGTTATAGCCATTGTCTATTTCATATTCCGTATAGGAATCCGACGTTTGCGGACGGGTGTTTATCTTGTAGGAGAACGTCAGCATGCGGTCCTTGACCTTGAACAGACGCTGGTAGTCGATACCTCCGTCGATGGAATACCAGGAAGACTTGCTGCGGTTGAAGGCAGAGTAGCTGTAAATGGGAGCAGCGTTTATGTTCTCCGGAAAAGTAGCGATGTAGTCCGTAGAGCCGTTACTCTTGTTCCCGCCGCCCCAAAGTCCGAAAGACATGGTGACCAGGCGTAATGTATCTATTTCGTAGCTGGCCTCCATGCTGCCCGACTGGAAAGAACCGTGTCCCTTGTTGCTGCCATCATAGTCCAGATTGGAAGAATTCTCCGTAACAGCTTCCGGTGTCACATGCTGGCTACCACTGCTGTAGTTGCGGGGCTGGTCGTTGTAATTGTAATTGTAGCGGGCGCTGACGGTCAGCTTTCCGCTCTTTATGGTACCGAATGCCCCGCCGCCTGCACCGCGGTTGCTGACGTTGGCACTGAACGTAGCCGTATAGCCTTCGAGTCCGCTGCCCACGGTGACGATGTTCAGAATACCGCCCACACCCTCGGCGTCATACTTGGGGCCGGGATTGGTTATCACTTCAATATGCTTGATACTGTTTGCAGGCATACTTTTCAGCACTTCCGTCGGGTTGTTGCTCATCATGTTGTTGGGCTTTCCGTTGACATATACCTTAAAGCTGCTACTCCCGTTCACCTGAATATTGTCCTCGCCATCCACCGTTACCAACGGTACCTTGCGAAGCATTTCCAGCACGGAGTTCGACTGGGCGTCAGGGTCATCCTGCACATTGTACTCTATCTTGTCGATATCTGCCTTCACCAGAGGCTTCTGTGCCACTATTTCCACCTGCCCCAGCTCATTGGAGGCATCTACGATATACAGCGTGCCGAAGTCCACCAGCTTCTCCCCTGCCTTCACAGAAAAGTCCTTCACGATGGGAGTACGTCCCACGGAAGTGATGGTCATCACGAAGTTGCCCGTACCGGGTACTTTCTCCTGGAACTGGCCTTTCATGTCCGTTACCAGCATTTTCAGCGCCTTTGCAGGGGCCTCTTTCTTCACGATTTTAATGGTAGCATAAGGTTCACCCTCCTGGGTGAGTGAGTCGAGCAAAATTCCTTTAACCTGGAAAGAAGTGTTTGCCGTGTTTTGCGCTGCAAGCAGTCCCGAAATCATCAGCATCCATAGCAGCACAGTCCATTTTGTTCTCATTGCGTTTTTATATTTAGTGACTATTCATGTTTATTGTCTTGGTATTAGACGTTTCCCGTTCGAGTTTTGTCACAATGAATTCGGCAAAAATAGCCCCTTTTTCATGCATTTACGAGACTTTCGGAGTTAAAAAAGCAAAAAGAAAGCAATTTAGAGAAAATAGAAGAAAAGTAACAGACAGATATTTGCGGCAATAACAGAGCCGAATCCCCCCAATATCCACGGCCGCAAAGGGCTTTTTCCACCGGCAAAGAATAACGCGTAGCACATGTTTACCGCTATATTGCTGACAATAGCCTGCATGCTGCAAGCCGTAATCACCAGCACCGCCACACTGCCCGTTCCTTGAAGCAGGTTCAGGATGAAAGGAGTAATGTCACTGAACCCCGAAATGAAAGAGAGCAAGTTCAGTCCACCCGTGCCGGCATACACCAGCGTATAGTGGGTCAAGATAGTGAACACCACAAACAGCATGGCAAAAATCAGCGCTACCTTGAACTCCAACGGATTACTGCTGTCCTCGTCCTCCGTGGTCTGCGTGCCGTCGTCCACCCGTTTCCGCTTGGAATGCAGATACCATGCCACGGCTGCCGTTACCACCGACATTATCAGCAGGTAGGGATAAATGGCCAGTAGCGTCTCCCGGCTGAAAATACCTATCAATATCAAGAAACGGAGGAACATCATGCTGACCGCCAACAACATGGCTGCCACATATTCGGGAGCATCCTGCACAGAAGCCTTACGGCTCTTTCGCGCCAGTACGGAAATGGTAGCCGTGCTGCTGTACAAGCCTCCCACGATGCCCGAAACCAGAATGCCCGACTCATGGAAAACGTAACGCTTCAACAGATAAGAAAGGTAGGAAATGCCCGATACAACCACCGTGGCCAGCCAAATACTGTATGGCGTCAGGTTGATGCCGGGAATAAGATTCTCATTGGGCAGCATCGGCAGGATAATGCCGCTGATGGCAAGGAACTTGGCAAGCGTAATCATCTCGTCGTTCTTCATGCGCTGGGCCAGTTCCGTGAAGGTGTGTTTCAGCTCGGTGAAGAGCAGGACGGTCACTATGACCATGACGTAGAACCACGACGGCTGCGTGGCCACAATGGGAGCAATGCAGTAGGTGATGAGTGCAATAATGATGGTGGTTACTCCGAACACATGGTACTGTGACTGCTTCACATAATAGTTCAGTCCGAGCAGCAGTCCCAGAATGGCTCCTCCTCCCATGAACAGACGATAGCCCGTAGGGTCGAGGATATAGAGCAGATAGCCCAGAATGCCTATAAAAGTGAAGGTGCGGTCGGTACCGAAAAGCGTAGTTTCCCCTTCGCGCTTCAAGCTGATTTTACGCTGTGAAAGCCCGATGAGTAAAGAGAATACGGTGACCAAAAGGAAGGTGACCAGTTCTCTTGGCAGGTAGTCGTAAAGTTTCTCCATGACGATTAAACAAGTACGGCATACAATTGGTTTGCTACCACGTGGTGAAAGGGTGTTTCATCAGTTGCGAGTTATAGTAGCGGACGTCTCCCGTCACCTCCCGTCCGATGAATGCAGGTTTCACGAAAGGCTCGTCTTCCGAGGAGAGTTCCACCTCAGCCACAGTCAGCCCTTCGTTCTCGCCATAGAATTCATCCACCTCAAAGACGTGCTGTCCGCTGCGCACCAGGTAACGGGTCTTGTCGATGACACCCGGTTCGCACAGTTTCAGCAATTCCCGCGCTTCGCACAGCGGAATTTCCTTTTCCCACTCGTAGCGGCTCGTTCCCGATTCATTGGATGCACCCTTGATGGTGAGAAATCCCCGTTCATCGCGGATGCGCACCCGTACTGTCCGTCCACGTGCACTGCTGATGTATCCTTGTACGATACGGCTGTGTGCATACGCTTGTGGCTTGTATTCTCCCGTCACGAGGAATTTCCGTTCTATCTCCTGCGGCATGTCGTTTCCAGTGATTTTATCAGCCCCAGTAAGAGTAAGCCACAAACATGGCGATGACCAATACAATGGCTATTACTCCCATCGTCATCATCACTTTCTTGGCTTGTTGCTCTTCCTTCTGGCTATGCATTGCTTTCTTTTTACTTTTTCCCATGGTGTGTTTTATAGTTTAAAGTTCAACGATGAACAAAGTAAGAAGAAATTCGGGAAGAATGCAAATGAAAGGGAGAAAATTTATTCGCCGCTTCCTGCAAACTCCATCAGGTAAGCTTTGATAAAGCCGTCTATCTTTCCATCCATCACGCCATTCACATCACTGGTCTGGAAGTTGGTACGGTGGTCCTTCACGCGGCGGTCGTCGAAGACGTAGCTACGAATCTGGCTACCCCATTCGATTTTCTTCTTACCGGCTTCCACCTTTGCCTGCTCGGCCATGCGGTGCTGGAGTTCCTTGTCGTAAAGCATGGAACGGAGAAGACGGAGAGCGTTCTCGCGGTTCTTGGGCTGGTCTCGCGTCTCGGTATTTTCAATCAGGATTTCTTCCTCTTCGCCCGTATATGGGTCCTTATACTGATAGCGCAGACGGACACCGGACTCTACCTTATTGACGTTCTGTCCACCGGCACCACCACTTCGGAAGGTATCCCATGACATGCGGGCAGGTTCGATGTTCACCTCGATGGTATCATCTACCAAGGGAGTGACAAACACGGATGCAAAAGAAGTCATGCGCTTGCCTTGGGCATTGTAGGGCGAAACACGCACCAAGCGGTGTACACCGTTCTCACCTTTTAGGTAGCCGTAGGCATAATCGCCGGAAATCTCGATGGTACAAGTCTTGATACCTGCCTCATCTCCTTCCTGAAGGTTGGCGATGGTGGCCTTATAGCCGTGAGTCTCGGCATAGCGCAGATACATACGCATCAGCATGCTTGCCCAGTCCTGGCTCTCCGTACCACCGGCACCTGAGTTGATTTTCAGCACACAGTCCATCTGGTCGGCTTCCTCTCGAAGCATATTCTTGAGTTCGAGAGCCTCGACAGCAGTGATTGCCTTGACATAGGCATCGTCCACTTCCTCTTCAGTCACCAGTTCGTCTTTGTAAAAGTCGAAAGCCAGTTGTACCTCATCGGCCAAGGTCTTTACCTCATTGTAGCCGGAAATCCATTGCTGCAAGCCTTTCACTTTCTTCATCTGAGCCTCGGCAGCCTTCTGGTCGTCCCAGAAACCGGGAGCCTGGGTGCGGAGCTGCTCTTCTTCCACTTGTATCTTCTTTCCTTCAATGTCCAGATAGCGGTTCAACGCCTCGGTACGTTCTTTGATATCTTTCAGTTGTTCTGCGGTAATCATATATGCATTTACAATTTAGGAAGTGCAAAGGTATAAAAAAACACATAATTCCGCAATTGTCAATCCAATAAGTAATACTAACAGCAAATGATTTCACCAGAACACCCTAAAGATTTATTCAAAAAACAAGGTGCCGAAAAAGGCCGGACAGTGAAACATGGGGTGTTCCAGCCGGATAGGACTCCAAGAAAGGAAATGGGGAGTCTGGAGCTTGTCACCACACTTGTAGAAATTCCCTCTCATTGTTTTCCCATCCAGAGAACCGACGGAATGCTGGAAGAAAGCAGAAACGGGAATAACCATGACCAGTTCCCAGCTGCACTCGCCCAAACGTTCCTCGAAAGGTTCGCCGCCCAACGAACTCCAACGTTTCACCATGCCCAGCACCTCCTGACTCGCCGTGGGACGGCGCTCATTGACTGCACCTCCCTGAATCAGTAGTCTGCCGACGCAGTTACATTCGAAATTGTAATAGCGGTCATCACCTTCGGGAGATACGAAGAATTCCACACAAGCATCCTCCCATACCCGGCCATTGTCTCCGGAAGCCACTGCACGCACACTGGCTTCCTTCACTTTGTAGTGGAGCAGGATTTCGCGCCCCGTATGGGCTATGCGGAAACTCACTTCCGGCTTATAGGGGTAATCTTTCCAGTTGACCACATCAAGGGGCTGAAACTCTATCCCGTTCCCGTCCAGCAAGGACGGCACAGCCCCACCTTCCGGTGAAGCCGTACACATTACTTTCCTTACGGGCAAACTCTTTCCACTCTGAGCATTGCAATAAACCATGCCTACCATCGAAAACACAAAGAGCAGAAAGAGTTTGCTCCCGTAATCTCTCACTATCATAAAACGTCCTTTCATTTCTTAGAAGAATCCTTGTCTGCCACTGTCACATCCCATCCGGAAACGACATCGCCGTAAAGATAGAACGTCACGTCAAAAGTAGTCTTGCTATTATTGTCTACCACCTGATAACAGCGCGTTGCGTCGTAGGAATCCACCTCCTTGTACTCGCCCAATGCCAGCGGAGCCGGCTCTTCCTTACCGGCAGCCGTGGCTATGATTTGCTGCATGCGTTCCTGCATCAGTTTCATAATGCCTTCGTGTTTGAACGGATCCGGTTCGGCCACCTTAGGATAGGTTGCCTTTATCACTCCACCGTTGGCGGCACGCACGGCTCTGACACTGTCCGTATAAGCCTTGAACTGCTTCTTCACCTCCGGAGAACGCAGACCGAGCATCGTAAACACGGCAATTCCCTGGGCGCCGTTGTTCAAGGCGGCATCCATGCACTCAAACATCATCGGCCCGTCCGTGGCGGTCATGCCACAATACAGCGTCGTCATGTCGTTCTTGTCGCGTGCATTCTCCACCGTACAGTCGGAAATGAAGCTGGCATCGCCCGTATAGAAAGTATGGTAAACCATCGGGAATACAATGTCAAGATTCCATTTGCCCCAGTCCTGACGTACCATGCGCGAGGACATCTTCGGAGTAGGGAACGGAGAGGCAGCCATTGTCTTGCCGTAGGAGTGTACCACTTCGGCAATCATATTGGCCACTTCGGTTATCTGGTCGCAACGGAACTGACGCCACTTCACATCAAGCGAAGGGTCTTCCTGTTCGCGAGGGTCATAACCATGCTGCTCCTTGAACTTCTTGAGCATTTCCGGATGATAGCCGTAATCCCATGCAGCGTATTCACGGTCCTGCACAATGCCGTAGCGAGGCCACAAGGTAGTAGGAAGCACCACATCCACAAAACGGTGGTAGTCGATGGCAATGCCGTTCAAACCTTCCACTTCGCAATAGGTCTTGATTTTCTCCTTGATGAACTCACGGACTTCGGGCAGTGCCGGGCAAAGGAATTTGTAATAGCCTACGTAGGCGGTAGTGTCTGCCAGGCTCTTGCCGTTACGGTTCACACTGAACCATTCGGGATGTTCTTTCAATATTTTGTCACGGTCGTGTTCCAGATTCATGGTCCATAGCCAGGCATACACTTCGATTCCGTGTTTATGGGCAATCGGTATGGCTACCCGGTAATCGTCGGGAGTCGGTGCATTCAGCATGATTCCGTCCATGCCGATGTCGTTCATCACTTGGCAAATGGAGTCGAAGTTCATACCGGGACGATAGTCCAGCCACGTCCAGAACATGGGATATTCTTTGTTTGTCTCTTTAGTTCCCTGCTGGCACGAAAACAGGCCCAGCGCCAGGAACAGCAATAAGAATGCAGGTAAAAAGTTCTTTTTCATTCTATCTAAATTTTAAGTTTAACGTGCAGTTTTTCCATCACCCAGGTAACGCCGATTACCACAAAGGCAAAGCAGAGGCAATTGACCAGTCCCATGAATCCATGCGTAAACCAGTCCGGCAGGATAACACCGGTCACATCGGCGAATCCATAAAAGACATAAGGCACCAGATAGGTAGTCAGCGTAGCCGTTCCGGCAGGGCGTATCAGATTGAACCAGCCCGTGACCTGATGACTGACCAAGCAGCCAAGCACCGTATAGAGTGCCACGGAAATGGCAGTTACATAGAACACCCAGGGAGGAGTGCCGCCTATCTTGGCTACAATCCAAAAATGATGCGCCCCTATCCCGGCCAACAGAAGCAGGACAGCAGCCGTCAGCCCGTTGCGAAGTTTCCAACCGTCACCCTTGTCGGCATAGCGGGCACTGAGAATGGAAAGGATGATACCTCCCATTGTAAATGCGGGCAAAGCTCCGTTGCCGATGTGCAGGATGCCCAGCATACCTTGATAGAAGTTACGTTCGGGAAAGGTAAGAATGGCCTCGCCGCCAAAGCTTTCGCGCAAAGGCGTGCCCAACAGACATATCAGAATGAAGACTCCCCAGATGGGCAGCAGATACTTCAACCGGTCACGGCTGAAGAAATAAATCACGGCACATACCAGATAAGTCCAGCCGATGGATCCCAATATTCCCCAATAAGCCCCGAATACACCTTCCTGCGGATTGCGGAAGGTAAAGGCAAGGTAGAGAAGAACCAATACGCCGATTATCTTGAAAGCACGGAAAAGGTTCTTCTGAGTACCGGAAGCCGGTTTCGGATATTGGTTCCACACGCCGATAAAGCCTATGGCCATCAAGAACCAGTATACCCCTATCGGATAGGGAGCTTCCGGTGAAAGCCGGAACTCCGAGTTTGTGATGAATGCCCCCATCACCAGCAAAGCAAAGGTGCGGGAAAGGATATGTCCTAAGGTGGATTCTGCCGAAAAGCCTTTGGCATATCTGCGTTCGATGGCGTATGGTATGGACATTCCCACTGCAAACAAGAAGCAGGGGAATACAATATCCGCCAGTCCCATAAAGTCTTCACCATAAACGGCATGTTCCAGCCAATGGGGTACGTCATGCACTTTCCAGAAGTCATTGACGAAAATCATGGTGAACATGGTCAACGCCCTCAGCATGTCAATGGCCGGATTGCGCCGTGAATAAACAGTCTTGTCACTCATATCATCTTGCTTTAGAATTCGGAAACCAACATCAGCCATCTGGCAGCCGAAGAGCCCCAGACTTCCTTATAAGTAGCCGTATTGAACTGCGACCAGTAGGGAGCATCTTCATTGAAATAAGACTGCATACCTACGGGTATCTCTCCTACCGTTTCTCCGGGCAGTGCCGTATAGAGCTGCGGATAGTTGCTGCCCTCCCCATAAATCATGGACTGTCCGAAAGGATTCCTGCCTACAACCCAGAAGAGCTGCTGTTCGGCAATGTCTTTCAGTTCCTTGTCCTTCAACACTCTGGCGCAAATGGCTGCGGCTTTTCCGGTAGACAAATGTACGGCAATATTTCCTTTGAACGAGAACCAGACGGGGAATATACGCAAGTAATGCTCCTTATCCAGACGGATACCGTTCTCGAGCTGTTCTTTGAAATCCTTCGCAGCACCACTGCGAATGCCTACCTGGACGGCGTAGAAGTTGACGGAGTCCTTCACTTCATCCTTGTGATAGATGCCGCTGGGCACCATTCCATAAGGATATACATACTTCATGATGTTCTTCAGATAACCGCCATAGAGTTTCATGGCACGAATCCACTGCTCATACTCGGCATGACGGGGCTGCGTTTCGCAGAGGGCGGCAAGGGCTTCCATGTAGGCATAATCGCGAGACTGATGAGTATAGTGTACAATGGACTTCTTTGCCAAATCGCGATAGAAGAAGCCGCAGGTCTTGTCTTTGTCTTTCAACGGTTCGGTGCGCTGGCACTGCAAGGTGTAGCGGATGGCTTTTACAGCCTCATCGGCATACTGCTGTTCGCCGGTCAGCTTATAGAGCATGCTGGCCGCCCATGAGATGTTGGCGTGATACTGGCTCTCGGATGCCATGGCGGCATGTCCCCCACCCTTCTTTATCAGCTCGGCAAAGCCAAGTTCGTTGAAGCGCTTCATGGCATAGCCGAAGTCTTCCTTTGCAATCTTCTTCAGATTACCCTTAAGCGACTCGTCATTTTCAATCCTCATGGAGGCATACGCTTCAATTCCTGCAAGCAGGAAATTCTCCAAAGCTCCGTTATGGACAAGCAGTTCGCGGCGACCGGCATCATCGTCGGTGCCCACCTTACCGTCGGTCCATAGGTTGGTGCCCCATGTCTGTGCACGGTAGCCATCGCCCAGACGGGTCTTCATCACATAGTCCATTCCCCACAAAGCCTCTTCCATCAGGCGGTTGTACAAGTCTATATTGCCTTTTTCTTTGGCACGTTCGGCCATCAAGAGCAAGGAATAGGCTATCTCTCCCGTCTGTAAGGTCTGTTGGGACATATCGGCGGCATCGTGCCATCCTCCGTTTATAGGAATGATATGTCCGTTGTAAGTGGCATGCAGGTCATTATGACAAGCCCCGTGCTTTCCGGGAACGGGATAACCGCAACGCTCGCAGAACAGGAAGTTCACCATACGCCAGGCAGAATCATCCCACACATCCTGATGGATATAGAAAGGCAAGGTGGTGACATCCCCTACCTGAATGACGTAACGGCCTTGTGTCTTGAAGTCCGAGAAGTCTATTGTCTCGAACTCTCCCAGGCCGGTCTTTTCCTTACGAACGGGACCGGTATAAACAATGGCCTGCGTAGCGGCATCCTTCAACTGGAACTGTCCGCCGTGCTTTTCCACATTGACAATGGCGCTTTTGGGGCTCTCTATACTATAACCGGTAGTAGAGAAGATGATGCGATTCTGTGCAGGCATCCAGCCTTTCACGGTTTCCGGGTTCTCCACCTTCTGAAGTTCCACGGCATCTACATCGAAGCGAAGGAAGTCGCCCATAGTACGTTCTTTGCCGAACACTTCGATGGCAAATGAAATCTTGGTTACCTTGTCGCGCGCCAGTCCGGACATCTCGACGAAGCATTCGTTCCATTGGTTATTTTTCAGATTGATTTCGTGGTAGCCTTCCCGACCGTAAATGTCGGGTACTTTTATTTCTCCGTCATTCTCCACATAAAGGTTGAGGTAGATGCTGCGTGCTCCTTCGCACGTGGGATAGATATAGAACTTCAGGCGGTTGTAACCTTCCCAGTTCACACCTCCTATATCATAAGAGGCCATGCAAGTGCCGCGTCCCAAACCCCAGCCAAGAATCTTCTCCGGATGGGCGGGAGCTTCCAGACGCAGACTGTGCTTGCCGGACTTGCTCCGTTCGTCAGTCAAACCAATCTTACCGATGCCCTTATGCGACCATTTGGAGAAATCCTCCATATCACACAGCATCACGGTTTCCAACACTTTCTTTTTCAAGCCGAATGTTTCGAAAGCCTTTGTCTCGTCGAGCGGTAACGGACTGTGCACGTAGCCCGTGCTGACGATGTCGGCTTTCAACTTTTCATCTACCTGGGCATGAAGCAAAACGCAGCAACCGATAACTAAATCAAAAAGCAAAAAGATAAGTTTTATTACATTCTTCATCATATTATAATTATTAAGTTATAAGGTGATTAAAGCATAAAGGAGAAGAAAATTAGTACAAATATATGAGGAACTATGCCTAATCTCAATTTTCAACAAGTCTTTGAATAGTTGTTTGAGTGGCATACTCTCTACTAATACAATAAGTTTCTCCATATACAGTAGTAACATATGCCCTAAGTTCAGAAGTTACAGGACTACCAAAAATAACTTTAGCAGCATCTCCTTCGGAAGCAAGCAAAAACATGCCTGTAGTCCCCCATTCATATTTCAGAATAGGGTGATTGCCGACAACACGTACCATATACACGTCAACTCCAAAGCGCTTTACCTCTGTTGGGTAATTAACAAAATCTCCTTCAAAAAATCGAGGATACAAATAACTTATCGCTGATTTATCTCCCTCACTAAACCCAGACCATTGATATTCGGCAGTTCCTCCATTCATCACAGAATAGGGATCTGAATCAAAAGTTCCAGTAATACCATTGGCCACAGATTCACCCAATGATTTCCAATTTGTATGCCTTAGTCCGAAGCAATGTCCCAACTCATGTACCATATTATATATCTTCTGAAGTCTTGGAATGGTTTTGTTATAATCATAATCCAAATTTATCCAAATAGAGGAACCTGGTTTTCCATTCATAGGCCAAGAGCCTGCCGCAATAGTATTGTTCGGTAAAGGAGTGCTAGCATCACTACGGATGAGTATATCCGGATTGGCAGCTGTAGTATAAGTCATTTTAAGGTTACTAAGAGGATTCCACAGATTGATGGCTTCCTGTATTTCATCTCGCCAATCATCCACACCTGATGCAGGTATCGAGCTATCAACACCAACGGTAATTGCTCTTTGTTTGGGGTGACCAATTAAACCGGTAGTATGATAAGCCTGCCTTGTTTGTGGTTGACTATAAGTGACAAGTTTACTTTTTTCAAGGTATATATCACCTTGAATAAGATAACCTGACTTCAACTCTACCACATCTAAAGTATCGAATCCAAGTGATTGGATTATACACATACCATCTTCTATTGAAACGCTTTGCTGTTCTTCTTGTTCTTCAAAGTCAACAGTTTCCAACTCATTATAACAAGCGCTCATAAACATTAAAAACATAGAATAGCATAATATAAACAAGCCATTCACGAGATATTTTGAATTCATAATAATCAATTATTATATTAAACAAAAAATACATAAAGGGAAATATGAAATATGTTTTTCATACTTCCCCTTAAAAAAACATGCTTCAAAAAGTCCTCATCACTTAATCTCTATGATAATAATGCGGATTAGAAGTTCGGTTTATCTACATCCCAGAAGATGCGAGTACCGCCATTGTCCGGTCCGCCCAACATTTCGACGGCTTTGGCATAACCGGTAGGATTATTGCCTTTTTCATTGATGGTGAAGGGTAAACGGCGTGGGCCAAGATCTGTATCAATCTCACCTTGACTGTAGTTCACCATTACCGGGAATAATTTGGGATAACCAGTGCGACGTATCTCAGCCCAGCCATTCATACCTTCAGGATAAATAGCAATCCAGCGTTGTGTGGCAATCTTAGCAAATTTTTCCTCGTTACTCAAAGACTCGTCCCATTTAGCAGTCACCTTGCTCTGGCCTTCAATGCTGGCAGCGGGAATAACGGGGTCTACATACGCTGCAGCAGTAGTCGTACTGCTTAAATAATCGCCCACAGCGGCTCCCCATTGTTCGAACGATGTCCGTATACCCTTTTCATACAAGCTCTGAGCGGTGCCCTTACCATTTACATCCCAACCACGCAAAGCAGCTTCGGCTTCCAACAAAATGGTTTCGGCAGCAGTTGCCAAAATAGCAGGAGAGGTTTCTGTCAAGTTGGGTCGACTTACAATCGCCTTATAGGCATCCGAAAACCCTTCTTCTTCCAGTCCTTTAATACCAAGACGAATACCAAAATATTCACTCTTGCTGTTCTGTGTAGCATACTTATCAAGACGCGCATCGCCCATACCAGACAAGATAGAAGGAATATTAGCGCCTAAAACACCATCTCCATAGTTGAATGCAATACCGTAAAGCGGATTGACATAACCGTTTCCTGCAATGCCGAAATTAGCATCATTGGTTTCAATCAATCCATTACTATCGTTCATGGCAGCTTCCGCCTCACTTTTTGCCCAAGCAGCATCATACTTCACAATACGCATGGCCAAACGCAAACGAATGGTGTTACACAACTGCGCCCATTTGTTCAAGTTACCTCCATAGGCATAATCAAACATCATAAACGAAGCCACATCCTTTTCTTTAGCAGTACGCAGCACGTCTGCAGCTTCTTTCAATTCTTCAAAGAATTTTTTATAAGCATCCTGTCCTGAATCATACTCACCACCAGTAGCCGATTCGCCATAGTGAGAATAGATAATACATCCGTATTGGTCGGCAAGACGCGACATAGCTATTACGCGGCAGATGGTATTGATAGCCTCGAAATGGGCATACGTCTCCATATCGTCTTTGCACTTGTTGGTGATTTTCAAGCTTTCCACCATTACGTTTCTATAAGCATAATCCCAACAGTTGTCATTCCATCCTGCATTCATGGCATAGGTCACATTACTTACATTGCCGGCAAATGCAGTAGCCGTACTGATATAGCCTGACCACAAATCGGCATTCAAATTTTGAATAAGCTGATATTCCCATACATTGACACCTGCATTTTTATTATAATAGATAGACTGCATCATGGGAATGAAGTGCATACCAATGTAGTTGTTATCTTGTTTTAGTTCTTCATCGCTCACTCCCTTCGGATTAGTGTTCATATCCTCGAACGCTCCCGTACATGCCGAGAATAAGGTAGCTGCCAGCAGCGCTACAGCTGTAAGTCTAAATATATTTTTCATAATCATATCTACTGTTTAAAAATTAACTTTCAAGTTGAACCCAATCGAACGGTTGGTAGGCATACCAAACACATCAACTCCTTGCAGACGGTTGCTGGTAGAAAGCATGCCATCAGGATCATATGGAGCATTGTTCTTGAAGAAGAACAGGTTGCGGCCTACAAGTGAAACCTGTGCGTTCTTAATGACACCAGTCTTTGCCAACCAAGCCTGAGGCAGACTATAGCCAATGGAAAGTTCGCGCAAACGTATGTTGGTAGCACTGTACATATAATGCTCGGTCACACCCGCACGGCCACCAACCTGATTATAGAAGCCTTCCACATCTGTAATTTGACGGCCTTCCAGCATCACGTAACCACGGTCACGAGCATCACCCGTTGCCTTGCTTACTCCCTGCTGATCGAGGTCGGCTTCCGTCAAAGACATCACTTCACCTCCAAAACGTCCATCAATCAAGAAGTAAAGAGAGAAGTCCTTCCACGTGATTGTATTGCTCCACCCCAAGTTAAAATCAGGAGTAGAATTACCCAGTTTCACCGGATTTGTCTTGTCCACCAATGGAAGTCTATCACTATCTTTTTGTCCTTCTTTTGCAGGTTCATACTGAATATTGCCTTTTTCGTCACGTACAAAAGTAGTACCGTAAATGTCACCAAACGAACCACCTACTTCTAAACGACTCCATACATTGTTACTTTCGCCACCGCTAAATGTAAAATAACCAAAGTCATCACCAGCCAGTGCCTTTGCTTCGTTCTTATTGGTTGCAAAGTTAACACCGGTTTTCCAGCGGAAATCCTTAGTCATGACAAGAGTTCCATTCAACATAACTTCGACACCGGTATTCTGAATATCACCGGCATTGATGTAATATCGGGCGTATTGTGAACCTGACGGAGCATCCAACGTAAAGAGTTGATTCTTTGTATTAGTCTTATAATAAGTGAAGTCGAACTCCAAGCGGCTATTGAAAAAGCGCCACTCAGTACCAAACTCAATGGAAGTAGTCATTTCCGGTTTCAGTTCTGCAAACGGAGCTGTACTGTTGAAATTGATGCTACCACTCTTTGTAATGGAGTTGAGAGGATTTGAAGTATAAGTATTCAAACCGTTACCCACCTTCGACCATGCACCGCGAATCTTACCTAAATCAATCCAAGAAGGTAATTTCAATGTTTCGTTCAGCAACCATGTCACACCTACTGACGGATAGAAAAAGCCTTTGTTTTTGTATTTGGTAAATGCCAATGTTGAAGTCCAGTCGTTACGTGCTGTCACGTCCACATAAATCTGATCTTTGAAGCCTACCTGACCGGTGAAGAACACACTCTGGCTTTGAGTATGGGTTTTCCAATCGGTCAATGAGCCCTTGTTCAAGGAGCAGTTCTGCATAGTGAATACGTTGGGCACAGAGAGTATACCCGGATAGGAATCGAAACCTGTACCGTTTCCTGTATAATCGTTGATGCTGGCACCTACCGAAGCATTGACACTGAAGTTAGTGAATTGCTGTTGATAAGTAAACAAAACATCCCCATAAGAAGAAAGGCTACTTGATTCACCGTAGATGTAACGACCGTTAGTTCCTGTTCCAGCCGGATTCATACCACACAACACCGGGCTGGTACCTGCATACATACGTGTATTGTTCTTGTCTACAACATAGTCGGCACTACCACGAGCCTGTATACTGAACAGGTCATTGAACTTATACTTCACACTCAGATTCAACAATGTACGATAACGGGTATCCTCATTCGGAACCTTATTAATCAACCAATAGGGATTCTGCTCCATATCAGTACCTTGAGATTTATACCAGTTCTGGTCCATTATGTTACGACCGGCATTAAGAATCTGATAATTATCTTTGTAGTAGTTAAAGTCCTTTCCACCTTCAACACCACCACGCGGGAAGTGATAAAGACCTACCAAAGGATTCATGTAATAACCTCCCGAAGTAGTACGGTTGTTCCCCCTTTGATACATCGCATTGATATTGGCATCAACAGTCAGTTTGTTATTGAGGAAGTTGGCAGTTTCGCGAAAATTGAAATTATGCTTCACCAAGCTATTACCTTCCACCACGCCCTTGCCGTAAGTATTAGCATAGGAAAAGTAAGTTTGCATAGCTTGCGAACCCATGCTCAACGAGAGCGAGTTGATAGTAGTGACACCTGTTTTGAAGAAATCGTCTGTATAGTCGGGACTACCTTTGATATCACTGCCCCAACTGGTTGACACACCCGTATAGTGATTCTGGAATTCGGGAATACCGTATGCAGCTATATCGAAAGTGGTGCTGGTATTGAAACTGATACTGGCGCGTCCTTCCTTGCCCTTCTTAGTGGTAATAATCACCACACCATTGGCAGCCGAACTACCGTAAAGTGCAGCTGCGGCAGGGCCTTTCAATATGTTCATGCTCTCAATATCATCGGGATTCAGATTGGAAATACCGTCGCCACGGTCGTAGTTACCACTGTCGTTGTCTCCGCCGATAGTAGTTGAGGTATTTTCGTTGGTAGATGAACCGAACGGTACACCGTCTATCACATACAACGGCTGGTTACTTCCGCTTACAGAACGGTTACCACGAATAATCACTTTAGAAGAACCTCCCAAACCGGAAGAACTCTTATTAATCTGCACACCTGCCGTCTTACCGGCCAATGCGTTCATCATATTGGGGTCTTTCACGCGTGCCAATTCATCACCGTTTACTACCTGAGTAGAGTAAGTCAGTGATTTTTCTTTCTTTGCGATACCCAATGCCGTTACCACCACTTCATCCAGCAGCTTGGCATCATTCTTTAATGTGACTCTTATCGTCCCCGGAGTGATGGGAACTTCTTGTGTTATCATACCTACGAAAGACACTTGCAGGATTTTCGCACCTGCGGGCGCATCTGTAATAGTGAATTTGCCGTCTAAATCCGTTACGGCTCCGGTAGTGCTTCCTTTTACCAATACGGAAGCTCCGATAATCGGTTCATTGTCCTCAGCTGAAATAACGATACCGGTAATGGGGGAATTTTGGGCTGCTACCCAACCGATGGCTGCCAGCAGGCAAACCAAGGTCAGCATAATTCTTTTTTTCATAAGCTGTTTTTCGGAAAATAAATATTAGATTAAATGTGTGTTAAGTTAATAAACAGATTCTGATGGGGTCTGTCTTTCCGATTGACAAGCAGGGTTGAATGTCAATCTCATTTGTTTCTTTTTGTATGCTACATAGGCTATTAGAATGTTACGGTTAATACTCGAGCTTATTAAAATGTCTCTTATTCTGCAGATTTCTTTTTAAGCTTCGTATATAAAACCGGGTAGAGAACCGCAACCCTATCGAGAAACAGAAGTTTCTTTGCTAATAAAAGTTAATCGGGTTCGGAAGAAGAAGGAAAAACTAATACGATTTTCTTAATGTTGCCCTCACCGCCCTCACTCACTTCCCGAACCGCCCTGTTCATCGGCATTACATGGGTGAGTGAGGGCAAATAAAAAGGGTGAGGGCAAATTTTGCCCTCACCGGTGTTCGGTCTGTCCCGTTCCCTTGCTTTCTCTTGTCTCGTCCCCTTCTTTCTCTTGTTGTGTCCGCTTCTTTGTCTTATAGAGGCTTTGAGTTTCTGAGCGGCTCACTATAGTGGTCTGACTCGTTCACTATAGTGAATGGAGTTGTTCACCATAGTGAGCTGATTTGTTCACCCGAGTGAGCCGACAATGAACAAAGGCTGTTTCGGGGACAGACACCAAGCGTTTGAGGGATAAAGCAACGGGGAAAGACGGACTGAACAAGGGGAGCGTTCCGGACTACGTGCTTGAATCCCGTGACAGATGACAGACGGTTCTTCCCCTTTATCTTTGAAGAAGCTGTTTTGAAATGATAAATCCCCATTTATCTACCAGGCTGTTTTTTAAGCCTAACTAACGTGCACATACTCGAGAGTCCTATCTGCCAAGGGCAAGTCCATACATAAAACAAACCGTCCGGCCCGGAATGAAAATAATTCACTCCAAGTCGGACGGTTCAAAAACAAACAAATGGAAATCTATTCCTCGTACATCTTGTCAATCAGCCCCTTGTAGTTCTTTGCCACTACAGAGCGTTTCAGCTTCAGCGTGTTCGTCAGCTCGCCACGCTCCATGCTGAACGGTTCGGTCAGGAGCGTGAAGCGCTTCACTTGCTCATAATGGGCAAATTGCTGCTGCAAGGTATCGATACGGGCACGGAACAACGCCTGTATCTTGGGATGTTGCAGTAACTCATCCATATTGCTGTATGCAATGCCTTTCTCCTTGGCATAATCCTTCACAAAGCCATAAACGGGAACTATCAAAGCGGAAACAAACTTACGCTCATCGGCAATGACAGCAATCTGGTCAATGTAACGGTCAATAGCCAGCTTCGTTTCCAATGCCTGCGGCGAAATGTATTTTCCGTTGGAGGTCTTGAACAAGTCTTTGATACGCTCCGTCAGATACAGATGGCTATCCTTCAAATAACCGGCATCACCCGTGTGGAACCAACCGTCACGGTCGATGGCAGCAGCCGTTGCCTCCGGTTTCTTGTAGTAGCCGGTAGTGATAGTCTTACCACGAAGAAGTATCTCGTTGTTCTCGCCAATCTTCACCTCCACATCAGGCATCACCGTACCTACGGAACCAATCTCATAGCCTTCGTTGAGGAAGCAGGAAACGGTAGCCGTAGATTCCGTCAGACCATAGCCCACCACCATGTTTATACCTACAGAATGCACAAACTCGCAGATTTCATCGGGCACAGCAGCACCTGCCGTAGGAAAGAAATTACCGTTCTCAATACCTATCGTCTTCTTCAGCAGAGCATAAATGGTCTTTTCGTAGAACTTGTATTTCAGATGAAGCATCATCGGAGGAGTCTTTCCTTGGCGCAAATAATCAATGTTATGCGTCCTGCCCACCTTGATGGCATCCAACATCATCGCCTTACGCAGACCGGTTTCCTGGGAAATCTTCTCCTGCACACCGGCATAGACTTTCTCCCAAAAACGGGGTACACTGCACATCAGTGTAGGGCGTATCTCTTTAATAGTAGTTTGGATATCTTGTGGACGGAGATTGATGCAGACCTGCACTCCCCGATGTATACAAAGGTAGGTCCATGCCTTTTCGAATACATGGGTCAGCGGAAGGAAGTTCATGGAAACATCCTGGTCTGTCATGAAAGGCAATCGGATATCATGAATGCGGAAAGCCTCTCTATAATTGAAATGATGGAGCATGACACCTTTCGGCTCACCGGTAGTACCGGAAGTATAAAGGATATTGGCGAGGTCATCATCTGAGGCAGCTGCTGTACGTTCTTCTACAATGGCATTGTGCTGCAACTCTTCATCCATTGCCATAAATTCATCAAAATAGATGGAAGTCATGTCGCGCGGATCTTTCACCACAGCACGGTCGAAGATGATGAGCTGCTGCAGAGACTGGCAAAATCCGAACACGCTGAAAGCGGCATCGTACTGGAACTGCTCGCCTACAAACAGATAACGTATCTGTGCATCGTTGATGATATACTGTGCCTGGGCCGGTGAGCTGGTAGCATACAAAGGTATAGTCACCGCCCGGTTGGCGAATGCACCGAAATCAGTAAAGAGACATTCGGGTTTATTCTGCGAGAAGATACCGATATTCTCTTGTGGCTCTATTCCCAAAGCCACCATTGCATTGGCAGTCCGGCGTACAGTCTGTGAGAACTCTTTCCAAGAGATGGGTATCCATTGTGCAGTTTCATAGTCCCTGTATTTCAGGGCTATTTTGTCTCCATACTTCTCTGCCTGGCGATGCACCAGGACAGATAAATGATGATAAGTCATAACTTTTGATATTGGTAAATACGGTACAAAGGTAGTGGTTTCATTTGAAACTAATTTGATATTAGCGGGTAATTATTCAAACTTTACCTTTAAAGTATCCGACCATCCGTTAGCAAATTATCCACAAAAGATACTTTCTTTACCATTAAAACAATAGAAATATATTAAATATCTATATATTTGTGGTGATATACAAACTAAATCAAATTCAATGAACATGAAAAAAGTATTGCTTTTAATGGCTATGCTGACCATAGGTTTAGCAAGCATCAATGCTCAAGACAACCTCAGATGGGGAGCAACAGTCGGCATGAACTCCAGTAACTTCTCCATTACCGGTTTCGACAGTAAAATAGGCTTTCATGCTGGGGTAAAGGCTGAAGTAGGATTGCCTCAAATTTCAGAAGGAGTCTACCTCGATATGGGTGCATTACTTACGCTGAAAGGAGCCAAAATAGACGGAGGCTCTGCTGCTTCTATCAAGTTCAATCCCTACTACCTGGAAATTCCTGTACACATTGGCTATAAATATGCAGTGAATGAGAACTTTGCCATATTCGGCAATGCCGGTCCTTATTTAGCCATCGGTCTTTTTGGCAAAGCCAAGGCAGAAGGAGATATTCTTGACGAATATGAGTTTGATGATAACTCCACCAATGTATTCGGGGATGATGCCATGAAGCGTTTTGATTTCGGTCTCGGATTAAAAGCCGGAGTCGAATTCAGTCAGAAATATCAGATTTCCATCGGTTATGACTGGGGACTGGTAGAGAACATTAAAGATTCAGGCAACAAAAACCGCAACTTGATGATATCACTCAGTTGCTTCTTCTAAACAATATTGAAAAAACAGAAAGGACGTCGGTTTGGCGTCCTTTTCATTTTTTATCCGTAAGTTTGCGGCCAGATTATTTATTTACCGAATATGATTTACGATATACCGACTTTAACTTCCGAAGCAATCGGATTGCTCAAATCACTGATAGCCATTCCTTCCTTGAGCCGCGACGAGGAGAAGGCGGCAGATTATCTGCAGAACTATATCGAAATGCAAGGCATGGCAACAGGACGTAAAGGCAACAATGTATGGTGCCTCAGCCCGATGTTCGACTTAAAGAAACCGACCTTGCTGCTGAATTCCCATATCGACACCGTAAAACCCGTCAACGGGTGGCGGAAAGATCCTTTCAAACCAACGCTGGAAAGTAATGGAAAGCTCTACGGGCTGGGCAGCAACGATGCCGGAGCCAGTGTAGTCAGCCTGCTGCAAGTATTCCTGACATTGTGCCGCACCACTCAGGCCTACAATCTGATATATCTTGCCTCGTGTGAGGAGGAAGTATCAGGCAAGGGGGGAATAGAATGCGTATTGCCGGAACTCCCTCCCATACAGTTTGCCATTGTAGGCGAGCCGACAGAGATGCAACCTGCCATTGCAGAAAAAGGATTGATGGTGCTGGACGTAACTGCTACCGGAAAATCGGGACATGCAGCCCGAAACGAGGGAGATAATGCTATATATAAGGTATTGGATGATATTGCCTGGTTTCGTGATTACCGTTTCCCAAAAGAATCTTCCCTGCTGGGTCCCGTGAAGATGAGCGTAACCATGGTAAACGCCGGTACACAGCATAACGTCATTCCCGACCGTTGTACTTTTGTCGTAGACATTCGCAGCAACGAGTGTTATAGCAATCAGGAGCTATTCGATGAAATACAGAAACACATCACGTGTGAAGCCAAAGCCCGCTCCTTCCGGCTAAGCTCTTCACACGTAGCTCCGGAGCATCCGGTAGTGCAAAAGGCTATTGCCATGAAACGTACTCCTTTCGGCTCACCGACCTTGTCCGACCAGGCACTGATGCCATTCTCTTCTCTGAAGATGGGACCGGGGAAAAGTGCCCGTTCACACACTGCCGATGAATTTATCTTTGTCAAGGAGATAGAGGAGGCGATAGGGATGTATCTGGAGCTGCTGGAAGAAGTAAAAATTTAAATTATCATTATCTGTTCAGCCACGGCTCCGGATTCAGTTTTTCCTTCTCTTTCCTCAATTGGAAGTGTAGCACCGTACGACCATTGTCGGCCCCATCCGAGAAGATTTGTCCGAGAGTCTGTTTGGTGGTAACATCATCGCCCTGCTTCACCGAGGCCGATGACAAGTTGCAATAGACTGATATATAATTCCCGTGACGGACAAGGATATTGAACAGTCCGTTCAGTTTAAAGACAGCCGCCACTTTACCATTGAAGATGGCACGGGCTTGGGCACCCGGTTTCCCTTGTATATCGATGCCCTTATTGTCCAGCTTGACATTGCGCAAACCTTCCACAGAATACTGGCCGTAATGGCTGGTAATGATATACGCGCCGGTGATGGGCATCGGCAACTTACCGCGATTATTAGCAAAGTTCCCTGATAATTCACGGTCTGCCTTACTCATGGAGTAAGTTTCCAAAGGCTGTGCCTTCGGCTTTGCGGGCGTAGAGGCAGTTGCCGTTTTTTCGTTTTTTTCACCAGCCTTTTTACGTGCGGCTGCCTCACGGCGCGCTTCTTCTGCCGCACGCTTACGCGCTTTCTCTATTTCTTCCGCTATCAGACGGTCAATGCGTGCATTGAGCTGATTGGCTTCACGGCGTTTCTTATTCAGTTCGTTCTGTAAGCCCCGCTGTTTCTTTTTCAGATTGGCTACCAACAACTTTTGTTCCTTCTCCTGCGCTTCCAGCTTGACTTTCTCCTCTTCACGTTCTTTCAACAATCCTTCCTTGGCAACCTTCACTTGCTGAAGCTCAGTCTTCTTACGGTTCACCTGCTCCTGCTTTTTCAACACTTCCTCGCCTTGCAGGCGCTGATAAGTAGCATATTCACGTACATAGCGCATGCGTCGATAGGTCTGTGCCAGGCTCTTGGCAGAGAAAATGAACATCAGCTTCTCTTCAATGGAGCGGTTCTTATACAAATATTGAACGGACGATTCGTATTTCTTCTTCTTGTCCCTTAGGTCACGTTGCAGGCGGGTCAACTGACGTTCTAATGAAGACAACTCGCGCTCTATGGATTCCACATCATTATTGATAGTCAGAATATAGCGTTTGCGCTCTTCTATCTGTCCGGTCAGTGCAGCAAGACCGTTCAACTGGCTTCCCACATCCTTCTTGGTGGTTATCAACAGCGTTTCCGACTCTGCTATCTGTTTCTGCAAGGCACCACGCTTGCTTTCCAGTTCCTTAATCAGCTTGTTGGACTGGGCTAGGAGCGGAGAAACCGGCAAAAGGAGGAGAAAGAAGAGAAGGAGAAGCTTCATAAGTTATGAGTTATAAGTTATGAGGGATTATCTGACAATTATCAACTAATCAAAGGTCCATCAGCATTTCCAGCAGTTCTTCCAGCTCCACCTCTTTATATTTCTGTGAGAGCTGGGTAGGAGTCAGTGCAAAAGGCTTATCCGAGAAGTTGGAAAGTTCAATCTTTCCCTTTTCCAGAGAGGGTATCCCGAGTTCCTTGCCGGTAAGCACCTTCTTGCCATTGGGTTTGGAAGCAGCATAAAGCAGTTTCTCCAAATGGGCAAAATCCGCCTTCTTGGGCAGCACATCCTTCAGTTCCTTACGTGTTGCACGGACATAACGTTTTCCCATACGGTCTACCAACAGAATCTCATCCGGGGTGACTTCCATACGTGCCACCTCCGTACGAAGTATCGGCATCAGAAAGGAAATCTGCATGCATTCTTCCTTCTTCAACTTCATCGTACCGTTCACAGTAAGGGTGGCATCTTTATGGGGTACCGTCAGCTGCACTTTGGAGGAAAGGCAGGCAGATTCTCCGGACAGAGAACTTGAGTGACGCGAAGTCTTGCAACCGGCAAGCCCCACAGCCAGCAACAACAGCAAGGACAACAGGCGGCATATCCTTGCCATATCATTCAGCAGGTTTAGTTTCATCTGATATATATTTCTTTTTTTGTATTTTCTGTTTCAACGTATCAGAGCGATTGCCCTTATCCCAGGCTTGTTTCCAGTATTTCAAGGCACCTTCCGCATCGCCAGTCATGTAATAGATATCTCCGCAATGTTCCAAGACCACGTCACTGCTATCTTTATCATTCTTTATCGCCTCATCTATGTAGAGACGCGCCTCGGCATAATTACCTTTAACAAACAATATCCATGCATATGTATCGAGATAGGTGGAATTGTTCGGCTCGGCTTTCACTGTCTTGTAGCTCATCTCTTCCGCCTTGTCCAAGTCGCGGCGCTCCACGGAAAGATAATATGCGTAGTTATTCAAGGCACCGATGTTTGAAGGATTGTACACCAAAGCGGAATCATAAGCCGCATAAGCTTCCGCATGCAGATTCTTGGTGTGATAAGCATCACCGATAATGGCATAAAAATCTGATACGACCTCCTTCTTGCTGTCGTCCTTGACGTGCGACAAAGCCTTTTGACAGATGGCAAGGGCATCATCCGTCCGTTCCGCCTGGTTGTAGGCAATGGCCAGATAGAAATAGAACTCCAACATATCGGGATTGGACTCCACACCGGCTTCGCACAAATTCATTATTTCCTTGTAATCCTCCTGGCGCACAGCTTCCCCCAGCAATGTCATACGAGCCGCTGTGTTGGTAGGGTCTATCGCCAGAACCTGGCGCAGAACCGGCCCTGCCTCCTTGTTCATTCCTTTGGAAAGAAGATATTGGGCATACAGCAAAGGTAATTGCGCCTCATCGGGCTCCTGCTCCATGATGCGGTTGAAGAGCGTAATGACACGTGTACTGTCCTTGCCTGCCTGCTCGTTCTGCACGATGAACTGCCGCATCACATTCAGTTTGGTGTCCGAAGCCACTTTCTTGTTCAGCAACAGCGTGTCCAATTGCTGTTCATACAGCTCCTTCTGTCCGGTCTCTTCGTAGTAAGAAGCCAATGAGTACATGGCCATTGCATTGTCCGGCTCTTCGGCCAGCACCTTCTTGTAAATCTCATAAGCTTCCTGCTTTTTCCCGTTCTGCATATAGACATCCCCCAGCACAACCTGATAGCGCATATCGTTGGGATACTCTTCTACCAGACTTTCTATTTCATGAAAGGCGCTCTTGTCGTCCTTCTTTTGCAGATAGATGCGGAACTTCTCCATACTGAGCTGTTCATTCTTGCCCATCCGTTCCTCGAGCTTGTTCAGTATACCGATAACTTTGTCATACTCTTCCTGGCGGTTGTAAATCTCCAGCAAGTTGTATAGCGGGTCCAGCTTATCCGAGAAACGTACCGCCATATTTTCCAACAAGGCAGCGGCTCTCTCCGTTTCGTTTTGCTGCATATACAGATTGGCAAGTCCCTGGGCATACCAGTAATTATGGGGAGCATTCTCCACCGCCTTTTCCAAGGCGGCTTGTCCCAACGGCACCTGCTTGAGGTACATATAATACTGGGCCATCTCATACAAAGCCGATGATGCGTTCGGGTTTATCGTCAGGCAATGTTGCAGGACATCGAAAGCCGCATCATAGTCTTTTTGGACTTTCAGACGGGCGGCTTCAAGAAAGAAGTAGTCGTAACGGCGCTGCTGTTCGGGGGTAAGCTCCTTTACGAGCGAAACGTCGGCTTTCTTCGACTTCTTCCGTTTCTTCAATTCCTTCCGTGCCTTTTCAGACCGACCGTACCCGCTCATTTTCTCCTTTGAAGCTTGAACGTTGGCAGCCTGCACTCCGTACGTAGTAAAGCAGAAGGTACCTATCAACAACGCAAGTATTATTTTTACTCTGATTCTCATCTATTTAATTATAAATTCTTAACCCGTAAAACGGAACAATATCCATTCATTTTTTACCCGTATGCCCGAAACCTCCGGCACCGCGCTCCGTCTCATCCAGCACTTCCACTTCCTGCCAAAGAGCTTGTTCGTGACGCGCTATCACCATTTGTGCAATCCTCTCCCCATCTTCGATGACGAAGGTTTCTGCAGAAAGGTTGACGAGAATAATACAAACCTCACCACGGTAATCGGCATCAATCGTTCCAGGGGAGTTCAGCACGGTAATCCCCTTCTTAATGGCCAATCCACTACGCGGACGCACTTGCGCCTCAAATCCTTCCGGAAGAGCGATATAAAGGCCCGTAGGCACCAGACACCGCTGCATCGGAGCCAGCGAAATAGGTTCGTTAAGGTTTGCACGGATATCCATTCCTGCAGACAGCTCAGTGGCATAAGCCGGAAGCGGATGCTTTGATTTATTGATGATTTGTACGTTCAACATGATGTTATTTACGATTTGACGATTTACTATTTACGATTGGGGCTACTTCTATTCTTACAATTCGAGTAATTCAAGTTTCGCAATTCATCTTCCTTTTACTATAAACTTGGGCGAAAATACGGCTTTTTATACAAAATAGTGATACATTTGCAGTTAAATAATAGTAACTTCAATCGTAAATAGTAAATCGTCAAATCTCAAATAACATCATGATGAATTGGAATACGCTCATATCTGCCAAACGCTTCGGACTGGAAGAGTTTCACCAGGAACGCCATGAAAACCGCTCGGAATTCCAACGTGACTATGACCGCCTTGTCTTCTCTGCTCCCTTCCGCCGTCTGCAGAACAAAACCCAGGTATTCCCTCTTCCCGGTAGTGTATTCGTCCACAACCGATTGACACACAGCTTGGAAGTATCATGTGTAGGCCGCTCACTAGGCAACGATGTATCGAAAGCTCTCATTGCCCGCCGTCCGGAACTGCAAGACAGCTACCTCACCGAAATAGGCTCCATCGTTTCCGCCGCCTGCCTGGCACACGACTTGGGAAATCCTCCTTTCGGACATTCGGGAGAACGAGCTATTTCCACCTTTTTTTCTGAAGGAAAAGGAATGTCCCTGAAGGGCCAACTGACACCTTCCCAATGGGAGGACCTTACCCACTTTGAAGGGAATGCAAATGCGTTCCGCCTGCTTACCCACCAGTTTGAGGGAAGGCGACAGGGAGGATTTGTACTCACCTACTCCACCTTGGCAAGCATCGTGAAATATCCCTTTTCATCGAGTCTTGCAGGCAAAAAGTCAAAATTCGGTTTCTTCATCACAGAGGAAGAAAGTTTTCGCCGCATAGCAGAAGAGTTGGGTATGGAGAAGCAGAACGATGCCCCGTTGAAATATGCCCGCCACCCGCTGGTCTATCTGGTGGAAGCCGCCGATGACATCTGCTACCAGATGATGGATATTGAGGATGCTCACAAACTGAAAATTCTGACTACACAAGAAACCAAAGAGTTGCTTCTTTCTTATTTCTCGAAAGAGCGCCAAGCACACCGGCTCAAAACGATGGAGATAGTAAGTGACACCAATGAACAAATAGCCTATCTGCGTTCCAGCGTTATCGGACTGCTTATCGGCGAATGCGTGCAAGCCTTTGTAGACAATGAAGAAAAGATTCTGAAAGGAGAATTTGAAGGAAGCCTCATCAACCATATATCCGAGGTACCAGCCAATGCCTACAAGCACTGTGCAGACATCTCCCTGAAGAGGATTTACCGTTCACGCGATGTACTGGACATTGAACTTGCCGGTTTCCGCATCATCAGTACCCTGCTCGAACTGATGATTGACGCCGTGCGTTCTCCGGAAAAGGCATATTCGCAACTGCTCATCAATCGCGTATCGGGCCAGTACAACATAAAAGCGCCTGCACTCTACGAAAGAATACAGGCGGTATTGGATTACATCTCCGGAATGACGGATGTATTTGCACTCGATTTATATAGGAAAATAAACGGGAATAGCTTGCCAGCGGTATAACAGACGACAAACATTCCTCCGGATAGTCCTATGATACAACCTTATTTGCTCCCGACGTAAGCTTGCACGCCTCCGGTTCGCTCGCTATGAACGACTCGATGTGGCGAATGCGCTTTTCTGCCAAAATCTCGTCCACGGCAATTAGGATACCCGTTTCCTCCACATCTCCGAAACCGTAATTGATGGCTGTACCGAACATACGCATGGTAGGGCTGAGACTCATATAGGCATTCACCAGCGGGGGAATATTATACCCCGCCTTACGGATTTCACAATTCAAAATCTTATAGTCTTCCTTAAAAGAGTCTTTACAGAAGAGAGCCGCCAATTCATTCTCGTCCGATTCCAGAAGCAACGGCTTCATCGGAGTAATCAGGTTGTCCTTATCCGCAAAGTGTTTCCGAAGAAAATAAAGAATCTTATCACGACTCTGACGATGATAGCTGGGATACATAGTCACCTTTCCGAAGAAATACTTCACATTGGGCATGACTACGGTCAGTGCGCCCAAACCATCCCACAGATTATCCAACGCAAACAGACCTTTACTGTCTGCACGCGTAGACTGATACTCCAACGTAACGAACGAACGTCCTAACTCGATGGTCGTAGGAAGATAGTCCTTCAAAAACTTATCCGAAAAGTTAAACATATGGGCAGTTGCCAGAATAGGGGCACCATGTTCATCAAAACGCACATCCGTACCTAAGATATAACGGTATCCACCCAAAATTTCTTCTGCTTCCGGATTCCAGACAATCAACTGCTTGTACGGGTTGTCCATGATGTCATATTCATCAATATCCATAGACTTGCCCGTTCCTCCTCCCGCAGCACGGAATGCAATCTCGCGCAAACGGCCGATCTCCTTCATTGTATTCGGAGAGTCTTGGGCAGTAATGATATATATCTGATTATGACTTCTATTGGTCATGCGCAGACGCTTTTCCTCAGTCAACTCCGCTTTCAACAGCTCCTTGCTTATCGGTGCAATAACATCTTCCATATTTTTCTGTTAGTAGTTCTTCTTTAATATAAATACGGTCTCTCTACAATTTATATACAATATCCTTCACATATTGCGCCCATCCGGCCGGGCTTTTCGATTTGTCGAAAGTTTGCCAGGGGATAGGCTTCCCTATGGTGATGGTAAATGTTTTATGGCGATTCTTCAGCATTTCATCTGCCAGGTAAAGCATGGCGATATTGAACTTGATGCCCAACATCTTACAAAAATTGGCAAGATTATAAAAGAAGTTGGAGTTCCGCCCCTCGAAGTGGATGGGAACTACATCACGGTGGGCTTCGACACTCTTCACGATAAAGGTCTTTTTCCAATCCAAGTCACGGATGACCCCATTCTGCCTACGCGAACAAAGCCCTGCGGGAAACATGATGAGCTGATTGTCCGAAGCAAATCCCGCCTCCACCATTCTGGGGAAGTCTTTGGCCTGCTTTCCCGTCTTGTTGATGGGGATGCAAAGCGGCGCCAGTCCGTGCAGGTTCATCAGCAGGTCGTTGACCATATATTTCACCTTGCCACCATAAAAGGAGCCCAGGACATAACCCAGTGCCACTCCATCCTGCCCACCCAGGGGATGGTTGGACACAAAAGTATAAAGCCCTTCTTTAGGCAGATTTTCCTCCCCCTTTACCACAATATTGGCATCAAGGAACTCCAGACAAGCTTTCAGGAAATCTACACCGACTTTATCTTTCGACTCCCGCAAAAAGACATTCAATTCCTCTTGATGAACGATGTGCTTCAAATAAGAAACCACGAACTTGGGGATATACTTAGACTGCTTCGGAGCCTTTTCCCGAAGTATCTTGTCTATGTCAATCAAAAATAAAGAGTCGTCAGCCATTCTTCTTTTGATGAAATGAATGCGCAAAATTAACTCATCTTTTTAATTAATCGCAAAAAAATGACAGAAAACTGCACCCGAAATCTATCAAATAGCACCTAAAAACTGTCAATTGATAGTTTTTCCCCTAAAGTATGTTTGAAATCCGTCTGCCTGAAAGAGAAAACTTCCGTAAACTTGCAATATCAAGATTAACGAAAAAAAACATAGCACATATGAACAATATAACATTTAAAAAAGACCTGCTCGGAGTTCAAGACGATTTATTGCGTTTTGCATACAAACTTACTTCCGACCGTGAAGAAGCCAACGACCTCTTGCAGGAAACATCCCTGAAAGCTCTGGATAACGAAGAGAAGTATACGCCCGATACTAATTTCAAAGGATGGATATACACCATCATGCGCAATATCTTCATCAACAATTACCGCAAAGTGGTGCGTGACCAGACTTTCGTGGATACCACGGACAATCTCTATCACCTGAACCTGCCGCGCGACGCCGCTTTTGAAAGCACAGAAAGCGCATATGACCTGAAAGAGATGCACCGCATTGTCAACGCCCTTCCACGGGAGTACAAGATTCCCTTCTCCATGCATGTCTCCGGCTTCAAATACCGCGAAATTGCAGAGAAGCTAGGGTTGCCCTTAGGCACGGTAAAGAGCCGCATTTACTTCACCCGCCAAAAACTACAACAAGACTTGAAGGATTTTGTTTAAGCACTCAGCATATAAAACCAGTGATTTCCATAAATTAAGAAGAGTACAGATTTTAGTTGTATCAAAAGAGAGAAAGGCAGGTCGGGACAATCCCGCGTCTGCCTTTCATGGTCTCGCCCCTTGTATTTCGTACACAAACTCATTCAAGCCGTTACGCTTTGCGACAATATTATTTACAAAAATCAGGATAGCAATCTCTGGCTACATCCCACTTTTCCACCTATCCGAGGCACTGAAAGCTAACCAAAGCCACCCGAAAACTGCCAATTGTTAGATTTTACCCCAAAGAGAGTTTGATTTCCGTCTATCAAAAAGAGAAATCATCCGTAGCTTTGCATCATCAATAAAACGAACAATAATTTAAAAAACATCCATTATGAATAATAGAACATTTACCCAAGACCTACTCGGAGTTCAAAACGACTTATTACGCTTTGCATATAAATTAACCTCCGACCGCGAAGAGGCCAACGACCTGCTTCAAGAGACATCCCTGAAAGCTCTGGACAATGAAGAGAAGTACACACCTGATACCAACTTTAAAGGATGGATATATACCATCATGCGTAATATTTTCATCAACAATTACCGTAAAGTGGTACGTGACCAGACATTTGTAGATACCACAGACAATCTCTATCATCTGAACACGCCGCACGACCTCACACTCGACAGCACAGAAGGCGCCTACGACCTGAAGGAAATGCACCGCATTGTCAATGCCTTGCCACGTGAGTACAAGATACCTTTCTCCATGCATGTCTCCGGTTTCAAGTACCGTGAAATCGCAGAAAAGCTGAACCTCCCACTTGGAACAGTAAAGAGCCGCATCTTCTTTACCCGCCAGAAACTGCAACAGGAACTGAAAGATTTCAGATAAGAGAATACGGCAACCTAAGAATTGTTTATTAATTGGCCGGATAAAAAAGTAAATATGCTTATCTTTGGGCAATCATGGGACACAAACCAAGATACCTAAAGAAAAACCGAGTAATTAATAAACAACATGAAGAAACAGACAATCATTACAGCCTGCACATTTGCAGCAATGACAATGGCTACTCCTGCCGTTTTTGCCGTACAGCCGGCCATGAGTAACCACGTATGCGCCTCCGACGCTATCAAGAAAGACAACCGACCGGTAGAATCAAAACGACTGTTCCGTTCCAAAGCCGTAGAAGAACAAATTCAACGGATACAGCAGCTGCTGAAAAATCAGAAGCTGTCATGGATGTTCACTAACTGCTTTCCCAACACGCTGGACACCACCGTCCATTTCCGCAAGGACAAGAAAGACGGGAAGCCCGACACATTTGTCTACACCGGAGATATCCATGCCATGTGGCTCCGCGACTCAGGTGCGCAGGTGTGGCCCTACGTACAGCTGGCCAATGAAGACAAGGAACTGAAGACGATGCTTGCAGGAGTCATCAACCGCCAATTCAAGCTGATTAATGTAGACCCGTTTGCCAACGCCTTCAACGACGGCCCCATCCCCGACGGACACTGGAAAACCGACCTTACCGACATGAACGACGAGGTGCACGAGCGTAAATGGGAAATCGATTCACTGTGTTATCCGCTACGCCTTGCCTACCATTACTGGAAAACGACCGGTGATACAAGCATCTTCGATGCCGAGTGGATAAAAGCAATCCAAAACATCCTGACCACCTTCCGCGACCAACAGCGCCGTGACGGACGCGGTTCCTACCATTTCCAGCGGGTAACTGAACGCGCACTGGACACGATGACCAACGACGGCTGGGGCAATCCGGTGAAACCGGTCGGACTGATTGCATCTTCTTTCCGCCCTTCCGATGACGCCACCACCTTCCAATTCCTGATACCCTCCAACTTCTTCGCCGTATCTTCGCTGCGTAAGGCAGCCGAGATTCTGACTGAAGTCAATAACCGCCCGGAGCTTGCAAAAGAATGTACCGACCTGGCCGGAGAAGTAGAAACCGCCCTACGAAAATACGCTACCTACAACCATCCCAAATACGGCACCATCTATGCCTTCGAGGTAGACGGTTTCGGCAACCACCTTCTGATGGACGACGCCAATGTACCGAGCCTTATCGCACTGCCCTATCTGGGCGATGTGGACATCAACGATCCTATTTACCAGAACACCCGTCGTTTCGTATGGAGCGAGGATAACCCATACTTCTTCAAAGGTACGGCAGGCGAAGGCATTGGAGGTCCGCACATCGGCTACGACATGATTTGGCCGATGAGCATCATGATGAAAGCCTTCACAAGCCAGAACGATGAAGAGATTAAAACTTGCGTGAAGATGTTGATGGATACAGAAGCCGGAACCGGCTTTATGCACGAGTCTTTCCACAAAGACAATCCCGCCAAGTTCACCCGCGCCTGGTTTGCATGGCAAAACACATTGTTTGGCGAACTCATTCTAAAACTGGTGAACGAGGGCAAGCTAGACTTGCTGAACAGCATACAGTAAAAAAACATTTATCCCCCCTGGATTCTGTGGATGAATGTAATAATCAACCACTCCAGGGGGAATATTATCACTCCTCCCTCCCATCATCTTCCGGTAAGTAGTAACGTTCACAAAATAGACGGGAAGTTAACAAAAAAAGTTTCAGAAGTTAATACTAAAACAAGAAAGAGTTAAGAAAGAGCTTTATCCCAAACTTTGGTTTTTCCAAACCAAGCCTGGGGATAGAGAAACCAAGTCTTGGTTTAGATATCCGCAAAGCTGGGAAAGAAGTTTCCCACCCAAGACACCATTCCACCAACAAGCGACTTTCAAACCAAAGACCGTCATCCTCAACCGAATCTTTTCAAAAGAGACTACACGAATCCCCCACCAGCAAAGCGTTTCAAAAGCAGCTTCATTATCAAATGAATAAGCTATCAACAAGGTGTTGAAAACTTCTTCCTAAGATTTTAGTTAAAAGATTGTGGGGAATTGTGGGGAAATGTGTATTTTTACCGTCGCTTATTATAATAAGGTGAGAAATGATACAATTTTTAGGTAATATCGAGGCTAAGGCGGATGCAAAAGGAAGAGTTTTCATCCCGGCCACCTTCCGGAAACAGCTGCAAGCCGCTTCTGAAGAAAGACTCGTGTTGCGTAAGGACGTGTATCAGGATTGCCTGGTGCTCTACCCGGAAAGTGTATGGTTTGCCACTCAAAACCAACTTCGCTGCCGGCTGAATAAATGGAACGCCAAACAACAAATGATTTTCCGCCAGTTCGTAAGTGACGCGGAAGTTATGACCCCTGACGGGAACGGACGCATCCTGCTCCCAAAACGTTACCTGCAAATGGCGGGTATACAAAGTGATGTCCGCTTCATTGGTGTGGACAACACAATAGAAATCTGGGCTAAGGAACGTGCCGACCAACCATTCATGAACCCCGACGAGTTCAGCGAGGCTCTTGAAGAACTGCTGGGAGACGAAAATATTTGTTGTGACGAAAATAAGCTATAAACAACAGATGATGAAAGAAGAAACAACATATCACATCCCCGTATTGCTGATGCCGAGCGTAGATGCAATGAACATCCGTCCGGACGGCACGTATGTAGACGTAACGTTTGGTGGAGGAGGACATTCGCGCGAGATACTGTCCCGCCTGGAAGACGGCGGCCGGCTGCTGAGCTTCGACCAGGACGAGGATGCGGAACGCAACATTGTGAACAACCCGCATTTTACATTCGTACGCAGCAACTTCCGCTACCTGCACAACTTCCTACGCTATCACGGCATCGAAAAAGTGGATGCCATACTTGCCGACCTCGGCGTATCTTCCCATCACTTTGATGACAGCGAACGGGGATTCTCCTTCCGCTTCGACGGGGCACTGGATATGCGTATGAACAAGCGTGCCGGCCTGACCGCTGCCGACATCGTGAATACCTACGAAGAAGAAAAGCTGGCCGATATTTTTTATCTGTACGGCGAGCTGAAGAACAGCCGGAAACTGGCATCTGTCATCGTTAAGGCACGGGCTACGCAGAGAATTGCCACCATCGGCGAATTTTTGGAAATCGTCAAGCCACTCTTCGGCCGCGAACGCGAGAAGAAAGAACTGGCAAAAGTATTCCAGGCATTGCGCATTGAGGTAAACCAGGAAATGGAAGCACTGAAAGAAATGCTGTATGCGGCAACAGAAGCGCTAAAGCCGGGAGGCCGCCTGGTGGTGATAACCTATCACTCCCTGGAAGACCGTATGGTGAAGAATATCATGAAAACCGGCAACGTGGAAGGCAAGGCCGAAAAAGATTTTTTCGGGAACGTATTGACCCCGTTCCGGCTAGTCAACAACAAAGTGATTGTACCGGACGAGGAAGAGATAGAGCGCAATCCGCGTTCGCGCAGCGCCAAGCTGAGAATTGCAGAAAGAGTAATGAATGATTAGTGACTAGCAATGGAAAAGAAGCAAGAAGAAAAGAATACGGAAAAGGTGAAAAAACGCACCTCACTGAAGAACATCATCGGAGGCGACATTCTGGCCACAGACTTCTTCCGCCGCCAAGCCGGATTGTTGTTCCTTATCATGGTGCTTATCATTATTTACATCAACAACCGTTACGAATGCCAACTGCAACTGATAGAGATAGACAATCTTAAAAAAGAGCTGATAGACATCAAGTACGATGCCCTGACACGCAGTTCGGAATTGATGGAGCGGAGCCGCCAATCACGCATCGAGGAATACATCGCCACCAAAGAAAGCGATTTGCAGACTTCCACTAATCCACCGTACTTACTAAAATAATGGAGAATTGAGGATTAAAGTAATTTCAATAGTACATCGTAAATCGTTAAATCGTAAATAACATTGGCTGTAAATAAAAAAAACATAATGACCCGTTACTTCTTCGTCGTCCTACTCATGGGGTTGGTGGGGATAGCTATTGTTGTGAAAGGCGCCATGATTATGTTTGCCGAGCGACAGTACTGGCACGATGTAGCCGACCGCTTCGTAAAAGAGAATGTAACGGTGAAGCCCAACCGGGGAAATATCCTGTCCTCGGATGGCAAACTGATGGCAAGTTCGCTGCCGGAATATAAAATATATATGGACTTCATGTCCGGCGAAAGGGACGAGAAGCGCCGCAAAAAGGACCAGCAGCGCAAGGATTCTATCTGGAAAGCCAATTTCGATTCCATCTGTATCGGGCTTCATCAGATTTTTCCGGACATCAGTGCCGCCACCTTCAAAAGCCATCTGCGCAAGGGGCGGGAGATGAAGAGCCGGAACTACAACATTCTTCCCAACCGCAACCGGCGCATCTCTTACATTCAGTATAAGGAAGCCAAGCGGTTACCCGTATTCAAGATGAACAAGTACAGAGGCGGGTTCCACGAACAGATATACAACCAGCGTAAAAAGCCGTTCGGTTCTTTGGCAGCCCAAACCCTGGGCCGTCTCTATGCCGATACAGCCATGGGAGCCCGTAACGGCATTGAACTGGCCTTCGACACCCTGCTGAAAGGACGGAACGGTATTACCCACCGTCAGAAGGTGATGAATAAATACCTGAATATCGTAGAACTTCCCCCGGTAGACGGTTGTGACATCATATCCACCCTCGACGTAGGCATGCAGGACATCTGCGAAAAAGCCCTGGTAGACAAGTTGAAGGAAATCAATGCCAATGTCGGGGTAGCCGTACTGATGGAAGTGGCTACCGGAGAAGTAAAGGCCATTGTCAACATGATGAAAGCCGGAGACGGCAATTACTACGAAATGAACAGTAATGCCATCAGCGATATGTTGGAACCGGGCTCCACCTTCAAGACAGCCTCCATTATGGTGGCACTGGAAGATGGCAAGATAACCCCGGATACCGAGGTAGACACGGGCAACGGTATTATGAATATGTACGGCAGCAAGATGAGAGACCACAACTGGCACCGGGGAGGTTATGGAAAGATAGATGTGACACGTATTCTGGAAGTTTCTTCCAATGTGGGCGTCTCCTACCTCATCGACAAGCACTACAAGGATAATCCGCAGAAGTTCGTGGACGGTTTGAAGCGCATGAGCATCGACCAGCCGCTTCATCTGCAAATACCCGGTGAAGGGAAGCCCAACATCAAAGGACCCAAAGAGCGTTATTTTGCCAAAACGACTTTGCCGTGGATGAGTATCGGCTACGAGACTCAGGTACCTCCTATGAACATACTGACCTTCTACAATGCCATAGCCAACAACGGGGTCATGGTACGCCCCAAGTTTGTGAAAGCAGCGGTAAAGGACGGTGAGGTAGTGAAAGAATATCCTACGGAAGTAATCAATCCCAAGATATGTTCCGACCATACCCTGACACAGATCCGCGAAATCCTTCGGAAAGTGGTATCGCAAGGTCTGGCAAAACCCGCCGGCAGCAAGCAATTCTCCGTATCGGGCAAGACGGGTACGGCACAGATTTCACAAGGAGCCGCCGGATATAAGTCGGGACGGGTGAATTACCTTGTAAGTTTCTGCGGATATTTCCCCTCGGAAGCACCCAAATACAGTTGCATCGTTTCCATTCAGAAGCCTGGGTTACCAGCTTCAGGCGGTCTGATGGCAGGTAGTGTCTTTGGGAAAATAGCAGAAAGAGTTTATGCCAAAGACCTGCGTTTTGACATACGCAGTGCCATAGACAGTACCACCAATGTGATTCCTCCCGTGAAAGCCGGAGAGATGAACGAAGCACTCCTTGTACTGAATGATTTGAAAGTGCCCGTTCAGAAACAGTTCGCCGGACAAAAGAAAAAGGAACAGTGGGGGCATACACAAGCAGCTCCGTCGGCAGTCATCCTGCAAGACCAGGAACCGGCCTCGGGCACCGTGCCCAGCGTGGTAGGTATGGGAGCGAAAGATGCTGTCTACCTTTTAGAGAGTAAAGGACTGAAAGTAAGGCTAAACGGCGTAGGACGGGTGAGGAACCAGTCCATAGCAAGCGGTAGCCGGATAGTGAAAGGACAAACCATAGCCCTGACACTACGTTAACATGAGAATAAACAAGATTTGGATATACACTATATATAATAAGGTATGAGATTAAGTGATTTGTTGCAAACAATACAGCCGGTCCGGATTACCGGAAGTACAAGCATGGAGATAACGGGGGTGAATATAGATTCCCGCCTGATAGGAACCGGACATCTGTTCATGGCCATGCGTGGTACGCAGACCGACGGGCATGCCTACATTCCGGCTGCCATCGATAAAGGGGCTGTTGCAGTATTGTGTGAAGAATTGCCGGAAGAGCTTAAGGCCGGCATCACCTACATTCAGGTGAAAGACAGTGAAGATGCCGTAGGGAAAGTGGCTACCACTTTCTATGGCGACCCTACATCCAAGATGGAACTCATCGGCGTGACCGGAACCAACGGAAAAACAACCGTTGCCACCTTATTATATAATACTTTCCGCTATTTCGGCTACAAGGTCGGACTGGTTTCCACTGTATGCAATTACATCGACGACCTGCCCGTACCGACCGAACACACCACCCCGGACCCGATAACCCTGAACCGCCTGCTCGGAGAAATGGCAGATTCCGGCTGCAAGTATGCCTTCATGGAAGTCAGTTCCCATTCCATTGCCCAGAAGCGCATCAGCGGTCTGAAGTTTGCCGGCGGTATTTTCACTAATCTGACCCGCGACCATCTGGATTATCATAAAACGGTGGAGAACTACCTCAAAGCCAAGAAAAAGTTCTTCGACGAACTGCCAAAAGGAGCTTTCAGCCTGACCAACCTGGATGACAAGAACGGACTTGTGATGACGCAGAATACCCGTTCGAAGGTATACACCTACTCTTTGCGTAGTCTTAGCGACTTCAAAGGCAAAGTCTTGGAGTCTCATTTCGAGGGAATGTTACTCGACTTCAACAATCACGAACTGGCAGTACGTTTCATCGGAAAGTTCAATGCCTACAACCTGCTGGCGGTATTCGGTACTGCCGTATTGCTTGGCAAGAAAGAAGAGGATGTACTGGTTGCCCTCAGCACGCTGCATCCGGTAACCGGCCGCTTCGATGCCATCCGTTCACCGAAAGGCTACACCGCCATTGTGGACTATGCGCATACTCCAGACGCCCTGGTCAATGTATTGAACGCCATTCACGGAGTGCTGGAAGGAAAAGGGAAAGTGATTACCGTTGTGGGCGCCGGCGGCAACCGCGACAAAGGCAAGCGTCCCATCATGGCCAAAGAATCCGCCCGCTTGAGCGACCGGGTCATCATCACCTCCGATAACCCGCGCTTTGAAGAGCCGCAGGACATCATCAACGACATGCTGGCGGGACTGGATAAAGACGACATGCAGAAAACCATCAGCATCACCGACCGCCGCGAAGCCATCAAGACAGCCTGCATGCTGGCACAGCCGGGAGACGTGATTCTCGTTGCAGGCAAGGGGCATGAGAATTATCAGGAGATTAAAGGCGTGAAACACCATTTTGACGACAAAGAGATATTAAATGAAATAATGTGCTGATATGCTAATGTGCTAATTGCCATGCGTCATGTAGGATATTCATTCCTTTACCAGCAGATATACCAGACTATCAATTAGCATATTGGCACATTAGCACATTAAACAATTAAATAATTAACATCATGTTATACTATTTATTTCAATGGTTAGACAAATATGACTTCCCCGGTGCGGGCATGTTTGGCTATACATCCTTCCGTTCGTTGATGGCAATCATTCTGGCATTGCTCATTTCGAGTATCTGGGGAGATAAGTTCATCAATCTACTGAAACGCAAGCAGATTACTGAAACGCAACGTGATGCCAGCATCGACCCGTTCGGCGTAAACAAGGTGGGAGTACCCAGCATGGGCGGTGTCATCATTATTTTTGCCATACTCATTCCTTGCCTACTACTGGGCAAATTGAGCAATATTTATATGATATTGATGCTGATTACCACAATCTGGCTGGGGTCGCTGGGCTTTGCCGACGACTACATCAAGATATTCAAGAAGGACAAGGAAGGCCTGCACGGTAAGTTCAAAATCATCGGTCAGGTAGGCTTGGGACTTATCGTCGGACTGACTCTCTACCTCAGTCCGCAGGTGGTTATCCGCGAGAACATAGAAATAGAGAAACCGGACGGACAGATAGAAGTGGTGCATGCCGCCAAGGAAATCAAGGCAACACAGACCACCATCCCATTCTTCAAGAGCAACAACTTCGACTATGCCGACCTAGTGGGCTTCATGGGTGAACATGCCCAGACAGCAGGTTGGATACTGTTTGTGATTATCACGATTTTCGTAGTTACCGCCGTCAGCAACGGAGCCAACCTGAATGACGGAATGGACGGAATGGCGGCAGGGAACTCTGCCATTATCGGACTGACCTTGGGAATACTCGCCTACGTATCGAGCCACATTGAATATGCCGGCTACCTGAATATCATGTACATTCCCGGCTCGGAAGAACTGGTAATCTTTATCTGTGCCTTCATCGGTGCACTTATCGGCTTCTTGTGGTACAATGCCTATCCGGCCCAGGTATTCATGGGCGATACGGGCAGTCTGACCATTGGAGGAATCATCGCAGTATACGCCATCATTATTCACAAGGAACTGCTGATACCCATCCTTTGCGGTATCTTCCTGGTGGAGAACCTTTCGGTCATCCTGCAACGCCTCTACTACAAGGCAGGCAAGCGGAAAGGCGTGAAACAACGTCTCTTCAAAAGAACACCGATACACGACCACTTCCGCACTTCCATGAGCCTGATAGAGCCGGGATGCAGCGTAGTATTCACCAAACCGGACAAGCTGTTCCACGAATCCAAAATCACCATCCGCTTCTGGATTGTGACGATTGTATTGGCAGCGATAACGATTATAACATTAAAAATTAGATAACAAACAAATGAAGAACTAAGAATGAAGAATGAAGAATTTAGCTGTACATCATCTCGCTGCATAGCGATTCTTCATTCATCATTCTTAATTCTTAATTAAAAAAGTATGAGTAGAATTGTAGTATTAGGAGCTGGCGAAAGCGGCGCAGGCGCTGCCGTACTGGCCAAAGTGAAAGGATTCGACACGTTCGTCTCCGACATGTCCGCCATCAAAGACAAATACAAGGAACTGCTGGATAAATACGGCATTGCCTGGGAAGAGGGACACCACACAGAAGAGCTGATTCTGAATGCTGACGAAGTAGTGAAAAGCCCCGGTATTCCCAACGACGCTCCGCTCATTATGAAATTAAAGGAAAAAGGTACGCCCATCATCTCTGAGATAGAGTTTGCGGGACGGTACACTAACGCAAAGATGGTCTGTATCACCGGCTCGAACGGAAAGACTACAACCACCTCGCTCATTTATCACATCTTCAAGAGTGCAGGCCTGAACGTCGGCCTCGCCGGCAACATCGGCAACAGCCTGGCCTTGCAGGTAGCCACGGAGCAGCATGATTACTACGTCATTGAGCTGAGTTCCTTCCAGCTGGACAATATGTATAACTTCCGTGCCAACATTGCCGTACTGATGAACATCACACCAGACCACTTGGACCGTTACGACCACTGTATGCAGAAATATGTGGACGCCAAATTCCGCATCACCCAAAACCAGACATCGGAAGACGCTTTTATCTTCTGGAACGACGACCCCATCATCAAGCGCGAGCTGGACAAGCATGGCCTGCGCGCCCATCTCTACCCGTTCGCTGCCGTGAAGGAAGACGGGGCCATCGCATACGTGGAAGACGGTGAAGTGGAAATCAACGAACCGATAGCCTTCAATATGGAGCAAGAGGAGCTGGCGCTGCACGGCACACACAACCTATACAATTCGTTAGCCGCCGGCATCTCGGCCAATTTGGCCGGCATCCGGAAAGAATATATCCGCAAAGCCTTGTCCGACTTCAAGGGAGTGGAACACCGGTTGGAGAAAGTAGCCACCGTACGCGGCGTGAGCTTCATCAACGATTCCAAGGCTACGAACGTAAATTCCTGCTGGTATGCCCTACAAAGCATGACCGGCAAAACCGTACTTATCCTCGGCGGTAAAGACAAAGGAAACGATTACACGGAAATCGAAGACCTCGTACGCGAAAAGTGCTCTGCCCTGGTCTATTTGGGATTGCACAACGAAAAGCTGCACGCCTTCTTCGACCGTCTGGGACTGCCCGTAGCCGACGTGCAGACCGGCATGCAGGATGCCGTAGAAGCAGCCTTCAAGCTGGCAAAGAAAGGTGAAACCGTGTTGCTCAGTCCTTGCTGTGCCTCCTTCGACCTCTTCAAGAGCTATGAGGACCGCGGCGATCAGTTCAAAGCATGTGTCAGAGCACTATAAGATACGGATGCCGCAACAGTCCTATTACGCATCCCGTAACAAGAACGGCAACTTTTAATTCTTTAATTATTAATTTTTAATTTGCGAAGCATTGGATTTATTAAAGAGCATATTCAAAGGCGATAAAGTGATTTGGATTATTTTCCTTTTCCTTTGCCTCATCTCCATCACAGAGGTATTCAGTGCTGCCAGTACGCTGACCTACAAGAGTGGCGACCATTGGGGACCGATTACGCAGCACAGCATCCTCCTGATGGTAGGCGCCGTCATTGTAGTACTGGTACACAACATCCCCTATAAATGGTTTCAGGTGTTCCCGGTATTCCTGCTTCCGATATCCATCGGACTGCTGGCTTTTGTGATGCTGATGGGATTCATTACCGGCGACCGCGTAAACGGCGCAGCCCGCTGGATGACCTTCATGGGCATTCAGTTCCAGCCGTCAGAAATAGCGAAGATGGCCGTTGTCATCGTTACCGCCTTTATCCTCTCGAAAGGGCAGGATGAAGACGGTGCAAGTCCGAAAGCCTTTAAGCGCATCATGATTATTACCTGCATTGTCTGTGGCCTTATCCTGCCAGAAAACTACTCGACGGGAATGCTGCTCTTCGGAACGGTCTACCTGATGATGTTCATCGGGCGGGTATCTGCCAGGAAACTGCTGATACTGGGAGGAGGAATTGTGGCATTCGTAACAGTCTTTGTCGCCTTCCTGCTGGCCACACCAGACAAGACATTGGAAAATATACCGATGGGGCACCGCTTCACCACTGTAAAATCCCGTATTGCAGACTTTACCAACAAGGAGGAAGTTCCTGCCGCCAAATTCGACATCGACGGCGACGGGCAAGTGGCACATGCCCGTATTGCCGTAGCTACGAGCAACGTTGTAGGCAAGGGCCCGGGAAACTCCGTACAGCGTGATTTTCTGAGCCAGGCATTCTCCGATTTCATCTATGCCATCATCATCGAGGAACTGGGACTGGTAGGCGGAATAGTCGTTGTGTTCCTTTATGTCTGCCTATTGGTGCGAGTGGGCCGTATCGCCAAAAAATGCGACCGCACTTTCCCCGCTTTCCTCATTACCGGAATAGCCTTGCTGCTCGTCACGCAGGCGCTGTTCAACATGATGGTTGCCGTAGGTCTGGCACCCGTCACGGGACAACCGCTTCCACTCATCAGCAAGGGTGGTACATCCACTTTCATCAACTGTGCCTACATCGGCATGATACTGAGTGTCAGCCGCTATACAGCCAAGCTGGAGGAACAGCGGATGCATGATGCGCAAGTGCCGATGCTGATAGATGCCGGAAATGCCGAGAACCCGGAACAACCGGCCGATAGCGAAGCACAGACAGCCGCCGAGCCGACAGCAAAGGTACTGAACAGTGATGCGGAGTTTGAATAACAGCCTCTCCCCCAACCCCTCCCCCGTAGGGAGGGGAGAAAAGAATAATTGAGTAATGGAGAGCATGCCAATAATACAAAAATAAAAAAGAACAAGAATATGAGTAAAGAGGCGAACAACTATACAACCAAAAGTAACTCTACCCCTCTCCCTACGGGGAAGGGGGTGAGGCTTATCATCAGCGGCGGCGGTACCGGAGGACATATCTTTCCGGCCATCTCCATCGCTAACGCCATAAAAGAGTTGTGTCCCGACGCGGAGATTCTCTTCGTAGGTGCCGAAGGAAGAATGGAAATGCAGCGTGTTCCAGATGCCGGTTACCGGATTATAGGCTTACCCGTTGCCGGATTCGACCGTAAACATCTGTGGAAGAACTTCTCCGTACTGCTGAAACTGATACGAAGCCAGTGGAAAGCACGGAGCATCATCAAGGAGTTCCGCCCGCAAGTAGCCGTCGGTGTAGGTGGCTATGCCAGTGGTCCTACGCTGAAAATGGCGGGCATGATGGGTATTCCCACGCTGATACAAGAACAGAATTCCTACGCCGGTGTCACCAACAAGCTGCTGGCACAGAAGGCATGCAAGATTTGCGTGGCCTACGAAGGTATGGAAAAATTCTTCCCGGCAGAAAAGATAATCATGACAGGTAATCCGGTGCGCCAGAACCTGCTCGGACATTCTATCCTGCACGCAGACGCCGTAAAGTACTTCGGATTGAACCCGGAAAAGAAGACTATCCTCATTCTGGGCGGCAGCCTGGGAGCCCGCACCATCAACCAGACACTGACCGCCGGCCTGGATATCATTCGTACCCACCCCGACGTACAGTTTATCTGGCAGACTGGCAAGATATACATTGACCAAGTCAGAGAAGCCATTACAGCCACTACGGGAGAAGCCGTACGTAACCCGCATATCAGTGCCATTCCGAATCTGTATGTGACGGACTTCATTAAGGATATGGCAAACGCCTATGCCGCTGCCGATCTGGTGATTTCACGTGCCGGAGCCGGTTCCATCTCCGAGTTCTGCCTGCTGCACAAGCCGGTCATCCTGGTTCCCTCACCCAATGTGGCCGAAGACCATCAGACCAAGAATGCGCTGGCGCTGGTGGATAAGGATGCAGCTATCTATGTGAAGGATGTGGAAGCGAAAGAGAAGCTGCTGCCGGTGGCGTTGGAGACAATCGCTAACCCCGAGAAGCTGCAAGACTTGAGCAAGAATATCGCCAAGCTAGCGTTGCCGGACTCGGCGACAATTATTGCGAAGGAGGTATTGAAGAGCCTCTCCCCTTGTCCCTCCCCCGTAGGGAGGGGGGAATAGATAGTACTGCTATCGTTCTTTTTATAATATCATACTTTTGGAAGAAGAGTTTGAAGAAAAAATTTGAATATGAATAAAAATATAAGCAATAGTAACTCATCTCCCCTCCCTACGGGGGAGGGGCAGGGGGTGAGGCTTGAAGCCATTCGCTCCGTTTATTTCGTCGGTGCCGGCGGCATCGGCATGAGTGCGCTGATACGTTATTTCCTCTCTAAAGGAAAGACAGTAGCGGGCTACGACCGTACGTCGAGCGAACTGACAGAACGTCTGATTACGGAAGGAGCACAGATACACTACGAAGAGGATATCAACCTTATTCCGGAGGAGTGCAAAGACAAGGCAAGCACGCTCGTGGTCTATACCCCCGCCGTGCCGCAAGGGCATGCAGAACTGACCTATTTCCGTGAAAACGGCTTCAACATACATAAGCGCTCCCAAGTATTGGGCATCATCACCCGCAGCAGTAAAGGCCTGTGCGTGGCAGGTACGCATGGCAAGACTACCACCAGCACCATGGCTGCCCACCTGCTGCACCAGTCACACGTGGGCTGCACCGCCTTCCTCGGAGGTATTTCGAAGAACTACGGTACGAATCTGCTGCTTTCCGCCACCAGCCCTTATACCGTTATCGAAGCAGATGAGTTCGACCGCTCCTTCCACTGGCTATCGCCCTGGATGAGTGTCATTACTGCCACCGACCCCGACCACCTGGATATATACGGCACCAAAGAAGCCTATCTCGAAAGCTTCCGCCACTACACCACGCTTATCCAGCCGGGCGGCGCCCTGATTCTGCACAAAGGACTGGAAATGCAAGCCGACGTACAACCGGGCGTCACCACCTATACCTACTCGCGCAACGAAGGCGACTTCCATGCCGAGAATATCCGCATCGGAAACGGTGAAATCTTCATCGACTTCGTGGCGCCTGACACCCGCATCAACGATATTCAGTTGGGGGTTCCCGTCAGCATCAACATCGAGAATGGTGTTGCCGCCATGGCACTCGCCCATCTCAGCGGTGCCACCGACGAAGAAATCAAGCAAGGCATGGCAAGCTTTCGCGGAGTGGACCGCCGTTTCGACTTCAAGCTGAAGAACGACCGGATTGTATTTCTCAGCGACTATGCCCACCACCCGGCAGAAATAGCCCAAAGCGTGAAGTCCGTCCGCGAGCTGTACCAAGACAAGAAGATAACCGTCATCTTCCAGCCTCACTTGTACACCCGTACTCGCGACTTCTACCGTGACTTTGCAGACAGCCTTTCCCTATCCGACGAGGTGATTCTGACAGAGATATACCCTGCCCGCGAGCAACCGATTCCCGGCGTGACGAGTCAGCTGATTTATGACAACCTCCGCCCCGGCATCGAGAAATGCATCTGTAGGAAAGAAGACGTCCTCAGCCTCCTCGCCCAAAAGCACACCGAAGTATTGGTAGTGCTGGGAGCCGGAGACCTGGACAACTATGCGCCCCAAATCACCCAACTATTATCAGAAAAATATCATGGTTAAAAGGATTCTACTTTCTATCGTTCTGTTGCTTGTCATTGCTTACCTGGTAGTGGCTGTCACAGCTTTCAACCGCAAGCCCACCTCGCAGGTGTGCCAAGACGTGGAACTGGTGATAAAAGACACGGTATATGCCGGCTTCATCACGAAGAAGGAAGTAGCTACCCTGCTGGAAAAGAAAGGCATCAGCCCCATTGGGAAAGACCTGGAACGCGTGCGTACCAAGACCTTGGAGCGCGAACTTGCCAAGCATCCCCTCATCGACCAGGTGGAGTGCTACAAAACCCCGAGCGGCAAGCTCTGCATCGAAGTGACCCAGCGCACCCCCATCCTGCGCGTGATGAGCGCCAACGGCGAAAACTACTATCTGGACAACAAAGGTACCGTGATGCCCCCCGATGCAAAGTGCGTTGCACACCTCGCCGTTGTAACCGGAAATGTAGAAAAGTCGTTTGCCATGAGGGATTTATATAAGTTTGGTGTATTTTTGCAAAAGAATTCTTTTTGGAATGCACAGATAGAGCAAATTCACGTATTGCCCGGCAAGAACATCGAGTTAGTGCCCCGTGTCGGCGACCATCTTATCTATTTAGGCAAGATTGCCGGATTCGAGAAGAAGCTGAAACGTGTAAAGGCATTCTACGAAAGAGGATTGAACCAGGTGGGTTGGAACAAATACTCCCGTATCAGCGTTGAATTTGATAATCAAATCATCTGCACAAAGAGAGAGTAGAGAAAGGGATTTACTAATAGTCCTTCTTTATCAAAGCGCAGCAAATAGTAAATTGTAAATAGTAAAATAGTAAATAAATAGATATGGCAACAACAGATTTCATCGCCGCTATCGAGTTGAGTTCTTCCAAGATTTCCGGTATCGCAGGAAAGAAGAGCAGTGACGGAAGTATCCAGGTGTTGGCTTATGCACGCGAAGATGCATCCCCGTTTATACACAAAGGGGCCATCTACAACATTGACAAGGCCGCACAAGCGCTGACTTCCATCATCAACAAGCTGGAAGGCCAGTTGAACAACTCCATCGCCAAAGTATATGTAGGCATCGGCGGACAATCATTGCGCACGGTGAGGAATGCGGTAAGCCGTACGCTGGAGGAAGAGAGCATCATTTCGCAAGAACTGGTAGACGAGATTTGCGACGAGAACCGTGATGTACCCTTGGTAGACATGAGTGTGCTGGATGTAGCCCCGCAAGAATACAAGATAGACAACACGCTGCATGTGGAGCCCGTAGGAGTTGCCGGAAGATACATCACCGGGCAGTTCCTCAACATCGTGGCGCGTGCCTCGCTGAAGAAGAACCTCGAACACAGTTTCGAGCAAGCCAAAGTGGAAATTGCCGACGACCTGCTCGTGGCTCCCACTGCGTTGGCCAAAGCCGTGCTGACCGAAAACGAGATGCGTTCGGGCTGTGCACTGGTGGACTTCGGTGCCGACACCACCACCGTGCTGGTCTATAAGAACAATATCCTGCGCTACCTCAGCGTACTGCCGCTGGGTGGAAACAACATTACCCACGACATCACTTCCCTGCAAATGGAAGAGGAAGATGCCGAGAAGCTGAAACTGCAATACGGTGATGCCCTCTACGAGGAGGAAGAAGACGCCGAGACCCCTGCCGTATGCACGTCGGAAGACGGCCGTACCTTTGAACTGGCCCTGCTGAACAATATTATCGGAGCACGTGCAGAAGAAATTCTTGCCAACGTATGGAACCAGTTGCAACTTTCCGGCTACGAGGACAAACTTTTCTCCGGTGTTGTATTCACCGGTGGAGGAGCCAATCTGAAGAATCTTGAGAAAGCCTTCCATAGAGTGAGCAAGATTGAAAAGGTAAAGACCGCCAAGTTCGTACAGACCACCGTCCACACACGCAGCGACGAGCCCAAGAAGGACGGCATGCACAACACACTGCTGGGCCTGCTGGCTGCCGGCAATGAGAATTGCTGCCTGCAAGAGGTGAAGCCGGTGCAGCAGCCTGCCTCCAATGTTCCTCCCAAACCGGTCGACATATTCGTTGACGACGAAGCGCTGAAAGAGCAGGAAGCCGCCGCACGCGCCGCCAAGGCACAGCGCGAGAAGGAAGAGAAAGAACGCAAGGAGCGTGAGCGCAAAGAAAGGGAGCTGCGCGAAAAGGAAGAAAAGAAGAAGAAAAAGAAAGAAGGCCCCAGCTGGTTCGAAAAGACTTTCAACAAGCTTTCCAACGAAATCTTCTCGGACGACGATATGAAGTAATAATGTGATAATGTGCCAGAAAATTAAGTTATTATGGAAGATATAGTACAATTCGATTTCCCGACCGATTCACCGAAAATCATTAAAGTAATCGGTGTAGGCGGAGGTGGCGGCAATGCCGTGAACCATATGTACCGGGAAGGTATACACGACGTGACGTTCGTACTGTGCAACACAGACAACCAAGCGTTGAAGGACTCTCCCGTGCCCGTGAAGTTACAGCTTGGAAAAGAAGGCCTGGGAGCCGGAAACCGCCCTGCCCGTGCCCGCAAGGCAGCAGAAGAGAGCATCGAAGACATCAAGAATATGCTGAACGACGGCACCAAGATGGTATTCATCACTGCCGGAATGGGCGGTGGTACCGGTACGGGTGCCGCACCCATCATTGCACAAACCGCCAAGGAAATGGACATCCTGACCATCGGCATCGTCACCATCCCTTTCCGCTGGGAGGGCGACAAGAAGATAGACCAGGCACTGGATGGCGTAGAGGAAATCAGCAAGCACGTAGATGCCCTGCTGGTCATCAACAATGAAAAGCTGAGCGAGATATACAGCGAGCTATCCGTAGACGACGCGTTTGACAAGGCCGACGACACCCTTTCGGTAGCCGCCAAGAGTATTGCCGAAATCATCACCCTGCATGGAAAGGTGAACCTCGACTTCAACGACGTGAAAACAGTGCTGAAGGACGGCGGCGTAGCCATCATGAGTACCGGCTACGGCGAAGGTGACAACCGTGTCAGCGAAGCCATCAAGAACGCGCAGCACTCGCCGTTGCTGAACAACAACGACATCTTCAACTCCAAGAAAGTACTCCTCAACATCTCTTACAGTGCACAATACAAGCTGATGATGAGCGAGATGGACGAGGTGAAGGAGTTCATGAACCGTTTCAGCCGCGACTTCGAAACCAAATTCGGTATGGCCATTGACGACAAGCTGGAACAGAAAGTGAAAATCACCCTGCTTGCCACCGGTTTCGGTATCCAGGACATCCACATGAAGGAGATGGACGACCGCATCACCCAGCGCACCGCCGAAGAACAGCAACGCCTTGCCGAGCTGGAGGAGGAAGAGGAACAGAGACGCAACCGCCGCGAAGTGTACTATGGCAAGGATGCCAATGCCCGTTCCCAGCGCAGCCGCCGTCGCCATATCTATCTCTTCAATCCCGAAGACATGGACAACGCCGACATCATCAGCATGGTAGAGAATTCTCCGACCTATCTGCGTGACAAAAGCACGCTGAACAGCATCAAGATGAAGGCAGAGCAGGAAGGGCAGCTCGCCACCGAAGCCGCGCAAGAGGCAGAAGGCGGTGCAGGGGGAGTCATCACCTTCTGATTTTTCCGTTCCCGATATGTAAAACCATCCTCCTCCCCTTCGGGGGAACAGGAGTAAACCTATAACAATATGGATTTATTTGAAAAAGTCAGCGAAGACATTAAAACAGCCATGAAAGCCAAAGACAAAGTGGCTCTCGAAACATTGAGAAACGTAAAGAAAGTATTCCTTGAAGCCAAAACCGCTCCCGGAGCCAACGATACCCTGAGCGATGCAGATGCTTTGAAGATTATCCAAAAACTGACCAAGCAAGGCAAAGACGCCGCTGAAATCTATGTACAGCAAGGTCGCCAGGACTTGGCAGACGATGAGCTGGCACAAGTAAAGGTGCTTGAAACCTATCTGCCCAAGCAGATGAGCGCCGAAGAACTGGAGGCAGCCTTGAAGGAAATCATAGCCGAAGTCGGCGCCACCAGCGGCAAGGACATGGGCAAGGTGATGGGTGTAGCCAGCAAGAAACTTGCCGGACTTGCCGAAGGCCGCGCCATCTCAGCCAAAGTAAAAGAGTTGCTGGGATAAAGAAATACACTTCCCCTATCATATAAGCCGTGCTTCAACAGAGGGACTCAGCGTCCAAAGTCTGTTGAACACGGCTTTTTACATACCAATCCATATCCTCCCCCACAAGAGATTATACACTATCTATCAACGCATTATATTTACCGACCGTTTACCATAAGATGTAAAAGCCGTTACCTAATGATGTAACGACGGTTACCCTATATTGAAACGGTCGTTACCCTATATTGTAACGACCGTTACAGCTTATCGTAACGACCCTTACAGCAGTAAGTAAAACTCCCTACTCCTATAATAAAGGCAGCGCACACTTATTGGGCCGTTACATCGACGATAATCAATCAAAAAGCTCCTTCAATACCTCAAGTGATTTCAATACCGGGAAATCCGGCAGATGCAGACGATAATATTCATTCATAATGTTCAGGCAGCGGGTACGCTCCAACCGGTTCATGGTGAAAAGATGCATCGTTTCATAATTCATGCGCATCAGCTGTGTCAGGCGGGCCGCCTCCTCGGGAGCGATGTAATTGGAGTGGAGCTGCGGACGCAAGGGAGTGAAACAAGCATTCTGCAAATCGAAGTAATCTCCGGCATGATAATCCTCCAGGTTGGGATACAAACCGAGAAAACGGGAAAGGCGCATCAGGAAGACCAGATGGAAATTGGCAAACCCCTCCCTGCATTCATCCAGCCAGATGACGGAATGATACAGATAAGCAAACAGCGGACGGTTCTCCGCCTCCTCCCGGACGGCGCGATAAAGGAATTCCGAAAGAAACAAAGCGATGGCAGATTTGTAGGGATCGTAGGGAAGCGTGGCGAAAGGATAAAGAGACTTCGCCTCCTTCACCTTATATATAGTGGCATTAGGACGGAAATCGGCTTCAAGTTCCACCAATGCCAGCGGCTGGAAGAGTACCGGCTTCACCGCCGCCTTGCGCGAACGGGGTATGGACACCATGAAGGAAGCCCTGCCAGCCACCTCCGTATAGATGTCTGCAATGAGAGATGTATCCTTATATTTCAAGGTATGCAGCACAATTCCCAGTGTTTTCTGTAACATTCCCGATTTCTTTATCTGGTTTCAATCTGATAACAAAGCTACAAAAAAAGCCCGAAAGAAGAGAAACAAAAGGAGAAGAATAAAAAAACAAGGTAAGGAGTGCAAAAAGCAAAAGCACGTATTACACTGATTTTCAACAAACAAGACGCTAACCTATGACAAAAAGCAACAAAAAGCTATATTTTTTTCTTGCGAATGTTTTGGTAATTCAAAAATAGTTTCTACCTTTGCATCCGCAAACGAGAAATAAAGGCTCTTTGCAAGAGCGGAAACGCTCATCAAAGGATGGCCCGTTCGTCTATCGGTTAGGACGCAAGATTTTCATTCTTGAAAGGGGGGTTCGATTCCCCCACGGGCTACAAAATAAAAAAATAAACGAATTAAAAAAGATTAGTCGAGATGGCAAATCATAAATCATCACTGAAGAGAATCAGACAAGAAGAAACAAGAAGACTTCACAACAGATATTATGGCAAGACCATGAGAAACGCTGTTCGTAAGCTTCGTGCTACTACAGACAAAGCTGCAGCAACAGCAATGTATCCGGGTATCACAAAACTGTTGGATAAATTGGCTAAGACTAATGTAATCCACAAGAACAAGGCTAACAACCTGAAGTCAAAATTGGCTATCTATATCAACAAGCTGGTTTAAGTTGACTGTTACACAAAAGATATTACAAGGCTGGACTTTTTAGTCCGGCCTTTCTCATTTATACCTCTCTATTTACCTGCTTCCACACAAGTTTCTTTTCTGTGCTAAAAAGCTGTAAACTACCCGAATTTATCCGTTTGTTTAGCACCATATCCCGAGGATTTTCACTATATTTGCTCTGTTATTACAATAAGGAAAAAAGATTATGACTGAAGAACAGATTCACTCCAATAACGGGAGCTATTCTGCCGAAAACATCCAGGTACTGGAAGGTTTGGAAGCAGTGAGAAAGCGTCCCGCGATGTATATTGGCGACATTAGCAGCAAAGGGCTTCACCACCTGGTGTACGAGGTTGTGGACAACTCCATCGACGAGGCACTTGCCGGCTATTGCGACCACATCGAAGTCACCATTAACGAGGACAACTCCATCACCGTACAAGACAACGGACGTGGTATCCCGGTAGACTATCACGAAAAGGAAAAGAAATCCGCACTGGAAGTTGTAATGACCGTACTGCATGCCGGAGGTAAGTTCGACAAAGGTTCCTACAAGGTATCGGGAGGTCTGCATGGTGTAGGTGTATCTTGCGTAAACGCCTTGTCTACACACATGACTACCCAGGTTTTCCGTAACGGAAAAATCTATCAGCAGGAATATTCCTGCGGACATCCGCTCTACTCCGTCAAGGAAGTGGGCACAACAGACATTACCGGTACACGCCAGCAGTTCTGGCCGGACGATACCATCTTTACGGAAACAGTCTACAACTATGATATTCTTGCCACCCGCATGCGCGAGTTGGCTTACCTGAACGCAGGCATCAAGATTTCACTGACCGACCTTCGCGTAAAGGACGAAGAGGGAAATGCCAAGAAGGAAATCTTCTACTCGGAAGAAGGCCTGAAGGAATTTGTGCGCTACGTGGACTCCTCACGCGAACACTTCATGAACGATGTAATCTACATCAACACCGAGAAGCAAGGCACACCGGTGGAAGTAGCCATCATGTACAACACTTCTTATAACGAAAATGTACACTCTTACGTAAACAACATCAATACCATTGAAGGGGGTACCCACTTGGCAGGTTTCCGCCGTGCACTGACCCGTACATTGAAAAAATACGCCGAAGACAACAAGATGCTGGAGAAAGCCAAGGTAGAGATTGCAGGCGACGACTTCCGCGAAGGATTAACTGCCGTTATCTCCATCAAGGTGGCAGAGCCTCAGTTCGAAGGACAGACCAAGACAAAGCTGGGTAACAACGAAGTGATGGGTGCCGTAGACCAGGCTGTGGGCGAAGCCCTCACCTACTACTTGGAGGAACACCCGAAGGAAGCCAAGCTGATTGTAGACAAGGTGATTCTTGCCGCCCAGGCACGTATCGCCGCACGTAAGGCACGCGAATCCGTACAACGCAAATCGCCGATGTCCGGCGGTGGCATGCCCGGTAAGTTGGCCGACTGCTCCAGCAAGGACCCGGAAGAATGCGAATTGTTCCTCGTCGAGGGTGACTCGGCAGGCGGTTCAGCAAAGCAAGGCCGTAACCGTGCGTTCCAAGCTATCCTGCCGCTTCGCGGTAAGATTCTGAATGTGGAAAAGGCCATGTGGCACAAGGCATTCGAGAGCGACGAAGTAAACAATATCATCCAGGCGCTGGGCATCCGTTTCGGCGTGGACGGTGAAGACAGCAAAGAAGCGAACATTGACAAGCTGCGCTACAAGAAGATTATCATCATGACCGATGCCGACGTCGATGGTTCTCACATTGACACGCTGATTATGACGCTTTTCTTCCGCTACTTCCCGCAAGTTATCCAGCAGGGTTGCTTGTACATCGCCACTCCTCCCCTTTACCTTTGCACCAAAGGCAAGGCGAAAGAGTATTGCTGGACAGACCAGCAGCGCCAGAAGTTCATCGACACTTACGGCGGCGGTTCGGAAAACGCAGTACACACCCAACGCTACAAAGGTTTGGGTGAAATGAACCCGGAACAGTTGTGGGAAACCACCATGAATCCGGAAAACCGCATGCTGAAGCAGGTGCATCTTGAAAATGCAGCCGAAGCCGACTATATCTTCTCCATGCTGATGGGTGAAGACGTGGGCCCGCGCCGCGATTTCATCGAAAAGAATGCAACGTATGCAAATATTGACGCTTAATAAATAATAAATAACCAACCTCACATCTTACAACGAGGAAGCCCCGGACGGGCAGGATAATCCTGCTGACCGGGGCTTTTCCTTTATCCCTCTTCTCCTCCAAAGAAGAGGCCCGTCTCCGCACAGAAGAACTATAGGATTCCTTGTTTTTTCATCTCTTCCACTACCAATTCCAGCTCTGCATACCAGTCCTCACCAAACTTACGGATAAGCGGCTCTTTCAGAAACTTGTACACGGGCAGATTTTCCTTTTGCCCCAACAGTATAGCGGCTTTGCAGACATCCCAACGATGATAGTTCACTGCCTTATAGAGTCCGTAGTTCCCCACCCTTATCGGATAGAGATGACAGGATATGGGTTTGTAGAAGTTGGTCCTACCCTCACGGTAAGCCTTTTCGATGGCGCAATAACAACAGCCTTTATCATCATAGCAGGTAAAGACGCAATCCTTGTTGTTCACAATAGAAGTCACCAGGTCACCTTCACAATCGGTATAGACCACACCTTGCTCCTCTATCACGGTGCGAGCTTCGGGAGAAAGCTCGTCCCAAATCAGCGGAAGCACCTCTTCCAGTTTCTCCACCTCGTCCAGCTCTACGGGAGCACCGGCATCGCCCTCAATGCAACAAATCCCCTGGCAGGCACCCAAGTCACACAAGAACTTCTCGCGCAAGACATCGAAAGAAACCACAACATCACCAATCTGTATCATAATCGTTCTATTGAAAAAAGACGCGGATTATCCGGATTGCACAGACTCAACTTTAAGAGCATCCGTGGAATCCGTATAATCCGCGTCTAAATATTGTTACGGCTTTGACGCCTTACTTAATCAAATCCTTACCAGTCATTTCGGCCGGCTGCTCCATACCCAAGATATGCAGGATAGAAGGAGCTACGTCAGCCAATACACCGTTCTCAACCTTGGCGTCCTTGTTTGCAGTAACGTAAACGAAAGGAACGGGGTTCAGAGAGTGGGCAGTATTCGGAGTACCATCCTCATTCAGAGCATGGTCGGCATTACCGTGGTCGGCGATGATGATTACTTCATAATCGTTTGCCTTGGCAGCCTCAACGGTGTCTTTCACACATTCGTCGATGGCTTTCACTGCCTTCTCGATAGCTTCGTAGATACCGGTATGTCCCACCATATCACCATTGGCGTAGTTCACCACGATGAAATCGAACTTCTGGGTCTTGATAGCTTCAACCAACTTGTCCTTCACCTCGTACGCACTCATTTCAGGCTTCAAGTCGTAAGTGGCAACCTTCGGAGAAGGAACCAGGATGCGCTCTTCAGCATCGTAGGGAGTCTCGCGGCCACCGTTGAAGAAGAAAGTCACGTGTGCATACTTCTCTGTTTCGGCAATGTGCAGCTGGGTCTTGCCATTGGCAGCAAGATATTCGCCCAATGTGTTCTGTACATTCTCCTTATCAAAAAGGATATGTACACCCTTGAAGCTGGCGTCATACGGAGTCATGCAGTAGAACTGCAGGCCCGGAATGGTTTGCATGCCTTGTTCGGGCATATCTTGCTGGGTGAGGACAACGGTCAATTCCTTGGCACGGTCGTTACGGTAGTTGAAGAAGATTACAACATCACCTTCCTTGATGGTACCGTCGAAGCCACCGTTCACAATCGGCTTGATGAATTCATCCGTAACGCCTTCGTCGTAGGACTCCTGCATAGCCTGGACCATATCCGTAGCGACCTTTCCTTCACCGTTTACCAATAAGTCGTAAGCAACCTTCACACGCTCCCAACGTTTGTCACGGTCCATGGCATAGAAACGTCCCACGATGGAAGCAATCTTGCCGGCAGACTTCTCACAATGGGCAGTCAGCTGCTCAATGAAGCCTTTACCGCTCTTCGGGTCGGTATCACGACCGTCCATAAAGCAGTGGATGAAGGTATTCTCGATGCCGTATTCCTTGGAAATATCGCAGAGTTTGAACAAATGGTCAAAAGAGCTGTGCACGCCACCGTTGCTGGTCAGTCCCATAAAGTGGATATTCTTGCCGTTTTCCTTTGCATATGAGAAAGCAGAAACAATTTCCTTGTTCTTCAGGATGCTGCCATCGGCACAAGCACGGTTAATCTTCACCAAATCCTGGTAAACGATGCGTCCGGCACCGATATTGAGGTGACCTACTTCAGAGTTACCCATCTGTCCGTCGGGCAAACCAACGTTTTCACCGCTTGCCTGAAGCTCGGAATGCGGATAAGCTGCCAACAGACTGTCCCAATACGGAGTAGGTGTATTGAAAATCACATCATCTTTACCTTGATCGCCGATGCCCCAGCCATCAAGAATCATTAAAAGGGCTTTCTTACTCATAATATTAATCGAATTTAATTGTATAATCTTTTTGTATGATACAAACGTTCTTTATAGTAGGAACCTGTTTTTGCGCTGCAAAGGTACAAAAAACAGCTGTTAAAGCGTACTGTTTCAAATGATTTATGTACTTTTGCCACGCTTAAAAAATAAAAAACAAGAAATATGGACGATTCAAACCCACGAACGTGCAATAGTATTCACCAATAAAACGAACGGAGACGTTGACTGCAATGCCTCTGTTCCAAGCTGAAAGGAGGCAAACAATGAGAAAGTATCTCTACAGTGAAAACGGCTTCACTGAAAAGGCCGAATGGCAACCCAACTGCTGGGTCAACGTAGAATGCCCGGACAACGATGATTTCAAATTCCTTACCGAAGAGCTGAAAGTTCCCGAATCATTCTTGGAAGACATAGCCGACGTGGACGAGCGCCCGCGTACGGAAACAGAAGACAACTGGCTGCTGACCATCCTCCGCATCCCGATGCAGAGCAACCAACGCGGCGTGCCGTTCATCACCGTGCCCATCGGCATTATCACCAATGACGGAATCATCGTTTCTGTCTGCTATCACCACACGGAGCTGATACCGGACTTCATCCAGCACACACGCCGGAAGAACATAGTCGTCAACAATAAACTGGATTTGATTCTGCGAATCATCTACTCTTCCGCCGTCTGGTTCCTGAAGTATCTGAAACAGATAAACAACGACGTGGCCACCGCCGAAAAAGAGCTGGAGAAAAGCATCCGCAACGAAGACCTCCTGCAACTGATGAAGCTGCAGAAGACGCTGGTCTACTTCAACACTTCCATCCGTGGCAATGAAGTGATGATAGGACGGCTGAAAAACATCTTTCAGGACACCAATTATCTGGATTTGGAATTATTGGAAGACGTGGTCATCGAGTTGAAGCAGGCATACAATACCGTGAACATCTACAGTGATATTCTGACGGGAACCATGGACGCCTTCGCCTCCATCATCTCCAACAATGTGAATGCCATCATGAAACGTATGACAAGCCTCAGCATTACACTGATGATTCCCACGTTGATAGCCAGTTTCTACGGCATGAATGTGGACATCCACCTGGAGAGTTTTCCGCACGCGTTTATTTTCATCATACTTTTGTCGGCAATATTATCAGCAGTGACATTCGTATGGTTCAGAAGGATTAAGTGGTTCTAAACAGCATCATTGTCCGAAGTTCAGCGACAACTGCCCATCCCCCAAAAGATTGAACGTCAAGCGATGATAGGGTGTAGTGCCCCGCTCGGCAATGGCGGCACGATGTTTTCTGGTGGGATACCCCTTGTTATGATTCCAGTCATAATACGGATATTCCTCGTGAAGGCGGTTCATGTAGTCATCACGATAGGTCTTTGCCAAGATGGAGGCGGCAGCGATGGAAAGGTACTTCCCGTCTCCTTTGACTACGGTAGTATGCGGCAAGTCCCGATATTTTTTAAAGCGGTTGCCGTCTATCAGCAGATGTTGCGGACGGACATTCAGTTGGTCAACAGCACGGTGCATGGCAAGAAAGGAGGCATTGAGAATATTGATTTTGTCAATTTCTTCGGGAGAGACGACGCCCACCGCCCATGCCAGAGCCTCTTTTTCAATCACTTCACGCAAGGTATAGCGTTGCTTTTCCGTCAGCTGCTTGGAGTCGTTCAAAAGTTCATTCTTAAAGTCCGTTGGCAGAATAACAGCAGCGGCATAGACCGCACCGGCCAGACAGCCGCGACCGGCCTCATCGCATCCTGCCTCTATCAAATCTTTATTCAAATAAGGTAATAACATATATATCGCTATCTTTGAGGCACAAAGATAAATCTTTTTGGAGGGAAACCGGACTTCTAAGAAGAATTAATTAAATTTGCAGAAACAAGACGATGCCATGAAGAAAAACCTATGTCTACTACTCGTATGTCTTCTGTCAGCAGCTGCCCCACTGCAAGCTCAAGACATGCAGCAAGCACAGAAATTGATTGACCAAGCACAGAAATACCTGTACAACAACCCCAAACAAGCTTCCTACTATGCAGCTCAGGCTTCTGCCTTGTTTCCCGAAGATGAGCCCAGTGAGGTCCGCGCACAAGCTATGATTCTCTACTGTCAAGCCGAACAATTGTTGGGGAACTTCGACCTAAGTATCAAGAATCTTTATGACACCCAAAAATATATCCATCCCACCAACAAAAAACAAATGGCACAACTCTGCTCCTTGATGGGGCGTGTATACAGCAAACTAGGCGATTACAACAAAGCCATTGAACTGAACGACAAAGCAACCTCCATCTTCAAATCCATCGGCGATTCCACCTCTGTGGCCGGATGCTATAACGAACGTGGAGTAATGCACCACTTCATGAGTGAATTTACCGTTGCCGAGCGTTTCTTCCAGCGTGCGCTGGCCATCAACCGTGCCCAACGAAACCTGAAAGAGATTGCAACCAACCTGAACAACCTCTGTCTGTACCGGGGAAATACGGAAGAGAAACTTTCTTTCATCCAGGAAGCCATCACCATCAACAAGAATCTGGACGCCCAATGGTCTCTTGGCGAAAACTATAACAACATGGGGAAACAGTATTACTATGACAAGCAATACTCCAAAGCCTTGGAAGCCTTGCATAAAGCCTACGAGTATGCCCACAACATCGGAGCCCGCGAACTGATTTGCGACAATTACGAATATTCGTCCATGGTATATGCAGCTATAGGTGACTATGCCCAAGCCTATAAATACCTGGAGAAAATGCAGCACCTGAGCAAAGAGCTACAAAGCAGTAACAAGCTGCGTAACATTGAGCAGGAAATCTCCTATAAAAGATATCAAGACCAGAAGCATGCCACTGAAATGCAGGAACAAATCTATGAAATAGAACTGCTGAAACGCAATCTATGGCTCTTGGGCAGCATACTTATTCTCGGTTTGGCTGTCAGTATCTTCTTATATAAATGGTATAAACGTAGAAAAGACCTGCAACTGATTGAAACCCGCTATCAGCTGGAACTCTCCGAACGCGAAGTATCCGAACTGAAACTACAACAGCAAGAAATGGAACTGAAAAACGTGCAGAGTGCTTTGGATGACAGCCGCCAGGAGGTTACCAGCTTTGCCGTGTTCCTAAGAAGCCGCAATGAGCTACTCGACAAGATACGTGGAATGATTAAAGAGGGTTATAAAATGGATAACCAAACACTCATTCCCCACCTGAAGAAAGTGAATGCCTTCATCAGCCAATATCAAAGCGGAGATAAGACAAACAGTAGCTTATTGCTGAATATAGAAGAAAAGAACAAGGAATTCCTGGACCGGCTCGCACTAAAGCATCCTAATCTGACGCAAGGTGAAAAATACCTAGCAACTCTATTACGCGTCAATCTGTCAACCAAAGAAATCTCCATGATAACCGGTACCATTCCCAAAACAATCAATATGAACCGGTATCGTTTACGCAAATCTTTGAACTTATCCACAGAAGAAGACTTGGTTGAATACCTTCAGAGTTTCTAAAAACGAAGCCAAAGAGAAAAGCTCTCTTGTAGATAGATCATATTAGAATATAATACTATTATTCAACGATTTAGCAATCGGATTGTAGATTAAATAACAGTACTTTCAACCCCCTTTGTAGATATTTTATAGATAAAGGTCATAGCCAACCTTTTAATTATATCGCTTCCTTTGCCCTTGTGAAAAACAAAGTATTAACCTTAAAAAACTTTATCACACATGGGTAAAATTAAACAGTATTTCTCAATGCAAAGAGTATTACTACTTGCCTTACTCTTTGTATGTCTAGCGCCGCTAAGTGCATTAGCGCAAACCATCCAGCTAACCGGTACCGTAACCGATACCAAAGGAGAATCTCTTATCGGTGCCAGTGTCCTGGAAAAAGGAACCAGTAATGGTTGCATCACCGACGTTGACGGCAACTTTACGTTGACAGTCTCTCCCAAAGCAACTATGGTAATCTCTTATGTGGGTTATGTAACCCAGGAAATTCCCCTCAACGGGCAGAAGAACATCAAAATAGCATTGAAAGATGATTCTGAAATGCTGGATGAAGTCGTAGTCGTAGGTTACGGTACGATGAAGAAGAGTGATATGACCGGTGCCATTTCTTCGGTGAAAGCGGAAGATTTGATGAAGCGTGCCACTACCAGCGCAACCGAAGCACTGCAAGGTAAAATTGCCGGTGTAAGCGTTTTGAAATCGGGAGGTAATGCAGGTGCAAGCATTTCTGTAAAAATCCGTGGTATCAAGACTATGGGTGACAATGAGCCGCTTTACATCATCGACGGGTATCCTGGTGACATCAACACCATCAATCCGCAGGATATCGAATCCATGGAAATCCTGAAAGATGGTGCCGCCGCTGCCATTTACGGTTCTGTGGCCGCCAATGGTGTAGTCATCGTTTCTACCAAGAACGGAAAGGAAGGAGAGCTGAAAGTTTCCTTTAATACGTATATGACGGTCAACTCGGTAGCCAAGAAGTTCGACATGCTCAATGCAGACGGCTACTTGAAAGTGCACAACATGATGTACGAGAATGCAGGAACAAACAAGCCCGCTTATCTTACGTACAAGAATGGACAGAACCCTACCGGTGCCGATACAAACTGGCAGGATGAAATGCTCCGTACCGGTATCGCACAGAACTATTATGTAAACCTCATCGGAGGTTCTGAAGTTGCCAAATATTCACTTTCTTATGGGCATGCCGACGAGAAGGGTATCTTTAAGGGTAACTCTTACATCCAGGATAATGCCCGCCTGAAACTGAATGCGCACAAATATATCTTTGATTTCGATGCGAGCTTGAACTTCAAGGTCACACAAAGCAAACAGCCCCAGTATTCCTTGAAAGAAATGTACTCCATTTCGCCACTGGTGCCCGTTTACGACGAAAACCAGACATACGGATACGGTCTGACCGACATGTCGGTAGACGGTACCAAGATGGAATTCCCAACCAACCGTAATGTCATGGCAGACGACCATTACAAAGACAGAAAATATACGGGCTACGACATTACCGGCAATATCGGTCTGACCATGAAGCTCGCCCCGTGGCTTACATTCAAAACAAGCTATACGTACGACGGTTACTACTACAACGACCGTTATCATCGTGCCAAATACGAAGCCAATGCACAAGAGCCGAGCCTCTATCCTTATAACTACGAGTACAACTCATACTATCGTAAGCAAACATTCGAGAATGTATTGACCTTCATGAAAGACTTCGGCAAGCACTCCGTTACTGCCATGGTAGGTAACTCCATCATTTCCGCCCATCAGGATAAAAGTTCTGTCAGCGTGGAAGGCAAGAAAACCGAATATGATGTAGTAGGCGGCAGTCTGAGTTCCAGCGAGGTTCCCGGCGGATTCTTCGACCCGACATCTCCCACAATCGATGCAGGTATCGGCGGTACATTTGCCGGCACAGGTACTTTCTACGATTACAACCGCGCTTCTTTCTTCGGACGCTTCAACTATTCATACGCCAGCCGTTACTTGCTGCAAGTGACTGTACGTTCCGACGGCTCTTCCAAGTTCGGTAAAAACAACCGTTGGGGTACCTTCCCTTCCGTAGCAGTGGGATGGAGAATCAGCGAGGAAGATTTCTTCCCCAAAAACACCCCTATCAGCAACTTGAAGTTCCGCGCCAGCTGGGGACGCCTGGGTAGCGAGAGTGCACTGGGCTACTATTATGCGCCAACAATGAGTAACAGCAACACCCAATGGATGAGCTACATACAAGGTGGTAATCCTTGGGCCGGCATGTCCAACCTCTATCTGGTAAACGACGATTTGCGTTGGGAAACTACCGATACCAAAAACATCGGTTTCGACTTCGGTCTTTTCAACAATAAGTTGAGCGGTAGCCTTAACTACTATTACAACACAACGGAAGACTTACTGATTGAAAAAGTCATGCCGCCTTCTGCAGGTATCTACAATCCTACTGTCAACGTAGGAAAGATGGTAAACAAAGGTTTCGAGCTTGAATTGAACTATGGAGACAACATCAACGGTTTCGACTATAATATCGGTTTCAACCTTTCTACCATCCACAACGAAATGTTGAAGGCAGACCCGAACCAGGTACTTTATGGTTCTGCCTGGAAGGGTGACGGCCACTTCGTAACCCAAACACTGAAAGGTTATCCGGTAGCCAGCTTCTGGCTGTATCAGACTGACGGCATATTCCAGACTGATGCAGAAGCTGCTGCTTACGTAAACAGTGCAGGCGAACGTCTCCAGCCGAGTGCCAAAGCCGGTGATATCCGCTTCAAGGATGTAGACGGCAATGGAAGCATCGACTCCGGCGACAAGGTATATTCCGGTTCCGGTATTCCCAAGGTGGAAGCCAACTTGTCATTCAGCGGTTCCTATAAGAACTTTGACCTTTCCTTCCAGTTTGGCAGTGCATGGGGGCACAAACTCTACAACGTAAACCGTCTGTATTATGAAGGAATGGACGCCGGTAGAAACTACTTCACAAGCACCATGAATGCATGGACACCGCAAAACGCAGGAACAAGTATGCCAAGAGCTGTACTGGGTGACCCGAATGAAAATACCCGTGAATCCGATCGCTTCCTCGAAAACGGTAACTTCGTCCGCCTTCGCCAGTTGCAGTTAGGATACAGCTTGTCCAGAGCTTTAGCTAAGAAAATGTATCTTGAAAAATGCCGCCTCTATGTCAGTGGAGAGAATCTCTTTACCATCACTAAATATTCCGGTATCGACCCTGAATTCTCTTCAAGCATTCTGGACACCGGTGTAGACTCCTTTGTATACCCGTTCACCCGCTCATTTGTAGTAGGTCTGCAAGTTACATTCTAATCACCATTAAAAACAAGAAGACAATGAAAAAAATTATATATATAGCCTCTTTCTTATGCGCCGCCTTACTGGCAGGATGCGATGATTTCCTGACGACAGAGTCTCCCGACTTTTCTACAGACAAATACTGGAGAGATAAAGCCGATGTAGAGGCAGGTCTATCAGCGGTATATGGCCAGCTGGATAACCGCACCGGCTCTTACACGGTTGCAGAAGTCAAGTTTGTTGTGGAAACCTTCCGTAGCGATGAGATGGTAAAAGGCCAGGACGTCAACAACTATCCGGAATGGGCTGCATTGTACGGATTCACCTACAACAATGAGAACTCCAGCATCAAAGAATACTGGATGAACAATTACAATGGCATCAACTACGCCAACAACGTATTATACGGTATTGACAAAGTACAGACCAGCGGTGAGAAGATGAGTGCCGATGACGAGAACCATCTTACGGGCGAAGCTCTGTTCCTGCGTGCCTACTATCATTTCAAACTGATTATGAGCTGGGAGAAAATCATTATCCGCAATGAATATCTGACCGGAGAATCCCAGACTCACAAAGCATTGTCTACCAGAACGGAAGCATGGGACTTTATCTGTACTGAACTGGACAAAGCAGGCAGCATGCTGCCACAAGACCGCCCTTCTTCCGAAGCGGGACGTGTAACCAAAGGAGCAGCCTACTCTTACCTGGGATGGGCTTACTTGACCCGTGCTTATGAAGAAAGTGACAAAAAGGCCGAATACCTGGGGCTGGCAGAAGCCGCTTTCAACAAAGTGACCGGCTACGAACTGGAGTCCGACTACGGAAGCATGTTCGACGGAACCAACAAAAATTGCAAAGAGTCCATTCTGGAACTTCAGTTTACCAACAGTACGGCCGACGGTACTTTCCACAAGCACGTACTCCACTTCTGGGTGGCTCCGGGCAGCATGTCCGGTTGGGACGAAATCCGTGTCAGCGACATGATGTACAACGAATTTCTGAAAGAAGGACGCATTGCCGAAGGTAACATGTACGATGCCCGTGCCTATGGTTCCATGATGTTTGATGATCCGTATTACTACGAAGGCGGGCACATCCTGGGGTACAATTACGATGACATCTATGATGAGAATTCCGCCACCCGATATAATTACCGTAAATACATGCCTTCAACTTGGAGCGACTACGCACAAAACTACGTAGGTACCAACATGCCACTGATGCGTTATGCCAATGTATTGCTGATGAAGGCTGAAGTCTACAATGAACAAGGTCATCCAGAAAAAGCCATTCCATTGATTAACGAAGTACGTAGCGTGCACGGCAAGCTGCCTGCCATGACCGGAAGTGACCAAGCTGCTGTTAAAGCGCAAATTGAGCATGAACGTCTGGTGGAATTCACACTGGAAAACTCACGCTTCTACGACCTCCGTCGTTGGGGCAAACTGGACGAAGCCATGAAGGCTGACGGCAGAACCGGATTCAGTGCATCTACCCACTCCTTCCTGCCCATTCCTCTGATGGAGATTCAGACCAACAATGAAATAAACGAATAATCCTTTTCTCCAAATAGTATATCGAGGCGGCATTCGCCCCGGCAATGCCGCCTCGTTTACTTTGAAAGCTTTATCTTTGCACCTGCAAAAATAGACCATACTATCTTTGCCACTAAAAAACGACATAGATATGTTTACAATCATCGGACTAATGCTCACGGGAATGCTGTTGGGCTATCTCTTACGGAAACGGGACTTAAAGAAAATCCACCAAATCATCACCCTGCTCATCTGGCTGCTGCTGTTTATCCTCGGCATCGAGGTCGGAAGCAACGAGCAAATCATCAAGGGGCTCCATACCATAGGTCTTGAAGCTGTGATACTCACCCTGGGAGGGACCTTGGGAAGTGTTATCGCTGCTTGGGCACTCTGGAGAGCCTTGTATAAAAGGAAAGGAGGCAGGGCATGAAAGGAAGTCTTATCATTGTGGGCTTTTTTGTATTGGGTACGATTTGTGGTGTGTGCCATCTGCTGCCTTTTGATATTGCAGAAACCAATATCAGCTACTACGCGCTTTGCGCGCTGATGTTCAGTGTAGGGTTGAGCGTAGGCAACGACCCGCAGACCCTGAAGAACTTCCGTTCACTCAATCCGCGACTGGTATTCCTGCCCATCATGACGATACTGGGAACACTGGCTGGTTCGGCAGCCGTCAGTCTGATTCTGACACACCGTTCTATAACGGACTGTCTGGCCGTAGGCTCGGGATTCGGCTATTACTCGCTCTCCAGCATCTTCATTACCGAATACAAGGGAGCCGAGCTGGGCACCATCGCCCTGCTTGCCAATATCAGCCGGGAGATTCTGACACTGCTAGCCGCCCCGTTGCTGGTACGATGGTTCGGAAACCTTGCCCCCATCTCTGCCGGAGGAGCCACGACGATGGACACCACACTACCCATCATCACACGGACAGCCGGACAGCAGTTTGTAGTGGTTTCCATCTTCCACGGGTTTGTGGTCGATTTCAGCGTTCCGTTCCTGGTGACATTGTTCTGCTCGATATAGGGCTTTTACCCTCTTTTGACAGACACCGGTCTCTGACAAGAGCCATTTTTATATCACTAAATCCTATTAATAATGAAAACCAAACTTTATACCTTTCTCCTTTCTTCGCTGCTTTGCACCGATGCCCTGGCCGACAACGAGCCGTGGCAGAACCCGCAAGTCAACGAAATGAACAGAGAGCCGATGCACGCCCACTTCACTCCATTCACGAATGAAGCCAACGCACTGAAACAACGTGCCTTGCCTGCCGACGTACGGTTCGACGTAAATCCTGCAACAGAACGCCGCATCACGCTGGACGGCACCTGGAAATTCCTTTTCTCAAAGAACAATGACCTCTGCCCCAAAGACTTCCACAAGCCCGGATTCAGTACCCGCAAGTGGAGCAAAATAGAAGTTCCTGGAAGCTGGGAGCTGCAAGGGTTCGATGCGCCCATCTATACAGATACCCGTTATCCGTTCCCACCCAATCCGCCCTACGTGCCTGCCGACTACAACCCCGTAGGCGCTTATATCCGCGAATTCACCGTCCCGGCAGGTTGGGAAGGCATGGACGTTTTCCTCGATTTCGAAGGAGTGGAGTCTGCCTACTATGTATGGGTAAACGGCGAATTGGCGGGTTATGCTGAGGACAGCCGCCTGCCGTCGCACTTCAACATCACCAAGCTGCTGAAGAAGGGCAACAACAGACTAGCTGTAAAAGTATTCCGTTATAGCGACGGTTCCTACCTGGAAGGCCAGGACTACTGGAAATACAGCGGCATCGAACGGAGTGTTTATCTCTACGCCCGCCCCCAGAGCCGCGTCAAGGACTTCCGGATGACAGCGGAACTGATAAACAACTACAAGGATGGCGAACTAAAGCTGGATGTATTCCTCCATCAGCCTAAAGCCGGAGAAACGGTGGAAGTGAAGGTAATGGACAGGGACAAGGTTATCTATGACCGGAAAAAGTCCATAACCTCTGCCACAGACACTTTGTTTACCCAGCAGCAAGTGTTCACGAATGCACGAGCCTGGAATGCCGAAACACCGAACACCTACACGCTGGTAGTCAGCACCTTTGATGCACAAGGGAAACCGCAGGAATCCTTTACGCACCTTTTTGGCTTCCGTACCGTGGAAATGATGAACGGCATGCAGATGATTAACGGCCAGGCCGTCCTCTTCAAGGGGGTGAACCGTCACGAGCACGACCCGCACAAGGGACGTACCATCACCGTGGGGTCCATGATACACGACATCCAGCTGATGAAGCAGTTCAACCTGAACGGTGTACGCAACTGCCACTACCCGAACAACTATGCGTGGTACGAGCTTTGCACAGAATTCGGACTTTATATGGTAGACGAAGCCAACATCGAGAGCCATGGCATGATGTTCCACAAGGATGAGACCCTTGCCAACTATCCCGACTGGGAGGTGCCTTTCATGCAGCGGATGAGCCGTATGATTGCACGCGACCGCAACTACTCTGCCATCGTGACTTGGTCCATGGGCAACGAGTCGGGCTACGGCAAGCACTTCGAAACTCTGTATGACTATACCAAGAAGATAGACCCCACCCGTCCCGTACAATATGAAGGGGGTGGCTACAACTCCAAGAGCGACATCTATTGCCCCATGTACGCACGCATCTGGAGGTTGCGCCAACACGTGAACCAGCGTGATGCCCGCCCCATGATTCTCTGCGAATATGCCCATGCCATGGGTAACAGTGTAGGTAACTTCCAGGACTACTGGGACTTGATTTACAAGTACGACCAGCTGCAAGGCGGTTTCATTTGGGACTGGGTGGACCAGACGTTTGCCATCAAGGACGAGAACCAGCGCGACATCTGGGCTTTTGGCGGCGACATGGGATTTGTAGGTGTCGTCAACGACTCCAACTTCTGTGCCAACGGCCTGGTTGCTGCCGACCGCACCCCGCACCCGCACATCTACGAAGTGAAGAAGGTATTGCAATACATCCACTTCGAACCGCTTGCCTTCACCCCGAACAAGATAAAGGTCACCAACTGGCACGATTTCATCGGATTGGAAGGATATACCCTCCGCTGGGCAGTGGAATGCGACGGCAAGACCGTTCAGAACGGTGAGATGGATTTCCCCAAGATTGCTCCCAAAAACTCTGCCAACATAGAATTGCCACTGAAAGCGCTGCCTGCCGACGGCAAGGAGTATTTCCTCACACTTCGTGCATTCACCAAGCACGAAGCGCCATTAGTACCGAAAGGACACGAGGTTGCCATCGAACAATGGGAACTGCCTTCCGTCCCGTCAGCCAAAACCGTTCAGCCGGTGGAGGGAACGTTGACCGTAAACCGCAACAACGAAGCATTGACCGTGAAAGGCAATAACTTCCAGGTAGCTTTCTCTACCCGAAACGGTGAAATGACAGAGCTGAACTACAACGGAAAGAATCTGATTAAGGAAGGGCTGCAACCCAACTTCTGGCGCCCGTTGACCGATAATGATATTCCAAATGGGCACCTGATACGCTGCGGCACCTGGAGAAACGCCGGACGCGATGCCAAACTGCAGAACATCGAAGTTGCAGAAGCCGGACAAACGGCTACTGTCACTGCGACCTACCGCATGGAAGAACAAGATGCTGATTTGCAGACTCTCTACACAATCACTCCCGACGGCAAGGTTCAGGTAACCATGCACTTCACCCCCGGCAAGAAGCCATTGAGCGAGATGCCTCGTCTGGGCATGCGCATGATACTCCCTGCCGAATATGAAATGATGACCTGGTTGGGCCGTGGTCCGCAAGAGACGTACGCCGACCGCAAGACGGGAGCATTGATAGGCCTCTACAACGCCACGGTGTGGGAACAATTCCATCCGTATGTACGTGCCCAAGAGACGGCCAATCATTGTGACGTACGCTGGGTGGCCCTGCGCAATGCTGCCGGTGAAGGTATGCTGGTAGTGGGCGAGGAACCGTTGAGCGTAAGCGCCTGGAACTTCCCGATGGAGGACATTGAATACCGTCCCTCACAGATGGAGCGCCGCCACGGTGGAAGCATCCAGAAGAAAGATATGATATGGCTCAACATCGACCACAAGCAGATGGGCGTAGGCGGTGACAATACCTGGGGAGCACAAGTTCATCCCGAGTACACCATCACTCCGCACGAATGGAAATACAGCTTCACGCTCGCCCCTCTCGCACCGGAGGATGATGCAGCGGAACAAGCGCACAAATAACCGTTAAATACCTCATTCATATGAAATACAAATTTATACGCATACTCTGCTTCACATTGTTGGCCGCAGGCATCGCAGCCTGCACCCCCGGCATGAAAAGCACTACGGAGAAACGGTATGCCTTCGCCGACATACTGGACATCTCCTACACTCCCGACACCCTGCACCGCTGCTATGGTTGGTTCACCGACGCCGGCTCGTGGATGGGCTTCACGCTGCCCGAACGGCAACAATGGGTCAACGGCTTCTGCGGCCCCTTCAGCCTCGATATGTTCCGCCGCCAGTGGATGGCACAGTCAGCCGCCGTCGTAAGCTTTGCCAAAGATACACAAGAGATTTTTGTTCCGGATTCCACTTGCTATTACCCCGGCGAGCTCTATATGTCGGCACATTCCACCCACGGGAGCATCACGCAACGGCTCAACTTCACAAGTGCCTCGACCGCCTTGCTGCGCATCGAAGCCGACACGGCTGAAGACCTGCTGCTCTCCGGTAGCCAATGGGGCAAAGACATCACCGTCAGCGTAGAACAGAACTCCGTCATCGCCCGTCATCCCAGTGGCGAAACCGTAACCGTGACCTTCACTCCTAATGTAGAGCTGGCCAAGACCGACAATAACTATACAGCCCTCGTCCGCTCTCCGCGCTACCCTGTCAACGTAGCCATCTCTTTCTTCACTTCCGAAAAAGAGATGACTGCCAACCTGCAAAACCTGCCGAGCCTGCTCAACAATCCCGCCCCCGCCCTGCAAGCCAATGCCGAACGTTGGGAAGGTTACCTCACCAAGATACTGCGCAAGGACATGAAGCCCGAATATGACCGTATCGCCGTGAAAGCCGTCACCACGCTCATCTCCAATTGGCGGACACACCGCGGTGGATTGCTTCACGAAGGTATCATCCCGAGCCATGCCGTAGGCTATTTCGTCGGCTTTTGGGCATGGGATAGCTGGCGCTTCAGTGCCGGAACCGCCAAATTCGACCCCGAACTGGCCAAGAACAACATCCGAGCCATGTTCGACTACCAGCAACCGGACGGCATGATTATCGACTGTATCTACACCGACCCCTCCGAGAACAATGCCCGTGACAGCAAGCCTCCCTTGGTATGCTGGGCTGTCGATGAAATATTTACCCATACGGGTGACACCGCCTTCGTTGCCGAGATGTATCCGCAACTGCTCTCCTATTATAGATGGTGGTACGAGAAGCGCGACCACAACCGCAATGGCATGTGCGAGTACGGTGCTACCGACGGAACACTGGAAGCTGCCGCCTGGGAAAGCGGCATGGACAACGCCATCCGTTTTGACGGCGCCGTGATGCTGAAAAACGAAGGCTACGAGGATGCCTGGAGTATGGATCAGGAGAGTGTGGACTTGAACGCTTATCTGGCACTGGAATGCAAACTGCTGAAGAAATTCTCCAGCCTGCTGAAGATACCTTTCGACGCACCGGACTACAGTAGCCAGGTAGCCGACTATTTCTTTGACAAGAACATCAACTTCTTCTGCGATCGCCGCCTGAAGGACGGTTCATTCATCGAAGAGCCGGGCTGCGAAGCCTACACTCCGTTGTGGACCCGGATTGCCACACAAGCGCAAGTGGACAGCATGCTGCCCATGCTTCAAGATACGGCAAAGTTCTCCACGTATATCCCCTTCCCGACCATTGCCGCCGACAATCCCAAATACAATCCGCGCGGCTACTGGCGTGGCCCCATCTGGCTGGACCAAACCTACTTTGCCATCCGCGGACTGCGCAACTACGGCTACAACCGGCTGGCAGATGAATATACGCTGCAAGTCTTCGACCGCCTGAGTGGGCTGAAAGAGGGTGCTCCCATCCACGAGAACTACGGAACCCATACCGGCGAACGCCTGAAAGCTCCCCATTTCAGCTGGAGCTCCTCACATCTGTTGATGATGTACGACGATTACGGTAAGTAAACCGGGATTCCATATATGTCATAACTCACCACAGATTACACAGATTCACGCAGATTTTTTTAGTTTATTGATATCTGACATATTTATCTGTGTGAATCTGTGTAATCTGTGGTGAGTTATGACACTTTCATGAAGAACAAAAGCGATATGATTATTATCGGTAAACCTGCACCGGAAGCTCTCCACGCAAAGCTCCCAGCGCATTCATTACCAATGCTTCCAATTCGTCTTCTCCGGGATAGACGTGGACGGGAGCAAGGAAAGACACGCGCTCCTGCAACCGCGAAGTGATGTACTCGGAATGTGCCATACCTCCCGTAAGCAGAATGGCGTCCACCTTGCCATAAAGCACAACAGCAGCACCGCCTATCTCCTTGGCAATGCGGTAAATCATGGCATCAAGCACCAAAGCGGCATGGGTGTCTCCCTCAGCGATGCGCCTCTCTATGGCGGGAATGTCGGTAGTACCCAAATGGGCGGCAAGTCCCGCCTTGCCGGAAATACGTTTCTTCAGTTCTTCGGTAGTGTAACGCCCCGAGTGACAAAGGTCTATCAGTTGCCCGGCGGGCAGGGTACCTGCACGTTCGGGCGAAAAAGGACCGAAACCGTCGAGGGCATTGGGCACGTCCACCGCACGGCCGTGGCGGTGGACTCCTACGGAAACGCCTCCACCCAAGTGACAGACAATCAGATTGAGGTCTTCGTAATGCACGGGAGCTTCGGGCTGCAGGGCACTACGCTCGGCAGCATAGCGCCGGGCGATGGCTCGCTGGTTCAAGGCGTGCCAGATGGTGATGCTGGGCATCAGAGGCGAACCGGTGATGCGTGCCACATCGTCCAGTTCGTCCACCACGCCGGGATCGGCTATGAAAGAGGGGCAGCCGGGCAGCATGGCGGCAAGTTCGTGGGCTATCAGACAACCTAAGTTGCAGGCGTGGGTACGCATGGCGTGGAGCATATCGTCCAACATGGCATCGTTCACGGCATACACACCGCCAGGAATGGGTTTCAACAATCCCCCACGGCCGACGATGGCATCGAACTTAAAGGGAATGTCATTGGCCTCCAGCGCTTCCAGCACCAAGTGCTTGCGGAATTCGAACTGGTCGATGATGCGGGGAAATTGGGAAAGCTCCTCCACCGAATGCCGGATGTTGAGTACCAGACGGGGAGTTTCATCCTCATAGACAGCAATTTTTGTCGAGGTGGAACCGGGATTTACTGCCAGTATTTTCATTGATTACGATTTACAAATTACGAACTACAAATTACTAATTACAATCAAGGTTCTTTCACCCCGCTGGTCAGGCAAGCCATGGCAATGCTGTAATATTTGGACAAACCGGAATCGCTACGCGACGGTAATACCACCGGACATGAGGGTCCTTGCAGCAACCCGGCCATATCGGCATGAGAAAACAGAGATACAGCCTTATAAAAAGCATTGCCCGATTCGATGTTTGGGAATATCAACACATCCGCCTCCCCGTCAATCGGTGATACAATGCCTTTGATGTTACCGCTCGTCTTCTCACAAGAGGTCTTCACATCCAGCGGGCCGTCGATGATGACATTGCCGAACTCTCCGGCTTCCGCCAGTTCTACAATATTCACATAGTCCAATGAATGGGGGAATTTGGCGCTAACCTTCTCCGTGCAATGAATCAGCGCGATGCGTGGCTGCTCTATCCCGAAATGGCGGCAAGTATGGATGGCATACCAAATCATTTCAATGCGCTGTTGCAGTGTCGGGCGGGGAATGACCGCAGCATCGGAGAAAAAGAGCAGTTTATCGTAAGTAGGTATCTGCATCACGGCCAGATGGGTCAGAATCTTTCCTTTAGGCAACAAACCATGTTCCTTGTCCAGAATGGCACGTAGCAAATTGTCGGTATTGATGATGCCTTTCATCAGGATGTCCGCTCCACCCTCGCGTACGATACGCACCGCCTCACGTGCAGCCTCATCGGAATCTTCTATATGCAAGGTACTGACATATTGAGGATATTTCTTCAAAGTGGGATATTTTTCCAATATGGCAGAATCGCCAATCATCAGAAATTCCGCAATCCCCTCCTCCAAGGCACGGGATATGGCATATTCTGTATTAGGGTCATTGGCACAGACTACCGCAATACGTTTCCTCTTATTCAAGGTTTTCAGGTGGGCTGTTAACTGGGCAAAGTTCCGTATCGGTTCCATAACGTTAGATTTTTAGCAAATATCTAAAAAAATGTCGAGAAATACAGCATTTGCCCCGTTGAAATTTTATATGTTTAATATCATTTTGATATGTTCACCACAGATTACACAGATTGACACGGATTTGAACAGAATTTGAATTACTCTGTTGATTATATATCATATATAACCTCCCTCTCTTCTGTTAAAAATCCGTGTTAATCTGTGATATCTGTGGTGAATTGTGTACTTTTGCCCAAAATAGATTGATAATATATATGGGTAGTCTTATTTTCCCTCCGTATCTGCAGGAAGGTGACCGTGTCATTGTTCTCTCCCCTTCCAGCAAGATTGACAAATCTTTCCTGAAAGGCGCCTACAAACGTTTGAAGTCCTGGGGGCTGGAAGTCGTATTCGCAAAGCACGCGGGGAGTTCCAACGGAACGTATGCAGGAAATATCCGGCAACGCCTCGAGGACCTGCAGGAAGCCATGGACGATGAAGAAGCCAAAGTCATATTCTGTAGTCGGGGCGGTTACGGAGCCGTGCATCTGATAGGCAAACTGGATTTTACCAAGTTCAGGCAGCATCCCAAATGGCTCATCGGATTCAGTGACATCACCGCCCTCCATAATCTGTTCCAGCAGAATGGCTTCGCGTCGTTGCACGCCCCCATGGCGCGCCATCTCACAGTAGAACCGGAAGACGACTTCTGCACACAAGCACTGAAGGATATACTATTCGGGCAGGCATTGGGAGGAACCGAAGCATTCAGTTATGTCTGCCCGGGGCACAAACTAAATCATAAGGGAGAGGGAAAAGGCGTGTTGCGCGGCGGCAATTTGTCTGTGTTCTACGGGCTGCGTGGTACTCCTTACGATATTCCCGCCGAAGGCACCATCCTCTTCATCGAAGATGTGGGAGAACGCCCACATGCGGTGGAACGCATGATGTACAATCTCAAACTGGGAGGTGTCCTCGACAAGCTTTCCGGCCTCATCATCGGACAATTCACCGAATACGAGGAGAACAAGTCCCTGGGAAAAGACCTATATGGCGCATTGGCCGATTTGGTGAAGGAATACGATTACCCGATATGTTTCGATTTTCCCGTCGGACATGTCAGCATGAATGTACCGCTGATAAACGGCGCTGCGGTAACACTGAAAGTTGGAAAGAAAGAAGTGAAACTAAGTTTTAATACAGAAAGAGAATGAAACGGAATTATACATTCATCCCGTTGCTGCTGTTGCTGATTGTAGCGATAGTGGCATGCAGCAACAACAGCAGCAAGTCTGCAGCCGATAATGACAGTGAGGGCGATGCGACCAAAGCGACTGTCCAAGTGCCTCAGTTCAGTGCAGACAGTGCATATCAATACATACAGACCCAAGCGGATTTTGGTCCGCGCGTGCCCAACACCGCCGCCCACAAAGCCTGCGGAGAATTCCTTGCCAAGAAGCTGGAAGAATTCGGCGCCAAAGTATACAACCAGCATGCCGACCTGGTGGCTTACGACAACACCATCCTGAAAGCGCGCAATGTTATCGGCGCCTATAATCCGGAAAGCAAAAGGCGTGTACTGCTCTGTGCCCATTGGGACAGCCGTCCTTATGCCGACCAGGATGCCGACAAGACGAAGCATCACAGCCCCATCCTGGGTGTGAACGATGGAGCCAGCGGTGTGGGCGTATTGCTCGAAGTGGCCCGCCAACTACAGCAGCAGGCTCCAGCCATAGGCATCGACATCATCTTCTTTGACGCCGAAGACTATGGCATCCCCTACTTCTATCAAGGTGCATACAAGAACGACACTTGGTGCCTGGGCTCGCAATATTGGGGACGAGTACCCCATGTAGACGGCTATAATGCCCGCTACGGCATCCTGCTCGACATGGTGGGTGGAAAGAACGCCACCTTCTACAAGGAACAGTTCTCTCAAAGAACCGCCGGTAAGTACGTGAACAAGATATGGAACACAGCCCACCGCCTGGGCTTCGGCAACTTCTTCCCCAAAGAAAAAGGCACCGAAGTGACAGACGACCATATGTATGTATACAACCTGCGGCAGATTCCCTGCGTAGACATCATCAACTATGACCCGAACTGCGACACCGGCTTCGGTGACTTCTGGCACACGATAGACGACACCATGGACATCATCGACAAGGGCACTCTCAACGCAGTGGGACAGACCTTGCTCGAAGTCATCTACAATGAGAAATAGACAATCAAATAGTAAATCGTAAATAGTAAATTCCATGATAAGTATCAACGAAGTACAAGATGAAGTAATTGCCGAATTCAATGATTTCGACGATTGGATGGACCGGTACCAACTTCTTATTGATTTAGGAAACGAGCAGGAACCGCTCGACGAAAAATACAAGACGGAACAAAACCTGATTGAAGGTTGCCAGAGCCGCGTATGGCTGCAGGCAGACGAAGTGGACGGAAAAATTATTTTCCAGGCCGAAAGCGACGCACTGATTGTGAAAGGAATCATTTCACTGCTTATCAAAGTACTCTCCGGGCACACACCGGATGAGATACTGAACGCCGACCTCTATTTCATTGATAAAATAGGACTGAAGGAACACTTGTCGCCCACCCGTAGCAACGGACTGCTGTCTATGGTAAAGCAGATGCGAATGTATGCGCTGGCCTTCAAAGCGAAAGGCATCTAAAGGTTACGACCGACAATATATAAGCTAATAATCAGCAGATTATATTTACCGGATGTTTACCCTATAATGTAAAAGCCGTTACTCCAGAATGTAACGGTTTTTACTGTCTTATCCTGATATAGGTAGACACATTTACAAACTAATAAATGTGTTACTATTATGACTTCAAAACGAAAGCTTTATCGTGAAGATGAAAAACTGTTTTTTCTTCACTCTTACTACCAATCAGGTATGAGTAAGCATGCCTTTTGCCGGGCACATGGCATTTGTTGCCCTGCCTTGCTAAATAGTTGGATTAAAAAGTATTCAAATTTAGCAGAAGAGCTATCTTTGCCTTCTGAACAAGAATCACCAGATATGTCCAATCGCAGCAAGGAAGCCTACAAAGATGAAAATGCCCAATTAAAAAAGCGCATTAAAGAGCTGGAGAAAGCTCTGTCTTTCTCCAAGCTGGAAACAGAAGCCCGTGAGTTGATGATTACGCGTGCTGAAGAACTCTTCAACATCCCTATCAGAAAAAAATCTGGGGCCAAATCGTAACGGAACTGGTCAGTCAGCGCAACCTGAAAGTTGCGTTGGCCTGCCGTCTGTTTGGCCATTGTCGTCAAGCCTACTACCAGTCAAAGGCTGACATTGAGAGTCAGATACATAGGGAACGTCTCATGCTGGATGCTGTCCGTGATATCCGTATCGAAGATCCGGGTATAGGCTGTTACAAACTGTGGATTATGCTCACCGTGCTTTTTGGAGCCGGGTTCATGCCTGGGCGGGACAGCTTTTATGCATTGCTCCGGCAACACCGCTTGATGCTTCCTGCCCGCAAGACCCGGCATACGACGAACTCCAACCATCGCTACCACAAGTGGAAGAACCTAATCAAAGGACTGACCTTGACTTCAGCCAACCAGTTGTGGGTCAGCGACATTACTTATATACCACTTGCCAATGGTGAAGTCTGTTATCTGCATCTGATTACGGATGCCTACTCCCATAAGATAGTGGGATGGGTGCTTGCCGACACCTTACGGGTATCGGCAACCATCAATGCATTGCAACAGGCTATAGAGCAGGCTGTTGAAATGACAGGAGATGAAAATCTTACGGGCCTGATACATCACTCGGACCGTGGCGTACAATACTGTTGCGACCCATACGTGGCACTTCTTCAGAAACATGGCATTGCCATCAGTATGACGGAAGACTACAAACCCACCGACAATGCCGTTGCGGAACGTATCAACGGGATTATTAAGGCGGAAAGCAGCCATCCTCGAGGCCGGTTCAACGACATCGGGCATGCAAGAAATGTCATAGCTCGCTACATACATTTCTATAACCATCGCAGACCGCATATGAGTATCGGGTATAAAATACCTGCTGTGGCGCATCTGGAGAAGGGAATACAGAAGAAAATGTGGAAGAAGAAAAAATATCCTTCCACAAGTAGCAATAAAAAGAAGGATGCAATATCTTTGCAAAGCCGGACAGCAAGTCCGGGCGAAGGCGCAGGACAGCGCACCTGACAAAGACAGAATGCCTCTTTTAGGGGCACCCAGTCTTGCCGGACAAGCAAGCACGGGCTCTGCAAATACAGCAGGATGACTGTCAACAGAATCAGGACAACTCACTTTGCTGTGTCTACTATATCAGCAGGGCTTGGGAAGAAGTGACTACTGAACCAGTACAACATTCCAAGAACCGTCTACTGATATCGGTTATAAAAAGAAAAAGCGTCTAGCTAAATCAGGAAAAGACATAACGGCTTTTACATTATGAAGTAACGACGTTTACCATAGTATGTAAAGGCGTTTACTGTAGTATGTAAAGGTGTTTACTGTAGTACGTAAACGGAGTTTCTTAAGGCGGTAAGCATTTCAACCTCTACTTGCGCCTTCTTCTCCCTATTTATCCCTCCTTAAACTCCAGTATATCCCCCGGCTGGCAATCAAGTTCCTTACAGATTGCTTCCAGTGTAGAGAAACGGATGGCCTTAGCCTTTCCGGTTTTGAGAATAGAGAGATTGGCAGGCGTAATATCAATCTTCTCCGCCAGTTCGCCCAAAGATATCTTTCTTCGGGCCATCATTATGTCAAGGTTTACTATAATCATATAATTGTGTTCTATTTATCAATTATTCTTTTCCCACTCACACCTAAATAGTTAAGTCCTGTTCTTCCTTTATCTTCACCCCGGCGGCAAATATCTCGGTGAAAAGAATTATAATAACCAGGGATGTGAAATCCGTATCATGCGATGCAACCACTTCATAGCCCAGCAGAGCCACTTGCTTCACTGCTTCAAGATGATTCAGCCAATCGTGCAAAGTCATCAAGCCGTACAATGCAGCAAACGAATAAGTAAAGAAACGCAACCGGGCTACATTATCCGAAGTAAACACTTCCCGCTTTGAGATGGATACCAGCAAACGTATCAGACAATAGATTCCTACAAAGAAAGGAATGATGGCAAACATGGCAAAGAAGTTCACTATGGAACTCCAGACAGTGGGGACAATCACAGTGCCTATTCTCTTTACCTGATAAGGTACTGACTTATCGGCAAAACGATTCGTCAAGGAATCGACTGCTGTCGTTTCCAAAGGTCTTACATCCACATATACCTTATCAAATAAACCGGAATACTCCGGCTGTGGAGTTCCCGAATGCACATTTACACTATTGTAACCCTCAAGAAAACTATTCTTCATATCCACCCAGCCCGCTATCATCGCATAGGTAAACTCTGCAACAATGACCAATATAGCCAGGATACCCAATATACTTATCTTTTTCATAATCCTCCCCCCCACATTAAACCGTTAAATCCTGCTCTTCCTTTATCTTCACGCCGATGGCGAATATCTCGGTGAACAATGCCAACAGCATATAATTGAACCAAGCATACTTGAAAGAATAAGGCAACACCTCGTATCCCTCCAGCCGCACTTGAGAAGCCAAGTCATGATAGATGCCCCATTGCTGCAACTCGAATAAAAGACTCACCGAAATCAGCGCATAGACAAAGATGCGCATCCGACGCACATTCTTGTGCACAAACACCTCGCCTTTCGTGGCAGTAAGCACCAGCCGCGCCACACTATAGAACCCGTAAAGCGCAAACAGTCCCGCAGGAAACAGCAAGAACGATACCCACCGCCACTTCGTACTACGGAAACCTTGCACCGATACCTCACTTGTATTGCAATACATGGGCGTATCCTGTGCCGCACTAATCAAAGTATCGGCAGGCAGCGTATCATCTGCCCGCACCAAAAGTGACACAGAGGGTAAGGCATGAAAATCCTTCTGGTCGCCCGCCTCATTCCAGCCGTCCATAAATCCACTAAACATATCCGTTACAACACTACCAATAAACACTACCAAAGCCAGGAAGGCACATACTCTGATTTTATTCATATCTCTGTCCGTTCTTCTTATTATTAAATCGTCAAATCCTGCTCTTCCTTCATTTTCAATCCAATGGCAAACACTTCACCTACAATCAGCGAACAAAGCCCAAGGTACCAGCGTGGTAGTGCTCACCAATTCTGAGAGGCTCAGCTCGTAACCATGCAGCGAGAATACGGTATCGATACCTATAAAATCAAGATATGATGACGCAAAGGTACAGCAGAAGCTGACAACCAGTGCCATTCCCAATCGACGCAGCCGACGTACATTCCGCCAGTTGAAGATGTCGGACTTGTTGATAGAGATTATCAAGCGGATAAACAATACTACCGCCCAAAGGGAAAAGCCCAAATGCAGATATATCAGCAAATACTTTGCCACCACTTTCCCGACAGAATCATGAGAATCTACGCTGACCATCAACGAAGAGTAGGCTGCAGGCACATAACTCCTGCTTTTCTCATTGTAGACGGAATCCCTGAAGAAATCAAACGACTCCATGGAAGAAGGTATCAGGTTGACAACCTTCAGGTTCATCAGTTCCTTGTAGGCAGCAATGTCACTCCCTTTCTTTCCCAGCTCCAGTCCGGTCTGCGCCCCCATCTTGGCTCCCAGAAAGATATAGTACCCCTGCTCCAATACCGAGTAACTCAGTACAAGCATTACCACCAGGCAGAGAATGTTCAATCTTCTTTTCATAATTCAGTTGTTGTATTAGTATCAGATATATTATATTTATTCAGTTGTTTCAAGGAGAGTAGAAGCAACAATATGAAAACCACTGCCCAAACCAGTACATACGGGTTACTCAGCAGATGTGTCACATCCTCCATTTCAGGATGTTTCAGGCTCAGATAGACAGACAAGCCGTTATTCATGATATGTATCAGAATACATGCCATAAGACTCCGTGTCTTATAATAAAGCCAGGCAAGCAAGAAACCGATGAGGCAAGCACCTATTATCTGAACCGGATTCAGATGAAAGATACCGAATATCAACCCGGAAAACAAGATAGCCTTTGCCGGGCTATATCTGCGAAGCAGCTCCTTGGTAATGGCACCACGGAAAAGCAGTTCTTCCAGTACGGGTCCCAAAACAGAAATACAGAGAATACCCAGCCAACCGGATTGCAGTATATCAAATGTCTGGTCCAACAAATTGGGCAAAAAAGTAAGTTCGGACATCAGAAGACCTATTATACATATGGAAGTCATTCCGGCAAGCAGGCTCCATGCCAGATAAGGGACTGACACCGGAGAATACAGATGCTTGTCTCCCGTCAGGTAGTTCTTGCGCCACAAGTACAGTCCCATGAAAACAAAGCCCAGCAGCATGGTAGGCGCCACAGCAATCTGACCAGCCTTGTCCATGTCGAAAGTTCCATAAGCGAAATACGTATACAGCAGACAGAAAGGTCCTGCAAACAGTGCTCCTATAAGCTGCATCAAAAAGTAAATCAATACTAGTTTTATTGCCGTTTTCATTGTTCTATTCGTCTAAAAGTTCGCAAAGATACACATTTTCTCTGTCAATCCGTCAAGCTGTGGCAACAAGTCCCATCAGCAGCACCATCACTGTAGAAAGTGACAATACCAATAGTGTAATACTCATAAATGCTCTTCTCATAACCTAAGCCCCTCCCTCATTTCTATATTTGTTCTTCATTTATTTCACTGCCAGGAGCAATACGTCTTCCTCTGCAGTGGCATGTTCCACCAACAGATTCCAGTCGTTGTCCTTCTTACTCCATTTGTAACTCAAGTAGTTGATGTCATCTCCCGCCTGCAGATAAACTGCTTTTTCTTTCACATCGGAGTAGGCATGCGTCTTGTTGTCCCACAAGGCATATTCCACATCCGTACCGGCTTCCGTATAATTGTAGTTCAAGCAATAGAAGCGTTCAAACGCCTGCTCAATCTCGTTCCATTTCAACGCTTCCTTCTGTATCGTACGCCCTTGGGCATCATAGATGAAATTGTATTTCAAATGGTTCTGCAGAAACTTACCGTTCTCTACTTTATATACAATCTGGGACTCCACCTGATTTCCGTTCATCACTTCATTATAGGCAAAGTTTTCCTGGATATTACCACCAAAAGCATTTATCACTACTGTCACTACAAAGATTGTTGTCATTACTAAAGTTTTCATACCGTTATTGTTTTATTAGTTCTTTATTTTGTTTTTCGATAATCATTTATCGTTTTTCGATATGCAAATAAAAGACCTTTTTTTGATATGACAAAGAAAAACAGAAAATATTTATCGAAAAACAATAAAAAAAACGCGTTTTACGATAAATACACAGAAAACAAACACTTCAAACGGGAAAATACATAGAACTGCAAGGAGATAAATGACCTTATCGCCTTATGTTTATAAAGAAAGAATGGATTTAATCTCCACCTCGTCACGGTGAAGCTGGGCAATAAGTTCTTCTATACTGTCGAATTTCAGTTCAGGACGGGTGCGGCGCACAAAGGAAAGACGCATCGGCTGCTGATAAATGTCAGCATCAAACCGGAATATATGGACCTCAATACTGCGATCGGGGCCGTTCTCCAACGTAGGTCGGTAGCCAATGCTTAGCATACCGCCGTACTCCTTGCCTTCAACACAGACACGGACGGCATACACACCATCGCAGGGAATCAGCTTGTCAGAATCGGAAACACGGAGATTAGCCGTAGGAAAACCTATTTTACGCCCCACTTGATAGCCGCCGACAACCGTACCGTCCAAAAAGAAATCATATCCCAGATACTCGGCAGCTTCCGAAACGTTTCCCTCCTGCAACAGACCTCGAATAGCCGAGGAGCTGACAGTAACCTCCGTTACCGATGTCTCCTTACTATAAGAATACGCGCGCGCAAGAAGCACCTCCATACCCAATTCGCGACCATAGTGCACATAGTCTTCAAAACCCTCGCTGCGGTTATGCCCGAAACGATGGTCGTACCCCACTACCAAAGCTTGTATCTGATAGCGATCCTTCAGTATGGACATGAATTCCCGTGCCGAAAGCCGGGCTATTTCAGGAGTAAAATCAAGCATCATGCAATAATCCACCCCAGTCTTGGCAAGCAGGGAAACTTTCTCATCACAAGTGGTCAATAACTTCGGATGATAATCGGCCTGCATCACTTTACGCGGATGTACCGGAAAAGTCACGACCGACGAAGCAAGCCCACGCCCGGCAGCTACCGCACACACTTGCTCTATCAGGTAGCGGTGTCCCCGATGTACTCCGTCAAAGAAACCGATAGTGGCTACACTTGGACGGGAACCAATGTCCGATGTTTCACAAAACAACTGCATGTCTCCAATCCTCGTGGGCCTTTGGCGTATAGGTAGAAATACCCAACGCCTCCGCTGTCCGGCAATTGGCCTCAGAATCGTCAATGAAAAGAGTCTCGTTGGGAAGAATACCGGTCTCATCCAGTACTTTCTGAAATATATCGGCATCCGGTTTTGCCATCTTCATCTCATAAGAGAGATAGATATGCTCAAAAAAGTCCTCCGCACGGAAAGCCTTGTAGCGAAACGCGTGCAGACACGACCATTGCCAATGGATTTCATTGGTGTTGCTCAGCAGATAGACCACATATTTTTTGCGCAGTTCCAACAGTAAATCCAATTTAAAAGTAGGAATACTCACTAGGAAACTGTTCCAGGCGTCATCTATCTGGGCATCAGTCACCGGTTTCCCTATCTTTCCACGAATCACTTCCCGGAACTCCGCACTGGTAATCAACCCTTTTTCATATTTCTGGAAGAAATCCTGCTGGTGATAGAGGTCCAACATGACTTCCACGTCCGGCAATCCCAGCTTTCTGAAATTCTCCAAACAGCGCTGGCGGTCCAAATCAATCAGAACTCCGCCAAAATCAATAATAAGGTTCTTGATTCCTCTTCTTTTCATCACTATTTCTGTGTTAAACGTCGGATAAGGCGAACCAGTTCACCTATCCACAAAACAAACGAAGTAGAAACGACAATCGTCATCCAAGTCATAAAATCGAGCGGCACTGTGCGGAATACAGCTCCACCAAACTGTACAATCAGTATCTGTCCGCCCAAAATGGCAAGTATAATCAGCTCCATGCCATAAGATTTGGAAATGCCCTTGAACGCCGAGTCCGAAGTGCCGAACACACGCGCATTGAACAAGTTCCAGAACTGAAGCATAACAAAGAATGTGAAGAACACAGTCAGCCGATAGGTAGTCATCCCTCCCTCCTCACTGTTAAACCAGAAGAGCATTCCCATAAGTAACACCAGGAAGGCAGTCCCCATTCCCAGAATGTAATACCTCATGGACTTGGTTATAATGAAATCCGTACTCTTACGCGGCTTTTCCTTCATCACGCTCTCACTGGGTGGAATGGACGCCAGGGCCAGGGCCGCAAACGTATCCATAATCAGGTTCACCCACAACATCTGCGTGACGGTCAAAGGAAGCGTCGTACCCACCAGTGAGCCCAGAAGAACGATAAACAAAGCCACAAAATTGATAGTCAGTTGAAAAACAATGAAACGCTGTATATTCTTATATAGAGAACGTCCCCACATCACGGCCGTACCTATACTGTTGAAGGAGTCATCCAGCAACGTGATGTCGCTGGCCTCCTTGGCAACGGAAGTCCCGGTACCCATCGAAAGTCCCACTTGCGCATGGTTCAACGCAGGAGCATCATTCGTGCCGTCACCCGTCACAGCCACTACCGCACCTTTCTGCTGCAACAGTTGCACCAGACGCTGTTTGTCTGTGGGGCGTGCACGCGACATTATCTTCAAGTCCATCACACGGTCCAATGCCTCCTCATCCGTCAATTCGGCAAATGCAGCTCCCGTAATGCGGTTCTTTTCCGTATTCTCCGGTTTCCACAGACCAATCTGGCGTGCTATCTCGGTAGCCGTACCCGGTGTATCTCCCGTCACAATCTTCACTCCGATACCTGCCGACTGGCATTTGGCAACGGCCGCAGGCACATCCGGACGGATAGGGTCACTGATGGCAACCACACCGAGGAACGACAAGTCATTTTCAGCAACCAATGACACACAATCAGACGCTTCCGCATCATCCACAATCTTGAATGCAAAGCCAAGTGTACGCATAGCCATATTCTGGTAGTTGAGCAACTGAGCCTCCACTGTAGAACGGTATTCCACCGCATCCACACGCTTGCCGTCCAACATGACATCCTTGCATTTACCCAAAACAATCTCGGGAGCTCCCTTCACATACAGCACCTTCTTCCCAATCAGGGGGGATTGCACCAGGGTAGCCATGAATTTCCTTTCCGTAGAGAAAGTCAGCTGGTCGATAACCGTAGCTTTCTCACGCAGCGCCAGATAGTCGCATCCTTGGCTGTTCAGCCAAAGCAGCAGTGCCACCTCCGTGGGGTTACCCACCCCTTTCGGCTTCTCGCCAGTCACCTCTTCTTCCAGAAAAGCAGTGGAGTTAGCACTGATACCTTCCATTACCAGCTTGCTGAGGTCATCATTCCCCAGCTGCCCGTTATTCTTCAAACCATAGAAATTGGGTTCATGCACCTGCATCAGATTTTGGGTCAATGTACCGGTCTTGTCGGTACAAATCACTGTAATGGCTCCCATCGTCTCGCATGCATGCATCTTGCGCACCAGGTTGTTGGTGGAGAGCATGCGGCGCATATTCAACGCCAGACTGAGTGTCACGCTCATCGGCAAGCCTTCGGGCACAGCCACCACAATCAGGGTAACCGCCATCATAAAGTATTGCAAAGTAGCCTGCAAAGCCGGCAGCCAATCACGGAAGGTATGAAATGAAGAAAAGTCATAGACCAGTACCACATCCTTTACAAAAAAAATGAGAAAAGCCAGACCCGCTACGGAAAAGCCAATCTTTCCAATCAGATTGGCCAATTTGGTCAGCTGGATATTCAGCGGAGTAGGTTCCGTATTCTGTTCGGTACTTTGACGTGCCACTTTACCGATTTCCGTAGCATCGCCCACAGCCTCCACACGCATGGTGCCATGTCCGTCCACCACCGTTGTACCGCGTAAAATGCGGTTGGAAGCATACGTAGCCTCTTCGTCAAAGTCGGCTTCTACGGTAGTTTTCGTCACTACCGGCTCACCGGTCAGATTCGATTCGTTCACTTGCAGGGAAATGGCTTCCAGCAATTCACCGTCCGCCGGAACCTCTTCACCGGTTTCCAGCACCACGATATCACCCACCACTACATCTTTACGGGGAATCTCCTGCACATGTCCGTTACGAATTACTTTCACCAAAGTTTCTTCGTTCACTGCGTTCAGCAGGTCAAACTTCTTACCGGCATCATACTCAAAGAAGAAACCGATACCGGTAGCCAGCAAAATGGCTACTATAATGCCGATAGTCTCGGCATATTCATTCTCTACAATGGAAATAATCAAAGAAAACAGAGCGGCAACCAGCAATACCCTTACTACGGGGTCCTCAAACTTCTCCAGATACAATTTCCATAAGGAAGGCCGTTTAGGAGGCGTCAATAAATTTACTCCATGTTCCTCGCGGCTCTTCCGCACTTGTTCGTCGGTCAGCCCGACATGATAATAATCATCCTTTATTGCAGCCATGCAAGTCTTTAGGTTTAATTTTGGAACGCAAAAATACAATAATAATCCGGGAAAACAATACCTATATAATGATTAGTGATTAATTGACTGTCATCGATTCTCTTTTTCCCTTACCAGTTTCGGTCCGGTTGCAAGCTCCCACGGCAATGTGAACCAGAAAGTCGAACCTGCCCCCTCTTCCGATTCCACGCCTATTTCGCCTCCCTCAATTTGCGGACAATAGTCTGGCAAATGGAGAGCCCCAGTCCGGTACCTTCCTTTCCCTGCTTCAGCTTGACGAAACGTTCAAAAACATGTGGCAACTTCTCCTAAGGAATACCGGTTCCCGTGTCTTTTACGTAGAAATAACTTTGCACAATTTCCAGTAACAGTATCTCCTCCTCGCCCGTCGATGCAGAGGCCAGCAATTCCGAGAATCCGACAATTACGTTCAACGGAGTACGGACTTCATGGCTCATATTCGCCAGAAACACCGATTTGGAACAGTCGGCATTTTCTATGGCATCCCGCATAATCGCCCAGAACAGCTTGTCGGCCATTTTCATAAAATGTTGTTTTAATAAGAAACAGAAATAGACTATTTTGTTCAACAATAAAACAAAAAGGGCTTTTAAACGTTATTATAGAAGAATAAACCTAAAAAAGAAATTTATGGAAAAGTACATTTGCACTGTATGCGATTATGTCTATGACCCTGAATTGGGCGACCCTGAAAATGGAATAGAACCGGGAACATCTTTCGAAGACCTTCCCGAAGATTGGGTTTGCCCCTTGTGTGGAGTAGGCAAAGAAGAATTTGAGAAAGCGTCCTAAGACGCTTTCTTTTCTTTTATATCGCTGCTGGCTTCCACTACATTCACCACATAGTCGCCCAGCTTTTCACATTCCGCAATGATGTCCATATAGTAAACACCCATCTGGTAATCATATTCCTTGTTGTTCACATCCAAGATATTCTGGTTCTTCAGCTGATTGCGGTAATTATTGATTTCGTTCTCCAAATTAAAGGACTTGTTCACATCCGCGCCTGCATGCTCCGGATGTTCCACCACGACAATCATCTGCTCCAGGGCATCATCCGTCAGCTTCATCATGAAATGGATATGCTCGTACTGCTTCTCGGTGAAATCCTGATTGGTCTGGCGCTTGCGGTTGATGGTACGTGCCAGGTTATAGCAGCTGTCGCCGATGCTCTCTATCTCCGTCACTTCACGCAGCATGGCACGTATTTGCAACTTACTTTCCGAACTCAGGCGCCCTTCGGACACTTGATTCAGATAATTGGCAATCTCCAGCTCCATGCTGTCACTGATATTCTCGTACTTCTCCACACGGCTGAACACTTTGTTGAAATCATCATCCTTCTCCGTATGCAGCAAGTCCTGCACCATTCCGAACATACGGCGGGTACGTTCGGCAAAGAGATGTATTTCCTTGCTTGCCTGCAGGATGGACAGCTCTGCCGTAGAAAGCATACCGCCCGAGATAAAACGCAAGCGATATTCCTCGTCCTGCTCCTTCATTGGAATAATGGCACAGACCGTACGTTCGATAAACTTCACGAACCATATCAATATCAGCACGTTGCAGATATTGAAGCAAGTATGGAATGCCGAAAGCTTGAAGGATACGGCCACAGCCGGATCTTTAGTACCCATCACGTTCTCTACGAACCATGACACAGCCTCGGTAAAGGGGGTGAAAAGACACAACACCCATATCACACCAAACACATTGAATACCAAATGAGCCAAAGCAGCCCTCCTCGCCTGCGTATTACCGGTCAGCGCCGCAAGGTTTGCCGTGATGGTTGTACCGATATTCTCTCCCAAAACCAGTGCTGCCCCCAATTCGAAACTAATCCAGCCGTTGGCGCACATAATAAGCGTAATGGCCATAGTTGCCGCAGATGCCTGCACAATCATGGTCAACACCGTACCGATACCCACAAAAAGGAGTATGGAGATAAAGCCCATGTCGGTATAGTCCTGCACAAATGACAGCATATCAGGATTTTGGCTCAAGTCAGGAGCATTGTTTTTCAAATAGGAAAGCCCCATGAACAAGAATGAGAAACCGAAAATAAATTCACCGACAGACTTGCGGTTACTTTTTTGAGAGAAGAGGAGAGGAATGCCGAAAGCAAGAAGAGGAAGAGCAAAGGCGGCAATGTCCACCTTGAAACCTAAAGCTGAAATAATCCATGCCGTAACAGTCGTACCGATATTAGCACCCATTATGACACCTATGGACTGTGAAAGCGTTAACAACCCCGCATTGACAAAACTTACAACCATCACCGTGGTTGCAGAGGAAGATTGTACAAGTGCTGTAATCAGCACGCCCGTCAACACACCGGTCACTCTGTTGGTTGTCATTGCGGTCAATATTTTCCGCAGTCTGTCACCGGCAAATTTTTGAAGCCCCTCACTCATAATCTTCATTCCGTAAAGAAACAGTGCCAATGAGCCGAGTAGCTTTAAAAAATCATAAAAAGAATATTCCATCTTTAATTATTTAAGGTGTTTCATTCCTTCACGTGTTATAATGTCCTATATTTAACGTGTCAACCCACTAAAAACGAGACATCATGAAACACATGTTACAAATTTGTTGCAAAAATAATAATATTTCTAAAGAATTCCCTATAGGGAGCTCACTTTTGGATATTTATTACGGTTTTAATCTAAATTTCCCCTATCAGGTAGTCAGTGCAAAGGTCAACAACCGTTCCGAAGGACTGAATTTCCGTGTATACAACAATAAGGATGTAGAGTTTCTCGACATACGTGACTCCTCAGGTATGCGCACCTATGTCCGTTCCCTCTGCTTCATTCTTTACAAAGCTGTCAGCGAGCTGTTTCCGGAAGGAAAACTGTTCGTAGAGCATCCGGTATCCAAAGGTTACTTCTGTAACTTGCGCATCGGCCGTTCCATAGAGCTGGAAGATGTGACCGCCATCAAGAAACGGATGCAGGAAATCATCGCCGAAAACATCCCCTACCATCGTGTAGAATGCCACACCACCGAGGCTGTGCGTATCTTTAGCGAACGGGGCATGAACGACAAGGTTAAGCTGCTGGAAACCTCCGGCTCGCTATATACCTATTATTACACATTGGGCGACACCGTAGACTACTACTACGGCAACCTGCTGCCCAGTACCGGGTTCATCTGGCTGTTCGACATCGTGAAGTATTACGACGGCCTGCTGCTGCGTATCCCCAACAAGGAGAACCCGAATGTACTGGAAGAAGTGGTGAAGCAGGAGAAGATGCTCGACGTATTCAAGGAACACCTGCGCTGGAACTACATCATGGGGCTGAGTAACGTGGGCGACTTCAACCTGGCTTGCGAGACAGGCCATGCCACCGACCTCATCAACGTAGCCGAAGCCCTGCAGGAGAAAAAGATAGCCCAAATAGCTGACGACATCTACCACCGCGGCGAAAACGGAAACCGGGTGAAGCTCGTACTCATCTCCGGTCCATCGTCCTCCGGAAAGACGACTTTCAGCAAGCGGCTCAGCGTGCAGTTGATGACCAACGGCCTGCGTCCCTATCCCATCTCGCTGGACAACTACTTCGTAGACCGTGAAGACACCCCACGCGACGAAAACGGAAACTACGACTACGAATCACTCTACGCCCTCGACCTCGAACTCTTCAACACCCAGCTGCAGGCATTGCTCCGTGGCGAAGAAGTGGAGCTGCCCCGCTTCAACTTCAACCTCGGGAAGAAAGAGTACAAGGGCGACAAACTTCGCATCGACGAGCATACCATCCTCATCCTGGAAGGAATCCATGCCCTGAACCCTGAACTGACACCACAGATTCCCGCCGCCAGCAAATACAAGATTTATGTATCCGCCCTGACCACCATCTCGCTGGACGACCACAACTGGATTCCCACCACGGACAACCGCCTGCTGCGCCGCATCATCCGCGACTTCAACTACCGCGGCTACTCGGCACAAGAGACCATTTCACGCTGGCCCAGTGTACGTGCCGGCGAGGACAAATGGATATTCCCCTACCAGGAAAATGCCGATGTCATGTTCAACTCCGCCCTCTTGTTCGAATTTGCCGTGCTCCGCTGCCACGCAGAGCCCATCCTTACCAGTGTTCCACGGAACTGTCCGGAATACGCAGAAGCCTACCGGTTGCTGAAATTCATCAAATATTTCACCCCCGTGCAGGACAAAGAAATTCCACCGACATCCTTATTGAGAGAATTTTTAGGAGGCAGTAGCTTCAAATACTAAGTTTTTATTCTAACTTTGTGAGCAAATAAAACAAACGTACACATGAAAAAAATTATTTCGATACTTCTCTTAGCGACTTTCTGCATCTTTACTCAACTCCATGCGCAAAACCGTGCAGACGAATTGATGAAACAAGCACAAGAAAATCTTACGAAAAAAGAATATATCAAAGCCCGCTATCTATTCCTGCAAGCCTACAATGCCTTTGCCACGCAAGACAAGTATGCCCAGGCAGTGGAATGCGGCGTCAATGCCAGCGCCCTCTACCATCGGGAGAATTACTATAAAGAAGCTTTTGAACTGCTGCGCGGTGCCGAGCAAGTGGTGGCAACCGGCGAACAGAAAACGGGCAAGGCCATGCCCAACCTACGTTTCCGCATCAACAAGGAACGCCTGCAGATGTACATCAACCTGAAAAATCCCGCACGCGCCAAGGAACAGCTGACCAAACTGGAAGAGACCGCCAAAGCCTCTCACAACGACTCTCTGAGCAACGACCTGCTTTATACGCAGGCCAACTATTACTACACCTTCGGCATGAACACACAAGGTGATGCGGCTACCAACCGCCTGATAGGGCAATATAAGGAACAGAAGAACTACGCCAAAGTAGACGAATGCTACAAGACTCTTATCAGCATTGCCCGCAAAGCAAACAATGCCGGACTGGTGGCACGCACCTACGACAAGTACATCCTATGGACCGACTCCGTAAAGGCGCTTACCGCCCAAGAGGAACTGAACGCCCTGAAGAAGAAATATGATGAAAGCCTGGCCACTATCCAGGAGAAAGATGATTCCCTAAGCGCCAAGCAGTACATCATCATCGGGCTTTGCATACTCGCCGCCATCCTTGCCGCCGCACTGGTATTCGGCGCCATCGTATTGCTGCGTTTCATCATCCTCACCCGTAAACAGAAGAAGGCCATCAGCATTGCTAATGAGCACAATGAGCTGAAAACCAAATTTATCCAGAACATTTCCGCCCAAATGGAACCGACACTGGACACGCTCGACGCCTCACTGCCGGGCGTAAAAGCCCTGCATGCATTCTCCAACCATATCCAGGAACTGTCCGAATTGGAAACCACCTTGTCCGAACCCTACGAAGTGCAGGAGAAGAATATCTCCACTTTCTGTGAAGGCATCATGGACAAAATCAAAGGAATGACACAAGAAGATGTCACCCTGACCGTGAATGCCCCCAAATTGAATGTGAAAATCAACCCTGAGCAACTGGAACGCGTCTTGCTGCATTTGTTGGAAAACGCCGCCGAGTACACCCCTGCTGGAGGAAAAATATGGCTGGACTTCAAGAAACGTGGTGCGCACACCCACCAGTTCATCATCAGCGACACCGGTTGCGGTATCCCCGAGGAGCAACGCGAAAACATCTTCAAGCCTTTCACCGAAGTGAAAGACCTGACGCAAGGCGACGGCCTGGGACTCCCCATCTGCTCACTGATTGCCACCAAGATGAACGGCAGCTTGACACTAGACAGCAGCTACAACAAGGGAGCACGGTTCGTACTGGAACTGCACGCATAAACCATACATAATACAATCTGTATGACCCCTAAATTTGAGAGCCGCTTGCCACCGGCATTATCGGGACAAACGGCTCTCTGTGTATATTAAGGATGTGGTTGTCAACGCAACGCTTCCACCTCTTCCGGTGTCAGTGGAATTTTCTTGCCCAAGCGACGTGCTCCCGTTTCGGTAATCAGATAATCCTCCTCATTACGGATGCCGCCGAAATTGCGGTATTCTTCCACCTTATCGTAGTTGATGAAGTCCATGAACTTCTTCTCTCCTTTCCATAAGTCAATCAGCTCGGGGATGAAGTAGATGCCCGGCTCAACCGTATGCACAAAGCCCGGTTCCAGAGGGATGGCAAGACGCTGGCTCTTGCGGCCGAACTGCGTACTCTTGGGCTGACCGTCATAGCCTACCCAGAGCTCACCCAGGTTCTCCATATCGTGCACATCCAACCCCATCATATGGCCCAGTCCATGGGGATAAAACAAGGCATGCGCCCCTTCGCGCACGGCATCTTCGGCATTGCCCTTCATCAATCCCAGCTCTTTCAGCCCCTCCACCATCACTTGGGCGGAAAGCTCGTACACCTTCATATAGGGAATGCCCGGGCGAAGCGCTTTAACAGACTCCAGATGCATGGCGTTCTGGATTTCGTAAACGGCACGCTGGCGTGGAGTAAAAGTCTTGTCCGCCGGCACGGTAGACGACATGTCACCACAGTAACCCGAAGGCAGCTCGGCGCCGGCATCAATCAAGAAGAGGTCTCCCGGTTGCACCCGGTTGCCGTGATAGTGGTTATGCAGGGTCTGGCCGTTGACAGTAGCAATCGTGGCAAAAGACAGCTCGCAGTTGTTCATCTCGGCGATACGGTTCATTTCGGCCACAACCTCGTATTCGTACATGCCCGGACGAAGCACCTTCATTGCGGTGATGTGCATGTCAGCAGTCACGTCGCATGCCTTTTCTATTTCCGCTATTTCTTCTGTCGACTTGTAGTTGCGCTGTGCCACCACCGCACGGATAAACGGTACAGACCCTTCCTGACGTGCCGGAGGAACACCCAGCCAGTCCATCAGTTTCAACTTATGCTCGGCACGATAAGGGGGCAAATAATGGATGGTCTGTCCCTTCTGTACAGCCTTGTGCAGATAACCGACGATGTCGGCAAAAGGACGGGTTTCGGAAATTCCCACAGCAGAAGCCTTTTCGTGAAGGGTGGGCTGGGTACCCATCCAGACAATATGGTCGATGGTCAGCTCATCGCCAAAAATGATTTCTTTATCTTCATCTATGTCGATGAGAGCTGACAGCCCGGCAAACGACAAGCCAAAATAGTAGAGAAAAGTGGAATCCTGGCGGTAACGGAAAGTATTGTCCTCATAGTTCAAACCTTGTTCATCGTTACCCAAAAACAGTAACACTCCGGAGCCTATCGTTTTTTTCAGCTGGGCCCTGCGCTGCACATACGTTTCTTTAGCAAACATAACATTCCTTGTTTTAGTAGTTATAGGACAAAGATAGCCATAATCTTTGAAAGAAGATAATACAAAAAGGAGATTAATCTATATAGTTCATAATCAGAAGACTATTTTGCCAACGTTTTTCAAGCCTTTGGCAAAGTTTTGCCACCGCGTTGGCAAAGTCTTGCCATAGGCATGGCAAAAGTTTGCCAAGCTATTGGCAAAAGTTTGTTTTCTCTTTTCTTGTTAAATATCATCAGAGAGGTTTCGTGTTATCGAACTATTCACTATTTTTGCGGTAAATATCTGAAAGAAGATGCACAATGAGTGCATTGAATAATTTATAAAAATATGGCACAAGGCTCCCGACAAGTACAGACCCAAGCGCAACAGCAGATACAAACGCTGTCGCCGCAACAAATTCTGGTGGTAAAGCTGCTGGAACTTCCCGCCGTGGAACTAGAGGACCGCGTACGTGCCGAACTTCTGGAAAATCCGGCACTGGAAGAGGGCAAGGAGGATACTCCCGGCGATGAATACCCCGACACACCCGATGCGGAAACCGGCTCAGAAGATGGTGGAGACACTAGCTATGATTCTTTAAGCGATTATCTGAACGAAGACGATATCCCCGACTACAAGCTGCAGGAGAACAACCGCAGCAAAGGGGAGCAGGCAGAAGAAATTCCTTTCTCCGACGCCACCTCCTTCTATGAAACCTTGCGCCAGCAGCTCGGCGAGCAGGACTTGACTCCGCACCAGCGCGAACTGGCCGAATATCTCATCGGCTCGCTGGACGACGATGGCCTGCTGCGCAAATCGCTGGACAGTATCAGCGACGAACTCGCCATCTACGCCGGTATCGACGCTTCTCCCGAAGAGCTGGAAGAAGTATTGAAGATTATACAAGACTTCGACCCCGCCGGTCTGGGCGCCCGCACCCTACAAGAGTGCCTGCTCATCCAGATTCGACGTAAGGAAGCGCAACGGCCCATGCCCTCGCCTCCACAATACTATATAGAAGAAGATATTCTTACCCAGTGCTACGAAGAGTTCACCCGCAAGCATTGGGACAAGATTATGCAGAAATTAGGTATCAGCGAAGATACCCTGCAACAAGCCGTTAAGGAAATCTGCAAGCTGAATCCCCGTCCCGGTGCCTCGCTCGGCGAAGCCATCGGCAAGAACATGCAGCAGATTGTGCCCGACTTCCTGGTAGACACTTATGACGACGGTACCATCAACGTGACACTGAACAACCGCAACGTGCCGGAACTGCGCATGAGCCGCGACTTCACCGAGATGGTGGAAGAACACACCAAGAACCGGGCCAACCAGTCTAAGGAATCCCGCGAAGCCATGATGTTCCTCAAACAAAAAATGGATGCCGCACAAGGTTTCATCGATGCCGTGAAGCAACGCCAGAATACGCTGATGACTACCATGCAGGCCATCATAGACCTGCAACGTCCTTTCTTCCTCGAAGGAGACGAGTCATTGCTCCGCCCCATGATTCTGAAAGATGTTGCCGAACGCACCGGGTTGGACATCTCGACCATCTCCCGTGTGAGCAACAGCAAGTATGTACAGACCAACTACGGCATCTACCCGCTGAAATTCTTCTTCAACGACGGCTACACAACCGAAGACGGCGAAGAGATGTCTGTACGCGAAATACGCAAGATACTCAAAGAGTGCATTGACAACGAGGACAAGAAAAAGCCTCTGACCGATGACGAACTGACCGAGCTGCTGAAGGAGAAAGGCTATCCCATAGCCCGCCGCACGGTGGCAAAGTATCGCCAACAGATGAATATCCCCGTGGCAAGACTGAGAAGATGAGAGAAAAGGATGAGCGATTAGGGATTAAGGTTTAAAGATTAGTGCATTCAAATAGTAAATTGTAAATAGTCAAATCGTAAATAAAATTAGGTTGTGGAAGAGCATATTATAGCAGATAAAACTTTAATCAGAACAGCGAAAGTGATTTCGGCGGTATTCACACCGTTCTCCATCCCTTTCCTGGCATTTCTGGTTCTGTTTATATTCTCGTACCTGCGCATCATGCCGTTGCAGTACAAGTTGATAGTATTGGGCGTGGTGTATTGCTTCACCATCCTGATGCCTACACTGACTATCTTCATCTTCCGCAAAATCAACGGTTTCAGTCCGGAAGAACTGGTGGAACGAAAAAGGAGATACATTCCCTTTATTCTGACCATCACTTCCTATGTATTCTGCCTGCTCATGATGCACCGGCTCAATATCCCGTGGTATATGACCGGTATCATACTCTCCGCCCTGGTAGTGATGATAATCTGCGTCATTGTCAACTTAAAATGGAAACTGAGCGAACACATGGCAGGCGCCGGAGCCGTAATTGGTGGACTGGTAGCTTTCAGCGCCTTGTTCAGCTACAATCCCGTATGGTGGCTATGCCTCTTTATACTGGTGGCTGGCGTGCTGGGCACCGCCCGCATCATCCTGCGACACCACACACTGGGCGAAGTTATGGGAGGCTTTGCCGTAGGGCTTATCTGCTCGTTGCTGGTACTCCACCCGCTGAGCAACATACTGTTCCGAATCTTCCTCTTTTAAGAGCCTTGTTTAATTTTTAATTTTCAACTTTTAATTTACATAGTATCAACCCTTAAAAACTAATGATCATGAATTTCCCGACTAATGTAAAGTACACCAAAGAACACGAATGGATTCGCCTGGAAGGTGATGTAGCCTATGTAGGTATTACCGATTATGCACAAGAGCAACTGGGTGACATTGTGTTTGTCGACATCCCGACCGAAGGTGAAACATTGGCTGCCGACGAAGTGTTCGGTACCATCGAAGTAGTAAAAACCATATCAGACCTCTTCCTGCCCGTAACCGGTGAGATTCTGGAGCAAAACGAAGCCCTTGCCGACCAGCCGGAACTGGTAAACCAGGACCCATACGGCGAAGGCTGGCTCATCAAAATCAAACCCGCCGCTGATGCCGACTTCGACAGCCTGCTGGATGCCGAAGCCTACAAAGCGCTGATAAACGAATGAAATGAAAGGATTAGGGGTTAGCGATTAGCACCGGACGGAATGATAGCGCAGTCCCTAACCCCTAATCGTTAATCCCTAACCCTTATAAAATTAACCTTTTAATAATTTAAAGATTCATGTCTCCAATCGTTAGCATCATCATGGGCAGCACTTCCGACCTCCCCGTTATGGAGAAGGCCGCACAATTGCTCAATGACCTGCATGTACCGTTCGAAATGAACGCTCTCTCTGCTCACCGCACACCGGAAGCAGTGGAGGAATTTGCCAAGAATGCCCGCCAACGCGGCATTAAAGTGATTATTGCCGCTGCCGGTATGGCTGCCGCCCTGCCCGGCGTCATTGCTGCCAATACCACACTGCCGGTAATCGGGGTTCCCGTAAAAGGGTCCGTACTCGATGGCGTAGACGCCCTTTACTCCATCATCCAGATGCCTCCGGGCATACCGGTAGCCACCGTTGCCATTAATGGTGCCATGAACGCTGCCATCCTTGCCGTACAAATGCTGGCATTGGGCGATTCCTCATTGGCCGAAACATTTGCCACCTACAAAGAAGGGCTGAAAAAGAAAATAGTCAAGGCAAATGAGGACTTGAAGGATGTGAAGTACGAATACAAAACCAATTGATTTACGATTGGATGATTTACGATGTACGATTGAAGATACCAAGAAGTAATTTCAATCGTACATCGTAAATCATCCAATCGTAAATCTTTTAATCCTTTAACTGTAAATATCATCGTGGATCTATTTAACTATTCCCGACGGGAAACGTCAGAAGTAAACATCGGAGCCACCCCTATGGGCGGCTCCAATCCTATCCGCATACAAAGTATGACGAACACCGCTACGCAGGACACAGAAGCCAGTGTAGCGCAAGCCAAACGTATTGTCGATGCCGGAGGAGAGTATGTACGCCTCACGGCCCAAGGCATCAAAGAGGCTGAAAACCTGATGAATATCAACATAGGCCTACGTCAGGACGGATATATGGTGCCGCTTGTGGCCGACATTCACTTCAATCCGAAGGTAGCGGACGTGGCGGCACAGTATGTAGAAAAAGTACGCATCAATCCGGGAAACTATGTGGATGCAGCACGTACTTTCAAGCATCTGGAGTATACCGATGAGGAATATGCCCAGGAGTTGCAGAAGATACACGACCGCTTTGTCCCCTTCCTTAATATCTGCAAGGAGAACCATACTGCCATCCGCATCGGCGTGAACCACGGTTCATTGTCCGACCGCATCATGTCGCGCTATGGCGATACACCGGAAGGCATGGTGGAATCTTGTATGGAGTTTCTGCGCATCTGCGTGCAAGAGAATTTCACGGATGTGGTCATTTCCATCAAGGCATCCAATACAGTGGTCATGGTAAAGACAGTACGCTTGCTGGCAGCCGTCATGGAGCAGGAAGGTATGCGATTCCCGCTGCATCTCGGTGTAACGGAAGCCGGAGACGGAGAAGACGGACGCATCAAATCGGCCTTGGGCATCGGCGCCCTGCTGGCAGACGGCTTGGGTGACACCATCCGGGTTTCCCTGAGCGAAGCTCCGGAGGCGGAAATCCCCGTAGCCCGCAAATTGGTGGACTATATCGTGCAGCGCCACGACCATCCTTATATCCCCGGAGCAGATGTGCCGGAATTCAATTATCTCTCTCCCACCCGCCGCGAGACTGCCGCCGTACACAATATCGGCGGAGACAATCTGCCCGTGGTCATTGCCGCACGCTTAGACGGGGACATGGACTTCAATCCGCAATTCATGCCGGACTATATCTATACGGGACGTTCCATCCCGGAACAACTTCCGGAAGGCATGCAATGCATCATCGATGCCGATGTCTGGATGGAGCACAGTAACGGCAGAACGGAACCGGACAATGCCTGGCCTGCCTTTAAAGGAGACCAGCTTCCTTTCCTAAGCAGCTGCGGCGCTTCCTTGAAATTCCTCTTCATCACGTATATGGGGCTGAATGACGAAGCCATCGCCTGCCTGAAGTATCATCCGGAAGTCGTATTGATTTCGCAAAGCAATCATCCCAACCGGTTGGGAGAGCAACGCGCCCTGGCACACCAGATGATGAAGGAAGGCCTGAAGAACCCGGTAGTCTTCTTTGAACACTACGCAGAGAGCGAACTGGAAAATCTGCAAATCAAAGCGGCTGCAGATATGGGAGCACTCATCTTCGACGGTCTGTGTGACGGTATCCTTCTCTTCAACCAGGGAGAAACCATAAGCGGCAAAGTAGTGGATGCCACTGCTTTCGGTATCCTGCAAGCCGGACGTGTACGTACCAGCAAGACCGAATACATCTCTTGTCCCGGCTGCGGACGCACCCTCTACGACCTGGAAAGTACCATTGCCCGTATCAAGGCAGCCACCGGCCATCTGAAAGGACTCAAGATAGGAATCATGGGATGCATTGTCAACGGTCCCGGAGAAATGGCCGATGCTGATTATGGCTATGTAGGCGCCGGACGAGGCAAAATCAGCCTCTACAAGAAGAAGGAGTGCATCGAAAAGAACATTCCCGAAGAAGAGGCGGTGGAAAAGCTGATAGAACTCATTAGGGACAATGGCGACTATATAGAGAAATAAAAGAACTATAATATGGATTATCAGAAAATACTGAAAGGTATTCATCAGGAAATAGAGCCTTATGCCACTATTGGCAAGCAAGCTGATTACATTCCGGCACTCGCCAAAATCAATCCGGACCAGTTCGGAATGTGCATTCACACCATACAAGGCGAAACCTTCATGCATGGAGAAGCTACTACCGGCTTCTCCATACAAAGTATTTCGAAAGTATTTTCCCTTGCCATGTGCCTAAGCCTTGAAGGAGACAATCTATGGAAAAGAGTGGGTAAAGAACCCTCGGGCACTGCTTTCAACTCGCTAGTGCAACTAGAGGTAGAAAAAGGTATTCCCCGAAATCCATTTATCAATGCCGGCGCCATTGTGATGACCGACATTCTATTGAGCCATTTAAAGCATCCAAAAGAGGAATATATCCGTTTTGTCCGTTCACTCAGCAGAAACAACCAGATTGATTATAATGAAGAAGTAGCCCTATCCGAACGCGAAAACGGCTACCTGAATGCGGCAATTACCAATCTGTTGAAATATCATCATAACATAAACAATGACATAGAACGCGTACTCCGCTTCTATTTCCTGCAATGCTCCATAGAGATGAGCTGTTATGATTTGTCTAAGGCATTTTTACCTTTCGCCAACCATAAACAAGCCTTTGCGTTCGAAAACATCACTCTGACCTCCTCTCAGGTAAAAAGGATCAATGCCATCATGCAAACATGTGGTTTTTATGACGAAGCCGGAGAGTTCTCTTATCTAGTAGGCCTTCCTGGAAAAAGTGGTGTAGGAGGCGGCATAGCTGCAGTTTATCCACTGCGTTATTCAGTCGCAGTATGGAGCCCAAGACTGAACCAGAAAGGGAATTCCGTTATGGGCATCAAGGCTTTGGAACTGCTGACCACACAGACACAGGAATCTATTTTCTGAAAAATTTCAGCGTAGATATTTATCAAAGTCCACCTCTCTGAACTTAAAGTTATGATGTTCGGAGGGGTGATAGGCTTTATTCCAAGTCGAATAGGTCTTCACATCTATCTCCCTTGTCTTCCGGTTAAAAGTTACAATGCGTAAGTAGCCCTCACCTCCCAATCTACTGCCTTCCACACCACGCTGATAGTTTGCCAGCATCTGATACACTTTATTCCCCTCTTTCCCTATAGAGACCAGCGTGCCAACTCCGCTTTTCAAGACATGCCCACAAAAGACAGCTATCACATTGCGATGTCTGAGAAGCAATTTCTTCCAGATTCCAGCGCCATCGTTCACTGTGCGCCCGAGCTCTTTGCCGATGCCATATCCTTGAGGACGCCACCAGTCTTTCCCGTCATGCAACGTACTGTCACAATACAAATAGGCGTGTGTATTCAATATGACAAGCTTATCCGGATGAATACCCACTATGGAATCGGCCCATTGCAGAGCCTCATCAGAAGGTCCGAATTCCAGATTCAAGACCATCCAATCGGTATCGCCCGACCTGAAATTTATGTAATAGTTATCCAATGTCTTTCCATCCGCACTGCCTCCCCAATAGTTCTTCTGCATATAATCGGAAAGAGGAAAATACTTGTTGGCCATTGCAGTGTTATGCACGTCCGAAAACTTGCCGGGCTTACTGCCAATATCATGATTTCCCCACACGACAGAATAAGGTATTCCCGCTTGGCTGATACGATAAAAAGCTTTCTGCATATACGCCCATTCCACCGGAGAATTATCTTGTGTCAAATCTCCCACTTGGAACACGGCATCTATTTTCTTACGGTTGGCAACCAACCAGTCCACTTGCGAATCGAAGACCTCCGGACATTGCTCCAGATAAGTCTGCGTATCCGGCAATACCACAAAAGTACTTACCCGACCGGAAGTGGTGCAAGAAGTTAAAAAAGCGCCCCCTAAAAAGAGCGCTCCGATAACAGACAATATTCTCATCATTTTTTCTTCTGATTAAACAGCCACTCCATAAAATCAGGATAGTTGAAAGCCGGATTCCAACTACCATGATTACAACCAGGAAATTCAATATATTCCACATCGGCACCAATAGCTTTCAAGGCCCGATATGCTGCACGCGATCCTTCAGGAGTTACTACATTATCCGCATCTCCATGAAAAATACGGAACTTGACCGATTTGCCAGCCTTCAACCGTGCCGGATTCACTGTTCCACAAATAGGTATTGCTGCCGCAAAAATCTCCGGATAGCGGACAGCCATGTCAAATGTACCCATTCCTCCCATAGAAAGTCCCATAACATAGATACGGTCTTTGTCTATCTGCGGCATGGCCAGATAGAAATCCAACAACTCTTTCAACGTACGGAAAATAGGAGAAACAGGCACTTCCAACGGCATATCTGCCGGAGCAAAAGATGAAGGGCGCTCCGTATATGCCCAATATCCGGTTTCAGGACACTGCGGAGCCAAAATAAACGCCGGATACTTTTCGCGGTTTACAGGATTAAGCCACATCTGCCCACCATGAACCAATTGTTTCTCATTATCATTGCCACGCTCTCCGGCACCATGCAGGAAAAGCACCAAAGGATACTTTTCATCAGGTTTCATCACCTCTGGACGCAACAAACGATACAACAATGTATCTCCACGGGAAGAGATATAAGTTTCCTTTTGAAAGGTTTCTTGTGCAAACGAAAACAAGAAAAAGAATAATCCACAAAGGATGCCGATTATACGTTTCATCTTATTATTTATTTTACATGTTTAACTTCCGAACGTAAAGATACACCATTTTCATTGAAAGCCTCCACACAAAAATAATAATCCTGATCAGCAGTAAGGGTTTTCATCAATAAATCAGTCTTATCATAGACCATCCAAGAGCTGTAAAGTTTGTCCGGTGCAATGCCCCAAAGTATGTTGTAACCTTGTGCACCTTTCACAGCCTCCCAACGGATGGAGATGTCACGACGGTCTGCTTGGCGGTCAAGTACCAACTTTTTGGGTTGTTGCGGTGCCTTCCCCGTACCCAATCCAAAGACGCGAAGTTCAGATATAGCCAGATTCGGTGTCGGTATATCTATATTTTTATAACGGATATAACGGGCAGACTTGGGTAATGCCAGTTCAACATAATCATTCGGAGTATCCCTATAACTTTCCTTACGGTCCACCAATATATCCCAATTCTCACCATCAAGAGAACCTTCGATGAGATAACGGTGATGGAGTCCTTCGTAGCGACCGTACATATTACTTTGATAATCGTGATAGTTTATCTGAACAGCATACACATCAGCAGGTTTCTCTAAATCAATCATCACCCACTGCCGTTCGTCATTAGCCTCGGCAAGCCAAAAAGTTTTAGTCAGTTCATCCGTTAGGGCATCTGCCTTAAATTCGTCTTTTGTAGTAAAAGCCGTCACCGGCTTGCCATACGAGAGCAACATCCAGCCACGGAACTGTCCAGCCTTGCCCGGTACGGCAGGTGCATAACGGGGATAGTCTCCGAAACGGGTATCTACATACATAATGCCATCTTTATCAAACCCTGCCGGAAACATACAAAGGCGACGTTCCCAATTCACATTGATAGAGAGTGACATCGAAGCAAAATGCCAATACTGCCCCCCAGGACCAAGCACGGTACTTCCATGTCCGGCACCGTTCATATAACCACCCGGCTTGTAGGACACCGGATTATGCTTTTGGTAAGTATAAGGCCCCATCGGATAATCGGCCACATAAACACCATCGGCATAGACATTGAATTCCGTTCCCGGAGCACCGTATTGCATATAGTATTTCCCATTATGCTTCGTCAGCCAAGGCCCCTCAATATATCCGCCCAATACAGTATCCGTATGGTTTTCACCGAAACGTTCCCAGCCATGTTTAGGCATATCCAAATTGAAGAGTTCTTTCGTTTCTCCCTTCTTGATGAAACGCCGGTTCTTGTCCAGTTCCATTCCCCTGATAGGATACACATTGGAAGAACCCCAGAACATATACGCTTTACCGTCATCGTCAATAAACAAATCGGGATCTTGCAGATTATGCAAAATTGCCGGAACAGCTTCCCAGTTTCCTGAAGCCGGATTATCCGTATAAAGGATACTCATGGAACCGGAAGGATCACCGGTCACATAAAGTACCGAATCTTTGTAATTATGTGCCGCCGGAGCATTACACCCTTGCGGATACCAGTTCCTGCCCGGACGTACAAACTCCCAGTTCAGCAAATCCCTGGAACGCCAATAACCGTGTGAACGGGTAACAAACATATAATATTCACCCCGAAACTCCACCACGGCAGGATCGGCACCAGAACGGTAGGAGATATTCTTATCCGAATTATAAATCATGTACGTGTAATCGATATTTAAAGGATTACAATAAGTATCCATACGCATGTCCTGTGCAGAAAGGAAATTCGCCAAACACAACAGCAGCACCAGACCACTTAATCTTTTCATCATATTATCCACATTTATATTTCTAAATATTCATTTATACATCACGAAATATGCACCATTATTTACACAGAGATTCAGGAACATCATATTCTTCCTGCAGGCGGGCAAGTTCCGCTTTCAATTCTGCAGCAACCTTCTCCATCCCTTTTTCACCATACAAATTATGCATTTCTGCCGGGTCCTCCTTCAAATCATAAAGTTCCCACTTGTCATCCACATAAAAATGCATCAATTTATAGCGCTCCATCTTGACACCGTAATGTGCACGGACACTATGAAAACCGGGGAATTCATAATAGTGATAGTAAAGTGACTTCCTCCAGTTTCGTGGAGTATTTTCTCCCTCTACCAACCGACGAAATGACACTCCCTGCATGTCTTCAGGAATCTCAATTCCACACATATCGAGAAAAGTGGGAGCGAAATCAATATTTTGAGTTAATCCTGTTACCTGCGTTCCAGGCTTAATATGTCCCGGCCAGCTCATTACCATCGGCATACCGAAAGACTCCTCGTACATAAAACGTTTATCAAACCAACCGTGCTCGCCCAGATAGAACCCCTGGTCTGTAGTATAAACGACAATCGTATTTTTATCCAATCCGGTACGCTTCAAATAATCCAATATTTCTCCTACACTCTCGTCCACGCTTGCCACACAAGCCATATAATCCTGCAAATAACGCTGATATTTCCATTCTGCCACCTCTTTGAAAGTACGCTGTTTCGAATAAAATTCATTGTTCCGTTCACGATAGGCATCCATAAAACGGCGGCGCTCATCCGGCTCCATCGTACCAAGAAAAGCATGAGGCCACGGGTCGAATAGCAGACTGTCGCTATTCATACCCGCAACCATCTTCAAGTCGTGACCTTCGTACATATCACGGTATATATTCATCTTCTGCATTTGTGCCGCATAACGTCCTTCGTATGCATCATAATAATTGTCGGGTAAAGGGAACTGCGTGTGTTCGTACAAATGATAATGCCGTTCGGCAGGCACCCAATTACGGTGAATGGCTTTGTGATGCATCATCAGGAAAAAAGGTTTATTCTTATCCTCGCGCCCACTCATCCAGTCTTCACAATATTGAGTGATGAGGTCAGTTACATATCCTTTATGCCGAGTGGTATCTCCCTCGGTAATAAAATACGGATTATAATAATCTCCCTGATCATTCAAAATCATCCAATGGTCAAACCCGGTAGGCTTTGAAACAAGATGCCACTTGCCGATAATGGCTGTTTCATAACCGTTTGCTTGCAATATCTTCGGCAGTGTCTGCTGCGAACCGTCAAATCCTTTATTTCCATTCCTCATAAAACCATTCTTATGACTATGCTTACCAGTCAGTATGGCTGCACGACTGGGACCGGAAATGGAATTGCAACAGTAATTATTCTGAAATACCGCCCCTTCATGCCCAATACGGTCAATATGGGGAGTAGGAGCTATTTTACCTATGGGATGTCCATATATACTCATTGCTTGTCGGGCATGGTCATCACTCATGATAAAAATAATGTTAGGACGCCTGTTTCCTATTCCTTGTTTCTGTTCTTGTCCTTGCATCCAAACCGAAGGAACAAAGGGCAACAAGGCAATTCCCCAGGATAGTTTATTTTTCATGTATTCATTATTTGTTGTAATTTATCAAAGGCGTAACACCGTTTTATAATTTACTGATTATCAGCACAGTTAGAATACAGTGCATTCAGTATACGACTGAACCCTATTCAGTATACGACTGAATGGCATTCACTATACGACTGAATCAGGTTCAGTATACAAGTGTTTCTTGAGCCCTTATGATTTGTAAATAATGCAGAATAGAATTAGACGAGTGCCTCTTTACAGTTTCAAAGTAACCAATACGGGAGCATGGTCGGAAAGATAGCCATTGTCCGGCTTATCGCCAACTGTGCGGTAACGCTCCACCTCTACAGAAGCATTTACGAATATAAAATCTATCAGCCTGCGCTTCTCCACCGGAATACGTCCGAAGTCATGAAAGCTCCATGTCGGTCCGTAAACGACCTTTGCCGTGGAACAAGCGTTCCTCATTCCACCTTCCGTCAATATAGTGACCGGCTCGGAGTCTACCGTTCCATTAAAGTCTCCAGTGATAATTACCGGAAGCTCTCCCGCTATTTGCTTTATCTTCTCGAGTATTAACTTAGCGCTTTCTCGACGTGCCACCTCACCTACATGGTCAAAGTGGGTGTTGAAAGCAGCTACTTTCCTGCCACTCACCTTGTCTTTCAACACAGCCCAAGTCACGATACGCTCGCATGCCGCATCCCAGCCTTTCTTTCCGATGGAATCGGGAGTCTCACTCAGTCCGAAATCTCCGTTCTTTAAAAGCTCAAAACGCTCTGTCTTATAAAAAAGGGAGCAATATTCGCCTTTCTCTTTTCCATCTGCACGACCTACGCCAAGGGCAGTATATTGAGGAAGACGCTCCTTCAAGTCATTGAGTTGATTCTTTACCACCTCCTGCATGCCCACAATGTCCGGAGCATAATAAGCAATCATCTGTGCTGCATTATCCTTACGGTATTTCCAGTTATTCATACTGTCCGCTACATGATCCAGACGAATATTAAACGACATCACCTCCACCTTAGCTTCCGGTTGCTTGCCGCACGAGGCGACAAGCAATACGAAAGCAACCAATACACTATTGAAAAGCACGTTTTTCATGGTTATAATCCTTTTTAATCTATATAAAATTTACCAAAATCAAATCCTGCCAAACCTAATCAGCCTTATTCAAATAAGGAGACGTAAAGCCTAATCTCTTCAATCCCTTCTGTACATCGGGATGACTCATGAAAAGCTTCCAAATTAAACCGGTGCGATAGTTCTCTATCATCACAATAATCGGTCCCTGGTCAATGGCAAGATACGAAGGCGCAAACCAATCCTCAGTCAGATTAAATGCATCTTTGAACCCATATTCACCCCAAAGACGGTCACCCAGTTCTTCATAGAAATAGCGCATGGCCTCCAAAGAATATTCCGGTGTATAAGGGATGGATGAAAGGGCCGCAGTAGGCGTAATCACGCCGCGATCATTTCCGGGGCTATGGGCCGAATAGCCTTTATCACCGTCACTGGCTGTCAATCCCCAGCATTTCTCACCGTAACCCTTATATCCCTTCGGATTGTCGATACAATAGGCACGGTTAATCAAGGTATGGGCCTTCATTTGTTCCTCGTAGTCAGCATAGCGGTCCTTCAAGCCATGCGGATCAAGCCCCATGTAAGAGTAATGAGTAAAGAACAAAGGACCGCCCTTACCGTTATCGTTTCCGAGAGGAAGCCTGATGCCATAATACTCCCGACCATTCAGAAAAGTATTCGCATTGACCCAGCCTTTATGATAAACACTCTCGGCAATCGGATAAGTAGGAGAAGACGCACCTAAAATATAAATAATGTGGCACTCGTTATGACCTTTAATCTGATGGTTCATCGCCCACCCGTTATAGGGTGACCAATGCCAATACATCACATCTTGCCCCTGAGTGAAAAAATTCCACTCTGCTTGGCGCCACAGATTATTAATCATTCCCCGGATACGGTTTTCCGTCGGATTATCCTTTATAAAATACTGATGGGCAGCCAACAAACCTTCGAACATGAAAGCGGATTCTACAATATCGGCTCCATCATCCTTACGGCTGAAAGGAATGGTCTTACCGGTTTTACCGTTCATCCAATGTGCCCACATGCCGTGATAACTGTCGGTATTCTTGTCGCTCAAGAAACGAACAATCTTCAGTATACGTTCAGCACCTTGTTCACGGGTGATAAACCCGCGTTCTATGCCGACAATGATAGCCATCACTCCGAATCCCGACCCACCAATGGTAGCTGTCTCGGCACCACCGTTACTCCGTTCATGCGCCAATCCGGATTCAGGATGGGCAAAATCCCAAAAGTAACGGAAAGTTTGCTTCTGAACGAGGGTCATAAGTTCGTCGTCAGAAAGCCGCTTCTGCTTTTTCTGTCCCGAAATCAAATTAAAAGGGTATAGCAAAAGTATCAAATATATTAATATTCTCATCATAATCATTCTTTTAGTTTAAGCACGGACTCTGAAAGCCAAGCTTCTTCAGTCCTTGTTGGATTTCCGGTATAGACATAAATAAATTCCAAAGGAGACCTGTTCTATAATTCTCTATCATACAGATTATCGGCCCTTGGTCAATGGCTATGTACTGAGTATCGTACCAATCTGCCGTCAAATTAAAGGCATCTATAAAACCATAATCTTTCCAAAGTTTGTCTCCCATCTTATAATAGAAGAAATGCAGCGCTTCCATTGACTCCTCCGGAGTATAAGGAAATGCAGACAAAGCAGCTGTTGGAGCAATGACCCCTTTATCATTAGTAGGTGAATGAGCTGAATATCCCGTATCGCCGTCACTTGCCGTCAACCCCCAACAAGAAGCGCTATAACCCGTATATCCTTTAGGATTTTCCTTACAATAATTGTAATTAATCAACGTATGATTGCGATTTTGCATCCAGTAATCGGCATATTGGTCTTCCAGTCCTTGTGGGTTAATGCCTAGAAAAGAATATTGAGATAAGAACAGCGGTCCCCCTTTATCCGAACCTAAAGGAAGAGTGATGCCATAATAAGATTTTCCATTCCTGATTCCTCCATTTTTAGCCCAGCCCGCTTCATATACAACTTTATCGATAGCATGTGTTGGAGACGAAGCAGCAAGTATATAAGTAATCAGACACTCATTCCATCCTCTTATTGCCAGGTTCTTCTCAAAACCGTAATCGGGACTCCAATGCCAATATAGTACATCTTCACCATTTTTCCGGAACCAAGTCCAGTCAATAGCTTCCCAAAGACGGGTTATGTCGGCACGCAACCTGCTTTCTACTTCCGTATTTTCCTTGAAATAGGCTCGAGCGGCAAGCAAACCTTGAAATAACAAGGATGTCTCAACCAAATCGGCACCGTTGTCTTTCTCACTGAAAGGTTTGGTTGCTCCCGTTGCGCCATTTATCCAATGTGCATAAGCACCATGATAAGCCGTACATTCCTTATCAAGAAAAGTAACTATCTTCTGCACTCGTTCAACAGCTTGCTGACGGGTAATAAAGCCCCGTTCAGCAGCTACCAGCATGGCCATCACGCCAAAGCCGGTACCACCGGTAGTAACGACATCGCCCGAAGTAGTACGTTCGCGCGCCATTCCGGAATATTCATGCCCAAAGTCCCAGAAGTACTTAAAGGTCTGCTTCTGTACCAATGTCAACAAGTCCTCATCAGGGATACGCTCAAACTTGTCTGTATCATCCATTCCAGTCTTAATCATACAAACCTTGCCATTGGAAAGCAGTGTCCCGGAAGTGGATTTCACCCCCGGATTGACAATCAATTTATACGATGACAAGACTTTAAAGCCTCCCTTAGGAGTCACCGATACTTTTTTCTCTTGCAGGAACTCATAATCGCAGCTTACAGGAAGCTCCTCATGTTTCAAAGCAATATTGTTACGGGCTGAAGCCTCATCTACAGCATCCGAGAACTCCAAAACAATGGCTACATTGGGAGCAACATTCTCAAATGTCTGTTGGTTTTGTTGGTCACCCACAATGATATTCTTCAACTCGAAAGGCTGATTCACTTCAGGTTGATTATCACCACTGCACGCAACCAACAAAAGACATACTATGAAATATAATACTTTCATCCTATCATCAGATTAAAGTGTAGCTTCATTCTTTTCCAGAGTAAATACTCTGGATTTCGGTTGCCGTCAACACCTTGTCATATAGGCGGAACTGATCAAGCTGACCGGGAAAGTTCTTTGCCCAGGTTTGTGCTCCTGCACCCGAAGTAAGACTCGGAGTAGTGCTGAACTGAAATGCACCGACAGCCAAAGAAGCGCCTACATTATTAAACTTCAATTTCCCACAATCAGGCAATTCTTTGGTAAAGACACCCTCACCATTACGATAAACAGTAATGGTAGAAGTATTACCATCATACACAAAAGCCAGATGCACCCATTCGCTACCAAAAATATCATCTATTTTTGCCTCAACCCATCTTTCATCATTCTCTTTTGCTGTCTGATTGAAGATATGAACCTTGAAAAATGCCTGAGTCTCGCTATTATTATTCTCCAAGAAGATGTCGAAGTTGCCCCAGAATTTAATAGAGTTAGGGATAGAGAACAAACCTTGCGCAGAAGTATTCTTAGTGGTTCTCATCCAGAAAGCTACAGTCAAATCACCGATAGTGGGCATGTTATTTTCCAATATAGAAGGAGTCTTGGCCAAAATGTAAGCATTCTCAGCACCTTGATAGGCCATGCCAGCGATTCCGTCTTCCGCAAACTTGGCATTACCGTTATCTGCTACCAAAAATCCCCATTCACCTTTATCCCGAATGTCCTCTTCATCAAAAGGAAGATACATCTTCAAAGGGGTAGTAGGTACTTCACCTGTACTCTCAGGGTAGTCGAAAGCAGGATGATCCATATCCTGAAAACAAGACTGCATACACAATGCAAACAGGCAAGAAGCCACAGATACTATATATTTTTTCATAAGTAGTTAGTACATTTATAGATTAATAATTGGGATTTTGAACCAATACACCATTCGACTTGTCAATTTCGTCTTGCGGAATGGGCAACAAAGCATGTCTGTCTTGATAACCGGTCTTGCCTGCCGCATGAAGTACCTCTTTAGCAATACCCCAACGAACCAAGTCGTAGAAACGGTCGAACTCCATACCTAACTCAACACGTCTTTCATGACGAATGGCCTCACGCAGTTCATTCTGGTTGTTGGTCGTCACTTCCGGTAGAATTCCGATATTATTGCCACGAGCACGAGCGCGCACCATCTCCAAATAGTTACGGGCAGAAGATAAATCACCCAATTCACAAGCAGCTTCGGAAGCCATTAATACCACATCAGCATAACGTATCAGACGAATATTTACCCAATATCCTCCCTTTGTGAATTTCAAACGCATCGCCGGGTCCGTATATGCCTTCTTGTTAAAGTATTTAGCTATAACATCAGCATTCGAAATAGGTTTCTCACCATAAGGCTTGTTAGCAGGTATGGACTCTGGATCGTCCTTGCCGTTGCGTATAAAATAAAGCAAAGTTTCGTCTTTTCTCGGATCTCCCTCTTCAAAAGCATCTGCCAATTCTTGAGTAGCGGTGTGTTGCCCCCAACCGAGATTCCACTCGCCTGCGCCACGTACACCCTGAACGGAAGCAAACTGGCTTCCTATGTCATTAGAACCTGGTTGTGATTCTGTTGCCGTACATTGCAATTCAAAAACAGATTCACTACAGTTTTCACCTTTTTCTCGGAATATGTCTTCATAAGGTGTTTTCAGATTATATAAACCGGAGTTAATCACTTCTTCAGCGGCAGCCTTCATATTCCCCCAGTCATTACGCATCATGTATGTGCGTGCATGAAGAGAACGAGCAGCTCCCCAAGTGAGACGACCTACATAAAGTTGCTCCCACGTTCTGGGCAGACTGTTTTCGGCTTCCGTAAGGTCAGAATCTATTAATTCATATATCTTTGCCACAGAAGACTTTGGAACATTTGCCTCAGCTGCATCATAAACTTTAAAGTCAATCAAAGGCACTTCACCAAAAGCGCGTACAAGGTTGAAATAACAGAAAGCACGTACAAACAAAGCTTCCCCCTTATTGACGAGGTCACCTTCTGTCAATGACGGATTTTGGCTCATCTCATCAAGCAAATCATTTACCTTATGTATCAATGAATAGTTATCATTCCAATAACTCTTAATCATCCCATTACTTGCCAAATATTCAAAGTCATCGAACATCTTGCCGGTAGCAGCTCCATCGGACAATGTACTTCCTTTCTCTGCGTCCTCAGAACGCATACCGTGGATTGCCAATGCAGTATTGCCGCTTGTCAAATGAAAACCGCGCAACTTGGCATACATATTAAAAACCTGTGTTTCATAAGTACCACCAGTCAAATCATCCTCTGTCTGTTGTCCAAGCGGTTTTCTATCAAACATATCCTCACACGAAGTTAGTGCAAAGCTTACTGCTAAAAATGCTATATAATAAAATATCTTCTTCATAGTCTGTCTCTATATAATTTTAGAAAGTCAAATTAAAACCAATCGTATAAACTGTAGGCATAGGATAGCCTCCACCATCAATACCAAACGAAATAGCACTTCCGCCCACTTCCGGAGTATATCCTCCATTACGGCTCCAGGTCTTGGGATTCTGCACATTGGTATAAAGACGCAGTGACTGTACCTTGATACGATTCAACAGTCGTTTGTCAAAGTTATACCCCAATTCGATATTACGGATTCTGAAGAAACTGCCATCTTCGATGAAATACGTGGAAGCCTCCTGATTTATTTTGTGTGAAGGGTCGAGCAAGGGCTCCCAATTGGAAGTGCCCTCTCCATGCCAACGATTCAATTGCTCTGTGCGATAATTCAGTTGTGCATAGCTACTGCTTCCCCAATTACGGTAAATTTCATTTCCATAAACACCCATCATGTCAACAGTCAGGTCCAGATTCTTCCATCCCAAATTAACATTAAAACCGTAAGTAAAATCAGGAGTTGGATTACCTATCATTGTACGGTCATTATCAGTAATTTTGCCATTACCGTCAACATCAGCAAATTTCAAGTCACCCGGTGTTACCGAGCCAACCGAGTTAATCGGAGAGAAACGGATGTCGTCTTCGTTCTGATATACACCCTCAACCTTGTAACCATAGAAATAGCCAATCGGATAACCTTCGGAAACACGTGAGGGACCACTGATAATATTATAGTCTTTGTTTACCAGTGAAAGCACCTTGTTATCAATAGTGCTCAAATTAGCACCTAATCCATATCTCCAATCTTCCCCAATCTTGTCGTTCCAAGAAGCACTAAGTTCAAAACCGCGATTGCGAATCTCACCCACATTCTGTAATCCGGGAACAGTACCTGCAATACCCGGAATGGAAGTCAACATATCTTTTGTTGTTTTGTTATAATAAACCGGAGAAAGCTGCAAACGATCATTGAACATATGCATGTCAAAACCTACTTCCCATGAATAATTACGTTCCCATCCCAAAGTAGGTGAAATCAGTTTGTTGGGGCCTTTACCCGCAATGATATTGTCACCGAACACAGCTGAACCCGAACTAACAATGGTGGCATATGCCGGATAACTGGAACCAGTATTCTGGCTACCCAACACACCCCAAGAGCCTTTCAACTTCAAGAAGTTAATTACATTCTGGTTCTGCATAAACTTCTCTTCGGTCATTACCCAACCGGCACCGAAAGAGTAAAAGTTGTCCCAAGTATTACCTGTCTTATAGAAAACAGATGAACCGTCCCTACGGAAAGAAGCATTAAGTAAATAACGATTCTTGTAGTTATACAATGCTCTGAACAAATAAGACATGGTAAATCTGTCACTCTGAGAACCGCCATTAGTTGCCGTAGATACATCGTCGATGGTAGAGAGCCACCATCTGTCCGGGTCGTCGCCCACCAAAATGCCGTAGCCCGCAAGCTGGCTGCGTCCACCACTCAAACTGGAAGACTCATTGTAATTGGTTGTAAGACCGGCAGTCAATGTCAATCCATGATTGCCAAACTGTCCGAGATAAGTCAACACATAGTCAGACTGTGCAGCAAGAGAGGTAGACTTGCTTTGGTTCACACTTTCTCTTTCAGTCAACCGTTCTTTCCCCCCCTCCACATCGGGATTATAAACATAAATCAGCGGAGAATATGAACGTCCCTGACTGGAAGCATAGTCCATAGAGAAAGTTGCTTTGAACGTAAGGTTCTTCAGAATATCTATCTCTCCGAACACATTACCTGCCACGCGATAGTTTTCAGACTTGTTGTGAGCACCGCGCAGCTCTGTTTCAATAAGAGGATTCCACACTTGTGCACGCTGGAAGTCGGGCAGCGTATGTATCAGTCCCGATTCAAGGTCATGAGTAGGAGCAATAGGAGCAGCCTTCAAAGCACCATCCACACCCTTTGCATCAGGATACTTGGCACGAACTCCATTAAGCTGGAAACCAAAACGCAGGAAATCGGTTACGCTATATTCACTGTTCAAGTTTACGGTAAACTTATTGAGCTTTTCCGTTTTAATGGAACCTTCTTCCATGACGTAACCCAAACCCAAATAAAACTTACTCTTATCCGTTGCACCCGTAATGCTCACATTGTTATTGGTCAGAAAACCTGTCTGGAATATCTCATTCTGCCAATCAGTATTACCAGTCCATTGAGTATAATCATAAGGGTCGCTTCCTTGAGATATCAACTGCTCGTTGTACAGCATCTTAAACTCTTCGGCATTCGTCACACCTACACGGTCATAAATAACCTTCCAACCCACTGAAGAGTTGATGTTGACCATCGTCTTCCCTATTTTTGCCCTTTTAGTAGTAATGATGATTACACCATTGGCACCACGCACACCGAAAATAGCCAAAGAAGAAGGGTCTTTCAAGATTTCCATAGATTCAATATCCGCAGTGTTCAGATAATTGATATTGTCCGTGAACAGTCCATCTACCACATAAAGGGGTTTGAAACCGTTAATGGAGTTCGTACCGCGAACACGGATTTCAGGGTCTTGTCCTGCACGACCCGTATTCACCACCTGTACACCGGCAACCTTACCCTGTATGGATGCCAGTGGATTGGTAGAAGGCTTAGAGGCAATCTCGTCCGCTTTCACAGTAACGATAGAACCGGTCAAGTCGCGTTTCTTGGCACTACCATAACCAACTACAACCACCTCATCAATGAGCTGGCTGTCCTCTTCCATCTTCACATTGATAGTTGAACGCCCATTTACGGCAATCTCCTGCTCACGCATACCTATATAACTAAAAATCAAGGTAGCATTAGATGCCACATCAACAATCTGATATTTACCATTTATATCAGTAATACTACCTTTACTCTCCTGCCCTTTTACACGAACAGAAGCACCGATAACAGTTTCGCCTGTCTTGTCCGTAACGACACCCGAAATCGTAATTTTGTTCTGTGCCATCGAAGTAATGGCAAACAATAACATCACACATGTAATTAGTAGATTTTTCTTCATTTTGTATTGATTTAAAATTCTTTTGCAAACATACCGGAGAAGTTGATATATGTCAAAAAACAAGCTACCACAAGAGTACCACAGTTCACCGGAGGGGTACATCATTACTACTACTGTATAACATAAACGACAGATTATAAGGAATATAAAAGTACAATAAATATTTAGGTACTATTCATATATATAGAGCAAGAAGATAGAAAAGCAAAGGGGGCTTTTATCCTATTCTGAAGTTTTTTATCCCATATTCAAGAACGTCATACCTTTCACTGCCTCAAAGCCGACCATAAGATTTCCATAACCGATTGCCATTATACGATAGATTATATACCAAGCAAATACTGCAAAACGTTTGCAGTGAAGATGTAGACAATATGCAGCAACAATGCCATCTCAACGCAGTGGCTCGAATGCTGCATATTGCCGTCTTGAGAATCAGTTAGAGTAACTTGAACGCTGCTTTCTTTACGTCCTGGCTATTTCTGCCAATCATCACCTCAAAGTCACCGGACTCGCATACAAAATCAAGATTGTAGTTGTAGAACTTCAGCAATTCGGGAGTAATCTTGAAAGATACTTTTTTAGATTCACCGGCTTTCAGGAAAATCTTCTCAAAGCCTTTCAACTCTTTCACCGGACGGGTTACACTTCCCACAAGGTCACGAATATAAAGTTGAACCACTTCTGCACCGTCTCTCTTGCCGGTATTGGTCACAGTCACGGTAGCAGTCAGTTCGCCCTTATCCGTCATGCTAGTCTTGTCCAAAGACACGTCGCTATAAGAGAATGTGGTATAGCTCAAGCCGAAACCAAAAGGATAAAGCGGTTCATTGTCTATGTCTATATAGTTGCTGCGGAATTTCTGGAACCATGCACCGTCGGCAAGAGGGCGGCCCGTGTTCTTGTGGTTGTAGAACAAAGGAATCTGTCCCACGCTCTTCGGGAAAGTCGTAGTCAGCTTCCCACTCGGATTCACATCACCAAACAGTACATCACCGATGGCAAAACCTGCCTCACTGCCCGCAAACCATACATTCAGAATGGCCGGCACGTTTGCCTGCTCCCAGTTCAGTACCAGTGGACGACCGGTAAACAGTACCAGTACCACTGGTTTTCCTGTTTTCAATAATTCTTGTAACAGCATGCGTTGGGTGTCGGTCATTTCAAGATTCGTGCGGCAACTGCTCTCTCCACTCATTTCCGAAGACTCACCGAGCGCAGCCACAATAACATCCGATTTGGCAGCCACGGCAAGAGCCTCGTCCAGCAACTCCTTGTCCGAACGATTGTCACGGTGTAAAGAACGTCCGAACATAGTGGCACGTTTCTCATATTCGGCATCACTCATCAAATTACAGCCTTTCGCAGTCAATATTTCGGCTTTATCGCCTGCTACCGCCTTCAAACCTTCAGCCAAAGAAGTTGCATTCTTCAATACAGCAGCCACACTCCAAGTACCCGGCATATTACTGCGGCTGTCTGCCAACGGACCTACCACAGCAATAGTGCCTTTTTTGGCCAGCGGAAGCACATTACCCTCGTTCTTCAACAACACCAAGCTCTCCGAAGCAATCTTACGCGCAACAGCACGATGCTCTTTGGTAAAGATTTGCTTCTTGGCACGCTTCACATCACAGTATTTATAAGGATTATCGAACAAGCCCAACTTGTACTTAGCTTCCAAAATACGGCGACAAGCCGCATTAATTGCTTCTTCTGTCACTTTTCCTTCTGTCAATGACTTCTTGAGCGTACCTACAAATGCATCGCTCACCATATCCATATCCACACCTGCATTCAGTGCCAAGGCGGCAACAGTCTGCGTATCGCCCATACCGTGGTCGGTCATCTCAGCAATTCCAGTATAGTCTGTCACCACAAAGCCGTCAAATCCCCACTGCTTACGCAGTATATCCGTCATCAACCACTTGTTTCCAGTGGCAGGAATGCCATCGACCTCATTGAAAGAGGCCATCGCACTGCCCACACCGGCATCAACCGCCGCCTGATAGGGCAACATGTATTCATTGAACATGCGCTGATGACTCATATCTACTGTATTATAGTCACGTCCTGCCTCACCGGCACCATACAAGGCAAAATGCTTTACACAAGCCATGATTTCATCATTACGGCTCATATCCTTTCCCTGATAACCACGTACCATGGCCTGCGCAATGGCTGCTCCCAGAAACGGGTCTTCACCGTTGCCCTCGGACACACGCCCCCAACGGGCATCACGGCAAATATCCACCATCGGACTGAATGTCCAGCAAATACCGTCGGCGCTGGACTCAATGGCTGCAATACGTGCCGATTCTTCAACCGCCTTCATATCCCATGTACACGACAATCCCAAAGGAATGGGAAACACCGTTTCATATCCATGAATAACATCCATACCAAATAAGAGAGGAATACCCAAACGACTTTCTTCAACCGCCTGCTTCTGTACATCGCGGATACGTTCCACGCCTTTCAGATTGAAAAGCCCGCCCACTTCACCGGCACGAATACGTTTGGCCACATTACTACTTTTAGCCTGACCGGTCGTAATCTCACCGGTAACCGGCAGATTCAACTGACCTATTTTCTCTTCCAGGGTCATCTTCTTCATTAAATCGTCGATGAAACGATTCATATCGACCGGAGATTTCTGCGCATACGCACTAACGGCAGTAAACACCAACAAGACTAAAAATGATTGTAACTTGAAAAGTAAATGCTTCATGTCTTTCATGCTTTTAATTTATAGAAATATTATTTTGCTGCAAATAAAAGAAAAGCATGCGACAACCTCCACATCTCGCACTACAACAAAAGTACACCCATCACTAAGAAACAAAAGAGGAAGTACAATATTAATACTTCCCCCATTAATATTCCACTGTAAAACAGTTATTTAAAATTTATAAGGAAATCAGTCAGACTTTCTTCCGGAAGCAGATTGAATTTCTTGCGCAACCGGTATCTTGCAGCATCAACCCCACGCGTGGAAATGTTGAGCAACTTCGCTATCTCCTTTGTCGGCATATTCAAGCGAAGCAATGCACAAAAGCGCAAATCTCCTGAAGTCAAATCTGTATATTGAAGTTTCAGATTCCGGAAGAAATTTTCATGTATACGGTCAAAATTAGCTTGAAACATTATCCAGCTCTCTTCATCAGACACTATATTATTGTTAACCAAAGCGAGAAGCTTATCCAAATTCTTACGACTATGCTGTCCGGACAACTTTTGCTTCTGTATCTCCTCTTTCAATGAATTCAAAAACTCCTGATGAGCGATATTCATCATTACCACGCTGGACAATTCTTTGCTTTTAAAACGCAAATCGGCCTCAAGCTGTTCCTTTTCCAACTCGATAATCTTCTTCTCTTGCCGTTCAAGCTCTGCCTGATGGGCTACACGTTGCTGCTCAATCACACGATCCTTCTTTTTCTTCACAAAACGATAAACAATATATTGCAGCAAGGCCAGCAGGCACAACCCTATCAGAATGTAGCTTCCCACAGCCCAATAAGACAAATACCACGGAGACAAAATCTCAAAGGGAAACTCTACCGATGCCAAAACTCTACCAGTATCATATATCTCCGCCCGAAAAACATAACTTCCATAAGGAAGACGGGCATACTTTTTCTGCAAATTGCGTCCATCGGGTATCCACTGATCAGAATACCCTTCCAACCGGTATCTTACTTTATAAGTATAATCGTTATAAACCGGATAGCACAATGTAAAACTCACTGTATTAAACTCATGTTCGACCTTGACTCCCGACTGCACGACCAATGTTTTCCGTTTATCACTGAATTCCTCAGTAACCTGCATCTCTGAAATCCATAAAGAACGCCTAGTCTGAGATTTATATAACGAGGAACTATCTGTTTCAATACGGGCAATAGCATTATTCAAGCAAAGATAGGAATGATTATTTCTCTTGTCATAAACCACGCTTCCTCGTTCTTCCACAGCCAGACCGTCAAACAAAGAATATGGAATCCGAAGTTCGATATTGAAAGTATTTATCGCACACTTCACCAAATACACAGTCCTGTCGCCCACAAACCAATAGTAATCTCCGTTCGCATGACTCACAGTCTTGATTCCCTTCAATTCCATCAATTGTTCATTCATTGTTTCATAGGGAACAATCGAATCAGTCATATCTTCGTAAGTATAGAAATATTCCCCATTAGAAAAAACTACCCGACCATTGATTTTGAACAAAGTAAAACTCCCACCTTTCACTTCTCCCAAACTCTCATACTTCCGCACATCCTTTACCTGCTTCATATCCGAATCAATCCGAAAGCGATACAAACCATTCCTTAAATGTTTCGCCCAAATATTCCCTTGATGGTCCACTTCTATATGACGAATCATGTGACTGAACCCACGTAAGGACCGAGTAAAGCAATACTCTCCCGAAGCAGTCTCCGTATATAAATTCAGAAGCGCATAAGCTCCCTCCAACAAAAAAGATTGTTCCTTCAATTCAATTTTTTCCATACACATCCCTCCTTTTACATCAGATGCCAGCTTTGATTTCAGTCCTGATATAAGGAAAGTTCCCTTGTTGTGCCCGCAGAAAATCTGTTTTCCCCATTCATCGACGAACCACGCTTGTTCTTCCAAACCCGGAACTAATTCAGTCTTTCCATCCCTAAGCCAATAAAGTCCTTGATTAGAAGCAATATAAGCTTCATTTTCCCTTACCAAAACATCATATACCATGCCTATTTTACGAAATGGAGGTTCATAATAATAGATTAAAGAATTGTTGTGTATATAGGCAATACCTTCATCCAAAGCTGTCCATATATTGTTGTCATCATCACAATACAATCTCAAAACAGTATTGTTCTGTAGTTTATTATCCGTATTGACCTTCCAAATCAGCTTTCCCTTTTTATCCAACGCATATATGCCATCGGATATTGTGCCAACAACGTAGCAACTATCTTTGGTCATCACCGCACGATTAATGGTATGCTTCTTGAATATATCATCACATTCAGTTTCCCATTTTTCTACCCTCCCATCTCGATACAGGAAACCTCCCTGATTACGGGTAAACATTAAAACCGCATCATCATAAGGGAGCCCGGCCAGGACATCACTATCTCCAAATGCCTTTCTGGGAATAAGTTCTTTCATTTCCCTACCGGCAAAGACATAAAGTCCACCGTTTATTCTTTGAGAATAAAAAGTATTTCCAACCTGGAACAAATTCAGTGGAAGGTTCTTCATTCGAATACCTTCTACCGAATTTCCATTATAAAAAAAGAGAGAACCGAATGATTGAAATACAATTTCTCCTTGAACGCAAGCAATATCCCAGATTTCGTCATTATGAAACGCAAAATCTTTCACCTTATTTTTCAATGAATGATATTCAAGAGTGTCATAAGGAGTACGGACAAAATAACCGAATTCTTCGTAAGAGCCTACATAAATTCTTCCATCTTCACTGATATATATAGCACGCACAATTCCTTTTGTCGGTAATTCATACAGCCGCCAAGCACTTCCATCAAATTCCAACAGCCCACTGTTATTACCGAAATACATCACTCCTCTTTCGTCTTGAGCAATGGCCCAATTCTGAATACCGGCATTATAATCCGACACCGAATAGTTCCTCACTATAGGAGAAAAAGGTATGGGTGAAGCTTGCAGCAAACTACTGAAAACCAAAAACAAGAGAAACGTTATTGCAATTCTCATGAGTACTGTTTATAGGTATTTACCAGCAAAGATAAAGCTTTTTGCGTTTTCGTAAAAACAAAATCGCAGATTATCCTCTTTTATAGAAAGATAACCCGCGACAACTGATAACTCACTTTATTAATTTTCAGCCGTTTTCTGTTTTCCCAAAGGAATAGACCCCCCCAAGTAAGCATTGACATTCTTCGTATTCTTGCCAAAGAACATATAGTCTGTTCCCGCAAAGAAAGGACCCAGTTTCAGTGCCAGACCGAAGGTTTTACCGGCTCCTTGAAGTACGGAATAGCTGGCAGCTACATTGAAAGCATTCGTCGGACGGATGCAGGCAGAGAAAGTCAGCTCATTCAAAGTTTTCGGTTTGGCAAAACGACCGGTATACAAGGCACCCACTACCAGCCAATCATTCAGTAAGGCATATTCAGCGCCAAGAACCATTGTAGAAGTCAATCCACGGGTACGGCTCTTCTCAGAAGCCTCCTCTGTCTTGAGCTGCAACATGTCATAGTTAAGAATCTCGCCGCTGTTCACAATATTCATGAATTCCTGCTGCGAGGCCGGATCAAGAAGATCATAAGTCTGCTCCGCATTGGCTCGCGCTATACTGGTATTCGATTTAGACCATTTGATAAAGCCCAAATCAAGAACTGAAGCAGAAAGTGTCAATTTATCCAGTAACTTGTAAGATACTCCCAAATCAATAGCCCCACCATATCCGGCAAAACCAAAACTGCCAAAATCGATTTCATCGATATAATCACCATTCTCATTCTCGGGAAGTTCTAACAGCTTTGACGAGTTCTCCAAAGTTGCATCCACTTGAATGGAAGCTTTACTCGTCACTCCTGAAGAGCCGACAGAAGGAGTTTCCACATGAATCTGGTTGATGTTCAGCTTTAAGTTACCGATACCCAGCAGCATCTTCACTTTACCGCCCACAGCCAGCCGGTCTGTGATATTCCTTGCAAAGCCAAGGCCGACTTCCGCATAGGAATTTATCTCAAGCTTCTGTCCATTAATGGTTTCGTTAATACCCAAATAGTCAGAAATATTGTCACCAAACTCCCGGCTGCTCATGTTATTCATAAACTGGAACATGGTTTTCGGTATGGCGGCACCGATATCATTACGCATCCCCACATTGACTGACCAGAAGTTCTTTCCTTTATACCATCCGGCAGACAGAATGTCGGTACTCAAATTCACATTCAAGTTATTGGTAGCATCCAGTCGGTTCATAAAGTCATTGCTCATGAAATAGTCGCTATCATCACTGTTCTCAATAATGTCCATAATATCCCTATACCCCAGGGAACTGGAGTTGACGGTAGCATTCAACGAACCTATCACGGGAATATTCAGATAACCGCGTCCCGGCATCAAGGCCGGATTGAGCTGCATACGCTGGTTACTTCCTTCCATAAAGTAGGAAGTGCGCAGGAACTGGGCTTGTCCGGAAAGAGAGAAGCAAAGCAACAATACCACAGACAGCCATACTTTCAGAGAATTCAATTGTTTCATAACCTTGTCAATATTTTCATTATCACCTGCAAAAATATAAAACAAGTTAATACCCTACAAACAACTTAACCGAATAGTCGTGTATAAAAGGCTTATACAGAGACTATCCGGTATAAATTAAGGAGCAAATAAAAGAATCCTCTTAAGAGTGTCCTTATACTATTTCATCATAAACATGTTCATTTGCTCTCGTAGCGGTACTCAGAAAAACCGGGGCTGTCTCCTTTCTTTGTTGCAGAGACATTGACGTCACTGCCGGAGCAGTCAACATTTCCTTGTATTTTTCCGGAGCAGTGAGTATCTTTACAGCCTCTTTCAAATCATCATCATCTTTCAACTGCTGGATAATGCTTCCACGCTGGAAATAATAACGCTTGATGATTTCTACCGCAATCATGCTCTTGATGTCCTTGGAGAAATGGTCAAGGTCACGGTCCAGATTATGCGACAATTTTTTCTCCAACGCTTCAAACTCTTTCGAAGCATCAGTCAGATAGCCCTCAAATTCGGCCATCTCCTTCAGGTTCTTCAGCATCTTCTCTGTCTGCTGGTCGTATTTGAAGTCCGCCTTTTTCACCATCGCCTTGAAGTCCGCATAATCGGCATCTGTAATTTCAAACTGCTCTGCTGAAGAGATGGTAGGATGTTTCAAGCAATAGTCCGTAGCATAATTGAAAATAAGATTGTCATTGACAAGATAGAACAGAATGTTGGGCAGCTTCTCCTGCTTCACCGCAATGTCCGGAGTCACGCCTCCACCATCACGCACTTCACGTCCGGCAGCCGTATGGAACACGGTAGTAAGGCTGTCCGGAATACGTCCCACACTGCCGTCTTCATTCCGGTGCTTGTAGTCGATAGCCTGCACACAACGGCCGCTGGGAATATAATATTTGGAAGTCGTCAGCTTCATGGTACCACCGTATGGCAACGGACGGGTGGTCTGCACCAATCCCTTACCGAAAGTACGGTTACCGATAATGACCGCACGGTCAAGGTCCTGCAAAGAACCCGCAAGGATTTCTGACGAAGAAGCCGTTCCGCCATTGACCAGCACAGCCAAAGGAATTTCCAAATCCAACGGTTCACGCAATGTTTTGTAGGTATTGCTGGCTTGCTTAATCTTGCCTTTTGTCGTCACAAGTGTCTTTCCGCGAGGCAGAAAGAAGTTGGCTATCTCTATAGACTCATCCAGCAAGCCGCCCCCATTGTTCCGCAAGTCAATCACCAACGAAGTCATCCCTCGCTTCTTCAAGTCCAGAAAAGCCTGCTTGAACTCCTTGGAAGGATTTCCCGAGAAGGTGCTGAGGTTGATATAACCTATATTATTATCCAGCACCGTATAATAAGGTATGAACGGTAATTGGATGGAACGGCGCACAATGTCGAAATCCAACGGCTTCTCCGTACCGGGACGTTGCACTTTCAGCTTGAAGCTGGTACCCACTTGTCCGCGAAGCATCTCGCTGACTTCCTGGTTGTTCTTTCCGGCAAGGTCTTTCCCGTCAATCTCCATCAGAATATCTCCGGCTTTCAGACCTACATTGGCAGCAGGCATATTCTCGTATGGCTCAGATATCATGGAACGTTTCAGTTTCGGGTTCCAAGTAATCACAGAACCTATACCGCCATAGGAATTCTTCAGCATCTGCTCCAGTTCGCTTTGGTCATCTTCCGGATAATACTCCGTGTAGGGGTCCAGCGAGTAGAGCATGGCATCAATACCTTCACGGATAGTCTTGTTAGGATCAATCGTATCCACGTAAAACATATCCAACTCTTTCACAATGGAATTGAATATATCCAGATTCTTTGCTATTTGAAAACTACGGCTATCACCACTCTTAAACCCCCAAAAACAAACGGCTCCCACTACAATCAGCAAGGCAACCATCCAGCGTATCTTTAAAATTCTTCTCATAATATGTCTATGTGATAAATGCTAATTAATTAATAAAATTTCTTCCTTGATTTTTTCCCATTGTGCAGCCTGAAGCTCTGTACCCACCACTTGTATCACATCTTTGGAGAGAAGGGAGCCTATCTTGCCACATTTCTCCAGCGAGTAGCCACACGTCAGTCCATACAAGAAACCTGCCGCAAAATAGTCGCCAGCTCCTGTAGTGTCCACCACTTTCTCTACCGGAGCCGCTTGTACCTGCACCATCTCTGTACCTTTGCGAATCAGAGAACCACGGGCACCCACCTTTACAATGGCTATGCTACACATTTTGGCAATGATGTCCAATGCTTCCTCCGGTTCCTTACCCGTAAAGGCCTTTGCCTCTTCCTCATTGGCAAAAACAATATCCACATATTTGTTGACCAACAGAGAGAAAAATTCAAGGTCTCCTTCTACTATATTGTAGCTCGCCATGTCCAAACATACTTGTAAGCCGGCCTCTTTAGCCAGCTCAATGGCACGGAGAATCATATCATGGTCTTGCACCAGATACCCCTCTATAAATAGGTAAGCATATCCTTTGAACATATCCAGCGAAAGATCTTCCGCCTTCAATGTAGAAGCCGCCCCCAAATAAGTGCCGAAAGTACGCTCCCCATCAGGAGAAATGAAAGTAGAGGCTACACCGGACGGAAGGGTAGTGGAAAGCAATAAATTCGCCTCTGTCCCACGTTCCAGCAGGCTATCCCGGAAAAAGTTACCGTAAAAGTCATTGCTTACTTTTCCGATGAATCCCGTACCCGCACCAAGGCATGCCATTGCCCGAATTGCGTTTCCGGCAGAACCTCCGTTAGCCAGATGCGTCTCCATCCGGCTGAAATACTCACTAATTTTCAAGAACTTATCTTCATCAATCAGAGTCATACTTCCTTTCGGGAGCTGCATCTCCGTCAAAATATTATCATCCTCAATGATTGCCAGTGCATCAACCAAAGCATTGCCCAACCCAATTATTTTATCCATCTTCGATATTTTTTTTGCAAAGATATTGCATATTTCAAAATATCCTATTACTTTTGCAGCGCATTTGAGAAAAAACAACATTCTTCCTTAGCTCAGTCGGTTAGAGCATCTGACTGTTAATCAGAGGGTCCTTGGTTCAAGTCCAAGAGGAAGAGCGAAAAAACTTGAATGCATATTCTTCCTTAGCTCAGTCGGTTAGAGCATCTGACTGTTAATCAGAGGGTCCTTGGTTCAAGTCCAAGAGGAAGAGCGAAAAGGTTTGTCAATTAGGCGAACCTTTTTTGTTTTCTCCATCAGCCGCACTTAACGAACAAACGGAAATCTTTCATCTTTCATGAAATTAACATATATTTGTGGAATATTTATAGGGAATTTATCCCGACCTTCTGTCTTTATTTGCAGAGCCATGAAATTTAATTCAAAAATACGACTATAATGAGAACAGCCCTACTCTTTTTAATCATCGGATTGACTGTATGTACATTTTGCAAAGCACAAGACATACCCGTTCTGCCCCAAGAAAAGTTCCGGCACCATGAATTTTCCGTCAGCTATGGTTTCCTGCCCATTACCGATGCCAACAGCATGGCCGAGGAGTGCTTCGCTCCGGTACTGAGTTTCGGAGTTTATACACGCGAAAAGACAAACTACTACGGTGCCCTGAGCATCAGCTACATTTATAGATTCAACCGCAAAATCAGCCTGGGAGTAACCGGAGGAATAACCGGCAACAAAGGGACAGCCAGCAGCCTTTACGAAGCTTTGGATGAAAACACCAAAGACAACCGAAGGTATCTGTATATTCTTCCCACCTTCCGGTGGCACTGGTTTACCCGCCCCAAATTCTCTCTGTATACCTCAGCAGGGCTCGGTGCCTATTTCCTCCGGAACAGTTTTGGAGGAGAAGTCTTTCACAAGACAAAATTCGCTTATCAATTCAGTTTTCTAGGCATCGAATACGGAAGCCGGTTTGCCTTCTTCACAGAATTCGGAGTAGGATATACCGGAACAATCGTAGCAGGCGGCCGTTATCGTTTCTGACTTATGAGGCCGCTACCGCCAGTGTCAATACACTGATGCGCACACCCTCCACTTCCTTGAGCGCATCGGCACAAGCCGTAGTGGTGGCACCGGTAGTCAATACGTCATCTATAATCAGTACATGCTTCCTTGCAAAAGCGTCAGCACGACGCAGACAGAAGATACCGTCCACATTCTCCCACCGTTCATAAGAGGATTTACGGGTCTGCGTTTCCGTATGCCTCATACGGGCAACGGAAGCAGTATCTACGGGAATACCGGTGACAGCGGAAACACCGCGGGCTATACATTCGCTCTGATTGTACCCACGCATTTTCTGCTTACGCGGATGCAGAGGAACGGGGACTATGACATCCACATCACTGAAGAAACCGGTAGCCGACAACTCCGCCGCCATAAACTGCCCCATCACTTCGCCAAGGTCTTTCCTCCCTCCATATTTCAACTGATGGAGAATGCGGCGGAAATCACTCCCTTTATGGTAAAAGAAACAAGATGTGGCATGTTCCAGAGGTATCTTCCCCCAAAACATACGTTCCACCGGATTGTCCTTACGAAGATGATAGTTTGTCCGGGGCATATCCATATTGCACTTCATGCAGATGCCCTCTTCACCCTCTTGCAAGATAGCACCACACACGGCACACTGACGCGGAAAAAAGAGATGGACAAAAGAAAAGAACCAGGTTTTAACTATGTTTTTCATCGTATAGTATTAAAAAAACGGCAACAGAGCAATACACTCCATCGCCTTGTTTGCTATAATGGCAAGACCTCACCTGCCAGCTTCAAGAACAACGGATGCAGCAGTCCGTTAGTGGCAATGATATGATGTCCGTCCAAAAAGGCGTCACTACCGCAAAAGTCAGTGATTCTTCCACCAGCCTCCAGCACCATCAGCGCCGCCGCAGAAAAGTCCCATTTGCCGATAAACGCCTCAAGCCAGGCATCAAAACGTCCGGCAGCCACATAGCAGATGGCAAGCGCAGCGGAACCGGTCATGCGGATGCCTGCCACACGCCCGTAAAGTTCATGAATCAAATGCTCACCGGTACGTGCATACCGGTCGGAATTATAAGGGAGTTCCGTCACTACAAAGGCATCCTCCACCTGCTGGACAGACGAGACCTCCATCCGTTCTCCATTCACATAAGCGCCACCTCCCTGCCAGGCATAAAAACATTCATCCCGGCAAGGGTCATAAACAACTCCCAGCAACAAAGAATCCTTGTCGCGCAAAGCGATGCTGACACAATAGGGAGCATTATCATGAATATAATTCGTTGTCCCATCCAACGGGTCCACTACCCAACAGTAGGGTTCATCGTGATAGACAGCAGAACCTTCCTCGGCTATAAATCCAGCCTCGGGAAGAAGTTCCCGAAGCGCAGCCACCACCCGCTTCTCCGACTCCTTGTCTACATAAGAGACATAATCATGGGCTTGTTTCTTCTGTACCGCTTCCCGGCTGAAGTTTTTCCGCTCTTCTTTCAAGAAATATCCGGCTTCACGGGCTATGCAGCAGACAGACTCTGTCAATATCTTCAAATCCTCCATTTCTCTACATATTAGTTCCCCGCAGCCTCTTCTGCCTGCCGGTAAATAAGCCGACCGCGCTGGCTGACCGTCCATCTTCCATCTTCCAAACGCACATTCTTTGTATCATCATCTTCCACATTCCAAACATATCCCCCCGCAGGAAGGCCACGGCGCTCCAGAATCTCATTCGGCATTTCTTCTTCCGAAAAGAACAGTTCCACTTGGGTAGAATCGGGACTGAGCACCAGAAACAACATCTTCTCCGCATCATCCACAGCGTTCATACGGACTCCTTTTTCCCACAGACGGATACAGTCTTTCTGAACCTCACTCCAGGTATATCCGGCAGATGCAATGCAACCATGCTTATCCTTATCACCACCAACGACATGTACCGTATCGGCTTGTTCAGCAACTTCCACAGTCTTTCCCCTCTTGCTACCACAAGCCACAAACAGCGCTCCGGCACATAGCAAGCACATAGATATTCCTCTTACATTCATCTTTCAGTCTGTTTATTGATATTCCGACTGACAAAGTTAAGAACAAATCGGCAATTTAAAAAGTTTCTTTTTCATTATCATCAGTGCTCCGGCAGTATATTCCAAGACTTTGCAAAAGATAAATCCACAAACAAGAATCTATTCTATAACTCAAGATACTATAACTTTATCGCACATTCTACTTGCATGCTTGCATAGACACATATAACAACCTACTGCACAGAGCATTAAGTTATGTAAGCAACCACCATGCAAGTATGTAAGCAGATTTTGCTTACATAACCGTGTCCTCTTACAAAAAAGCAGGCTTCTCTTATACAAGAAGCAGGTCCTCCTTGCACAGAGAAGAGTACTTTCCTACGCCAACACCACATCAAAAACAGTTGCGCACAGTTGTGATACGCCTTCTTCACATTAATGAGAAAGTTATTCCACAACTGTGAAGAAAGCGTTCCACAACTGTGCGCAACTATAAACTACAAATATCCGGATGACAAACAGCAGGTATTTCAGCCAAGAAGTGCCCGTCCCTTTTACTCCAGCTTACAGTCCTCTTGTGTTCAACTGTAGGAAATATCCGTCCCAGAAGAGTAGAGCAGAAAAGTTTGTCACACTTAACATCATATTACAGCCACATAACCATAAAATATGCATAATAGTACAGTTTCCACATTTCTTGCTTTTGAATTCATTAACAAGTTCTATAACTTTGAACGGCTAAGACTCTGCCCAATCATATGTTTTCACAGTGAAACAAGAGGCAAGTATCAGCAACAATTAGACAGACATATAGATTCATGCAAAGCAGCATTCACACTTTATCTTGTGGAACTATACTCCATGGCCATTCCTACAACTACCAAATTAAAGGTGTATTAGGTCATGGAGCATTCGGTATAACCTATTTGGCTTCAATTTGCCTGAAAGGCGAATTAGGCATCTTGAATAGCAATGTATCCGTAGCCATCAAAGAATTTTTTCTACAAGATGTAAGTGCCAGAAGTTCATCAGGAGATATTTATGAGCCATCTCCCAATAGCATTGCATACAAATATGGAAAGAAATTTAAAAAAGAGGCCTTAAACCTAGCTCGCCTCAACCATCAAAACATCGTTAAGGTTTTAGAGTCTTTTGAAGAGAACAACACCTACTACTATGTAATGGAGTATATCGAAGGGAGCAGTCTAGATGCATATATATTGGAGAAAGGAGGATTGCCGGAAAAAGAAGCGCTACAATATGTAGAGGAGATAGGAAAAGCATTGCAATATATGCATTCCCAAAAGATGCTGCACCTTGACTTAAAGCCTAAAAATATCATGCGACGTACAGATAACACTTTGTTTCTGATAGATTTTGGGCTATCCAAACAAATCGACAAAAACGGAGAACCGGAATCAAGCACTACTATTGGCCTTGGTACTCCCGGTTATGCCCCCTTAGAGCAAGGTTCGCAAGAATATGGGAAAATACTCGCGCCCACATTGGATATCTACGCTTTAGGGGCCACTCTCTTTAAAATGCTGACAGGAAAGACCCCGCCCAAGGCCTCTGAAATACTAAATGAAGGATTTGCAGAAGAAGAGCTGCGGCAAAAGCACATAAGCGCGCAAACAATATCTGCCATAAAAAAAGCAATGGCCCCCATGAGGATAAAGCGCCCTCAAACAGTAAATGAGTTCGTGGCTTTAACCCATAGCACTACGAACTCCCATACTGATGAAAGCGCCAAACACACTTCCTACAATAAGCAGCATGCCACATATCAAGGCATTGCCTTTTATTACGTCCAAAATGACAAACTGGTTTATTTTCTGAATGACAATATTTATGAACTGCCCCTGGAAGGAAAAACACTGGTAGAAGAGATAATAGAAAAGCCCATAAATCCGGTAATTGTACATTTCAACACCTCACTGGATGCATTCATCAAGAAAAATCGCCAGTCTATACAAGACAGCCGTTTCAAGGTCATAACATATAGGAAAAGTCTATGCCATTATTTTGATGTCTTAAGATTTATCAACAAGTACTTTGACAACGATAAAACATCAAAGATACGGGTTACTGAAGAAATCCATATCGCCTCAGCGATACCTTGCATCATCCATTCAAATGACATGCCTATCTGCATCTGCTCCAAAGAGGAATACTGCATTGCCGAATACGGAGAAGGCCTTTATGAGGCCGAATACTCCGGAGTGGGAACTACTGAAGAGCACATCTTACAAGAATATGATGTAACATCTCCCGCCATACCTATGACCGATTTAGAACTATACTGGGAATTCTTGCCTAAAGCCCTATCTATATGGTATTCATCTGTTATTGGCCAGATAAGTTCATTTGCCTTCCTTGATTGTCTGCCTTTTAAAGTATTGGCGGGGTATACACTAGAGAATCATGTCAGAGAATGCTCTTTTTTATGCAATTTCTACAGCTTCCCTTTAAAGCGCAGTGTCACATTTCCCGGAGACGGCGACTCCTACTTTATGGAAATAGACAGTAGACGTTTTATCATTCCGCTAAAGGATTATTTGGGATATTCTCCTGAAACAATAGAAATCACCATCGATATAAGTTACTTTTTATGTGACATCATTATTGAAGATGTAAAGTACAAAAAGCGAGTAAAAATTCCTCTAATCGGGTTAATATCAAACAGCTATACAGAAGAGGATACATTAAAAAAAAATAATAAATAAGTTACAATGGATACGACAACCAACTTCTTGTTTTTCAATTCACGCGATGAGCTTCTTAGATTGGACATTTCCAAGATTGTATATTTTGAATCCGATGGAAATTACACCAATATAATACTTACGAACAAGCTACGCGGTATTATTTGCCTGAATTTAGCCCAGACCGAAAAAGTCCTTGAAGAGCGACTGAAAGAAAAGGCACGCTGCTTTGCCCGTATCGGCAAACGGTTCATCATTAATCTGAACTATGTTTACCAGATAAATGTCATCAAACAGCGACTCGTTTTAAGTGACTATTCATCATTTGCATTTCAACTGGAGATTTCCAAAGAAGCACTGAAAAAACTGAAAGAAATATTCCTCAATATAAAATCTGCATAATAAAAACAATAATGCCATGGAACTTATCATAGGAAGAGAAGCCGGTGCATCCCGCCTGCGTATCAGCATAAACAACCAAGACCGTTTTTGGGGGAACGCCAACAGCGTACCCAAATCCGTCAGCCGCCAGCACTGTAAAGTGGTGACCGATGACAAAGGAGGCTATATCATTACCAATCTGAAACCCGAAAACGTCACTTACGTCAATGGTGTGCAAATCGAGTCCAAGCACATTTCCGGAAAAGACCGCATAGAGCTGGGGGCAGACCGTTACTTCATGGATATAGCGGCCATTATAAAAGGGCTGGGAGCATCAATACCCAAATCGTTCTCTATCCGTCACCTACAAGAAGTATGGGACGAATTTCACGACACCAAACTCCAGATACAGATAAAAGAAAAGAAGTCTGCAGCAATCCGTTCTGTAACAGGCGTATTTTCCATGTCTGCCATTTTCTGCGGATTTATTCCGGGCATTGCCGACCTGCCGGCTTTGCGTGTCATTCTATATTCTGCAGGACTTTTATTGGCCATCTATTTCTTTGTGATAACCTACCGGTCATCTTCTACACTTCCCAGATTTCTGGACGACCTTGATAAGAAATTTCATAAGGACTATGTATGCCCCAACCCGGAATGCCATCATTTCATGGGATATCAACAGTATGACGACCTGAAAAAGATGACGAGCTGTCCCTATTGCAAATCCAAATTTACCGAGAAGTAAGAATCCCTTGAAAAATGAGGGATTGATACCTTAAACCGCAGGGTTTATGTAGTATACTTTTTGAAATTTGCCATTGTATGCCTCTCTTTATATTTTTGTTGCAGAATAAGTTATAAACCATTAAAAATGAGCAACTATGAAGACTAAAAAAACAAACCAGGAAAGCACTAATTCCACACAGAAAAATGTGGAACAGAAAAGTTACAATTGGCAAAATGGCGCCAGCTCATCCATCGGAGCTGCAATAGGCGTAGCGGCCGGTTCAATGGCCCAGACAGCTTTTGCAACAGAGCCAGTCACCGAAGGACTGGTACAGCCTCCCCACACTGATACCCCTACAGTAACTTCGGAAGTACCTTTAACCAATGAGCCAATTGCCCCTCAGAAGCCTGATACCCCTGCCACACCTATCATGCCCGGAAACAGCAACGATGAACCGCATAACGAAGATACCATCAGTGTGGTCTCCTATGAAACGGTTACGTGTGAAGACGGCTCGCAAATGGATATAGCCGGTGTTATTGTCAACGGACAAGAAACTCTTGTCGTTGACATCGACCGGGATGGAATAGCAGATGCCATGGTGGCAGATATGGACAATAATGGAATAATTACAGACAATGAGGTCATCAATATAGAAGAGGCAGGCATTCGCATGGAAGGATTGTCTATGGCAACCACACAAGCAACCGGCGTAAACGAGGATGCTACATTGCTGGCAGACAATGACCCAATACCCGACTATATAAACGATGCCGACGTAACCGGCTACATGGCCTAATTTTATTCATCACACTATATTTGCTAAAGCTATGAAACGAATAAATATAATCACATTCATCCTATTATTGGGAAGCACCTCCCTGCTCTACGCACACGATTTCACCGTCACCGGAAAAAATGGAGAGAAATTCTTCTTCAACATTGTAGATGCAAAGAAACAACATGTGGAAGTTACCTACCAAGGGAACATCTCTGCCCCCCAACCCTCTCTGTATACCGGTGAGATATCCGTTCCGGCAAGGGTAAAGCACAACAACACGATATACCGTGTTGTCGGCATTGGCAAGAAGGCATTCAGCAATGCAGCTTCCCTAAAAGGCATTGTACTGCCTTCCGGGCTTTCGTCCATAGGCGATTTTGCCTTTGAAGGTTGCAGCGGATTAGAGAAAATCGTATTTCCCGGCAACAGCGTCCGCTTTGGTGAAGGAGTATTCTTCCGGTGTACAGCAATCGGGCAGGTAACGTTGGGCAGCGACTGGACACAAGTGAACCTCAAAATGTTCCGCTGGAGTGACCGTTTGACCTCCATCGTCATCCCGGCAAAGCTCACCAGCCTGCAGAATTTGAAATCATTGAAACAGCTGCAAAGCATAGAAGTGGATGCCAATAATCCAAACTTTACTTCCATAGACGGAATACTCTATAACAAAGACAAAACAACTCTGTTAGGTTGCCCCCGCGGACGCTCAGGAAAGATACGTATTCCCGAAGGTACCACTGCTATACGCTGGAAGGCTTTAATCGATTGTCCCAATATAACCCAAATCGATTTGCCTACTTCATTACAGATACTCTCGTACCGGGAGTTCTCCCAAATGGAACATCTGGAGCAAATCATCATGCGCAGAACAGAACCGATATCCACCGCAGAGCTCAACGGACAAAAAGTATTCCTGATAAAAATTGCCGGCAAGCTGAAAATCAAACTGCTCATCCCCAAAACAGCACTAAGTTCCTATAAAGAGGCACTTTGCTCCACAGAAGGAGAATATGCTGAAGTTTCGGCCAACACTCCCGAAGGATTCCCACCCGAATATGCCCTGATACCTTCAATAGTGGAACCCACTAATATGCTGGGGAAAAGCATGTTATCCGGAGTAAAAGATTTTTCAAAATATGATAAACCCTAAATATACAGAAACAATGAAGCCGCAAAATATTATAATCGCCTCGTGCCTATTACTGATGTGTTGTATCATGAGTAATCTGCACGCATCCACATTCCACCCCCAAAATGTACGCAGTAATAACGACACAATTCAGGCCGTCAGGCTAAAAGCTTTGAGTGCTCAAGAAAAGTCTCTTCAGAAGAAGATACAGGAACAAGACAAAAAGCGGAATGCCACCTACAATGATGTCTCCACTGAGACAATGGAGAGATTAAATGACCGGCAAGACTCTATCTGCCTGGATTTACGTTCCCAACTCGTAACGATACAATTAGAAATGGCAGAAATAAAGAAAGAGAACTTGAAACAAGTACTGAATAACTGGGAAAAGAAAGGGAATTGATTGATATGCAGTTGATAGAGGGCACCCTTCTACAAGAGGGTAAATACAGAATAGAGGGAATACTTGGGCAAGGCGGCTTTGGCATCACCTATTTAGGATGGCAAACAAGACTAAACCGTAGGGTAGCCATCAAAGAGTTTTTTATGAAAGAGTATTGCAACCGCAACGCCGATACGTCACACATTACCATCGGGACGGAAGGAAGCCGTGAACTCGTAGCTCGTTTTCAGCAAAAATTCATAAAAGAAGCACAATCCATTGCCGGACTTAACCATCCTAATATTATCCGTATACATGATGTGTTCGAAGAAAACGACACAGCTTACTATGTGATGGAATATATAGAAGGAGGTTCTCTGCAAGAATATGTGACGCGATACGGTGCACTACAAGAAACGGAAGCGCTGCATTACATCCATCAAATAGCAGGAGCATTGAACTATATCCACCAACGGCAGATGAGCCATCTGGATGTGAAACCTGGAAACATTTTGCGGAGAGAAGAGGGAGAAGTAGTGTTGATAGACTTCGGACTATCCAAGCGATACGATGAAAGCGGGCAACAGACCAGTACTACTCCGGTAGGCATCAGTACCGGATATGCACCAATGGAACAATATGTAGCTGGAGGAGTGCAAATATTCACACCAACTACAGATATTTATTCATTAGGTGCTACACTCTATAAATTGCTGACAGGAACGACACCGCCGGCTGCCAACATTGTGTTCGATGACGGACTACCAGCCTTACCCGCAAACATATCGGCAACTACCGAACGAGCGATTCGTGCTGCCATGCAACCCAAAAGACAACGTCCACAAAGCATAAAAGATTTTTTAGAATTGTTGAATAAACCGGAAAGAGAGGATATTACCATCATTGCCAAGAAAGAAAAGTTGCCTCCCCAAAAACAGCCCTCCAGCAGTAACAAGTTACCCATATTTATAGGGGTTGTCGTCGCACTTTTGTTAGCAACAGTTGTCTGGTTTACTCAAAAACCAAGTGATACCACTCCTCTTAAAGAAGAAGCCTTTGCTACGGAAGTAATTCCAACTGAAAACAATCCGGTAGATCTTGGCTTGAGTGTGAAATGGGCAGCCTATAATGTCGGAGCATCTTCTCCCGAAGAATACGGAGGACTATATGGATGGGCGGACCCGACCGGAGAAAAAAAAGCAACAAATAGTAGCGATTCTCTCAGTGGCACTCCCCCTTTCAACATCAGCGGCACTCAATATGACATTGCTCGTGCTAAATGGGGAGAGAAATGGAGGCTACCTACACAGCAAGAATTAAAAGAATTATCTGATAAATGTATATGGAAATGGACTGAATACAAAAAAGTTGCAGGCTATATGGTAACAGGACCGAATGGAAATCGAATCTTCCTCCCTGCATCAGGATACTGCTACGCTTACGGTGGAACGGTATATGGTCGAGGAAGAAATGGCCGCTATTGGTCAGGAACACGAAAGACAGCTAATAGCACTTCTAGTAGCGCCTCCAGCCTCGTCTTCAGTATTAACGGCTGGAGTCCGTTGTACAGCGACTATTGTAAGGAGGGAAATTCCGTTCGCCCCGTATCAGAATAAACTGTTATAGTTTGCATTATTTTAATTTTAAATTCCGCCAAAATAAAAAACTATGCAATTACAATCAGGTTCTTTCCTTCAAGGAGGAAAATACAAGATAGAGTCCATATTGGGACAAGGTGGCTTTGGAATTACTTACCAAGCCCTTCAGACCGGATTGAACCGTCAAGTAGCCATCAAAGAATTCTTCATGAAAGACTACTGCGAACGCAATGAGAAGACTTCACATATCATTATGGGTACCCAAAGTAGCCGGGAGTTAGTAGAACGATTCCGCCAAAAGTTTATCAAAGAAGCCCAAATCATTGCAGGATTGGCGCATACACACATTATATCCATCTATGATGTATTTGAAGAAAATGACACAGCTTATTACGTAATGGAGTATATAGATGGCGGTTCTTTAAAAGAACGGATTGAAACCAATGGAGCAATGTCCGATTCTGAAGCATTAAGTTATGTCCTCCAGATAGCTGATGCGTTGGAATATCTTCATCACCGTAAAACCATGCACCTGGACGTAAAGCCATCCAACATTCTGCTTCGGAACAATGGAGAAGCTGTACTAATAGACTTCGGTATATCCAAACGTTATGATGACACCGGTAACCAAACAAGTAGTACGCCAATCGGTATCAGCAAAGGATATGCACCTTTGGAACAATATAAGCAAGGTGGAGTAAAAACATTCTCACCAGGTACAGACATTTACTCTCTCGGAGCAACATTGTTTTATTTGTTGACAAGCCAACAACCGCCAGAGGCCAGTGATGTGAATGACGAGGGACTGCCAGCATTGCCAACAAAGATAAGTCCATTGATAAGAAAGGCCATACAAGGTGCAATGCAACCTCGATGCAAAGATAGACCGCAAAACATTAATGAATTTCTCACATTATTGAATGAAGGGATAAAACCTGGTTTGGAAAATGAAACTACAATATTAGATACCCCTAAAAATGAATTTGTAGCAAAAGAGCATCCTTCTTCCATTCCAAAGCCTCAACGAATTTTCTTATTCAAAAAAGAATGGCTTTGGGGAGTTATAGCTCTAATCCTTATATTATGTACTATTTGGCTCAGCAGAACCAACAAGACGAGTAATATCGCACAAGACAACTCTTTAGCTATTGGGCTTGACAGTACTGTATCCGACAGTGCTATACTTACATCGCCTATATCTATGAATAATTCGGCTCTGCATGATTCATCTATTCGGTATGAGAACTCTAATACAGAAATTGGGCAAACAAGAACCAATGTTCAACACAATGAAATCTCAACAGATCAAATTGTAGATTTAGGTTTAAGTGTAAGATGGGCCGGGTGGAATCTCGGTGCCTCAACTCCTGAAGAATATGGGAATTTATACTACTGGGGAGATTCCACGGGAACAGCCAGCAGTGGACCTACCTCTATTAACATTTATGATTTTGATGATATTTGTGGCTCGGAATATGATATTGCCCGAACTCAATTAGGGAAATATTGGCGTATGCCAACAGCAAAAGAATTCATGGAACTTAGAGATAAGTGCAAGATAACATGGACCACTTACCAAAAAATAGGGGGATACAAAATTACCGGACCCAACGGCAACAATATATTTCTGCCTGCTGTCGGTATCAAAAACGGACAAAATATAGAAAATCGCGGTTCCATAGCATATTATTGGACTGGTTCCGTAGCTTTAATAGGAGGGGGATTTGTCAAATTCAAAAGAGGACGCGCTTTCCTATTGAAAGATTCAGTTAGGGTTATGCCCAATAATGTTGCACTCCCCATTCGCCCTGTTATCCCCAAAGAAGAAAAACAAAAGCAAGAAGAGCAACAAAGAAAGAAAAAAAGAAAGAGCCTTGAAGAACGAGTTCCCAAATTTGCATCTTCTCCAGCAGATAGATTTAATTCAGAGATTTGTTACAATTGTAACATAAATAATAACAAACAATCAACTACTTAATAATATGAGTAATATAAATAATTATGCACTTAAACAAAATACCATTTTATATGGTAAATCACATACCTATACCATAGAAAAGATATTGGGTCAAGGCTCTTTCGGCATCACCTACTTGGCTATGACCCAAGTCAAAGTTTCCGGAGCATTGGGTGAACTCGAAACAACCATACAAGTTGCCATCAAGGAGTTCTTCATGAAAGACATCAATGGACGAGAAGAAAATACTGTTACTTGTGGAAGCAGAGGAGGGGTCTATTATGACTACAAAAAGAAGTTTTCGCGCGAAGCCGAAAACCTGAGTAAGCTGAACCATCCCCATATCGTTAAAGTGCTGGAATACTTCGAGGCCAACAACACAGTCTACTACGCCATGGAATATGTAGATGGAGGAAATCTGGATACATACATCACACAACAAAAAGGCTTGACGGAAGCAGAAAGCATTATGTATGCCAAACAGATAGGAGACGCTCTATCTTACATGCACGCTCATAAGATGCTTCATCTGGACTTGAAACCTGGAAATATTATGCTCCGTAAGAATCAGGAAGCCGTACTTATCGATTTTGGCTTGTCCAAGCAATATGATGAAAACGGGAAACCGGAAACAAGCACTACAGTGGGAAGCGGCACACCCGGATATGCACCGATAGAACAGAGTAATTATCATGAAGGTAAAGACTTCCCGGCAACGATGGACGTGTATGCGCTTGGTGCAACTATGTATAAGATGTTGACGGGAATCCGTCCACCAGAGGCTTCAGAAATATTGAATGACGGTTTTCCTGCATATGAGCTACAAAAACGTCAAGTAAGCGATTCGTTAATAGCCAGTATCGCAAAAGTCATGTCGGCTATGAAAAAAGACAGACCGCAAAGTGTAGCCGCATTTTTAAGTATATTGGAAAATAAGAATACGGAAACAACTCCCAAAGAAGATATAGGAATAACGCTGGAGGAAGCTACGGTTATCCAAACATCCGCCAATGAAGAACAGACTATGCCTTCAGGTGACGACATATCTTCCCAGCCCCACCCCAAAAATCAAAAATATATTATTCTTGTCCTAATAGCTGTTCTGTCTATTGGAGGAATTATAGCCTATATTACTTCCAGAACAGGTTCCAACTCCGATACAGATACAGAAACAGAATGGCTGTCCGCAACAGACACTGTAACAAATTCTGAACCGGATAACGCATCATCAGTAACAGTACATGCAGGCACATCTGCTGAAAATATAAACCCGAATTCTCATGTAAAAGAAAATGCAGCGACCGGGAATGTAGAACGCCCTGCGCAACAAAACACCGAAACAGCAAACCTGAGTGCCATGAGTGCCAATATGCCTCCAAAGAAAAAGAACGGTTTTAAGGAAACAGCCAAAGCAGCAGAGCAAGGGAATACAGAGGCCCAATATGAGTTAGGAAGAATGTACTTTCTTGGTCGGGATGTCGCAAAGAATGCTACTGAAGCTGAAAAATGGTATCAAAAAGCAGCAAATCAAGGAAATGCAAAAGCCCAAAATGAACTGGGGAACTTGTATTATACGGGACTTAATGTTACGCGAAATTATTCGGAAGCAATAAAATGGTATCAAAAAGCAGCAGAACAAGGCATTGCAAGTGCCCAATATAAATTGGGATATATGTACGATTATGGGCAAGGTATTTCTCAAAATAGGGTAGAAGCTGCAAAATGGTATAAGAAAGCGGCAGAACAAGAAAATGTGGATGCACAGTATAGACTAGGCAATATGTTTTTCTACAAGGTAGGCATTCCAGAAGATATAGACGAAGCTATAAAGTGGTATAAGAAAGCTGCAGAACAAGGAGATATCAAAGCCCAAAAAAAATTAGGAGAGATATATTCCAATGGAGCCAGAAAAAAAGACCCAGAAGCTATAAAATGGTATAAAATGGCTGCAGAGAGAGGGGATGCTGAAGCCTTAAAACAACTAGGAGATATATACGAGAAAGAAAATGCCTTGGAAGCAGTAAAGTGGTATAAAATGGCAATAGAACAAGGCAATGCTAGTGCATCTTTTAATTTAGGGCTAATATACGAATATGGAAAACCCGGTATTCCTAAGAACAAGGCAGAAGCAATAAAATGGTATCGAAAAGCTGCAGAACAAGGAAGTGAAACTGCCCAAAAAAATCTACGCAAACTTGAGAATGAGTAATAGAGTTCGCGTAGAGATAGCAGGTACTTCCTTCTATACGATTATTTCATACAAGAATCGCTATCTGTATATAGATTACCATTTCAATTTCCACCAAAATAAAAAGCTATGCAATTACAATCCGGCACTCTCCTCCAAGGAGGAAAATATAAAATAGAAACAGTCTTGGGACAAGGCGGCTTTGGCATCACCTATCTTGCCACACAAGTGGCCTTAGAACGCAAGGTAGCTATTAAAGAATTCTTCATGAAGGAACATTGCAACCGTGACGTTGCAACTTCCCATGTATCAGTCGGTTCACAAGGCAGTCAAGAATTAGTAGCACGTTTCCGCCAGAAGTTCGTAAAGGAAGCCCGGATGATAGCCGGGCTGAATCATCCTCACATCATTCGTATCATTGATGTGTTCGAAGAAAATGGGACAGCCTACTATGTAATGGAATACATGGGAAATGGCTCTCTTGCAGAATATCTAAAAAGGAATGGAGCAGTCAGAGAGTCTGAGGCCCTCCATTATATCTACCAGCTGGCTGATGCCTTAAAGTTTATTCATCAGCACCAAATGAACCACCTTGACATAAAGCCAGGGAATGTATTGTTAGACAATAATAACAACGCCACCCTTATAGACTTTGGACTATCCAAACGCTATGACGGTGAAGGGCATCAAACCAGTACAACCCCTATAGGCATCAGTGCCGGGTATGCTCCAATGGAGCAATATAAGCAAGGAGGCGTCAGCACCTTTTCTCCTGCAACAGATATCTATTCTTTGGGAGCAACTTTATACAAGCTCTTGACAAATGAGACTCCACCTGATGCCAGTGATGTGAATGACGACGGGCTTCCTCCACTTCCACCGAGTATATCCCAATCAACGGCCGATACAATTGAGAAAGCCATGCAACCGCGCCGTAGAGACCGTCCACAAAGCATTGATGAATTTTTATCGTTATTGACTAATAACAATAAGCCATCAATGCAGTATAATGAAGAAGAATCTGAAACAACTATAATTCCCTCTATCTCCCCAAAGGCAGAAGAAGAACCGGGTTCACCCAACATTCCTCCCAAACGAGCCAATCATCTTTCAAACCGGGAAATATGGTTTATTGCAATATTAATATTGTTGGTAACCTCTATTTTTGTAATAAACAAAACAAGCTACAATGTGCCTGCTCAGAACTCTGATACAGCAGTTGCAATAGAAAATCCAATCCCTAATCTTCCGGCCCAACCAATTGATTTAGGATTAAGTGTAAAATGGGCAAGTTGGAATGTAGGTGCAAGTTCTCCGGAAGATTATGGAGGCTTATATGGCTGGGCAGACCCAACAGGAAACAATACATCTACAAATAATACTGATTATCCCAACAACAATCCACCCTCCAATATATGCGGCACCAATTATGATATAGCTCACATTAAATGGGGAGAAAACTGGCGTTTACCCACAAAAAATGAAGTGTTGGAATTATGCGAGAAATGTTCATGGAAATGGACTTCATATAAAGGGAGCAATGGGTATATGATAACAGGCCCCAGTGGAAATTACATTTTCTTACCAGCAGTAGGTCAACGCTATGGCACTAACATTGGCAGTCAAAAAAACTTTGGCTATTATTGGTCAGGGACTTTATACTCCACGGGATATTCAAACTACCTTTCTTTCAGCAACACCCAATATCAGCTAAGCTTCACCCTTCGCTATCTTGGATGTTCTGTCCGTCCCGTTTCAAAGTGACCAACATTTAAAACAAAATTCAAAGTTAATATGCAAGGAACTCAACAATCATTAAGAAAAGGTACTATTCTATCTGGTAATTCCTACAATTACAAGATTGAAGGTATTTTAGGCCAGGGGTCTTCCGGTATAGCCTATCTTGCTTCAATACAACTTCAAGGAGAGTTAGGTTGCCTAAATACCCATACACAAGTAGCCATAAAAGAATTTTTTCAGAAGAATTTCAATGGTAGGGAGGGCACTACTGTAACTTGTTCCAATGAAAAGGCTTTTAAAGAATATAAAACAAAATTCCTTCGGGAAGCCAAGAATCTTTCAAAACTCAAACATCCACATATTGTAGACATCCTGGAAGCTTTTGAAGCAAACAATACTTGCTATTACGTAATGGAATATTTAGAAGGCGGGAGTTTTGATTCTTATATAAAAGCAGAAAACGGTCTCTCCGAATCAGAAGCTTTGACATGCATCCGTCAAATAGGGGAAGCACTGCAATTCATGCATAACAATAGGATGTTGCATCTTGATCTAAAACCGAAGAATATAATGCGGCGTAAAGATGGTTCTATAGTATTAATCGATTTCGGTCTTTCCAAACAATACAATTCACAAGGAGAACCTGAAACAAGTACTGCCATCGGATATGGCACCCCAGGCTATGCCCCAATTGAACAAAGCTGTTATCGCGATGGAGAAGGTTTTCCTATAACAATCGATATTTATGCCTTAGGAGCTACATTATTTAAAACATTGACCGGAAAAACGCCTCCCAATGCTTCTAATATTATGAACTATGGCTTTCCGGAAGCCGAATTGCAAGAAAGAAACATCAGTAACAAGACCATTACTGCCATACGGCATGCAATGAAACCAGAAAAGAATGCAAGAACACAAACTGTAGAAACTTTTATCCAGGAAATTGAAGGAAGTCATGCAGAAGACACCACTCTTATTGAAGATAGTTCATTGATAGTTTTGCCGGAAACAAACAAAATAACCCTATCATTAGAAAAGTTATTCATGGGAAGTGATAGAAATTTTTCTACAGATATTATAATCACCGCAAACTCTATTGCACTTACCGTAAAAGCATTCACTATACCAAAAACCAAGATACAGACTTATACTTATCCATATACCTCTCAAAAATTCAAAAAACTATTATCAAACCTACGAGAGTTAAGTTTACAAACAGCTTATGACTCATTCAATTATGAAGTGGATAATGCACCAGATATTTTTTACCGCATGCGATTCTCCCTCTTCTCTACAAAAAAATCCTATGCAGATATAAAGGTGGAGTATGAGGCTTTAGATGAATTACGCACCGATGAATTGCCCAAAAACTGGCATGGCATGTTCTCAAGGCTTCAAAGGGCCATCACTTCCCAAATTCCTTCTTTCAACGAAACTGTTCTCACAGTAGTTTCTAATAAAACGCCCCCTGAAGAGGGAGCAAAGGTCATAAGCATAGCAAAAGAAAGCTTTATGGCCATCTTTGCTGGAGTCATGACTCTAATGCTAATAATTGGACCCAACATAGGAGTAGGAGGAATTATCACCATAACAAGCCTTGTCATCTTACCAGACTTGCTCATATTTTGGTTATCACCTCGAAAGAAGCTTCATGCGATTTTATTTTCTGCAACAATCATACTACTACTCGCAATCAACCATATAACACATCAATAAATCTTATAGATTATGCAATTACAAAACGGAACTCTTCTGCAAGGAGGAAAATATAAAATAGAAACAGTCTTAGGACAAGGAGGGTTCGGCATCACCTATTTGGCCACCCAAACGCTAACCGACAAAAAAGTCGCTATAAAGGAGTTTTTCTTTAAAGAATATTGTGAGCGTGACAATGTGTCGGGCACAGTAACAGTGCCAACAACCAGTAAGAAAAAATTTGTAGAGAAGTTTCAAAAGAAATTTCTAAAAGAGGCTAAGATTATCTCAGACCTCAATCACAAGAATATTATACGAGTGCTTGACGTATTTCAGGAGAATGACACTTCCTACTATAGCATGGAATATATCATTGGAAAATCGTTGGCACAAGAAATTAATGCCAAAGGGAAAATTGATGAGACGGAAGCCATTTCCATCATTGATAGTATCGGACAAGCCTTAAGCTATCTCCATGAGCGCCATATAAACCATTTAGACGTCAAGCCTGGCAATATAATGATAGATGAAAAGGAGCATAGAACTGTTTTAATTGACTTTGGCGTATCGAAGCAGTATGATCCTGAAACTGGTGACGGTACAACAACCACTCCAGTTGGTATCAGCCATGGATACTCCCCCTTGGAGCAGTACAATACAGGCGGCGTAAACAATTTCTCACCACAATCGGATATTTATGCTCTTGGAGCTACTCTGCTGAAAATGATTTCAGGGCAAACGCCACCCAGTGCTATAGACATATCACAACATGGACTCCCACAATTACCCTCTACCATATCTCCCTGGATTGACAAGGCAATCAGAACTGCCATGCAACCAATAAAAGAAAGCCGCCCGGCTTCGGTACAACAATTCATTACGATAATACATGAAAGAAAAGCCGCTCCAGAAGAAACAATTTTCTCCGGTACTGTTGAAAAGGAGAAAGATAAGAAACGATCTTCCATAGTTGGCAAAACACTTCTTATAGCCTTATTAGTAGCTGCAGTGATTGGTGTTATTTATGTCATGAATCAAAGCAGTGCAGTAAATATGCCTGATGTCGTTACAGAGGATAATATGCCCATACCCTATGAAGAACCATTAAACGAAGCACCGTCAAATAATGACTTGAAGACAAAAAGGTACTCCAAAGAGGTAGATTCCTCTACCGGTACCAACAAGCTGAATATAGACTATCCCACTTCAGGTAATGCCATATTGTTACAAAACATCAGAGAGTGGATTAATGAAGAACTTGGAGGAACTTACGACGGCGACTTGAACGACGGTGCAACATTCTTTGCATATTATACGAAAGGGTTAGACAACAATGAAGAAGACGGTTATTCAACCACAGATATAAAAAAAGCCAATGAGACAAGCAAAATCATCACATATATCAAAGACTGCTACGCATATGCCGGTGGCGCTCATGGATATGGTTTTGCCGTAGGTGTCACCTTTCGGAAAATTGATGGGAAAAAATTCTCAAAAGACATGATTATGCGCCCTTATGCGATACAAAACGACATAAAAGCTGGTTTGAAAAAATATTTCGGGGTAGTGACCGATGACGAGCTGATGGACAACCTTCAACTGAACAACGAATTATACAATATCAACAACCTCCCTCTGCCCGAAACAGACCCATGGATTACAAAAGATGGTGTTTTCTTCTCGTATGCTCCCTATGAAATTGCCAGTTACGCAGCAGGCGCTCCCTCCTTTGTGATACCCATCAGCAAAGTCAAGAACCACGTCACTTCTACAGCAAAAACATTCTTTGATGAATAAAACGACCTCATCAGCTTGAGAATGACCACCTATACGGTTATTTCATACAAGAATCACCGCATTTCATGTAATATACACAAATCCTTATATAGGTTATCATTTCAAATCAATATCTTTGAAACATAAAAGAAAACATTGGTTATGGAAAAGAAGCAGTTAAAAGTCTCAGAATCAGAATACGCTAAGAATCTTGGAGTAGCCGCAAGCACGGGAGCAGCAATAGGAGGAGCGGCTTTTGCAGCAGCAGCTTATTCAACAAGAGCATGGGAAACTGACTCTAATGAAGACAACGAGACACTGGAAATTGTAGAGGAAAGCAGCACTGATGAGATGATACAACCAGAAACTGTATCTATAGAAATATCAGATCCCGTCACTGCAGACATAGCCTACACCATAGACCCTCTTTCTCCGGCTGAAAGTGAAGCGATAGACATGGCCAGTACGGAGAATGATGAAATTGTCATCGAAGACATTGAATATCCAGACGAAGGAGATATCTTTCAATCAGATATGCAAGACGTCATGGACTGGGTAGCAGGAGAAACGATGGATATTCCTTTGCTGGACAATGCTATATACAGTGATGATACCATTGTAGAAGACAGTCAGCTGTTTTCTATATGAAAAGACATTATTAATACTAAAAAATATCAGCCTTATGAACTCAGAAGACACCATTCTTAACCAGCAACAGAACGACAACGAAGAAACATTGCCGAACAACAACCAGAGCACCTCAAAGGAACAGCCTGCGAAAAAAGACAGTTCATGGAAACATGTAACAATAGGTGGCATATCTGGAATTTTATTAGGTGCCGCCAGTACCTTTTTCACCAGCTCTTCCAGTGCCGCCAATGACAGTGACGCTCCCAGCCACGGCAGCCAGTCAGCAACAAGCCATGGCTCTACTCCCGTTTCTCCAGACTCACACATCTCTGTAGAAGGGTTACCGGTTGCAACAGTCAGTGACGATATGTCTTTCAGCGAAGCCTTTGCAGCAGCGCGCCAGGAGGTAGGACCGGGAGGAGTCTTTGAATGGCACGGTGGCGTATACGGTACATATTACGCCAATGAATGGAGTGACATGACACCAGAACAGCGGGCAGAATTCGGAAGCCGCGTTTCCTATGGAGCAAGTGGTTCGGGAAATCACGAGACAGCAGAACACGCTACAGAAGAGAGCCATAATGTAGCGGAACATCATGCAACGGAAGAACCGGAAATAGTCAATGTGGAACATGAAAATGCACACGTTGAAGATGAAGTTCAGATTGTAGGAATCAGTGATGAAACCATGGATGACGGCTCGATGGTTACCATCGGACAACTGGAAATAAACGGACAAGAAGTTTATGTGGTAGATGTGGATCATAACGGCACTTTCGACCTGATGGGAGCCGATGTAAATGGAGATGGAGTAATCAGCGAAAATGAAGTCTACAACATACAAGACCAAGGACTGGAAGTTGCCGATTTGCAGCAGCAGATGGATGCAATACCCTCGGATGATTATCTGGCAGATATGCCTGATTATATTAATGATGCTGACTCCAGCGGATTTGCCTAATCAACGGACAAGATGAGAATGAAGCGGATATTATTTTCACTGATATGCATATGCTTGTTTAGCCTGCAAAGCCTGGCACAGAATATATATTTAGTTTCCGTAGGCATTGCAGACTATCCCGGCACAGAGAATGATTTAACATTGCCTGCCAAAGATGCAGAGACCATACAATGGATATATCAGAAAAATCAGAAAGCAGAAACAATATTATTAACCGATGCACAAGCCACCCGAAGTAATGTATTAAGCAGTATGACGCGAATTTTCAATAAAGCCTCAGCCAAAGACATCATTGTCCTTTTTTTTAGTGGTCATGGATATAAAGGTGGATTTGTGGGCTATGATGCAATGATTACTTATCAAGACATCAAGAAAACAATGGCAAAAAGTGCAGCCAAGAACAAAATGATATTTGCAGATGCATGTTTCTCTGGAAAGATGAGAGAACCACGTAGAAACTCATCGAATATATCCCCCTCTTCGTTAAAAGTAATGCTGTTCCTTTCTTCCCGTGAAAATGAAGTCTCTATAGAGTCTCCTTCCATGAAAAACGGGTTCTTCACAACATGCCTGCAACGGGGACTACGAGGCGGAGCCGACATAAACCGTGATCGGATCATCACAGCTAAAGAGCTTTTCGAATTTGTCAGCCAAGGGGTAAAAAAGCTGTCAAGGGACAAGCAGCACCCTGTCATGTGGGGTAAGTTCAGCGATTCTATGCCGGTAATGATATGGTAACAATAATAGAATAGAACAAATGGAATCAGAATTATTAAGAATCAAGTGTCCGAACTGCGGTGCCGTTCTGACTATAAAAAAGATAGCAGGCCTGGAAACCAAGAGTATTCCATGCCCAGTATGCAAAAAGGCATCAAAGTACATTGACTACAAAGTTCCCAAACAACAATATACTCCACCAAATGAAAATGATGACACCACCATGGGAGATGAAACCCACATTGACCATTCAAAAAATCAGAGTATCGGCAAACTTCAGAAAATTGGCACAAGTCATATATATACTTTATCCCTAGGAATAAATACAATCGGACGAAAGGCACAAACATCAAACGCCACTGTACAGATTGATACAGATGACCTTACAATGAGCCGTTCACATTCCATTATTGAGGTACGCAAACTGAAAACCGGTGGTTATATACACTATTTTTCGAATGCTCAAAACAAAAATGCCACTTATATCAATTCTGGATTAATTGAAAATGGCGACCGTATCATACTGCATGGAGGTGAAATCATAAAAATGTCGAATACGACATTGAAATTCATACTTCTTTCTGAAGATGATACAATCATTTAAACCTAAAACAAAATTGGATATGAAATATGTTTTAAACCCCTTAGCTATCTACGAACTGGGACAACGGAGCAATCAGGAAGATTCCATCTTCCCCGTATCAGGTGAAGTAACGGCAGAAGACCGCCTGTTTATCGTATGCGATGGAATGGGTGGTCATGAGTCGGGTGAGGTTGCCAGCCAGACAGTATGCCAAACGATGAGTGAATACATCTTGTCACAAACTTCACCGGAAGGGGCTTTCACAGACGAGCAATTTAACGAGGCGCTCAATGCAGCCTATGATTCATTAGACCAAAAGGATAATGGTGCCGCCAAAAAGATGGGGACCACCATGACTCTTCTGAAATTTCATAGTGGCGGATGCCTGCTTGCCCATATCGGTGACAGCCGCATCTATCATATCCGACCTTCTGAAAGATACATTTTCCACACAAGAGATCACTCGTTGATAAACGACCTATATGACATCGGTGAAATCACCCTTGAAGAGATGAAAACCTCAAAGCAGAAGAATGTCATTACCCGTGCCATGCAACCCAACCTGGAAAGACGTCCTAAAGCAGACATAAAACATATTACAGACATCCGCCCCGGTGACTATTTCTTCATGTGCTCGGATGGCATGTTAGAGGAAACTGACGATAGTGACTTGCTGAATATCCTCTCTGACCCTGACACAACAGATGATGAAAAAATACAAATCCTGACCAAGGTCAGTGAAAACAACCGGGATAATCATTCTGCATTTCTTATTCATATTTTAGACTTAATTCCGGATAATTATACAAAAGAAGCAAAAGGCAAAGAAGAAAGTCCTATAGAATCCGTTCCGGACAACCGTGTCATGACTGCTGGAACAAGGACAATCGAAAGAGAGGGGAAAAAGAGCGCTGAAACTAAAGAGGATAAGAGACAAAAGCGCAGGCTGCCGATTGTCAAGATTCTTGCATTCGCCATATTACTTTTTATCGTTATCTACGCCGCTTCTTTCGTTCTGTTGAAAGCTATAAAGGGGGAGAAAGAGCATTCCAAGACAAATCACCAAATAGAAAACACTATATTACAAGAATAATCCAAGAATATGCAGCTACTACCGGAAACATCTCTGCAAGGAGGCAAATATAAAATAGAAAAAGTACTTGGCCAAGGTGGTTTTGGCATTACTTACTTAGGGCTTCAGACGGGACTGAACCGATCTGTCGCCATTAAAGAGTTCTTTATGAAAGAATACTGTGAACGCGAAGAGACTACTTCCAAAGTTCTTCTGGGCTCACAAGGTAGTCGAGATATAGTGGACCGTTTCCGAATAAAATTCATAAAAGAAGCTCAAACCATTGCCCAGATGGACAATCCGCATATCATCCGCATTCATGACATTTTTGAGGAAAATGCAACTGCATATTATGTAATGGAATATATTGACGGAGACTCTTTGGACAGGTTAATACAGAAGCAAGGGAAGTTAGACACCGCGGTAGCATTAAACTACATCTGCCAAACAGCTAAAGCATTACAGTATATCCATCAAAAGAAGATTTTACACTTAGACATCAAACCTTCCAACATTCTGCTCAGAGGTGAGGAAGATGCCGTATTAATAGATTTCGGAATTTCCAAACGATATGATATAGACGGAAGTCAAACGAGCACCACTCCTACAGGAATCAGTAAAGGTTATGCCCCCATAGAACAATATAGACAAGGTGGTACAAGCATGTTCATGCCCAGTACAGACATTTATTCATTAGGCGCTACCATGTATAAGTTACTGACAGGAGAAACACCGCCCGAAGCTTCTGACATTGTAGACGAAGGATTAACAATTCCAGATTATATAGCCCCCAGAATAGCAACTGCAATAGAAAAGTGTATGGCTCCAGCACGCAAACAAAGGCCACAATCTATTACGGAATTTCTGTCCCTGATAGCAATGGAGCCTCATGAACATCCTCAAGACGGTACATCTTCTTCTAAGGAAAACACGGTTATACAAAAAAGGACAGACCACCAATATCTATCAATTGACGTAAAAGGAATTTTATTCAAAATGTGTTTCGTTGAAGCAGGAACTTTCATGATGGGAGCTACTTCAGAACAAGAGCACGAAGCCTATAGTGACGAAAAAAGCAACAAAAGAGTGGATATACAGAACTTCTACTTGGGAGAAACCACTGTTACCCGGAAATTATGGAATGCGATTATGGGAAACTATCAATCGGAATCCAAAGAGGAGAATCTTCCTATCGAGAATATATCATGGATTGACTGCATAGATTTTATTCAAAGACTAAACAATGTTACCGGACGCAAGTTCCGTCTTCCAACCGAAGAAGAATGGGAGTATGCGGCACGAGGAGGAAATCAAAGCAAAGGGTATAAATACGCCGGTTCAAATTCTATTGATGAAGTTGCATGGTATGATGGGAACAGTGAACATCACACCCATCCCGTGGCTTTAAAAAGACCGAATGAATTGGGATTGTATGACATGAGCGGAAACATTCAAGAATGGTGTTCCTCTTTCTATGAATATGGCTCAAACCGGAGTCTACGAGGCGGATGCTATTTATCATCACCACGAAGATGCCGTGTTTCATGTAGAAACAATAATAGCCAAGTGTATCATGACGCAAGCATAGGATTACGATTGGCTTTATAAACAGCTACGGAGCGGGATTCCACATGAACTTCCTCCTTTATATGACTTGTTTGGCTATCCATGCACAAGCCTCCGCATCCGCCAATGCATGGTGGTGTTGCTCCAGTTGGTAGCCACAACAAGCTGCCACTGTGTGCAACTGATAGTTGGGCAATCCTTTCAGGACGCGACGTGATGTCTGCAAAGTACAATGAAACTCATAATCCGGATAATCCATGCAGTAAGTACGGAAAACAGCTTTCAGGCAGCTTTCATCAAAGGCCTTGTTGTGCGCTACCAATGGCAAGCCTTCAATGCGTGGAGCTATTTCCTGCCACACAACGGGAAAGATAGGAGCATCCCGGGTATCTGCCAACGTCAGACCATGCACGCGGGTATTCCAATAAGTGTAATACTCCGGTTCGGGACGGATGAGGTTATAATAATGGTCCACAATCTCTCCATCACGTACGATAACCACTCCTACACTACAAACGCTGGTACGCTGTTCGTTGGCCGTTTCAAAATCAATGGCAGCAAAATCTTTCATCCGATATGGTTTTATAGTCGCCAAAGATACGAAAAATTCACTCCGTTCCTTTCATACTACACCTGGTTTCCATTATCTTTGTCCCCCGGACAAAGACTAAAATATCATGGAACATCCACTTTCGCAATTCAAATATTGTCCGAAATGCGGTTCAGCCCATTTCGAAGTTCATAACGAGAAGTCGAAGCAGTGCGCCGACTGCGGTTTCGTCTACTACTTCAACCCCTCTTCCGCCACCGTCGCCTTGATACTGAACGAGCGCGACGAGCTGCTGGTGTGCCGCCGCGCCAAAGAGCCTGCCAAAGGGACGCTGGACCTCCCCGGAGGCTTCATCGACATGACCGAGACCGGTGAGGAAGGCGTTGCCCGCGAAGTAAGAGAAGAAACCGGCATGAAGGTGGCAAAGGCCGAATATCTCTTCTCCCTGCCCAACATCTACATCTATTCCGGCTTCCCCGTACACACGCTGGATATGTTTTTCCGTTGTACGGTGGAGGACACCTTGCACTTCGAGGCGATGGACGACGCGGCAGACCTCTTCTTCCTCCCCTTAAAAGATATCCGTACGAAAGAGTTCGGACTCGGCTCCATCCGCAAAGGAGTGGGTATCTTCCTGGAAGACATGCGGAAGAACAAAAGCGAATGATTATTCGTTCCTATTATGGTATATATCCTAAAAAAGCCAAACAAGTGTAACATTTCCGGGTTAAAACCCGTATTTTTGTAAAATACCTATTCTAACAAAAGAAGATGAAACATAAAATCTCCCGAATATTGTGCACAGCACTCTGTTGCGCACCTTTACTCGCCTCAGCACAAACAAGCGAGAAGAGTACTTCTCCCAAGCGACTCTACCAAGAAGGACAAACGCTGTTCCAGCAAAAGGCCTATGCTGCCGCCATCTCCCCGTTGCAAGCCTATGTACGCCAGATGAATGCAGACGGCAAGCCTCTGCCCGATACCGGCGAGCGGCAAGAAGCGGAATACATGCTGGTATGCGCCGCATACGAGCTCAGAGACCCCAAAAGCATAGACCTGCTCCGTGCCTTCCTGGACGAATATCCCGATACTCCCCATGCCAACCGCATCTACGCCCTGATTGCCTCCGCCTACTTCTTCGAAGGCAATTATGACGATGCCCTCGCCATGTTCAACTCCGTCCGCCTCGACCTGCTGGGTTCCGAGGAGCGAGACGACATGACCTACCGCCTTGCCACCTGCTACCTGAAAACGGGCAACGTAAAGGAAGCAGCCATCTGGTTCGAGACGCTACGTAGCACCAGCCGCAAGTATACAGCGGACTGTGCTTACTACATCTCTTATATCCGATATACCCAAGGACGGTATGACGAAGCGCTCAGCGGTTTCCTGCCTTTGCAGGACAATGCCAAATACAAGGACTTGGTTCCCTATTACATCGCCGAAATCTATCTGTTGAAGAAGCAGTACGACAAGGCGGAAATCGTGGCGCAGAATGCACTGTCAGCCCATCCCGACGGTCTGAGCTACACCCACACGGCGGAGCTGAACCGTATCCTCGGTACAGCCGAATACCATTTCGGGAAGTATCACGAAGCCGTAAAGTCCTTCGGACAATATATAGAACACAATGCCGAATCTGCCGCTCATAGAAGGGATGCCCTTTACATGCTGGGAATGTCCTATTATCAATGCGGCGTGTATTCGCAAGTCCCCTCCGTCCTCGGCAGAGTGACTGCCGAAAACGATGCCCTTTCGCAGAACGCATACCTGCACATGGGACTGGCTTATCTGCAACTGGCAGACAAGACCAAAGCGCGTATGGCCTTCGAGCAGGCTGCCGCCTCCAACGCCGATATGAAAGTCAAGGAACAAGCCGCCTATAACTACGCCTTATGCATTCACGAGACCTCCTATTCCGCTTTCGGCGAATCGGTGACCGTCTTCGAGAAATTCCTGAACGAGTTCCCGAACTCTCCTTATGCCGAAAAGGTCAGCAACTACCTGGTGGAAGTATACATGAATACACGCAGCTATGATGCCGCACTCAAGTCCATCGACCGTATCTCCCATCCCAGCAAAGCCATTCTGGAAGCCAAACAAAAGATTCTGTTCCAACTCGGGACCCAGTCTTTTGCCAACACGCAGTTCGAACAAGCCATCGGTTACTTCAACCAAAGCGTCACGTTGGGGCAATACAACCTCCAGACCAAGGCAGACGCCCTCTACTGGCTCGGCGAGTCTTATTACCGCCTGAACCGGATGAGAGAAGCTGCCCGCAATTTCAACGAATATCTGTCACTCACCCGGCAGAGGGATACGGAAATGTTTGCCCTTGCCTACTATAACCTGGGCTACATCGCTTTCCACCAGAAAGACTATTCGACGGCAGAGAACCGTTTCCGCAACTTTGTCCAACTGGAGAAAGGCGAAAACCCGACCGCATTGGCAGATGCCTACAACCGCATCGGTGACTGTAACCTGCACGTCCGCCGTTTCGAGGAAGCCAAGCAATACTACGCCAAAGCCGAGAACCTGAACACTCCCGCCGGAGACTATGCCGTCTATCAATTAGCACTGGTATATGGCATGCAGAAAAACTATACGGAAAAGGTGAGCATGCTGGACCGACTTGCAGCCAAATATCCCAACTCGCCCTACGCCATCAATGCCCTCTACGAGAAGGGACGCTCCTACGTACAGAGCAACAACAGCCGCCAGGCTATCGCCACCTTCCGCGAGCTGCTTGCCAAATACCCCGAAAGCCCCGTCAGCCGTAAAGCCGCCGCCGAAATCGGTCTGCTTTACTACCAGAACGATGACTATGACCGTGCCATAGAAGCCTACAAGCATGTGGTCACCCAATATCCCGGAAGCGAGGAAGCCCGCCTTGCCATGCGCGACTTGAAGTCCATCTACGTAGATGCCAACCGCGTGGACGAGTTTGCCGCCCTTGCCGCCCAGATGCCGGGAGAAATCCGCTTCGAACCCAGTGAGCAAGACTCGCTGACTTACATCGCTGCCGAAAAAGTATATATGAAAGGCGAAGCCACACCTGCCAAAGAGAGCTTCACCCGTTATCTGCAAAGTTATCCGGGAGGCGCTTTCAGCCTGAATGCACACTACTACCTCTGCGTCATAGGCAAAGAGCAGAAAGATGAAGAGGCGGTATTGGAACATGCCGGAAAACTGCTGGAATACCCCGATAACCCATATTCTGAAGAGGCTTTGCTGATGCATGGAGAAATTCTGTTCAACCGCCAGCAATATGACCTGGCATTGGCCGACTACAAGAAATTGCAGGCCAAAGCCACCACGGCAGAGCGCCGCCAGCTTGGCGCTATCGGTGTACTGCGCTGTGGAGCACTGATGCATGATGATGCGGAAGTCATCAACGCCGCCACAGCCTTGCTTGCCGAAGCCAAGCTGTCTCCGGAGCTCCGGAACGAGGCGTTGTACTACCGTGCCAAGGCATACCTCAACCAGAAAGCCGACAAGAAGGCAATGGATGACCTTCAGCTGCTGGCCAAAGACACCCGTACCCTTTATGGAGCCGAAGCCAAATATCTGGTGGCATTACAATGGTACAATGCCGGTAATTATGCCTCTGCAGAAAAGGAAATCCTTAATTTCATCGACCAAAGCACACCGTATGCCTACTGGCTGGCACGCAGTTTCATCCTTCTGTCTGATGTATATGTAGCCATGGACAAGAAGCTCGATGCACGCCAATACCTATTGAGCCTGCAGCAGAACTACCAGGCCGACGACGATATAGCAAGCATGATTAACGAAAGACTGGAGAAATTGAAGTAAGAAATATAGCACATTATGAAAAAGATACAATATATCCTCGCAGGAACTATGCTTGTCTCCCTCTCTTTGGGAGCACAAGCCCAGACACAACCCCAAGACACCACCATGAACCGTACGGTAGTCGTGGAACAAGAATATAATCCGGACATCATGGATGCCTCCAAAGTGAACGTGCTTCCCAGGGTGGAACCTCCTACCGTCAGCAAAAAGGCGGTGGAATATGACGCCACCCTGATGCCGGCAACCCAAATCCCCGCAGGTATCATGCAAGCCTATACCGGAAAAGAGACGCAGGCGAAAGCGCTGCCCGGATATGTACGCTTGGGATACGGTAACTACGGTAACCTCGATGTACGCGCCAACTACCTCTTCTCTTTATCCCCCAAAGACCGCCTCAACCTGACATTCACAATGGATGGCATGGATGGCAAACTGGACTTGCCGGATAATGGCGGGAAGTGGAATTCATTCTACTACCGTACCCATGCTGCCATGGATTATGTACATGCCTTCAGCAAAGTCGATTTGAATATTGCCGGAAAGTTCAACCAAAGCAATTTCAACTTCCTGCCCGACTTCGTCAGCAACAAGCAGAAATTCGTTTCGGGTGATGTACATTTCGGGGTAAGTTCCACGAGCGACGATATGCCTCTCCAATTCCGTGCCGAAACCAATTTGTTGGTCTACCAGCGCCAACACGACCTCATGGTGAGCAATATCAAAGAAAATATCGTGCGTACCAAAGCCGATGTCACCGGTTCCATCTCCGATGAGCAGACCATCGGCATGGCTTTTGCCATGGACAATACATTCTACAGCGACGGACGTTTCGAGAATCACACCGACGTAGACTTCAATCCATACTATCTCTTTCAGAATGACGACTGGAAAATACGTCTCGGCGCACACGTCGACCTGGCTTTCGGCTTCGGCAAGAAGTTCCGCGCCGCTCCCGACGTAGAAATACAATACATCTTCTCGGACAGCTACATCCTCTACGCACAAGGTAAGGGAGGACGGCTACAGAACGATTTCCGCCGTCTGGAAACCATTACGCCTTATGGCATTACAAACCAGCAGCTTGACAATACCTACGAACAGCTCAACGCAGCCATCGGCTTCAAGGCAAGTCCGGTCAGCGGATTGTGGTTCAACCTATACGGCGGGTATCAAGATTTGAAAAACGACCTGATTGACACTCCGACTGTCAAGTCCGACGGGATAAGCAATGTTTTCCTCACAGAAGACACCAAGAACCTCTATGCCGGAGCCGACCTGAGCTACAACTACAAGGATGTTTTCTATCTCGCCGCCAATGCCGTCTATCGCCATTGGACAACGGACTCAGACGGTTCTGATGTCGTAGTAAGTTTCAAACCGGCCGTAGAAGGCAATCTCAATCTCAAGGTACGCCCCATCTCCCCACTGCTTGTCGGCATCGGCTATCAGCACATCTCACGCCAAGGCGTGGAGGGCAACAAGGCAGACCCCGTCAGCAATCTCTATCTAAACGGCAGCTACGAACTCTTCAAAGGAATCTCCGTGTATGCGCGCGTGAACAACTTGCTGAACAAAGATTACCAGTACTACTGGGGATACCCTTCAGAAGGTCTCAGTTTCTTAGGTGGAGTAAGCTTCCTCTTTTAATAGAGGTAGCACAAGCCGAAGCTCTAATTTGAACAAAAAAGGTCATTTTTGCTAAATTCTCCTTATATTATAAGGTGGGAAGAATCTTTTTTTCCTACTTTTGCGGGCGAATTCAGTGGCGGGAGTCACTAAAAAACAGAAATTTATGCAGAAAAACCTTGTCATAGTCGAGTCTCCGGCGAAAGCAAAAACCATCGAGAAATTCCTTGGAAAAGATTTCAAAGTCCTTTCCAGCTACGGCCATATACGTGATTTGAAGAAAAAAGAATTCAGTATTGACGTAGACAAAGACTTCAAACCGCATTACGAGATACCGGCGGATAAAAAGAAACTCGTAACCCAGTTGAAAGAAGAAGCCGAGCAGGCAGAAACCGTATGGCTGGCTTCCGATGAGGACCGCGAAGGGGAAGCCATCGCATGGCACTTGTACGAAGTGCTGAAACTGAAACCGGAACACACCAGACGTATCGTCTTCCATGAAATCACCAAAGGTGCCATCCTGAAAGCGATAGAAAATCCCCGTGACATTGACATCAACCTGGTCGATGCCCAGCAAGCCCGACGTATCCTGGACCGTATCGTAGGTTTTGAACTTTCACCGGTATTGTGGAAGAAAGTGAAACCTGCCCTTTCTGCAGGCCGTGTACAGTCCGTAGCCGTCCGTCTCATTGTAGAGCGCGAACGCGAGATACATGCATTCCAAACCGAAGCATCCTACCGTGTTACCGCCGTATTCCTCGTTCCGGACACTGACGGCAAAACAGTGGAAATGAAAGCCGAACTGGCGCACCGGCTCAAGACAAAGGCAGAAGCCCGGAAATTGCTGGAGAGCTGTAAAGCAGCTACGTTTACCATCAGCGACATCACTACCCGTCCGCTGAAGAAAACTCCCGCCGCCCCGTTCACCACCTCTACCTTGCAGCAGGAGGCTGCCCGCAAACTGGGATTCACCGTGGCACAGACCATGATGGTGGCGCAACGTCTGTACGAATCCGGATTGATAACCTACATGCGTACCGACTCCGTCAACCTTTCCGAACTTGCCGTCAACGCCAGCCGTGAAACCATCTCCAACCTGATGGGCGAACGTTACGTACACAACCGCCACTTCGCCACCAAGACCAAAGGAGCGCAAGAAGCCCACGAAGCTATCCGCCCCACCTATATGGAGAATGCCAAGATAGAAGGTACCCCGCAGGAAAGAAAGCTGTACGACCTCATCTGGAAACGTACCATCGCCTCGCAGATGGCAGATGCCGAAGTGGAAAAGACAACCGTAACCATTGCTATCAGCAACGAGACGGAGACTTTCACTGCAACCGGCGAAGTGGTGAAATTCGACGGTTTCCTCCGTGTCTACCGCGAATCATACGATGATGACGTAGAAACCCAGGAAGATGAGGCACGCCTACTGCCCCCTCTGAAAAAAGGACAGAAGCTCGAACATGAAGGTATCACTGCTACCGAACGTTTCACCCAACACCCTCCCCGCTACACGGAAGCAAGCCTTGTGCGCAAATTGGAGGAACTGGGTATCGGACGTCCGTCTACCTATGCTCCTACCATTTCCACCATCCAGCAACGCGAATACGTGATAAAAGGAGAAAAAGCAGGTGAAGAACGCACCTACAATGTGCTTAACCTGCAGGGTAATGAAATAACGGACAACAACCATACAGAAATCACCGGAGCCGAAAAGTCAAAACTGATGCCGACAGACACCGGTATTGTGGTCAATGACTTCCTGATAGAGTACTTCCCGGACATCCTTGACTACAACTTCACAGCGAGCGTCGAAAAGCAATTCGACGAAATAGCCGAAGGTGACAAGCAATGGACCGCCATTCTGAAAACATTCTATAAGAAATTCCATCCTTCGGTGGAGAACACGCTTGCCGCGAAAACCGCCCACAAGGCAGGCGAACGGATTCTAGGAACAGACCCCGTCAGCGGAAAACAAGTGTCTGTAAAAATCGGACGTTTCGGCCCAGTAGCACAGATAGGTACTGCCGAAGATGAGGAAAAGCCCCGTTTCGCCCAGGTAAAAAAAGAAATGTCCATCGAGACCATTACGCTGGAAGAAGCGCTGGAGCTGTTCAAACTTCCCCGTACTCTCGGAGAGTACGAAGGCAAGAATGTAGTCGTAGGTGCGGGACGTTTCGGACCTTATATCCAGAACAACGGCTTGTATGCCTCATTACCCAAGACAATGGACCCGATGACTGTTACGCTGGAAGAAGCTATTGAACTTTTGCAAAAGAAACAAGAAGCAGAAGCCCAGAAACATATCAAGAAGTTTGAGGAAGAACCGGAACTGGAAATCCTGAATGGACGCTATGGCCCTTACATCGCTTATAAAGGCAGCAACTACAAGATTCCTAAAGACATCATCCCTCAAGACCTGAACCTTCAGGCTTGTCTGGAAATTGTGAAACTGCAAAGCGACAAGGATACGGGCAAGTCTAAGCGGACTGCAAAGGCGGTGAAAGCAACGAAAACGACTAAAACAACCGCCAAGGCAACTGCCAAAACAAGCAAGACAAAATAGGACTTAGTCTACACGTATAAAATGGGAGAAAGGAGACGATAATTTAAACTTCTATTATTTCTACCACAAGAATAAATATTGCACTATAAAAAAATAAGCCCGAAGAAGTATCCTCGGGCTTATTCTTTTATAGTACAATGTTTACATCCTATCCGGCACCTCAATTCCCAGCAATCCCATACCTAAGCGTACCACCTTGGCTACATTCTCGGACAATGCAAGGCGGAATACCTTCACTGCTTCGTTCTCCTCACGCAAAATGCTGAAGTCATGGTAGAACTGATTATATTCCTTCACAAGGTCATACGTATAGTTTGCAATGATGGACGGACTGTAGTCCTCACCTGCCTGCTTCACAATAGCGGCAAAGTCGGCAACCATCTGTATCAGTCCCTCTTCCTTCTCACTCAGTTCAATGCCGGCAGGCAACTGGGCAGGGATTTCGATACCGGCCTCTTTTGCCTTGCGGAGAACAGACTGGATACGTGCATAAGTATATTGGATGAACGGCCCCGTATTACCATTAAAGTCGATGGACTCTTTTGGATTGAATGTCATGTTCTTGCGGGCATCCACTTTCAGGATGAAGTACTTTAAGGCACCCAGACCAACGATACGGGCGATATTGTCTGCCTCTTCCTTTGTCAGACCATCCAGCTTACCCAGTTCATTGCTGGTTTCCTTGGCTGTATCAATCATCTCCGCCATCAAGTCGTCAGCATCAACTACTGTACCTTCGCGGCTCTTCATCTTGCCCTCGGGAAGTTCCACCATACCGTAAGAGAAGTGCACCAACCCTTTACCCCATTCGAAGCCCAGTTTGTCGAGCAGGATGGACAATACCTGGAAATGGTAATTCTGTTCGTTGCCTACCACATAAATCATCTTGTCGATGGGATAATCTGCAAAGCGGAGTTTGGCAGTACCTATATCCTGCGTCATGTAGACGGATGTACCGTCCGCACGCAACAGTAGCTTGTGGTCCAACCCCTCACCCGTGAGGTCTGCCCATACAGAGCCATCTTCTTTCCGGTAGAAGAAGCCTTTCTCCAGGCCCTCCATTACCTTCTCCTTACCTTCGAGGTACGTGTTTGATTCGTAATATATCTTATCAAAAGTTACACCCATCATACGGTAAGTCTCGTCAAAACCTGCATACACCCAGTCGTTCATCTTCTTCCAGAGCGCACGTACTTCCGGGTCATTGGCCTCCCACTTTACCAGCATTTCACGAGCCTCCTTCATCAAAGGAGATTCAGCTTCCGCCTTGGCTTTGGCTTCTTCCTCATTCATGCCTTCGCTTTGGAACTTGGCCATCAGTTCTTTCACTTCCGCTTTATAATGCTTGTCGAAGGAAACATAGTAATCGCCAATCAAGTGATCTCCCTTCTTGCCGGATGATTCGGGAGTTTCACCATTTCCGTACTTCTGCCATGCCAACATGGACTTGCAGATATGAATTCCACGGTCATTGACAATATTTGTCTTTACTACCTTATTACCGTTGGCAGCCACTATATTAGCCAGCGCATTTCCTAAAAGATTATTGCGTACATGGCCCAAATGAAGCGGTTTGTTGGTGTTGGGAGAAGAATACTCAATCATCACCAATGGAGAGTTGTCAGTAACAGCCACGATACCGTACTGCTTGTCCGCATGAATGCCATTCAACAATTCTATCCACGCAGAGGAGGCAATGGTCAGGTTCAGGAAGCCCTTGATGACATTAAATGCTGCAACCGAAGGCTCGTTTGCCTGCAAGTATTCACCGATTTCCTGGGCCGTCTGCTCCGGTCCTTTCTTGGACATACGGAGAAAAGGGAATACAACCAGCGTGAGGTGTCCCTCAAATTCTTTCTTGGTTTTCTGCAACTGCACTTGTGCGGCAGGAACATCCTGTCCGTAAAGCGCTTTCAGTCCGCCGATGACGGACGATACCAGTTTCTGTTCTATATTCATGATTCAAATGTATTTTCCTGCGTGCAAAGATAGCGTAAACCGAAATCAGTACAAAACAAGCAGGCTTGTTTTTATGGCCTCACAAGATATTCAACATACAAAGAGGGGACGCTCCTTGTAAAACGTCCCCTCTTTGTATGTTGAGTATACTGTTCTTATTCAGCTGTCAATTCCGTACCTGGTTTGAATTTAACAACTTTCTTTGCAGCAATCTCGATAGGCTTTTTAGTAGAGGGGTTGATACCCATACGCGCTCCTCTTTCCACCACACTGAAAGTTCCAAAACCAACCAATGATACTTTATCACCGGCCTTCATTGCCTTAGTGACTGATGCGATAAATGCATCCAATGCTTTCTTTGAATCAGTCTTTGACAAACCAGACTCCGCTGCCATAGCGCTAATAAGTTCCGCCTTATTCATAATGCTTAAAATTAATTAATATGTTACACAAAAGATATTTTTACTTTTCATCACAAACCTCCACAAAAATAGAGCAATATTTCTGAATATCAAATAAAAACATTAAAAAAATATTGGAAAACAACGAAAAAGAAGGAATAGAATCTGCTTTTTCTGTTATAGAACAGAATTTATTCGTATTTTTGCCGGAGAAAGCAAAAACAGGCAACTGTTTTTGAACTGTAAAATGAATTGAAACAACAGATTATGAATACTATACCTACTGTAACCAAGAACCTTTTAATCATTAATGTGCTGATGTTTCTGGGTACCATCGTCGCCCAAAGCTACGGCATCGACCTCGCCCAATATCTGGGATTGCATTTTTTCCTTGCCGAAGATTTCAATGCAGCACAATTGATAACATATATGTTCATGCACGCCGGATTCGCGCACATATTTTTCAACATGTTTGCTGTATGGATGTTCGGACGTATTTTAGAGCAGGTATGGGGGCCAAAACGATTTCTGTTCTACTATCTGGTGTGCGGTATAGGAGCCGGAATTATCCAGGAGGTGGTACAGTATATTCATTATGAGACAGTACTTTCCGCCTATGACAGCGTAAATACTGGCATGGCCATCATCCCGATGGAGGAATATCTCAATATGATGACTACCGTGGGAGCTTCGGGAGCAGTATACGCCATTCTGCTGGCATTCGGCATGTTGTTCCCCAACCAGCAAATGTTCATCTTCCCGTTACCGGTTCCCATCAAGGCCAAATATTTTGTTATCGGATATGCCTTGATTGAACTTTATGCCGGATTTGCAAACAGTGCAGGAGACAATGTGGCTCACTTCGCACATCTGGGTGGTATGGTATTCGGCTTTATCCTAATTATGTACTGGAGAAAAAAGAACAGAGGAAATGGCTACTATTATAACTGATTTGAAAGAAACCTTCCGTAGGGGGAACATTTATATCCAACTGATTTACATCAATGTAGCGGTATTCATACTTACTACGCTAACCGAAGTCATGTTCCAGTTGTTCAACCGGAGCATAGCAGGCGTATTCGAATGGTTGGAACTGCCGGCATCAGTCATACGCTTCATCCTGCAACCATGGTCACTACTGACATATATGTTCATGCATGCAGGATTCATGCACATTCTTTTCAATATGCTGTGGCTTTACTGGTTCGGTGCACTGTTCCTGAGTTTCTTCTCTGCAAAGCATCTCCGGGGTGTATACATTCTGGGAGGAATTTGCGGCGGTCTGCTCTATATGGCCGCCTATAACATTTTCCCGTATTTCCGTCCCATGACAGACTATTCTTTCATGCTGGGTGCTTCTGCCTCTGTACTTGCCATTGTAGCCGCCACCTCCTATCGCGAGCCCAACTATCCGATACGGCTACTGCTGTTCGGAACCATCCGGCTGAAATACCTGGCACTCATCGTTATAGGCACCGATTTACTGTTCATCACCTCCAGCAATGCCGGTGGACACATCGCACATTTAGGAGGTGCGCTGGCAGGGGTATGGTTTGCCGCCAGCCTCAGCAAAGGTAGTGACCTGACCTCATGGATAAACAAATGTCTGGATACCTTAGTTTCCATCGTCAACTTCAAACCCAGAAAGCCGAAAATGAAAGTACACTACGGTACTGGCAAACAAAAAGATTATGATTACAACGCACGGAAAAAAGCCCAATCCGACGAGATAGACCGCATTCTCGACAAATTAAAGAAATCGGGATACGAAAGCCTTACTACAGAGGAAAAGAAAAGCTTGTTCGACGCGAGTAAACGTTAAACCAATGGAAAATGGAAAACGGAAAATGAAAAATGAGAATATAACCGCCACTCTTATTTTCAGTTTTCACCTTTCAATTTTCAACTATTATAATGAAGCATCTCGGTAATTTTGTCGCTCTCCTGATTTTAGCGGTCAATGCCTTATTTACGGGCCTATTACTGTTCACCGCCTATAGTCCGCACATCCAGCCGGTCACACATCCGGTGCAATCGTGCCTGGGGCTGACATTTCCCGTGTTCCTGATGATAAATGCCGGCTTCCTCATTTTTTGGCTGGTCATCCAGCGCTATAGGTCGGCTTTGCTGCCCCTAATAGGGATGTTGCTCTGCTATTCGCAGATACGCACCTATCTGCCCATCAACTTCCATACAGACCACTTACCGGAAACAAGTATCAAACTGCTCTCCTACAACATTATGGGATTTGACGGTGCCGCCAAACAAGATGGCAAAAACCCGATATTGACCTATTTGAAGGAAAGTGGCGCCGATATCCTCTGTCTGCAGGAATATTCCACAGTACAATCCTCAAAGCATCTTTCGCAAAAAGACGTAGAGCGGGAACTCAAGGCATATCCATACCACCGCATCAACACAGTGGGTAGCGGAAAGGGACATACCAACAAGATAGCATGTTACTCTAAATTTCCGATTCTCTCGTCACGCATATTGGATTATCCCAGCGAATACAACGGTTCGGTACTCTATGAAATCAAGATTGGGGAAGACACGGTTACCCTCATCAACAATCATCTGGAGTCCAACAAGCTGACCAAAGCCGATAAAGTCGTGTACGAAGACATGCTGAAATCTCCCGAAAAGGAAAAAGTGAAAAGCGGCGCACGCCTGCTCATACGCAAGCTGGCAGAAGCATCGGCCATCCGTGCCCCGCAAGCTGACACTATTGCACATGAAATAGCCGCTTCACCGCATCCTTACATTATTGTATGCGGCGATTTCAACGATACCCCCATCTCCTATACCCACCGCACCATCGCCCAGGATTTGGACGACGCATTCACCCAATCAGGACGGGGGCTGGGCATCTCCTACAACCAGAACAGATTCTATTTCCGGATAGACAACATACTGACAAGCAAGAACCTGAGAGCCTACAATTGTACAGTAGACCGCTCCATCAAAGAGTCAGACCACTATCCGATATGGTGCTATATCACTAAGAGATATTGAAAATTAATACTTAAACATTTAATACTTAGAAAACAATGTTCAAAAAATGTATTCTAATTTTAGCAGCAAGTTGTATGATGTACTCCTGTGCCACCCAGACGGAAAGCAATCCGTTCCTTACTGAGTTTCAAACACCCAATGGCGTGCCTCCATTCGATAAAATCAAGTTGGAGCACTATGAACCCGCATTCCAGAAAGGTATAGAAGAGCAGAACGCCAATATCCAAGCCATCATTGACAATACGGAAGCCCCTACTTTCGAAAATGTCATTGTTGCCCTCGACAACAGCTCTCCCACCCTGGACCGTGTAGGCGGTGTATTTTTCAACCTGACGGAGGCCGAAACTACCGATGAACTGACAGCCCTTTCCATGAAACTGGCTCCGACATTGGCCGAACATGAAGACAACATCTCCCTCAACCAGGAGCTTTTCAAGAAAGTGGATGCTGTCTACAGCCAGAAAGATGCTCTCGGCCTGACCCGCGAACAACAAAGGCTGCTGGAAAAAACCCATAAGAAATTTATCCGTTCCGGTGCCAATCTTCCGGCCGACAAACAAGCCTGTCTGCGTGAAATCAACAAGCAGCTTTCCACACTTGGAATCACGTTCAGCAACAACATCCTGAACGAAAACAACGACTTCAAGCTTTATGTAGGAAAAGAGGAAGACCTCGCCGGACTTCCCCAATGGTTCCGCGAAAGCGCCATGGCTGAAGCCCGTGCCACCGGACAGGAAGGCAAATGGCTGTTTACCCTCCATAATGCAAGCCGCCTGCCTTTCCTCCAATACTCCGCCAACCGGCCGCTACGCGAACAGATGTACAAGGCCTACATCAACCGCGGCAATAACAATGACAAGAACGACAACAAGAAAATCATTGCCGACATCGTACGCCTGAGACTTGAAAAGGCGCAACTGCTGGGTTTCGACTGTTACTCCAACTTTGTATTGGACAATACAATGGCAAAGAATTCCACCGCCGTGATGGACTTCCTCAACAACTTGTGGAGTTATGCACTCCCCAAAGCAAAAGCCGAAGCAGCCGAACTGCAAAAGCTGATGGACAAGGAAGGCAAAGGAGAGAAACTGGAAGCATGGGATTGGTGGTACTACACCGAAAAACTCCGTAAGGAGAAATATAACCTTGAAGAAGAAGAGATTAAGCCCTACTTCAAACTGGAAAACGTACGTGAAGGCGCCTTTGCCGTTGCCAATAAGCTCTATGGCATCACGCTGACAAAGCTCGAAGGTATCCCCGTCTATCATCCCGATGTAGAAGTGTTTGAAGTGAAAGCCGCAGACGGCTCACAAGTAGGTATCTTCTATGTAGATTACTTCCCCCGTCCCGGCAAAAGCGGTGGTGCCTGGATGAGCAATTACCGCGAACAACAAGGCAGCATACGTCCATTGGTATGCAACGTATGCAGCTTCACCAAGCCCGTAGGCGACACTCCTTCCCTGCTGACTATCGACGAAGTGGAAACTTTGTTCCATGAATTCGGCCATGCCCTGCACGGATTATTGACCCAATGCCAGTATAAAGGTACTTCAGGCACCAATGTCGTACGCGACTTCGTGGAACTCCCCTCTCAAATCAACGAGCATTGGGCTACCGAACCCGAAGTGTTGAAAATGTATGCCAAGCATTACAAGACCGGCGAGGTCATTCCCGACAGCCTGATTGAAAAGATACTGAACCAGAAAACGTTCAACCAGGGTTTCATGACTACCGAGTTGCTGGCCGCCGCCATCCTCGACATGAACCTGCATAACCTGACTGATACCGAAGATCTTGATGTCGTTGCATACGAAAAAGAAGCGATGGACCAACTGGGGCTGATTCCGGAAATAGCTCCCCGCTACCGTACCACATACTTCAACCACATCATCGGCGGTTATGCTGCAGGCTACTACAGCTATCTCTGGGCCAATGTTCTGGACAACGATGCCTTCGAAGCTTTCAAGGAACACGGTATCTTCGACAAGCAGACAGCCGACCTCTTCCGCCAGAATGTTCTGGAAAAAGGAGACAGCGAAGACCCGATGACTCTCTATAAAAACTTCAGAGGAACTGAGCCTCAATTAGACCCGATGTTAAAAAATCGCGGTATGAAGTAAGATTTGTGAAAAAAAAGCTATATTTGCAGCCTTGTATGCAACAGAATTTAATTAAAAAGTAATCATAATAAACTAAAAGTAACATGCAAAACAAAGGATTTGTAAGGGTTTTTGCGATATTGCTCACACTGGTGTGTGTGTTCTATCTCTCCTTCTCTTTTGTAACTCGCCATTACACAAGTAAGGCCAAAGAGTTTGCAAAAGGCGATGTGAAAGTAGAGCAGGACTACCTCGATTCTCTGGCTAATGAGAAAGTGTATTTCGGCAATTGGACGCTGAAACAATGTCGTGAGATGGAAATCAGTTTAGGTTTGGACTTGAAGGGTGGTATGAACGTCATCCTTGAAGTTTCCGTACCCGATGTCATCAAAGTATTGGCTGACAACAAGACTGACGAAGCATTCAACCAAGCATTGGCCACTGCCGCCAAGCAAGCTACCACAAGCCAGGATGACGTGATCACCCTATTCGTCAGAGAGTATCACAAGCTTGCTCCGGGTGCTCCGCTGTCACAGCTGTTCGCAACCCAACAATTAAAAGACAAGGTAACTCAGAAATCTACCGACGCGGAAGTTGAGAAAGTATTGCGCGAAGAAGTAAAGGCAGCTGTTGACAACTCCTACAATGTACTTCGTACCCGTATCGACCGTTTCGGTGTAGTTCAGCCCAATATCCAGAGTCTGGAAGACAAAATGGGCCGTATCATGGTAGAACTTCCGGGTATCAAAGAGCCTGAACGTGTAAGAAAATTATTACAAGGTTCTGCCAATCTGGAATTCTGGGAAACATACACAGCAAAAGACGTTACTCCCTATCTGCAAGCTGCCGACACCAAGTTGCGTGCCATCGTTGCAAGCGAAACTCCGGCAGAAGAGGCAGACAGCGCAGCTACCGAAGCTCCTGCCGTAGCCCAAGCTACCAGCACAGCCGACAGTCTTGCCGCTGCTTTAAAGGGTGAAAACAAGACACAAACCGCTGACCTTGCACAAATAAAGAAAGAACACCCGCTGTTCGCAATCTTGCAAGTCAACCCCAGCGGACAAGGTCCTGTTGTAGCCTATGCCAACTACAAGGATACAGCTGAAATCAACAGATACCTTTCCATGCCGGAAGTTCAGGCCGAAATGCCGAAAGACTTGCGTCTGAAATGGGGAGTATCTCCTTATGAATATGATCCGAAAGCTCAGACTTTCGAACTTTATGCCATCCGTTCCACAGAACGTAACGGCAAGGCGCCTCTGGAAGGTGATGTAGTGGTTAGCGCCAAAGACGAATACGACCATTACGGTAAACCTGCCGTAAGTATGTCTATGAACACTGACGGTGCACGTCGCTGGGCTCAGCTCACCAAACAGAATATCGGCAAGAGCATCGCTATCGTGTTGGATGGTTATGTTTATTCCGCACCGAACGTAAACAATGAAATCACTGGCGGTAACTCACAGATTACCGGTCACTTTACTCCGGAACAAGCAAAAGACTTGGCAAACGTGTTAAGATCAGGTAAGATGCCAGCTCCTGCGCACATCGTACAAGAAGATATCGTAGGTCCTTCACTGGGACAAGCTTCCATCAATGCCGGTATCATGTCATTCATCGTAGCATTGATTCTGCTGATGGTTTACATGTGCTCTATGTACGGATTCATTCCGGGTATGGTTGCCAATGGTGCTTTGGTGCTGAACTTGTTCTTCACATTGGGGATCCTTTCCTCTTTCCAAGCAGCATTGACGATGTCCGGTATTGCCGGTATGGTGTTGGCACTGGGTATGGCTGTAGATGCCAACGTATTGATTTACGAACGTACCAAAGAAGAACTCCGTGCAGGCAAGGGTGTAAAGAAAGCATTGGCTGACGGTTACTCCAACGCCTTCTCTGCTATCTTCGACTCCAACTTGACGTCTATCATCACCGGTATTATCTTGTTCAACTTCGGTACAGGTCCTATCCGTGGTTTTGCCACTACATTGATTATCGGTATCTTGATTTCGTTCTTTACTGCCGTATTCATGACGCGTCTGTTCTATGACCATTTCATGAGCAAGGACAAACTGCTGAATCTGACATTCTCTTCCAAGATTTCAAAGAACTTGATGGCGAATGCACACTTCGACTTCATGGGCAAGAACAAATTGTGGCTGACCACTACGGGAGCTATCATAGTGATATGTATCGCTTTCCTCGCTACCCGTGGATTGAGCCAGAGTATCGATTTCACTGGTGGACGTAACTTCAAAGTACAGTTTGAGAATAAGGTAGAGCCGGAACAAGTTCGCGAGCTTATCTCCAGCAAGTTCGGCGATGCCAATGTCAGCGTTATCGCCATCGGTACGGACGGTAAGACCGTACGTATCAGTACCAACTACCGTATCGAAGAAGAAGGTAACAACATTGACTCTGAAATCGAAGCATACTTATACGAAACACTGAAACCGTTGCTGACTCAGAACATCACTTTGGAAACCTTCATCGACCGTGAAAACCATACGGGCGGAAGTATCATCAGTTCCCAGAAGGTAGGTCCGAGTATCGCAGACGATATCAAGGTTTCAGCCATCTGGTCCGTTGTACTTGCATTGATTGCCATCGGTATTTATATCCTGATCCGTTTCCGCAATATTGCATACAGTATCGGTTCAGTAGCCGCATTGGCTTGTGATACCATCATCATCCTGGGTGCCTACTCTATCTGTTGGGGCTGGATGCCGTTCTCTCTGGAAATCGACCAGACCTTTATCGGTGCCATCCTGACAGCTATCGGTTACTCTATCAATGACAAGGTGGTAATCTTCGACCGTGTACGCGAATTCTTCGGCCTCTATCCGAAGCGTGACAGATTCCAGTTGTTCAATGACTCATTGAACACAACTCTGGCACGTACCATCAATACTTCACTGAGTACTTTGATTGTGTTACTGTGTATCTTCATCCTCGGTGGTGATTCCATCCGCAGCTTCGCATTTGCCATGATTCTGGGTGTTGTATTCGGCACACTGTCTTCTCTGTTCGTTGCATCTCCTATCGCATATCTGCTGATGAAGAACAAAAAAGGTACCGAACCAGCTGTAGAAGTAGCCAAATAAGAATTTGGACAAAAAACTATAAACTAAAAAAGGAGGAAATCCGAAATGGATTTCCTCCTTTTTTGTAGTCTCGCCGGGAATCGAACCCGGATCTAAAGTTTAGGAAACTTCTATTCTATCCGTTGAACTACAAGACCTTTTGCATAGATTCTGCATATTGCAGTAGATTGCGGATGCAAAGATAATGTATTCTGTCGATTTTCCGAAAAAAGTTTTGTTAATCCGATTAACTTTACGAAATTTGTCGGTCAGTGATAGAATACAGTAACCCCCAAAAATTAATCTATAGTAATTCGTAAGTTATGGCAAACGACATGATGGTCAAAGAACTGGAGCAAGTGGTAGTCCGCTTCTCCGGAGACTCCGGCGATGGTATGCAGCTCGCCGGCAACATCTTTTCAACAGTTTCGGCTACCGTGGGCAATGATATCAGTACATTCCCCGACTATCCGGCAGATATCCGCGCCCCGCAAGGCTCACTCACCGGTGTTTCCGGTTTTCAGGTACATATCGGTGCAGAGAAAGTCTATACCCCAGGTGACAAATGCGACGTATTGGTAGCGATGAACGCCGCCGCACTGAAAACCCAATATAAGTTTGCTAAATCCACTGCTTGTATCATCATCGATACAGATGCTTTCCAGAAGTCAGACTTGGAAAAGGCCGCTTTCAAGACCGATAATCCGATAGAGGAAATGGGTATTAAGCAGGATGTCATCGCCGCCCCCATCTCGAAGATGGTGAAAGACTGCCTTGCCGACACCGGAATGGACAACAAGTCCATGCTGAAATGCCGCAATATGTTTGCAGTAGGCCTGGTATGCTGGCTGTTCAACCGCGATCTGAAAATAGCCGAAGATTTCATCCGCGAGAAATTCGCCAAAAAGCCCGAAATTGCCGGGGCAAATATCAAGGTCATCCATGCAGGATATAACTACGGACACAACACCCATGCTTCCGTAGCCCATACATATAAGATTGAAAGTAAGACTACCGTTCCCGGCAGATACATGGATATCACGGGGAACAAAGCAACTGCTTACGGTTTCATCGCCGCAGCTGAAAAGGCTGGCTTGAAGCTGTTCCTCGGCTCCTATCCCATTACTCCGGCAACCGATGTACTGCACGAACTCTCCAAGCACAAGTCTCTGGGCGTGATGACCGTGCAATGCGAAGACGAGATTTCCGGTTGCGCCACTTCTATCGGCGCCGCTTTTGCAGGTGCGCTGGCTGTGACCTCCACTTCCGGTCCCGGTGTCTGCCTGAAATCGGAAGCTATGAACCTGGCAGTCATTACAGAACTTCCGCTGGTTGTGCTCGACGTGCAACGTGGCGGTCCTTCTACCGGTCTGCCCACCAAGTCAGAGCAGACAGACTTGTTGCAGGCATTGTTCGGCCGCAACGGTGAAAGCCCAATGCCCGTCATCGCCGCCTCTTCACCCACAAGCTGTTTCGACGCAGCCTACATGGCAAGCAAAATTGCACTGGAGCACATGACCCCGGTCGTATTGCTGACCGACGGCTTTGTTGCCAATGGCTCCGGCGCCTGGAAGCTGCCCAAACTGGCAGACTATCCCGCCATCACCCCTCCCTACGTGACTTCCGAAATGAAGGACAACTATACTCCGTACAAACGCAATCCCGAAACAGGTGTCCGCTATTGGGCCATCCCCGGACAAGAAGGCTATATGCACATCCTCGGCGGTCTGGAGAAAGACAGCAATACCGGTGCCATCTCCACCGATCCCGAAAACCATGACTTGATGTGCCACCTGCGTGCCGAGAAGGTTGCCAAAATCCCCGTACCTGATGTAGAAGTGCAAGGCTGTGCAGACGATGCCGATTTGCTGATTGTCGGTTTCGGCGGTACATACGGCCACTTGTATTCGGCCATGGAAGAGATGAACAAGGCAGGCAAGAAGGTTGCCCTCGCCCACTTCACTTATCTGAATCCGCTCCCCAAGAACACGGAAACCGTTCTGAAGAAGTACAAGAAGGTGGTAGTTGCCGAACAGAATCTCGGACAATTTGCAGGTTATCTACGTATGAAGATAGACAACTTCACCCCGTACCAGTTCAACGAAGTCAAAGGACAACCGTTCGTCGTTGCCGAGCTGGTCGCAGCGTTCAATAAATTAATTGATAATTGACAGTTGACAATTGATAATAACCATGCGTAATATGCGGATTATCAATGACCAGCCACCAATTATCAACTATCAATTATCAACTATCAATTAAAAAAGATTATGTGCGAATATACAGCAAAAGACTATAAAAAAGGACAACCCCGTTGGTGTCCGGGTTGTGGTGACCACTTCTTTCTGGCTTCACTGCACAAAGCAATGGCAGAAATCGGCAAAGCTCCTTGGGAGAATGCCGTCATCTCAGGTATCGGCTGCTCCAGCCGTCTGCCCTATTACATGAATACGTATGCGATGCAGACCATCCACGGACGTGCTGCTGCCATCTCTACAGGTGCCAAGGTTGCCAATCCCAACCTGACGGTATGGCAAATCTCCGGCGACGGTGACGGTCTGGCCATCGGCGGTAATCACTTCATCCACGCCGTACGCCGTAACATCGACCTGAACATGATTCTGCTGAACAACCGCATCTACGGTCTGACCAAAGGTCAATATTCTCCGACCTCTCCACGTGGTTTCGTCAGCAAGTCGTCTCCCTATGGTACGGTAGAAGATCCATTCCACCCGGCAGAGCTTTGCTTCGGTGCCCGCGGCCGTTTCTTTGCCCGCGCGGTAGCTACCGATGCTCCGGGGACAGTGGAAATATTGAAGGCAGCCATGGCTCACAAAGGGGCTTCCGTTTGCGAGATTCTGCAAAACTGCGTTATCTTCAATAACGGTACGCATGACTCCGTAGCCAAAAAGGAAGACCGCGCCAAGAATGCTATCTACTTGAAACACGGCGAACCAATGCTCTTCGGCGAGAACAACGAATACGGACTGATGCAGGAAGGCTTTGGTCTAAAAGTCGTGAAACTCGGTGAGAACGGCATTACAGAGAAGGATATCCTCATCCACGATGCCCACTGCATGGACAACACCCTGCAACTGAAGCTTGCCCTGATGGAAGGTCCCGACTTCCCGATTGCACTCGGTGTTATCCGCGATGTGGAAGCTCCTACTTACGACGATGCTGTTCATGAACAAATCGAAGAGGTGTCTGCCAAGAAGAAGTATCACAACTTCGAGGAGTTATTGATGACGAATGATACGTGGGAAGTAAAATAAACCACTAAGATTTATTAATATCATGTTTGCACGAAACAAATAAGGTGCAAACATGATATTAATTTCCTAAAAGTAAGAGTACCTCCCTATCCTTTCTCTCCCAAACATAGATACTTATTACGCCAAACATGCAGTTCTTCCATCAAGAATAACTATATTTGCCACAGTAACCATAGTAGTCACATTTTGAAAGTAATTCTCTGATTTATACTGGCTTAATATCAATCTCACAAACCGCAGGCTGATAGCTCTTTCGTTCGAGTAATCCTTCCCGGATAAAGGTCAAAAACACTCCCACCCTGAAAAAAAATGCAACCACTGCAACTGCACCAGATTTTATTGTAGTGATAGAGCATACCTCCGATGAACAAGGCTACCAATAAGGGTCGACAACAAGACTTCAAGGGAAGAGAGGGAAATTGTGGAATACCTACTGTGGATTTTTTCCACATCTCCACACCACAAACACCCGAACTTCCCTTTTTCCCGATAGAAAATAAGCAATTGATTATCAACATTATTCATCCTTAAAAGGATAGTCTGCCTTTCGTTTGGCATACCTCTTGCTAAAATATCTGCCGAAAGGACGTAACATTTATAATAAGATAAATCAATTATTTTTCAGTAGTATGAAAATCAGGATGAGAAAACGGTGTGACATTCCACATTCAGCGTCGCACTTCCAAAAAAGTTTGATTATTGCAAGTTGGTTATTAACATTTCTTTTCACCGGAACAGCCTTTGCACAAGAGAACCGAACCATTACAGGCATTGTAAGAGATGTAACGGGAGAACCGCTTATCGGTGCCAGCGTCATACAGAAAGGCACCAACAACGGCGTCATTACCGATGTGGACGGCAACTTCACACTGACCGTTCCTGCAGATGCAACACTCTCTATCGCTTACATGGGCTATGCTACTCGGGAGATAAACCTGGCAAAACGAAAAAAGCAAGGCGACCTGAAGATTACACTCAGCGAAGATACCCAGCAACTGAAAGAAGTCGTAGTAACGGCAATGGGTATCAAAAAAGACACGAAACGTGTCGGCTATGCCATCAGTACCATCAGTGCAGACGAATTGGTAAAGGCAGGAGCACCCAACTTTGCCTCTGCCATGTACGGTAAAGCACCGGGAGTCCGCATCACACAGACACAAGGCGGTTCTGCCGGAGCTGTCTCCATCAACGTACGCGGACTGACTTCCATCACTGGAAATAACCAGCCACTCATCATTCTGGACGGTGTACCCATCCGCAACGGCGGCACGGGTAAAAGCACGGACTTCGCCGAATTTGGCAACGACGGACAAATCCGTTCCAATGGTCTGGTAGACATCAACCCAGAGGACATCGAGAGCCTCAGTATTCTGAAAGGAGCTTCCGCCACAGCTCTCTACGGCTCGGAGGCTGCAAACGGTGCGGTAGTCATCACTAGCAAGCGCACCAAAAGCGGCAAGCTGACGGTGGACTTCAATGCCCAAGTCATGGCAAACTTACCGGCTTATCTACCAAAAGTACAGACCGTATACGGGCCGGGAACCTACAACACCGCATACAGCGATTATGAGAAACAGACGGGAGGCTTCTATCAGAGAACCCTAAACGGACAAAGCTACAAAAGCCTCCGTTCCACCACCTTGTCCTTCGGCCCGAAATACGACGGCAGCGAGGTACTTTACTGGGACGGGAAGATGCGCCCCTACCAGGCACTGACCGACAACCCGTGGAAAGAGTTGTTTCGCACCGGCTGGACCCAGACTTACAATCTCGCCATCTCACAAGGGACGGAAACCACCAGCAACCGCTTCTCCTACACATTCATGGACGAGATTCCCAATGCCCTGACCGGAAGCTTCACCAAACACAACTTCAAGCTGACCGGTTCGTATCAACTGGCGAAACCGCTGAAACTGGAATACTCCCTTAACTACATCGTACAGAATGTAGAAGACCGCCCGCAAACCTCGCTCAACCTATACAGCGGTTTCGGCAACATGTTCTCCACCTTCCTGGACATTCCCTATCTGAAACAAAGTTACGTCACCAGTCTGGGATACCGTAATACCTTTGTCGGAGGAAACGCCACGCTGACTCCTGAGGAATCATGGGCCTACGACCCCAGTTACGCCACCGGAGTGAACAACATGCTGTGGAATATGTACCATCACCATAGCGACGAGACAGAGAACCGGCTCATCGGTATGATTCGCCCCACCTGGCAGATAACCAACTGGCTGAGTCTGCGCGCCCAGGTTTCAACTGATATCACAGATGTGAAGCAAACACTGAAATATGAAAGCGAACAACCCAATTCCCTATACGACCCCAACGGTAGCTTCCAGTCCATCAACCGCCGTTACGACATTGTCTATGGAGATGTTATGTTGAACTTCAACTATAATATCAACCGCTTCGACATTGCCGCCACCGTAGGCTGGACCGGACGCTACGAAAATATGAACAATATCAGGGTCTCCACCAATGGCGGGCTTGTCACGGAAAACTGGTTCGACCTCAATGCCAGCCGCTACACGCCAAGCAGTACCCTGCAACGTATGGAACTACTGAAAACCGGCTATATGGGTACACTGAGCCTGGGATGGGACAACTATCTATTCCTTGAACTGACCGGACGCCAGGAACGCTCGTCTACCCTAAAAGACCAAAGTTTTTTCTATCCTTCCGCCAATCTGAGTTTCCTCTTCACCCAAGCCTTCCACATGCCGTCATGGTGGAACTATGGAAAACTGCGCCTCTCATACGGTATCGTAGGAAATGCTCCTGAAACCTATACCGCCAATATCGTCTACGAGCAAGGTTCGGACAACGGATTCACCTGGAACACCATTCCCTCTTCATGGGGGAATGCAGATATCCGTCCGGAAAAGAAGTACGAATACGAGATAGGTCTGGAAAGCAAGTTCTTAAACAACCGGTTGGGTATAGATGTATCTTACTACAACAACCGTGTAAAGGACCAGATACTCTCCACGCCGCAACCTTCCACATCAGGCGTAAAGAATGTGTTGATGAATGTGGGCGAGGTAGCCAACCACGGCTGGGATATATCAATCAGTGCCACTCCCATACTGACCAGAGATTTCCGCTGGGACCTGACAGCCAACTATGGTGTATATAAGAACAAAGTAGTGAAACTGGCCGATGGAGTGCCCTATCTGGAAATACTCAACTCCGGAGGTAGTGGAATAAAAATACAAGCTGTGGAAGGCCAGCCAATGGGTGACATCTATGCGCAGGTTCCCCAGGTGAACGAAAACGGTGAGTACCTCGTTTCCGATAAAGGTCTTTACCTCAACCAAACCGAATTGCAGAAAGTCGGCAACATCAATCCGGCAGGCGTAGGAGGTCTATTCAACTCTTTCTCCTACAAGAATGTATTCCTCGATTTCAGTATCGACTTCCGCATCGGAGGAGATGTTATCAACGAAATGAACCAATATGCCACCGCAGTGGGTCTGACACCCGAATCCCTGAAGTACCGTGATACGGAACACGGCGGACTATCCTATTACTATCCGGGCGACAACAATTCCAGCGGAATTCCGGTACAAGTAGACCCTTCCACGGGTGTCGGCCCCAACGGAGAGATAATCTACCACGACGGCATCATTCTTCCGGGTGTAGTGGCCTCCACTGGCGAAAGAAACACACGTATCATTCCGGCAGGCTATTACTACAACACCACCTATAATTGGGGAACGGAGGCCGAACAGCTGACATACCGCCATTCGGTATTCGACAATTCTTATGTCAAACTGCGTGAATTGACCATCGGCTACCAATTTCCCGAAAAGATGATCTCCAAACTGGGACTGGGCCGGCTGAGTGTGTCGGTCTTCGGACGTAATCTCTTCTACTTCTACAAAGCACTGAAAAACTACGATGCGGAGTCGTCCGTCGGAACATCCTGGACCAACCAGGCTACCGTGGGAAGTTCTACCACAGCTACCCGCAGTTTCGGTGTTTCACTTCGTGCAAGTTTCTGACAAAACAACCATCCAAAAAACAAAAAAGAGTATGAAAAAGACAAAGATATTATCTCTTGTTTCATTGGGAGCATTCCTCCTGACAACATCAGGCTGTACGGATTATGACTTCGACAGCAAATACGAAGACCCCTCCAAAGTAACCCAAGTCACCATCAGTAATCTGATGGTAGGAGTCTTCCAAAAAGTAAAGGACTATGATGTTTACGAATACAACCGGTTCTTCGGATTCGATTCACAGTTTACGGGCAAGTATGCACAAACCTTCGGCTACTCCAACACTACGGATATGTATACCCCCGGCTATATACCCGCTATTGACGGACAGTGGGACAATGTGTATTCGGCACTGGCCCAGTTCCGTAAGCTGGAATCTCTCTACGAGGAAGAAAGCGCGGCAGAACAAGCCCAGGACGAGGCATTCTATCTTGCCGCCAAAGTACAGTTGTACGATTTCTTTGCCGCCACAGTGGACGTTTTCGGGGATATGCCTTTCTCGGAAGCTTGTACGCTGCCGCTTACCAACGATGTAGGTAAATCGTATGCTCATTATGACAAGGCCGAGGATATTTATAAAACCATTCTTGATGAGCTCAAAGAAATTGCTCCACGGTTCCGTTCCATCCCCACACCGAGGAACTTCAATACACAAGACTTTATCAACAACGGGGACATGGACAAATGGGAACGCTATGCAAACTCCTTGCGACTGCGCCTTGCCATGCGCGTAGCCGCGCAAGGAGACTTGCAGGCGGAAGGCCGTACCGCCATCAAGGAAATCCTGGAAAATCCGTCAGCCTATCCGTTGATAGAGGAACAAGAAAACAACATTCTCATTGTCAACCAGAAGTCTGGGCAACTGAACTTCACCGCAGGCCACGGACTGGGTGACTGGGTAACTAACCGACTTGCTTCGGGCGCCATCATCGACCGCATGCTGGGCCATGGCAACTATGATATGACCAGCAATGACCCACTGAGCGGCGTTTATGTGAAAGGAGAAGACGACCCGCGCATCCTGCTCAACTTCAATCCCGTGAAGATTACCAACCAAAACACCGGTCAATTGGACGAACACCGTTATCTGGGCACAGACCTTACCGTGGCAGATGAGCTGACGGAATATTACAACTCGCAGGCACAAGACGAAGTCAATACCAGCAACACCGGTTTCTCACAAATCACGCAGAAAGGTTTCTTTTGGGAAAACGATAAATTCGACATGCTGATAATGGCCTCACCCGAAATCCATTTCCTGAAAGCGGAATCCTATGAAATGGGGTATGGAGTGGCAAAGAATGAAGCAAAAGCGGAAGAAGAGTTCAAAAAGGCTGTCAGCCAGTCCATCACGCTTTACTACTATTACGACTCGGTAAGTACGGGTGAAAACGCACGCCGGTATAATGCCCCCACTGCCGAAGAAACAGCCTCTTTCGCTGCTGCCAAATGGAACAGCACGGAATATGCAGACAAGCTGGATGCTATCATTACCCAAAAGTGGCTGCATTTCGGTTTCCTAGCCAGTCGTGAGGCATGGAGTGATATCCGACGTACCGGCTATCCGTCCGGCCTGGCCTTCCCCGAAGTGGCCGGTACCATCACAAATGTGCCGAACCGCTGGAGATACCCGAATACGGAAGTCAACTACAATCCCTACTATAAAGAGGTGTCAGCCGAAGACACTTACTACCACAAACTGTTCTGGGCAAAATAAGGACTTTGTTCGCAAACCCATTTTGCCCGAAGAGTATATCATACTCACCACAGAATAACACGGATTAACACAGATTGCCTTAGGAGTTCTGATAATAAAGAGCTTTTAGCAGTGTTAATCCGTGTTATCCTGTGGTGAGTATGTATTTGCCCCCTCTGTTTCTTTTATTCCGAACAGTATCCCTCCTTTTTTAGAAATCTTAAGGATTTCCCGGTAGGGAGATTGCGGGAAACCACTGTCTTTAATGAACGACGGACAAACATCGCTTCCGCAAAAACTGAACTATAACATAACGGACTAAATGAAAAAGTATCCAAATGACTTGATTGGCGACATCATGAAAGCCTTCGGCAAATATGCCGACCGACCGGCATTCGTCATCGAAGACACGGCCTGCACTTATGGAGAGCTGGCAACTTGCGTACAGAAAATATCCTCCCTATTCAAGGACAGAGAAGACAAAATTATCGGCATCGTCGCAGAAAACAGACTGGAAACATACGCATCCATACTATCTGCACTGATTTGCGGAAAGACATACGTCATCCTGCATCCTTCCTACCCCAAACATAGGAACGACAGAATTGCCGACTCGGCAGGCATTCGCCTCGTGCTGCATACCGAGAATATCCATGTCTTGAACCTCGACACCCGGAATCTGGAACTGATATGTACCTCCGAAATAGAGCAGGCAGAGAACTCCGCCACGTTCCATGCCGCAGAAGACATCCTCCATACGGCAGAAGAGGAAAATGCCTACATCATCTTTACCTCCGGAAGCACGGGCGAACCCAAAGGAGTACCCATCTCCCGCCGTAACCTGAATGCTTTCTATACCGCCTACCACCGCCTCGGCTGGCAACTGGACGAGAACGACCGGATGCTGCAGATGTTCGAACTCACTTTTGACGTTTCCATCGTATCCTTTCTATATCCGCTGACGCTGGGTGCTTGCATATACACCGTTTCTCCGGAAGGCGTGAAATACATCAACGTAATTGAAACTCTGGAAAAATACGACCTGACCTTCGCTGCCGTGGCCCCTTCACTGCTCCAGCTGCTACGTCCCTATTTTCCGGAGATACACCTCCCCGCACTTAGATATCTAGTGGTTACTGCCGAGGCTTCTGACGCGGAGCTGTTGGATGCTTTCAGAAAATGTGTCCCCAATGCCTCTTTCATAAACCTATACGGACCGACAGAGGGAACCATCTACTGCACTGCCTACCGGATACCCGTCACCTCCTGCAAGCATCACAACGGCATGACCGCTATCGGAAGGCCTTTCGAAGGCATCGATGCCCTAATTATGGATAACGACGGTCGCCCGCTGCCTACCGGAGAAACCGGCGAACTATGGATTAGCGGCAATCAAGTGATGGGTGGATACTGGAATGCTCCCGAAAAAAACGGGGAATGCCTCGTAGAGACCGCCAATGGAAAAGTATACTACAAGACGGGAGACCTCTGCCGGATGGATGCCGACGGTGACATCATCTATTGCGGACGAAAAGACTCACAGATAAAGATACAAGGATTTCGCATCGAGCTGAGCGAGATTGAACATGTGGCAAAAAACTTTTTCAACGGTGAATGCCGTGTAGTCGTCATTCCCAAATACGACAACGGCAATCAGTGCGAACTACATCTCGTCGTAGAGAAGAAACAGCTCGACAAACAGCAGATGGAGGAATATCTGTATAGCAGGCTTCCCTACTACATGATTCCCAAGCATATGCATTGCCTGGAACAGTTTCCGCTGAACACCAGTAGCAAAACAGACAGAAAGAAAATACAAGAACTAATTTAAACTTGACAATGGATACACAGACTATTTTGAATGAAATGAGCCTCATCTTTCGGGAGGTACTGAAAAGAGAGAACATTGTACTTGACAATGAGACCACCGCCCAGGATGTGGAAGGATGGGATTCACTGACCAACATGCAACTGATAAACAAGATAGAGAAGAAATTCAATGTACGCTTCACCTTCAGAGATATTGTAAAACTCAAAAACGTGGGAGACATCTGCCATGCCATTTTAACCAAAACCAACTAGGAAATGTCATTCATATCCCTGAACTTCGTCGTACTGTTTGCGTGTACTTTCATTCTATACCATACGCTTCCTTCACGATTCAGAAAAGCGACCTTACTGACAGCCAGCTGCCTCTTCATAGGCTTCTACCACCTCGCTTTTCTGATAACGGCCCTCATCCTCACGCTTACCACCTTCTACCTTGGCAAATGGATAGGACAGGCCAAGCGGGAAAGCGGCATGAAGGGAATTTATTTTTCAGGTGTGTGTTTTCTGGTTGTAAGCTGGTTGGCATTCCGGTATGCTGACCGGCTTACAAACTGCCACATTCTCTTTCCACTGGGAATCTCTTTCTATACTTTCCAGGCCATTTCGTACCTGACAGAAATCTACTGGCAAGAAGAAGAACCGGAAAAGAGCCTGCCCGACTTCATGATATACATGCTCTTCTTCATGAAGTTCCTTTCCGGTCCCATAGAAAGAGCAAGTGACATGCTCCCCCAACTGAAGTCCTGCAAAGCCACGGACTATACATCCATGGTCTACGGAATGAGACTGATTGTCGTGGGACTAATAAAGAAACTGATACTGGCCGACTCCATCGCCCCATACATAGACGGTGTCTTCGGGTCGGTATACACAGCCTCGGGCGTGCAATTGCTGATGGCATGCCTCCTATATCCGATAGAGCTGTATGCCGACTTCTCCGGATATACCGACATCGCATTGGGAGGAGCGCGCATGCTGGGATTCAAGCTCAGCCCAAACTTCAACCGGCCGTTCATTGCACAGACCACTGCCGACTTCTGGCGCCGATGGCACATGTCGCTTTCATTCTGGGTACGCGACTATCTGTACCTCCCGTTGTCCTCGAACCTGCGTGGATGGGGACAATGGGGCGTATTTCTAAGTCTGGCGCTGACCTTCACGGGACTGGGTATCTGGCATGGTGCCGGATGGAACTTCGCTGTCTACGGACTAATTCAAGGTGTCATCATCTTCTACGAGATGAAGACCACAGCATTTCACCGCAGACTGAAAGCCCAATTGGGAAGCCGCTTATATGCCACATTATCCGTCGTAAGGACCTACCTACTTTTTGCCGTATCTCTGATATTCTTCCGGGCAAGTTCTATGGCCGAAGCGTTCCACTACATCAGCCACCTCTCCTTCGGCGTACATTACAGTTGGAAGGAAATGAACATCGGAATGCCGGACCACAACAGCATTGTGGCAGGAAGCGCACTCGTACTGATATTGGTTTACGAATATTTCATGTCCAAGCATGATTTGCTAGAAGCCCTCGGACGACAGCCGGCAGCCGTAAGATGGAGTATCTATTATCTGCTCGCCATAATACTTTTCACACTGGGACAGTTCAACTCGGACAGCTTCATATATTTACAATTTTGACAATAAAGACACATGATGAAGAAAAACAGCGAACGGAACGCAGCCATACGTTTCATGAAAAAGCTCTTTATCCTTTTTATCCCTTTTATAGCCCTACTGGCAGTCTATTTCCTGGACGACCCTTTCATGGTCCTGAAGAACTATGAACGATACGACCAAACCCCGGTTGTACTAAACGAAGGGCACGTGGGGTGGCAGATGTATCTGAACAACCGGGATACCATCCCCATCGACTCCTATATCATGGGAAACTCCTGCACTATGGCTTATCAATGCCATGAATGGGAGAAATACCTCCACGGCGGAAGAGCCGTACGGCTATTCGGAAATGCCGAAAGCCTTGCCGCCGTCTGCCTGAAGCTGAAGGCACTGGACAAGGCAGGTGCAACAATCAAGAACCTGCTGCTGATTATCGACAAGGAATCATTGCACAACGACCGTTGCCTGACCGGACATTCCAACATTCTGCCACCCGCCATATCGGGAATAAGCAGCTTCAAGTTTCAGAAGGAATTCTGCCAAGCCTTCTTCTACCCGAACTTTCTCTTCCCCTATCTGGACTACAAGCTGTTCCATACCTATCGCCCTTACATGAAAGGGGTTATAAACCCCTATGGCTCCACCCGAAACCCGGTAACCAATGACGTGTTAAATCCCAGAGAGAAAATGATAAAGGAAGAGGGAGATAAGTACTGGGAAAACCGGAAAGGAGAATTCACCAAAGAGAAAATGAAGAATTATAGAGACGGGAAATACCGGGAAGCCCCCCAAGTGCTCAGGGAAAAGCAAATCAATCTGTTGCAGGAAATAAAGTGGATTTGCCGGAAACATGATACCGATGTAAAAATCATTATCAGTCCCGACTACCTGCAAGTCAACATAAACCCTGCCGACGTAAAGACACTGAAGCGCTTCTTCGGAAAACGGAATGTATTTGATTTCACCGGTATCAACGAATACACGGAAGACATCCACAATTATTATGAACCGGGTCATTATAGGTCCGCACTTGGGAAAAGGCTGATGGAAAAGATATATGAACCTTATATCTTGTCACCGAACGCCAAATCTCCGGCATCTCCCAGCCCGGGAACGATATAGGAATGCTCGTTCATCTCCGGGTCGATTGCTGCACACCACAAGGTCACTTCATCTCCAGGGAACAGCTTTTCCAGATGCTCTACGCCCTGCTGGCTGGCTATGACACAAGCTATCTGCAACTTGGCCGGCATCCCCTTGGTGACGAAGGCCTTCCAGGCCAATTCCATACTTTCTCCCGTGGCAAGCATCGGGTCTACAATCAATAATGTCTTCTTGGACAAATCCGGAGTAGCGATGTATTCGATGTGTACATCCACCGTACGGCATTCCTTATCCTTATAATAACGGTAAGCGGAAACAAAAGCGTTCCCGGCATGGTCGAACATATTCAAGAATCCAGTATGCAAAGGCAATCCGGCACGGAAAACAGTGGCAATCACCACCTCGTCATCGGGTGTGCTGACCGACGCCACCCCCAAGGGAGTCTGTACCTGCTTGACAGAATACGTCAGTTCCTTACTCATTTCATACGCCATTATCTCTCCAATGCGTTCAATATTAAGGCGGAAGCGCATACGGTCGCCCTGGACTGCTACATCACGAATTTCCGCCACGTATTGGTTCAAGACAGAATTTGTCTCGGCAAAGTTGATAACCTTCATAATTATAGAATGTTTTGATGTGCAAAGTAAACGAATTTCACCCAATTTGCAACATTCAGTTAGCAGATATTGTTATGGTTTTATAAAAGATTTCCTATTAGAGAAAAATTTCTCTAATAGAGCTTTTCTTTAAAAAGAAAGTATTACTTTTGTAGGCGAAAAACAAGGGACCTGCTGAAAAGCAGGAAAAAAAGAGCTTTTCTACACCCGTTTTTCCTTGTAAATCAAAGGTAAAAAGAGATTAAGGAAAGAGATTATAAACCAAATACCAACATTTTAAATCATTAAAAGAAATGGCAAATTTAGATTTAAGCAAGTACGGTATCCAAGACGTGAAGGAAATTATCCACAACCCGTCTTACGATGTACTGTTCGCAGAAGAAACCAAACCAGGTTTGGAAGGTTTTGAAAAAGGTCAGGTAACTGAACTGGGTGCTGTAAATGTAATGACAGGTATCTATACCGGTCGTTCTCCTAAAGATAAATTCTTCGTAATGAATGAAGCCAGCAAGGATTCTGTATGGTGGACTTCTGAAGAATACAAAAACGACAACAAACCTTGCTCTGAAGAAGCTTGGGCTGACTTGAAAGCTAAAGCTGTTAAGCAGCTGAGCGGCAAGCGTCTGTTTGTTGTTGATACCTTCTGTGGTGCCAACCCCGCTACTCGTATGAAAGTACGTTTCATCATGGAAGTGGCATGGCAGGCTCACTTCGTAACTAACATGTTCATCCGCCCGACTGCTGAAGAACTGGCTAACTACGGAGAACCCGATTTCGTATCATTCAACGCTTCTAAGGCAAAAGTTGACAACTACAAGGAACTGGGTCTGAACTCTGAAACAGCTACTGTATTCAACTTGAAGACCAACGAACAGGTTATCTTGAACACTTGGTACGGCGGTGAAATGAAGAAGGGTATGTTCTCTATCATGAACTACAAGAACCCGTTGCGTGGTATCGCTTCTATGCACTGCTCTGCCAACACTAACATGGAAGGTACTGACTCTGCTATCTTCTTCGGTCTGTCCGGTACTGGTAAGACTACCTTGTCAACTGACCCGAAACGTCTGTTGATCGGTGACGACGAACACGGATGGGATGACGAAGGTGTATTCAACTACGAAGGTGGTTGCTATGCTAAGGTTATCAACCTGGATAAAGAAAGCGAACCCGATATCTACGCTGCCATCAAGCGTGACGCTCTGTTGGAGAATGTTACAGTAGCTGCTGACGGTAAGATTGACTTCGCTGACAAGAGCGTAACTGAAAACACTCGTGTTTCTTATCCTATCTACCACATCAATAACATCGTTAAGCCGGTTTCCAAGGGTCCTCACGCTCACCAGGTAATTTTCTTGTCTGCCGACGCATTCGGTGTATTACCTCCGGTATCTATCCTGAACCCTGAACAAGCTCAGTACTACTTCTTGTCTGGCTTTACTGCTAAGTTGGCTGGTACAGAACGTGGCATCACTGAACCGACTCCGACATTCTCTGCTTGCTTCGGTGCTGCTTTCTTGAGCTTGCATCCTACTAAATATGCAGAAGAATTGGTTAAGAAGATGAACAAGGTTGGTGCTAAGGCATACTTGGTTAACACTGGTTGGAACGGTAGCGGCAAACGTATCTCTATCAAAGATACTCGTGGTATCATCGACGCTATCCTCGACGGTTCTATCGACAAGGCTCCGACGAAGGTTATTCCTTTCTTCGACTTCGTGGTTCCTACTGAATTGCCTAATGTAGATCCGAAGATTCTTGATCCTCGCGATACTTACGAATGCGCTTGCCAATGGGAAGAAAAAGCAAAAGACCTGGCTGGTCGCTTCATCAAGAACTTCGCTAAGTTCACTGGCAACGAAGCTGGTAAGGCTTTGGTTGCTGCTGGTCCGAAGCTCTAATCTGACAATAAAGTTAGAAACATATGGAAAAGGTATCTCCTCCGGGAGATGCCTTTTTTCTTTTTTAATATCTCTATCTCATTGATAATCCGAAAGTTTTAGTAGTTTTGCAGAAACCATTATTCAAATAAAGCAATATGAAAAGTATCAGATTGATGTTGGCAGGCGCAAGTTTGTTACTGCTCTGCAGTTGCGGTGCCCAGGTCCAGAAAGAGACCCAAGTTGCCAATGCAAATGAAAGCAAAGAGAATGCGGTGATTGAAACCATCATGTCACGCCGCAGCATCCGCCAGTACAAACCGCAAGCCGTGAATCGCGACACCATGCAGATTATCCTGGATTGCGGTATCAATGCACCCAACGGACAGAACAAGCAATCGTGGGAAGTGCGTGTAGTGGATAACCCGGATTTCATCAACGGCATTACGGAAATCTACAAGAAGGAAAATCCCAAAGCCGCCGAAGACCCGAAATTCAAGAACATGTTTCGCAACGCTTCTACAGTAGTATTTATTGCCAATGACCCGTCTTATGACCTTTCGCAGATTGACTGCGGACTGCTGGGTGAGAATATGATTCTATCAGCCTGGTCCATGGGAATCGGTTCTTGCTGCTTGGGCGGTCCCACGCGCTTCATGACCTCTACTCCGGCTGCTGCCGAATACCTGAAGAAACTGGATATTCCGGAAGGCTATCAGCTACTTTACTGTATCGCTTTCGGCTATCCGGACGAAACGCCCGCTGCCAAACCCCGTAATGCGGCAAAGGTAAAATTCATCGATTGACTTTCGTTTGAATGACGACAATAAAAAGGAGTGCCTCACCTTTCGGCGGGGCACTCCTTTCATATATAACAACTAAAACTCTTCTGTTTATCAGTTCTTGTTTGCTCGTTTACGCTCAAGCTCATCGAGGATAACCTTACGCATACGCATTGATTTAGGAGTAACTTCCACGTATTCGTCTTCCTTGATGTACTCCAGTGCCTCCTCAAGAGAGAACTGTACGGGAGGAATCAGACGTGCCTTATCATCCGAACCACTGGCACGCATATTGGTAAGCTTCTTGGACTTCGTTACATTAATCACCAAGTCGTTGTCATGGGAATGCTCGCCCACTACCTGGCCTGCATAAACCTCTTCCTGCGGGAAAATGAAGAATTTGCCGCGGTCCTGCAACTTGTCAATGGCATAGGCAAAAGCCGTACCGGACTCCATGGCAATCATAGAACCGTTGGTACGCCGTTCAATCTCACCCTTATACGGTTGATATTCCTTAAAACGGTGTGCCATGATAGCCTCGCCGGCAGAAGCGGTCAACACATTGGTACGCAGACCGATGATACCGCGCGACGGCATGTCGAACTCAAGATTTACACGTTCGCCGGCACTTTCCATCTTCACCATTTCACCTTTACGACGGGTCACCATATCAATCATCTTGCTGGCATATTCTTCGGGAACATTGATGGTAAGCTCTTCAATAGGTTCGCATTTCACGCCGTCAATCTCCTTGAAGATTACCTGCGGTTGCCCTACCTGCAACTCATACCCTTCACGACGCATGGTCTCAATCAGTACGGAAAGATGAAGCACGCCACGGCCGGAAACAATCCACTTGCCGTCTTCCTCGCTCTTGCGCACGCGAAGTGCAAGATTCTTATCCAACTCCTTCATCAAACGGTCGTGGATGTGGCGGGAAGTAACAAACTTACCTTCCTTACCGAAGAACGGAGAGTCATTAATGGTGAAGAGCATACTCATCGTAGGTTCATCAATGGCAATAGGCGGCAACGCTTCCGGATTTTCGTAATCGCAGACCGTATCTCCGATTTCGAATCCTTCGATACCTACCAACGCACAGATGTCACCGGAAGACACTTCCTGCACCTTTACACGGCCCATACCTTCGAATGTATGCAATTCCTTGATTTTTGATTTCACGATACTCCCGTCACGCTTTGCCAAAGACACATTCATGCCTTCTTTCAATATGCCACGGTGTACGCGGCCCACAGCAATACGCCCGGTATACGAAGAATAATCCAGCGAAGTAACCAGCATTTGCGGTGTACCCTCCAACTGTTCGGGGGCAGGAATATTCTCCAAGATACAGTCCAGAAGCGGATAAATGTTATCAGTCGGCTGCTGCCAGTCGGTACTCATCCAATTATTCTTGGCAGAACCGTAGATAACGGGGAAATCCAGCTGGTCCTCGGTTGCATTCAGGCTGAACATCAAGTCGAACACCATCTCGTACACTTCTTCGGGACGGCAATTTGGCTTATCCACCTTATTCACAACAACGATAGGTTTCAGACCAATCTGCAGAGCTTTCTGCAATACAAACCGTGTCTGCGGCATAGGACCTTCGAAAGCATCCACAAGCAGAATGCATCCATCCGCCATATTCAATACACGTTCCACTTCACCTCCGAAGTCACTGTGTCCCGGAGTATCAATAATGTTAATCTTGGTGTCTTTGTAGTTGATAGAAACGTTCTTTGAGAGAATCGTTATACCTCGTTCACGCTCCAGGTCATTGTTATCCAACATTAATTCACCTGTGCTCTGGTTGCTGCGGAAAAGGTTTCCGGCCAAAAGCATCTTGTCAACGAGCGTCGTTTTCCCATGGTCCACATGGGCAATAATTGCAATGTTTCTAATCTTTTGCATATAATACCTATTATTTTCAAGCGACAAAGTTAGTGATTTTGGATTAGATATGCAGTATAGATATGATTTTTTTGCTGAATATCATTGTGATATAAAAGTTTATCCCTATCTTTGCAGCCCCGAAAGGGAATATTTATAATAACTTTTAATTAAACATTATGTATTTAGACGCTGCTAAAAAGCAAGAAATCTTCGGCAAATACGGAAAGTCTAACACTGATACTGGCTCAGCTGAGGCTCAGATAGCTTTGTTTTCCTACCGTATTGCTCGTCTGACTGAGCACCTTAAGCTCAACAGAAAGGATTATAGTACAGAAAGAGCTTTGACTATGTTGGTAGGTAAACGCCGTGCGTTGCTGACTTATCTGAAGGACCGCGACATCACCAGATATCGTGCTATCGTCAAAGAACTCGGCTTGCGTAAGTAATCTACTTGCGGCAAAACCATTAAAAAAGGAAGTTTTCCAAAAGGAAACTTCCTTTTTTGTTTATAATCCGATTTATACCTAATTTTGTATCCATGAAAAGAAAAGTATCAGCAGCAAATCTTTCGATAGCAATCACTTTTCTATTGATACTGCTATCATTCGGCTTCGGTTATCGCAGCTATTCGCAGGCAGAACAACGTGTGGTCTCTGACCTGAACCAGGCACTGCAACGCACAGTATTGCAGAACAAGGGATTATGGTTGAATGCGGACACAATCCAGACTTATGCCAAACTACAAGAAGTGATAGGTGCCCCCGTTTCTGTAAACGGTTCCCACAGAGCCTTTACCGAAGCATTGTCCATCACCGGATTGAAAGATGTCTCTACCCTTTCGCTGCATATACTGAAAAAGAACTCTCCCGCCACCGTATTCAATGAGATTCCTGCCGGATGTCTTGCCAGCGACACATTGGTATGGCTCTCCACCACAGCCGATGCATCTGGACTGACACTTTCCTTCCGGGGATATGCCCGTTGCTCAGCTACCATGCTGTTCAGCTTATCCAAGCAGACAATTCCGGCAACATTGCTATTGGCCGCCCTGCTGTGGGGAGGATTCACCTTTTTCTATTTCCGTCGGCGCACAAAGACTAATGCCAGTAACGGGCAGCAACAAGAAAACTTCATTACCTTCGGCAACCTTTCGCTTTCCCTCCAGGAAGCCTGCTTCTATAACGAACAGCAGGAAAAGCTAAAACTCACCCCCATGCAGTACACACTGATGGAGATGTTCTACCTTTCTTCCTCACACCTACTTTTCAAATCCGACATCTGCCAATCGCTATGGCCGGGAAAAGACAATGCAGACGAAACGCTTTACACATTGATACGGCGTCTGAAGCCCATTGTCGAGGATAACAGCAACCTCAGAATAACAACAGATCGTGGCCGCGCCTACGGACTGGAAATAAAAACCTAAACATTATAGAATCATGAAGACTAACAAACTTATCCTATTAGGGCTAATCTGCCTGACTGTCGCAATGCCGACAACCGCCCAAAACCGTAACGAAAAGAAAGAGCGCACTGAACGTGCTGTAAAAGAAGCTATTGCTGCTAAACAATACAAAATCAACGTAGATCGGATGCAACCGATGAGAGGCGGTAGCCGTAACTTGACCACCAACTACACACTGGAAATCAGAAACGACTCCGTTTTCTCTTACCTGCCTTACTTTGGAGTGGCCTACAATGCTCCGTATGGAGGAGGCAAGAGCCTGAATTTCAATGCATCCATCACCGGATACACAACCAGAGCACTCAAAAAAGGCAAAATCCAAATAGACTTCAAGACCCGTAGTGATGAAGACAATTATGAGTACCGCCTCACCATCTTTCCCGATGGTTCTACCAGTATCCATGTGCAACCCATGAACAAACAGTCCATCTCGTTCACCGGAGAGATGGATACAGAAAAGTAATCATCTTCCCCCTTTAAAAGGACAAAAGAAAGTATTGTCAGTCTATTGTCAGGCAAATGTCAGACAACTATCCGCTTTTTGTTTCTTCCATCCCGGCAGAAAGCGGATACCTTCGTGTCCCGAAATCAAACAGCAACCGGAACATGAAACAGATAATATGTATTCTTGCCCTGCTCCTAATGAGCGTCACGACAACAAAAGCACAAACCAGCCCGGCAACACCCTCCATCCGAGGTAAAATTCTCACAGAGGAAAAGCAACCGATAGAGTTTGCCAACATCGCCCTCCTTTCCGAAGATTCCACCTTCATACAAGGAACGTGTAGCCGAAGCGACGGTAGTTTTGAACTTCTCCCTCCCGCTCCCGGAAACTATCTACTACAAGTTTCTTCCATCGGTTACAAAGCCCTTTGCCAAAAACGGTATACCCCTCATCAGAGGAGCGCAGTCCGGGGATATGTTTCAATACGTCGTTGGCATCATTCAAGGATGCGAGCAGGGTTTGCCGCCCGCCCCGTTTTCCGACTAAAGGGCGGAAAGTTGGAGACAAGCGTACGGCAAACCCTGCTCGCATCCTTGAATGATGCCAACGACGTATTGAAACATATCCCCGGACTGCGCTCCTCTGATGAGGGGTATACCGTTTTTGGCAAAGGGACACCGGTCATCTATATAGATAACCGCCTTCTGCAAGACAACTCCGAGCTGCAACGCCTCTCTGCCGCCGATATTGAAAAAGTGGAGCTCATCACCAACCCGGGTGCAGAGTACGATGCTACCGTTAAAGCCGTTGTACGCATACGCACCGTACGTAACAAAAGAGACAGTTTTGGCGGTAATTTCCGTGCAGGAATCACCCAACGGAGACGCAGCAGCCATTACGGACAAGTCAATCTGAATTATCAGAAGAAAGGACTGTCCCTGCTGGGCATGCTGTACACCAATTATGAAAACAGAAAACGCCACCAGGAGGTTCGCTACCAGATACCGTCCGAAATACAATGGGATGTAAATAACCGGGTTCACTTATATAATAAGGGACTACTTGCCGGAGGAAAAGCAAGCGCCAGTTACGACTTCACCCCCCAACACAGCCTCGGTGCCTCCTATGAGTTTCATCGTACCCCCGATTATCACAGCAGTGACCATTCGGCATATACCGTCCGGGCAAATGAAGAATTGGCCGATCACACCATACATTCCTCCCAAAACTTGCAGCAAACCAACCGGCACCAGCTGAATGCCTACTATCAGGGCAGCATAAAGCAACTCCACATAAACTTCAACACCGACCTGGTATACGGAAAAAGTTATAATCACCAGGAGGCTAAAGAAGAAAGCCAGACCGAAGGCAATCGCGACATCAGCTCTTTCAACCACGCCGACAACCGCCTTTATGCCGCCAAGTTGATTCTGACCCATCCCCTTTGGAAAGGTGAACTGAAGACCGGTGCCGATTACACCTTCATCCGGCGAAATGACAATTTCCTGAACCGGCAGCACATACTTCCCGATACAGACAGTCGAATCGACGAAAGCAAGTCCGCCGTCTTTGCCGAATACTCACTGACATTAGGAAAAATCAGCCTTCTTGCAGGACTGCGCTTCGAGCATGCCGTCTCCGACTATTGGGAGCAGGAAAAGTACGTGTCCGGTCAAAGTCGTACTTACAATGACTGGTGCCCCAACCTATCGGTAGACTTTCCTCTCGGCAAAGCCCAAGCCAATCTCAGCTATACAGCCAAAAGCAACCGCCCCAGCTTCTTCCAGCTACGTAGCACACTGAGTTATAACAACCGTTTCATCTACGAAGGCGGAAACCCGCTGCTTACCCCCGAAACCAACCACGACCTGCAGTTCACGGCCCTTTACAAGTGGGTACAATTCGGACTTAACTACCAATACCGCCGCAATGCCATTGCCTTCATGACCAAAGAATACGAGGACAATCCGGATGTTGTCATCTTCACTACCGGAAATTTCAAACGGATGCAGTATCTCACCGCCTCTGCCCATCTGTCACCCACCGTCGGCATCTGGAAACCGGAGCTCGGCATCTACTTCGCCCAACCGTTCTTCAAAGTCACCAATCAAGGCAGTAGCAAGAATATGAACCGCGGCAGCATTTACCTCTTTCTGCAAAACAGTCTCCAGCTTCCGGACGAGTGGATTCTCTCCCTTGATGCCGACTACCAGAGCGAAGGCAACTTCGGCGCCATGCTGCAACGTTCCTATTGGGGCATAGACGCTGGCATCCGCAAAACATTCTTCAACAAAAGGCTGACGCTCGGACTGCAAGCCAATGACCTGTGGAATTCCCGGTATGGCTCCTTCATGCTGTTCGGTCCCCGGCTGACCTATACGAAAAAGGCAAACCCGGACTCGCGCAGCTTCTCCCTGAACCTAAGCTATCGTTTCAATGCAGCAGGCAAAGCGTACAAAGGAAAGCACGTATCGGAACAAGACTTGAAGCGGCTATAAACAGAACTTTGGGGAAGAAAGAGAAACAGAACAGAAGAATATTATACAAATAAGCCGACCTGCGGAGATATTTCAGCAATATTTTCCCTCAGAATGTTGCATCAAGTAAAAGTTTCTCTTATTTTTGCGGTTTAAGAACTATAAATTATAACTTTTCGACCCCAAAATACTATCATTATGGATACCAGCAAAATTGTAGGAGAAAAAATAAAATCACTCCGTGAAAGCCAATCCATCAGTATGGAAGAACTGGCACAGCGTTCGGGACTTGCTATCGAACAGATTGAACGTATAGAAAACAACATCGACCTCCCGTCACTGGCTCCCCTCATCAAGATAGCGCGTGTACTGGGTGTACGTTTGGGGACTTTTCTTGACGACCAAGATGAGAACGGTCCCGTAGTCTGCCGTAAGGACGAGTCGCAGAACAGCATCAGTTTCTCCAACAATGCCATCCACAGCCGCAAGCATATGGAGTATCATTCACTCTCCAAATCCAAAGCCGACCGCCACATGGAGCCGTTTATCATTGATGTGGCCGCTACGGACGACAGTGACTTTGTACTCTCCTCACACGAAGGCGAAGAATTCATCATGGTGATGGAAGGGACCATGGAAATCAGTTACGGCAAAAACACCTACCTGCTCGAAGAAGGTGACAGCATCTATTACGATTCCATCGTTCCGCACCACGTACACGCCTATGAAGGGCAGGCAGCCAAGATACTTGCAGTAGTTTATACACCAATTTAAATTAATGGAAAATTGAAAGGTGAAAATGGAAAATGATAAATACTTTCTATTTTCACCTTTCCACTTTCAACTTCCACATCATGTTATACGAACGCACCCTCGGCCAATGGTTGGAACATTGGGCCGAAACAACACCAGACAAAGAATATATCGTTTACTCCGACCGCAACCTGCGTTTCACCTGGAGCCAGTTCAACCGCCGGGTGGACGACATGGCCAAAGGGCTTATCGCCATCGGCGTGGAACGAGGAACACACGTAGGTATCTGGGCAGCTAACGTACCCGACTGGCTGACTCTATTATACGCTTGCGCCAAGATAGGTGCCGTCTACGTAACGGTAAACACCAACTACAAACAGTCCGAGCTGGAATATCTCTGCCAGAACTCCGACATGCATACCCTCTGCATCGTCAATGGCGAAAAGGACAGTGACTTTGTGCAGATGACCTATACCATGCTTCCGGAACTGAAGACCTGCCAACGCGGACACTTGAAAAGCGAACGTTTCCCTTATATGAAAAACGTCATCTACGTGGGGCAGGAGAAGCACCGGGGCATGTACAACACGGCCGAAATACTTCTCTTGGGCAACAATATAGAAGACAGCCGCCTGAATGAACTCAAAAGTCAGGTCACTTGCCACGATGTAGTGAACATGCAATACACCTCCGGCACTACGGGATTCCCGAAAGGCGTCATGCTTACCCACTACAACATTGCCAACAACGGTTTCCTTACCGGTGAGCACATGAAGTTTACCGCCGATGACAAGCTCTGCGTCTGCGTACCATTGTTCCACTGCTTTGGCGTGGTACTTGCCACCATGAACTGCCTGACACACGGCTGTACAGAAGTAATGGTGGAACGCTTCAACCCACTGGTAGTGCTCGCCTCTATCCACAAGGAGCGCTGCACGGCACTTTACGGCGTACCCACCATGTTCATTGCCGAACTGAACCATCCGATGTTCGACATGTTCGACATGTCCAGCCTCCGTACGGGTATCATGGCAGGTTCCCTCTGCCCGGTAGAGCTGATGAAGCAGGTGGAAGAGAAAATGTACATGAAGGTAACCAGCGTTTACGGGCTGACCGAAGCTGCTCCCGGAATGACCGCCACCCGGATAGACGACCCGTTCGATGTACGTTGCAATACCGTAGGACACGACTTTGAACATACGGAAGTAAAGGTTATCGACCCCGAAACCGGAGAAGAGTGTCCCGTAGGCGTACAAGGTGAAATGTGCAACCGCGGATACAACACCATGAAGGGTTACTACAAAAAACCGGAAGCCACAGCCGAAGTCATTGACGAGAACGGTTTCCTGCACTCGGGAGACCTTGGAGTGAAGGACGAGGACGGCAATTACCGCATCACAGGACGCATCAAGGACATGATTATCCGCGGTGGTGAGAATATCTATCCCCGCGAGATAGAAGAGTTCCTCTATCAACTGGAAGGCGTAAAAGACGTGCAGGTAGCCGGTATTCCCTCTAAGAAGTACGGTGAAGCCGTAGGCGCTTTCATCATCCTGCACGAAGGAGTGGATATGCACGAATCGGATGTACGAGACTTCTGCATCGGCAAAATATCACGCTACAAGATACCCAAGTATATCTTCTTCATCAAAGAATTCCCCATGACGGGAAGTGGCAAGATACAGAAATTCAAGCTGAAAGACCTGGGATTACAGCTTTGCAAGGAGCAGGGGATTGAGATTGTGTGATAATAAAGGATAAGGGATTAAGGGTTAGGGATTATTGGGGTCGCATAGACTTTAATATAGGTATAAACCCATCCCTAATCCTTAATCCCTAACCCCTTATTTTTCTTCTTTTTCCGGATATTTCATATTCTCCTCTTTCATCTGTTCCAATACCTCATGCAGGTATTTGGCAGACTCCCATTTAGCCATCGGAAGGTCGTGGAGCAGGTAGTTGCCGCAATCTTGCGGAGCGGCACCGGGGACTTCACCTTCATATTCGGCAACAAAGCGGAAGGTGTCCTGCATCAGCACCAGTATGTCCTGCGGCTTCAAGTCACCTTTCATCAGCAGATAATTACCGGTGAGGCAGCCCATGGGGCCCCAATAGATAATCTTGTCCTGCCACTGCGGGTCATTACGCAGGTAGGTGGCGGCAAGATGTTCGATAGTATGCAGAGCACCTTGTCCCAAGGCAGGCTCACGGTTGGGCTCTTTCATACGGATGTCGAAAGTAGTGACTGTTTCTCCGTTCACTTCATCCTGGCGGGATACGTAAATACCGCGCAACAAGCGGATGTGGTCAATTGTAAAACTGGGAATCTTCTTCATGAGTTATGAGTTATAAGTTATGAGTTATAAATTGCTGGGAAGGGTGGAGAGGAAGGTCCATATCGTGAGGAACGAACGCTCTGCCATGGTTCCCCAGAAATCGGCATACTGCGAAGCATGGTCCTCTACTCCGGGTGTGTCGCTGATGATGCGGAAGCTGAGAAAAGGAACATTGTACAGATAGCAAGTCTGCGCAATGGCGGCAGACTCCATATCAACGGCAAGACCGTCGGGGAAACGTTGCTTGATGGTATCCAGCTCCGTACGGTTGGTGATGAACTGGTCGCCGGTACAGACAAGTCCGCTGTGGATGCGGCTTTCCATTCCGGCTTCGTTCAGCGACAAGGCATGTTTCAACAGAGAGGAACATCCCTCGTAAGAGGCGGGAAAACCTTGCACTTGTCCGTACTCGTTACCGTCGCCGCACCAGACGTCGTGATACACCAGACGTTGGCTTGCCACTACATCCGTCACCTTCAGGCAAGCATCAATGCCGCCCGCCACACCGGTGCTGACGATGCAGTCCGGAGAAAAGCGCCGTATCAGTTCCGAAGCTCCTACCGCTGCACTCACCTTACCGATGCCGCATTGCGTCAAGATTACATGGTTACCGCCCAATGTACCTTCCACATAGCGGAAACTACCATCGCCCGACGTATTCTTATCCTGCAAGCGCTCCACCAACCGGCGGTGTTCGCTGTCCATTGCACTGATTATCCCTATTGTCATATCTATAATAATTTAAGCTTGCATATTACCATTAAAGCACTTTAATCTTTTTTTGGAAAGGCAAAGGTACAACATTCTGCCGATAACGTGACAATAACAATCTGCATTTATGTATCTTTGCCACAAAAGCGAAGATAGGCTGCACCTCAACAAAACTTTTTCACGCAAGCATGAAAGTTCTGTATTCGGTTTGCACTATCTTTGCCCCACAATTGATTAATTGATAACTCATAACTTATAACTCATGAAGAAGCTTCTTCCCGACCTTATTGCCATCTTGGCATTCGTCCTCCTTTCCTTCGCCTACTTCTTCCCGGCGGATATAGAAAACCGTATTCTCTTTCAGCACGACACGGCTGCAGGAGCAGGGGCAGGACAAGAAGTCAAGGAGTATTACGAACAGACGGGCGAACGCAGCCGTTGGACAAACTCGCTGTTCGGCGGTATGCCCATGTATCAGATAGCCCCTTCGTATGACTCCACCAAGTCACTGCAGTGGGTACAGAAAGCCTACCAACTCTTCCTGCCCGACTATGTGTGCCTCACATTCATGCTGATGCTCGGCTTCTACATCCTGCTGCGCGTCTTCGGCATACCGGTCTGGCTGGCCGGACTGGGCGGTATCATGTGGGCATTCTCGTCCTATTTCTTCATCCTGATATCTGCCGGACACATCTGGAAGTTCATCACCCTTGCCTACGTGCCGCCCACCATAGCAGGCATTGTGCTCGCCTATCGTGGGAAACTGCTGTGGGGAGGCATCCTCACCGCCTTGTTCGTGGCCCTGCAAATCACCTCGAACCACGTGCAGATGTCCTATTACTTCTTCTTCGTCATCCTTTTCTTTGTGGGAGCCTACTTCGAGAAAGCATGGCGTACCAAGACATTGCCCCAGTTCTTCAAGGCAAGTGCCGTACTGATTGTGGCAGCCCTCGTCGGCATAGCCGCCAACGTATCCAACCTCTATCACACCTATGCCTACAGCAAAGAAACCATGCGCGGCAAAAGCGAACTGGTGCAGACCGGCGACGCTGCCAAGCAGACCAGTAGCGGGCTGGACCGCGACTACATCACCCAGTGGAGCTACGGCATCGACGAAACACTGACTCTGCTGGTGCCCAACTTCAAAGGCGGAGCATCTGCCGCCCTCAGCCAGAGTGAAACTGCCATGAGCAAGGCAAACCCGATGTACAGCAGTCTGTACGGCTCACTGACACAATATTTCGGTACCCAGCCCATGACGTCGGGTCCCGTCTACGTCGGAGCATTCGTCTTGTTTCTGTTCGTACTGGGATGCTTCATCGTGAAAGGACCGTTGAAGTGGGCATTGATAGGAGCCACCTTCTTCTCCATCGTCTTGTCCTGGGGCAAGAACTTCATGCCGCTGACGGATTTCTTCATCGATTACGTCCCGTTGTACAACAAGTTCCGCGCCGTGTCCTCCATCCTTGTCATAGCAGAGTTCACGATACCTTTGCTGGCTATCTTTGCCCTGAAACGCCTGCTCGAAGAGCCGGAAATCTTAAAACAGGAAAAGAAGCCCCTCGGCATCAGCCTGCTGCTCACTGCAGGCATCGCCCTGCTGCTTGCCGTTGCCCCGGGCAGCATCGGCTCCGGCTACGTGCCCGCCCAAGAGGCACAGATGCTGCAGAATGCCGTCAACCAGCAGATGATACCCGCCAACGAGCTCTCCGGCATCCTTGCCAACTTGGGAGAGATGCGTGCCGAACTCGTCAGCAGCGACGCCCTGCGTAGCTTCATCATCATAGGCATCGGCTGCAGCCTGCTCTGGCTCTATGCAAGCGGCAAGCTGCGCAGCTCGCTGACCATTGCAGGTATCACCATACTCTGCCTGGCAGATATGTGGGGGGTCAACAAGCGCTATCTGAATGATGCCCAGTTCGTGCCCCACTCCATCCGTACGGAAACCTTCACCAAGACGAATACAGACGAGCTGATACTGCAAGATACCAGCTTGGACTATCGTGTATTGAACTTTGCCACCAGCACCTTCGATGACAACAACACCTCCTACTGGCACAAAAGCGTCGGCGGTTATCACCCGGCCAAGCTGCGCCGCTACCAGGAAATGATAGAGCATCACATCTCTCCCGAAATGCAGGCGGCCTACAAGGCCATTGCCACCGCCGGAGGTGAGATGGACAGCGTGGATGCCAATAAGTTCCGCATACTGAACATGCTGAACACCAAATACTTCATCTTCCCTGCAGGGCAGCAAAGACAAACCGTTCCCATCCTCAACCCACACGCCTACGGCAATGCATGGTTTGTAAACAAGGTGCAGTATGTGAACAACGCCAACGAAGAGATTGACGCCCTGGACAGCATCATACCTACGGAGACAGCCGTAGTGGATGCCCGCTTCAAGGATGTGCTGAAAGGTGCCACGGAAAGTTATAAAGACAGCCTCTCCAGCATCCGCCTGACAAGTTACGCACCTAACCGCCTGACGTACGAAACGAACAATGCCCAAGACGGTATTGCCGTATTCTCCGAAATCTATTATCCGGACGGCTGGCACGTAACCATCGACGGACAGCCTGCCGAACTGGCACGCGCCGACTATATCCTGCGCACAATGTATGTTCCTGCCGGACAGCACACCATCGAAATGCGCTTTGACCCCACCAGCCTGCACGTGACGGAAGGCATCGCCTACGGAGCACTGGCGCTGCTGGTGATAGGTATCATCGTGGCAGTGCTGATAGCCAAAAGGAAGTATGTAAAGGCATAAGAACAAATATCATATCATTCCCCCACAAGCACCCGACGCATTCCGCTATTCATACCCTGATACGGAATGCGTCGAGTGCTTATGTCCGTTCCGTTATCCCCTCATGTTTGTTCTGTCATTCCCTTATGTCTGTTCTGTCAACCCCTATATATTGATGAAAAACCACGGCTGTGAAGCATATTCTTCACAGCCGTGGCACGTCTTCTTCACGACTGTGGAAAAGGCGTACCACAGCCGTGCGCACATGATAAACCCAAAGGCTTCTCAAGACAAACCACCGTGCAAAACACAACAGAAGCCTATGTAACACACAACGGAAGCCTATGCAAGAGACAAGAAAGCCCGGTCAGATGCGCAAAAAAACCGTTTCTACCCTCCCGGGTAAAAACGGTTCAAGTCAATAATACATGAAAAAACGCTATTTAGAGAGAGTCTCTTCTATAACGGAATGGTTCTCTTCCTTCTTCACTCATCATCAGCAGTTCTCCGAACTGACATCAAAGTTAGGGAAGCATAACAAGAACAACAAATAGAATCTACGAAAAGGCATATCTCATCGACAGAACGGAAAAGAATGAACCCTACAATAGGGAAAAGAATGAAAAAAAAGCTATAAACAGTCGGCAGAACGATATATTTCAGTAACTTTGCTAACGTGAAAACAGGCTGCACCCCAGCATAAAAAAATGAACAGTATGGAAACTACCAGACAAAATAAAATAGCCCGTCTCCTGCAGAAGGAACTGAGTGATATCTTCTTGTTGCAAACCAAGTCCATGCCCGGCATACTGATTTCCGTCAGTGCCGTACGCATCAGCCCCGACATGAGCGTGGCACGCGCTTATCTCAGTATATTCCCCTCGGAGAAAAGCGAAGAAATAGTCAAGAACATCAACGGAAACATGAAATCCATACGCTTTGAACTGGGTACCCGCGTACGCCACCAACTACGCATTATCCCCGAACTGAAGTTCTTCGTAGACGACTCACTGGACTATCTGGAACGAATTGACGAACTGCTGAAATAATGTCCCTTCCCTTCTTTATAGCCCGCCGCTACCTCTTCTCCAAGAAGAAACACAATGCCATTAATATCATCTCCGGTATTTCGGTGTGTGGAGTGGCATTGGCTACGTTGGCGTTGGTATGCACCTTGTCCGTGTTCAACGGTTTTCAGGACATGGTGGCAGGCTTTTTCACAGCCTTCGACCCGGAACTGAAAATCACCGTCCGCGAAGGTAAGGTTTTCGACCCGCACGAAGCGTGCATCCGGCAAGTACACGCCCTGTCCGAGATTGACGTGTGGACGGAAACACTGGAAGAGAATGCCATGGTGCAGTACAAGGACCGCCAGGCAATGGCCGTCATCAAGGGAGTGGAGGACAATTTCGAACAGCTTACATCCATCGACAGCTTGCTCTATGGGACGGGAAAGTTCCTACTGAGCGACTCGGTGGTGGACTATGGTTTTCTGGGTGTGGAACTTATATCCGAGTTGGGCACCGGCATTCAGTTCGTAGACCCGTTGCAGGTCTATGCCCCCAAACGGAACGTACGGGTAAACATAGCCAACCCCACTGCGGCTTTCAACCGGGAGTATCTCTTCTCGCCCGGCGCCATCTTTGCCGTCAACCAGCAAAAATACGATTCACGCTACATACTGACGTCACTTGACTTTGCCCGCCGTCTGTTCAATTATGACACGGAAGTCTCTGCCATCGAGATGAAACTGAAACCCGGTTCCAACATCGGCTCCGTACAAAAGAAAATAGCAGGCATTCTCGGCGACCGATTCATTGTACAGAACCGCTACGAGCAGCAGGCCGATGTTTTCCGCATCATGGAAATAGAGAAACTCATCTCTTATCTCTTCCTCACCTTCATTCTGGGTATCGCATGCTTCAATGTCATCGGTTCGCTGTCCATGCTGATACTGGACAAACGGGAGGATGTGGAGACACTGCGCAACCTGGGTGCCGACGACCGCCTCATAGCGCGCATCTTCTTGTTCGAAGGCAGGATGATTTCTGTATTCGGCGCCCTCTCCGGCATCGTTTTAGGATTGTTGCTGTGCTTTCTGCAGCAACGTTTCGGGTTGATTTCATTGGGGGGAGGCAATGGAAGTTTTGTAGTGGACGCTTATCCGGTAAGTGTACATGCCACGGATATTATTCTGGTATTCTTAACGGTCATCACTGTAGGCTTCTTGTCCGTATGGTATCCGGTGAGATACCTCAGCAAGCGGCTGCTGAGAAAAAGATAAAAAAAACAGTTACTTCTTACGGATAATCGTCAATCCGTCACGCAGGGGGAGAATGACTTTCTCCACACGCGCATCCCACGCCACCAAATCATTGAAGGCTTTGATACTGATTGTCTGCAGGTCTGTGCGATGGGGTTGTTCTTCCAGCACATGGCCATCCCACAAGGTATTGTCGGCAATGATATATCCACCGCCGGAAAGGCGGGCGAGCACCATTTCATAATACTCTATGTATTTACGCTTATCTCCGTCAATAAAGGCAAGGTCGAAAGTGAGGTCCAGTTGCGGTACCCGCTCCAAGGCATCGCCAATGTAGAACCTGATTTTATCCGCGTAATCGGAATTCTCCAGCCACGGACGGGTGAAGTCCTCCTGCTCGTCGTTGATTTCAAACGTATGCAGCATCCCGCCCTCCGGCAGTCCTTCTGCTATGCAAAGTGCGGAATATCCGCTATAAGTCCCTATCTCCAGCACCTGCCGGGGACGAATCATCCGGACAAACATCTTGAGCATACGCCCCTGCAAATGTCCGGAAGCCATGCGGGGATATAGCAACTTGACATGCGTGTCGCGATAGAGCGCTTTCAGATAATCGCCCTCATCATCAATGTGCTGCAAAATGTATTCGTCAATCGTCACTTTGTTAATGGATTATAGGTTAGGGATAAGGGATTAGGGATTAGGGGTTAGTTCTGCGCACAATTATTAATTAATCATTAACCGCTAATCCCTAACCCCTTATCCTTAATCCCTTATCCTACAAATATCTGTTACTGTTGGGCAACACACTATCTTCAGCATGTTTCAGGGCATCTTCCACCACGTTGATTTCGAGGAAAGAAGTGCGCGTACCGGCTTTACCGCTACTCAGGTAGCCCACCATGTCCGTAGGACATAAACGGCCTTCCTTCAACAAGCGACGCAAGGCTGCAAAGTAATATTCCTGCCCGTTGGCAAGTTCGGGCATATAGATAGCTTCCACACCGTAGGAAAGGGCAAGGTGCCGCATGGTCTTTTCCTTGTAGCAGATGGCCAACACCGGATATTTGCCACGGAAAGCGGCAAGGTTACGGGCAGTACGGCCGCTGTAACTGTCGGTGATGATTGCACGGATTTTCAGTTTGGTGGTAGCCTTTACCGCTTGTTTGGCCAGGAACGCAGTCACGTCGTTGCTGTTCTCGTCCAGCGGAATACGGATATCGTTGTCAGACAGCTTGTCTTTCTCCGCTTGGGCGGCAATCTTGGTCATCGTCTTCACCGCTTCTACCGGATACTTTCCATAGGCGGTTTCACCGCTCAACATCAAGGCATCCGTACGATAATAGATGGCATTGGCAATGTCCGTTACCTCCGCACGGGTGGGACGCGGATTGGAAATCATGGTATGAAGCATCTGTGTGGCAACAATCACCGGCTTCTTGGCAAGAATACACTTGCGGATGAGCACACGCTGGATGCCCGGAATACGTTCCTGCGGAACTTCAATACCGAGGTCACCGCGAGCTATCATCACACCGTCGGCTACTTCCAGGATTTCATCGATATTATCAACGCCTTCCTGGTTCTCAATCTTAGCAACAATACGGATATCGCTGTTATGAGCGTCAAGAATCGCCTTGATGTCGAGTATATCCTGCTTATTGCGCACAAAGGAGTGGGCAATGAAGTCTATGTTCTTCTCAATGGCATAAAGGATATTGGTGCGGTCCTTCTCCGTCAGAGAAGGCAGATTGATGCGGACGCCGGGAACGTTGACGCTCTTGCGGCTGCCCAGAGTAGCCTCATTCTGTACTTCGCAGAGCAGGTAGTCGGGGGTCTTCTCTACAACAACCAACTCCAAGTCACCGTCATCAATAAGGATATGGCCGTCCACATTCAAGTCTTTGACGAAATGGGGATAGGATACCGAGATACATTCACGGGTAGTCTCCTGCTCCGGGTTGCCTACCACCTTCACGCGGTCGCCCGCCTTGAAAGGAATGGGCTCAGCCAGAACCGTCGTGCGGACCTCCGGTCCTTTCGTATCCATCAGGATAGCGATGCGGTTGGAAACCGTACGCACATTGTTTATCAACTTCTCGGCACCTTCACGGCCAAGATGTGCAGTATTCATACGTACAACATTCATACCTGCATCGAACAACTGCTTTATAAAATCAACATCACAGCGCTGGTCAGAAATCGTTGCGACAATCTTCGTTTGCTTCAATAACATAATCTATATACCTATTTTATTTAATAATCTTTTAACGCCTCCATGGCCAGACGGTAGGAGTTCAGCCCGAAACCGAGAATGACACCTTTACAAGCGCAGGAAATCATGGACACATGACGAAAAGCCTCGCGGGCATGTACATTAGAGATATGCACCTCAACCACCGGAGAAGTGACCGAACGGATAGCATCCTGCAGAGCGATGGACGTATGGGTGTAAGCACCCGCATTCAAAATGATGCCGTCCACATCAAAACCTACCTGCTGAATCTTGTCTATCAGCTCTCCCTCAATGTTGGACTGGAAATAGTCAATCTGTACATCCGCATATTTCTTACGGAGTTCGGCAAGGTAGTCTTCAAAAGTAACGCTACCGTAAATGGAAGGTTCACGTTTGCCCAAGAGATTTATATTGGGGCCGTTAATAATCTGTATCCTCATAACACAATTTTTTATACCTTTGCGGTGCAAAGATAGTGCAAACCGAAAGCAGATGCAAATTTATTTGCAATTTGCTGAAATGCAGCCTATTTTCGCGAAGCAAAGGTAGAAAAAAGAAATGAAATCAGAAGAAAAATCCACGAATAAGGAGAAACAAACGCTGATAATCAGAAAGTACCACCAGTATCTGAAACTGGAAAAAGCACTCTCACCCAATACAGTGGATGCTTACCAAACAGACTTACAGAAGCTGCTGCACTTTCTGGAAGGAGAGGGTATCGCTATCCTTGACACTACCCTGGATGACTTGCAGCATTTTGCCTCCGGACTGCACGACATCGGCATCCATCCCCGCTCGCAGGCACGCATCTTGTCGGGCATCAAGTCATTTTTCCATTTCCTCGTCATAGCCGACTACCTGGAGGGAGACCCCAGCGAACTGTTGGAGGGTCCCAAAATCGGATTCAAGCTTCCAGAAGTACTGACGGTGGAAGAGATAGACCGCATCATCTCCGCCATTGACCTGGGCACAAATGAGGGGCAACGCAACCGGGCCATCCTCGAGACTCTATACAGTTGCGGTCTACGGGTATCGGAACTGTGCAATCTGAAAATCTCCGACTTGTATTTCGACGAAGGCTTCATCAAGGTAGAAGGTAAGGGCAGCAAACAGCGCCTTGTACCCATATCGTCCCGTGCCATCAAGGAGATAAGGAACTGGTTCGTGGACCGCAATGGAGGCTGGAAAATCAAGAAGGACTTCGAAGACTATGTATTCCTGGCACGCTGGGGCAAAAATATCTCGCGCATCATGGTATTCCATCTCATTAAGGAACTGGCAGAGAAGGCCGGCATCACCAAAAACATCAGTCCGCACACCTTCCGCCATTCCTTTGCCACCCACCTGCTTGAAGGAGGAGCCAACCTGCGCGCCATACAAAGTATGCTGGGCCACGAATCTATCGCTACAACAGAAATTTACACACATATTGACCGGCACAGATTGCGCAGTGAAATCATAGAACATCATCCCCGCAATATAAAGTACCGCAAAGAGCGAGAAATTCATTAAATTATGATAAAATTGCTGCACGAGTTAACAAACTGTAATAGGATTTAATATCTTTGCGTTGTTATGTCCATGCCTAAACAGCACACTAACATGGAATAGACAAATTTCAATTACAAACAATTAATTTATACCTAAAATGACTAAGAAATTGTATCTGCCGTTTTTAATGGCAATGATTGTTGCATTAATGACATCGTGCAGCAAAAAGATGGGTGAATTGTCATCAGATTATTTCACCGTAACTCCTCAAGTTCTAGAGGCTGTAGGTGGTAAAGTTCCCGCTACAATCAACGGAAAATTCCCCGAAAAGTACTTCAACAAGAAGGCTGTGGTAGAAGTGACCCCTGTGCTGAAATGGAATGGCGGCGAAGCTAAAGGCCAATCGGCTGTGTTCCAGGGCGAAAAAGTAGAAGGTAACGACCAGACTATCTCTTACAAGATGGGCGGCAGCTACACTATGAAGACATCTTTCGACTATGTACCGGAAATGGCCAAATCCGAACTGTATCTGGAATTCAAGGCTACAGTAGGCAAAAAGACTGTCACTATCCCTGCTGTAAAAGTAGCTGATGGTGTAATCTCCACTTCTGAGATGCTGGAACAAACATTGGGCAGCGCTAACCCCGCCAATGGTGACGACGCTTTCCAACGTATCATCAAAGAAAAGCATGACGCCAACATCATGTTCTTGATTCAACAAGCCAACGTACGCGCCAGCGAATTGAAGACTGCCAAAGAATTCGGCAAAGAAGTGAAAAACATAGACGAAGCTGAAAACAAGAAAATCAGCAACATCGAAATCTCCGCATACGCTTCTCCCGATGGTGGTGTAGGCTTGAATACTACACTGGCTGAGAACCGCCAGGACAACACGGCTAAAATCATCAACAGAGATTTGAAGAAAGCAAAAATCAATGCAGCAGTAGACACCAAGTATACGGCTCAGGACTGGGAAGGCTTCCAGGAACTGGTATCCAAATCAAACATCCAAGATAAAGAATTGATTCTTCGCGTTCTTTCCATGTATCAGGATCCTGAACAAAGAGAACAAGAAATCAAGAACATCTCTTCTGTTTATAAGACTTTGGCTGACGAAATCCTGCCGCAACTGCGTCGTTCACGCCTGACTTTGAACTACGAAATCATCGGTAAGTCTGACGAAGAAATCGCAAACCTCGCCGACAGCGATGCCAAGCAGCTGAACATCGAAGAATTACTGTATGCCACCACCTTGACTAAAGATGCTGCCAAGCAAGAAGCCATCTTCACAAAAGCTACTCAAATCTACCCGAACGATTTCCGTGCTTACAACAACTTAGGTAAACTGGCTTATCAGGCTGGTGATCTTAACAAGGCTGAAAGCTACTTCAAGAAAGCTCTCTCCATCAAGGATGCTCCTGAAGCAAACATGAATCTCGGTCTGATTGCCTTGACCAAGGGCGACAGAACAGCAGCAGAAAGCTATCTGAGCAAGGCTTCCGGTTCTAAGGAACTGAACGAGGCATTGGGTAATCTGTATGTTGCTCAAGGACAGTACGACAAGGCTGTCAGCTCATTTGGCGACACTAAGACTAACAGCGCTGCTTTGGCACAAATCCTGGCTAAGGACTACAACAAGGCTAAGAACACACTGGCTGCTATCGAAAGACCAGACGCTTATACTGACTACCTGATGGCTGTACTTGGCGCAAGAACCAACAATACATCTATGGTAACCAGCAGTCTGAAGAATGCCATTGCAAAAGAACCGGCTTTGGCAAAGAAGGCTGCTTCTGACCTGGAATTCGCCAAATACTTCACTAACACTGACTTTATGAATATCATCAAATAATAAAGGTTAGATTGAAAAGAACGTGCCCGGCATAGAAATATGTCGGGCATTTCTTTTTATTCACACCAAAAAGAAGTATTTTCGCGACGAAGTATCAGAAAAAGAACCGGAATGAAGAAAATCTATCTTGCATACCTTCTGCTTATTATATTGTCTGCCTGCGGCAGCAAAAATACAAATTCAGTCTACCTAAATGGTGAAATCAAAGGGCTGGGGAATGATACCCTTTATATATATGGTACGGACAAGTTCTATAACCGTATGGACACTCTGCTTGTCAAGGATGACAAGTTCTCTGCAACCCTCACCACCGACACGCTTGTCTCTACATGGCTGCAATTCAGTGACGGCACAGAATATCCGCTTTACCTGAACAAAGGAGACAAAATAAAGATAAAAGGCTCCGCCGCCGAGCTTACTTCACTGGAAATCACGGGGAATGCCCCCAATGAAGAACTGACAGCTTTTCAGAAAGAGTTGAAAGGTTTGAGTACTCCCTCGGAGAAAGCATTGGAAGAAAAAGCAGAAGCCTTCATCAACAGCCATCCTTCTTCGCTGGTAAGTATCTATCTGCTGGAGAAATATTTCGTGCAAAAACCGCAACCGGACTTCTCCTTAATCAAAGAAATGACAGAACACATGACCGGAGGCTTGAAAGACCGTCCGTATGTGGACGAACTGCTTGACCTTATCCAAGAAGAAGAGAAGGTATCCGTTGGGAAAACCATCCCTTACGTCAACCTGCCCAATGCCAAAGGCACACAAATCAGCCGTACTAGCTTTAAGGACAAATATCTGTTGATACATTTTTGGGCATCTTGGGACCCGCAAAGCATGGAAGCCAACGCTGCCCTGCGCCGGATTTACAAGAAAGAAGAAAAGAACAAGCTATTCGCACTCTGGGGCATTTCCTTGGATATCGACAGAAAGGAATGGGAAGAAGCAATCAAAAGAGATACCCTGAAGTGGGAACAGAGTTGTGATTTCTCCGGATGGAACACAGCGCCCATCAAACAGCTCGCCATACAAGCATTGCCTGCCAATCTGTTCCTTAGCCCTTCCGGAAAAATTGAAGGGAAGAATATGAGTGAGGAAGACATCAAAAAGAAACTGGAGGAGATAGAGCAAAAGGAAAAAGAGAAGAAAGAGAGTGAAAAGAAACTCAAAAAACAAAACCGACGGTAGCCTATCCTGCCATCACTAACCCCTAATCACTAAAAACGTGCTCATAAAAGTTTTTGGAGCGGCTGTTCAAGGTATTGACGCAACCCTCATCACCATTGAAGTCAACAGTTCCAGAGGCTGTATGTTCTATTTAGTCGGTTTGCCGGACTCTGCGGTCAAAGAAAGCCATCAACGTATCATATCTGCTTTGCAGGTCAACGGCTACCGGATGCCGACCAGCAATATTGTCATCAACATGGCTCCGGCTGACATCCGCAAGGAAGGTGCAGCTTACGATTTACCTTTAGCCATCGGCATACTTGCCGCCAGCGAAGTTATCCAGTCCGATAAGCTGGAACGCTATCTGCTGATGGGTGAACTAAGCCTTGACGGCAGCCTGCAACCTATCAAAGGAGCACTCCCCATTGCCATCAAGGCCAGAGAACTGGGGTTTGAGGGTATGATTGTACCGCAACAGAATGCCCACGAAGCGGCAGTAGTAAACAATCTGAAAGTGTACGGAGCGGGAAACATCAAGGAAGTTATAGAATTCTTTAATGGCACGCAGGAATTAACCCCTACGTTAGTCAACACCCGCGAGGAATTCTATTCCCAGCAGAGCAACTTTGATTTCGACTTTGCAGAAGTAAAAGGACAGGAAAATGTGAAACGAGCCTTGGAGGTAGCTGCTTCGGGCAGCCACAACATACTTCTCATCGGTTCGCCGGGCAGCGGTAAGTCCATGCTTGCCAAGCGTCTGCCATCTATACTTCCTCCCCTCTCTTTGGGAGAGAGTCTGGAAACGACCAAGATTCATTCTGTTGCCGGAAAGTTGGGCAAAGACGGTGGGCTCATCTCGAAACGCCCGTTCCGCGACCCTCACCACACCATTTCTACGGTAGCAATGACCGGTGGAGGAAGTTTCCCCCAACCCGGTGAAATCAGTCTGGCACATAACGGCATTTTATATCTTGATGAACTGCCAGAGTACAGCCGCAACGTATTGGAGGTTCTTCGCCAACCGCTGGAAGATAGGAAGATTACCGTGTCACGCATCCGATGCAATGTAGAGTACCCGGCAAGTTTTATGCTGGTAGCCTCTATGAATCCGTGTCCATGCGGGTATTACACGCATCCCACCAAGGCTTGTGTATGCAGTCCCGGACAAGTACAAAAGTACCTGAACCGCATATCCGGACCTTTGCTCGACCGTATCGACCTGCAAATTGAAGTCACCCCACTCCCCTTTGAAGAGATGGCAGATTCTCGCCCCGGCGAATCGAGCGCCACCATACGCGAGCGTGTGATACGTGCCCGACAAATTCAAGAAGCAAGGTATGCAGACATTCCCGGCATATATTGTAATGCCCAGATGAACAGTAAACTGCTTGCTCGCCACGCCCGTCCGGATGACAAAGGACTTGCCATGCTCAAAACTGCCATGAACCGCCTAAACCTTTCGGCCCGCGCCTACGACCGTATATTGAAAGTATCACGCACCATCGCCGACCTGGAAGGCTGCGAATTGATACAGCCGGCACACTTGGCGGAAGCTATCGGATATAGAAATCTGGATAGGGAGGGCTGGGCAGGATGAAAAAGGGATTAGCGGTGAGCGATTAACAGTCAGCCCCTTTAATCCCTAATCCCTAATCTCTAACCCTTATTTTTCTATCCGAATGCGCGCATCCACCGCTATCACCTGCTTTTCAGTCGCCAACAATGGATTGATATCCATCTCCTTGATTTCCGTTGCAAAGCGCAGCAAGGTGGAAAGCCGTACAATAATTTCGGCAAATTTATCTTCATTCACTCCCTTCTGCCCACGCGTACCTTTGATAATCTTATAGGCACGCAACGAGTGAATCATGGAGTAAGCCTCCTCGTAGGACAACGGTGCAAGACCAGAAGATATATCCTTCAGCACCTCCACAAAAATACCGCCCAGACCGCAGAGTACCACATGTCCGAACTTCTCTTCATATTTGGCACCGATAAACAATTCCGTACCCTTCAGCATCGGCTGCACCATGATAGCACTAGCTTCGGGAATCTGCATCATACGGTCGAATTCCAATGCCAAATGCTGTTCACTCTTGATATTGAGCACAACACCGCCCACATCCGACTTATGCACCGGCCCCACCACCTTTGCCACCACCGGGAACCCCGTGCGACGCGCAAAGGCAAGCACTTCTTCCTTGTTGTCCGAAACAAACTCCTCCACAATAGGAATACCTGCAGAGCGGAGCAATGCCTGCACATAGTGCGGGGCGATATAACCGTCCGCAGGAATGGAATCTATAATCCGGCGGATACGGGGAACATCCACTCCAAAGAGCTCGATTTCATTATTGGCAGGCCGCGGGGCATTCATTATCCGCGAAAGTGCCGTACCCAAAGTCACTTCATCGGCAAAGTTCACATGGCCTTTTGCCAGAAAAGCAGCAACCTCGGCTCCTGCCGTATTGATGGAAGGAAGAATCGGAAAAATCGGCTTCTTGCAATGCAGCATCTTCTCGTGCAGCACATCATACATTTCAAACATGGTCACCAGCCCCGGAGTGCCGAAAATAGCCATTACAGCATCAATATTGTCAAACTTCTCCTCACAATACTCCAGACAGAGGCGCAGATGTTCCGGCGTACCCGTAGCCAGAATATCAATGGGATTCCCCACAGCCGCACCGGGGAAAAGCTTACCCTTAAGTTCCTCCGCCACCGGTCCTTCCAGTTTCGGAACATTCAGTCCACCCTTACTCAATGCATCGGTCAGCATCACTCCCGGACCGCCGGCATGGGTAATGATGGCGAAGTTTTTCCCTTTCAGTTCCGGCAGTGTGAAGATACAACCTACGGTCGTCAGCTCCTCGCGCGAATAGCAACGCACAATACCCGCCTTACGGAACAAGGCCTCTACCGCCGAATCGCTACTGGCAATGGCCCCCGTATGCGAACTCGCCGCCCGGCTGCCGCTTTCGCTACTGCCCGCCTTGATGGCCGCAATCTTACAGCCCTTCTTGATGAGCGAGGATGCATGAAACAGCAGACGGTCGGGGTCACCGATACTCTCTATATAAAGAAGTTTTATTCTGGAATCTGCTTCCGGATTGAAGTGTTCGTCCATGTATTGCAACACATCCTCCACGCCGATTTGCTTGGCATTGCCCACAGACCATACAGAGTTGAATTGCAATCCCTTGGTTACGGCGCTCTCCAATATGAACACCGCTGTGGCACCGGAGCTGGAAATCAGGTCCACCCCTTGCGGATGCAGTTGCGGGATGGGCTGGCTGAATACACTGTGATGCCACGAGTTCATAAAACCGATACAGTTGGGGCCTATCAGAGAGGCTCCATACCGGTTCACCGTTTCCAGTATGCGATCTTCCAGCACAGCACCCTCATGGGTCTCCTCACCAAAACCGGCAGAAAGGATAATGAACGCCTTCACCTGCTTCTCCGCAGCAAGCATCTCCACCGCATCGGGACAAAGCGCGGCAGGTATGGCAAGGATGGCAAGGTCCGTATCGGGAATGTCCTTCACATCCGCAAAGGCAGCAACACCCTGCACTTCAGTCTCTTTCGGATTCACGGCACGAAGCTCACCGGTATATCCGCCGCTAAGCAGATTTTTCAGGATAGCCCCTCCGGGTTTGTGTACATTGTTGGATGCCCCCACTACCACAATACTGGCCGGGTGAAGTAATTGGCTTGTTATCATAGTCTGTTTTACATTAAGTTAATGATTCATGCACAAATATACATTTTCCATACATAAAAGCAATCGGTAAAAGAGAAAATAAGCTTAATCCCTTTGCAAAATATAAATAAGTTTACGGAAGTATATATATTTGTGCCATCAATAACAATACGCAGAAAACTACCCTATATGGAAAGCCGTGTCAAAGAGATAGATTATCTGAAATGCATCTTCATCACCTTGATGATTATCTTCCACCTTGTATATATAGGCGACAAGTATCCGTATGCGAAACAAATCGTCTATACGTTCCACATGTCCGCTTTCCTGATTATTTCGGGCTATCTGGCCAATAACCGGAAGGATGCCCGAAGCTTTCTCCGCAAGTTTCTATGGATTTTCATTCCGTATGCCTGCATGGAGGCGGCCTATACGGTGATGTCGCATTTCCTGCCCGTACGCGAAAGTGTAGATGCCATTACTCCTACCGTATTGCTCGACAAGGTATTCCTCCATCCGATGGGGCCTTACTGGTATCTGCATACACTGATTCTGTGCAGCCTCATCTATTATATCACATTCCGCTATGTAAGGCTGTCGGTTGTCTCCCGGCTGGTTGTGACCGGTGTCTGCCTGTTTGCCCTTTCCCATTGGGGAGGATTGATGAACTTCTCCAATGCCCTCTATTTCCTTATCGGCATGACAGTGAGCCAAAGCGGGCTTCGTTTTACACAAGTCTTTCGCGCCACAACCTTCGCCATTGTTCCATTCGTAATACTATGCTGTTTTCCCGCCAATCTGGATAGGGGTACTCTGGCAGGAGTCGCCATCACCTGGCTTTCCATCAGCCTGCTGTTGGCAGCCTACGGCTATCTGCCGGCACAAGCCAAACGGCTTGCCTTCTTTATAGGGCGCAATACGCTGGTCATACTCCTTTTCTCACCCATTTTCACCATTCTGTCCAAGGCGTTTCTGCCCGTGTTCGCCTTCGACCCTACGGGGATGCTGTTCCTTGTCACTGCCACCGCCTTCACTCTTAGCGGCTGCATGGGTATGGCGTGGGCTATGGACAAGATACACGTTTCCAGATTCTTCTTCGGGAAGAGTACTATATTGTGTTGAGGCGGTTCACGTCTCCGCCCACAAAGGGAAGTTTCACCACAAACTCCTTTTCGTCCTTAAGAATCTCCACCAGCGTGCCGTATAGGGCATACTGCCGTTGCAGGTTCTTCAATCCCGCTCCGTTACTGGTCACATAATTACGCAACTGAAGATTGTTGCGCACCGTAATCCCTTCGTTTCCTATGGATATATGGACTATCAGCGGCGACTTCTTTGTACTGATATTATGCTTCAAGGCATTCTCCACAAGCATCTGTATGCTGGCAGGAATGACGAGACAATGATGATTCCGCAAATCATCTTCTATCTCCACATGCAGCGCATCGCCAAAGCGGATATGCTCCAGGTATAAATACGACTCTACGAACGACAGTTCTTCCTGCACGGTCACCGTAGCTCTGCCATGCGTAGTGAGCAGATAACGGTACACCGTAGACAGCTTCTTGGCAAACCGGTTCGTCTTTTCGGTATCCTGATAAGCAAGGGAGGCAAGGACATTCAGACTATTGAATAAGAAATGGGGATTAATCTGGTTTTTCAGCACCTCGAACTGATACAGCGCCTTCTCCTTCTCGATGACAGCCATCTGCTTCTCCATCTCCGAACGTTGCAGGCTATAGAAGAATATCTCTATCTGCAGAACGATAATCCAGTTCCACGGCACTACCGGCAGGGAGTTTCTCAGGATATGCCAGAAATTTCCATGCCCGCCCATCAGCAGGAAGTTCAAGATGTACGTCAACAGAACAGCCAGTGCAGTGGTCAACACGATATCCACCAGAATCCTCACCGCATTGTTGCGCTGTTTCAGTCTTTTATATATCAAGTTGATAACCCCAAAGTCGATGAACCCCAGCCCTATGCACAAAGGAAGATTCAGAAAGAACTGCACCATGATATTCGCATACCACGGCTTACCGCTGATGACGTTATAAACGCACCCTATGACAAGCAACGAGACGGAAACCGTCAGTATAAAAAGGAATATGTATCTCTTATGCCTCATAACTTATAACTCATACCACTCCGTCCACCCATTTCAAGAAATCGGTCACGCGACTGCGGCTCACCAATACCTCGTGCGGGCACTCCGGCTCGAAGTAAAGCTTCAAGCGACTGCCGAAGTACCTGGAACTCTTCCGGATGGACCTAATGTTGGATATGCAGCTCCTTGAAACCCTAAAGAAAACATCCCTATCCAGCATTCCCTCCAACTGGTCCAGCGAGTAGCTGATGATATACCGTTTCCCGGAGAAGAGGTGCAGATAAGTCAGCTTGTCCTCACTATAAAAGAAAGCGACATCCGGAGTTTCTACGTAGCGGAAGGTATCGCCTACCTGCACCAGAAAACGGTTCTTCTTGTTGGCTGCCAAGTAGCCGAGTTCCAGTTGCCGATATTCGGGAGCCGCAGAACGGAGGGCACTGTTGCGCTCGAACTTGCACAAGGCTGCTTCTAGGTCGCTTTCTTCAATGGGTTTCAACAGATAGTCGATACTGTTTACCTTGAAAGCCTTGATGGCATATTCGTCGTAGGCGGTGGTGAAGATAACGGGCAAATCGACGGGACACTGCTCGAATATCTCAAAGCTCAACCCGTCGGACAAGCGGATATCTACAATCATCAAGTCCAGGCTGCCCTGACGCAAGAGCAGTACAGCCTGCTCCACGCTCTCTGCCCAGCCCGCCAACTGCCAGGAAGGGCGCAGCCGTTGCATCATACGCTTCAGCTCTTCGTAGGCGAAGCGCTCATCTTCTACTAATAAATACTTTACCATAAAACGTGTCTGTTATTGCGACAAAGATACTATTTTACCTCTTGTCTCTACTAAAATGGCATTTGTCATTTCAGCGTATACCTGAATCCCACCGTCAGGCGCAGAGTCGGTCTGAAGCAAGGCTCGTCCTCATCGTTCTTGAAGTTATTGAGAAAACCTTTCAAACTACGGTCCGACATACTTATTCCGCGTATCCAGTTACCGCCCACTCCCAGATAAACAGCCGTCTTCCTACTCAACCGGTACGAAGGACTGATGTATGACCTCAGCATGACGGTAGAATAGATTTTCGATTTCCCGTCGACTTCCATCACGGCAGACATGCCGTCCATATCGAGGGCGGTCAGTTCCAGCTTCAGCTTCTTGTTCAGCCAGGTGGCGACGGACACTTTCATGCCGCTGGACATATCCACTTTCAGCTCATACCTGCCGGCATTCCTCCAACTGAAGTACATCATGGGCAGTATCATCGGGATACCGTAAGAGTTCGTCAACCCCGCACCGATGCCCAAGTTGAGGTTCTTCCGCAGTTTATAGACAAAGATGATTGCTCCATTAGCCAGTAGGGTCTTCATGGAAACCCCGTCCAACGGGGCATAGACACCGCTGCCCACAGAGGCTATGATACTCCACTTGTCGGACAGGGGACGGATGTGGGAGATATTCAGACTGGCATTCAGCAGATTGTCCGGATTCAACTCCCGCGCCTGCCCCTTATTATGGAATACGCCATAGGCAGCATTGACGGTTGCCGACCACGCCACCAGCCTGCCCTTGTCGTCATGCCTGACGGAAAGCGGCAGGTTATACCTTCCCGATACCATCATCAGGCTGCCCGAACCATACTCGTTGCCGAGGTCATCCTTCAACGAACTTTCGGGCAGATAGTCGTAACTGATATAGCCTTGCCCCCGGCAGCAGAACGGCCACGCCGCAAGCCACAACACCAATAGAATCACAGAGTTTGTCTTCATGGGAATATGCAAATGTTTTCTGCAAATATAGTCCTGCGGCAAGTAAGCGGGAAGCATTTACGGACGGGGTGCGGAATGGGGAAGACGAAATGCGGAAACCGGAAGGCGGAATGATTCCATGTTTTACGTTACGCATTTCACGTTACGTAAAATACATAATATTTTCGGGATAAAACAAATATCAGGTGAAGCACCCATCAATCTCCAAACTAATTGTACCTTTGCGGAACTTTAAACAAAAAAATGATGAAAGAAGAAACTTTCGATTATTCCAAAGTTCCCCATAACTTCGGCTTATGCGCTACTGACACATGCCCTTATACTGACACCTGCCTGCGCCGGATTGCATATACGTATGCACCCTCAAACAACATCTTCCTATATGTACTGAATCCGAAAGCAATAGAGTCCACAGCGGGAAAATGCAAGTATTATTGCTCGAATAAGAAAGTGCGCTATGCCAAAGGCTTTATCCATACGGCAGAAGCCATCTCTGTCGGCCAGTCCGGCACGTTCCGCTACCGGCTCATCGGCTTATGGGGTATCCGAAGATATTATCAGAAGCGGAAAGGGGAAACTTTGCTCTCACCAACCGAGCAGCAACAAGTCATTGCAATTGCCCGTAACTTAGGACTCCAACGGACGGAGTACTTCGACGCTTATGTAGAAGAGTACGACTTCACATGACAGCTCCGGTCACCTCACATGATAACTCCGGTTACCCCAAACGGTAACTTCATTTACACTACGAGGTAAAAGGCTTTACACTATGGTGTAACGACCGTTACAATATGGAGTAACGGCCGTTACACCCTATGGTAAACGGCTTTACATTAGAAGGTATGTCTTTTCCTGATTTAGCTAGACGCTTTTTCTTTTTATAACCGATATCAGTAGACGGTTCTTGGAATGTTGTACTGGTTCAGTAGTCACTTCTTCCCAAGCCCTGCTGATATAGTAGACACAGCAAAGTGAGTTGTCCTGATTCTGTTGACAGTCATCCTGCTGCATTTGCAGAGCCCGTGCTTGCTTGTCCGGCAAGACTGGGTGCCCCTAAAAGAGGCATTCTGTCTTTGTCAGGTGCGCTGTCCTGCGCCTTCGCCCGGACTTGCTGTCCGGCTTTGCAAAGATATTGCATCCTTCTTTTTATTGCTACTTGTGGAAGGATATTTTTTCTTCTTCCACATTTTCTTCTGTATTCCCTTCTCCAGATGCGCCACAGCAGGTATTTTATACCCGATACTCATATGCGGTCTGCGATGGTTATAGAAATGTATGTAGCGAGCTATGACATTTCTTGCATGCCCGATGTCGTTGAACCGGCCTCGAGGATGGCTGCTTTCCGCCTTAATAATCCCGTTGATACGTTCCGCAACGGCATTGTCGGTGGGTTTGTAGTCTTCCGTCATACTGATGGCAATGCCATGTTTCTGAAGAAGTGCCACGTATGGGTCGCAACAGTATTGTACGCCACGGTCCGAGTGATGTATCAGGCCCGTAAGATTTTCATCTCCTGTCATTTCAACAGCCTGCTCTATAGCCTGTTGCAATGCATTGATGGTTGCCGATACCCGTAAGGTGTCGGCAAGCACCCATCCCACTATCTTATGGGAGTAGGCATCCGTAATCAGATGCAGATAACAGACTTCACCATTGGCAAGTGGTATATAAGTAATGTCGCTGACCCACAACTGGTTGGCTGAAGTCAAGGTCAGTCCTTTGATTAGGTTCTTCCACTTGTGGTAGCGATGGTTGGAGTTCGTCGTATGCCGGGTCTTGCGGGCAGGAAGCATCAAGCGGTGTTGCCGGAGCAATGCATAAAAGCTGTCCCGCCCAGGCATGAACCCGGCTCCAAAAAGCACGGTGAGCATAATCCACAGTTTGTAACAGCCTATACCCGGATCTTCGATACGGATATCACGGACAGCATCCAGCATGAGACGTTCCCTATGTATCTGACTCTCAATGTCAGCCTTTGACTGGTAGTAGGCTTGACGACAATGGCCAAACAGACGGCAGGCCAACGCAACTTTCAGGTTGCGCTGACTGACCAGTTCCGTTACGATTTGGCCCCAGATTTTTTTCTGATAGGGATGTTGAAGAGTTCTTCAGCACGCGTAATCATCAACTCACGGGCTTCTGTTTCCAGCTTGGAGGGTAGTGTAAAATAAACTGTGTCACGCATTATTTATCTCTAGAAAACTCATCGGTCGGGGAACGGCCCGCGCCAAGGGGCGGGACCACCCGTCCCGACGAGCGTAAAATTACAATAATTTAAACCGGTTTCCAAACTTTATAGCCAGTTGTTGCGAGATGGTAGCCCAATTGGCCAGTGGCATGGTCCATTTCTTACGTATATTGCGGTATGCAAGATAAACAAGTTTCTCAAGGGCTGTATCCGATGGGAACACGCCCTTGTTTTTTGTTACCTTGCGGATCTGACGGTGATACCCCTCAACGGTATTTGTGGTATAGATAAGCTTACGGATGACCGGAGTATACTGGAAGTATTCGGACAGCTTATCCCAGTTGTCCTGCCAGGATCTGATAACGACAGGATACTGTTCACCCCATTTTTCATCCAGCTTGAGGAGCTCATTTTCTGCGGATTCCTTATTGACTGCCTGATAGACACATTTCAAATCCCTTAAGAACTCCTTCTGATTCTTGGATCCTACATACTTGATGGAGTTACGTATCTGATGTACTACACAAAGCTGTACGGCTGTATTAGGATAAACGCTTTGAATGGCTTCAGGAAACCCCTTCAGACCGTCTATACAGGCAATGAGAATATCCTCAACTCCACGGTTCTGAAGGTCTGTCAACACGCTGAGCCAGAAGTTTGCTCCCTCATTCCTTGATATATACATTCCAAGTAACTCCTTGTGTCCCTCCCTGTCAATGCTCAGTACATTATAGATTGCACGGGTTACCGCGCAGCCACGTTCATCCGTTACTTTGTAATGAATGGCATCCATCCAGACTATAGGATAAACAGAATCAAGCATCCGTGATTTCCATGCTTTTATCTCCGGAAGTACACGGTCTGTGATGGAACTGATTGTGTCGGCCGAAACACGATTCCCAAGATTTTCTTCCATCCAGTCACTGATTTCCCTTGTGCTGTTTCCCATTGCATACAAGCCAATTATACGGTCAGCAACACCTTCTGCCAGAATAGTCTCACGCTTCTTGATAAACTGGGGATCAAAACTCGAATTACGGTCACGGGGAGTGGAAACGGTTACTTCGCCCAAGGGAGTCTGAACCTGCTTTTGCATCTTTCCGTTACGACGGTTACCCATCTGGCGTTCTTCTTCTGTCAAATGTGCATCCATCTCTCCTTCCAGGGCTGCATTCAATATACTTTCCAATAGTGGGGCAAAGGCGCCGTCCTTACCCAACAAAGGCTTGCCGGCTTTCAGCTGTTCAATGGCCTTGTTCTTGATACTCTCGAAATCAAATTCTTCTTTCATAAAAAAAACTGTGTTAGCAAAGTTAATACTTTATTCCTTGCTGACACAGTTTAATTTACATCCTCGCTTGGAGAAAGACAGAGCTTTCTCCAGCTCTTTAATGCGCTTTTTTAATTGGGCATTTTCATCTTTGTAGGCTTCCTTGCTGCGATTGGACATATCTGGTGATTCTTGTTCAGAAGGCAAAGATAGCTCTTCTGCTAAATTTGAATACTTTTTAATCCAACTATTTAGCAAGGCAGGGCAACAAATGCCATGTGCCCGGCAAAAGGCATGCTTACTCATACCTGATTGGTAGTAAGAGTGAAGAAAAAACAGTTTTTCATCTTCACGATAAAGCTTTCGTTTTGAAGTCATAATAGTAACACATTTATTAGTTTGTAAATGTGTCTACCTATATCAGGATAAGACAGTAAACAAGCGGTAAATACAATACGCTGATTTAAAGGGAAGTATTCAGTATAAGATTATGGCAGTATTTCACCTTCCGCTGTCACCTTTACGTAGATTTCCCTTTCCCCTTGCTCCATCTCTACCAAAAAGTAACTGCCATCGGGAGTCTCAATAAAGTCGGCATCATCAATGACATAACCGGGATGGGCAGCCGTAACGGCGTTCTTCACTACATCCTCCAGATGTCTCTTACTGATATCCCAGATAGTATAGGCCCATGCACCCTCAGCGGTGAACATCACATCCTTGCTGATACTTCCGTGCACGATTTCGACTTCCGTCATACCGTTCTTTTCTTTTTCAATATCCACAATGCGGGCATTGGGATATTTCTCTGCTATAAAATCTTTGATGGCAGCGGAAATATCAGAAGGGAGATAATCTTCGGGAGAACCGCCGTTGTGCGCATCGGCCACTTCCTTCACCAGAATGCCGTCCTCCGAATAATAGAGGTCCATTTCCTGATTACCTTTCTCCACTTCGATGATGTAGACAACAGCCATTTCCTTACGTTCCAGCTTGTCTACATCTTCCACCTTCCATACATTATAATAGGTACTACTCTCGTAAGAGCTTCTCACCGGAGCGGGAAGGTCTGCATAACGGAGGTCGGTTTCGGTCATCTGCCATACACCGTCTTTGGTGAACCAGGCCTCCTTTTCGAAATTGTCCTCATGGAAATCAGCCACATAATATGCACCTTTTGTTTCCCATTCTATACGCTGGGCATTGGGATGCTCCTTGGCCAACGCATTACTCAGTTCCGCGGGCACGGAGATTCCGTCGTTGTCGTCATCATCACAGCTTTGCAAGGCAAAGGCAAACACGCCTAACGCCAATAATAAGAAGTACTTTTCCAGTTTCATAGTCATTTCGTTTTTTTACATTATCAATACCAAGTTTGTTCATTTTGTATGGCAAAGATGAAGCCTAAATCTGGAAAGAATCTGGAAGAATACTCATATTTTGCAGAAAACAGCTATCTTTGTGCCACTAAAAGCGTTCATAACAAAAGAGATACATAATAACACAATGGAAAAGAAATTCAAACGTACCACCGTGACCTCGGCATTGCCGTATGCCAACGGCCCGGTTCATATCGGACACCTGGCAGGCGTTTATGTTCCTGCCGACATCTACGTCCGCTACCTGCGACTGAAAAAGGAAGATGTTATCTTCATCGGCGGCTCCGACGAACACGGAGTGCCCATCACCATCCGCGCCAAGAAGGAAGGCATCACCCCGCAAGACGTGGTGGACCGCTATCATACGCTTATAAAGAAGTCTTTCGAAGAGTTCGGCGTCTCCTTCGACGTGTACAGCCGTACTACCTCAAAGACGCATCACGACACGGCTTCCGACTTCTTCCGCAAGCTGTACGATAAGGGAGAATTCATCGAAAAGACCAGCATGCAGTATTACGACGAAGAAGCCAAGACCTTCCTTGCCGACCGCTACATCACCGGCGAGTGCCCCCACTGCCATGCCGAAGGCGCTTACGGCGACCAATGCGAGAAGTGCGGCACCAGCCTCAGCCCCACGGACCTGATTAATCCGAAGAGTGCCATCAGCGGCAGCCAGCCCGTGATGCGTGAGACGAAGCACTGGTATCTGCCGCTGGACAAACACGAGGAATGGCTTCGCCAATGGATTCTGGAAGACCATAAGGAGTGGCGTCCCAATGTTTATGGCCAATGCAAGAGCTGGCTCGACATGGGCTTGCAGCCGCGTGCCGTGAGCCGCGACCTGGATTGGGGTATTCCCGTTCCCGTAGAGGGTGCCGAGGGCAAAGTGCTCTATGTATGGTTCGACGCCCCTATCGGCTACATCAGCAACACCAAAGAGTTGCTGCCCGACACATGGGAGAAATGGTGGAAAGACCCCGAAACGCGTCTGGTACACTTCATCGGAAAAGACAATATCGTGTTCCACTGCATCGTGTTCCCCGCCATGCTGAAGGCAGAGGGTAGCTACATCCTGCCGGACAACGTGCCGAGCAACGAGTTCCTGAACCTGGAGGGCGACAAGATTTCCACTTCACGCAACTGGGCGGTATGGCTGCACGAGTATCTCGTTGACTTCCCCGGCAAGCAGGATGTGCTGCGCTACGTGCTGACCGCCAACGCACCGGAGACAAAAGACAACGACTTCACCTGGAAGGACTTCCAGGCACGTAATAACAACGAGCTGGTTGCCGTTTATGGCAACTTCGTGAACCGCGCCCTGCAACTCACCAAGAAGTACTTCGACAGCGTAGTGCCCGCCGCAGGCGAACTGAACGACTACGACCGCGAGACGCTGAAAGAATTTGCCGACGTCAAGGCAGAAGTGGAGAAGTTGCTGGACGTATTCAAATTCCGCGACGCACAGAAGGAAGCGATGAACCTTGCCCGCATCGGAAACAAATACCTTGCCGACACCGAGCCGTGGAAGCTTGCCAAGACAGACATGGAGCGCGTAGCCACCATTCTCCACATCTCGTTGCAGTTGGTCGCCAACCTTGCCATTGCTTTCGAACCGTTCCTGCCCTTCAGCAGCGAGAAGCTTCGCAAGATGCTGAACATGGACAGCTTTGACTGGGCAGAGCTGGGACACACCGACCTGTTGCCTGCCGGACATCAGCTGGGCACCCCCGAACTGCTGTTCGAAAAGATAGAAGACGACGTCATCCAGGCACAAGTAGACAAGCTGCTTGCCACCAAGAAGGCAAACGAAGCCGCCACCTACAAGGCAAACCCCATCAAGCCGACCATCGCCTTCGAAGACTTTGAAAAGCTGGATATCCGCGTAGGTACAGTGCTTGAATGCGAGGCAGTGCCCAAGATGAAGAAGCTGCTGAAGTTCAAGATTGCCGACGGGCTGGAAAACCGCACCATCGTCAGCGGCATTGCCCAGCACTACAAACCGGAAGAACTGGTAGGCAAGCAAGTGCTGTTCATCGCCAACCTCGCTCCACGCCAATTCAAGAACGGGCTGGTAAGTGAGGGAATGATTCTCTCTGCCGAGAATTATGACGGCTCGCTGGCGGTGACTTCACTGCTGAAAGAGGTGAAGCCGGGCAGCGAGGTGAAATAAAACAGTAACAAGGTAACGAGTTAACAAGGCTACAAGGAGGAAGGAAAAGCCTCGTGGCCTTGTTAACTCGTTGCCTTATCAACCAATAAACTATGTCCGATACATCACTCAAAGAAAAAACAGCCAAAGGCCTCTTCTGGGGAGGATTCAGCAACGGCATACAGCAGTTGTTAAATCTGGGATTCGGAATAGTCCTTGCCCGTCTGCTGGATGCTTCGGATTATGGTATGGTAGGGATGCTTACCATCTTCTCCGCCATTGCCGCCGCCTTGCAGGAGGGTGGGTTCATTTCGGCACTGACCAACCGGAAGGAGACTTTGCACAAGGATTACAACGCCGTGTTCTGGTTCAGCCTGATGTGCAGCACTACTATATATATATTACTCTTCTTTGCCGCACCGCTGATTGCCGACTTCTACGATACGCCCGAGCTGATACCGCTGTCCCGTCTCTCCTTCTTGGGATTCGTCATTTCCAGCATGAGCATTGCACCGAGGGCATATCTATTCAAGAACCTCAGAATCAAGGACACTACCGTCATTTCTATTTCAAGTCTGATAGTCTCCGGTATTGTGGGCATCACATTGGCGGCAAACGGATTCGCCTATTGGGGGATTGCATTGCAAAGCATCTCTTTCATCACCGTAATGACGATTCTTAACTTCTACTTCTCGCATTGGAGACCCCGCTTCCGGTTCGACTTCACACCCATTAAGGAGATGATAGGGTTCAGCAGTAAGATAATCATTACGAATATCTTCACCATAATCAATAACAATTTGTTTTCCGTCTTGTTGGGTAAGTTCTATTCGGAACGGGAAGTGGGTAACTTTACGCAGGCAAACAAGTGGAACGGCATGGGACATACCACGATTACGGGCATGATAAACGGCATTGCACAACCCGTCTTTACCCGGGTTGCCGACGACAAGGCACGGCAACTTGCCGTATTCAGAAAGCTGCTGCGCTTCACCGCCTTTATCTCTTTCCCCGCCATGCTGGGATTGAGCTTGGTATCGAAAGAACTGATTATAATCACTATCACGGAGAAGTGGCTGCCCAGTGCCGATATCTTGCAACTGTTATGTATTTGGGGAGCATTTATTCCCGTCATCAATCTGTTCTCCAACCTGCTCATCAGCCGGGGACATTCTTCTATCTATATGTGGAGCACCATCAGCTTGAGCCTGCTGCAAATAGCAGCTGTATGCGCCATATACCCATACGGGTTGGAATGGATGCTGCGTATTTTCGTCATTATCAATATCGGCTGGCTGTTTGTATGGTTCCGTTTTGTCAAGAGGGAGATAGGATTAAGACTGCGCGATATGCTGAAAGACATCTCTCCTTATCTCTCCCTATCCATTGTACTCGTAGTGTCAACTCACTATGCTACTCAGCCCATAGAAAACCTATACTTAAATATGGCAGCCAAAATCATTATGGTAGCTGGGCTTTATGCACTGGTTTTGTGGAAACTACAATCTACCATCTTCCGGGAAAGCATTGAATTCCTCTTAAAGAAAAAAAGAGCATGAGCCGCATAGCCTACATCATATCCGCCTACAAGGATGCCCCACACTTGGCACGCCTGGTTGCCGCACTGGATGACCGGGCAGACTTCTACGTGCACATCGACCTCAATGCCGATATACACCCTTTTGAAGAAGCCTTGGGAGACAAGGTCACTTTCGTGCCCCGCCACCGGATAAGCTGGGGAGGATGGGAACAAGTGGAATATCAGAAAGAATTGCTTGCCGCCGTATTGCACAGCGGCATCCCCTATACCCGTGTAGTATGCCTGAGCGGGCAAGACTATCCGTTATGGAACAACAACGCCATCCACCACTATTTCGAGGAGCATCAAGACACTGAATTCATCGGCGGTTTCAACCTGACACGCTGCACCGTGAAACAGCAGTTGCACAAGATAACCCATTACCACCCTTTCCGTGACCTGCCTTGGAAGAGTATATGGTGGAAGAACAAACTCATCGTAGCATCGCGCAAGCTGGCACAGATACTCCCCATCCGGAAAGCCCCTTTTGCACCCTTGGAGGGCAAGCAGGCAGATGTCTATTTCGGTTCCGACTATTGGGCCATCACGTTGCCCTGCGCACGATATGTATATGAAAAGTTGTGCACGGAGGAGAAGCTGGTGAAGTATTTCAGAACCAGCTTTGTACCCAGCGAACTGTGCATACAGACCATCGTATTCAACTCCCCTTTTGCCTCAAAAGGGCTTCTTTTAGAGGGAGAATACCCCGGACTTACCCGTCTCACCCCCTTGCACTACATAGACTACGGCGCATCCATCCGCGTGATGACACTCGAGGACCTGCCGGTATTGCAGCAGTCTGGAAAGATGTTCTGCCGGAAAGTGGTAAGCGGGGAGTCCGACACACTGATAGAAAAACTCAAGTCCGATTTCGCAAAAGAAGATTGAAATGGAAAGTGCTCCTTTCAACTATTATCATTATTTTTGCAGACATCAATCAAAAATGGTATCCATGGTGAAGCAATATACCCCAGAAGAACTGACCCAACTACATCAGGTGCTATACGAAATACTGGAAGAGATTGTGCGCATCTGCGACAAACACAATATTCCCTATTTTGTAATCGGCGGAACAGCAATAGGGGCACTCTATGACAAAGCGATTCTTCCTTGGGATGACGACATAGATATAGGTATGAAACGGGAAGACTACAATAAGTTTCTCCAGATAGCCTCCCAAGAACTGAGAGAACCATACTTTCTTTCATGGATACATACCGACCCTCATAGTCCTTATTACTTTGCCAAAGTCAAGAAAAACAACACCTTGTTTGTCGAAGAGATGTTTAAAGATGTACCTATGCATCAGGGAATCTTTGTCGATATATTCCCTTTTGACCGTATTCCAAACAATAAGCTATTAAGGAAGATACAATATGAAGCCGTCAACTTTCTGAAATGCTGCCTGATGGGAAAAGAGGTATGGCTATGGAAACACTTCGGAAAATGTCAAATATCCAACCCTACCAATCGTGGAGCTGTTGCCTGCCTTCTGAACCGGATAGTTGATATGACACTCTCTAAAAAGACAATCTACCGTTTGATGGTGATAATGCAAAGTTGTTTCAACTCATGGAAAACTTTGTATTACAACAATGTGATTACCACTACCGACCATGTTTTGGAGACGAGTCTCAACCATTTACAACCAATCAAATTCGGTCCACTTTATCTGAAAGCACCTGATGGATTGGAAAACTTTCTACGGTACAACTATCCCACTTTACACCGGTATACAGAAGAAGAGCAGGACAAGATAAACAATCATTATCCGGCAGTTCTTTCTTTCAACATACCAAATGACCATATAGCCACCTCCTAATCCAACAAAATTGCCATGAAACCAGCCCTTGTAGATGTATCTGTACTGATTCTTTTCTTCAACCGCCCCAAACTGCTGGCGCAAGTATTCGAACAAGTGAAGAAAGCACGCCCCGCACGACTGTTTCTCTATCAGGACGGCCCGCGCGGCGAACGCGACATGCCGGGCATAGAAGCTTGTCGCAAAGTAGTGGCAGACATCGACTGGGAATGCGAAGTACACCACAACTACCAAGAGAAGAACTACGGCTGCGACCCATCGGAATACATGGCACAGAAGTGGGCATTCTCCTTGTCGGACAAATGTATCGTGCTTGAGGATGACGACGTGCCTGCCGTCTCTTTCTTCGGCTTCTGCAAGGAACTGCTCGACAAGTATGAGCACGACACACGCATCAGCATAATTGCCGGATTCAACAACGAGGAGATTACACCGGACATCACTTCCGACTACTTCTTCGCCACCACCTTCTCCATCTGGGGATGGGCGAGCTGGCGGCGGGTGACGGACCAATGGGATGAATTCTACACCTTCCTGGACGACAAGGAGAACATGCGGCAACTGAAGAACCTCATCCACACACGGCGCTACCGCAAAGACTTCATCTACATGTGCCAACGCCACCGCGAACACGGGAAAGCCTATTACGAAACCATCTTCCACGCTTCCATGTTGTTCAATTCGGGTCTGAGCATCGTGCCCACCCGCAACATGATAAACAATCTGGGAGCCACTGCCGACTCCACCCACTTTGCCGGCTCCGTACACACCATGCCGCGCGGTTACCGCCGCATCTTCACCATGAAACGCTACGAAGTGGAGTTTCCGCTGAAGCACCCTCGCCACGTCATCGAGAACACTGCCTACAAGGATAGCGTTTACCGCATCATGGCATGGCGGCATCCCTGGATAAAGATTGCACGGTCGTTCGAGGAACTGGCGTTGAACCTACGGTACGGCAACTTCACCATCATATGGCAAACGCTGCAAAAGCGTATCCGGAAATGGATGAAACAAGACCGGCATCTGTAACAAGAAAAAACATTCAAAAAAGAAGAAACGAACAACAGTCATGAGAGTACTACTTATCAATACATCCGAACGCATCGGCGGCGCAGCCATCGCCGCCAGCCGTCTGATGGAATCACTCAAGAACCACGGCATCAAAGCCAAGCTGCTGGTACGCGACAAGCAGACCGACCAAATCTCCGTTGTGTCACTGGACCATAACTGGCGCATGGTGTGGAAGTTCGTCTGGGAGCGCATCGTCATCTGGAGCGCCAACCGCTTCAACAAGAAGAACATCTTTGCCGTAGACATTGCCAACACGGGGACAGACATCACCTCACTGCCCGAATTCCAGCAAGCAGACGTCATCCATCTGCACTGGATAAACCAAGGGATGCTCTCGCTGAAGAACATCGAGAAGATTCTCGCCTCGGGCAAGCCCGTCGTCTGGACCATGCACGACATGTGGCCCTGCACTGGCATCTGTCACCATGCCCGCGAGTGCACCCACTACCAGCAGGAATGCCACAACTGCCCCTTCATCCACGGAGGCAGAGGCAAACGTGACCTTTCCTACCGCATCTTCCACAAAAAGCAGGCATTGTATCGCAACCGTCACATCAACTTCGTCACCTGCAGCCGCTGGCTGGAAGAACGTGCCCGGACAAGCGCCCTCTTCTGCGGACATGCCGTGACGTGCATCCCCAACCCCATCAACACCAACCTCTTCAAGCCCCGCAACCGACAGGAAGCCCGCAGCCGTTGCCTACTGCCGCAAGACAAAAAGCTCATGTTGTTCGGCTCGGTGAAGATTACGGACAAACGGAAAGGCATCGACTACCTGATAGAATCGTGCCGACTGCTGGCTGACAAGCATCCCGAACTCCGGGAACAGTTGGGTGTCGTCGTCTTCGGCAACCAATCGCAACAACTGGAAAACCTGCTTCCATTCAAAGTCTACCCGCTGAACTTCGTCAGCAACGAACACCAACTGGTGAACATCTACAATGCCGTGGACATCTTCGTGACCCCCTCGCTGGAAGAGAACCTGCCGAACACCATCATGGAAGCCATGGCATGCGGCATTCCCTGCGTCGGATTCAACGTGGGCGGCATCCCTGAGATGATAGACCATCTGCACAACGGCTACGTGGCACAATACAAATCCTCGGAAGACTTTGCCAACGGCATCTACTGGACGCTGACCGAACCCGACTACCCCAGCCTCTCGGAACAAGCCTGCCGGAAAGCCATCTCCCACTATTCGGAGAACGTCGTCGCCAAGAAATACATTGACCTTTACAACAAAGTAACCGGAAGAAATGCATAACCACCCCACCCCGAAATTCAGCATCATCACCGTGACCTACAATGCCGAAGCGGTACTGGAGGACACGATTCAAAGCGTTATCTCGCAAACCTACCACCACGTAGAATACATCCTTGTGGACGGTGCGTCCAAAGACGGCACGCTCTCCATCATCGACCGTTACCGCGACCGCATCACCCGCATCGTGAGCGAACCGGACAAGGGACTGTACGACGCCATGAACAAAGGCATCCGCCTTGCCACCGGCGATTACCTCTGCTTCCTCAATGCCGGCGACAGCTTCCACGAGGACGACACCTTGCAGCAGATGGTGCGTTCCATCTCCGGCAACGAACTACCCGACGTGCTGTACGGCGAAACGGAACTGGTGGACAAGGAAGGTCACTTCATCCGCATGCGCCGCCTCGCCGCCCCGGAAGTGCTTACCTGGCGAAGCTTCAAGCAGGGCATGCTGGTCTGCCATCAGGCCTTCTTTGCCAAAGCTTCCCTTGTAGAACCCTACGACCTGCAATACCGCTTCTCCGCCGACTTCGACTGGTGCATCCGGGTGATGAAGAAGGCACGGACCTTGCACAATACCCATCTCACCCTCATCGACTATCTGGAAGAGGGAATGACCACCCAGAACCGGCAAGCATCCCTGCGCGAACGCTTCCGCATCATGGCGCGGCATTACGGACTGATGAGTACCGTAGCCCATCATGCCTGGTTCGTATTACGGGCCGTGATAAAGAAATAGCACAAATTTCGAGGACAAATATACTTTGTTCCCGCAAGACCTATACCTTGCGGGAATCTCCCCTATACCCAGCTCTCTACAGTATAGGAGTGAGTACCCAAAACATCCCCATGTTTTCACCTAAAACATCCGGATGTAATGGGGCAAAACATCCCCATGTTTTGGGGTAAAACATCCGGGTGTTTTGGAGAAAGACATCTGGATGTTCTGCATATTAAGTCCTATACCGTGAGGGGCTAAGTCCTAAGACGTAGGAGATTAAGTCCTAAGGCAAAGGAGGCTGGGTAACTGTAAGCAGCGCCTTCAACTCTTTTACCCCTTCCGAAGCTCCCTTTTGAATGACATGTATCGGACGCATGACGTGCGTGTCCACCGGCTTGGGGTCTATCAGATACACTTCGGCGGCACGGGGCACGTAGTTCAGCAGTCCCGCAGCGGGATAAACGTTCAGGCTGGTGCCGATGATGACGAAGATGTCCGCCTGCTCCACATACCGGATGGCAGTCTCAATCTCCGGCACCGACTCGCCAAACCACACGATGAACGGGCGGAGCTGCGTACCGTCGCCCGCCTTGTCGCCCAACTTTACTTCATATTCCTCCGGCGCCAGTTCCTTGACGAAATGCGGATTATAAGGGTCGCGGCTGGAACAAACCTTCGTCAGTTCCCCATGCAAGTGTATCACGTGCGTACTGCCGGCACGCTCGTGCAGATTATCTACGTTCTGGGTGACGACCGTTACATTGAAATCCCTCTCCAGGTCGGCAACGCCCAGATGCCCGGCATTCGGCACCACATCGAGCAACTGCTTGCGACGTTCGTTATAGAAATTAATGACCAGTTCCGGATTACGTGCATACCCCTCGGGAGTCGCCACCTGCTCCACCGGATATTTGTCCCATAATCCGCCCGCATCACGGAATGTGCTGATGCCGCTCTCGGCGCTCATACCAGCACCCGACAATATGACCAAGTTCTTCATTTTCCGCTCCTTTCCTTTATTAAAGTAAGACAAATATAAGAAGAATGTTCAAGTTGTGATATAAATAAGAAAAATTAAATACTTAAAAGCCTTATCATTCAAATAAAAGACGTACTTTTGCCACTCATAAATTTGCAATAGACTGGAAAAGAAACCAATCCGGTCGTCAACAAAAGAATCTTATGGACAAATTCAGTTATGCTATCGGCCTTGGAATAGGTCAGAATCTTTTAAGCATGGGTGCCAAAGGCATTGCAGTAGATGACTTTGCACAAGCAATCAAAGACGTTTTGGAGGGCAACCAGACGGCAATCAGCCACACAGAAGCCCGTGACATCGTCAACAAGTACTTCGCCGAACTGGAGGAGAAGATGAACGCAGCAAACATAGAAGCCGGCAAAAAGTTCCTGGAAGAGAACAAAAAACGCGAGGGAGTTGTTACGCTGCCCAGCGGACTTCAATACGAAGTTATCACGGAAGGAAACGTGGGCCGCTATGCCAAAGCCACCGACCAGGTGCAATGCCACTACGAAGGCACACTGATTGACGGAACGCTGTTCGACAGCTCCATCAAGCGCGGCCAGCCTGCCACGTTCGGTGTAAACCAAGTGATACCCGGTTGGGTGGAAGCCCTTCAGCTTATGCCCGAAGGTGCCAAGTGGAAACTCTACATCCCCAGCGACCTGGCATACGGAGCGCAGGGTGCCGGCGAGATGATTCCTCCCCACAGCACGCTCGTATTCGAAGTCGAATTACAGAAAATTTTATCTAAATAAACAACAAGTAAAAGCAAAATGAAAAAAGTAACATTTCTCATGGCTCTTGCAGTAGCTGCCGGTATGGCATCTTGTACTGCTCAAAGTCCGAAAGCTGATTTGAAGACGGACATCGACTCATTATCTTACGCCATCGGTATGGCACGTACAGAAGGTTTGGACCAGTATCTTGCACAGCAAGGAATTGACTCAACCCAGATGTCAGAATTCCTGAAAGGTTTCAACGAAGGCGCAGCCAAAATCGATAAGAAAGACGTGGCTTACATGGCCGGTCTGCAAGTAGGCCAGATGGTCAGCAAGCAATGGGTGGAAGGCTTCAACCAACAAATCTTCGGCAACGACTCTACACAGAGCATCAGCCGCGAAAATCTGCTGGCAGGTTTCGTAGCAGGTGTCATCGGCAAGGGTGGTGCTATGGATATGATGAAAGCTCAAGAGTACATGCGTACTCAGATGGATGCCATCAAAGAAAAAGCAACCGCAGAAAAGTATGCTGACAACAAAGCTGCCGGTGAAAAGTTCCTGGCTGAGAACAAGGCTAAAGAAGGTGTAGTAACTACCCCGAGCGGTCTGCAATACAAAATCATCACCAAGGGTAACGGTGCCGTTCCTGCTGACAGCAGCAAGGTGAAAGTAAACTACAAAGGTACGCTGATTGACGGAACAGAATTCGATAGCTCTTACAAGCGCAACGAACCTGCTACTTTCCGTGCCAACCAGGTAATCAAAGGCTGGACAGAGGCCCTCACCATGATGCCCGTCGGCTCTAAGTGGGAACTCTATATCCCCTACGACCTGGCATACGGTTCAAGAGAAACCGGTAGCCAAATCAAGCCGTTCTCTACTTTGATATTCGAAGTGGAACTGCTGGGTATCGAGAAGTAATGTAACAATCCGAAGGGAGGGGCAAAACCCTCTTGATACTTCTTTTAGGCGCGGATTACGAGGAATAACGCGGATTTGGTAAACTAAATCCGTGAAATCCGCGTAATCCGCGCCTTATCGTTACCCCTCACTTTTATTCATTTTTCCGTCCCTTTTTATAGATAAATTAAAATAAAGTCCTATATTTGCTTACTATTTGATAACAACAAGAACTTTACTTATTTACTATTATGGAAAAAATAGACAATCTTGACCGGCAGATTCTGGAAATCATTTCCCAAAATGCCCGTATCCCTTTCAAGGACGTAGCTGCTGAATGTGGCGTGTCACGTGCTGCCATCCATCAACGTGTACAGCGCCTGATTGACCTTGGCGTTATTGTTGGCTCAGGCTATCATGTAAATCCCAAGTCCCTTGGATACAGAACCTGCACTTACGTAGGAATCAAGCTGGAAAAGGGCTCCATGTATAAGACGGTAGTTGCCGAGCTGGGCAAGATTCCCGAAATCGTAGAATGCCACTTCACCACTGGTCCGTACACCATGCTGACCAAGGTATATGCCCGCGACAACGAGCATCTGATGGATTTGCTGAACAACAAGATGCAGGAGATTCCTGGCGTAACCGCTACCGAGACCTTGATTTCCCTGGAACAGAGCATCAAGAAGGAGATTCCTATTTGCCCCGAGAAATAACGAACAACAATGGATTTCTTGAACGAATATCATCTGTCGGGCCTTGTCATAGGTATCTGCACATTCCTCATCATCGGCTTGTTTCACCCCATAGTTGTGAAAGCCGAATATTATTGGGGCACCAAGTGCTGGTGGATTTTCCTTTTACTCGGCATCGGCGGCATCATTGCCTCCCTTTATACGGAGAACATCATGATAGCCTCCCTTTTGGGCGTCTTTGCATTTTCCTCGTTCTGGACCATCAAGGAGATATTCGAGCAGGAAGAACGAGTGAAAAAAGGCTGGTTTCCCAAGAATCCAAAACGAACTTATAAGTTCTAAGGACAAAGGTTATAAGGAATTTTATCCAAAAGTCTTGCATATTTCAATAGAAAATGCTACTTTTGTCCCCGCTATCCAAGCAAGGATGCATCGGACTTGTAGCTCAGTTGGTTAGAGCAACAGACTCATAATCTGGAGGTCCCTGGTTCAAGCCCAGGCTGGTCCACTTTAATAATCAAGCACTTACAGAGTTTCTGTAGGTGCTTTTTCTTTTACAGGTGACCTTCAGGTGACCTTTTTGAAGCGAAACTCTGCAAGAGTGACCTTTTGAAATTGCATGGGATTGCAGAGAATTTTTATAGATTTTTATTCTATGGTGAACTTGACACTGCGGAATGTGATGCACATTTTAGGCTGAAATAGGATTTCCCACTAAGCATATTTGTAAGTCGTTGAAAACATCTTTGGTATGGGAATGGCCAATCTGCAAGCTTTCCAGTCTGTCCGTTTTCATTCGTATATTCCATTTTGGTAGTCGCGCAAATATTGCGTAAAAGTCTTTCCAGTTTCACGTTTAAAGAAACGCATCAGATGACTCGGGTCGGAGAAATGAAACTCTTCGGCCAGCTGGTTCACGTTTCGGTTAGCAAACAGTAACTCATTCTTCAATTCTTCCAACAGACGCTGCTTGAGCAGATGATTGGCAGATACACCGAATTGACTCATCACGGAACTGTTTAACGTAATACGGCTCACACGGAGCATATCCGCATATTCCTGCACCCGCTGTTTCGTACGGATATTCTTTTCCAGCAAGTCCTTAAACTGGAATGCGTAATTGTTTTTAGGTACATCAATCGGTAAATGATAAGTGGCGGCATACGCCCGGTTGATAATAACCAATAAGTAGTAAAGCACAGATACAATGAGATTATAAGTATCGGCAACAGGATGCAGAAGCTCCTGCTTTATGATTCCTAAAAGACGAATATACTCCGCCATGCTTTCCGGCGAAGTAAACAGATAGGGAGGCGTGTCGGTCTGATAATAATACAGCAAGCGATACACAAAAAACTTGTCCGCTAAGAATGTGCGCATAAAATCCTCGCGGAATATAAGAAAAGAGTAATCTAGTTCTGCTTCATCCACGTGCCATTCCTGCTGCTGATGCGGCGAGAGGAGTAATACCATATTGGCATGCAATTCAAATTTGCGGAAATTCAGCAGCAGATACCCATTGGCCTTACGAAAAAAATAGAAGCTAAAAAAATCTGTTTTAAACACCGGGTTTTCCGTCAGGACACCACATACATCGCTACTGTAGCCTGAGTTGATATAAAAGTCCACACCACAGCGTGTCTTGCTAAATGGAACGCTGACCAGACGTTCAGGATTGACGATTTTATCCATAGATTTCGTTTTTGGGGGCAAATATACTATTTTTTATTTATCAAAATGGCATATATTCCTGTTTTTAAGGCATAATGCATCCGATTTTTTTTACCGAACTTTGCGGCTATAATCAATACAATAAATTATGATGGAAGAAAAAGTAACAATTCGATTGATCCGTAATGCAACATTGCGAATCCATTATGCTGGAAAAGAGATACTTGTTGACCCCATGCTTGCCGGAAAAGGCACTTTACAGTCGGCTCTAGGTGTGTATAAGACCCCAAGAGTACACCTCACGATGCCGATGAATGAAATTGCGGACGGTCTGGATATGGTATTGTTGACACACAACCATATTGACCATTACGACCCGACAGTGAAACAGCATTTAGCGAAGAACATCCTGTTCCTGACACAACCGCAAGATAAAGAGAGTATTACACAGGATGGTTTTACAAATGTAGAAAGCATTGAAAAAGATAAAGCTATTGGAAATTTAACCATTCATCGCATCCAAGGACACCATGGCTTCGGAAAGATTGGAGAAATGATGGGGCCGGTATCAGGCTATGTACTTACTGCACACAGTTTCCCTACTATTTATATAATGAGTGACTGTAAATGGGAAGACTGTATCCGTCAGGCCATTGAACAATTTTCTCCAGATTACATCATAGTGAACAGTGGAGGTGCAATTTTTCCTGAATTTTCTCAAACAGAAGGTTCTATCATTCCAGATGAGCAAGAAGTTATGACAATGCTCGATGAACTTCCCGCCCACATCAAACTAATAGCAGTCCACATGGAAGCTACCGATCATGGGCAGACTACACGCGCAATTCTGCGTAACGAAGCCATGCATCACAAAATAGAAATGAGTCGCCTGATTATTCCAGAAGATGGAGAAACAATAATATTATGAGCGACTTCTCTGATTGGGAAACAGCCTGAAAAGAGGGTTACGAATGGATTGTTATAGGAACGGAAACAGGCAAAAGGAAAGGGAAAGTAGATGCCAATCCTGAATGAGTACGTCATATTGTAGAACAGGCGAAAAGAAATCACATTTTGGTATTTATGAAAGAAAACCTTTTGCCTATAATGGGAGAATACCGAATGATTCAAGAACTACCAAAACAATTTATAGAAAGAATATGGAAAAGGAAATAATCAGAGAAATAGATGTACAGAATGTCATGACTAAATCCTCATTACCAGTAGGGGGCTTCTCTGTCAATCCTTATGTAGGTTGTCCTCATGCTTGTAAGTACTGCTATGCTTCATTCATGAAACGTTTTACAGGGCATACAGAGCCTTGGGGTACGTTTCTGGACGTAAAGCACTGGAAACCTATTGATAATCCGCATAAATATGATGGACAACGGATTGTTATCGGTTCAGTAACAGACGGATACCATCCGTATGAAGAAGATTTTTGCAGAACCCGTAAACTGCTGGAAGAGTTAAAAGGCACTAATGCTGAAATCATGATTTGTACTAAGTCAGATTTGGTTTTGCGTGATATTGATTTACTTAAAGGCTTTCAGAAAGTGACAGTATCTTGGTCAGTTAACACACTCGATGAACAATTCAGATGTGATATGGATCGTGCCGTAAGCATTGAGCGAAGACTTAAAGCCATGAAACAGATTTATAATGCAGGCATACGCACCGTGTGTTTTATTTCACCGATTTTTCCAGGAATTACAGATGTGAAAGCTATCGTTAATAGGGTAAAAGATTATGCAGATTTGATATGGCTGGAAAATCTGAATCTTCGTGGACAATTTAAGAGAGACATCATGGGGTATATACGGGAAAAGCATCCGGAGCTTGTAGCCTTGTATGATGATATCTACAACAAAAAACGAAAAGATTACTGGCAGGTCTTGGAACAGGAAGTAGCTGCGTTTGCTCAAGCGGAAGGTTATCCTTATCGTATAAACGATTTACCATACGGGCGTTCTCAAAAAGGGAAACCTGTTATAGTAAACTATTTCTATCATGAAAAAATTAGGCTAAAAAAATAGGATTATTTGATTGATTTGATAATGACTTTTATCGCTGAAAATCAACCATATAAGAAAATAACGGTACAACTATCCGTTAAGGGAAAAGAGGAAGTGAAAAAGTTGCTTTGAGGGAGTAAAAGGATTAGAAAAGGCGTGTGTTTTGGGTGAAAGATTTAACTAAATCTTAACAGTTAATAAGTATTTTTATTATTTAGAGATAACGGTTCGGAATGAGGTCAAAATTGCAAAAGACTTGTCAAGGAATTGCTTACCACTGCTGAAAATCAATGCTATGTCCGATTCATGGAACAAGCGAGGTACAAAAGAGGCAATTATATTATGTCAAATGTATATTGCCCAATACATATAAACAAAAATGCCACCTTCAAATAACTCATAATTTGAAAGTGGCATTATTTTTATATCAAAGAAATTATGACGTGTTTAGTGAACGCTCATCTTAGAAAACACGTTAATAATTATCACTCCAGCTATGATTAGTACTAATCCGATTAGGGCGGGTAGATCTGGTGTTTGTTTGAAAGCTATCGCTCCTATGATTGCTATTAAAACAATACCAACCGCAGCCCAAATAGCGTAAGCTATTCCAACAGGGATAGTCTTCAAAGATAAGCTGAGTAAACAAAAAGCTGTTGCATATGCCAAAACAGTTACAATAGCAGGTACAGGCTTCGTGAATTGTTCTGATAATTTTAATGTAGTGGTGCCAAGTGCTTCGGCGAGGATGGCACAGATGAGAAATGTGTAACTTTTTATCATATCGAGATTCTATTATGATTTCATGGTGCAAAATTAGCCTAAATTTTTATCAACACCGAGAAAATATCATTCCAACAATGGTACTTTTCGATACAAAATACTCTTTTTGCGAGATTTGTTTTGTATATTTGCAAGCAAAATATTAATTATTTAAGATTCGAATGAAATATCAATTACGAAAAGGTGATACGGCATTTGCGATTGGACAAACAAATTTTAGTGAAAGCAAGGGAAGTCTTATAGATACAAATGGCTGTATAGCATTGTCGGTTATTTCTGGATATGCGATAGCTACTATCAATTTCAAAAAAAATATCCTTCGCAAGGGAGATTTTATTTTGCTATTTTACGACAGTAGTTTTTCAATAGATAAAATATCCGCTTCTTTTTTAGTCCAATATTTCTCATTATCATATCCATTATTAGAGGAAGTTATTTATAAACCCCTTTCCACACAATTCTGGGAGGCACTGTATTCTACACCAATATTACATCCATCTCATGACTTTGAGCATCTATTGAGCGGCTGGTGGCAACTTATGAAATGGACAATAACAAATGAAAGTCCGATGCAGAAAGAGCTTGTAGCGAATAGCGTCCGAAACTTGTATATTGTAATAGATTCTGCATTAAACCAAAGCGGCATGAGTGTGTTTCACAACAAATGCAGCCATTCAAGGATGCTTATAAATCGCTTTTTTAAACTACTTTCTATTCATTGTCACGAAACCCGCGATGTGAAATTCTATGCAGAGCAACTTTCCATAACGCCTACCTATCTTTACAAAATTGTTCGGAAATATATGTCTCAGTCACCGAAAGAATTAATAGACAAACAAGCCATTTCAGAAATCAAGAGTCTGTTAATAAACTCGGATATGCCTATAAAGTCTATCGCATCTACATTGCATTTTGAAGACGTTTCCTATTTGTGCCGTTATTTTCGTAGATTGACGGGAATACCTCCGTTAGAGTATCGTGAAAATAACAAGGAATGATATAACCTATAATAATGTTTTTACTGATATTGCCTTATTACATAGTAAATCCTCGCCCTCTATCAATCTTCCAGTCATACCGACCTTCCGCGACATCGCCAACCTCATTGAGTGTGTGGCGATGTTTTGTTTCGTCAAAAGGCTGTTGGCTTTCCGCATTATGACAGACCACGCACCTACCGCAACTATTATCATGGACTTATGAAGCGTCTCGACATACCTCGACTGACACGGACTGCGCCACAGCTTTGCAACACGCTGCATTGAAAGCAACTGTGACTACAAGACAGTAAGTGTATTGCTCGGTCATGCCAACATTAGAACAACCCTTAATCTCTATGTTCACCCGAATATGGGGCAGAAGAAAAAGTGCATCACCAGGATGTTCAAGTCTCTTGGGAAATAGGGAAGAAAAGTAGCATAGGCTATAAAAGGCAAAAGGATGAGGTGACTCCACATCACCCCATCCTCAGCTTACTTGTCTATGTATGATGCGACAAGATAAACAATCGAAATGCTTGTATAAAGGAAACACGGCAAAAAAATCCAAAGCAAAGCCTTTACCCAACCATTTGACAACCACACACCTTCATTCCTTGACATCATATTAGACATCTCATAGAAATGTCGAGTGAGGATTTCTTAGTTCTCCTTTCGGTGGTCTTCAAGAAGTTTGGACTCGTTTTCAATGAGTTTCTTCCTGTTGTTGATTGCCTGTTCCATGTCGGCATCATCAACTTTAGCCTTGAATTTTATATCTCTCACTTTTGCAATAAAGCTATCAATGGCTTTTGTAACAGCGTCCGCTTTATCGGTGACTTTATTCAAGTTTTCCTTGGCTTCCTGCAAAGAACCAGTTGCCGTTTCAAGACTTGATTTTGCCAAAGTCAAGCTATTGCCAGCATCCTTGTAGGCTTGAAGCTGTTGGTCAAACTTGTCCGAAGCCTTGTCCGTTTCGATATTCTTGTCAATCGTATTCTCGAAAGATCCGAAATCCATATCCGAGATTTTGCTTTTACCTATCGGCATAGTATCAATGTTGTTGGTTGAACATTCGGTTATCTGCCATATCCTTGCTTCTTGCGAGGTCTGCACATGCGATTAGCCATCATAGCGCAACGATGCGCCCATGACAGTTCATCCTCGTCCTTATCTCGTCCCCAACCTGAGGTAGCGCCACCTCCGCCACCGCCAGACTGGGCGGCAATGGTTGTGGCTGCATCAATGTATTCAGCAAAGAGAAGGATGGCGGTCTTTTGCACATCACCAATCTTGGCAAACACATTGTCGGCATCCAAAGCAATATTCTTGTCGATGACTTCCAGACAGTTCTGTGGAATGTCAACAGGATAATGATGAAACTCGTCCGTAGAAAAATCGAAGTGACGTATCTTTGGAGAGTTGTCCGCAGTAGGCATGGGTTTGGGTACAGTCATAATCTTTGGCTGTTGGGTATTCTTTGTTGGAGTTGAAACTGGTTTCTCCAATTCTTGATGATGCAGTTTTGCCCAAGTACCTTCAATCTTTGAGGGCATCAGACAACGACCTTTGCCAAGTTCCGAGGACTTATAAATGGAGTTACCACGCTTGATGGCATAGCCACGCACTTGTCCTTTGTTGTCGGATTGCAGTTTGACATCATATCCCGTTTGTGTGAGGCATTTTGTGTATAGTCCCCAATCAAAGTACGGCATCTTAGCCAAAACGGAAAGACAATCATTGGTTATCGCGTCCTTATTTTGGCGGCTTACCTCTTGTGCATCTTTCCATCCACGCTGTTGCCCAACCTTGGCGGCAGCAGCCATCGCTCTCTCGTAGATATAATGGGCATCATTCACGTTGCCCCTTATGTCTATGCGGTTCGCATCAATATGAAGGTGCATAATGCCACTCTTGCTGTCACGATGAAGCGCAACAACATATTGGCTGTCTTTGAGGTTGGTTGCCTTTGCACTCTTGCGCTTCGACTTGGCTGAAAGGTCAACCGCATCAAACTCACGGATAAAGTCATCCGCCAACCTCTGCCATTCCTCCATCGTCCAACCTTGCGTTTCCTCCGAGGTTGGGGAAACCTCAATGCGTATCATGTTACGTTTGAGCGGATGATAACGGTTCAATTTGTCCTCAAACTTCTTCTGCAAGGCAAGCATTCTTGCCCACATTGCCGTTGGGGAAATATCATCGGGCAAGAGATTGGTCTTTACAATCTCCGCCTTGTCCTTATCCACTGAGTAACGTATGGCATTTGCGCCATGACTTATTACCTTTGCTTTTGCTATCATATATGTTGTATGTTCTATTGTGTTAAGTATTTCTCTATCTCAATCATGCGGTTCAAGATCACCTCTGCGCTTGTTCTCCATCGTTTCATAAAGATTTCGCTACGTAGAATGTTCTCACGTTCCGTTAGCGGACGACCTTTGAGGAAGCCGAACAATTTCTGTATATCGCCCCTGGCATCCGATAGGCTGTTCAAAGCCTCCATTTCTTTGTCAGTCAAGCGTTGTTTGGGATATTTGCCCTCCAACCGCTTGCGTGCGTATGCGCTTGTGGTCAGTCCGCAAAGGGCTGCATATTCCGCTATCTCCTTATGAAGCTGTGGCGTAAGCCTTACTATCAGGCGGCTCGTGTATTTCGGTGCTTCCTTTTCTATATTTTTCTTATTCATACCAAGTATTGCTTCTATAAAAGTGTGCAACCCAATGCGAGCTTGCGAGCGTTCAAGAAGTCCATTGGCATACGGACAAACGAAGTGCGTTTGTATGACATTGGTATTTCTTGCATAGCACTGCTATCAGAGTTTACGCACAAGCACGCTACGCACTGCGGTTGCACATGTTCACAGACTTGTTGTATAACGGTTTTCAAATTACCCAAGCAACAGAAATTGTGGGGCATCCTCCACTTCCATCTGTTCCTTGAAGAATTGCCTTCTGGCTTCCGCCTCCAGTTCCATGTCAGAGACGCTTGGCTGTGGATCATCTTCCTTCTCGCCATTATCGCCATTTCCAGAAGTTAGGGAAGAAAAGGAACTGTTGGCAAGTTGTGTAGGAGAAGTACCGCCATTCTTGATGGGAGGATCTTCTTTGTTGGGGAAGGCGGTTGTGGAAGCAGAAGAACTTGACTTGTCATAGTTGCTTCTTTGGTTGATGGGGATATAGTACGGATTGACAAACTTCTTGCCATCAACAATCCAAGCTGAAATGCAGAGCAAAGTGTGAACACTTCCCCGTCTTGTCTGTATAGAAGAAAGAATGCCCAATTTGTTCATGTGGTCAAGCATCTTGGAGACGGTCTTTCGGTCACACTTCCATAGTTTGGATAGAGCCACCTCTGACATGTTCACTTCCCACAATTCTGTTGTAGATTCCCCAACCTCATTTGAGGTTTCTATCTGTCGTGTCACCATCTGAATGAGTTGATAAAGGCATGAAAGGCGATTGATGCCAGCCGTGCCACCCATCAGATAGTTCACTTGTTCGTTACTCAGGATAATGCTGTTGAAAATATTACTGTTCATCGTTGTTCTATTATTGTTATGTAAATCTTTTCTTGCTGTTATGCGGAAAACTCTCTGCCGTCAAAAGAGAAACTATCGCCTCATGCCGAAGCCTCTCTCTGGCATATAATACTCCTTGTCGTATGCGATATGGTCAAGCACACGTTGCAGTCGGTCAAGTTGGGGACTGTCAAGCACTTGTATGGCATTGATGGTAATTTTCTGTGATGCAATTCTTCGATGCTCACAGTTTCTTTCAGACATGGTTCCGTCACCGTCAGCATAGACCGAGTGAAGATAGTTATAGACTGCTTCCGTCTGTTCCTTGCTTGGGTAAGCAGCAGGAAAGCGGTCGGAAATGTAGTCTACCATATTGCTGACCGCATTAGCCAACAGAGGGTCACGTTTTTGCAGACTGTTTACAAGTTCATCTTTCGTCATGATGCTATGGTCTATTGTTCATTTCATTCAGACGGTTTGCAGCCTCCAGTCTTATCTCCTCCTCCGACATGGCTCTTGCGCCACGCACCCAGTCAAGCAAGGCTTTCTTCTCAAAGAAGATGAGCTTGCCAGCAGGCTTGAAGTACGGCAACTGGTTAAGATGCGTCATCTTGTAGAACGTACTCTTGGCAATGCCGAGAAAGGCGGAAGCCTCTTCAAGGTTCAATACTTCCTTTGTCATGTAGCAAAGGTTCTCCAACTTGTTCACTCTCGACTGAAGCTCCACTATCTTGCGTTCATGGTCGAGGTTCATCTTTAATGCGTTCTTTTCTGTCATAAATCTGATATTTTGTTTATTTCGTTATCGATTTCGGCTGCAAAGTATATTGTTGCCAATGATATTCAAGCAGCCGTTATGGCTTATTAAAAGTGTTGGTTTTCAATTCTTTGGCTCTATTTACCATGCTGCAATGTGGTAGATTGGTCGAACACTCACTCTTCGGGAATAAAGTGGAGAAGTTATAGTGGGCTATATCAGGGCAAGCCCTATCGTGCACGCCACACCTCTTTGCGTCCAGCCGCCAAGTCAGAATTTGTTTCTTCCCTTTTGTAGGAATGCAATACTTTTGTTCATCAGATACTCGTTGAGATCTTTGTATTCTTCATACTCATTTGAGGCATCAGTACACTTGTTTCCCAATGCTTTCATTATCTGCCAGGTGGCCATTCTGCCAGCTTTGTCATTATCCAAGTGGCAGCATATTTGAGAATACTTATTGAGCATGGAGAGAGCACTCGGGATGTTTACAATGGAGTTGAGTACCACCGCATCACATTCGCCATGTAGTATGAGATAGGAGAGATAATCCACGAATCCCTCGAATATGTGACAAGCGGTTTCGTGGTTCCTTATCGTAGTGATTGCTTTCGGAGCAATACATCCCTTGAAGTATGGATTCCGAAGTTCATAGCCACCAGCATCATTCTTGAAGCCAATAGCAAAATATCGCTTGCCAGCACTTTTGTAGTGTATTTCCACGCACTGCCTTTTGGCTGTAATAGAATCAACACCCCTTCCCGAGAGGTATTGTAGCAAAGCAGGATGAGCCAGTTCTTTTACCTCAATATCTTCAAACGAAGTGTCCTTTTGTGAGCAAGTAGAATGGATTGGTATTGTGGGTAGAATAATTGAATGCCCCATCATGTGCAATACTTCTGAAATGTTTTGCGTGTGGTATAGTTGCATCGCCAAATCAATGATGTTACCTCCTTTGCCCAGTGCAAAGTCATACCACACGTTTTTGGTTAAATCCACCTTAAATGATGCGGTTTTCTCCGTATGTAGTGGCGATAAGTACCACCACTTATTTCCTTTTCTGTTTATTGGTTCATATCCCTTGCTTGCAAGGAAGTTGGATATTTGGATTGCCTTTATTTCTTGTATAGTCATAATGTGAGTGATTTGTTGAAATGTTGAGTTGTTGAGAGAATGGGCTGGTGAAAAGAAAAATAGCTTTCTCTTTTGCCCAGTTACACCTCTTGTTGAGTGCTTGTTGAATTGTATTTGTTTGAGTACCAAAGATTAGTCTGTTGTTCTCAACAATTCAACAACTCAACAAAGGATTATAAACCTAAAGAGTCTATAAATTCCTTGGTCACCGTGTAGAAACGTCCCACTCTGCTAATTGAGGAAACACGCCCCGGCTTAGTGTAGTCACATTGATAGGCAAGATAGGTCAGTGCATTGTGAGCAGGGGTAAGTCGCCAGACATCTTTCACGACCTTTCGTATCTGCCATTGCTCCACCTTTACACCGTTCATGGTCAGTAACGGTATTAAGTCTTGAGGGATGAACGACAGCTTGTCAACGTGTTGCGTTTCCATAATGTCACGTATCAGCTCTACCATATCCAACTCCGTATGGTTGCGGTTGCACTGGATAATGCGGTCAAGAGCCTCTGTCCTGATAAGGGTAGGATGAAACCACATACGCCCCTCTTTGTTGGTGGAGAGTGTGCGGTGCTGGAGATAATAGAGGAATGCAGGTATCTGTTCCTTTAGCTTTTGCAGGAAATTGGTATCATCGCTTTCAAGTGGTCGGATTTTACGCACCCAATAGCGGTTTTCTCCCGGGTCAATGATAACAGGGTAAAGTTCGTTATTGGAACATAGTACGAACTTGGCAAAGAAGTTTACCTCCTGTCTGTCTTTACCCTTGGCCTCCACCTTGTAGGTTTGGGCTGTGCTTAGGTTCTTCAATCGCTCTGAATCTTCTCTACGACTCAACAGCACCTCGTCCACAACGATGAGTAGCTTGCCAGCCCAGTCAGCATTGAACTGGCTCCTGAAATCCTCGTTTGTATTAAAGGTGGCATTGTCCTGAAAGATACTTTTCAGAAAGTTCAGGAAAGTGGTCTTTCCTGTGTTTCGTTCCTCTGACACCAATAACAGGATGGGGAGTTTCTGAGTCGGCTGCATATAAAGCAACTGCATATAGTCCAACCCCAGTTCGTATTGCTCCTCAAAGATGTGGTGTAGCAGTTTTTCAATATCAGAGAAATTCCCTTCTGCCGGAACATGGTCAATTGGTTCATACAGATTATAGAAACCTGCAACATCCTTTTGGTAGTCTGTGTGACTTGGCACTGTGCAAAAACCATTATATTTATCAATAGTAGGGATATTGTGCTTACCATAATCTTGTCGGATAGTGCCAAAGCTCCATTGCAATCTGCGGGTAGTCATCGTTCCATCTGCCAAAGGCTGCTGCACTACCTTATATATAGTAGTGCCTACTCGAATGTATTGTTCTTCCATAATGCTTGCTTTTAGATTAAACATTTGGATTAGCGCTATTAGCAGTCTGTACTTTAGCTTTCAGAAGTGAGGAGATTTCCTTCTTCGAGTAAAGATTACGTCCTCCCAATTTGTGAACTACAATTCTTCCCTCCTTCTGCATACGCCACAAAGTGGTATAGGTTATGTGGAGTCGTTCACATACCTGATCGCGAGTAAAATACTCGTCACTCTCTTCTGGTGTCAAATCGGCCTGTGGCTTTTTCCCAACTAATTCTTCCACCAATTCAGAAACAACCTGTTTCAGGTCATCCTTCTGTAACATTATAAAATTGCCTTGCATATCATGTTGTTTTAATAATTACGCTGCGAAATTACGATGGAATAAAATGAAAGCACCTCGGTAAAAATCATGACGATTTCTGCCGAGGTGCTTTTAACGGAACAGCGTTTCTTTTTAACAAATCAAGCCTTTATGATGCAATCAATATACATCAGGGGAAAGTAAGGTGCGCAGTCTTATGCTTATCAACTTTGCCTGTTCTTTTCCTGTTTGAACAGTCTTTTCTGATAAACTCAAATTATAGTCGTTGCCACGTTCACTGACAATGGCATTATAAAGGGCTTCTCCCCAATCAAAGCCAGACTTAAATCCAAGGGATGGGAATTTTTCCAAGATGGCTGTATGGAAAGTACGATAGTTATAGGTATCATTAAGCAAGCTTCCATTGGTCAGCGCAGCAAAAATATAAGCAAGAATAGAATCCGTATCATTCGTTTCCATCCATTCGGTGAGTATTTTTTCTATCTCGTTGGTAAGAAGTTCTGCATGAGGTTGTATAAGCATTTCTTCAAGCAGGACACAGACTTGCTTACGTCCACGTCTGCCTTTACTCTCTTGTAATGCAGAATTAGCTACATCTTTGACTACACGATTGTTTGTTGCTTTCCATGTTCCTTTAGTGTAAGTTGCTTTATCCATACTGGTAAGCATCAAAGAGCGCATAATTTGTTCGCCAAAGTTTTTCTGCCAAAAAGAAGGCTTCTCTCCCATCATTGTTTTGGATAATAAATCAGCGGACTTCACGAAACCATTATCAAATATCATCCAATAGAACACACTGAACAAGAAAGGATTATTGTGCTGCAATTTATCTTTTGTTTCCTCTTTGTTAAATGTGGAGGCAAACAATTCAGTCAGTTTTTCGTGTGCCTGCTGACTAACATTAGAAAATTGAGCTTTGTTGTAGCTCTCAGTTCCTGGGCATAGGCTTAACAATAATTCGGAGATACCTTTTATACCATCAAGCGACAGCAGCTCTATCAAGTAGGAAAAACCTTTGAAGGCGAAGCTCATGTCACCATCGTATGCTTTTGTGAAGAGATTTGTGAACTCTTGATATTCTTTCGGGTGTTCGTAATGCCAACGGCGCAAACGCAATAGATTCAGTTCTCGGTCTGATGCCTCTTGAGTTTCCTGCTCTTTATCCTGCAAGTGGAATTTAACCCCATCTTTGATATATTGCGCATCCGTAGATTGCTCAAATTTAGTCATGGCACTCTCTATTTCCTTAAACCCATTATCCAATTCCAAATAGCAATGCATACAACAAGCAGCCACATCACCTTCTTCTGCGGCTTTAGAGAAGGTGTTTATTATGTTCTCAACAGGCATATTCTTTGCTGTCATTGCCTCTAAAAGCATATTTTGAAGCGAGTCAGTATCATCGCATTCTGCCACATTGGTTCCATCTTGTGATAGAATGTCCAATGTGGAATGAATCTTACTTTTGAACTCTGCATAGATTTCTTGGTTCGCCTCAAACCATTCCTTCATCTTATTGCCCATAAGTGTTAGTTTAGCTAATATGGTTAATCTTTAAGACAAGCCAGCGGAATGACTTTCACGCCCTCCTGACGAGTGTATGCCATGCTTCCACCAGTCATCACTATCAGCAAATCCGGTTCCCGAATGGGCATCTGTTTCTCTGTTTTGTTATGTTCCTGTATAAGCCTTTTGAGTTCAAGCAGATGTTTGGCTCCATCGTCAATCTCACGACTGCCAAGTTTGCACTCTATCAAGGCATACCGTCCATCTTCCAGATGCAGCACTATATCCGCTTCCAAATCATATCGGTCATGATAATAAGATACGTGACTGTTCAAGTCTATAGTATATGCCTTTAGGTCACGAATACACATCTGTTCAAAGATAAATCCAAACGTCTTGAGCTGCATGGTCAACGCTTCAGGAGACAACCCCAAAAGAGCAATCGGAATGGAAGGGTCGCAGAAACATCGTTTCACACCACTCCTGATAGCAGTTTTACTTCTAATGGCAGGACACCATGCACTGACGTTTTGAATGACAAACAGCTTTTCCAAAGCAGAAACATAGTCATCAAACGTATCTACATGACAGCTCACTTCACCAGATGAGGTCACATCATCCAAAAGCGACTTCTTCTTGACCAGAGTCGAAACATTTCTGGCATACGCCCGAAGTATCATACTGGTCAGTCTGGCATCTCTTTTCTTGCCATCAATGCTAGAAATGTCGTTGGAGCAAATTGTTTGAACATAGTTCTTTGCAACGAGTAGTTGAGCCTTTGGGGTACGAGCCAACAAAGAAGCTGGCCATCCGCCTCGGGAGGCTGCAAAGATTAATTCCTCAACGGTCATCTTAGACATCTTACCGTCAATATCATAATCTGGATTGTTGAAAAGTTCTTTCAACGAAACTTCACCTGTAGATTCTTGTGATTCCCACAAACTCATAGGCAGCATACGCAGTCTGGCAATACGACCAACCCCAGAATGGTGTATTTGGGATTTGTCAACGGCATTGGAACCTGTAAGTATAAATTGTCCGGGGATTTGACGATCATCAACAACAGTTCGTACAGCATCCCACAACATTGGAGCATCTTGCCACTCATCAATAAGGCGAGGCGTAGCTCCATTTAACAGAATGGACGGCTTAGTTTTAGCGGTGACCAAATACTCCTCACGCAAACTAGGATCTTGCATTCTCAAAATGCTGTTTGCAAGTTGAGACGCAGTTGTGGTTTTGCCACACCATTTTGGTCCTTCTATCAATACAGCCCCAAATGCATCCAGCAAGTCTTGCAACAGGGCATCGGCAGTTCTTTTATAGTAACTCATATAATATGCTTTTTCAATTGCAAAGATACATATTTTCTGCGAATTGCAAGGTTGATTCGGCATTTTTGTGGCATTTTAATCCACTTTTTTGCGGTATTTTATTCGGTATTTTTGTGGCATTTTAATCCACTTTTTTGCGGTATTTCACTTGGCATTCTTGCGGTGAGCAACTATAATTAGTCTGATAAGTTAGCCATCAACTCCGTCCGTTCCTCCTCGCTCAAGCCTTTCAGCATCTCAAGCAGGGCTTTCTTATCTACCACAGGAGTACTTTCTTTCGACTTCTCATTAAGTAGATAATGGTTATACTCCAGCATCTTTGCAAGCGGATAGGCACCGATATAATTGGAAGTAATGTCACCGCCGCCACTATGCCCCATGCTGTCGCTTATATATTTATAAGGTACGACACCAGAGTTATTGAGGTTGGTAGCGAAGCTGTGCCTTGCCCAAGTGGGTGATGGCACCTGTTCCATATCCAATAGTTTGGCAACTTTTGCCATGTGCTCACGTATATATCTGTTGTAGCGTTGGATAACCCATATCTCTTGTTCTGGTGTGATTAGCTCACTCATGATGGGGAACACCCTCCGCCCAAGTTTTGGAACATTGCCATACCGGTTGAGTATCTCTTGAATCTCGGAAGTGACAGGAAATATCACTTCGCTGGCACTCTCGTTCCGCTCACGAGTTTTGTGGCGAAGGAAACGAAGCTGCTTGCCATGAGTGGCATAGTATAGTTCATCATAAGTCAGTCGGAGTGTATCAGCAAGATTCTGCCCATCGCCCAGATACATAAAAAGGAATAGTCCAAGGTCGCGAAATATGGCATACTTCTCTCTGCCGAGGAACAGTTCGTTTCCATCTTTGTCTTTTGCCTCGTCAGCTTTCCAAAAGTCATAGAGCTTCCGCATGGTAGCCACGTCAAGAAACTCATGCTTACGGCTCTGCGCTTTGTTGTAGCCCGTATCCTTAAACATTTCTTTGGTATCACCTTTCATCAGTCCGTTAGCTATGCACATATTGATTATAGTCCTTAGACTGCGAAGTGCGATAGCAATAGTGGTGGTGCTCAATTCATTCTTCTTCATGATTTTTACCCATTTCAAGATAAAGTCACGGTTAATATCTGCAAACGATACATCCGTTCCCAAATCTTTCACAAAGCGATTGCGTACATCCTTACTACAACGAGCGGAACCAGCCTTGCCTTCATTGGTCTTAGATTGAATGTACGAATCCCAAACTGTGATGATGGTGCTGTCATCGTCTTTCTTGCCTTGGAACCTGTCTTGCAACTTGCGAAGAGAGAAATTGTTTTCCGAGATAAGTTGGTTAACCATCAGTTCCACTCTGTCCATCAGATTCTTCATGTCGTTACGCTCCGCTAATTGGATGCGCCGACCGCTTTTCTCATAATCGCAAAGAACCAACCATTCTTCCATAGTGTATGATTTTCCTAAACGCAGGAAAATCTTTTGTCCGCCATGACACACACGCACAGCTACTGGAAGCGGTTGCGAATAGTCGCCCGCTTTTCGTATGTCAAGAGTCAGCGAACCATATACATTGCCATTCGCAGCCGTGAATTTCGCAAGGCATTTTTCTCCTCTTGATGTGGTTTTTGCATCCTCTTTTGTAGTTTTAGTAACCTTATTCATCTTTCCATTCTCCATAATACCTTCATTTACAAGTGAAATCGTGTTCATTTGGTGACCTTCAGGTGACCTTTTCGCATGAAAACTGGTGCAAATATAGTGATTTTCCTGCAAACTGCAAAATTCATTAGTCACTGATTATCAGCGCAATAGTACCTCATGTAATTACATGAAATACCCCACAAAAAGACTCATAATCTGGAGGTCCCTGGTTCAAGCCCAGGCTGGTCCACATTGAAAATCAAGCAGTTACGACAAAATCGTAGCCGCTTTTTCTTTTTATCGGAAAACAATGGGAAAACACATTGATTTTGAAAACTCCTTGATTTTTCGATATACTTGGCATCATATCATTCCAAGTAAAGCATGTAAACAAGGTTTCTCTGAATATCAGAACAACGTGGGAAAACAACGATTCCACAAAATTACATAAGCCATAAGACTTCATTTTCGGGTTTTATGGCTTCTTTGTTTTTATGTCATTACACACCTTGAACACATTCTTTTTTTCTTCATAAAAACATGCTTTTCCGTTAACGACTGCTAAAAAACCATACATAAAAAACTCTCTCAGTTTTTGGCGAATAGCACCTGTAATGTTCCTTTACACCAAACAAACTACCTTTGCCCACGGATTTTCAATCACAGAATTTCAAAGATGGTTCATGAGCCAACAGAAGATGTGTAATCTGGATGTCAGGAAGTACAACTGACAAACCACAAAGCAAGAATAGTATGACAAGACTCGTTACAATAGAACAATTGTTAGAGAAGCCTGTCTGCATGATGTCGGGAGAAGAATTTGTCTTGCTCCTCCAAAATGCAGAGAAAGGAACGGCAAAGGTACCTGCCGAGGTGGTGCCAGAGAAACATTATGAGCATGGTATCGCTGGAATAGCCAAAATATTTGGTTGTAGTATTCCTACTGCCAACAGAATCAAGAAAAGCGGTGTTATAGACCCTGCCATCACTCAGGTCGCTCGCAAGATAGTGATTGATGTGGAACAGGCTTTGGAACTTGCCAAGAAAGCAGGTGGCTTTGCGTCTATCAGAAAGTAGAGTAGTATGGAAGAAGACTGGAAAGACAACCTATCCACTGATGCTAAGGGGAACACGTTGAAAACTATCAGCAATCTAAGGATGATTTTCACGCATGATGAGAATCTCCGTCAGATTCGCTTTGACACCTTCTGCCAAGACGATATTTCCTTTTCTCCTTTGTTTCGCAATGTCAATGGCAACAAGGTGGATGAAGAGTCCGCAGGGAAAATTCAGGACTATCTGGAGCAGAACTACGACTTGCGCCTCACTCAGAACAAGGTGTTCGAGATATTGAAGACCACAGCTTCTGAACGCAATTTCAACCCAGTTCAAGATTATATCCGCAAAGAGGAATGGGACGGCACACCTCGCATAGAGACTGCCATCATCGACTATCTCGGTGCAGAAGACACTCCGCTCATCAGAGAACAGACCAAATTGTGGTTTGTGGCGGCTGTTGCTCGTGCCTTTGAGCCTGGTTGCAAGTTCGACAATGTGCTCACCTTGCCAGGACCACAAGGTATTGGCAAGAGTACTTTCTTCAAAGTCATAGGTGACAGATGGTTCAACGACTCTTTCTCGTTTGCAAGTGGCGACAAGGAAAAGGTTGAAACCATCACAAACGGCTGGATTGTCGAGATAAGCGAACTGAACGGCATGAAGCGAGCCAATGATGCAGAGGCTGCAAAGGCTTTTCTTAGTCGCAGGAGCGACTGTATGCGCCCTGCCTATGGTCGCAAGCCAATAGAGTATCTGCGCCACAATGTATTTGCAGCCACCACTAACGAGACCAACTTTCTGCAAGGCGACAATGGAAATCGCCGTTGGTGGATAGTGCCTGTTCAAGGCAATGGTCATGTTTCTGATTGGCTCCATTCCCTACATTCTGTGGTGCATCAACTATGGGCAGAGGCTTACTCCTATTATATAAAAGGTACGAACCTCTATCTAAGTCCAGAATTGGAGGCAGAAGCCAATGAAGTGCAAATGTGTCATTCAAGCATTCTCAACGACCCTATCCTTGATGACATCAGGCTCTATTTGGAACGTCTTGTGCCAAAGGCATACGACACATGGAGCATTCCCATGCGTGCTGCCTACCAAAAAGGTGCATATACCGAAGCAACGCCTAATAGCAAGCCTGAGGTACTGCTAAACATGGTCTGCGCAAGACAGATTATAGAGGAGTTGCCCAACGACCTTGTACGAAGGAATCCTGCCAAGTACACCGCCCAGTACATCAATCGCCTCATGTCGTTGGTGGACGGATGGGAACGCAGTGAGCAGGAGAAGGTCAAAGGGTTGCACCCCTCATACTGTGACAAGACGGGACGGACGAAACATCCATGGATGAGAATAAGTGCTCAACAAAAAGAACAAAAGGGAAAAGAAGAAGATTGGCAGTCAGAACTACCATTCTGACCTTCTCCTTTCTTTTGCTTCATGTCCCTTTGTCCCTAATATACTTACAAAAAAAGAAAAATATGGAGTATTGGGCAAACAAAGGATTTGTGGCTTCAACCGAGGGACAACTTGGGACATACGCTTGGTTGGTATTGCGCTCACCAACGGTATCCACCGCTATCTTTCGATGGTGTGAGGAATGAAAATCCTTTTCCCTTTCTTTTCGTCAGCAGTCAATCTTAGCAGATATGCCATCACCAGAGTCCGCACCTCCGTTAGCCGTAGTTTTTCGGGAGGTCTAAACAAGAAGTACCAGTGTCAGACGGTTTGCTTCGCTTGCCGCTTCCTACTGGCATCCTTGAATGTTCGCTGGCTCACATTGGCATTCCTTTTATATCAGAGTTTCAACTTTCAACAACGCATTTACAATGACAGAAGATAAAAACAACAACACGGAGAAGACCTCGCGTAAAAGACCTCCAAAGGACAGACATATTGATGTCCGTTTTACAGAAGACGAGTTTAACCATGTATTGAAGAACGCCCAATTGTCGGGAAGAAGCAAGAGCATATATCTCCATGACATTGCCCTTGGCCACAAGCCTTCCCTACCGATGACCACAGAGCAGCAGGAAGCCTTGAAAGGATTGACTGGCGCAAGAGCGGAACTTGTTTACATACGCAATGCGCTTCATGCCTTGCCACAAGCAGAACGAAAGAAACTCTTCAAGAGAGCGGATTTCATGGAGCGTTGGCTTCAAGGTGTCAACGACATCATCAGGGAATGGAGCAACATCAGAGACCGTTTTATAGACATGATATGATAGCAAAAGCAGCAGCCATTCAGCATGGTCAGGCAATGACCAATTACGCAACAAAGAATAACCGCGCAGACATCGTTAAGACCAACCATCTTAGCGAGAATCTGCCTCCTATGGGTATGTGGGACGAAATGGTTCTGCACCAGTCTATGTTCAAGCAGAAGTATTCCAAGAAGCCTATTGAACTTACATCCATACGCTTTGAGATTTCTCCATCTGAGGAAGAAGCACGAAACTGGACGATGGAAGACTGGCAAAGATGCCTTGATGAGTTCATTCATGAGATAGACCATATCTCCAAGGTGAACCACATTGGCAAGAGAAAAGGCAAGGCTGCCACATCTGTCAAGCCTACCAATATTGCCAATTCCCAGTATTTCGCTGCTCTGCACCATGACTCCAAGAGTGGTATTCCCCATCTGCATCTGGTGGTAAACCGCCTTGACATGGATGGTAACCTCAATGATGTGAAGTTCATCGGTGAGCGTGCAGTGATGGCTGCAAAAGCCGTCAATCAGCGTCATGGGTGGAAAGATGCTATGAATATTCGCAAAGAGCGTATTGCAGAGATAACTAACGCTTGCATGGATGTGTTGCGTTCCATGTCTGCCTTTGACTGGAACGTTTATGCCGAAAAACTAAGAGCAAAGGGGTACGACATTGAACTAATCCGCGACAGCACAGACCAAGCAAAGGTGCATGGATATCGCTTCAAGTTTGGTAGAACTACCATCAAGGCATCTGAACTGGGTGTTGGCAGAAACCTCACGGCATCGAAAATCGGGAACACCTTCCGCAAGTTACATCCACAAACACCTGTTACGACAAGTTTTGCATCAATGAAAAACAGAAATATTGCTAAGGCAAGTGAGGCTTCTCATTTTGTCAATGCGACACAATCAGAAGACTCTCTCAAATTCAGAAAGGTACTACAAGTTGACGGCAAGCGTTTCAATATACAGATGCCAACGGATGCTTATGACACAATGAACAGTTGTATCGAAGTCCCTGATAATGGTTCTGCGAGCCATACCGCCATCTTACATGTGGCTTTGCTGCTTTTTATGAATTACCTTGATGCTGCCACCTCTATGTCAGAGTCATGTGGTGGCGGTGGTAATCCTGGTAGTGGTTGGGGACGCAGCAAGGATGAAGATGAGCGTGATTGGGCAAGACGTTGTGCAATGCAAGCCAATTGGCTATGCAAACCGATAAAGAGAAGCCGTAGAAGATAACATTAAACACTTATCAATATGGGAAGAAACATGAAAGATGCAGCACAGGACGTGCTGAACCTGTATAATCAGATGCAGGAAGATGAAACCATTGAGAGCGGCAAGAAAGAAATTCATGCCACTCTCAATGAGATAGAGTCTGCAAAGGAAGCCCTCTCTTCTGTTAAGAGAGAACTTGCAGAAGCCAACCGAGTATTGGTGTCAACAATGAGCGCACTCTTAGCAGCCCAAAAGAGTACAGAAAACATCGTTGGCAGTATCTGCAATGCCATTGTCAAGGCAGAACAAAGCAACCTCAAAGTAGGCATCAACGATGAAGGTCTTGCACTGCTGAATGAGCGAAATAGCACAGCAATTTCTGCCCTTAAGCAAGCCCTTGATGAGCATGAGAAGCGGATAAACAACATATTTGTTCACCAACAGACGGAAATCAAACGCATCCGCGATGTTGAGGAAGGTGCATACTTCAACGGTCGCACCTATGCCTGGATGTTCGGCTTGGCATTTGCAAGTTGGGCAATCATCTTTGTAGAAATCACTATTTGGATATGTATCAAACTGTTTTAGAAAACTTCAAAACATAAAAAACATGACAGACAGCGAATATATCAAGACAAGAAAAGCAACTGCCGATGCCCTTATAAGCTGGGCAAAAACTGGCATTAGACAGTTCGCCATGCGTGAAGCTGTAAACGACTATCTGGAGGCGAGCGGTGCAAACCGCCCCTCCATCGGTGGCACCGAAGCCATCCTCGCTCGCAGAAAAATAGCAGCCAATCGACTTGCGATTGACTGCTTATATGCTTTGTCCAAAGATGAACTATCCAAGGTAGATAGGGAGTTGGAAGATATTGTGGAAAATGTTCCGAAGTACGGATGCGTAATGAAGAGGTAGAACAACAAAGAGACCTCTCATTTTTACGCCCCTCATTTTTGGGGTCTAACATCGTATTCAATAGTCAGCTTCGTCTGTAATTGAGGTGACGGCATCTTCTGCATCGTCTATATCACCAAAACGATTTCCATAGGAGTGTATATTGTCCATCGTGCTTTCTGCGTCTGAAGCATAAGACTGAATGTTACTAAGCTTTTCTTCAAGTTCTTCAATTCTTTCATCCTTTTCGGATAATTGTTCCTGAAGTTCAGATACTTGGTTCTGTAAATCGCAAATTTTGTCACGCAAGTTCTCTTTGGACTCGCTGCAGGATGCACAAACAAGTGCTATGAATATAAGTGCTATATGTCTCATTTTGATGAAAGGTAATATTGGAGAATTATCGTCTAAGGAATTTTATAGAGTTCGATTTTACATCGTTTGACACAGTTCTTTATTCACAACCCTGTCTCTAAACAACTTCGTATTAGTAAAACATCGTGAGATATTCTGTACCAGTTCCAAATAATTGTCTCTGCCATCATTCCATTTGTGATAAAATGGTTTGACGGATATACAGTTTTCATGTTCAAAGACAGTATTGAGCAGAGTCCTGTCTGAGTTCCCACAGGAATGTCCCATAATCAGAACTTGAAACGGATTAGATGAGATAAACTCCAATAAATCGTGATAATGTCTTGTCTCCAAATACTTGATTGACTTGACATTTTTAAGCAATTCATTGTTGTTCTTGTCGAGAATGTCTTGATAGTTTTTGTCTAACTCGTCACCATACCCGAATATGATAGTTTCAGGGCGTGTCAATCCTCCATGAATATAGTTGTGAACGACATTGCTACCACCATACAGTTGTGCTGTTTTTGTATAGTTAAAGCTTAAAAGCATGATACGTTCAGGGGCTAATTTTTCATGTTCTTCTTGAAAATACTGTTTGTCATAAGGGCGGTCAAAATCAAGTCCCATATTGTCTAATGCCCTTACTCTGCCTTCTGTCGAAAAGTCATCAGGATTAAAATAATCCGTTATGGCCTTTTGATATTCACTTTTGTATTCGCCCTCTTTTATCGTGCTAAGATACTCAACAAGTTTCGACTGAATGAATGCTAACTGTTGGTTAAGCCCTGTGATTGTGTATTCGCAACGAGGATTATTGATACTATCCTTAAGTAATTGGTAATAGTCATTCTCTATATCAACCCAACCTTTGCTTTCTATCGATTGGAGGATGGTTTCAAAGAAAGGACTACATTCAACCATAAAGGTTTCTGGATGTTGCTTTATCTCTTGAAAGACTTCACTTCCAGAATATCTTTCCTTCTGGTATAAATCCTTAAAGAAGTATGAATTTGAGGCTGCAAACACATTCCAACAGCTAAAATCACCTGTCTCTTTGATAACTAATTTGCAAAGGCAATCTTGCGATACATTGGTTGTATTGCCTATAAAGCCATAGACACGTTGGTCCCAATACCAGTTAATGAAATCCATATAACTGGTTCTGAGACCATGTGCCATGTCAAATCCGTTTCCTATAATAACAAGCCTGTTCATACTACAATACCATAGGTTTTATTTCGCTGAGTTCACTTGCTGATATACGTTCTGGAAAACCCGGTCGTTGATAAAATTCATAAACTCGGGATTGTCCAAGTACTGACGGCAGAACTCTGTGTTCTCATTCAGCATATTTGCCACGACCATGAGCATTGACGAATTGAACTGCTGCTGTGAAGTTGCCTTGTTACTGTTCTTGGCTGCATTGACAAAAGCTTCATCGCCCTTTATCCTATTTGGCAACTCGTCAAGCTGCTGTTTTGCAAGTTCGATGTTTTGCCAATTTATGCCGTTGAACTGTTCTAATATGTCGCTGAGTTTTGTCATTTCGGGCTCGCTCTTGCCACCTTTGCCTTTCCCCATGGGGATAGGTTCGATTTCTGCATCCGTATTCTCCAGCGCAATCTTGGCATCGCCCAACTTAGTCACCTGCATTTGGTCCAAGTCGATAGCTTCTATCAGTCCAGAAGTGAAGTCCTCATCTTTCAGTTTTGGCAGTTTTTGTACCAAAAGCATGAAGTAGGTGTTGAGTTTCTCCCATTCAAGGCTCTTGTATGAAGTGACAGCAGCAATAAAAGGGTAAGTCCTGAGAAATCCCTTTATGCTGCTCTTGCAGCTTATCTGCTTGTTTTCATCCAATGCCTTGAATCTGTCTACCGCAAGGTTCACTATCGGGTCCAGCTCCTGGCGGCTTACTCCATTCCAGTATTTTTCATTCAGCGTGCCCACCTCATCGTCAGTATAGATGTTGGCTTCCTCAATGGCTGATATATAGTCGTTCAGCTTGTTGGGGTCGCTTTCTCTTGACAGAATGGTTGTCTTGTAATATTTCTGAAAAGCCGCCTTTATGGTTTCTTCATCATTGGCAAAATCAAGGACGAAGGTGTCTATCTTCTTGGGATGGCATCTGTTCAAACGCGACAGGGTCTGCACCGCCATTACATCTGTCAGCATCTTGTCCACATACATAGAATGCAAAAGGGGCTGATCATAACCAGTCTGAAACTTGTTTGCCACCACAAGAATGCGATAAGGGTCTTCCTCCATGTTGTCTTCAATGTCTTTTGAGGGGAACCCGTTGATGTCGGCTTCAGTCACTTGCTTGCCGTTGTATTCCTTTGTTCCTGAGAAAGCCACAATAGCCTTATACGGGCTTTTGCGCTCTTCCAACAGGCGGTTTATCTCATAGTAGAAGTCTATTGCTCGCAAAATGCCACTTGTAACGACCATGGCACGAGCCTCACCGCCCATCTTTCCCTTGTTTATGACCATGGTATGGAAGTGGTTGACAATGATAGCGGCTTTCTGATGGATTGTTTCAGGCTGTCTTTCCACCCACGCACGAAGTTTCTTCTGGGCCTGCTTCTTGTCAAACTCAGGGTCGTCTTCCACCGTCTTTACTATTTTATAGAAACTGGCGTATGTGGTGTAGTTTTTCAGCACATCCATGATGAAGCCTTCTTCGATGGCCTGTTTCATGGTGTACTCATGGAATGGCGTGTGCTCAATCTCGCCGTCAGACTTTGTATGTGGCGTACCAAACATTTCCAGCGTCTTTGCCTTTGGGGTTGCTGTAAAGGCATAGTAGTTGGCATTCTTCACCATCTTGCGCCCTTCTATGATGGCATTGAGCTTGTCCTCCAAATCCTTGCCGTCTGTTGCAACATTGCCCGACAGTCCCATATTCATCTTGGCGGACAGAGAGCCATTCTGGCTACTGTGTGCCTCGTCTATGATGATGCCAAACCTCTTGTCCTTCAAATCTGTCCCTATTGCCTCCAGTATGTATTGGAACTTATGGACGATAGTGATGATTATCTTCTTTCCGTCCTTTAGCGCATCCTTCAGTGTGGCTGACGAGTCTGCCCATTCCACGATGTTTTTGAGCCTTTTGAAGGCATTGATGTTGTCGCGTATCTGTGAGTCGAGGTTTATTCTGTCGGTAACGACTATCACGCTATCGAGCAAAGGTGTTGTTCCGTCCAGCAGTCCCACCAGCTGATAGGCGAGCCATGTGATGCTGTTCGACTTGCCTGAGCCTGCGGAATGTTGGATGAGAAACTTCTGCCCCACACCTCCCTTGCGTGTAGCGTCAAGCATTTGGCGCACAGCATCCAGTTGGTGATAGCGTGGCCAGATGACGAGTTCCTTCTCCACATCTTTTTTCTTCCCTGTCTTCTTGTCCTTGACTCGCTTTTTCTTCTTTACGACCTGTGCATAATTCTCCAAAATGTCCGACAAAGAATGTTTGCCCAATATGTCTTCCCACAGATAGGAGGTGCGTATGCCAGTGGGATTGGCTGGATTTCCTGCGCCGCCATTGACACCTTTGTTGAAAGGCAGAAACCACGATGATTTTCCGCACAACTCGGTACACATCATTATCAGATCGTCGTCAACGGCAAAGTGAACGGCACAGCGTTTCTTCATCAGCAAGAGTGCCGATGTGTCTTCCTTGGGGTTGCGGTCGTTCTGATATTGCTTGATGGCGTTTTCTATGGTCTGGCCTGTATAATGGTTCTTTAGTTCCATAGTCATGATGGGCAGACCGTTCAATGAGAGCATCACGTCAATGCTGTCGGTATTGTTTGCGCTGTAGAACAGTTGTCGGGTGACGCAGAAGATATTCTTCTCGTAATACTTCTTTGCCGTAGGGTTCAGTTCCGACGGCAAAGGATAATACATATCAAATAGTTCACTGATATATCGGAAACCTTTTCGGAGTACATCCGAAACGCCACGCTTGGTGAGCTCTGCCGAGAGGCGTGTGAAGAACTTGCGCTCCTCATTGTCATTGGCAAAGCATCCCGTGGTGACGGTCTTTTCCTTCTGTGTGGAAAGAATGAATCGCTTTACACGTTCCGTATCAACTCCGTACTGCTTCTTGTAGTCGTCAGACACGCCTTGCTCATACCCCTGCTTGTCGCGGAGGTATTCTACAAGGATTGTTTCAAGACCTTTCTCTGATATATCTGTTGGCATAATAATATTCCTTCTTATAATTCTGTTTTCAGTTCATTATACAAATCCACTGGACCGAGATGCCAGTATTTTGTGCTCTCGGTCGACAGTTTCTTATATAGCTTTGAGCGATATATGCGGTTTAGGCATTCTTGAAGCGAGAACCCATAGTCGTCGTGTAGGTATTCCACGAGCCAACTTACTTTTCCTGGTAGGAGTAAGTGGAGGTTGTTTTGGTTTATCTGGAACATATCACTATTCTATTTTTCTTGATTCTACGAAATGCAGGGCTGTCAGTGCCTTCTGCGTGTGGAAGAGGTACTGGTCTACGAGTTTGTAGGTTTTGAGTTCACGGATTAGCGTGTCTACACTGATGGCTCCTGACTCATACAGCCCAAACTGGAAATACACTCTATCATTGGCTACTGGACCATACACGATGTCGTAGTCGTGGGTAAAGTCTTTTTGGGTTCTGTTTGCCATGACGAATTTTGCCCATTCCTCGGTTGGCTCGGTGAATATGAGACTCTTGAACTCTTCTAACTTCTCGGCATCGAACTCGTATATGTTGACATAGCCGTGTGTGGCTTTATTTTCGAGCATACGCCGCTCCACCCATTCCTCGGCTTGCTTTTCTGATGTCGTGGTGTAGAAACCTTCGCCATAGTCGAGCTTGCGGTTGGGCTGGAGTATCTTGGGATGCTCTACTGTTTCCAAACTTCCGTGATATATCTTCATGATTCTTTCTTCTTTCTGATGTCAATAAACTCGTCTATCTCTGCTATCAGCCACTCGCGCCCTTGTGTGTGGAGCGGCTCAAAGCATTTGCTTAGATAGTCTGTCACGCCATACTTGGCGAACAACTCCATCACTTCTTCGCCAGTCAACCCCTTGGCGGCTCTGTATTCTTCTATGCAGAACGCCACGAAGAAGGCGATGTCTTTCTCTTTCTTACTCATTGCTGTGCCCTCCTTATTGTTTTGTTACACATAACTGCCCTGTAACGGCATCGCTTATCAGTCGCTGTTTAAACTCCTTCAAGTAGTCTATCTCTCGCTGGAGGTCGGACATGTACTGGTCTATCTTCTGAAGTTTGGAGTCGATGTAATCACTAATTGCATTTTGTTCTTCAATTGGTGGTACAATAACTCCAATAGGAAAGAAATAATCTGGGTATAATCTTAGACGGCTGTCTATAAGACCTTTTGAATTTGCTTTAAATTCACCTTGATACATTTCTGTTCTCAATAAATAATTGAAATATCGTTTGTCGCAATCTTCCTTAAAATCGAAAATACAATAAGATGGGCTTATAATTCCATCTAAGTCTGAAACGGCATAACTTCCATTCCATGCAAGCATAATATTCATTACAAACTGTCCTTTATGTACGATATTATATCCCACTGTGCTTTCTGCTTCAAACATACCTGTTTTGTCGCATTGAGATTTATAGCGAATACCTGTATATTGAGATAAACTCAATAAATCAGTTCTTTCTTCTTCTGTTTTTTCGTGAGCCAATCTGAATATACTTCTCATTTTCTTTACCTCCCAATGCTCTGGAATTTCCCCAATCCAAGGAATCCCCGAATCTTTCATTTTGACATTCGGGTTCAGTCCTCTGGTTACTACATTTGCAATCTCTGATTGCTTTAAGCTGTCAAGCAGCTCTCTCTCTCTCTCTTGCGGAAACATATTGCTCAATTTTAAGGGTTTTGTCTTTCAAATAGTCAACTATCGCTTGCTGCTCGTGAAGGGGTGGATAGTGCGCAGAAATGCTGAATAGGTCATCAGTGTACAAACGGTTGAAGCCAATGGCAACGCCTGTTGTCTTCTTGATAAACTCGGACACATATAATGGTGTCTTAAAAAGATATTCAAGAAACTCCATATCGGCTCTTCCTGTTCCATAGTAGACGGCATAATCAGGACTGACCAATCCATCATAAGAAGACAAGGCAAATACCCCTAAATGTGCTTTCAGTTTATTTAGTACCATATCTCCCTTATGAGTGTGTTTTGCACCGATATAACTTGTCGCTGCATTTGGAACAATATCCATCTGTGAAGTTGGTATTAATCCAAATTTCTGACTCATTGACAGGGGTTCGCCAATACCATCTGCCGATTTCTCAACACGCTCTTTAAGTAGATGCTTTATCTTTATGCATCCCCAATGACTCGGTATATCCCCAATCCATTTCACGCCGCTGTCTTTATATGCATTGTATCTTTTCATATTGATGTGAATGTTTTAGGGTTATACATTCAGAATATCACCGAGCACTCCTTTCAGACTGCTCTCAATGTTGTTGATGTCGGCAGTGATGTCGGCAATGGAGCGCAGTTCTACTGGCTTATAGAAATATTTGGTGAATGACAACTCATAGCCCACCACCACGCTGTCGGCGTTGTAGTAGGCATCAGCAGCGTAGGGCTTCACCTCATTTTCCATGAATACATCTATGCCGCCAGGGTAGAGCAAAGGCACTTGTTCTACGTCGCGTAGCATGGGGTCGCACTCCACTGGGCTGTCGAGTTTAGTTGGCTTCATGTGGCACACGTCGGCACGCTCGTCTCTGCGCCCGAGATACTGGCGCACGAGTTTTATCTTTGCAGCTGGCACTTTTATCTTCATCTGGTCGAGCATGATGAACATGGCGTAGTCGCCCACGGTATGTCCGCCGAGGTATTCTTTCCATGCGTCGAGCACTCGCTGAAGCAGTACCACATCTTCCGCCTTTTTCAGTTCGGGCAGCGTGATGTTTTCCGGGTTCTCGTACACTATGCGCAATGGGCGTTCTACGGTCACTTTGTAATAGCCAAACTCCTTGTTGGGGAAAATCTTGCTTTGCTCCGTTTCTTTGAAGTCTGTGAGCAACTTGACGATAGCCTTTCTGTTGTCTTCGGAAGTTTCGCAGTTCTTCTCGCCGAGGTTCTTGCGCAGCGGAGTGCTGATTTTTGTAGCATCAATCAGTTGCACCAATCCCTTGCGCCGTTCTTCTTTTCGGTTGGTGACAATCCAGACGTACGTACCTATGCCCGTGTTGTAGAAGTCCTTTTCGGGCATGGCAATGATGGCTTCAAGCAAGTCGTTCTCAATGATATACTTGCGCAGATTGCTTGCCCCGCTGCCAGCATCGCCAGTGAAAAGCGAAGAGCCGTTATGCACCTCCACGATACGAGTGCCAAGCGGTGTGTCGTCCTGCATTCGGCTGATGTTATTGGCAAGAAACATCATCTGGCAGTCGCTGATGTCGGGCAGGAAAGAAATTTCTTTTTCGTCTTTGTCGAGTATGGTAAAGCGCGAATCTGTAAACTTCGCTTTTTCCGTATCTTTTAAGCCGCGCTTCTTTAAGTCCTCCTTCCAAGGAGTGCCAAACGGAGGATTGGAAATGCAGAAGTCGTAGGTTTCGCCTGCATGACCGTCTTGCGACAGTGTTGAACCGTATGCAATATATTCGCGCTGCTGACCGCCCTCGTTATACTGGAAAGAGTGTATCTCTCCAGAAATCATAAGGTCAGCCTTGCACGTGGCGTATGTGTCAGGAGCCTGTTCCTGTCCGTAGATGCTGATGGTAATGTTCTTTCCACGCTCCGCGCCCAACTCTTTGATGCGTTCCTGGGCAATGGTCAGGATGCCGCCAGTGCCGCAAGCACCGTCATAAATGCGATAGGTGGTATCTTGCAATTGGTCGGCAATGGGCTGGACGGCCAAGTCGGCAAGCAACTTCACATAATCTCTTGGCGTAAAGTGCTCACCAGCCTCGGTCACATTATTCTCCTCGTTAAACCGCCTCAGCAGTTCCTCAAATACAGTACCCATCGTGTGATTGTCGAGCGCAGGAAGTTTCTCGTTGCCCTCGTCGTCAAGAACAGGCTTGTTGCTGAGATTTATATGGTCCGAGGTGAATTTCTCAATGATGCTGCCCAGACGTTCTGTCTCCGTCAGATTGTCAATCACTTGGCGAAGATGCAGTTTTTCCACGATGTCAAGCACATCCTTGCTGTAACCGTTCAGATATTCGATGAAGTTCATCTTCAGTCGCTGAGCGTCTATTTCGCTCTGCAATGTCTTCATCGTAAACTTCGAGGTGTTGTAGAAAGGGTAGCCTGTCACATTATATAATATAGGAGCTTGGTTGTCAATATGGTTCTTGTCCAAATTCTCCTTCATGCTAATCACCTGCTTTTTGGTAGGTTCGAGCAGAACGTCAATTCTCCTCAGAACCATCATGGGCAGAATGATTTTCTTGTATTCGCTCTTGTCAAAAGCATATACAAGTACGTCTGTCGCAATATTCCAGATAAACGAAAACAAAGAGTTATATTGTGCCTGTTCCATTATTTTTCTTGTATGTTGTCAACTAAAAGGTCTTTTATGTTTACCGATAGAAAATTCGCAATATGATAAAGCAGCTCCAAAGACGGCTGTTGCCTGTTGCAGCAATACGCATTGACGGTGCTGAAACTTTTGCCAATCTCTTTTGCCAAGTCTGTTTGCGACACATCCTTTTCTACCAGAACTGTTTTGATTCTATTCAACTTCATGATTGCCTATTTGAATGTTTCGGCTACAAAGGTATAAAAATACCATGTAATTATAGCATATTTTACGATAATTATCTTATTTCTAGAGCAGAAAGGCTTCTTATGATTTTCTCCTGAATTTCTCTATCAACCCCGAAATAATCCGTCTTGCTCGTTGCCACTTAGAACTACTTGACACGGAAAACTCTTTGTGGTTGATCGTGATGAATGAATCTACCCTTTGGCCAGGGTCGTACTTGTATTCCCGACTAAAGAACTGATTTATTGCACGCAGGAAAGTGGCGAAAGACACATTGGGGGCAAGGTGGTTGGTACGCAGTAGTGCTGCCTTGATGTAAGCGGTCTCGTATTCATGTTCCATATCATTGAGGGCAGATAGGATTGCTCCTTTCAATGCTGACTTATCCTCTGCGATGAGGATGTCGTCGATGCTTAGCTCTTCTTGCTGAATGGTTCTGCGTCCATGCTTCCCTTTCGTATTATCAAGGGCGTTCTTTATGGTCTGTCGAAATTCTATGTCCTCTATATCCTTACTTTGTTTTGTCCATTCTGCTTTCTTGTCAAGACCTTGCGTAACGCTGGTTTCCACAAGATTTACTATAATTGTTTTGACACTTTCACGCACGATGGAAAGTTGTTTGTCGTTAAGACTTACTTTGCTCAATGCCGTTGCACTCTTGGGTAGTCCATGGTCAAAGCAGATATAATAGAGCGTACACATCAGCAATGTATTTCGTTCCTCAAAGATTTCTTCACGAAGACGGAAATACATTTCTGGGAGAGCATGAATGGCAGACAGCATTATTCGCTTTGATATTGTTGCAAGTTCTTCCGCTGTATGCCCTTTGCTAAAATTGAATACAGCCATTTGTATGAGGGAAGGCAACGTATCCCAAAACTCTTTGGCTGAGACATAAGGGATATAAAGATGCTCGTCATCTTCCTCACTCATATCCTTGTCAACAAGACCATATTCCCTTATCAAGATTAGGTCTTCGTTTGTTTCATTCTTATCCCTACCAATAACTTCGGAATAGAAACCCAATCGCAGATATCCAGTGAAAGCCATCATTTCATCGACAACACGTATAGCCACGGCTGCCTTTTCATCATCTGACAGAACGGTATCTGTGTTGGACACAAATAGTTTCCGACACTCAATAAGCACAGATGTAGGCACATATTTCGCAGCCATTTTGAATATGCGTTCAATTTGGCTGAAATCGTTGCGCATCATCTTCATCATATCCAATGAGAAGCGTGAGTAATCCTCTTGGTGTTCCTGCTTCCAAGAATGCACTTTGTCAAGCGCATCCCTCATGGCGTTCTTTTTGAATTCTTTAATGTCCATCTGCTATATTCCTGTTATTAGGTGGCAATTTGAGAAATATGGTTCATTCACCCAACTGCTTCAACAAAAAATCTTCCAATGTCTTTCTGTCAGGCAACTGGAGCATATAGGTGGAAACAAAAAGTTGGTTATCCATGCCAGCAAGAGCATATTCTACCATCTTCTTTCCCTTTCGTGTGCAGAGCAATATGCCGACAGGAGGATTATCCCCTGGCTGCATCTCATTCTCCTTGTAATATGACACATAAGCATTGAGCTGTCCGAGGCTCTCATGCGAAAGCTCCTCGTTCTTCAATTCGAGGATAACACCACAATGTAGAATGCGATTGTAGAACACAAGGTCGGGGTAATAATACTCGTCATCGATAATGATGCGCTTTTGGCGAGCCTCAAAACAAAAGCCTTTGCCCAATTCGAGGATAAACTCTTGCAGATGGCTGATTAGCGCATCCTCCAAATCATGTTCATCCACAATTTCCTGCGCCTTCAATCCAAGAAATTCAAAGGTAAAAGGTTGGCGAATCTGCAACGCAGCAGAGTCATGCCCTTGTACAGAGGGCAAAGAAAGCATTTTCTCCGGGTTGGTACTGATACCTGTGCGAAAATAGAGATTAGTGCTAATCTGACGGCGAAGTTCGCGAACAGACCATGTACACTTGATACACTCCTGCTCGTAGAAGTAACGTGCAAGAGGGTCGTCCACGCTCATAATCTCTCGTATATGAGAAAAAGACAAGCGTGAGACTATCATTTCTGGTGGTGTCTGAAAATTATGCGACGCTGTCGCACAATTTGTATTAGACTGGGCATCAGCAGATTTATCCATCAAAGGAATACGACTCCCTGATTTATTCGACAGCGTTGAATAAATTTCATTTGGAACGAATAGTCCTCCCATTTGTGGGTATAAGTTGTAGAAGTTTCGAGAAGTCTGGAACAAAGTAACATTAAGTCCTTTTCTATTCACCTGTTCCTCCAATTTCTTCAGCAACTGCGTTCCATACTCAGCCCGATCTTTGCCGTTTGTTCAAACTCCACGATGTAATAGCCAATGAGCCAGTTGCGCATGGTCTGCATACGGTTGATAGCCCTTACTGCCGATGACTGAGCTGCATCGTGGGTCGTTTGAATGATGGATGCCAAGTCGCTGAAAGAGTGAAACGTTTTGCTCCAATCTTCAAAAGGAAGTTCCATTCCTTCGTGAGTGTATGTTGATATTTCGTTTGCCATATTACACACCTTATATTTATTGAATATGATTATTTCTCCATCAGAAGTTTCAGAAGCATTGCCGTCTTCTGTTCTTCTGTCATATTGTTAATGTCTTCCTCCGTCATCTTTGGCTCCAAATCAAGAAGTTTACTGTTGTACTCAAACTGTGTTTCCAAAGGATACTGGGCAATATACCTATCTGTTATCGAATGATTGGTGGAATGTCCCATACTTTCAGATATATAACGCTGTTCCACACGTGCATGAGCAAGGTTTGTTCCGTATGAATGCCTACACCATGTCCCCGATGGGCGCACCTCCCAATGAAGCACATCTTGGCAAATCTTGATGATTCTGTCCTGCACATTGGAGTTCTCTTGTGAGATTCGTTTGCGCTTATCTGCTTTCAGTGTTGCACCTTGCAGAATATCAGGAAAAACAAAGCCATTGAGTACAGGTTCTGCAGCAATCTCGTCAAGAATCCTTTGGAGGGGTTCTATGATTGGGATAATCACCTCAGAGCCACCCTCAGTGCGGTTTGTGGTCTTCACTCTTTTGAACTTGAAGGCTTTTCTGCCAGTATCGAAATAATACTGAGAATAGGTCAACTCTCCTGCATCGGCAAGATTGAAGCCATTACACAGATATTGGGCAAGGAACAATCCCAATGAATAGTGTGCTCTCTCAGCATATCCACTCTTCCAAGTATCGGGATAACGTTTCTCAATGAACACTCGATACAATTCGGTCATTTGTTCTACTGTCAGATAGCAATGCTTTCTCGACTCTCCAACAGGAATAGACACCAATTTCTTCTTCTGGATATTGGAGAAAGGGTATTCTTGATTGGTGAGGTAGCCCAAGGATACGCACTCGTTCCATACTGCCCGACAAGAACGGAGGTATATTCCGCGAGTTGTATTGCTAATCTTACCAATAAGATTTCCTGCTTCGTCTTTTACGCCATGCATCATGCCGTTATTCCAATACTCTATGTCTTCTTTGTCAACCTTAAAGCCTACAATAGGCCTGTCCCACATTATTTTCTGAAAAGATTTCAAGGCGTATTCGTATGATTCAGCGGTGGTGCATCGCTCACCATTATTGTCCGTAAGATAGAAATTTATCTTTTTCTCCCAAACACCGATAAAGGATGTTTCCTTTGTGGAATCCACTCCTGTTACAACAGATTTGATGCGTTCGAGCGATAGACTATTACCCAAACGTTCTATCATCTCTGTCTGAGCGTCAAAGATGGCGTCAAACTCCATCTTCTTTTCATAGAGTTCCGAGCGGACTGCCTTTGCGCTCAGTGTACAAACTTTCGCGAAATCCTCCTCTGTGAACTCACCAGCAACAAAACTATACCATGATTTTCGATCTATGGTATAACGCATTGCAACAGGAAGCGTATCCCTATCTTTCTTAGGGTGACGCTTGTCGAGAATAAGGGCGTAGGTACAACTTCCATACCTTGCACTCTTGTAAGTAGTATCCAATTTCTTTGCCATTTTGCCAATAGTCTGTAGGTCCCAACTTGCCAATCATCCCGAATTTCGGAAAACAATGGGAAAACAAGTTCCCTAATTTCCCTCACAAACACCCTATATTCCTATGCTTTTCGGGAAAACAATGGGAAAACACAGGCGTTTTGATATGGGATTTCTTGGCATATCACAAACTGCCGCAAAATTAGTAAAACGTTGTGTATCAACGAAATTTGTCTATATAAAAAATCATAAAATATCATTCTCTCAGACTCATAATCTGGAGGTCCCTGGTTCAAGCCCAGGCTGGTCCACAAACTAAAAGGCTCATCTCTAACGAGATAGAGCCTTTTTTAGTTCATGGAGACCTCCGATTAAGGGTCTGTTGCTTGGTTATATTTAGTATTGTATTAGGTATTTGTTGACTAATTGTTGACTGATTTAAACATTACTAACATGCTGACTATCAAAGCCGAAATCAAGAAGAGTGAACTAAAAGTTGACGGAACGTACAATGTTAAGATTAGATTTACTTTAGACCGTAAGGTTAAAAGACTATCAACTAATCTATTTATAACTTCAAAAGACCTAACTAAATCCCTCAAATTTAAAGAGGACACTTCCATTAAAAGAGCGATAGATGGACTGGTGCTTTATTACAGAGAACAGTGTTTCAAACTACAATTAGACCAAAATCATTATTCGTTAGATGAGATAATTGAATTCTTAAACGGAGAACAAGAGAAGCAACAAACCATTGACTTTATAAAGTTCAGTCGTGAGTGGATAGCTTCTACCACCATAAAAGGAGCACCCAATTATACAACTGCCATCAATGCTTTGGTACGGTTTGTTGGCAAGGAAGAATTGGATATTAATTTGATTACCCTTGACTTCTTAGAAAGTTTTAAAGCATTCTTGAATAAAGAACGCGAGATACGGACTAAAAGATTAATGCAGCAGGGTAAACGGATACCTTCCAATCGTTCACTCTCTCTATATTTGATAAGCATTAAGAAGCTGTTCAATGAAGCCAAGAAGAAATACAATAAGAAGGAGAAGAATTTAATCCTAATCCCCAACTCACCCTTCATGGAACTTGAAATACCCAAGCAGGAAGCAACAAGAAAGAGAGCCATATCCGCAGATATTATAAAGAAGCTATGGAAGCTACCCTATAAAGATATGAAGAAAGGCTACAAATCTACCTGCCGTTATAATTTGGCAAAGGATTGTTTCATTCTATCATTCTGTCTTATGGGAATCAATTCAGCAGACCTTTACAATGCCACTGAAATGGAAGGTAATACAATCGTCTATAATCGTACCAAGACGAAAGACCGTAGATTGGATAAGGCTCAAATGAAGGTTGACATACCCAGATTAGTCCTGCCTCTTGTTGAGAAGTACAAGGACAAGACTGGTAAACGTCTCTTCAATTTCTATCAATATTATGCTGACGAGAAGGGTTTCAATAAGGCTATCAACTACGGCTTAAAAGAAATTGGTACAATATTAGAAATTGACGATTTGGAATACTACGCAGCGCGCCATAGTTGGGCTACCATTGCACTTAATAAAGTTGGCATTGATAAATATATAGTCCATGCAGCACTTAACCATATTGACGATGCAATGAAAGTAACGGACATCTATATTGAACGTGATTTCGTAAATGAGAACAAGGCTAATGCCAAAGTCGTGAAGTACGTGTTTGGAAAGCAGTAGTTACAATCTGTAGTAATTTATAATGCCGCTCTGTTGCATAATGGAGTGGCATTATTTATCTTTACGGCACTAATACAATTAACCATGCCAATAGATAATTTCACAACAGATAAATATGTAGGGCAAGAAGAGGAATTACTGGAATATGTAACTGTAATTGCCGATAAGTTTCACCCAGACATGGAAATTCAAGAAGATGGAAGCTCTGTTCTTTTACCGTCACAATCCCCTTATCAATTCATGCAACGGTACAATGCAGGTAAGCTAAATGTATTCTTCAATTATGACAACTATATGAGGAATGACAATATAGACAGTATTCAAGCCATCATAAAGGCATTGGGCATTGACTCCGATAAATTCTGGTATCTACTTCTGTTTATAAGCGATTACGTTAGTGGGAAGGCATTAAATACTTGGAAATTCAATGACACGTCCAAAGGAGAGATAACAAAGTTCATTGAAATGGTAAAGCTGAATGAAGCTGATTTTAATGATGCAATAGGTTTCTCCCATAAACTCCCAATGACATTAAGTTTACAAGTGAAAGGCAAACGACTAATCATCGATAACCCCAATACCATATCATTCATGGCGGCTTTCTGTGAGGAAGTATTGGCAGAGGTTTCAGAACATGGTTTGTTCAATCAAGCAAGGTTTGAGCCAAACGGCTACAATACATCAGACTCCGTACAGATATGGCTGTTCACCCAAATGCTACTGTACTTCTTTGAAGCCTATCCCCAGTTCGATAACCAGCGTGGCAAGAGCGGTGACACTCCCAAGAGCAAACTACTGTTCATATCCAAACTGGTCTATTTCACCAAGCTGACCAGAAATGAGGCATATAATGACAATGACGATAATATAAAGAAGATAATCAAGCAATACAAGGATACTAAGATAAACACAATAAACCCCATATACGGATAGTATAACTATCTGATAATTAAGCAATCCACTTTTATATTCTCTTAAGGGGAGTATAAAGGTGGATTATTTTATTCCCTAATGCCCTCCCCTAATATCCCCAACTTTGCAGCGTAATCGAAAGACAAACGGTGCGCACCACTCTCGATTCACAAAATAAACTAATGTCTAATTTCTAAATTTTAAGATTATGTCTAAATTTAGTTTACAAGGTTTGGGCACACCTAAAAGTGCATCCTACGACAATGAGAGTGCGTACAAAGAATTACTCTCAAGAATGGATAAAGGTGAACGGCTTACTATAGAAGTTTACACAGACAAGGATGGTTACTCCTCATTTGGTATTCAGACCGGGGTAGTATCTAAATTCAAGCTGAGACTCAACCAAGACATCTTACTCAAGATAATGCAATACTTGACCAACAATGAAACGGAGGATGTGAAAGTAGAGCCCAATGATGTAGAGCCTTATGGAGAAGGCAAGGACTTCACAATGGACTTGTTCAAGCTTATGGTCGATAATGGGTTCAAACCACAGACCGTTCCCTTGTTTAGAGCAGTCTATGGCAAGGTCAAATCGATATTCCATTTCCCCAAAGGACGGGTAGAGTTTAATCTTGAACGTACCGACGAACTGATGGACTACTTGGCAGATAAGCATCTGTTGTAATCTGTACACTCAAGGGGAGAGTTACCAGTAAAGCTCTCTCCTTGTTTCCCCCAATCAATAACATTTTAAAGATATACCATTATGAAGATTAATACTATAAAACTGAATAAAGACAAGAACGGTAAGGTTCCCTATCTGAAAACCATCCTTAAAGAGATACCGACCGATACGGTACTTTGTAAGACGCTGACAGGTTTAGGGGCTACCTATGGCGAGATTAAAGCCAAACGCCATTCCATAATCATCGAGCCTAATGTGTCAACCATCCAGTGCAAATGTGATGACCCGAAACACGTCCATGACAATCTGATAGGGGTAATTGAGAAAGTGGGAGTGGATGATATTAAGGAGTATATCATCGCTTCCGAAGGCAAGTTTTACAAATTCTTGGTAACTCCCGAATCATTCAGCAAGGTTAAAGCGGCATTCAAGGAGCTGGATATGTATATGTACAGTGAATGCTTCATGTTGATTGACGAATCCCACAAGCTCGTGAAGGATGCGGACTATAGGGAAAGCATTGACTTGCCTTTAGACGACTTCTTCCAGTTCAAAGGCAAGGCACTGGTATCTGCCACTCCGGTTGAACTGTCCGACCCACGGTTCAAGGATTTCCAGATGTTGGTGATTGAGCCACAATTTGACTATCATGTGGATATACATATCCAATACACCAATAACACACTGGAACGTTTCAAACGGACTATCCATGAATTTGACAGCGGTTGTGTCTGTATCTTCTTCAACTCTACGGATGCCATTCACGCCCTCATGAATAAGGCTGGAATACTTGAAGAATCCACCATATTCTGTGCTCCCAAGAGTGTCCGTAAGTTAAAGTATTCATTGAATTTCAAGAACGCCCATTCCAAATTCGACCCTAAACTAATGAAGAAGTTCAACTTCTTCACAAGCAGATTTAACGCAGGCATGGATATAGAACTGGACTACAAGCCCGACCTTATAATGATGTCCGACATGTATCTGGTTGAGCATACGGTGTTGGACCCCTATTCCGATATGATACAGATAATAGGCAGGTTCAGAAACGGGCTCAACCGCATTACGCACATTACCAATTCATTCAATGATTACACTTATAGAAGTAAGGAAGATGTATTGCGTGAAGTGAATACATACGAGGTTTGCTATAAATTCACAAGAAGGGAACTTAACAATGCCACTGATAACGGTGCTCAATATGCCTTCCGCAAATTACTTGAGACTTCCCCGTTCAACAAATTTCTGGATGCCAATAAGAGAAAGTCGTATTGTAAGGTAGATAACTATGTGAATGATGTAATGGTAAGGAATATATATCTGAATGAAGACACTCTGTTTGCTGTTTATACAGACGAGGCGCTGATGAGATACTTCTTTGCATTTAGGGGCTCATATCTGTATAAAGCAGGCAATGCGGAATGGCTGCAACTGCGTAACGCCAATAAGTCTATCATTTCCAAGAGGAAAGTGATAGTGGATATTTTGGAGAAGGTCTTACCTTATGAGACCGAATCCGACTATGAATTTAGGGATGGCATCTATGAGGCTGACCCTCTGATAGTGGAAGCGGTTGATACGTTAGGAATTGTAGAAGTACGCAAGCTGCGATACATCACCAATAACTTGAAGTTGGCTATCTATAAGGCTAAATGCAAGTCTCCACAAGTAACGGAGTTAATGCATGACTATTTCAAAGTTGGCGGCAGATACCTGCTGACCTATATAAAGGCTACAATCAAGCGGATTTATGAAGAATGCGGTATCGAACCCCCTAAAAGAGTAACGGCACAGACTTTGAATGATTACTTTAACTATACCCGAACCACCATCAACGGTAAGGAGGGTTTAAAGATAATCAGCGAACTTTATTAGCGAGGTCTGGGGAAATTCGGAGGAAGCTTACTTTATAGACCCCCTCCCAGAAATACCAGCCTCTCGGAATATACTACCTCCATATGCTTGTGATGTAGTAATAAATAGCTCCAACCTTCATGGGCATGGAGTTATTTGCATTTAGGGGCATTCCTGCTATCCTAAAGTCCAATACGCTGCATTATATACCCCAACTCAAATTAGGCAGTCTCTAAATAATACCCCCTCCCTTCCAGATACGGAAACTCTTTCCATACAGTTATTAAGACTGCATAAAGTGCAATTATCAGCCAGAAAGCAGGCATGAGGTGTATATTATGCGCTTAATTGTCATGTTACCCCTAATGTCCCTCACCTCTCTTAGATGGGAAATGAACGGTTTAACGCAATCGCATTCCAGACCGCAAACGCTTTGGCTACGGTATTACTGGCTACTACAGTAATGTCTGTGTATTACAGAGCACAATTGCGGAAGTCTATGGGGCATTACGTTATAAAGCGCGCCATTCCCTTTAATTCACTTATTACTAACCAATAAATTATCGCTTATGGAAGATTTAAAGGCAATTCTGACGGTTGGTGCAATACTCGTTGTACCGTTCATTGCAGCACCAAAGGCAATGTTTGCCATAGTGCTGTACATTATCATTTATATGGCATTCAGATGGAGAAATTTCTAATTATCAACTTAATAATTTACAGATTATGGAAGCATTACAGATTATGCCAGTCATGGCACAGAGAAGAAACTGCAATTTAGGCGAATTTGCAGAGGATGCAACGGTTGTAACGGACGATACAAAGGGGAAACGACCTCTGTTCATAGAGGCTAATACAGTTGAAGCGACCTTACAGCATTTGAGGGACGACTGTATAATTCCAGTATTCGCCAAAGACAACGAGGCTACACTGTCGCACGTCTCGTTCATTGAGACGGTGCAGGATGCAGCACATACTTTCTTTAACGGTGAACGGATAGGGCAGCCGGATATAAGGGTGTCACACGTTATCAAGGGTCGTATTCCAGAAGCAATACATAAGCCTGCCAATCAGTTATTGGAGAGTGACAAGACCATTTATTACGAGCGTTGCGCTTTCGTGATTGAAATACCTACCATCTACGAGACGGTGAACGGTAATAGGCTGACCCTTACTGTAGGTGGAGTTAGGGCTTATAACCATACCAATCTGTACAGTAAAAAGGGTGCAGAGCGTTTTAAGGTGTTCATAGGGTTTACATGCCAGGTATGCACCAACTTGTGCGTATCTACGGACGGTTATATTAGCTGTCTGGAGGTCACTAATACAAGTGAGCTGTATCGTGCTGTATTGGAAATGTTCAACAAGTACGACCCTGCCAAGCACATACATCTGATGCAGACACTTGGCAATACCAGTATGACAGAACATCAATTCTGCCAGTTACTTGGGAGAATGAGGCTTTACCCACTGTTACCGCAAGGCTATCAGAAAGCTATCCCCAGAATGCTGCTTACTGACACACAGATAAACAGTGTAGCCAAAGCATATATCAATGATGATAACTTTGGCAGTCTTGGCAGTGACCTATCCATGTGGAAGTTCTACAACCTGCTTACTGGCAGCAACAAGAGCAGCTACATAGACAGCTTTCTGGATAGAGCCTACAACGCTACAGAACTGGCAACGGGTATTGCATCCGCTCTGCATGGTGATGAAAGATACAGTTGGTTTCTTTCTTAGCTGTATCTGGAATTATACTCTATTACTGGTTTCTCAAAACTGGAGATTATGCTACGGAATTTATTCTATGTGTTACTGGCGACTTTGGTATTCTTCATTGCAATGGCATTGTTTCCATTTATAGCGGTGGGATATATCCTGCTGCTGGGCTATGCCATTGTTAAAGGATAGCTTGGTATGGAGGGCATCTATATAATAAGGTATAGGTGCTCTTTTTATTTATAAACCTCTTAAATATTAAAAGATATGGTAATAGAAGACAGTCGCGAATACAAGGCAGCGCAAGAACTTGAAAGAGCCTTGAACGATTATAGTTGGAATCCTAAAAGGTTTGCAGAGAGTACGAGGTATTATCACCGTACACTACAGCAGGAGCTTATGAGAACCATTGTGGCAATCATTCAAATGGTTGGTGATGAAAGCTATGGTACAGACCTTAGAAATCAAGCCTCACATGAACTTTGCAAAAAGATTATTGAGAGCGGTGCATTGGATGAAGCCTATTTGCCGTTCATATAGGCTTGAACGTAACAAAGGACATCATTAACTTGGTGTCCTTTATTTATTATATTCACTTCTGTTATTAGTGAATGTTTCTTTGATTATCAATAAGTTGGATATTTCAACTTAAAAATGATATTCACTTTTATTCATTTCATTATAAGACTGAACGTTATGTCACTTAAATATTCAAGTACAACCGCAGATTATCTGCAATGGAGCGAGGCAATGAACTTGATAAGGAAGTTAGCCAAAGACGGGAATTATAAAATCTCGCTTCTTGTTGCTCTGGGCTGTTTTACTGGCTTAAGAATATCTGACATTCTGGCTTTACGCTGGAAGCAGATATTAAATGCGGAGGAATTTACCGTTATCGAAATCAAGACGGGAAAGCAAAGGACTGTGAGAATTAACATGCAGCTACAGAAGCATATCTGTGACTGCTACAAGCATATCAGTCCTATAGGCATAGACGCGCCTATATTGGTAAGCCGGAAAGGTACGGTCTATTCCATACAGAGGATAAATGTAATCCTCAAAGAGGTTAAAAGGAAGTATAGGTTGCATATAGGCAACTTCTCATGCCACAGCCTTAGAAAGACTTTCGGCAGGCAGGTCTATAACATGAACAGCGAAAGTTCGGAGCTTGCACTTGTCAAACTCATGGAGCTATTCAATCATTCCAGTGTATCAATTACCAAGAGATACTTGGGATTAAGGCAGGAAGAACTACTTAATACCTATGACTGCCTTAGTTTTTGATTACTGGCGGTTGCGCTCACCAATTATTAAGAATGGAGTGGAACAGCCTTTTAAGCCAATAATTCAAGTTGGGAGTAAATTTCTACTTATATAGACCTTTTACAAATTTGCTCCTAACCTTGATTTATGGAGTAGGAATGCCTTTCTGCATTTAATAAACAATAAGTTCTTGCCAATCAAACGTAAATTCGTAACTTTGCAGCAATTCTAACAGCCTAATGCGTTGGGAAGTTGGAAGGACATATTAGTTAACGAAGAGCGTTTAAGATATTATCCTAAGTTGAAATCTGGACAATTTCATGCACAAGGATAATAGGCAAGGACGCTCACGTCAGTGTTATATATTCACCTCTGTAGGGTGAACTATATACATATCTGGCGTGGGCATTGTTTATTATTTGTGCAAGGCAGTCCAGAGCCTCAACTTGGTAATATTCAATGTTCCCACGCTTCTTTATTGTATAACGGTCAGTAAGGGAACACTGGCTACGATACAGATATTCACAAAACAGACAGTTCTATTTCTAACGTGGCAATCAATCAAATTGCGTGCAGCTTTATGCTGTGTACTCTGTGCACTTATTCAAGCCATTTCATCCATATATCCATATAAAAGAAGGCAAGAGTGTATAGAGTGGTAATAATTAATCTGATTAACTTATTTAAATCTGGTAGTAATGAATAGAAAGGACTTGGGGAAGATTTCCGTAATAGTCTCTACTTACAACCGTTGCGATGCTCTGCAAGTATGTTTACTCAGCTTGTTCAAGCAGACAGTCCTGCCCGATGAGGTCATTATAGGAGACGATGGCTCTACGGAAGAGACCGCCTCGTTGATAGCAAGGCTGCAAGAGCAGGCACCGTTTCCAATCATACATGTGTGGCATGAGGATAAAGGTTTCCGATTGGCTATGATGCGCAACAAGTGTGTAGCCCGTAGTACGGGAAACTATATCATAGAGATAGACGGTGATGTGTTCCTGCATCCAAAGCTGATAGCCGACCATCTCCGTGAAGCTGGCCGTGGCATTTACGTGAAAGGTGGAAGGGTAAACTTGGGCAAAGAGCTGACAGAGGAAATATGTAAGTCCGGTATGGTACGCCCGATTCATGTCTGGACGAAAGGAATTGAAAGCAAGCCGGAGAATGCAATCCATTGTATATGGCTGGCTCGCTTCTTGGCTCCGAGATACCGTAGAAAGCGTTCGGCTGCATTGGGCTGTAACATGTCCTTCTTCCGTGAGGATTTTATCAAGGTAAACGGTTATGATGAATTCTATGAGGGTTGGGGAAGTGAGGATATTGATTTGGGCAAGCGTCTGCTGAACAGTGGTTGCCGGAAACGGTATTTGAAGTTCGCAGGTATTGTTTACCACCTTTGGCATGAGGATAAGTTCATGTACAATAAGACAAAGAACTTGCAGTACATGAGAATGCTGGATGAACGGAAGACGGTACGCTGTACAAATGGAGTGGATAAATATTTATAAACTATATTACTAACTTAATTTATTAATTAAAATGAGAACATTAAGATTTATTGGAATGGCTATCGTAGCCGTAATTATGAGTGTTAACTTCGCAGCATGTAGTGATGATGACGAAGAAGAAAGTACACCTACTACAGAGAACATTGTAGGTCAATGGGTACTAACTTACGAAGAAGGGTATGAAATAGAGCCAGAATATCCTGAAGAAAACAGAGAATGGAGTCATGCACCTAAAGATGAATGCGAATATTTTGGTAATCTTACATTCAGAGCTGACGGTACATATACTGAATATGATTTGGATAATTCGGAATTAGATGAAGGGAAATGGGCATTGAGTAATAAGCTGCTGACACTTAGACCTATTGATGCCACTTATGCTCTTGATTTGAATGTTCTTGAAATATCCAACAGCAAGTTAGTTCTTGAATATATGGAGAAAGAGGATGATGGAGGGGTAGAATATGCTAAAATGACTTATAAAAGGAAATAAGTATTGAAGTATAAAGGCAGCATGGAATTAACTCCCTTGCTGCCTTGACTGTTTCCGCTTCTTGACTAATTTAGGCTTTCGTTTACTTGCCGCATCTTTAAAGAACTGTTCCAGTCTCTCTCTGGTAATAGGCAGGTAACTGACCTCTGTAACCATAGTTTCTTTAATCTCTTGTGGTAGGTAGTAGATAGTGTAACTTTTAGGAGAGTTCTTCTTGGTAAGTCTCATAATTGTATTAATTTGATAATTGAATTAATCTGATACGAAGTTAACCATATTACAGAGGGGAAACTAATGTTAATATCTCATTATTAAATACTGGAATGGAGAGATGGCTGTATTTCAACTATACACTACTTAGCCATTATAAAAGATAAAGAGGTTAATGGAGAGACCCATTTAACTCCATGTATGGACTAATACGACCTTTTAGAGAGGATACCCCCTATTACAGAAATGTTGAACAAATCCTTAAATCAAATGGAATGAAACATCTTAAAATAAACAAGAATTTGTATATTTGTATCGTAAATTTGATGTTGACTAATTGTTGACTAACAAGCTTACAAAGAGATTATAAACTTGTTGATAAATAGCCTTTTATAAAGTCTAAATATAAAGTCTCATAATCTGGAGGTCCCTGGTTCAAGCCCAGGCTGGTCCACAAACAAGAGGCTCATTCTTAATAGAATAGAGCCTCTTTTAATTTTTGGACTCCGCTATACAAGCCCGGTATTTGTGTAATAAAACAACCTTCATCATGAAATACGGAGTATCTCCAAATACACTGCTCATAACTGCCGGAACCATATGGTCATTGGCAGGAGTCAATATTCTGCGTATAGGCCTGACCTGCTGGATAGATGACGGACATTATTGGCTATTCAAAGTCTGCGAAGCCAGCCTGGTATTCCTTCTGTTCTTCGGCATTATTTTCCATAGGCTGTACAAGAAACATACTCTCCGTATCTCACAGAAGAAAGGGAAGCACTGCCCCTTTTCCTTTTTCGACGTAAAAGGATGGATTGTCATGATAGGCATGATTGCAATGGGAATTGTAATACGTACCTGCCACCTTCTGCCCGACTCCTTCATCGCAGTGTTCTATACCGGACTTTCTCTCGCGCTTCTCGGCACCGGGCTACGCTTCATCTGGTATTGGTGGAGGAACAGATAACTCCGGATTCACCGATTCCCATCCTATGCAGGCTCCGGCAAAGTGCTGACCGCCTCGCTCTTTATCCTTTCAGGCTTATTGCTATTCGCACGCAATATGGGTATCATCACCGAAGCATGGTTCAATATGCTGGTTGCCTGGCACTCCTTATTTATAATAGCAGGTATCTATACCATGATACGCAAGCACTATCTGTCAGGAGGTGTCCTATTGCTGGCGGGACTCTACCTCTTGGGAAGCAAACTCATGCTATTCCCCGGCAATTTCCAAGCCATGCTGTGGCCCTTGGCCCTTATCCTCATCGGCATCTTCTTTCTCAGACATCACCATAGGAGAAACTGGACACACCAAAGGACAGTGCATCGCCGTGCCAAGATGGTACAACGGATGATGAACAAGAGAATGGGAGAGCAAGAGGAACAACAATGCCAGTCTGACGACGGATTCCTCTACTCCAACAACTCCCTGAGTGCCGTACGCCACGTCGTACTCGACGAGCTTTTCAAGGGAGCGAACATACGCACCTATTTCGGCGGTACTACCATCGACCTGCGCCACACGAACATAGCACCCGGAGAAACCTACATAGACCTGGACTGCAGTTGGGGAAGAGTGGAACTGTACATACCCGCCGACTGGCAAGTACGCATAGAATGCAGCTGCTTTTGCGGTGGATGTGAAGACAAACGCTGGCAAGGCACACCTGCCAAACAAGAATGGTGCGTACTTATGATACGCGGAAACATATCCTTCGGAGGCCTTGAAATAAAAGATTAAGCGATGGAAGCACACCCGATAACAGATTATCTTTACCGCTGGGTACCGGCACTTGCCTACCTTGCATGGTTTATTGTAGGCACCGTCTCCATGTATAGAACGAATGTCATCGTAGCCATAGCCGGCGTTCTCTTCTGGCTGTCCGGCAGCTTCATGATATGCGACATAATGGTAAGAATAGCCGGAATAGCATACATCCCCTTTGCCCCCACCATTCCTTTCTGCCTCTTGTTCGGTATTCCTGCCTGGACAGCTATCCTTTTGTGGTATCATCTGCAGATTGTGGCAGGCACTTCATTACAAACAGAAAATTTCACCGCCCCGAGGCAGAAAAGGCCGCTCCCCTGCCACAAGAAGAAAGTATTGACCGGATCACGGTAAAAGACGGCTCCCGGATTCACATCATCAAAGTGGAAGACCTATTATACATCCAGGCTTGTGGGGACTACGCAACCCTGGTGACATCAGACGGAGAGTACATCAAGGAACAGACCATGAAAAACTTCGAGACACATTTGCCAGCAGATAACTTTGTCCGCATCCACCGCTCGAGCATTGTCAACGTAACCCAGATATCACGAGTAGAACAGTATGGAAAAGAGACCTACCAAGTGACGTTAAAAAGTGGCGTCAAGCTACGGGTAAGCCTCTCCAGATACCGGTTACTGAAGGAACGGTTGGGCATATAAATGCCGCAACCAGTCCTTCAGAATACTTCCTGCAGAGGAAAAAGACAATTAATCTTAAAATACAGCGGAATATATAACTTTGTCCAAAGTTATTTGTTCCTTTACCTTACTATGATGAAACATCTGTATTACATACTTATGTTTACCTTCCTCTGTCTGGGTTTGACTGCCATCTCCCAGGAGGAACAGCCGGACTCACGGAATACTACCATGAGTCCGGCGGGAATAGTTGTCGGAAGTCCGGCCTCCGAATGCTCCTTTACCGCCTACACACAGTGCGCATCGTACACAGCCACCCACCGTTCACTATTCAATGACGAAAATACCGACTGCTGGACCAACGAAGCGTTGTGTCCGAACAGCCTATACACACATAACCACGCCTCTCCGAAATTCCTGAAGATGAGAATTCTGAAACCAGCCGGGCAACTGGAGCATCTGCTTTCCAGCCATCTGTCTGCCGGAGAGAGCGCCAACCTTTCATTCAATCCCAGTGCCCTCCGCTATTCCTGCGGATACTACATCTATGCACTGCTGCATATCCTGATTTAGACTTTATCGGACTTATTGCAAACCATTACCGGAGGTGTACTGCATGTACATCTTTCGCTTTTTTATTATCCATTTCATCACATTAATATCATAACTATGTCCGATTTATTCCTCCCCACCCTTGAGATGATGGGGCTCACTTTTGCAATCGGTTTCTTTGTGGCATTCATCATCAAACTGATAGCCAGCGCAGCCGATTCACTCGATTTCTACAGTTCCCACCAGCAGGAGTTACTCCGCCTGCGCCGTATAAAGAAGTTCCGCCAGAAGATGGAACTGATGCTACACACCCCCTCCATGCACGGAAACATCTTCGGCAACGACACGCGCGAAGACTACAGCCGGGGTGTGGACCGTGAAAACGAAAAGCCTCGGGGCTATTACCACGGAGTAAGCCACGGTGTCTCCAAAAGAAACCTGGTAGACTACTTCTACCCAGAAGATACCCATATGATGTATCTGGAAGATGCCATCAGCCACCGTGACAACAAGAACAAGACTAAAAAGAACAACGACACCAAAAACAAAGACTAATCATGGAGAATATAGATTTTGCAACCTTGTTCCAAGGATTCGGAACAATGATGGAAAGCGGCTGGCTGCTCTCCTCTGCCCGTGTATTTTTAATAGCCCTGGGCCTGCTGCTCATATACCTGGGATGGAAAGGCGTACTGGAGCCTATGGTCATGATTCCCATGGGACTGGGTATGGTCGCCATTAATTGCGGCACCCTTTTCATGCCCGACGGTACATTGGGGAATCTCTTTCTGGACCCGATGCTTTCGGATACGGACGACTTGATGAACACCATGCAGATAGACTTCCTGCAACCGGTCTACACCCTGACCTTCAGCAACGGATTGATTGCATGCTTCGTATTTATGGGTATCGGTACCCTGCTCGATGTGGGCTTCCTGCTACAGAAACCGTTTGCCAGCATATTCCTTGCCCTATGTGCCGAATTGGGAACTTTCCTGACTGTACCCATCGCATCTGCATTGGGACTGTCCTTGAAAGAAAGCGCTTCCGTAGCCATGGTAGGAGGTGCGGACGGACCGATGGTGCTTTTCACTTCCTTGGCCCTGGCCAAACATCTGTTTGTACCCATCACAGTAGTGGCCTATCTCTATCTGGGACTGACATATGGCGGTTACCCCTATCTGGTGAAGCTGCTGGTGCCGAAACGCCTGCGCGCCATCAAGATGACGAGCAAGAAGCCGCCCAAAAACTATGATGCCAAAGTAAAACTGGCTTTCTCGGCTATATTGTGTGCTGTACTGTGTTTTCTGTTCCCGGTTGCCTCACCGCTGTTCTTCTCCTTGTTCCTCGGAGTGGCAGTACGCGAATCGGGGATGAAGCATATCTACGATTTTGTAAGCGGTCCGCTGTTGTATGGTTCTACTTTCATGCTCGGCCTGTTGTTGGGCGTACTTTGCGACGCACATCTGCTGCTCGACCCTAAAATTCTTAAATTGTTGGTATTGGGCATGGGCGCACTGTTGCTCTCCGGTATCGGCGGAATCATTGGAGGATACATCATGTACTTCATCAAGCGGGGCAATTACAATCCGGTCATCGGAATTGCAGCCGTGAGCTGCGTGCCTACTACGGCGAAGGTTGCCCAGAAGATAGTAAGCAAGGACAACCCCAATTCCTTCATCTTGGGAGATGCCTTGGGGGCTAATATTTCAGGAGTAATCACTTCGGCCATCATTACGGGTATCTATATTACTATAATTCCCTATCTGTAGCCTGCGTAGTGGGTTTAGGTGACGGAAAGAGGTTGTGGCAATCACAATCTCTTTCTTTTTATGATACATGGGGCAAGCTGTTGCATTTCAGATAAAATCCTTTACCTTTGCCGGCAAACACATTTATCAAGATATCAGGATGAAGAAAGTATTTAAATTGGCCGGAGGATTCATGGTCGGGGCATGCATCGGCTTTGTAGGAATAATAGGTGTAAGAGTCCTGGTTTTGGGAGACTCGTTCGACGGTTTACACAGCAAGTTTGCCGAAACCGGCATGCTGGAGACAGTAGGAGTTTCCTTGTTAGCCATACTGATTCTGCTGTTCTCCATCTTCCTGCAAGTGCTTCTGCACGAAGGCGGGCATCTTGTCTGCGGACTGGCAACCGGCTACCGCTTCGTCTCCTTCCGCATCTTCAACCTTACCTTCATACGGAAAGACGGGAAATTATGCATCAAGCGTTTCAGCCTTGCCGGAACGGGAGGCCAATGCCTGCTTACCCCACCCGAAAGGCCTCTTGAAGATATCCCAACCACCTTGTACAACCTGGGTGGAGTGCTTGCCAACCTGCTGACCGCCATCCTTGCCTTCCTCCCCCTGCTGACCGTAGACGGGCTGCCTTACCTGCTGAAATTCTTCCTTCTGATGCTCTCTTTGATTGGCATTCTCCTTGCAGGGATGAACGGCATCCCCATGAAGATGGGCGGCATCGGCAATGATGCCGACAACATGCGCCTGCTTCTCAAGGACAGCAAGAGCAAGCAGGCACTGGTCACCCAGCTGCGCATCAACGCATTGGTGCAAGAGGGCATGCGTCCTAAGGACATGCCTGCCGAATGGTTCAGCCAAACGGAAGACATCAACTACAAAGATGCCCTGCAGGTCACCATAGCCTTGATGAGCGCCTCGCGCCTGCTCGACTGCGAAGAATGGGAAGCCGCCTACAATGCATTTGAGAAAATAATGAGCCACCGGCACGAAGTCATCGGACTTTTGATAAAGGAAAACGCTTGCGAGCTGCTCTTCACCGCACTGGTGACAAAGAGGACCGCACGGGCAGAAGAATTATATACCGATGAGCTGGATACCTACATCCGGCAATATAAGGATGTGACGTCTTCCAAACAGCGGCTGCTCTGCGCCCTGGCACTCTACCGGGACAAGGACACAGCAAAGGCAAAGGAGATTTACGAAGCCACCTGCCAACGGAAAAACAAATACTTGATGCAGGGAGAAGTCAGTTCGGACATAGCCTTGATGAAATCAATCCTTACCGCCAAGAATGCCTTGTAAGATGGAACGATATTTCTTTTACTTGTTATATCTGCTGCTTGGCTGCTCACTATGCGGTTGTAGCAGAAAACAAGCGCCAAAGCAGACACAAGACCCAGATACGGAGACCACCATCCCGTACGCCGACACCATAGCGGCACCCGTCCCTCCGGCTCCGGCCAAAAGCCGAACAGCCCGCTACCTGGACTCCCTCGGTTTCGTCAGCATCGCCGAAGCGGACAGCAGCATCGCCATCGACTTGATGTACACCCGTGCCGACAATTTCACCGGAACCCTATTGTACGAAGACCTGAAAGAAGCCTACCTGCACCCCGATGCCATGAAAAGCCTGAAGCGGGCACAACGCCTGCTGAAAGAACAGTACCCCGGCTACAGCCTTATCGTCTACGACGCAGCGCGCCCCTTGTCCGTACAGCAGAAGATGTGGAACGTAGTGAAAGGAACCTCCAAATACATCTATGTCTCCAACCCCTCACGCGGCGGCGGCCTGCACAACTACGGGTTGGCAGTGGACATCAGCATACTCGACGATAAAGGAACCCCTCTGCCCATGGGCACCCCGGTAGACCATCTGGGCAGGGAAGCCCACATCACAGAAGAAGCCGTGCTCGTGGCACAAGGCAAGCTGACGGAACAAGAACGTGAAAACCGGCTGCTGCTCCGGCAGGTAATGAAAGAAGCCGGATTCCACCCGCTACCCAGCGAATGGTGGCACTTCAACCGCGTCAGCAGGCAGACGGCAAAGGAGCGATACCGGGTCATCCCTTAACTCTCACCCCCAGCTTGTCCGGAAACTTAAATTTGCTATCGCTTTGACGCGGATGACGCAGATGACGCGGATTTTTAATATTCTTAATCTGTATTATCAGCGTCATCTTTGTCTGAAAAATAATCAGACAGAAAGCTGCGAATTTATGCCCCACTTTGTCCTTTTTGAGATAACTTTGCATCAGAATAAATAAGCCAAGCCATGCCTTTATCCCAAGACACCCTCCGCTTCATCCGCGAGCATCGCCGCGACGACGTGCGCAGCCTTGCCTTGCAGGCACGCCGCTACCCTTCGGTAGACATGCCCGCCGCCATCACACAGATTTCCGGCTGGCAGATTGCCAAAGAGAAGATACCCGCATGGGCCGAGAACGAGCATATACTCTACCCCGCCCACCTTTCTCTGGAACAATGCTCCTCCCAAACAACGGCACAGTATAAAGCGGAGATTATAACTAACCTGCTACATACAGAACAAGAACATCCCGCGCAGAACAGTACCCCCGCATCAGCCGGCACCTTTACCGACCTCACCGGAGGTTTCGGCATCGACTGCGCCTATCTCTCCTCCCGCTTCGGGCATGCCACTTACGTCGAGCGCCAGGAAACCCTCTGCCAGATAGCCGCACACAACTTCCCTGTCCTCGGCCTGAACCACATCTCCGTCTGCCACGCAGACAGCGTCTGCCATCTGCAAGAGATGGAGCCCGTGGACTGTATATTCATAGACCCTGCCCGCCGCGACGGACACGGTGGAAAGACCGTAGCCATCGGCGACTGCGAACCCGATATAGCCGCCCTCGAAGAACTGCTGCTGCGCAAGGCAAGACACGTACTGGTAAAACTCTCCCCCATGCTCGACCTCACCCTTGCCCTGAACGATTTGAAGCATGTCCACCAGGCACACATCGTCTCCGTGGGCAACGAATGCAAGGAACTGCTGCTCTTGCTGGGACAAGGCGAAGGAGTGCCGGCAGACGACATCCCCATTCATTGCGTCAACTTCACCGGTGTACCGGCTCCCCAAGCCCTCGTCTTCACCCGCCGGCAGGAGAAGGAGCGTGCATGCCCCTACACCCCTCAACTGAAATCATACCTCTACGAACCGAATGCCTCCGTGCTGAAAGCCGGTGCATTCCGCAGCCTCTCCTCATTGTATAAGGTGGAAAAACTGCATCCCAACAGCCACCTCTACACCTCGGACCACTTCCTGCCGGACTTCCCCGGCCGCAAGTTCCGGATTACCTCCTCCTGCGGCTTCGGCAAGAAAGAAGTGAAAGAGATGCTGGCTGCCGAGAAAAAGGCGAACCTCACCGTGCGCAACTTCCCCGCCACCGTGGCCGAACTGCGCAAACGACTGAAATTGGCCGAAGGGGGAGGCACTTATCTCTTTGCCACTACTCTGGCAGACGAGAAGAAGGTACTTATCCGCTGCCAGGCTACGGGATAAGACACCAACCCCTATACCTTCCCCTGCACGAGATGTACATCTCATGTTGCTCGAGATGTACATCTCATACAGTCCGAGATGCACATCTCGTGCATCTTTAGCATCAGTCTGCCAGATGACGGCAAAGGGAGATACCGCCGAAAAGGTACTACCTCCAAGAATTTATGTAACCTCATTGTAACTGAATCGTTATCTGTTCTTCAACGCTCCGCAACCTCCACGTAACGGCAACCCTCTACTTTTGCGGCAGATTATTAACAGATAATAACAAGTATGAAACAGATTTTGAGAGCATTCTTATTCTTACTCCTATTCACCGCCACCGTCAATACGGCCATTGCCGACGAAAAAGCAAATGTCACGAAACAAGGAACTGTACGTGGACGCATCATCGACGCCACTAAACAAACTCTCCCGGGCGCATCCATCTACATCGAGAAACTACACACTGGCGTGACGAGCGACGTCAACGGCTTCTACACTTTCTCTAACCTTGACCCGGGAACCTATACAGTAAAGGTGAGCTACGTGGGCTACTCTCCCGTAGAACTGAAAATCACCATCCCCGCAGGCCGTACACTGGAAAAAGACGTCGTACTGAACGAAGGCGTGGAGTTGCAGGAAGTGGTGGTAGGCGGCGCCTTCCAGGGACAGCGCCGTGCCATCAACTCACAGAAAAACAACATGGGGATTACGAATGTAGTCTCTGCCGACCAGGTAGGCAAGTTCCCCGACTCCAACATCGGTGACGCCCTTAAACGCATCTCCGGCATCAACGTGCAGTACGACCAAGGCGAGGCACGCTTCGGGCAAGTGCGGGGCACGAGTGCCGACCTCAGCTCCGTCACCATCAACGGCAACCGCGTTCCCTCTGCCGAAGGCGATACGCGCAACGTACAGCTCGACCTCATTCCGGCAGACATGATTCAGACCATCGAAGTGAACAAGGTAGTAACCGCCGATATGGACGGCGACGCCATCGGCGGCAGCATCAACCTCGTCACCAAGAACTCCCCCTACAAGCGTACCATTGCCGCCACCGCCGGAACCGGCTACAACTGGGTGAGCGAAAAGGCGCAACTGAACCTTGGCTTCACCTACGGCGACCGCTTCTTCAACGACAAACTCGGCTTGATTGTATCGGCCTCCTATCAGAACTCACCTTCTGGTTCCTACGACACCGAATTTGTATGGGAGCAGGATGACAACGGCAAGACGTACGTCAACGACTACCAAATCCGCCAATACTACGTCACCCGCGAACGCCAAAGCTACTCCGCCGCACTGGACTGGGACATCAATGCCAACCACAAACTCACCTTCAAAGGCATCTTCAACAACCGCAACGACTGGGAGAACCGCTACCGTACCACGCTGAAAGACCTTGACCCCGACGGCAACGCCACCGTACGCATACAGACCAAAGCCGGTACGCCGGACAACCGTAACGCCCGCCTGGAACGCCAGCGCACCATGGACTTTGCCCTCGGCGGCGAACACCTCTTCGGCGCCCTCTCCATGGACTGGCACGCCAGCTATGCCAAAGCCAGCGAAGAACGTCCCAACGAACGCTACATCGACTTCCAACTGAAGAAACAGAAGTTCGACATGGACCTGAGCGACGAACGCCAACCCTTTGCCAGCCCCAAAACAGGCTCTACCATGACATTGAACGATGAATTCAGCCTGAAAGAGCTGACGGAACAGCAGGAAGACATCAAGGAGCAGGACCTGAAGTTCTCCGCCAACTTCAAACTTCCCTTCAAGAACGGCAACAAGCTGAAGTTCGGCGCAAAGGTAGTGCGCAAGACCAAGGATAAAGAAGTGGACTTCTACGAATACTCTCCTCTGGACGAGGATGCCTTCATGACGAACAGCCTAGCAAATACAGTGGACCAGACCAACAAGAACTTCATGCCCAACAACAAATACCAGGCAGGCATCTACGCCAGCAAGGAATACACCGGCTCTTTAGACTTGAACAACGCTTCCCTCTTTGAGAAAGAGCAGGTACAGGAAGAACTTGCCGGAAACTTCAACGCCCGCGAAACCGTGACTTCCGGCTACCTCCGCTTCGACCAAAAACTGACAAAAGACGTGGAACTGATGACCGGACTTCGCATAGAGAACACCAACCTTGCCTATACGGGACGCACCTACGATGCCGACGAAGACCTCACCAGCAAGACCGACCGTCAGCGCAACAGCTACATCAACTTCCTGCCGTCGCTGCTCGTAAAGTGGAATGTAAACGATGACTTCAAAGTGCGCGGTTCGTTTACCCAAACCTTGTCACGCCCCAAATACTCGGCCCTCGTGCCCAGTGTGAACATCAAACGTTCCGACAACGAAATCACCATCGGAAACCCGGAGCTGAAACCTACCGTCTCCTACAACTTCGACTTGAGTGCCGACTACTACTTCCGCAGCATCGGTCTGATAAGCGCCGGCATCTTCTACAAGAAGATAGACGACTTCATCGTAGACCAGGTGAGCACCAACTACGAATACCAGGGTAACACCTACACCCGCTTCACCCAACCCAAGAATGCGGGCAACGCCAACCTGGTAGGGGTAGAGTTATCCTACCAGCGCGACTTCAGCTTCATTGCTCCCGCTCTGAAATGTGTAGGTTTCTACGGAACGTACACCTACACCCACTCCCGTGTGGAAGACTTCAACTTCGAAGGCCGCGAGAATGAGAAAGACTTGAGCATGCCAGGCTCTCCGGAGCATACCGCAAATGCTTCCCTATACTTTGAGAAAGGCGGTCTGAATCTGCGCCTGAGCTATAACTTCGCTTCCGACTTCATCGACGAAATGGGAGAAAGCACCTTCTACGACCGCTACTACGACAAGGTGAACTATATGGACGTAAACGCCAGCTATACCTTCGGAAAGAAATTCAAGACTACCTTCTACGCCGAAGCCAACAACCTGCTGAACCAGCCGCTACGCTACTACCAGGGCACAAAAGACCGTACCATGCAGGCAGAATACTACGGCGTGAAAGTGAATGCGGGAGTGAAGATTAATTTTTAAACAGCGAATTCTATCTCAACAAGTTATCAACATTAACTACTCAACAATTTAATAATGACAATGAAGAAAATATTCCTTTTACTGTTTATTGCCCTACTCGGCAACGCAGCCATTGCCCAAATCACCGATTACTCCATCTTCGACAAGAAGTTCAACTTCTACGTAGCCAACGACCTCGGCCGTAACGGCTACTACGACCAAAAGCCCATCGCCGAACTGATGGGACAAATGGCAGAAGAAGTAGGCCCCGAATTCGTTCTTGCCACCGGCGATGTACACCACTTTGAAGGCGTACGTAGCGTGAACGACCCGCTTTGGATGACCAACTACGAACTTATTTACAGCCACCCGGAGCTGATGATAGACTGGTTCCCCCTGCTGGGCAACCACGAATACCGCGGCAATACGCAGGCTGTGCTCGACTACAGTAATATCAGCCGCCGCTGGACCATGCCCGCCCGTTATTATACCAAGACGTTCGAGGACAACGGCGCTACCATCCGCATCCTTTGGGTAGACACCGCCCCGATGATTGACAAATACCGCAACGAAAGCGAGACCTATCCCGATGCCTGCAAGCAGGATTACCAGCAACAACTTTCCTGGATAGATTCCGTACTGACTACCGCCAAAGAGGACTGGGTTATCGTTGCCGGACACCATCCCATCTATGCCGAAACCCCGAAGGACGAGAGCGAACGCGCGGATATGCAGGCACGTCTCGATCCCATCCTGCGCAAGCACAAGGTGGATATGTACATCTGCGGGCACATCCACAACTTCCAGCACGTACGCGTGGCAGGCAGCGACATCGACTATATCACCAATTCTGCCGGTTCGCTCGCCCGCAAGGTGAAGCCCATCGAAGGGACCGTATTCTGCAGCCCCGAACCGGGTTTCTCCATTGTATCGGCCAGCAAAAAGACACTGGAACTGCGCATGATTGACAAGAAAGGGAATGTATTGCACACGGTGACGCGCAGCAAATAATCCAAGCCGGCACGCAAGCAGGCGCATTCCCCCGAAGCCCTGCCGAACAACCACTTTCCTCCCACGAAGCAAAAGACCATGTTTCGTAGGAGGATTTTTCCATCTCATACGACAAAAACAAAGCCTATCCGCAGGAATACAAGAAAAAGCCCTATATTTGCATTTGTCAATACATAACTATGATGAAGAAGATACACTTCCTGCTACTAATCAGCCTGCTACTTGCCGCTTGCAGTGATGACGACAAAGAGAAACAACCCGCTTTTGTGACCAATATCACCATATCCGATGCCGGAAAGACCTTCAATCCCGGTGATGCCGTGACCGTCAAAGCCGACGGCTTGCAGAGCGGCGACCAAATCATATTGGACATCTACTGGCCGATAGCCGACAATCCTCTCTTTCCCGAAGGGTATTCACGCTACACACGCGCCGTTACCACGGAGCAAACCACCAACAGCATTACTTTCCTTGCCCCCGGACACTGGCCCGCCTCACGGGTAGAAATGTTCCTGGAACGGGCAGGACAGCTTCAGCCTCTCGGCCAGATTTCGGTAGCCGACGGACAATCCCCCGAAGAACCATATCTCTACGGTATCACCAACTCCCACGCCATTTACACACCGACCGTTCCCCGCGGCATCACCCGTATCGACCTGGTAACACAAGAAATATCGGAAGTAATCCAGTTCCATGACGACGAAGATTTCCACCTTGCCGCCAACATCCCCGGCACCAACATCCTCTGCGGGATACGGGAGAAAGACGGCAGTAGTTTCATCGACGGATACGACCTCTGCATGCACTATTGGTGTAACCCGGTAGAACGTAACGCAATTACCATCTGCTCGGACTTCAACAACACTGTTTCCCTGGAAATGGCCGGAGATAAGCTCCTCACCTACTGTAGCATCTCTTATCCGGTATATACCCGGTTGAATATGCCACCGATACATACTCCCGAAATACCATTACCGGATGGACTGAAGCCCGAATCCCTCTCACGCTATCCGGGCGTGATAGCCGACGCCCACATGCTGCTCTCGGCCAACAACGGCGACGGCACCTTCTCGCCCGTCGTGATAGACATCGCCAAAGAAAAGATGCACTGCTACGACCCCATCAAAGCCGAAGCCTTGATACCTTTCCGGATTATGGAACCATCCCCCGAAAACCCAAACAGCCTGCAATGCAAAGGAGGCTATATCGTTTCCCGTGCCAATGGTGGAGATACGCAATTCTGCTTATGGGATACTACTGCCGGAAACTTGAAAGAGCCTTTCGCCACCTACCCCAACGCCGTACGCTCCGCTGCCATGTACTACTCCAAGGACGGGCAGACAAGGAAACTCTACGTGCAGTTTGCAGGCTATCGTGAAGGCGACTTCATCGAAACTTATGATTTCCAGACAAAGGAATGGAGGATGTTTATGTTCTACGTACCGTTTGCAGAGATTTTACTGGCACGATAACCGGCTCCCTTACTGCTTTTTCTCCCGTAAGTCATCCTTGGGTATGGTCGTCTCACTGCCGTCACGCGTAGCTATGTAGTGAGGAGACATGATTTCGATGCCTGCTTCGTTGAAGGCATCCTGGATATTCTGATGCAAATCAGAGTAAATCTGGCTAAGGCTGTTGGCATCCCTGATATAGGCATTCACTTGATAAACCGGATAATAATCCTGAAGGGAAGTCTCCAATACAAACGGACGGGGATCATCTATCACTCCAGGAGTATTCAATGCAGCCTCTATCAACAGCTGATGTGTCTTCCGCCACGGAACATCGTAGCCAATACTGACCTCCGAATGGATAATCAATCCATACTCACGGGCAGACTGGCTGTAATTGACCGTATGGGAAGACATGATGAAAGAGTTCGGAATGGTCACCACCTCATTCTTCGGAGTACGGATGCGGGTGACGAGCGGTGTTTTCTCAATGATGTTGCCCGTAGTATCGTTCAGCTTGATGCGGTCACCCAGCTTGAAAGGCCGCATGTAGGTTATGACCAGTCCTGCAATGATATTGCCGATAACCGTACTGGAACCGAGCGAAACAATCAAGCCGACAAACACGGAGATTCCCTGGAAGACTCCCGACTTGGAACCCGGCAGATAAGGGTAAATCATGGCAATCATAAACGCATAAAGCAAGAAGCGCACAATATGATAGGTAGGAATGGCCCAATCCGGATAGAAGCCGTTTATCTTCAGCCGTTCAGCCTGCACCTCATTGGCAAGATAACGCACCAGTCTGACCAGATACTTCACCGCATAGCATATCACAAAGATAGTGAACAGATTGGGTATATAGTCGGCTATTCCATTCAAGATGACCTTTATAGGATTCCAGATGTAGGAGAATAATGTATAAGCCAAGCTCTTGGTCTGAGGGAAAATGGAGAATAATAACGGAACCGTCAGCAGCAACTGCAACAGCATGACTACATAACGCACCAGGTTGGCAACAAACACCAGCAGGTTGACCTGCTTCTGCGTATCCAGCAATTCATAATCCTGAATAGAGATCGGTTTCAGCTTGGTATCCTTCAGCTTCTGAATGCGTAGTTTGAGTTTTCTGAACAGCCAGTTGGTAAACTTGAACAAGAAGAACTGTCCCACAAGCACCAGGATAAAGTACAAGATACGCTTACCCAACTGCCACAAGCTATGCTCCTTCTGCATGGCTTTCAGTTTGTCCACCACGACATGCCTCTTGCTGGCGGCCAGCTGGTCGCGGGTACAGTTTTCCCACAAAGCATCCTGATCGGTAAAGGAAATGATGACCTTTTCGCCATACATCAAGTCTGTAACAATATCCGTACTCTCTAAATAAACAGAGTCCGGACGCAGATTGAAACGCGTGCCCAATGCTTCGATGACGTTGCTTACATCTTTGGCTCGCTGTTGGGGCGTATGCCCTCCACGCTTGGCATACAGATAGAACAAAGTGTCCTTCTCCACCACCACCGGAATACCCGGTGTCACCGTCCGCAACGAATCAATGCGTTGTTTCTGCAATGCCAGCTTCACCGAATCGGCCGCATAGCCCGCCAACTTCATCTGCTCCATTTCCATCCGCAGGTTCGCCTCATTCAGCCGGGCTGTTTCCAACTCCTGCCGGACAAGCGACAACTGAATCGAATCGGAGTCAGTCCTTGCCACTGTGACACTCCCCACACTATCCTCACCTAAAACACTGAGCACTTTATCTACCAACTGAGCTGACACTCCGTCTGCCAGCATCAACAGCCAACAAAGACAGAAAGCACGGATAACCTTCATATATAAACTTCTTGATTTGATTCTTTAATTATGCAAATATACCCAATAAATGCTTCAAACATACGGAATGTTTTTAACTTCCTATCCTAATCAACATAACTTTTTCATGCAAACATGAAAGTTCTGTATCCGGTTTGCATTATCTTTGTACTCAAAATTGACATACCTATGGATATATTGTTTCTTGTCGGAGGACTGCTCCTCATTCTTCTGGGTGCCAATGGCTTGACAGACGGTGCCGCATCCGTTGCCAAACGTTTCCATATACCGTCCATCGTCATCGGGCTTACCATTGTCGCCTTCGGTACTTCCGCACCGGAACTCACCGTCAGCATATCCTCTGCCCTAAAAGGCAGTGCAGACATTGCCATCGGCAATGTGGTGGGAAGCAATACGTTCAATACCCTGATGATTGTGGGTTGTACGGCCCTTTTTGCCCCGATAGCCATTACCCGTAACACACTGAAACGCGAAATACCCCTTTGCATCCTTTCATCCTTCGCCCTGCTGATTTGTGCCAACGACGTCTTACTGGACAGCAGTGGGGAGAACATACTCAGCATCACCGACGGCCTATTGCTGCTATGCTTCTTTACCATTTTTCTGAGTTATACTTTTGCCATTGCAAAAAGGGATGGAAGTATGAAGGAACCGGAAAAGGAGCACTTACAGGAAGAAGACGAAATCAGGCTGTTACCCGCGTGGAAATCCGCCCTATACATTCTCGGCGGACTTGCCGGCCTCATCATCGGAGGTAATTTCTTTGTAGACGGTGCCAGCGGCATAGCCCGCGGATTGGGTGTCAGCGAATCCATCATCGGTCTCACGCTCGTAGCAGGCGGCACTTCATTACCCGAACTCGCCACCTCCATCGTAGCCGCCTTGAAGAAAAACCCCGAAATAGCCATCGGAAACGTCATCGGAAGTAATCTCTTCAATATATTCTTCGTACTGGGTTGTTCGGCCTCCATCACTCCACTGCGTCTGACGGGCATCACCAATTTCGATTTGTGGGTACTCGTAGGGTCCAGCATCCTGCTTTGGCTGTTCGGTATCTTTTTCGGGAAACGCATCATCACCCGGGTGGAAGGAAGCATTCTGATTCTCTGCTACATTGCCTACACAGCGGTACTGATATACAACCTCTAACAGCAAATTTACAAACACCCTACGCGGTATTTTAAAGATTATCACGTATTTTTAAATAAGGCAAGCTGTACCTCGGCATAAAAAATAAGCAAGCTTATTTTGTTCTGCTCTCAGTTTGCATTACCTTTGTGGTCTCAATATTGAACAACTATGGCAATTACAATCAAGAAAGTAACCACAAGACGGGAACTGGAGCGCTTTATCCGTTTCAACTACCTGCTATACAAAAACAACCCTTATTCCGTCCCCGACCTTTTCGATGACATGCTCAACACCTTCAACAAGAAGAAAAACGCTGCATTCGAATTTTGTGAAGCCGACTATTTCCTGGCTTATCGGGAAGGTAAAATCGTAGGACGTGTAGCTGCCATCATCAACCACAAGGCAAACCAAACCTGGAACAAAAAGGAAGTCCGCTTCGGCTGGATAGACTTCATCGATGATGCGGAAGTCTCCGATGCCCTGATTCGCACCGTGGAAGAATGGGGAAAAGAACGGGGAATGACACATATACAAGGCCCGCTGGGATTCACAGATTTCGATGCCGAAGGTATGCTCATCGAAGGATTCGACCAGCTCAGCACCATGGCCACCATTTATAACTATCCCTACTATCCGCAACATCTGGAACGCATGGGCTTTGAGAAGGATGCCGATTGGGTGGAGTACAAAATCTACATTCCCGACGCCATACCCGACAAGCACAAGCGCATCTCCGACCTCATCCAGCGCAAGTATAACCTCAAGGTAAAGAAATACACATCTGCCAAGAAGATTGCCCAAGACTACGGTCAGGCCATCTTCGAACTGATGAACGAAGCCTATCAGCCACTCTATGGCTATTCTGCACTGAGCCAACGGCAGATTGACCAATACGTCAAGATGTACCTGCCCATCCTCGACCTACGCATGGTGACATTGATTACCGATGCCGATGACCAGCTGCTTGCCGTAGGCATTTCCATGCCGTCACTCGCCGAAGCGTTGCAAAAAGCCCACGGGCGCCTGCTTCCTATGGGTTGGTATCACCTGGCCAAGACCATCTTCTTGAAGAAATATCCCAAGATGCTCGATTTGCTGCTGGTTGCCGTGAAACCGGAGTATCAGAACAAGGGGGTAAATGCATTGTTGTTCTCCGACCTTATCCCCGTCTATCAGCAACTTGGTTTCGAGTATGCCGAGAGTAATCCGGAGCTGGAGCTGAACGGCAAGGTGCAAGCGCAGTGGGAGTACTTCAAGACGGAACAGCATAAACGGAGAAGATGCTTTGTGAAAGGAATAAAATAAGTTCTAAATCCAGAATATAAGCTTGTCAGAAGTCCATAAAAGACATTATTTTTTTGCGAACCCCCGAATTTCTCATTACCTTTGTCGCAATGCGCAATATGAAGGAATAACGTACTTATGGAAGATAACAACAATATGACCCTGCCGCTGGAAGAAGCAGACAACAATATCACAGAGAGCCCCGTTTCCAGCGTGGAATATACCGACGACAACATCCGCCACCTGGACGACATGGAGCATATCCGTGTCCGTTCCGGTATGTACATAGGCCGTCTGGGCGACGGCTCACAGAACGATGACGGCATCTATGTGTTGCTGAAAGAAGTGATGGACAACAGCATCGACGAGTTCAAGATGGGTGCCGGAAAGCGTATAGAAGTGACTATAGAAGACAGTCTGCGTGTCAGCGTACGCGACTATGGACGAGGCATTCCGCAAGGCAAACTGGTAGAGGCGGTCAGCAAACTGAATACCGGGGGTAAATATGACTCGAAGGCTTTCAAGAAAAGTGTCGGACTGAACGGCGTAGGTATCAAGGCAGTCAATGCGCTGAGCAGCCGCTTCGAAGTACGCAGCTACCGCGACGGCAAGGTACGTATCGCCATCTTTGAAAAAGGAACGCTGTTGAGTGATGTGACCGAAGACTCGACAGAAGAAAGCGGAACCTATATCTTCTTCGAACCGGACGCCACACTCTTCTTGAACTATTCCTTCCAGAACCAGTTCGTAGAAACCCTGCTGCGCAACTACACCTACCTGAATACGGGCCTCACCTTCATTTACAACGGCCAGCGCATCGTTTCCCGCCACGGGCTGGAGGACTTGCTGAAAGACAACATGACCAGCGAAGGCCTTTACGACATCATCCACCTGAAAGGAGAGGACATCGAGATTGCCTTCACACACACCAACCAATACGGCGAAGAGTACTACTCCTTTGTCAACGGGCAACACACCACCCAAGGCGGCACACACCAGACTGCCTTGAAGGAACACATTGCCCGTACCATCAAGGAGTTCTACAACAAGAACCAGGAATATGCCGACATCCGCAACGGACTGGTAGCCGCCATTGCCATCGACGTGGAGGAACCCATGTTCGAGAGCCAGACCAAAACGAAACTGGGCAGCAACAACATGTGGCCTGCCGCGCCGCAGGAACACAAGCCCGCCGGCCCCACGGTGAACAAATACGTAGGAGACTTCATCAAGACGGAAGTGGACAACTACCTCCACAAGAACCCGCTTGTGGCCGAAGTGATGCTGCAAAAGATACAAGACTCCGAGAAAGAGCGCAAAGCCATTGCCGGCGTCACCAAGCTGGCACGCGAACGCGCCAAGAAAGCCAACCTGCACAACCGCAAGCTGCGCGACTGCCGCTACCACTTGAGTGACGGTAAAGGCAAAGACCAGGAAACCGAATCCTGCATCTTCATTACCGAGGGAGACTCCGCCAGCGGTTCCATCACCAAGAGCCGCGACGTGAATACCCAAGCAGTATTCAGCCTGCGTGGTAAACCGCTAAATTCCTACGGACTCACCAAGAAAGTAGTTTATGAAAACGAAGAATTCAACTTGCTTCAAGCAGCCTTGAATATAGAAGACGGCATAGAGACACTGCGCTACAACAAAGTCATCGTAGCTACCGATGCCGATGTGGACGGCATGCACATCCGCCTGCTCATCATCACCTTCTTCCTGCAGTTCTTCCCCGACCTGATAAAGAAAGGGCATGTATATATCCTGCAAACCCCTCTCTTCCGCGTGCGCAACAAAAAGAAGACAAGTTATTGCTATACAGAGGAGGAACGTGTGAAAGCCATTGAAGAACTGGGTCCCAACCCCGAAATCACCCGATTCAAAGGTCTGGGAGAAATCTCGCCCGACGAGTTCAAGCATTTTATCGGCAAGGATATGCGTCTGGAACAAGTGTCCCTGCGCAAGACAGACCTCGTAAAAGAGCTGCTGGAATTCTACATGGGTAAGAATACCATGGAACGACAAAACTTTATTATCAACAACTTGGTTATAGAAGAAGATTTGGCATCATGAGAAGAGCTATCTTTCCGGGAACATTCGACCCGTTTACTATCGGACACTCTTCGGTAGTGAGCCGTGCACTGACTTTTATAGACGAAATCGTCATAGGCATCGGCATCAATGAAAATAAGAATACGTATTTCCCCTTGGAAAAGCGCGAACAAATGATACGAGACTACTACCGGAACGAGCCGCGCATCATTGTGCAGTCCTATGACTGCCTGACTATCGACTTTGCCCGGCAGGTAGATGCCAGTCTGATAATACGCGGCATACGCACCGTGAAGGATTTCGAATACGAGGAAACCATTGCCGACATCAACCGCAAACTGACCGGCATAGAAACCATCCTGCTCTTCACCGAGCCGGAACTTACCTGCGTCAGTTCCACCACCGTGCGCGAACTGCTGCAATACGGCAAGGACATAAGCATGTTCATACCGGAGGGAATGGAGATTAGGGATTAAGGATAAAGGATTAGGGATTAAAATGGAAATGATGAAAAAACTATTTACTATTATAATATGTATATGCGCGGTGACGGCACAAGCGCAAAAGCCGAACAATGAAGCCCTGCGCAAACTGCAAATGGCAGAGTTTGCCATCACCAACCTTTATGTGGACAAGGTGGATGAAGACAAGCTGGTGGAAGAAGCCATCATCAAGATGCTGGCACAACTCGACCCGCACTCCACCTACAACAACGCCGAAGAAGTGAAGAAGATGAACGAGCCGTTGCAAGGCAATTTCGAGGGCATCGGCGTACAGTTTCAGATGATAGAAGATACCCTGCTTGTGATACAACCCGTGAGCAACGGACCTTCCGAGAAGGTGGGCATCCTTGCCGGCGACCGTATCGTAGCCGTCAATGACAGCGCCATTGCCGGAGTAAAAATGAGCACGGAAGATATTATGAGCCGCCTGCGCGGACCGAAAGACTCGGAAGTGAAACTCACCATCGTGCGCCGTGGCGTGGACGACCAGCTGTACTTCACCGTGAAGCGTGACAAAATTCCCATCCTCAGCCTGGACGCATCTTACATGATACAACCCAAAACCGGCTATATCCGTATCAACCGCTTCGGGGCAACCACCGCCGAAGAGTTTGCAGAAGCCCTGAAAAGCCTGCAAAAGAAAGGAATGAAAGACCTCATCCTCGACCTGCAAGGAAATGGAGGAGGGTATCTGAATGCCGCCATCGACCTTGCCAACGAATTTCTGAAGCAAAAAGAACTCATCGTCTACACCGAAGGAAGGGCCGCACGCCGCAGTGATTTCTTTGCCAAAGGTACGGGCAACTTCAAGAACGGCCGTCTCATCATATTGGTGGACGAGTACTCCGCTTCTGCCAGTGAAATCGTGACCGGAGCCATCCAGGACTGGGACAGAGGCGTGGTAGTAGGACGCCGCACCTTCGGCAAGGGATTAGTACAGCGTCCTATCGACCTGCCGGACGGTTCCATGATTCGCCTCACTATCGCCCGCTACTATACTCCTTCGGGCCGTTGTATCCAGAAGCCTTACGACAGCACCGCCAACCTCGACGGCCGCCTAACCGGCGAGAACAGTCAGGATAAGTATAACCAGGAACTGATAGACCGCTTCAATCATGGAGAAATGATTCATGCGGACAGTATCCATTTTGCCGACTCCCTGAAAGCACAGACCAAGCGTATGGGACGTACCGTTTACGGAGGTGGAGGTATCATGCCCGACTTCTTCGTCCCCATCGACACTACCCAGTACACAGACTATCACCGCAACCTCGTAGCCAAAGGCGTGGTTATCAAAGCCACTACCGGCTACATCGAGAAGCACCGGAAGGAGTTGCAGAACAAATACAAGAAATTCGAAGCCTTCAACGAGAAGTTCGAGATAGACGATAACTTCCTTGCCGAAATACGTACGCTTGCCGACAAAGAGAAAATCAAGTTTGACGAGAAACAGTACAACCAATCCCTACCGCTCATCAAGACACAACTTAAAGCCTTGATAGCCCGTGACCTATGGGACATGAACGAATACTTCCAGGTGATGAACAGCACGAACCAGAGCGTGCAGCAAGCTCTAAAAGTGCTGAACGAAGGCATCTACAGCACTATTATCCAATAGCCGACTTGAAACAAACTTAGGCGCGGATTATGCGGATTTAGTTTATCTAACTCCGCGTATTCCGCGTAATTCGCGCCTAAAATCATTCTCCGAACAGCCACTTATTCAGCCACTTGTTGACGTAGATGTTGACCACAGCACATCCAGCACCGATTGCAGCCCCCGCCAACACATCTGACGGATAATGCACTCCCTCGTTCATACGGGAAACTCCCACGGAACAAGCCCACAGGGCAGACGGAGCTATCACATACCATTTAGGATACTTTACACTGAGCGAGGTGGCAAGGGCAAAAGCCGTCGCCGTATGTCCGGAAGGAAAAGACGGGCTGCCTTCATGGCTATATGCATGCACTCTGTCGGGATATTTATCATAAGGACGCTCACGGTCCACCAGATATTTCATTCCATAAGTCACAACAAAAGCCCCCGCTACACTTGTACCTACGTAGACCGCATCTTTCAGCAAACCCTTATCATGTTTTATCCAAGCGGCAACCGCCATCGCCACCGGAACACCGACAGCAACATAGGGCTCCGAACGTGAAATTATCTTATTATAGTTACGGACAAACTTGCCATCCCAACTGTTAACCCGATGCAAAGTGTTAATATCCCAATTCTGTGCCGAAAGACCGGATACAACAAGGCAGATAAAATATACAAAAAAAATAGCCTTTTTCATAAGTCCTTTATATTAGTTTGACGCAAAGATAGGACAAATAGATAGAGTTTTCACAAAAAAATTCTATCTTTGTTGCCACATTTATAATAATTCGCTAATCATTTCATGAGACTGGAAACTTGCTGCAACCGACAGATTGATTGTATGGTATGTCCCCAAAAATCAGAAGGAGTATTGGTTTACCGCCACTACCCCAAGGGACAACATTTCTCTGCTGAAAAGTGCACACAGAACTGCATGATATTTATGCTGAAAGGTGAATTACTTGTAAACAGTGACGAATATCCGGGCACCACTCTCCAAAGCCGCCAGCTCATCTTGCAAGCCATCGGCTCCAAAGTAGAACTCCTGGCTTTGACCGAAGTGGAATATATTGTCTATTGGTTCACCGAGCTTCCTCTGATTTGCGAAGAGCGCTACAAGGAGATACTGAAACGCTCGGAAGCCCCCTTGACTTATACCCCGCTTACCGCGATTTCCATGCTCGAAGGGCTCCTGAAAAGCCTTGCCTGCTACCTCAACGAGCAACCCTATGCGTGCAGCAAATACATTGAAATGAAATGCCAGGAATTGGTATACATATTGACATGCTACTATCCGCTACACCAAATCAGTACATTCTTCTACCCCATCAGCACTTATACGGAAAGCTTCCAATATTTCGTCATGCAGAACTACGACAAGGTGAAGAATGTGGAAGAGTTTGCCCACCTCGGTGGATATACCACCACCACATTCCGCCGTCTGTTTAAAAATATGTATGGGGTCCCGGTCTATGAATGGATTCTGGACAAGAAACGTGAAGGAATTCTGAACGACCTGCAATACACCAAACAACGCATTTCAGTCATCAGCGCCCGCTATGGCTTTGATTCCCTATCCCACTTTGCCCACTTCTGCAAAGACTCTTTCGGAGACACGCCCCGCGCCCTGAGAAAACGTTCGGCAAACGGAGAAAAGATTTCCATTATCTGCAAAGAGCAAGGCAAAGACCAGGAGGACGAGTAAACCTTTTACTTGTCCGTAAACTTCGCATTCTGCCGGATTACGGAATTATTTCTTTAATCGCTTGCTTTATCGCTGGATTTCTCCTATTTTTGCGAAACATTTACAGAAGTATCCTGATAGAACAAATTTTCAAACTATTAAATAACTTAAATTCAATCATTTATGTGGTTAAGTAATTCATCTGTAGGAAGGAAAGTGGTGATGAGCGTTACCGGTATCGCCCTTGTCCTGTTTCTGACATTTCACATGGCGATGAACCTGGTTGCATTAGTCTCGGCTAATGGCTACAACATGGTTTGTGAGTTCCTGGGAGCAAACTGGTACGCATTGGTGGCTACGGTAGGTCTGGCTGCCTTATTCATCATCCACATCATCTACGCTTTCTGGCTGACTATGCAGAACCGTAAGGCACGTGGTAGCGAACGCTATGCCGTTACGGAAAAGCCCAAGACTGTGGAATGGGCTTCTCAGAACATGCTCGTACTGGGTATCATCGTAATCGTGGGTTTGGGCCTGCACCTGGTAAACTTCTGGGCTAAAATGCAGCTTCCCGAGTTGATGCACAACATGGGCATGCATGCCGACACCCTCACGCTGGCATATGCAGCCAACGGTGTCTATCACATTCAAAACACCTTCAGCAATCCGGTATTCGTAGTGCTTTACCTCGTTTGGCTGGGCGCATTGTGGTTCCACCTCACTCACGGTTTCTGGAGCTCCATGCAGTCTTTGGGCTGGAACAACAAAGTATGGATTAACCGTTGGAAATGTATCTCCAACATCTATTCTACTATCGTTGTCCTCTGCTTCGCTCTGGTAGTTGTCGTATTCTTTGCAAAATCATTGTGCGGCGCTTGCTAAATTCAAATTGTAAATGACTAAATTGTAAATTGCATTATGACTAAGATAGATTCTAAAATACCGGAAGGACCGGTGGCTGAGAAATGGACCAATTATAAGGCTCACCAAAAATTAGTAAACCCTGCCAACAAACGTCGTCTGGACATCATCGTAGTAGGAACCGGACTTGCCGGTGCCAGTGCTGCCGCCTCTCTGGGCGAAATGGGTTTCAGAGTATTCAACTTCTGCATCCAGGACTCTCCGCGCCGTGCACACTCCATCGCTGCACAAGGTGGTATCAATGCTGCTAAGAATTACCAAAACGACGGTGACTCTGTATACCGTCTGTTCTACGATACAGTAAAGGGTGGCGACTACCGTGCCCGCGAAGCTAACGTTTACCGTCTGGCTGAAGTATCCAACAATATTATCGACCAATGCGTTGCACAAGGTGTTCCTTTCGCCCGCGAATACGGCGGTACACTGGACAACCGTTCTTTCGGTGGTGCTCAGGTATCCCGTACTTTCTATGCCAAGGGTCAGACCGGACAACAGCTGTTGCTGGGTGCATACTCTGCATTGAGCCGCCAGGTGAACGTAGGCACTGTGAAACTGTATACCCGCTACGAAATGGAAGACGTTGTCCTCATTGACGGACGTGCCCGCGGTATCATTGCAAAGAACCTCGTTACCGGTAAATTGGAACGTTTTGCCGCCCACGCTGTGGTAATCGCTACCGGTGGTTACGGCAATGCCTACTTCCTTTCTACCAATGCAATGGCATGTAACTGCTCTGCAGCAATGGCTTGCTACCGTAAAGGTGCCTGGTTTGCCAACCCTGCTTACGTACAGATTCACCCCACTTGTATCCCGGTTCACGGTGACAAGCAGTCTAAGCTGACTTTGATGTCCGAATCTCTGCGTAACGATGGTCGTATCTGGGTTCCGAAGAAGCTGGAAGATGCCAAGAAACTGCAGGAAGGTACACTGCAAGGAAAAGATATTCCCGAGGAAGACCGCGACTACTACCTGGAACGCCGTTATCCAGCATTCGGTAACCTCGTTCCGCGTGACGTTGCCAGCCGCGCAGCCAAAGAACGCTGCGACAAGGGTTATGGCGTGAACAACACCGGCCTTGCCGTATTCCTTGACTTCTCCGAAGCTATCAACCGTCTGGGTAAAGATGTCGTTGCACAACGTTACGGCAACCTCTTCGATATGTATGAAGAAATCACTGATGTCAGCCCATACGAAAACCCGATGATGATTTATCCGGCTATCCACTATACCATGGGCGGTATCTGGGTTGACTATGAACTGATGACCTCCATCAAGGGTCTGTTCGCTATTGGTGAATGTAACTTCTCCGACCACGGTGCAAACCGCCTCGGTGCTTCTGCGCTGATGCAAGGTCTGGCCGACGGTTACTTCGTATTGCCTTACACTATCCAGAATTACCTGGCCGACCAGATTACAGTTCCCCGTTTCTCTACCGACCTGCCCGAATTTGCAGCTGCAGAAAAGGCTGTTCAGGACAAGATTGACTGGATGATGAATATTAAGGGTAAGAAGTCTGTAGACTCTATCCACAAGGAACTGGGCCACATCATGTGGGAATATGTAGGCATGGGACGTACGGCTGAAGGCTTGAAGGAAGGTCTGAAGAAGCTGAAAGAAGTCCGCAAGGAGTTCGAGAAAGAACTGTTCATCCCGGGCGACAAGGAAGGTATGAATGTAGAACTCGACAAGGCTATCCGTCTGTACGACTTCATCACTATGGGCGAGCTGGTTGCTTACGATGCACTGAACCGTAACGAAAGCTGCGGTGGTCACTTCCGTGAAGAATATCAGACTGAAGAAGGCGAAGCCAAGCGTGACGATGAAAACTACTTCTACGTGGCTTGCTGGGAATATCAGGGTTCTGACGAAAAGGAACCGGTATTGCTGAAAGAGCCGCTGGTTTACGAAGCAATCAAGGTACAGACTCGTAACTACAAGAGCTAATCGGGAAGTTGAACATTTAAAGAATTAAAGAAAATGGATAAAAATATATCATTTACGCTCAAGGTATGGCGCCAGAAGGGTCCGAAAGCAAAAGGCGCTTTTGAAACATACCAAATGAAAGATATCCCGGGCGATACTTCATTCCTCGAAATGCTGGATATCCTGAACGAACAGCTGATTTCTGAAGGTAAAGAACCGGTTGTATTCGACCACGACTGCCGCGAAGGTATCTGCGGTATGTGTTCGCTCTACATCAACGGACATCCCCACGGTCCTGCAACCGGCGCTACGACTTGCCAGATTTATATGCGTCGTTTCAACGACGGCGATACCATCACTGTTGAACCGTGGCGCTCTGCCGGTTTCCCGGTTATCAAGGACTTGATGGTCGACCGTACGGCCTACGACAAGATTATGCAGGCAGGCGGCTACGTCAGCGTACGTACCGGTGCTCCCCAGGATGCCAACGCTATCCTGATTCCGAAGCCCATCGCTGACGAGGCTATGGATGCTGCCAGCTGTATCGGTTGTGGTGCTTGTGTGGCTGCTTGTAAGAACGGTTCTGCTATGCTGTTCGTTTCTGCCAAGGTGAGCCAGCTGAACCTGTTGCCCCAAGGCAAACCGGAAGCATTGCGCCGTGCCAAGGCTATGTTGAGCAAGATGGACGAACTCGGTTTCGGTAACTGTACAAACACTCGTGCGTGCGAAGCTGAATGCCCGAAGAATGTTTCCATCAGCAACATTGCTCGCCTGAACCGCGACTTTATCATTGCGAAACTGAAAGACTAATCCGGTCTTTCTGCAAATAATATAGGATGCGCTTCGGATAAACCTTTTGAGCAAGCTCAGATTTATCACTCAGCTTTCACTATATTTGATTAATATCACAAGAGACTCCTCTGCCGGGAAACCGCCGGAGGAGTTTTTTTATGACATGCCGTTTACTTCAGATAAATTGCCGGCACGCAAGCTACGGGGAGAAGCCCCGAAATTCTTTTTGCAGAAATTGGAAAAATGAGGCAGCGATTCAAAGCCATATTTATAGCAAATCTCTGATATAGAAGCATCCGTATAACGAAGTTCATAAACCACGCTTTCCTTCCTCCGTTCCATCATCCACTCGTACACCGGTTGATGAAAAACAGAATTGAATATACGCCGGAAAGTAGCTACTGTATATCCTCCCAACTGGGCAAGTTCCTCTACCGTCTTGACTTTGGCATGATTCTGCAAGACAAAGTAGTGGAAGGAATTAGTATACTGGGCAAGAGGATGTATCAGCATGGAAAGCTCATAGTCGGAGTAGTAATTTCCAAGAATGAAAGCAAGTTCTTTCCGTTTGAAACAAAGCATTTCCCGGCAAATCTTCTCCTCGGACAAATAGGCCTTGGAACTTTCCAGAAAGAGCTGCAACTCGGGAGTAATGGTCAAAGGATAGAATATCAATGGAGGGGTAACCTCTTTCATAATATGGTTATACCGGTCCTCACAGAAGAATTCAGGCTTACTGAACCGGTAACAAACGCATTCCACATCCGTCATGGCAAGTATTTCGTACTTGGAACCAATAGCTTGAAGGATGAACTCACCTGCATGCAACACAGTTCCCGCATACTCCTTACTGTTGACAAGCACTTCTCCTTTCAGCAGGAAAATTATAATATTTTCCTCACACTTTCGCGCCGGCAGATGGAATCCTCTGAGGTGGGAAGCATATATTATTGCATTGTCCACAGCCTTGGGACATTGAGCGCATTGTTTTTTACCTCTGCAAGCAGAAGAGTTGGGCATCGGCAAGTAGATTTGTTTGTTTGTTGCAGTGACAAAAATAGATAAATAATACTCATAAAAGAAACATTCCCCGAAAACTTTCATAAAGAAGTTTCGGGGAATGAATAAAATAGAAGTAATTCAGTTTTTTAGGCAGTATCCATAATTTTGTGTAAATAGAAACGGGATTCAGTTATAAGTTCTCTTATATCTGGATTCTGTTTTCAAAAATAAGCATAAATTGGTTCATAATCAATCCCCAGTTAGTAATCGGCATTGTCCATTTCTTCTCAATCTCCATCAAAGCGAGGTATACCATTTTCTTCACAGCATCATCCGACGGGAATGAAAGCTTTGATTTAGTGTACTTTCTGATTTTTCCATTCAGATTTTCAATGAGATTTGTTGTGTAGATTATTTTCCTGATTTCCAATGGAAACTGGAAGAAAACAGTCAGGTCATCCCAGTTATTCCTCCATGAGAGGATGGCATAAGGGTACTTCCCTCCCCATTTCTTTTCCAGATTATCCAGTTCCACGGCAGCAGCCTCCTTGTTGGGCGCGTTATAGATGTTCTTCATATCGGCTGTAAACTCTTTCTTGTCCTTGTAAACGACATATTTACAGGAGTTCCTGATTTGATGTACAACACATATTTGCGTGGAAGACTGAGGAAATACGGCACGTATGGTGTCGGTAAACCCGTTCAGGTTGTCAGTGCAGGTAATCAGTATGTCCTGTACTCCGCGGGCCTTCAAATCTGTCAGGACACCCATCCAGAATGAAGAACTTTCTGATTTTCCCACCCACATGCCAAGGACTTCTTTCAAGCCGTTCTGTTTCAGACCGACACAGAGATAGACAGTCTTGTTGATGATTTTTCCGTTGTCACGAACCTTGAATACAATACCGTCCATCCAAACGATGAGATAGACAGGATCCAAAGGGCGGTTCTGCCATTCCTGAGCAGCCTGGTTGACTTTGTTCGTAATGATGGAAATGGCTGATGTGGACAGTTCTATTTCATAGATTTCACGCATCTCCTCTTCAATGTCGGACACGCTCATTCCTTTGGAATATAGGGAGATAACAAGTTTTTCTATGGAAAGCCCACGACTCTCGTGTTTGGGAACAACTATGGGATTGAATTCACCGTTACGGTCACGGGGAATAGGTATGACCGCTTCACCGTGTTCAGTTTGGATTTTCTTGGGGTAGCTGCCGTTACGGGAATTACCGCTGTTATGACCGGAAACCGAATTCTTCTCATAACCCAGATGCGCATCCATCTCACCTTCAAGCATTTTCTCCAATACCTGCGCGTGTAACTGCTTCAGAAACTTGCTGACATCAGCTTTTGTCTTGAACTGGCTAAGGAACTCCTTACTTAATACCTCATCAGGCACTACATGATTCTTCTCTTTCATAATTTTCTTCATTTTGCAAAGCTATTAAATAAAAAATACGGAACCCATACTGAATCCCGTATTTTACATTTACACAAAATATTTTATAGTGCCGTTTTTTATTGCGGACAGTGCCGTTTTATTTTTCCACGTTCGTATCATCAGCCGTACTCCATGGACCAACTTCAGGTACAAAGGTTACTTTTGCCGCCTTATTGGCCAGCGTCAGCGTATAACGTATCTTTTTGCCTTCACCCCAGGCTTGTGTATCATTCAAGTCAATGGCGGAAGTTACAGTATCAAGAAGAACGTCTTTCTCATAGATGTCATAGACAACATTGATTTTGGCATTCGTATCCAACGTCTGGGGCATCAACATCCAGGCTGTATTCACTTCCACACCCGTTGTATTCACTTCCAATGCACCATCGTCAATCGTATGTGCATAAGTGGCTGTTCCTTCCTGTGACTTCCATATTGAATCATCAAAACCATAAGTTCCTTTATTGTGCACACCGGATATTGTAAGTGTTTTCAGTTTATAAGTCAAAGCGTCGGCTGCCTTGACAGTGAAATTTATTTGGGTCAGTATATGGCCGAATTTCAAAGATACCCCACTGGCATTTGATGCCTTGGTTGCATCCGTCGCTTTCGCGGCTACCAAGTCCGTTTGGGCAGCTACATCCGCTACCGTATAAGTAATGGAAGGATATATAGCACTAGCAGCCGGTTGATTGTACGTCAAGGCCCCGGTACCCGGATTCCCGTAAGCAAAGAACTGCAAGTTATCCGTCATTGGCCAATAATATGTTCCCCCAGTCAAACTCCAGTCGGGAGCACTATAAGTTACCTTAACAGCTGCCATGAATTCCTTCATCGCATCAAAAGTCGCAACAGAGGCCATTGTTGTTGCTCCCGTATTATAAGCATACACAGTGAACCCTACCTTCTGCAATTCCGGCAAATCAGTCACTGTGGCTCTCGTAGTGTTACCCACTACTGTTCCCAATTTAATCTCCGCCTTTTGTCCGGCATTCTCTATCTCCTCACTTTCCGAGCAACTCATTACTGCTGCTGCAGCCAAAGCCAAAAATAAAACCTTCTTCATAATTGTCTGTTATTAAAGTTAATATATTTATTTGTCTGTTTGCTATCAATTCACCGGTAGCTCCACATCCGTCTCATCATCCCAATCGTCCACATCGCCACCAATCCCTCCATCTCCTTCATCAGTTCCCGGTTCCAAATCATCCACCACAACCTTGTCCTCCGGTACGGGAACCTCGATATGGATTTCCGACCCAGGAACGCCCACATCAGGTTCTTCTTCGCCTCCTCCCGAGGGAGGAGCTGTTTCAATCACTTCCGTGATATCCACCTTCACCTCTTGAACCGTTTTATCTCGTTTCACAATCTTCAGTGTCAGCAACATAGGACTATCCGCACGGGTCTTGGTATCTTTCAGTAATACAAAACTGGAGAAATGCCCCCATAAAAGCCCGTTTTCACGCTTTGTATCCACACATATAGGTACCTCGCTCAAATGGCAAGCACGGTTGCCTATAAAGTAACTTCCGTTCAAGCCGTCCACATGGCAGATGATGCTCGATATTCTATCCCATCCTTCCACCTTTATATCAAAGGAATAATGGTCCACTACCGCTTCCGGCTTCCAGTCCAACGGAAGCGCCACATCACTCTGCCTTATTTCCACCTCGTCCAAAGCCACCACATACAAAGGGTCGGGCGACCAAACCATATCTTCGTGTACATCCAGCCCCGTACAGTGTCCCGTAAAAGCCTCAATCGTCTCATAACTCTCGTCGCCCCGTATCTGTATACTCTCCGTATTGAAGTTATAGGCCACCACCGCATACTTCCCCGGCGGTACCTTCACCTCACCCCCTCCGGCAGGCAGATAACTTTCAACCTTTCTCCCCTGAGTATCTTTCGGATAGAAGATAATCCGCATGGTCTGCGGCAGCTTATCCGTCACCCCTTTCCAATCCAGTTTAATCTGTACTCCGCTAACGGGATAATCATCCAGCATATCGCGGAAGTCACAGCTTCCCAGCATTGGCAACAGCCCGAAGAACAGCCAGAGAATCATATGCCGTGCATCTTTCATACCACTCATCTCCCCGACGTTAGAAGCCATACCAAAGAAATTTTTGCTTTTGTCGGCCCGATAAAGTGATACTTTCCACTGCTGACCCAAACCAAGTCATTTCCATAAGAAGTATATTTCCTGTACTCCGTATCCAAGTATCCAATGCCCACACTGAATTCAATCGCCAGATGCCGAGCCAGTGGACGCACGTATCCATAAGTTATTCCTGCAGCTGCGTAATACTTCCCCCGGTATCCCTTCTCCTTTTTCAACTGAAAATCATAGGTACCTCCTTCGGCATATGCTCCCAGGAAGTGTCCGGACAATCTTCCGCGCGTATGGCGGTTTCCCAACCAGTAACGCGCCTCTGTCCCTCCCGAAAGGAGCTGATAGCAGAAATTACATCCGCTGTCAGACCACCAAGGGCATTTGTACTCAACATTCAAAGACCACCTCTTTCCCAATGGCAGCTCCACTTCTATGTTCGGAGCCAAGGCCAGGTCGTAAAGCAAATTATTTTTTAACGCCAGCACCGTTTTACAAGTATGGCTATGGGATTCTACCGACTTATTCTGCCCTATTACCTGCCCCGACATCATGCAAAAAAGGAGTAGCCAAAAGACATATATAAAAATGCGTTTTCCCATAATTTCGCGTTGTATACAAACAAAAGTAGAAGATAATTACCGAATAAAAATCACTTTCCATCACTCTTTTCAAAGGCTGAAAGGTTCTGTGAAACGATTGAAACAGATTTGCAACTTCTGCCTTATCCGGGACGCTGTGAATAGATTCTTCTCTCTCAAAAAGTCAATCCGTGTGCGAAAACAGTAAAATTCAGTGAAAGAAATACAAAAGAAGTAGCAGGAACATTCTGAAATTTGGAAGATAACAACGGGAACCTTACATTTGTAATGTGATTTTTTTCATAGTATTAGATTTAAGGTTAACAAAGGTTGGAGTACAGCGGTACTCCTTTTTTTATGCCCATACGTTTCTCCGAATGACAAAAAATAGCTATCTTCGATGGCTTTTATAACTGTTAAAGAAGAAAACATCACCACTTGAGCCCATTATGAAAAAACCGGTACTCGCATTGCTTTCCATAATCCTACTTACCGCAGGATGTTCCCAACGGCCTGCCGCCACCACCAAGATACCCCTAACCAGCGCACACCGTGGTGCCGCCACCATCGCTCCCGAAAACACAATGGCATCCGTAGATTCGTGCATCAAATACGGTGTAGGCAATATAGAATGCGATGTCTGCATCAGTAAGGACAGTGTCTTCTACGTACTGCACGATTCCACCCTCGACCGTACCACCAACGGTACCGGCGCCATCTCCCAATGGCTGTCCGCCGACATCGACACACTGGATGCCGGCTCTTGGTTTGCGCCCCGATTTGCCGGACAACGGGTACTACGTCTTACCGACCTGCTACGCAAGGCCAAAGAGCACGGTTTAAGAATCACCATCGACTACCGCAACGGCGGTCTGCACCAATTACTGGATCTGATAAAGGACGAAGGCATGCTGGAAAACTGCAACTTCACCTTCAGCAAGGAGTATCATGCCAAATGCTTCAGAAAGATGGCACCCGAGGTAAGAACCCTGCAAGCCTACATCAAAAGTGAAAAGGACATAGAGCATGTCGTAAAGGAACTGCATCCCGACATCGCTGTCGTCTGGATTGACTCCCTTACCCCACAATTCGTAAAGAAATGCCGTGAGCACAACCTGCAGGTACTGGCACTCGTCCTGGGGCTGGACGACAAGACGGAAGAGAACCAGAAGGCAGTCGACCTGGGGGTAGACATCATAGCGACGGACCACCCGGAAAAGTTCATCATGAAATACGGGAAACCGTCCATATAAGGCAAGAGACCTGCCGCGCTCAAGTCAGCAAGTGATAGACACCACCCACCATTGCCTTGACCACTCCCTTCATCTCCAATTCAAAAAGCAAGGCACTCATCCGGTTGACGGGTATGTCCGCTTCCACCACCATCGCATTGATATGGAGGTCTCCCTGCCGCATAAGGATGCGCATAACAAGCTCCTCCTCTTCTGTCAGTTCCGGAAAGAGATTACGCTGAATACCTTCTGTCCGGGCAGGCTGCTCCGCTACGGCCCAGCCCATAATCTGCACAAACTCTTCCGCACTCTGGATAAGGGCGGCCTTGTTGTCGCGTATCAACCGGTTACAACCGATGGAAGATTCGTCCGTAACACGCCCCGGAACGGCAAAGCAGTCACGATGGTATCCCTCCGCCAACTCTGCAGTGATAAGGGAACCTCCCTTTGCGGCAGACTCCACCACAATGGTAGCATCACTCATACCCGCCACAATACGGTTGCGGCTGACGAAATTATGCTTGTCCGGATTCGTCCCGGTAAGGAATTCGGTCAGCAGTCCGCCTTGTGCCAGCATGTCGATGGCTGTTTTCCGGTGGACATACGGATAGATGCGGTCCAGTCCGTGAGCAAGGACAGCAACGGTAGGGAGATGATTTGCCAAAGCGGCCCGATGGGCATGGATATCTATCCCGTAAGCCAGTCCGCTTACTACCAGCACATCGGGACAAAGAACGGCCAAATCGCGCAGGAAGTCGGCACAGAATTGCTTGCCGTAATCGGTGGCACGGCGTGTACCTACCATATCGATGACATGCAGGCGGTTGAAATCGGTGTTTCCTTTAAAGAAAAGTACAATCGGCGCATCCTCACATTCGCGCAAGCGGGAAGGGTAAGCCTCATCCTTCAACGTCAGGCAGGAAAGACGATTCTTCTCTACAAACTCCATCTCCTGCTCGGCACGCAGAAAGGCAGCGGGACAATCAAGAGCCGTCACTACCCCCGGATTCACACCGGGCATGATTTCGGGGAGCTCCTTCCGCCGACTGAATACTTCGGCAGCACTGCCCATACCCTCTATTAAACGCTTTGCCCCGATATGTCCTATACCGGGGCAAAGTGTGAGAGCTATGCTGCAAATCCATTCGTCACTGTTCATTCCACCACAGATTACACAGATTCACACGGATTGAGATAAGGGGCAAAGAGACGGTCGAACAGTTCGCTATCGCTTAACCGTCCGTTCACCACACATACGGTTTCAACTATGCCTTTGAGACAGACTTTGCCGTCGGAAGCACGGAAGATATCTTGGTAAAAGACGTACTTGATACCCTCCTTCTTCATGTAGAGTTTGGAGACAAACTCGTCACCACTCCTCAGGGGAGTCTTGAAAGCCATATTGATACGTGCCACTACCGGGTCTACCCCCTGCTCGTGCAGTCCGGCAAAGCTGACGCCGGCACTCAACAGAAACTCATGGCGCGTATGCTCCAGATAATGCTGATAATTGGCATTATTGACGATGCCTTGCAGGTCGCATTCATAGTCGCGCACCTTCATGGGAAGTTCATAGATATAATTCATATTTACTATTGGACTATTTACTATTTGATACTTAGCCACGTTGTTTCTCCACATCCAAGCCTTTGAACTTCTTCAGTTCCTCTACGCTGACCAGCTTGTAGAGTTTGTCACTGGGACGTATTTTCACCGATTTCATCGAGAAATGCTGGCCTTTCTTTACAGTCTGCACGGGTTTCAAATCGACGCGTGCCTCGTCCAAAGTGACGAATTCGGCACCCGTTGTGGGACCCGTAATCAGCAACTTGTCGCCTACGCTCACTTCGGCTGCTTCTACCAGGAACTCCGCCACACCGATGTTTGAGAAGTAGCGGATACCCTTACCCACATAGATTTTACGTTCCGTAGCGGCAGAGCCGTAGTTCTTGGTCCATTCGCCCAAGCGTTGTCCCAGGTAGTAGCCGTCCCAGAAACCACGATTGAAGACCGTCTTCAAGCGTTCGTCCCACCGAGCAATCTTCTCATCGGTGAATGTATCGTCCAGATAGGAACGGATGGCTTCTTTGTAACACTCCACTACCGTGCGCACGTACTCGGGTCCGCGGGCACGTCCTTCTATTTTGAAAACACGAACACCTGCATCCAGCATCTTGTTCATGAAGTGGATAGTTTTTAAGTCTTTGGGGGACATGATGTATTGGTTGTCCACCTCCAATTCCACATCCGTCTCCTTGTCGCGCACCGTATAACTACGGCGGCATACCTGCATGCAGGCACCGCGGTTGGCGGAGTGGTTCATCTCATGCAATGAGAGATAACACTTTCCGCTGACTGCCATGCAAAGGGCACCGTGGCAGAACATCTCTATACGTATCTGCTCTCCGCTGGGTCCACAGATATTCTCCTCACGGATATGGCGGTAGATTTCTGCCACTTGCTCCAGATTCAGCTCACGCGCCAGCACCACCACATCGGCAAACTGCGCATAGAAGCGCAGGGCTTCCACGTTGCTGATGTTGAGCTGTGTGCTGAGGTGTACCTCCTGCCCTATCTGCCGGGCATAGCTCATCACTGCCACATCAGCGGCAATGACTGCCGAGATGCCTGCCGCCTTTGCCGCATCTACAATGGTACGCATCAGCGGAATGTCATGGTCGTATATAATGGTATTGACGGTGAGGTAGCTCTTCATGCCATGTTCGTCGCACGTCCGGGCTATTTCCCGCAAATCGTCGATAGTGAAGGTATTTGCCGAACGGGCACGCATGTTCAGGTTCTCGATACCGAAATAGATGGAGTCGGCACCTGCTTGTATGGCTGCTGCGAGAGATTCGCGCGAGCCTACCGGTGCCATGATTTCGAAGTCACTGATTGAGTGTTTCATCATTTCTTTTTGAATTAGAGTATGCAAAGGTAGGCTTTTTTCTGTACTTTTGCGGACAAATCCGCTTAGATTATGAAGATTAAAGATATAGACCTGGGCCCACGCCCCGTATTCCTCGCCCCGATGGAGGACGTCACCGACCCTGCTTTCCGCCTGATGTGCAAGCACTTCGGAGCAGACATGGTATATACCGAGTTCGTTTCTGCCGATGCCTTGATACGCTCCGTAGGCAAGACCCAGCAGAAACTGAACATCAGCGATGAAGAGCGGCCCGTAGCCATACAGATATACGGACGGGACACCGCCACCATGGTAGAAGCCGCCCGCATTGTGGAGCAGGCACATCCGGACACGCTGGACATCAACTTCGGCTGCCCCGTGAAGCGCGTTGCCGGCAAGGGTGCCGGTGCCGGTATGCTACAGAACATTCCGCTGATGCTGGAAATCACTCGTGCCGTGGTAGATGCCGTGAAGATTCCCGTCACCGTGAAGACCCGCCTGGGCTGGGATGCCAACAGTAAAATCATCGTAGACCTTGCCGAGCAGTTGCAGGACTGCGGCATTGCCGCCCTCACCATCCACGGCCGTACCCGCGCCCAGATGTATACCGGCGAGGCGGACTGGACACTTATCGGCGAGGTGAAAAAGAACCCACGCATGCACATTCCCATCATCGGCAACGGTGATATCACCACTCCCCAACGGGCCAAAGAATGCTTCGACCTCTACGGTGTGGACGCCATCATGATAGGCCGTGCCAGCTTCGGCCGCCCGTGGTTCTTTAAGGAAGTGAAGCATTATTTGGAGACGGGCGAAGAACTCCCTCCGCCGAGTTCCGAATGGCGGCTGAACGTACTCCGCCAGGAAGTGGAAGACAGCGTCAACCTGCTGGATGAACGACGGGGCATACTGCACGTGCGCCGCCACCTGGCAGCAAGCCCGCTCTTCAAAGGGATTCCCAATTTCCGCGACACCCGGATAGCCATGCTGCGGGCAGAGACGAAGGAGGAACTGTACCGCATCTTCGAAGAGATAGAACCGTTGCTGCCATAGGAGAAAACCGCATACGATTTTTACCATCGAGTCCGATACTTGAGCAATCATCCTCACGCTCCTTCTTGAATAGCTTCTGAGAGGGGGGCTATTCAGACGCAGATGACACGCTTTGTTGCCATCCGCATAACTCACTGTCTGTCAGCAAGAAATTTTGCCAACCACTTGCCTTGCCCTTGGCAAACTTTTGCCATGCCTATGGCAAAGTTTTGCCAACGCGGTGGCAAAGCCTTGCCAATGGGAAGGCAAAACCTTACCAACAAGGAGGCAAGAAAAAAAACATTGTTTCTTTGGCAGAAAGAAACAAGTCCCTATATTCGTCTTCCCAAGAAAGAAAGAATCCCATAAATATGTCTTTATGAAAAAGAAAAAACTGCTCAAACAGCTCATCGTAAACTTCCAGCATTCACTTCCGGCAGAAGTTTATCCGCGTACATTGGTATTGCCCACAGACAGTGGAAAGATAATCACCGTGCCCGACTAGCGGAACATCGGCTGCGCAAACCATCGCTTGAACATCCACGTGGCCAGGATATAAATGCCGAAAGCCGATACGAAACCCACGATAGAGTCTATCAGGTAATGTGCCTGGATATAGACCGTAGCCCCGCACAACAGCAGATAGAAAGGAAACAAGCAGGCAAACAGACGCTTGCTGCCACGCCATGCCATAATCATCAGTACCGTAGACATTCCGACGTGCGAACTGGGAAAAGCAGCCGTGGGGCGCTCACCCACCTGCTGGGAACTCTCCACCAGGTTGTAGAAGAAGCCGTGCTCATAGCCCGGACCGGGAAGAAGTTCCTGATGGTGATGGAAATAGTCACCGATGGACGGAAAGATACCTTGCGCCACATGGTCGCTTCCAATGGCGGGGAAGTAGAACTGCGGCCCGGCAACGGGGACGAAGATATAAATAAGGTAATAGATGAAGAAAGCGGTGACGATGACGAACGAAACCTTCTCGAAAAGGTCGAAACGATAAAGGAAATACCACACCACCACCAGCAGAATCATCGGATAATAGAAGAAGTACCCCATATTGAACGGCTCGCTCACCCACATCTGCGGAAACCTTTCACAGAACCACACAGCAGGCTGTCCGCCAAACATCCACTGCTCCACCGACGCGAACACGTGGTCGAGATTGGGGAATATCCGGTTGAACTCAAAGGTGTCGGGATACCAATAGGAAAGCAGTGACATCTGGATGGCTATGCGCACAAAGGCAGAGAACTTGCAGGGTGCCAGCCGGTAAAGATACATCAGCAGGAACGTCATACCCGCAATGACAACACGGTCTGCAAGCATCTGCACCGGATGATCCATTTCCTGAAAAAGAAACAGAATGAGAATGGAAGTCAGCAAATTGTATATCAGCGTAATCTTCTCTACCGCAAAAAGCCCCTTACGGGTTTCTACCCTTTTAAATAAATCTAAAGCCATCCCTTATCCTTATACCAGGCAATGGTTTCCTTTACACCCCGTTCCAGGTCGTACTCAGGACTGAAGCCCAGTTCCTCGACGGCCGGTGTGATGTCACACTGCCAGTTGCGTTGTTTCATTATTCTATACTTATCCGAATTGAGCGTACTGGTCTTGTTCTGCCGCTTCGCCCAAAATTCAGCGAGCAAAGATACGACTTTCAATACAATTAACGGACATCTCAGGCGAATAACAAACGGATTGCCCAATTCTTTCCTTATCAAATCGGAAAAAGCACGGCTGCTATACACCTTCCCGTCAGCCAGGAAATAGGCGCGGCGGGACACCTGCTTCTCTATCCCGAGGAAGATGGCCTGCACGATATCCTTTACATATACAAACGTCAAGTCCTGGCGGCAGAAGCCTACAGAAAAGTCCGTATGCTGCCGGATGGACTTTGCCATAAGATAATAATCCTTCTCACGCGGCCCGTATACACCCGTCGGCCGGTAGATGACGTAGGGGAAACCCGGAATACTCTGCAAATAAAGTTCTGTTTTCAGTTTACTGAGTCCGTAGGCGGTATTGGGTGAAGGGGGGTCACTCTCCATAATCGGGTCGTAGGTCCTCTCGCGTACCGGGCCGAACACACTCAGCGTACTGATGAAGATAAACTGCTTGGGAATCATGTTCAGCTCCCTCAGCGTATCGATGAAGTATTTGGTCTGCAGATAATTCACCAAATCGAATTCGTTCTTGTCCACACACTTCGTCACACCGGCACAATGGACAATATAATCAAACTTATTGTAGGTCCCTTTATGTCCCGAGAGTTGTGCCCTCAGTTCATTGGGGTGCGCAAAGTCCAGTTCGAGGAAATGTATCTTGCGGTCACGCAGATACTCGCGGCTGCTGGACGAACGTACACCCGCCCACACACCGAACTTGCGCTTCAACGCCTCCTCCACGATGAAACTTCCGATAAATCCGCTTGCTCCTGTAATTAAAATCGATTCCACTTCTTCTGTTACAAATTACTAATTACTTTTCATCCGGTCCGTCACCTTGACGCTCCTTGTGTTACTCTGTCGCCTCGTTACTCTTCTTCACCGGCTCCACATGGATGCTGACCAGTGTTCCTTTGCCGAACTGCCTTTTCAACTTGTTCTCCACCGCCGTTGCCGTCTCGTGAGCTTCCTCCAGCGAGATGCTACCATCCATACGCACATGCACCTCGATGGCACAATAACTGCCGATGCGGCGCGTACGAAGGTGATGCGGCGAGCTGATACCGGGAAAAGAAAGAATCGTCTTCAGTATCTCATCCTCCACCTCGACGGGCAACGATTTCTCCAACAGTTCGTCCACACACGGTATCAACAACTGCACAGCCACCTTCATAATGAAGAAGCTGACAATAACCGCTGCCACCGGGTCCAGCACCCGCCAATGGTCACCCAAAAGAATGGCGCCACCTATACCCGCTGCCGTGCCTATGGACGAAAACGCGTCACTCCGGTGATGCCAGGCATTGGCAACAACCGCCTGCGAATTCAACTTCCTGCCCTTGAATACGGTATATTGATAAAGCACTTCCTTGAAAACGATGGATACCAATGCAGCCACCAGTGCCAGTATACCGGGTTCCTGCAGAGAGCCGCCTTGCAGGAAGCGGTAAATGGAGGAAGCCCCGTTCCAGAAAATGCCGAATCCCACAAACAACAGAAAAATACCGATAATGGCAGTTGCCAGCGTCTCGTACTTGCCATGACCGTAATCGTGTCCTTCATCTTCGGGCTTTGCCGAAATGCGCACAAAAACAATGACAATAATATCTGTAATGAAATCCGACAAAGAATGTACCGCATCTGCCAGCATGGCGGCACTGTGACCTACAATACCTGCAAAGAATTTGAAGACAAGCAAGAGAAAGTTTACCACACTTCCCACAACCGTCACCCGGTAAATGTCTTTTTCCCGTGTGGCATCTGCTTTTTTGTTCAGAGTTTGCATTTCCATCTGCTTTTCGTCTAAGGTACAGCCTATCTTCACTTTGTGTGCAAATATAGTACATAAATCCATTACAATCTGTCGTTCCTTCATTATTTTCAATAGAATGATAATATTTTGAAGTCTGAGTGAACGAAGGAACGTATTTATTTGTTTACTTTGCAAGAGGTAATCACCACAGATTACACAGATTGACACAGAATCTCTATTTATACATAAAATACATCATAACATTATGGCCAAAAAGAAAGAAAAGAAAGCCGGCAAACGCATGAAGAAGAAAGAGCTCGTCAAAGTACTGCTGGAATTCTTCCACACAAAGCAAGACGAAGTATTATCCCTGAAATACATCTTTGAACAACTCCACCTCACCACACATCCGCTGAAGATGCTGTGCATGGACATCTTGTCCGAACTGTCGATGGACGACTACATCACAGAAGTGGACAAGCACAAATACAAGCTGAACAACCACGGCGTGGAAATGACCGGAACCTTCCAGCGCAAGAGCAACGGCAAGAATTCCTTTATACCGGAAGGTGGAGGCGAACCGATATTCGTGGCCGAACGCAACTCGGCACACGCCATGAACAATGATAAAGTGCGTATCGCCTTCTATGCCAAGCGTCGCGGACGCGAAGCCGAAGGAGAAGTCATCGAGATACTGGAACGTGCCAACGACACCTTCGTGGGTACCCTGGAAGTTGCCAAGTCATACGCTTTCCTTGTAACGGAAAACCGTACGCTTGCCAACGACATCTTCATCCCCAAAGAAAAGTTGAAAGGCGGCAAGACGGGCGACAAAGCCATCGTAAAGGTGGTGGAATGGCCCGACAAAGCCAAGAACCCCATCGGCCAGGTAATCGACATCCTGGGGCGCGCAGGAGACAATACCACCGAGATGCACGCCATCCTGGCGGAATTCGGCCTGCCCTATGTCTACCCCGCTGCCGTAGAGAAAGCTGCCGACAAGATACCCGCCGAAATCTCCGCCGAGGAAATAGCCCGACGTGAGGACTTCCGGGGTGTGACCACCTTCACCATCGACCCCAAGGATGCCAAGGACTTCGACGACGCCCTCTCCATCCGCAAACTGAAAGGGGGACTTTGGGAAGTAGGCGTACACATTGCCGACGTGACCCACTACGTGAAAGAGGGCGGCATCATAGACAAGGAAGCCGAGAAGCGTGCCACATCCGTCTACCTCGTAGACCGCACCATCCCAATGCTCCCCGAACGGTTGTGTAATTTCATCTGTTCACTCCGCCCCGACGAAGAGAAGCTTGCCTACTCCGTCATCTTTGAAATGACGGAAAAAGGCGAAGTGAAGAACTCACGCGTGGTACATACCGTCATCAAGAGCGACCGCCGCTTCACCTACGAAGAAGCCCAGGAGATTATAGAAACCGGCAAAGGAGACTTCCAGGAAGAGGTGCTCCAACTGGATAAGCTTGCCAAAATACTGCGTGAGAACCGCTTTAAGGCAGGAGCCATCAACTTCGACCGCTACGAAGTGAAGTTCGAAATTGACGAGAAGGGCAAACCCGTCAGCGTCTACTTCAAGGAGTCGAAAGATGCCAACAAGCTGATAGAGGAGTTCATGCTGCTTGCCAACCGCACCGTAGCCGAAAAGATAGGCCGCGTGCCCAAAGGCAAGAAAGCCAAAGTGTTGCCATACCGTATTCACGACCTCCCCGACCCGGAGAAGCTGGACAACCTGGCACAGTTCATCGCCCGTTTCGGCTACAAGCTGCGTACCAGCGGTACAAAGACCGACATCTCCAAGTCCATCAACCACCTGCTGGACGACATCCAGGGCAAGAAGGAGGAGAACTTGATTGAAACCGTCTCCATCCGCGCCATGCAGAAGGCACGCTACTCCGTGCATAACGTGGGGCACTATGGTTTGGCTTTCGATTACTATACCCATTTCACCTCGCCCATCCGCCGCTATCCGGATATGATGGTACACCGTCTGCTCACCAAGTACTTGGACCAGGGAGGCCGCACCGTGTCCGAACAGAAATACGAAGCCCTCTGCGAACACAGCAGCAGCATGGAGCAGATAGCCTCCAACGCGGAACGCGCCTCCATCAAGTACAAGCAAGTAGAATTCATGACCGAACGCCTGGGACAGACCTTCGACGGCGTCATCTCCGGCGTAACGGAATGGGGACTCTACGTGGAGCTGAATGAGAACAAGTGCGAAGGCATGATTCCCATCCGCGACCTCGACGATGACTATTACGAATTCGATGAAAAGAACTACTGCCTGCGCGGACGCCGCAAAAATAAAATTTATAGTCTGGGAGATGCCATTACCATTAAGGTGGCACGCGCTAACTTGGAAAAGAAGCAGCTGGACTTTGCACTGGTGTAACCTCACCCCCGACCCCTCTCCGAAAGAGAGGGGAGAGGAGAGCAATGAATTGAAAACTTGCGAAACTTGAGTGAAGTGAAATAAAGAATAACCCTACAATATTAAATATCCCCACTTCCCCACTCCCCTCTCTTTCGGAGAGGGGCCGGGGGTGAGGCTTTGCACATGAAGACAATTACTATTACAGACCCTACACAGATTGAGGAAATTATCCGTAAATGCCCATACTGCATAGTGGGCATCACAGACCTTGAAGGAAACCCATATGCGGTTCCCATGAACTTTGCCTATCAAGACGGGGTAATATACTTGCATTCCGGCCCGGAAGGCAGTAAAGTGGAGATGGTAACAAAGCACCCGCAAGTTTGCATCACCTTCTGCGAAGGACACGAGCTGGTTTATATGCACCGGCAAGTGGCATGCAGCTACAGCATGAAGTCGCGCAGTGTTATCTGTCGTGGGAAAGTACACTTCGTGGAAGACATGGAAGAGAAGCGACGCGTACTCGACATGCTGATGAAGCAATATACGGAAAATGAATGCAAATATGCCGAACCCGCCGTACGCAATGTCAAGATATGGGAAGTGAAAGTAGAGAAAATAAGCTGCCGGTCATTCGGGTTAAGACCAAGCGAACTATAAATACCATCTGCCGGTCACCTGCTCCACATTGATGGAGCGGATAACCGGCAGAAATATTTACTTTTACAACGGATATTCCTCAAATGCATACAACAGCGTCGAAAGATACCGTTCTCCCGTATCGGGCAGCAGCGCTACAATCGTCTTTCCTTCATTCTCGGGCAACCGTGCCAAGCGGGTAGCTGCAGCAACGGCAGCTCCCGAAGAGATGCCGACCAACAATCCCTCATACTTCGCCAGTTCGCGGCCCGTACGTATGGCGTCATCATTGGATACCTGCAGAACTTCGTCTATTACGGCACTGTTATAGTTCTTCGGCACAAATCCGGCACCGATACCTTGTATTTTATGGGGACCGGGCTTCCCACCGGAAAGTACGGGAGAATCTTCGGGCTCCACAGCCACAATCTTTACCTTCGGGTTATTGGCTTTCAAGGCTGCACCCACACCACTCACTGTGCCTCCCGTCCCTACACCGGCCACGAAAATATCCACCCGGCCGTCTGTATCACGCCAGATTTCTTGTCCGGTAGTACGCTCGTGCATTGCCGGATTGGCAGGATTGTCAAATTGCTGTAGAATCAGCGAGCCGGGGTTGGCGGCTTTCAGTTCTTCGGCACGGGCTATTGCGCCTTTCATACCGTCGGCACCCGAAGTCAGTACCAGTTCCGCACCAAGGGCTTTCAAGAGGTTGCGGCGTTCCAAACTCATCGTGTCGGGCATCGTCAGTATCAGCTTGTAACCTTTGGCGGCGGCCACAAAAGCCAGCCCTACGCCCGTATTCCCACTGGTAGGTTCGATGATGGTGGCACCAGGCTTCAACAGCCCTTTTGCCTCGGCATCTTCTATCATGGCAAGCGCCACGCGGTCCTTCACACTGCCGGCAGGGTTAAAATATTCCAATTTGGCAATAACACGGGCTTTCAGACCCTTATTCTTGTTATAATTATTCAACTCCAGCAAGGGAGTGTTGCCTACCAGGTCGGTAAGGCGTTCTGCTATCTTCTTCATAATCCAACTGTTTTTAAATTCCTCATTCCCCTAAGGGAAAAGACTAACAATCCGGAGTGGAACGAGGTATGTTATTTCTTACAAGACAAAAGTAGCGCAAAATTGGTTCGTAGAAAATACCACAAATATGGTAAATACGTACTATAAATGAGGGATATGTAGGATATTTGACGAGTATTTCCTATCTTTGTTGCCACTTTTAAACTTAAGGATATCATAATGAGTCCACTCAACTTTACCCACATTTTGACACAAGCAGTCGATGAGCTATCGGAAAGCGAATCATACAAAGGACTGTTTCACCAGCATACGGACGGCAACCCGCTGCCTTCGGCAAAAGTGCTGCGCGACATCATCGAACTGGCGCGAGCCATCATCTTCCCCGGATATTTCGGAAATTCTACGGTCAACAGCCGTACGGTGACTTACCATATCGGTGTCAATGTCGAACGCTTGTTCGACCTGCTGACCGAGCAAATCCTTGCCGGCCTCTGCTTTGCAGGCGACGGCGAATGCAACTGTTGTACCGAGCTCCAACGGGAAGAAGCCGCCTTATTGGCTGCCAAGTTCATCAGCAACCTGCCGGCAATGAGACGTACACTCGCCACAGATGTGGAAGCCGCCTACAACGGTGACCCCGCCGCACAGTCGTTCGGCGAAGTCATCAGCTGCTATCCGGCCATCCGCGCCATCAGCAACTACCGCATCGCACACGAGTTGCTCAAGTTGGGTGTTCCCCTCATTCCCCGCATCATCACCGAGATGGCGCACAGTGAAACGGGAATCGATATCCATCCAGGAGCGGAAATAGGTGGTTATTTTACCATCGACCACGGTACGGGTGTGGTAATCGGCGAGACCTGCATCATCGGCAACAACGTGAAGCTGTACCAGGGTGTGACCCTCGGTGCCAAGAGCTTCCCGCTAGACGAAGACGGCAAGCCCATCAAGGGTATTCCCCGCCATCCCATTCTGGAAGACAATGTGATAGTCTATTCCAACGCCACCATATTGGGACGCATCACCATCGGACAAGGAGCCACCGTAGGCGGCAATATCTGGGTGACAGAAGATGTTCCCGCAGGAGCAAGGATTGTACAGACAAAGGCCAAGAAGTAAGTCACAAACAACCAATAAACAATTAAAATCGTAAATAACTCAAATCAGCAGTTCAAGTAGTTAAATGGTTATCAGCCACTAATGAGAGAAACGAGTGACAACTACCCAGATTGCCGATTCACATAAAGTAAATGCATAGATGAGCGAACAATCTTTTGAAATGATTGCCAAAACCTTCCAAGGACTGGAAGAGGTACTGGCACAAGAGCTGACTGCACTGGGCGCCAACGAAATAGAAATAGGCCGCCGCATGGTATCTTTCAGTGGTGATAAGGAAATGATGTACAAGGCAAACTTCTGCCTGCGTACAGCCATCCGGATACTGAAACCCATCAAACACTTCACAGCCAAAGATGCCGACGAGGTTTACGAACAGATTAAAGCCATCCGATGGGAAGACTATCTGGATACGGACAAGACCTTTGCCGTGGACGCGGTTGTATTCAGTGAAGAGTTCCGTCATTCCAAGTTCGTTTCCTACAAGGTGAAGGATGCCATCGTGGACTATTTCCGCGAGAAGACCGGCGAACGTCCCGGCGTGCGTGTCAACAAACCGGACGTGCTGCTGAACATACACATTGCCGAAACCAAATGTACGCTGTCTCTCGACTCCAGCGGCGAATCGCTGCACCGCCGCGGTTATCGCCAGGAAGCAGTAGAGGCCCCGCTGAATGAGGTGCTGGCCGCCGGCATGATATTGATGACCGGCTGGCGTGGCGAATGCGACCTGATAGACCCGATGTGTGGTTCGGGAACCATTCCCATCGAAGCGGCGCTGATTGCACGCAACATCGCTCCGGGCGTATTCCGCAAGGAGTTCGCTTTCGAGAAGTGGGTGGATTTTGACCAGGAGCTGTTCGACACGATATACAATGACGACAGCCAGGAACGTGAATTTACGCATAAGATATACGGTTACGACAACAGCCCGAAGGCAAACGAAATTGCCACACACAATATAAAGGCTGCCGGCGTAAGCAAGGACGTGGTATTGAAGCTGCAACCTTTCCAGCAATTCGAGCAACCTGCGGAGAAATCCATCATCATCACCAATCCTCCCTACGGTGAGCGTATCTCTACCAACGACCTGCTGGGCCTTTACTCCATGATTGGCGAGCGTCTGAAACATGCCTTTACGGGCAACACCGCATGGATTCTTTCTTACCGGGAAGAGTGCTTCGACCAAATCGGGCTAAAAGCCACCTCCAAGATACCTTTATTCAATGGTGCGCTGGAATGCGAATTCCGCCAGTACGAAATCTTCGATGGAAAGTACAAGGAATTTCGTGCCGAAGGCGAGGAGTTGAGCAAGGAGCGCAAAGAATTTCGTCCGGCTTCTGGGGAACGGAAAGAGTTCAAACCCGGAGAAAGACGCGAATTCCGTCCCCGATTCAGTGGAGAGAGACGTGAATTCGGTAGCGAAAGACGCGAGTTCAACGGCGAACGCAGACCAAGAGAATTCAAGGACGGCGAAAAGCGCGAATTCCGTCCGCGTGAAAGAAGAGAGTTCAAGGATGGGGAAAGACGGGAGTTCAGACCGAGGGAAAGACGTGAATTCGGTGGAGAACGCAGAACAAGGTCGGGTGAGTCTTACCCGGAAAGCAAAAGAAGAGAGGCGGGAAAGAAGGAAGAAGAATAACACGAACAATGACAAGGAGAATGAATGCAAAGAAAATAAGTAAGAGCATTCTTGCACTGCTGATAACAGTACCTGCTCTGCTTGCAACAAACGCTATGGCACAAGAACTAAAAAAGCCGACCCTGGAAGATCTGATTCCCGGAGGTGAGACCTACCACAAACCGGAAAACAAATCGTACCAGTGGTGGGGCGATGCCGCTTGTCTGGAACTTGGCATCGACAATATAGAAGGTACATGGGCTGTCAAAGGATTAGGTGCCAAGCCCGGAGAGAAATTCACTGCCATCACATTGGAAGAAGCCAACGCGCTGCTGGAAGAAAAAGGACTTGGAAAACTGCGTCACTTTCATGCTGCAAAGGCTGTCAACGTACCCCGAGGCGTCAATCTGGGTATTCAAGTCCAAATAGACCCACTCCTGCTGCTGAACACCGGCAAGTACCGTGCCCTCGTCGACTGGAAGAAGAAAAAAGTCATCTGGAGCCAGCCTTGCCCCGCCCAAGCCGCAAATGAGGATTGGAACGAGGTAAGCCGCCATTTGGCTTATACTATCGGCAATAATCTCTATGTGATGACCGGTGACGGGCAAACCCTGAAAGTCACCAACGAACCGGAAGGCATCGTCTGCGGTCAAAGTGTGCACCGCAATGAATTCGGCATTTCAAAAGGCACTTTCTGGAATCCTGCCGGGGACCTGCTGGCTTTCTATCGAATGAACGAAAGCATGGTTACCCCCTATCCATTGGTTGACATCACGGCAAGAATAGCGCTGGTGGATAAAATACGTTACCCCATGGCCGGCATGCTCAGCCATCAGGTAAAGGTAGGTATCTACAATCCGGCTACTCAAAAGACCATCTACCTGGACATGGGCGACCCCAAAGACCGCTACTTCACCAACATCACCTGGGCACCGGATGGCAAAAGCCTCTATCTGATAGAGCTAAACCGAGACCAGAATCACTCCAAACTGTGCCGGTACGATGCCGAAAGCGGAGAGCTGCAACAAGTGCTCATCGAAGAGAGACATCCCAAATATGTGGAGCCGCAATCTCCCATTCTATTCCTGCCATGGGACAGCCACAAGTTCATCTATCAAAGCCAGCGTGACGGTTTCAACCACCTATACCTATACAATACGGAAGGGGAACTGCTGAAGCAACTCACCTCCGGCCCTTGGCTTGTACAAGACATCGTAGGTTTTAACCGGAACACGAAAGAGCTCATCATCAAGAGTACGGAAATCTCTCCTTTGCAGAGCAACCTTTACGCTGTCAACCTGAAGAATGGCAAACGCAGCTTGATAGGAGACCCAACCGGCATGCACTCGGCACAAATCTCCGGTTTCATGGGAACTTACCTCATCGACAATGCCTCTTCGCCCACTTGCCCCCGTATCATAAAACTGATGTCCACCAACCCGAAAAAACAACGGGAACACACACTGCTGACAGCCAAGAACCCCTACGAAGGCTTTGAAATGCCCAGCATAGAAGTAGGCACCATCAAAGCCGCCGACGGCAAGACAGACTTGTACTACCGCCTGATAAAGCCTGCCGACTTCGACCCGGCAAAGAAGTATCCCGCCATCGTCTACGTATACGGCGGCCCGCACGCCCAGATGATAACGAACGGCTGGATGAACGATGCCCGCGGCTGGGACATCTACATGGCAAACAAAGGCTACATCATGTTCAGCCTCGACAACCGTGGCAGCAGCAACCGTGGACTGGAGTTTGAAAACGCCACCTTCCGCCAGCTGGGCATCGAAGAGGGCAAAGACCAGGTGAAGGGCGTAGAATTCCTGAAAAGCCAGCCTTATGTGGACGGAGAGCGTATCGGCGTGCACGGCTGGAGCTTCGGAGGACACATGACTACGGCGCTGATGCTGCGCTATCCCGAAATTTTCAAGGTAGGCGTTGCCGGCGGACCGGTTATCGACTGGGGATACTACGAGATAATGTACGGTGAGCGCTATATGGACACTCCGCAAGCGAACCCGGAAGGCTATAAGCAGACAAATCTGAAAAACCTTGCCGGTAACTTGAAAGGACATCTGCTCATCATACACGACGACCACGACGACACCTGCGTGCCGCAGCACACCCTTTCATTCATGAAGGCGTGCGTGGATGCCCGTACCTATCCCGATTTGTTTATCTATCCCACGCACAAGCACAACGTCCTGGGACGCGACCGTGTGCATCTGCACGAGAAGATAACAAGATATTTTGAAGAATATCTTTAATGTACAATGTACCATATACAATGTACAATTTGCTATGCAGTGCGGGCGTGCAAATAGGGAGTAGATGGTAGAAGAAAGAAGAGAATAAAAGAGAGAATAAATCATTAAGTATAACAATCTGTACAACTTACCTGATGCCCCACAGCACAGACAAATTGTAAATTGTACATTGTAAATTGTAAATGAACCCATGAAAGTATTATTATTAGGCTCCGGTGGCCGTGAACACGCTCTGGCATGGAAGATTGCCCAAAGCCCGAAAGTAGAGAAACTATATATTGCGCCCGGCAATGCAGGTACAAGCGAAGCAGGCGAGAATGTGAACCTGAAGGCGACAGACTTTCCCGCACTCAAGGCCTTTGCCCTTGAGAAAGAAATCGACATGATTGTTGTGGGTCCCGAAGACCCGTTGGTACAAGGCATCTTCGACAGCTTCAAGGAAGACCCTGCCACCTGCCATATCGACATCATCGGCCCCACCGCCAAAGGTGCCACACTGGAAGGTAGCAAGGAATTTGCCAAAGGCTTCATGATGCGCCACAACATCCCCACTGCCCGCTACAAGAGCATCACCGCCGACAACTTGCAGGAGGGACTCGACTTCCTCGCTTCCCTCGAAGCGCCTTACGTACTGAAGGCCGACGGACTGTGTGCAGGCAAGGGCGTGCTGATTCTCCCCACACTGGAAGAAGCTCAGAAAGAGCTGAAGGAAATGCTGGACGGCATGTTCGGCGATGCCAGCGCCACGGTAGTCATTGAAGAGTTCCTCAGCGGCATCGAATGTTCCGTATTCGTGATGACAGACGGCCGCCACTATAAGGTATTGCCCGTAGCCAAAGATTACAAGCGTATCGGCGAAGGCGACAAAGGCCTCAACACCGGCGGTATGGGCAGCGTTACTCCCGTACCTTTTGCCGACGAAACATTTATGGAAAAAGTACGCACCCGCATCATCGAACCTACCGTAAACGGTCTGCAGGAAGAAGAAATCGGCTACCAAGGCTTCATCTTCCTGGGACTTATCAACGTGAAGGGCGAACCGATGGTGATTGAATACAACGTCCGCATGGGCGACCCCGAAACCGAAAGTGTGATGCTACGCATCAAGAGCGACCTGGTAGACCTGCTCGAAGGCGTTGCCCAGGGCGACCTCGACCAGCGTACACTGGAATTCGACCCACGCACAGCCGCTTGCGTCATGCTGGTGAGCGGAGGATATCCGGAAGCCTACGAAAAGGGCAAGGTGATGACCGGATTCGAGAAGGCTGCCGAAACAGACAGCATCCTCTTCCATGCCGGAACAGCCACCAAAGACGGACAGACCGTAACCTCCGGTGGCCGTGTCATCGCCGTCTGCTCCTATGGTGAAACGAAGGAAGAAGCCTTGCAGAAGAGCTACCGCGTGGCCGACATGATAAACTTCGAGAAGAAATATTTCCGTCGCGACATCGGATTTGACTTATAAATGAGAACGAAGAGATTCCAGAACCGGATAACGGCAGGGCGGTTCACACTACCCACCGCTATCCTGATTTCAGTATCCTGCTGGATACTGACCGCTGTTCTGTTGCCCGAGACGGAGACACAGCAAAGCGGATATTCCCTTTGGGAAACATTCTGCGACTTCTGCATCCCCACCTGGGCAAACCGTCTCTTCAGCTTTATTCTGTATGCCGTCATCGGGTACTTCCTAATACAGCTCAACAATACGTTCGCCATCATCCGGATGCGGGCATCGGTACAGACTTCTGTCTACTTCCTGCTGATATCCGTCTGCCCCAGCCTGCACATGCTGTATGCGGGAGACTTGGCAGCCGCCTCCTTCCTGGTGGCACTGTTTTTCCTCTTCAAGAGCTACCAGCAGGCACGGCCCACAGGCAGTCTCTTCCACGCCTTTGTCTTCATCGGACTGGGCAGCCTGCTTTTTCCGCAGCTCATGCTGTTTGTCCCCATCTTCTGGATAGGTGCCTACAACTTCCAGTCTCTCCAACCCAAAAGTTTCTTCGCTTCCTTGGTAGGATGGAGCGTACCCTACTGGCTGTTGCTGGGACACGCCCTCTACTACGGGCAAATGGAACTCTTCTGCCAACCCTTCCGCGAGCTGGTGACCTTCGCTCCCACCCGGTTCGACTATCAGCCGTGGGAACTCGCCACCCTCGGGTATCTCCTTGTTCTGTTCATCGTCAGCGCGGCACACTGTCTCATTGCCGGCTATGAAGACAAGATACGCACCCGAAGCTATCTACACTTCCTCATCCTGCTGAATTTCTGCATCTTTGTCTATATCGGACTGCAACCGGTATTGAGTGTCCACCTGATGTCCTTCCTGCTCATCGGTGTCAGCATCCTGGCGGGACACTTGTTTGTACTGACAAATAGCCGCAGTTCCAATATATTCTTCATTTGTGCATTTATCGGATTATTCATTCTATTAGGATTCAACATATGGACGCTTTTGTAGATACACTCGTACAGCTGCTGATTGACTGGGGATATGTCGGTCTGTTCATCTCTGCCCTATTGGCAGGAAGCATCATTCCGTTCAGTTCCGAGATAGTGATGGTAGCACTGGTCAAGGTCGGTCTAAGCCCGGCACTGTGCGTACTCTCCGCCACCTTGGGAAATACGCTGGGAGGCATGACGTGCTACTACATGGGACGTCTGGGACGTATAGACTGGATTGAGAAATATTTCAAGGTAAAAAGGGAAAAGATAGAACGGATGCAGCATTTCCTCCAAGGGAAAGGGGCACTGATGGCTTTCTTCGCCTTTCTGCCTTTTGTGGGAGAGGCCATAGCCATTGCACTGGGCTTCATGCGCAGTAATCTGATGCTGACCACCACGTCCATGTTTGCAGGGAAACTGGTGCGCTACATAGCTATGCTGTGGGCACTGCAAGGAGCCATTTCGATGATGAATTATTGACATGTAGTGAGTTTGAGCAATAGATGTATAGATACAACGCGTTGGATGTATAGATGCAACGTGCTGGATGTATAGATGCAGCACGCTGGATATATAGGCGCAACAACACGCTGAATCACAGATAATTAAACTAAATAAAAACATTCAACAAAAGCAGAAGTGATGCAACGAATCATAGAGAAGACGGAAGACGGAAGTGCGACACTGTTTGTACCGGAACTGAATGAACATTATCATTCGGTAAAGGGGGCACGTACAGAATCACAGCACATCTTCATCGACATGGGACTGAAAGCATCCGCTACTGCCCGCCCGCATATCCTTGAAATCGGTTTCGGCACCGGACTGAATGCCCTGCTTACACTGGAAACTGCCGAAAAGGAAAAGAGACCTGTGCACTATACCGGTATCGAACTCTATCCGCTTGCATGGCCGGAGGTGGATGCGCTAAAATATAGCGACAATCCTCTGTTCGAGGAACTGCATCGGGCTGCGTGGGAAGAAGAAGTTGCCATAACTCCTTATTTCACACTGAGAAAAGTGCGGGCAGATGTCGAAACAATAAGCATTGACAGTTTGTTAATGATTAATAAATCTCCGTTCGATGTTGTCTACTTCGATGCCTTTGCACCCGAAAAGCAACCGGGAATGTGGGAGGAAAAAGTCTTCCGGAATATCCATGCCGCCATGAGCACTGATGGCGTGCTGACCACCTACTGCGCCAAAGGAGTAGTACGCCGCATGCTGCAAGCCGTAGGATTCAAGGTAGAGCGTCTCCCAGGTCCCCCCGGAGGGAAACGGGAGATACTGAGGGGAAGGAAAGAGGAAGTGATAAATGGATAAGGAATAGTTGATAATGAATAGTTGATGCCCCCTGCCACAGCGCAGCCAAATTGTAAATTGTAAATAGTAAATTGTAAATGAAAAAGTTTTGTTTTTTACTCCTCATAGCCACCTTGCTCTTCTCGTGCAAGCAAGGAGGCCAACAGAACAAGAAGAATGACGATAAACCCGTGATTACCGTCACCATCGAGCCGCTGCGGTATTTCACCGAAGCCATTGCCGGCGATGAATTCACCGTCGTCAGCATGGTGCCCAAAGGTTCAAGTCCGGAAACCTACGACCCCACGCCCCAGCAGCTTGTCGACCTTGCCCAAAGCAAGGCCTATTTCCGCATCGGCTACATCGGTTTCGAGCAGACATGGACGGAAAAACTGACGGACAATGCTCCCCACCTGCAATTCTTCGATATGTCCGAGAATGTGGAACTCATTCTGGACGATACCCATGCACATCATCATAAAGACGGGCATGTACACGAAGGCCATACGCACGCCGGTGGTGTGGAACCCCACATCTGGAATTCCACCATCAACGCCCAAATCATTGCCGGAAACATTCTGAATGCACTCTGCGCCATAGACAAAGCCAATGAAAGCGTCTACATGGAACGTTACAACGTACTCATCCGGCAGATAGAGCATACAGACAGCCTCATCTGCCAGATGCTTTCCAGCCCGAATGCCGACCGTGCCTTCATGATTTATCATCCGGCACTTTCCTACTTTGCCCGCGACTACAACCTGAACCAGATTCCTATCGAGGCAGGTGGAAAGGAGCCCTCCCCCGCCCATCTGAAGAGCCTGATAAACTCCTGCAAGAAGGAGAAGGTACGCATCATCTTTGTACAGCCGGAATTCGACCGCCGCAATGCCGACCTTATCGCCCAGCAGACCGGAACCCGGGTAGTGGCTATCAATCCCCTCTCATACGACTGGGAGGAGGAGATGATGAATACGGCCAGAGCGCTTGTAAAAGAGTAAACGATGATTCTGTCCATTTAACGAAGAAGAAGCTATGCCTGCATCCCCCATTATAGAGATAAAGAACCTCAGCGCCGGATACGATAACCGGACCGTACTGCATGATATAAACCTGACTATCTACGAACGTGATTTTCTGGGTATCATCGGTCCCAACGGTGGTGGAAAGACTACCCTTATCAAATGTATACTGGGACTGCTGAAACCCACTACCGGGGAGATTCTATATCACTCCTGCCCTCCATCCCCCTCCGAAATTGCCAATTGTCAATTATCAACTGTCAATTGTCAATTATCCATGGGTTACTTGCCCCAGTACAGCAGCATCGACCGGAAATTTCCCATCACCGTAGAGGAGGTCATCCTTTCAGGACTCAGCAGCAAGAAGCCGCTGGCTTCACGCTTCACCGCCCGACACCGCGAGAAAGCCTCTGCCGTGATAGCCCGCATGGGGCTGGAAGGCATGGAGCAGCGTGCCATCGGCGCTTTGAGCGGCGGACAGTTGCAACGTGCCCTCCTGGGCCGTGCCATCATCTCCGACCCGCAGGTGGTGATTCTCGACGAACCCAGCACATACATCGACAAGCGTTTCGAAGCCCGCCTCTACGAACTGCTGGCAGAGATAAACAAGGATTGCGCCATTATTCTCGTCAGCCACGACATCGGCACGGTGTTGCAGCAAGTCAAGTCCATTGCCTGCGTCAACGAAACCCTGGACTACCATCCCGATACCGGCGTTACGGAAGAATGGCTGGAACGCAACTTCAACTGCCCGATAGAGTTGCTGGGGCACGGGACACTGCCGCACAGGATATTGAAAGAACACAAGCATTCTCACGGATGACTGGAAGCAAAGGAGGCCGACCCATTGTAGAACCGACCTCCCGTTACCCTTCCGAATAACTATCCGACAATCTTCTTACCCGTCATTTATATTGGAAAGCCTTATACGAATGGGGTAGTAATGACAAACGGAAAGAGTTCTTTGGTGTCACCGGACGCCTGCTCTGTACGGGTTCGGCAGGAAGGGGAGCCAGAATATCTCCATTCTCCAGATTTTCCAACCTCGTCACCTCATCATCGGTAACAATACGCACTTCCACCGGTTCATCATTGAAGTTCTCCACCACCAGTGTTTTATTGTCATACACAAACAATCCGACTTTGGAGGGAGCCTCCAGATAGATATCCATATCCCTACTCATAATGCGGCGAATCTCATTCAAGGCTTTTGCCGGAAAATCATATAAATTTCCCATATCATCGGGAATGGTCAATACATATAGATTGCCGGCGGCATAGGGAGCTCTCAACAAAATAGGATACCCCGATACTCCTCCCGTCAACGGACGGCCCGCACTGACTACTTCCCAAGCATCATTCGTATAATACTGAACCTGCGGTATCAATAAATCGCGTCCGGCTTGTCCATATCGGCCAAAATCATTGACAAGAGCTTTCAAATCGGTACAACGCAACTCTACTATTTCGGCAATTTTTTCAGGAATGGCTTTCAGCAAGCCGCTTGTAATCACCACATCCCGTCCGCTTTGCAATTGCTTCCTAATGTCGGTCATGAGCTCCGGAGCTTGAGCCGCCTGGGCAGTCAGCAGCACCACTTGTTGGTCTTTCGGAAAAACGGGACGTATATCCATCGGCAAACCTATCATGCCCAGATAATTCTGCAAGAAATCATCACCCGCCACATGAAAAGGCTTGTAGGACTTGATGCCAATGGGGTTACCCAACTTACCTACCAGTTTATCAGTCTGTTTCAATACAACATCCGCAATGCGTGCCATGGTGGTAGGCTCTATGGAAGTTCCGTTCTTCTGCCGGATAGGGGCAGTCATCTCATCATAATTAAAGCTGGTGCCCATGCCCTGCCAAGGGGTACGGAACCTGGGAGACAACTTCACGCCCAGAAGCTGGTTATAGGCAAAGAGAATGATTTCGGGAGCCTTGGCAAGCATGGTCAGATGCAGCTGCTCAGCATAGCGGTCCATACCCAGATTCAGTCCACCGGAGTCCACCCATCCTCCACCATTGTAGCCCGGACGCAGATTATCAAAATAACGGATAATATTATAGCTTAGATAATTCTGCAGATGCTGGTTGCCGGCAGGGTCCCTTGTTTCGGTACCCGTCCAGACACCGTCAAAGAGTTGGGGACCTTCCTCCAGATTAAAGCCCAAACCTTGGAAATGGTCGTACCAGTTGGGATACTTGATGATTACCTTTACACGAGGATTCACCTTCTTGGCAGGTTTCAGCACAAGGTCGCGCCCGGCTTCAGTCATCAGCTTCAAACGGTATTCCGTCCAGCTCTGCGTACCTTTGGCTTTTATCTCTATGTCCGACTTGCAACTGGTGAAGAAAAAGTCATCCAGAATAAACTCGTCAAAGTGCTTTGCCGTATGTTCTGCAATCTTTCGCACCATCTCACGATGCTCGGGATTGGAATAGCAGAACGTCTCGAAACTGTTCGCCTCGTTGATGGTGTAGGTAATTCCTCCGGCAGTCTCTATTCCCCGGTCATGGAAAAATTTCTTAGCTTGCTCCAGGGTGGCGTCATCCACAATCAGTAAATCACGATGTGTTTCCAAATAAATCTTGTCCACTTCCAACTGTTGTGAAATCACATTCCAAGTCGAATCCAGCCAATGGATGTCCTTCATCTTGTCTACCTCGTAGGCACGTACATAGACCGATACCTTAAAATTGTCATAAGCTTTTGCCTGCATGGCCATAGTGCAGACCATGCAGAGCAGAAAAGCTACAATTACAAACTTATCTACCTTTATTTTACTGTTCATTACCATTCAATATTTTCTGAGATGCCAATACCATATACATAAACCACGTAGCATGTCCGCCCAAACAGTACTCACCTTCCTGCCATAAGAACGGGAAATGAAGTAATTCGGGCAAGTCGGGACGAATCAGATTTGTACCCGGAGACACTCCACCCGGAATATAAGACCAGTCGGCACGGTTGACACCATAGGCGGCTTTCACCGTTTCGGCACCGACTCCCGTTACAAACGCTGCCTGATTACGTCCCGGATGCATACCGAGCAGGTATTGGACAGCATTGAAAATATAGTCCGGTGCAAACAAGTCAGGATAGGCAGCATGCAGGTAACAGTAATTGTAGCCCAGATGCTGGGGTTCCCATGAACCGGAAGAACGGTTACCTCTGTCATGCGGCACTCCATACGGAGTTTTACTGCTATACTCCTGATACATAGCCTGCAACTCCGGCAGTGCTTTGCGAACAGCCTTGCTGAAACGTGCATTTCCCACAGCTTTGTCGAAACGTCCGATGAACCAACCCGTCTGACGGATATTCTTGCAGATGAAATCCTGCTGCTGCAAAACGAAATCACGGTACTCCACTTCCTTTGTCGCCAGATAAAGTTCTACGGCAGCATGTACCTTGGCTGTCAGCACCCGGTTGTTGTCGCAGCGGGTAATCCTGAACAATTCACGGGCTATCTCCAGACAATCCGCTCCCAATGCATCGTTATGTCCCTTCAAGACACGTGAAATACCTGCCAGCCAAGCGGCTACCTGAAGTTCCCTACCAGGGTTGTCTTCCGTAAACACCCAGCGGTCGTCGGCAGTCCCACTGACATGGTCTGTATGGGCCGACGCATCACCCAAGTGTGCATACTGGCGTACGGTAGGACACAGAATCCCTCTGTAGAGACGCCCCAGAGCCTTCCAACCCGCCACTATCGTCAAAGCACCGTTTTCCACCTGCTGCAACAAGTCATTCTTTCCATCCGGCTGGTGAATCTCGACTATCTTCTTTTCAAAATCTATGGAAGTCTCGTCCCAATAGGTACCAAAGTTCTCACAAGCCATGGCAAGTATATAGGCCTCGCCTGCCTGGGATTCCACACGCAGGTCATAGTCCCCCGCATCGTGCCATCCACCCACATTCAGCCCTGGAACCAAATCACCCGGCTGGTACTTACAAAGAGTAGAGGTTCCCTGAGTATATCCGTCTATATGGTTGATATCGGTTTTGGCCATACGTGCATCGTCATGATGACAGAAGTCATGCCATACACGGTATTTTTCGTTCACACGCATGTGGCACATCTGTACCGGCAAAAAGTATTCCACCTCTGCCTGCCAGATACCCTTGTCCCACACATCTTTGGCAATGCGGAACACCGGAGAAGCAGCATCGCCGTACATTACCTGATAGAGCCCTTCTTCCGTCACTTCCGTGAAATCGAACTGCAGATAGTGGTAGCGTTGGAAATCTCCCCAATCCTTGGCAGCCTGCTGCTTTACCAGTTTCCTGCCATCGGCAGCAATGCGATAAAGGGCAGGTTGCTTGAAGTCTGTATCCCGTTTATCCAACTCTATGACAGCCACTTTCTTCTGTCCAGGATGGTAACCTACTTGAGAGGCTTGCACCACCGGTGCATAACGCCAGTCTTTAGTGACTGTCGGACGGATTATCCATTTCACCGCACCTTCCTTTGTCCCTGCCGGGAACTCCGAACGGAGCACAAACCAACCGTTGTTATGATTTATCCTTCCATCATACAGCAGCAAGTCTCCTTTCTCACTTTCAATCGTAATCTTTGCCAAATCATCCTGAGGATTGAGTACAAACTTTTTCCCTGCGGCCAAAGGAGCAGAGACGATATCATCGGCAATCATCGGGTTATAAGTCTTTCTATCCAACAGCAACTGGTCCAAATCAGCTTTCCCGTCAGGGTTGAAATCTCCGATATGCTCCATATTGGAAGACTGTTTCATGGTGGGCCCCATCGCCTGGTGGGGAAAGACTCCCGTCCGGTTGTCCATAATCCACGGCTTGCCCAGCAAAGTGGAAGGTACCAATTCCAGATTAAAGCCCAACTTGCCGGCAAACCGCTCGGGCACTGGTTGGTCCAAATCAACGGTCAATACCAGATAATCCTTCTCGCCTTTGACCTTAATGGTATAGCCAAAAACAAAATCCGGATAAAGCATCGGATTAAAGCCTGCCATGTGTTTGGCCGAATCCGGATAACTCAATGTGACACGGATTTCATTGTCAGCCTCATCCACCACCCGGCTTCTCATCTTGGGCAATCCCTGCCACTGCCCTTGCGAGATTTCAAAGCGCACATCTCCATTGGCAGCCCTGCGGTCTCCATTCAAAACAAGGGTCAGTCCTCCCTGGTGTCCTTCAGGGTAGACGTCACTGAACACCATCACATTGGCCCCGCCATTCTCAAAATATCCCGATGGATTGATTCTGAAATCCTGGGCGTGCAGCCCCATACAAAGCATCAGTGATGCTGCACCTGCTATAAATTTCTTCATAAATACTATTTTAAACGATTATGTATTTCTACTCCCAAGCGTACCGTATGATATGGGCAACGCCACATACTCACTTTGGGAGTATCCTTCTTGGGTTCTCCATCAAAACAATCACTGTACCATTCACCGTATTCCCGGTCTATCATACAGTCCTTTACGAAAGTCCAAACCGTATCGGCCGATTGCAGATAAACGTCATTCCCGCTGATTTGCCAGGCATTGACACAAGCTATCATCGTTTCAATCTGGCCCCACCATGAGGCATGCCCGGTTGTTCTTCCGCCCTTCTTTTCATACATCATATACCCTTTGTCACTCAGTCCTTCCGCCAAGCAAGCATCCGTCACATCCAGCGCAAGCCGATTCGCCCTATCCATCAGTTGCCGGTCTTCTAACACACGGGCAGCCTCACAAAGCAGCCATCCCGCCTCTACATCATGTCCATAAGAGTCCATCTCAACCAGACTGTTCCATGCATTATCAAAGAACAAATTAAAATGTCTCTTTGAAGAGTCATAAATGCGGTCCATAAACAACTCGGTGCAGAATTCGAGTCTTTTCCTCAGTCCGTCGTCTTTCCAGCACTGATATAAAAGGGTATAAGCCTCCAGCACGTGCAAATGCGCATTCATAGTCTTGGGTGCATTGTTATCATAATTATCCAGTTGTTTCCAATCTTCAGTAAAAGATTCCACATAACCGTCATATTGCGGTTCGCGGCCTTTCTCCTCCAAGGTATGATATAAACCGACAGCCATATCCAGACTCTCGCTGTTACCTGTTGCCAGATAGTGTTCAGCCAGCCCATAGATGGCGTAGGTCATGGCATACGTATATTTGGAAGCATTCAGCACCTCACCGTCAGGATTGACCAGCCAATATACCCCACCATGTTCCTTGTCTATAAATGTATCAATGAAGTAGCGTTGCGATTTATCCGCAAGCTTCAGATAAGCCTCATCCTTAAACGTACGGTATGCGGCAGAAAAACTCCACAGAATCCGGGCATTCAGAACCCCTCCTCTCGGAGCATCCACTACCGGAGTACCATTCCGCAATACAGTTCCATAAAAACCGCCGTCGGGAGCCACTGCATAATCCATCCAAAACGGCAACACGCTGTCTCTGACATTCGTGACAATCTCTGTACGCATGCGTGTCTGCATATCTGTCTCCCCTGAATGCGACCGGCAGCCTGCCAGACAAGACGCAACCAGCAGTGCTATCCAATAAAACATCTTCCTTTCCATAATTATTCTCTAAAACCATCAAACTTTTCCTTGTATAATTCCCCGTTTATCAGAAACTGGTGTTCGTCGTCTCAAGTACTGGTGTTTGTCATGTCAGACACCGGCTTTCATCACGACAGACCCTGACGTCTATCACAACAACTACTGGTGCCTGACATTTCACTCACAAATATTTTATTATTAAGTGTTTATTTATAATTTATCAATATCCCGGATTCTGGTCAGCCTGATTGATGAGCGGGTTGGTCAGAATCTCATTCGTCGGAATCGGGAAGATTTCCTGATAAGCCTCGTGCTCAAAGAAACGGAATGAGTCACCAGTCTGCAGACAAGCCTCTTGTGAAGAGTTGGCTACTGTTTTCGGATATTCGGCGGCAAACCATTCTTTGCACATACCCATACGGCACAAATCATGGTAAAGCGAGAACTCGGCATTGAATTCATGGCGACGCTCTATAATCAGCGCCACCTTCCATACCGGAGAAGTATAGCCTTTGGCTGCTTTATAGCTTGTATAATAGGTCTCTGCATCCGGCACTTCCACCGTCTGGGTATTCAACATGTCGGCGGGTAGGTCAATCATCGTCGCTCCCATCTCCAAATTACCCCAAGCACGGTTACGTATCTGACGTATCATGTTCCATCCGGTAGCGTTGTCACCTGTCTCGAAACAACATTCTGCATAGTCGAGCATGATGCCTGCATAACGCTTCAAAGTCAACGAAATAGGATTGAATACTTTGTTGTTCTCACCTGGCTTGCATCTCCAGTATTTCAAGGAATAAACAGTAGGCATATTTTCGGAACCTTGGAAAAGACCGTCAAAACCACTTGTCACCCCTACAGTCTGCCCGGTAATGGGATGCGTATCCCCTTTGGCAACAGCAGAGTATTGGCGGCGTTTGTCACCCGGTTCAAAGGAACGTACAAACTCCCAAGAAAGACAGAGAGACCCCCAGCCTCCCCATTCGGGTGCCGCACACATATATCCGTACCACATCATGGCATCTGAAGACGAATCGGCTCCCCAGCCCATATATCCTTGTTCATGATACATCACCTCAAATACAGATTCTTTGGTCCAATGTGTATCCCAGGCATGCAGGTTACCGAAGCAGGGCTCCAATGAATAGGTTCCACTGTCCACTATATCCTTTAGTTCCGTCTTGGCTTTCGTAAAGTCTTTCTTCAACATATACAGCTCGGCCAAATAAGCTTTGCAGAACCCCTTGGTTATACGTCCGTATTCACCATTCATGGGTAACCAGTCCAGATGGTCGCGTCCAAAAGACAAATCTTCCTCGATAGCCGCATAAGTCTCATCCACGGATTCCGGACGTGCCTTTCCTACCGAAGTAGTATAGGTTTCACCGGTAAGCAACATCGGTACCCTTCCGAAAAGTTTCGTCAGGTAAAGGTAGTTATAACCGCGGATGGCACGTGCTTGCGCTTCATAAACGGTCTTGGAATTGCTGTCCGCAAATATAGAGGCATCCGCCGTCTCCAGGCCAGCCAGGAAACGGTTTGCACGGTCCACTGCACGATAACTCATCCGCCATGCAGTCTCCAGGGAACCCTTATCGGGTTTCCAGGCATGACGCTGCCATTCCGCATCCCAACCGGAAGCCTGACAGTCCATCGTAGAATGGTTGGCAGCAAATACCTGAGGCTTGAATCCCCATGTTTCGTCATCACCGGAACCGTGCTGGTCCGTATAAAAGGTATCATAAAGTCCGTTCAATCCGGAAAGGACATTCTCCTCCGTTTTAAACATGAAATCTGCCGGAAGAATATCGTAATGATCCACTTCCAAATAATCGTCACAAGACGTTACGGTGCTTAAGGCCAGCACACCGATCAACAGTTTATATAAGTTTTTCATAATCATATTTTTTATCCGTTAGTATTAGAACTGTACACTCAGACCGAAAGTAACCGACATCGGGAACGGATAACGTCCTCCGTCAAATCCCGAATACAATACATTGGAGTCACCAACTTCCGGATCGCCGAACTTATTGTACGAAGAGATGGTACATACATTGTCGACACTGGCAAATACGCGTGCATTTTCCATTTTCACCGGTTTCAGCACATTCTTCGGGAATGTATATCCTATCTGAATATTTGAAATCTTCAGATAATCCCCCTTCTGGATGTAGGCGTCGGACACACGCATGTTCTTATTATAGTCTGTCTTGGTGATACGCGGATATTTGGCGCCGGTATTCGAAGATGACCATGCATTATTGATATATTCCTTCAGTACATTCTGATAACCGCCGTCGGGTGCATAGACTGAGGTCAAGCGGGCCGAAGAATAAGAAAGGATATCCATACCGGCTACACCGTACAAGTTCATCGAGAAATCAAAGTTTTTCCAGGAAGCGGTAAGGTTCATTCCGTAAGTGAACTTGGGATATCCATTGCCTATAACAGTACGGTCGGCATCGGTAATCTGCCCGTCACCATTCAAATCAACAAACTTATAGTCGCCGGGCTGGGTAGTCTTGTCCTGATATACACCACTTTCAACTCCCTTTTCAACCGCCAGCCTATTCATTTCATCAATTTCGGCCTGGGTTCTGAAAATGCCTTCTACCTTCCAGCCATAGTAGGAACCTACAGGATAGCCGTTCTGTGTAATGGAGTGGTTGTCCCAGTTGTCGCCATCTTGTGCTGAACCTGACTTGCTGAATATCGGATCGCCGACTTCAATAGCCTCGTTCTTCAGGGTAGACCCATTCAGTCTTATGCCGATATTCCAATCGCTGAAGCTCTTGTTCCACGCAGCAGTAAACTCGAAACCTGAGTTACGGATATGTCCCGCATTAGTATAGACATTGGAGAAACCGGTGGAAGGACGAATCTGGCGATACAGAAGCAGATCCTTTGCGTCACGGATAAAGTAATCGGCAGAGAAAGAAAGCTCATTGTTCATAAAGGCAAAGTCAATACCGATATTTGTCTGCTCATTGGTTTCCCATTTCAGGTTGGTATCAATTTCTTTCTGCTGGGCAATACCGGCACCGTTAATCACACTCGAACCATTAAAGAACCAGTACATTGCATTTGCCGAAGACAACTGTGCTATGGACAAGTTGGTACCATTGCCCGCATTACCGGTCTGTCCCCATCCGGCACGCAACTTCAAGTTACTGAACAGTTCTAAATCCTTAATGAACTTTTCCTCGGAAAGACGCCAAGCTACAGAAGCGGAAGGGAATGTACCATAACGATTGCCGGCACCAAAGTTCGAAGAACCGTCGCGGCGTACCGTTGCAGTCACAATATAGCGGTCGTTCAAAGTATAAGTCAGACGGCCGAAGTAAGAAAGGAATCTTGTCTTCAAATCCAGCCCACCATCCGTTTGCTTAGACGATGGGTCATTGGTCAATGAAATTTTGCGGATGTTGTCTGCCGGGAAATCGTTGGCACTGGAATTCAGCCAGGCACCGTTCGTATCGCTGGTAGAGAAACCGGCCATTGCACTTACGCGGTGATGCTCATTGGACCAGTCATAGTTCAAGAACGCTTCCAGACCGAGTGAAGTGGACTGGCTCTGGTTCAGCGAGAACGAGTCCTTACGGTCTTGAGTTCCAAAGGTTCTATCATTATAGGCTGTATAGCCATTATAACCTTTTGTATAATAATTATAACTGGCAATAGTCTTGAAAGTCAACCCTTTGTACAAATCGAGTTGTAGGAAAGCACTAGCAAGCATACGGTCCCATTTATTAATACTGTCGGCAGTCTTGGCAGCAGCAACCAGATTGTCAGCTCCCTTGTTCACGTCTCCATTGCCTTCTTTCTTGTAATGTCCCCAAGTACCGTCGGGCAACACAATAGGCATGGAATAGAAAACACCGTCCTCTACATAATCCATGGTTGGAATGGCTTGTGCATAGTTTCTCAGGTTGCCTCCTCCCATCTTTTCCGAATGTGCATAGTTCAAGTTCAAGCCTACATGCAGAAAGTCTTTCACTTTGTGAGTGATATTAGCGCGTGCCGTCAAGCGTTTAAAATTCGACTCAATCACGATACCCTGGTTGTTCAAATAACCCAGAGATAAGTTGGCTTGGGTATTTTCGCTGCCTCCCGAAGCAGAAAGGTTATAGTTCTGCTGTAATGCCGTGCGTGACATTTCATCCTGCCAGTCAATGCTGTTCAGTCTGCCTATGTAATCCTCGCCATATGCCAGATTGGTCATGGCAATACCGTCATTCTTGACGGCGGAACGTACAGCACTTGCAAACAAGCCCGCATCAGCCACATCAATCTTATTCGAATTGAACTGGAGGGCATAGTTGGCCGAAAAGTTCACCTTTGCCTTCCCCTTACCACCGTTCTTGGTAGTAATCATAATGACGCCATTGGCACCGCGAGTACCATAGATTGCCGTAGCCGAAGCATCCTTCAGAATTTCGATGGACTCTACATCATTAGGATTCAAGAAATCGATGGAAGTTCCTACCTGCACACCGTCCACTACATAGAGTGGGTCGGCAGAACCATTCACGGTTGCCACACCGCGGATACGGATGGAGAAACCTCCTTCCGGGTCACCGGAAGAACGGATGACAGATACACCTGCCGCAGCTCCCTGCAAACCTTGTCCCAAGTTCACCGGATTCCGCTTCATCATTTCCTCCGCATTCACGGAAGCCACAGAACCGGTGAGGTCGGATTTCTTCATCGTACCGTAGCCCACAACAACTACCTCATCCAAGGTTTCGGTATCCTCCTTTAAAGTAATTTTCAGAGCATTCATATTCCCGGTTACTTTGACCGTTCGCGCCAGATAACCGATGTAACTGGTCTTCAGCGTAGAACCTACGGGACACTGCAAGGAGAAGTTACCGTCCAAATCGGTAATCATACCGTTTGTCGTACCTTCCACAATGACATTGGCACCGATGATGGGCTCGCCTTTCTCATCCACCACTTGGCCCTTCACAGTAACTACACTCTGCTGTACGACAGTGACACCTGCAAACGGCTGTACGCTTGTTGCAAAGAGAGGTCCGGCACATGCCAGCGATACTGACATGATACCCAAATACTTCATCACATTTCTCATAAATACTAAATACTTAGGTTTAACAAATACCCCGGTCATAAGCACATCGGGAAAAAGATATGCGACACAATTTTGTGCCACTATAGAGGCACTGCCGTGCCATTGGGAAGGCACATCTGTGCCACCATAGTGGCACAGATTTCGGTAACTATATCCCTTTCTCTTCCATACCGACAGGGGTGAATTCAATATAGATTTTCAAAGATTAAGTTCAGAAACTCAGGGAAGTGCCTTCAATCTGGTTCAACAGTTGCGGTTTGGCCTTTCCACAATCCACTTTCACAACCTGAATACGGTTGTCGGCAGGTAGACAAACCAATCCTTCTGCCTGCTTCTTGTCAGCACTGTATACCTTCAGGCTCATTTTGCTCCAATCCATCTCAGCAGTGGACTGCGCCAACTTCAGATGAGGAAGTACCGAACCGTCACGTACCAGCATGATTATCGGCAGACTGCCTGCTTCAATCCGGTGCCATCCGCCTTCGTAGACTTTCTCTGTCTGGTAGTCTATCCATTTTCCTTCGGGAAGGTAAACTGTGCGGCCCGTCATACCGGATTCAAGCAAGGGGGCAACCAGAATCTGCGAACCGAAGAGATACTCGTCATCCACTTTCCATGCTCCCGGATCATCGGGGAATTCTACAAACAAGGCTCTTAGCATCGGTAAGCCCTTTTCTGTACATTCCTTAGCCTGAGCATACACATAAGGCATCAGACGGTACTTCATCTCCGCACTCTTGCGGAAGACATCCTGCACACGCTTGCTGTCGTACAACCACGGCTCTGTCGGAGGTGCCCCATGCGCGCGGGTATGGGAAGTAAGAAAACCGAACGGTATCCAGCGGCAATACAAGTCCTCCGGAGTGGATTTTACAAAGCCGCCCATATCATGGCTCCAGAAGGAGAAACCGGACAAGCCGAAGGACAAGCCTGCACGAAGCGTACCCAGCAGACCCGTGTTCGTAGTTGCAGCATCACCGCCCCAATGCAATGGATAACGCTGGGAACCAGCCCATGCGGCACGTGCCCACATTATATTCTCGTTGTGCAACTTCTTGGTTATCTCGGACACTGCCATATCATAACGCACCGGATAGAGGTTATGCTCATACCATCCGCTCTTGCCGGAAGCGTAAATACCATTCAGTGGAGCAGCCTCGCCAAAGTCTACTTTAATGGCACTGACACCGATATTCAGCAATCCCGCCAGTTTGTCCTGATACCACTTTACTGTTTCCGGATTGGAAAAATCAAGCACCACATCTTCGTAGGGAAGTTCACCATTTCCATTTTTCACATACATGTCTTTCTCTATCAGTTCAGAGAAATAACGGTTTTTAGGAGTGAAATAAGGCAACTGCCACAAACATACATGGAAACCTTGAGACCTCAAATCCTTCAACATCTGCTGTGGATTCTGGAAACGGTTCTCGGAGAATTTATAGTCACACTGCCAGTCCACATCAAACCAGCCGGTATCGAAATGGATAACATCGCACGGATACTTGTTCTTACGGATATTGGCCGCTACATCATAACCTTCCTTTTCACTGAAATAGGTAATACGGCTCATCCACGTACCGAAAGACCACAAGGGGGGCATGCCCGGCTTTCCTACCAAATCGGTGTACTCGTCCAGAATATCTTTCGGCTCGCCGAAGAAAACGAACAAATCCAGGTTCTCGTCACCCATGAACATTTTGTTCAGCCCAATATAGGTAGCACCAAAATCACAAGTCACGGGAGCGGATGTATGCATAAACATACCATATCCCCGGTTACTCATAAAGAAAGGAATCGGTTTGTACATCTGGTCCGTCTCAGGCCCTTGTGGGTCTGTAACGAACAAGTTCACCTTCTGTCCGGCCTTGTTCAGCCCAGTGGCAGACTCTCCGCAACCAAAAATCATTTCATCTGCAGTCAAGGTAAATACCGGATTGATGCGGCGAGCATTGTCGCTTCCCCGCTTCACAAAACAGAACGGCGTATATTTTACCTGCGTAGAGTCCGCGTCGCTCAAAGCGGCAGTCTGGCTCAAGATACGTCCGGCTTTATCCTTCAAGACGATTCTCCAAGGATTCTTGTTAATCTGAATGGTTCCATAGTCGCTGGAATAGATAATCTTGTCATTCGTCTCGGTAACTTTCCAGCTTCCATCCCTGCCCGGTTCCTTTGCCAACATGATGGAAGCGGCAGGTTTGGGTTCCACCGGGGTCGTTAGCATACGGATACGTACCGTACGCGGAGTTACAAAGTCAATCTTGAATTTGAGGTTAGGGTCATTTTCATAGGCAGTGAAGGGGAAATCGAGCATTCTCATTTTACGGGGCTGTGCACCGTTGGTATTGAAGGCTTGGCGGGGCATCAGATGCCCGCGTTTCCAATTCACCAGCCCTTCACCCGACTTGGCATCGAATGACTCCAGGTGATCTGCAAAAAACAAGGTATTACTCAAGTCACGGAAATCGGTACTCATGTCCAGAGGTTGGTTCATCAAATACGAAGTACCGTCATTGACATGTGGCTGTGCCAACAGATTGCCACCGGCAAACAACAGCATCGCCACTGCTAAAAGTTCTTTCTTCATACTATTAGGATTTAAATGATCTCGCCTGCAAATGTATTTTTCTTAAAGGAAACACAGATGCCTTAAAAATGTCTTTTAATATCCGGTTTTGTTTCATAGAACCCATATAGGGCCATTGGAAACAAAATGCATACTATTTTTCACCAAACGGAGGATATCATCCCACACGAATACGCAAATCTTTCCTTGCTCGTTCGAAGGATTATATTTAAGTTTGCAGTTACAATATTGTTAATCCTTCTAATAAAGAAAATACATGAAACAACTGCTCCTATTCCTTATATGCAACCTGGCCTTCCTCCTTACTGTTCAAGGTAACTCAGCGGAAATCCCGCCGGCTGTCATGTTCAAGCAGCTCTCTACAACAGAAGGACTCTCCAACAACAGTGTCCGAAGCATCTACAGAGACAATAGGGGATTCCTCTGGGTGGGGACAGAATCAGGACTCAACAAATACGACGGCTACTCCTTCCAGCAGTATTACCAGAACAACTCCGACCTGCCGGACGATGCCATCAGCGAAATTTTCGAAGGACCGGACGACAATGTATGGATAAGGACTTCCAGCGGCTACAGTATCTATAATTATAAGACCGGTAAATTCGACAATGACTATAAACCCATACTCGATGGGCTGCAAATCCCCAGTAAAAACATTCTGAGGATGGGAAAAACATCCAAGAATGAGTTTTGGGCCTACGACTATTCCAAACTTTACATACGAAGCATGGACAACAGCTCCATCAAAGCCTATCCACTGGCAGTTGAAAAGATTTCAAACCTCTATATAGGTGTCCAGTTCATTTATATAATGTACTCCAACGGTACCCTATACAGTATCAGCAAGCAGACTTCCGAAGTCAAGGAAATAGCCATTCCCACCATCTATAGACCTTTGCTGGAGAATCATGAGCCACACATTTACATAGACCAAAACGAAAGCCTATGGGTATACACCTTCCAAAACAGCCTACTGTCTTTTCCTGATTTAGCTAGACGCTTTTTCTTTTTATAACCGATATCAGTAGACGGTTCTTGGAATGTTGTACTGGTTCAGTAGTCACTTCTTCCCAAGCCCTGCTGATATAGTAGACACAGCAAAGTGAGTTGTCCTGATTCTGTTGACAGTCATCCTGCTGTATTTGCAGAGCCCGTGCTTGCTTGTCCGGCAAGACTGGGTGCCCCTAAAAGAGGCATTCTGTCTTTGTCAGGTGCGCTGTCCTGCGCCTTCGCCCGGACTTGCTGTCCGGCTTTGCAAAGATATTGCATCCTTCTTTTTATTGCTACTTGTGGAAGGATATTTTTTCTTCTTCCACATTTTCTTCTGTATTCCCTTCTCCAGATGCGCCACAGCAGGTATTTTATACCCGATACTCATATGCGGTCTGCGATGGTTATAGAAATGTATGTAGCGAGCTATGACATTTCTTGCATGCCCGATGTCGTTGAACCGGCCTCGAGGATGGCTGCTTTCCGCCTTAATAATCCCGTTGATACGTTCCGCAACGGCATTGTCGGTGGGTTTGTAGTCTTCCGTCATACTGATGGCAATGCCATGTTTCTGAAGAAGTGCCACGTATGGGTCGCAACAGTATTGTACGCCACGGTCCGAGTGATGTATCAGGCCCGTAAGATTTTCATCTCCTGTCATTTCAACAGCCTGCTCTATAGCCTGTTGCAATGCATTGATGGTTGCCGATACCCGTAAGGTGTCGGCAAGCACCCATCCCACTATCTTATGGGAGTAGGCATCCGTAATCAGATGCAGATAACAGACTTCACCATTGGCAAGTGGTATATAAGTAATGTCGCTGACCCACAACTGGTTGGCTGAAGTCAAGGTCAGTCCTTTGATTAGGTTCTTCCACTTGTGGTAGCGATGGTTGGAGTTCGTCGTATGCCGGGTCTTGCGGGCAGGAAGCATCAAGCGGTGTTGCCGGAGCAATGCATAAAAGCTGTCCCGCCCAGGCATGAACCCGGCTCCAAAAAGCACGGTGAGCATAATCCACAGTTTGTAACAGCCTATACCCGGATCTTCGATACGGATATCACGGACAGCATCCAGCATGAGACGTTCCCTATGTATCTGACTCTCAATGTCAGCCTTTGACTGGTAGTAGGCTTGACGACAATGGCCAAACAGACGGCAGGCCAACGCAACTTTCAGGTTGCGCTGACTGACCAGTTCCGTTACGATTTGGCCCCAGATTTTTTTCTGATAGGGATGTTGAAGAGTTCTTCAGCACGCGTAATCATCAACTCACGGGCTTCTGTTTCCAGCTTGGAGAAAGACAGAGCTTTCTCCAGCTCTTTAATGCGCTTTTTTAATTGGGCATTTTCATCTTTGTAGGCTTCCTTGCTGCGATTGGACATATCTGGTGATTCTTGTTCAGAAGGCAAAGATAGCTCTTCTGCTAAATTTGAATACTTTTTAATCCAACTATTTAGCAAGGCAGGGCAACAAATGCCATGTGCCCGGCAAAAGGCATGCTTACTCATACCTGATTGGTAGTAAGAGTGAAGAAAAAACAGTTTTTCATCTTCACGATAAAGCTTTCGTTTTGAAGTCATAATAGTAACACATTTATTAGTTTGTAAATGTGTCTACCTATATCAGGATAAGACATACTTTTGCACAAGAACAGTTTTACACAGCAATGGGAGGACATCAGCCTGAACAATAACACTCACATACAGTACAATCGCGTGCAACGCATCCTCGACCTGGGAGACGGCAACGTATGGATACTTACCAGCCATATGGGGCTGTTCGTTTACAACACCCTGACCAAATCGCTTACCAACTTGGTGCACAATCCATTGAAACCGCACACCATTGCCAGCAACAATCTGAATACCATTTACCGGGACAAAGACGGAACCATATACATAGGGAATTTCAAACACGGTATTTCCTATTATAGCCCCATGTCCCAAATCATACTATGCAACAAATCCCTGGAATATGATGATATCCTGACCTTCTGCGAAGACACCAGCCAGGAATACATTTACTACGGAACAGACGGTACGGGACTAATCCGACGTTCACTAGTGACCGATTCATACGAAAAGATAGCAACTCCCGCCAATATTGTAGTCGACTTATCCATCGACTCCAAAAACCGCCTATGGATAGGCACCTTCCAGAAAGGACTGCTATGCTACTCGAAAGGGCAAATCAAACAATACACAGTAAGTAACAGCCAGCTTCTCGAGAACAATGTGTATACAGTAAAGGTAGACAAACACGGATACATCTGGATAGGTACCATGAAAGGATACATACAGAGGTTAAATCCGGAAACCGAGCAGTTTGACACCATCTTGTACCGTCCGGGAGAATTCTTTGTCCGAGATATGTACTATGATAAAGACAGTACCCTTTACGTAGCGACCAAAGGAGGACTCATTATCATCGATACGGAAACCCAAGCCTATAATATCTACGCCGAAGCCGGCCGCTTCAAGGAGAACAATATGCTCACTGTCTATAAGGACAGCCGGGACCTTCTTTGGATAGGACATCCACACGGACTGAGTATATGGAACCAGAAGAACGACTCCATCTACTTCCTTGACCAGAAAAACGGACTTGCCGCCAACCTCGTCAGAGCCGTCACGGAAGACAACAACAACCAGATGTGGATTGGTACCGGCAACGGCATCTCACGAATCAAAATAACAAACGGTACATACGCCATCGTGAACTACTCCGTAAGCGACGGACTGATATGCAACGATACCAATGTCCACGCCATCCTCAAGCTACAGAACGGCAATATACTGATAGGCACGCCACAAGGTTACCAGACTATCATTCCACAAGACATCCTGACCACAAGTTATGATGCCAATATTTACCTTACCGGTATTGAGCTCAAATCCGGAATGACCCATCCGGACATCCTGAACGGCAGCTCACTTGAATGTGCACAACATCTTTCCTTCACTGAAAAGGAAAATTCATTCACTCTGTCCTTCTCTGCCCTCGACCTGGTGGAAACGGATAAGATAAAATATGCCTATAAGATTCATTCCAACTGGATTTATGCTGAAAACAACAAAGTAAACCTATCCATGCTGACTGCCGGAAACTATACTTTATCCGTCAAGGCATGCAACTCACAAGGCATATGGAGCCCCAACGTCAAGGAACTGAAAATAAAGATACTCCCTCCTTGGTGGCGCACTTGGTGGGCTTATACCATATATAGCGGTATCGTTTTGTGCATCCTTCTGTCCATTATCCGCAATCTGCGCTTACGCCAAAAGCAGAAACAAATCATGCAGGCCATCGAGGTGGAAAATGAAAGGCAGCAGAAAATCAACAATATGAAACTGCAGTTCTTTGCCAACATAAGTCACGAACTGCGGACCCCCTTGTCACTTATCATCAATCCGCTTGAAGAGTTTTTCGTAGACCATCCCGAATATCGTAAAGGCATTCTGGATATGGTCAAACAAAATGCCGACTATCTGCTGGAACTGATTAACCAACTGCTGGATTTCAGAAAGCTGGATGCCAAGGCTGAAACCCTGAAATGCAAACATGACAACATCCTTATCATTCTGAGTGAAATATTCCACTCTTTCGATCCGATAGCACAGAAACGGAACATCAGCTATAGCCTTACCGCTCCACAACATTCTGTATTCATGGATTTCGACTATGACAAGATACGCAAGATATGCACAAATATCCTGTCAAATGCATTCAAGTTCACTCCCAATAAAGGAAGCATCTCACTGGATATTGCCGTAAGAGGCACAAATCTGGAACTGACCTTTACCGACACCGGTTGCGGCATAGAGGATGAAGCCAAGGAGAAAATATTCCAAAGATTCTATCAGTCGGGCAAAAACCAGTCGAACAACGGAGGCAGCGGCATTGGACTGCACATTGTTTCCGAATACGTAAAGATGCATCAGGGTACTGTCTGTGTCAGGGATAACCAGCCTTGTGGTTCTGTATTCCTGATTGCCCTACCCCTACACCAGAACAGTAATGAAACCAAAAACGGAGAACCGGTCGAAGGACCGGAAATAAAAGAAGAATCCCATCCATTCACCATACTACTCGTAGATGACAACTACGACTTCTTGAAATTTCTCTCTGAAAGTCTTGCCAGGCAGTATCATGTATTAAAAGCCACAAACGGAAAACATGCACTGAATGTACTGGAAAAGGAAGATATTGATTTAGTGGTCAGTGACATCATGATGCCCGAGATGGATGGTCTGGAACTATGTTCAACCATCAAGAATGACATACGCTACTCCCATATCCCCATTATCCTCCTGACAGCTAAGGCAAGTGAAGAACACCAATTGGAAGGGCTTAGCGTTGGCGCAGACGACTATATCACCAAGCCTTTCAATATGGAAGTCCTCAAGCTGCGCATCAACAAGATTATCGAGATGAACGTCAAACGTCAGGAAATATTCAATCAGGACATTAAAATCGAGCCAAGCCGTATCACCATCACTCCCCTTGACCAGCAGCTGGTGGAAAAAGCCATCCAGATTGTAGAGGACAATATCAGCGAAACCGAGTTTTCCGTCGAGGAGCTTGCCAGCAGCCTGAATATATCACGCAGCTATTTCTACAAGAAAATGATTAAGATAACGGGAAAGAAACCCATCGAATTCATCAGGACCATCCGTATGAAACGTGCACAACAACTCTTGACAGAAAGCCAGATGCAAGTTTCGGAAATTGCATATACCTTGGGGTATAACTCCCCCAAGATATTCTCCAAACATTTTAAAGAAGAGTTCAACATCAGCCCATCCGAATTTATAAGGCAGCAGGCTGAATAGAAACATTATTTTGACATCAAAGCATCCAACGAAGACACCAACGCCACCAAAGCAGCACTCCAATTAATGGCTATTTCATTGGAAGCATACGAACCTTCCACATCTGCATAAGACTCATCCGGCAGATTGGAAGGATAGGGTACACCGTCTTGTTGGCCAGGATTGGGACCGCCAACAAGGAAACCGGGAAGAGGTGCCTCTATATCATCCGATGCAGAAAGACGATGGTGCGGATACAGAGGACTTTTCATCCCGAAACCGGTGACATAACAATATCCCGTGGCATTCTTTCCTAAAATGTAGTCCATATTGCGGTAGGCGTTCGTCAGGTACGACTTCTCACCCGTAAGCAAATAGGCGCAAACCAGTGAAGTGGCTTGGTTAGCACACCCTTCGGCAAGGCATCCCCAAAAGAAATCTTTGGCATCGTTGCCGTAAGGAGCGTGGAAAGGAGAGCGGTCAGCACCCCGCACAGCCTCGGCAGCATAGTCCAGTAGCAGGTCTTTCATGGCATTTGCCAACTCCACGTCTTCACCCTGATATTCCCTGCCCGGTTGCAGCCAGGCAAACACGCCCAACGCAGTGGTATTGCCCCAAGAAGGAGTCTTATATGCAGTGGGCAGATGCTTCTTCACTTGTTCCCGGTAAACGGGCTTTCCCGTAGCAAGATAGAGCTCGGAAGCCGCCCAGAAGAATTCGTCATCGGCACTACGATCACCGTAAGCTCCCGTAACCACGGCAGGTTGATATTGCTTGTTGAGGAGGTCCTGATGATAGAGCGCTTGCGGATGCGCTTCTGCCCAGGCGTAAGCACGTTCGGCAGCCTGCAAAGCCACTTCCGAAAAGCCAGGATAATCCTCTTCGTAAGGAGCAAACAACACGGAAGCTTGCGCTAAAGCCGCAGCATAGTCCAATGCCGCCGTTACTGATTTCTGAACTACATAACGGGGCTGCTTACACTCCGTAGGCTTGATAAATCCCTCGAACGAAGGGGTAGTCAGCTTGTGGTAGACTCCTCCGTCGGCAGGGTCTTGCATGGTCAGCATCCATTTCAGGTTATAGTACATCTCGTCCAGCAAATCGGGCGTGTGGTTTCCGCTTTCCGGGATGTTCACCCGTTGACGGATAAAATAGTCAGGAAAGCGGGCATAAATCGCCTGCATCAATCCGATGGAATAAGCGGAGTTCACAATGTACTTGTTATAATCTCCGGCATCATACCATCCTCCCGGAGAAGAAATCACCGCTCCCGCCTTACGTTCCGGCCCGGCAGCATTGGGATGTACCAGCACCTTGTCATCTGGATGGCCTGCCGGACGGCTCCACCGACCCGCATAAGTCGCTTCGATGGGCATACCCGTACGTTGGTAATAGAAAGATTTCAAAGCGGCATCGGCCAAAGGGGACAGCACCTTTTCCTTTACTTCGAATGCCACTGAATCGCCGTTAACCAACAGAAGATATCTTCCCGGTACCGTGATGTCACTGAAATCCAATATTGTCCTGCTCCTATCCGACCAAGCGGATGAAGCGGTATATCCGGGTTTGCCGGAAAGTAGCCGATTGCCCGTGGCTGCATCTACTATGGTAAATTCACGTACCTCACCGGCATTCACCACAGCTACTTTTTCCTGCTGGGGATAATACCCTAACTGATTCAAACGTACAGTTTCTGAAGGATGCCCTAAAGTGGCCATTCCTCCCAGAACTGTAAACAGACATGTAGTTATATTCATATCACTATTCTTTATATATTAATATTATTCCATTTCAAAATTATTTATCCGACAATAAGGTAATGAAACTGATAGCCGGCAAGTGTACCCGTACCAGTCCATTCTCCACCTTCACTGCAGTTTCCTTCATGCAGTCCTTTGTATTGGTCACATAGACTTTCAGTTCCTTCACTTCTGCAGGGATACCGGAGATGACAGCCTCGCAATCCGCCCCATTATTGACCATATGGACGGCATATTCTCCGCGCACCATATTTCCGAAAGCCGCACAGTTTACATTTTTCTTGCTGCTACTGACTGGAATAGCCAAGGCATCGGCCGGAGTGGAGGCCAGCTGCTTAATGTTCCAGAAACGTTGTGTAGGACGCAAAGGACCTTTGGAGCCATAAATGCCGTCTCCCCACAACAACGAATAGTCTGAAGTGAGCTGCCACTGCAAGATGGACAATGGTTGGCAAATCGCACAAATACGTGTATACAGATTGATTTCATAAAGTGCAAACGTCGACTCATTGAATATCTCGGCATAACCATGAGCAGCGGCATCCGTACTACCCTCACCAACCAAGAGTAGTACATTAATCTCTTTGGCAGCACCCGCCCACTTCCTTAACGTAACATCATCACAACCACGCCATGAATGGAAAGAAACTGCACCAATATACTTATGAGTCTCAGGATTGTTCAAAGCAGGAAGGATAAAATCGAAAGTAGTGGCATCCGAATTGTCGCCAAGCAGCATGCGGGTAGGAAGATTCAACCCTGCCAGATAAGCACCGAACTCCTTAATGAAATCTGCATGCTCCTGCGGAGTGTGGAGGACATCAATACCCAAATCCGATTCATTGAACGAGAACATGGAGAACTCAATACCATAATACCGTTTGGCATACAACAGATAATCTGCCATGGATTTATAAATCTTCTCCTTTTTCCGGTTATCCAGACGATAAGCAATGACACCACCTTGACGGGCATAACTTGCAGGACCTCCGTCAATGGCCCATGCAGGCGGAAACCAACAGCTTAGTATTACCGGCATTCCCATCGCCTTCAAGCGCTTTGCCATGAGGAGACTTTCCTCCACCCGCTTGTTCAGTCCCCCATTCTGTGCCACGGCAATAGGATCGGATTCTTCTTCGGGTTGCCACAATCTCCACGGAAATTCCACACGGCCATAAGCTACGCGCAAGTTTTCCAGACAGTAATCTATCACTTTAGGGTCGGCAGCAGGATTCTGCAGGCGGAAATTCCCTCCAAAGCCTGCAAACAAACTTCCCGGATTCTGCATATCCAATGTAATTTCCGCGTCACTGTGATCTATCACTCCGGAAGCATGCAGTTCCATAGACAATGCTGTTCTCCCAGCCTTTTTCAGAATCGGCATTAGCGAGATATACACAACAGTACCGGTAGACTCTTTTTCAACCGTGGCCTTTACAGACTTATTGAACTTGAATTCCAACTTCCTATTGGCCGAAGTAACGGTCAGCTTCCTGCCACTTGTCCTTACTTTGGCATCAACGTAGTTTTCCGGACTTAAAGCAATACAGTAATAGGCTGTCTGGTTCAAAGTAGTGTCCGACAGCGCATCAATAGAAATCTCCACCAAGCCTTTTCCCTTATCAGTCACTTTCTGATGGAACTTTACACCTCGTAGAGTAGTCGTCACTTCCTGCATATCCCCCTCACGATGGAAAACGGGACGGACCTGCTTCTCCTTTCCAGTAATCTCCATATCTCCTTTCAAGGTTCCGACACGCAGGGATGACTCAAAGTCTATCAATTCACCGTCTACACGGACACCCGTGATATTGCTCCATGCCATCACTTCCGTCTGGGCAGAAAGCGGCAGAGATAATATACCACACAGCAATACAACTATTCCAAACTGGAAAATTCGTAAATTCTTCATAATATCAAATCTATAAAAGGTTGTCATTTCAGTCTGGTATCAATCTCAAACCCCATACGGCTGTTATGATAGGGACAATTCCACATACTTGCTTTAGGCTCCTTGTAGCGGGGAGTTCCATCTTCCAGCACCGTTCTGAACCATTCACCATACTCCTTGTCTATCATCCGTGATTTGATGAAGTTCCAAGTGCGGACGGCACTGTCCAAATAAGATTGTTCACCAGTCAGTTGCCAGGCATTGATACAACCGACCACAGTTTCCGCCTGGCACCACCAGGAAGCATCCTTCCTGATTTTGTCCTTATGCCGTTCGTACATCATGGCGCCCATCGGGTTGATGCCCTCTTTCAAGGAGGCGTCTGCAAGTTCCAATGCTACCTTCCTGCACCTCCCGATAACCTCCGGGTCACCCAGAGCCTCTGCAGCTTCCGTCAGCAACCAGGAAGTTTCGATGTCATGCCCGTAAGAGTCGATGTCATCCAGATTGTTCCAATTCGAATCACAGTACAATATCAGGTGATGTGTTTGTGGATTGTAGAGCTTGGTTATTATCAAATCTATTACTTTTGTAAGACGTTCGCGTAGGCCATTATCCTTCCATACTTTATATAAAGCTGTGTATGCCTCCAATACGTGGATATGGGTATTCATTGTTTTGGTGGCAACGCCATCTCCATCATATCCCAGCTTTTGGGGAACTCCCCATTCGCGGGTGAAAGATTCTATATAACCATCGTTTACGGGGTCTTTGATTCTGCTCTCCATGGTCCGGTAAAGTTCTATGGCTTTTTGCAGGCTTTCATTGTTGCCCGTTGCTCTAAAATGTTCGGACAAACCGTAGATAGCATAAGAGCAGCCGTAAGTCTGCTTGTTCGTATCCAATGGGGTACCGTCCGCTTTTATCAGCCAATATACGCCTCCATACTGCGAATCAATGAAGTGGTCTATGAAATACCGTTGCGCCCTGTCAGCCAATTTACGGTAGGCAGTATCGCCATACATCCGGTAGGCGGTTGAAAAAGTCCAAAGGATGCGGGCATTCAGTACACCACCTTTGGGAGTATCCGCTATCGGGGCACCGTCACGTCCCAATGAACCATAAAAGCCTCCGGAAGGGTCTACGCTGTATCTTTCCCAAAAAGAGAGGATATTCTCTTTCAAGTCCGAGGTTATTTCATCTTTTAAAACCTTGTCTACGTGTGACTGTGCTTGCAGGAAAGGTGTAACCAGCAACCATACTGTAATCAGCAAAAAAACGGAAAACATACGTTTCATAATATAGCGATTTAAGGAATTAATCATAGTTACATTGCAAATGTACAAAAAAACAAGTTGCCACTACTCACTACCATCCTTTTTCAATGGATACAATTGGTTCCGATAAAGGCTGTTTTTGGGTACTGAGTCCTTGTTTTACCAGACATCAGCTTTTATTAGCTCAAACGTTGGTATCTGGCAGTTCAAACACCATTGTATGACAAATATAACAATGAATATCATAAAAATAGAGGAAAAAGACACATTTCATAACGTTATTGGCTACAAACAAAAGCCATCCGTTTCCTTTTTAGTCCGTATATTAGTAGAAAATTTCGTAACTCAAAAATAGATACTATGAGAAAGAAACATTTCCTATTTGCATCAGTCTTGGCACTGCTTTGCGGCAGCAGTACGCTGCATGCGCAAGACTTCAAGCTGACATCCTCCGGTTATTTCAAGAACCAGGGAGTCGACGTCATGGCTTTTGATGACATCTATCCCGAAGGACACCAGGGAGGGGTATGCATCATCATGAACGGACACCGTGTGGCAACAAACGGAGACATCCGCCTGGAAGCCACGCCCGGACAATGGCAACCCGTACCGAAACAGCTCGACCGGAAGCTTGGTGACAACAGCATCACCGCCACGCTGTGCTATCCCGACTCCTCACGCCATCTCACCGGATTCAACCCGATGATTTACCCGGACCTCCACCTTATATATACGGTAAACGTGGAAAGCAAAGGTAAAAACATAGAGGTGACCGTAGATCTTGACCGCCCCATTCCCCAGGAATTCATCGGAAAAGTGGGCTTCAACCTTGAATTCTTCCCGGGTTCCCTCTTCGGCAAGCCCTGGATTATGGACGGTCAGAGCGGCATCTTCCCGCAACAGCCCAACTCCCCCCTGATGACAACCCAGCCCAACTATCTGCATACAGGAAACTACCATGACGGCAAAAAATCGCTGGCAGACATGGACAAACTGATAGGAAAAGGTTACAGCCCGATTGTGGCAGACGACATCATCAGCGAACCTTATGCCAAAGGAACCAAGTTCACCTCCCGGCCCGATGACCCTTACAACAAAGTTACCATCGAATCATTGAGCGGTGACCTGCAACTGTTTGACGGGCGTATGAACCACAACAACGGCTGGTTCGTACTGCGCAGCAACATAAAACCGGGTGTCACCAAAGGTGCCGTCAAATGGATTATCACTCCGAACGTAGTGGCCGACTGGATGTATCAGCCGGTTATCCAGACTTCACAGATAGGTTATCATCCCACTCAGGACAAGGAAGCCGTCATCGAAATGGATATACGTGACAACAGAAAGGAAACGGCACAAATCATCCGCATTGATGCCGACGGCGAAAAGGTTGTCAAGAACGTCACTCCTGCCAACTGGGGTAAATTCTTGAGGTATAACTATCTGAAAGTAAACTTCACAGATGTAAAGGAACCGGGGCTTTATAAGATTAAATACAATACCTCCGTGTCTCCCATCTTCCGCATCGACAATGACGTATATGCCCGTGGCGTATGGCAACCCGTACTGGAATACTTCCTTCCCGTACAGATGTGCCACATGCGCGTCAACGAAAAATACCGCGTATGGCACGACTGCTGCCACATGGACGATGCCCAGATGGCACCGGCACACAATCATATCGACGGCTACGACCAGAAAGAGGGCCTGTCCAAGTTCAAACCGGGTGAAGTGGTTCCCGGAGTGAACATAGGCGGCTGGCACGATGCCGGAGACTTTGACCTCCGCATCGAATCCCAAGCCGGAGAATCCTATATCCTGGCACTGGCCTACGAAGCTTTCCACCCGAATCTCGACGTGACTTCCATCGACCAGATAAACCGTGTGACGGAAATCCACCAGCCCGACGGTAAGAATGACTTGCTGCAACAAGTAGAGAACGGCGCCCTTACGGTAGTCAACGGCTACCTGGCACTGGGACGTCTCTACCGGGGAATCATCTGCAACGACCTGCGCCAGTACGTACTTCTGGGTGATGCCGCCGCCATGACCGACGGGAAAATCGGTAATGAAGACGACCGCTGGATATTTACGGAGGATAACCCCGGACGGGAACTGTCGACAGCTGCCCAGCTGGCTGCCGTATCACGTGTATTGAAAGGTTTCAATGATACATTGAGTGTGCATTGCCTCGACATTGCTCGCAAAGTATATGCTTCTACCGGAAGCGGCAACAACAGAGCCTTGTTCCCCAAAGTGCAGGCAGCCGTAGAGCTGTACCTCACCACCGGCGAACAACCCTATATGGACTTCATTCTGGACAACCAGGAGCTCATCATCAAGCAGATAGGCCGCATCGGCTGGTACACGGCACGTGTGGAAAAACTGTTCGCACAGATGAAGAACAAGAAAGCCAAAGCCTTTTCAGCAGCTTTCCGCAAAGCTTTGACCGGATATGAACAAGAACTGAACAAACAAGTGCAGGAGACTCCCTATGGCGTTCCCTACCGTCCGAACATCTGGGGTGCAGGCTGGGATATACAGCGTTTCGGCTTCCAGCACTACTTCCTGACAACCGCCTATCCGGAAATATTCCCGAAAGCACCGGTATTCAATGCCCTCAACTTCATTCTCGGATGCCACCCGGGCTCCAACCAGGCTTCCTTCGCCTCGGGTGTCGGCGCACAATCAGCCACTGTAGGCTACGGACTGAACCGCGCAGACTGGTCGTACATTCCCGGTGGAGTCATTTCCGGTACGGCGCTTATCCGTCCCGACTTCCCGGAACTCCTGACGTTCCCGTTCCTCTGGCAACAGACTGAGTATGTGTTGGGAGGAGGTTCGTCCCACTATATGTTCCTGGTACTTGCAGCAGAACAGTTGCTGAAACAATAAAAGACAGAGGGGGAACAAAACCCTCTGGATATTTTCTTTTAGGCGCGGATTACACGGATTTAGTTTACTGCATCCGTGGATTCCGCGTAACCCGCGCCCAATATTATAGTATAATGAAAGTGTTTATATACTTTTCACTCTTTCACCAATTATCCGTACGGAACGGAATGGTAGGCAGTTCATTCCCACCGATCATCGTACCAATCTGGAAATCATGGAAACAATAGCGCACGCTGACGGGATGGGATACCTTTTCTGAAGAGATTACCACTTCATTCGTCTGCCAGTGCAGCCATACTTTGTCGGCAGGATGGAACACACGGTCCTCACCCGCCACTTCGAAACCGCGAAGGTCATAGTTGCGACAGATACCCATTTCCAAATGGTCGAAGGAAACCCATGCTTCACTGCCTTTAGCAGTCCATGACTTATATTGTGGGCCGAAACAGTGTATCTGCTTCAATCCATAGGTAAGGTTCAATGCCAGATAGCTCAAGCGTTGACCTACCTTTGTCTTGTTGCGGGGATGGATATTGTACATCTCATAAGGCTCTACAAGGTCGTTTGTCGAAATCATACCACTGTTCGGAATCAGGCTTTGGGCACGGAATTGCGCTTCACGTAGGTAAGCAGCTTTCTCTTGCTGGGTACCTCCATAGGCGTACGGCGCTATTTCGGCAAAGTAGAAAGGCAATTCGCCCAGCCCCCATTCCTTGCGCCACAGCTGCACCATGTCGGCCAAGCGTTCGGCATATGTTTCATGGCGACCTACGTTCGACTCTCCCTGATACCAGATGAACCCTTTGATGGTATAGTTCTGAAGCGGCTTCAGCATGGCATTGTACATCAGCATGGGGCGGAGCATGGGATGCAGGCGTTCGATGGAATCGGGGTTGAGAGATATGTCTGGATAGTTTTCCAGCAGTTCACGGCTTATCCAACCTTCTACAGTGGATCCACCGTAAGCGCTACAGATGATGCCGACCGGAATCCGGAGGGCACGGCTCAACGAAGTGGCAAAATAGTAGGCCGTCGCACTGAAATCGGGTGCGGTTTCTATGGAAGATATGTTCCAGCTACCTTTGCAGTCGGTTTGCAGTTCATAAGTCTGGTGCTTGGGAACGGTGAACATACGCACCCCCTTATTCTCGGCAGAAACTATGATGTCATCCGCTCCGTTCATGATGCAACAGCCAGCAAAACCTTTCAGGGGCATTTCCATATTGCTCTGGCCGGAAGCAAGCCATACTTCACCGATTAGGATATTCTTCAACGTAGTTTTTTCTCCGTCATCAAAAGTTATCTCATAAGGCGTGTATCCTGCTGCCGGAGTCTCCACGGCAAGCGTCCAACCGCCATCCTTATCGGCACGGCAAGTCATTGTCTGTCCGTTCCACGAAGGCGTAACGCGTACTTCGGCTTCCGGAGCAGCCGTTCCCCACAGTTTCACTTCAGTCTGCTGCTGGAGTATCATGTTGTCGCCCACCAGTGCAGGCAGTTTTACTTTGGCGCCCAACGAGGCGGCACCGCATAATAGAATCAATGCAAGAACCTTACTTTTCATAGTATATTTGTATTTAACATTATATTCGGAATCAATAACGCGAGCAAAAATAAGGCTTTTTTGCTCACGTTCTCCGTTTCATGTGCAAAAAGTGGGTGTTTTTGCACATGTGCTCAAACAAAATTATACATTGATGTATTATACATTGATGTATAATTTGTATATTTGTCATTAAATCAAGAACAGAAAGTTTATGAAATCACCTTTTCAATACGGCACACTGGTTGATAAAGAAAGTTTCGTCAATCGGGTAGAAGAACGAAAGCAACTGAAAGAATTACTTGGATCGGGCATCAACGTAATGCTTATTTCACCGCGCCGATGGGGAAAATCGTCGCTTGTAAAAGTAGCTATGGACGAACTGACACAAGAAGACAAGCATATCCGTGTCTGCTTCATTGATGCATTCAGCATCAAGACGGAAGCTGAATTCTACCGCATCTTTGCGCGAGAAGTCATTTCTTGCACCGCCTCCACCCTTGAAAAGAGGCTTGAAGATGTGAAACAGTTTCTTAAAGCCGTTTCTCCCAGTATCACATTGAAGAGCGACCCAACCGATACCCTCTCCTTTGACCTGAAATTGGAACTGGAAGAAAAAAGTGTCATGGAGATACTGGAACTACCCGAAAAGATAGCAGCTGCCAAAGGCATACACCTGATTGTCTGCATCGACGAGTTCCAACAACTGGCACTACTACCCGGCTACAAAAGTATGGAGGGAAAAATGCGCTCTGCCTGGCAGAAGCAGCAACAAGTCTCCTATTGCTTTTACGGAAGCAAGCGGCATATGATGATGGATATCTTCAACAATTCTTCTAACCCCTTCTACCGCTTCGGACAAGTACTGTTCCTGCAAAAGATAAAGAAAGAGGAATGGGTGCCCTTCATCGTCAATGCCTTCCACCGGACGAACAAAGAAATCAGCGAACAGCAAGCAGAACAACTGTGCGACATCGTGAAATGCCATTCGTGGTATTTGCAACAGTTGTGCTATTTCATCTGGAGCGGTACGTCTGAAAAAGTGACAGATGAGATTATCGAAATCCGTACCCGCCAACTGATAGACACCAACATGCCTATGTTCATGAACGACACCGAGAACCTGACTGCTGCCCAAACTGCCATGCTTCGTGCTGTAGCCGACGGTGAATACCGCTTCAACTCCATCCCCGTAGTGCGGAAATATGAATTGGGCAGTGCACAGACCATCACACGCAACAAGCGTATGCTGACAGAACGTGATTTCATTGAGAAAGAAGGAAACAAGTATGCTTTCTCCGACCCTATATTCGAGCTTTGGTTCAGAAGGGAGTATTGCTAAATGCGAGAAAGGGCGTGAGCAGGAAGTGATGCTTCCTGCTCACGCCAACAACTAAAGTTTCATAGACATTAAAATACTTCTTCCTTGTAACTCATATATAGTAGACTCTATTAAGACCATCTTAGTACTTATTCCACTCATGCACAGGTTTCCTATCCTATGACTATCAGACAGCCTCTGGCCTTGAGAATCTATATATTCAGTATGTACATACACATCTGCATTTTCCAAATCCACTTCTTTCAACTCTGATAAAGAATATTCAAGTTCGATAGACGCATGCATTTTCTCCGTTATCGCAACTGGATTAAATGGCTTACAACTATATGCATGATTCAATTTCGTAAACTCATTTAATAACTTAGGATGGCAAAGGGCAATATAGCTATTGGTTATTACTGCATTTTGCCAGTTCTTATTTACATAGGTAACCACAATACGTATCATATCATCCCTGATTACTCCATCACAAGCAATCAATGCTATTTTTGTTTTCTTTTCTATATATTTGCAATAAAATGGAATTCCGGTGACAATAACCGATATGCTTATAGAGATAATCGAAATTATTAAAGATATTATTCCCATATAGTACGCCTTTTGATAGTACAACAAATTATCAATTCATTCCTCAACTATAGTTTTGAACTCTCTCCACATTATTGCTGTATGGTATGCTTCATTGCACCCCTTAGGGACATACAATGTTGCATTATTATAAACCTCATTATTAAAACCGATTATTGAAGGAGGAATAGTTGACCTACAATGTATTTCCTTAATATATTTACTGTCCCAAAATACCCCACCCGTTTTTAATCCAGTACCAAATATGATTTTTTCCAAGGAAGTACAATCATAAAATGTAGTTTCTGGAAATCCCGTAACACTATCAGAAACAATAATTGATTTTAAATTTGAACAATATGCGAAAGCATATCCTTCAATATATGTTACTGATTTCGGTATCACTATTTCTTTCAAAGAAGAACAATAGCTAAATGAATTTGCATGTATGCAAGTAATTTTATCTGGCAAATCAATAGATTCTAAAGAAGAACAACCACTAAATGTAGAACCATTACTAAATGTAGAATCACCAATCATCTTAATAGAATTCGGTAAATTTATTTTCTGTAGAAGAGAACATGAATAAAAACAAAATCCTCCAATAGTCGCTACATTGTCAAATAGTTTAACCTCAATAAGATTTTTACAATAAGCAAAAGATTCATTTTCTATCTTTACACAAGAATAAGGCAATAATACTTTTTTAAGAGATTTACATTTACGAAACATACAATTCCCAATAACATTATTTTTAGTATAGCAATCCTCATATTTATCAAGAGTCCCTGGTTTATAAGAATCAGGATAGCAATATATTTCGCCTCCTTCCACTATATTAACATTAGTGAGATCTAAATATTCAAGAACACCATTTGTTTCCTTCTCTATATAATTCACACCAGCCATTTCCCTAATCAGCCTGATATCAGATCCGTTAATATCACCTTCAAGGACAATTTTTTTAACCTTTAAATAATCAATATTCAATATTTCCATTTTTCTTTTTAAGGAACCAGCCGTTTCTAATGTCAATTCCAAAACTGATTTTCCCTGTTGAACAACATTCAATGTATCCGCTAAACCTTCATTATTTCTATTGTAATAGATGATTTTAGCCTCTCTTTTATTATAAGCTTCATTTGGGGCAATCATATAATAAAGTGTATGGGTGGAAACGCTTCTTGTTGTGGTTACAGTAATCCAATCCACTTGTGGCATTCTCACATCAAAGTCAAAGTTACTATTTAGCTCTACTGCAATTCGTCCGCCTTCATCAGATATTGTATATTCATTTTTAATCAAATTCAAAAAAGCCCTTTCAGCTTGACATACTTTTAAAACCTCTTTCTGTTTACCATTTTGAAAAATGATTTCTCCTTCACGTTTATTGTACTCGTTATTTTTATCAATAATGAACGAAAGATTAGAGGTAGAAAGCCCACGAGTAGAAGTTCCTTTATGAATCCAACCCCGATATTGTTCAGGAATAAAAGTTTCATAGGCAACATTGGCTTTTATTTCTATCCGAATAGTGCCACCTTCCATTCCTACTGAATATTCTTTCTGCGACAGCATTATCGCATCTTTCTGCACCTGGATAATCTTCAACGTATCTGCCACAGATTTATCATTCCTATCATAATAGATAATTTCAGCCTCCCTCTTACCATAAGTTCCATTAGGAGCAATCGTATAATAAAGCGTATGGCTGGAAACACTTCTCGTTGCGGTTGTGGTAATCCAATCTACCTGCGGCATTTTCACATCAAAGTCAAAATTGCTGTTCAGTTCTACGACAATTTGTTCTCCTTTATCAGAAACGGTATATTCATTCTTAGTCAACAATAAAATGCCTCCTCCTGTCTGATATACCTTCAAGACTTCCTCCAATTCACCGCTTCGGAAAATGATTTCTCCTTCGCGTTTATCATATTCCTCGCTCTTGCTGATGTAAAACTTCCGCACGGTTCTATCCATGTCAGTTCTTGTGGCAGGTTCGTGCATTTGATTATGCCCTTTATCGCCCATAATTATTTGCCCGGAGCCAGAACCTTCACGTATCCAACTCTGGTATTGCTCAGGAATAACAACTTCATAGGAAACATTTGCTTTTACCTCTACCTGAATTTCTCCTCCATTCTTATCTACTTCAAACTTTGCAGTAGTCAGAGTAATAGCATCTTTCTGTTTCTGCGTTACTACGATACTCTTAGTCAAGTCACCAGCTGTCAAGTTCAATACCACATTACGGTCATCAACTCCTTCATTTCTTGCCACTCTAACCGATACTTGGCTTTCCCCGGCTTTCCCTTTATTGGGGAACACCGTACACCAACTGACATCACCGCCTGACTGTGAAACATCTATCGACCAATCTTTATTGGTTGTAAAAGAAAGAATCGCTTCGCCACTATCCGAAGTGAAATCCAAGCTTCCGGTAAAGTAAATTTCACTATCAGGATTAGGAGTAATCTCTGCCGGAGCATCATCATCCGAACAACTGCCAAAAGTAATTAATAGACACAAGGCTACCATTGAGAACAACAAACGTACATAAATGGAACTTGTAGAATTCGCTCTAAATAGAATCATAACCAAATAGTATTAGCCTCGCGTTCCTCCGAGGATATTAAAAAAAGACAGCGTGGAACTGCGTGCTATTCATCGTCTTTGAAGGTCCTGAGAAAACCCGAGTAAACAAATGAACAGACAGCAGACCCACGCCGAAACCAGCGCAGGAGCAGTCCATGCCATTCTTGTTCACTCGATGAAAATTTCTCAGGTTCTCAAAGACAAGAATGAAGCACAACGCTTCTTACAATATCATTTCACAAAAATATTGAAACTAAGGACACTTCCTTGCTTCGATGGCAAATTTAACGATAAAGAGTGAAAACAAGAAAAAGATTGGAAAGTATTTTTAAGGCTGATGCCTACAGAAGATAAATATGATTTTGTCATTCTGACACTTTGTATTTTCTATCGCACGAGAATCCCGTATTTCCGCCCCATTACCCACACAGCAAGAAATACGAGAGCGGAAATCCGTAAACATCAGGCTATAAGCATTGTACCGAAACACACGCCCTTCCAATAAATCGAAATCACCTCTCCGAAAGCCCGAATACACCGAAAAGGCAAAAGCAAAAGAACGTTTTACTAAAACAAAGTTACCATTTTACTAAAACGTAACTCCCCTTTTAGTAAAATGGTATACTCTTTTTAGCTTAAAGGTGTAGCCAATTTCTGCATAGAAACCCTATAAAAGCGGAAGAATATGCAAAAAGAACGCATCTTTATGAACCGAATATCCACAATGTATCCCAAATTCGTTCTTCTATAAAACCAAGTGCGGCAGGAAAACCGGGAAAAGCATTACTTTTTGTCAATGTTATAGGGATATTTCTGTCTTTCAGTATCTTTTACAACAACCCATGCAGTTCCCACGTCCGCACATGCCGTATTCCTTCATTGGGCGGCAGACAGAAATCATCAAGCGAAACAACCAGCTTCTCATAATTTTCGGTTATAAACGAATATGTCCATCAATTCTTTCGTCCATAACCTAAAAAGTTTATGAAAAAGGCTAGATTTTCGGTTATAAACGAAAGATTCATCTAAACAAGCAAGGAAGATACTTCCTTTCCGCATCCCCTTTTATCGGCCGGATATTCCCTCTATAGAATCATCATTGTTGCATCTATATATCCACCGCGTTGCATCTATACTTCCACCGTGCTGCATCTATAGATGCAGCAAATCCCTTAACCTATCCTAATAATGCTGCTTATTGTCACCTATTTAGAAGCGAAATCATTATATTTGCGCCCATATATGCCAATACGTTGACTAAGCGATGGCAAAACAGCTTGTAAAAAACAAAACTGAATAATAACGAATTTCATCTGAATGAAACAGTACAAAACCGTAAACAACCTTGTAGGCTGGATTACCTTCCTCATTGCAGCGACGGTCTACTGCATGACCATCGAACCTACTGCAAGCTTTTGGGACTGCCCGGAGTTCATCACCACCGGCTATAAGCTGGAAGTAGGACACCCGCCCGGCGCACCGTTCTTCATGCTGGTAGCCAACCTATTCTCACAATTTGCTTCCGATGCCTCCACCGTTGCCAAGATGGTGAACTACATGAGCGCGCTGATGAGCGGCGCATGTATCCTGTTCCTTTTCTGGAGCATCACGCACCTGGTACGCAAACTTGTGGTGACAGACGAAAACAATATCACACGCGGCCAGATGGTTACCATCATGGGTAGCGGTCTGGTGGGCGCACTTGCCTACACGTTCAGCGATACCTTCTGGTTCAGCGCTGTGGAAGGCGAGGTGTATGCCTTCTCCTCACTGTTCACTGCCGTCGTATTCTGGCTCATACTGAAATGGGAGGACGTTGCCAACGAGCCTCACAGTGATCGCTGGCTGATTCTCATTGCCTACCTGACCGGTCTGAGTATCGGCGTGCACTTGCTGAACCTGCTCTGCCTGCCCGCCATCGTACTGGTATACTACTACAAGAAAGTACCCAACGCCAATGCCCGAGGCTCCCTGCTGGCATTGCTCGCTTCGGGCATACTGGTAGCAGCCGTACTCTACGGCATCGTGCCGGGTATCGTGAAAGTGGGCGGCTGGTTCGAACTGCTCTTCGTCAACACGCTGGGCATGTCCTTCAACACGGGTGTCATCGTATATATCATCCTGTTGGCAGCCTGCCTCATCTGGGGTATCTACGAAAGCTATACCGAACGCAACAAGGCACGTATGGCACTCTCGTTCATACTCACCATCGCCATGCTGGGTATCCCGTTCTACGGACACGGTACCAGCTCGGTAGTTATCGGTGTCATTGTCATTGCCGCATTGTGGCTCTACCTCCGTCCGAAGACGCAGGCAGCCGTCAAAGAGAAATTCCGCGTATCGGCACGCACGCTGAACACCTCGCTGCTCTGCACCATGATGATTGTCATCGGATATTCCTCGTATGCACTTATCGTCATCCGCTCCACCGCCAACACGCCGATGGACCAGAACTCTCCGGAAGACATCTTCACACTGGGCGAATACCTGGGACGCGAGCAGTATGGCACACGCCCGCTGTTCTATGGCCCTGCCTTCTCCTCGCAAGTGGCACTGGACGTGAAAGACGGTTACTGCGAACCGCGCATCAAGTACAACGGCACGAAGTTCATCCGCAAGGAGAAAGCTACGCCCGACGAAAAGGATTCGTACATCGAAATCCCCGGACGCATTGAGTACGAATACGCCCAGAACATGCTGTTCCCGCGTATGTACAGCAGTGCCCATACACAACAATACCATGCCTGGCAGGACATCAAGGGTTACGATGTGCCCTATGACAAATGCGGCAACATGATTATGGTAAACATGCCCACACAGTGGGAAAACATCAAGTTCTTCTTCTCCTACCAGCTCAACTGGATGTACTGGCGCTACTTCATGTGGAACTTCGCCGGACGCCAGAACGACATACAAGGCAGCGGAGAAATTGAACACGGCAACTGGATTACCGGTATCCCGTTCATCGACAACTGGCTGGTGGGCGACCAGAGCCTCTTGCCTCAGGAACTGAAAGACAACAAGGGACACAACGTATTCTACTGCCTACCCCTGCTGCTGGGTATCATCGGCCTGCTATGGCAAGCCTACCGTGGGCAGAAAGGCATCCAGCAATTCTGGGTGGTCTTCTTCCTCTTCTTCATGACCGGTATTGCCATCGTGCTCTACCTGAACCAGACTCCGAGCCAACCGCGCGAACGTGACTATGCCTACGCCGGTTCGTTCTACGCCTTCGCCATCTGGATTGGTATGGGTGTGGCAGGACTCGTCCGTCTGCTTCAAGACTATGCCAAGATGAAGGAACTGCCTGCTGCCGCCATCGTTTCCGTAGCCTGCCTCTTTGTCCCCGTGCAGATGGCAAGCCAGACTTGGGACGACCACGACCGCAGCGACCGCTACATGGCACGCGACTTCGGCCAGAACTACCTGATGTCCTTGCAAGAAAGTGGCAACCCGATTATCTATACCAATGGTGACAACGATACCTTCCCCCTCTGGTACAACCAGGAGACCGAAGGTTTCCGTACCGACGCCCGTACCTGCAACCTCTCGTACCTGCAGACCGATTGGTACATCGACCAGATGAAGCGCCCCGCCTACGACAGTCCTTCTCTCCCCATCACCTGGGACCGTATGGAGTACGTAGAAGGCACCAACGAATACGTCCCCATCCAGCCTGAGTACAAGAAAAGCATCGACCAGCTCTATGCCGAAGCCGAGAAGCAGGCACTGGACGGTAATCCCGAAGCACTAGTCAATGTAAAGAAAGAATTCGGTGACAACCCGTATGAGCTAAAGAATATCCTCAAGAACTGGGTGCGCAACAAGAATCAGGACTTGAAGGTGATTCCTACCGACAGCATCGTCATCAAGGTAGACAAGGAAGCCGTGCGCCGCAGCGGCATGATGATACCGGGCGACTCAATCCCCGACTACATGCACATTTCGCTGAAAGGCAAACGCGCCCTCTACAAGAGCGAGTTGATGATGCTCGAAATGCTGAGCGAGGCCAACTGGGAACGCCCCATCTATATCGCTGTCAGCGTAGGCAGGGAGAACCAGCTGAATATGGAAAACCACTTCGTTCAGGAAGGTCTTGCCTATCGTTTCACTCCGTTCGACACCAGTAAGACGGGCGTGACAATAGACTCCGAAAAGATGTACGACAACCTGATGAACAAGTTCAAGTTCGGTGGCATCGACAAGCCGGGCATCTATATCGACGAGAACGCCATGCGCATGTGTCACTCTCACCGTCGCATCTTCTCCCAACTCGTGCAGCAGCTGATGCGTGAGGGCAAGAAAGACAAGGCAAAAGCCGCCCTGGACTATGCCGAAAAGATGATTCCCGCCTACAACGTGCCTTACGACTGGCAGAACGGTGCCGTACAGATGGCGGAAGCCTACTACCAACTGGGCGAAACCGCCAAGGCGGACGAGATGATGAAAGCCCTTGCTGACAAGGCTGTAGAGTACCTGACCTGGTATCTGAGCCTGGACGACAACCGCTTCATGATTTCTACCCGTGAATTTGAATACCACTGGGCTGTACTCGATGCCGAGGTGAAGGCCATGAAGAAGTACAACTCCAAGCTCGCCGAAATCTACGAGCCGAAGGTGGAAGAACTGTATAATATGTATGTGGACAGAATGAAGGAGTGAGAATAAGGATTAGGGATTAAAGGATTAGGGATTAGCCTGTGCAGTTCATCACTAATCATTAACCCCTAATCCTTAACCCCTAATCCTTAAAATCCCTAATCCCTTAATCCTTAATCACGTGTTTATAGAACAACCTCCTGAGTTTTTTCGCAAACTATATCCCGGTGCAGTCTGGAGGATGGACCCCAATGAAAAAGCCGTTTATCTGACTTTCGACGATGGCCCTATCCCCGAAGTAACTCCCTGGGTGCTCGACCTGCTGGATAAGCACAACATCAAAGCCACCTTCTTCATGGTAGGTGACAACATACGGAAGCATCCGGACGAATTCCGGATGGTCGTTGAGCGTGGGCACCGCATCGGTAACCACACCTTCAACCATATCCGTGGATTTGAATACACGGCCAAGAATTATCTGGGAAATACCGAACAGGCGAAGATTTTCATGGAAATGGGTGGGGACATCAATTGCAATGTGGAGAAGGTTCTCTACCCTCTCTTGTTCCGCCCTCCCCACGGCCATATGTTCGCCAACCAGTATCTCACGCTGAAACGAACCTACAAGATTGTGATGTGGGACCTCGTGACCCGCGACTACAGCAAGAAGCTGCGCGGTCCGCAAGTGCTAGCCAACGTGATGCGCTACGCCCGCAACGGCTCCATCATCACCTTCCACGATTCCTTGAAATCCTGGTGCAACGGAAACCTGCAGTACGCATTGCCGCGCGCCATTGACTTCCTGAAGGAAGAGGGATATGAATTCAAAGTATTATAAACTTGAAACAGCAGAAAGTTACCAACATCTGCTGTCACAATAAATTCCACATAAAATAAGAAGGGGTTGTCTCGGCAAAAGGCAACCCCTTACATTTTATAGGCTCATGTCCTGTTCCACAAGAATAAACAGATGTTTTATAATTACCAAGTAAATGTACATCTGTATTCATCCCACTGGTCTTTTACAACCAGTTCCGTAGGATAACTGTCGGAATTCAATGTCCATGTAAAATACATATCGGACACAGAGTCCTCGCCATTGTATGTATAATGCCCTACAAGCGGCAGATGTTTCGTAGCCTTACCAAGCATGCCTCCATAATAGGCATATATCATCTCGTCCATATCCACATCCAGTATTTCATCAAACAACATCAGGCAGCCCTTATTCTCGATAGGAGCTGTTATATTATCCGTCGTATAGTCTATGGCAGCACTATACTCCCACTCGTCATTGCTGTCGATAATTCCGTCACCATTGAGATCCCCACTAGCTACATAACGTGTGGAAGTCTTCACCACATCTCCATCCTTATAGGTGATGTTCGTTATTTCACCATCGCTTTCAGAGCGTTTCATTACAACCAGATGGCCTTCAGTGTCGTATTCCATCTCCCAAGTAAACTCATCGGCATCGGGAGTACCAGCGTGGTCTATTGAGTTGCAAAATTCCACATAACCATCGCTGTTGAGCTGCAAGTTCAGTTCTGTAACATCGCCCTCTTCATCCGTCACGGTGATTCTTGCTCGGTCCTTTGCAACATCTGCCTTTGTAGTAGCGGGAAAGTACTCAAAGACGGCTTTATCCCCATCCTCAGTTGTAATGTTCGTCACCAGCCCTTCTTCATTGTGAGAAATCGCCATGCCCGAAACCGACTTCGGAAGCCCTCCCGTAAACACTTGCGAAGGATTGACCACAGTGGCGGTGTTTTCGCCACCCTCACCATTCTCATTTTCGTCATCGTCACTGCAAGCAGTGAATCCCAAGCACAACGCCACACCCAACATGGAGGCAGCCATCATTTTAAACATTTTCATAAGTTACAAATCTTGTTTTATCCCCATCCCTCTAAGGAAAATCCATAATAACAAAAGTATAAGGAATGCCGTCCGTATCTCACGACAACAAGACTCTGCCATTCAAACCCGGACAGATACTTTTGGCCATTTATCATTCCCAGACAAAGCTTAATATTTTTTGCAAAGTAATAAACTTTTCCTTTCACTCCTTGTCACTGAAAAAGGTGATTTTTCAGCCACATACAGAAAAAATTCAGCATCTCCAATAAAAAGCAAAATGAATAAGACGTATATTTGCAACAACTAAGCACAGATTGAATTCCACTAAAATATACCGATATGAGGGTACGCCATACTAAGCTATTATCACTCCTCTTTTCTTTAACCACTATCCTGCTTCACGCCGGAGAAATACCAACAGACACTCTGTTGGCACACTTCTACAACCGGGCAGCCAATCTCATGGAAGAAGGACACTACGATGAAGCGCAACGTAGCTTCGACAGCGCCTTTGCCACCCGGAACGTAAAGCACTCCTTCATGTATCCCATCTTGCTGAACGAACAAGCCACACTACTGATCTATGTGGGAAAGACAGAAGAAGCCTTTGCCATGAAAAAAAATGTGCTCCCCTACCTGCCGCAGATAGATGATTTGGAAAAGCACATCAGCGTATACAACGATTTGGGCCTCCTCTACCGTCAGCACCAAATGAATGACTCTACACTCTACTATTACAATAAAGCACTGGACAGTGCCTTGCAATATGGGGACGAAAGCTGGATAGCCCACATCTGCAACAATGTGTCCATCCTATACTTCAATATCAGGCAGCTGGACGAAGCTGAAAAGTATACCGACATGGCCACCGAACATGCCGCCAGAACCGAAGACCCATTCGTAGCTTTCACCACCTGGCAAATCAGGGCAACCATAAAGGCTGAGCTGAACAAGCTGGATGATGCTGAAAAATCCAACCGCAAAGCCTGGAACATTGCCTGCCACGGAGAGGGAAACGAAGACTTATGGAAGATACGCTGCCTGCCCGGCATGCTGAGACTCTTTGAACGAAAAGAACAACCCGATTCCATAGACCACTACTTGAAATTGGGGAACAAACTACTACAACGGGTACCATCCAACTCCATCGCTGCCATAGGATTCATACAATCGAGGGCAGCCACCGAAACAAACCGCAAAAACTATGCCCGCGCCTTGAAGGACTTCCACTGGCTGCGTAACCGGAAAACCGGTACCGAGCCCAAAACATTATTTACACAAATGGCACGATGCTACGATGCCTTGGGAAACCCCAAACTGGCCTACACCTATATGGATAGTGCCCGCATGTGGACTGATACGCTGGCACAGCACAATCTGACGCAACAAATGGCAGAATTCAACGTGAAATATCACACACAAGAAAAGGAATTGGAGATAGCCCACCTGCAACAAGAACAACTGGAACACCAAGCCTTCCTGCTAAAAGCCTCCATTGCTGTAGCCCTTCTGTCCGGTCTTGCTCTCATTACTTTGTTGACGCTCCGCCACAAGAAACGAATAGCCGAAAAGAAGATTGAACTGCTAAAGCAAGAAAACGAACTGAACTCGGCACGCCGTTACATTGAAGGGTTGGAAGAGGAATGCAAATATTTTGCCAAGGAACTGCATGACGGCATAGCCAACGACCTGCTGGGGCTGCAAATGAAGATAGAAACTTCTGCCAGCAAAGGGAATGAGCAGGAACTGGCCTCACTCGTCAGCAAACTGAGAAACAACGTGCGGAATATCTCACACGAACTGATGCCTCCCGAATTCGAGCATCTCAGTCTAGACCAGATACTCGACCGTTATGCTGCCAAACTGACCGAGAACACCGGCATAGAGGTCAGCTATCATCCAACGGAGAACAACGCATCACGCCATCTTCCCAATGAAACCGCTTATGAGCTGTACCGCATCGTACAAGAGCTCACCATGAACATCGTGAAACATGCCTCAGCCAGTCATATAGTCATCAGTCTCCGTGCCGACAATGAAAATAAATATACCCTGCAAATTACAGACAACGGTAAGAATGCAAACAAGCAACAAACAGCAACAAACAACAATGACGGCATAGGATTGCGCACCGTAAACGACCGTATCAGAGCCATCAACGCTACCGCCAATGTATGCTCGTCAACAGAAAACAACGTTTTCACCCTACTGCTTAACATAAACGAATGAAACCAAACAAAGAAACATACAGAATACTGGTAATAGATGACCACCCGATTGTTGCTGAAGGCATCATCGCATTGGCCTCGCAACTCGAAGGAGTGACGTGCAAAGGAGCCACTTGTGCAAAAGACGTGGAACAACTGACCCTCAAAGAGAGATTCGACCTTTGCATCATTGACCTTGAACTACCGGATATGAATGGATTCCAACTCATATCCCACCTTCACAGCCAGATACCCAAATGCGGCATTTTAATCTATACCATGCATGAAGAACCTTGGATCATAGCCAAATTATCCACCCTAAACATCAACGGAGCTGTTTCAAAAAATGCCAGCACCAGCGAATTGAGAGACGCCATCAGTACACTGAAAAACGGAACCAGATACTTCAGCAATGTTTTCAGCGAACTGGACAAGGAAAAACAAAACACCCTACCACATGCACTTCCCGAATTGTCGAGACGTGAAAAAGAAGTGCTCGCCTATCTCTCGCAAGGACTGAGCACTTCTGAAATATCCCAATTACTATTTCTCAGCATCAATACAATACAGACTTACCGGAAGCGCCTGATGGAAAAACTGGAGGCCAAAAACGTTGCAGAACTTGTCTACAAGGGGAAGAGCTTATTCTGAGAACACTTGTCATTCGCCCGGACAGTTACAAGCCTCCAGCTTCTCAAGCTTCTCCGTCTGAAAAGGAAGAAAATCAACTTAGCGGATACTCACCGTCATCGGATTGCGCACCTTCTGTGCAAAATCAGCCATGTATCGGTTCCAGGCTTCAGCAGTCTTGATGTCCGCGCGGTCCCAGGCAAAGCCCCAGTAATACACGTAGTCAGCGCCCGGCTCATAGTCGCTGACAACCAGTACATGACCGTCCGCATTGTTACGCATCTTCTTCTCCTCTATGGGGAAAAGCACGGTTTTGGCTTCCTTCACAACGGCAGGGAAAGCGGCCCCCATAAATATCTTGCCATTATCCGGTCCGGTAGTGGGGTCTACATACGTCATATAGCCACCGGCGGCATCAGCCACCACAGCACCGTCCGGTTCGTGCAGCACAATACCGGTAACAATGGGCAAAGATTCCTTTAGATTGCTATACGAAACGGCAGTACGGTTCAGATGAGAACCGGCATCCAGCGTAATCAGACGCGTTTCCACCACCGCAGTATCCCCTTTCACAGCCAACGGATTGAACTCCAGCTTCACCGTGAAGCGCAACGGACCGTTGTCCAGCACCTCCTGCGTCTTGTAGCACCACGGATAGATAATGGTATCATTCACCATCAATGCAGACACTCCGGCTCCCAATGTTGGGCCTACTGCATAGCAGTCCATGCCATAACCGTGGTCTATATGATAGGAGAATGTGCGTACCAGCTCATCGGCTGCCTTCGGGTCTGTCTTGCGCAATTCATTAACCTGCTTCCAGGAGTCTGCATCCAGTTCCTTGGCATACATGTCTTCCAGTACCGGTGCAGCAGTGCCTCGCTTCGTGAACAAGTCGTAGCCGAAACCGCGTTCACCCCTTGCCTGCAATGCAGGACCGTAGGCACGGAAGCCTACCAAGTCGTTCTCCCAGGCCATGTCGTCCAGACGTTCGGGATACTGCCGCCCACAAGCCCTTACCTCCACATCGACGGGAGTACCGGCCTGGACGGTATATGCAGCCGATGCATTGGCAGCTACCGTCGCAGGGAAGATTAATTTGTCATCGTAGGTCACTTGGTAAGGCACCTGCTCCCCTTCGACATTCAGAACCACAATCTGTGCGGTGTCTGCCAGATTCAGAAGGTTTGAGATTTCGGTCATGGACACCTCTACCATCTCATCGGAACGGTCCATCGCTAACGGATTGGTTACCGTAACAGTCACTATCTTGCTATCGTTGCAAGCAAGACAGCAGAGGGCCGCCATACATAATAAAAGAAAGTTTCTCATATAATCATTGCTTTTTCCTAATCAGTTGTATAACTTTCTTTTAGGCGCGGATTATACGGATTTTCCTTATCCTTTCCGCGAAATCCGCGTAATCCGCGCCCAAAAGAAAAAGGTGACAAGTGACATTATCCTGCCACTTTATCACCTTCTCAATTATCCTTAAATTTATTTCGGTTGCTTTCCGATATAAGCCAAGATACCTCCGTCTACATAGAGGATGTGACCGTTTACCGCATTAGAGGCTTCCGATGCCAGGAACACTGCCGGACCGGTAAGTTCTTCCGGAGCCAGCCAGCGGCCTGCCGGAGTCTTGGCGCAGATGAACGAGTCGAACGGGTGACGGCTACCGTCGGCCTGCTTTTCACGCAGCGGAGCAGTCTGCGGGGTAGCGATGTAACCCGGACCGATACCGTTACATTGGATGTTATATTCACCATATTCAGAGCAGATGTTGCGAGTCAGCATCTTCAAGCCACCCTTGGCAGCGGCATAGGCCGACACAGTCTCACGCCCCAGTTCGGACATCATAGAGCAGATATTGATAATTTTACCGTGGCCCTTCTTCATCATGGCAGGCAGAACAGCCTTTGATACGATGAACGGAGCATTGAGGTCGATATCGATTACACGACGGAAGTCAGCAGCCTCCATCTCGTGCATAGGAACACGGCGGATGATGCCGGCATTGTTTACGAGGATATCAACAGAGCCTACTTCCTTTTCAATCTGGGCTACCATGGCCTGAACAGCAGGTTCATCTGTCACATCACATACATAACCGCGTGCCTTGATACCCTTTTCAGTATAGGCAGCCAAGCCTTTGTCTACCAACTCCTGGTTGATATCGTTGAAACAGATAGTTGCTCCTTGCTCTGCAAAAGCTGAAGCGATAGCAAAACCGATACCATAAGAAGCACCTGTAACAAGGGCTACTTTACCTTCCAAAGAAAAATTCAAATACGGATTCATAACGTTAAATTATTAAGTTTAAATAAGTGATATTCTATTTATGTACGATTTGCAAGTAGTTTATACTCAATGGAAACTTTATTTTGGGAGAATGCCTTCCCTATAAGGAAATCGCAGCGAATGCTTTTCGTATCGTAGCTTTTCACATCATCGGGATGCTCAGCATAGCGAATTTCATAGTTCGTTTTCATGATTGCACTACATTTAATAGGTTATAACTTCAGCCATCAAATACACATCGTTTGCGTACACGATGCAAATGTAACAAAAGAAAATGGAGAAACCGTATAAATTTGTGTCAATTATATAGCAATATCGTTCAAAGATTCGTAAAAAGAAAAAATCTATACCTATAGTGCCAACAAGAGGGGGAAAGAATAACAAAAAAAACCACTAAAACTTGCGATTTTAGTGGGTTTTTAGCTGCAATTAGCTGTATCGTAGTTGGACTACCAGGATTCGAACCTGGACAAACAGAACCAAAACCTGTTGTGCTACCATTACACCATAGTCCAAACATAGGGCTTTCTGTTAAAAAGCGGTGCAAAGATAAAAGGAAGCCCCGAAATATCCAAATATTTCGGGGCTATTTTTACTGCCGAAGCATTATTTCCTTAATTACTTCTCTTTAGGATACCGCTATTTGGCGATAATCAGATAGTAATTCTTCTTGCCGCGCTGTACCAGCAGGTATTTTTCGTCCAGCAGGTCGGCTGTCGTAATCACCTGGTCGAAAGCAGCCAGTTTCTCCTTATTCAGAGAAACGCCACCGCCTTGCACCAGCTTACGCATCTCGCCCTTGGAAGCGAATACAGCAGCATTATCCACGAACAAATCCACCGCCTTCACACCGGCAGCCAGTGCATCACGGGATATTTCGAACTGGGGAACACCCTCGAACACAGCCAGCAGCGTATTTTCGTCCAACTTCTTCAGTGCATCAGAAGTTGCATTGCCAAACAAGATGTTGGATGCATCCACAGCAGCGTTATAGTCCTCTTCGGAATGAACCATGATAGTCACTTCCTTGGCCAGGCACTTCTGAAGGACGCGCAAATGGGGAGCAGCCTCGTGCTCGGCCGTCAGAGCGTCAATCTCCTCCTTGGACAGTGCAGTGAATATCTTTATGTAGCGTTTGGCATCCTCGTCGCTCACGTTCAGCCAGAACTGGTAGAACTTATATGGAGAAGTGTAGCGCGGGTCGAGCCAGATGTTTCCGGACTCTGTCTTGCCGAACTTGCCACCGTCGGCCTTCGTAATCAGCGGGCTGGTCAGTGCAAATACCTCCCCACCGTTCGTACGGCGAATCAGTTCGGCACCGGTGGTGATGTTACCCCACTGGTCGCTGCCACCCATCTGGAGCTTGCAGCCTTTGGTTTCATACAGATGAAGGAAGTCGTACCCCTGCAACAGCTGGTAGGTGAATTCCGTGAAGGAAAGACCGTCACGTGCCTCACCGTTCAGACGCTTCTTTACAGAATCTTTCGCCATCATATAGTTCACGGTGATGTGCTTACCCACTTCACGGGCAAAATCGAGGAAAGTGAAGTTCTTCATCCAATCGTAGTTGTTCACCAACTCGGCACGGTTGGGGGCATCCGAATCAAAATCCAGGAACTTGGAGAGCTGGGCCTTCATACCGGCCAGGTTGCGCTGCAACGTCTCTTCCGTAAGCAGATTGCGTTCGGCAGACTTTCCGGAAGGGTCACCAATCATACCCGTAGCACCGCCAATCAGTGCCAACGGCTTGTGTCCGCAACGCTGGAAGTGACGCAAAATCATCACACTGCAAAGGTGCCCGATGTGCAAAGAGTCCGCAGTAGGGTCGAAACCAATGTATGCAGTCACTTGTTCCTTAGCCAGAAGTTCTTCCGTACCCGGCATCATATCGTGGAGCATGCCACGCCATCTTAATTCTTCTACAAAATTCATCGAATGATTAAGTTATCTGATTAATTATTTAAGTGATTATCTATGAATTGTTTGATTCCTATTTTAATCTGCGCAAAAATACGACTCTTTATTCGAAGAAACAACTCTTAGGGTTTAAAAAAGACTTTGCAGACATTTCTCCGGAGTGTTTCTCCAAGCTCCTCGGGAGAGATGCCGCGCACTTCGGCAGCGCGTGCATACAATTCCCCGATGGAAACTTCGCTTTCATCCGTTTCGATGAACAGCCGGTCGGCAGGTACCCGGCACAAGGCTGCTTCCTGGTATTTCTCCCCGAATGAAAGGTAAAAGCCATGTTTCAGATATTCCTCCGCCAGCGCCGCCTTGCCACGGAAACCATGTATTATCCACGGATTCGACGGGCGCAAGTCCCGCTTCACCTTCAGCAGTTCATCAACCGCCTTCACCAGATGAATCACCAGCGGCTTTCCCACTTCCTCTGCCAAACATGCCTGGCACCTGAACACTTCCACCTGCAAATCCATCGGAGCATCTGCCAGCTTGTCCAGCCCGGCTTCGCCCACGGCAAGTACTTGGGGATGGCGCACTAACTCCTCCAGGCCGCACACCCTGCTAGCCACAGCACCTTCAACTCCTGAGTGTTCACCTCCACTCCGACCTATATGCCAGGGATGTATCCCCACCGAATACCATCCGCCGCTCTGTGGAGAGAACGTTTCGGGATAGCAATTTGCAATGGCAGTTCCGGGTACTTGCGGAAGCCGGTGTGTATGTATGTCAACTGGAATATTCATGGAACGGGATCATATCCGGAACCTCCCCAGGGATGGCAGCGCAGAATGCGCCTGACTGCCAGACAAAACCCCTTGAAAGGTCCGTGTTTCTTGATGGCCTCCACCGCATATTGCGAACAAGTGGGGGTAAAACGGCATGAAGGCCCTATCATGGGCGATATGCACTTCTGATAGAAATAGATGGGAAGCAGCAGCAGATATGAAAGCAGACGCTTCATGACACCTGCGGAGTTTGCTCGGTTTCAGCATTTGCCGCTACCTTCTCGGCAATGCGTGCCAAAGCTGTCTTCATACGGTCCTCAATGACAGAAGAGTCTACCAACTGGTCCGAAAGATAGATGAAGGCCACGGCCAGACGGCACTTTTTTTCCGTCAGCACGGCCAGCAGTCCGTGTTTGTTCATGCGGTAGGCTTCACGTATCTGGCGTTTCACGCGGTTGCGCTTCACCGCCCGCTTGAAACGGCGTTTCGAAACACTTACAAGAATGGAAACGGGTGCCTCCAGCTCCTCCACCGGCAGATACACCACACGCAAAGGGAAAACCGAAAACGAGCGTGAGCCGCCCGCAAACATCTTCTCTATCACTTTCTTCTTGTCCAACCGTTCGGACTTACGCAAGGTATTTGGCATGGGGTGATGAGTTATAAGTTATGAGTGATGAGTTATGAGTGATAAGTTATGGGGCGATACAAAAACGAGCTACAAGTACCTGGCGACATAAAAGCACAACCACTTGTAGCTCAATTTTATAAATCCATTGTTATGCCTACAAGCTATAAGCAAATCACTCATAACTTATAACTCATAACTCTTTTTACTTTCCTTTATTATTTTCCTTGATAAACATGTCAAGCGCCGCCGTCATTGAGGGTGCCTGCACGCTGGGAGCTTCCAGGTCAAGACGAAGCCCGGCATCACGGACTGCCTGGGCAGTGGTAGAGCCGAATGTTCCGATCTTGATTTCCTTCTGGTCAAAATCAGGGAAATTCTTCTTCAAGGCACTGATGCCTGCCGGACTGAAGAACACCAGCATGTCATAATCAAAAGCCTCATCTGCAGCAAAGTCATTGCTGACAGTACGGTACATGACAGCTTCCGTGTGCTGAATCTTATTCTTATCCAGCAGATTCTTCACGTCATCATTGTGTACATCCGACATTGGTACCAAGTACTTTTCAGTCTTATGCTTAACAATGGAAGGTATCAAATCGTCAATCTTCCCGGTGTTTCCGAAGAAAATCTTACGCTTACGATACTGCACATACTTTTGGATATACAGAGCAACGGCCTCCGTCACGCAGAAATACTTCATTGTTTCGGGAATTGTCACACGCAATTCTGTACACAAGTGGAAGAAATGATCAATAGCATGACGCGAAGTAAAAATAACGGCAGTATGATCCAAGACCGAAATTTTCTGTTGTCTGAACTCTTTCGCTGAAAGGCTCTCCACTTTGATAAATGGGCGAAAATCTATTTTCACACCATACTTCTCGGCGATGTCGTAGTAAGGAGATTTCTCTGATGCCGGTTTCGGCTGCGACACAAGTACTTTCTTAATTTTCAACGTCCTAAAATTTTATTATCAAATAACTGTTTAGCTGCATCACACCTTGATATAACACAAAACAAGGCATGATTTCAAGGGCACAAAAGTACACAATTAAAAGCAAACCGCCATATAAATTGTTACAAAAAAGCTTTAACCACTTGTATAACATCAATATTTTAGCAAAAAAGGCTAAAATCAATCCGATTATTATCGTCAGCTGCAAACTCAAATCAAAATAGACTACGAACAGGGCAAACGGGAAAAGGGCGAATCCCAAGTAATAAAGTAGCGTAGAATAGGACTCAAGCCATAGCGTTGTAACACTTTCGTCAAAAAAAATCCAACCCAGAAAAGAGTAGAGCATCCACTTCAAGCACAAATAGAAGAGACACACACCGATGTAAATCCCCAGCAGAAGCCCCGGCGACACATGACGTACCAGTTCCGGCTGTATATCATTGAAGTAGTTGAAGATACAGACGCCTGCTAGGATGCAGGTCTGCAGGATGAGCAGCAGCAAATAGCGCATATCGGCGGCTGTGGAAGTGGCAAATATGCTGGTACGTTCGCGATGAAGCAGGAAATCCTTCACCAGTTGCAGCAGGAACTTGCGGCTGCGTGACAAGACATAGGCCGACAGAAAGAAACAGCACAAAAGGACCACGGTGATGCCATCGTCCATTCTCGGAGAATATGGAATAGGAATCCCCTCCGTCCCCACTACTGCCCAAGCCATCAACAGCCCTATCATATTGCAGCGAATTTACGGATGGAGGCGTCCCACAAGGGAGTGGTATATATCAGTTCCACGGCTTCCTGCGGTGTCTGCGCCACATGCCAGATGGCACCGTGCTGCGTACGCATGAAGTTTTCGTCCACCGCCTGCCGGAGCATATCGAGCAGAGGGTCGAAATAGTTCTTGACATTCAGTATCACAATCGGGTTCAGATACAGTCCGAGTTGCTTCCAAGTGATGATTTCCAGCAGTTCTTCCAGGGTGCCGCAACCACCGGGCAGGGCAATGATGGCATTGCTCAAGTCGGCCATTGTCTTTTTCCGTTCGTGCATGCTTTCCACTTCCACGAGTTGGGTAAGTCCGGTGTGATGCCATCCCTGCTCCACCATGAAGCGGGGAATGACGCCCGTCACCTCTCCCCCTGCCCGGAGTGCCGCATCGGACACAGCGGACATCAGTCCCATATTTCCCGCACCATTAATCAGGCGAATTTGCCGCTGCCCCAGCAAAGCGCCCAGCTCACGGGCTGCATCGAAATAAACGGAATCTATCTTTGTGCTCGAAGCACAATATACGCATACGGAATTTATCTTGTTCATCATCTTGCCACACCCTTTTTTAGGTATCGCCACAAAGGTACATGATTTCGGGGAGATTTGAAACAAGAGAGTCTTATTTCCAAAGTTCTTCCGGATTTGTGGTGCGGACGCTGTTCTCGAACAGCCATTGGGTGCCACCGCTCCGAACGGTAAATCCGACGGGAATAGGTGCAAGTCTCCGGTCACCCGGCAAGGGGTCGCCTGTTTCATCGTCCATGCGGCTCAGTTCATGCATGCTGTACCAATAGTTATTTTTGGCCATATACGTGTCATAGTATTGCCCTTCATTTGCTTTTCTGTTTATAGCCTTACACAGACCGTTCGATAGGAAAAAATACGAAAAAGCTCTTCCTTCTCACTCATATCTGTCAATTTTCCATAAATTTGCAATGGACCTAAAACATCATGATGTGAAATACAAACGTTGGATTTACTTAACCGTCACTTTCGTCATCATATTGGCAGGACTTGCTTCCCGGAAGTATGGCAATGCATTGCCTAAATTTATTGCAGAGTATATTGGCGATACACTTTGGGCAGCTATGGTTTATTGGGGATTACGCTTTCTCTTCCCTTCGGCATCCATACTCAAAGTGACCGCAATCTCCTTACTGTTTTCTTATTGCATAGAAATCAGCCAATTATACCAGGTCGATTGGGCGAATGCCATACGAAACACCACGCTCGGAGCATTGGTCTTCGGGCATGGATTTTTATGGTCGGATATGATATGTTATACTGTCGGGGTAATGTTATCTGCCACCGTAGATTCTTGCGCTTCCTTTTCTTCTTCGGATGAAGCAGTATAAAAACAAGACGCGGACAAAGGAACACAGATTCTATGCAAGCCGCTATTATCCCCGCCAAAAGCATTCGTAGGACACATTTCACGAGGCTACACCTTTTACTCCGGATGGCTACACCCTTTCTATGCGATGGTATAGCCATCTGCAAAAAAGGGTGTAGCCCGGCACGGAGGATAGTTACAACATTAGAAATGGTATGACTGTTATATGACAAAAAAATATCCTAACATGCAAGATATGGGATATCTGATGTTAGGATAACGATAAAAATAGTCAATTCATATCAAGGCAAGACGGCCTAATTATCAATACAAAAGAGACTGCGTTTGTTTATGATAAACTGCATTTTTCTTTTGAAGATTTACGGCTATTGACAAGAGAAGCTACTAAATAAAAGATATTAATGATTACATAGCATAGAAAAAACTTCCACACTTTAATCGTTTCTTTTAGCCACTCCTCAACCCATAAGATATCAATCTTATCCCCACATCGATTTTCAATCTCATATTTATAACTAATTTCACAATTAATAATTGCGTATATAATTAATAATGAAAGAATTATTGATGTGGCAACAAACACAATTCTAAGCCATTTCATAATCTATCTTGTTTTATAAACTACACCTCCTGGTTTGGATATTCTCACTAAATGATTCTGCATTGATATTGGAAGAACAAATCTGTTGACAATAGGAATAGTAGTCCATGTTCCCAAATTACTTGTTTGTTGTAGCCTTGTCCCTTTCAGAGCATTTGACCCACTTTTATTCAACACGTCATATACCATTGTTGTACAATTATTACTTGTCAGCTTATATTCATCAATAATACGAGCAGAAGAACTGTTATAATAATCACTTTTAGGATTATCTGGCATTGTAGTTGACATATTAAACTTTTCGTCTAAAATATTAGCAACTTTTTCATCTGCCACATCTGTTACTACAAATACAGACATTCCACCAGCTGCTTTTTTTGTCATTGTAAGCTTTTGCTTCATCCCCCATTAACTTTAAAAGAACACCGGAACCATTTCCTAAAGAATTAGAGCTTCTATCTGGCCCTTTATTAGTTCCATTGTATCGTCCGTAGCTATAAACAGTCATATTAGATCCTTCACCAACACTAATCCATGTGTGACCAAAGGACTGAGTTTCAGTGCAAATTCTAATACTATCTCCATTCACATCAATATTAACAACCGGACTATTCGCCCCGTACTGATACGGAGACATCGAATAATACTTCTCGGCAAATCTGTCATTAGTCGTAAACCTTCCTAACGCCGTATCATAATGTCTCGCCCCATAATCATACCAATTCAAACCCTTCTTATTGTCAAACTCCTTGCCGTTATACTTGTAAGGCTGGGTATTGCCTGTAGTGCCAAAAACACCGCCGAAAGGATAGTAATGATTCGTCTCCTCTACAGTACCTGACTGGTTGATTACTACACGGTTGTTGCCTTGATGGTCCTTCAGATAGTAATGATACTGCTGGGTACCGGCCAGGTTGATGTAACCCTCTTCTGTGAGTAACAACTTCTGAGTACCGTTTTCATAGATCACATTACCGCAATAGTCAGTCGTTGTGGTTGTACTGCCTATCTTATGGACTGTTCTCAGTTTCGTGCCGTCAGCACCATAAGTATAGGTAATCGTGCTACCATCACTGAACGATACCGTACTCGGCAAATTTAATACATTATATTGAATATCGGTAATTCCCTTATTCAAATCTTTCGTTAAATTACCATTGACATCGTAGGCATACTCCCCTGCGGCGCTTGCACCGTTCACAAAGGCAGTGTTTGTACCGTATGCAGCGGTACTCACCGCATCCTCCACACAGCTCAACTGATTACCGGTCAATGTGTAAGTCAGGTTATCAAGCAGGCCGTAGGCACTGGCACCAGTCTGGCCATAACGTTGCAAACTCTTGATGTTACCGTTCTTGTCATAACCCGTAACGTTCTCTGAGAAGCGATTCGCATTTGTGCTGATACTTGCTGTCTCGCCATAGGTAGCGTTCAGCATCCGGTCAAGACCGTCATAAGTGAATTTGTAACCACGGACTGTACTTTCGTTCCCGGACTTCCAGGTCATGCTGCTGATGCTGCCGTTGTACTTCGCAGTACCCACACCCGTGTTGTAGTACAGGTTCTGCGTGAAGCGTGTGCCGCTGATTCCCGTCAGCCAGCTACGCAGGTTGTAGGTATAAGTCAGCTTGTTGGTGCTCGTACCGTGATACTGCTTGGTCAGTAAACGACCGAAGTTGTCATAAGTCGCATCGTACAGAGTAATCGCAGTACTGCCAAGACTATGCTGCACTTTGCTTATTCTGTCCGCATGGTCGTAGGTATAGGTATATACTTCCGTGCGCGTGGTCTTTCCGCTGGCAGTATGTGTATGTGTCACACCAGACGGCTTGTTGGAGAAAGTATAAACCGTACTTGTGATGTCGTAACCACTGAGCAAGTTGTTCTGCACAAGCACGGTAGGACTGGAAGAAGGATTCCCCCCTGCAGGGTCAGCCGTCCCAGACTGTCGTACAAATAATACATATAGGAAATGTTATCCAGATAGGAAGTGCCCGTGCTGTTAAGCATCCGGAGAGTACGGATGTAGTCCTGCATGACCTACATCATTTGATAGACCTAAAAAACTATCCTAACATACAAGATATAGCATATCTGATGTTAGGATAGTAATTAAATAAATCTCATTGAAAAAAGGCAACTTATATTAGAGTAATATTTTTTATTTAGTATGCAAAAGCTTTATAATCTCACCATTACTTTTTCTTATTTCCACATAAGATTGTCCACAGAAAGTCAGCGCACTATCATTTCCATTAGGAATATGCCCTTCTATTACCCATATTCCATTTACCAAGTTAACAGAAAAAGGTTTTTCTTTCTCTATACTTTCCTTTCCATAAATTTCCAATAGTACGCATTCCGCTATCTTTACTGCAATATCCGCTGTAGGTATAAATCCCTCTGCAGGAACATAGCTTTTCATATCAGTATAAAAATCTGTTGAGAGACTATCATTCATTACATACTCAATCTGTTGAGATGATTGTTGATCTTCTCCGACCTTCGATGTACTGTTTGTACATGACATCGCAAATAGCATTAAAGCAAAAAAATAAGTCCTATACATATTGCTATCTTTTTAAAATACCCAATGAATATGTTCTCTCTGGCTAACAGGAATGTTTAAATCTGGCTTTTGTAGCAATTCTTTCATTCTTTGTTTACCCTTTTCAGCAGGAATATCTTTCGGATTAATATTATTCTTTCGTTTAGGATCTTTGGGATCACTAGGAAGATCACTAGTCACTATTGATGTTTTCTTACTATAAGGATTATATTCTAACAAATCGCCACTCGGCGTAGCCAAATAACCATTTTCTTTTGTTTTCTCAATATATTTTATATCAGCTTTTGAGAATTTATTATTTATATGCTCTGCGTCCGCGTCTCCATGCGAATGAATCGATCCTACAAATCTCTCACCGTTAGGAGGTAAGCTTATAGATACGCTGTGCTCTCCTTCATTGGCTGCACTATAAGAATATCCCTTTAGCTTTCCCTTTTGCTTAACTTCATAAATAGAAGAGCCCATTTCACGTTTACGTATAATAGATGCACCATTATAATACATACCCCAATCTTTAGCTGCTGCTCTTTTAGTCTTAAACAGATCACCAGGAGCATATTCCATACCATTTGGGTCTATGAACTTTACCGGATTATCGGCACAATAAGTATACGGACTCATCGAATAATATTTCTCTGCCAACGGGTCATTCGTCGTAAACCTTCCCAACGCAGCATCATAATGTCTCGCCCCATAATCATACCAGTTCAAACCCTGCTTCGTATCAAGCTCCTTACCGTTATACTTGTAAGGCTGGGTATTGCCTGTAGTGCCAAACACACCACCGAAAGGGTAGTAATGGTTCGTTTCCTCCACAGTACCAGACTGGTTGATCACTACACGGTTGTTACCCTGATGATCTTTCAAGTAGTAATGATACTGCTGGGTACCGGTCAGGTTGATGTAACCCTCTTCTGTGAGTAACAACTTCTGAGTACCGTTTTCATAGATCACATTACCGCAATAGTCAGTCGTTGTGGTTGTACTGCCTATCTTATGGACTGTTCTCAGTTTCGTGCCGTCAGCACCATAAGTATAGGTAATCGTGCTACCATCACTGAACGATACCGTACTCGGCAAATTTAATACATTATATTGAATATCGGTAATTCCCTTATTCAAATCTTTCGTTAAATTACCATTGACATCGTAGGCATACTCCCCTGCAGCGCTTGCACCGTTCACAAAGGCAGTGTTTGTACCGTATGCCGCGGTACTCACGGCATCCTCCACACGGCTCAACTGATTGCCGTTCAGGGTGAAAGTCAGATTATCAAGCAGGCCGTAGGCACTGGCACCAGTCTGGCCATAACGCTGCAATCCCTTGATATTGCCGTTCTTGTCATACCCCGTAACGTTCTCCGAAAAGCGGTTGGCGTTCGTGCTGATGCCTGCTGTCTCGCCATAAGTAGCATTCAGCAGACGGTCCAGTCCGTCATAAGTGGACTTGTAGCCGCGGACGGTGCTTGCCGTTCCTGCCTTCCACGTCATGCTGCTGATGCTGCCGTTATACTTGGCAGGCCCGTTGCCGGTGTTATAATACAGATTCTGCGTGAACTTCGTTCCGCTGATGCCCGTCAGCCAGCCGCGTACATTATAGGCGTAAGCCTGCCTGTCCGCGTCGGAGCCGTGCAGCGACTTCGATTGCAGACGACCAAGGTTATCATAAGCATAGGCAGCAAGCGTCACCTTCGCCCCTCCCAATGTATGCTCCACCTTGGAGAGCCTGTCTGCATGGTCATAGCTGTAAGTGTATGCTTCCGTCCGGCTGTCCTTCCCGCTTGCCGTGTGCGTATGCGTCACCGTGGCAGGCTTGTCCGTAAAGGTATAGACCGTGGATGTCACGTCGTACCGGTAACGGAAAGCGTACCGCTCCAAGTCAGCATGCTCCTATATGAAATTCCCTGCTTACATCCAACATAAGCAGGGAATTGTTTAGATTATAGAATCAGAGATTCTTAATATATCAATATTCGAGCCAAAAATAATCAGGTGTACGTAAAGTATCCCACAACAAAATACCACCGTTGGAGCTACATGAAATTACAATATTGGGAATATTATCAATCCGGTATCGGAACGTACTATCTATGACCCTTTTTCCACAATATAATACCGTATCCAGAGATGTGACACGTATCTTTATTTTTAAACTATCATATCCGCTTTTATCGAAACGGGTGATTTCCATTCCAAGCCAATCTTCATGGTAGTCCAATATTTGGTCATCCGTCTTGTTCACATACAGTCCATTAAAAACAAGGCTGTCATTCACCCAACATTGGATATAATCTTTACCGGTACGCTCCTTAAAACCAGTACCTACTCGAATCATGAAATCATTCTCTGAGTCCAAATGACCAATGCACGCCACCAGCATGGCAAGTATGATTATAAAAATAAATATACGTGTCTTCATATTACTGCCTTCTTTTAAGTTTTTGCCTCCAGTTAGGAATATGCCTATTCAACTTGTTATGGATATAATTATCTCGGACTGTTTGTATCTGAGAACGGTTTAACTGAGTTGCTTTAAGATAATCTCCATCAAAATCTTGAATAACTTTTTTCTGTGTCATCAAGTTTTCCACATTCATTGTATGCCCCAATCCTCCTGAATGACCAAGTTCGTGAGCAAAAGTCCGGTTATCATCATTGTTCAACATATTAGAAACCGCTTTCGTTCCTATTTTCACATCCAGACTATTTTTATAAGTCTCAGCCATAACTACACTTTTATCCGTTTTTGTCAACATATCTTGATCAACAATCTGCAAAACGTGTTCAGTGTCCTTTATATCATCCACCGAGTTGACAGTTCTCAATTGCATATCCATAGTCGAAACAAAGTCATCACCTGAAATCGTATATGCGGCATTCACTTGCTCTACTATTTGTCCAGCCAAAGTCTTTATATCAAGCTCCTTATTATTAGAATTATTTATCAAAGCCGCTCTTACCGTAATTTTATATTCTATCTTATCCGTTTCACGATTATAATGGGTTTGCACGCGCCAATCATTTCCATCCGGATCAATGCGACCGACAGGCTCATTTCCACAATAGACATAAGGAGATACTTTAAAATGTTTGTCATATAAAGCATCAACCGTTATAAACCTTCCCAACACCGCATCATAATGCCTCGCCCCATAATCATACCAATTCAAACCCTTCTTCGTATCAAGCTCCTTACCGTTGTACTTGTAAGGCTGAACATTGCCTGCACTTGCAAATACCCCGCCGAAAGGATAGTAATGGCTCGTCTCTTCTACCGTGCCGCTCTGGCTGATGACTACCCGGTTATTCCCCTGATGGTCTTTCAAGTAGTAGTGATACTTGCTGTCGCTCAAAGTAATATAACCCTCTTCGGTAAGAAGCAGCTTCTGGACTCCGTTTTCATAGATCACATTGCCGCAATAGTCAGTCGTTGTGGTTGTACTGCCTATCTTATGGACTGTTCTCAGCTTTGTGCCGTCGGCTCCATAAGTATAGGTGATGGTACTTCCGTCACTGAACGTTACTGCATTCGGCAAATTTAAGAAATTATATGTAATGCCGCTAATACCTTTGTTTAAATCTTTAGTTAAATTGCCGTTGGCATCATAAGAGTACTCATCGGCGGCATTGGCACCGTTTTTGAACTCGAAGCCGCCATTGTAGGTGGAAGCCGCTACCGCATCATCCACGCGGTTCAACTGATTGCCGTTCAAGGTGAGAGTCAGGTTGTCTATCATGCCGTAGGCGGTTGAAGAGAGTTGCCCGTAACGCTGCAATCCCTTGATGTTACCGTTTTTGTCGTAGCCCGTCACGTTCTCACTGAAACGGTTCGCGTTCGTGCTGATACCTGCTGTTTCGCCATAGGTGGCATTCAGCATCCGGTCCAGTCCGTCGTAGGTGAACTTGTAGCCGCGGACGGTGCTTTCATTCCCGGACTTCCAGGTCATGCTGCTGATGTTACCGTTGTAGCGGGCGGTACCCACACCCGTATTGTAGTACAGGTTCTGGGTGAAGCGCGTACTTGTGATGCCCGTCAGCCAGCTGCGGAGGTTATAGGCATACGTCAGCTTGTTCGCCGCAGAGCCGTGCAGGGACTTGGTACTCAGACGGCCGAAACTATCGTACGTATAGTCTGCCAGAGTTATTTTGGTTCCTCCCAAAGTATGCTCCACCTTGCTCACCCTGTCAGCATAGTCGTAGCTGTAAGTGTATACTTCCTCTCTTGTAGTCTTTCCGGAAGCGGGAAGTAAATAAAAAACTATCCTAACATGCAAGATATAGTAATATCTGATGTTAGGATAGCAATTAAATAGATTATTTCAAGAATATAAAATACTTATTTATTTAAGATATACAAAACTCCAGTTTCGCAATCTGTATTAAGATAAACTCCATGATGAAATAACAAATAAATCAAATATTTTTCTTCTGGATATGACAAACCAACAGAAAGTACACCTTTCTCATTAAAAAGCAAAGAAATAAGATTTTCTACTTTTCCTTTATAAATTGAATCTATGTATGGCTGTGGAGTTACCATACAGTCCATTTCCTTTAGTGAACAAAATGTAATGCTGTCTATACCCAATGTCTGTTCTAATAAAATTGGAAAAAGTTCATATCGATATTTCTTATTAGCTACCCCATCATTCAGAAATAGGTACATATCTCCTTCTCTTGGAACTATCGAATATACACTATCTTTGTATTCTATATTCATTGCAACAAAAGGACTTTGCCAAGTAGAATCAACAAACATATCTTCATACCTCTCACTTGTTTTATGTACACACATTACAAATAAGAGATTAATACCCAACATAAGGATAATCTTATTCCAACAGTTTTTGGGGTATTTTCCTTCCACGATATTCCGTTCTTTTTGCATCTCCTGTTCTTTTTCTAATTTTATTCTCAGTATTAATAGCACGAATTTCTCTCATGGGTATTCCATTTCCTATATTTTCATAAGACATAATACCTTTATCTACATCCGACGAATGCTGTAACTCATGGCTTAAACCAATTCTTGGTGTCCGATGATTTCCATTAATATCCGTTTTAACATCAGGGTCATAATTTATAATGCTTCCTTGCGGAATGTCTTTTTTAGCTTTTTCTCTATCAAATCCTGAAGAATTAGACTTTCCTCGTTTAGTCCTTGTTATTGAATGAACATTCTTACTTTTCTCCAGTTCAATAATCATCTCACCAATTTCCTTATCATCCTTCTTAAGTTGCTGCAAATCTGCTTTCACGTCCTTTTGATACTTGGTATCAAATCCAAAAAATATTCTCACATTATCTATCAAGCCATTAGGATTAGGATTTACAACAATTGTATCTCCATTCACATCTATGTTATTCACCGGATTATTCGCCCCATACTGATACGGAGACATCGAATAATACTTCTCGGCAAATCTGTCATTCGTCGTAAACCTTCCCAGCGCCGCATCATAATGCCTTGCCCCGTAGTCATACCAGTTCAACCCTTTCTTTGAGTCAAGCTCCTTACCGTTGTACTTGTAAGGCTGAACATTACTTGTACTTGCAAACGCCCCGCCGAAGGGATAGTAATGGTTCGTCTCTTCTACCGTACCGCTCTGGCTGATGACTACCCGGTTATTCCCTTGATGGTCTTTCAAGTAATAGTGATACTTGCTGTCGCTCAAAGTAACATAACCCTCTTCGGTAAGAAGCAGCTTCTGGACTCCGTTTTCATAGACCACGTTTCCGCAGTAATCGGTAGTGGTGGTAGTACTGCCTATCTTATGGACTGTTCTCAGCTTTGTGCCGTCGGCTCCATAAGTGTAGGTGATGGTACTTCCGTCACTGAAAGTCACCACATTCGGCAAATTTAAGAAATTATATGTAATGCCGCTAATACCTTTGTTCAAATCTTTAGTTAAATTGCCGTTGGCATCATAAGAGTACTCATCGGCAGCATTGGCACCGTTTTTGAACTCGAAGCCGCCATTGTAGGCGGAAGCCGTCACGGCATCATCCACACGGTTCAACTGATTGCCGTTCAAGGTGAGAGTCAGGTTGTCTATCATGCCGTAGGCGGTTGAAGAGAGTTGCCCGTAACGCTGCAATCCCTTGATGTTACCGTTTTTGTCGTAGCCCGTCACGTTCTCACTGAAACGGTTCGCGTTCGTGCTGATACCTGCTGTTTCGCCATAGGTGGCATTCAGCATCCGGTCCAGTCCGTCGTAGGTGAACTTGTAGCCGCGGACGGTGCTTTCATTCCCGGACTTCCAGGTCATGCTGCTGATGTTACCGTTGTAGCGGGCGGTACCCACACCCGTATTGTAGTACAGGTTCTGGGTGAAGCGCGTACTTGTGATGCCCGTCAGCCAGCTGCGGAGGTTATAGGCATACGTCAGCTTGTTCGCCGCAGAGCCGTGCAGGGACTTGGTACTCAGACGGCCGAAACTATCGTACGTATAGTCTGCCAGAGTTATTTTGGTTCCTCCCAAAGTATGCTCCACCTTGCTTACACGGTCTGCATGGTCATAGCTATAGGTATAGACTTCCGTACGTGTGGACTTGCCGCTTGCGGTATGGCTATGCGTCACCGTGGCGGGCTGTCCCGTAAAGGTATAGACCGTATTAGTCACGTCATAACCGCCCAAAAGATTGTTCTGTACGACTTTAGTTACACGCCCCTTGACGTCATAGTAATAGCCTTTGTAAATTTTAGTACTGCTGCCGGATACAGTCACCGCGCTTCCTGTCAGGGAGCCTTTACTGTAGCCCGAAGTGTCGTTCGTGAACTGGCTCGTCGGGAAACCCGTACCGCCCAGTTCTGCACATGCACCACCTGATCGGAAGAAACCGTCTTGTTCGTGCACTCCCCCTGTTGCGTCAGCCGTCCACCGTTGTCATACACATACTCCGCGAGCTGCGCATCCGGAAGCTTCTTCCAAGTGCAGAGATTACGGTGGTCGTCATACACACAATAGGTATCCTACGTCTCGCTGATAGAATAACAAAAACTATCCTAACATACAAGATATGGAATATCTGATGTTAGGATAGTAATTAGATAGATTGGTTTTTAATCAACCTATATCAGAGGAAGACAGTAGTTCGTTACGACGAATTAACCTAAAGCATCAGGCTCTAATAAATCTGGATGTAGTATTACTGATTTATCTAATGCTCTAACAAAATGAGATTTATGGGAATATAATACTTGATACTCCTCACTCTTCTCATTTGCCCAAACTTTCAAAACTACAGCCGCTTCTAAGGGTAAACTCTTCCCGCAGAAACAGCAAACAACCATTTCTTTATTTAATATTCCATCCATAATTTTTCGCTATTCTATTAATAGATTTTTGAGACCAATTTCCCATTGTTGTTATTATACCTTTCCTCCCTTCTACAACAGCATTAAATCTACCGGGAGTAATTTCATGAAGATAAACTGTAGCTCCATCAGCCTGAGTAAAAGCCTTTCCTACAGACTTTGTTACTCTTACTTCATTCACAGAAAGTACCCCTCCTCTCGTTGCCGTTGTTCCAGCAATCCGTTGCACTCCGTGAGCAGTTGATTGTATTGCATTTTGAGTACCTCTTCCTGCCACCTTTCCTACAGCCCATCCTATTGCCTTCCCCAACAACATACCGCCAAACTCTCCGGCACCAAAGCCAAAGGCAGCTTCGCCTATAGGTCGCGCAATAGCATCTATAGAACGACTGTTCAGAGAATTGAAAAGGGCAGACTTAGAGTCTTCAGATAAAGGACTGGTTTTACCTAAGAACTGATTCTGAAGTTTACCGCAGGAAGCTATCAAGTCAAAAGCATTAACAGCCTGATTGGCTAAGATACCTCCATTCTGATAGAAGTTCAGATAGTTGTCATTACCTAACGCAATAGAGGCAGATGAACCGATATTAGTATAGCCTTTTAAGGCTTCACTGCCTTCCTGCCAACGTAAATTCCCTTGTTTATCTTCATACCAGTCAGCTCCTGTTGGGTCTATTCTGCTGATAGGGCTGTTACCACAATAAGCATAGAGACTTGTTTTGAAGTAGTTTTCAGCAGAAGGGTCCACCGTCTCAAACCTCCCCAACGCCGCATCATAATGCCGTGCCCCGTAGTCATACCAGTTCAGCCCTTTCTTCGAGTCATACTCCTTGCCGTTGTACTTGTAAGGCTGAACATTACCTGCACTTGCAAATGTACCGCCGAAAGGATAGTAATGGCTCGTCTCTTCTACCGTGCCGCTCTGGCTGATGACTACCCGGTTATTCCCCTGATGGTCTTTCAAGTAGTAGTGATACTTGCTGTCGCTCAAAGTAATATAACCCTCTTCGGTAAGAAGCAGCTTCTGGACTCCGTTTTCATAGATCACATTGCCGCAATAGTCAGTCGTTGTGGTTGTACTGCCTATCTTATGGACTGTTCTCAGCTTTGTGCCATCGGCTCCATAAATATAGGTGATAGTACTTCCGTCACTGAACGTTACTGTATTTGGCAAATTTAAACAATTATATGATATACCGGTAATATTCTTGTTTAAATCTTTAGTTAAATTGCCGTTGGCATCGTAGGTGTACTCGTTCGCCTGCTTCATGCTGTCCTTGAACTCGAAGCTGTTATTGTAGACGAAAGCTGTCGCGTTCTCGCGGAAACGGTTAGTGTCTGTACCAATGATTGTAGTATTATCATAGGCGGCGTTAACATTTGCTTTAAAGCTCATTGAATAAATTTTGCCATTGGGCCTTCATTACTCCACTTGGCAAGTTAGACTGCTAATATTTCTATTATAGTGGGTACCCTATAAAAAGAAACAGCGGATGTTTCCACCCGCTGTAATAGAATTGTTATAAAAATATTATTCAATTATTTGTTTTTTATTTTTAATATAAAATAGAATAAGAGCATAATAAAAACCTCAGATAATACACCTGGTAAATATAGAAACCCTATCATTATATCAAAATTAAAACGCCAAAATATAAAGAAAATAGTAGAAAGAGAGACAACAAGTATCAATTGCAGGCAACAATATAATAATGTCGTTTTAAGATTAAGCCTCAAATTCAATAATAATAATAAGAAGAACAAAACCGTTCCTAAAACAAACGTTATTGATCCTACAAATAATTCAACTGAAAATAAATCTCCTAATGATATACTTTGACTTTCCATATCTATTCAATTTTAACTTGTCTCTTTTTAGGATCATAATTTAGTGACTTAAAATTATCTTGATACTCTTTAACTATACTATTGGGCCTTGGATCTATAATTACTGGTGCCTTATCTTTTACAGATGGGTCTTGTTTCAAAACATCAGCCGCAAAAGTTCCACAATTATTATTCCTTAATGAATACTCTTTCCTCTTTGAATTAGCATTCTCCGCTATTTTTGATTCTGCATAGTTTTTCATTTCTTTAAACTTATCACTTTCAATATATGCTCCTTCTATTCTTCCGGCATGTCCCGCTTGTTCAGATATTATTGATAAAGTTTTATTCAATGATTCCAATGTAGGCTTTTTATCTTGTCCTATTTTTACATTTGGAACAGCGAATGTTCTGACAACTCCTTTACCCTCTTTGTCATATCTGCCATATTCATAATATTTAGTCACTCCTGTTTTATTATCAATCAATAATACTCCAGCATGACCTAAATTCCCAATTTTACCAATAGGAGTTGATATTTTATAATCAGGGAAGGCAATATAAATACCATCCTTCCCGTTAGGGTCTATACAATTTATAGGATTACTATAACAATAAGTATACAAACTTTCTGAATAATACTTCTCTGCCAACGGATCCACCGTCATAAACCGTCCCAACACTGCATCATAATGCCGTGCCCCGTAATCATACCAGTTCAAGCCTTTCTTCGTGTCATATTCCTTGCTATTGTACTTGTAAGGCTGAGTGCTTGTTGATGAAGCGAATACTCCTCCAAACAGATAGTAATGGTTTGTCTCCTCTACCGCTCCGCTCTGGTTTATGACTACACGGTTGTTCCCCTGATGGTCCTTCAAGTAATAGTAATACTTGTTGTCGCTCAAAGTAATATAGCCCTCTTCGGTAATCAGAAGCTTCTGGGCTCCGTTTTCATAGACCACATTCCCGCAATAGTCCGTTGTGGTGGTAGCGCCACCTATCTTATGAACCGTTCTTAGCTTTGTGCCGTCGGCTGCATAAACATAGGTAATCGTACTTCCGTCGCTGAACGTTACTGCACTTGGCAAATTTAAACAATTATATTGAATATCGGTGATTCCCTTGTTCAAATCTTTGGTTAAATTGCCGTTCGCATCGTAGGTGTACTCTCCGACCTGCTTCACGCCGTCCTTGAACTCGAAGCCTCCACCGTAAGCAGAAGCCATCACGGCATCGTCCACACGGCTCAACTGATTGCCGTTCAAGGTAAAAGTCAGGTTGTCTATCAGGCCGTAGGCACTGGCACCAGTCTGGCCGTAACGTTGCAAACTCTTGATGTTACCGTTCTTGTCATAACCCGTAACGTTCTCCGAGAAGCGGTTCGCATTCGTGCTGATACTTGCTGTCTCTCCATAGGTAGCGTTCAGTACTCTGTCAAGACCGTCGTAAGTGAATTTGTAACCACGGACTGTACTTTCGTTCCCGGACTTCCAAGTCATGCTGCTGATGCTGCCGTTGTACTTCGCAGTACCCACACCCGTGTTGTAGTACAGGTTCTGCGTGAAGCGTGTGCCGCTGATTCCCGTCAGCCAGCTACGCAGGTTGTAGGTATAAGTCAGCTTGTTGGTGCTCGTACCGTGATACTGCTTGGTCAGTAAACGACCGAAGTTGTCATAAGTCGCATCGTACAGAGTAATCGCAGTACTGCCAAGACTATGCTGCACTTTGCTTATTCTGTCCGCATGGTCGTAGGTATAGGTATATACTTCCGTGCGCGTGGTCTTTCCGCTGGCAGTATGTGTATGTGTCACAGTGTTCGGCTTGCCGGTAAAAGTATAAACAGTGTTCGTCGTATCATAACCCTCCAGCAAATTGCCTTGAACCGTTTTTGTGATGCGTCCCTCAAAGTCATAATAATTAGCCGAATAAAGTTTTGTACTGCTGCCAAGAACAGTAATCACACTACCGGTGACATATCCTTTGGCATCGATTGTTGCCGCAGGAAAGCCGGCATTATCGAAACCGGTCAGACTACGGAAGGCATAGTCGTCATAATAGTTTACTCTATGGACTTCGGGCGACACCAAGGCAAAGCTTGATGTATATCCACTGTTACCCAAACCGCTGTTGCTATTCACCCGTGTACATGATACAATAACATTCGAAACTGCAGCCGTATTCGTATTGGAACAAACGCCCTGCACTGCCAGACGATGGAACTTATCATACAGATAGAAACTCCACTGCTTAGAGGCATACTGCTTGCCATCCTGGGAAAAGATCATATTGTCTGCCTCATCGTACACATAGCTCACGGCAGAAGCACCTGGAAGCTTTTTCCAATTACAACGGTTACGGTTGTCATATTTGTACTGGAAAGCATATTGATCCAGGTTTGACACACTCTGATACATCGGTTGTAATACGAAGCAAAGGTTATCCAAATCGTTATACACATAATAAGTATCATGCTGCTCGCTACCCTGCATCTGGCGTTCCAGCAATATATGGCCTTGTTTGTCTGTGAAAGTATAAGAAACATGTTGGTCTTCGTCAATACGTTTCACCACGCGCAACTGTCCGGCTGCATAAGTACCGTTGTTGACAAGTGCCCCAGACGAACTTACCGAATAGTTAATGCAATTCACATCGGAAGAATTAGCCAGATAATCCATAGTTACAGGTTTTGATGCCCATGCCGCTCCCGGAGAGTATCGCTTCAGAATGCGGTCTAATGGGGAAACACTGTAAACAGGCTTGCTGTAGGGACGGGAATCACTTGAATAGTTGCCCGGAGCCGCACTTTTGATAGCCGAAGGAGACATATAAACAGAGGAGGAAACAATTGGGAGCCAACTCTCCGAACGACGTCCTGCGCCATCATATTCTTGTAACGATATCAAATTACTTCCGGTGGGAGTAATTCCCTTTTGTACCTTCTGGAAGAGACGCCCCAAACCGTCATAATAATCATAACTTGCCATATACTTGCTACCTGCTGCTGCAGTCATAGCATGAGTGCGAACGTAATTCTGCGAAGTGCCGTCAGGAGACCACTGATAGAAGTACGAGGCAATAGGATTTTGGTTATGATCCTGCACATCAGATAAACCACCCAAAGCATTATAGAGATAGAAATCCTTAAAACCAGTTGCTTTTCTTATCTCCTTCAGCCCATAAGAAGGATTGTGAAGCCAGGTTGTGACCTCGCATTCCGGGAAGGACGTTTTCAGTGCATAGAGGGCCGTCGTATTGGGTGAACCGGCAGAACACAAAGCATCCAAACCTGTTGTTCCGAGCCGAGACACTACTTCCGCATAAGTGATACCTTTGAGACGGGCAATCGGCAAAGAATATTTATAGCCCCACAAATAGACCACAGACATGTTGTCGGGAGTAGTAACTTCCACCGGATTCCATTTACTATCATACCTATAAGAAACAGTTCTTTTCTCAGGATACAAACTACTATATTCTTCACTGGACTGCAAGGTGAATTTAGAAAAGACGTCCCCGTACGTATTATTCAGATACAGCGTCGCTCCTCCCGATGTTCGTTGGTAGTTCTGTACAGCATCAAGCACGTTATTAGCCTTGAATTCATCTTTGTAGGAAGAAACATCCGCTGCATAAGCATAGCTTTCCATTACATAGCCCGAACGGCTGGTACTTGTGCGGCAAGTAGCTATCTGGTTACGACTGTTGTAGGTATACAGTTTTTCCTGCGTCACCGGTACACCATGGGCATATTCCGTCGAAACTTCCCGTTTTAACCGTATATCATAGGTAAGATGCGGATATAAAGTTATCTCAAAACGTCCGTGATAAGCCAATGGATTTCTAAAGCTCACCGTCTGTCCTCCGATGTTTTCATTATAGGTGATACTGCCGGAATAGCAATTAACCGGACCCACATAGTTGTCCCTTACACGGATGTTGGTCAATTCTTGCCACTTGTTTGCAATCTCATATTCATAGGTGTCTTCCCATACCAAGATATTACCGGCATCATAGATGCTCTTTTTCAGTAGTCGCCCATTATAGTTGGCAGGCATATAAGCCAAGGTAGCATCATAATCCTGGCCGGCTATGTTACTGAATACGAGTTCCTCTCTCCCCGCATCCAGAAAATCGCGCTGCTTGACGACACGGCTGTAACCTACAGGATTGGCATTGGGCGCAGAAGCTGGTGGAGTTTGCGCCTGAGCATAAAAACGGCGGAAAGTGTGGTAACTGGTAGAAGGGCGTATCACTCCTTCAGGAGTTGTGGTATAGCTTCCGCGCCGGACATTAAAATCATCATAGGACTTGACTGAGAACATCAGAATGCCAGAGGTCTTGTGATTCTCGCTTTCATACAAGTAACCGGTACGTTCCAACACTTCACCTGTATTATTCTTTTTAGTAATGGTCTTGATTCTCACTCCTCCGCCAACTTTCTGCAATGTGTCTTTGTTTACTGCAGTTCCACCGCCTCTATAGGTCAAAGTAGCAGAACTGGCATTGCGGGTAGAATAACCTTGATTGGTAACTGCAGAACTCAATGTACTTGTCAGGACATAATCTCCCGCTTCCAATGTGAACGACTCGTTGACATGATACACATGCCCACTGGTATTTTGTGAAGTCACTTTGTACGATTTAATGACACTTCCTCCGGCACCGAGTTTCCGCAAAGTGGTTCCGGAGCCGATGACTTGATTGACTTCATAATCGGGAAAATTGACTTGAGCATCCACCGTCACTACCTGCGTGGTGGGCAGAGTGAAAGTAGCGGAAGGCGTCACTATCAGGTCGTTGTTGTTGACAGTATTGACACCTTTGACTTGTGCGTCATACTTATTCAAATCCTCTGCAGAAATGAAACGATTGTCTCCTACAAAAGTGTGAGGTTCAAACTCAAACTCCACACTGCCGCCCGTAGGATATGTGATTTTCTTCAGCATATTGGCCGTAATATACTCCCGGCTACAATTTCTGACAGCGGTAGAACCGGATAAAGGAACATTCGTCAAACCTTCCAGGGAGGGAATCAATGTATGAACACGGTTTGTAAGCGTGGAAGTATTCTGCTGTCCATTGTAATATCCCCAATAGTCTATGGCAAAAGAAGTCTTATAAGGCAAGTTCACAGCTTCATTATAAGTGAATGTATGCTTTTCACCCTGCGAAGTGCCATTTTTTCGAAGTACAGAAAGCAGTTTCAGACGTTTACGAAGTACGCTGGTGGGTATGGTAGACGACGACCCATAATCGTCCGATGACAAGTAATTACCGCCGACTGATTGTTCGGGACAAATGAAGTAATCATAATTGAACTGGTAAAAATACACATCCTTCCCGTCCAACTTACTCTTTATTTTCATGTTTGTCAGTTTTCCGGTAGTTCCCGGATAGCGGTCTTCACGACTTCCCATCTCGAAAATCACTTCTTCCGTATCGGTTTCTATCTTGCTTAAATAGCAAGTCTGTGAAATGCCGGCAGTAAAGTCCCGTTTTATATAGTCATTGTCCGGAGGAGTACCTACGGTATAATACTCCGACATAACAGGCACCGAATAGCAACTGGCGGTAACATAGGTTAGAGTGATAGTATGTCCCGTCACATCCGTCATACTTGTCAGCATATAAGTCAAGGGAGCATTGGAAGTTACAAATGCATAAGGCCTGAAGGCATAAGATGTGCCTGCTTCATCTGTAATGATCACTTTTTCAGCACTATGCCACACTTTGCAATTCATCCTGGAACCGATAATGACAGGAGTCTGATTTTTGGGGTGCAAGAAGTATTTGAATGATCTTCCTCCGGGCAATGCAACTTCAAATATATCTCTTTCACCTTGCCCTATAAGGCCTTCATTAATAATTCCATTGGTCGTATTACTCGTATTGGGGTCGAACATTAAATTTCCCCACAAATTCATCAGTTCCTCGGTACCCGAACGGTAGTTCAACGTATCAGCACTCTGTACTTTCCAGTGATATTTTATTTTCTCCCATTCAGCCCAAGTAGCAAATGTACCGGAGGTCGCGTCTACCTTGCCCACAGCATTAAGGTTGACGCACCCTCCTGCCAAAAGATTCCAACCAAGACCTACCCACGTAGCTTCTTGAGCCACCTTGACTCCGCTCGCATGATAAGACAACGTAATGGGTAGTTCTATACGCCCACATTTAAGGGTATATAGCGGTATAGAGATATCAGGCGTTCCTGTGTATTCACTTACAGGAATGTTTCCATACAATTGCATACCTGCCGCTTCGGGAATAGCAGGTACATAATCATTTATCCGCAGAAGATGATTATTCATATCTCCACCGTCCTGTGCACGTACCGACTGCGTTGTACCACATAACATAAGAAGAGCTAACAATACTTTTATTCTATTTTTCATATTCAATGAAATTTATATATTTCTTAAATAAGTGCGCCTGAAGTAGGTATTTCGGCTTCCGGCACACTTTTTTAGTTTTGTAATACTGTTTTTACAGTGGCATCGCCTGCACGCCCAGCACACTGGCTATGGTGGCAATGATGGTACCCACAATTTTCAAGATATCTTTCCAGGTTTCTTTGCTTATTTTCATAATTCCATGTTTTAAAGATGATTGTTCTAAAATTCTTTACTTACCTCGAAGCACGGACACTGCTTCACCCACTCCCACGGCTCCACCTTCCCGTCACCGTCCAAATCGGGACTGAGGTCGCGGTGGCCGCATACACGGGCGTTCCGGAACTGTTGTAGCAGCTGGTACACCAGCAGGTGCAGGGCCGAACGCTGCTCCGGCGTACGGGTATCCTTCGGATTTCCCCGGGCATCCAGCCCGCCTTCGTAGCAGATACCTATCGAATACTTGTTGTGACCGCGGCAATGCGCACCGGGCAGTTCCAGGGAACGGGTTCCGAGCACGGTACCGTCTCTCCGGATATAGTAGTGGTAGCCCGTCGTGCGGAAGCCGCGACGGCGGTGCTCGGACTCTAAAGCCTCGGGAGTGAGCACATGGCCCTCCCGCGTGGCGCTGCAATGCACCACGATGTAGTTGATTTTTCGCATGAATAAGTAGTGAGTAGTTAGTAGTTGGTAGTTAGTAGTGATTTACGATTTGACGATTTACAATTGAGATTACTCTTCGTATCACAAATGCCTGCATAGGTACGATTATTCAGCAGTACGAATTTCAATCGTAAATCGTAAATCGTCTAATCGTAAATCCCCTTATCCCAGCGGATTATTTCCCTGGTCTCCGTCGCTGCCGCCATCACTGCCACCGCCGTCGTTGCCGCCCGAACCTGCCGTGTCCTGAAGGTCGAAGCGCACGCACTTCACCCCGGTCACCAGCGAACGGGTAGACACCGTATGGTCCAGATTACGCTTGGAAGTGGGCAGAAAACGCACTCGTAGCGTGGACTGGGTAGCCGATACCTTCAGAGGGTCTTCCACACCGTTCATGGTGGACTTCATCGTAAGGCGGAAAGTACCCAGACCGTCCAGCGTCACGCTCTCGGAAGACTGCAGGTGGCGAGTCATCACGGTCACCAGGTTGTCGATGACATTCTTCGAGTCACCCGTAGAGAGGGAAGACAATTCCGCAATCTCCTTGGCCACCTGCTCGGTGTCCACATTCCCCGTCAGCACCACGCGGGGATAGAAAAGCTTCTTGCCCTCTTTGTTGGCAAGAACCGACTGAAATGATTTGTAAATTACTGGCATAGTAGTTTTGTTTTAAAAATTAATAGTTTGTCTTGAAATTCAAGGATTCGTTTTTTTCAAATGAAACAGCATTGTTTTATTTTTGTGTATTAAGCTTAACCACATTGCAAAGATAACGCTATCCGGAAAAGTGTGCAAATTAAAAAAACCGTTTTTCTTCATGAATTTATTCACAAATCGAAAACTTTACTTACAGCACAGGCTCAGCAGGTATCGCCCCGGTTGCCGTATCTTGCCATGACTCTCGCGCAAGGCATAGAAGCCCTTCCACAAAGGGTGGCCGATAGCACCGAAATTACTTTTGAGGATAATGGCATACTGCTCTTGCGGAGGAATATGGAACTGCTTCAGATTGAAAAGCAACCCGTCCAGGTTGCGGTCCGTGCCATCCTGCGGCGGTTGCAGTTGCTCTATTTTCCGAAGATATTCCCCCTCCGCGGATGGCACATCCGCGCCCTCAGTGCCCCCGGTTCCGGGGGAACTATGGAGGAGGGGATTTTCTTTGCTGTGTTGTGATGTGCTATGCTCTGCTGTGCTATATGTACCCGATGTCGCATTTTCGGGCTTAAATGCTGCACTTTCGGCAGCGGACGGCACGCTTCCATTGGCAGACGGCACTCTCCCGGCGGCAGTCGGCGCGGCATCGTCATCGCTCTGAGAATCATCCACCAGACAATAACGTGTGTCTATGGCGGAAGATTTCCGGCGCTTGGTACTGAACAGATACTGCCGCTGTATCTCAGCAGAAGTCAAGATGGCGTATTTGCCGAAAAGGGCGGCATTGAAAATGCCGTACTCCACAGCCAGGGCAAGAATGCGCTTCACGTCGGCAGCCGTCTTTTCATAGAGGCAGGCGGAAAGGTCTTCGTAGAAAAGCTCGTCGGCACACACGTAATAGCCTTCGTCGGCATAAATGCAGGAGAGGGCGCCCAGCAGAATGGCAAAGGAGCCGTCACCCTCACGTTTCATGATGCGGCGCACCAGACGGTCGTGCATGAAGTCTGTGTTCAAGGGGAAATAGTCAAGTCCCCGTTTTTTGATTCTGGACATGGTTTGATGATTAGGGGTTAGTGATTAGGGGGAGAGAGCGGCTTGTATCATTCTATATCACCTGCTTCGCATAGGCGTTTCCGCTTGCGGAGCACGCTTTCGCGCACTACCTTCAAAGCATTCAGAATAAGATACATACGAAGGGTACAGTCCGAAATTTCAGTGATGACCGGATAACGGAGGGGATTGCTTGCTGGAAGTGAGCGACGGTAGCGGGCGTTGCTCATCGCCCTACGGCATTCCTTGCAATAATTGTCGGGGGCAAGCGTACGCTTGTCTACATAAAAAGAATCAACGGGCAGTTCTCTGTGGCAACATCCACAGAAACGAACATTTTTTTCAATAATCTGTTCCATAACCATTTTTTGTTAAGAATTAGTACAATAATATTTTTTCGGCACGCCCCTGCCAAAGATGCTTGTAGGGGCTGTTTGCTGGAAGTATATATCCAGCGTATTCTATCTATACATCCAGCGCGTTGCATCTATACTTCCAACGCACCTCATCTATACATCCGGCAAGGCGGATGCCCATTTTTTCAAATTCGTAAGTATTTTTGCTAAATTCGGATGCTTCCGGATAAAAGACCAGATGTGTATTTTCCATAAATCCCTCCCTTTTATTTGCATTTATAAAACATGATATGTATTTTTGTCCCAACAAAGATAATGCTGTTTTCATTTACAAAACAAACAAATCGGGAATTAAATTCTTAAATAAGACGTAAGACAGTATAAATGAGGAGATAATAGTTTCTGAATAATTTACACGTAAAAACTGAAGAATATGGCGAATGACAAAGACCCGGTATTTTGTGCGGCAGACATCATAAAACGTGCCAAACTGGCGAAAGAATTCAAGACAGACAGCGAACTTGCCGCCTTTCTGGGTATATCACGCTCCACACTGAGCAACTGGAACGCCCGCAACAGCATCGACTTCCCCCTGCTGCTGGGCAGCCTGGACGACGTGGACTACAACTGGCTGCTGACGGGAAAGGGCTCGCCTGCACATCATTCAAAATTCTGTGACAATGACTTGGTACAAGGTGAAGTGGAAATACTTCACACACCGAAAACAGCCGACCCTATGGACGACCGTAGCGTGACCCTCTATGACATCTCTGCCGCCGCCAACCTGAAGACACTGCTGGCTGACCGCCCGCAGTACGCCTTGGGGCGGATTGTAATTCCCAATATCCCTGTGTGCGACGGTGCCGTCTACGTCTCGGGCGACTCGATGTATCCCATCCTCAAGTCCGGTGACATCGTAGGCTTTAAGTCCATCCGCGACTTCACCGACGTCATCTACGGTGAAATGTATCTCGTCTCCTTCGAACGGGGCGGCGACGAATACCTGGCAGTGAAATACGTCAACCACTCGGAACGGCCGGACTGCATCCGTCTGGTGAGCTACAACAACCACCACGACCCCATGGACCTGCCGCTGGCGGCAGTCAATGCAATGGCCATCGTGAAGTTCTCGATAAGGAAGAATATGATGATGTAGAGGGCGGCATTATCACCGGAAATTTCGTAAGAAAGCTCCTGGCAAGGACTATTTAACAAGCAAACAGAGAAATTATACAAAAAAAGCTTGTAATTTATTCTTTTATCTTATTTTTGCGATGCCATAGGCATAATAATAAGTATCCGGAAAAAAACATGCTTATTCCATCCAATAGAACAAAGAGGGAGTGCATTCTTTCAAGGTTATGTTTTCTAGTGCTTTCAGTATGGGTGTTCCTACCTTCCGCAGCACAGAACAATCCCTACAAGATAGACGATGCACTCTACCCCATCTACCAGCGGGCTTCCAAGCAGGCACGCCAGCAGGAGGGGTTGCTGGTGGCCGACACTTTGTATCAACAGGCTCTGAAGCTCGGTGACAAAAAAGCACAATGCCTGGCATACATCATCCCCCTGCAGTTCTATATATCCCAAAAAGATGATAGCAAAATAGAAAAGGCATCCACTGACCTGAAAGAGATTTCACGTGCCAATAACTATCTGCAATATTATTATCACGCTTGGAGCAGCGAAATCATCTACTTCCTGAACCAACAACGCTCATTGCTCGCCTTGCAGAAAGCGGAAAAAATGAAAAAGCAAGCTTTTGCCGACAGATACCCTTACGGTATCTTCAGCTGTATCCGAACCATGGGCCATATCTACAAATCACGCGGAAACTTCGACCTCTCCGCCCAATACTATCAGGAAGCCTTGGACTATATGCTGAAGAATATGCCCGACCAAGATCCCAGCCAACTATACTCAAGCCTTGCCGAATATTACCGTAACACCCAAAAAGATTACGCCACCGCACTGGACTATTGCGAAAAAGCCTTGAAGAGCGCCAAAACAGAACGGAACATAGCCCAAGCCATGATAGAGAAATGCCTGGTACTATTCCGGCAGGGACGTATAGATGAATTCAACGACTGCTATAAAGAAGCCGTACAAATGGCGGACCGTTGCAAGCTCTCTGCCAGCGTTTCCCTACTGATAGCCCACATCAGCAAGAACATACTGGACAAACAGTATGAGCAGGCCCATGCCCACGCTGACCAATTGTCCGAGAAAGGCTTGCAACAACATGCCTACATTTACGAATGCGCCAAAGACTATCCCAATGCCATCAAATATCTGAAAAAATACCACCAGCAGTTGGATTCGACGAACAATCTCCTGCAACTGTCGGACATCGCCGAACTGAACACCCAGATAGGCGCCGAACGTCTGAAAATGGAAAACATACAGGCCACCTCGCGCTACCGCATCACTCTTTTCAGCATTGTCACCGGCTTTTTGCTGTTATCCCTGCTTTTCCTGATGCTCTACCTCCACCGCAAACGTAAAGTCAACCTCGAACTATGCCACAAGAACGAGGAACTTTCCGAAGCGCGCGACCAAGCCGAAGCAGCCAACAAGGCAAAGAGCATCTTCCTGCAGAACATGAGTCACGAAATACGGACACCGCTCAACTCTATCGTGGGCTTCTCACAACTCATCACTTCCCCCGACGCGAACCTTTCCCAAGAGGAAAGGCAGGATTTCTGCCATCTCATACAGCACAATTCCGACCTCCTCCTTACACTGGTGGGGGACATCCTCAGCGCAGCCGAGTTGGAAAGCAACAGATACACCATGAAGATAGCGCCGCACAGTTGCAACAAGCTCTGCCGGGAAGCCATAACCACCGTTGAACACCGCAAGCCCGAAGGCGTGAAGCTCTACTACACCTCCGAAGTGGACGACTGCTACGAACTGAGCACCGACGGGCAACGTGTGTGCCAGATACTCATCAACTTCCTTACCAATGCAGAGAAACACACCACACAAGGCGAAATCCGCCTGCACTGCTCCCTCACAGAGCATCCCGGATACGTCACCTTCTCCGTCACCGATACCGGTACCGGCATTCCCCCGGAATACTCGGAAACCATCTTCGAACGCTTTGAAAAGGCCGACAACTTCGGGCAAGGCACCGGTCTGGGACTCAATATCTGCCGCCTCATCGCCGAACGGCTGAAAGGGAAAGTGCTGCTGGACAAGGAGTACAAGGAGGGGGCAAGGTTCGTGTTTGTACTGCCGGTGAAAAAATCCATTTGAAGAGCAAGACCAAAACAACAAAGGCTGCCTCTTCTGCATCCTCCGAAACATCGGTATCTGCAGAAGGGCAGCCTTCTATATAAATAGCCGTAAAGCTATGCTGATTATAAACCGAATGCGGCTTTCACCTTGTCCACATAATCCAGCTTCTCCCAAGTGAACAGTTCCACTTCCAGCGTCTTTGCTTCATGATACATGGATTCGTATGTCTTGGTCACCACTTTCGGCTCACGTCCCATGTGACCGTAAGAAGCTGTTTCCTCATAAATAGGATTACGCAGTTTCAAACGCTCTTCAATGGCTTTCGGACGCAGATCGAACAGTTGGTCTATTTTCTTAGCAATCTCTCCGTCGCTCAGTTTCACATTGCTGCGGCCGTACGTATTTACGTAGATATTGATAGGACGGGCCACGCCAATGGCGTATGACACCTGCACCAGCATTTCATCGGCAACACCGGCAGCAACCATATTCTTTGCGATATGGCGTGCTGCATAAGCAGCACTACGGTCTACCTTACTGGGGTCTTTTCCTGAGAACGCCCCGCCACCGTGAGCACCTTTTCCACCGTATGTATCCACAATAATCTTACGGCCGGTCAAACCGGTATCTCCATGAGGACCGCCGATCACAAACTTACCTGTAGGGGTTCACATGATAAACTATCCGGTCATTGAACAAAGCCAATACTTCTTCATTATGAATTCCGGCAATGACACGTGGCATCAGGATTTCAATCACATCCTGACGAATCTTGGCCAACATCTCTTCGTCAGCCTTCAACTGAGCTTCTTTGGAAGAATCAGCCGGGGTTACAAACTCGTCATGCTGGGTAGAAACCACAATCGTATCAATGCGTACCGGCTTGCCGTTATCATCGTATTCAATAGTAACCTGGCTCTTGGCGTCGGGACGAAGATAAGTCATCACCTTCCCTTCACGACGGATTTCGGCCAGTACCATCAACAGTTTATGTGCCAGGTCCAGTGACAGCGGCATATAGTTTTCCGTTTCATTGGTAGCATAACCAAACATCATTCCCCTGGTCGCCCGCACCCTGGTTCATAGGGGTCCTCGCGTTCCACGCCACGGTTGATATCCGCACTTTGTTCGTGAATGGCAGAAAATACGCCGCAGGAGTTTCCTTCGAACATATATTCGCTTTTGGTATAACCGATACGGTTAATCACTTCACGTGCAATGCGCTGCAAATCTACATACGCCTTGGTTTTCACTTCTCCAGCCAGCACTACCTGTCCGGTAGTCACCAGGGTTTCGCAAGCTACTTTCGAACTGGGGTCAAACGCCAACAGTTTATCAAGCACAGCGTCCGATATTTGATCGGCCACTTTGTCGGGGTGTCCTTCAGACACCGATTCGGATGTGAATAAATATCCCATTCTAAATTGAAAATTAAGAATTAAAAATTAAAAGTTAATTCGTTAACCACCTTGGGAAGTTATCAGAGTAGATAAATGTAAATAAGAAAGTCAATGTATTTTTTAGCATTTTTTTCTGTGGTTGCAAGCTACTCAAATCTCTCCACTGTTTTTAACGGCTGCAAAGATAGTGCAAACCGAACGCAGAACAAAATGAACTTGTTCATTTTTTATGCTGAGGTGCAGCCTATCTTCGCTTTCCGGAGGCAAAGATAAAAAAGAAATCTTGTATCTGCGCTACAGATAGCAGAGATTAACACTGATTTTGCAACAATTCCCCGATTGTCTTTCCCAATACCGGATGCACCACGCCTGAAGCAATCTCCGCCAACGGCTCCATCACGAAACGGCGTTCCTGCATCAGCGGATGAGGAAGTTTCAGTTCGGGAGTATCCAGCAAAACGGGAGTACCGTCATCGGCAAAACAGAGCAACAGGTCGATGTCTATCACACGGTCGCTATACACTGCATTGACAGACTTATGCGTACGCCCCATCTCCCGCTCGATTTCCTGCGTCGTTTGCAACACCTCCAAAGGTGCCAAAGCAGTGTCTACGCAGAGTGCGGCATTCAGAAAAGTATTATCGGAAGAAAAGCCCCACGGGGCAGTAGCATAAAAAGCAGATAGGGAAATCACTTCCCCTATCTGCTTTCTTATCTTTTGGACGGCCATGCGGAGGTTCTGCTCCTTATCGCCGAGATTGGTACCAAGACTGAAATAAACAACCATAATTACCGGTCTGTAATCAGCATCGCATCTCCATACGTACCAAAGCGGTACTCTTCCTTCAATGCCACATTGTATGCCTCCATCACCTGCTCGTAACCGCCGAAAGCGGCAACAATCATCAGCAGGGTACTGAGCGGCATGTGGAAGTTGGATATCATGGCATTGGCCACGGTAAAGTCGTACGGCGGGAAGATGAACTTGTTGGTCCAACCCTCGTATTCCTTCAAATGTCCGTCGGTGCTGACGGTGCTCTCGATGGCACGCATCACGGTGGTACCTACGGCACAGACTTGGCGGTTCAGGTCTTTGGCATGGTTCACAATCCGTACGGCTTCCTCGTTCACAATCATCTGCTCGGAGTCTGTCTTGTGCTTGGTGAGGTCTTCCACATCAATGTCGCGGAAGTTACCCAAGCCGGCATGCAGGGTGATGTAGGCAAAGTCAATACCCTTGATTTCCATACGCTTCATCAGCTCGCGGCTGAAGTGCAGGCTGGCGGTAGGCGCCGTAACAGCTCCTTCGTTGCGTGCAAAAATAGACTGGAAACGTTCGGCATCGTCCGGCTCTACGGGACGGTTGATGATACTGTGGGGCAGCGGCGTTTCGCCCAGCGCATAGAGCGCCTTCTTGAACTCATCGTGCGGACCGTCGTAAAGGAAACGAAGCGTACGCCCACGCGAAGTGGTGTTGTCGATAACCTCAGCCACCATAGAGTCGTCGTCACCGAAGTAGAGCTTATTGCCGATACGTATTTTACGGGCAGGATCCACCAGTACATCCCACAACCGGAGCTCTTCGTTCAACTCACGCAACAAGAACACTTCAATACGCGCACCGGTCTTTTCCTTGTTACCGTACAAGCGGGCAGGGAAAACCTTGGTGTCGTTGAAGATAAACACATCTTTGTCATCAAAATAGTCCAGAACATCCTTGAACATCTTGTGCTCAATCTCACCCGTCTTACGGTGCAACACCAACAGACGTGACTCGTCTCTGTACTTCGTGGGGTGCAAAGCTATCTTCTCTTCGGGAAGCTTGAATTTGAATTGCGACAGTTTCATAATTAGTTATAAGTTATGAGTTATTTATTATTTATATCAGTCTGTTTTAGTCATAAGAGGGTATGAGTTATCCGGCAGTATGCTACACTTCATAGCAAATAACTTATAACCCATAACTTATAACTAAATATCTATCTCCTGCGCCTCTATCCACTCTTTGAAATCGAGGGGATTGAGGCAGTCTGCCAGCCGGACGTCGCCTACGCGGGTACGCTCCAGGGCGGTGAGGTGAGCGCCGCTCTGCAGGGCTTCGCCGATGTCACGTGCCAGGGCGCGGATATAGGTTCCTTTGCTGCATACTACGCGTACCTTTATCCACGGTTCGGCAATATCCAGCCCGTCGTCCAGCAGCTCTATCTCGTCGATGACGAGCAACTTGGGTTTCAGCTCTACCTCCTCTCCCTTGCGGGCAAGGTCGTAGGCACGTTTCCCGTTCACCATACATGCCGAGAAGGCGGGAGGCACTTGCTGTATCTCGCCGATGAACTTCTTCAGCGTCTCCTCCACCAGTCCGCGGGTGATGTGCTCCGTGGGATAGGTGGCATCTATCTCATGTTCCAGGTCGTAAGAGGGAGTGGTGGCACCCAACCGGATGGTGGCAACGTACTCCTTCGTGTGATACTGGAATTCCTCAATCCGTTTCGTGGCCTTGCCCGTACAGACTATCATCACCCCCGTAGCAAGCGGGTCGAGGGTACCGGCATGGCCTACTTTCAACTTCTTCTCCTTTATCCGCCGGCAGATGTGGTAACGCGCATGTCCCACAACCTTGAACGATGTCCATCCCAGCGGTTTATTGAAATAGAGGACTTCTCCTTCTTTAAAATTCATTGGCCTCTCCCCTAACCCCTCCCCGGTAGGGAGGGGGATAAAATGGTACAACTTAATATTTTTCTCTTATTGATTTCCGGAGTAATCAGTCTTTCCCCCACACAAGGAGGGGACTTTAGCTTAATATGAGCGTTATGACACCGGCTATCGCGCAATAGATGGCAAAATAAATCAGCTTGCCCTTCTTCACAATATTTATCATCCACTTGCAGGCCAGGCAGCCCGAAACAAAAGCAGCCAGGAAACCTACCACCAGCGAAAGCGTCGGAATATCCCCTGCAACCGCCTCACCTTTCATCATCTTCATTCCATCCAGCAGTGCCTCGCCCAGGATGGGAGGCATCACCATCAGGAAAGAGAACTGTGCCAGCTTCGCCTTGTTGTCGCCCAGCAACAGACCGGTTGCAATGGTACTGCCCGAACGGGAAAGCCCCGGAAGCACCGCGCATGCTTGTGCCAGACCGATGATAAAGGCATCCTTCATGCTGATGTTCTCCTTCTGCTTCGGCTTATAATAATAGGAGAAAGACAGCAGCAGAGCTGTCAGCAGCAGGCAGCAGCCCACAACGACCAGTCCCGAACCGAAAATGGCCTCTACTTCGTCCTTGAAAAATACCCCCACAATGCCGATAGGTATCATGGATACCAGTATATTGATGACGTAACGTGTCTCCTCGTTCATCTGCCACTTGAACAGTCCCTTGAAAATCCAGTCAATCTCTTTCCAGAGTATCACCAGCGTACTGAACACCGTAGCCACATGTACCACTATCGTAAAAGCAAGATTCTCCTCTCCCTCAATACCGAACAATGCCGAACCTATGGCGAGGTGTCCGCTACTGCTCACCGGCAGATATTCGGTCAGTCCTTGAATAAGCCCAAGGATAAGCGCTTCAAACCATTCCAATTTGTTTAAGTTTTTAAGTTCTTGAGTTGCCGGAGGGGCTGTCCGGAAGCTCTGTTACTACTTTCTTTCTGATTATTTTTCAGACGCAGATAACGCAGATGACACGGATTTCTAATATTCCAATCTGCGTCATCTGTGTAATCCGCGTCTGAAAGTTTACTCCTCTGCACGACAGCTTTTAGGCTTGCGCAGCACGGCATATATCATGAACACAAACCCCAGCAGGCAAACTACCGGAGCCACCTTGATGCGTCTCACACTAAAAATGTCCGGCTCAAAGGTCGTCGGGGTAGACGCGGGACCGGTCATCAGAAGAAAACCAATGATAACCACCGCCATTCCGATGCCAAGCAGGATAAAATTGGTCTTATCAAAAGCGAATTTCTCTTTACTCATCTATACATTTACTATTTTACTATTTACAATTTACTATTTGGAGGCTGCGATAACAGTGCTTTCTCTCTATGCACTTCAAGGCGTTAAATATAATACAGTGTGCTTGCCTTCATCCTCAGATATTTGTTGATGGAAAGCAAAGCGCACAGCCACGTAATAAGTACACCGAACACCAGCACGGCACCCGACACCAGCACCATCACCTCGGGCGTAATCACCTTGACCAACTCCGGTTCGTAGGACACCAGCCAATAGGCGGCTCCCCACAGAATGCTGTCGGCTATGAAAGCGGCCAGCACACCTATCCAGAAATTGCGCCGCAGAAACGGACGACGGATGAATGCCCAGCTTGCTCCCACCAGCTTCATGGTGTGGATAAGGAAACGCTTGGAATATATAGCCAGACGGATGGTGTTGTTTATCAGCGCAAAGGAGATAAACGTCAGTATCACAGCCAGCCCCAGCAGCATCAAGCTGATATTCCTTATATTATCGTTCACGGCATCTATCAAGTCTTTCTGGTAGAGCACTTCCTGGATATTGGTATTCTTTTTAATCAGTTTCTCTATTTTGGCGATGCTGTCCGAATTGGCATAGTCGGAATGCAGCTTGATTTCGATGGAGGCAGTGAAAGGATTGTAGCCGAGGAACTCTTGCGGGTCCGTACCCATCGCCTCAGTCTGCTCGCGGAGTGCCTGCTTCTTGGAAATGTATTCCGTCTGCTTCACAAAAGCCTCCTTGTCCAGCCTCTTCTGAAGCTTCAGGATGTCGCTCTCCTTCATGTCGTCACTGACAAGCACGGAGAAACTGATGTTCTCCTTGACGTACACGGAAAGATTATGAGCCGCGAGCACAAAGAATACGACCAGCCCCAACAGCAGTAACACCAGCGTCGTACTGATGCTGGACGTAATGAACTGCATGTCAAAATAGGATACCGAGTTATTCTTTGCTTTCATTATACCAATTATAAGTTACGAGTTACAAGCTACAAGTTATGTAAATCAGTCGCTATTAATCATTAATCCCTAATCCCTTTTCTCACCCTTTCTTCCTGAACACGTAAATCATGGAACTGCTGCGTTCCTTCTTCACCAACGCGCTGAACCAGGCCAGTGTACCGGTCACCATTCCCCGCAGGAAAGTACACGAGTGCCTCATGTGCTTTTCTGTCAGCATGGAGACGTAGAAGGCATCGAACGGCATGGGATGCCGCTCTGCCATGATGAAGCCATGCTTGGAACCGAATTGCTGGATGGTGCCCGGTGTGAAGTGCCACAAATGGCGGGGCACATCGTAGGCAGCCCAGTAAGCCCCGTATTTCTTTGCGTCGAAGGAGGAACAGTTGGGCACAGCTACAATCAGCACCCCCTTTTCAGTCAGCAGGGAGTGCAAGGTTTCCCACGTTTCGTTGAGGGGTTCCAGATGTTCCATGACATGCCATAGGGTGATGACGTCGAAACTGCCCGGTGCAAAATCTTTCAATGCCGTATGGGGTTTCACATCCAGATTGAAGTGTTCTTTGGCAAAGGCACGCGCCTGCGCACTCTTTTCCACAGCTTCCACCTGCCAGCCGCGACGCTGCATGACATCGGCAAAGTAACCGGTCCCCGTACCCAAATCCAGCAGGCTGCCCTCCTTGCGGTGTGCTTCACGGAGCACAAGGCGTGCCTTGCGTCCCAGCATATAGTTGCGCACCCAATGGTACACGGAGTTCATCGCCCCCTTGCGGGTATCGGTATGTGATATGTAATCAGGAGTTTCGTAGTAACGACCGATTTCAGCCTCCACGGGAAAGTCTTGCGTGAAAAGGAAACCGCAATCCCGGCAGCGGCACAAGTGGAACATTTCGCCCGAGGCATAATGGTCTACACATGTCAGGGCACGCTCCAAATGCGTTCCACCACATAACGGACAAGCTTTTATAGTGAGTTTATTCATCGAACGTTCTGCCAATAAGGAAGTGCAGCCCGAATGAAACAGACCACACCATACCTAAATTTGGTGCAAAATAACAAATAAAAAGTGATTTATAGGGTTTCCATTAAGGAGATTTAAGAAAACAAACGCTTGCTCCGGCCAGCTGGCGGAACGAATGACCAACTGTTCGATATTAAGCGGACAACTGTCCGATAATGAACAGTTTTCGAAAGCATCTATTCATTGATTATCAACAACTTAAATCTTTGGCATGGGAATTGACTATAATTAGGCGAAGGCGTTTGAGAAAAAGATTAGTTGGAATGCAACTTTTTAATCGGGAACAACGTCTAAAAGAAACAGAGTAAGTAACAACAATTAAAAATAAAGATTATGAAAACTACAAATTTATTCAAGGCAGTCGCATTCGTAGCAATGACTATCGTAAGCGTTATGAATACAGAAGTGAAAGCTCAGGAAAACAACTTCATCACCAATGAAGAAGTGAAAAACGAATTAGTAGTTGCCAAGACCATCTTTAAGCAAGACGGTGCACAACTTTACCGGCACATCCGTTATGAATACTCTTATGACGACCAGAAACGCCTGACCTGCAAGGAAGCCTCCAAGTGGGACGGTACAAAAGACGAATGGACACCTTACTTTAAGATGACATACCAATATGGCAATGATGAAATCACCATGTCCTACGCACGTTGGAACGAGTCTCACAAGGCTTATGACAAAGACATGAAGAAAAGTGTGTATGAATTGAACGATGAAAACATGCCGGTAGCTTACAAACTCTACAATCAGGACGCGCCAAAGTCCGAATTGACCCTGGTAAGCTACAACAAGACCGACTACGTAGCGAATATTCTGGCCATGGCAGAATAAAATTTAAAGTTTATAATATGAAAAGCACGAGCCTCACGGCTCGTGCTTTTATTCTATATACCGGTGTCATCATACTGATGTCATCGAGACTTTTCTATCCCGTCAGCCGGCTACCTCTTCTCCTTTCAGCGTAGCCGAACTGGATTCGGTAACCTTCACCATCACAAAATCGCCCACACGGTGCGTGCCACGGTCAAACACCACCACACGGTTTTGTTCCGTACGGCCGAACAACTGGTCACGACTACGTTTGGAAACACCTTCCACCAGCACCTCGTACGTCTTGCCCACGCAACGGGCATTCGCCTCGGCAGAGAGACGGTTTTGTAAGGCGATGATTTCATTCAGACGGCGAATCTTCACCTCCTCGGGCACATCGTCCGGCAGGTACTTGGAAGCATGCGTACCGGGGCGTTCGCTGTACTTGAACATAAAGGCGGAATCGTATCCGCACTCCTCCATCAGCGAGAGGGAAAGCTGGTGGTCCTCCTCCGTCTCACTATGGAAACCGGAGAATATATCCGTAGATAAGCCACAATCGGGGATGATGCGGCGGATGGCTGCCACGCGGTCCATATACCACTCGCGGTCGTACTTGCGGTTCATCAGCTTCAGGATGCGGCTGCTCCCACTCTGTACCGGCAGGTGGATGTGCTTACATACGTTGGGCATGTCGGCAATGACCTGGAGAGTTTCGTCGCTCATGTCTTTAGGGTGCGAGGTAGTGAAACGGATACGTACGCCCGGCGCTGCCTCTGCCACGGTGCGCAGCAGCATTGGAAAAGTAATCGTCTCTCCGTCCGGCTTCTCGAAGCGATAAGAATTGACGTTCTGTCCCAGCAGGGTGACTTCCTTATAACCCTTTGCCACGAGGTCGGCCACTTCATTGAGGATGCTTTCCACATCACGGCTACGCTCACGGCCACGGGTGTAGGGAACGATGCAGTAAGTACAGAAATTATTGCACCCACGCATGATGGAGACGAAGCCGGAGATGTGGTTTCCGCAAATGCGCGAGGGGATGACATCCCGATAGGTCTCTGTGGTGGAGAGCTCCACGTTCATTGCTTTCTCACCGGCCTCTACCGAGGCAATCAGTTCGGGCAGAGTAAGGTAGGCATCCGGCCCCACCACCAGGTCCACATGATGGTTGGTGATTAAGTCGTCCTTCACACGCTCTGCCATACAGCCCAGCACACCCACTATCAGGCCGCGTTTCTTCTTCTTGAGCGAGTGGAAGAACTCCAGACGGTTCAGAATCTTCTGCTCCGCATTGTCGCGGATGGAGCAGGTGTTCATAAACACTGCATCGGCTTCCTCCAGGGTGTCGGCCACCGAATATCCCGCCATCTGCATGACGGATGCAATCACTTCACTGTCGGCCACATTCATCTGGCAGCCGTAAGTCTCGATAAACAACTTCTTGTTGTCATCAGCAGTTGCAGATTTAAAGTCTGCTCCCGTTACTTTTTCCATAATCAGTTCGTTTAAAATCAGTTTATATCATAAGTTGGTATCTGTCATCCGGAGCGCAAAGATACTTCTTCCCTCCCAATAAACGGATGAAATGAAAGAAAAATGCCATTACAAGTTGTCAATCTGCGCCTTATCAGCTAATTTATGTTAAGAGAGCAAACATTTTCCGAGTGTTAATTTGGCATAGAGCAAATTAATTCACAAATTTGTGGAATGAAAGAAACATTAGATTTTTTCATAGTTAAGGTTTAGGTTAAAAAAATTAAGGGGAGCTGTGAAGCTGCCCTTTTTTATTACCAATTCCTTGGCTGTAATCAGATTAAATAATTAACTTTGCCCAAAAGCAAAGATAAGAGATAATTGCACTATCTTTGGGTGGAAAATCAAAAAGAATATGGAAGATGTCTTCAAGTTTCTGTTAGTTGCGGCTGTCATAGTAATCGGACTCGTCAAGCAGTTTAAGAAAGAAGCAAATAAAAATGCTGACAAGAGTCCCGACATACCTATGCCCGACGTTGACAACCCACTGCCCGAATACTGGGGCGGAGATACTTACGGAGGCTTTATTCCCGGAGGCCCCAAGCCGGCAGAAAAGCCCAAGCCGGTATCCAAACCGTCTGCCAAATCCAAGCACACTTCCATAAAGGCTTCCCCTCCCTCCCCGGCATCCCGTCCGCAGGAATCCGATGAAGTAACGTCCGAATACGGCATCCACTCGGCAGAAGAAGCGAGGAAAGCCATCATCTGGTCAGAAATACTTCAACGGAAATATTAAAGACAGTCGATAATTGCAGAACCAATTACGAGCCCCTTCAGAATCTTTACACGAAAAAATAACTATTTATATTATGGCACTCAATTACATTTCGGCAGCAGAAGCTGCGAGCCTGATTAAACATGGCTACAACATCGGCTTGAGCGGATTTACTCCCGCAGGAACAGCCAAAGCCGTTACGGCTGAATTAGCAAAAATCGCGGAAGCAGAACATGCAAAAGGAAACCCGTTCCAGATAGGTATCTTCACCGGTGCTTCTACCGGAGATTCCTGCGACGGTATCCTTTCACGCGCCAAAGCTATCCGCTACCGTGCTCCTTACACCACCAACGCCGATTTCCGCAAAGCCGTGAACAATGGCGAAATAGCCTACAACGACATCCATCTCTCACAGATGGCGCAGGAAGTACGCTATGGTTTCATGGGAAAAGTGAATGTTGCTATCATCGAGGCATGTGAAGTTACTCCCGACGGTAAAATCTACCTGACGGCTGCCGGCGGTATCGCTCCGACTGTCTGCCGCCTGGCCGACCAGATTATCGTGGAACTGAATGCCGCCCACAGCAAGAGTGCCATGGGTCTGCACGACGTCTACGAACCCCTCGACCCTCCTTGCCGCCGCGAAATCCCCATCTACAAACCGAGTGACCGTATCGGCCTGCCCTACATCCAGGTAGACCCGAAAAAGATTGTCGGCGTAGTGGAGACTAACTGGCCGGACGAGGCACGTTCGTTTGCCGCCGCCGACCCGCTGACCGACAAAATCGGACAGAACGTGGCCGACTTCCTTGCCGCCGACATGAAACGCGGAATCATTCCGCCTACCTTCCTGCCGCTGCAATCTGGTGTGGGCAACATTGCCAATGCCGTACTGGGTGCTTTGGGACGTGACAAGACCATCCCGCCGTTTGAAATGTACACAGAAGTTATCCAGAACTCCGTTATCGGACTTATCCGCGAAGGCCGCGTGAAATTCGGAAGCGCCTGCTCACTGACCGTAACGAACGACTGCCTGGAAGGCATCTACCAGGATATGGACTTCTTCCGCGACAAGCTGGTGCTCCGTCCGTCGGAAATCTCCAACAGCCCGGAAGTGGTGCGCCGACTCGGTGTTATCTCCATCAACACCGCCATCGAAGCCGACATCTACGGCAACGTGAACTCCACGCACATCGGCGGTACGAAGATGATGAACGGTATCGGTGGAAGCGGTGACTTCACCCGCAATGCCTATATCTCCATCTTCACCTGTCCGTCCGTTGCCAAGGAAGGTAAAATCTCGGCTATCGTGCCGATGGTTTCGCACATGGACCACACGGAGCATGACGTCAACATCATCATCACCGAACAAGGTGTGGCCGACCTCCGCGGCAAGAGTCCGAAAGAACGTGCACAAGCCATCATCGAAAACTGTGTTCATCCGGACTACAAGAACATTCTGTGGGATTACCTGAAACTGACCGACGGCAAGTCACAGACTCCCCATGCCCTGCGCGCCGCACTGGCTATGCACGCTGAGCTGGCCAAAAGTGGAGACATGAAGAATGTAGACTGGGCACAGTATAAATAAACTGCTCCCTAAAAAGGCGGAGAAAAACCGCCCGAAAGATATACCGCGTTGCATGTATATTTCCGGTTTGCTGGATCTATATATGCAACGCGTTGCATATATAGATGGAACACGCTGCATCTATAGTTCCAACAACAAGCTATTTCAGTACCTACTACATCCCTGCATCAATTCCTGGCAAAACCTCCTTCTTACCGGTAAACTCACTATCTTTTGCTTCAGTTTCCTTTTCAGTTTCTTCAATCGATCTCTCACCGAGCCAACACTTATCGTTCGCATTGAGTGAAAAACTGCAATAATTTGTCTAGAGAAATACTTGCCTCCATTTAATCCCTCCTATTCATTGAAAGCGGGCTGCCCCGGAATCACTTCCCAGACAGCCCTTCCTTCACATTTAAAATGAAGATGCAGAGAGAGTAGTATGATGACACTCTATTCCTGACCTCCCCCTAACGCCTTGTAGAGGTTAATCAGGCTTTGTATTTCAGAAAATCGATTTGCCGTCTGTGCCAGTTGTGCGTTGAGCAATGTCTGCCGGGCGGTAAGCACCTCCAGATAGGTGGTGTTGCCATGCTCCATCAGCAGGGAAGTGCTGCGGGCAGCTGTCTGCAAGGAAGCTACCTGCTTGTCCAGCAGTTCGCTTTTGGATAGGCTTGTCTGCCAGGCAGTCAAGGCATCGTTCACCTCGCTGCCTGCATTCAGCAATGTCTGCTGGAAGGCAAGGGAAGCCTCCTCCTGCTGGGCACGGGCTATGCGGTACTGTGCAATGACCTGCCCGCGGGCAAAGAGCGGCTGCGTCAGCGAACCCACTGCCGAAGCCAGGAACTTGCCGGGATTCACAATCATTGAACCGGCAGAATTGGTCCAGCCCGCACTCCCGCCCAGCGTGATGGAGGGATAGAAGGCAGAGCGCGCCGCATTGGTGCCGTAGAACGCCGCTTCCAGTGTCCGCTCAGCCGAACGGACATCAGGACGGCAGGAAAGCATCTGAACAGGAATCCCTATAGAAAAGCCCACGGGGAACTGCTGCTCTGCCAGCACACCGCGCTCGTAATGACGGGGCGTCTCTGCCAGCAACAGCGCAAGGCTGTTCTCCACCTGGTTTATCTGTTCTTCCAAATCGAGCACGGAAGTCTGCACCTGATAGTACGTGGCCTCCATCTGCGACACGGCGGATTCGTTCGCCATGCCCGCATTCATCAGGGCACGGGTGGAAGCAACGGTTTCCCGCCACGTCTCTTCGGTCTGCCTGGAGATGGCAAGCTGCTGGTCCAGCATCAGCAGGGTATAGTAAGTATTGGCTATCCCGGCAATGAGCTGGGTACGCACGGCCTGGCGATAGTCCTGACTCTGCGCATAGAGCGCCTTCGACTGTTTCTTGGCATTGCGCATGCGGCCGAAAATATCCAGCTCCCAACTGGCAGTAACGGGCAGCGAATAGGTCTGTGTGGCCTTGTGGCTGTCAAAGCTGCTCACCGTGCCCTGCGGCGCAAGGGCAAAGGAGGGCAGGAAGGCAAGCTTTGCGGACAGCAGGGTGGCTTCGGCCTCTTCCACGCGAAGCTGTGCCGACTGGTAGTCGGTATTGTTCTGCAACCCTTGTTCGATGAGTGCCTGCAGATGTGGGTCGGTGAAAAGCTCGTGCCAGTCCATGCCGCCCAGGCCAAGGTCCAGGCTGTCTTCGGGAGCCACCGGAGAACCGTCGGTGCTCTCCGTAAAAGTGGCTATTTCTTCCCCGTAGAGGCCGTCGGGGACCTCGGTAGCAGGTTTGTATTTGGTGTACACGCCGCAACTGCTGAACAGCAAACCGGCGGCGGACAATAGGATGATATGTTTCTTCATTGTTCCAATCTGTTTTTATTTTATTTTCCTCAATCTTTCGCCCGTTCTGCCTCACTCTTCTGCTTTTCAAGCAATACCTGCATATCGGCTTCTTCCTCCATTGGCGGACGAACCTTCTCCTGTAAGTACTCGAAGATGATGTAGAACACCGGAACGACGAAAAGCAGCGCTAGCGTTCCGATGAGCATGCCGCCTACTACGCCCGTACCCAGCGAAGAGTTACCGTTGGCGCCCGCACCACTCGAGAACATCAGCGGAAGCATACCGAATATCATCGTCAGCACCGTCATCAGGATAGGACGCAAACGGACCTGGGCGGCCGAATAAGCTGATTCCACAATGCCCATTCCCTTGCGGCGCCGCTCGATGGCATACTCCGTAATCAGGATGGCCGTCTTGGCGAGCAAGCCAATCAGCATAATCACACCCGTCTGCAAATAGATGTTGTTCTCCAATCCCAGAACCTTGGCAAAGAGGAATGAACCCATCAGCCCGAACGGTACGGAGAAGATGACCGCAAACGGTATCAGGAAACTCTCATAAAGACATGCCAGGATGAGATAGATAAGGAAGATACAAATGGCATAAATAAAGACAGTCTGCGCACCACCAGTATTGGCTTCCTCACGTGCCATACCTCCGTACTCGTAACCGTAGCCCAGCGGCAATGTCTGTTCTGCCACTTCCGCAATCACTTTCTGCACTTCACCGGACGAATATCCTTCCGCCGGATTCACATTAGCGGCGATAGCGCTGTACAGATTGAAACGGTTTGCCGTCTCCGGACCGAGCACCTTGTTCAACGTCACGAACTGGCTGACCGGAGCCATCTCCGTACCGTTGCGCACAAACATATTACCCAGTGCCTGTTCGTCCAGACGATATTCGGGCGATGCCTGCATCATGACGCGGTACACCTTGCCAAACTGATTGTAGTTGGAAATATAGGCACCGCCGCAATAGCTGCCCAATGCGTCGAGCACCGCACCCGGCGAGATGCCCGCACGCTTACACTTGGCCGCATCTACATCTACCGATACCTGCGGGAAGTTCATAGCATAAGAGGTATACGCCATAGCCACCTCAGGACGCTGGTTCAACGCACCCAGAAACTGTATCACTGCCTCGTAGAACGTAGCCATGTCACCACCCGTTCTGTCCTGTAGGTTCAGCTCCAGGGAGTTACCCATACCATAGCCCGGAATCATACCCGGCTGGAAGCTGAATATCTGCGCCTCTTTCACGCCGTAGAACTGGGCATTGAGACGGGCCACCACAGCGTCGGACGTGTGTTCGCTCCCCTTCCGCTCGCCCCAGTCCTTCAGACGGATGATGATGGTACCGTAGGAAGTGCCCTGACCGGACATCAGTCCGTATCCTGCCACCTTGGAATAGTGTTCTATCTCGGGAGTGTTTTTCAGGATGTCCTCCAGCTTGCTCATCACCTTCGTAGTTTCTTCCAGCGTGCTTCCCGGAGACGTGCTGACGTTCACCATGATGACACCCTGGTCCTCCTGCGGCACAAGCCCCGTCTTGGTGGTACTCATCAGGTAAACCAGCAATACGACGGTAGCCGCCAATGAAGTCCACACCATCCAGCGGTGGTGGATGAAGAACATCACACCTTTCTTATATTTGCCCAGCACGGCGTTGAACGAGGCATTGTATGCCGCACGCACCCGTCCGTTGATGCTCTTCGCACTCTTCGTACCGTCCGACGGACGCATCATGATGGCACACAAGGCGGGACAAAGCGTCAATGCCGAAATCATGGAGATGCCCACCGCCGTTGCCATCGTGACACCGAACTGCGTATAGAACACGCCCGAAGTACCGCCCATAAACGTCACGGGGATAAATACCGCCATGAACACGCAGGTACAAGAGATGATGGCCATCGTCACATCGCCCATCGCATCCTTCGTGGCAAGGTAAGGGGACTTGTATCCGGCATCGAACTTGGACTGCACCGCCTCCACCACCACGATGGCATCGTCCACCACCGTACCGATGGCAAGCACCAACGCAAACAGCGTCAGGATATTGAGACTGAACCCCGCAGCCACCAGGCAGGCAAACGTGCCGACCAGCGACACGATAATGGAAATGGAGGGTATAAGCGTACTCTTGAAGTCCTGCAGGAAGAAATACACCACCAGAATTACCAGTATAATGGCAATGACCAGTGTCTCCACCACATTGTGTATGGAAGCGAAGAGGAAGTCGTTGGAACTCATCATCGTCACAAATTCCGTCCCTTCGGGCAGGCTCTTCCTCATCTCGTCTATCTGTGCGGTAATCTGCTTGTTGACGGCGGTTGCGTTGGAGCCTGCCGTCTGGAACATCATGAAAAGTACCGCCGGCTTGCTGTCCATCTCACTGCGGAAACCATAGGTCAGCGTACCCAGCTCCACATCCGCCACGTCCTTCAGACGGAGCACGGAACCGTCACTCTGCGAGCGTACCACCGTGTTCTGGAATTCCTCCACACTCTTCAGACGTCCGCGATACTTCATCGTAAACTGGAACACGTTCTTTGAATTCTCGCCCAGCGAACCGGTAGGCGCTTCGATGTTCTGCTCGCCCAATACGGCGGTCACATCCGAAGGAACCAGTCCATACTGCGCCATCCGTTCCGGTTTCAGCCAGATACGCATGCTGTATGTATCGCCCAGCTCCATTACATCACCCACACCTTCGATACGCTTAATCTGCGGAATCACGTTGATATCGAGGTAATTGGCTAGGAAAGTCTGGTCGTAGCGTCCGTCGGTGCTTACCAAAGCACCGATTTGCAGGAAGCTGGTCTGGCGCTTCTGGGTAGTCACACCGATTTTCGTCACTTCGGCAGGCAGCAGTCCCTGCGCCTTGGATACGCGGTTCTGTACGTTCACCGCAGCCATGTCGGGGTCCGTGCCCTGCTTGAAGTAGACCTGTATGGTGGCAGAACCGGCATTGGTGGCGGTAGAGCTGATGTACATCATGTTCTCCACACCGTTGATGCTCTCCTCCAACGGCATGATGACACTGTTCAATACGGCTTCGGCATCTGCACCGGTGTAGTTGGCGCTGACGTACACCGTGGGAGGTGCAATATCAGGATACTGTTCCACCGGCAGCGTAAAGAGCGAGATAAGCCCTATCACCAGAATCAGTACGGATATGGAGATAGCCATCACCGGCCGCTTTATAAATATATTTCCTTTCATCTTAATGGGTCATTGATAGTTGATAAATAGCAGTTCATTATTTCACCTGTGTCCCTTCGCGCAGCAGTCCGGCACCGGTGGAAACAATCTCGTCGCCGACTTCCAGTCCGTCCAGCACTACGTATTCGCGTCCGTCATTTATTCCGGCCACGGTAATCAAGGCAGAAACGGCCTTGCCATCCACTACCTTATATACCACTGTCTTGTCCTGCAACTGCACGGTGGCCTCTTGCGGAATCACAATACAGTTCTTATAAGTGGTAGGCACCACCACCGTGCCCGACGCCCCACTGTGGAGCAGGCGCGATTCATTGGGAAATACCACACGTGCCACTACCGTACCCGTCTGACGGTCAATGACGCCACTGATGGACTCGATGGTTCCTTTCTTGTCATAGACGGAATTGTCGTTCAGTCTCAGTTCCGCTTGAGGCATGTTCTTCAATGCCTCGTCCATGCTTCCGTATTGGCGGGTCAGGGCAAGCAACTGGTTCTCGGTCATGGAAAAGTAAACGTACATGTCGCTGTTGTCACTGACCGTTGTCAGCGGTTGCGGCAAGCTGGGGCTGACCAATGCCCCTGCACGGTAGGGCAATGCCCCCACCACCCCGTCGCTGGGACTCTTCACTTCCGTATAGGAGAGGTTGTTGCGTGCGCTTATCTCCTGGGCCTCGGCCTGCGAGAGTTGCGCCTTGGCGGTAAGGTAGCTGTTTTCGGCAGTCTTCAGGCTGAATTCCGAAACCACTTTCTGCGCATACAATTCCTTGTTGCTGTTATAAGTCAGTTCGGCAGTAGCCAGTGCGGCACGTGCCGCTTCCACATTGGCAACGGCCGTTTTGAGTGCAGCCTTGTAGGGAACCTGGTCGATGATGAAAAGCAGTTGTCCCCGGCGCACCTTCTGCCCCTCGGTCACACACAACTTCTCGATGGTACCCGACACTTGCGGATAAATATCTATGTCCTGCCGTCCGCGTATCGTTGCTGAGTACGAAGTGGAAAGCTCTTTGTCCGTCGCCTCCACTTTCATGGTAGCATAAGAAGGTTTCATTCCGGAAGCATCCGATGCCTGCTTGCAAGATGCCAAACACATTGTACAACCGACAATCCCTATCAGCCGTATCCATTTCCTGTTCAATGTAATCATACTTTTTCTCATTGTCTTTTTGTTAAAACTGGTGGCAAAAGTAGGAGAAAGGAACAACGCCATAATGACCAATTACACTCCAAAGATGTTCCTTTTTCGACATTCATCTTTTTTAAGGCTAATGAATTGTCTATAAATGACATATAGAACAAGAAAGCCGCATAATGGAACATCCCATATTTCCCATTATTCACCAACTTTGCAAAACGAAAAAGGAAGAATATGGAGAAAGGGAACATAAAAATCGTAGAAATCGCGGACTTTAAAAACAGCGAACATGTCCTTGACTATGTAGACAATGACTTTGTCATAATCAACAGTCTGGAGGGAAGCCCCTACAATGAAGATACAATAAGATTGGGATGCTTCCTTATCGCTATCTGTCTAGAAGGCTGCATCCAGTTGGACGTCAACTACAAAACCTACCAACTGGAAGCAGGCGACTTACTGCTCGGCCTTCCCAATACCATTATCAGCCACGCGATGGTAAGCCCAAAGCACAAGATAAGGCTTGCCGCATTCTCCACACAGTTCCTACAACGCGTGGTCAAGATGGAGAAGGATACATGGAATACCGTTATGCATATCCACAACAATCCCATAAAGTCTGTCGGGGAGGAAGGGGACAAGGAAATCTTCAAATTCTACCGGGAACTGCTTATGGCAAAGATAAACGACGAGCCTCATCACTATCACAGGGAAGTGATGCAATACTTGTTTTCTGCCATTTTCTGTGAGATGTTGGGACACCTCAACAAAGAAGTGAACCCTTCAGAAATGACAGTCGATACAAAAGAAAGCATCAAACAGTCCGACTATATCCTGCGTAAGTTTATAGAGATGTTGTCCAAAGACAACGGCATACACCGTTCTGTAGGATATTATGCCGATGCACTATGCTATAGTCCCAAACACTTTTCGAAGGTCATCAAGCAGGCATGCGGACGTACACCGCTGGACTTGATTAACGAAAGTGCCATCGAGCACATCAAGTACCGGCTGAAGCATTCGGACAAGTCCATCAAGGAGATTGCAGAAGAATTTAATTTCCCCAACCAGTCTTTCTTCGGGAAGTATGTGAAGTCTTATCTGGGTATGTCTCCGGCACGCTACCGCAATACGAAAGAGGAATGATTTCCCCTACTCTTGGGGCTCACTCCGTAAAGGTCTGCATTAGGAAGCTAAACCTTAACTTTACGACGCTAAAGGTCAACTTTACGATGGCTAAACCTCAACGTATCATCTCATCACACACCGCATCCTGGAAAGCGCGTGCTTCCCTGCCCGACAGTGCATTCTGGTTCATGATGGCAAAGGCTATCTCGTGTCCGTTGCGGGCTTTAAGGTAGCCGGCCAGGCAGTTGATGGCGGTAAAGGAACCCGTCTTGGCATGTACATTTCTGTGGGAAAGGGTGCCTTTCTTCATGCGGAACTCCAGTGTACCGTCCACGCCGCCAATGGGCAAAGCCTTATAAAGTTTCTGGAAAACATCCGTACGCGAGTAGGCATATCGCAGGAAAGAAACCAAGAGTTCCGGTGAAATGTAGTTGTAATTGGAAAGACCGCAACCATCTGCCAGATTATACCTATCGGGGTTATATCCCATCTCTTTTATCAGCATGCGGATGGCAGAAAGCCCGTCCTCGGCAGAGACACGCTTCTTTCCGCTGCTCTGCACACCCAACCGGCAGAGCATGGCTTCGGCATTGAGATTATCGCTCTCCTTCATTATCTGTTTCACCACATCCTGCACGGAAGTTTCATAGGAAGCCATCCGTACGGAGAGGCTGTCTTGCCGGAACTCACCGAAGAGGTAAGAGACTTCCGCATCTACCGCCGGAATGCACCGGATGCCCCGTGCCTGCAACCGTTCCATAAAGGTATGCATGAAGAAGTCCTGCGAAGAAAATATATTGACCGTACCTGCACGGCGGGCATCGACGTTGCCCGTCACGGTGATGTTGTTCCCGTTCACCAGCCAGTCGCGCGACACACGGAAACGTCCGGCAGAAGGGGTACGGCTTTGGGTCTTGTTCGTCAGTGTATAATAGGAAGAGGCGGGAGTGCATTCAAGGCGTGCGCTGTCGCCCCGTTCGCCGGGTGTGGCGGTAACCTTCACCACTCCTTTATTCAGCATCAGCGGTGAGAGGTAGGGCTGGAAGGAATAGGGAGTATCATCCCACAACCAGCCGCTGCCCCAGTACAAGGAGTCTTTCATGGAGACATCTCCATACACCTTGCCTTTGATGACAGAGAAGGGGAAACGGGCCACGGTAGCCACCAGGGAATCCAATGCCTCTTCATCAAACTCCGGGTCGTAACCGCCTATCACATACATATCCCCCTGCAAGGTATCGCGCTCAATGGTTCCCTGATACCACACTTCCGTACGGAACGGCTCGTCGGCTTCGGGACGGGAAAGGGCGGTAATGGTGGTCAGCAGCTTCATGGTGGAAGCGGGACGGGAAAGCTTGTCCGCCTGATAGCCGTACAAGGGCTTTCCGGCAGTCAGGTCATAGACCGAAATGGCCACATTAGAGCCTGCGGGAAGTTTGTGTTCTATCAACGCATCAATCCGCGCAGAGAGCGGCTTCACCGGAGTTACCGTCTCTTGGGGCCATAATGGGAGCAGGCAGACGGATAAAATTAACAGCAACAATATCCTTTTCATAAATATATTTATCTTTAAAGGCAAAAGTACGACAATCTTACAAATGAACAACAACGAGGTAGTCTTTTCATAAATTATATCCAGCCATCCATCTTAATATTCCTTTAAAAATACTACTTTTGCATAGATTGCATAGGCAAAATCTCCCAGTTACTATCACTCTAAAATTGATGTACCATGAAACTACAACTTACAATTGCCAGCTTTACAATATGCCTCCTTTTCTCCCCCATGCTTCGGGCACAAGAATCTCCGCGCATTGTCAGTTATGACTTAACCGTACAGATTGATGTACCGAACCGACAAGTCGAAGTTGGCGGTTCGTTTGAAGTTGATTTCCAGGACAGTGACTCAATCTCGTTGGTACTATGGCGCCATGCCCGTATCGACACACTACGCCACAGCAGCCGGGAGATAACCTACCGTTTCGATACGCTTGCCCCGGCACCTGCCCAATTCATTCCCGACGGACGGACCTTGACCCTCTACCGGCCGGCAGGAGCCGATGACCGCTGCCGCATAAATACCCGTTACACACTCTACATGCAGGAAGTGCAGGGCCCTGCAAAATCATTCAATGACCATTGGATTGAACTTGGTTACTATACGGGATGGTATCCTGTCTGCAACGGTAACCGGGCAGATTATTCGCACTTACGAATCGGCATCACTGACGGTTATACGGTGAGCGGCTCAGGTATTATTTCCCATACAGAAGAAGGGATGTGGGAAATGGAACAACCTTGGGAGAATTTCGACAATGTTATCCTGGCTTCACCCATGCTGAAAAGCCGCCGCATCAATGATAACGGAACTACCATTGAACTTATCTATACAGACTTCCCGGATGCCGGTGCAGACTCGGCACTTCAATGTTGCCACAATGCCTTGAAATTCTTCCGACGCCTTTATAAAATTGCGGGAGATGAGGATATTTACATGAAATTCCTGCTTTCAGCTTCCGGCACCTCAGGAGGGTACAGCCGTAAAAATTTCATTATGCTCAGTTCCCGAACATTCAATGAATATGTACTCAAGAACACCGCCCACGAAATCGGCCACTTCTGGTGGAACAAGGCTCCGGTGGAATCTTGGCACGACTGGCTGAACGAATCTTTTGCCGAATTCAGTGCTTTGCAATACATACGCCACGCCCGCGGCGAAAAAGCCTATGCCGCTTACATCGACGCCTACCGTAAGGAAACACGCCATATCCGTCCTATCTGGGGTATTGACCGCAACGACCGCGAAGCGCATCTTGCCCTCTATAGGAAAGGGTCAGTACTACTCGCCGACCTGCTTGTCCGAGTGGGTGAAGAACCTTTCTTCAACTTTCTGGCAGGTGTCATCCAAGCCCATATAACAGACACATCGGCTTTCCTGGATTTTGCGGAAAGCCGATTGGGACGTAAAAACCGGGACTGGATTGAAAAGCGGTTAAAAGAATAAACACCTGATTATTCTTCAACTGTTCCTTTCGCCACCGGCTTCTCAAAATGAGTGCCGCACTTCCTGCATACATACTCCCAATGCTCAGTGCCCGGAGGTGCGGCCGACAATGCCGCAATAACAGCAGCCACCACAGCACGCACCCGATGGCTCTTCTTCAGCACAAACTTAATCTCATCCGAACCGCAATGGGGGCAGTACCTCAACTGTTCCGGAATCATCTGGTTCCGTTCAAGCAGACGGAGGGCATTGTCATATTCGTCCTCATAGACAAATATATCCACTCCCGTGACATCACGGACATATCCGCGCATCACGGAAGACATGTTTTCATTATGCAAAACAGACGCAATGCCCTCATTCTTCAAGGCACCCTGAATAACATGTGCCTGAAAGGCATCGTCGCAGGTGATTAGCTTTACGGTTTTCATCTTTTATGTTTATATGAAACAATAGTCATGGGTTCTACAATGCCTCCTTGAATATCTCTCCCACCGTGGGGTGCGGAAAGACAATCTTCTTCCATTCATCGGCAGTAAGTTTCAGTTCAATAGCCATGCCTGCCAGCGTGATGATTTCCGAAGCGGGATTACCCAAGACATGTGCCCCCAATACGGTATCGTCACTGCCCAACAGTAACTTGCAGACGCCATTCACTCCTTCATTCTCTGCTACAAAGCGACCACTGTACGCCATCGGAAACTTCACAGCACGATAGGCAACGCCTCTCTTCTGCAGGGATTCTTCTGTCTCGCCCACACCGGCTATTTCGGGATTGGTATACACTACGCCGGGGATGGCACGATAGCTCATAGTGTCCTTCTTGCCAATGATGGAATGTATGGCTACTTCCGCCTCGCGGACGGCTGTATGCGCCAGCAAGGAATATCCCGTCAAGTCGCCGCAAGCATATACTCCGGGAACTGAAGTCTGCATCTGTCCGTTGACAAAGACATTTCCGCGCTCCGTTCTTTCCAAGCCCAGATTCTCCAATCCGAAGCCTTTCATTACCGGACGGCGCCCGACACTCATCAGAAGCCGTTCGGCAACGACGGAACCGGGACCGTCGGCTGTTTCATAATTCACCTGGATAAGGGAAGAAGCTTCGGCAGTATCCGGCATGACAGACACTACTTTTGCACTCAGCATGAACTTGATTCCCCGCTTAGCGTACTCTGCACGGAGCATACCCGCCAGCTCTCGGTCCATACCGCCTCCCAGTATCTCGTCCAGCATCTCGACGACGGTTACCTGCACTCCCAGGCTGTTGAAGAAAGAAGCGAACTCCATACCGATGACACCGCCGCCGATGATGGCAAGCGAAGCGGGCAGTTCCTTGTTATCCAGTGCATCACGATGAGTCCAATAGGACACTTTGTCTATGCCGGGAATGGCAGGGACAAAGGTTTCGGAACCGGTGCAGAGCAGCAGGTTATCGCATTCGTAGGTTTCTCCGCCGCACTCCACATGATTCTTGTCCGTCACTGTGGCCCCTCCGCTGACAATCGTCACACCATGGGCAGTCAGCTTTCCTTTGACTCCCAATACCAGCTTGCGCACTACCTTCTGCTTGCGAGCAATAATCTTGGGCAAATCGAACGATACTTCGGGCACACTGACCGCATACTTTGCAGCATGGCGGGCTCCGTCATAGGTCTTGGCCGAATACAACAAGGTCTTGGTAGGGATACACCCTTCATTCAGGCACACTCCACCGAGACTCTGCTTCTCAAATAGTACGACACTCAATCCTGCTTTTCCGGCAGCTTCGGCAGCAGTATATCCCGCAGGACCTCCACCGATAATGGCAACTTGGTATTTCATGGAATTAATGGTTAGTGGTTAATGATTAGCGATAATTTGTGCGCAAGTTAATAAAACCCGTATTATCCGGCAAAAAAGAGTACTTCTTTCTTTCGGAGAATACAGCGTAAAGAGGAAATAATTATCTTTGTCGTGCAGCATTTATAAAGAATGCCACGTCCAATGGACATAAATCAAATAATAATCAACATGAAAACGACTGACTTATTCCAATCCATCCTTTTGTTCGCTCTTTTCCTTTGCGGCCTGACGGCTTGCAATGATAGCGATGAAATCCGCCTCTCGCCCTTTCAGGAAACTACCGTGAAGGGCGAAGCCTCTACCCTGCAGATAGACCTAACACGCGGCGACTGGCGCATAACCTCCATCACCACCCCATGGGGAGACCTCATGATGGATGGCAACAAGCTCCCACAACTGGAAGGTACGGGAAGCCTGCATTATAAATGGTGGGACTTGGAACGGGACACCGACAGCCATCTCATCCTGTACTTTAAAGACAACTTTGACTTAGGTGAATCCCGTAGCCTCATCATCAACCTTGAGATGAAAACGGGACTCTACAAGGAACAAATCATCATACACCAAGAACCGTGCACTAACTTCTATCAGATAGAGTCCATCGAATACAGCGTGGAAGAAGGTGACGGAGTGAAAGAAGCCGGAACAGGACCTGATAAGAGTACCTATAAAAATGAAAATCTGGGAAACACAACCGACAAGCATGACTACTATCCATTCATCAATAAATGGACAGAATACGCATTCATACCCGATGGGCACTCTGATGAAACCTTCAAAAGCATAGACCCGGAGAAACGTAGCATCTATCTGCCCAACCACATAGAAGACGGAAAAATAATCATGGGACAACAACTGTTATTCTTCATCAACCAAGGCAAGTATTACAAAGAAGACGAACTGAGATATAAACATTTTGAAGTAGACATAGTAGGTATGAAATGGAACATATACACTTCAACCATCTACTACAAACGGCTTCAAGTGACATTCACCGCCACTCTTTCACGTCCCGGTAGCGATACAAAGAAGGTACTCAAGGGTAAATTCATGCAGAGATACCCTTATGACTGCTCGGAAATACATCACGAAGTAAAGGATTCTTTAGAAGATTAGAGTCCGGTGTCTGTCAGACAAGACTCCACCTCCTCCCTGCTCAATGCCGGAGCTTGCCCATCGGCAAGCTTACGGCATACCAGCCGACCGGCCGCCAGCGCTTCCACCTTTGTTGCAAATGGCAGGCGACCGCTCAAAGCAGGTATAAAAGGTTGATATATCAGGGTATCGGCTCCATGCAGCACCACGTAGCCGTAACCGCCTTCCACCTCCATCACCCGGCATTTCAACTCATTGCCACCGCCGGCAGTATGACCCGAACAGCAAGAAAGGCATACCGCCATCACAGCCGGTACACCTATCTTTATCATAATAAACATCAGCTTCATAAGTTCCGTTCAGTTATGGGGCGAATCAGACTTCCTCTTCCTCATCGGGTAGAAGTTCGTACACATCATCAAAGTAGCTGGTACCACTTGTTCCTGTCAGCACAAAACCACGTTCGCCGGTAGAGAAACCAACGGCAGCCCTGCGCGAAGAAGCACCGGAAGGATAATTATGTACATCTGTAATGGGGGTAAAGTCGTCATCGGAATCGCCGTACCATAAGTCCTTGTCAGGGTCGTACAGCCAGTAGTCGCTGCTCAAGGAAGTGCTGTTACGTATTCCCGTAGCCACAAATCCCCTTCCACCGATGACGAAGGATACGGCTTCGGACCGTGTGATGGCGTAGTCATCGTCATAGTCATTGTCGGAGTCCGTATCGGCAATGTCACGCAACTGGGTCCAGTTGCTTCCGTCGAACTTCCAGAAATCCACCAGATCGGTACTGTTGTTTCGCCCGCAACAGATGTAGGCCACCTCATCGATGACGAATGCCGTACCGAAGTAGCGCTTCTCGCCTCCATACCCGCTCACCGCTTCCCATTGCGAACCTTCGGCGCCATTGGGGTTGAAACGGTAGAAGTCCATCTTGTAGGCACTCTCGCTGCCGGTAGCGTCGCTGTTGCAGCCCGTACCGACATAGCCATATCCGCCTATACTGAAAGCCAGGGCACCATCGCGTACTCCACCTTTGAAGTCGTCTTTCCGTGTCCAGGTATCCGTGGCAGGGTCATACTCCCAGGTATCTGCTACACAGTAGGACGAGGAGCCGTCCTTTACGGAACCGGTCGTAATGTATCCCTTGCCATTCACGGCAAAGCCCACGGCAGCCTTGCGCCCGGCAACGGGCATGTCGGCACACTGCGTCCAGCTGTTCCGGCTCATGTCATACTCCCAAAGGTCGTTCAGGTAATCCTTGTTCGCTCCGTAGAAGCCGCCACACAAATATCCATAATTGCCGATGGTGAAGCCGGAGGCATAAGCGCGGTACACACCGTTATAGCTGGCTTTCTTCATCCACTGCCCCTGAGTGTATTCATCCTCGTCCGTACAACTGCCGGCAATGCACACGATGGCCAGCAACATTATTCCTACCAATAGTCTGTTCATTGTTTATTGTTTTTTTAATGATTAAGCTTTATACTTCCCACTTTCCAAAACAAGAAGCTGCGGGAGGTCCTTTTTGTCTGTCCGCAAAAGTAAACCACCGCAACCACACCGACAAAAATAACCGACGAACAGTCCGAAATTCCCGTTAAACGCCTTTACCGATAAAAACCGTCCGAACGCCGATTTTTGTAGGAAGATATAAAAGTTTTGCCTTTCCTTTGCCGCCAACTAAAAGAACAGAAATGAAGAAGTCATTGTACAGCTTATTCGCAGTCCTCGCTATCTTCTGCGCCTGCCAGGACGAGAACTCGCAGCTTGGAAAGAGCCTCGTGGAAAGCTCCTTCTATAATGTATACGCAGACACCTGCTCGGTAGACATCAGCACCATCCTGCTAGACTCCATAGAGACCCGGGGCGACAGCATCTGCCAGCTAGGACATTACCGGAGCAGCGCCTGGGGAGAAGTATCCGCCACCTACTATGCCGAATACTCCACGTCCGACTTCACCCCCAACACAGACTATACCTATACCCTCGACTCCCTCGTACTGCGAATGATACCTTCGGGCCATTTCTGGGGAGATACCCTGACGCAACAGCGCATCTCCATCTACCGGCTGAAAAAACCTATCGTGCTGGACAACGACGAGGACCTTTACAACAGCACCGTACTCCCGACGGAAGATGCCCCGCTCTTCAGCTTTACCTTCACCCCCTGCCCGGGGCGGAAGAAGGAAGTAAGCGTCCGCCTGCCCGACTCATGGGGACAACAACTGCTGAATGACCTCGTGGCCCAGGACGACTACTTCGATACCCAAGACAAGTTCAAGAAGAAATTCCCCGGACTGGTCTTTGTTCCCGAAAACGACGGGCAGTGTATCACCGGATTCATGGTGAACGACTCTGCCATGAGCATCAACCTCCACTATCAGGAAGTCTCCAACCAACGTACCGGACAAGTGCTGACTTTCAACGTAAACACCGACTATGCCTATACCGGTATCCGGCACGACCCCACCGGCACCCACCTTGCTTCCCTGAAAAGCGGAATAGAGAACCTCGTCCACTCCAGCGACATGGGTTGCCTGGCCTATATGCAGGGATTGACGGGTTACTACAACCAACTGGAATTCCCCTACCTCAACAGCCTCGGAAGTGCCGGACAGATAGTCTCCATAGAGAGCGCCACACTCTACCTCTATCCTCTGGCCCGGAGCTACAACGAAGTGAGCCAGCTTCCCAATGACATCCGCCTTTATATCACGGACGAGAACAATGTGCTGGAGGACTACGTATACGGCAGTGACGGCGTAACCGTACAGACCGGCGACCTGACCATCGACGAGATGTACGGGAAAGAGACCTACTACTCCTTCGACCTCACCGAATTCATCCGCAACAACTACGGCACTTCGGGCATCAAGCGGCAGAAACTGCTGATGAGTCTGACAGACGAAGAAAGCACCACCACCTTCAACCAGGTCATCTTCACCAACGACCCCGAACAAGAGAGACAATGCAGATTAGACGTAAGATTCAAAATATACAACGAGCAATGAAACGCCATTACCGGATTCCCCTTCTGCTGTGCAGTCTGTGTACGGCAAGCCTCACCGCCGTGGCCCAGAACACCACCAACCTGCCCACCTCCATGTACGGAGTGGGCGAACTGAGTGCCGGTGACGGCGGACGTTATGCCGGCATGGGCAACACGGGCATCGCCCTGAACCGTACCGGATTTCTGAACACGCTGAACCCCGCAGCCATCACCCGCATGGACACCGCCTGCTTCACGTTCGATGTGGGTGTATCTGCCTCATATGCCCGCTACTCCTTTCTGAGCGAACACAGCTCCAACTTCACCGGCAACCCCAACCGCATCAGCATGGGCTTCCGTGTCCTGCCGAGCTGGTATGCCCTTGTAGGTGCAGCACCATACAGCAGTGTGGGCTATGTCATCCAGACCGAAGAAGAGATAGAGGGAATGCCCGGCAACTACACCTACTCGCTCTTTGAGGGTACGGGCGGACTATACCGGTGCTACGTCACCAATGCCTTTGCACTGAGCAGGCAACTGTCGGTCGGCATCAACCTGGGGATGATAGCGGGCACAGTGACGCAAAGCGAAACGCAGGAAAGCGCCGTCGTAAAGTACGAATCTTCTAAACGGGCCTTTTATGCGGACTTCGGCATACATTACGAATGGGGTGCGACCGGACAACGGAAGTGGGCGGCAGGGCTGGTATTTGCTCCCTCCCTTCCCATCAGCCACGACAATACACTGACTTACAGCAACTCATCTACCAGCGAGAACCTCGATAAAGGATACCACAGCCGTACACAATATCTGCCCATGCACCTCGGCACCGGCCTCAGCATAACCACCGAACGCTGGGTGCTGACCGCCGACTACAACTACCTGGACTGGAGCCGCAACTCCTCCTCCTACACTTCCATGAAATACGAGAACCAGCACAAAGTGAACCTGGGAGGCAGCTACATTACCAAGCCACGTCTGGCACGTTCCACCGAGCTGATGGGCGGAATAGGTTTCGGCAACTCCTATATCAACCTGAAAGGCGGGAAGATGCAGTATCTGGAAGCCAGTGTAGGGGCGAGCTTCCCCATCCGGTACTCCTATCTTTCGCTGGGCGCCACCTGGCGGAAACAACTGAACACACGCAGCAATCTGATGCAGGAAAGCCGATTCAGCCTGAATCTGAACTTGACGTTCGGGGAAAGGATTTCGAGGGCAAAACTAAAGTAATACAAGGTTCCGGTTCACCACAGATTACACGGATTTTACACAGAATGATTATCATTTGTTGGATCTATATATGCAACGCGTTGCATATATAGATGCAGCACGCTGGAACTATAGATCCAACAAACAAAGTATATAGTATCTGAAAACAGGGTATTACAACACTGCCAGCCTGGACACATACCCTTTCACCCTTTCGCGGTAAGCATCGCCAATGGGGACATCCTTCTGCTCGATGAGCAATGTGCTGCGCCCGATGGCGCTGATGCAGTCCATGCGGACAATAAAAGAACGGTGCACACGGATAAATTCGTTCGCCGGAAGTTTTTCCTCCATGTACTTCATACTGCACAAGCTCAAGATAGGCTTAGGGGAATCTTTACAGAAAATCTTCACATAATCGCCCATACCTTCTATATAGTTTATCCGTTCCAGGTCGAGCCGCATGATGCGGTTGTCACACCGCATGTAAATCACCTTCGGAACCTCTTCCGGACCTTGCCTGTGTTTGGAGTCGGACGTACCTGCATCCTGCAAAGAGAACCAGCGTGCCGCTTTGCTGACAGACTGGAAAAACGTGGAGAAATTGAGCCCGTCCATCAGATAGTCCAACGCATCCAGACGGAAACATTCGGCAGCATAGCGGTCGGTGTCTGTAATGAAAATGACACGAGTGGACGAGGACAAGAGCCTGCAAAAATCCATTCCGTTGATTTCACCTTCTTCCACCGGATAGATGCCGATAAAATAAACTTCCACTTTTGTCTCATAATAATCCTTCAGCGCTTCAAGAGGATTGCCGTACTTTCCGTGCAAAGAGAGAAAAGGAACCTTGTCGATATACTCTTCCAACCTTCCGGCAATCTCCGGGTCTGCATGTAAAATGGCGCAATTCAAATTCATATTCGTTTCTCTTTTACATAATGGACGCTGCCATATCCGAAAAACTGCAAACAGAAGAGCTAAAATTAAGCTTTATTTATGATTCAAAGATTACCTGCATCTACGGAAAGACAGATAAAGGGAAAGTTCATACAAACAACTCCGGAAAGCTACACAGGAGACATTACCATGGAAGCGATAACGGCAGATTAAAACGGAATCGCATACGTGGGCACACCCTATTGCTCATCCTCTCCGTTCCTCCAGTAACCGGATAAACTCCTCCTCCTTGACGGGAAGAAGCACTACACACTTACCCTCGCCATATTTCACGAGCACATAGCGCATCACCGCAAACCGCCCTACCTGCATGGAAGAAGCACGCTCCACAGAAGTGATGTCTTTCATCAGAATTTCCTTACTCCGGGAGAAACGGCCGAAGGACAGCACCAACTTCCCGTCGGGCGTTACGGTATAGGTGGTATGAATCAGCTTCTCGATAATAACCACCAGCCAAAGCATGAAAATAGCAGCCAGGAACGGAGACTTGTACCAAAACATATAGACGGCGAGAATACCTATCAGGATGAGAAACAGATACTGCCCCATAGCAATGCGCGCATGAAAGATTCGATTCATTTTATCTGATTTTTGCCGCTAAGGTACGTATTTTTATGATAACAACTTCTTCATCAGCATCTCCATTTCTCGAACTTCCGTCACATTCATCTTGCGGCAGACCGAAGCACATAACAATTCTACCCGTTCCGGCGAAAAATAAATCAGTTCTGCAATCTCCTTTACAGACTGTCCAAGAGCTACCAGCATACATATCAGTTCTTCATCCTTATCCACCTCCGGAATAGACTGATAAAGTTTCTCTAAAAAAGAAGGATAATGAAAAATAAAGATTTCACGGAATACAGCCTCACGAGTTCCGGACAACAAAGCCTCCGAAGCATTGGGAGAATCTTCCGAAATCATTTCGCGCAAAGCTCTGGCAATCTCCTGCATATTAAAAGGTGTCACTGTTTTCTTTGTTTTCATTGTATCTTATTTCACCATTATACATATTTACAATCGTTTTGATACAAATTTGCAAAATATGCACAACCTAACCATAAGAATACGATATACAATCTGATATACAATTTCATATTATATTTATTATCAAATAATTAACAAGAAACAAAAAACAAGTCCATTGTTGTAAATTTTAAATTAAGAAATTATATCTTTGCCTTACAAAACAAACAGTCCACAAAATATGAATGCCAAAAAACTTTCATTTTTACTTCTGATTCTCGTAGCTGTAGCCTGCACCAACCGCTCCACCTCTTCGGAACAAGACGAAATGAGGCATTGGAACAATGTCCTTCAACAAATCAATGCCTTACTACTCGAAAACAAAGCGCGACAAACGTTGGATCTTGCCAAACAGACCTTGCCCGAAATCCTGGAATCGGCAGAAAAAAACGGAACTACAGATACCCTGATTTACTATGCCCGCAAGATATTTAATGCCTGCGGGAACAATTACATAAACACCAAACAATACAAAGACGGCATCGACTATATGGACAGCATTGGGAACCATCCCCTCATCCGCGAACATTGCCCGCACGAACTGCTGAGCTTCAAGGCCGGACTGAACCAACTGTATGGCAATAACCCGGAAGCTGTCCGACTGGCAGAAGACTACCTCCAGTTACCGGTCTGTACCAGTGCCAATGACTTTATCCGGCAGGCAGAAATCATAAGCGGTGTCTACATGTACTCCGGAAACAATCTACCCAAAGCTATCCAAATTTTGGAAAAAGCAATAGATGTCTACCGGAAAGGTGGAAACTTCCCGAACATGCTGCGGATAATGTCACGGTTGGGCATCTATTACCACCTCAGTGGCGAATACGAGAAAGCTATAGCCACTAACCAAGAAGCCATAGCCACTTACAACGACAGCATAGCACCTGGAAATGTAGTGATTGCCTACGGAGAACAAGCTAATCTCTACGCCGAACTGGGTATGTACGACCAGGCCCTGGAAATGAACAAAAAAGCCCAATACTACTCCATGCTGAAAGACAGCTTCGGACTGGGAGACTTGTACCGCTACCGTGCCCAGATCTTTCGTAACATGAATCAAAAGGACTCTGTATTCCACTACCTCAGGCTGGGAGAAAAGTTGTCAATGATACAAAACAGCTTTAAGGGCGTATTCGTAAACAAAGTAGAAACGGTAAACAGTTATCTGGACTATCCCGACTCTTTGGAAAAAGCACTGCAACTTGCCCTTAGCATCTGTCCCGATACCGTGCGGATGCCCCAATGGGCCAAATACCAACTCAACCTCCACCTAGGCCGGGCCTTACTGCAAACCGGGAAGGAGCAAAACGGCATACACCTGATAGACCGGGCTGCACAAGACCTCATCAACATGAAGTTCATGGAAGGCCGCGATGCCAACGAGATATTAATGGATTACTATCTGGCCAAAGGCATGAACGACGATTTTGCTCGTTGCTACATCCGTAACCGACAGTTTGCCGATTCTCTGGACAATAACGAAAAGAAACGTGCTGTGGCAGCAGCCAACATCCGGTTTGATGCCAACCAAAAAGAGAAAGAAAACAAACTGCTCTCGGCACAAGTGCAATGGCAGCAACAGCAGTTGTTCTACAACATCTGCATCTCCATTACATTACTGTTGCTACTTATCACCACTACAGCCTATTTCATCATCCGAAGGAAGGCCAACCACCAGCTTATAGAAAACAACAAACGGGAAATACAGACCCTCATTACCCGGCAGCAAGACCTGAACCGCCGCAACGAACAACTGACGGAAGAAATAGAACGGGCCATGGCTACCAATAACCTCAACTCCATTCGCCAGCTCACCGTGCAAAGCCTGCTCAGCAGGGAAGATGAGAACACATTCCGCCGGTCGTTTGCCACCATACATCCTTCTTATCTGCCCAAGCTCCGCGAAAGTTATCCTCAACTGACCCGCAACGAAGAATTGCTGGCCATGCTCATCTGCATGAACCAAAGTACCGACGAAATAGCCCTTATCATGGGAATCAACCGGAATAGTGTAAACGTAGTCCGTTCGCGCATGCGCAAGAACATGGAATTGCCCAAAGAAAAATCCCTGGATGAAGTATTGAAACAATACCTTACATAACAAATAAAAATAAGCCCGCTTATTTTGCTCTACGTTTGGTTTACACTATCTTTGCGGCGTTTAATACACAAAACCTATGGTAAGAAAGTTCGATTTTCTCGTTATCGGCTCCGGACTTGCCGGTATGAGTTTTGCGCTGAAAGTAGCGCATAAAGGAACAGTAGCCCTCATTTGTAAGGCAGGTTTGGAAGAGGCAAACACTTATTTTGCACAAGGAGGTATCGCCTCTGTCACCAATCTGGCCGTAGACAATTTTGAAAAGCATATCGAAGATACCATGATTGCGGGTGACTGGATAAGCGACCGTGAAGCCGTAGAGAAGGTGGTGCGCAATGCCCCCGAACAAATCAAGGAGCTTATCAAATGGGGAGTGAACTTCGACAAAAAGGAGGACGGAGAGTTTGACCTGCACAAAGAAGGCGGCCACTCCGAATTCCGCATCCTCCACCATAAGGACAATACGGGTGCAGAGATACAGACCAGCCTCATTGAAGCTGTGAAGCAACACCCCAACATCACCGTACTGACCGACCATTACGCTGTGGAAATCATTACCCAGCATCACCAGGGAATCATCGTTACCCGCCACACCCCCGGCATCAAGTGCTACGGTGCCTATGTGCTGAACGAAGCGACGGGCGAGGTGGATACCTTCCTTTCCAAAGTCACCATCATGGCAACGGGCGGTTGCGAAGCCGTTTACCGCCATACCACCAACCCGCTGGTGGCCACGGGAGACGGCATTGCCATGGTCTACCGTGCCAAGGGAGCAGTGAAAGACATGGAATTCATCCAGTTCCATCCCACAGCCCTTTTCCATCCGGGAGACCGCCCCTCGTTCCTCATCACCGAAGCCATGCGCGGTTATGGCGGCGTGCTGCGTACCAAAGACGGAAAAGAATTCATGCAGAAGTACGACCCGCGACTCTCACTGGCCCCGCGTGACATCGTGGCGCGTGCCATCGACAACGAAATGAAACAGCGCGGTGAGGACCATGTGTATCTGGACGTCACCCACAAAGACCCCGAAGAAACCAAGAAGCACTTCCCTAACATATACAAGAAATGCCTCAGCATCGGTATAGACATTACAAAGGAATACATACCGGTAGCCCCCGCCGCCCATTATCTCTGCGGTGGCATCAAGGTGGATTTGGACGGACAGAGCAGCATCCGCCGCCTGTACGCCATCGGCGAATGTTCGTGCACCGGACTGCATGGCGGCAACCGTCTGGCAAGCAACTCACTGATTGAAGCCGTGGTTTATGCCGACGCGGCAGCCAAACACGCGCTGAGCGTACTGGAACGTTATGACTTCAACGAAGACATTCCCGAATGGAACGACGAAGGTACCATTTCCACCGAAGAACGTGTCCTCATCACACAAAGCATGAAGGAAGTGAACCAGATTATGGAGGCATACGTAGGCATTGTCCGCAGCAATACCCGGTTGACACGTGCCTGGAACCGACTGGACATACTTTACGAGGAGACAGAAGCACTCTTCAAGCGGAGCAAGGCTACCCGAGAGCTGTGCGAACTGCGCAACATGATAAACGTAGGATACCTGATAACAAAGCAAGCCATGGAACGCAAGGAAAGCCGCGGACTGCACTACACGATAGACTATCCGCACGCCAAGAAATAAACATAAATCCTCTCCATCATGAGGAAACAATATTTCTCTTTCATTTTTTTGTATATTTTCTCAAGCTGTCTCTACAGTCAGACGATGGACGACAATATCATCATCAACTGCTGTGAAGACAGCTATGTTTTCAAAGAAGGACCAGGAGACAACCCCATCGTACAAAACACCCGAAAGACCGAATATGAAGCCTTGCGGATGGGAGCTACCGTACAACCTCATATGTTCTATGGCGAATTCATCTCCCTGGACGAAGCCAAAGCCAAGGGAGTACTTGCCCCCAAAGCCATCCACCGCCATGCCACACCGGAAAATGTATTCTTCGACGATACCCGCATCTGCTACTTCAACCTCTCCCTAAGCCGGCAGGGGAAAAAGGCGGCCGTACAGTTCAGCCGTACCTTCCATGACCTGCGCTACTTTACACGCATCTACTTTCCGGAGGAATACTTCATCCGCAAGAAACGTATCACCGTCACCATTCCTGCCGCATTGTCCCGTTTCCGGCTGGTGGAGAAGAACTTCGGTCCCGGTATCCGGTGTGAAAAGAGCGTGAACAAGGAAGGGGATTCCCTTTTTGTCTACACCTTAAAAGGAGTACCTGCCACCCGAAAGGAAGAAGCTGCTCCCGCAGACAACTGCCTCTATCCCCATCTGCTGGTAACCGGTTCCTTTGCGGATGTGCAGGATATGTACCGCTGGCTGAACGGACTGGCCGAGGTGGACTGCACTCTCCCCCAAGCCGAAATGCTAACGGATGAAATTACTGCCGGATGCACCGATGAACTGGAGAAGATACACCGTACCTATGCCTACGTACAGCAGAACATACGCTACATCGCCTTTGAAAACGGGTTGGCAGGACATCGGCCCGACCGGCCTGCCGAAGTGCTGCGCAAACGTTACGGCGACTGCAAGGGAATGGCACTCCTGCTGCGCACATTGCTGAAAGCCCAAGGATTCGATGCCCGAATGGCCTATATCGGTACGGACGACATCGCCAGTTCTCCCGACGAAGTACCGACACTGGCTGCCATCAACCATGCCTTCTGCCTTCTTTTCCATCAAGGGAAAAGATATTGCCTGGATGCCACCTACCGATACCTACCGCCCGAAGACATCCCCCAAGGTATACAAGGCCGAAAAGCACTGGTAGAAAACGGAGACAGCTGCCTGATACTGACTCTTCCCCAGCAGGATGCCTCCGCCTCTACGGACAGTCTCAATTATCACTATCGCTTGATGACGGACAGCAATCCCCCTACCCTGAAAGGCACCGCCACCCGCGTAAGTACGGGCGAATACAAGGAATACCTGCTCAGTCTCTACCATGACACCCCCAAGGAGAAGCAGACAGACCTGCTAAACAATCAGATAAACAATACCGCTGCCGTACAATCGGCCGATGGAGAGTACTGCCTCGAAGCAGACCCGCACGAAGATTTCTTCCACCAGCCCATTGACACCACCCGCCGCAAGCAGGATTACCTACTGCCGTGGAGATGCCGTATTGTACGCGAGGTAACGATTGATATTCCACAAGGATATGCCGTGTCTTATTTGCCTGCAGACTTTCACATTGAAACGAATCAGGGCATCCTCAGTTGCTCCTACCGCGCCGGAGCAGGATATATCCACTTCCGAAAAGTGATGGAGATACGCAGAAAACGTATTCCACTTGCTCTTATCCCTGCTTGGAATGATGCCCTGCGACAATGGAAAAAAGCCTGCAACGAACAGATAGTAATCCGGCAAAGCACCCTTTAAACAAATAATTGAACATAAAACGCCATCACCATGAAAACAACACGTTCTTTCCTACTGCTGCTGATGTTACTTGCCACTTCGGGACTAAATGCCCAAAAGGAAGAAGACAAATATGCTGCGCTCGTAAGCGAAGTGCGCAATGAAGTATGGTCGCTGAACCTGCCCGACTTTAAAAATATGACTGTACCCGAGAAATACAGAAACGAACCCGCCGTTATCCTTGCCGCACACAGCCGTCTGGAGGTAACCCGGAAAACCAAGTTGGACTGGTGGGGAATGGGATTGACCAAACAACAGATAACCTGCCGCAGCATCTACCGCCAAATGGTATACATCAACAGCCAAAGGGCACTGGAAGAGATGTCACAGTTCAGCTTCCTTTCCCAGGAAAAAGAACGCTACACCCGCAATGAACAACAGCGTATACTGGGTGTGCGCATCATCAAACCGGACGGAACAATTCAGGAAACAGCCCCGCAGGAGTACATGGAAACCGATGAAGGCAGCCACCCACGTAGCCACAACATCCAAGAGAAATGGAACAAGCTGGCCGTACCCGGACTGGAAATCGGAGACATCATCGACTTGTTCTTCGTACGATACACCATACTGAACAACCAGAACCCCGAACCTTTCGGTTTTTACTTTATGGACAGCTATCCTCTGCTTGCCTATTCCGTCCATTGCGAGATAGACCCCAAGCTGAGCACTTTCTACCGTTGCCTGAACGGAGCAAGGGACTTCGACCATAGCACCGATACCGAAGGAAACCATATCCTCGACTTGCATACCGGAGACTCCGGACGTGTCATTCCCGACTTCTGGTACAACAGTGCCCGGCAAACGCCCATGATTCTGATGTACATCTACAACAGCAAGACACCCTATGCCTGGATGCCACCCAGCGCCCGCAAGCCGGGACTATATGCCAACCCCAATCCAAAACTGATGACAGATGACACACGTGCCTCCATGAAGGCTCCCGGCACCAACTGGTCCGGTCTGCGCAGCGGACGGAAAGGCGAAATATCCAAAGCCCTCAAAGCCCGTCAAGCCGAAGGATGGAGCGATAAGAAACTGATGGACTACCTCTACCAATACTGCTATTACCGGTATATGGAAAACGGTGCAGACTATACTCCCGCCAGTTTCATCCTGCTGATGCACGAACTTCTGGAAAAAGCAGGTATTCCCCACCGGACAGGAATCACGACCAAAGATACCCGGGAGCCTCTGGACCAGCTCATCAACTACAGCAATACCACTTGGTTTATCTATCTGGAATCCAACGGAAAATGCTATACTCCACCGGCCTGCTATGCTGTTCCCGGTGAAGTGCCTGCCAGCCTGCAAGGCGAAGAAGCCATACTGGAAGACAACACATGCCTTACCCTTCCCTCCACCACCCCCCAAGACAACCGGGATATGGCTACCATAAACGCTTCTATAAGCGGCACCACTCTCCACATCAGCCGCCGGGAAGAGATGAGCGGTGCACTGAAAGAACACTTCCAACCCTACCTCATTATGGACGAGGACCTTTACAACTCCGTTCGTCGCCAACTGGGTATTACAGCCACCATCTACGACGAAACCAAAGAAAAATTCCATGCCGACCTGCGCGAAAGTTACCGCCGTGAACGGGAGCAGGAGAAAGAGCGTTACCGTAATGAAATCATCGGTTATCATGGCTCGGAAGAAGGACTGGAAACACTCCTCGGCTACCAGCTTTTCAGCATCGGAAACCGGGCAGACAGTGCGGCACTTGTCTATCAAGTGGACTATGTACTGGACGGATACGTAAAGAAAGCGGGTACAAACTTTGTTCTCTCCGTAGGTCGGTTGATAGGGTCACAGCCAGAGCTGAAAGGCGAACAACGCCTGCGCAAGGAGGACATTTATTGGGAGATGCCCCGTTGTTACCAATGGGACATCACAGTCAATCTGCCGGAAGGTTATCGAATTTCTCCCGAAGGCCTGGAAAGACTGAACGTAAAAGTAGAAAACGACTGCGGCGCTTTCATTGTCCAAGCCACCACTGAAGACGGAACATTAAGAATAAAAGCCGAAAAACGCATCAACCACAAGACGGAACCGGTAGCCAACTGGGAGAAACTGCTTGAAATAACCGATGCTGCCAACAGTTATGAAGCACTTTCAATAGTGTTCCAAGCAACCATTAATCCCCCTACATCTCCAACAACCGGCTATTAATCCTTCTCTACCCGCTGCAGCATCGCCATACACAGCTTGCTGTCGTACTGTACAGCCACTGCAAAACGACTGCATACTTTTTGCAGCGTCACTGCATACCGGTTTGCAGCAGTACTGCAATTGATTTGCAGCAGCACTGCAACAGTTTTGCAGTCGCACTGCAATTTGTTTGCAGTGACGCTGCAGCAAATGTGCAGCAATTACAAGCTATATGACTGTCACAGCAAACAAAAAGCCCCGCAGAGCTTGCTTTCGCTCTGCGGGACTTTGTTCTCTCTATGAGGAAATTATCATCAATAGTTTGACTTCTTTACTTCGAAATAAGCCTGCGGATGCAAGCAAGCCGGACATACCTGAGGAGCTTCCTTACCGGTGTAGATGAAACCACAGTTGCGGCACTGCCATACCACTTCGCCTTCCTTGGCAAATACGCTGGCAGTCTCTATATTCTGGATAAAAGCGCGATAACGTTCTTCGTGTCCCTTTTCGGCAATGGCGATGTTACGGTACATAAGAGCGATTTCGGGGAAACCTTCTTCGTCTGCAATATCAGCAAACTTAGGATAATCCAATGACCATTCTTCGTGTTCGCCGGCAGCAGCTTCCTGAAGATTTTCCAGGGTAGTGCCGATAACACCTGCAGGATAAGAAGCGGTGATTTCCACCATACCGCCTTCCAGCCACTTGAACATACGTTTAGCGTGTTCCTTTTCCTGGTCAGCCGTTTCTGTGAAAATAGCGGCGATTTGTTCGTAACCTTCTTTCTTGGCTACACTTGCAAAATAAGTGTAACGCATTCTTGCTTGTGATTCACCAGCGAATGAAGTCAGCAGATTCTTCTCAGTCTGAGTTCCTTTAACACTTTTAGCCATAGTCTCTTTTTTTATTAGTTAATATAATTACGTATAAATGTCGTTCGTACTGTTTATAAACAACACAAAATTACGAATTTAGTTTGGAATAATCACACCTCTGCCCCATCGGATTTATTTATCGTCTTATAGAAAGAATCTATCTTCACCGATAACCCGAAGAGGTATTTCAGACATAATTAATAGCACATATCTGATAAGGAAAACAAAATACATCACAGTTGTGTTCACTAATATCCATTATTTTATCTACTTTTGCAGGCAATTTGCAATATATACATTACATTCTGTATAAAAAAACGTATAAAAAAGTAGATTATAATGAAAGCGTTCGGATTCAGACCAAAGCTATACACGGCTTTAAAAAATTACTCTAAAGAACTGTTCATGGCAGACCTGATGGCAGGTATCATTGTAGGTATCGTTGCCCTCCCGCTTGCCATTGCATTCGGTATCGCCTCCGGCGTATCACCGGAGAAAGGTATCATTACGGCTATCATAGCCGGTTTCATCATCTCCCTGATGGGTGGGAGCAAGGTACAGATTGGAGGACCGACCGGTGCGTTCATCGTCATTATCTATGGCATCATCCAGCAATACGGTGAATCGGGGCTTATTGTCGCCACACTGATGGCAGGCGTACTGCTCATCCTGCTGGGAGTTTTCAAGCTGGGAGCTGTCATTAAGTTTATCCCCTATCCCATCATCGTAGGTTTTACAAGCGGTATTGCCGTCACCATCTTCACTACGCAGATTGCCGACATTTTCGGGCTGACGTTCGGAGGAGAGAAAGTTCCGGGAGACTTTGTAGGAAAATGGATGATTTATTTCCGACATTTCGATACCGTAAACTGGTGGAACACGATTGTAAGTATTGTCAGCATCTTCATCATTGCCATTACACCGCGGTTCTCGAAGAAGATTCCGGGGTCACTTATTGCCATCATCGTGGTGACAGTGGCAGTCTGGCTGATGAAAGTATATGGAGGCATTGATTGTATCGATACCATCGGCGACCGTTTCAGCATCCGTGCCGAACTGCCGGATGCCGTGATGCCTACCCTGGATTGGGAAGCGATAAAGAACTTGTTCCCCGTAGCCATTACAATCGCTGTACTGGGTGCCATCGAATCTTTGCTGTCTGCCACCGTGGCCGATGGTGTGATAGGCGACAAACACGATTCCAACACGGAACTGATAGCACAAGGTGTTGCCAACATGGCTACCCCGCTGTTTGGCGGTATCCCTGCCACCGGAGCCATCGCGCGTACCATGGCAAACATCAACAACGGAGGAAAAACTCCCGTAGCAGGCATGGTGCATGCAGTGGTATTGCTGCTTATCCTACTGTTCCTCATGCCGCTGGCACAGTATATCCCAATGGCTTGCCTGGCGGGTGTACTGGTCATAGTATCCTATAACATGAGTGGTTGGCGTACGTTCAAGGCATTATTGAAGAATCCTAAATCGGATGTCACGGTACTGCTGATTACTTTCTTCCTGACCGTCATCTTCGACCTGACTATTGCCATTGAAGTAGGTCTGGTGATTGCCTGCGTGCTGTTTATGCGCCGCGTCATGGAGACTACCGAAATATCCGTCATCAAAGATGAAATAGACCCGAATGCAGAATCGGACATTGCAAGCAATGACGAGCACCTGATAATCCCCGAGGATGTGGAAGTATATGAAATAAACGGTCCTTACTTCTTCGGCATCGCCACCAAATTCGAAGAAATCATGGCGCGGCTGGGCGACCGCCCCAAAGTGCGCATCATCCGCATGCGTAAAGTTCCGTTCATCGATTCTACCGGTATCCATAACTTGACAAGCCTTTGTGAGATGTCCCAAAAGGAAAAAATAACCATTGTGCTCTCCGGTGTCAATGAAAAGGTACATAAGGTACTGGAAAAATCGGGCTTCTATGAGCTGTTGGGCGAAGAAAATATCTGTCCGAACATAAATGTGGCACTGGAAAGGGCCAAAATGATTATCCAACACTAATCCCGGCATGGCACGAAAAAAAAAGAAACAATCGCAAGGCGTCTATTATCTTATATTGTTTATATGTGCGGTCTGCCTTGCCTATGAACCCGTTGCAAAGATACTTTCGGATGCCAGGCAAAAGAGTTCTACGCCTGCCAAAATAGAACTCACGGCAGGCACACGCCTTGAAATACCGGCAAAGCTGAAGAACGTCTCCGAACAGATTCTCCAGCGGAAAGGCTACACAGTATCCTACAACAAAGATTTAAAGATACCCAACTGGGTAGCCTGGGAACTCATTCCCGAAAAACTGGTGGAGCGTGAAAGCCGTACAGACAAGTTCCTGCCCGACCCCGACCTGCCTGAGCACGAGGCAGTAACCACCGATGACTACAAAGGAGCCGGCATGGACCGCGGACATATGTGTCCGGCCGGTGACAACCGCTGGCACTGGAAAGCCATGCAAGAGAGCTTCTACATGACAAACATTTGCCCGCAGAACCACAATCTAAACCGTGGCGACTGGAAAGAACTGGAAGAGTCATGCCGCCGTTGGGCACAAGAAGAAGGCAAGATATACATTGTATGCGGTCCTATTCTCTATGACCAACGTCACCGCACTATCGGCAAGAAGCACAAAATTACAGTGCCCGAAGCATTCTTCAAGGTCGTTCTGTGTGCAGACAGCAATCCCCCCAAAGCCATCGGCTTCATTTATAAGAATGCATCGGGCAATCATCCGTTGGACAGCTACGTCAATACAGTGGACGAAGTGGAACGAATTACAGGTATAGACTTCTTCCCCGCCCTTCCGGATGAAATAGAAGAGAAGGTGGAAGCCGAATATGACTTGAAACTGTGGTAAAGGAGTTATTCCTTTACCCAGGCATCTACAATCTCGGCTACATAAACCCGGTGCAATCCGCCGTGGTCACCGCCATACCAACGTTCGTAGACGGAATGGTCGAGGAAGAGTTCTTCTTTCATATCGGTAATGAAAAGCTTGCGGCACTCCAATCCCAGGCGGTCCTGCTCAAAGAGAATGTTTCCCCGCTCGGTAACGATAGGATTCAGCCCAGTTTCCTTTACCTTATCCACTTCCCTACCCGATTTACTGCCACAAAGGTTGTAAATGCTCCGGTTTTCCTTTCCTAAAAAAGAAAGGGTGAAATATTCGTTCTCCTCCATAAACTCATACGTATAGCGCTCGGAACGAATAAAGACAAACACCACCGGCTTGTTCCAAAGCCAGCCAATACCTCCCCAACTGGCAGTCATGGTGTTGAAATGTTCTTTACTGCCTGCCGTAACCAGCATCCACTCTTTGCCTATCACTTCGAAGAAGTTCTCGCTTAAATCTTTAATTGCTATTGATTTCATAAGTATATTATTAATAAGAAACACTTACCGGTATACCCGTTTCACGTATCCGTTCTGCAATGCGATCCAGTTCCTCATGAGTGGCCTTCTGCAAATCATGGTCGGGCGTTTCACGGTCGATGGTATAAATCATCACTTGGCGGGGAGCAATCTCCTTGACAGCTTCCAGCCAGGGAAGAACAAATTTATCGGATGTATTATCCATATCTTGTCCTTTATAACTTCCTTTGAGAAACATGGTCTGGATAATGCAGTTCCCTTTGAACGCTTTCATCCCTTCTATAATCTCCCGGATGGAGTAATGTCCGGTAGGACGGTCAAGTACACGGACATACTCTTCATCCACCGTATCCAGTTTAAGGATGTTGTTGTCAATCTTGTTCAAAGCTTCGAATACGGCAGGACGATGAATAAAGGTAGAATTGCTCAGTACGCTCACCTTTGCATTCGGAAAATACTTGTCGCGCAAGGCAAGTGTATCTTCTATGATTTCGGGGAAACGGGGATGTGCCGTCGGTTCTCCATTACCGGCAAAAGTCAGTACATCCGGTGTAGGTCCGTTTTGCTGCATGTCCCGCAGGCGGGCTTCAAGGGCCGAACGGACTTCTTCGCGCGTAGGCAACGGCTGTTTGGGACGATGGTCGGCATTGAAGCCACATTCACAGTAAATACAGTCGAAGGTGCATACTTTGCCGTCTGCCGGCAATAAATTTATTCCCAAAGATACTCCCAGACGGCGGGAATGAACGGGACCGAATATGGGAGACGGATAAATGACAGTCATACTATTTACGATTTGACGATTTACTATTTACTATTTAATGCTCCGAGTATCTATTAATCTTAGCACTCCAGAGTTCATCCTTGGATTATCATACGGACAAAGATAAAGAAAGAAATAAAAAAGCTATCAATCATTCCTCTAAAACTTGATACGCAGTTGCATCTGCAAGTCCGCTTTCCTATTTCCCGGTATCTCATCATTGCCCGAACCAATCGTCTCCCTATCCTGATAAACCGTCTGTCCGAATTTGGCAAGAAACATGAAGTTCTTACTCAAATCATATCGCAGATGAGCGGAGTAACGGAACCCTTTGCCATAGAAGGAAGGGGTATAGAAAGTATATAACAATCCACGCTCGGAGGCGTAAACACGCGAATCGTAATCGTCCGTATGAAACCAGGTTCCCTGCACGGAAACTGACAGAGGGAAGAGGAAAGTGTACGAGCAAAATTGAGTACACTGATAACCTTGCCGTCTATCAAAGCGATACCCTTCCCCATCCTGCTGACGGAAGTGGTTATAATCTATTGTAGTACGAAAGATATATCTTCCCGGCATATAGGTCAGCCGATAACGGAGTTTATGGTGATAGATAGGTTCGATAACTGCACCGCTTGTACCCGTCACGTCTCTTTCTTTCTGTTTGTACCGATAATTAAAATACATCGAAAGGCTCTTTCGAGGAGTATAAGTAACCTGAAACATGGCATCCACTCCCTTTGAGGGCTTACTTATACGGTATTTCCACCAAGGAAAAGAAAACACATCCAGTGAAGTGAAAAACTTCCACCGGGCGAAAGGTGTGGCCTCTGCTGCCAGATACCATCCGTTCTCATTCTGCGGCATACTGCTTTCGCCAAAGGAACGCCCAAACAAAGTCCAATAATCATATGAATAATACCGGTGAACAAGTAGCAGATGATAATCGGAAGAAAGATTATACTTCAGCCGGTTCAGCAACGCATAGCCTTTACTGCCGGTTGCCGCTTCCCCCACCCAGACAAAACGGCCCAGACGATACCTATAATCCATGCCCACATTATAGAAATCACTTCCATGAAGATTGTACTTTGCATACTTGTTCAACCGAGGCTTGTAAGGACGGTCGAAAAAATAGTAAATCCCCGTCACTCCCACCTTCAGAGAGTTCTTTTCATAGGTCATGTTTCCACCTATCACCTGCAAGGCAAAGGCATTCATTTTATCTGCCTCCTTCTGCGTGCGATGCAATCCCGTCTTGTAAATGGAAGTTATCTCGCCATCCTCCACCACACCGTCCATGGAGCGATGCGAATAGAAAGCCGAAATATCCAAGTAAGGCAATACTCCCACCGTTGCCGCCACTCCCCGGAAATAATTGTACTCATCGGTAGAACTATGCTTACGGATGCCTCCGGTACGATATTCTGTTGTAGACATAGAGAATGTTTTTCCTAAACGAAAATCCGTACTAAGTACCAGTCCCTGCCCGAAGCTCAGACGGTAATTGCCCAATGCCAAAGCCTTCAGCCGCCCCAGATTCTTTATCAGAAAATAGAAAGAATAGTAATCATAGCCTTTTCTGTTGTGCAGGGCAAAGAAGGGTTCTCCGGCATCCTTCTCTCCCGTCACGCCTATTTGGAGATAATCTCCATAATGAAAATTATAGCGCAAAGAATGGTAAAGGGAAGGTCCCAGGTAATTCTTCTCATATCCTTTACGGATATAGAACGGTACATCCAAACGTGCCAATGTTTCGTGTTTCCCGTATTTCAGTATAGATTTTAAAGCAGGATACCCCCTACCCGCTTTCACTGCCCGCACACAGACAAAGGGCAGCAGTAGGTCGATGGTACGTTTATCCATCTCCTCCACCAGTTGCAATTCATAAATGGTCTGCATCTGTCCATGTATATAGACATAAGCCAGAAGATTCTCTATCTGTATATCCGTAAGAAAAGGAAACTGCTCCAATTGCCGTTTAGTGGCGGCATTGAGGTTGACAGGCTCTTGCAGACGTCGGGACAACTCCTCCAATTCATCTTCCCAACCGTATTCTTCCTCATTCCCGATGGAGAGTTGTTCCAAATTTTCTTCCAAAAGAAGTAAAGGCTGTTCTTTCTGAAGGCCGGATATATTTTGAGCTTCAAGCATAGGAGTCATTGACAGCATACTTACAAAAACTCCTATCTTGAGTAATTCCATTAATAGTAGGTCACTTTCATGTTTTGGGAAGCGAAGTTACCTTAAATAAGTTAATTGAGCAAGGAAAAATCAACATGATGCAACAACATTACACAGAATGGTGTACTTTTGCAACATGAACGCAAGGCTTAACATAGTAATACTCATCATGTTTCTTTCTCTCGGAAGCCTGAAATGCTTTGCACAGCAGCAACCACAGTCTGCTGCGCAAAAGAGTGTCTATCTTACTCCCATGTGCGTTTACGAAGGAGATACCATCCCTTATGTCAAGCTCCCCACTGTCTACATCTTCAAGCCGCTTAAATTCAAGAACAAGCGCGACATGAACAAGTACTACAAACTCATTCGTGACGTAAAGAAGGTACTTCCCATCTCCAAGGAGATTAACCGTGCCATCATTGAAACCTACGAATACATGATGACCCTGCCCACCGAGAAAGCCCGCCAGAAACACATGAAAGCAGTAGAGAAAAGCTTGAAGGAGCAATACACTCCCCGCATGAAGAAACTTACCTTTGCCCAAGGCAAACTGTTAATAAAACTGGTAGACCGACAGACCAACTCCACCGGATATGAACTGGTAAAAGCTTTTATGGGCCCTTTCAAAGCCGGTTTCTACCAGACTTTTGCCGCACTCTTCGGCGCCAGTCTAAAAAAACAATACGACCCTATGGGAGACGATGCATTGACCGAACGGGTGATATTGATGGTAGAAAGCGGACAATTATAAACTGATGTTTATTCCCGCCTTGCGTGCCTGCGAATGTTGAAATTGGCGTTTCACATTATATGTCTTTCCGTCTTTGACGAACTTAGAACCGGTCTGCTTGAACCAGAAGTCCACTTTATTTTCCACACAAATTCTGCGAAGGTCCATCACCCATTCAAAATCACAAGGGCGGGCTTCGTAACCGGATTCTCCCCCTGCAACTATCTGTTCAATCCATTCGCCAACAGCATAAGTACTTAAATCTATCCTTTCCAGCAGCGGTTCACAGATTATTATCTTATGCTTTATGGGAGCTCTCCTATAGATGGGCAAGCGATAATCGGCGCAAGCCTGGTTTTCAACCGTACAACAAATGGTTACATTATCATATCCGTCTCCCCAATCATCGGGCAGACAGTCAGAAAAACGGTCTATACGCTTGGTAATCATCATAAAATGCAGGTCACTGCGACAACGAATCATCTCCCATGCTTCGGCCCGCCATTTGTCAGCATCTTCCACAAAGAAATCGGAAGTAAAGCAGGTGTAGACAAATGTTCCAGGTGGTATCTTGAATTCTCCGTTACGCTTTTTACGCAAAGGCAGGTCAAAGTTTTTTGTCCGCACCACCACCGAACTGTCCACCTCTCGCCGGGCATCACCACGATAAACATAACAATGCTTACAACCTGCACTCAATTTATGGCAACCATGCCATAAGTTCCACATCATCGACTTCGCAACAATACCGTTCATTCAAACAAAAAACTTATCGTTAACACCATGTTGAAAACTATGTTAGCAACACAAATAATTAGTTATTAAATAATTGATATTAAGCTATATATTCAGTTAATAACAGAATGAACAATTGTTTATTACTACTTATTCGGGTTGTACCTCTCCTGCCATCGGAAGCTCTTTCCAACCTTCACCAAATGCATCATAAGCATCGGTAACCACTACAAAAGCCTTTGGGTCTACTTCCCTTATCTTCTGCTTGATACCTACCACTTCCTTGTAACTCACCACAAGAAACAGCATTTCCTTGTCTACATTGGTATAAAGACCACTACTTTTGATGCAAGTGGCTGTACGGTCCAAATCTTTAAGAATATAGTCGTGCAAAGCGGTAAGGCGCATATCACTGATGACAAACAGTATCTTGTCATTCTTCTCCCCATTTATCACATAGGCCAATACCCTCGAAGTGACAAAAATAGCTATCAGTGAATAGAAAGACAAATGCCACGAAGGTTGTGTAGCATCATCCGGATTTCCGATACCGAAACCGATAACCAATAGGCCGAATCCCACCACAATGCCATCTACCAGCAGTATCGCCTTTGAAAAACGTATATGGCAATATTTCTGCAATATCATCGCCACAATATCCGTACCTCCTGTAGTAGCCCGGCTACGCACTACAATACCACAGCCTATACCGATAACCACCGCACCAATCACAGAAGTCAGCATCAAATGGTCGGACATATTCAGACTGCCACCCAGCAACTGTGTAGGGTCCAACTGATGGAGCGCTTCTTCAGAAGGATAGGAGAGGAGAGACAGCACATTCATGGCAAGCGGAGTGAATAGTGCCGCCACGATAGTACGTGCTCCCAATTTTGCTCCCAGTACCAGCACGGAAATGATAAGCAAAGGAATATCAAACATATAACCGAAAGTACCTACCTGAATAGAAGGGAACAGATTATGAAGCACAATACTGGCTCCATACACCCCGCCAGGAACAAGATTATAAGGATTGATAAAGTAAACAAAACCTGCTGCCAGAATAGTACAACCTACAAAAATGCCTATCCATGAAGATATTATCTTTTTCATATCGATATGATTTATATATATTCAGCAAAGTTACTACAA